>Ga0207425_1000002_pt1 | contig 1362590 bp, 1123 predicted proteins | sample AraplaF_Col_mTSA_FD_184255 | JGI IMG/M metagenome (GOLD analysis project Ga0207425, IMG submission 184255) | Arabidopsis root microbial communities from the University of North Carolina, USA - plate scrape MF_Col_mTSA (SPAdes) (version 3) | ecosystem: Host-associated > Plants > Roots >...
GGTTATAAACCCATGTACCGCTATCATTGGTTACAATGGTAACGCCTTCACCAGGTGCACCAGCTGTACCAGAACCCGGTGTGCCCGGTGTTCCGCTTGTGCCAGGCATACCCTGAACGCCTACTACTCCTGCATCACCTTTGTCTCCCTTGTCTCCTTTCGGACCGTTGATGTTTGTCCAGGTATTCGTTGTTGGGTTATAAACCCATGTACCGCTATCGTTGGTTACAATCGTTACGCCTTCACCAGGTGCACCAGCTGCGCCAGAACCCGGTGTTCCCGGTGTTCCGCTTGTGCCAGGCATACCCTGAACACCTACTACACCTGCATCACCTTTGTCTCCCTTGTCTCCTTTCGGACCGTTAATGTTTGTCCAGGTATTCGTTGTTGGGTTATAAACCCATGTACCGCTATCGTTGGTTACAATCGTTACGCCTTCACCAGGTGCACCAGCTGTGCCAGAACCCGGGGTGCCCGGTGTTCCGCTTGTGCCAGGCATACCCTGAACACCTACTACTCCTGCATCACCTTTGTCGCCTTTCGGACCGTTGATGTTTGTCCAGGTATTGGTTGTTGGGTTATAAACCCATGTACCGCTATCATTGGTTACAATCGTTACGCCTTCACCAGGTGCACCAGTTGCGCCAGAACCCGGGGTGCCCGGTGTTCCGCTTGTGCCAGGCATACCCTGAACACCTACTACGCCTGCATCACCTTTGTCTCCCTTGTCTCCTTTCGGACCGTTAATGTTTGTCCAGGTATTGGTTGTTGGGTTATAAACCCATGTACCGCTATCATTGGTTACAATGGTAACGCCTTCACCAGGTGCACCAGCTGTACCAGAACCCGGTGTGCCCGGTGTTCCGCTTGTGCCAGGCATACCCTGAACGCCTACTACACCTGCATCACCTTTGTCTCCCTTCGGACCGTTGATGTTTGTCCAGGTATTGGTTGTTGGGTTATAAACCCAGGTACCGCTATCGTTGGTTACAATGGTAACGCCTTCACCAGGTGCACCAGCTGTGCCAGAACCCGGTGTTCCCGGTGTTCCGCTTGTGCCAGGCATACCCTGAACACCTACTACGCCTGCATCACCTTTATCTCCTTTCGGACCATTAATGTTTGTCCAGGTATTCGTTGTTGGGTTATAAACCCAGGTACCGCTATCGTTGGTTACAATGGTAACGCCTTCACCAGGTGCACCAGCTGCGCCAGAACCCGGGGTGCCCGGTGTTCCGCTTGTGCCAGGCATACCCTGAACACCTACTACACCTGCATCACCTTTATCTCCCTTGTCTCCTTTCGGACCGTTGATGTTTGTCCAGGTATTCGTTGTTGGGTTATAAACCCAGGTACCGCTATCGTTGGTTACAATGGTAACGCCTTCACCAGGTGCACCAGCTGTGCCAGAACCCGGGGTGCCCGGTGTTCCGCTTGTGCCAGGCATACCCTGAACACCTACTACGCCTGCATCACCTTTATCTCCTTTCGGACCGTTGATGTTTGTCCAGGTATTCGTTGTTGGGTTATAAACCCAGGTACCGCTATCATTGGTTACAATGGTAACGCCTTCACCAGGTGCACCAGCTGTACCAGAACCCGGGGTGCCCGGTGTTCCGCTTGTGCCAGGCATACCCTGAACGCCTACTACTCCTGCATCACCTTTATCTCCTTTCGGACCGTTGATGTTTGTCCAGGTATTGGTTGTTGGGTTATAAACCCAGGTACCGCTATCGTTGGTTACAATGGTTACACCTTCACCAGGTGCACCAGCTGCGCCAGAACCCGGTGTTCCCGGTGTTCCGCTTGTGCCAGGCATACCCTGAACACCTACTACGCCTGCATCACCTTTATCGCCCTTGTCTCCTTTCGGACCGTTGATGTTTGTCCAGGTATTCGTTGTTGGGTTATAAACCCATGTACCGCTATCGTTGGTTACAATGGTAACACCTTCACCAGGTGCACCAGCTGTACCAGAACCCGGGGTGCCCGGTGTTCCGCTTGTGCCAGGCATACCCTGAACGCCTACTACTCCTGCATCACCTTTATCACCTTTCGGACCGTTAATGTTTGTCCAGGTATTGGTGGTTGGGTTATAAACCCAGGTACCGCTATCGTTGGTTACAATGGTAACACCTTCACCAGGTGCACCAGCTGCGCCAGAACCCGGGGTTCCCGGTGTTCCGCTTGTGCCAGGCATACCCTGAACACCTACTACACCTGCATCACCTTTGTCTCCCTTGTCTCCTTTCGGACCGTTGATGTTTGTCCAGGTATTGGTAGTTGGGTTATAAACCCAGGTACCGCTATCGTTGGTTACAATCGTTACGCCTTCACCAGGTGCACCAGCTGTGCCAGAACCCGGGGTGCCCGGTGTTCCGCTTGTGCCAGGCATACCCTGGACACCTACTACACCTGCATCACCTTTGTCTCCCTTGTCTCCTTTCGGACCGTTGATGTTTGTCCAGGTATTCGTTGTTGGGTTATAAACCCAGGTACCGCTATCGTTGGTTACAATGGTTACACCTTCACCAGGTGCACCAGCTGCGCCAGAACCCGGTGTTCCCGGTGTTCCGCTTGTGCCAGGCATACCCTGAACACCTACTACGCCTGCATCACCTTTATCGCCCTTGTCTCCTTTCGGACCGTTGATGTTTGTCCAGGTATTCGTTGTTGGGTTATAAACCCATGTACCGCTATCGTTGGTTACAATGGTAACACCTTCACCAGGTGCACCAGCTGTACCAGAACCCGGGGTGCCCGGTGTTCCGCTTGTGCCAGGCATACCCTGAACGCCTACTACTCCTGCATCACCTTTATCACCTTTCGGACCGTTAATGTTTGTCCAGGTATTGGTGGTTGGGTTATAAACCCAGGTACCGCTATCGTTGGTTACAATGGTAACACCTTCACCAGGTGCACCAGCTGCGCCAGAACCCGGGGTTCCCGGTGTTCCGCTTGTGCCAGGCATACCCTGAACACCTACTACACCTGCATCACCTTTGTCTCCCTTGTCTCCTTTCGGACCGTTGATGTTTGTCCAGGTATTGGTTGCTGGGTTATAAACCCAGGTACCGCTATCGTTGGTTACAATGGTAATACCTGCGCCAGGTGCACCAGCTGTACCAGAACCCGGGGTGCCCGGTGTTCCGCTTGTGCCAGGCATACCCTGAACGCCTACTACTCCTGCATCTCCTTTATCGCCTTTCGGACCGTTAATGTTTGTCCAGGTATTGGTGGTTGGGTTATAAACCCAAGTACCGCTATCGTTGGTTACAATGGTAACGCCTGATCCAGGTGCACCAGCTGTGCCAGAACCCGGTGTTCCCGGTGTTCCGCTTGTGCCAGGCATACCCTGAACACCTACTACACCTGCATCACCTTTGTCTCCCTTGTCTCCTTTCGGACCGTTAATGTTTGTCCAGGTATTCGTTGTTGGGTTATAAACCCAGGTACCGCTATCGTTGGTTACAATGGTAACGCCTGCACCTGGTCCGCCTGGTTGACCTGGTATACCAGGTGTGCCAGTTTTTCCGGGTTGAGCTTCTACGATAACTGAAGTACCGTCTCCTTTCGATCCTTTAACCAGATTCCATTTTGTCCCATCGTTATAATAAATCCCGGGAATTACATCATTATTTGTTGCTGTATTGTATACCATCATGCCGGCTACGTGTGCCGATAAAGGAAATGCATCAGTAGTCATTCTCAATGCAACCCTGGTATGAAGTAAACCTTTGTTTGAACTTTCAAGTTCGAAAATGGCATCCTTATTAGGGAGCTTTTTTTCTGTCGAGGTACCATCAGTTACTTTCTGTTGTGCCAATGCACTGTAGAAACTTAACGACAGCCCTAAGCCGAGGAGTAAGCGTTTTTTCATTTGTTATACGTTGTTATTCTGGTCATAATAGATTACCAATCTATTCTTTAAAAATTTGCAATTCTTGTAATTGCAACATGACACAATACAACCAAACCGTAAAGGATCTAGCTAGTAATTATGGGATGTTGACAACTGGGATAATTTGAAAAATAATTGGGTTTATCTTTCTGGTACAAAGGAATGCTTAAGAAAAAACATACCGAAATTTATAAATACGCACATATACTTAGACCTAACAACGTGCTGATTAACAGCAGGTTAACAACATTCAAAATGCCTTAAAAAATTATAAAATATTATGCATTATATGCCTTTGTTGACATATATCAAGACATCCATTTCGATTTATAATCCGTAGAATTACAAATACAAAAAATAAAGTATTTGATTTTTTGTAGATTTTAACTTTTTAAACGAAGACGAGTTGTTTTCGCAGCCCTCATTTTTCATGGATTTCAAAGTAATTTTTAAATTAAATTATCATCAATAAACTTTCCTTTTTAAGGAGTATTTATCAGCTGATATAATTTAATTTATCAGCATTAAAATTTAAGGATGGGCAACTTCAATATTTCAGATAAATTAATAGTCGTGCTAAACGGTTAGCAATTTCTTAAAGACTTTTATCGAATCACAATTTATCCCGGAGCTGTAAGTATATACTTCGAACCTGGGCAATTGTATTACGAAAATATTATTAGCCTTCACTCTTGAAAAGAGGACTACCAAAGGAGACCGAAATCCCTGTAGGAGAAATAATGCTTTGCTAATCTTTTATATCTCCCTCCTTATCGGGATAATAAAGGTGTACATCCTGCTGAGGGAAAGGGATAGCAATGTTATTGGTTTTAAAAGCTGCAGAAATGGCCATAATAAGATCGCTTCGTGTTGCTGAAGCCTCCCGAATATGTTTCGTCCAGAAATTAATCTTTACATCAATCGTACTTGAACTAAATTGTTCATACTGAACCACAGGTCCGGGATTTCTCATTATCCGGGGTTCTGCTTCTAATATATCTGCAAGAATTTGCCTGCATTGCTGTAAATCGGCATTATAAGAAAGACCTAAAACAATAGATACCCGCTTGCGGTTACCAGCAAGTGTCCAGTTAACTAAATGTGAGTTTAAGAGGTCGCCATTGGGCATCACCACATCTGCACCATCCCAGGTAGAAATTACACTGCTTCTAAAACCAATTGATTTCATAGTCCCCCCTTGCCCGTCAACATCTACTATATCACCAACATTTACTGGTTTTTCAAAGGCAATAATTAAACCACTCACCAGATTATTAACCAATGTTTGAAGTCCAAAACCAATACCAACACCAAGCGCCCCTAATATGATTGTAATTCTATCCATCGGAATACCTGCTGCTGCAATTGCCAAAAACAATCCAATACTCAAAATGCAAATCCGAACAAGCAAAATCCAGCTTCCTATACCAGATTTTGCATGCCGGTCCTCTTTATTGACAATCAAATGATCATCTGATGCAAAGAATGAAACAATTTTTGAAATCAATACAGATATCGCCATAATGGCCACAAAGAGTAACAAACCATTAATACTAAAAGTATAATCACCTAAAGTTCGTTCCTGGGAGAAGAAATTTTTTAAAGGTGCAGACAAGTATTCAAAAGCCGGAAAATTATGTCCCATCAAAATAATCCACCCCAATACCAATAACAAATACAATAAAGTAGGAGCCCTTTTACCAACCCGCTCAAAATTAAGGTAAAAAAGTTTCCGGTCCTGAACAGTATATACATCAAAGGCAAGTAATAGTCCTTCATTAATGAATCTTACAACCCAAAGAAAAAGAATAGCGATCACAACATTAAGATAACCACCTATAAACAAGGTTTTAGAAAGATTATAGCGCCCTATTACATTGGTTACGACTGATAATATCTCCAGCAAAACCATAAACCCAATAGAATAAGTTATCCATTTTTCTCTCAGCTCACTTTCTTTTTTCTGTAACAGAATAACCAATCCGGCAACTGCGCCAATTATGGCAACCACCAGTATGAACCAACGTTCTGCTCTTGATGCTTGTAAAACCAGGTTATCTGCCGCCGCCAGAAAGAAAAAACACACCATAATCAACCACACATTCAACCAATACCTGGTGATAAATCCTTTGAAAATTATGGTCAGACAAATACAGCAGGTTAACCAGAAAATTACATTCAGGATAAAGGGTGGCGATAGGAAAATAAACTGAAATAGACTGATTACCAAAATAATAGCAGAAGCCAATGGGTAACGCAGCACAAGTTGCCCTTCATAATCGTCCTTGAGTAAACCTCGGGCAATATAAATTCGCTTCAATGATTGCAGATAGATAAAGGAAATTATTACCAGTAAGATTAGCACCACAAGCTTTCCAACATTATTTTGTATATAGAAATTAAGGGTCATCATCCCTTTAAGCATAGAAAAATGCCCAATTTCTGAAAAGGAACGGTATTTATTTGCAGGTGCCCATATATTAGTAAAATCTCTGTTACAAGTATAAACTGCCATTTTTTGTTGATAGACTTCAATCTCATCGATACTGATTTGAAGTTTATTGACAACCATGTTTATTTGATTAAGCAGAGTTTGGACATTATTGCTGGCCAATTTAAGTGCACTATCAACAGGCGTTGTCTCATAAGCAACGGTTGCAATTTTTTGTAAATATTTAACGAGGGTAACAGAATCGGTAGGAAAACGAAAAAGGGCCGGTACGCTGATCAATGAATCTAATTGATAACGAAATTGGGTAAGTGCCTGCTGCCGATTGTCTAAATTGGTCTTTCTTTCCTTTGCCTTACTTAATAACTCATGAAGAATTTTGGATGTTGCCGTTAAGTTTCTAAAAGTCTGTGCACTCCCCTTTTCGGTGAAAACACCATCACTTGCGACACTAAAATTCTCTTCTATTTCTTTCAATTCCCTTTTTGTATCAAGGGTGTCAACACTGGTTCGAAGGTATACTTTAGCCTTTTGCATGGCCGTCCTTACTTCATCAAATATTCGGTTTTGGGTAGCTATAGCCTTATCATCTTCAAATTCATTTGCACTTTTCTTTGCAGCACTGCGTGCAAAAGCCTGCATTTTGTCTACAAAACTTTTCTGCGAGGTATCTACCTGAGATAAAATGGCGCTGTCTCTCTTTTGAGCTAAAGCATTAAACCAATTTAATAGGAATACGCACAACAAAAGCGCAAGGCGATGAGTTTTAGGGATGATCATAAAAGCGGTACTTACTCAAGTATAGCGAAAAGGTTCTTTTTATCAAAAAATATAAGGTGTTAGTTCAGGAGTCATAGGTTTATTGGTGTTATCCTGAGCCTGTCGAAGGACAATCACCATTAGTCAAAATCCACTCAATCATCCACTCATTCAATCAACAACCACAATCTGTCATCCTGAGCCTGTCGAAGGACAATCACTATTAGTCAAAATCCATTCAATCATCCACTCATTCAATCATCCACTCATTCAATCAACAACCACAGTCTGTCATCCTGAGCCTGTCGAAGGACAGATAACGATTAGTCAAAATCCATTCAATCATCCAATAATTACATATTCCACGCCTCTAACTAAGCGCAAACGTTTGCCTGAAATAAAAACCTGATTAACTCATCTGCAATACACTTTTTAACACAATTAGTAATCAAATTGGCTTATTATACCGAAATAATCAAAGTCCCCGATTTACAATTTAACAGACTTTATATACAACATCTAACTACAAACCAGTCGAATTAAGCAGTAATATTACCACTCAACCGTTTGCGTGGAGAAAAAAACATTGACCATTGATTTATTGGCTAACTTGGAAATAACTAAAAAAACCTAACCTTAACAACCATGAAATCAACCACTTTACTTCGATGGCCAATATTGGCCATGCTTCTCCTGTTAGCAGTATTTAGTGCCTGTCAGAAAGCGCTAATTGCTGATAACCCAGCACTATCTATTCCAAAAATGGGCCAGGCAAATGCCACAGCGCTTGCCGGTGAAAATGCCGCTCCCTCAGAACACATTTATTTTAATTTCCCATCCGATGCCATTGTTAAACTCCACAAAATCAAAATTACCCAGTCGGCCAATGCAGAATATTTTTCGGTACATAATTACAGCGGAGGCTATGCGGGCTTACAACAAACTCCCGACAACTCTTTCGGTACACCGAACATCTTAATTTCCTCACTCTGGGATCCAAATACCGCGGGAGGCATTTATTCTGAAGTGGCTTATACCGGAGCCGGTACCATAAGCAGCAGATTTGGTGGCGAAGGTGATGGTTATAAAACCATTAATTCTTATCAGTGGGCATTAAATACCTGGTATAATATTGCATTGCGTGCCTGGAAATTAAACGGCAAATTGTATATCGGCACATTCATCCAGAACATGTCTACGGGCACGTGGTTCCATACTTCTACCCTTGCTATTCCAGAACGAACCACCTTTTTAGGCGCAGGAAATGATGCTTTCTTAGAAAACTGGACCGGAACGAATACGGCTTATGATGGTGCCTATGTGAGAAAAGCTTTCTTTAAAGATTGCTGGAACCTCAATACCTCCAATACCTGGCAAAAACACACGAGCAGAAGCTTTAGTGCTAATGCGGGTGACGAAGGTAGAAATGGTATCTACGATCGGGCTTTTAATTCTGGTTACGATGCAACAGAAGATGCTTACTTTATGGTGCATGGCGGCAGTACTACACCAAGCGCTGGTTTCGGTACCGGACGTACATTAACCTTACCTGAGCAAACCAATCAAGGTTCTGCCCCAACACTCACCGTAGGAGAAGTACAATCCGTAACTGCTACGAGCAACGGAAATACCGTTACCGTAAACTGGACGAACAATCCATCTAAAAGTCCGCAGTTTTCTTCCAAGATAGAACTATTGAATCCCTCGGGCACTGTTGTAAGTACTGTAGAGGAAGTATTGCCTCAAAAAAGAACAGCCACAATTACCAGCACTTTGGGAAGTGGTACTTATTCTGTAAGGGTTACCCTCACCGATATTTTTAATCAAACGGCCAGCCCGGTAACTGTTCCGGTTACACCAGGTATCTCGGGCAGTACTTTTTATAAAATTAAAAATGCTTCAAGCGGTCTTTACTTAGCCATAGAAAACAATAGCACAGCTAACAGTGCCTTTTTAGTGCAAGCTACCAGTGCCACCGGAAATGGACAAAAATGGCAACTCAATGCGCAGGGGAATGCTTACGTACTCGTTAATGCGAACAGCAACAAGGCACTGGATATAGCTGGTGGTTCGCAAACCTTAAATGGGAACATCATTCAGTATACCGTTACCAATGGCGCCAATCAGCAATGGAATTTGATACCGGCAGGTACCAATAAATATGTGATTCAAAGCAATCTGTCCAATCATTATGTGCTGGATAATCCCGGAAGCAGCACAACCAGCGGAACCAAAATAGTTCAGTATAGCATTAATGGTGCAACTGGTTCAACCAATCAACAATGGATATTGGAAGCGCAATAGCCTGGTTCGATTAACGCTCAGATAAACAAAGCGCAGGCCAGTCCTGCGTTTTGTTTAACCATTTATTTCAACACATAAACAAATCCGGTCCTTCCTGATTTGAAAGTTACAGCTATCCTTTTATAATCATCAACCTCATATATATCTGCTTCAGCTAACTCCTGATCTGTAATTTCAAACAATACGCCCCCTACCTCATCATCTGCCTTACCTGAAAAATTAATAATAGGATGGTAACGTTCTTCGCTTTTCCTTAAAACTTCAGGATCTGTTATTTCCAACATCTTGATTTCATATCCGGGAAGCACATCTTTTTCTCCCTTTAAAATCCGTCCAAATGTTTCGAGTTGAACCTGTTCCTTTTGTAAGGTACCGTATGAAAATAGTAAAGGCATAGTAGCAGTATTTAAGTTTTGAGTATGCAAATTAAAACTTTCCTGTATACACAGCAAAATTTAGGTGTTTTTTACCGGTAGTTCTGATAACCCGATACCGTTTCCTGTAAAGATTTAGTATCAGGTACTTGGCAGTAAACCATAAATAAACATACCATATACCCTTGACTTACCTTTGATTTACCCTTGAGTTTCCGGCACAGAGATCTCCTGATTTCAGGAGGATTATCAGGTAGTGTTGTATAGCTAATGAGGAGTAGTAAAGATGCAAAAAAAATGGTGGCTCAAAAGGGTGGACTAAACCTATAGCGAATTGAAATCCAGACAATGTCTTACAGCAAAGGGCAAAACCCTTATCTGTTGATGTAGCTAAAAGAATTTGTCTGAATCTGGTCATATATCCATTTCACTAAAAATTTCAAGAACAATATCATCACTTCGCCGTTTATTATACTGATTCCGGGGTGGTTTCCGGAATACATTAGTTTGGTTAGTTGATTAGGGATAGCGTTCTGCATCCCTTTTCTTTTTTCAAGCCATTTTTTTTGCAGTACAGCTATACAATGTCTGTTAATTCTTACAAAACATTACTTCGTTGTCAGTCCTTTGTCAGGATACTCCCACGCAATTGGTATACTCCATGATACTGGTTACAAATATATACCAGCCACTCGCTACCTTTGGTTAAAATTTAAAATCATGAAAAAGTTTAATAACAAAATTGCAGTAGTAACTGGTGGAAATAGTGGCATAGGTTACGCCACAGCTAAAGAATTAATAGAACAAGGTGCCAAAGTAGTGATTACAGGCAGGAGAAAATCAGCAGTTGATGCTGCTGCACAAGAACTGGGTGCAATACCTTTTATCGCAGATCAATCGGTACTCGATGATATCGACACATTGGTGCAGGAAGTTCAGAAATCTTATGGTAAAGTAGATATTCTATTTATAAATGCCGGTATTGTAGGCGAAAGTACGTTAATAGAATCTGCAAGTGTAGAAAATTTCGATAATGTAATGAATATCAATTTCAGGGGCGCTTATTTTACCTTGAGTAAATTTATTCCTATTCTTAATGAAGGGGCTTCTGTGGTGATGCTTTCTTCAATTGTTGCCAGCATGCACAAACCATCCAGTTCTATTTATCAGGCAAGTAAGGCTGCCCTTAATTCCATTTCAAAAACTGCTGCCAATGAGCTGGCGCCAAGGAAAATCCGTGTAAATATGATAAGTCCGGGGCCAACTCAAACCGAAGTAATGAATAAATCAGGTATGGATGATGCAACTGTTAAAGGCATCATGGATCACCTTACTAATATCATTCCATTAAAAAAGATCGGTAAACCTGAAGATGTAGCTAAACTGGTAAGCTATTTAAGCGATGATGCCGCATCTTTCATTACCGGATCTGAATTCGTTATTGATGGAGGAATGACCTTGTAAGCTTGGTTAAAAATGTTGAAGGTTGCGGGTTGCGTGTTATGGGGCTGGGAGCATAATCTTGCAAAGCCAAAACTGCTTAGCTAAATGCAAGATAGTTGCCGGAAAAATGGAACAGTGCAGCTCCTCATGTGTCTGAAGTGGCTAAAAAAGGTTGAAGGTTGCGGGTTGCGTGTTATGGGGCTGGGAGCATAATCTTGCAAAGCCAAAACTGCTTAGCTAAATGCAAGATAGTTGCCGGAAAAATGGAACAGTGCAGCTCCTCATGTGTCTGAAGTGGCTAAAAAAGGTTGAAGGTTGCGGGTTGCGTGTTGTGGGGTAGGTGGTTAAAAAGAGAGCCGCATACCTCATCCCTAAGCATTGCTAAAATATTCATCTCCCCTATTGTCTATCCAACCTTTCAATTTGTCTGCTTCAGGTCAAAACTCATCCTTTTCCCCATCAACAAAGTACATATTTGAGCATTAAACAACTCAAAAACTACAAAAATCATGAACACAAAATCAACAAAAGTAATTTATTGGACAGGCGTAGCATTAACTTCCTTATGGTTCGGTGCCAGCGGGATATTCGAATTAACCAAAAATCCGATCGTGTGGGACATCACCTTACAATTGGGTTATCCGGCTTATTTCATCTACGTGTTAGGTGTGGCAAAATTAACCGGTATTGCAGTACTGTTAACCCCAGACAAATTTTTAAGGTTAAAAGAATGGGTATTTGCCGGTATATTCTTCGATATCATTTTTGCTTTCTCTTCAAAGCTAAGTGTGATCGGTTTCCCCGCAACTGTTGATGCTATTATTGCCTTTATAATGGTGAGCATTACTTACGCGATGTTTAGAAAATTATACCCTGCTACATATTTGAAAGTTGCATCAGTTTCTTAGACCTGATTCTATAGATAACTTTTAGGCTGCTCGAATTATCGGGCAGCCTTTTTGGGGTTTATACAGAAAACTATAGCATTAAGATCCCTCCTCCTGTGAAGGATGACGACCGTCGGGATTGCAGAGATTTACGCAAAAACAGAAAGACAAAAAGTTCAGATCTTTTTAAATCTGCGGGAATATTCTTATCCATGAGATAATCGCTGGGCGGTAAAGCGTATGCAAAAACTTATAGATATTATCTATTCTCCATCCAGGATAAAAAACTACTTGACTTCTCCTTATTGATCAATAATTTATCTGGTGTTTCGATAACCAGCTTAACATACAGTTTCCGCAGGAAATAATGTTCAATTTCTTTAATGGCTTTGAAATTCACAAGATATTGCCGGTTAACACGAAAGAATTGTTTACTGGAAACCAAACTCGAAACCTGGTCCAGCGATTGGCTAAGTGCGAATTCCTGTTTATCAAAACACATGATAGATGTAGCGTCATTTCTAATGTAAAAAAATGCAATCTGATCAACCTGAACTGTGGTATACTTTTGATTCTTAAATACTAAAAAGCTGGTCTTCTCCGCCACTGGGTTTAATCTGGCCAGCAAATCCTCAATATCTGGAGTGGTTTTCTGCTGAAAGAAGTTTTTAAGTTCATCAACCTTTTTAAAAGCATTTTCGATATCAGTCTTCGAAAAGGGCTTTAAAACATAGTCTACACCATTACTTTTAAACGCTTCTAAGGAATATTCATCGTATGCAGTACAAAAAACAACCGGGCAAGTAATTTTTACAGCCTTGAAAATTTCAAAACAAAGGCCATCAGCAAGCTGAATGTCCATAAAAATCAGATCAGGCTTCAGGTTTTCAGAAAGGGCCTTAACCGATTCCTCTATACTTTGAAAGTGCCCAATCAGATGGGCACCCGGTTTAATGTCTAAAATAAGATTTTGAAGAGACTTGGCTGTTCTAAGCTCGTCTTCAATGATGAGAATGTTCATAAATCAGGGGAAGTTTTATCTTAAATGTCTGTTGGTCGTTAACAATTTCAACCCGCTTATCTAACAAACGGCTATATCGGAGCTCTACATTATTAAGGCCCACTCCAAGCGAATCTTCCGTCTTCTTCAGTTGAATTTGATTTTCAACAACTATCGATTCGTTTTCCTGGTAAACTTTAATGTGTAAGGGTCTATTTAACGAAACAATATTGTGTTTAAGGCAATTTTCTACGAGCAACTGTAGCGTAAAAGGTGGAATAAGCGTTTGAAGCGTTCCATCATCCAGCGAACTGTTAAAAGTAAAGCCTCCGTCAAATCGAGCTTTTTGCAAAAAAAGATAAGCATTCAGGATTTCCATTTCATCCTGAACGTGGATCAAATCCAGCTTGCGGCTCTCTAAAGTATGACGGTAAAAGCTAGACAACTTCAAAATGAAATCTCCGGCATCCTGATCACCAGTTTCTACCATAGCTTTTAAGGTACTTAAGCTGTTAAATAAAAAATGTGGATTAACTTGTTGCTTCAATAATTCATATTGAGCCTCCAGATTATCGGTCTTAATCTGCTCAAGTTCCATGCTTACATGCTGATTCTCATAATTTTGCTGTAACAGACTGAGGAACATATAGCATATCAGGTTAATTAAAATACCACGCACTTCAACCATCAGCATGGTTGGCCCAAAGTTGATGTGTGAGAGAATAAGTTGCTGGATATATGCCAGACCAAACATAATCACTAAACCAAACAATAGTGAACGTAATAATTTGGAATATGAAATGCTTTGCTTATGTGGATTGCTTTCTTTGCGAGACAGCATATATATATTAAAATACCACATTAAAAGCGAAAATATTGAGGTAATCCCCGCATTAACCGAAGCTTCTGCTAAATTAAAACTATGAGAAGCCAGTTGGGGCACCGATGATATCAAACCCAGAAATATAGAACTGAGCCATATCGTAGCCTGAGATATTTTTAAATTGTTAATTTTCATCTATTGGGGATGCTGTTCAGGATTGGTATACAAATTTAGAATAAGATATGAGATAATAGATATGAGATATGAGACAATAGTATGAGATTACCTGAACGTGTCAATTTGCCTGTCAGTCTCAAATCTCACATCTCGCATCTCAAGTTTCATATCTCACATCTCAAGTCTCATTCACATTCCGCTAACCGCAACAATAGCGTCTGCAAAAGCTTTAGGTGCTTCCTGAGGCAGGTTATGTCCTATCCCACCAGAGAGGGTAATGTGTTTATATTTTCCCGTAAATTTAGCCGCATAATTTGCCGGATCAGGATGTGGAGCACCGTTGGCATCGCCTTCCATTGTGATGGTTGGAATGGTAATTACTGGTCCTGTAGCTAATTTGTCTTCCAGAGCATCAAATTTATGTTCGCCTTGAGCTAAACCTAATCTCCAACGATAGTTGTTGATTACAATGGCCACATGATCTGGATTGTTCAAGGAGGCCGCTGATCGCTCAAACTCCTCATCTTCAAATTTCCATTCAGGAGAGGCCGTTTGCCAAATGAGTTTAGCAAAATCATGGCGGTTAGCTGCATACCCCTTTTCACCACGCTCAGTAGCAAAATAAAACTGATACCACCAGCTCAATTCGGCTTTAGGATTTAAAGGTACTGCGTTTCCTTTCTGACTGCCAATTAAATATCCACTTACAGAAACCAGCGCTTCGCAACGCTCCGGCCATAAAGCAGCCATAATATTAGCTGTTCTTGCACCCCAGTCAAAGCCACCAATAATGGCTTTTTTTATATTCAGGGCATCCATCAACTCAATAACATCTACAGCAATTGCAGATTGCTGCCCGTTGCGTGGGCTGTCTGCTGAAAGAAAACGTGTTGATCCATGACCGCGCAAATGGGGTACAATCACTCTAAAGCCTTTATCAGCCAAAATTGTAGCTACATCAACATAACTGTGAATATCATATGGCCAACCATGAAGTAAGATTACCACCCGGCCTTTTTCCGGACCAAGTTCTGCATAGCCTACATCTAACACACCGGCTTTAATTTGTTTGATATGCTCAAAAGCTCTTAATTCCGGCTTTGTGCTGTTGGCTGGAGGTACGATCTGATTTAACGTTTCTGCTTTTAACATACCTATACCCGCTAATTCAGCTGCTGCTAATGTAATGGCGGCCATGCCTAAGAAGCGACGACGGCCTAAGTTGGTGTTATTTTCCATGGTTTTTGTGTTAAGTATTTAATTTGATTTTGCGGTCCGGGAAAATTATTCCCCCTTTGTTAAACCAAAACTAGTACTTTACGGTACCAGCAACAATCGGGTTTTAGCCGAACCGGACAAACCCGCCCCTGAACCAGACAACGGTATTGCTGGACCGATTCCTACAGAAAAAGATTAACCATTGGAATTATCCTGTTTGCGCTTTATAACAGCTGATGCAACCATACCACATCCCTGAGGATCGCGCTCATATTTGGCATTTGAAATAGACATTAAGGATGATAGTGCTATAATACTGGTAATCATTCTTCTTTTAAAATCATTAATGATGCTTTTCATAACCTATTTTTAAACATTTAGCCTGAATTGGCTTCAATGATTAAAAGTAATCTTCACAGAAATAGGGTAAAATAACAAAACAGCCCTGGTGGACAAAAGTGGGTTTGAGTTAGACATTTAAAAAAGATAAGTCCTATGTTTGCTCTTATATATGGATTTTAAATGCATTACACCCGCTAAAGAAATTTCACTTTTTGTGAAAAGCATTTTGGTATATGAGGGTAATGATCCATCGGAAAAAACTAACCTCCCCTTTTTTGCCGATGGTTATCCGGGTTTGATGTTCCAACAGACAGATAGTGGACTAATTGTTAAACCACATGAAAAAGCAATGCCTGGCTTGTTTTTATATGGACAAACCCTCAAACCCATAGAAATGTGTATTGGTGGTCGGTATCAGCTCATCATCTTTCAGCTTTATCCCTTCCTGATCAAAAGTTTTTTTAATGTAACGCCTGATAGCATTAATGACAATTGTTATGATTTAACGGCCTTTCAGGGCTTCAAAATGACACAACTGCTAAGTGAGTTGTATTCCTCAAAAGTACTTGAAAGCCGGATATTAATGCTGAGCGAATTCCTATATCAGCTTTTCCTTTGTAAAAAACAGCAGCTTGATTACCGGATACTGGATGTGATAGCGTCTATTATCGATTTAAAAGGTATTGGCAATATCAAAAGCATTGCGTTAGAGCATGATATCAACTCCAGAACCTTAGAACGTCGGTTTCAAGCTGAAACAGGCTTGTCGCCAAAACAATTTGCCAAAATTATCCAATTCCAGTCTTCTTTGGAACAGCTCAGTTTTAAGGACTACACTAAGCTAACAGACATTGTTTACGAAAATGGCTTTTCAGACCAGTCGCATTTCATAAAGGTGTTTAAAGCTTATACAGGAAAAACACCTAAAGCATTCATTAAACACTAATTCCCGGAGTGTCGTTTTCTTTCTATTTTTTGATTTCTGCAGAAGCGAGATTTGCTTTACAAATTAAAACGATAAGATATGAAATTAGTAATTTTTGGTGCCACAGGCAATGTAGGAAAACATCTGGTAAAATGCGCAATAGCAAATGGCCATACGGTTACGGCTTTTTGCCGCAATGCAAAAACACTTTCGGAACAACAAGCTGAACAATTAACAATTTTCCAAGGCGACATTTTTGACCTGGAGGCCGTAGAGAAAGCTATAAAAGGTCAGGATGCCGTTTTGTGTACAATTGGGGATGGTCGCAAAGGTAAAGTTAGAGGCCCCGGCACACAGCACATTATAAGCGCGATGAAAAAACAGGGTGTAAAAAGATTGATTTGTCAAACTACCCTGGGCTTAGGAAGCAGCAGTGGGAACCTCAACTTTGTTTGGAAATACATCATGTTTGGCTTCTTTTTAAAAAAAGCTTTTAAAGATCATCAGGCTCAGGAAGAATATTTATTCAATTCTGATATAGATTACACCATTGTTAGGCCAAGTGCGCTAATTGATGGAGAAGCTACGCATGCTTACCAGGTTGGTTTTAACGGAGAACAGAAAAACTTAAACCTAAAAATAACGAAAGCAGATGTAGCAGACTTCATGCTTAAGCAGCTTTGCGATACTGCAGCCATCAAAAAAGCAATCAGTATATCGAATTGAGTTTTATATCATTGAACAGCTGGAATCAAGTACTCGTAACATCCATGAACAACAACCAGGCATCCCAAACCTGTAATGGCCCTTTAAAAAGTTGGGCGCTTGATTTCAGCTATATCATAATGTTATCAAAACATTGCATTAAGGTAAATTAAGCACCCGCACTTTAAACTTTTAACTTTCAACTTTTCTTCGCATTACTTTTCACTACCGTCTTTGTGGATCCATCGTTGGTGTTATCCTGAATAGAATTACTCCCGGTTTCTACTTCAACTTCTCTGGTGGTAACGGCATAATGGGAAGGTTTAATTTCAGATCCGTACTCAACCGCATAAGCTTTGGTAAATTCGGCACCGAAATAGAGAATAATAGAGGAATAGTAGGTCCAGAGTAATAAAATAACCAAAGAGCCCGCAGCACCATAAGTACTCCCAACATCACTTTGCCCGATATACAGGGAAATACCAAATTTACCCAGCATGAATAAGACAGCGGTTACAACAGCTCCCTGCGATACATCTCTCCATTTTATATCCGCATCGGGCAGTACTTTAAAAATCACACCGAATATGAGTGAAATTACTGCGAGTGTAACGACTTGGTTAACGATGTAGAAAACAATAACAGAGATATCCTCATAACGCGCCTGTAGCCGGTTACTAAAGCTATCTAAAACAGCTGTCACCCCCAATGAAACCAACAAAATAAAGCCTAAACTAATGATAACCGAAAAGGATAAAAAACGATTTTGAAGCATCTTTAACCAACCTCTTTTGGGTTTTGGTTTCAATCCCCAAATGCTGTTTATAGAATCCTGAATATCGGCAAACACAGAAGTTGCACCGATGAGTAAGGTTACGATTCCAATAATAAAAGCTATGGTACCTTTATTTCCTATAGCTGCTTTTTCTACTATATTTTGAAGTTGCAGAGCCGTTTCTTTACCCATAAAGCCGGCAAGTTGCTTATATATTTCACCCTGGGCGGCTTCCTGTCCTAAAAAAATCCCGCAGAGCGAAATAATGACTACTAATAGCGGAGCCATAGAAAACACAGTATAGTAGGCCAGTGAGCCACTAAGTTTGGTTACTTTATGGTCTGAAAATCCGGTAATCGAATTTTTGAGCACCTTCCAGATGCCTTTCAAGGTTGGTTTTTCTTTCTTCATCTCCATTGGGCTAAAAGCAAATATTAAATCCGTTACCATTAATTAACCCTGAGTTTAGAAGAATTGTTTCCATAAAAAAAGCTTCTGAGTAAGTTTTCAGAAGCTTTTAATTTTATTTTTCGACATCAGACCAATCGAATCGTGGGTTTTCGGATGGTGTTTTAGCCTGTTTCATTAAGCTATAAAGTGCCTTTACTTTTTCCGGATTAGCTTTTGCCAGGTCATGCTTTTCACCAATATCATGTGCCAGGTTATACAGTTCCAGTTTCTCTGTTCCCCCTTTATGTTTAAAACGAATCAGCTTCCAGTCACCTTTGGTTAATGCTTCTTTCAATCCGCCTTCATTAAACTGCCAGTAGAAATAGTCATGTTCCTTAACTGGCTTTTTCCCCAGTAAAAGTGGAGAGAATGACAGGCCATCAATATTTTGAGGCGAATGGGTTTGGCTAAGCTCGGTAATGGTTGGCAATACATCCCAAAAGGCCCAGGCAGAGGAGATTTCCTGTCCGGCGGCAATTTTCCCTTTAGCCCTTACAATTAAAGGTACTCTTATCCCGCCCTCATACAAATCTCTTTTAATGCCTTTAAAAGGGCCACTGCTGTTGAAATAAACTGGGTCTGCCCCACCCTCTTTATGCGGTCCGTTATCGCTGGTAAAAAAGATGTAAGTATCATTATCCAACCCTAACTTATTAATTAGCTTTACAATAGTGCCTACATCAGTGTCCAGTTTATTTACCATTGCGGCAAAAGCAGCATGTGGTTGCATTTGGCTATCATAATTACCTTTTTTCTCAAAAGGTGTTTCTGGTTGAAATTTGCTTGAACCGTCAGCGTTCTGAAATTTTTTAAGCAATTCTGCAGGTACTTTTAGCTCTGCATGTGGTACAGTTAGGGGCAGATATAAAAAGAAAGGTTCATTTTTATTTTGATTGATAAAATCAACAGCTTTATTTACAATCAGATCTTCCGTATACTCTGTAGTATCAGTAGGTACTTCTACCATTTTGCCTCCACTAATCTCAAATAAACGATTGGTATAATAATCATGCGCATGAGATTGGTCCAGGTAACCGTAAAAACTATCGAACCCTTTTAAATGTGGTGCGCCCTGGCTATCCTCATCTCCTAAGCCCCATTTACCGAACATTCCGGTTTTATAACCACTGCGTTTTAAAGTCTCTGCTAAAGTAACATCCTGAGCACGGAGTGCACCAAAACCATCCTTACCTTTTGCGTTTCCACGTACCCAGGCATGTCCCATATTATAACCTGTCATTAATGCACATCGTGATGGGGCACAAACGGTGCTACCTGAATAGAATCGGGTAAATTTAATACCTTCTCCGGCCAATTTATCGAGGTTTGGAGTAGGGATTTTAGAATTGGAATTAAAAGCCTTCACATTCCCGTAGCCTAGGTCGTCGGCCAGAATAAAAATAATATTCGGCTTCTTTCTATCTTGTGCTATCGATGTTAAAGCACTGCCCAATATTAAAGCTAAAGCTATAAATCTGGTAAAATTGTTCATAATTGGTTACTTGACTTAAGATTTTTAGCTCAATTTATGATTATTTTTAATAGTAACGAATGCAACGTTGAAATAAGTCCGAAATGACCAGATTGAGTCAAAATTCGATTCGGATTATACTAAAAAGGTCATAGCGACATGCTACGACCAGTTGTAAAAAATTAATGTTTTAATCTTTCAACACAATAGGCGATCAGATAAGTTGGATCTTTTGCTGTTCGCTTACCCCTTTGCTTTTGTATCAGTTTATCGGCTTCATCCTCTAACTTAGGGCTTAAAAGTTTTAGAAATGACAAGATATCATCCGGGGCAATTTTGGTATCTAAAATGGGGTAAAATCTACTTTCAAGATCTCGTTTCCCGTTTGGCCCGGTAAGTTCTAAAACCCATTTATCTTTTTCCGAAAAACCATATTCATACCTGATGTTATTCAGTTCATATAAAAAAGCTTTTGCCTGCAATCCTACGCTATCACTTGCCATTTTTAACCTTTCTGTTTACTGTAAGTGGCTCATCTTTCAAAGCTACCTTTCCTTTGCCAGATTGGTAATCTGAGGGAGTCTTTGTTTTTAGGCTCGTCTCTTTTTTCTTTTCTCTACTCATAACAATGTAATTACAACGGTAAGAGACCTAACCATTATTGCTTAAACAATTCAATGGCAGGAATTAATGATATAAAACGGTATTTCGGATTATATTTTGAAGAACCAGCCTGGGAGGTCATCTAAAAATTATTCGATTGCTAATCGCTGGTTTTAGTAAATATACGTTAAATATTTGGTAAATGTGTTGTACGTTGCATGTCATGGGGCGAGGCCACTAAATCTTTTAACTGGCCAGGGAAACACATAGGGCAAGGAAAAGGAAAGAGAGTGGAAATAGAACTGATGCAAACTCTTAAACGAGTTAAGTGACTAAGATCGTCAATACGTTTGCGTTGCGTTTGTTAAAAAAGGTCGTAGCGAGATGCTACGACCAGATTGTGAATGGGTACGGATAATTTAGGATCTATTAATCGTTATGACCTGCATTGCTTTCAAAGCCAAACAATGCCAGTTTTACAGGTCTTGAAGAAACTTTATGCTTAATCACCTTACTAAAATCGGTTAAATCTATTTGAGCCACCTCTCCTGTTGAAGGTAAAGCGATGTAGGCGAACCTTGAAGTTGCTTCTAACACAGGTTTATAAGTTTCTGTTGAAGTAACAGTAGCAATTACACTTCCTTCTTTAACTAGTTTCGCTGTAGCTAAATCGTAAACACGTAATTTTCCATCTAAAGTTAAAACCAGTAAATTTTTGCCTGCATAGTCTACTTTACACTGAAAAACATCCGTGCCAGCATAAATCGGAGTAATCTTATCGGCTTTAATATCTACCAGATAAGCACCTTTCGTCGCCACAAAACCAATAAATTTATCCGCAGATTCTGCATAATATATACTACCCAAACGAAATGCGCCAAAACCCTCCGGATTAGGGATCAAACGCTGCTCACCTGTTGACTTAACTACAATTACGCCACCTGCAGTAGCCGCAGCACTTGTGAAAGCACCAAAAACAGCATTTCCGCCATCAGTTGCATTTCCATGAATGGCTCCTACCTGTAAATTAGATTCATGAATTCGTTTACCTGTTTTATCAATAATCAGGACCCGGTTTGGTGAAGTACCCGCAGTAGCGGTAGAAGTAACTGCAATGGTTCCATTATCGAAGTTAGCCATCGCACCATGATGTGGTAATAATCCGGCATTGATAATTTTAAACTTTGCACCAGCAGTATTAAAATCGGTTTCAACTCCCAGACTTAATGTTCCATCAGCATCATTAAAAATAAGCGATTCTTTACCAGCTGTTTTAAAATGTGTAGGCTTCGCTCCTGTAGCGGTAATAGCGGCCCATTTTGGCTCATTTTCTACATCAATGTGATCCACATGAGTAGAAAGTCCACTATCGAATACTTCTACCAGATTCTGAGCTCCATAAAGTACTGCTGCATACCTGCCGCCTGCTGTTCCGTACAAGTTGGCCAGTGGATATTTGGCATCATAAGTGGTTACCTTAGCAGAAAACGGATCTATTTGACTCAGCTTATTGCTTAATTCATCGGCTACTAAAACACGAAGATATTTAAACTCTTTTCCCGCTGTTGAAGGGATTTCAGGTTCAGGATCTGTATTGTCCTTTTTACAAGCGGCGAATGATGTTGTCAGTAAAGCCACGAAAGCCATTTTTTTAAAATGTTTTTTGTTTAACATAATGGGTAATTTTAATTATGGGTTTATTTTGATTTAAATTATTTAAGGAGTTTTTTTATTAGCAGGCAAATCAATACCAACACGCCTGTAACTATTAGCGGCCAGATAAAAAGGCCCATAACAGGGTGAATGATATCAGTCATGCTTTATTGAACTTTTATGCTAATCCCTCTCATCGTTTGCCAACCCGCTTTATCGGTTAAGCGAATCATAAAATGATAATCTCCCGGGTCTGCATCTGCAGGAACAGTTAATTCTTCATTTATAGTAAAAGTCTTTTGACCGCCACTGATCGGAAATGCCTTGATTAGTAAAAATGGATTAACAGGTTTTTTAATGGCCGCCATACTGCAATCATTTACTTCTGTACTGTGCGTGTGGTGATCGAAGTTGTGGTGAATATCAATACTGGCCGAACCTAATTCAACATTATCGCTAAAACTTGCCCGAAATCTAAATGTCTCTCCGCGCTTAATCACGCCACATTGTTTAGGAAAGGCATTGTCAACTGTAAGATCAATTTCAGGATAGGTGGTATCAATCTCTTCTGCTTCTTTTTTACAACCTCCGAAAAAGCTTATGCTTAATATCAGGCCAAAAATTAAAGATCTCTTTTTCATACTTAATAATTGTTTTATTGGTAATTGATGGTAATTGGAATGCTTTTATGAATACTGATGTTGTGGATCTTATTTTCATAGATCATCACGAGGTTGTATTTTCCGGATTCCCAAGCCTTTGCGCCGGTTATCGGAAGCGGCTCTGGAACTGCATAGTCTAGCTCGGCACCTACCACCAGCATGTTGTACATACCCCAGGACGGAGTGGTACTTTGGGTGTAACAACCAATGGTAATGGCTTTACTGAAATCTATCCGGCTTACGGTTTCCGGATAGTGTTTTGCGCTTTCTTTAATCAGCACTGCACACAGCGTTCCTTCATCTCTCACGTCGTTTACGGTAAAGCGTGCAGTAATGGTTTCGCCCTTTTTGAAAACAGCGTTTTCTGCGGGCACATTACGAAAAATAAAAGTTGGACTAAAGGGTAGATCTGATGCAGGCAGAATGGTAAAATCTTCTTTAATTTCGAGCTTTGTTCCATTTTGATCGGTTACAATCAGGAAGAAATCGTACTTTCCTTTAGGTGCATCGGTAAGAATTTCGAAATGCCTGTGGATGTTCGTATTCCGGGCTCCTTTGTAACTTTCCCAGGAAAGCTCGTACTTCCAGGCTGAAGCATAGGTTTCTGTGGCTTTCTGAAGAATACGCACAGTAACCAATTCTATTTTATCGCCCGCTACGATGTCTGCATTCAGGTGAAAATCGGCTCCGATAATGCCACGTTTATTATTATTTGTACCAATTTCCAGGTTTTTAGCCGTTGGTTTAGGCAAGTCCGGATTTATGGTTTCATCTTTTTTGCAGGAACTCCAGGCAACAGCCATGATGCAGAGGCCCAGGATCATTTTTTTCATTTTCATTAGGTTTTTTAATTATTAGTGGACGATGTTGTTATTTCTTGTTAAAGGGGATATTCACAGATAAAATAAGGTTTCGGCCCGCTTCGGGCAGTTCAATTAAACGATAGAAACTGGTATGGTTCAGGTATCTGGTATTCAGCAGGTTTTGCGCCTGGAGATTAATTGTTATTGATCTTCCTGAAAGTAAAATCCTGGCTCCTGCCTGGAGGTTGATGAGGGAATAACCTGCAGTCTTTTTTTCCGGTGGAACAATGTTATCCTGTTTTGCAGTCAGCCTATAGTCGATAGAAAAAAAGGCATCTTTTACAGTATCATTTAGGTCTGTTTCATAACTGAGGTTAAACAGCACAGATGGTGGTGGGGAGAATGGCAATACGTACCCTTTTTTATCTCCTGAAAGCTGCTTCGAATAAAGATATTCGGCTAAAACTTCCGTACTGAGGCCTTTAAAAATATTCGCCTTAGCCTGTATTTCAGCTCCATATCGCATTACCCGGCTTTGTGCATACTTAAACACCTGATTCCCGGCACCATAAAAATAGTCGTGCGCAGCCGTTGGATTTAAGTAAATATAATTGGGGAAATAATTATAAAAAGGACTGAAGTTTAGCGACCAGGTTTCGGTTTTCCAGCCTAATCCCAAATCAAACTGGTAAGAAACTTCGGGAGAAAGGTTAGGATTACCTTTTTCATAACTAAAGTAGTGATAATTGACACCATTGGCCCCAAGCTCTTTGGCAATGGGCATTCTGAAACTTTTGCCTGCATACCATTTTAAACTAAAATGTTCCTGATTGAAATTCATCCCAACAGCGTATACCAAACTGTTAAAATTTCTGCTTATATCGGATGAGCGTGTCAGGTAGGCCGACTGCTGCGCAGTTCCTGTATTGATCTGAGAGGGAAACCAATCATCGTATCGATCCATATCAATACGCCCGAAATCGTAACGGAGCGCGCCCTGAAGCCAAACCTGATCGTTTAGTTTTAACTTATCATAAAAGAAGGCTCCCTGGTTAAACTGCCTGAATGCCGGCACTAAAAAACTCCAGCCATTAATTTTGTTATCCTGAAATTCTGTATTTAAGCCGAAGCTTAATTCGTGATTTCCTAAAGCGATCTGATCTTTCAAATTGGCCGAGTACACCTGCTTTTCGAACTCACGCTCCAGGTTTGATGGCTCCTGCCGATACTCCGGATAAATGGCAGGCATATAACCATGGTTTACATAGGCACTGAACTCCTGACGAAAATTATGTTGATAGCCAAAATCGACCTTAAAACGATGCTTCCCTGACTGAAAATCTGTTCTGTTGATCACCTTAAAATGATTCACTTCCTGCCTCGGCATCAGGATATCTCTCGCGGAAGCATCGTGCAGATTGGCATCTACCCTCCTTGGCTCTAATCCATGGGCATTGGCGAAAAACCCACTTTTATTATCAATGTTGCTGAAATAAAATATAGATCGGATATGGTCATTAACATAACCTGCCGTAAAGTGCAGGTTGGTTTCCCCTCCGGCGGTGTTGCGTAAGTAACCATTTTTTAAGGCTACAGCATAATCATATACATAAACAGAATCATCAGGAACCTGATAATCACCATAGTTTTGGTAAGTAAATCTCGAATCAAAAAACCAATTTTTTGTTCTTCCATTCAGGTTTACAGATGTACCATAAAAACCGTTGTTCGATTTGCCTGTCAGATCAATTTGCCCGGAAATCGTGTTGGCCATGGGAATAAGTGGGGGCTTCAACTCAATTACTCCTGCAATAGCATCTGAACCATAAATAAAAGATGCCGCCCCCTTCAATATCTCAACTTCTCTTGTAGCAAACTGATCAATTTCCAATCCATGATCAGCACCCCATTGCTGCCCTTCATGTTTCATGCCTTTATCCACAACCACAACCCTGTTAAAGCCTAGGCCCCGTATCAATGGCTTCGACTGACCACTTCCAATGCCTATTGTCTTGATGCCTGGCAATCGTTCCAGCGATTTCATCAAACTTCCCCCCAGGTTTCTAATCAGAAAATCCCGCTTTATCGTTTCGACATTCATAGACTCTTCCTTAGCCCTGATTTCCGAAAGATTGTCTTTCACAAATACCTCTTCCAACTGATGAACCAGCGGATCTAAAACAAAGACAGCAGGCTTAGCATCCTGATTGTGCTGAAACTCCCGTGTTAATGGTTTAAAACCTGATCTTGTAATAACAATGCGATACCTGCCCTGAGGCAAATTCTTAAAGCTAAAAATGCCTTCATTATTACTCGTAGAGATCAGATTAGCACCGGCCAGATGGATTTCTGCCTCTGTAACAGGCTTGCCATCGTGGCTAATGATTTTACCCTGTAAAGGATATTCTTGTGCATAAAGCACCACAACATATAAAATGCTGACAAGTAGCAAGAAGATTTTCTTCATACAAAAGGAGGGCATGAAAAACATACCGGAGCATCATAATCCTCAACGAATTACGATCAATAAAAAATTAAACAAAAGAGAATTTAGGGCATGATTGCCCTCAAGGAAGAATTAAGATTGGCTGGGAGGCCCTTTATTACTGAAAACCTGCACAATACAGGTGTAATCGCCAAGGATGTGTACCCCTCCTTTTACAGTTGGTGGTACGGCTATACTTAAATCAGGTGCGGTGTAATCCGGCTTAATGGCATTGCTTTTATGATGTAAAAAGTGATCGCAAATTTGGCAATGCTCAGCCTTCTTCAGTATTGTTTTTGATGTATGATCATCATGATGTATGGTTTCACAATGGTGGTGATACTGCAACATAGAGATACAGCACAACGCAATCACTAAAAAAAGTGAAACGATGTTTCTAAGAATAATTGCTATATCTCTACCCTTGTTTTTCAAATCGCAACAAAATTGCATTTAAAAAAGTGCTTTTGCAAATGCTTTTTAAATTTTAATATAACCAAATGACTTACAATACTTTAACAACTTCTGACGTAACCATTATTGGCAATTTCGTTCAGACTGAAGGACAATCCAGTCTGAACGAAAGTTCTTATGCTGAATACTTAGTACTAATTACTAAGAAACCAACTGCATACATTTCATTATCTATCTTTCATTAAAAACCTGAAATTCAGCTATAGAAGGGCTTTCTTTGGATTGAAGGATTCGGATGCGGACCTTGCTGGTCCAGATGCGATTGAAACGGTGGATTTTAATGCGTTCTTCATTCTTGCCTTCAAAAACTTTATTCCATGTTACACCATTCCAATATTCCAAGGCATAAGTATTGATATTTGGTTTTTGTTCTGTAACTACAACCATATTAACTGCCTGCTCATTTTTGAGATCGATTTCAAACCAGGGTGCTTTAACTGCAGCATTAGACCGCCACGATGACTTATAATTATCATCATTGGCAAAATCCATGATATCCATATCATCACTCCAGCTCGCGTTGGCAGCTTTTTTTATGGCTATATTGCTTGAAATGATGGGTAAATCTAACGCGGGAAGCTTCGCCGTTGCCCCTTCATTTCTCCAAAGTTTACCTACTTCTTTTAATGAAGCCACTGCATTGTCATCAATCAAACCATCACGGTTAGGCGCCACATTTAGAATAAAATTACAACTGGCTTCATTTAATGGCTTAATTAATCCATCAACAATTTCCTGCGGTTTTCTAACCGGAACAGTAGGGAAATCTGTTTTCCAAAACCAGGAAGTATTAATAGGCAAACAAGCTAAGGCAGGCATTACTTTGCTTTCTTTATGCATGCGCTGCCCCGCTCCCATTTCATAGGTTTTAATATCGGTATAATAAAGTCCGTCAGCCGGATACTTAGCCCCATTCAAATCCATTACCAAACATTCCGGTTGTAAGGTTTTAATTAAAGTGTAAATATCTTCGAAAGGAACGTCATCATAAGAAATTCTCGACCAGGGTGCATCCCAGCCATCAATAATCAGGGCTTCAATTTTCCCGTATTTTGTTAAAAGCTCAGTGATCTGCTGTTTAATCATTTCAATGTGCCTGGGGGTAATTTGGTTAGGTCTTAATTTGTGATGTGTATCTAAAATGGAGTAATACAGCATCACTTTCAGTCCATTGGCTCGAAAAGCATCAGTAAACTGCTTCACCACATCTTTCTTATACGGGCTATTCATTACACTATAGTCTGTACTTTTAGTATCCCAGATACAAAAACCACTGTGGTGTTTAGTAGTTAAGCATCCGTAACTCATATTAGCCGATTTAGCGGCCTTCGCCCATTGGTTGGCATCTAACTTTTTAGGATTAAATAACTTCGGATCGGCATCCGGATCAGGCCAATCTGCATTGGCATAAGTTGGAATGTTGTAATGGATAAACATGCCGAAACGAAGGTCGACAAATTGCTGCTGAAGCTGATTCAGGTGTTTCGCTGCATCGGGGTTTCTAAGCTGAGCTTTAAGGTTAATCGAAAACAAGGCTAACACAATAACTAAAACGTTTTTCTGAATGGTTACGAGTTTCATGGATGAGGTAGGATGATTAAATAAAGTTAGGGATTGGTTCGGGCGTAAAGTTAATTTTCCTGAGTGATATTGCAGAAAATATCAGAAAAAAATGCTGACAATAACTTGTGCAGCATGAATTTCAGGCACTGTGGTTTAAAGGCTGTAGGTTAAGCGCCTGGCTGCAAGATTTAGTCCTGTCAGATACGCTTAACCCGCAATTTCAATATTGAATTAAAAGATTTACTTAAACTTCTCTAACCTTATTCCAAATGTCTTTGTAAAGCGCTTCATGTCTTTTAAACTGTAAGTGCACATATGGACAAAGCGGAATAACCTTGAGCTGATGTTCACGTACATAGTTAACCATGGCATCAAGCATTAGCTTTGCATAGCCCATTCCTTCTTTTTCAGGGTCAACTTCAGTGTGATAAACCGTTAAGTCTGTTGATTTGATATCAAAAACCATTTCTCCAACCTTGCCATCTTCTTCGTATAAGTCGAACGAACTTGGTCCTTCCTCCTGAATATTAATTTTAACTTCTGCCATTATGATTATTTTTTAATGCAATTTAATAAGTTCTGTTCTAAAATACTCAGGCTGCAATCATTTTAAGAGAGAATTAACTGGCTGTTAATACCTTCTTGTTCTGTGGAATTTTTGTATCTGATAAATCAATCTGCATTTCCTGCTTGCGGATCACTTCGTCACTGAAGTTTTTTTCCCTTCTTATTTTATGCAGTTCCTGGCGTTGCAGTTTATAAATGTCTTTAAGAATATCGTTGTAAGCTTCCATTTCAGCATTTTCTATGGCCTGACATTCCATAGATTCTAACCTTCTGGAGGTATGAGAAAGGCTGTTTTCCAGTTCCTTCTTCAATCCGCTAACCAATGTAACGCCTTCTATTTCACTGGCATATTTTTCTTCCAATGCCATTAATGATACCTTTAAAAGTCTAAGTTTGATAGCCGATTCCTGTTGTTCGTCTGGAATAACGGGATCAATCTCATCAACCTTAATTGCTTTGATGATATAAGGCAGCGTTAAGCCCTGAAAAACCAGGGTAACTAAAATCACTACAAAAGTGATGAAAATGATTAGGTTTCGGTGTGGAAAATTGATATTGGCCGCTGTTGTAATTGGCAATGAAAGTGCCGCAGCGAGCGAAACGACTCCCCGCATACCTGCCCAACCAATTACAAATGGTACTTTCCAACCGGGATGAGCTTCTCTTTCCCTTACTTTTTTTGATAACCAACGTGGAAGGAAGGTTACCGGATAAATCCAGGCGATTCTCAATACAATTACCAGGGCACTAATAATTAAACCATAACTTACAGCCTCCCACAATGAATAACCTTCTAAACCCGCCATTACAATTGGTAACTCTAAACCAATTAAAATAAATACAAAAGCATTCAGGATAATGGTTAATGTTGCCCAAACATTAATGGCCTGGAGCCTGCTTTGTCCATCGATAAAAATTTCATGCGACCGGTAAGATAAAAACAGCCCTCCGGTTACTACGGCCATTACACCAGAATAATGAAAATGTTCTGCTGCCAGGTACATAAAATAAGGAGAAATTAGGGTTAAAGCTGAATCAATACTTGCCGTTGTTGGCAAAAAGCGGTGAATAAGATACAGTACATGTGCGATGGCCAAACCAATTACAATACCCATAACTGTACTCAGGAAAAAATCGGTAGTGGCTTGAGATAATGAAAATTGACCTGTAATTACAGCTGCCAGCGCAAAGCGCAGTACAATTAAACTGGATGCATCATTTACCAGGCTTTCTCCTTCTAAAATCGTTGTTATCCGTTTAGGAACTGTTATATTTTTAAGTACGGATGTAGCTGCAATGGCATCAGGTGGAGAAACTATTCCGCCCACTAAAAATCCCATTGCCAGGGTAAATCCCGGAATCATGGACGAAGTTAAAAACGCAACGGCTAAAGAAGTAATGATCACCAAACCAAAAGCCAGTAAACTAATCGGCCTCCGCCATTTCCAAAAATCATTCCAGGAGGTATACCAGGCAGCTTCATACAGCAATGGAGGTAAAAAGATTAAAAATATTACTTCAGGATCTATAGACATCGCCGGAATACCTGGAATATAACTGATGCCCAAACCTGCAAGCACTAAAAATATAGGATAAGAGATTTTTACCTTCTGGGCGAGCAGAATTAACATGAAAGCCACAAATAATAAAACAAGTAACTGAAGTAAAGTATAGTGCATAGTTTTTAGGGTGGGAATAAACGCAAATATAAGGAAGAAAGCGGAAAGACTAAAGCCTGAAAAGGTGTGAAGCCTTACATAAAAGCTTTCACCTACGTCTTGCCCTTTCTTTATACTTGATCCTGAAAGAAACTAAAAGCATTTGGACAGCATAAAATAGAAATCGGCAATTCCCAAATGGAAATTGCCGATTCACATCGTAGAAGCTATTATAAAGCTTGCGCCAACGCTTCGTTAATAGTTGTAAGCTCTGCTGTTGTTAAATTAACATGTATTGATTTTGCATTGGCGATAGCCTGCTCTGCATTTCTTGCTCCGGCCAAAACAATAGTGATACCGGGTTGTAAGGTGGTCCAGCGGAGTACCAATTGCGCTAAACTCACCTGCTTCTCCTCCGCCATTGGGGTCAATTTTCCTAAAAGTGTTTTTACTTTTCCGGCATCAAACTGACCAAAGTAACCATTGCGGTGATCATTATCTTTCAGTTTATCCTGCTGAAAATATTTACCGGTTAAGAGACCACGTTCCAAAGGACTGTAAGCAATGATTCCAAGGTTATTTTCCAAGGCATAAGGCAGCAGTTCAGTTTCAATACCCCTATTCAACATACTGTAAGATACCTGATTAGAGGCCAATTTAATCCTTTGCTGTGCTTCTTTTAGCTGACTGATATCGTAATTACAAACACCTGCAGCTTTTATTTTTCCGCTCTGAATCAGTATTTCCATGGCTTCCATCGTTTCAGAAATTGGGGTAGTTGCATCAGGCCAATGAATTTGCAAAAGGTCAATGTAATCTGTCCCTAATCTTTTTAAACTATGCTCTACCTCTGCTATGATGCTTTCTTTTGCAGCATATTTATAAACGGGTATCTTCTTTCCATTCTCTTCCGCATCAAAGAAATATTGTCCCTGTCTATTATTACTTCCATCCCACACCAACCCAAATTTGGTTAAAAGCTGAATTTTTGAACGGTCTTTACCTTTTATCGCTGCACCAATCAACTCTTCACTTAAACCAAAGCCATAAAATGGAGCTGTATCAATGGTGGTTACACCATGATCAAGAGAAGCGTGTACCGATTGGATAGAATCCTGCTGCTCATTTCCTCCCCACATATTTCCGCCAATGGCGAAGGCTCCGTATGTAATTGCCGACAACTCCAGGTCTGATGATCCTAATTTTCTGTATTCCATATTGTATATTATTCTTTAATAAAGAAGCAATCCTATCTGCTCCACACTGCAAAATTAAAACAGCAAATACAAACAATAAAATAATACAAGTTATACTAAAGTATCAGGAAAATAATACTTATTTATGTAAGCTTTAGCAATAACATTAAACACGAATTTTAGGCTTTATTCTTATTTCCGCGACTATTATCCTGTCTCCAATTGGCCGCTCAATTTTAATTATGCGTAATGATTGTCGCGGTCAAAGCTGGGGTTCCTGTTATCGTTCCATTGATATAGATCGTATAAATTTTTCCACTTTCAAACACAGCTCCGGTTAGGGCGGTATTGGTAAGCGGAATGGTTGTTTGATTGGCATTATCTTTAATGAGCAGATTAATACCAGAACCTGCATCCACTTCTTTAAAAGGACCTAGTGTTTTCCAGCTTAAGCCTTCAATCACAGCAGGTGCTTTTCCTGCCGTATAGGGAATTAAGGTTTGACCGCCAAAAGTTCCATATCCCACAGCACTAAACAGCACTGATCCGCTGGCATACGATAGATCTACCTTAGGAGCATCAGGCGAAAAGTTGGCGAATCTTATCTTGGCCTTGCCCGATGCTGGTAAGCTTAAATCATCGTAAACTAAGATCAAACTATCAATGTTATTCGGATTGACGGCGCTGGTTAATTTCTTTTTCACAGTAAACAAACTATGGGCAAAATCTGCAATAGGTCCGTTAGGCCCCGCAAAAGATGCAGAATTGGTTTCCTGAACGAAATTGGCACTTCCACCAAAGATATAGGATGCTTTGTATGAGGGATCGGTACCTTCAGTGAGGTTAAATTGTACTTTACCATATTGGGTATCCAAATACGGAGAAGCCGTATTTCGTTGAATTGCAGTACCCGTTACCTTCCGGGTAAAATCCCAAAAATTAACGGCAATGGCCGATTGTCGGGCATTGATAAATTTGACTTTAGCACTTAGCGGCGTTCTGTCTCCTGCATCTATATCGAGGTAATTGGCCTTATTGCAGGAAGAGAGTGTGGCCAAAGCAAGGGTAAAAAATATAATGGGCTGTTTAATCATTCTCATATAACTATATCTGATTTACTATTTAAAATTGGCCGCAATGCGGATAAATGGCTGGATTCCGGTACTGGTACCCGATTGAGCTGCACTTGGTGAGGGTGTTCTGGTTACATTACTTCCGGGAGCCGGGATCGCATAATCGCCCTGAACATTAAAAAGATTATTTACACCAATGGTCGCATTCAGCACGGGCGTAATCTGGTAACCTGCAGAAAGATCAGTAATCCAGATTGGGTTATAAGTTTGGTAATAATAATCTGGCTTAGGAAAGGTGGCGTTCAACTGACTCACTGAAGTTACCGAACCGAAATAGACGCTACGAACCAAAAAGTTAAATTTATTCAAATTGTATGTTCCTTGAAGGGTAACCTTAGTTTGAGGGATGCTGGAAGTTACACGTGCCTGCTCGCTTTCATCGAAAATAATGTAACGATAGGCTTCCAGTCCCTTCGGTGTATTTACTTTCGTTAAGGTTGTTTTTTGAAGGTTGGCTCCGGCCAGGAAGGCCACGTTACCGCCATTAGGCAGTAAAAACCGATAGCTTCCTGTAAACTCTATCCCTTTTGTTCGGGTACTAAATGAATTGTAAAAGAATTTGGCCTGTACAGTACCTGTTTGTACAAAAAGCGCACGTACATCTGCGGGAAGGTTGGTATCTGTTGCCGAAAAACGTCCGGTGTTCCCTACCCTGTCTTTAATATCCACCTGATAGGCATCGACAGTAATTTCTACATTTTGTATGGGTTGAGAAGTGATTCCTGCAGAATAGCCTTTAGACCTTTCCGGTTGTAAAGATGGTATGCCCAAAGCTTTTGTTGCCGGGTTAACATTGTTTGCCGTTACCTGATCAATCGCTACCCCATTCTGGAACGTTGTTGAAGTTTCGGTATAATAGAATTGCGCCAGATCTGGTGCCCTAAAGCCCGTGTTAAAGCCCCCGCGAACGGCCAGACATTTTGCAAAACCATATCTGGTGGCTGCTTTATAAGTCGTTACACTTCCAAAATCCGAATAATTCTCAACCCGTAAAGCGCCTGAAAGCAACCATTTATCAGTTACATTCAATTCTACATCCGCATAAGCAGCAGAAATAGAACGGTTTACATTAACTTCATTTGATGGACGGAAACCCGCATGAATCTGTGAACCTGGTGAAAGTCCGTTTAGCGGCGTACTTCCTGAAGATACAAAATATGGTATGCCTCCGGTGGTATAGGCTACAGTATAAACGGGACTTAAATCTGCTTTGGAATAAGAGCCTTCCTCTCCTGCAATAATCTGATAGGTTTCTACCCGGTACTGACCTCCAAAAGCAACGTTTAATCCATGGAGTACTTTATCAAATTTGCGGGAAAGATCTACGCTCCCGCTGTTCTGTGAAGCATTATAACTTCCGGCATTAAAGGTTCTGGGTGTTTTTTGCCCTAAGCTGGCATTTAAAGAGTTGCTGATAATATTGTCGAAAGCATTTCTGCCAAAAACATCAGATACATCGATATTCCATCCACGGATTTTTCCCTTTACACCAACGGCGAAAGATTGGTCGGTGATGATATTATCCATAGCAGGAAGAAATCCATCCGGATAAACGAAGGTATTATTGCGTTCGGTCCATCCCGGAAGACGGTATACCGCCGTAAACTGTGAATTTCTATGGCTTATTCCTCCAAATGAATAAATTTCAAAGCCTTCTTTCAATGGAATAACAGCATTAAACGACAATAATCCATCTTTTGATTTGTTGGTTGATCCCCTTTGATCGAAAAAATGACGGTCAATCCCTCTGCTGGCGATAATGGCATCATCGATTTCTTTGGTGTAAATCTGATCAAAACCTCGTGTATTGGCTCCTCCACCATAGGCAGGGCCAATATATATCCCATCTGTATCGTTACCAACGGGGAGCGATACTCCCTGAGTGGCATATTCGCCTGTAATGTTCAAAAAACCTTTTGAGCCTAATTTAAGTCCGATATTGGCGTTAGTTCTGGTTGTTAATCCATCTCCTCTCCTGCGGATACTCTCAACGGTGCTTAAGTTCACTTCTTCCGAATTACTTTTGAGTACCACATTGATTACTCCTGCAATGGCATCAGAGCCATACTGCGCCGCGGCACCATCGCGAAGAATTTCTATCCTATCGATAGCCCCCACCGGAATGGAATTTAAATCGTAGCCTGTAGCACCATTTCCAAGTCCACCCCAGCTGATATTGGAACTTTTATGCCTTCTTTTTCCATTCACCAAAACCAGTACCTGATCTACACCAAGTCCTTTAAGTTGAACGGTAGAAGTTGCCGAAGCAGCATCCCCACCGCCTGATACTGAAGAGTGAAAAGAGGGAGAAACATATTGCAGCAACTGCGTAACACTGGCTTGTGGCGAGTTCTGCTGTAATGCTTTTAAATTAATGATATCCACAGGAACCGGCGAGTTCAACTTGGTACGGTTGGCATTTCTGGAGCCTACAATCTGTAATTCAGTGAGGGTATTATCAGCTTCTTTAAGCGCGATGTCGAATTGGGTATTTGATCCTATCTCTAAAACCAAAGATTTATAGCCGATATATGATATTTCCAAAAAACGTCCGTTTCTGGTCGATATCTTAAATTTCCCATCTCTATCTGTCACGGTAGAGCCTTCCAGGCCTTTAATCCTGACAGAAACCCCGGGTAATGGCTGTTTGTCAGCTGCCGAGGTAACCACGCCCGTAATGCTACGTTGCTGTGCCCGTAATTGTGCACTAACCGCCAGAAATAACCATAGTATTGATAGTATTTTTATTTTCATATTTACAATTGGGATAGGCAAAACAGTGGCTATCCATTCTTTTTGAGAACAGAAAAAGCTTGTTAAGCTTGATATTTTTTAGTTTTTTATTTGCCCCTGCACATGGCTTTGAGCAGTTTTTAGAAAGCGATCATCGGTGAGCGAGCGCAAGAAGGCCTCCAGATCATCGATTTCATTTTCGGAAAGGCCTAATGGTTTATTTAAGGATAAATCTCTGTTTTTTCCATTTTTGATTACTGCATCCGGATCATTATAATATTTAATTACCTCTTTTAAGGTTTTAAACATCCCATTGTGCATATATGGTGCAGTAATACCCACGTTTCTCAATCCTGGAATTTTGAAATGACCTTTGTGCTCAGGATCTTTAGTAACCTCAAAACGACCTTGATCTTTCAGTTCTACATCATTAAAAAGGCCAATTCCTTTGAAACGATCGGCGGTAAAATCTTCTCCAGAATGACAATTATTACAGTTGGCTTTACCAATAAATAATAATCTTCCTCGCTTGGCATTTTCAGAAATGGCATTATCATCACCATTAATATAACGGTCATATGGGCTATTGGCTGTTTCCAGCGTACGTTCAAAAGCAGCGATGGCTTGAAGCAGATTTTTCTGACTAGGTGCCGAACCAAATATCTTTTGAAAGAGTGCTGCATATACCTGATCTTTATTCAAACGATCAATAGCTTGTGCAATCGGCAGGTCCATTTCTACAGGATTAATGATAGGCTGTAGCGCCTGATCTTCAAGTGAATTTACCCTGCCATCCCAAAATAGATTAGGCCTGCCCGATAAATTGGTAATGGAGGGAGAATTTCGGGTTCCTTTTTTCCCGCCCACACCAATACTTACGGTTGCAGTATCAGCAAAAGCGAATTCAGGGCGATGACAAGAAGCACAGCTGACAGTTTTATCTTTAGAAAGGATCGGATCAAAGAACAGTTTTTCTCCTAAACGCTCCTTGGAATTGATGTTTTCCGGATCGTCAGCACCAAATCCTGCCATCAGTATGGTTATAACAGAGAGGCTAAAGAAAATTTTGATCTTGTTTCTGTTCATTAGAAAAATAGGATAGCTTGAATGAATTTTAGAAGGGAGAACAGTACATTCTCCCCATCTAAATCAACATAACAAGAGAGATTTTTAGTTATTGGCAACAAGTTGTACGTTCAGGTCAAAATCATCATAGATCGTTTTATCTCCTAAGTTTTCGAAGAAACTTTTTGATCTGAACTTGATGTCGTACTTTGTCCTGTCGACCGTTATTTTGGCATTGGCTATCACCTTGTTCCCTTCCTGCTTTACTGTTGCAGGAAAACTAATTTCATGTGTAATACCTTTTATGGTAAGGTTTCCTTTTACATTATAAGCACCTTTGGTACTTGAGGTTACATTGGTAATTTTAAATGAAGCTTTACCGAATTTCTCCACCGCAAAGAAATCATCTCCTTTAAGGTGTCCCAGTAATTTGGCATTGGTTTCCTTATCGGCAATATCGGTTACGGTGATTGATTTGGTATCCAAATCGAAACTACCACCTTTAAGTACTCCTTTATCCAGGTCAAGAGAACCCGCACTTACATTTATGGTTCCTGCATGCTCCCCGGTTACTTTTTTGGCTAACCAGGTAAGTTTACTCTGCCCGGCATCAACCTTATAACTCAACACCTTTTTAACCGTACTTACGGATATTTTAGTTTTCGGTTTCGGACCGTTAGGAGTGTTCACTGCCGAAAGTAAGGCTACTGTTGCTGCTAATGCAATTGTTTTATACTGTAACATGATATATGGGTTTGGTTTATGCTTTTGTTTATTTTCCAGTGGCCTGGGCTTCGAAATAGGATGCAGATGGTACAGGTTCCGCAATGAGTTCATCCAATAGTTTATTGAATTTTTTCTCGTAATCATCGTAATATTTACCAGTTACTGTTCCGGTATAGCCGGTATATATTTCGCGTACCTCTCCTTTTCTGTCGATGATGATGGTAGTTGGGTAAGCTATAAATTTGTTTAAGGCAGGGAGTTTATCGGCTACCAAACGTTTATCTGCCAATCCTCCGAATAGGATATCGTACTTGATGTTATATTTATCACGAAGTTTACCCAGGGTATATTTACCATATTCCAGATCGTCTTTTTGCTCAAAGCCAATGGCAATAGCCTCTACGCCTCTTTTGGCATTTTTATTAAACCAGGGAGAAAGAAAGATGGTTTGATCTGTGCAATTTGGACACCAGGTACCTACCAATTCTACAATAACCACTTTGCCTTTGTATTTATCATCGGTAAGGGATACTGGTTTACCCGTCAAATCAGGAAAAGTAAAGGCCAGTTTTTTAACGCCTTCTTTCAAAGCTGTAATTTTATATGGATCAGGCAATTCTGCTTTACTGTCTTTTATCCCTGTAAACTTCAAATTGTCGTAAATCCCCTGAGAGATTTCACCGGAAAGGGTGCCATCTTCATTGATTGTGCCTTTGTAAATCTTCGGACTAGGACCGCTAAATCCTGAGAGTACAAATTGATTTCCCTGAACAGTACCTTCCAGCTCGCGACTATCGCCCGTTACCTGCATAATTACTCCTGTGAGTTTGTTTCCTTCCTGTTTCAGGATTGCTACTTTATTGGGAACGGCCTCCTTAGAAAAACCCTTAAACTCCCATTTTCCGGTTAAGTTTGCTGTTGGAGCTATATCTTTACCCGGCTCTATGAAGCGATAGGTCTTTCCTTGTTCGGCAGTGAAGGGTAGTGAATTTCCCTTTAATCCAGGAACGAGACTACGGTACTCACCTGATATGCGACCATCGCTTTCTATTTTGGCTACCAAAGCGGCATCATAGGTATTCATTTTGATAAAAAGAGAATCCTGCCCCAGATAGCTGATGTGAAAATCGTCTCTTCTGGTTCCGTTTAACAAAGTAAATGTAGCGTGTTCGGCATCCTTTCCTTTTAGCTCAAAATTAAACGGGACTTCTGTTTCTGCAACTTTGAAAACCCCTCTCCATATTCCCTCTTTAATAAATTTCTTAGCCACGTTGGGCTTCTCATCTGGTTTGTGTGCAGCCAATGCTGATGTCGAAATCAGCGAGGCTACGGCCAGCACCTGAAATCTTGTAAAATAATTGCTCATCGTTTTATTTTTTAGTGTAGGTTGAAACACACCAGCACATTTTTAGGTACACTGGTGCAAGTTTAGTTATGGTTTAATGTTTATTTACCGTTCTCGGTTTGGGCAACGGTACATTCTGGTGCAGGCTCTGCAATAAGCTCATCCAGTACTTTGTTAAACTTGGCTTCATACTCGTTAAAGTATTTGCCTGTTACAGTTCCGGTATATCCGGTGTAAATCTCTCTTACCTCTCCTTTTCTATCAATGATAATTGTGGTTGGAAAAGCGATGAACTTGTTTAAAGCAGGAAGCTTTTCGGCTACGACTTTTTTATCGGCAATACCGCCAAAAAGGATATCGTAAGTAATGCCATATTTATCCCTTAGTTTACCAAGTGTATATTTCGCATACTCCAGATCATCTTTTTGTTCAAAACCAATGGCAATGGCTTCTACACCCCGTTTTTGATTCTTTTTAAACCATGGAGAAAGAAAAACAGTTTGATCTGTGCAATTTGGACACCAGGTACCAATAGTTTCAATAATGACCACTTTGCCTTTATATTTATCATCGCTGAGTGAAACAGGCTTCCCGTTCAAATCTGGAAAGGTAAAATCAAGTTTCTTATAGCCTTCTTTTAAAAAGGTTAATTTGTAAGGATCGGGGAGTTCTGCCTTATCATTGCGTTGCCCGTCGAACTTCAGGTTTTTATAAATTCCGAACCCTTGCTCTCCTGTGATGCTGTTATCGTCGTTAATTTTACCTCTAACAATAAAAGGACTAGGGCCGGTAAATCCGGAAAGCTCAAATTCATCTCCCTGTACCGTACCTTCTAATTCGCGGGTATCACCTACAACTGTCATAATTACACCTGTAAGTTTATTACCATTCTGTTTTAACAAGGCAATTGAAGCAGGAACAGCTTCTTTGGTGTAGGTTTTGATCTCCCATTTGCCTGAGATATCGTGTTTAGGGGTAACATCTTTTCCGGGTTCTACAAAGCGATATGCTTTGCCGTGTTCGGCAACAAAAGGCAATGAATTACCACGGAAACCAGGTACTAAACTGCGGTATTCGCCACTTAATGAGCCATCGGCCTCTACTTTTGCCACTAAAGCAGCATCGTAAGTATTCATCTTGACATAGATAGAATCTTCTCCCCTTCGTTCTACATGGAAATCATCTCTGCGAGAACCATTTAAAAGGGTTAATACAGCATTTTTAGGGTCTTTACCCTTAAATTCGAAATTAAAAGGGACCTGCGATTCGCTTACCCGAAATACGCCCCGCCAGATGCCCTCTTTTGGGAAAGGTTTAGGGCCATTGGCGAAGGTTGTTCCACTCAGTAAGGCCACCGAAGTTGCCAGGCATGCAATTTTGGAGTAAATTGAAGTTTTCATCATCATCGATTTTAGTTAAAACACTATTGGTTTTAGATAACAGTAAACCATCAGACAAGAAGTTTATCCCACATCGAAACACCCCGGTGCACCTGAAGCGTAATGACACTGAAAAAATCCTTAACAGAAACTTAAGTTTACTGGTTATCGGTTAATTTATAATCTATTGCTAGATCAGTTTGAGCACTTTTTCCTATGGAAAGTTGCTAGAAGTTCAACGAGACTGACTCTCCCTTCTTCTGTATAAATCAACTAATTAATGGTGGTGAATTAATTAGAGTAATAAACCTAAACTAGTGGTGGTGATTAGTTAGGCGGTTCCTGATACCCCGGCAACTTATTGGCTAAAATACATGACCACCATAATATTCTCTCAACTTGTCCCGGGGTACCAGGATCTTCAAAATAAGAATATTGAAGAGAGACCTTAAATAAGGGGTGACCTATATTTTAGCTTATAATTAGCGGCAACAGCAGTTGTACCTACCTGATAAAGACATCAGAAAAGTGAGCTGTGGTTGTCTGCGGGATTTCATATCGAACGTATATTTTGCTAGTAAATGATTATTATTTTTTTTGTAAAAGTATAAACTTCAAACAAATTAAACAAGTAATTCTATAGAATTAGTAGACTTATTTATTAAATAACTGATTTACTGATCATTAATTTTAAATTTTATCGTTTTATTAGTTAAACGAGTCTTCATTTTAACACTAATGGTTGAGGTATTCACCGAGCAGACTACAACTTCCCTCCTTTTTTCAAAGAGTGGCTGCGTGGGTTTGGTGTGCTGGAGGGGGTGGTTATATCTACCTGCCGGTGATGTCATCGACAGGTAGATGGAATGGTCCGTGAGCCACGGACCATGGTAGTTAAGGATTAACGGTTAGCTGTTTGCCAGCAATATCTTCCCAACGGTAAAAATGAAAAGTTTTATCATCACTCATGGCGACCAATAAACCATGCTTAAAATCTGAATTCAGTGGAACTGAAGCCACGTCAATTCCGTCGGTTTGATTAGCAGCGTATTTAACAGTGGTTAATAGGGTATGTACATTTGAAGCATTTCCATTCCCTATCCTATCATATATTTTGAGTTGTTGTGCACCTTGATCCGACACGACAATATAGCCCTTGTTTCCAGGTGTTTTATAAATAGCGATTCCCTCATTATCTACAGCGAAATCTCCCTTCCCAAATAAAGCCAGTTCTTCATTTCCTTTTGTAGGATCTGCATAATACTTACGAACACCTACCTGCTCATCACAATAGTAAACAAAACCTAATTCATTATCTACAGCAATGGCTTCAATTTCCTTTTTGCCACTGTACGTGCCGAATTTACGTACCAGTTCTGCTTTCACATTTCCTTTTCCATCATCTGTTAAAGCATATTGCCATAAGTAGCTCCCTTCTTTAGGTCCACTTTTACGGCCAACTATAGCATAAACCTTTCCTGTAGGATCTGTATACATCGCTATCCCCATTAAGTCGCGATACTCCACCCCTGTTTCACCAACAAAAACCGGAATGCCACCCTTATCTACAGGCTTCATCTCCGGAAGGGAAAATATCCTTAATTTATGCGTGTAGCGCTCTGTGGTAACTGCAATATCTGTTTTTTTACCACCAAGTAGTAAGCCATATGCGATATCGACATTATCGGGTCTTTTTAATCCTTTAATCGTTTTATTTTTAATGATCTTCCCTTTAAGATCAAACACATACAAACCCCCGTTTGTATCTTTATCGGTACCAATCACCAAAGATTGAGCAGCGTTTTGTGGATTGATCCAAATGGCAGGATCATCTGTATCAAAATCTACAGGTTCTGATATATAAAGTGGTTTTACCACACTGGCATTTTCCTGTATTTTACCTCCATTACATGAAATGGTAAGGCCTATAACCGCTAATGCGGCAAAATTTAAGATGTATTTATAGTTCATTTTATATTTTAGTTCCGTATGCACCAATAAAAGTTGATGGCTGAGGTGAGGTATAAGTTATGCCATTTTTCATTATAATTCCGGCCTGATGGTGACGGGTAAAGTTGGTAACTCCTTTACCCAATGCCGGTGAGTTACCTTTCAAATGGAAGTCCCAGGCGATGTTAAAATCAGCATTGCTTACTGCTGTATTCAGGGGATAATTTACAAATTTCGGGTCGTTTGCACCTGCAACATTACTGATTACATCATTTTTACCACCCACAATGTCTCCGGTAGGTTGAAACTGATTTACCGTAGTTTGATCATAACCATAATACCAGTTGTTGCTGTAAGCTGAACGGTTATCTTCCGGCTTCTTTGGATCCCTTTTTATCCCAAAACGTGTATTGGCAAAAAGATTATTGTATAAATCTGCCCGAACAGTACTTTCTAACCATACGGATCCTCCCTTTGCAGTGGGCCTTCTCCAACCAGTATTCACCATCGTATTGTTGTAGGCAATGATGTAAGTTTGAGGCGTTTTGTCTCCACTGTTAGATAATTTTAGGGCATTTGTATTGGTACTGTAAACCAAATTGTAAGCGATATCTGCCAAACATCCCGATTTGAAGTTCATCGCCTCTCCTCCGGTTACTCCGGTGGTATAAAAAACATTATTGGCAAAAATAATCTTTCCACCTTCGATATACGTACAGTCTTCCTGAAAATTCCTGATGATACTGTTTTGTACCACTAATCTGCCACTGGCATTGGCGAACCAAAGTGCAGGTAAATTCTCTCCGGCAACAGCTTTATAAAGGCCTATTTTAACTGATGTTGAAGCATCGGAAGTAGTAGAGCCACCATATTCTAAGATGGCGTGATCCAGTACCAATTCTTCGCAGGTTGGCCCGGCTAAAATGCCTCCCCAAAGCTTTCCAAATTTCTTTGCCGGGGTTTTATAAAATTCATTCACGGTAAATTTAATTGGGTTTTCGGCCGTTCCCAAGGCATAAAGATTTCCTTTCACAATAATTTCAGGTTTGGCAAGTGTATCCATTAAAATGGTAACGCCTTCCTCAATGGTTAAGGATTTTCCTTGCGGGATGACAATATCGCCCTTTATTACCTGCGTACTTCCCTTTGCCCAAACCCCAGATACTTCGCCAATGGCAGCTCCATCAACGGTGCTGGTATCTACATCTATATTAGCCTTTTCACACCCCGTTAGTACGAACAAGAAAAGAATAATTAAACTAAAAAACTGTCTCGTTTTCATGTCTTTACTTTTTAAAATTTTAATTAATTAAATTTATATCTGAAGCCTAACAGATAATTCTGACCATAATAATCGTTTCTAATCAGCGTGCGACCGTCTTTTACCAAATCTTCTTTGATTTTATCGTTCTCCGGATTGATACCTTTTATAAATAGTTTCGTTGGCGTATTCAAAATATTATTGGCTTTGATAAAGATGCTTATGCCGCTTTTAAAGCGCTTTTCGGCAGAAGCGTCCATTTGAATGAAGCCTTCCTGCCATAGATCATTATTTAAAAACTGAGAAACTGTATTAATCCTTGGGCCTGTGTACGCTCCTGCTACCTGAATATCAAGCCCTTTTTTGGTATCCTTGAAGAGTAAAGATAAATTGGCAATATGAGCTGATTGCCCATAAAGCGGACGTTCCTGATCAACCGACAGCGCCTGGATGTCTCCTGTTGCAGGGTTTATAATTCTGGTAGTTTTTGGTGTTGTAATGCGCGAATGGGTGTAGGTATAATTCGCCTTAATGCCAATTTTATTGAAATATTTAATGTAATCTACTTCAGCACCGTAGTTTTTCGCGGTACCAAAATTGCCAGGTGTATAGTAAATATCCTGTCCACGGGTAGCATCTGCCTGGAAAGTGTATTCGATAGGATCATTAATTCGTTTATAGAAAGCGCCTATTAAAAGTTGTTCAGAAGCACCTGGAAAAAGTTCGTACCTCAAATCAAAATTATCGGCCAGGGCGCATTTCAGATTTGGATTTCCACGTTCCTGAAATTCTTCATTAACCACTTTTCCGGGTACAATTTCATAAAATCCCGGACGGTTAAGCGCTCGGTAATAGGAAGCATGTAATTGTGCTTTATCAGTTAAAAAATACTTAGCCGTTAAACTTGGCAAAACATCGGTATAAACCTGCTTGCCATTTGGTGTTATTTCTCCTGCCGGAAAAAGCAAATTATATCCCTGATTGGTATGCTCTACGCGAAGCCCGCCAATTACTTCAAGTTTGGTCGCATTATACTTAAACATACCATAACCCGCAGCAATCTTTTCCAAAGCATCATAGGTTAAAGGGTTAGCTACTGCCCCTGTAGGATTGGTAACTACTAAATTTAAATCAGTATAACTTTGAAAATCAACTCCGTAAATATCATTTGCATCTGCAGCACCTGGTGCTAAAGTATAATTGTTAAAGAAACTGCTTCTTTGTTTATCACGGTATAAGCCACCAGCCATTAAATCCAGTTTATCTTTTCCAATCGCCATGCGATAAGTAAGGTCTAAATAGCCTGCCAAATCTTCATCGGTATTGCGTTCCCATCTCCTGTTTACAGGCGAAGTATTGACCAAGCTGGTTCGTTTGCGCTGAAAATTTTGCTCAACACCATTCAGGCTGATGCCAGTATTTTCTGGAACGTCGTTTTTAGCAGATGAATATACAGCCGACCACTGAACTTTAAATTTCTCATCGAAAAAATTATGATCGCCATGCAAAGTGCTGTTGTAAATCTGCTGTTCGGTTAAGCGACTACGCGTGTTGTAAACCAACTCTGCATTCCCTAACACAGGATTATAAACACCATTATAGGTAGTGGTTACTGCATCCCTGAGCTGCTGATTCTTTAAGTTAACATAAACATTGTACAGACTGATTTGATGGTTCTTGTTAAAAACATAATCAATTTTACCATGTAAACCTGTACGTTGCTGCTGCTCTGAAAATTCCCGATACATTTTATTGGTAATTACAGCGAAGGCATCTGTTCCGTTAACTACAGTATTGTAAAAAGTACTGTTGCTCCCCCGGTAAGTATTTTGATAGCTTCCGGCTATTACTACACCTAACCTGTTAGCTAAAAACCGTTGACTGATTGATAGGCTTCCGATTAAATTAGGGGCTGGCTTTTTATATTGATAATCAAGTGTTCCAGGTGTAAAATCATTCTGGGCTGCATTATAGTTCTTTCCATTGATTTCATAAGGAGATTTATAGTTGATTCCTGATGATTTAAAGCTGGCAAAGCTTCGGTCAAAAAACAACTGGTTATAACCTGAAGATAAATTTGCATTCAGCTGAAATCGCCCGGGAGCATTTTTCATCACCATGTTAACTGCTCCACCTATTGCATCACCTTCCAAGTTTGGTGTAAGCGTTTTATAAACTTCTAAACGATCTAATAAATCGGAAGGAAAAAGATCTAAGGGTACATAACGGTACTTGTTATCCGGACTGGGAATTTTCACCCCATTAACCAAGGTATAATTGTAGCGTTTATCCATGCCTCTCAGAATGGCGTATTGCCCATCACCGTTGCTGTTTCGTTCTATCGAAACACCCGAAACCCTTTGCATCACATTGGCTACCGTGAGGTCAGGGGAAATTTCGATTGATCTTCCTGAAACAATATTCATCAACTGGGTAGCATTTTTTTCCAGCCTGCGTGCTCCCTGATCAGTAGAACTTACTGCATTGGATTTTATGGTTACGTCATCAAGGCTTTTGGCGTCAGTTTCTAAATAAAACTTTAAATGATCGTTATCCTCTTTCTCTACTACAATGGTTTTAGAGATTGTTTTGTAGGTAATATAGCTCACACTTACTGTCGCCCTCCCTACGTTTACCCCTTTAAATTCAAAGGTTCCATCTAAACCTGTATTGGTTATCCGCCTTGGGTTTTCCAAGATCACTGTGGCACCAACTATGGCTTCTCCGGTTTGCCTGTCATAAACATGACCTTTTATTTTTGCTGCACTGGCTGCGCCTGCATAAAAAAGAAGTAAAAACAGAATTTGTAAAAGTTTGTTCATTGCGTTTGGTAATGTCTTTTTATTTATCGACGCCGCAAAGGTGTGTACACAATTCCATTGAAATGAAATGCTGAGGGTTACATAAAGGCAACAGCGTTACCATATGCATATACCAAAAGGCAACACAAACAGTTAAAATACTGATTATCAAATATATAACCAACAACAAAAACGCCGTTATCCTTTTATTACCGTTACATTAACAAATTGTTAAGAGGTAAAATCCCTTAAAAAAAAGTAAATTTACTCCGCCTGATGTAACGCTTACAAGGTTTGAATAAAGGCAGACAGGTTATCACCTTGTGCAAGATTAAGCTTTTTGCGAAGCCTGTATCTTGACACTCTTAAGCTATCTGTAGAAATACCAAGTAAAGTTGCTATATCTGAAGAATCCAGATTCATTTTTAGTAAGGTAATGAGGCGCATATCTGCCGAAGTTAATTCCTGGCTATATTTTTTGAGGTTTTCTAAAAACTGATGATGTACTTGTTCAAATGCCAAAGTAAATTCTTTCCAATTGCGTTCGTGGTTAAAGCTTTGATTAATCTCTGTTAATATTTGATTCATCTGCTTCTTCTGATCGCGTTTATCATCCTTCACCATAGCCTGAAGTGTATTTCTCAGACTTTCGAGAAACTGATTATGTTTAATGAGATTAAGTGTATGTGTGGATAGCGCTCTACTTTTAACTTCCAGAAGTTGCTTTAAACTCAGCTCTTCTAACTGAAGGTTTTTAAGCGCCAAACGGGTCATATCATATTCAATATCTTTCTGTTTGGCAAGCATTTGCTGATCTTTTAGTTTTAAACGTTGCCTGCTGAAAATAACGAAGCCCAACAGCACAAGTAACAGGATCACCAGCGTTGCCGAAAAAGCAATAATCCCGTTTATTTTTCTGTCGCTCTGCAATTTGCTAATTTCATTGCTCTTTTTATTTATATCGTACAATACCTGAAGGAAAGCAGCTTGTTTAGCCCCGTCTTCCGAGTAGAGGTCTAATGTATATTTATACCCTAGCTTAATATAATGGTATGCACTATCCATCCTATTCATCAATTCATAAGCCTTACCTAAATCCCTGCAACAGGAAGCTAACTGGTAAATATTTCCCAACTTACGGGCCAGTTTCATAGCAAGCTGTGTTTTTATAATACTTTCCGGATAGTGTCGCGTTTTTCGAAGTATATCACCCAGGTTATTGATCACCTCTATGCTGGCAAGATCATTTTTATCCTGCTGATACAATGCCAATGAACGTTGGAAGTTAAGCTGGGCAGCGTCAAATTTTTCTAAATCTTCATAAATACTGCCTAAATTCTCATATATTTTTGCTGCAGCCCTGTAATCATTATTTTGTTGATAGATTTTTAACGCCAGGTTCTGGTAGTAAAATGCACTGTCATATTGTTGTTTCTTCTCATAAAGTTGGCCAATATGCCCATAAACATTTGCAGTCCCACTTAAATTATTGTTCTTTTTATAAATATGGAAAGCTGCACGATAGCTGTTCATGGCCTTCTCATGTTGCTTCATATAATAATATAGAATTCCTACATCGAGGAGATTAGTAGCGATTAGCAAGGGCTTTTTAGCCGAATTGAAAATCTGATCAGCTTTTAAAAAAAAATCCAATGCCTGACTAAAGTGTCCCTGTGCATAACATACTTTGCCCATTTGTTGTAAGCATCGACCCTCCAACAGCGAGTTATTATCCTCTATTGATTGTGCGTATATTTTTTTTAACCGGACCAAAGATTCGGTGGGATTTTGTTGATGATTAGCCACTATTGATGCGAGCTTCTCTTCCTGAGCATTTAAACTTGAAACAAAAATAATAACCGATAATAAGACACTCAGATATTTAAACATATGAAATTAGCCAGCCAATGATGCAAAGCCCCATAGCAAAGTAAGTTGATACATGTTAAGTTAAAGTTAAGCGTCTTGTATAGTAAAGATGAGAATACCGGGTATGGAGACTTCGTAATCAGTAATTTTAGCGCATAAGGTATAAGAGCAGTAACTGGCAGGCATTTCTTAAGCTCCGTTTGAATTACTTAACTACCAGATGATGATTATCAACAAAACCAAATAGTACTAGGCCTGTTCCATTACAAAGCCCTATCTTAGCTTTTGCTATGCAGTTGTTGAATCTATTGGCGAGTACCAGTTGTCTTTTCTTACTTTTATTTTCCTTTCACTTATTCTTTGCGAAGAAAGGGAATAAGCTGCTTAATGTTTTGCTTTCATTGTTATTTTTTTCGCGGTTTGGGCAAATCCTGATTATTTTTCTGGCTACATCTGCTCAATTGAATGCTACCAGAATTACCTTCCTGGTGTTTACTCCCTTTTATTATGCTGCACCGGCATGTTTTTATCTTTACCTCAGCTGTTTTATCGACAATAAAAGCAAACTTGAGAGCGTACAGTGGCTTCACTTCATACCAGCCTTCCTGGCCCTAATTCACGTACTTCCGTGGCCAGCATTTGTCTCCATAAACTGGGATACCGTTATGAGCCAGCTTGCAGCGGATGGATATTTTTCATTGAAAGAAAGAAGTGGTTTATTTCCGGCAGCGTTTCAATATACATTCAGACCTATTTTAGTGATAATCTATCTCACATTGGCATGGATTAAGCTTCTTCTGCAAAAGCAAAACAATTTGTCAAAAATCACAGATACAGAACGTTATTGGTTATTCTTTTTTGTTAGGATAGCTACTTTTTTTCAAATACTCGGCCTGGTGCCTGCAATATTTAAGGCCCTTCAAATCCCTTATTCGCTCAACTTTTTCATCATCATAAACTGTTTAGCGTTATTATGCCTGATTTTGTTCATCCTCCATAAACCCAGTATCTTTTATGGTCATTTACTTGTGGCTGTAGATTGGAAAAAGAAAGCCCTTGCCAAAGAAGCCCTTGCCGAGCAGCTGGAAGAAAATGATAAGGATGCTCCCATTAAAAGAGAAGAACCCGAAAAACCAACTGCAAAGCAGGGGAAAAAAGTTAAGATCCCAGCACCGCTGCTCGAAGCATACGGCCAGTCGATGAAAGAATTAATGACCAATCAGGAGCTTTATTTATTGCCTGATTTTCAGATTATCGATCTGGCGGCAAAACTCGATATTCCCGTTCACCATTGTTCTTACATCCTTAACAATCACATCGGTAAAAACTTTCGTGATTGGATTAATAGCTATCGCGTAGCCCATTTCCTAAAACAGCATCCCATCAAGGGTGATAAAATAACAATTGAAGCCATTGCATATGAATCTGGCTTTAAAAGTCTGGCTACATTTTACAATGCCTTTAAAAAGGAAAAAGGATCTATGCCTAGCTATTATCTTAGCCAGGAAGCACACGTAAATCAATGAGGGAATTTGTAATTGTTGCAAGCAAACGCCTACGTCAATCATCGCTCATTCAATCATTTAATCATTCATTCTATAATTCAATCATTTTCTCTTCTAACGATTGAATGGTTAGAGGATCAAAACTACACTTTATGCAGCTTTTAGCAAATTGAATGTAACTTTACATCAATATCACGATGTTATTATCTGCCTGTTGAATAACTTTTTGATACCAATGCTATCCCTATATTTATTGTCTTAATGCCAGAACTGAAACTTCATTCTCCATTGCTTCCGCTATTTCAATACCTGGAGCAATTTCATCCGTTATCCAAAGCATTTATGGAAGCGCATGAGAAAAATTGTAAACTGATCAAGGTCAGAAAATACAAGTATGTCTTATCTCCTATTGACAATAATGCGTCACTTTATTTTTTAGTTAGTGGAATTGTAAGGGGATTTATAAAGGAAGGAAAAAAAGATATCAGCACCTGGTTTAGCTTCGGAAATGAAGTTATTGGAGCAATCCGCCATCCCATAGAATGTTCCAATCATTCAGTAGAATATATTCAGGCATTGGAAGATGCCATATTAATTTGTATTCCTTACACCTTGATCGAAAATGCGTATGCAATCTTTCCGGAGGCTAACCTGATAGGGAGAAAACTTCTGGCATTGCATTATTATGCGGCCTCAGAAAGATCCATTTTGGCTAGAATCCCAAAGGCTTCAGACCGATACCACAAACTGGAAAGCAGTAACCAGGATTTTGATCGGATTCCTAAGCGTTATCTGGCGAGCTATCTGGGTGTTCGTTTAGAAACTTTAAGCAGAATAAGAACTAAAAATCTGGATCAACACATTCAATCCATTTCAAAAAGAATGGAAACACCAGAACAGGAACAGCTACCCGTTACGGCTGCTTGTGGCTAAGGCTAACCTTTAAGATTTACTGCTGTACTTATTTGTTGAACAAGCGCCTGATAATACCGCTCAACAGCCTGGCTATTGTACGACAAATAAAGAAATGGCTCTATGAGTTCAAGTTCCATAAGCAAAAATTTGCCGTCGACCATTAATCCATCTACCCTTGCATACAAGGTACTTTGGGCAAAGGTTGAGGCTAATGTTGTAGCTATTTTAACGTATTCAGGCGCTGGAGAAGCAACCTCAATGGTTCCACCAAAAATTTGCTGTACCCTAAAATCCCCTTCTTTTGGTTTCTTAAGAATAGTATGGCTATAGGTCCCATTAAAGAAAATAAAAGACCATTCACCCTCCTGAATCTGAGGCATTAATGGCTGGAGAATAAAATCGCCCCCTGCTACCAATGCAACTACCTGAGCTTTATCTTCAATAGCCCTTGCCCGGTTTAAAATCAGTGTGTTTTTTGAACCCCCGCTTATACAAGGTTTAATAATCAGTTGATCACTTCCCAATTGCTCAAAAAATAATGTCAGATCGTTATTCCAACCCTTTTCAATAAATATGGAAGGTATAATATCAAAGCCGGCCGCAGCAACTTCTGCCAGATAATGTTTATCCATGTTCCACCTCACTATCTGATATTCGTTAAGCAAGCGTAAACCTAATGATTCGAGCTTATTTAGCCAGATATTAAACTGTTCAAACTTTTCATGATAGTCCCAGGGTGTTTTAAGCAGGGCGACATCATAATGCTTCCAGTCTACTTTTGGATCATCCCAAACTTCTGCAACAATATCCAATCCTTTACTTTGTAAAAAAGGTAAAAGGTCTTCATTTTCATTAAAATTATTGGCTGTACCATATTTCAGTGCTCCACTGTAAGTAATGTAGGCGATTTTCATTAAATATTGAGTTACCTTTATATTTTCAAATTCTACCACCTAAGGGCAATTCCGTAGTCTTTCTTCTTTTTACCTTTGGTTTTTAAAACAAAATCCTGGCTAAAATTATGGTTATAAACCCTAAATGTAACAGGCCATTCATCTTGCAGCAAGGATACCACATATTTGGAAAAAATTTGTTCAAATGTTCTAAAACTTACCGGAGCCTTACAAACTACCATAAATTCACTATCAGAACGCATCACCACCTGTTCAATAAGTTTGGGCCAACGCGCCATTATTTCTGCAGGCAATGAATGATAATGCTGTCGATCGATGAATGTCCCTGCTGATGAAACCAATTGGTTAGGTAAATTCTCCCCAAGTACTTGTCGCCACTCTCCCCGAAGTTTGGCTATACTCCCCAACAATCTATCTCCTTCAACCAATCTCCAGGGTTCCTGTAATTCAAACTGGATTAGTTGTATTACACGGGCAGCTCCATCTGGCGCCTGAAAGAAATGGTCTAACTCGATCATGGGAATGATAATTGGATGAACCACAAAACTAACAATACTCAGTAAATAGCGGAACATGAAGATATCAACATCTTTGTTTCAGGAAATCAGGATTACGGGTTCAACAATCAATGGCTTTAACTTCGTCTCTATCCCCCTAAACCTTTAAATTAACATTATAAATTTCATGCTACTTAAGGAAATATCTTTCAGTGTCAGATAGTATAATCCTTACTACATACGGTCTTTCCGCTGTTCTTTAAGCCAACACTCTAAAATCCTTGTAAAAACGGCCTTATAAACCAGCTAAAAGCTTTTACCTTTTTAAGTTTCCTCACAAAAATTTTGCAATAAGTAACATATAATTCAGGATAATTGCCTTATTTTGGCTGCTTCATCCTAACCAATTATGAAAAAAATCCTCCTTATTTGCGCATTTTTTTGCTGCGTCGACACTTTTGCTCAGGCCCCATTAGTAGATCTTTCTGATGTAAAAAAGAATGGTGCCAATGTGACCATTAATCAAAAATTAATTACTGTGCATTGGCCAGCAGGCAAAGGCCAAACAGGGAAAATGATCCTTGATTTAAACCAAAGCAACCCTTTATTCAGCAGTATTCAACTAGGTAAAGGTAAAGCATTTAAAGAAATTACTGCCGGACTCGACCCCGCTTTTGTACTTACTGTGGGCAAGCGCACATTGAGTCCAAATAGTGGTGGCTGGGATGTTTTCTTTGATCGGGTACCTAAAAAACCTTATCAGTCATATGCTGTAAACATCGATAAGCGAAGCGCAAAGGTGACCACCAATGGTCAGCAAACTATAGTTCGCATTTCAGGGGCCCATGCCGATCGCTTTGATGGTGCTATCGAGATAACTTATTACAATGGAAGCCCCTTGTTTAACGTGGCGGCTGTTTTATCAACCCATATAGATTCTACAGCCATTCTTTATGACGCTGGATTGGTGAACAAAAAATCGCTTTGGAAATCAATGGCCTGGGCAAACGTTCAGGATGAAATGCAACACGCCATGCCTTCAGCCGGCGATGCGAGTAAAAACATAGAAGTAAAATATCGCACCATCATTGGAGAAAATCCAAATGGAAGTTTAGCCCTATTCCCTGCGCCACACCAATATTTTTATCCGCTGGATGAGGCATTTAACCTGAAATTTACCTGGTATGGAAAAGATTATCACAATCTGATCCCGGGTTTTGGTATGGGAATCAGGCAAGATCCCTTAGGTGATAACCGGTATGTTCCCTGGTTTAATGCACCTCCGGGAACACAACAACGGCTCAACTTCTTTTGCCTGTTGGAAGAGGGAAATGCCGAAAAAGCTCTTCAGGAAGTAAAAGCTTTCACGCATGGAGATGCTTATAAACCATTGCCAGGTTTCAAAACCATGTCAACACACTTTCATAATGAGTTTACTACACAGGTAGCACTTTCGGGGAAACCGATCCCTGAAAAACCAGAATTTGTGGATGTATTGAAAAAACATGGCCTTAACATTGTAAAACTCGCTGAATTTCATGGCCCAGGCCATCCCAAAGGACCTGACGGAGAACGACTTAAAGAACTCCAGTCACTTTTTGAGCAAACCAAACGGTTATCTGATGCGAATTTCTTACTCTTACCAGGAGAAGAGGCCAATAATTTCTACGGTGGACATTGGCTTGCATTTTTCCCTAAACCCGTGTACTGGGTAATGTCTCGAAAAGCGGAAGAACCTTTTGTATCGGAAAATCCAACCTATGGTAAGGTATATCATATTGGTAATTCGGCCGAAATGCTTAAACTTTTAGAACTGGAAAAAGGTTTGGCCTGGACAGCACATGCACGCACGAAAGGCTCTACCGGTTACCCCGATGCGTATAAAGATGAATCGTTTTTTAAATCTGAGACTTTTTTAGGCGCCGCCTGGAAAGCCATTCCAGCTGATTTATCTATCCCGACGCTGAGCCAGCGGGTACTGAAATTAGGCGATGATATGGCGAACTGGGGCTTAAAAAAGCATGTCATTTCAGAGGCCGACGTTTTCACCATCACCAACCAGAATGAAATGTATGCCCACCTCAATGTAAATTACCTGGAAATGGATAAACTCCCTAATTACAGCGAGGGCTGGCAACCAGTTTTGGATGTAATGCGAAAAGGTAGATTCTTTGTTTCGACCGGCGAAGTAGTCATTCCAGCTTTCAGTATTGACGGTAAAAAATCTGGTGAAACATTAAGTTTAAATAAAACCGGCAAAGTACTGGTTAAAATGCAATTAGACTGGACATTCCCCATGAACTATGCCGAAATTGTTTCGGGAGATGGAACCAAAATCTACAGGGAACGCATCAACCTCAATAACACTCAGGCTTTTGGAAATAAAATATTCAGCTGGCCTGTAAACCTTAGCGGTCGTAAATGGGTACGTGTAGAAGCATGGGATATAGCAGCTAACGGCGCATTTACGCAAATGATCTGGCTTCAGCCTTAGTAATATGGGTGATGGGAGAGTGCCTAATGAGAGGCACTCTCCCATCACCCATTTCTCTTTTAATTATTTAGAACTCTTACTGCAGCAATCCCATCTGGCCTTCCAATATTCAGATGTTTAATTTCCCTTCTTGTCGCTAAATCTATTACCACAACATAACTGTCAGGCGTACAAGAAATGAACATCCTGTTGGTCTGTTTGTCCATAAAAATGCCAGCTCCCTGACCGATATGGTCCTTTTGCTCTAATTGATGATTCTCCATATTGTAATAAAGCAGGTCACCAGTTTTAACACTAACGATACACACTGTTTTTCCATCTGGGGTAATCTTTAAACGATGTAGCCCTAAAACTTTTGTATCAATCTCTGCCTTTACTTTCTTTTTATCAAGATCTACTATTACAATATGTCCATCAGGCCGCGCGGTCCAAAGCTCTTTCCCATCTGGCGATACATCGAAACCTTCACTTCCTAGTCCTACATTAACCAGTGTTTGTCGCCATTCTAACCGGGGTTTTGCATTCGCAGGCAACACACCTGTTGGAGGCATATAAGGCGGAAGATCTTTTTTTTCGTATATACTTACTGTACCCGATTCTACATTCGTAGTGTAAAAGCATCTACCATCGGGTGTAACATACAGGAGGTGAGTAAAATCCTGCCCTGTTCCAAAAACCTGTTCTACCTGATCTTCTTTAGTATTATAAATAACAACACTTTTAGATCCTTGCGCCGTAAACCACAATTTGTCTTGCTGATACACGATTCCGTGGGGAATATAAAAAGGCTTTGTATCAATTACTTTCTGCGGCTTGAGGGTTTTCAAATCCAGCACATCAATCTCATGTCCATTTCCATTCATTAACGGAATAGAAACATAGGCAAGTGCCCCATCGGTAGTTGTCACTACTTCGTGAGGGTCTTCACCGACAGCAATACTTCCTACCCTATCGAGGGTTTTATAATCCAACACAATCAGCTTCTTCTCTGTTTTCGACAATACCAATAAATAATGTTGTTGTGCAAATGTAAGCTTGCATAAAATCATTAAAGCCAGAATAAGCTTGCACTTCAATAGCCCCATGTTATTTTTTTCCTTTTAGCTTCTTCATAAATTCGCCGAAAGCCGGACGGAATTCTTCAAACAAGGAATGTTCTCTATTCCTCAGCATCACCTCGCTGAAGAGTTTCAAACCAAGTATGAATTCTGTTGTTTCTTCCAGAGTTTCAAAAAGTTCTCTGGCCTTCACCTGCTCAATCAAATCAAGAATGTTATCGTGATTATCAAATTCAAAGGTAATCGATCGATTTGATGACATTCCATCCTTCAGTTCAATCTCGTTTAACTTTATGCTATAGTGATTATTTTTTTTATTGTTCATTGCTTTTGTTATTTAATTTTAATTGTCAACTCAAAACTGCAAACTGGCTAACGCCTACTGGTACTGGCTAAATACGATAAAAAAAACGACGTACAGTTCGGTAAATTGTCAGTTTGCGATATTACTTCAGCTTCTTTACAAAGTAACATTCGTAGATATATTTTTTTTATTGCTTTTTTGGGGTAAATAAAGTATTAGAATCGTAATTAAAGAACAACCAAACATTACAGCAGGCATTGTAATCAATGTTCCATGATCCAGAAAGCTGACTAACCAGGAGGCTATTACACCTGCAACCATCTGTATACTGCCAAGTAAAGCCGAAGCTCTTCCCGCAGTCTGAGAGAAAGGTGCTAAACCTAGTGCTGTTGTATTGGGATTAATAAAACCTAACCAAAACAGAAATAAAAAGGTGAGAACAAGTGTGGAAATGGCAGTCATTAAGCCAACTAGTGGAAAAGTAACCAGGATTAAGCCTGTGATGAAAAGCATCAGTCCGGATAGCTTACAAAGCTTTGAACTACTATGCTTTTTAAGCGCCAGTCTGTTCAACTGACTTCCGGCAATAAGACCACAAGCATTGAAAGCAAAAGCCCATCCATAAGCACTGCTCGAGAACCCAAATTGTTCCATAAAAACAGATGGGGAACCGGCAATATAGGCATACATTCCTGCGTAACTTAAACCTCCAGCCAGGGCATAAATTAAGAAACTTCTATTTTTAAGCACAGCCCAATAACCTGCTGCTATTACATTAATTTTAGTAGATACTTTTGTATCTGCTTCCTTTGTTTCGGGGAATAACCAATTTACAACAATTAACATCAGCAACCCAATCATTCCCATTATACCAAAAACCCAGCGCCAGCCCCATGCACTATTTACAAAACCACCGATGGTAGGTGCAATGATCGGCGCTACTCCCATTACCAATACCAAAATGGAAAGAATCTTCGCGGTTTCATCCGTTGAGAAAACATCACGAACAACTGCCCTTGCCGCCACCATTCCAACACAACCGCCAAGTGCCATTAGTAATCTTGCTGTAACCAGCAAATCTACATTGCCCGAAAATGCACAAATAACAGCTGCCACAACATAAATTTCTAAACCCAATAGTAAAGGCGTTTTTCGACCAAAGCGATCTATTAAAATGCCATAAATTAATTGACCTATACAGAGCCCTGCATAGTAACTGGTTAGCGAATACCCAACTTCAGCTATACTTATATTTAGTGATTTCGCAATTGCCGGAAATGCAGGGAGATACATATCGATCGAAAATGGACTCAATGCAATAAGTGCCCCCAGAATCAAAATAAGTCTTTTCGTACTATCTATTGATTTATCACTCTTCCTCCCTTCTCCAATTTCTTGAATGCCGATCGTTTTATTATTTACTGTCATTATTTTGTTCATATTATTCATCCAAGGAAAATTACTTCTGCAAAACTGAGGAAGATTTGTATCTATTTTCGCTACTTTTACAACATAAAAGGATACAAATCGATCATTTTATGCCAGCTAAACGGAAGATTAAGGGAACAGCAATTATCGACTTCAAAGGATTATATGGAGACAGGATAGCAAGACCTGAAGGCAATTATATCTTCACTGAGTTGATTGAAACCAGAAGCCCTACTTTTGACTGGGATATTAAACCTCATATCCACCCCGGGCTAATACAAGTATTTTATATCGAAAAAGGTAAATTCCTGTTTTTTGAAGCCGAAGATAAAATTGCACTGACTGGACCTTGCTTAATCCTTACCCCTCCTACCGCCCTTCATGGCTTTAGCTTTAATGAAAGTATTTCTGGTAGAATTTTGAGTATAGCAGAAACGCATTACTATCATCTGGTTGGAGATGTAGAGACGTTTTTTCCTAAACCTAATCAGATTGTTCGCATTTCTAACTTCTCTGGCCTACATTCCAGCGAGCAAATCAGTTCACTACTGGAAGCTATAGATTTAGAATTATCAGCGCATGAGCAAGGCAAAAACCTAATGTTACGCTCCTATGTACAACAGTTTTTCTTAATTATTCAACGCTTAAAAAATATATCTCCGGGTCAGAACCCAGCGTACAATGAGGCTGCTGTACGATATTATCACAATTTCCAAAGATTACTAAGGGAAAACAAAGACTTTTTAACTGCAAGTAAAATTGCTACAGCTTTAGCAATATCTCCGGTCCACCTCAATCGAATTTGTAAGCTTATCACAAAAAAACCAACAGGACAGCTAATTCAGGAATATTTACTTACCGAGGCTAAAAAATTTTTAACCTACACTGCTTATTCTGTTTCAGAAATAGCATATCTACTTCATTTTGAATATCCAAACTATTTCGCGAGATTTTTTAAAAAGCATATAGGTTTATCCCCCAAAGAATATAGAGATAGTATGAAAGCATCGTTGTAAATTAGGCATACTGATATTTTTTGTTCATCTTGTAAGCTAAAAACAAAATCACGCTAGTATCTGCAAAAGTTATGAATTTAATAACTGATATCTATCCGTTAAATGAAATATCTATTACGATTGTGTTCGGGGATGAAATTAGTTTGAAATTGGCTGATAGAATTGCTGAGTTCAATCAAGCTCTTATTGCAAGTCCTTTTTCAGGCTTTCTTACAACTATACCGGCTTATGCAAGCATCACCGTATATTATGACCCTATTAAGGTTTACCAATCTAACTTAAATGGTAGCTCATGTTTTGATAAAGTTTCCACATACATTCGAACACTCAAAACAAACACGTCTGAAAAAGTAAAGCAGCCGGATAAGGTAATTATTCCGGTTTATTACGGGGGCAAATTCGGTCCAGATATAGATTTGATTGCCGCTCAGGCAAATCTCAGTACTGCGGAAGTCATCCAAATACATTGTGCTGCTTCCTATAGGGTATACATGATAGGCTTTGTACCTGGCTTTGCCTATATGGGAGGAATGGATAAGCGCCTGTCTACCCCCAGAAGGCAACAACCCCGTGCCAGTGTTCCGGCTGGTGCTGTGGGTATTGCAGGCGAACAAACGGGCATTTATCCACTCGACATTCCGGGAGGATGGCAAATTATCGGACAAACACCCTTAAAAATTTTTGATGCTAACCGCCCGGAGCCTGCATTATTGAAAGCTGGTGATGAAATTAGGTTTGAACCCATTACTATTGAACAATTTCGAACGCTATCTTAGCCTATGCAAATCACCCTGTTAAAAGCCGGATTGCTAAGTACCATCCAGGACCTTGGAAGAATTGATTATTTGGCCCAGGCTGTGCCGCTTTCTGGAGCTATGGATACATTATCTGCCAGATTAGCGAACATAGCTATTGGAAATTCATCAACTGACGCCCTGATTGAATTTAGCTACGGAAATGCTTCGTTTATATGCAATACCCCTGTTTTAATCGCTTACGGCGGTAATGGCGCAAAATGGTTCATCAACAATGAAAAATTGCCCTCTCTACGCCCCTTATTTCTTCCTAAAGGAACGGAGGTTACACTAAAAAATTCTGAAAATGGTGCAAGAAGCTACCTGGCAATTGCCGGAGGATGGGATCTTCCACTGATATTAAATAGCCGAAGTACTTACCTGCCAGCAAATCTGGGCGGTTATCAAGGAAGAAGCCTAAAAAAGGATGATGTACTAAGCAGTTGCAATAAATTAACGGGTGCAACCGAACGAATACTCAAATCGTTAGAGGGCAATGAAGTTGAATTTCCAAGGTGGGCCATTCATGAAGCATCCTTTAAGGCTTTAAATAAAACTAGTGTTCGCATCATTCGGGGTAGAGAATCTGCCTGGTTTAGTAATGATTCCATGGTTAATTTTCTCAATGAAGCTTTTACCATTAATTTAAAAAGCAATAGAATGGGAATACATTTAACAGGTCCGGTAATTAAAAGGCTCCATTCAACCGAGTTGTTGAGCACAGCTGTATGCGCAGGAACCATCCAGGTAACCGGAGATGGAAACATGATTTTGCTAATGGCAGATTGTCAAACTACAGGAGGATATCCCCGAATTGCGCAGGTAGCTATGGTGGATTTACCAATTTGTGCACAATTAAAACCTGGTGACGAAATCCGTTTTACAGAAATTAGCCAAAGTGAGGCCGAGCGTTTATATTTTGAGCGGGAAAAAGATCTTGCTAAATTGGCCCTTGCCATCCAAACTATTGATTTTACGAAATGAAAAGAACCATTGACCTAAACTGCGATTTAGGCGAAGCATTTGGCAACTACCCTATGCCAGCTGATAAATTGCTCATGGATTACATAACATCCGCAAATATTGCCTGTGGCTATCATGCTGGCGACCCGGCTGTGATGCAACAAACAGTTAAAACGGCCATTGAAAAAGGGGTAGCCATTGGAGCGCATCCCGGCCTGCCGGATTTACAAGGTTTTGGAAGAAGGGAAATAAAAATTTCAGCAAACGAGGCTTATCAAATCACGTTATATCAAATTGGTGCGCTACATGCCTTTGTGAAAGTGGCCAATGGTAAATTAAACCATGTTAAATTGCATGGCGCTTTTTACAATATGGCTGCCCAAGACCTGCAGCTTTCCAATGCTGTTGTGCAAGCCATTTGCGATTTCGATCGATCACTGATCTTGTATGCCCTATCGGGAAGTAAAATGATCGAGGCAGCAAATCAAGCCGGACTTCAAGCTGCCTCAGAGGTTTTTGCCGATCGCAGTTATCAGGACGATGGAAGCTTAACGCCACGAACTGTTGAAAATGCTTTAATCAGCAGTGATGAAATAGCATGGAAACAGGTATTACGTATGGTAAAAGCACAAGAAGTAGTCGCTGTTAGTGGAAAGCCTGTACAGTTAAAAGCAGACACAATCTGTTTACATGGAGATGGTGTACACGCCATTTCTTTTGCAAAAATGATTTCCGAAAAACTTAAAGCTGAAGGTATTATTTTAAAGTCACCAGGCAAATGAAAAAAAAGTACAACTGGAGCGTCCTGATTGGTGCTGCCTTTTTAATGGCATCATCCGCAATCGGACCGGGCTTTTTAACACAAACGGCGGTATTTACAGAACAACTGGGGGCAAGTTTTGCGTTTGTGATTCTCTTATCTATAATTTTGGATGCGATTGCACAACTCAATATCTGGAGAATTATAGCCGTAGCAGATCAGCCTGCCCAGGATATCGCGAATAAAGTTTTCCCTGGTGCAGGATATTTTTTATCTTTTTTAGTTTTCCTGGGTGGGCTCGCTTTTAACATCGGTAATATAGCCGGAGCAGGCTTAGGCCTGAATGTGCTTTTCGGGATAAGTATTGCCCAGGGAGCTGTAATCAGTGCCATCATTGCAATCGGTATTTTTATTTATAAGGAAGCAGGTAAAGCAATGGACACATTTGCTAAAACCATGGGTTTATTGAAAATTGGCCTCGCTTTATACATTGCCTATGTGAGCAACCCTCCTATTGCTGAAGCAGTTATCCGCTCGGTTAACCCAACACAATTTAGTTTTAGCGCAGTGCTTACCATCGTTGGCGGAACAGTTGGCGGATACATCACCTTCTCTGGTGCACACCGGTTACTGGATGCCAGACAAACCGGAATAGATAATCTCCCTGCAGTAAATAAAGGTGCTTTAAGTGCCATTGGCCTCGCCTCTGTAATGCGATTGCTTTTATTTATTGCTGCCTTAGGCGTAGTAAGTACGGGCGCTAAACTAAATCCTGATAATCCTGCTGCATCGGTCTTCCAACTGGCAAGCGGGCAATTTGGTTACAAGGTATTTGGCTTAGTGATATGGGCTGCTGGAATTTCTTCTGTTGTAGGATCTGCGTACACCTCAATTTCATTTATCAAGAGCTTTCACCCCACGATTTTGAAATATAACAGGGCAATTACGATTGTTTTTATTTTGGTTTCTTGCCTGATCTTTATCTTAATTGGGAAACCTGTCAAAATATTACTGGCAGTTGGCGCTATAAATGGCTTGATTCTTCCCATCGCGTTGGGAATTATGCTGATTGCAGCCTACAGATCCAAAATTATATTCCAATACAAACAACCTTTATGGCTTACTATTTCGGGATTAGGCGTTGTTGGAACGATGATTTGGATGGGATATGGAACGATTTTGCAGTTGTTTACTCATTAGCACAAATACGTTTTTGCACTTTAATCATGTTATCAATACCTAAAACCTAAAACCAAAGTTGATGTAATACAAGGTACTTTCTTCAGAAAAACCAACGGTTCCCTGGATTAAAATCAGGTCTGCCGGAGAGAAATATACACCACCACCATATCCATTATGCCATTTCTGAGAGAATTGGCCAGGGCTCCAAACACGTCCGATATCATGAAAACCTAAAACTCCGATTTTTCCGGGAAAGAGGTAGGAATTGAAATCGAGTAATTTAAGCCGAAGTTCAAGGTTATTGTAAAACATGGTATTTCCTGTAAAACGCCAGGTATGATAGCCACGAAGTGTTTGTGGCCCACCTACTTTCATCTGTTGAAAGAAGGCCGCGTGACCAATAGTAGTACCAAAAGCTGTGCGGTTAGCCAGCACCAATACTGAGTCCCGGTCGGGATTGAAGTAACCACTAAACTCCGTAGAGAATTGACCATAGGTATTGTGTTCATCACCAATCTGTTGCACTGCCTTGAGCGAATTTCGCCAAACCAGCCCTTTTGTAGGTTGTAACAGGTTATTCCGTGTATCCAGGTTAGCGCGCAAAGAAACGCCGGCATACCATTTCACATCAAATACATTTTCATCGGTATTTAATATGTTATAGTTGTTCAAAAACTTATTACCATTATTGCTCGTTGCACTGTTATAAAATTGAGCATCTATTCCGGCGCTCAGCCTAAATTTCCCAAGGTTGCGACCCAAAGCTACTTCAGCATTTACATAATCGTAACGGTTTCTAAAGTAATCCATTGCATTTTTACCCTCTTTAAAAATACTTTCATTACCGATTCCGAAAAAATTGCTTACGTTATTTGGCCCATGAGAGCTGATGTTAACGCTCAGATCATTTTTACCTATTGCTTTCTTCCAGTCTCCCGCATAGTCTATCAAAAACGAATGCCTTACGGTAGAATATTTTACCAGAAATTCGTTTCTGGAAGCGTACGGCGTTTTTCCAAAACCTTGCTTAGTTGTACGGTAGCCCGTAATCAAAGAAATTCCATAATCGTTATTGTAATCTGCCAGCACCACTACTTCAGATCGATCATATACAAAAGCAGTTCGGTTAAAGGTATTTACAGCACTGTCACAAGACAAGCGAACTTTTGCTTCCCGATTAGAAGGAAAGATGTTTTCCTGATCTTCACGATCATAAACATATAAATTGCTTTTATTTTTCAGTTCCGGATCTATTTTGAAGCGATCTGATCCCGGCCCGCCAATCATCCTTATTTTTATAGGAGATGGAGTTATGCCTGATACTTCAAAACCATCCTTTCCTTCAAAACCGTAAAGTCTGACTTCTTTGGTTACCCTGGGATCAAAAACACGCTGATAAATTATACCATCCAATGCGCCATCCTTTTTGGTTTTTTGGATTTCAATAGCAACACTTCCATCTCCCTGATTACTGATTACAAAACGTTCATGTTTATCGCTTGCAGTTACATCAACATAGATAGAAATAAATCGATAATAGCTTAAAGCCTGTTTTTTTAAGTTATTTCGCCTGGCGATAAAGATCTCAGCAAGTTCCTTTCCTGATATCCGGTAAATTTCAGGAGGCATAGACTGCATTGCCCGCCTGATCACCTCATCAGTTAGCTGCTGCTGAACAAAATCAATTTGAGCCACCCAGTCTGCCTCAGATAATCCGTTTAAAAAGAACCTGTCGAAATAGCGTGCGTTAAAATTCCAGCCATTAACGTCTCTGATTTCTGTTTTATATGGCTGAAATTTCGACTTCAACCATTGGTGGGAAACAATCCAGGGAAATACTCCCGAAGTACGGTAATATACCTGATCCCGATCCCTCGGAACAGGGGTATAAATGGTTTTTCCATTCGTTTTAACTTTATCCCAGCGCCATTGATCTTCGTGGCGGTCCCAATCCCCGATAAGCATATCCAGCAACCTCGCCCGAAGTACAATTTTCTGATCAATTGACACATCATTATCTTCTTTCAACTTTGCAATAACCTTTTCTGTGTTATCAGTTTTGATAGAATTTTCTGGTTCCCGCTCTTCAAAAAGGTAAACCCGATTGGCAAAGTCCTTTCTATATTCACCAAGGCCGGGATCGTCAGCAACGTAAACAATTTGTGGATTGGAATGGGGTATTAGAATTGCTGAGGCTAATTTAGGAACGGTTAGCGCCGAAAATGGATTGGTTGTAGAAACCTGGTCTTGTAAAATATCTTTGGCAATTGTTTTCTTTAATCCAGGTGGCAGCGCCCTTTCCGGATATTTCTGCAAAGTTCTGAGTACCCATGTTCTACCACTTACATCTACCAGTCGAAGCGATTGCGTTTGCATACCCCCACCTAGCTTAACCACCTGCAACCCACCCTTTTCTTTCTTAAGGTCGAGTATCTTTAACCAAACGGGTGTGGCCCAGGCTTTTCGATAATTCTCACCAAAAAGAAAACGATGTAATTTGCTAACCTGATCATACTCAGCCCCTACAGCCACGCGAACGCTATCCGTTTGGCTAAATCCGAATAAAGGCGATATTAAGAGTAAAAAACTTAGAAACTTCTTAATCAAGATTTTTTTATTCTAAGATAGGAAAATTCGACGAGAGAATACAGATGGGCGGATGGTTGAGTCCGCGGAATTGTAAATGGGTATGAAAAAGCCATCTCCCTGAGTTGTCACAAAAAAAGAGGTTGTATCATAAGCATCGATTGTCATCATGAGCTTGTCGAAGGACCTGAAAGCACTATCAGGGCGTTTCGACAACTTATCCCGATTTTGGAATCGGGAGGCTCAACTTGACAGATTTAAATCGAAATTACATTTATGATACAACCTCTTTAATTTATTTAAAACAGGTATTTAAGCCAGATCAAAGCGATCAGCGTTCATCACTTTTGTCCATGCTTTAACAAAATCGTTTACAAATTTATCTTTAGCATCGGAACTGGCATAAACTTCTGCAATGGCCCTCAATTCTGAGTTAGAACCAAACACCAAATCTGCACGGGTAGCTGTCCATTTAGGCTGACCAGTGTTTCGATCGCTGCCAATATAAAGCTCTCTGTCTTCTGAGGCCGCTTTCCATGTTGTACCCATATCGAGTAAATGGACAAAGAAATCGTTGGTTAATTGTCCTGGTCGAGTAGTAAAAACACCATTTTTTGAACCATCAAAATTAATATCCAGTGCCCTCAAACCACCCAATAATACCGTCAGTTCTGGCGCAGTTAAATTTAGCAATTGCGCCTTATCTATTAATAACGCTTCTGTTGAAACAGGAATTTTAGATTTACGATAATTACGGAAACCATCTGCAACAGGCTCAAGATAACCGAACGATTCAACATCTGTTTGTTCTTGCGAAGCATCCATCCTACCTGGTGTAAAAGCAACATGAACAATGTACCCGCCATCCTGCGCGGCCTTTTCAACTGCTGCAGATCCTGCCAGCACAATCAAGTCTGCTAAAGAAATTTTCTTACCATCGGCCTGCTGGCTGTTAAATTCTGCCTGAATTCCCTCCAGTACATTCAATACCTTTTGTAATTGCGCCGGGTTATTTACCTGCCAGTCTTTTTGCGGCGCCAGGCGGATCCTGGCTCCGTTTGCCCCACCACGTTTATCAGACCCGCGGAAGGTTGAAGCCGATGCCCATGCGGTTGAAACCAGTTCGGCAGTGCTCAATCCAGATGCTAATACTTTCGATTTTATTGCGTTTATATCTCCTTCGTTTACCAAAGGATGGTTTACTGCCGGGATTGGATCTTGCCAAAGCAATTCTTCCTGAGGTACATCCGGACCGAGATAGCGTTCTTTTGGTCCCATATCGCGGTGCGTAAGTTTAAACCAGGCACGTGCAAAAGCATCTGCAAACTGATCGGGATTTTCGAGGAAACGTCTTGAAATCTGTTCATACGCCGGATCAAATCGTAGTGAAAGATCAGTAGTTAACATCGTAGGGGTGTGCTTCTTCGTACCATCAAATGCATCAGGAATAATGGCTTCTGCATTTTTGGCTACCCACTGGTGGGCGCCCGCAGGACTTTTACTTAATTCCCATTCAAAACCAAATAAGTTTTCAAAGAAATTATTGCTCCATTGCGTTGGCGTTTTAGTCCATATTACTTCGAGTCCACTGGTGATTGCATCAGCCCCTTTACCTGATCCGTAGCTGTTATTCCAGCCCATTCCCTGCAATTCGATACCAGCTGCTTCTGGTTCTTTTCCAACATGATCAGAAGAAGCTGCCCCGTGGGTTTTACCAAAACTATGTCCACCGGCAATCAGCGCTACTGTTTCTTCATCATTCATTGCCATGCGGCCAAATGTATCGCGAATGTCTTTTGCGGCCAAAACCGGATCAGGATTACCATCCGGACCTTCAGGATTGACATATATTAGCCCCATTTGTACTGCTGCCAGTGGTTTTTCCAGGTTGCGAGTATGAATGTCTCCATCTGCATCATCGTCTGAAACGACTACACCATGTGCTTTATCGGCGCCATCTGAACCGTGTGCATATCGTATATCTCCTCCAAGCCAGGTATTTTCCGAACCCCAGTAAACCGATTCATCCGCTTCCCAAACATCTTCTCTTCCACCCGCAAAGCCGAATGTTTTAAAGCCCATAGATTCTAAAGCAATATTACCAGTAAGGATCATTAAATCTGCCCAGGAAATCTTGCGACCATATTTTTGTTTGATTGGCCAAAGTAACCTACGCGCTTTATCTAAACTCACATTATCTGGCCAGCTGTTTAAAGGGGCAAAACGTTGTAATCCTGCACCAGCTCCACCTCGTCCATCACCTACCCGGTAAGTTCCGGCACTGTGCCAGGCCATCCGTATAAATAAACCGCCGTAATGGCCAAAATCTGCAGGCCACCAATCCTGAGAATCAGTCATCAACGCATGCAAATCCTGCTTCAAAGCTTCTAAATCCAAACTATTAAAAGCTTGGGCATAATTGAAATCCTTATCCATCGGATCCGAGAGCGAAGAGTGTTGGCGTAAAACATCAAGCTTTAACTGATTTGGCCACCAGTCGCCATTCCTTGTGCCACCGCCCGCTATATTCTGTTTCATACTGCCGTTATGAAACGGGCATTTGCTGATATCTTCTGATCCTTTTTCCATGTTTTGTTATAGTTTATGAATGAATAGTTTTCCTTTACGGAGATTAATTTGTTCTATAAAATTAAAAGATTCGGGCATATAATAACAATCATTTAATTCTATATTTTGATAGTCAAAATCTATAAGTAAAAGAAAATGAGAGATTGAGGGAATGATTGAATGAGAGAATTAGGGAATGGTTTACTTCGTAAATACACATAAACTTAACATACCAACAAATCTATCGCAATCTAAAGTAGCTATCTTTAACTCATATGTACTGGTACGAAGAAGAGGTAAAACAATTAGAACGCAGGCACTTTGTCAATAAACAGGATCCCGGCATCCTATTTTATGGAAGCTCTTCCATCCGCTTATGGCATTCGTTAACAAGCGATTTTGCAGATAAAAAGGTTACCAATTTAGGTTTTGGGGGTTCTACTCTCGCTGCTTGCGTTTGGTTTTTTGAACGCATTATGATGGATTATAAGCCTCAAGCCTTGATTGTTTACGCTGGGGATAATGATTTGGGTGACGGCAGAAATCCGGAAGAGATATTCTTATTCTTTCTACAATTAATGGTAAAAGCTAATATGAAGTTTGGCCTGCTTCCCTGTTATTTTATTTCACTTAAGCCCAGTATATCCAGGTGGCATATGGCCGATAGATTCAAATACACCAACAACCTGATTGAGAGCGAGATTATCAGGATTAATGGAAACTGGAAGTTTATTGATGTCTTTAAAAGGATGCTTGATAAAGATGGAAATCCTAATCCTGCTTATTTCGATCATGATGGCTTACATTTAAGCGAAGCAGGTTATCGTTTATGGAAGTTGGTTATAGCCGAAAAATTAGGTTAATCATTACCTTTTATTAATATGTATATAATATCAGAGCGCTAATTTTCTCTCAAAGATTTTAGCGATGAACAGGGAATACCACAAATGGTTCAGCAATAGCCTGCAAAGGGACATGGAACTTTTGATTTTTGGGCACGCCGGAAGGGCTATTCTCTTCTTCCCCACCCGAATGGCCAGGTTTTATGATTACGAAAACTGGGGTATTGTTGATTCACTAAAAGATCAGATTAACAGCGGCCAGCTTCAGCTTTTTTGTGTAGATAGTATAGATGGGGAAAGTTTTTACAATCATTATGTATTCCCGTCCATGCGTATCGAGCGTCATCTTCAGTATGAGAAATATCTTTTAGATGAGGTTATTCCCCTTATCCAGCTTAAAAATGACGGTGATTTTCTCGCTACCGCAGGATGTAGTATGGGTGCCTATCATGCCATCAACTTAGCAATGAAATATCCTCAGCTGTTTAAGAAAACTGTGGGCATTAGTGGTCGGTACGACCTCACAGAAGCACCAGGAGATTTTCAAGACCTGTTAAGCGGTTTCCGCAATGAAACCGTGTATTACAATATGCCGAGTCAGTTTTTAAGCAATTTAAATGACGACTATCTTTTAGATGCCCTTCGAAAAATGGAAATTATTATTGCAGTAGGTGAAACAGATCCTTTTCTGAACGGAAATCAATATTTAAGCAGTGTACTGTGGCAAAAAGGAATCAGCAACCATTTTCACACCTGGGAAAGTAACGCCCATCGCCCACATTACTGGAGGAAAATGGTACCCCTTTACATTTAAATAAAATTATAAAAACATGAAACAAGGATTATTAATAGACATGGATGGTGTGATTTACAGCGGAGAGGCGCTCATATTTGGTGCAGATAAATTCATCAAAAATCTGCTCGATGAAGATATTCCTTTCGCATTCATGACCAACAATAGCCAGAGAACAAGCCTTGAGGTGGTTCGTAAGCTAAAAGGACTTGGGATTACGGTAGATGAAAGTCATGTGTATACCAGTGCTATGGCTACGGCCAAGTTCCTGTCCGATCAGAGTCCAAATGGAACGGCCTATGTTCTTGGTGAGGGTGGGTTATTAAGCAGTTTACACGCCAATGGAATTACACTTGTAAATACCGACCCTGAATTTGTAGTACTTGGAGAAGGACGAAACTTCACCCTTGAAATGGTGCAACGTGCGGTAGATATGATTCTGGCAGGTGCAAAATTTATTACCACCAACCGTGATCCATCCCCTAAAAGGCCCGGCTGGAATAATCTAGGAATTGCTGCTACCACTGCCATGATTGAAGAAGCCACAGGGCGAAAAGCCTTTGTAACGGGAAAACCAAGTCCGGTGATGATGAGGTCGGCCAGAAAGTTTTTAGGTCTGGAAACCAGCGGAACAACCGTTATAGGCGACACTATGGAAACAGACATTCAGGGAGGTATACAAATGGGATATAAAACGATCCTGGTATTGTCTGGCATTTCTAACAAGGATAGATTAGGGCACTATGCTTTTAAACCTGACATGATTGCCAGCTCTGTTGATGAAATCAGGTTTCCATTAAACTGGTGGGAAGAGGCTAAAGTAGCGGCAGTCCAATTGGTGCAGGAATAGCAGATGCGATTTGAAAGCAGGCCGCTTAATCCTTGACCATATTAAGAACCTCAGAACCCTGCTATAGGTCATTATTTACCCTCACCCGTGAGTATCTGACAAAAATTATCAGGCTGGGATGGCATTAAAAAAGGCACCTAAATGTAATTGAAAAATATTTCTACATACACTTAGGTGCCATGGTGGTCTTTGATGGTGTTAAGTGTAAAGGCCTACAAAGTGGCCATATCAATTACAAACCTGTAACGAACATCACCCTTTTCCATTCGCTCGTAAGCATTATGAATATCTTTAATATCAATCATTTCGATATCTGAGACGATGTTATTTTCGGCACAGAAATCAAGCATTTCCTGGGTTTCTTTAATGCCACCAATACCTGATCCGGCTAAACTTTTTCTACCACCCAATAAACTGAATGCATTAATTTGTGCGGGTTTAGGTGGCACGCCCACACAAATGTGCGTTCCGTTTGTCCTCAATAAAGATAGATAAAGGTTAAAATCATGCTCGGCTGAAACGGTATCGAGGATAAAATCAAATTTACCTTTGGCTGCTTCCACTTGTGCTGGATCCGTTGTTACCACAAAGTGATGTGCGCCTAATTTTTTAGCATCTTCTTCTTTTTTTGGTGAAGTACTTAATACCGTTACCTCAGCGCCAAATGCGACACCAAATTTAACTGCCATATGCCCTAATCCACCAAGCCCTAATACCGCCAGTTTATGTCCTTTACCTACTTTCCAGTGGCGCAATGGCGAATAAGTAGTGATACCCGCACAAAGTAAAGGCGCAACGGCAGCGAGGTTTAAATTTTCAGCTACTTTTAATACAAACTCTTCTCTTACCACGATGGTATCAGAATAACCACCATAAGTTGGCGTTTTACCATCACGCTCAAGACCATTGTAAGTCTGGGTATTTCCTTCCAGACAATACTGTTCCAGATCTTGTTTGCAGTTTTCGCAAACCTGACAAGAATCTACCATACACCCTGTGCCTGCAAGATCACCTACTTTAAATTTCTTTACATGATCACCTACTTTAGTTACGCGGCCAACAATTTCATGGCCTGGTACCATAGGAAAAATACCCGGAAACCAATCGTTTTTAATCTGATGAAGATCGGAGTGACAAACGCCACAAAAAAGAATTTCAAACTGAACATCGTGTGGTCCTACTTCTCTACGTTCGAAATTCCATGGCGCAAGGTCTGTTCCAGGACTTTGTGCCGCATATCCTTTTGTTGTTATCATAATTCTTATTTTACAGTAATTACCATAACAAAGGTAAGTGACAATTGTTATCAGGCTATTATGGAATTCAAATAAATGGTTACGAAATTCAAACAATTATTGCTTAAACAGGAGGCATTCTCATGCAAAATATTTTGCTTGGGCGAAATTTCTAAATAACGGCAACAGCAGAATTGGTTTAGATTACGCAGGGATAAAACTTTTAATACAATTTGCAAGAGGGATCTTATTGCAGATCGACAGATCATTAGTTTAAATCGACAAAATTGACGCTTTGATCAATAACACTTGGTGTAAACGCTTCAGAATCCACATTTTTGTTGAGTATTACTAATAATACAAACTGCGTTCCGGATGGACGGGTGATGACAAGGCGCAGGGCGGAGACGTCCTGCTTTCTTTTTTATATGCTAATACAGCTTATTTGGGCTTATACACTTAATAAACAAATCTGAGCGGCCATTAGCCCATCCAGAGCCAAAATAATCCGAAAAGAAACTTCTGCTCCGATATAAAGTCCATCTGGGCAATCCAATGTATCAAATGGAATATCCTGCTCGTTTTCATCAACAATAAGACCCTGATCTTTTTCCAGATGTATAATTTTACCTAACCTAATCATCCGCCTTTTCTCCCCTCCCCAAAGGTGTAACTATCGAAAAGAAATTCATAGTAATGCGTTTTAGTATTTAATAGACAACGATTGTGCATCAAATACAAACACTGTACCATTTGTTTATTTCAGTTCAGCACTTAAAGCTATAAGCTTGTATACCCGGAAGTAAAAATCAAACGCTGATCAAAATGACTATTTTTTATTTTTTTAAATAAATTCGAGTGTAAACGGAATAAAGAATTCTGAAATTAACAAAAAACACAGAGCCAAATTTTGAAGTGTAACCTCTGTATTAAATTTGGCCTGCCTTTAATAAAAACAACCTGTATGTTTAGGTTGACATAGCTTTGCTGCCAAGGAAAGAAATAAAGCCCTATTTTAATGATAAAAATAGTTAGAGCAGGAGTATTTGATTATTGATCCTGACATTTTAGGTATCTCTCCTCTGTATTCCAACTTAAAATCAGAAGAAAATGTTTTGGAAGAGTGCATATTTTTTACTTACTTTGAAAAACAAAGTACTTTATAAATCACAGTATTACACTTTCAAAAAAATTGGAGACTTTTACGTAATGAATTTTGTGAGCAAGGATTCTATTGTACGACAGATATGGGGTAAAACAGATACGATACTTTTCATTTTTGCCGGGGCAGCCGCAGAATTCAGTCTGAATAAAGCCGTTGATTGGTTATATTATACGGGAAAACTGCCAAAAGATCCTTTGGGCCGGTTATTTTCTACTGTGGCCTATGCCCCAGAAAATAGTTTTTTCTACATTGGATCAGGCTCATGCAGCTATAGATCAGATTACACTGATTCATGAACAAGTTGAAACGACCAGAAATGCTAAAATTCCCGATTGGGCTTATAGAGATGTACTTTTTATGTTAATCAATTACTCCATACAGGCTTTCGAGTTGCTGGATAGGAAGCTTAGCCCAGATGAAAAAGAAGAAGTATATGATACTTTTTTTCGCATGGGTAACAGGATGAAAATAAATGAACTTCCTGAGAATTTCAATGACTGGCAAATCAAACATGCACAGCAGTTAAAAGAAAACTTAGCTTACACTCACTTTTCAAAAGATCTTTACCTTCAATATCAAAAACACCTTGGACAACTAAGGTATTTACTTATGCGCAAAATACAAGCCTTGATTGTTCCCGGGCGCGTAAATCAATTGCTTCAATTGGGTAAAGGAAAGTCTGTAATCCCAATTCTCTGGCTTTACAAATTAAGCAGGAAATTAAAGATGGATCATACAATCAGAAATTTGATTCTACCGGGGAGGTATAAGGAGCAGATTTTGGGGTTGGGAAGAAATGAATGATTGAATGGGTAAATATTGTTAAATTTGTATAAATTGAAAATCTAATCTTCCCTGATCTTTGGTTATGAAAAAATATCTTTTTATTCTTTTTTTAGCATTCTCAACTGCTTTACAGGCTCAATCTATTCAGGATACATATAAATATGTAATTGTGCCTGAAAAATTTAGCTTTCTGAAAGAACCCAATCAATATAATTTAAACGTATTGGTTAAAGCACTTTTTGAAGATAAGGGCTTTAAGGTATATTTTGATAACGCTCAGCTTCCTGCCGAAATTGCAAACGATAAGTGTAAAACATTAAATGCCGATGTATTGGAAAAAAACACCATGTTCGTTACCAACCTTACTATTTTACTAAAAGACTGTAAAGGAAATGTTCTGTTAAAAAGCAAAGAGGGTAAAAGCAGGGAGAAAGAGTTTAAATCTTCATACAATGCTGCAATGCGGGATGCTTTTGCTTCTTTCGAAGATTTCCGCTATGCTGCTGGCGCTGTATCTGAAACTGCTGCTGTTCCGGCATCAACAAAACCTGAAACTAAAGCGCCTGTCTCCGCTCCGCAACCAGTTGTTGCAACTACACCATCTGTACAAACTGCTGTTCAAACAGAAGGCCTGTTATATGCACAACCTATAGCCAATGGCTTCCAGTTAATAGATGCTGCACCAAAAATTGTGATGACCCTATTGAAAAGTTCTTTAGAAGATTGCTTTATTGCAACCAAAGGGAGTGTAAATGGAGTAGTACTAAAGAAAAATGGAAATTGGTTTTTTGAGTACTATAAAGATAACGCGCTAATTTCAGAAAAATTAGCAATCAAATTTTAATCCCCACGCATTTTTAATAAACAAACCCAAAGCTGCATTGCACTTTGGGTTTGTTTGTATTTTAACTGAGCATTCTATCCAGATGGGCTCAATCTTTATTGCCAGCCTGGATTTTGTTTTAAATTAGGATTACGTTGAAGGTCAGCTAAAGGAATCGGATAATAATAATTTCGCTCATTCCATTTTCTAGGAATTTCATTCATCCAGATTAATTCTCCTGAAGTACCATTCTTAAGCAATTGAGAATTTACAGCATTACCAATTTTCGCAGAAACATCTACATACGTTACACCACTTACACCGGGGTTAGGTCGTGTTCCCTGGTAAAAAGCAACATCCAAAATCCCATCTTCATTCAAATCCATTGGTGTATTTAAAGCCGGCACATAAAAGCCATTCCACTCTTGTTCCATCAAAGGCCCTCTTTTCCATCTTAGCAAATCTGGAAAACGTAAACCTTCTAAGCTCAACTCTATTCCTCTTTCTCTTCTGATTTCTAACAAGGTTGGATCTGTAATTCCGGGAAAATAGTTTGTAATGAGATAAGGATCGGCAACAGTTGGTTTTGTGGTCAATCCACCGGTAATTCCAGCTCTTGATCTTAATGCACCAATGGTTAGTGCCCAATCTGCATTGGTTAACGTTCCCAACTCGGCTTTAGCTTCTGCATAGTTCAACAATACTTCCGCATAGCGATATAAAGCCACCGCATTAGTATTTAAAGCTCCGGCATCAAAATAAGTGTCATCCAGCGTCCATTTAATAGGCTGATAGCCGGTAAAGGTATAAGAAAATACTGGTGGAGCAGGTATTTGCTGTCCGTTGGTAATGCGCTTATAATCTCCCATGCGAATGGTTTGCTTTAATCTCAGGTCGCGATTTTTAACCTCATCTTTGAATAACATGGTCGGATAAGCCGGATCATTCGTAAAAGGTGTTCCATCCAACTTCAGATAAGTATTGATAAAAGTACGCGTAAAACTGGCCTTTGCACCATAGGTACCACTTGTCCACCACCAGTTGGCTTCGTTCAAAACCCCCAGGTTTACATCTGCCACCGCTGCTTGCAATACTTCATTGGCTAAAGGCGTATTACTTGTAAATACCTGTCGATAAGATGCGCCCGGGCCGCCAGCTGTATTTAATGAATAACCACCATTTTTGATAATCTGGTCGGCAGCTGTTGCGGCATCATCTAACCACTTATTTGCCGAGCTGGTTAAGCCCAATTCGGTATGGTATTTTCTGAAAGTACCTTCAAAAAGGCATACTCTTGATTTAAAAGCATAAGCAACCCATTTGCTTACTGTTGTTCTACTGGCGTCATTTGTTACCGAAATGTTATTACAAGCAAAATTAATATCTGCCAACACCGAATCCATTACCAGTTCCCGCTTATCACGGCCAGCATTTAAGGTTGGATCATCAATTTCCAGTGCTTTATTAATCCAGGGCACATCGCCGAAACGTTTTACCTTTTCCATGTAAAAGTATGCCCTAAAATAACGTGCAATGCCTAAATAATTATTCCGAACGGATGCAGGAACAGCCGGATCATTACAGTTTTCGATAAAATAGTTAATGTTCCTTAAATCTCTCCAGGTCCAGCCAGAGCTGTTATTTGCCGCGAAGCCACCTTCACGAATAAAATCCTGGACAGATTTTACTGCCAGGTAATCAGACATTGCATCCTGGCTGGTTGAATTCTTCGGCATAAGATCCATACCATAAAAAGAATTAGTATACAATTTTAAGCCATTTTCAGTACCGAAAACAGCTTGTTTAGAGGCTGTTGATTCGGGTTGTTGATCTAGCTTTTTGCAGGCAGCTAAACTCAAACCGCCCAACAAAACCCATATATATTTATTTTTCATTTTGATCATTTTATGTTATTACCAGCGATTAAAAACCTATGTTTAATCCAAAAGAGAAACTTTTCAATAATGGATAGTTATATCCGTCGCCATTGGTGCTTCCCGAATTCAAATCCTGATCTGAAGGCACTGCATTTTCTACATCAATTGTATTTTTTACGATTTTATACATTGGAGAATAGGTGTAAAGATTCTCTCCTGAGAAAAACACTTTTGCATTGCGTGCGCCAATACGGTTTACCCATTTAGTAGGTAGCGTATACCCTACCTGAATGTTCTTCATTCTGAGGTAGGCCACATTTTGCAGGTAACGGGTTTGGGCTACCCCCAATGTTCGGTTGGTATTACTAGAGGCCGCTCTTGACATGGTACGTGGAAAATAGGCGTCGGTATTGGTTGGTGTCCACATATTACCTAAATGAAATGTTGGTATATTATTGTATGGGCGGTTATACTGACCCCAGAACATCTCGGTTTCTGTACTTGGATACCACTGTTGCTTACCCACACCCTGGAAAAATACAGAGAATGAGATATTATGCCATTCTGCACCCAGATTGATTCCGTACATGTATCTTGGTGCTGAATTACCAATAATTCTTCTATCGCCAGATTTACCGACTTTATTTTCACCAACGTTAATGAAACCATCACCGTTAAGATCTCTCAATTTGATATCACCAGGAAACCAAAGCCCGGATGGTGAAGCACGCATCTGTGGGTCTTGTTTTGCATGAGATGCAATATCCGCAGCATCAATAAAGAAACCTTCAGTTTCATAACCCCAGATTTCACCTAAAGTTTGACCTTCATAGTAATCACTCAGCAACTTATCCGGATTATTATACTTATCAATCTTGGTTTTATTGTCGGATAAGGTAAGCCTTACATTGTATTTAAATGGTTTCGCAGAATTACCTACCCGATCATTCCAGCTCAATGTAGCTTCCCAGCCACGTGTGGTCAAATCGGCATAGTTACCTTTGGGTACATCTGCTCCAAATACTGCCGGAGGCGTTAATCCGAACGTAAACATATCAGTTGTTTTACGGATATAAGCATCTCCGGTAAAGGTTAAACGGCCCGAAAGCATGGTCAAATCTATACCAAAGTTACTTGTAGTAGAAGTTTCCCAGGTTAATCCATCAGGCAATACCAAAGGATTTCGGGTAGTTTGCGGCCTTGAGCCATTTAATATAACGCCTGACTGGGTGATGTTAAAAATCTCCTGAAAAGCATAAGAGGCTATATTACCATTTCCAAGCGAACCATAGGAAGCTCTTAACTTCAAATCAGAAATCAATTTATCTGAAACATTCCAGAATGATTCTTTATTGATTCTCCAGCCTGCAGAAACTGAAGGGAAAAATCCATAGCGCTGATCAGATGGAAATTTTGAGGATCCGTCATAACGGGCATTTAATTCAATAAGGTAACGATCTTTAAATGCATAGTTTAATCTGGAGAATCCGCCCAGAATAGCCCACTGCTCATATCCGCCTCCGGTGGTTATAGACTGGCCCAAAGCCAGATTTAGATCTGTAGCATCTTCAAAAATAAGACCATTACGCTGTACCGATACACGGTTATAGGTAGATTGTTCGTAATTATAGCCGGCCATTGCTTTTAAGTAATTATCCTTTCCGAAATGGTCTTCGAATTCTGCATATATATTGGTTGCCAGGTATCGGGTTTCCCTTAAATCGAATAATAAGTCGTTGGTTGTAGTGCCTACATAAGCGGTTACACCACGAAAATTGCTGTAAGGTACCTGAACTCGTTTTTGCTCCCTGTCGTTATCTGTATTTCGGAAGGTGAAATCAGCATTTACGCGGAATTTATTATTAAAAAAATTAGTTCTCAACCCAGTAATGTTTCTGAATACCTCACGGGTATTATCGATTCCATTTTTCCCATAAAAGAAATCGCCTACGGTATACGCAGAAGCAAAAGTTAACGATCCATCAGGGTTAAATAGCGGCATTGTCGGTTTTCCTTCATCCGCGATATTTCTCCAGATACCGCCACCCTCGCCGACGTTAATGGGGTTATGGTATTTCATGATCGAATAGTCAGCGTTATTTTCGATGCTTAGCCAGGGAAAAACCTGTACTGACCCTCTTGCACGGATGTTTTTCATCGCATAATCGTCGCTATTGTACCTGAATAATCCATCCTGATTTAAGAACCGGCCAGAAACGAGGAAAGTTGCTTTATCACTACCTCCACTTACTGAAATGTTATTCTCAAATGCAGCGGTGTTATCCTTATACAATTCTGCGTAATAATCCGTGCTACCGTAATAAGTGTATTCGCCGGTGGTTGGGTTTACCTCTATCTGGTTATAAGGTTGGCCAGACTCTACTCTTCTTTTAAATTCATCCAGATAAGCTTGTGAAAACTTTTGGGTTTTATTGGCATTTTGCGGAAAAGCTCCATCGCCGTTCACAAATGCCTCAGCAAACATTTTTGCCCAGGTATAACCGTCTGTAACAAAGTCAGGTCTCGTAATCGGCGATTTTATGGCATAATTTGTTGAATAAGATACATTTGTACGTCCTTTTTCACCTTTTTTGGTGGTAATCAATACTACGCCAAACACACCCCTTGCACCATAGATAGCGGCTGAAGCAGCATCTTTCAGGATAGATACGGTTTCAATATCGTTAGGATTAAGTAAGCTGGGATCGCCTTCAAAACCATCAATCAAAATTAATGCACTACCGCCCTGTCCGATAGAAGTTGTACCCCTGATGTTATAGCTAGGCGATTGAGTTGGCTTACCATCTAACATTTTAAGGTTTAAGTTAGGAAGCTGTCCTTGCAAACCCTGAGTCAGGTTCGTAATCGGTCTGTTTTCTAAGCTTTTAGACGAAATCTGATCGACTGCCCCTGTTGCATTCTCTCTCTTTTGGGTTCCATATCCAACCACAAGAACCTCGTTCAGCGTTCCTGTTTCTCCTTTTAAAGTTACATTGAGTGGTGTATTTTCTCCTCCTTTAACAACTACTTTATTGAAGGTAACTGTGGTGTAGGAAATGAATGTTACTGAAACGTTGTAAGTGCCTTCCGGAACATTGATACTAAAGGATCCATTACCGGTACTCTGAACTACTTTGTTAATTTCCTTAATCAGGATGCTGGCTCCAGGAAGCGGTTCGCCCCGCTCATCAACCACTTTTCCACTGATTGTTCCGGATGCTTGTGTTTTTGCGATGTAAGGAGAATCGCTTAGGTGGGGAATAGCCATGGCAGGTACAGCAATTGCATTTGCGAGCAAACTTGCAATTGAAGCACACACCATAATCTTCTGCCTTAACAGTAAAGGTTTTTTCATTTTTAGTTAAATTAGTAAAGACTCTAAATCGTTTTATTATTTATTTCCTAGATTCCTTAGATTGCCGCAAAGCTAATCTCAGAATGTGAAGGCTGTGTTAACTTACTTTAACTTCTAAACTTGAAATGGTGGTGGTATACAGACTCAAACCCAAGGAACTAATCTTCAGATGAATCTTAAGCACCCTCTTTGTTAAATTAGCATTAAATGATTATTTGGTTAGCTTTTAAATGTGTTCGTTAGCGTCAAACGCGGTATAACCTTTAACCGAGATTCAGTCAATCAAAAACATTTACAAAAAGTAATATAGGAAGAAAGACTTAAATCTGTATAGAATAAAATTTAAAAGTGAAAATTTTAAAAGTCAATGCAGTCTTTTATTAATGCAGGCCCGTAAATAACGACAAAAGCCCAGGCAATGGATGCCTGAGCTTTCAAGATTCAACATGGATTATTTAGCGTTTTTAAAAATATCCGCCGAAAATAACTGACCAAACCTGAATATCAGGAATTGGCCAGTCAATCTACGGGTGATTAGAATGGTTGATATATATTTTCATTTTGGTTCAGACCGGTCCCTACTCCGACTGCGCCTCAATTTTGCACATATACATACTTTATTTAAGTATTCCATTCCTCACATTTTCTTTGTATTATCACAAATAACAACCTCTAAAAATTGAATGGAGGGCAGTAATTCCATTCGATCGGGTTGAGAATCGTAAACATTTAATCGTGAAATTGAAACCTACCTTACCTCTAAACAGGTAAGGCAGGTTAATCAACGGGCGACTGGTAAAGAGATAATCGTTGTTAATACATGGCTTTCTCTTTTTGTTCATTTATTTTATTATTTCTAAAAGTCTTTTCTCTAAGTCTTCACCCCTGAGATTTGTATCTATAATCTTTCCATCAGGGCCAATTAAGAAGTTCGCCGGAATTGCCGTAATACCATATAAGCTATTTGCTCCTTTAACATTAATTTTATCTGCATTATTTAACTGAATACCTGGACTTTGATCATCTTTTAATGCCTTTATCCATTTCTCTCTATCCTTACTAACATCTATTGATACTCCAAGAACCATGAAATTTTTAGCACGGAATGTCTCAGCAGCTTTTCGTAAAAAAGGCGCCTCTGCTCTGCAAGGCATACACCATGAAGCCCAAAAATCCAAAAGCACGTATTTGCCTTTAAAATCTGCCAAACTGATCATTTTTCCTTTAGCGTCGGGATGGGTAAAGTTTGGTGCGATTTTTCCCTTCGCAACTTTCTCTGTTGATTTAATTAGTTTATTTAGTTCTTTGGCCAGCTTGTATTGTTTAACCCTGCTACTAAGTTGATCGTAAAGCGGTCCGGCAAATGCAGGATCAAGAAATGGAAAGCTTGCTTCCTTTAAAGCTTGCAAACTAAAATAAGAGTCGGGGTATTGTTTAATGTAATCTACCCAGGTTTGCCTTTTTATTGCCGTTAAACGTTCTATCTCACTGGAGGTTTGATTGAGCTGCGAACTGTCTTTTTGCTCTTTTTTCTGCAGATAATATTGCATTCTTAGTTTAGTAATCTGCGCATCAGTCACTTCAGTGCTTTTTTTGAATTTTCCATAATCATCATTAATTTTTGAGTTGATAATGGAAGCATTTTTTAGGGAATCGGCAATTACAACTTCCATTACTCCCGCTTCTATATAAACTGTACGAAAGTCTCTTGAGACTGATTTTTCACTTGAAACATCAGCATCCCTTAAAAAGGTAATGTTAACTGCAATTGGCGTATCCGTAAATCCTTTAAACTCAAAAAAACCATTTTGAATCCTTGCAGTATCTTTTAATATCTGATTATTAATATATTTCTGTAAAATAATCGTTCCCTTGAGGGCAGAATCTGTGAGCCTGCCCTTTAAAGCATAAGGTTTAGTTTGCGCCACGCTTAAGACTGGTAAAAGCATAAGCAGGGCTATAGATTGTTTTTTAAACATCTTTTATGGATTAAAATCGGGTGAATAAGTGTGTTTACTTACCTTTCGTTCGGTTTAATTTCGTTAGAAGATGCAATTACATTAGGTGGAATGGGTAAAACGTATTTCGGACTTCCTGGTTGAAGCTCAAATTTTCCGCCATCTGCATACTGGTGAACCAGTACCTTAGCCAAAGCAGGCTCTTTGGTAAACCTGCGTAAATCGAACCAGCGGGCTCCCCGCATCAGTAATTCGCGTCGGCGCTCATCCAAAACCGTTTTAAGCATATTGGGTGATGATGTTATTGCCACATAAGTGCTGGGTGTAAAACGCTTAACCCTCAGGCCATTTAAAATTTTCATTGCTTCCGGGTTATTGTTAGATCTGGCCTGGTACTCGGCCTGGATTAACATCATTTCCGCTACTGTTGGGCCTACATTTCTCGTTACCGACTTGCCACGTAATGTAGCGGTATTATAGTTATACTCACCATTATACATGGTACCGCCCATACCTGCTATTATGGTGGCTGGCAAAGTATTTAACGTTTTACGGATATCACCTGTTTGATATAAACCTATAACTTCATCGCTTAAGAAGAATCCGCCATAGCCATTTGCAGCTTGTCGCCATTGAATAATTTCAATGTTATCCTTATTAAGCGCAATGTTATCTGGAATTACAACCAAATTACCATTTGTAGTGGTAACCAAGGTATTATAATCTTGCAAAGTATTTATCAATGCCAATGATGCTGTTGCATTTTGATTTGCTTTCTCAAAATCACTCATCATGAGGTATGTTCTGGCTAAAAACGCATAGGCTGAAGCCTTACTTGCAAAAAACCTATTGCCTAATGGATTGGTTAACAAAGTTACTGCTGCATTAAGATCTGTTAAAATCTGACTGTAAACCGTCTGCACATCTGCACGAACCAGGCTGGCTTCTAAGTCTGGCAAAAGAATTAACGGAATCCCATCATCCGTGGCAGCTGTAGCTGGATTATAAACCTTCGCATAGCTATTAATTAAATAAAGATAATTAGCTGCCCTTAACACCAAAGCTTCTCCCAAAACCTGATCGGCATTTACGCCATTGCTTGGCTTGGCTTTAGGGATGCCATTAATCACCACATTGGCAACATAAATCTGTTTATAAAGATTATTCCACTCTCCATCGTTTTCATCCTGATTATAGATTACTGTATTCCAGGCATATAAATTATTAGCTATGCCACCTACAGCAGCTTTCTGTTTTACATCTGCCAGGAAGGATATGTCGTCTGTGCCGTACTCATTCATCCCTATGGCATTTAATAAGGTTCCACTGTTATTTAAAAGCAGGCGATAATCACGTACTTCAGATGGGACAACTTTACCTTTAGGTTCAATCTCTACATATTTCCGGCAGGAAGAACATACAAAGCTGATAATGAAAAAAAACAAGATATATTTAGTATTATACATGGCTATAAGTTTAAATTTTAACAATTAAAATTGAGCTTTTAATCCCAAGGCAAATGAGGCAGCAGGTGGTAAAACCAAGGTGCCCGTTGCAGGAATAAAGTTTGGATCAATTCCCTGTTTGTTTTTTGTCCACAAGGCAAGGTTTCTTCCCTGAATATTTAATCTTAAATTATTAATGAATTGGTTAGGTTTATTCCCGCTGATAATATCATAGCCCAAAACCACTTCACGCAGTCTGATATGTGATGCACTTTCAATCAGATAATCGGAAAGAAGAAAACGGTTGTAATTTGAGACTGCTCCTCCACTTGTCAGACCAGGAATAGCTGTTTTTGCTTCGTCTCCGGCAGTTCTCCATCTTACTGCTACATCGCGGTGCAGGGATTTCTGAGCAATATAATTATTGTAATCCGTTATTGATGGTCTTCGGAATATATGCCCGAATTGATAGGTAACCAGGGTAGATAATGAGATTTTTTTGTACTGAAAATTTGTAGTCCAGCCGCCAAAATGCGGCGGATTAGTACGCCCGCTATAAACCAGTGCATCTTTTACATTTACTGCAACATTCTGTTTGATCACCTCTCCTTTTTCGTTAAAAACCTGTGGCTGACCAGTATTATCTAAACCTGCATATTGATAACTAAATAAACGATCAACAGGCTGGCCCACAATTGGCGCAGCAGATCCAGCCAGCAAGTAGTAGTTGGCCGTACTTAATTGCGCACTGGTTTTGCTAATTTCGGTTGTATTGTAGCCATAGTTTAAACTTGTGCCTATCTGCCAGTCACGGGTTCTCAATAACCTTACATTAATGTTTACATCTAAACCCTTACCCTTCATATTCGCGGTATTTACAATTGCTGTAGTAAATCCTAATGTAGGGTTTAAGGTCATCGCCCCCAGCAGGTCATAACTGGATTTGTGGTAAAAATCAATTGCTCCACTAACTTTTCCATTAAATAAACCAAAATCCAATCCAACATCTAAAGTTTTTGTTTTTTCCCAGGTGAGGTATGGATTTTCAGGTGTAGTAATCAACGCATAATTTTGAAGCGTATTCACATCTATAGTTTGAAAAATAGTAGAAATAAGGTAAGGACTGGTAGTTAAATCCACATTTCCATTTACACCATAAGTAGTACGGAGTTTGAGGTTATTGATCCATTTTGGCGTATTGATCCAGCTTTCTTTTTTCAAATTCCAGGCTGCCCCTAAAGACCAAAGCGGAGTAATGCGATAAGACTGACTGGCGCCAAAAAGATTGGTATCGTCTAACCTTGCACTGGCAGAAAAAATATACCGGTTATCATAAGTATAGCTGGCATTAAAAAATGACGACATGAAACGATTTTGATTCCAGCTATTAGTAGCAGGATCCAACAAAGTTCTTGTACCAATTGCTGCATTTACAATCGTTCCGTAAGCTACGGGCTTTGAAGTTAAATCTCGATCACTGTAACCATAACGGGTATTATTAAAGCCCTTGGCAAATACCTCCCTCATATCAATACCAGCAATGGCATTAATTGTACTTTTATTGAAAGTGGCATTATAGTCTAGCTGGCCGCGCAGATTATAATTGCTGCCATTAATCTGTTCTTCCTGCAAAATTCCTCCGGTTGGGTAACCATAAACTAATGCTCCTGTTGCATTAACCGATGTGGTGGAGTTAATGTTATTTCTCGTGAAGTAAGTATTTTCATTATAATAATTCCTGTTGTAGTTATATTGTTTTTCTAAAGTTCCTTCAATCTTTGCCGAAAGTCCTTTAACAATATCTCCACTAATGGATACAGTACTGCGATAAAAATCATTTTTACTCGTCCTGTCCGAATTGGCCAGTTCATCCAGATAGTTATAGCGCCAGTTCTGATAACCTAATTTTTCAAAACGATCAAGTGTGGTATAATAGTAAGCCCTGGAGAAATTTACAGGATTACCATTATCATCAACAATTTGATCATACGGTAAAAAAGTTGTTGGCCCAGGCGTTAAAGGTGATAAACCCAGTCCGTTATTTACAATACCGAAAGAACTGGCCTGCAGATTGCCCATAAAGGTAAATCTGTTTAAGAATTTAACCGTTTGTGATAAGCTTAGGGTCATCCGGTTGGTCTTATTCCCTGTAGCATTAGGCAATTCGTTGGCATACGAAGCCGACAAATAAGTGCTGCTATTGCTACCCCCACCATTTAATGAAAGCGAATATTGTTGCAACACAGGATTTTGAAGTAAATACCTGTTATATTGCGTTTTATAATCCTGACTGGACAAGGCAGCCAGCGCTGCTTCTGCTTCGGCATTGGTCATTAATCCATTTTTTTGCTTAATTAAGATGGTTAAGCCAGCTGAGTGTGGTAAGGTAGCTGCTGTAGGTGGTGCATTGGTAGGATCTGAAACTTTTCCTTTAGCCATTAGATCGCGTTCAAATTCTACATATTCAGCAGCCCCCATTATAGGAAGGTAATCTAATCTGGGTTTGTTTGTTAAGGTTAAATCTGTGTTTAAGTTAACCTTCCACTTGCTGTTCATTGCGCCTTTTTTGGTTACTACCACCACTACACCATTTGCTGCCCTGGCCCCCCAAATGGAGGCAGCGGCTGCGTCTTTCAATACCGTAATGCTTTCAACATCATCAGGATTGATGTAGCTTAAATCAAAATCTGTGGGGAAATTATCAACCACAATAAGTGGTGCAGCATTGGCCTGGATGGTACTCTGGCTCCGTATGCTAAAATTACTTCTGTTTTGCGCGAGCGTTGCATCTGCACGGGTAATATTTACATTAAAACCGCTAACCAATCCCTCTAACCGATCTACGATATTACCCGTTATTTTGTTTTTAAGTGTTTCTTCACCGATTACGCCAAAAGATCCTGTAGCTCTTTCTTTTGGAATACGCTGGTAACCTGTATTAGCTGTAACATCTACCTCTGCCAGCTTCGCTTCTGTAAGCTCCATTTTTATCCTGCCCATTTGCGCAGTGGCCCGTACTTCCTTATTTTGATAGCCAACAAAGCTGATTACCAAAACAGCATCTTTTTCAATACCTTTTAAATAAAAATACCCATCCGAGTTGGTATTTGTTATTTCCCGGCCATCTCTAACCCGTACAGATGCACCAATCAACGGACTACCCTGTTCATCCAACACATATCCCTGAACGTCAATCAGGTTCAGAACGCGAAGTAATTTATCAAATATATTTGCTTTGGTTTTCCTGGTAATGGAAACCGTTTTTCCTTCGATTTCAAAAGTCAGATCGGTGTTCTTTAGCGCATTTCGAAGCACTTCCTCTAAATTGGCATCGGCCACCACAATATTTACGCTTTTTTGATCAGCGATGAGCTTTCCATCGTAATAAAAATCATAGCCACTATGTTTTCTAATCTCTTTCAGTGCTGTTTTAAGAGAGGTATTGCGAAGATTTAACGTAATACGCTGGCTAAATGCTGCCGCACTTACCTGCGTTAAAAACGCTATCATAATCACAGTTATTAATCGCATAATAAGCAATATTTTAGAGCATAGCCTTTTAGGTATACCCAATTTTTTGGTATAATTTGTATACATTTGTTGAGTTTGGTTTTGCAAGCTGCCCCAGCTTTGGACGGTAAAGGCAGCGCATTAAATAATTGACTTCTTCAGGAGTTAATCCAAATCACAACCAGATGCCTTTTGGCGTCTGGTTGTACTTTTTCAACCGGAGCTAATGGTGCTTCATTTCATTTGGAGTTGTTGGTTAGTTAGTTTGTGTGGTTTATTTATAAAGTTTATTTAGTTACATAGAGCTTTTTACCTGCTAATTTAAAGTGTACCTGACCTGATTTTTCTATCAGGTGAAGTACGGTAGAAAGTTTATTTTTTCTTGAAATCGCCCCCCCCGTTTCGATATCTTGTGTAATAGATTGATCATAAATAACTTCCAGATTGTACCAACGTGCAATTTTTCGCATGGCAACCTTAAAATTCATATCATCCAGATAAAAATCTCCGTTTACCCAGTCGGTAATGTTGTCAATGTTGGCTTTGCTGATTGAAATCTGATCGTTTTCATTTACGGCCTGCTCGCCTACTTTTAATATTCGGGTAGTTTTTCCTGTGTTCAGCTGTACCGAACCTTCCAAAAGTGTGGTAGTAATAGATTGCTCATCAGTATAACTGTTTATGTTGAAATGAGTTCCTAAAACCTTTACCAGTTGTTTTTGTGTTTTAACCACAAATGGATGCTCAGCATCTTTAGCAATTTCAAAATAAGCTTCTCCTGTTAACTCAACTGTTCTGTTTTTTAATGTGGCAAACGATGCCGGATATTTGAGTGATGAAGCCGCATTTAGCCAAACCTTACTTTTATCGGGTAAGATAACGGCATAGGTTTCGCCATTGACTGTAGATAAGGTATTGAACTTATTTTGCTGTGTACCAGAACTTACTACCTGATAAATCAACTGACCATCCTTTTTACTGATCTTAATGTTTCCCTCCTGTGCCAGCTCTCCGTTCCTTGAATCAGTCAAAAAGATTTTTCTCCCATCGTCTAATGTTAGGGTAGCAGCATTCTTACCCGGCTGTACATCTGCAAATTGGGTTAAATCTGCATCCGTTTTGTATCCTAAATTGAGATAAAAATACAGACCAATTGTTAATAACAGGCAGGATGCTATAGCGATATAAGGCCAGAGTTTAACGAAGATCTTAGATTTGATCCCCAGCTGCTTCCTCAAATGGTTTAAACTATCTTTTACCTCAATGTCGCTCATCACTACATCACTTTGTGATGCATAGGCCAGGTACCAGCTTTCCAACTTTGACTTCTCCTCCGGACTAAGTTTTCCGTTAGCATAATCTTTAAACAGGTCTGAAATTGATTTTGGGTTCATATCTGGTCGCAATTAAAACTATGACGGTTATCTCATAAGGTCGTCATATCCATTTTGAATATTTTTTCAAAATAAAGCACAAAACCCTGAATATCAGAAAGATAAAATAATTTACAAAAAAGGAAATGCGCTGAGAAAATCATCAATCCTGGGCTTCAGGATTTTAACGGCCTTATAAACCTGTTGTTTAGCAGTTTCACTGGTGATCCCCATCTGATCTGCAATCTGACTATAGCTTAGTCCCTCTTTTTTGTTGAGTAAGAAAACTTCACGCATACGTGAAGGAAGGGCATCGATTTCGCGCTGGATTAAATGTGCGAGTTCCCTTTCCCTAACTACATCATCAGTAATATTGTACCCCTCAATCATAAAGGCACTGATTGACTCGGCATATCTGACTGCAATTTTTTGACGGGAAAGATGGTCAAATATTCTATTTCTGATGGCAGAATACAGATAAGAAGAAAGGGCCGTTTTGATCTCGATCTCAGTTCGTTTCTGCCAAAGGGTCATAAAAACATCCTGAATAACATCATTTGCCTCCTCTTTGTTGGCCAGCAGGCGAAAGGCATGCCGAAGTAAAATTTCAGCATAACGCTTAAAAATTTCCGCATAGGCTTTCTCATCATCCTCTTTGATCAGTAAGAAGAGTTCCCCATCAGAAATTTTATCATAAGCTTTCATTACCTGTTTGTTTGCTCACTAGATTGATGAACGTTCAAACCTAGTACTTAATTAACAAATATACATACTTATTGGTGTTCGGGAAGTGAAAAATAGCAATTTGAAGGAGGACAAAAAGAAAAACAGCAAGCAGAAATACATAATTTGGCTTGCCTGTTTAGGGCGTTATAGATTGAAGCTTAAAGCAGGAGTGAAAAGCGTTTTCGAAATACTTCACCCACCCTAATCCTCCCAATACTTGAGTTGATATCTAATCTGAAGCGGCATATTTTGTAATTTACTTGATGTAAACTAGGCAACTCTGTATATCGTTGCTATCTTGCGGCACCTATCCTTATGAAAAACTTAGATCCTGATTTGCCGGGCAATAGCTCCTGTTTTTTCCGTGTTTTTACTTTTTACCTTCTGCTTCCTGTTATTTTGCTTACCGGATATGCTACATCAGCACAAAATATAGCACCAATCATAAATACTACCTGGGGTTGCAAAGTTGGCAATAATGTTTATTACGACTGGGCTGGTACGAGTAACGTTTCTGGTGGCATAACCTATTATCACTTTAATGCTTCTGGCAGGTATACGCAGTGGACAAACTACTACGCGCTTCAATCAGCTTACCAATGTACACGTTTCAACAATACCTCACCTGCTAATATGAGCTGCTCAGTTAATGGCACTATAGGTATTCGCGGAACTTTTCAGAGCAGTACAACCTACTGCCCTATTGATGATGAAATAATGGTTTTGGGTATGGCTGTACTCTTGCTGCTGAGCTACGCGTATTTTCAGAAAAGACAGGCAATATGTAATTAATTTTATTCAATTTCTCCATCGGCAATCCCTTCCAGGAACCAGCCCGATCGATAATCAAATGTTACCACTTCTGTTTGTGATAGATTGCTTACCATTCCTACAAAATCATGTGCAATGTCCCGGTCTGCCTCCAAAATTTTCTTGGCTATTTGTGCATATTCATTAAGATCGAAACCATCTTGAATTACATACCCCAGCTCACCGTTATCACTCCACACCGTGTCAACGAGAACCTTGTTAAATTTTGTTCTTAAATACTCAATATCGTTATCCATTTCGGGGTTTTTATGTATGGTTTTTACAGTTCAATGCCTTAACAGCTATTATAATACTAAACCAAAAGCCTCACGCAAATGTTTTCACATTTTCAGATGAAACCTTATTTTCATTATGAAATAGCCAAAAATCAAGGTAGTTAGCTTTTGTCCAACACAATTCCCCAAGGCAGATTCATCTACCCTCCCCAGCCAATAAAAGTAGATTCTATTTTTCCAACCTACCCTGCACAAAACGACCTATAAATGCAAATAGTACTCCAACAAATATTCCAACTATTACTACTGCTCCCGGTGCAAGTTCATCTTCCGGCGGAATGCGTTCCAGTACAAGCATTTTGAACATTAAAAGAAAGCCAACAAGGCCAAATATAAAACCGATAATTAATCCTGTTCTGTTTTTCATATGATTTGAATTAAGACCAGATCAAATATAAAAATTTCACTTTGTAATTAAAAGTACTTTTTAAAATAGATTATTTTTTTAAAAGAATTAAAATGGATTTCCAAACGAAACTGACCAATAGTAATGGCTATACCCTATTCCTGCAACAGCAGCTGTTCCATCCATCATGGCCTTGCAATGGCTGATGCTGTTTCTCCAGGCTTCCAAGACTTCATCAGCACCGGCATAACCTTTACCAATGTTTTCAGACCTAAAATAACCGGTGTAACCTGCCTTTTCAGCTCTTTCTTGCGGACTGATACCTTCGGGGTTTACATGCTCCAGATAATTACGCAGTTGCATATCCCTGGCATGTAGTTGCTCAGCATCCTGCAATGATTTGTTTAAGGATAAAGGAGCTACAGGAGGTTGCCACTCTGAGCCACAATTACATCCGGTTTGCCTGAGCTGATTAATTTTTTCAAGCAGTTGGTTTGCCTGTACGTTGCCGGAATCAATCTCCTGCTTTTTACATGCAGTAAAATATAATAATACGGTTAGGCAAACCGTTAGCCTACCAATGCTATGCCTGTTTTTTCTCATAGGGTATACCTCAAAAGGAGGCAGCTTTTGTTCTGCCTCTTGAGTGGAATTGAAATTGAAATTTTAAAACGTTCTGTCTCTTCCCATGTAAATATTTTTGGCGGTATAAATTGTATTCCCAGACGGGCCTGGTGAACCGCTATCACCTTCCATTTGCATATTAACAATGAGCCACATCGGCTTATTCACCGAATTGCTCATGATATGCTTAGCTACCCAGGCATTATCTATATAATAATGACATTCGACATCAGTGGCGTTGATTTTGTTATACCAACACTTGTAATTGTGATAGGATCCGGCATTGGATACATTTGTCAGCTTATTTTCCCAGCCACCATCATAGGTATTTTGCCAATTGGTTGAGTTGCCTTTAAATTCCATAATATCGCTTTCCGGAGGCCAGGAATTGACACCAGTAATCCAGAAAGCAGGCCAGGTTCCTTTAACAGTGGGTACAGCAAAATCGCCGGAAATCGTATAACTTGGGAACTGATCATTAATTAATACCTGTTGTTTGGCATAACAGGCTCCTGAATTGTACCAGATTGCAATGTTAGTAAAACCATTGGCTGTACTGTTTCCTGGTGAACTACTTAAACGGGTAGCTTTAATAGTGAGTACCCCACCACTCAAAGAAAGTTGATTATGATTGGTGCTGCTCCCAACCATTCGGGCAGAACCATTGTGATCGGTGCCCCATGGATAATTATAATTCCATGCAGCTTCAAAACTACTATAACTCGAAAGGGAGTTACCATCCAACAATGTTTCCCATGCTTTTACTGATTTAGTTCCTTCCTGTTGATTTTCTTTCTCTGCTTTTTTACAGGATAAAAGTGATACAGACAGGCCCATTAAAAGGAGAACGGTAAGAAATTTGTGTTTGCTCATTTTGCTTAATTTTGATTAATATTTGGTTAATTATGATTATAGCATAACCTTATTATAATCTATCCCCAATTACAAAACACTAATAAATAATACAATCAAGAATATTTAATAAGTATTACACTGCACCAAATGTATACAAATCACAATATATGATTAGGGGTATAAATGGTAAAATTAAAGGGGTAAAATAAGATTAGCGCAGGCAAATCTGCTCCTAATGAATGTCTCTTTTTAAAAACACACATCTTTAATTATTAAAATCGCAAGTCCAAAGTCTACAATGCTTAAAGTTGTGAAGCGCAAAGAATAAGGAAAAAAGATGAACCACGTTACCCTCCCTGGCTCCAAGTCTTGAGACTTGATATTAATACTTGCTACTAAAGACCAAGAGAACAGATGAACCGCGTTAAGCTTAATTGTTGAACTGTTTAATTGCTTAGCTGTCTTACCTGACTTTACACTAAACGCCTGATACTAATAGCCTGCAACAATAACACATAGCACAGACCTGCTAATTCTGTTGATTATTTGGCCTATATCACACAACAAAGAGCTGATTTAACCGCCTAAATTTAATCTACTAATCAAATAATCATCTCATGAAAAAAATTAAACCAGTAATGCTGGCGCTTACCTGCGCGGCTGTATTGCAGTTTGGCTGCAAAAAACAAACAACAATTGAAAGCGCAGACAGTCAATTGGAAAACATCGAAAAACCAGTAAAAAGTGCCTCCGGGGACGTACAGATCATGTCTGTTCTCTTCAATGGCGATGCCTCTAATGGATCGGCTAACGTTTGGAAAGACATTAATATCGAAGGTACCGGAACGGTTACAACCGTAAATGATGAAACCGGTACGCTAACCTGGAAATTCCTGAAGCCAGCCGACAGCCATCGTACAGAGGGACATGGTGCCAAAAACTATGAAGCTCAAGATGGAGATGAAATATACATTGGCTGGACAAGCAAAATTTATATGCCCACATCCTTAAAAACAGATGCTATATTTCAATGGAAATCTTATCCAACAGCCGGATCTTTACAAAACCATCCGTTAATGCTCAGAACCAAGTCTGGAAATCTGGAGCTTCAGCATTTTGATGACAATCATGTAGCAACTGTACCCTGGTCAACACCTTTATCTGTAAACACCTGGCTTAAATTCGTCATCCGAATGAAAGTATCCAGAGATCCTGCTATCGGTTATATTGAATTCTGGTACAATGGGGTTAAACAAACCTTATCTAATGGCAGCCAGCGTTTATATTGCAGAACCCTTGATGTGGATTATTGTGATCCTAAATGGGGTGTTTATGGAGGTGATACCTCTCAAGCCACGCACTTTGTAAAGAAAATCAGAATAGCAAATACTTATGCAGATGCTGCCCAATAATTAAAATTCAAAATGGGGCTGTATCAGAACAGCGCTGGAGTTACGGCGATCCTTCATACAGCCTCATCAATAAAAATAATATTTTAATTATAGTTTATTCACCCAAAACTAACTATTGGTCGCCTTATATATACATTGATTTGTAAATCGAAAATTCAGCATTATTATCATAAAACAATCACAATATAGAATTATGATGTATATTTAAGTTAACCAAATATCCCTATTTATTATGAAACCACAATTATTAAAAGTTTCAACCGGACCTGCGCAATCCTTTAGTGTGCGTAGAGATCTGGTTCCCTACATGAATAATAAGTGGCATTACCATCCCGAGGTAGAACTCATCCATCTTAAAAAAGGTGTAGGAACACAATTCATTGGCGACAGCATCAAAAGTTTTCGATCAGGAGACATAGTACTGGTTGGCGCTCATCTTGCTCATTATTGGCGGTTTGACGATATCTATTTCAAAAACCCCTCTAAAGTTTCTGCCGATGTTAGAGTTGCACATTTTAGTGAGAACTTCTGGGGTGACCACTTTCTCAACTTACCCGAAAACAAACCCATTAAAAGCTTACTGGAAAATAGCAGAAGGGGCATTCAGGTGAATGGCAAAATTAAAATACAGGTTGCAAATTTGCTTGAACAAATGGTTACATCTGAAGGTGCCAATCGCATTATCTTACTCATGGAAGCACTCAACCTGATTGCGAATTCAAACCAAACGGTTAAACTTTCTTCAATTGGTTTTAAGCAGGATTATGACGAAACAGAAAACATCAAAATCAACGCCATATATAATTACAGTTTAGAAAACTTCAGAAGGAAAATACAGCTCGAAGAGATTGCGAATGTGGCTGTTATAAGTCCAAACTCCTTTTGCAGATATTTTAAATCTAAAACAGGAAAAACATATTCCAGGTTTTTAACGGAAGTGAAAGTTGGACATGCCTGTAGATTACTGATAGAAAACAAGTTAAATATTAAGCAGTTGTGTTATGAAAGTGGTTTCAATAACATGGCCAGTTTTCATAAATATTTTAAGATGACTACCGGTAAAAGTCCGTTAAGTTACCAGAAAGAGTTTATTTCCCAGCATACAAACTAACATCAGTGAATGGAGTTTTTCAGGATTCCAGAGAAATTCCTTTCAAACAGTTTCTACATTCAAAAAGGCCGGGTAATTACCCGGCCTTTTTGAATGTTAATCAATCAGTGCAGCGGCTATCCATAAAATGGGCGCCTGCCCATGAAGATCTCCGGTTACCTTTTTTCTGTCGAGATAGTATTGTTTATCATTTTTCTTATTCGTGCCTTCACATACATCTTTCACATCTGCATTTTCATCCAGATATGACACCAATCCCAGCCAGGCCCTTCTTGCTGCCGGAGCATATATTTTGCGATCCAGCCAGCCTTTTTTAACCCCCACTACCATGGCATAGGTAAACATCCCTGTGGATGAGCTTTCTGCCCAGGAAGCCGGTTCATCTAATAATTGTCGCCATAAACCGGATGGTGCCTGATATTTTAACAGTGAAGTCATCATGGTTTGGTACCCCTTCATAATCCGCGGACGATCGGGGTTATTTAAAGGTAGTGAACTAAGTATTTCTGCCATGCCCGCAGCCATCCATCCATTACCTCTGCCCCAAAAGAATGGAACGTCCGGGGCATGATAAAATAAGCCGTTTGGTTTTTGGAGCGAATCCAGGTATAGTACCATTTCTTTTGCCGCCCTGTTGATGTATTTTTCGTTATGGGTTGCCCTGTAAGCCTGAGTTTGTAATGCCGTAATCATAAACATGTCGTCTATCCACATTCGGGTATGCCAGCTAAATCCTTTCTGAAAAGCAGCTAATTGCTCAACACTTACTTTTACCTGATCGCCTGGTTTTGTCCATTGTTGATCTGCGATATTTTGCCCCATTTCGAGATATCTTTTTTCATCGGTTTGGATATACAATTGCAATGGAACAGCACCAAAAACAGCATAATCCACATTGGTTACTGGTGGTACCATTCCTGCTTCAGTACCAAACATGGGTTCAAATCTTTTAATCAGATCCTTTTTAAGCTCATTGCTTCCTGAGGCCCGCGCAAATTTTAATGCGCCATACCAGGTACAGCTTTCTGCATAAGTAATAACTTTTGGTGGTGTTGGCCTGTTAAAATTAGTATGTGGCGTAGCTACAAACCTGGTAGCAACTCTTTTACCAACTACTTTTGGTGAACAGCCCTCAGGCCATTTATCTAAACTCGCTGATTGAGAAAAAGCCAGGACCGGGGAAGCCATCCAGAGGCTAAAAATTAAAGCATTAACGTTTTTCATAGGGAGATTTGTTTTGTTTTGCAATTTATTTAGCTACATCATTACCCGTTAATCTAAAGGTTAGCTGTGCTTCAAATAATGATTTGGGTAGTACAGCTTTTCCTTGCGACTCATTAATCCCCTCATTTTCAAAAGTAACTTTATGATCAGATTGAAAGCCAATTAAATAAGGTTGAGCAATAGTATAGTTTCTTCTTTTGTTAAGATCCCAAAAATTATAGTGTTGATCTTTTACCGATTGATGCTTAAAATTCCAGAAAACCAGGTATTTACCATGATGAGGATGACCGGGTTCAGGACCTCCTAAATTATAAAACACTCCCCCTTTAATGTCATCATACAGTGTAGCAAAAGGTTGCCCGGAATGAATATCGATGTTTTGATCTGTACCCAATGTACATTGCGTAATAACAGTATTAACAGCACTATATCCTGTTCCGGCACCGTGATGTTGTGCATTATTAAAATTGCAATGCTTAATCAAAACACCATATCCCGTTCGAGCATGTACAGAAGCATGCCCTTTTTTGCCCGTAAAATCTACACTCAAAACGCTTACCTGATATCCTGACCGGATAAACAAACCTTCATTCCAGTCCTGAAATTCACAATTACGGACCCAGCTATTTTTAACATACTCCATACCTACAGCTTCGTATGCATAATCGTGAATGGCATTTTTATGGTGAATAAATTCTTCGGGATAGTTTTTCCAGTTGCTGGTAAACCGAATGTCCTCTATTCCGCATTCTTCAATGGAATTATAATTTAAAAGCTCAAATGGTTTATCAACTAAGGTAAGATCGAAGTGAATAGGGTTTTTAAACTTGATATTATTCCCCTCAATTTTTTCGATGGTATGGATTTCATTGATGAGTATACCTCCACCATCACCGAACAACCTCGTCCATTCTGGTTTTAGTGTTAATGGTGTAAAATAAATTTTCGTAAAAGCTTCACTTCTGTGCCTTAACACTACATCCATCCCCAGCTTTAAGGCATCTGCATTTTCTACAGTAATCCAAAAGCTTTCCCGCCGGGCGTTTTTAGTTACAACAGTCAACCTCTTCTGAACATTTGCGGCAGGGCGAAAAATAATCTGTCTCCCATTAACCCTCATTTGATCCTGGTGAATTTCTGTACCATTCGAACCGCTTCCACTGCCCTTGAGGATAATGTTACTTTTAGAAATCCTGATACACTTAGTGCTGTCATTATCTTTAGCCAATAAAAATTTTCCGGAAGGAAAAAAGACAACCCCTCCACCCACATTTTTTTCGGCAGCATCTACAGCTTTTTGAATGGCTTCATCATCATATACATTATCATTTGGAATGGCCCCATAATCAAGCACATTAAAAATTTTTCGGCCGGCTGTTGAAGGAATTTGTTTTTCAGAAAAATGATACCCGGCATATGAAAAATCAGGTAAAGCGGGGATTTTTCCGTTTGTTTTTTGAGAGATAAAATCAGTCCAGAGTGGGCTGATTTTCTGTGCCATGAGTGGCGTCCACAATAAAGCAGACATACTTAAGCAAGCAAGTTTTTTGGTCAATCGCATATGGTTACTAATCTATAGCCCCGGTTTTCATTTTTTCTTTACCTGATTCGCCAAACCAGGTTTGCATTTTGCCTTCCACCTCTACCTTAATTACACTGGCTACCTGATCTGGTGCCTCAACGGGAAGTTTAAATTTCAGCCCATCAGCAGACTTTTTCCAGGTCACTGCGCTTCCGTTATTTAACAAAATAGCAGATAACACCTTATTAGACAATCCTTTTACTATGAGCTCGCCATTTTCTGGCCAATCGAAAACAGATAAATATAAGGTTGTATTACCCTTAGGAATCGACTTTCTGGTTACCCTACCCCATATTTGTGTTTGGATAGGGCTGGCCTGTGTAGCGTATATAGATTCGCTATTTACTTTCATCCATGCCCCCAGGTCTTTCAAACGCTTTATACTTTCTTCCGGGAACAGTCCATCTGGCTTAGGGCCAATGTTCAGCAAATAGTTCCCACCTTTTGAAGCAATATCTACCAGATTACGGATTAAAACCTTTGATGATTTCCAATTGGTATCTGAATTTCTAAATCCCCATGTACCGTTCATGGTCATACAGGTCTCCCAATCCCGACCATCCAGTTCACTTAAATTAGGTATTTTTTGCTCTGGCGTTTTGGTGTCTCCTGGAAAATTTGGACGTTTTAGCCTGTCGTTAGTAATGATGTTGGGCTGTAATTTCAATTGTTCCTGCAATTTAAATGCAGCGTTGTCGGTCATATTAGTTGGTGTATCCCACCAGAGCACAGCAATGTCTCCATAATTGGTCATAAGCTCTTTTACCTGAGGCACAGCAACCCTATCAATATATTCGCTAAAAGTTGCGGTCTCCTGAACGGGATCCCAATGGCCTTTGTGGGCCAGGGTATAATTATTAATCTGGGTACTATCAGGATTCTGCCATCCCTCAGCCATTAGTTTGCGGGCGGCCGAACCTCCGGCATTTCCCCAATCCTGAGCCTGAGAGTAATAAAACCCCAGTTTTATACCGTACTTTTTACAAGCCTCTGCCAGTGGTTTAAGCAAGTCTTTTTTATAAGGCGTAGCATCAGCAATATCCCAATCACTCGCTTTTGAGTCGAATAGTGCAAAACCATCGTGATGTTTGGCAGTGATTACCAGGTATTTCATTCCGGCATCTTTAGCCATTCTTACCCAATCATCGGCATTAAACTTGCTCGGGTTAAACTGTTTCGCGATCGATTTGTATTCGGCAACAGGCACCTTCATTCTATTCATAATCCACTCTGCCCCACCACGGGTTTGTTGATGCCCCTGATATTCACCTGCCAATTGTGCATATACACCGAAGTGTATAAACATACCAAAACGGGCTTCCCGCCACCATTTCATCCTATCTTCCTTTGATTGCACTTGCTGGGCATTAGCGACACCTGCATACAAAACTGAAATCAAAAACAAAAAATAAATTTTCCTGATCATATTATTATTTAATTATTAAAATACCAGTTCTTACGTCAAGAACTTAATCTTTTTAGAGGAGCATAATGTTAAACCCTTCATTTAATCTCCATTGCCGGATATGTCTTACACCAGTTTGGCCCAACGTATTTTACCTTTAATAAGGCCGCTACATCAAATTTTATATTTGCCCCCACATCATTGTTTTTCAAATAGGAATAACTTCCCTTAAAAGCTCCTATTAGCGGGCTATCTGGTTGCGCCACCCAAAACCCTTCATGTCTTTTCATTTTTGCATCCACCAGTACAAATCCTTTTTCCACAGGTTCTGGGGTACTTTTAGTATCCAACATATTACCGGCAAAAGTTACATCAGCAGCCTGATCGACCCAGCTTACCGGGTTATTTTTTTCCATCTTCACCAGGTTGTTGGCTATCAACACTTTTTGCGGAGGCAATATCCGTTCAGTATTCTTTCCTGCGCCTAATGAGAAAGCTTCTTTACAATCAACAATAGTGTTGGCAATAATATCTGCATGTTTTACCTGCCAATGGCTAACCAATATTGGGTTCGGTAATCCATCCATCACCGAAATAGCAGCCCTTAATCCAGTACCGGTTAAACCCTGCAAATAGTTATTGTAAACCCGATGGTGTTCGCCAATTACGCGGATACCTCCCGTGTTTTGAACTTTATTGCCGATGAAAATATTGCCATAAACTACGTTATAGTTCCCATGCCTAAGGGTAAGTGTTCCCTGGCTTTCGAAAAAAAGGTTATTGGAAACGATGTTCCTGCAGGATTTAACAGAAACAATCTCTGTTTCGCCATTGCAATGTGCAAAAATATTGGCATCTACTCTGGTAAAGGAATCATACATAGACCAGGTACTGGTTCCAATCCGAATGCTTTCTCCGCCATTTCCATTTACATCCGGACGGCTACCAAAATAATTATGATCTATCTCATGATAGTTAGGCTTATCGGAAAGCCATACCACCAAAGTTGGGGCTAGATTAGTTTTACCTTCAAAATAACAGTGATCTATGCGGTTGTGATCACCATATAAAGAGGCATAGGTATATTCTAAAGCCTTATCCAATGGATTATATCCTACTACTGATGAATTGGTTAAACGACAATGATCAGCATTCTCGGCAAATAAAATGACATCTTCCCCATTGGTTGCTCCTTCTTTAAACGATATTCCATCTACCAATAACCAGCTACCATCGATTTTAAGGGATGAAGTTCCGGTTAGGAATACCGCACCACCATGTTCAGCTTTTAATTTAATAGGCTTTTCAGCAGTTCCCTTGCCTTTTAAAACCATTTGCTGATTGGCCCATGATCCGTCTTTAACAATTACCTCATCGCCGGCAACCAACCTTAAGGCAGCCAACTCGGCGGCAGAACTTATTTTATACTCTTTTGTAAATCCTGAAATTGCCAAAGCCATTAAAAAGCTTGTTATACAGTATTTTATTTTCATAGTTGGGGAGTTGATGATTATTTTTCAGGTAACTTCTTATGGTTATTTCATGGCTTTTGATCTTAAAAGCGCTTCCAGATAATAGTAGTCTGCGTAAATGAGCGGCACATCGACTTCACTGCCTGAAGGTTTAGAACCTGTACTTTGAAGTAAAATAAAACCTTTAGCTGAGCCTTCCGGGGCAATATATGCTGTGCTCAAACTTTTTAAAATCTGATTGGCCTTCTTGAGGTAATCGGTATGCTGATCGCTATACTGACTTAATTCATATAATCCGGAGGCAATTACAGCCGCCGCTGATGCATCCCTGGGTTCGTTGGGTATTTGAGGAGCATTGAAATCCCAGTAAGGAACAAGATCTTTAGGCATATTGGGATGGTTAAAAATGAAGCCTGCTACCTGCTCTGCCTGTTTCAAATAAACCGGATTTTTAGTGTAGCGATAACACATTGTATAACCATACAAAGCCCAGGCCTGGCCCCTCGCCCATGCAGAGGAATTGCTGTACCCCTGATGGGTAGTTTTCTTTAGTACAGCACCCGTTTGCGGATCATAATCTACCACATGATAGGAGCTAAAATCTTCTCTGAAGTGATTTTTCATTGTGGTATTGGCATGGCTCACTGCAATTTGATAGTATATCGAATCTCCCGTTAGCCTCGTTGCTTCAAATAGCAATTCCAGGTTCATCATGTTATCAATAATAACAGGGTTAACCCATTTATTCCGGCTATGATCCCAGGATAAAATGACACCTGTTTTAGGATTAAATCGGGTTGCGAGTGTTTTTGCTGATTCAATAATAACCGCTTTGTAGTGCGGATCATGCGTTAGGCGGTATCCATTTCCTACGCTACAATATACTTTGAAGCCCATATCGTGGGTACCTCCATTGTTTTTTTCCTGCTCTATATAAGCTGTAAATTTTTGAGCTGCAGCTTTCCATTCCTCCTGATGATAATATTCGTCCAGATACCAAAGTACTCCAGGAAAAAAGCCACTTGTCCAGTCTTTTGAAGCAACGAGTTTAAGCGCTCCATTTTCTAAAGTTCTTGGAGACACCAGTTCTGGTGCAGCTGCATTGGCTGCTTTTGGTATTTCCTGCAACATAACCTTAGTTTGTGCCGCAGCATGTTTAAAAGCCCTCTTAATGTTTACTTTTTGGCCGAAAACAGTAGTTTGCAGTCCGATTAAAATAATTGAGGCAATGGTATATTTCAGTTTTCTCATAGTTGATTTCTAAGCATCAATGTACTGTTGGCAGTTTGTCAATGCATTTTAATGTGTTGTTCTTGGTATAGCGTACTTTTTTCGCAGGCGCTCACATCCAGATCAAAGGATTTCTTATCGGTAAATTTCTAATCACTTCAGCATTTTGGGGATGGTGGTCTAATTTAATCCAGGTTTTTAACCAGCTGTCATTTTTAAATTGCTTTGCTCCAAATATCAGAAAGGGTTGTGCCACAGGCCAATTATCCCAATACATAACATCTTTTTGAAAAGGCCAAAGCGATTTTTCCACTACAAATGGATATAGATATTCGATGCCCTTTTTAATGCTTCTACCATCTGATAATTGAAAAGTCCATAAGTTTTCTTTTTCATCAGATAATATCTGACAAAGCATCGTCATCGCATCTAAATTAAACAAGGAATAGCCATAAGGTTTAGTTCGCTTGGTTTCTCTGGGGAAGCTTCCGTCTGTAATCATTTGAGTAGGCAGAAGTACTGTTTTATATCGATTGCTGCAAAATTCAAGCAGTGCTTTATTTTCGGTTAGTCGGGCAAAAGAGGCTACCTGCATGGTCCAGCAAGTACCATGGTTATTTTCGGCATTCATTTCATCCTTTCCGTATGGATGGGTAGTAAGCCAGGTTAAATAATCTGCAAACCACTTTTTAATCAGCCCGAGTGTTTTTTTATTAACTGTTTTAGCATCCTGCATCACTATAATTCCCTGAGCCACTTCCATCAGTTGAATGGTATCAATGATGCCAATTCCTCTTCCTGTAAACCTTCCCTGAATCGCTTGTGCATACAGCAGGTTGGGATTCATTAAAGTTTGGGCATTCACAAACCATGCCTTCAAATGTACAAATGCATGATTCACGTATTTTATCGATCCGGTAATTTTATAGGCAGATGCCAAAGCGCCAATTATCCTGCTTAAGCGGATCATGGCCAAACGATGTGCTACAAAATTATCAGGATTGCTTAAGCCGTCTTTTTGAATATAGGGTGCCTGCGGGTTCTGCGGGTCTGGCCACCAATAATCCCCTTCTGAGAAAAAATCGCGTTTATTTCCTGCGCTTCTGGAAGAGCTTGCCGCAGTAACCGTTATGGGTTGTTGAGAAAGCGCCCATTCTGCTTCAGCTAAAACCTGCTTTCTCAACACCGTAACAACAGCCCCCAGATAGGGATCATCATTTGATTTAGCAAACAGTTGACCGGTAAAAACTTGAAAGATTACAAGTACATAAATGATATGCTGTTTCATATTATGGAGTCATAAATTTGAATGTTACCCGGCCAATAGAATTGGGTTTACCCATCTCCGGAGGACTGATACTCCCTTTGAATTGCCCGTTTTTTTGTCTTTTCACCCTGATTTTTCTCCAGCTAAACTGTCCTCGCTCAAAATTAAAAGTTTCGCCGTCATCATCATAAAGGCTGTAATCGGTTTCTTTTTCGCCATAATGGCGGATTTCCAGATCAACTTTCTCTCCACTTTTTGGCGCATGCAATAATGCGGGCATCATCGGGATTACTGCACCGTCCTTTACATATACCGGGATTTTATCCAGCCCAGGTGTTGCGGTAATAACTTGTCCGTCACCTACAAAAACGCCTGTGTAAAAATCATACCATTTACCTTTAGGCAAAATAACCTGCCGTTGTGTTTGGCCGGTAAACATGGGTGCAACGAGTAAAGATTCTCCAGCCATGTATTGATCTTTTATTTCTTTGGCCGTAGCTTCAGCATATGGGTTTTCTTCCAGGTTAGTGCTTCCGGCGGTGGCTTGTAAATCCGATTTAAAACCCTCTTCCAGGCTCATTGCACGGAAAGGAGGAATTCCCTCAAAATGATACCTTGCAAATGTGGTATACCAATAAGGTATCATCCGCATTCTGAGTAAAGCAAATTCTTTCACTTGTTTTTCAACCTCGGGGTAAGTCCATGGTTTGGTGCCACTTGCCCAGGCATTGATCATGGCCATGGGTGAAAACACACTGGATTGAAATCTTCTTAACCATTCTTCTGCTGTTTTAGAAGCCCGAACTTCAGGAGTCCATAAAACGCCTGCAAAACCACTGTTGATCAAGGCTGTTATAAAATCTTCATGATTATAATAATCATTGTAGATCACGTACGGAAAGGCAGTTCCTCCACCATTTGATGCCCTAACCAAGCCAAATGTTCGCCTATTATTGTTTTTAAACATTTCTGCAGAGTAGCGTTGCATTAAGAGCCCATACGTTTGCCGCATTTGCTCAGCACTTATTCCTGATGGAAAAGTGGCTACATCGGGCCATAAATAATAATCATAGCCATCCACCTCATCAATTTTATACCCACTAACCCCTATATCGACCTGATCTTTTTGCAGCTGATTAAAAAACAGATTTCTGGCTTTCGGCAGGTTAAGGTCGGGAACAAGACCTAACCAAACCGTGTGAGATGCCGTTAAAGGTTTAATTTCTTTATAGAAAGGTGCATCTGGTGAAACATATGGATTAATCCATAGATTTAGTCTAATGCCCTTATCGAGCATACTTTTCACAAAGGATGCAGGCTGTGGAAACCTGTTTTTATCCCAGGAAAAAGTGCCTGGATAGGCTTTACTTTGCCATCCGGGCTCCAGTCCAACAAAATCTAAGGGATAGCCTTTTGCTTTAAAAGCATCCACTTCCTTTTCTACATCCTCAGCGGTAGAGCGCGTCATTAAGCGCTGTGTAAAGCCTAAGCCCCATCGAGGTGGCAAATAGCCTCCTCCGTTAAATAAATTATATCTTTTTATGGCATCAATAGTTTTTGGCCCGCCGAATACATAAACCTCAATACCTGTGCCCGGAACCAATATTTCTACCTCATCAGACTGGTTTCTGGATGACCATGTTTTATCGGTATTCCTGTCCTTTGGAGTTGGAAAAGCTTTGCTGTCTTGCCTCATAGCAGTTCCCGTCCAAACTTTAATGTACCTGGCCGAATTGATAAATACGCCATACCCTGCCGATGAAACATAAAATGGTGTTGGCGCATGGGTTCTCCCGTTATCTTTTCCTCCATAATGATCTACATGCAATTCTAATATTTTTCCACGTTGATGAACCGTTTGAAAGTTTAATCCAAACCCATAAAGTTGTTCAGTGTGATGTAATGGAAACCGAAGGTATGTTTTGCCATCCAGTTGCTGCGCAACCACCGGGCTACCGGCAAAAGGAAAAATGGCTGTACCTAAAGCTTTTAAAGATTGATGATCTGGTTTAGCTCCTGATGCTGATAACAGGTTGTAAGATTCGGGAACTCCGAATACACCTTTCCATACGCCAGGCTCAACTTCAGTCCATCTCAGTTCCTGTGCATTCAAGTTGAAATGAAGCAAAAAAAACAGCAAATATAAAAGGAGTGATTTATTAAATTTCATAAGATAGATGCTTAGGCAACCAGAAACTATTTCCGTTATTTAATAATTTAAAACAGCAAAAAAATAACCGGATATAGTTTCCCATACCCGATTTGTTTTTCAGAGGTTATAAAGCGGGCGCTAATGAAGCTCCAAAAACATGAACAATGCCATTAGTAGCGATATAGCCTGCACTTCTGTCGTTCGTTCTATTGTTGTGTACAATTGGAGCCTGATCATTGTTGTTCAGGATTTTAAGATAAAAATTCCCATTTTCATCAAAACCTTTTCCATTATTGAAATATCCCAGCATACTTGATTTCGAAAGCACCGCACCAGCTGGCAACAATGATTTTACTGTAACATTGTTAGCATTGAGGTTATCGAAATTAAACCTCCCCTGCCCGATGAGATACAGAAAATAATTTTTCACATCTTCTTTAGGATAGTCACTCCATTTAGTTGCCGGACGCGTTATTGGCAGTCCGGTAGTTGGATTCGTACCCGTTACAATGGGATAATCGAACCATAAACCAGCTGTTGGAACATTACTGGTTGTTACCACCACACCGTTAGTGGTTCTGGTGGGCAGTACCCTTACCCCCAGATTATGTAAAAACAAAAAGGTGCGATCATTTCTCTCATATTCGGCCAAATCTATGCCTGCATATTCTAAACCCAACTTCATGTACTTAAAAACCGTATCTGTAGGATCACTTGCCATTCCTGTACCGGTTGCGCGGTCTTCGAGGAATTTTCTGGCCGATACACCAATATTCGGATCGAGCGTTTGTTTTACATATTCATAGTCCTTTTGGCGTTCTAAACCAAACATTTTTTTACAGCCTGTTTGGCTGCCGGCTACCACAATCAATAGTATTGCGGGTAATATTCCATTTCTAAAAATTTTCATTTCCGTATCTTTTAAAACTTGCTAAAACAAGTCTGTTGTTAAAAAAATCCAAAATTATTCGCCGTAACCAGGGTTCTGCACCAATTTTCTATTGGAGTTCATCACTGCCCTGCTCAATGGCCAGTATGCACGTCGCACATCTGTGAACCCTACAATATCAGCGTTTCCATTTCTGGTTTGTCTATCTTTCAAAACAGGGTCCATTACTTCTTTTACTTTGTTGGTTCTGACTAAATCAAACCAGCGCTTACCTTCACCAATCAGCTCATACTGACGCTCTTCCAGAATTGCATTTTCCATGGCTTGTTTGGTGCTTACCCTTACATCCGTTGCTAAATATTGATCAACATTGGCTCTTTTCCTGATGAAGTTTAAATATTTCAATGCATTTGGCAAATCATTATTCCCGTTAAGCGCCTCTGCATAAAGCAAATAAATATCAGACAACCGGTACATGGGTAAGTAAACAGGTGCATTTTGTGTATAAAAAATATTTAAATCTGTTGTTGGAATTGCAGCAACAGGATTTGCCGGACTGGCATAGAATTTCAGAAAACGATCTCTGTTATTCAATAACGGATTCGTTACGGCATACATATCCAATGTTTGTTTTGGACGAATATCGTTGGTATGAACAGGCTGTGTTTGGGGATAAAAGTACTTGGCATACAAAAGCGGATCAACCTGAAACTGCCTGTTATTTGGCGAAAAAGAGATTTGCATACAAGCACATCCGTTAGTGGTATAATCCCAATGAATAGACCATATGGTTTCTATACTGGATGGCGGAGAGGTAAATATACTTTTCCATGTGGCTGTTGGTTCAAGATTCGCGTCTGATGTACCGGTATAAACCGTTCCTTTAGGCGACCTTGCCTTGAAAAGATTATTAATCCAAAGAATAGCGTTTGTGTAGTCCTTTTTCCACATATAAGCATCGGCCAATGCCGCACATATTGCCCCCTCATTGATGTAATAAACAGATGCATTTTGGTTTTTAACCGTTAAATCATATGCTAATTTCAGGTCCTTGATAATCACATCGTCTAAAATCACCGAAGCTTTAGTCCTTTCACGCTCAGCATTCACCTCACTATTTTCATAAGGCTCAAGCCAAACTGGTGCATCTCCCCAAACCCTTACCAGATAAAAATAAGACATCGCCCTCAGAGCATAAGATTGGGCCAAACTGGCATTCACTACTGCGGGCGTAACATTATTATCCAAAGCTGCCACACCTGGTATATATTTAATATTACTATTTGCCCTGGCAATAACCGTGTAAAGCCTTGACCAGTCTGCATAAGGATTATCGGTTGTTAACGCGTTCAGCGCAATTTCTGTGGTATAAGTAGTGGTATAAGAAAGAAAACGATCGAAATTATCGGCCCTGAACTCGCCCCAATAATGATAGCGATCATTAAACTGTGATTCTCCAACCATGGTTAACTGGAAAGCAGAATACATTCCGGCCATTGCCGCATCCACATCATATTTAGATTTATAAAAATCCTCTGCTGCTACCTGAGAAACAGGTGCTTCGGTGAGGAATTTCTTGCAACCGCCCAAACTGATTAACAGAACAAATAGGCAAGTGTATTTTATTGTTTTCATAATTAGCAATTATAAACTGATGTTTAAACCTAAACCAAACTCTCTTCTTTTAGGGTATTTCCCAGTGTCGTCTCCCGGGGTGAGCGGATTAGAAGTACTGAATTCCGGATCGTAGCCCCTGTAATTTGTCCATGTCATTAAGTTTGTACCATACACAAATGCGGTTATCCCTTTAAGATAAAGCTTTTTTGCCATAAGCGGATCCATGCTATAGGCTAACCTAATGCTCGCCAGCCTGATAAAAGAGCTGCTTTCAATATATGCGCTGTTACCATTGGCCTTTAAATTACCGCGGGAAGTGCGGTTAGGGTAATAAGGGTACTTCGCTATGTCTCCCGGTTTTTGCCAGGAATTGTAGAGTACATCAGGATTACCCGGACCAGTATTTGAAGGATTATTGGCATTATATAAAAGTGTATTGTAAACCTGGCCACCAATGGCAGCGTTGAATAAGAAGTTTAACGACAACCTTTTATAAGTAAATGTGTTACCAAAACCTACATTAAACTTAGGCTGAGCATTGCCAATGATGTGGCGGTCCCCATCGTCGATCAAACTATCTCGTTTTACATTAGCCCATTCCGTATCCCCAGCTATTAATTTACCCGAAGGATCGTACAAATTGTGCACTGTACCCGTGTAAGGCTGACCATTATAAGTGTATTGTGGCTTGCCATTCACATATAAAGGCTTGTTATCTGCACCCAGCACTACTGTTAGTTTGTCCCAGCTATCGTTATAGGCATTAGATTCGTTCCATTGATAAACGCCCAGGTTTTTCCAGCCGTAAAAATCTCCGATTCTTCCACCTTCCTGAACATACCATTTGTTACCTGCAATGAACGGAACACCCCCTGCAAGCTCTTTGATTGTGCCCCTTTCGAAATAGATATTGGCATCTACGTTCCAGGTGAAATTCTTTTTAGCTATCGGTGTACCCGAAACCGTGAATTCGATTCCCTTATTAACGATAGAACCTACGTTCACTATAACAGTAGAGAAACCCGTTTCTTTAACCAACTGACGCTGATATAAAAGATCTTTTGATTCTTTCTCATAGATTTCACCAGTAAAGGTTAACCGACCTTTTAGAAAATTCAGGTCTAAGCCCAGGTTTTTCTGAATACCGGTTTCCCACTTAATCAGGCTGTTACCGATTGTGGTGTTGTAAGATGCGCCACCTACACCGTTATAGTTTCCTTCGAACTGTACCTTAGTAATGGATCCAAAATCCTCAATCTGATCGTTACCCACACGACCATAGCTTGCGCGAATCTTGGCATCATCGAGAATATTTCTAGACCATTCCATGAATTTTTCTGCTGAAAAACGCCAGGCCACAGATCCTGAATAAAAGGACCCACGCTTATTTTCTGGCCCGAACCTGGATGAACCATCATTACGATATACAGCACTTGCGTAATATCTGCTCTTATAATCATAGTTAACCCGTGCAAAAATAGCCTGATTGGTATTCGCTGTACCACTTGTATAAGATCTTGAAACCATCAGGTATGCCGGCAGTGCAACATTAATTTCCTCACTTGCTGTATTTTGATACTCCAGGTGAAATAAGTTTTGTGTTCTGCGGATGGCATTTGCACCTAAAGTTGCACTAAGCGTATGGTCTTTAAACTTTTGATTATAGTTGAAATACGTTTGAGCTTCGTACCTGAAATTTTTAGTCAGTTCATTTATACCGTTGTTAGTATTCTTATTGGCACTTACATATCTTGGTGAGAAAAAAGTATACTGTGGTGTTTCATAAGCCATATTAAACAAGGTGGTCCATTTTATATACTTGGTGATATCAAAATCAAGTTGGTTGTTAACCTGTGCCGAATAAGTTTCTGTTCTGTTGGTTTCGTATAAAGCGTTAGCTACAGGGTTCCGCTTCGAACCAATATAACTGGTTAATTGCCCATCCGGGTAATAAATTAAAGAGAATGCCGGACGGTCGAAAATCACATTGACAGTTCTGGCAATTGGAATTTCGTTCTTATTCTGATAATAAAGAGATACGTTTGTGGTATATTTAAGTTTTGGCAGTGCCTGATAAGATATATTCAACCGTGTTTGAAGCGATTTAGCAAAACTGTTGATTACAATAGATTTATCATCGATGTAGTTGGCACTGGCATAATAATTAAAAGTTTTGGAAGCACCCGCCAAACTTGCATTTACCTGGTTGCGGTGCCCCGTATTTCCCAGTAAGAGATCCTGCAAATCGTTATCTGAATTAAATGAAACGTTTAGTGAATCGGTATTTGAACCAGCAGTCGGCGTTCCTCCACTCTGCAACCTCCTGAAAGCCCTCACTTCCTGAGAGTTACTTTGCGGAAGTTTATGGGCCAATCTGCCAAAGAGATGGGTATATTGCACATCCACCCTTGGCTTGCCTTCAATCCCCTTCTTGGTGGTGATGAGGATAACGCCGTTAGCAGCTTGTGCTCCATAAATAGATGCAGAGGCAGCATCCTTAAGAATTTCAATACCAGCAATATCCAGGGGATTAATGTTTCTTCCATTATCGGTAATTACCCCATCCACCACATAAAGCGGGCCTGCTCCTCCGTTTAAAGTGGTTACCCCTCTAATCTGGATGGTTCCCTCTCCTCCGGGTCCGCCATCTGTTGTAACGGTTACACCTGATGCTTTACCTTGTATAGCATTCAAAAGATCAACAGGTTGTCTTTCCTGGATATCTTTAGCTGAAACAGAGGATACTGCTGAACTCAGATCACTTCGCTTTACCTTCCCCCCAAAACCTGTTACCACCACTTCATCCAGGGCGCTTGACGATTCTTCGAGCACAACGTTTAAAGTTCCTGCAGTTACTTTCTTTTCTACAGCAGTATAACCCACCATATTAAATTGTAAAATGGCATCTGCTGCTACCGAAATGCTATACTTCCCGTCATTATCAGTAGAAACTCCCCCGCTTTGGCCTTTAGCCCTAATGCTTACCCCAGGTAATGCAGCTCCTGTATGATCTTTTACCGTACCCGAAACCCTGGTTTGGGCTTGTGCTGAAACTTCGCTTACACCGATAAATGCCAGCAAACAAATGATCACCGTTACCTGGAAAAACAGCTGTTGCAGCTTGAATAATTGCGTTATTTTTCTTTTCATATCGTTTTAACCAAAAGTTAGCGAAAGATTGACTTGATAGGTTATACTATCTTCTTGATAGACAGCGCATTGCAATTCGATTGCATAGCGCCACAGGCACTTAGCCCTGGGGTAGTGTTTTTGACTCATACGTTAGTTAATATTTGGTAGATGCAATTAAAGGATAAACTCAATATTAGTTGATATGAGAATTGGCGAATTTGTCAACTATTTTGGCAGATGCTTACTTTTTTATTGTGCAAATGATTTAACCAAACAAGAAGTATTCTAAGCTAAAATCAGGCCTGATCGCCCAATAAGCGAGCTAACAAAGACTTAATCAGCATAACTCAAGATTCTATTGCTCCGCCAATTCTGTTGAATACCCTGCATATGTAATTGACTGTTAGCGCTGTAATTAATGCGAATTTGAATCAATCTTCAGCGCCGGTGACTGAGAAACTTATCTCCGTATTCAAAAAATAACCTCAACCTAATTAAAACACTTAATCTGAACAGCATTGTACCTTATAGCCCCGTGCTTTACGAATGGTGTCTGATCATTTTTTGAAAAATGCTTGTACCTTTTTAACAAATGTTAAATGGTTTCATAACCACAGGAGTTATTTTTGTAATAAATACCAAAAAATGAACGAAATAAAGCTCAGTTTAGCCGTTGTTGATGATTATCAGGTAGTACAATCAATTAGCAGAGAGACATTCTATGAGGCATTTGCCGGTAAAAATCCAGAAGGTGCAATGCAGGAATATCTCAGTACCAGTTTCAGTGACAATAAAATCAAAACAGAACTTGCGAATAAAGAATCTCAATTTTTTATAGCCTGGGACAACGATTTACCTGTAGGTTACTTAAAAATTAACACAGGAAATGCGCAAACAGAACTGCAGGGTCCAGACGCATTGGAAATTGAGCGCATCTATGTTAAGGCTAGTCATCAAGGAAAAAAAATTGGTCAATTGCTTTTTGACAAAGCCCTGGAAGTAGCCCGGCAAAAACAAAAAAATACAGTTTGGTTAGGCGTTTGGGAGGAAAATCCAAAGGCCATTCGTTTCTATGAGAAGAATGGTTTTGTAGCTTTTGACAAACATATATTCAATCTGGTCGATGAAGCGCAAACAGATATAATGATGCGAAAAACACTTAGTAATTGATGTAATCCGCCGAATTTCCGTTTTTAAAAAGATTTAACTGCCAGATTGCTTTCGCTCAGCTTTGCTGCCCAACTGAGTTTGTTGACTAGATTACATAAAGAACACCTGGCATTAAGAGCTAAATATTAAAGTTGAATGATAAAAAGCCCTCTTCCAGCAAGAAGCACATCAACCCACTTCTATATTAAGCGCGTTAAAAAAAGAAAATAAAATCTATATTCGACAGATTATTAATCTCAAATTGATTACTGTATGACGAATCTGTTAATGCCTGTTATAGGATGGTCTGGTGTAGTTTTTTGCACCTTAGGTTATTTACTCTTAAGCTTGAAAACCATACGTGCCGATTCGTTACCTTTTCAATTACTTAATATCGCCGGGGGACTTTGCCTCGCGGTAACTGCTGTAGATACCCACGATTTGCCCAATGCAGCAGCTAATATACTCTGGATGTCTATTGGCCTTTATGCTTTAAGCAGGCAGTTCAGCAGGAGACAGAACAGTACCCAGAGGCCTAATGGCTAAAGCATCATATGCTTTTTGTTTGTAATAAGCTAAACGCTCATCATACGCCTTCTTGTTACTTTCCATCGACAGGTAAAAATAAGCGCCATCCACCAGTACAAAGATAAAATCTGCAGTTGCCTGTGGATCTGAAATAGCAGTTAAGGATTGTGCATTACATTGCCTGATCATGTGTGCAAGTTCATTACGCAACGCATCTAAAATTAGTTTGTATTTTTCCTTGATCTTTTTATCCCGAAAAGCCAGGGCATAAAAAGTATAGAACAAGCCATCGTCAAATAAAAGGTTCCATTTTTTTGAGAAAAGTATTTCAACTGTTCGCTGGAGGTCCTCTATTATCGCTTCCTTCCGATGCTTAACCGTAAAAATTGACAGATATCGTTCCAGAATATGATCAATTAATTCAAAGGTCAAATCCTCTTTGGTTTCAAAATAATGAATAATCAGGCTGGGATTAATATCCATAACCTTGGCAATTTTAGCTATTGAAGTATTCTCATACCCCTCCTTTTTCGCAACCTTGTAGAATACACGAACAATTTCCTGGCGTCTTGCCTCTTTTAAACTCTTACGTCCCATCCTGCTGTCAATTTTTGATGGAGCAAACTAATCAAAAACAGAGAGATTTCATAAATTATTTTTAGCAATAAATTGAATGAATGTTCAATTAATATTTTAATTTGCATTTAACTTCAACTTAATATTGTATGCAGAATTTAGCGGATGCTTAAAAGCATACAGAACTATAAATCAAACAACTAAATAATTAATGACAATGAAAGAAAAGTTATGTTGGATATTCCTTATCCTATTCATTTCTGGCAGCTGCTATGCTCAAAGTATCTCCGTTAAAGGAGTAGTATCTGATGCAAAAACAGGAGAAACTCTGCCTGCTGTAAACATTAGCGTTAAGGGTACAAACCTACACATTGCTACAAATGGAACCGGTGCTTATACCATTACCAATCTTAAAACCGATGCTGTACTTATCTTCAGTTATATCGGTTACAAGCAACAGGAAATAACGGTTGGAAACCGGACCACCCTCAATGTTGCTATGGATGCAGATTATGCGAACCTGGATGAAGTAATGGTGGTGGGTTTTGGCACCAAGAAAAAGATCAACGTGGCAGGAGCAATTGACCAGATTTCTGGCGAACAACTCGAATCCAGGCCAGTAAACAACGTGCTGCAAGGTTTACAGGGTATTAGTCCGGGTTTAAACATTACTTACGCGGGCGGGGCACCAGGTAGTGTTCCCAATATCAACATCAGGGGTTATACTTCCATTAATGGGGGCTCACCGCTAATTGTTATCGACGGGATCCCGGCTACAAGTAATGATGATATGCTCCGCCTTACGCCATCAGACATCACCTCTTTTACTGTACTTAGAGATGCAGCTTCTGCCGCAATTTATGGCGCCAGAGCTGCATTTGGCGTTATTTTAATCACTACAAAACAGGGTGTAGCCGGTAATAATGTAATCAGTTACAACACCTTTTACTCCTGGGCAAAACCTACGCTGCTGCCCAAGCCGGTAACAGACCCATATATCTTTTCTAGGGTTTTAGAAACTTCTACCGATAATACACCCTGGGATTATGTAAATTATTCTGATGAATATTACCGCTGGGCAAAAGAAAGATCAGACAATCCCTCTATTGAGGACACAAGGCTAAACCCAACTGACCCTACAAAATGGGCTTACATGGGAAGCAATGACTGGTACAGCTACTTCTTTAACGATGCCAGTATTTCCAAAAGTCATACCTTAACTTTTTCTGGCGGTGCAACAGTAAATAATAAACCACTTACCTATTACCTCTCTGCTGATTACGCCAGAGATAACGGGCTTAATAAGCTTACTGCCGACTTCTGGGACCGTTACGGCTTAAGGTCAAAAGTGGGCTTTTCCCCGCTATCCTGGCTTAAAATAGACAATAACCTCAATATTTATCAAACCAAGAGAGCGCTTCCAAATGGCAATATTACTGATTTATATTACCTCATGCCTACTGATGTTGCTAAAAACCCAGATGGTACCTGGGCCAATACTGCTGCAGGTAAGTTGGCAGCCAAGTTAGTTGATGGCGGAAACAATATGCAGAATATGTTTGGTTTCCAAAATATTACAAGCGCTACGGCCCTCTTCCTCAATGGCGACTTACAAGTTAATGCCGATGCCTCATTTAAGCGTGAACTTTGGAAAACACATAATGACAGCAAAAAATACAAAATTGGCTACGGTCCGAATGATATCCGTGAAGAAGGTGGTACCGGTTCGGTAACTGAAAACAATGGCTATCTTTTCAATAACGCTTTTAACTTGTACGCCACCTATAAAAAGACCATTGGCGATCACTTTATGAGCGCAATGATTGGGTTCAATAGTGAGGACTATGACTATTCGACCGTAAATGCTTACAGGGATGTGCTCATTTCTTCATCTCTGCCTTACCTGTCCTTGACCAGCGGCACCGGTACTGTGGCTGCAGGATATTCGGCTTATGCTACCAATAGTGTATTTTCCAGGCTAAACTATACCTTTAAGAACAGGTATATTTTAGAAGCAACAGGGAGGTACGATGGTTCATCACGCTTTCCGGTAGAAAGACGCTGGGGATTCTTCCCTTCAGCATCTGCTGCCTGGATAGCCAGTGCCGAAGATTTTTTCAAACCCCTATCCCCTGCGGTCTCCACTTTTAAATTACGTGCTTCCTATGGTGACTTAGGAAATCAAAATGTTGGTGATTTTGGATATATTCAATCACTCCTTACCGGCACATCAGGATATTTAATTGGCGGCGCCGGTCAAAACCTGGTGATTAATGGCGCCCCCGGTTTAAACGTTGATCCTAAAACCTATACCTGGGAAAGGGTATCAACTTTAAACATGGGTGCAGACCTTGGTTTGCTCAATGATAAGTTATCCTTCACTTTCGATTACTATATCCGCGATACTAAAGGCATGCTCACCGCCGGACAGGAGCTTCCTGCTGTGTTAGGTACAGGTGTACCCCGTCAAAATGCGGCCAACTTACGTACTAAAGGCTGGGAGCTTTCTGTAATCTACAGAGATCGTTTCGATTTGGGAAATAAACCTTTCGGTTTTGACGCGAAGATTTTCCTTGCCGATTCCAGAAGCAGAATCACCAGTTTTAAAAATGATCAAAACCTGTTTTCAGGCTATCGCGTAGGTCAGGATATCGGTGAAATCTGGGGACTTGAAAATGATGGCGTTTTCCGCAGTAAAGCAGAAATTGCTGCATTGGACCAATCTGCTATTATTCCCTGGGGAGCACTTTCAATTGTGGAAGGCTGGCCAAAGTATAGAGATTTAGATGGAAACGGAAAAATTGAACGCGGTTTAAGCGCTAACGATCCGAAAGACTTAAAAGTGATTGGAAATAGTTCAGACCGTTACACTATTGGGGCAAACGTGAATATGGATTGGCAGGGATTTGACCTTTCTGTTTTTCTACAGGGTGTATTAAAAAGAGATTTCTACCCGCATCATTATCTGTTCTGGGGTCCGTATCAACAGCCCTATGCCAACGTCTACCCCTGGAACCTTGATTTTTACCGTGCTGCATCAGATTCGCCGGAGCAACGGGCCAAACACTCTGCCTCTTATATTGCTGCAGGGCTGGCAGATGCCAACCTGGCTTCTGAATACCCTGTATTACAATCCTGGCTTGCCGATGCCAACTATGGATCTGGCCTTGATATACCACAAACCAAATACTTGTTGAATGGCGCTTATCTCAGGATAAAAAATGTATCACTTGGCTATACCCTACCGGCTAAATGGACCAAAAAATTCAATGTAAACCGTCTTCGTTTCTTTGTAACCGGAGAAAACCTGTACGAGTTTTCATCAATCAAGAAATACATCGACCCTGAGGCCGTTAACCAGGGCCCTAGTGCCTGGGCATATCCGTATCAAAGAAGGTATGCTTTTGGTCTGAACCTCGATTTCTAACTCACCAATCAATAACTTTCAATAGCAAAGTAAAATGAAAAAGTATCTATACCTATTATCTATATCAGCTCTGGGGATGTTTGCTGCCTGTAAAAAAGGCGATCTTGACCGCTTTCCTCAGACCTCCATTTCACCTAATCTTTTCTTCAATACCGAGAGTGACCTTTCGCTGTATATCAATGGTCTTTTATCCCAGCCAGACAGAAATACTTACCTGAACGATCAGAGTACTGATAATGTTGCCACAACAGCCGCAGTAGAAATAAAAAACATCATGGCCGGAAGTGCCAATGCACAAAATATTACTACGGGTTGGAGCTGGACACGTTTGAGGAACATTAACTATTTCCTGGAAAATTACGGAAAAGCACAGGTTTCCGGAGCCGTAAAAAATCATTATGCCGGACTGGCAAGATACTATCGTGCCGAATTTTACCTCGATAAAATGAAACGTTTCTCAGATGTTCCATGGTATTCAGGCACATTGGAACCAACCGATGAAGATCTTTACAAACCGAGGGACCCGAGAACATTAATTGCAGACAGCATCATGGCAGATTTAGACTTCGCATATAAAAATGTTAGAGAGACAGTTCCAACAGGCACTCCAGGAAAATGGGCGGTAGCAACCCTATATGCAAGGGCGGCACTTTATGAAGGCAGCTACCGCAAATATCACAGCGAACTTAACCTCGCGGGTTCAGCAAATGCTTTCCTCGAAACTGCTGCAAGAGTTGCAGCTGAGGTGATTAATGCCAAAAAGTTCAGCATATATAACACAGGAAAGCCCGAGCAGGATTATGCTGCTCTGTTTTCAAGTCAGGATTTAACAGGAAATAATGAAGTGATTTTAGTGAACATTTTCGACCTCAGCAAAGGTAAAAGTCAAAATGTAAATTCTACTGTATTTGGCGATTATGAGCAGGCACCTGCTAAAGATCTCATTCAAACCTACCTGATGCGTGACGGAAGCCGTTTTACCGGTTTGCCTAATCATGCTCAAATGGGATTCGTACAAGAATTTCAAAACCGCGACCCTCGCCTCTCTCAGACCATGGTTTACCCGGGATGGGTAAGAGTGCCCGATGCAACACCGTACATTCAGCGCCTGAACAAGAACTTTACAGGTTATCACCAGTTAAAAGGTTATGTAAACAGTACCGATAACGCCATTTTAAATGGAGTAGATTTTCCGGTTTACCGCTATGCGGAGGTATTGCTTACTTATGCTGAGGCACTTGCCGAACTGGGAACATTAACGCAATCACAATTGGATCAATCTGTTAATTTGTTACGGAAAAGAGCCGGGCTGCCCGATCTGAACCTTGCCATTGCCAATGCAAATCCTGACCCGGTATTACAACAACAATATCCAAACGTGAATGGAAATGCCGGTGTAATACTCGAAATAAGAAGAGAGCGCAGGGTAGAATTTGCATTCGAAAACATGAGGTTCGATGACCTAATGCGTTGGAAAGTGGGAAAATTATTAACGAAGAGCCCGGAAGGTATGTTTTTTGCAGGCCTGGGCAAATACGACCTCAGTGGCGACGGAATTGAGGATATTATCTTGATTGACAGAACAACTACCATTCCGGGTGAGGATCAGAAAGAAAAGAATTCACTTGGTGCAAAACTCATTTATTACCGGGCCGGAACAATAGGAACTGACGCTACTGTGTACCTTAAAAACGGAAATAATGGCGGGAATATCGTCACTGAAAATGTAACCAGAAACTTTGAAGAGCCAAAGTTCTATTACCGCCCGATTCCGCAGCAACAAATCGTACTTAATCCTAAACTTAAACAAATCTTTGGCTGGTAATATTCCTGAAAATGAAAAGAAGATCTTTATTAAAAGCGATGGGGCTTTCTGCCGGTGCAGCATTTACCACGGGCTTACCTGCTTTAGCTATCGCAGACAACACAAATAAAAAAAAACCTGTATTAACTGTAGCCCATATTACAGATGTACACATTCGTGAGGGTGACGATGCTCCAGAGCGGTTTAAAACCTGCCTGAAACAAATTATTCAAAATCATAAACCAGACTTTTTCCTCAATGGCGGAGATTCTATTAACGATGCATCTTATGATAATGTAGTCAGAGAACAGGTTACCAAACAATGGGCCATCTGGGATGATTGTATCAAAGTGATCGATAAATACGAACTTAAAAGTTGCATTGGCAATCACGATACCTGGTGGAAGGCACCAAACCAAACGGATGAGATGTATGGCAAACCCTATGCTGTAAAGCGACTGAAAATACCCAATCGTTACTATAGTTTTTCTAAAAACAACTGGCATTTTATTATTCTTGATGGGAACAACAGTAAAATTTCTTTAGATGAAGAGCAGTATAAATGGCTGGCACAGGAGTTAAAGGGTTTAAAGCCAGGTACACCAACCTTATTGATGTCTCACTACCCGATCTTAGGCACCACGCAAGTATTGGTAGGTGGTGGCCATTCTGACTGCAAAAAACTGAAAGATTTGTTTTATCAGCACCGCGATAAGGTAAAAATCTGTTTGAGTGGACACAATCACCTTTCGGATGATACCAGCTACAATGGCGTTCGTTACTGTTGCAACGGTGCCATGAGTGGATTTTGGTGGGGAAAAGGAGATGCAGAATCTGCCGGACCGGGATATTATCTGGAAACGCCGCCAGGCTACGCTATCCTTAAACTCTATGCAGATGGCAGCCTGGAGAATGAATATTTTCCGCATGGGATTTAATCGGTAATTATCCTTTGAGTAATAAAAAACGGGCTAATTTAATGATCAGCCCGTTTTTTATACCTTAATTATTCATAACAAGTTTTTGAATGATTTTTTGGCTCATTTTCATAAAACCTGTATCTTATTGATTGGAATTGAGACATGATTTTAGATTATTTGCTTACCATCCTTCACCTGTTAATTATTGGGGTAAATTTAACTGCCTGGATTTGGCCTGCAACCAGAAAATTGCATCTGGTGGTAGCCGGTATAACTGCTGCTTGCTGGCTCATTTTTGGAATCTGGTATGGAATAGGCTATTGCCCGCTTACCGACTGGCATTGGCAACTGAAAGAGAAATTAGGTGAGCAGCATCTCCCGGCCTCTTTTATCAAGTATATTGTAGATCGAATAAGCGGTGGGGATTCATCTCCTGTGCTTATTGACTGGCTGACCGGCCTGGGCTTTTTAACAGCCATTATATTATCGGTATATTTTAATTTCTTCCGAAAGCCTAAAACTAACTAAAAAGATACCTTTATTTATATGATGGCGAAAAACGAAAAAAAGGATGTTTATAAAGTTTATGATAAGATTGCTAACTGGTTTGCGCTAAACAGATCAACCCGGATGAGTGAAGCGAGATATTTAGACTTGCTAATTGATGAAATACCTGCCAATGGGAACGTACTGGATTTAGGTTGCGGAACCGGAAAACCCATTCTCGGGTACCTCTTAACCAGAGGGCTTTCGGTAACAGGCGTGGATGGAAGCGAAAGAATACTTGAAATAGCCAGCGCAAATTTCCCTTCAACAGAATTTATCCGGCAAGATATGCGTTTAATGAATTTAAACAGGCAGTTTGATGCAATAATTGCATGGGACAGTTTTTTCCATCTTCCTGTTGAAGATCAACCGGCAATGTTTGCCGTTTTTGAAGGTCATTTAAATCCTGGTGGAGTATTGATTTTCACTTCAGGTACTGAACATGGCGAAGCCTGGGGAATGAATGGTGGCGAAAATCTATTTCACGCCTCACTTGATCAGCAGGCTTATCAGGATTTATTGGATAAACATCACTTTCAAATACTGAAGTATATAGTTAACGACCCCGATTGTGATCGAACGGTGTGGATGGCGAAGCTGAAGCATTAATTATTAGCATAACACTATCCCTTTAATTATCCTACACCGCTCATCGCAGTACCTGGCCTTCCTAAGTCCCTGTTATGGCAAAAGACCAGCTCAAATCCAATCAGGCTATATTTTGCAAATACTTCAAAACTTCTTCCCGTTTTCTGCTCGAAACCGGGATTTTATCATCATTCAGCATCTGCAAGAATCCTTCCCTATAGTATTTCTTCACATATTGAAAATTAATCAAAAACGACTGGTGACAGCGTAAAAAGCCCAGGCGAGCAAGCATACTCTCATATTCTTTAAGTCCCTTTGACACCAGGATTTCACGCTTGTTTTTCAGGTAAAATGTGGTATACCCTTTATCACTTTTGCAGTAAATAATTTCTTCAACGTCAACAATTTCAATGTATTCGATACTTTTTAATGCTATGCGCTTGGTACCAGCAACACCTTGAGCTAAATAGTGATTTCTTGCCACCTCCAGTTGCTCACGGTCAAAATGCTCCTGTTCCCGCTGGCGATAACACCTGTTTAATACTTCAGCCAGTGCAATTTCGTCGATGGGTTTTAACAAATAGCCAAAGGCACCCATATTAAGGGCCTGAATGGCATACTCATCATAAGCCGTAAGAAAAATGACCTGAAAGTCTTCAATACCCATCTCATTGAAGAGGCTAAAACTGTCGCCATCTCTTAGCCGGATGTCTGCCAATATAATCTCTGGTTTAAGTAAAGGGATTTCCTGAGCTGCCTTAGCCACATCTCCTGAGTAACCCACTACTTCAAATTGACCAATTTTTTGCACAATCTGTAATATGTGCTGCATAATATGCATTTCATCTTCCAGCAGATAAAGTTTCATCGCTATTTGTTTAATCATTTATTAAAGGCACCCTGATCTCAACCATAACGCCTGTGACACCTTTGCTATTTTTCTCTTCTACTTTATAACCTGCCTCGTGTCCAATGGATCTGAATAGTACATCCAGCCTGTCTTTCAATATTACCTGGGCGAGTGATGTTTTCAGTTTTTCAGTTTTCTCTTTCCTGTTAATGCCAATACCATTATCATCAATGGTGATTACAAGCTGATTGGTTTCGGTTGTAAATGAAACAATCAGCCTCCCTTTGTAATCGATATTTCTAAACCCGTGTTCAATTGAATTTTCTATAAAGGGCTGAATAAGCATTGGCGGAATCATGGTATCGTCCAAATCAAGCGCCTGATCAGTTATGATTTCATAATCAAAAAGCCCCACATAACGCATTTGTTGTAGTTGAAGATAATTATTTAAGGAAGCTATTTCTTCATTCAGATCAATAAATTCTTTACGATTTTGTTCCAGTACACTTCGCAACAATTGAGAAAAGGCAGTCAGATAACGCACAGATTGTTTGGTATCACCTGAAGCGATTAATCCTTGTAAGTTGGCTATAGAATTAAATACAAAATGAGGGTTAAGCTGCGCCTGAAACAGTCTTTGTTCTATACATAAGCGTTTATTTTCAGATTCGAGCAATTTATTTTTACCCTTTAAGCGCTGTTGCCTGTAAATGATGTAGAAAAAAGACAATCCTCCTAAAAATATCAATAAGGCCAGGCCGAGTGTCCACCGTTGCTGGACAATAATTTTTTGATAAAGTGTATTTCGGCCATTAAGCTCCGTGATACTTCGATCCTTTTTTTCTGTTTCATACTTCTCGTGCATTTCTGCAACCTTAACAGCCTCTATTTCTGTAATATCCTTAATCTCTATTGTATATGCGGAATCTGCTGCCTGTAAAGCCCTGGCAAAGTCTTTTTTCATTTTGTAGGCATTTTTCAAGCCATTGTAAAACATACTCTTACTTTTAGCAGAAGAATTTTTACCTTCAAACGCAATTCCTTCGAGGTAATAATGAATAGCAGAATCAGGTTGTCCGCCCATTTCAAAACTTGTTGCCAGATTATTAAAAGCGGTACCATTTAAGTTCTTTTTGCGTTTTAAATAATTAAAATAAACCTTACTGGCAGCAATAGCCTTATCATTTTCCCCTTGCTGAACATAAATTTGAGCCTCATTATCATAAGTTCGGGCAAGGGCTAAGCTATCGTTAATACTTTTGGCCAGTACCCTTGCCTTGGTATTAAAGTCCATCATTTTTTTGAAGTCGTTCATTCGTGAAGCCAAAAGAAAGCAGATATCAAAATATCGCTGCTGGATAACACGATGCATCCGGTAGGGATGGCTTTTATGGTAACGTTCTATATAAATCAGCGCATCCTTTTCATTATGATTCTGGTAATATGCTTTGGCGAGCAAATCGTAAAATAAATAGGTGATTTTACTATTGCTCTGTTCAGCTGTTTCCATTTTGCCAAGCATCCGCTTCATCATGACTGCCTCAATTACCACTCCATTACCGGAATTGTTGTTTAAAACACTATAATCACTTAGCAGATCCGTATCGTTTGTACCTCCTGGCCCCCTCATATGCCTATACTCAATAAGGGCACTGTCACGTTTTTTTTCCAGGATCATTTTCTTTGCCCTAAAATAATGGTAAAAGGGATTATGAACCGCATTTCCAGATTTTTCAAACTGTTGTACAAGTCCATGGATCGTTTTATTATATTGAGGGGGAGACAGTGTATCTAAAGAAATAACGAGGGCTAAATAATCGGTCTGGCTGGTTTGGACTGCTGCCTGGCCAGATGTTTTCCCGGTAGGGTCATTTTTTTGTTTGCATGAAAAAACCATAAACAGCATGATTACACCGATAGTTTTCCAAATGTTTTTGGTATTTAAGTGCTTAATGCTGATATGAGGAGAATGCATAATACAGAACCGGTTATTTAATAAGGAGTAGATTTTTTGCTAAAGATATTAATAGCAAACTATCCTCAAAAATACCACTGCACATTTAATCGTTTCCGTTCAATATCCGCAGGATTTTATGCAATATCCGAAAATTCCAGTTTGAGTTTTTTGGTCAGATTATCTTATGCTATAAAGGTTTTGAAAACTCCGCAACCACAAAAACTGAGTTTTCCAGAAGAACCCAGTTTTAAAGGTGGCAACATTTTTATATGATTTGGCTAATCCAAACTATAAGCCTTACATCAGCAATTAAATACGTTCAAGGCGAACAGGATAGATATTTCCTGCATTCCACTGCGGAATGTACAGGTTTTCATCTTCATCAATACAAACATCATGTGGATGGATAAATATATTTGACATTTGCTGTTGTGGCAATAATTTATCGTTCTGATAGATCGGTTCTGAAGCACCGGGACTTGCAATTACCTGATCATTTTCATCTAAAATGCTTACATACCCAGATCCAAAGTTCTGGTTATTTCCAGAACGAAAAACCGCAGCGTAAATGTGTTTACCATGTACTACCGGTCTGCATACAAAAGAACCTGGTAAATAAATGGTACTGAGGTATTTTCCATCAAGCGTAAACCGTTTGAAAGCATTATCATTTCTCGACGTAACCAGTAAAGTCTGATTCCCGGAATCCCGGTTGTCTAGGGCAATTCCATGTGCACAATCTAAACAATCTTCAGTATCTCCTGCACCGGCCCAATGTTTAATGTATTCTCCTGAGGCATTGTACTGAACAACAAACTGCTGTCCATAACCATCTGTAACATAAATATCGCCCTTATCCGTAATCAAAGTTTCGGTAGGTTTATAATCCGTTGCCGACTGGTAGCTTGCAATTTCCCTTGGATAGTCCAATTCTAAAACAACCTTGCCCTTTAAAGTTGTTTTAAAAACTTTATTCCTAACGGTATCGGTAATGTATAAATACTCTGTTCCATTTTCATTGTGAATACTTAGTCCATGTGCTCCAGGATAATCATTTCCCCAACTATCTTCAATTTTTCCATCTTTATTAAAAACAAGTACATTGTTTTTAGTTTCGTTGGTAAGGAGGTATAATAATCCATTACTTGCCAAAACCATTTCGTGGCAATCTTTTACAGGGTAATTTGGACTTTCACATTTAACCCAGTTTTTATCTAACCTGTACCGAAAGTTGTTGTGTCCAATAATAGTATTCATAACTAAGAATCCTTTTTAATTTTTATGGCGAATAATGACCAGGTCGCCAATAGCATCACTACAGCAGAAACCTGATAAACAATTGATAAATCTACTTTTGCATCCTTTAATGCCCCGCCTACATAAACCATTAAACCACCAATAATGGTGCTTAAAAAATTAAGAAAACCATAACCTGTGGCGATATATCTGCTATCAGCAATCTGTCTTAAAACCGGCATTAAGTTAGCATCGTTTATACCCCGGGCGATACCAAAAAAGAACATGGCGATTATAGCAATTACAAAGACCGTGGTTGATGACATGAGAAATAAAAATGGTGCACCTACGGTAAAACCGATGATGATCATGAAGATTCTGCTCCGTTTATTTTTTTGGAACCACTTATCTGCAATGAAGCCTCCTAAAATTACCCCGAGAAAAGATCCGATTTGGATATATCCCGTTGCTGAAATTCCTGCTTCACCAAGTTTAAGCTGAAAATGCTCCTTTAAAAAGGTAGGAAGCCAGCCATAAACGAGCCAATTGGCAGTACCTAAAACACTAAAATAGAATAGCAAAACCAGGAATGAGCGTTCTCTAAACAATATCTTAACGGAGCCCAATAAACTGATGGTTTCTTGCTCATTGTTTACTAACGAGCTGTCTGCGCTTTCGCTTTTAATATCCTTTAAATAAAAGAGTAGCAAAGCTGAATATAAAATCCCGAAGATTCCAAATAGCTGAAATCCATATCTCCACCCCCATAATTCGGCAATATAACCACCCAAACCACCTAAAGCCAAACCTGCATAAAGCCCACTCATATGCAGCCCGGTAGCAAGGGATCTTGTTTTCCCTTTATGATAATCTGTTATCAGGGCTAATGCTGCCGGAATATAACAGGCTTCGCTTAACCCCATAAAAAACCTCGAAATAAGCATTTCCTCGAATGATGAAGTAAAGCCTGTCCACAGGGTTACCGCTGACCATACCGAGACACTAAACAGGATTACTTTCTTCCTGCTATATTTATCGGCGAGAAAACCGCCAAAGGGGCTTAATATACCATAAGACCAGAGAAAAACAGAAGTTAAAAGTCCAAATTGCGCGTCCGAAAGGGTAAATTCTTTAACAATCGGATCCCGCATGGAAGTGATCATAATCCTATCAAAATAATTTAAAAAGGCTACTACCCATAGCAGTGCAACCAGGCCCCAGGCATAATAGGATTTATTAGATTTAATATTAGTCATCTTTAAATTTATTCAGTTTAATTAATTCTTATTGCTTGGGTTTGGCAATGATCACTCTTGGTGTTCTTACTGCGGGCCTTACTTCACCTCCAGGAAAAACGATACTTCCCTGCCAAATCACCATCACATTTGTTACTGCGGGCCAGATACTGTTATTGGGTTTTAACTGTGAATCTGGCCTAAGCACCTTATATATATGCCCGCTTTGCAGCCATTTATCCTTACTGGGGTTATATTCCAATATTTCATCAGAAAAACCCGGGTGTTTTTCTTTTAATGTTGTAGCCTGGGGGGCAAGTGTTCCATCATCACCACCGAAAATGAACAGCGATTTACTTGCTGATGTGTAGGCTGGTGAAGGTGCTGCCACTATAGCTTTCGGCAAAGAAGCTATTTTTTTCCAACCAATGCCTGGTTTATATGCGTAGGCATCACTGAGGTATTTCCTTTCTAACTGTCCCACATCATTTCTGAACAAATCAGCGCCACTGAAAAGATAAAATGCCTGATTCGAAACGCCTGCCACTGCCAGCATTCTTGAAGGCCCGGGCCAGGTTTTGAGCTGATGCCAGACCCTTTCATGCCCTTTTGAAGATAAATCAAAAGACCAAAAAACATTCGCAGTTTCATTGGCATCAGGAGTAAACAAACCACCTGCAACATAAATAGTATTCCCTAAAACTGCACCTGTCGTATTTGCTAAGGCCTGAGGCAAAGCTGGTAGTTGGCTAATGCTAATATTTTTTCCTTCATAAGAAACCGTATAAACTTTTGCCGAATGTCCATTTTCGTTGCTGCCACCAATACAGATAAGCTGGTTGCCCCAGGTAATGGAAGCACCATATCCCAAGGGTTCAGGTAACTTCCCTGCAATTTTCCATTTTCCATTGGGTTTATCCAGTACAAATATTTTATCGCTCCATACTTTTTTTGAACCTGTCCAGGGTGCACCGCCATCAGGGAAATTTGCCCCTCCGGCCACAATCAAAGCATCTGCAGATACTCCTGAAAAAGAGCCTGCGAAACCAACATTATCGGGTATTGTGGGCAATTCTCCCCAGGAGAATCCACTTGATTTTTTATTAATTTGTGCAGTACCTGCAGCCGATATCAACATAAAGCTTAGAAAAAGTAAAGTTTTAAAATGTGTCATGTTATTGCTTCCTATGGAAATTCAGCTTTTCAGCATTATGGTCTGTAATTTTCGAGCAATTCGAAAAATCCAACTTTAATTAAATCAGCTTCAAGTTCAGTAAATTTTTCCGAAGAAAGAGGTACCAGAGGCAAACGGGCTTCACCTAAATCATAACCCAACATTTTCATTATTGCTCTTTGTGCTGCTATTGAAGGATGTTTGATGATGCAGCGAATAAAATCTACAACTTTTAACTGAAGGGCTGCTGCTGCATCGAGATCTCGTGCCCTAAAGCGCCTGATAATTTCGAGGTATACCGGAGCAGCAAAAGTATAAGTACTGCCAATGGCCCCGATAGCACCTACTGATAGCGCACTTAACAACATTTCATCGTAACCGGATAACACCTCATATTTTCCATTTTTATAATTTAAACATGCCTGAAATTCATGAAGTGTAGATGCAGTATACTTAATACCAGCCAGATTTGGGATTTTCTTTTCGCCGAGTTCAAGAAATTCTACCATATCCATCCCTACACCGGTTAAAGTGGGCATATGATAATAATAAAATGGGATTTCTGGAGCGGCAGATGCGATTTCGGCCATACAATCTACCAGATTTTGTACTGAAGTTGGTTTAAAGTAAAATGCGGCTACAGCAGAAAACGCATCGGCCCCAATTTGAGCTGCATGAGCAGCTAGTTTTTTGCATTCCTGTATCGAAGTGTGGCCTACATGTACCAATACGAGGATTCTTTTACCCGCTGCTTTAACATAAGCTTCGGCGATAGCCATCCGCTCTTCAACAGACATGTTAGGGCCTTCCCCATTTGTGCCACAAATGTATACACCCGCAACCCCGTCTGCTACTAATTTATCTACAAGTTGAGGTATTATTTCAAGGTTTAAGTCGCCATCTGCCTGATATGCTGCAAATGTTGCAGCAACTATGCCGTTAATTTTCATATATGGTATTTGTCTAATTAAAAAATTCTGGTAAAAGTAATTTGGCCTGTTTTCTTACAGCAGGTACATCTGTTTCGGAAATCCATTTGTAAGGCCATCTTAAACGTGTTGGGATTTGAATACAGCCTCCAACTGCTGCTAAAAATTTATCTAATGCCGGATTACTGTACTGTTGCTTTTGGTAAGGTGCAATGCAGGTCTCAAAAAACTGAAGGATATTTTGCTCAATCCTTAAAGCTTCATCCATATCGGTTTGCATTAAACTCCAAAGTTTTTGTGCAGCCAATGGATTAATGCAGGCGACATTCGAATATGCTCCAGAAGCAATGCCTGCTTTTACACCGCTCGCCAAAAAATGTCCGGGAACAAATACCGACAGGTGTTTGGCATATACCTTCATTTCCTCAACCCAATTCGCGTCTCTGCTCAAAACTTTGATACCTATAAGTGAGGGTATAGCCTCCTTAAACTTGAAGTAATCGTGTGGCTTAAGCTCTAATTTAGCATGCGGTGGGTTGTATAACACCAGCGGGATTCCGGCAGCATGACCAGCTATTCCTTGTAAAAAATCTATTTGCTCGGCATCTGATGCGATTACCCAATCTGGAAGTATAACCTGGAAAGCATTTGGTTTTAAGCTTACAGACCGCATTACTCTTTCTAATGAGATGATTGGTGAAGCATGACTACATCCGATTTGAAATGGCATCGCCGATTTTGAACATTTTTCTGCAAAAAGTCGGTTAATCTGATCGAATTCTTTCTCTGTCTGGTTATGAAATTCACCTGCGGTACCATTGGAGTAAATCCCATCAACACCTGCCTCAATCAAATAATCTATTTCATCAGCCAGTAAAGAAAAATCTATAGATTGATCTTTTTGAATGGGTAGTAATAAGGTTGCCCAATTACCTTTTAAAGTTTCTGCAGTTAATGTTTCCATTTTTTTTAAAGATTGGCTTCAAATTCTGCTACTTCCTTAAACCTTGTTTTGCCTTTTACTAATCTACCCAAACGAGGCTTGCGGTCATTGTACACCTCTATCGCGTCTGCATCTGCATACCTCAAAAACAAAATTCTACGATCTCTGGTGTCAGACATATTTCCATCTGATTTATGCAACATCCAGCAATTAAAGATTAATACATCACCTGCCTGCATCTCCATGGGCAGCGCTAAATTATCATCAGCTTCAACAATAATTTCTGAACCACTTTTCTTTTGTTCTTCATTCTGTTCTACCTTAATCTGTCCATTTTTATGGCTCCCTGGAATTAGCCACAAACAGCCATTTCCCCTATCGGTATCATCAAGCGCAGTTAAGGTGGTTAAGGCATTATAAGGTTCCAGTTCTCCGTAACCATTATCCTGATGCCAGCCAAAGGGTTTTGTATTCCCTTTCATTTTGAACGTGAGTTGTGAAGTAGCGCCTTTAATATTTGGCCCGATAATTTCTGAGGCGATATCAACCAAAGGACCATTAAAATAATAGGCTTTAACGGTTGGAGCCTGGTGATGAATATTGACCAATAAAGAATTCTGCAGCCAGCTTTTATTTGGATCGAAAGATTCTTTTTCTTTGCTCCATGCATCCATACACTCCTGTTGCATCTGGCTCAAACCTGCTGGTTTTAAAATAGCTTTGATAATGAGGTAGCCATTTTCTTTGAAGAAAATCAGATCTTCCTGGCTAAGCGATCTGTAATTAAATAACAATTCGTTTTTCATAATTGATAAAATTAATATCCCTGTGTTTGCACAAGATTTGGATTGGCAGCCAAAACAGTTGTAGATAACGGCCAAAATAATGGCACCGTTTTATTTTTTAGATTAGGAACATAAGTGTATGCATTAATTGTTCCTCCGAAATGAAAGCGAACAATATCATACCAGCGCTTATTTTCAAAGAAAAACTCGCGACCACGTTCGTCAAAAATTGCCCTTTCTACAGTCGCTTTATCTGTTGCTCCTGTATAGGCTCCATTTCCTGCCCTGTTTCTAACTTTATTTAAATAAACTATTGCCTGGGACGTGTTATTAAGCCCAGCATAAGCTTCTGCTGTAATCATGTAAACATCTGCAAGTCTGAACATAATTACATCATTATCAGAAATGCGGTCATCGGCATATTTCGTTCCTGGTAATTTGGTTATCCATGCACTTTTTTGTACCGTGCCTTGTCTTTCGATGATAAATGTATTGGGCACACGTTTATCTGAACTGAGCCCACTAAAAAGCGCTCTGCTTTCTTTGCTGATCTGGTATCCACCCTGCCCATTTACCGAGGTTAGGGCATATGCAATGCTATCCAGATTAGATGCACTTGAAATAGCCGTTAAAAATGGCAATGCGTTCAAGCCGTAATTTGCACCGTTTTCATCGCGGTTGTAATAGGCAGACATGATTACCTCTGCATTTACTCTTGTTGTAGTCACATCTTTAAAGTTCGTTAATAGTGAAACACCTGTAGTTTCTACAGCTGACGCTGCTGTTAATGCATCATTAAAATCTGTTGTGCCACCACCCAATACTTTGGCACTCCACAATTTGGCTTCTGCCTTTAATGCCTGTGCAGCACCGTAAGAAAAGCGATATTTGGATACATAGGTTTTCTCGGGAAAAAGTGATATTGCCTGATCTAAATCGGCAAAAACCTGTTTCATTACATCAGCGGCTTTAGCTCTTGGCAATAACGGAACATTATCATCTGTAATGGCTTCAAGCATTAGTGGGGTATCACCAATGATCCTCACCAGATAAAAATAAGTGTAAGCACGCTGACAAAGGCTTTCGGCCTTCAATCTATTTTTTGTAGCCTCATTACTGAAAGGAAATGCATCTATTTTGCTTAACAGCAGGTTGCAATTCCCAATAGCCCTATATTGGCCATTGTAATTTAAAGCACCCACAGTTGGACTCAATATTTGCGACCAAACAGTGGTCAGCCTACTGTTGGTGCCATTAATCAGTTCTTCACTGCGTTCTGTTCCGTAGGTAATCGAATTGGCAAATGCCCGGATGGAGGTATAAGTTCCGGTAACATATGGAAGAAAATCGCCTTCGTTTTTAAAGTAAACCTGCTCAGTAATCTGCGATTGTGGTGTAACCTCAAGTAATTTCTCGCAAGATGATAAAGCAGCTGCCATCGCAACACTAGCAAAAAGCAGCAAATATTTCCTGGTCATTTTCATGTTTTTAAATGTTAAAATCTTAATGATGCGCCTAAGGTAAATTGTCTTGGTCGAGGATAACCACCTGGATCAAACCCGGTATAAGTTTCAGGGTTTAGCCCCTTATATTTGGTTAGGTAACCTACATTGGTAACGCTTGCGAAAACACTCATCCCGGTTGAACCAATTTTAGACATTATATTTTTGGGTAGGTCGTAGCTCAGATAAATTTCCCTTAAGGCTAAAAAATCACCTTTTGAAATCATGGTGGAAACATCTGACGCATAAGCACTTCCTGTTCCTACAGTACTGGAGCCCTGCCGAACGAAGTTTTTCTGTCCAAAATCCGCATCACCGAATGAAAAACGGGCATATCGTTTATCTACGTCTCCAGGTTTTTGCCAGATATCATTCCCTAAGGCCTCGGCTGGCGCACCTTCATTGTAGGCCCTGCCCTGTCCTAAAGATCTTGCTAAAGCGCCGTCGGAGATTACAAAACCTAAAGCATAATCCATGTTAACTCTTAGGGAAAAGCTCTTGTATGTAAATGTATTTTGAAAGCCTCCGATTTTATTTGGCGTTTTATAGCCCATAAATACCATGTCGCGGCTGTCGATAATATTATCATTGTTAAGATCTGCAAACTTGTAATCGCCTGCATGTTTACCCACTGTAATGCCTGCTGCAGTGGCAATCTGATCTACCTTGCCCCAGGCTGCAGCCTCAGCATCTGTGGAAAAAACCTTCTCTACCTGCCAGGCATAATAACCAAATGGGCGTTCACCTTCTGCATAGCCGCCAACTTCTATTTCTTTACCTGTACTTGGATCTATTACCACCCCGCCATTTTGCCTGTTTTTCAACCTACCATTATTGGGTAAACTAATAACCCTTTGTGCATTATAGGCGAAAGAAAAATTAGCGTTCCAGCTAAAATCACGCATCTTCAGAACCGTTGCCTGAAGCTCGATTTCCAGTCCTTTATTCTGAATTGTGCCGTTGTTAAAGGTAATGGTAGAGAATGGAGCCTCTGCAGGGAGTGGCTTAGAATCAATCCGGTTTTTAGTTAATTTATCATATAATTCTACTGTAAGGTTAAGCCTGTTTTTGAAAAAGCCTGCTTCCACAGCAAGGTCTGTTGTTTGGGTAGTTTCCCAAACCAGGTTTGGATTGGATAAATTGGCGCGTTGAATACCTGAATTTTGTGCATAAACAGCAGCAGTATAACTTCCATAAGTGTCTGTCAAATCCAGGTCACTGGAACCAGCTTGCCCCCAGCTTCCTCTAAGTTTCAATGTGCTTACAACATTAGATTTCCAAAAATTTTCTTTGTGGATATTCCATCCGGCAGACACCGATGGAAACAGCGCCCATTTATTTTCGGGTGCGAAATTTGAAAACCCATCGTTTCTCAGTACCCCGCTTAAAAGGTATTTGCTTTTATAATCATAACTTAGCTGACCAAAAAAACTTGCAGATTTGGTTTGACTGATCCGTGTTCCAAAATTGGTAACATTGGTTACGGTTACCCCGTTGATAGTTGTTATAGTGGGTTCATTTATAGTAGTGATATAATCATTTGCTCCCCGTTGTGAACCTATATCAATACTATTTCCATCATTTTTGGTAAAGTTAAACCCTCCTAATGCCGTAAAATGATGATCCTCTTTCAAGGTATAGTCATACTGGAGAACCTGATCAATCATAAGTTGACGGGTATTGTTCACATTTTCGGTTTTTAAGCGGCTGGTTGCAAACTGTATTGGGTCTGGAAATGCTTTTCTCGAGAAAATGGTTTTATCATCGCTGATCAGATAAGAGATCGCAGGCCTAAAATGTAACCCTTTAGCTATGCTCCAATCTGCATCAACCCTCGATACCAATCGTTCTGTGGAGGCCTTTGTATTATCATATGCCAAAGTATGGAATCGGTTTCTCGTAGTTAGATTTTCACCAGTGGTTGGCGAACCATCGTCTTTAAAGATCCTGATCAAAGGAGTAATCCTTGTAGCACGAACCAAATCATTTGTATAAGCATCTACATAATTTGGCAGTATATTCTGGTAATTAAGCATTGCGTTAATCTGTAGATTTTCGCTTGCTTTAAATCCAAAATTGCCAAGCGCACTGTACCTTTTATAATTGGTTCCAACAAAAGTACCGGCCTGGTTTACATAGTTCATAGATAAGTTGTAAGTCGCAATCTGACTTCCTCCATCAACCCCAAAGTTGTAATTATGGCTAAACCCGGTATTCCAGAGCAAATCCTGATAGTTATTATCAGCAAAGAGCAATTTCGTTCCCGGATTAATCGGGTCATCCATGGTTTGCCAGCCTTTTGCCAATAGGTTATCTACATATGCCTGGCCTTCTACCGCAACAATGTTGTCGTAAAGTGCCGTTAAATTGGTTGCTACGCCATATTGGCCTTTAGCAGTATATACTTTGGTTCCGGCAGAAAAACCACCATTATTGAGCAGCGCATTCTTATCGATTAAGTCATATGTATTTTTTGCCGTTGTTCTGGCCAGTGTGAGGTATTCACGAGCATTCATATAATCATAAGAGCGTGATGCGGTTTCCCAGTTTGCCCGGTAATTAAAGGTGATATTTGGCTTTCCAGATCCGAACTTCCCGCTTTTGGTTTTGATTACAATAACACCATTAGCACCACGTGCACCATAAATGGCCGTTGATGCTGCATCTTTCATCACCTGTAGCGATTCGATGTCATCCGGATTCAAATCCTTCATGGTTCTAAACACCCCATCTACAATAACCAAAGGACTTGATGCGTCAGAAGAAAGAACCGGATCACCTCCACTGTTGCCGGTACCCGTACCATAAACATTGAGCTTGGAACCGCCACGGATAATGATATTTGCACCTGCCGAACCGGGCTGTCCGTTGGACAATGGAACCGAAACCCCTGCAATTTTGCCTTGAATTGCTGCTATTGGCCCCGCATTTGCCGTATTAACCAATTGTTTGGTGTCCAGTTTAGAAACAGCAGCTGTATTCTTTTCTCTGGATTGTTTAACATAACCAACTACCACCACATCAGTTAATGATTGTGCATTTGGATTTAACTGTACATTTTTTGTTCCGCCTGTACCTGCCTTAATTTCCTGTTCGTTATAACCAACAGAACTAAAAACAAGGATTGAGTTTTGCGGTGCCCTTAAACTGTACTTTCCATTGGCATCGGTAATGGTGCCGGCTTGTGCTCCCTTTATTTTAACACTTACCCCCGGGAGTGTTTCATTTTTTGCTGCATCAGAAACTGTTCCCGATATCAGTACATCGGTTGTTTGTGCAGTTCCTGTTAAACTGCAGAGGTTAATTGCAGCTAACAAGAAAAGAAATAGCATTTTTCTCATAATTATTACTTGTATTTATGTACTACATATTTGGTTAGCATAGGAACATACTGGTTACCTGCTTTACGCAATAAACCAATATTATTTTTTTATTAAATCGGAGTAGTTTACGGTTTTGAATACAATGCCTTCGTAAGGCTTGGCATACCCTGCTTCGAAAAAACAAGCAATTAGGCGTTGATCAATTACAGCAATATCAGAATATGCTGACGGACCTGCATGTAAAACCATATTATATTTCCAGGTTTTCCCATCATTTTCACTTAAGCGCAGGGTTAAATTTGTTCGCAGTTTAGGATCTGCAGGATTACTGAAGAGTAAGGAGGGTTTATTTTTTCGATAAAAATGGCTTAATAAACTGCCCTGGCAAATGGGTTCAATGAGTGTATCGTCTATTTTAACATCAGCCCAGTTTTCTCCCCCATTTTTGCTTATGCTAGTGTGCCTCATTTTAATTGCCCGGTCTGCATTCCTCATATTCAACATTAACCTGCCTTTAGAAATCTCGGCAACAGTTGTCTCATTCATTTTATCCTGGGGAGTATTATTACCCAGCTGCCAGTTTTTACCATGATCATCAGAGTAAATGATGTGTGCAAAATTCTGGTTGGTACCTGTTTCAATGTGGTTAATCGGAATCACAAGTCTACCAGCATACTTGCCTTTCAAAACCTGTACGCCATGACATGGCCCGGTTGCATACCAGGTCCAACCTGTTTTTTTTACCTGAGCAGTAATTTCAGTAGCAGCAGACCAATTTTGTCCTTCGTCATCAGAAGATAACATATAAACATGTCTTCCATCCTTTGATGAACCATCAATAATCTGTTTTTCATGATCCGTACCTAAATTCCAAGTTGAAATTAATATAATTTTACCTGTTGATTGATCTTGAACAGGGACCGGATTACCACATGTGTTGGTCGAATCGCTCCAAACCACCTTTAATCCTGTCCAGGTTTTACCTTTATCAAATGATCGCTTCATTACTAAATCAATGTCTCCCGAATCACCGCAATTATTTTTCCTTGCTTCAGCGAAGGCCAAAAGATTTCCACTTTGAGTACGAATTAATGCCGGAATACGAAAGCAGGCATAACCGCTCTCTCCTGCTTTAAAAATAAAGCTCAGGCTATCCAACTGGGCTGAACCGGAATTGCCGGCGGCAAAGCCTGTATGAACAAAAAATAAAACCAGAACCGGCGAGCAAATCACTCCTAAGATCCTTTTCAGATTTTTGACGATGTAAAACATAACATAATATTATTTGGTTAGCACAAGTCTTTATCAGAATTGCATAAACAAATGTAATTAATAATTATATATGTAGTACATAAAAACTTAATTAATATTTTTTATTGCTTCCAGACGGTCAAAATGCGGCTTTAAGTGCTCGTACATTCCATTTCGGAAATCATCTTTGTTACCCGTTTTTAATATTTCCACCAAATCCTGGTGTGTTACGCTTCCCGGAACAAATTCCTTTTCTACCTGCAATACAAAGCCAAAAACGGGCAAAAGCATGTGTTGGAAGCGTTTCAGTGTATCATTACCGGCCATTTCGTATAATTTGCCATGGAAGGCAATTTCATTGGCAATACGAAAGGCTTCTTTATTCTTTTTCTTTTCGTTATTTGCAATCACCTCCAGCTCCTTAATACTTTTATCATTGAGGTTGAGAAAAAGCACATCGGCAAGGCCCATTTCTAAAATTAACCTAAGCTCAAAAAGATCCTGTAAAGCATCCGGACTAATGATTAAGGGATCTAAAACACGCTGAAAACCACCCAATACATCAGGACTAGATAAAATCATTCCTCTTTTCTTTTTGGTTTCAATCATGCCTAGCATCCGTAATCGGCTTAATGCTTCCCTTAAAACATTTCGGCTAACACCCAGTGCTTCTGCCAGCTCTTGCTCTTTTGGAAGCGCATCGCCAGGTTTGAATGATTTCTTTCTGAAATAATCCCTCAATCTCATTTCAACCACATCTGCCATTGTATCAGAAGAAATCTTATCGATATCCAAACTTAAATCACCTTTTACTGCCATAGAATTGTTTATTAGAACTTCAAATATACTTGTTTTCATGTAGTACAAAAATATTTGAAATGAGCTTAACCAGTTTTTATTCAAAAGTAAACATTCAATTTATATGTAGTACATATTTACAAAATAATTTATATTTTTGGTTAAACCAGTCATATGAAAAAGATTAGCCTATCCATTATGATACTGCTTAGCTTATGCGTGTATAAAGCTTCTGCACAAAGTATTGTTCATCTATATAAAGAAGTCCCAAATGCTATTAAAGCCGATTTAGATGAAAAAACAGAAACTACCAAAAACGGGAGAATCCTAACCAGGTATGTAACAGACCCTACCCTAACTGTTTTCCTGCCCGATAAACAAATAGCCAATGGAACAGCTGTAATTATTTGTCCAGGTGGGGGTTACTCCTATTTGGTTATGAACAATGAGGGAACTGATGTAGCTAAAGCATTAAATAAGTATGGTATTGCTGCTTTTGTACTCAAATACCGGCTACCAAATGATTTAATCATGAAGGATCGCAATATTGGACCATTGCAGGATGCAGAGCAGGCCATAAAAATAGTTAGGGAACATGCCCGTGAGTGGAATATTGATAGTGCAAAAGTCGGGATAATGGGTTTCTCTGCCGGAGGTCATGTTGCATCTACTGCATCAACCCATTATAAAAATGTTGTTATTGAGAATAAAGAAAATACTAACCTCCGTCCGGATTTTTCTGTCTTAATTTACCCTGTTATCAGCTTTCAGGATAGTATATTACATAAAGGATCAAAGAAAGCTTTAATCGGTGAAAATGCCAGTCAACAAAAAACAGCAGCCTATTCCAATGAATTACAAGTAAACCGAAATACACCACCTGCCTTTATCATCCATTGTACCGACGATAAAGTTGTACCTGTATCCAATACGCTAAATTACTATGAAGCCCTGGTAAAAAATGGCATAAAAGCCGAAGTGCATGTTTATGCTACAGGAGGACACGGATTTGGCCTGAACAACTCCAGCCGAACTGATAACTGGATGGATACATTTGTAGCCTGGATGAAACAGATGAAATTATTACCGGAATAATCTATTCTCTACCCCCTATTAAACCCCTGTAATCCAGCGCTTAAAATATTATTTTGAAATATCAGGTATTATCATTTACTTTGCAATACAAAGTACTTTTAATTACTATAAGATAACTTAAACTTTCAGGTGATGAAAATGTCCAGAAAAAAATTTGTATTGCTGTTTTTGACTTTCGGGTTTGCTTTTCTTTTTGTTTACAACCTGGTTTTTCGATCAGTAATCGAACTTCTCCCTGAAAGCAGCGCATCTTTTATGGGAACAGAATCACTTAGCGGATGGAAAAACACGATTGCTGGTTTGCTGTATCCGGTAAAAATTGTGCTCGCAGGCCCTATGCTTCCGTTACTTAATCTGCCTGATCCACCTCCCCCGTTTTTGGTTATCGGCTTTGCCATTTACTGGACAATCCTTGCAAGCTTTATTCATTATCTGATTGGCTGGATTAAAGGATTAAATCATCGGGAAAATTATTAATGGATAAGCAATTTTAAAAACGCCAAACTTTTCTTAGCTATATCATGTTCATTTGCCAGTTACCCGTTATAAACAGACGGATTACTGACAGATAAAACACACTGATATGGAAAGCAACCCCTACAATTTCCTGATCCTTGCAGCGGTAGTGGCATGCATTGCCTGGACCATTACCAAAGAGGAGGTTTTTAGAGAGTCTCGTGAGTTTTGCGTAGACAAATCAAAGTCGTGCAACACGGTTTTGAAGCGAAAATTCTTTTATGTGTTTACCTGCGAATATTGTTTCAGCCATTACGTTACCATTTTATTGCTGGCAATTACCGGGTACAAAATGATATATGATAACTGGATCGGTTTTGTGGTTTCAGGATTTACCATTGTCTGGACAGCCAATATCTACATGAGTCTGTATGCCTTAATCAGGATAGATCTTAAAAAAGAAAAGATCGAGGCCGAGGAAACGGCACTTAAACTCAAAGAGCTTGACGATAAAAACAAAGAAAAGAATTAATAACCCGGCAAACACCAGATATTGCAATTTATAGTTTTAGGGAAGAATAAGCAGTTAATTCAGGCATCTTTCTCCCCTTTCCGCCATTAAATTCTTTTCCCGGTTACCTTCACGGCCTTTTATTTATTTTATAAAAAAACCAGGTCCTGCGCATGAGCATAACGGCAAAAACAATAAAAATAACATTCCCTGCACTCATAACTCGAACCTCATTTTGTAAAAGCTATTATTGATGTTACCAGATGAAGAAGCGGTATTCATTTCTGATAGCACTACACTCCTGTTACCTATTTTTTTCATAGTACCAGTTCAACAACATTGTCAAAGAAATGTTTGACGATCCTCAGGTGATTTTAGAAATAATCTTCCGGCATGCTAAGCCCTTTTCATGGCCTGAGGTTGTAAACAAAGTAAAACCTATTTTAAAAGTGCGTGTTCTAGGTAATAAAGAAAAACATCATTACTATGGAAAATACAGAAAATACCATTCAGGTACTAAATGATCTTATTGAGATCAACAATGACAGGGCAGATGGGTTTGACAAAGCTGCTAAGGATTTAAGCGAAGAGAATATCGACCTGAAGGCCGTTTTCGAGAAACTTGCGGCCGGCAGTCGAAGTAATGTAACTGAACTGGCAGGTCTTATCGGACAAAACGGAGGCGCTCCTGACCAGCGAAATACGATATTGGGCAGTCTTCACAGGGCCTGGATAGATATTAAAGCAAGCTTTGGTGGCGACGGCCGACATAGCATACTCGAAGAATGCGAGCGTGGTGAAGATGCCATTAAAAAGGCTTATCGTGATGCACTCCAGGAAAATGATTTGGGCGAGGCAGTAAGATCAGTACTTTTATCTCAACAGGAAGGCATTAATGCCAGTCATGATACCATAAAAGCATTAAGAGACGCGCATGCATAAAACCATAGGTTATGCGTAAATGTGAAGAGGTTGCTTTAAAAACGCAACCTCTTTTTGTTACAACTTATCAAGCTTAAAATAACCCAGATGAATTTCGTCTTCATCATGGTTTTCCTTTGTATCTGCTATATGGATTTCAAAAGCTGATTTAAGCGCGCTACTCAGGATTTCTTCAATCCTGTAAACATCGTCTACATCAATACCATATTTTTCGTCGATATGAGAGTTTGCCCCCTTTACTGAGGTTTCTTTAAAGAAAACGGTTTGTTTAGAATCCTTCATGGCCAAAGCCTTATCAGGATGAACCGAAAGTACTGTGTAGTGCTGTTCTTCCAATCTCCCTTGGCTGTAGCCACCCAGGTTGATAAAAAATAGCCTAAGGCCATTATCTCTTTCAGCAGGTTGAGAATCTTTTTCCCGTACACGAATGCGATAACCATCCACATTGGTTACGAGTCTCCACCCATCTACATGCAAACTCTTTCCAGCCTCAGGCCAGAATGCCTGCATTTGAGGTACCAAATCCTTTAAACTGTTCCCAATACCAAAAAAATAATCATGTTGCTCCACATTTCTTTTGGGAGCCTTTGACCCCAACAGCACCATAAACAGTTTAGGCTCCAGCGTTGCATCGTTCGAATTCAATGTCATCAGCTTAAAAATTATTCTATATCAGTTAAATATTTTTTCTGTTATACGGCCTGAAGCTTCCTCACAGAAATCCAGACCAGAGTAATCAGGATTATAACCACCTATAAATGGTACAGCCATCATATATATGCGCTGATTATGCCCGCCGTAACTATCTACCAGCTGAAAATGATCATTAATGGCAATGCCCGATACGCGAAGGTGATATCGTCCGTTTTCATCCTTTCCGATCGGATGATCACCTGCATCCATCAGCGCCGCAGCACGAGCAGCATTGTTGAACCTTAATGAAGCAGGGCTTGCTGTACCTTGTTCAATTAATGAAGGGTATGGCAGCTGATCAAATGATAGCTGTGGCTGACCTCTGCAATCTATAAACAATGGATAATGTATTTTTCCTTCGTGTTTTGTTGCACCATCAATGATGATATCGGCCCCACCTTTATCCGATGGAATGACTACACTATCTGAAGAGACGGCAATCAGTTCGAGCACGCCGGCCGCATTAAGTGCCAACAGTTCTTCGGCAGAAACCTGGGGCACAAAAGCAATCACCAGTGAAATTAACGGCATAAGTACTTCTTTCAAACGAAGCATATCTTCGGCAGAGAAATATTTAGCCGGATAATTCATGGAGAAGCTCAACACTGCCAACAGCTCTTTCCAATGAATAGACTGTTTCCTGTTAATGGATTTCTGGGCCTGGGTGTATTCGGCCCTGAAAAGCACAAATGGATCTAATTCCTCGCGTAGCGACATCATCTTAGCAACAAAGGCTTCCAGATTCAGGTTACTGATTTCATTATAAAATTCGGGATCCCGTTTTTGTAAAGGTTCCAGAAAACTTCGTTTGAAAATCTCATCCAAAGGCAAAAAACCGTCGTTACTTTCCCTGATTGCAGCTAATTCGGCCTTTGAGAGCATCCCCTGACTGCTAAGTGTAGAATCATCCAAGTGAAAACGGATGGCAGGGAGCATTCCTCCACGGCTGTGCATAACGATCTTAAAGTTTGGACAGAATGAATCCCGGCGGTAGGCCAATTGCTGATCACTATCGCGATAGAATTCTCCGTTTTCACGGGCAAGCGTTCGCACAGCATCTATTGCGGTAAGCGATGCCCCTAAAATACCGACCTCATGATTAACCTTCTGCCTGATCCGGTGTGGCGGATAAGGGGCATCATAATAGCCGGGTGTATCGTGCTGGCTGCCAGCAGGCCAGTGATGTCCTGTACAAACCACTACCCGATCATAGCTATACGCCTTACCCTTGTTGGTATGAACAACCACCTGATCTGCATCGGGTTGATCTGCAATATCCGTAACCATAGAATTAAGCCTGATGTTAATTTTAATGCCTAAATCAAGACCTTGCTTAATTATTGCCGAAAACTGATCTGAAAGATAGTTACCGAAGAGCAAACGTGGCAGTACTTTGTAATCATTAAAGCGCTCAGCACTGATATTGAACCGCGAGAGTGTATCTGCATTTACCGTATTGAGCCATTCAGCTACCGGATGAACGAGCTGCGGTATTTCATTAGCCGATACATTGGTTACATGTTCATCGCCTGCTCCCTGCCGGGAGTAAGGCATCCCCGATCCCAGTTTATCTCCCCGTTCGAAAATGTCAACCCGAAAATTCTTCCTACCCGTTTCTATTAAACGTTTCAACAGAAACATTCCGCTGGGGCCTGCTCCCAGAATGGCAATATTAAGTTCTTTTTCCAATTTCAATTCGCGTTATATCTGCCCCCATGGGCATTGTTTATAACCACATCTTTGTGAAAAGGGTTTTGCTTAGTGCAAAATATTAATTTATTTGTCTGCTGAAGGAAGGTTCTGTGCGCATATTAATAGGCCTTTACGCCCAAATCAATTGCGCGTAGCCCTTATGTTCAGGGTAACCATGAGATATCCTTTGCGCTTATCCTTCTTTTCTGGATCTTTTCCAGTAAGCAATAACTCCTGTTGACCATAAGGCCAAAAAAATCAAGACAGGTTGAAAGAACAACCTGATCAGTCTGGCTTGGTCGGTATTTAAGCCAAAAGCATCTTCCTTATTTAAATATTGAGCAATGTTTCCGGGAAATACCAGTACATAAAAAACCGCCAGTATGAAGCCGATTTTTAACTGTTGCTTTTCCCAAAAGATCATGGCCAGGCCGAGTGCAATTTCTACAACTCCGGAAGCGATTACAACAAAATCTTTTCCCAGTGGAACCCATTGAGGTACCTGTGCCTGAAACTCCTCACGTTGAAAGCTCAGGTGCCCAATTCCAGCCAACAACATGGCTATACCTAATAAAATTCTGAATATTTGTTGCGAACGGCTTGTTTTTACTTGCATAGTAATCAATTGATTACCTAACAGATAGTTGCAGCCTAATGTTTGCTTCAGCAGTGAAATTGATAATGGCAAGAGAATAATTAATACTTTCAAATGCACCAGAAAGTCATACTCCTCATGTTCTGAACATTCCTCGTTTTAATGGGCAAAATAAGTATGGCTTTTCTTAGCAAACCAGCCCTGTTTCAGTTTTCAAAACAAGTTACCGTTCCTGAAAATTTATTTTCCCGCTTACTCCTCAATTATAGCAGTACCCTGGGCTTTCCGGGTTTCCAGACCTTGTTTCATAGCCTGAATTTCTTCCGCACTATGGCTTTGCCATACGGTTACTTCTCCAATTACCTTAAAAGGTTGCTCAGAGCGGTAAGACATTGTTGGATTTCCCGGAAAGCGCTTATTGGTTACATTCGGATCATCCTCCAGCGCTCCGGTAGCCTCTACCAAATAAATCCTTTCCCGCCCAGTTCCTGATGCAAGTTCAGCGCCCCATATTGCCGCATTCAGGGTGGCCGATAAATAAATGTGTTTCAATTGCCGGTCTACAAAATTGGAATTGAATCCCGTCGAAATCAAATCTCCAACCTTCAGATCGGCCTTAGTACCGTGAAAATAAGTTTGCTTAAAAAGCGGCAGAAGGGCCGCAGTATCTTCATTATTTCTACTCATCGTATTGCAATTAGTTACCTGCTTAACTCAACGCAAAATACAGCGTTTACTTATATTTGCCTAATGGCTATTTACATTACACCGCGTGATTAACATCTCTCTTACCTTGCATCACGGACAGATCACATTAACTACTGCAGAAAACTATCCAAATAACCGAATAAGGTTTCCGTTTGCTTCATCAGGCTTACATGTCCCTGCGAAGGGATAATGGCCAGTTGCGATTTGGGCATGGCACCAAAATCAGCACATATAGCACCTCCCAGTAATTGATAGGTTTTTATCAGCTCTATTTTATCCATTCCATCATTATCACCTGCAATCAGTAACACCGGGGCAGTAATCTTTGCAATGTTCTCTTCGCCCATGTTATATGGTTCGCCAGCCAATGCAATCATCTGCTCCAGGAACTTTGTCCATTTTGTTTTATCTGGTGCTACTGCATCGTATGCTGCTTGCATGGGCGTGTTTATAAAAAATTCGGGCTTCATATTCTTAAACGCAACATTTATTTCAGGCATCCAGCCAGTACTTTTATATGGGGCAGAAATGACCACTAATTTCCTTACCCGTTTAGGCTGTTGTATGGCCAACTGATAAGCTATAGAACCGCCAAAACTATAGCCTACTACATCGGCACTGTCAATTTTCAGGTAATCCATTACACCAGCCACATCACTTGCCAAAGTTACACGCGATAACTTTCTATCTGAAAATGCGGTATGCCCATGTCCTTGCAATTCGAGCGCAATTACCTTTCTTGTTTTAGACAATTCGGAGATTAATTGAGCCCAGTTTGTTTCAATGGTCATGTAAGCTCCATGCAATAAAATCACAGGCTTACCCTCACCATATATTTCGTAGTAAACTTCTATTCCGTTTACAGGGGCATAACCGGTGCTGGCAGCTTTACCTGTTTGTCCGTTTGATTGTGATGCTGTACTCATAATGATAGCGATTAGTAGTATGGTTTTAAGCAGACCATGTTTTTTAAATAAATTTTCCATAACAATTCAAATCAGTTTGAAAATTGTTGATACTTCAAAGATAGTGTTCATTTGAACACCTGAGCGCCTATAAAGCGACGAATTAGAGGGTCAATTGTGACAAAACATCCTGTCTGCAAGGAGAAAAGAATTAAGGTAATTTTTAAAAGATAAGGGTCTTAAACCAGATCTTTCAGGAAGTGATGCTGAAAATCCTCGCATGTCTTCATGATATGATTGGGATCTGTTTCGAACCTGGCCAAACCTAACTTAAAATAATTTCTGCTGTACTGCTCAAACTGATCCGCATGTTTTATTTTACCATCAGGCCATACCGGATGGAGGTGGAATAACCACCGCCTTCTGTTGATTCTCTGTATTCAGCATCTCGACAATATTACATCCATAACACAGCTTAATTCCCTGCGGCGACAAAATGATTTTCTTTTTAACGTCCCATATATAACCAGCCAGTACAACGAGTGGAAAAATAGACGCCATTTCCATCAAAAAAATAATGAAAATCTGCCCCTCCTGGCCTCCAGTAACCAACTAACAAGGAAATGTAAAGGAATTACCCCAAAGATCACCACAAGAATGACATCGGTAAGGGTTTTCTTCTGCTCAGTAATCATTAAGGTCCCCATCGGCTTAATTGTATAACAAAGATGCTCAAGGTGACACAATTACACTACTACCAATGCCAGATAAAAGGTTAATCCTGAATAATTTTAATCTCAAACGTTATAAATGCTATACTTGTATGTAGTTTGCCAATCTGTAAAAACCGATGATCAAATATTTAACTTTTAGCTTTGCTATATCCACAATCTCCTGGGTAATCGGGATTGTTGTAAATGCTATTTTAATCAAATCTCCCTATTATTATCAGAAATTATCAAACCTTAATTTTATCAAAAGTGATCGTTTGAACAAGCTTATTGGAATTGAAATTTTTAAACGCATGATCATTTTCTCCCCGCTCAAATATTTTAACCCTAAGCTTTCGATAAAAAAGCAGGTTAAGGTATCAGAATTGCCTGATCTGCGCCGGGAAATGACTATCGCCGAAATCAGTCATTTAATTGCCTTTGCTTTTGTAATGATATTTGTTATAATTAAACTACTGAATGGCCAATACGCATTTGCACTGGTAATGCTGATGATAAATATATTAATGAACCTATATCCTTCATTGTTGCAACAGCAAAATAAAAGGAGGATCGATAAATTTAGCCAAATCATGACCCTCCGGGAGGTAGTACCTCATCTTTCTGAGGTTTAAAATGGCTTGAAAGCAGCAGCTTTGGCGCTATCTTTCCAGATTAAGGTGCTTAAATAGCGCTTTGGTGATGATTTTTACATTTTCAGCAAGCTGGGCATAACTGCAGTGTTTCAATGCCATTGGGAAAGGAATTCCGGATTGCTTTTCAACCAGGTCTATGCTGATCACAGATTCAGCCTTAATAACATCGTCGCCTTGCAGTTCCCGGTATACCTCGAGGGCAAATTCCCGGTTATCGCCAAGATTAAAACACCCATAGCTTTCTATCCCTTTAAGGGTTTTCAGATTCAGTGAAATTTCATAGCGTGCTTCCATAATGAAAATAAAAGAGCCACCTGATGGCAGCTCTTTGGTTTTGCTGTTCCTATAAGTTATCTGATCTCAATCTGACGGCTTTGCATTTTTGCTTCCTCTTTTTTGGGGATATCAATGCATAACACGCCTTCCTGATATTTCGCCTCAATTCCCTGAACATCTGCAGAATCAGGCAAAGTAAACGAGCGGACAAAAGAGCCGTAACTAAATTCCCGCTTGTTAAAACTCCGCTCTTGCTGGCTTTCCTGAGCTGATAATTCTACCGAAATATTAAGTAGATTTCTTTCCAGGTTAATGCGAAAATCTTCTTTTCTTAAGCCTGGTACAGCCAGTTCTACGTGATAATGATCCTTGCTTTCACTGATATTGGCGGCAGGAACCCTACTTACCATTCTGTCTGAAAAGAAAGTGTCATTGAAAATTGAATCGAAAACATCGTTAAAGCCTGTCATCAGGCCATTCTTCTTGTTTGAATTGTCGGAATTAAATTTAACCAGTGTCATAGGTCTGTCCTCCTTAAAAATTGATTTAATGATTAAAACTTATAAATTAATTAAACTCTCGAACGTTGCGTTCAGCAAAACCTATTCAACCGCTGTGCCAATAGGAAAAAGGGCCGATTTTCTGAAAATTTTGCATTGCAAAAATGAAAAAATTACAGTGAGAATGTCAAAAATTCAGTTTGAAGGGGAGATAACTATTGTTTCGGTTAGCACTAAAGCCTTATCACGTGCTCCTTTCCATTAATCTTCATCTTACATCCAACCAGGATTGCAAAGAATCGTTACAATCGTGGCGCTTGAAAAGCATGTAATTATCCAGAGATGCGGGAGACAAACTTAACTTTTTGATTATCAATTAATTTTACTATATTTACAGCATAAATAAATAAAATATAATGCAACAAGGAACAGTAAAATTTTTCAATGAGACCAAAGGTTTTGGATTCATCGTACCCGGTAATGGTGATGCAGAACTTTTCGTCCACGTATCTGGCCTATTGGACAATATTCGTGAGAATGATTCAGTAAGTTATGATGTAGAAGAGGGCAGAAAAGGCCTAAACGCAATTAATGTAAAGCTAGCATAATAACAACCTTCATAAATTGTAGAACATCTACCTTTTGGTAGATGTTTTTTTTTGCCCTTGTTTAAATAATAACCCGGATGTAAATCAGAGTGTGCTGTGTGATAATTAACTTATTCAGCCTTTTTCCAGCTTAATGACACTTTACTATTACCCGCAATAAATGCTTCAAGATCTGTTTTTCGATCATTGCAAGCTTGCAGTTGTCCAGCGGAGAGTGTGAAACTATACCTGATATCCATTTTTTCATCGCTATCCGGAACAACCCGGAGACGTGCCTCGATTTGAACATCTCCTTGTAAATGGAAACTGACCTTTCTACCTGATCGCCGGATACCGCCTATCGGGATATCACAAAAAACGAGAAAACTTTCTTCCTTAATCCGGATAAAATGTCTGGGAAGAATACCAAAAGCGTTCCCTGCACCATATACCTCTTGCCCAACGGCTCCACTTTTCTCTACCCCATCATGAAGATCTTCAAGTGCAATCCACAAACTGCGGTCTACTTCGCCCATTTTTACCTCTTCAGAAATCATTTGTTCAGGGAGCATTGGCGGGTAATAGAATGGTGCGCGGTTAACCAGGTAACGGATATATTCACTGCAGAGCAGTCTCAAACTTTCCGGAATTGCGACCCCTTCGGCATGCTGGAGATAATCGTGGAGTGCACAAAAAACCTCCTGTTCTTCATAAGCGGCGGTGTAAGGTGCGTCGGTTAGTGGAAAAAGTGCAAAGAAGGTTGGAAAGTGTTTTCCAAAGCCATAATTACAATCCCAAAGCTGTACATTTTGGAAAATTGAAGCCAGGCAGGCATAGCTCAACTCCAGGTATTGCTCCTTGCCTGTAATTTTGTAAAGGCGGAGCATAGCACCGGCAGCAAATGCCGTATTGTTGGCCTGATACATTAATTTGAAGCCCTTTTTCTGAAATTTTCTGGCAGCCATTTCTGCTTCCTGAAGATATTTCTTGTCTTCGGTCAGGGCATAAGCTTGAAGCATCACATGGGTGTATAGACCGGGTACATCTACTTCGCCTCCCTTTCCGGGCGAGGTTTCCGCCTTAACCACCTCAAGGGTATCAAGCTTATAGAATACCGGCCACTCATATTTAAAATGCCGGGCTACTTTTATAGCGAAGTCCAGTGAATTAAGAAAAAGCGTATCGGCCATTTTATCCCCCTTAAGGGCAAGTCTGGATAAATTGAGTAAGGGGTGGTGGAGATACCAGGAATCCATTACCATTGGATGTTTCTGTTCCTCTTCTCCCTTGAGCTTATCTGCAGCAGCAGGATGCCAGCGTACTATCGTACCTAGCTTAGGGTCGTAAAATGCAACGAGCCCCTTCTTGATTTCTTTCATCACCGGCAGATGCTTGCCACTCCATTCAACATAATCCAGCAAGGGGAGCAAAACGGCAAGCTGAACCATAATTTCAGGAGGAGTTTCATAGTCGCTCACATAAGCATTGAAATATCGATTACCTTCCAGCTGCGACCAACAGCCTGGACTTTCTGTCAAATCCTTTAAACCTTTCTCTACGATAGTTGGCCAGTGCCGGTAGGTTGTTTGTGGCTTAGGTAGTTTCCTGTATATTGCTGCGAGCATATCAAGATAATCCATACTGAGCATATCAGCACCGCCGGGATTGGATTGGATACACACAAAAGCATCGCTGATAACCACTTCGGTCCCCACGTCCAGTGCTTGACTTGGCGCTGCTGGCAGGGAAAGGCCAATCTCAGGCAAATCTCCTCCCACCACTTCAGAAAGCGAGGTTCCGGTATACTCACAATAAGTTGACAGGGCGGTAAGGTTTTGAAAGTAAAGTACGCGCATATTACGGTCAGGCAAGCTAAAGTAAAGCAGGCCGGATCGGGTCCCCTCCTGCCTGTGGTGTATTTCGCCAGCCTGATGATTAGTAAACCTGGCGCGATCTACAGTGAGGATATCGCGTGGCCAAAAGGGAAATGTGGTTTTGGCCTTAACTTTCAGTTTACAAGTTGTCCTGAGAACAAAAAACGGTTGCTCCTCTAAAGTGATCAGGCAACTAAAATCACCTACAATTGCTTTTGCATTAATCCTGATTCCTCCCTTTTCTGCCTTGTAGCGTATTTCACTCAGTGAACCATTGCCCGAAGAAAATGCCCTAAAAAATAGCGGTGTTTCATTTTTTTGGTTATTCCAAACAGATATCCATATAGCATCAGTTATGCTGAAGATTTTCAGTGTAATACCCCCAATTTGACCCTGGTGGATAATTTCTCCGGGCAGCTTAAAGGACGCAATAGCAGAAAGCGCCCATGATGATAGTCCACTCATAAGATCTATTCCTTTATTGACTTTTAAAGTTAAAGTTGAAACTACCCTTTAGGGGGTAAACTGCTTAATGTTTCATGGTCTTCTTGTCGCTCAGCTTAAGGGGATCATCACCCTGATTACGTTTATGTGCTGTTATCTTGCTCTCCAGATCCCTGGCCATTTTAAAATGATGATCCAGTATTGGAAGGTTGTTTTTAGCAAATGTGGCAATTTCTGCATCTTTTGATGCAGATGCCCGGTTAAAAAGATCAATTGCTTTTTCATGATCTGTTACCATTAAATGGGCATAATATTCATTTCGCCCATCGTTTTTGAAGGCATCGATCTTTTTAATCACTTCGATCTGACTGGAGGGAAGTTCTTCAGGAAGATGCACACCTTTGGTGCGGGCTAAATCTGTTAGCTTCTGATTAAGTTTACCATGATCTGCAGCCATATTCCTCGCAAACTGCTTAACAGATGAATCCTGACTGGCAATAAGCATTCGTGATGCGGCCTCTACCTCAGTCATTCCGCTTACAGCCGCTTTTTTAAAGAAGGCAATATCAGCCGTATCTAAGGTTTTACTGTGGTCATCCGCTACATGAAGTAACGTATCACGGCTGAGACTATCATTGTTTTGTTCCGTCTTTTTATCTCCCCTGCTGCAAGACCCCAATAAGAACAGGAATGTTGCAAATGCATATTGGTATGTTTTCATCTCTTTTACTTGGTGAACACTGAAAGCAGCGTAAAGGTTTGTATTATTTTAGGCAGGTGTCATGTATCATCTTTGAAAATGGTGAATTGTATCAAAAGGCGGCATCAGGTGCTAACCTTCAGCCTCTTCATTACGGTCATCAATAAAACCTCCTACTTCATCTATCAGGTCCTGATCTGCATGGCCCTCAATCAGATACCATTTCCCGTCTTTCTTATTTAATTTTCCCAGCACAACGCCATCTATCATTAACAAGTAAGGTTCATCTGGCTGATATTGCATTAATGTGAAAGTATGTTCCTGATGTTTGGAGTTTTTACTCCGATAAGCAAGTTCTAACATATAATTTCTGATTTAAAACATTTAAGGTTTGAGTACAACTTTCACACAATCATCTGTTTTTTCATCAAACATTTTATAGGCATGCTCAGCCTCATCCAGTGGAAGTGTATGGGTAATAATATCATCCAGCACAACTTTTCTTTCTTCTACCAGGCTTATAAGTTTATCTATATAGTTCAATACCGGAGCCTGTCCTTGTTTGATGGTTATCCCTTTATCAAAAATCCTGTATAGGGGAAAGTTATCGTATGGTGAGCCGTAAACACCCATAATAGAAACTGTACCCATTCTTCTAACCGCCTCAAAACACATATCAAGTACTTTCATAGAGCCTTTTTCGAAATTAAATGTGGCTTTAACCTTATCCATTAAGGAGCGCTCGGGTTCAAATCCAACTGCATCTACACATACATCAGCCCCGCGGCCGTCTGTCATTTCGCGGATAGCGGCCACAACATCTACCTGGTGTGGATTAAGGGTTTCGACTTTATTTACTGTACGCGCTTTTTCTAATCTGTAATCCAGCGGATCAATGGCTATAACCCTTCCTGCACCGTTAATCCATGCTGCTTTTTGCGCCATCAGGCCTACCGGGCCAGATCCAAATATGGCTACTGTTTCGCCACCTTTCAGCTGCGCCCAATCTATAGCAGACCAACCTGTTGGAAAAATATCTGTTAAAAAAAGTGCCTGTTCATCACTGAGTTCTTCAGGAACAATCCTGGGGCTTACATCTGCGTATGGCACCCGCACATACTGCGCCTGGCCGCCAGAGTATCCGCCGTAAAGATCGGTATAGCCAAAAAGTGCCGCGCCTTTCTGGTCTGCAATGTTCCCGGCAGGTCCGTAATTTTTATAGTTGGAATTTTCACAAGCTGGTGAGGCTTCATGTGTGCAGAAGAAACATTTGCCACAAGAAATCGGAAAAGGAACAACTACCCGATCTCCTTTTTTGAGATTAGTAATTGCCGAGCCTACTTCTTCGACAATGCCCATAAATTCATGTCCCATAATCATGGGGTCTTTTTGTGGAACTGCACCACTTAGGATGTGCAGGTCTGAGCCACAAATAGCTGTTGAAGTTACCCTTAAAATAACATCCCTCGGATCAATAATTGCCGGATCCGGAACGGTGTCTACACGGATATCTCCGGGCTTGTGAAATACTGCTGCTTTCATAGTTACTTGTTTAAGATCAATGCTGGGTCCTCTTATTCAACTCCAATTTTTGATGCCTGGTTTGTAATAAGCTAAACATGTAAGCTCTAAAGCACAGTTAACCTTCAGAATAAGGGTAAAAGATTAATATTTCCGCATTGTATCTTCCGGATTTACCCGCTTGGTTTCTTTAATGGAATCTTTGGATGTTTTCACAGTATCTTTTAAATCTTTATGAATATTGCCTTTGCCCTTTTCTGTAGGATTTTGACAGGCAAATAATGCAGCTGCAATGAAGGCAGCGATAATGAAAAAGGTGAATATCATTCTCATGGCTAATGGTTTTGTTTATATTAAAATCCTTTTAAATAAATAAAGTTTTAAAATTGAGCAGAAATGAAACATTTAGATATCCTTGTTGAGGCCCAATCTGATAAGCGGAAGTTACGGGCATATTGTGTCACGGATTTTACAACAAGCTGCTGATCAGCAAGAAACAGCAAGTAAAGTTTACCTCTTTTGATGCTAGCACATTGCAATGTCTGTACCCCGTAAATTTTTTCTGTCTTAAAACTTTTTTAATCCTTATCGCATTATATCAATTTACTAAATTTGTACATGGGCGATAACAGCGGCAATTCGATTGACCTTGATGAGAATAGCTTTTTAAGCGAAAAATGCGATACTAATGATCATAGTGACGACCATCTTTCGTCGCTTCTCCTCTTAAATGCATTACCGCAGCAGGTTTGGACTGCCGACGAAACCGGAGCAATTAATTACGTGAATAAGATGATTTGCCATGATTTCGGCTTTAACCAGGAAACCATTATTGCTCATGGCTGGCAATCATTTGTCCATCCCGAGGACCTGCCGGAAAGTATAAGCCGTTGGCAAGAGGCACTCCATTCTGGAAAGGATTATACAACAGAATTTCGTTTACGTTTTGCCGATGGCCATTATTACTGGCACCTGGCCAGGGCTGTAGGTATTAAACGTGATGGCAAACCCAACATATGGGTGGGTACAAACACGAACATACACGACCAGAAAAATAACGAGCAACGTAAAGATGAGTTTATATCAATTGCCAGTCATGAACTTAAAACGCCGCTCACAACCATCAAGGGTTATAACCAGCTCATGTTACGCCAGGTATCAGAAGGTAAAATAAAGGCACTTTTAGAACGTTCTGCCGGTCAGGTAGACCGACTGGAAAAACTCATTAAAGACTTACTGGATGTAAGCAAAATCAATGCTGGAAAACTGCTCTTTAACTATGAAAGTTTTGACTTTTCCGAAATGCTGCATCAAACTATTGCAGGAATGCAAGCCATATTCCCCAGTCACCTTATTCAACTTGAAACTGATATCCAGTTAGCTTATAATGGAGACCGATACAGACTGGAACAGGTGCTGCAAAATTTTCTTTCTAATGCCATTAAATATTCGCCAGGGGCAGATACCGTTTATGTTACTGCAAGCCTCGCTGATGGGAATATAATCGTTTCGGTAAAAGACGATGGTATTGGCATTGCAGCGGAAAACCTGGGTAAACTTTTTGAGCGCTATTACAGGGCCGATAACTCTTCGTCCAGATTTGATGGACTTGGTCTTGGGCTATTTATCTCCGCAGAGATTATCAAACGCCACTCTGGCAGCTTCTGGATTGATAGTGAGCCTGGGAAAGGTTCTACCTTTTCTTTTAAATTACCTGTAGATCCACAATTACAAATTGAGGCAGAGATCCGTACTGAAAGCTATTATAAAGACCGCTATATCCGTATTTATTGTCCAAAAGAAAGCGAAATCATGCATGTAGAATGGACAGGATATCAGGATATGCGGTCGGTAAAACATGGTGGTTCATTAATGATCGATTACCTGCGAAAAAACAGTCGTTCTAAGGTTTTTAATGATAATAGATTAGTGCCGGGAACCTGGTCTGAAGCCTCAGACTGGGCGGCCGAAGTATGGTTACCACTCATGGAACTTGCCGGACTCCGTTTCTTTGCATGGATATTATCGCCAAGTGCCTTTAGTCAGCTGTCGGCAAGAAAAAGTGTAGATAACAAAAATAAATCCGCTGAAATATCATTTTTCAACAGTGCAGAAGAGGGCATGGATTGGCTGGAAAACAAGCGTTATAATTCATAAATCAGAAGGTATTTTCTGCGATTATTTACAGGATTACTACACATGGATGCGCAACTTTAGTTTATGCGGTGCGGCAGCCACCCAGTGTCAGTAATGTAATTGCTCAACATCAATTGTAGCCAGGCTAGCTGTATTGTTTACAAAATCAACTGGCATCCATCGCATCCAAGCCTCCAACTAATTTACCAATCCTCATATTTCTCAAAAATTCAAAACCATGGCCTTCTATTCAGGGTTCATACCTTATAGAAACTAAAAAATAAATTACAGCAATGGCTTGATATCTGGTTCGTTTTCAATACATCTTTTATAAGAGCAACTGCTTAACATTTGCATCATTACCGAAACACCGAAGGATATCACCAGAAATTTAATTACAGCCATAATTAAAAAAACACTATGAAAAAACACAACCTTTTTGAGCGCATCTCTGATAAAATAACCTGTTGGACGGGTAGCCCCGCTGCATTTGCAATCGCATTCGCAATTATCATTGTTTGGGGAATATGCGGACCTGTTTTCGGCTACTCAGATACCTGGCAGCTGGTAATTAATACAGGCACAACTATTATTACTTTCTTGATGGTCTTTCTCATCCAGAAAACGCAGAATAAAGATTCAAAAGCTATCCAACTTAAACTCAATGAGCTTTTAGCGGCAAGCAGGCATGCGAGCAACAGGATGGTTGACATTGAGGACCTGAGTGAAGCAGAGCTGGACGTATTACACAAATATTACCAGAAGCTCTCTGATGTAGCTGAAGAGGATGAAGACATCCATAAATCTCATTCTATTGATTCAGCAGAAAAGCTTTCTGAAAAAAAATCTGCTGATCATGCCCGAATGGGTTCAAAAAAATAGCCTGAGGCAGCGAACCGAAATTGCCTTAAGCCTTTTTTACCCATGCGGGATGCATCATTAAATGGAATAGACAAGAGCCAAAAAAAATGGGCGAGATTTTCTAAAAAACCTCGCCCCACTGAGCCTCAATCTCTGTAATAAACGAAGTAATTCAAATCAGGCTTTATGCTGACTTGTTTATTTTCTTTTGTTTTATAAATTGAAAAACTGAACCTGCTACAAACAGCATGAAAAGGACAAGAAGAGTTTGAGCAATAATTGGATCTGTAGGCGCTTTAGCCAGGGGATGCCCGAGAGGAATACGGGTAAAGGTTTCATTAACGGTAGGAATCAATGATAAGAAAAAACTAAAAGAAAGCAGGAAGTTTTCAAAAAAACGTGCCTTGTTATTTCCTTTCTTCTTGCTGTGCAGAAAATATGCCACCAGTATTAGAAGTACAATAAAAATAGCAAAGATATGCCCGGGGTTAAATCCACCATGTTTTGACAAACCTAATGCAGTAAGTGACGCAATAAGCGTAAAATAAAAATAAATTTTGCCTGTAAATTGACTTTGATCAATTCTACCCTTTCTTATAAAGTCAATAACTGCGGCAACAATCGCTATAACACCTATAGCTGTGTGAAAAATTCCTAAACTTGATAGTCCCATTTTTTAAATTTTTAATTTAATTGATGGCACAAAATTGCTATACTAAAGGCACAATGGCTTTGCAAATCGGTCCAGTTCTTTGGCGATATTGTTCAAGAATCCTTGATATAGTAGAAAGCAGGTGGCGAATAAGCACTTTATGCTAAAGTTGCTTATTATTTAAGATTGCTTGGTTCTATAAGCAGTTGGGGTAACATTGTATTTATCATGAAAGCTTTTAGTAAAATTAGCCAGGTCGTTAAACCCGCAATCAAAGGCAACTTCTGTAATCCGTTTATCAGAAAGTAAAAGCAACTCAGCAGCTCTTTCCAGCCTTTTGCTTTTAATGTAATTGGCTGGAGTATCCCTGTATATTTTTTTAAACTCTCTTTTAAATGATGAAACACTTAAATTGGTCTTTTTTGCCAGATCATCAACATTAACCTGCGAAAACATATTCGCCTCAATAATATGCTTGAAAGTATAAGTTGCTGGCGAAAAAAGCTGGGAGAGTATAACTTGTATGGTTCCGGCATCTTGTGTTTGTGCTAATAAAAGAATAATTTCCTTCAGCTTCAAGACCAAAATTTCATCATTTACCAAAGATGGGTTCTCAAAATAAAACAGAAGTCCCTCCATGTATTTTTGAATTAAAAAATCATTGTTGATTTTGCCGCTCGACTGATTGGTAATCCGGTCATTCTTTTGAAATATGAACGGAAGTTCTCTTTCATAAACTTTCTTTAGGATATCCGGATGAAAGGTAACAATAACGATTTCGCCATCACTGCTATTTGTATTATCTAATTGATTACCAGAGTTGCTGCAATTGAGTAATAGTGCATAATTGGTAGGAATATGGATGTGATTATCGTTGAACTTAAATTGCGTCTCTCCTTTCAACATATATAAAAAGCAAGCCTGTTCTGCCACCGGAAAAGAAAAGTAAAAAGGTGATTTCAGATCTATTTTTTGAATGAGTGTTTTCCCAAATAAATCTATTTTTTTATAGTCGGTAACCATTAAATTATGCTTATTTTAATAAGTCATATCTTGTTACAGATAACTTGCAAAGGCTCTAAATTAACAACAAAATTATGACTTGAGAGGAAGTAGCGAAAACGCAATGTTCATCCCATCCTCATTCAAATATACACATTTCACAATCAACCTGACCAGATGCAGTCTGGCTTCGATAACAGCCCTGGCTAAAGAATCTCTGAACCGAATACCAGGCGACTCCTGAGACGAAAACATAATTTCTATCAACAACAGTTTTAAAGAGGTTTTGGAAATTCAACGGCTTAAAACCATGCTCAATTGAAAAACTTAAAATCCTTAATAGCCAAAAAAGAGCTCCATAGAGCTCTTTTTGACCTACAATTAACTTTAAACAGCATCTATTGCCTCTCTAAGTGCTTTGGCTGCTGCTGCAGGATCTTCGGCTCCGTAAATAGCAGCTCCGGCAACAGCTACCTGGGCACCGGCTTTGATAACCGCAGCAATATTATTGATGTTCACCCCACCGGCAACAGATACAGGAACTCCTGCTCTTGCCGCCTCATCAATCAATACCTGAATAGAGTAACCGGCAGTCCATTGCTCATCAAGGCCTGCATGCAGTTCTACAAAAGACACTCCCAATTCAGTAACCTCCTGTGCTCTTTTCACTCGGTCTGGATAACCAATTGTATCTACAACAACTCCTTTTCCATGTGCTTTTGCTGCTTTAACCGCCCCAATAATTGTTGCATTTCCTGCTGCCCCCATCACCGTTACCAAATCTGCTCCTGCTTTGAAAGCGATGTCTGCCTCAAGTTCACCTGCATCAGCTGTTTTAAGATCTGCAAATACCAGTTTATCCGGATGCGCATTCTTCATTGCTGTGATAACAGTAGAACCCATGTTTTTAATCAGGGGTGTTCCCAACTCAATAATATCAACATATGGAGCAACCTTTGCTGCTAATGCCAATGCCTCTTCTGTAGTTAATAAATCTATTGCTACCTGTAATTTTGCCATGATGTTATTTAATTAATATATGTATGAAAAATATTTATTCGAGATTGGCGTGACGCTGCCAAAGTTCTTCTGCTGTGGCACCCCCTATCTTCCAAAGCGACTGAAAAACCACATCCATTAGCAGGAACAAAAACTGTTCGAATAAACTGCCTGCATACTGTTTTGATTTATGACCATCAAATTCCTGTTTTCCTGCAGCCGGGATAAGTACAGTGTGACCAGCTAATTTAGCCAGTTCGGAAGATGCTGCTGTGGTTAAAGCAATTACATTTGCGCCCGCTAAAATGGCTTTTTCTACTGCTCTCAGTATAGAAGCGGTGGTGCCAGAACCTGATGCCACGAGTAGTAAGTCACCTTCTCTGATTGCAGGTGTGGTTGTATCACCAACAAAAAAAACGCTGCGTCCAAGATGCATCAACCTCATTGCGGCCGCGCGCATTGCAAAGCCCGAACGGCCTGCTGCAATAAGAAAGATCCTTCCGGCATCCTGAATAGCATTAATTAAGGGAATCAGATTCTCTATATTAATCTTTTTCGCCAGCTGGTTGTTTTCCTCTAAAATCAAATCCAGGTTTAGCTGGAGTTCCCAGTTGAGATGTTGAAAATCTAGTTTATCTATGTCTATTGCCTGTGTTTTCATGTGATTGTTTTACCAGTCCAAAAGTAATGTGAAGCAGCTGTACCTCCTTTACACAAACAGCGCATTTAGTGGTACTTTCAGGAAATTTAATTAACAGAAAGTCATTTTTGCGAGTCGATTTAATCGCCATTTCCGAATAGTCCTCCATAATTATCCATTAATCCCATCTCCCTACTTTTAAGCTCCTATCTTTGTATTATGAATATGGAAAGCAAATTGGGATTAGAAAGGGCGGTACTTTACATGCGTAACCTCAGTAACTGCCCCCCGAGTTACCTGAACGATCCGGGCAGAAAGGATTTCTTTGAAATTGTCTGGCTAAAAAATGAAGATCCCTTACATGGAATCGCTGACCCTTCTTTCCGGATTAAAGGTGATTGGGTATATTTAATTCCACCCTACAGGGTACATCAACTTAATAAAGCTGGGAAAAACGGAGCGCTTATTTCCTTTAAGCGATCCATGCTGGAGGAAGAAGATAAGGACTTTCTGCTGGACCTGTTCCGGATATTCAATGTACAGGGCGAGTTTTCATGTTTGAGGCTGGACGAAGGGGCTGCAGCCGACCTTGGAGATATCTATTACATGATGGAGAAAGAATATCAAAAAGAGAACAATTTTGAGATGATGAAAGCACTGCTGAAGGTACTTTTACTCAAACTGATATCTGTAAAAGAACTCGAGTTTACGGGGCATGACACCCATCAAAAGCGGGTGTATGAATTTTTAATGCTGCTGGAGAGTAATTTTTATACGGTAACCAATATTGATTTTTATGCTGGTAAGCTGGGAATCAGCTCTAAGCGGTTGAATCAAATTCTAAAGGAAAAATTAAATAAAACGGGCACGCAAATTATTCATGACAGAATTATTCTCGAGGCCAAAAGAAAGATCATCCACAGTGAGATAACGATTAAGGAGATTGCTTATGAACTTGGATTTAGCGATCGTCCGTATTTTAGCAGATTTTTTAAAAAACAAACAGGCCAAACCCCAGAGGAGTTTCAAAAAATGGCCCGGACGCACATTCAATCCAACTTCAATACATTGGTTTAAATACCATATAAAATATTCATCTAAAATAAGTAATCCTGCTCTGCCAATGGAAAACAAAAGTAAAAAGGTAATTTCAGGTCTATTTTTTGAATGAGTGTTTTCCCAAATGAATCATTTTTTTTATAATCGCTAGCGCAGTGTTCATACTACCCTTGTTCAAATACATGCAAAACGTTAATGGGGTATGGTTAGCACATACCGCAAAATCCTACGCTCCAATTTTTAGCGATACTCCATGAACAAAAAGCTACAATTAATCTGACAATCGGTAAAAACTACCAACTGCCAGATTAATTCTCAACTACAATAATTTACTAACAGTAAATTACTTATTAAAAACATTTATTAACTGATTGTCGAGTTCAGCTCCTGCGCTCCCGCTTCCCCTCCAGACAATTTTTCCTTCCGGGCTTATCAGGATTTTGGTTGGGAAAGCGCCGACATTATAGGCTCGGACCAAATCCTGGTTTCCATTTTTCTTCAACTGATTATTCAACAGATGTATCCAATTAATGTTGTCTTTTTCGACAGCTTTTGACCAGTACATCTCTGGCTCGCTCCCCAATTCATGTGCAATACCTACAATTTCGAAACCTTGCAGCTTATATTTTTGATATAGGGCAAGTAAATGGGGATGACTTGCCCGACATGGTTTACACCAACTGCCCCAAAAATCGAGTAAGACATATTTGCCACGAAGACTTTTAGAATCGAATGCCTTCCCATCCAGTGTTTGTCCTGTGAAATCGATCATATTCTGGCCTAATCCGGTTCTTTTGCTAAGTGCAATAAATTTGCTGATTTTTTGCCCAAAGACTGATTCCTGAAGATTTTTCGGGTAACTGGCAAATATTTCTGCGACCTTATCAGCCTGCATACTTCCCGCCTTTTGTGAAAATTTATAAATGGCAAACAAACTTCCGGGATTTGCCGTAAAGAAATCAATAGTCAAGCTGTTGTGTTTTGTTTTAAGTTTGCTGCGCTCTCCAGCTATTGTTTTTGCGCCCGCTTTATCTCCTTTATTGATATAATCAACATGTTTGATGGTGAGCAAATGATCTTGTGTAATTAAAGGTGTCAGCTGCTTATTTAGCTTATTTATCGCCTCCGAATCTGTTGTCCCTGCAACCTCTGATTCCCAAATCCTACGGGCATCGCCCGACAAAGAAATCTGGTCACCAGGCTGAACAAATAGCATCATCGGCGGAACATACATATGCGAATTTAGTTTGGAACCTGTAATCCGAACCTTCTCATATCCTATGGGCGATATACTTAGCTCCTGCGCTGAGGTAAGCGGAAGCGTTAGCTCAAAATGATTCCCCCTGGAGGTTACAGTGTCCTTTACCCTTTTATTATCCAGCTGATAAATCACTAAAATATTATGGCTATCTAAATTGCTAAGGTGTCCTTTAATACTCACTGTTTTTTGGGCATAGCCAAAATTAGCCAGCAACATGAGTAGGATACTCCAAAATGTTTTCATTATTCTGTGTTTTTTGTTTTTTTATTATTGAATAGATATTGCTCCTGAAACCGTTTTTTATTAGCCAGCATAAAAGAAATTTTTGGCCCTAACCAACCGTGGCGCTCGGTTGGATAGACCATCATTTCAAAGGGTTTTTTCTTGCGTTGCAGCATATTGGTAAGCTGGTAGGTGTTTTGAATATGCACATTATCATCCATTGCACCATGCTGGATGAGCAGCATAGATGGCCCGTAACTCTGGTAACCATCCAGGTGGCTTAATACTGATCCAAACGCATATCCATCCGGATTGTCTTTAGGAAGCCCCATATAACGTTCGGTATAATGACTGTCATAAAGTCTCCAATCGATAACCGGGTAATCAGCCATGCCATATTTGAAGTAAGCTGCTCCATAGGTAAGTGCCAATGCAGTAAGATAGCCACCATAACTGCCCCCGGAAATCATTACTTTACTGGAATCTATATAAGGATTTTTTAGTAACAACTTCATCCATGATATATAATCCTCCATCTCCCATTTCCCGAGGTTGCCATAAAGGTAATTCAGCCCCTGTTTACCGGCATGACCTGACCCCCTGTGATCGAAAAGAACTTTTATTACCTCATTTTCTCCTGAATCCGTTATAGGATTACTCCATTTATCACTAACAGACTCACGTTTTGGCCCTCCATAAACCTGTATACTCATTGGATATTTCCTGCCTTTTTCCAAGTGGGCTGGCCAGGTAATACAGGCTGGCAAACGCAATCCTTCTTTGGTTTCCATCCAGATAATCTCTCGTTTTGGCCCTTCAGACTGATTAAATGATTTTCCTTTCGAGTCTGCTATTGGGTAAATACGACCATTGGAGGTATTCACCAGATCAATTCTGGAAGGTGTGATTACATTGGAATGTTGAATAATGAGGTGTTTTCCATCAGGTGAAAGCAATGACTTTTCCTGGCTGTAAGGACCAAAGCTTAATTTTTTCTGCTCCTTTCCGTTTATTGCCACCCGATAAAAATCTGTCCGTGTAGATTGCTCTGCATTGGAGCTAAAGTATACCATTTTATTTTTTTCGTCTATGCGCTCAATTTCAATCCGCCAGTTTTTGCCATTGGTAAGTTTTTTCCTCAATTTACCCTCATTATTATAAGCATAAATCTGCTCCCAGCCATCAAAATCCCTAACCATTAAAAATCCATCACTCAACCAGTAAAAGCGGTCTATCCAATCCACCCAGGTTTTTTGCTCCTCTGTATAAACTTCCTTAGTCTTACCTGTGTTCGGTTCAACATCAAAAAGTTTCAGGTTATTCTGCCTTCTGGGCATCCACTGAACTAATAAGCCTGAACTGTTGGGCCGCCAAATGGGTTTGCCAAAATACTGATCAGCTGTTTCATCAAAATCTGCCCAAACTACCCGGGTAGTAGAAAGTGAAGCAAAACCAATTTTCACACCTGGGTTATTATCTCCTGGCTGTGGATATCTTGTCTGCTCGGTTAAACCATGCTGTCCAAGTGGATTGTACAACCGGTAAAGAGGGACTCTACTATCGTCAAACCGGTAAAAAGCAATATTTTTGCTATCCGGAGACCACCAGAATGCCTGATACTGACTATCTCGCTTTAAAATTTCTTCGTAATAAACCCAGGACGCATAGCCATTTAAAACTGTTTCGGACCCGTCATGAGTAAAACGCAGCTCACGACCCGTTGCCAACTCAAGCGTATACAAATCGTTTCCGCGCAAAAATGCAACCCAACGTTTATCAGGAGATACGGATGGAAGTTTTTCAATTTCAGGTGTATTAGTCAGCCTTTGATGCCTTGTTTTGGCTTCCCAATACAAGTCACCATTAATTACCTCTACCCTATTTAATCCTGAATCAACAGGTTTTGATGATAGGATAGTCTGTTTGCCTGTGTGGATATTTATCGCTGTACGCAGCTTGGTTTTTCCACTGTACTTCTCCTGTATGTAGTGAGCATTATCTAGCCAGCCGGTAATATTTGGAAGTGGTTTTAAAACTGTTGTATCTCTGTTAATCTGTGCCTTTACAGTTAAAACCAGGCATAGCTGTAAACCTGCGCAGCCAGCGGCGCGCCATATATTTTTTATAAATTTTGTCATTGTAATTGCTTTTCTAATCGGTAATTACCAGTAATTTGAGCTAAGCCTTGGATCATTTTCGATCACCTTACTCGGAAAGGGTAAAATGTACAAAGGCGACTTAAGGGGCAGTGTATATAAGCGCTGAGGAATGGTTGGAGTAGCCACCGGATCAGCAGGAAAGCGTCTACTGGGAACTTTTTGAAAAGCGGTTTCGGTATTGAGTCTTCGCAAATCGAAAAAGCGGTTAATCCCCTTTGCCAATTCTTTGCGCCTTTCGTCAATTACAAATTTTACCGTACCGGTAATATCTGACGGGAGTGTAAAACTGGCATGAACATAATTCCTGTAGCGACTCTCCAGATAGGGCTTAAGTATTTCTTTAACTTTTTCGTTTTGGCCTTTTCGGGCATAACATTCTGCCAGCATTAGCATTACCTCGGGGCTGGTAAAGCCTAATACATTGGGCGAATATTCTTTTGCTGCAGGCACCCAGGATACCATAAACATGTAATCATTAATTGTTGAAGCTGGTCTTTTGTAAAGATCAAATCTCGCATCGGTTACATTACTGGCCTGCCCATTACCTTTCAACCCTGCTTTAAACAAATCTATCAACTCCTGCCCGATAAAGCCATTTAACGTTGATGAAGTTGCAAAAAAAAGGTTTTCATCTCCTGTTGCAAGCAACGGCACACTGGGTTTATTTGTTGCTGTACTGACCAGTGATATTAAACTGTACAATTTATTATTTAGCCTGTTAGACTCCAAAGCAGCAGCGATACATTGGTCAAACTCTTTTTTGAAGAGGTGTACTTTTGCTTTTAAAGCGTAGGCTGCTGCCCTATTAAAACGATAAGGAGATTTAGCAGTAATATTCAAATCGGGCAAAGCTTCATTAATATCCTTTTCAATCTGTCTGTAAACATCTGCGACACTAGATTTTGCAGGTTCAGGCACTGTTTCGATAAATGGATCAAGCTTAAGCGGAACTCCTCCATCACTCTCAGCAGAAGCATTATCATAAGGCTTTGCATACATATTGATCATCAAGAAATAACAAAAAGCCCTTAGCATTTTGGCCTCCGCTACCACCGCATTGACTTCAGTTTCGGTACCTGTCATTTCGTCTTTTTGATAGATAATCGTATTGGCTATCTTGGTTATTTTTTGATAACTGCTGTGATAAAATGAAGCGTTACTTGAATTACCGGAGGCATTAAAACTGCGGTCATAATCTGTGCTGGGCAGATACAGAACATTCGCAGCTACCAGATTCCAGGAATTCCATACGCTGGCAATGTTAGATGCATTCCTCCAAAGGTCGTCATCGAGATAGGCAATATCTGCAATTTCGTAAGCTGTAATATTATCGAACAACAGACCATAATCTGTTGCAGAGGTTAACAGGATTTTACCTTTTGGCTCTATGTCCAACCATTTTTTACACGATGGCAAGCTGATGGACAGGATCAATAAGACCATTAATATTTTGATTTTCATCTCTTTTTCATTTAAAATATAACATCTAACCTGAGAAAATAAGTAGTTGGTGTAGGCATGCCCCAATTTGAAAGGGAGGAGCTGTTACTCACCGATGATTGTACCTCGGCATCGTATTGTTTGCCAGCAGCACTCCAGATCCAGGGATTATTAATCTGACCAGATAACTTCAATCGCTCCAACTTCAGCAAACCTGCAACTTTTGAAGGCAACGTATAAGAAAGTGAAACGCTTCTTAAACGTACAAAGTCACCGCTTGCTACATTTTCTGTTGAACGAATGTACATGCCTGCAAGCGATCCGAAATTGACTACATTTATACCTGGCTCATAATAAATTACAGCTTTTGGAACAGTGCTGCTGGTATTATCCGGACGCCAGGCCTTAGCAATCCAGTCTTCGCTGCCATCTGCCACATTATAAGCAAAACTTGGTTTATACATTTTATGTCCACCGTAGTAAAGGAACATGGCTGAAAGCTCAAATCCTTTGTATCGGATATTCTGGATAAAAGAAGCATTTATCAGGGGTGTTTTGGTACCCATATATACCACATCTTCGGGCCGCATCGTATTCGAAGCATCCAGTAGTAGTGTGCCATTAGACTGGAAATGGTGCATGGTGGTACCATCTGCCCGGTAAATAACCGGAACACCATTTTGATAATCTGTTCCTCCACTGGTTAATCCGCCATAACGATATGCATATAGCGCATCGTATGGCATTCCATTGACCAAATATCCGCTGATGGCCAAATGAGAGGCCTGGGTTGGGTTATAATATGCCTGTAAAACGGTGTTTTTATTGTAAGAAAAATTTAAGGTAGAACTTAGCGTAATATCTTTGCTTTTATACCAGGGAGATGATACGTTTAATTCGAAACCTTTATTGCTCATTGAACCTGCATTTACACGCTGGGTGGTGTAACCGGAAGTAAAATTTACCTCTTTGCTACCTAAAAGGTCGTCACTTCTTTTATAATACAAATCAAATTTACCACTGATCAGGCCATTAAACAATGTATAGTCAAATCCAGAATTATATGAAACCGTTTTTTCCCACCTCAATAAAGGATTTGGAGCCGATGTAATACTCGCATAAGGAATGGTCTCGGCTGTATAAGTAGATTGATTGGATAGACTGGCAACCAGAAAAGGGGTTGTCGTTTGATCTACGTTTCCTGTCAATCCGTAAGATGCATGAAAATCCAGGACATTTAGCCAGCTTATGTTTTCAAGGAAATTTTCCCTGGACATGTTCCACTTAAAGCCTGCCGACCACAATGGGCGATAGCTGTATTTAGGGTCAGTTCCGAAGAGGTTTGTCTGATCTATCCTTAAACTTCCACTAATGGTATACTTATGCTTGTAAGTATATCCAGCAACGCCATAAATCCCTATGTAGCGATTTGTATTGGCTGTTAGCGTTGGATATAGCTGTGAATCGGCAATCTTGATTGCATTTCCATCGGCCACAGCCCCAGGTAAGCCGGTAACATTGTTATAGATATAAGAATTTCTGTAACCAACAGTGTAAATATCATAGTTATTGAGCTGTGTGTAAGTTAATGCAGTAGGATCATACCCATAATACAATGAATTTGTTGGCACATTATAAGCTATTTCGCGCAATTCAATCCCCCCGGTAGCAGAAATCTGGTGATCATTCCCGATCGTTTTGTTAAAATCTAACTGGTTCCGCCAAACCCAGCTATTTTTACTGCTTTCTACAGTAGCCATGCGCCCCCCTACCGGGATTACTGCATTTACAGCGGCAGTTGTGGCAAACTTATTGCGCAGGAAACGATAATAATAACTATCCTTTGATCTAAACTCTTCAGATTTTGACTTATCGAATTCGTATTCTCCGCTGGTTGAAAAACGCAGATCATTGGTAATATTGAAATTCAACCTGGCAAATGTTCTTACATTATAGCTATTTTGGATTGTTCTGTTGTCGTTAAGTTCATCTAGAACATTAAAGCGGTAGGATTCAAACTGTGGTAAGCCTTTGATCGCATTCAACACCTCAGGATTGACATGCAAACCGCCCTGCATACCAGTAATATCAACATAGTCCCTGTATACTTTATTTCCATTTTCATCTAGTATTGAACTATATGGTTCCAGTAACGAGATATTTTGGTATACATCAGCTGCACTTTCCTGGCGGTTGTACTGGATATCTGCGCCAACATCGAAAGAAAACCAACTATTTAACATCTGGGTAGATTTGATATACCCCTTGATGAATTTACTCTGGTTATAACTGTTTTGTTGCCCATCCTTAATATAGTTTAAAGACGCATAGGTACTCTGATTTTTTGATGAGCTGTTTAATGACAAATTATAGCTTTGTCTCAAAGGGGTATTCCACACCAGGTCCATATATTCCTGACGATAGTCTTTACCTGCCCAATTTGCCAGCTGTGCATTATAATCTGGCTGGCTAATCTGCCCGTTCAGCAGTTGCATGCGCGCAATTTGTAAGGGGGTATAGTAATTAATACTGTTACTGGTTGAACCGGCCTCACCAATCCCTTTCAAACCCAGGTTAAGGTTATCCTTTTCAGACCGGCTGGCTTTTATAGCATCCCGCTGTATGGTTGCCAATTCATAATTCATCATTTCTTCAGTAGAAGCATAGTGATAATCGGCCAGGGAAGGGTTCTCTCTCCAGCGCAAATCAGTAGTAAACTGCACAGAAGTTTTATTTTCATTTGTCAACTTACCACCTTTAGTAGTAATAACGATCACCCCGTTTGCAGCGCGTACCCCATAAATGGAGGAAGCGGCAGCATCTTTTAAAATGGTAATCGTTTCGATATCATTTACGTTGATGTCATTGATATTACGCTCTGTTGGTAATCCGTCAATTACCAGCAGCGGCGCACTGCCTATAGCAGTAGAAAAAGTACTCAAGCCCCGAACTACTACCCCTCCTTTATAAGTACTAAGGCCTGGGGTTTGTCCTTCTAAAACTTCCGTTAAATTGGTAAAAACGCGCTTTTCAATCTTAGCCTTATCAATAATATCATACGCGCCTGTAGCACGTTCCTTGGGTAAGGTTTGATAACCGGTAGAGACCACGGAGACGGCCTCAAGGTCTCCGGCAACCATTTCCAATCTGATATTCCCCATCTCTTTTTGAGCTTTGATCTCTGTAGTAACATAGCCCAGGTAGGAAATAATAATAACAGAACCCTCGTCTACGTCAGTCAGGAAAAATTCACCCTGGGCATTGGCAACAGCTGTTTTTGAACTTCCTTTTACTCTGATTGTTGCACCAGCTAAAGGGCTGTCCTTTTCACGGTCTGTTACCCTTCCCCGGATATCTATCGACCGGAGTATAGAGATAAGTTTTTCCAGAAATAAAGGTTTCTCTTTTTGGGTGATGATCACGAGTTTTCCCTTTATCTCGTAAGAAAGCTGGCTTCCCTCAAGTAAAAGCTTTAAAACTTCATCCACCGAGGCATCCGAAACGTTAATACTTGCTCGGGCATCTGATTGAATGACCTTTCCATCATAATAAAAATCAAAGCCGCTCTGTTTTCTGATTTCTTTTAATAAAGATTTCAGGGGCACCTTTTGGGCATTAAGGTTAATCTTTTGGCCAAAAGTTGCTGCGCTGACCTGAAGTAGGGATGCTATTAATAATACGGTGGTTAATCGCATGATAAGCCAGATTTTAGGGTACAGCCATTGTCCTATACCCATTTTTTTAGTATAAAAATGATACATTTACGTTTAGTTTGGTTTTACAGTGAAATGGCGTTGCTTTTAAAGCATTGCCTACTCCGCTTAGCAGAATGCCCCTGGCCTTCGAATTCTAGTGGCATATCTGCGATAAAACAGTTGATTTATTGATTGTCCAGACACAGACCAGGAGTGCTACACTGCTGGTCTGCTTTTATTATATTGTATTTACCCCATCTATTCTCTCTTTACACTTTAGTTAACGCTATATTTAATAAATAGATAAATGATTATTTAGAAACATATAATTTTCTCCCCACAAGTTTGAAATGAACTTGTTTTGATTCTTCAATCCCTTCCAATATTGTCGAAAGCGATGATTTTCTTGAAATCCAGCCTCCGGTAATCATATCATCTGGCAGTGATGGGTCAAAAACGACCTCTATATTATACCATCGTGCAATCTTCCTCATTGCACGCTTCAACGGTTCTCCATCCAGGTTAAACTCTCCGTTTTTCCAGTCTACCACACTTTCCGTATCAACTTTTACCACTTTGAAGCCTTTCCCATTATTTAGCAGCTGTTCACCGGGAACAATTTTCTGTTTCTGATTAAAGTCTCTCACTAATACTGAGCCTTCTATTAGGGTTGTAGAAATATTCGGTTCGTTATTGTAACTATTGATATTAAACTGTGTACCCAAAACCTCAATCTCCTGGGTACCTGTTTGCACTACAAAAGGATGCTTTTTATCCTTTGCAACCTCAAAAAAAGCTTCTCCTTCCAGTTTTACCTTACGGATTGCATCATGATTTAAGGAAACCGAATACGTAAGTTTAGAGGCAGCATTTAGCCATACTTTACTTTTATCGGGCAGTATCAATGTATAAGACTCTCCATTCGCTGTGCTTAAAGCATTACTGCCTGCAACCTGAGGCCCTGCATCTTCAATTGTGTAAACCAGCTGCCCGTTAACTTCTTTTACAATCTTAATACCCGGTTCTTTGGCAATTTCTCCGATCGACAAGTCATTAAGCCTTATTTTTTTGCCATTTGCTAATGTTAGCGTAGCACCTGGTTCACCAGGAAGGATACCAGATGACTGGATATTAAGATTTTGTTTTCGATTTTCAAAGTATCCCCATATGTATATTGAGAATGCAATCACCGCAACAGAAGCTGCGATTGTTAATATCCGTGGCCAGATAGATCGTACTTTCAAGCCTTGCTTTTTCAATTCCAATTCAAGTACATGCCACATTTGCCCGCTAACCTTCTCCAGTTTTTCATCAGAGTACCCCGATTGTTCCTGCTGATTGAGCTGATGCAACCAATATTTGCCAATATTTTCATCACTGGCACTAAAACTTCCTTTTCGGATGCTTTCAAGTACAGATTTGATATTCTTCCTTTGCATAGTACTATTATTTGGCTTTTAGCCATCTTAAAACAAAGGCGTTTATGAAATGCGGATTGGCTACACCATTTTAAAAAATTGTTAAAAAAAAATCAAGAAAACATACAACAAACTGGTAGTCAGCTAAAAAGCTAACGATACAAATGCAGAAAATATACTACATATACAACCAGTCCAAGTTTATCCTTCAAATGCCTGGAAGCTTTCTTAAGTTGATTAGAAACTGTATTTTCTGAAATGCCCAGCTGACTTGCAATTTCTTTGGTCGTTAAAAAATGTTTACGTTTCAATTCATAAACTGCTTTCATGCGGGGTGGCATGTTATCTATTTCCTGTTCAATAAGTCTGGTAATATCTTTTTCGCGGATCAGGTAATCCGTTTCTACACTGTCTATATCAATATAGTGTTCACCAGCCTCAATGTATTTTTTTATTACATCATTATGCCTGAAAACATCAAATATTTTATTGAGGGTAGATTTGTAAAGGTAACCGGATAGTGTAGTTTTGATTTCTAAATGCGTTCTATTTTTCAGGAGCCACAAAAAAACATCTTGCACCAGATCCTTAGCTTCATCTTCATCACGCAGTTTATTAAAGGCATAAAGAAAAAGTAGCTTATCGTACCGGAGGTAGATTTCGCGAAATGCAGCATCATCTCCAGAGCGGAATAAACCGATCAGTTCCGGATCGCTGAGTATGCCGTAATCTACCATGGGACTAATTTGCAGAATTTTCGAAATTTCCACAATGATAGGCATTAATTAAATTTATCCAACATTTTCACTAAAATCCAGTTTAGGAAACAGCGCAAGTGATTGGTTCGATTTTGAAAGAAAAATTCAATTTCGAATTAATTAAATAAAGTAAATGCCACAAAAAAAATCATTTTAACACCCGACCCGAACGATTGTCAATGCCAAAGGTTGGACCTAAAAGCAAAACAGGCGATTGCCGCAGCAGTGGCCTGCAATATTTCAGCCTTTATCCGCTTCATCTGACGTCCCGGTAAGCCTGCTTTAAAATCCTGTTTAACTAAGCACTTAATTCGACCTTTTCCCCTGTTTTTGCAGCCTGGTAGATGGCATCAATAATTTTAAGATCTTTCAAACCTTCCTCACCGTTTACTGGAACCACCGGCTTGTGATCTTCAAAAATTATAGCTGCCATTTCATCCATCTGTACTGTTTGATGAGTAGTAATGGGCTGAGTTAGTTCACCTTTATGTGTTCGGCCCCTGATTGGACCATAGCCAGTAGAGGGTTGCATTTCTGCAAATCCCTTGTCGCCGCTCACAAAAAACCTATCCAGGTGATTAATGTTGTAGCTAGACAAACAGGAGGCTACCGCACCACTGGGGAAACCCAATTGAAATTGTATCGTTTCATCTACACCATCTTTGAATTTCACAGGGTCGGTTTTGGTTTCCTGGGCAGTTACCCAAATTGGTTCTTCCCCCACCATATACCTTGCCCCGTTGAGTGCATAAATTCCAATATCCATAATTGATCCTCCGCCGGCAAGCGCTTTATTTAACCGCCATTGTTTAGGATCACCTGCCTTGAATCCACATAATCCCTGAAAAAACATGACCTTGCCAAAGTCGCCAGCATTTCTCATACGGATCACCTCCAGCGTACGTGGCTCAAAATGCATTCTATAACCAACCAGCAGCATTACATTTGCTTTTTTGCAGGCATCAACCATCTCTTGTCCTTCTTTGGCATTCAATGCCATCGGTTTCTCGCATATAACATGTTTTCCGGCTTTTGCTGCGCGAATAACCTGACTATGGTGCAATGCATTTGGGGTAATGACATAAATTGCATCTATATCCGGATTATTTTTTACCTGATCAAAGTTTTCATAGTTATAGCAATTCTTTTCCGGGATATTATATTTCGTTTGCCAGTCTTTAATTTTTGAGGGTGTACCGCTAATTACACCTACCAGCTTCGCTTTGGTACAGGCTTTCATGGCTTCTGCTACACGGTTACCATATCCACCTAAACCCATGATAGCTACCCGGAGTACCTTACCCTTATAAGGCGGTTCAATTGGGTCGGGAACATTTGCAAACGCTGCTACTGAACCCAATTTCAGCATCAATGCTGATGCACCCATTTTTTGGAGAAAATCTCTTCTGGTATTCATATTTATACTTGGTTATAGTTATGTACAAGTTCAGCAAAATATTTAACAACAAGCGTCACTACCCATTCAACACCATATAATCAATTGATTTACAATATCATAAACAACACATACTTATGCATTTAGTTTTCGCATTGTCGTTTTCCACTTAGTCTCAGCCAAAACATTATGGTATGGTGATCTTAGAATCTCCGGTTATGTTAAAATCTTGCTATCACCTGCAAAAAAATAATAATCGTTATATTAACATTTATTATAGTTTAGTAGAATAAATAATCAGCTATAAAACACAGCAGATCCCTACATACAAACTGCATCATATAGAAACCAAACCAGGCATGAAAAATAAAAGAATAACATTATCGGTATGCTTCACATTACTGATCTCCATAACATTTGATGCTTTGGCGCAACAAAAAGACTATCCAATACAACCAGTAGCCTTTACCAAAGTACATGTGCACGATAATTTCTGGCAACCCAAGATGGAAGTTAACGCTAACATCACCATTCCTTATGTTATTGCACAATGCAAAGCAAATGGAAGAATGGATAACTTCTTGAGGGCTGGAAAAAAGTTAAGCGGAGATAAGATGAGTGAATTTCCCTTCGATGATACTGATGTTTACAAAGCAATAGAAGGTGCATCATATTCCATTCAAAATAAAAAGAACCCAAAACTCGAAGCCTACATCGATACCCTGATTACTATTATTGGGGCAGCACAGGAGCCCGATGGCTATCTCTTTACCTTCAGAACAGTAAATGCAAAAAAACCTCACGAATGGATTGGCGCCAAGCGCTGGGAAAAAGAAGAAATATTAAGTCACGAATTATACAACGCGGGCCATCTTTACGAGGCCGCAGTAGCGCACTATCAGGCCACCGGCAAAAAAAGCCTGCTCAACATTGCCATTAAAAATGCTGATCTGTTAGTTAAAACCTTCGGGCCCGGAAAAATCGAGGAATATCCAGGCCATCAGATTGTAGAAATAGGTCTTTCTAAAATGTATCGCGTTACTGCAAACAAAAAATATTTAGACCTTGCCAAGTTCTTTTTAGATGTGAGAGGACCGAAAGGCGATCCCTATAACCAGGCGCATAAGCGGGTTGTAGATCAACATGAAGCAGTTGGACATGCTGTACGCGCAGCTTATATGTACACCGGCATGGCCGACATTGCTGCCCTTACAGGCGATACCAAATACCTGTCTGCCATTGATGATATCTGGAGCGATGTAGTTAACAAAAAACTCTACATTACAGGCGGTATTGGTGCAACCGGGGCCGGTGAAGCTTTCGGTGCGGCTTACCAGCTTCCAAACATGTCTGCCTATGCCGAAACTTGCGCAGCCATTGGCAATGTTTATTGGAATGAAAGAATGTTTCTGTTGCATGGTGATTCTAAATACGTGGATGTATTGGAAAGAACCTTGTATAATGGTTTACTTTCAGGCGTTTCTTTAAGCGGCGATCGCTTTTTTTATCCCAATCCACTGGCTTCTATGTTTCAGCATCAACGCAGTGCATGGATCAGCTGTGCATGCTGTATCAGTAACATGGCCCGGTTTTTACCTTCATTGCCTGGCTATGTATATGCCCAAAACAAAAACGACCTTTATATTAACTTATTTATGGGCAATACCAGCAAGATTGTGCTGGATGCTACTTCAGTAGAAATTACCCAAAATACCGAATATCCCTGGAAAGGTGCAGTAAATATCAGTGTTAATCCGGAGAAACCTGCCGACTTTACACTAAGGATCAGAATACCGGGATGGGCCGGAGAAGAGGCATCGCCCGGCAATCTTTATACATTCTTGGCTAAAAAAAATACGCCAATCAGTATCTCAGTTAATGGCAAAAGCACTGCGTTTAGCACAGAAAAAGGTTACGCCGTGTTAAGCAGGAAATGGAAAAAGGGTGATCAGGTTTCTTTAATCCTCCCGATGGAAACGGATAAAGTGATTGCAAACAGCCAGGTAAAGGATGATGCCTCACGATTAGTTTTGGAGCGTGGCCCTATTGTTTACTGCCTTGAAGGACCTGACAACAAAGATAGTCTGGTTCAAAACATCATGATTGATAAAAATGCAATAGCTACCTCACATTATGATGAAAAGCTGTTAAATGGTGTTGGTGTGATCAATATTCCAGGCAAAAGCACAAAAAGGCAATTAAACAGCGACAGCCTTTTAGTGGTTGAACAAAATGTTAAAGCGATCCCTTATTACGCCTGGGCAAACCGGGGGCCAAGTGAAATGACGGTTTGGATTCCTTATGAACAATCTGCCGCCCGGCCACAACCAGCACCTACCATTGCCAGTACCAGTAATGTATCTGCATCGCTAAAAAACAAGAGGATGTTTTCAGCAATTAAAGATCAGTACGAACCAGCAGATTCAAAAGATACCAACTTCCCCTATCTGCACTGGTGGCCGGCAAAGAATACCAATGAGTTTATTCAGTACGATTTTACTTCGGCGCAAACCATTACCGAATCAAAGGTTTATTGGTACGATGACAGTCCCTGGGGAGGTTGCAGAATTCCTGTGGCTTATAAACTACTGTATAAAAAAGGCGAACAATGGCTCCCGGTTGAAACAACCGGCCCTTATGAAATTAGTAAGGACAAATTTAATATCGTAAAATTTAAACCTGTTAATACGACAGCGTTGCGGATGGAAATCCAACTACCTGCAGAGCACGCAACTGGTGTGCATGAGTGGGCAATTCAATAACTTGTAATAACAGCGCTCTATATCACTACTCCCTATTTCAATTATTGAGGTAGGGAGTTTTTTTATCAATATCTTCATTACAAAGTACAGCGGAGACAGCAATTATTCTGTTTCGGGGTTACAGCTACCTGAACCGCATTAAGCAGGCTCGCAAATTTACCGCCTCTTCGATATCCCGGTCATCCTTAAGGCTCATCGTACTGGTTAAAAAACGATTTGAATTAGGTAAAATCATCTTTATTATCAAGGGTTTACAATGTTAAATTTATAAACGTTAACCTAACATTTAAACTAATAAACTAGCTAATGAATTTTAACCTTACTATGAGGCGTGGTAAGTTATTGGGCATCATCGTGTTCCTGATGATACCCTTTATTACCTTCGCACAAACCAGAATTACCGGAAGGGTAACTGATGGAAAAAACCAGCCCATACCCGGGGCATCTGTTAAACAGAAGGGTACCACCAATGGCACCTCAACAGATACTAAAGGGGCTTATTCGCTTACTTTGAAAGCAGGATCCAGCACCTTAAGTATTAGTATTGTTGGCTTTAAAACCAAAGAAGTTTCAGCAGCGGGCAAAACAAATATTGATATTGAACTGGTTGAAGATGATAACTCACTGGAGGAAGTTGTTGCCATAGGTTATCAAAATATCCAGAGAAAAAATACCGCCGGTGCCATATCATCAGTAAAGGGAAAAGACTTCGAAAACACCCCTTACTCTACTTTTGATGCTATGCTACAAGGCAGGGTTGCAGGTTTAACTATCCTGAGCACCTCGGGCGAACCGGGCGGAAATAATATTGTAAACATTCGTGGAGCCAGTAACGTGGCCTTAGGGCAGAGCAGCTCTCCCTTGTATGTGATTGATGGGGTAATTTATGATGTGAACGACATTGGATCCGCATATGGAAGCAGTCCCTTACAAGCCATCAACCCTAATGATATTGAATCGGTTGATGTACTTAAAGATGCATCTGCATCTGCCGTTTACGGCGCAAGGGCTGCAAACGGAGTTATCATTGTGAAAACCAAGCGGGCTCAGGTAGGCGCTCCTCCACAAATTAGGGTTGCCAGCTATTTCGGTATCGCCAACAAACCAGCCATGAAACCTATTCAAACCGGAACCGCAGAAAGAAGATTGAAAATGGATCTGCTTTACGGTGGGAACGGCCTTTACACCCGTTTGGGGGATTTGAATATGATGTTAACTGACAGTTTAAATACTGCTTTTAACAACAATACCGATTGGCAGGGCCTATTTCTACAAACAGGTAACATTAACAATGTTGATGCAAGCATAGCCGGCGCTACTGAAAAGTATTCTTACCGGTTTTCCTTCAACCGCTATTTTGAAGAAGGGGTAATGAAAGGTTATGATATCAACCGGGTAACACCGAGCTTATTCTTTCAGGTATCGCCAACCAGTAAACTATTGGTGCAAACCAATTTATTTGTGGGTTTAACCAAAGCTAAACATGGTCAGGGCGACCAAAACAAATATCCTTTTACCACCTGGGGATTTCCTTCCTCCTTTTGGAAAATAGGTACTGCAGAAGAAGAATTGTATACTGGAAGATATGAAGAACTGCGCGATGACGATAAAACCACCAGTTTGAATGGAAATACCATGGCCCAATACACCATTATTCCTGGCTTAAACTTTAAAAGTACCATCTCGTATAACATATTCAACAACACCAGAAGTTATTTCAAGCCAAGTTTGTTAAGTTCGAGTGGACAAAATGAAGCTTACGGTTGGGTTAACCAAACCAATCGCTGGGAGTTGGAAAATACCCTCAATTATGCCAAATCGCTAAAAAGCGGACATAACTTCAACTTCATTTTACTTCAGGGTATGGAGAAAAATGTGGCCAATAATACTTACAGTAGTAGTGTGGGTAACGCCGATGCGGTTAAAACCGTGGCCGGCATTGCGTCTGGACCAAACTTATATGCAAGTAATATCATACAGCAACGCTCACGTTTATCCTGGATGGGAAGTTTCGTATATGACTATAAAGGAAAATATTTACTCCAGGCAGTGTACCGCGCTGATGCCTCCTCGAGATATAGTGCAGACAGCCGCTGGGGCTCCTTCCCTTCCGTTTCTGCAGGATGGAATGCTTCAGAAGAAAACTTCTTCAGTCCGGTTAAAAATGTGGTATCTTATTTAAAGTTAAGGGCAAGTTATGGCATTACCGGTAATGACCCTGGCGCTTATTACGCACAGTATCAATCGCTCATTGCCAACGCCAATTACCCAACCTCTGTACTGGGTAATGGTCAGGGTGGTGCTCAAACTACTTACAATGGCACACAGGTACTGTATCCGGATTATTATGGTGCGGCATCTGCAACGTCGATCAGCTGGGAAAGAAGCCCTCAGTTTAATGCCGGAGTAGATTTAGGGCTGTTGAAAGACCGGATAACTTTAACAGCCGACTATTACATTCGAGATTCCAAAAGCAAGGTATTTGATGTATCTGTTCCATTGACTACAGGTTATTCCCTAACATCCAATAATTATGTCGATTTGCGCAATACAGGTATTGAATTTACCTTAACCACCCGCAATTTTGCCCCCACATCCAAATTTCAGTGGATCACCAATTTTAACATTGCCTACAATGATAATTACATTACCAAACTTCCAAACGGAGGTAGAGATTTCACTTTTGGGCCACCATGGCTGCAACAAACACTTAGTGTAGGCGAACCTTTATTTACTTACAAAGTATGGGAAGTAAATGGAATTTACTCCAGAGATACAGATGTTCCTGTTGATCCGAAAACCGGAAGAAGGATTACCCAGTTTGGTGGCAGCCAGTTCAGTGCAGGAGATCCTGCAAGGGTAGATCAGAATGGAGATTATAACATTGACTATAACGACTATATCTCTTACGGAAACCCGAACCCGGATATCACCGGCGGGATGAATAACTCCTTCTCTTATAAAGGATTTTCACTCGATGTTTTGGTAACCTTTATTTCTGGCCGTAGCCTTAGAAATGGCTATCTGTCAGATAAACTTCAGGATGCCGGAACAAATAATCCATATTTCTTATGGGGTCCACGTTCGGGGCCAGCGTCCAACTTTGATGTGTCTGACTTTTGGTCGAAACCTGGCGATATTGCCAAATACCCCGGATTAATAACCAACAATGTAGATAAATGGCACATTGGCCAGAGTATGTACATAGAGGATGCCAGTTTCCTGCGTATCAAAAACATCAGATTGGGTTATACCCTGCCTGAGAAATTCAGTAAAAAAATTGGCATGAGGCTAATTCGCTTCTATGGCGTAATGGATAATGTTAAGGTTTGGTCTAACTCTACAGTACCTGATCCTGAGGCTGTAGCACCAGATGGTTACTCAGGAGGAAATGATTATCCAATCCCTAAAAAATACACTTTCGGCATTGATTTAACCTTTTAATCCAACTAAAATGAAAAAACTTACAATATATATATGCTGTGTAATCGGTATAGGCATGGCCAGCTCGTGTAAAAAGTTTTTAGATGAGAAACCCATCAGCGTGTCTACCGATCTAACTTTCTGGAAAAACGAAAGTGACGCTGATAAGGCTGTAGCAGCGGGCTACGCTTTACTGAGAAAAACATTGAATAAGGCCGATGGACTTGCTTTTTACGCCTACGGCGATTTACCTACGGATGAATTCGCATCGGCAAATGAATACAGATTTGACAATGTACTCCGAATGGAATGGGCAATTTCCGTAGCTTCTGCGGAAACCTGGGACAGGATGATGCAGATGAGAAGATACGACACCTTTTATAGTGCAATAGATCAGACAAATCGTTGTATTAAATTTATACCCACCATTGCCGATGATAAATTCTCATCGCCAACGGCGAAAAACAACCTGTTAGGAGAAGCGTACTTCTTAAGGGCCTTCAACTATTTCTATATGACCAGAATTTGGGGTGATATTCCCTTGGTAAAAGAAACAGGGGCTATAACAGAGGCGGTAGATTTGCCACGCAGCAAAGCTGCAGATGTAATTGCGCAATGCCTAAGTGATTTAAACAATGCCATCAATCTATTGAGCTGGGATTATACCAACTCAGGAAACAGGGCAGTAAGGGCCAATAAGGGGGCTGCTTATGCACTTTTAGCACATTTATATGCCTGGCAGGGCGATTATCAAAACTGCAATACCACTATTGATAAAATAATTGACCAAAACTTTTATCAATATGTAAACAGAGATAATTACCTCAGCATATATAAAGGCAAATCTACGGAAGGTATTTTTGAAATTGCACAAAGTGATGAAAATGAAGGAAGTGCCGGAGGAATATCCAATTACACACTTAAAAGTCCTTATCTCAGCACCCGTACGGATAATTCTATATTCCCGCTTAATCAAAATACATTAAACACGCTTTTTAGTAATATCGACGATAAGCGGTTTAAAACTGCCTTTGCACTAACCAATTCTACAGATCCGCTGTGTATTAAGTATTCGAATATTACTTATGTTAATGGCCAGAACGTAATTACGCCGGTAGCACATAACAACATTATCATTTTTAGGTTGGCCGACATTAAACTCCTGAAAGCAGAAGCGCTCGCGGCTTTAGGTCAATTCGACCAGTCCCGCACTGTACTTAATGAAGTGCGCTCCATTTCTGGTTTAGGTGTTTGGGTTGGAACCAATGCTAATTTATTTGAGGGCATTATAGATGAACGTGGAAGGGAGCTTTTCCTGGAAGGGCACCGTTTCTATGATCTGGTAAGGCTTGGTAAAAAAACCGGAATCATGAAGTTTGGCGCAGAAAAAATGACGAAAGCTGATTTCGATGCCGGCAAATATTACTGGCCGCTAGATCCTGCATTAATGAACATTAACAAAAAATTGACCCAAACTCCGTTCTGGAGCTCTAAGTTATAGGAACCATGAAAAATAAACTATTGTATTTAATAATATGTAGTCTGGGGCTCGCATATTTTACAAGCTGCAAAAAAAGTAATTATTTATCCGATGGCGGTTTAAGCGAAGCTAAAAGCCCCTTAACCACTTATGAATATTTGAAGCAGCATAAGTATCACTTGTTCGACACGTTGATCATGGTTATCGATCATTATAACCTGAAAGATGAGGTAAATGGCTCGGCGACTTTCTTTGCCCCGACCAACTATTCTATCAACAAATACATCAAATTAAAAAGGGATTCGGTTAGACTCATCAATGAGAATAATACCTATACCCTAACCGATATGTACAAAGATATCAAAGCTGATTCATTGCGCATTTACCTCGCTAAATCGCGGATTGAAGTAAATTCGGCACCCTTACAACCCAGCCTTGTAGCCAACGCAGCAAATACCCAAACGGCTTTTCAAAGAATTCTGCAACCAAAACCCGGTGAATCGTGGTCATCCAGCCCAATTTACTACCTGTATTACATTAAAGTTAGAGGAGGTTTGGATCCACCAAACTCAAACGCACAGCCTAATGATCCCAATATTGATTTGAGGGCGCAATGCCAGACAACCGGAATAGAACCTTCTTCTGGCGGCATGCTACATGTGTTAAGTAATACCCATACATTCATCAGGTTCTGATAAAGAACCTCAACAGAAACAATCATGAAAAAAATATTTATCATTTCATCCCTATCTGTTCTTGCTTTAGTGGGCATTTTATTGGGTTGCAAAAAAGTAAGTAAAGGCTTTATTAGCGATTACATGTACTATACACCCAATCCGCTTATCGCTACCCAGGGAAACGTTGTTAATTCAAAGGCGATAGAATTAGATGGTACCACAGGCCCGGTAAAGGTAAAACTCCTGGCGGTTAGAAACATGGATACCGGACAGCCGGCACCTGAAATGCTCAAAGAGTTTACCATCAAACAGTTTCTTGGTCAAATTACCAGTGCTGATTCAACCGTAGCGCTGGTGAACAAAAAAATTGTACTCAAACCCGCTCTTCCATTAGAGGTGAGCGAAATTGGCGGAAGAATATCCCTATCACAGGCAACAGCCAATGTGCCCACCGGAAATTATGTTATTGATGTACAAGTGTCGAACATTAAAGGCACGCGCGATATACCAAATGCCTGTAGGATCCAATTGCTGCCGAAGGCTAACTTTGCACTTGACGCCGGCCCATTTTTTACTACCTCCGATCCTGATACAGAAACTGGATTTAGTGCGCAATCGCCTTTGCCGGTAACCATTACTTATGACAATAAAGGCCCCAATAAAATCAGGTTTGTGTTCCTGGATAAGAACGGTGCAACATTTGATCCTGCTGCTGGCCAGGTGATAACCAGAGGAGACAGAGGTAATTTTTCGCAAATGAACCCATATTTCCCTTTAGTAAGAACCACCACAGCACTTGAATGGGAGTTTATTGATTTGCCTAACGGATTCCCTATAAAAGATGGTAATAACGGAACCGGAAACTATTACCGAATTCCGGCCAGGTTTACAGTGGAGAACAGAAATGCCAACCCCGTTTTCTTCGGCTTCAAGGCCTTATCTGCCGGAAGCTATACCGTAACTATACAAATTCCTGCAATCACGAAAAAACCCTAGTTAGGTTGGTTAATAAAGAAACCCAGGTCGGATAAACACGATGCTGGGTTTTCTTTTATATATAAATTACTCCCTTTTATACGAAATCAATATGCACTATTCTACCTGCTTTAATCGGCACCAATCTGACATAAACCCCAAATCAGGCCTCAACTTTCTCTCTGACATCGTTCTGTTATTATTTTTTCTTGTTTTTTTATGCAAAACTGTAAAAGGGCAAGACAATGAAAAAGTTTCAAATGGTGTTAAGACACAAAAGCAACTTTATATTCCCGCTAAGGTATGGATGGTACCTGAAGGAAACGATTTCAACAAAGATGAGCATGAATACAGTTACAAGCGAATGGTTGAATCCAGCAATCTGGCTATTTTTTGGTCGAAGGAATTCGGAGCTGACCTTTCCAAAAACCCCAATCCTGCACTCCGTTTAGACATGAATCAGGTTTTAAGGGAATGTAACCGCTTTTACAATTTTTATGTAGATACACTGGGTTTTGTAAACAAAGGAAAATCGGTCACCGACCGCTATAAACTGCTGATATTTGTATTTAAGGGAAAGGAAAACACAGCCTTTGGTGGAGGCGAAGAAAACAAAATCGGAATTGCATGGACTCCCCTCGCCCGTATCAGCAAAGCCCCTTTTGGTGCACTGGCACATGAAATAGGGCATTCGTTTCAGTACCTGGCCAATGCCGATGGTGCCTGGGCTTTTACATCAGCCGCTAAAGGAAGCAGAGGACAGGCCATATTTGAAATGACCGCTCAGTTTATGCTCTGGCATGTTTACCCCGATTGGATGACTTTTGAGAACTACCACCTGGTAGCCTACCTCAAGAAAACACATTATGCTTTTTTGCATGAAACGAATCAATATCATTCGCCATATGTACTGGAATATTGGTCTGAAAAACACGGAATTAAGTTTATTGGAAAATTATGGCAGGAAGCAGTAAAAGGCGAAGATGCTGTAATGGCATACAAGCGCATTACCCAAATAGATCAGAAAAAATTCAACGATGAGATGCACCAGGCGGCAGCTAAATTCATCACCTGGGATTTAGATCAGGCAGCCAAAGCCACAAAATCATATGCCAACCAGCATCAAACAGCTCTCGATTCGTTAAAAGATGGCTGGTATCAGATATTACCTGGTAATTGCCCCCAGAATTATGGCTATAATGGAATAAAACTTAACGTACCAAGGGCAGGTACAAATATTAAAGTCGATTTCCGGGGAATAGCCGGTACGGCGGGTTTCAGAAAAATTAACTTAAGCTATGCCGGCTGGCGCTACAGTTTCCTGGCAGTTAAAAAAGACGGGCAGCGTATTTACGGGAAAACTCACGCCAATGCCAAAGGTGTTGCGAAGTTTACTGTTCCCGAAGAAACAGCGTATTTATGGCTCGTAGTGAGTGGCGCACCAACCACACATTGGGAACACATTACCGATGGAAAAGATGAAAATGACGAGCAATGGCCTTACCAGATCAGGTTAAGCGGTACCTCGTTAGCTACAGAATAGCAGATAGAAATAAATAAGCCGGGATCACATTAATCCCGGCTTGTTTCTGTTCTGACTAAATGGCTTTACATTTTTCCGAAAGCCAGGCACTTTCAGCTTCGTTTAAAAAAGGTTTTAACTTTTCGTAAACCATCTGATTATAAGAATTAAGCCAATCAATCTGCGAAGGCAATAGCAAGTTACTTAATACAATAGAGGTATCAATGTAAGCTAAGGTTAGCGTTTCAAACCCCAGGAATTCTCCAAATTCAGTTGTGGATGAAGCAACAGTAAGCACCAGATTCTCCGTTCGGACACCATGCTTACCCGGCCGGTAAATTCCGGGTTCTATCGAGGTAATCATCCCCTTATCAACAGCAACTGCTGCATTGGATGGACCAATGTTTTGAGGCCCCTCATGAACATTCAGGTAGTAACCTACCCCATGCCCTGTTCCATGCCCGTAATTGATGCCTTGTTGCCAGAGTTGCTGGCGAACGATACCGTCAATTTGATATCCCCTGGTTCCCTTTGGAAACTTTGCCGCTGAACCAAATATCATCGCTGATAGCACCAGTGTATAATCCTTTTTTTCTTCCTCGGTTGTTGGCCCTAAAGGAACTGTGCGGGTAACATCTGTTGTGCCGTAAAAATAATGCCCTCCGGAATCAAGGAGGAATAGTCCCTTAGGTTGAAGCTCCAAATCGCTATCCACATTAGGCGTATAATGAGGAAGTGCAGCATGTGGCCCGTAACCTGCAATAGAGGCAAAACTAAGTCCCGCAAATTTTTCAGCACCTTCACGATAAGCCTTGATTTCTTGAGATGCTGATATTTCAGTAATTTTAGTTTTTCCGATGTTCTCTTCAAGCCACTTGAAGAAACGTGTCAAGGCTACTCCATCCTGAACCATCGAATAGCGTGTGTTTTCAATTTCCTTGCTGTTTTTAATCGATTTTAAAAATACAAGCGGCGTAGTTTGTCTGATCACCTTAACGGTTGACGGAAGTAAAGTGATGAACCCGTAACAACTGCGCTTTTCATCGAATAATACAGATGCCTCCCCTAACCGTCCAATATCTGACTTAATATCATTGTAGGGTTTGATTTTAATGCCGCGTTCTCCCATTAATACTAAGTCTTCAGCATTTAATTTGTGCTCATCGATATACAAGGTTACCGCGTTGAGGCTAATCAGCGCATAACAAAGTACCACGGGATTATAGCTTACATCCTTTCCCCTGACATTGAAAAGCCAGGCCAGATCGTCTAAACTTGAAACTATGTGAACATCCGCTCTTGCCTTGCTGATTTCAGCTCTCAAATCAGACAACTTACTTTCGAAACGCTGCCCGCAATCGGCTTCAGGTAGCAGAAAAGCCTGGTCTGCGGGTAATTCTGGTCTGTCTTCCCAGATATCATCAAGCAAATCCAGATTTTTAATATCCATTCGTTTCGGCGCTAACGATGCTTTAATTTCTTCACCCAGTGCCATCGACATCAGCTGATAATCAAAACCTACCTGTGCTCCATCCGGCAGTTTTCCATAAAGCCAGGAAATGTATTCAGGTGTATGCTGAACCTGCAACTTTACCAATTCATATCCGCTATCCTTCAGTTGCTCATTAGCTTGTTCAAAGTATCTAAAATCAGCCCACAAGCCTGCAAAATCAGCAGTAATCACCAGTGTTCCGGCCGACCCGGTAAATCCGGAAGCGAAGTGAATACATTTAAAGCGATCAGGTACATACTCACTGATGTGAGGATCAGAGGAGGGAATGATATAGGCAGCAATATTTTTTTCGATCATCCTGGCCCGAATGGCCTTTAATTTATCCTGGTAAGTCATATCAATTTAATAAGCACTATTTCTAATTTCCTCAACCTCATCAATCGCAATAGCCAATGGTTTTCCCAATAACTGATAACCATCAGCAGTCATGGCATAGTTATTTTCTAATCTTATTCCACTAAAATCTTTAAATTTTTCGACAGCAGCGTAATTAATAAATGAATCGAACCTTTTTTCAGATTTCCATGAATCAATCAGTTCCGGGATCATGTAAATACCGGGTTCAACGGTAAGCACAAACCCAGGCTCCAATTCACGGCCCAACCGCAAAGATTTTAAACCAAACAAGGAAGTTTCCTTTTTCAGTATTTCATCATACCCCACATATTCTTCACCTAAATCTTCCATATCATGTACATCAAGTCCCATCATGTGGCCGGTACCACATTGAAAGAAGAGTGCATGTGCACCTGCTGCTACAGCCTCGTCCATATCTCCTTTCATTAATCCCATTGCTTTCATTCCTTCTGCAAGCGTTTTACAAGCTGCAAAGTGCACATCGATAAATCGCTTACCTGGTTTGAGTACAGTTTCCGCATTTTCTAAAGCCGCCTTCACAATGGAATAAACTTCACGTTGCCTGCTATCAAATTTTTTCCCAACCGGAAAAGTTCTGGTTAAATCTCCACAATAGCCAAGGGCTGTTTCCATGCCCGAATCATTTAATACCAACTGCCCTTCTTTCATGGTATTTCTATGAAAATGATTGTGCAAAATTTCACCATGTATGGTTAAAATAATTGGATAAGCAATATTTCCACCTGTTCTAAGTGCCTCGCCATGAATCAATGCCGCTACTTCTTCTTCTTTCATGCCAGGTTTCGTTTGTCGCATGGCAAGCAAATGCATATCTATGCTGTGGTTAACAGCTTTTTCAATTTCTGTAATTTCTAATGCCGATTTTACCGATCGTTGCGAAACCACTGCTTTAATAAATGAAATGGAAGCTGATTGCTTTAAACTCCCAATCTCCATATTCAAAAGCTCCCTCAGCTTAATTTTATTTTCAGGACGGTATGGAGGGAGGAAATGAATTATTCGTTTCTGCTGTTGGGCAGCAATGAGGTAACTGCTGAGTTGATTCTGTGGATTTACACTTTGAATCCCCACTAAACGAGCCTTATCCTGAAGGGTTTGCTGTCTGCCCATCCAAACAATCTCATCTATGCTCATTTCATTACCGAAGATGATTTCCTGGTTTTCATCAATATCGATAACAGCGGCCAAACCCGGGTGTGCAATTCCAAAATAATATAGAAAGGTACTGTCCTGACGAAAGCTATAGGTGTTATCGGTATAATTCATCGGACTTTCTTCGTTCCCTAAAAATAGAAGTACACCAGATTTTAATTTCCGGGCCAGCGCTGCCCTTCTTTCAACATAAACATTTGTATGGAACATCTGCTTTATTTTATAGTGATATGAATAACAATTAAACCAAAAGTAGTAAAAGAGATAAAAAATGTAGTCTGTTTTAGTTCATATTGCCAAACTGGATAAGATATTGCATTACAGGGTGAAAATCAGTAAAGAATGATCAGGCGAATTAATCCAACTTTATAAAATGGAGAAAACAGCTGCAAAATCTAATGGTTATCCCAGAAGTATTGGATATATAATTGCCAATGAGGGGGCAGAACGGTTCAGCTTTTATGGGATGAGGTCTATCCTGGCTACTTTTCTGGTATTTCATTTCTTTAACCCCACTTTAAATCCTGCTTTGCAGGTTACTGCAGAAGCTAAAGCAAATGAAACGACGCATTTTTTTGTATCTCTCGCTTATGCACTACCCTTTGTTGGAGGCTTAATGGCCGATTGGTTCTTTGGCAAATACAAGGTTATTCTATATGTATCACTGGTTTACTGTTTTGGCCATTTGTGCCTGGCACTATTTGATCACGATCTGGAAAAGTTTAAATACGGTTTGATTTTAATAGCAATTGGTGCAGGCGGGATTAAATCTTGTGTTTCTGCCAACCTTGGAGATCAGTTTACCATCCACAATAAACACCTTGTATCTAAAGTTTATGGCTGGTTTTATTTCAGCATAAACGCAGGCTCCGTATTGTCTACCATTTTGATTCCACTTATTTATGACCGCTATGGTGCGAAATGGGCCTTCGGGATACCAGGCATATTGATGGCATTGGCTACGATTATATTTTTTCTGGGTAGAAAAACATATGTGAACGTTCCACCTTCTGGTGTAAACAAGAATAACTTTGTTTTCATTTCGATTTATGCACTGTTCAATTTCCGGACTAAACAAAAGAATCAATCTCTGCTTGATGTGGCCAAACGAAAGTTCGATCATCAGAAGGTGGAAGATGTTAAAACAGTGTACAATGTTTTGGCTGTGTTTGCATTTATTCCCATTTTTTGGGCACTTTGGGATCAGAACTTATCCGAATGGGTATTACAGGCCACCAAAATGGATCGCCACATTCTGGGGATTAACCTGTTACCCGAGCAAATTCAAACGGTTAATCCATTCTTCTTACTGGTTTTTATTCCCATATTTAACTATTGGCTTTATCCATTTTTAGATAAACGCGGGATAAAAACAACCCCGCTGAGAAGAATAGGTGCCGGCCTGGTGTTGCTCGCGCTTTCTTTTGTGGTTATCGCCTTGCTTCAATCGCGAATTGATGCAGGTGGCCAACCCAGCATCTGGTGGCAAATATTGGCTTATGCCATTTTAGCCGCTGCAGAAGTGCTGGTTTCCATTACGGGTTTGGAATATGCTTACACACAGGCCAGCAAATCGATGAAAAGTACCATGATTGCAATCTGGCTGCTTACCACCGCACTCGGCAATTTATTTACGGCCCTGGTAAACAGAAGCATTTCTAATGGAGGCTTCTTTGCTCAATTTAAAGGTGCAGATTACTACTGGTTTTTTATCGGCTTACTGTGTTTCTTTATCATATTATACCTCCTGGTTTCTCCAAAAATAAAAGTAAGGGAAATGGTTTTGGGGGCATCTAATTAATATATTGCATGGCGTTCACAACAAAACATAAATCAAATGTCCAGAGGTAAAAATAATCTTCGCTATACCACGTTAACAATTGCCACTATTTTAGCTGCAGGCCAGCTTAAGGCTCAGGATCAGCCAGCGGTAAAACCCTTGGTTTCCAGCTTCGAGCAGCTCGCTATCAGTAGGCCACCCGATTCGCTGAATTATCCAAAATTCTATGAAAAATATACGGATGCCTTCGGTATTCCCGTTGTTTCTTCGGCAAAAGTTTCTAACGTAGCGCTACTGGTTGCCCGTGATGTAATCAATTACATGCTACTCAAACGCCCGGATATACGTAAAGCGATGATTGGCATGAAAGCCCGGTTATCCATTATGGCCTGGTCTGAAATGCAAACTGATCTCCCGGAATATAGCGACTGGAAAAAACCTGCAATCACCGACAAAAGATTAACACCAACAGAGCGGGAGAATTACAATAAACCCGGTGGTATCGCCAGTATGACCGATAAAGGCTATTGGAACGAACGTGCCCGCGGAATGGGTGGCATTCAAACCTCAGCTGCAGAAGAAAATATCCTGGGATTTCCCGGGACCAAATATTTCGGCGAAAACATTCTGGTACACGAATGGAGCCACAATGTCATGTCTGCGCTAAGGGTCGCTGATCCGGATCTATACAAACAAATTCAGGTTGCATATGATGCAGCTAAACAAAAAGGACTTTATAAAGGACAATATGCAATCAATACCGTTGCAGAATATTGGGCAGAGGGCAGTCAATGGTGGTTTTGGTCTAACTTTGAATTTATGGATGGAAAAACCAGACTTCAAACACCTGATGATTTAAAGACCTACGACCCAGCGTTATACAATATTCTTGCACAGGTTTATCCGGGTCATCACATCCCTGGCGACGTATATTACGGAAAGAACATTCCGATTGGAAAAGCTACAGTAAAGCATTGAGAACGTTTAATTCAGAATATCCATCCTCAGGAAGACTCGAATATTAATGCTTTAAGTTGTTAATCTTAAGAAGTTTATATTCATCGCAGGTAGAATTTTTTACCTGCAAAAATGGGGATGGCAAAATTGTGCAGGACAGGTATAATAAATAAGCGGGTTACCTTTTCCTATATTTTGTTCCCTGACGTAACTGATAAAATTGAGGATATCTTATTGTTATTTTTAAGTTTGCACCCTCAATTCCCTCGTTTCTGTATAATCCTAAAATCACTAAAAGCTGCATAGCCAGAAATATCGCCATAAGTAGCATGATAAACCCCAACCTGTAAAGCCTCGTTCTCTAAATCGTTTCGTTTAACGGGGCTACCAGGAAGATTTTTCCATTCCTTTCCATCATGGCTTGCGCGCATAAAAAATGTATCTCCTATCCGCTGAATCTGCAAATAACGGTAAAAATTCCATCCGGATAGATTATTGGTTTGTTTCCGATCTCTTGCACTCAGGTCGGTTACAATATTTCCAACACCCCAGCCAGGCATAAACCCATTTTGGATAAGTTTTCTTCCGTTCTGGCCTATCTTAACCATTAAACCTGCTTCATTTGCCCCGTAAGCCTTTTTTTGAGCCAGCCCCAGCATATCTGCGAGTTTTACTTCAGCTACGAAATCGCCCTGGATATTATGATAGGCAAAAGGCCCGGTACGTTCCGATCCATCCCAAAGGGTGTTGTGTGAAACCATTTTCAATATGCCCGATTGTTGTATGACCGTATCCGCCGTCCCCATAAAACCATCCCAGGAAGTTCCTGATAAAGCATCTTTTGAGGCGGGGATGGATTGAGCAGATCCGCTCTGCTTCTTAATCGCAAATAGAGCTGTATCTGTGCTAACACCCACAGGTAAAGAAGCTACAGTAACGTTTCCAAAGTTATCCCTAACCTTAAGGGAATAATTGTAATTGTTTTGTGCCGTTACGGCAAAATCGGTGTAATCGGATGAACGCAACCATTTCGACTGTGCTTTATCCTGATCACGTTTAAAAAAGAATTCCAGATCAGTGCCTGGCAAAGCCGGTCGATTGGCTTGCATATAAACCATATTTGGTGTTACGGCCATTGGTTTTAACGCGAAGGATGCGCTTATCCTACCCACGCTTAATGTTTGTCTCCAAAAATTATATTCCTCCAAGCAATCTGCATTTGAAAAGCCAAAATTATATATACTTACCGATGATATTGCAGTTGTAGAACGGGTTCCATCTGCTACCTTAGCGATTAGCGTACGCTGATCTTTCTGGTTATTTAGAATCAGCGCGGTGCCTGTCAACTTACCGTTTATATGCACTTGTAGTTTCCCCTGATAGTAGCTGCAGATAATCTGTTGCCATTTTCCGGTCCCAACTATCCGGACAGCTTTATTTCTATTCGCAAAAAAGAGATTTGTTTTTGCACCTGCAGTAGATAAAAGCGAAAAAACTGCAGTAAAAGGTTTTGAAAAGTTAAGTTGTTTAGCCATTTCATCGCCCAATAACAGTTTATTACCGTCGGCCAGTACAACCGCTATTTTACCGCTAACATCAGTTACCTCCAGGTTACCTTCACCCGTTAGTTTATCTAAAACAGCTCCATGATTGGGCCAATTTACTTTTTCGTTATCATCCAGGCTTTTGGCATCTGCATAAACCAAAAGGTTATTGCTTATGCCTTTAGTATAACCTGACTGAATTTGCTCCTCCGTTAATGGGCTATCGTAAATTTTTAAAGCAGCCAGTGCACCCGAGAATCCTGCTGTACCATCCTCATTCCCTCCCAACAGAAAATTCCTTAGGTTGTTTACAAAAAGCATTCTTCGTTCTGCCCGGTCTAATTTCCCATCGACATAAATGCGCTCCATTGTTCCATCAAAAACCATCGTAATCTGATGCCATTCATTTGCCTTTGGTAAATGCTTGTAACCTAAATCTGCCCAGCCCAGATGCGTGGCCGCGCCAGCACCTTTTGCCGAGCCATAACCCACTGCTGCATTGCTCAGGTTTACACCTCCCCTGCCTGTCCAGGAAACTATGGTTTCTTCCTTATCAATCTCCGGATTGAACACCCACATGCTGACACTGTAACTGCTGTTACCCAGCATTGATGCTGGTGCAGGTTTTGATGATGATAAACGCTCAATACCCGAAAACACCAAAGCCTTTTTCCCTTTGATCATGGATATAATGGGCTTATCTGCCCCCTTTGCAGCAAATAGGCCACCCAGCTTTCCTTTATTCGAAACTTGTGAAACCACAGCGCCAATTCTAAAGCTATCCAACTGCAAATCCACTAATAATCCCTTTGATTCGAATCGCTGTAATGATTCCCAAGTTTTAACTTTAGTGTTCATTACAGGCTTATATTCAGCATTATCATAAACCTTAATGTTCCAAATGGCCTTATTTAAACCTGGATATTCTGTACCTAGAATGGTTGTCTTCAGGTATCTGGTTTTCACATGTCCAAAATCAATCATCGGGCTTCCATGCCGGGTATTTTTACTCCTGTCGGCAAATAGTTTCCATGTTTTTCCATCAAGCGAATATTCGATTTTGTATTGATAATACCAGGTGGCATACTCAAACTGGGTGTGTACACTTTTAACATCATATATCCTACCTAAATCAACGCTTAGCCATGACGAACCGACGTTATTTTTCGCTTTCCATAAGGTACCGTTGTTATCATCAAGAGCATATTCTGCCTTAAAATCCTGATCGTATGATGAAGAAGCCACCGCCATTTTACCCAGGGCCAAATTGGTATGTGGGTTAACGTTTTTAGCCAGATAGCCTATTCCTTTATGTGTAGGTACCAGCTTCAGTATATTTCCTTTTTCATCAAACACCATTTTATCTGCGGCCACCTGTCTGTGGTAACCACCATCATTGTGCGGATTATTATGCCGATGGTAAATCAGGTAAAAATCATCACCTTCCTGTAATACAGATTGATGCCCGGGTCCATGTACCGTTCCATCAGAACTGGTTGCAAGAATGGGATTTTCTGATGCATATTTAAAAGGCCCCATCGGATTTGTAGCCGTTGCGTATTGTACCCGGTAAGTTCCATCTTCGCAATAACCAGATGAGTAGGTGAGGTAATAGATACCCTTTCTTTTAAAAACAAATGGCGCCTCAAAAAAATCTTTAGCATCTGTATTGGGGATTTGTGCCAATTTCGAAAATGACTTCATATCGGCATTTAATAAACCCACACCACATCCATGATTGGGATAAATTCCCCATGTGCCCCAATACATGTAATATTGGCCATCATCATCTTTAAAAGTTTGTCCATCAAGGGTAATCACATTCGGTACCATAAAATTAGATACGATAGGTTTTCCCGGAGCTAACAAAGAAGTCCATGGACCAACAGGGCTGGCTGAAGAGGCACCAAAGATCTCTACCGGCTGGCAGTAGTAGAGATAATATTTTCCATCGGGCCCCTGAGTAGCATCGGGTGCCCAATAATGATGGGTAGTTGGCCAGTTCATATCCTGCAGGGTCCAGTTTACAAAATCTTTTGAAGTCCAAACCTGAGCGGGACCAAAGCCTCCGCCGTTGCCATCAGTTGTTGCATAAATGTAATAGGTATCGCCAAACTTTTTTACCGTTGGATCAGCAAAATAACCTGGAATAAGTGGGTTTCCTTGTTCCTTACTCAGGTGAGACTGTGCTTTTGCAGCTTGAAAAACACAGCCGGAAAGGAAAAAAACGAACAGGTATAGGTAAATATTTCTCATAGTTAAGCGGTAATTTTCCTATTTATAAAAACCAGCATGTAGCAAAGGAATTCGATAAGCAGGTTATTTTGTTGGTGTAATAAGATTGGCTTTTGGCGGCTCAGCGTTTAAGAGATGTTTGATAAAGAAATCTCTTTTACGTCTTCTTCCATACACACCGCCATCACTATGTCCCATGCCTGGAATACTCAGGATATCGAAATCCTTATTGGCTTTAATAAGCGCATCGGCGAGGCGATAGGTAGATTCCGGGGGTACATTTTCATCGGCTTCTCCAACTATTAAGAATAAGTTACCCTGAAGTTTGGCAGCATTGGTAATGTTAGATTGCTCGCCATAATGTGCACCAACAGGATATCCCATCCATTGCTCGTTCCACCATTGTTTATCAATCCGGTTATCGTGACAACCACAGGAAGAAACGGCAGCTTTGTAAAATTCCGGATGAAAAAGTAATGCACCGGTAGAATTTTGTCCCCCTGCCGAAGTTCCGTACACACCGATTTTACTAATATCTGCATTCGTATATTTTTCGGCCATGGCTTTCATCCACAAAATTCGGTCAGCAAATCCTGCATCGGCCAGATTGTGCCAGCAAACATCATGAAATGCTTTTGAGCGGTTAGCAGTGCCCATACCATCTATCTGAACTACAATAAAGCCCAGTTCTGCCATACTTTGCATTTCACTTGCCGGAAGGAAGCTCTTCGGTACAAAACTATCCTGTGGGCCTGCATAAATGTTTTCGATGATGGGATAGGTTTTATTGGGATCCATTTTGGATGGCAGGCAAACTACTCCCCAAATATCAGTTTTCCCATCCCGACCCTTAGCTACAAACACCTCGGGTAATTTTACTCCTGTATTCAGAAATGTTTCTACATTGCCATGCTCAATTTCAGCAATTTCCTTTCCACTGGCGGTGATCTTTAATTTAGTAACTGGCGGTACGTTAACCTCCGAGTAGGTATCAATGTAGTACTTTCGATCGGGAGAAAAGCTAAGCACATGATTTCCCTTTTCGGGACTAAGGTTAACCAAACCTTTTCCATCGAAACCAACCCTGTAGTAATGGATAAAATAGGGGTCTTCTGCGGGGTTCATACCACTGGCCCGAAACCATACCTCACGTTTTACAACGTCGATGCTATCAATATCGCGTACTACCCAGTTACCTTTGGTGATGAGTTGCTGCTTCCCTGTAATGGTATTAACAAGATAGAGGTGTTGCCATCCATCCTGTTCACTAGTCCATAGCATTTCATTGGTTTTGGGCAGATAGCGGGTATAAATTCTGCTCTCATAAATAAAAGTTTTAGTTTTCTCATCAATGATGTTACGGGTTTTACCGGTTTGCACATCTACTTCAATAACCCTGAATCGCTGATGTCCGCGATCTGCCTTTTCATAGGTATAATATCTGCTGTTATTGTTACGCCAGTGTATGGGCTGTGGACCAAAAAAATCAGTCGGTTCCACATCAACTTTTAGGGCTGTTTTGCTCGCAATATTGAAAATATAGGGTTGGTAAGCGGTAAAATCATCTCCCGGCTGGGCATACTCACGTGATTTCAATTCACCCCGGGTTGTTCCCGGAACCGAGCTCAAAACGTAGTGGACCTTTTTAATTTCCTTTGGATCAATCTTGTAGGCAATAATTGTTTTTCCATCTGGTGCCCATTCAAAATTACCATAAGGTTTTTCCGCAGAACCATCCGTACTCAATGTTGTTTCTGCTCCCGTGGTCAGATTTACCAATACTAAATTACCGCCACGAACCAATACTTCGTTCTTGCCATCCGGCGATTTAGATACAGTGCGACTCCACTCCCATCTTGAACGTTTTGGCTGTAGTGGTCGCTTCGGATTATAACGGAAGACGGTCGTATCACCTGCCGCCCTCACCTGATAATCGCTGAGATTTACCTGAAACCACTTATTCTGAACCTTGAATTTCAGGTTATGCTGATCTGTGAAATATAATTCGGCAAGTTGCAAACGTAAGGGTACTTGTTTAATGCCGCTTGTTTTTTCAAGGGCCGCAGCCAACTTTTCCGAATCAAAGGCCGGAGCACGTTTCCCGGATATCACATCTACATATATATACTCCCAGTTTTTATCCGGAAGATTTTTCTTGTACCAAAAAGCAGACCCATCTTTTCTCCATTGAGGAAGAATTTCATTATTAGTAGGGATATTTCTTAATGCAGTATCCAGTTTACCGGCCCTTTTGTAAGCCTCAACGATTTCGGATGCGGAAGGTGCATAGGGATTTTTTTGCGCGCCAGCTGAAAAAGCAGCCAGTGTTAAGCAAGTTAGGGTTATCGTTTTTTGCAATAGTTGATCAATTTTCATCACAGCAATATTATGTTGTAAATATAGAGCAAGGGAGATTCAGATTCCCGTTATATATTGATGTATAGCATTAACATTTTAACCCACTAAGGTATCTGAGGTCTGTAAATCAACTGTTTTAGGCACATTTACCCGCCTGATCAGATAATAAACCGGAATGCCCGCCAGAGTGATGATCAGCCCTGGCCAGGTAAATTTTGGTTTAAAAATGATGAGGAGAATACAGAAAGCTAATCCCATTAAGATATAGATAACCGGCAATACCGGATAGCCGAAGGCTTTATAAGGCCGGGCTGCATCGGGACGTTTTTTACGCAGGATAAAAATGCCAAAAATGGTGAGCATGTAAAAACCAACTACCACAAAAGAAATCATATCGAGCAGGTCTCCGTATCGGCCGCTGAGGCACCACAAACAAGCGAAAATGCACTGGATCCAAAGGCCAAAACCGGGGACGGCATTTTTATTCAATTCCGCTACTTTTTTAAAAAATAAACCATCTTTTCCCATGGAGTAGTAAACCCTTGCTCCTGCCATGATCAAACCATTATTACAACCGAAAGTAGACACCATGATCATTACAGCAATGGTGATGGTTCCAACTGTTCCGAAAATATGATTTGCTGCAGAAACAGCTACCCGATCCTTATCGGCATATGCGATATCATGCAGGCTCAACACGCCGGTATACATTACATTGGTGAGGATATAAAGCACCGTTACAATGATGGTGCCCAGGGCAAGGCTTAGGCCGATGTTTCGTGCCGGGTTTTTAATTTCTCCTGCAATGAACGTTACATTGTGCCAGGAATCACTGCTGAATATAGAACCCACCATGGCAGCTGCAATTGCACCCAGGGCGGCAAAAGTAGTGTAACCGGAAATGCTTCCATTAGGCGCTAAAGCCCCCAGATTCCACATATTCTCCCAGTTTACCTTCCATATGGCCGTATCCAGGAAAAACAGGCCAAACACAATCAAACCAAAAAGACTTAAGAGCTTAGCCACAGTAAAGGTAGTTTGTATGGTTTTACCCGCACTTACCCCCCGGCTGTTTACATAGCTCAGCAGCACAATTACAGCGATGGCCAACAGTTGAGCGGGAGAAATGCTGATGAAACCCAAATCTATTGCCACCAGATCTTCACTCAGAGCAGGAATTAAATAGGCTGTAAATTTGGCAAAGGCAACACCCACCGCAGCAATGGTAGCGGTTTGAATTACTGTGAAAAAGCTCCAGCCATATAAAAAACTGATTAAAGGGTTATACGCCTCTTTTAAATATATATACTGCCCTCCGGCCTTTGGAAACATTGCACTTAACTCACCATAACTCAATGCTGCTGTTAATGTCATGAAACCTGTAATTAACCATACCACCAGTAACCAACCCGAGCTTCCCACATTTCGGGTAATATCTGCACTTACGATAAATATACCAGAGCCAATCATGCTTCCGGCTACCAGCATGGTAGCATCCAATAATTTCAGGCTGGGTTTAAAATGGCTTTTTTCCTTTTCCATTGGTAATTGATGTTTGATGAATAAAATTTACGACATAGCATCTCCAATCCATAAAATTGGAGATACTGATAAGATTAATATTTGGTAAATATGTTATGCGCTGGCAGGTTGTGATAGTTACATCAGCCAAAGCATATAAACAATGAAAAGTATGCGATTAGCAAGCTTTAAAATACTGGCTAAGCACCAATATAACTCACTCTGCTAACGCTGTTATAAGAATCTAAATAGGCTCTAGGCGATTGCCCGATAATACTTTTAAAAACCCGATTGAAGTTAGTAATGCTATTGAAGCCTGCCTTGTAGGCTACACCAGAAATACAATCTGTTTGTTCTCCTGATATGAGGCTCTTACAGGCATCATTAATCCTTACTTCGTTTAAAAAGGATACAAAAGTATGTCCGGTATGTTTTTTAAAGTACCTGCAGAATGCCTGTGGAGTCATAAATGCTACATTCGCCACATCTTCAAGGGTTATTTGGCTATTGTAATTTTCGGTGATGTAACCAATTATCTTACTTAAGCGCATCCCCTCATTCTCACTTACATTTGATGAATAAAGATCAGAACACAAAGGTATTACGTGGTCGCCAATTGACTGTAGTGAAACCACCAGTTTTACAAATGCAAATAACAAATCTGTCCCTGAAGCTTCATGTACCGCAATCATCCGCTTCAATACTTCCTGGGTAAAGTTAGCCGGAACTTTAAAGCCGTGCTTATTTTTGGCTAAAAAGGAACTGGCAATTTTCATCTCCGGAAGTGAAAAAAGAGGCCCTAATGTGCCACCAGAATTAAAGTAAATTGAGTATGCAGCAATTGATCTTTCGCTTTTGGCTTCAAAGTATTCTGGATTACTTTTGAACAGATGCGGAAGTTTTGCTCCGATAACAAATATATCGCCAGGCCGGAAAGCATGCATTTCACTGCCTGCAATCAACGTTCCTTCCCCCCTTTCAATATAAGTGATCTGCCATTCGTCATGTCTGTGCAGATATTGATAAAAATAAGGCAATTCAACGTGCTCAGATATAACACTTTTGTCATCGGGCACAAGCATAGTAAATGGCAATACTTTCATGTGGTTGGTTGTTAGTTTGGTTGTTGTTGATTATAATCCAATATAAGGATATTAACTAAAAAAACTCCAAAAAAGCCAAATTCGGTTAAAATACTGCTACTATACGCTAAAATTTAGATGTATCAGGTGCGCCGGGCTGTAAGTTATGGGCGTAAAAATTGATTTAAGCTGAAAACAGGGAGAAGGGATCAGGCCTGGCCTTAAGTGCTATGCGTCTAAACCCTTTGTATCTGATTTTAAGCTATGCCCTGTTAACAGCAAACGAAGCTATCTGCATTTCCGTTTTTTGCTCCGCCACAATCTGGCTCACCAGCAAGCCTGTTGCCGGACCTAAACTTAATCCCATCATTCCGTGCCCTGTGGCAACAATGAGGTTTTTCTTTTTATCACTTCGACCAATGTAAGGCAAGCCATCGGGCGATGAGGGTCTGAATCCATACCAGATATCCTCTTCGGGAGGTAAAGCCGGGTGCAAATCAGGAAAATACTTGGGAACGGATTCTACAATACCTTTCACCCTTTGCATATTCACCCGTGTATTAATCTTATCCAGTTCCATGGTTCCTCCATACCGTATACTTCCATTCATGGGGGTGATGGCTACCCGGGCCTCACAAAGCAATGCAGGTATAGTCAGGCGTTTTTGAGGTTCAGATTCCATAAATGAATATCCTTTTCCAGGCATCAGCGATATTTTAAGGTCGGCCATTTTAGCTACTGCAGGCGACCATGAACCAGTGGCAATGACATATTGATCGGCCTCCCATGCGGTAGAGCCAGTAAATACTTTAGTAATTTTCTCACCATCAGATTCTATTTTATCCACCTCTTTTCCCTTAACAATGGTTACTCCATGATTATTGAGATAAGTAATTAAGGCATTCATCAGCTTGGTTGGATACAGATGGGCGTCGCAACGGTAATGAACAGCACCCAAAACATCCAAATTTAATTTGGGTTGCAGTGCTTTACACTCCTCTAAACTTAAAATACACATATCCAGTCCAAGCGTTTTTGCTTTTTCGGCCAGATGTGCTTCTTCTTCTCCAGCTTTCTCTGTTTTATAAAAAGCTAAGATGCCGTTATTGGTAAGTTCGAAGTCAAATCCTGGTTCTTGAGCCAGTTCTTCATATAGTTTTTTGCTGAGCAGCGATAAATCTCTTAAAGGTTCTGCTGATTGACTAACATGCTTTTCTGTTGCATGTTTCATAAACTTTAGCCCCCAGCCAATGAGGCTCGGATTTAAAGATGGTCGAACATAAAATGGGCTTTTGCTATTGAACATCCAGCGTATACCCTGACTAATCATACCTGGAGCAGCCAGGGGTACAAAGTGGCTTGGCACAATCATACCTGCATTGCCAAATGAGCAGTTATCTGTAATATCGCCTTTGTCCAGAACAGTAACCTGAAATCCCTTTTTTTGAAGATAATATGCTGAGCTTAGTCCAACGATTCCACCTCCAATTATTAATACTTTCGACATTATATTTCGTTATTTACTAAAAAAACTCCAACTAAATCACTTGAAATCCGTGAGCATACGGATCATCTTCAGCATCTATCTTGATGGTGTTATAACCATAAACTTTCGCCCAGCCTTCAACACTTGGAATGATGGCTTTGAAACCTGCCAGTTCAATTTCTTCTTCTACCCGACCTATAAATTTGCTGCCTATAAAACTTTCGTGAATAAAATCTTCACCTTTTTTAAGTTTGCCTTTGGCGTGCCACTGGGCCATACGTGCAGAAGTACCTGTTCCGCAAGGCGATCTGTCAATGGCCTTTTCACCGTAAAAAACAGCATTTCTGCCCGTAGCATTCGGATCTAAAGTGGTGCCTGTCCAAAGTACATGGCTACAGCCGTTAATGGTTGCATCCTGCGGGTGCACAAAAGTATATTTTTCGTTAATCCGCTTTCTAATGGTTTGGCTCCAGGTAATCAGCTGAGATGCTGTATAATTCTCCAGGCCCGGAAAGTTGCCTTGCGGATCAACTATGGCATAAAAATTACCGCCGTATGCTACGTCGAATGTAAGCATGCCCAGATCCGGGCATTCAATTTCCAGATTTTCTGCAGCCAGATAAGAAGCAACATTTTTTAATTTTACTGATTTAACCTTTTTTCCCTCCTGTTTGTATTCTATTAATACTAAACCCGCAGGCGCTTCCATGCGGACTACACCGGGCACTTTTGGCTGAATAAGTCCTTCTTCTATAGCGATGGTTATGGTGCCGATAGTGCCATGACCGCACATGGGTAAGCAGCCGCTTGTTTCAATAAAAAGAACGGCTACATCATTTGCCGGATCGTGAGGGGGATAAAGTATACTTCCCGACATCATATCGTGGCCACGTGGTTCAAACATTAGCCCGGTTCTGATCCAATCGAAGGATTTTAAAAAATGCTGGCGTTTTTCACTCATATTAGCGCCAATCAGTTCCGGCCCCCCACCTGCTACTAATCTTACCGGATTTCCGCAAGTATGTGCATCTACACAAAAAAAGGTCTTACTCATATCTATTTGGTAAATTGGTTATTAACCATTCTAAAAATCCCAAGTGGGTTCGCATCTTTCAATTCATCAGGTAAAAGCACCTGCTCCCAGTCCTGATAAGCAAGTGGCCTAACAAAACGGTAAATTGCAGTTGAGCCCACAGAGGTAAACCTGCTATCGTTAGTTGCCGGAAAAGGTCCACCATGCTGCATGGCAGCACAAACTTCAACTCCGGTGGGTACACCATTTAAAATAATGCGTCCGGTTTTATCTGTAAGCTGATGAATAAGCGACTGATACTGTCCAGTTTCATTTTTATCAGCCATGATGGTAACTGTTAACTGCCCTTGCAATACAGCAATTACCTGCTCTAATTCCTGAATATCTTCAGCAACTACTAAAAGCGAGTAAGGTCCAAATATCTCTTCATGCAGTTTAGGATTTTTAATAAATTCAACTGCAGGAACCTGCGCTATTTTAGCTTCAGATTGATTTTGCAATTCCTTATTTTTTAATCCGGAAACAGCAAGGAGTTCAACCCCCGCTTCAGCAGCTACTTCGCTGGATAGTTTGCTGTAGTTTTTGGCAATCCCCTCTGTAAGCATTGTTGCAGAAGGAACTATGGAGATTGCCTCAATCAATGTCTGCTTAAATTTCTCAAGTTCAGGAGAAGCTATTGCCAGCATTAAACCGGGATTAGTGCAAAACTGACCGGCTCCAAGCGTGATAGATGCGGCATATTTCTTAGCTAATTCTTCTGCTTGTTTTTCTACAGCAGCAGGCAGAAAGATAACTGGATTAATACTGCCCATTTCTGCGAAAACCGGAATCGGCTGTTTGCGTTCCTGTGCCAGCTTAACCAGTGCCATACCACCATGATATGAACCCGTAAAGGTTACCGCCCTGGTTAAAAGGTGTTGAACAAGCTTTGCACCTATTTTGTAACCATCATCGTACAGTAAAGAAAATACACCCTTTGGCATACCTGTTTTAATTACTGCTTTAACAATGGCACTACTTACCAGGGCACTTGTACCATAATGCGCAGGATGAGCTTTTACAATTACCGGGCATCCGGATGCCAGTGCAGAGGCGGTATCTCCACCAGCAACAGAAAACGCAAGCGGAAAGTTACTGGCTCCGAAAACAACCACCGGTCCAATTGGAACAAGCATCCGGCGGATATCAGGTCGCGGTAAAGGCTGTCTTTCCGGTAAAGCTGTATCAATAATGGCATCTACCCATGAACCTTCTGCTACAAGATTTGCGAAAAGCCTTAACTGTCCCGTGGTTCGCCCTAGTTCTCCCTGCAATCTGGGCAGCGGCAAACCGCTTTCGGCCGATGCGCGGGCAACTAATTCTTCGCCGATAACTGTAATTTCATCTGCAATGGCATTTAAAAACGCTGCTTTTGCATCTTTATTTATATTTCGATAAAGTTGAAACGCTGCTGTGGCAGCAGCCAAAGCGGCGTTAACTTCGTTATCACCGGCTCTGTAAAATGCTCCATCCAACAGTAAACCCGTCGCCGGATTTACTGCCTTAAGGTTAGCTTCATTACCATCGATATATTCACTGGCAACTATATTTTTTCCGTTCATATCTGGTTTATCTATTTGCCCCAGCTGCCGGCAGGTAATTCCGGGCGAACAGCTAATGCATCATTGATAATTTTTAATACACGTTTTCTCTCTTCACCTTCAACAGCCAGGCGTGGTGCCCTTACAGTTTCTGTACCTAAGCCTGTTGCTACTTCAGCCAGCTTAATATATTGAACAAGTTTTGGATGAATATCCAATTCTAATACAGGCAAAAACCAACGATAAATGGTTAAGGCCTCAGCAATGCGATTTTCTTTAATCAAATTGAAGATGGCCACCGTTTCTCTTGGGAAAGCATCTACTAATCCAGCCACCCATCCGTCGGCACCCATCACAATACTCTCCATCGCCAATGGATCTACACCTGTAAAAATCTTAAAACGATCACCAAAACGGTTAATTAACCGGGTTACGTTAGATACATCTCTGGTAGATTCCTTTATAGCCTGAACATTCGGATATTTAGCTAATGCTTCAAACATATCCAATGTAACTTCAATCTTATAATCAACAGGATTGTTGTAAATCATGATGGGTAATGAGGTTGAGGTAGCCACGGCATCAAAAAATGCTAGAGTTTCTTCTGCAGATGCATAATAACGCATTGGAGGCAACAACATCAGTCCTTGTGCACCAAGCGACTCAGCCTTTTTTGCTACTTCAACCGCTTTTTTTGTCGTCGCTTCTGCGATATTTAATAAAACCGGAACCCTGCCCCTAACTACTTCTAAAGTGTGCGAGAGTAACCCGAACTTCTCTTCTTCAGTTAGCACACTGGCTTCGCCTAATGAACCTCCTAAAATAATTCCATTGGCTCCTGCTTCAAGTTGTGCTTCTATGTTCAAATCAAAAGTTACGAAGTCTAGTTCATCATTTGCTGTAAATTTTGTAGTCACAGCCGGGAAAACCCCTGTCCATTTAATTGCCATTGTATTTAATAGTTTAGTACTTAATAATTCCTTGATATCTGTAATCTGAACATTACATTCAGGTATCACTAAGGCAGGCATATAACCTACCTAAGAATACCCTACAATGATTAATCTGTCAGATTATTTTCAAAGTTAAAGGATAGCTTCAGGCTGTGATTGTTAGATTTTAACCGATACCAACTATAAATAGACCATTTCAGTTAAAAACGATTTATCACTTTTTAACCTGAATGTAATACATGGATTCTATAGCCGTTTTTTGGAGCAAATCACCTTGCCCGGCACTTAATTTACTGTGTTTCCAGTTTGTTGAAGGAAGTATTTTTAAAGTTTTTACACCGGATTTTTGCAACACGAGTGGTAGGTTAAAACCATCCACACAATTGCTGTATCGATAATATACCGCTCCATGCTTTATATAGAATTCAAAAACCGGTATTTGGGTCGTTCTTAAATATTGATTAAATACTTTCTTGTAATCAAACCTGGCCTGTTTGGACAGGTAAGATTCTACCTGTGCAGTGGTTACGGTTTTATGATAGAAGGTTTTGTTTAAGCCCCTCAATATCGACCTGAAAAGTACATCGTTATTTAAACTATGCCTGATAGCGTGTAGCATATTCCCACCTTTAGGATACATATCTCCGCTTCCTTGAGCATTTACACCATAGGGCGGGATAATTGGCGTATCATTTCTGATGCCTTTCCTGATTCCGAAGTTGTATTCATTGCCCGCCTGCTTTCCGAAAATATAATCTACAAAAAGTGTTTCACTATAGTTGGTAAAGCCCTCATGCACCCACATATCGGCTAAATCATTAGTGGTAATGTTATTACCAAACCACTCGTGACCACTTTCATGAATGATGATAAAGTCCCATTTTAAACCCCAGCCATTGCCAGACATATCTCTGCCTAAATAACCGAACTTATACTTATTACCGTAAGAAACAGCCGACTGATGCTCCATTCCGGTATGCGACGCGTCAATGAGCTGATAACCATCTTCATAAAAGGGATAGGGACCAAACCAGTGCTCAAAGCTTTTTAACATTTTATGCACCTGATCGGGCATGTAAGTTTTGGCTTTAGGAAGGTTGTAATCCAGCACCCAGTAATTCAGGTCAAGCTTGCCTTTTTCTCCTGCATATATTTCCTTGAAATTAACGTACTTACCGATATAAGGTATGATACAATAGTTGCTTATCGCACTGTTTACATTGTATTTATACGTTACCGTACCATCATTGTTTTGTTGCTTAAAAACGAGCCTTCCATTACCCACGCCAACCAAAGTATCCGGAATGGTCATCGTTAATGAAGCACCCAAATCCGGTTCATCACTTTGATGATCTTTATTCGGGTACCACACCGAGGCCCCAAGCCCCTGGCAGGCCACAGTCATCCATGGCCTGGCTAAAGAATCAGTAGTAAAGATGAAGCCACCATCCCAGGGGGCGCGCTTGGCCTGGTGAACATTTCCATGGTAAAAAATTTTAACCCGGTTTAAAGCATTGAGTGCCTGAGCGGGCACATGTGTGTACCAAACACTACCCACATGCTCAAATTTCAGTTTCGATTTTTCATTATACCAAATGCTGTCGATAAGCAGTGGCTCCTGAAGATCAATCTGCATCCTGATACTTCCATTGTTGGGTTTAACTACCTTGTAAACAATCTCATTAGCTCCGGCTATACTTTTATGGGTATAATCTGGTTTAAAAGCTAACTCATACCGTTGAACATCCCACCATGTTCGCTCGGGCCTTAAACTCCCCCTCAGCGTATCGGCTAAGGTGTAAGTTTTTTTATCCTGAGCAAAGGCCATGATATTACAAAGGATCAGTAAAATCAAAATGGATATACGAAGGAGATTTTTCATATGGTATTTGTAATGAATTGCTGCTTTTAATTTACGTCCCACCACAAACGATCGATCAGCTTAGCCTTTTGCTGTGGCTGAGGGTTAGCAGTGATTTCTGAATTGGGATATAATACTCTTCTTGGAATTTCTGAAATGGCATTCTTCACCTTGGTTAAGGCCGGAAAGCCTGTACGGCGCCAATCGCTGAAGTTTTCAGCATTTAAGAAATTCGCTATAAATTTTTCTTCAATAATTAATCTCAGGGCATTTGAAGTATTTAATGTTCCCCTCGATAACAGGTAAGCATCTATATCTGTACTCCCTACGCCTAATTTCTCCATGTGTTTTCTGATACCATCCTGATAAATTGCCTGTGCAGCAGTTGCACCCGAAATAATATTGGTGGCTTCGGCTTTTAAAAATAATGCCTCGGTATAATTAACAAGGTAATTGTTAGCATTTGTACCTGCATAAAAAGCGGCCGGGATAGAGTAAGACTCTAAACTTCCGATATCGTCTAAACCAATCTGCCTGCCGGTGAACAATCCGGTTTGTACTGCTGGCGCTATCATCTTACTTAAGCGAGGATCGTTACGTGTTTTAAATCCATCTACGAAAGTATTGGCCAAAACAAGGGTACTAGCTGGTAGAAAATTCTGTTGCCATGGGTTTTCAGCACCTGCAGCTCCGCTAAACGCAATTTTACAATCGTCGGCATTACTCTGCATACCACTATTCAGGGCTGCAAGCGCAAGTTGGGCCTGTGCAGCTGCTGTGGTGCCCGGAGCTTTGGTCAAATGCATATAATAACGGGCCTTTAAGGTATAAGCCAGTTTTTTCCATTTAGCCATGTCTCCACCGTACATGAAATCATCACCACCAGGGTTTATACCTGCATTTTTATTCACATCTTCGATACTCTGATCTAATAGTTGCTGAATCTGCGTATAAATTTGTTGCTGGGTATCATAAACTGGGTTAGGATTTTCTACTCCTTTAAATGCCTGACTGTATGGAATATCGCCCCAGGCATCTGTTGCGTAACCCAAACAGTATGCGGTAAGAATTTTTGCAATTGCAGCATATTTAAAATTTCCATTACTGGTAGCCTTACTGTTCAATAGCGTGAGGTTATTCAACGTTCTCACATAAACATTATTCCAGTCGCCATCCATATCTACATTATACATCAAATAGGTCCCAAAATTAGGCGCTACCTGATTCAATGCAATTACCTGAACGTATTGCTGCAATACAATACTTAAATTTCCATCTCCTGCCGCATTGATATTTTGCGAAATTAACATTTGTACAGGAGGTAATATTAAAGATTCCTTAACATCTATAGGCCTGTTAGGATCGTCGTTTACATCTATATACTTTTTGCATCCGGTAAAGCTTACCATACAAACAAAGCTGATAACAAAATATATCTTTTTCATAATACTTTTTCTAATGGATTATAAAGTTAATTTCAATGTAAAATCAACCGATCTGGATGTTGGTGTAGAGAAAGAATAAATCCCCTGCGATCCATTTGACGAACCGAATGAACTCACTTCAGGATCTCCTCCGGTAAAATGAGGTGCATAAATCCATAGATTTCTACCTGTAACATTGAGCGCTACATTTTTAAACGGTGTTTTGGTTAGCCAGGATGGTTTAAAGCTATACCCCAGGCTTACGTTTCTTAATTTCACATAGGTACCGTCCTGAATAACAGATTCTAAAACACTGTTAATACGCTGATAATAAGCTTGTCCCAAAACAGATACTGTATTGGGTAAACCTGTATTTACATTCACACCTTCAACAACTCTTGGCCCACGGTCTTCAGTAACTTTAGGTGTTCCATAAAAATAGCCATAACCATCAACGTTGTTTTGAATATCGCCACCCTTTTTCATATCAAAAGCAAAGCTGAAAGTAAACTGCTTATATTTAAAGTTATTTACGATTCCAGCCATATAATCAGGATTGATATCACCGATAATGCCTTGCTCATCTGCAGCAAAAGGTAAACCATCATCTCCTGTCAAAATCTGTCCTGAGGCATTCCTGGCATATCGCGTCCCATAAATTACACCATAAGGTTGATTTAAGAAGATAAAAGTAAAACCATTACCTACCTGATTAAGGTCTTTATAAATTGATAAAACTTTGTTCCGGATGCGGCTGTAATTGAAAGTCAAATCCCAGCTGAAATTTTCAGTTTTTATGGGTTTGGCATTCAGGAGTATTTCGATTCCTTTATTACGCATGGAAGCTGAATTCACACTTGTGGCATTATATCCTGTTGATGGCGCCAACGCTACATTAGGAATAATACCATTAGTTGTCTTTTTATTAAAATAAGTAAGTTCTAAACTCAACCGGCTGTTAAAAAATCCCGTTTCTAAACCTACTTCAAACTCATTAATCCGCTCATTCTTTAAATTCGGGTCACTTAGGGTTCCGCTAATCAGGAATCCGGATTGTCCCTGGTATGGAAAAGCAATGTTTCTGATGGTTTGCGACTCATAAGGCGTAAGTAAACTATATGGGCCGATACTCGCGTTTCCAACAGTACTGTACGATACCCTTAACTTTCCAAAATTCATCACATGAGATAATCCTTCAGAAAAGAAATTAGAAAAGATAAAACTGGTTGCTGCTGAACCATATGGATAAAAACTGTTGTCTTTTGCTAAAACCGAAGTACCATCATATCTTCCGGTAAGTGATAATATGATGAACTTTTTGTAGTCGATATTAGATTGGAGGTAAAAACCAATTTTGCGGGTAAGGTAGCTGCTTTCTGTAAACTTCACGGTTGATGCACTACCAATATTATTGAAATCAGGAACAGTTATCCCTAAACCATTGGCATAGGCATTTTGACTATAAGTAGAAATGATGTTATTCCCTAAAAGTGCGTCGATAGTAAAATCACCCAACGTTTTGCCCGCATTAAGCATTAAATCATTGTTATATTGCCTGAAATTGGTATTATTATTAACAATTCTTCCGTTCGGATTGGATACAGAGCCTAGCGACTCTATATATTTCCCCTGCTCGACATACACATCTGCGCCAAAACGTTCTGTAATGGTTAACCAGGGTAATATTTTATAATCAGCATTAAAAGTTGGTAAAAACCGGTTAACAATTGATGTATTCTTGATATTATCCAATACCCAGTATGGATTATTTCTCGAGAAACGGAATAAGCGCTGTGTGCCATCCGGGTTGGTTGATGGTTGCAGATCATAAGATACCGGTGCAGAGAAAATGGTCCAGACCGGACTTTCCAAAGCGTAACCCTCTGGCTGCCGGTTATTTTTGGTATTGGCATAATTTAATGAAAAAGTAATATTCAAATCTTTGATTACCTGAGTACTGAATTTTCCAAAAACAGTATTCCTGTCAAATGAAGTCGCAGGAACTGTACCATCTTGTGTTAAATTGGTAAAAGAAAGAAAATAGGAACTGTAAGCACCACCGCCGGTTAAACCGATGGTATTGGTGTAGGTTTTACCTGTTTTGAAAAATAAATCAGATTGATCGTACACCTGAGCAGGCTGGCCATTTATTTTCAGGGTATCCATCCTCGCACCCCAGGAGGTACTGGTTTTCTGAGAAACCCCATCAAAATAAACCCCATTAGATCCCAATGAATATTTATTCTGAATTTCAGGAATAAGTGGTTTCTCGAAAGAGAAGGAAGAAGAGAAACTTAACGTTGGCTTTTTATTGGAAGCTCCGGCCTTTGTAGTGATGATGATTACGCCTTTTGCACCATCAGAGCCATAAAGCGCTGTGGCGGCACCTCCCTTTAATACATTGATGCTTTCGATAATATTGGGATCTAAATCTGCAATCCGGTTAGTACCCGGCCCTGAATTAAGATTTCCTGTTTCATCATTGTTTACAGGGATACCATCGATTACCATCAGGGCTTCATTATTTCCGTATAGTGAATTTGCACCCCGAATCACAATTCTCGATGAACTACCTGGTGTACCTGATGAACTCGTGATTTGAACACCTGAAACTTTTCCTGCCAATGCGTTTACCAGGTTGGGCTCTTTGGTTTGTGTTAGTTGCTCGCCTTTTACTTCCTGCGAGCTGTAGGTTAAATTTCGTTTATCACGCTTTACTCCCAATGCCGTTACCACAATTTCGCTTAGGTTCTGCTGGTCTTCAATTAGTGAAACATTAAGGTTTTTCTGTCCGTTATAAACCAGTTCTTTAGTTTGATACCCTATCCCACTGAAAACAAGGGTAGCGGAATTGGCTGCTTTTATAGAGAAACTTCCAGCTGCATTGGTAGATGCACCGGTAGAAGTTCCTTTTACTTTCACAGAAATACCAGGAATGGCATTGCCAGTTGCATCCGTTACCTTACCTGTTATGGTTTCTGTTTGGGCATGAACACGCAGAAAACAGAATATGGCAATAGCCATAAACGTAATTTTTAGTTTAGTCTTCATTTTAGTTAGTTGTTGTATAACCAAATTTAAGCCTGAGAAAAGGCTTTTTTAATGAAGATATTACCAACTATTAACCGAATATTAACAGAAATATTACAAAAATAAAACAACAATAATTGCCTGTATCAGCACCATAATTCCGGCCTGGCGCTGTTGTAAGCAGGCTGAAGAATGATAAAATTTGCATAATACTGGCCAATTATAGAGCTATCCGGACATCTCCTTTTAGCTAATTTTAAGATTTAAAATATACTCCTTTCCTTATGAACAAGAATATTGCACTGACCATTATCGCAGCCGCATTGATGTTTAGCAATGCGTTCGCGAAAGATATCGAACTTCAATCGCCGGACAAAAAAATCAAAATATCCATCGCCGTTACCGATAAAATAACCTGGAGCATTAAGCAGGGAACAACGGCGATTTTGCAAGCCAGCCAACTTGCAATGATCCTCAAAAACAATGTCAAACTGGGCGTTAACCCGGTTTTACAACACCAAAAGTTAAGTCATCACAACAATTTGCTTTTGGCAGATATTCCGGTAAAAAGCAAGAAAATAATCAACAATTACAATGAATTGAAGCTGGATTTTAAAGGACATTACAGTCTTTATTTTAGGGCTTATGATGATGGTGTAGCCTATAGGTTTGAAACCCAGCTGGGCGAGGCATTAATAGAAGTGGAAAATGAAGTTGCAGACTTCAACTTTGGCACTAATAACCGGGTATTCTGGCCCCAGGAAACTGATCCAAACTTTCTCTCCCATTTCGAAAGTTTATATAAAGATTCTACTTTAAATGCCTTCAGTGCACAGCAACATGCGGCCCTTCCCATGTTGGTTTATGCTGAGTCTGGTACTAAAATGCTGGTTAGTGAGGCCGACCTTTATGATTATCCAAATTTATTTTTGTTTGGAACAGGAAGTGACAAACTTACGGCTGGTTTTCCGAAAAATATAGGAGAAAGCCGCCTTGTTGGAGATAGAGGGATTAAAATCACCCGATTGGAAAACCACATAGCCAAAACAAGTGGCCATCGTAAATTCCCATGGCGTAGTATTGCCATTTGCACAGCAGATAAGGATCTTCTTGTCAACAATCTCACTTATAAATTATCAAGTCCTTCTGTTTTAACAGATACAAAGTGGATTAAACCGGGCAAGGTTGCCTGGGACTGGTGGAATGATAATAACATCTATGGTGTCGATTTTAAAGCAGGTATTAATACCAAAACGTATCAATACTACATTGATTTTGCGGCTAAATTTGGATTAGAATACATCATGTTAGATGAAGGCTGGACCAGAACAACTAAAGACCTAACCCATACTACCGCCGATATAAATATTAAGGAAATTATTGATTATGGTAAATCTAAAAATGTTGGGGTTTGGTTATGGACCTTGTGGGGGCCGCTTGATCAAGATATGGACAATATTCTCGCCCTGTACAAAAAATGGGGAGCAGTTGGCATAAAAGTCGATTTTATGGCCAGAGCTGATCAATATATGGTTAATTTTTATGAACGGGTTGCTGCCACAGCTGCTAAACATATGCTCATGGTTGATTTACACGGTGCTTATAAACCTGTTGGCTTAAATCATAAATACCCCAATGTATTGAGCTATGAAGGTGTACGTGGATTAGAAAATAACAAATGGAGTGCAGAAATCACTCCCGCTCATAATGTAACTTTACCATTTATCAGGATGGCTGCCGGACCAATGGATTATACTCCCGGAGCAATGATTAATGCAAACAAGAAGAACTTTAGTATTGTATACAGCGAGCCTATGAGCATGGGAACCAGGGCTCATCAGGTAGCCATGTATGTAATGTACGAGAGTCCGCTTCAAATGTTGGCAGACAATCCCTCCAATTATTTAAAAGACACGTTGTGTACCAGATTTATTGCTCGCATTCCAACAGTGTGGGATGAAACCATTGCCTTAGCAGGAAAGGTGAGTGAATATGCATTAGTCGCCCGAAAAAATGGCAGCAAGTGGTATATATCTGGCATGACTGATTGGAATGCCAGATCAATAGAACAACAATTATTTTTCCTGGATGGACAAACCTATCATATGGATATACTCATTGATGGAATTAATGCGGACAGGCATGCTGCTGACTATAAAATAAGTGATTTAAAGGTTACTAAGAACGACAAGATCAACATCAAAATGGAAAAAGGTGGTGGATGGTGTGCCATTTTAACCCCCGTACAATAGTTTAGTCGCCTTGCTGAGCCAAACCGTTAATTTATAAATCCGGTCGTAAAATCTCTCTACAATCAGAGCATAAAAAAGCCTCGCAAATGCGAGGCTTTTTTATGGAGAGGAGTAATCTATTTTTTAATAATAATTTCAGTGCTTTCGGAAGTTGATAAACTAATTATGCTCGCTTCCCGCTCCTTTGCATTTACATTTTTTACCTGGTAATTGCCAGCGTTGCTTTGTTGTTGTGCAGGTTGGCTTATTCTGATCACCGCAGAAGGCGTAAACTGATCTGCTTTTTGAAGTTTCAACCGGACTTCTCCGTTTGAAACACGATAGCTTAATGATTCTATTTTACCTGCATCCAAAGCAATCCAAAGACCAATTGGTGCAATATATACAGCAGACTTGGCCGCTGTTGTTATTTGAACCTGTACTTCATCTCCCTGCTTTTTCAGATTTCCTCCAAAAGCCAGCCAGCCAAATTCCGGATGTTCTAAAACATAAGTGGCCGTATTTATTGCATATCCAAAAAATCCAGATCCATAATCTCCTGTTATGCCGTCATTTTTTAAGGTTGAGGGGTAAGCGTGAAAAGCTGCCGGAGCAAAACCATCTTTAGTGATGTTAGCAATAGCGCCCAGTAAGCCACCATATCCTGCACGTAAAAGATAAAAGTTGTCCGGGTTTTTTCTATAGTCCATTAATACCGGGATGGCATTTAGCGCAGAACCGTAATGGTGTATCATTCTTTCTACGCGTTGAAGCTTTCCGCCATAAAGAAAATCCCAGTAACGGCGGGCGTTTCCATTGTATGCCCAATGGGGTACAACAGGCATGTAGGCTAAAATAGCATCTAGTGTTACCTTTGCCTTATCATTATAACCAAAGTAGTTCGACCAAACGTAAACCTCTTCCTGTCCGGTCGAATCCCAGGGCATTTCACTACCAAAAGGATAAGCTAATGAACGCCAATGATCTGCACGTTTTTTCATGGCTGTTTCCAGTTCCCGGGCTTGCTCAGCCAGGCCTTCATTTTTTAAGTCGGTTAAAATCAGGTAAAACACTGTACCTTCCATTTGCCCGAATTGCGCATAATGTGATGCTATATTCACCATTGCCATTCCGGTTTGAGCCGCATCAATAAGATGCTGTTTCCAGGTTGTTTGTGCCACAAGCCCCCTATAATTCCTGGCGAGGCGGTACATCAGCCAATGCGCTGCAGCAACATGCGGATAGTTGTAAGAGCGTCCCAGATTGTCAGCTTCCTTTTTAGGCCACGCAGACCATACTTTGAAATTGATATCTGTTCCATAAGTATTTTTAGGAACAGAATCGGGCTCATAAAAAAACAAACTCTTTTTTACCCCGTATTTCTGAGGTCCTGTTTTAAGCTGAATCTGTCCAAACATCACAGTATCCACAAACTTTTGAAGCTTATCTATCTCTGCTTTTTCAGGCAGCACCAACTGTTTCATTATTGCACCCAACCAGGATCCTGCCCCACCCTCATCACTCAAACCCGCAATCCAGGCCCTGTTATCTTGCGTAACCTGCTGTTGTTTTTCATAATCATAAGTAATGGCAGCGGGAGACCTTTTAAAGAGATCATTAGGTTGATCAAACCATTGCTTTGTGGTTAAAAAATTCCCATAACTGGCAATTACTTCAGTTTCAGGCGATATCATTTTGTAATTGATCGTTTGCTCCAGTCCATCCTCGTAAACAACAGATAATTTGGCCCTTCCCCAAACACCCCCTTTAACGGAATAGCTTTTCCAACCGCTTTTGGTACCAGGTAATAGCTTAACGATCAGCGCATTCCCGGGAACAGACCTGATCGATTTAATTTTCTTTCCATAGTGGAGAAATAATTTAGCGTCCACATCCAAAGGCAATACATAGCCGGGTACAGAAATGGCAACAGGTCTTTTATTTTCTATCAGTGTGCTTTCAGTTTCCTGTGCCGCCCCGGAGAGAATGAACTCCAGCGCATAAGTTCTAATTTCGCCGGGCTTCAAACTGATGGATGTTGGTGTATTCCATTGTTCTGCGTTTTTCCATTCATTTTCAGCATAAGCCTTGCTGTGAACCATCCATTCATAAAAGCCCTCAAAGGCAATCCCGCGTGGTGTGCGGTCGTCATTTAACGGATTGTAGGCTTCGAAAGGTGTTTTGCCAACAGGTGCAACTATTAACGAAGGTGCCTGCCCGCTTAAGCGCGTTACCTGTAAGTAGCCTGCGTCGTTCCCAATGTATGGATCATAAAAAACGTTTTTTGCATGGGTTTGTTCAAGTGTCCGCCCTTCCAGTATATTATCAAATATCATGGGAATACCCAATGCACCTATTTCTACATTGTTATCGGTCTTATTCTTCAACTCAAATTTTAATGCCAGCTTTCCATTGTGCATTTCCCAGCTTCGGGTAACTTGCAAAGGAATATCTGCAGGCAAGGTTGCCGAAAGATCTGCAGCAGCCAATACATTTCCTTTAACTGGAAGCGCTTTGATCTGCATTCGCCTGCTGGCCGTACTGTAATTTTTCCAAGCACCATTATTTTCCTGGCGAAGGCGCAAGTTAATATCGCCCAGATGGTATAGCCCATCCGAACTTCTTACCTTTAAACTATCGCTTGGTACGAAATCAAAGTCTTTAATACTTTTAGGTTGTAGTCCAGCCACTGTTTGTGATGATTTGACCAGCTTCAAATTAAAAGCACCGGCGTCAAAGGAAAGATAACCTCCATCCAGGCCAAGAGTTGATGGCTTTTGAGCTAATCTGGTCCAGGGAGACTGTGCAACAACAGGACTGGCCATAAATGTTGTTAAAATAACACCATACCAAAAGCCTAGAAATGCATTTTTAAAATGGTACGTGAATATACCGGCAGAATAATTCATAGTTGATCAGTTTTATGTGCTTGCTGATCTAAAAATAGATTATAAAACACAAAGGAATAGCAATCGCCCTGATTTAGACAAAATCAGCGAACAATATGTTTATTTATGGTAATAGCTGTCCTAAAGGAGCAAAAGTATTTAAGCTGGATTGCTAATACTGCCTTAATGCACCAAAAAACAACATACTGCTAGGGATTAGTGATAATTTGACGCAAAAATACGTTACACACGCAGATTTTTGTATGATCGTGGGAAATAATGTTCTGAAGTTGGCTCTTTTCTCCTCAGGGTAAAAAACTACTTTAAACCAAAAAACCGGGCCAACCAGGGCTTCATTTTTGGAGAAATAGTCCCTGTCTTTTCCGCTTTCCCATCATCATTTCCCGCCTCCTCCATATCTTTATCATATGAACTGGACTGAAAAAGCCCAAAATGAGACATTACAAAATCTGGCCTTGCTTCAACTTGTTTTTTGATTTGCATACTGAAATGGATAAGAATTTATTTTTTTATTTACTCAGCTACGCTATAATACATTTGGTAATCGTAAGGTAATGAGAAAATGCGAAAAAAAATACCCTGTTAGAAAATTATCATGTAAAATATCGCCAAATTACCTCTAACTTTCATTCACCAGAGGTTTCTTGTTAATATCTTGTGTCTTTTAGCTAAAAAAGAATCATAAAAACAAAACGCTTGTTTATAATTTTATCAGGATTTTTAATAGAACATTTAAAATCATTCCATACAACCTGCAAAATAGTATTAAAATGAAGCGGGTTAATTGAGATACAAACCATTGATTACAAAACTAAAATATGAAGATACATCAAACACTCTTACAATTCACTTTGATTGTAAGCGTTTTAACCAGCACTTTTAGCATTGCCCAGGCACAAAATGGAGACCAGATATTAGATGGAATTGGCGAGACAGGGCTAAGTGCCCGCTATGTGTTTGACGGAGATGTTAAAGACTGGTCGAGGAATAATTTTCATGCAAAAATTCAGGGTGAAGGTGCCAAATTTATCCATGATAACCGTTTTGGAAAGGTTTTATCTCTGTCTGGAGACAATAATTCATATATAACGATACCTGGGGCTGTATTAACAGATGTGGAATCGCTTAGCATATCAGGCTGGATACTTTTACGTTCTAAACAATCTGGTCAACATTTTTTCGATTTTGGAAAAGATGCTGAAAACCATTTTTTCGCTGCGCCCGCAGGGATAGGTTCGCTGGAAGGTCTTCAAACTTTTATCACAACTAAATCTCCCATTAAAAAGGAAGCAGTTTCAACTGCTATCGCCTTAAATAAATGGATATATATTACTATCGTGATAGATGTTCCTTCTAAATCTGTAATAACCTACGTTGAAGGTAAACCTGTTTCACAGATTACAGATATTCCCTTGGATTTAAACGCTGTATTTGATCTCCAGTCGGTCAGAAAAAATCAGCTTTTCCTTGGAAAATCAATTCTACCTGGTGCGCCATTCTTAAACGCCCTGATTCACGATTTTCGAATTTACAGGGTTCCACTCAGTGCAAGACAGATTTCAGGAATTTATCGCAATGCGCAAAAAGGGGGTCAGGAAAATACCGTAAATGTAGGTAAACGTGAAGATGACTTACCAAAATTTTCTACCGGAACTGAACAGCTATACAACAGCTATTTAAAAAGTGTGGCGGATGTAACAGTAGAAACCACAGTAGGAAATTTACCGCGATTACCCAGCTATGCATCAGGTGTTTACCAAGCCAATATTAATGGACCAAAAGTACGCATACTCTGGCCTTCCCCAACTGATAATAGCGCTGTGTTGAAAACAGGGACGTATACCATTACAGGGCGTGTGGCAGGCACAAACTTGCAGCCCAAAGCGATTGTTAGGGTTAAAGAAGCTAAAAAATCCTATTCTCCCGTGTTAAAGCTCGAAACCTTCCCGCTAGATCATGTTTCGCTACATGCTGATGCTCAGGGTCACACAACCAAGTTTACAGAAAACAGAGATAAATTTATAACAACATTAGCAAAAACAGACCCCAATTCATTCCTGTACATGTTTCGGCATGCCTTTGGACAGAAACAGCCTGATGGCGCTAAACCACTCGGCGTATGGGATAGTGAAGATACGAAATTAAGGGGCCACGCTACAGGTCATTACTTATCTGCTATTGCGCAAGCTTATGCAGGTACGGGATATGATAAAGCACTACAGGCTAACTTCTCTAAAAAGATGGAGTACATGGTCGATGCCTTATATGAGCTGTCACAGTTATCGGGAAAAGCTAAAAATGCAAACGGCCCTAGTGTATCCGACCCTCGAGCCGTACCATTTGGTCCTGGCAAATCAGATTATGATTCAGATTTAAGTGATACAGGTATTCGTACCGATTACTGGAACTGGGGAAAGGGATTTATCAGTGCTTATCCACCTGATCAGTTTATTATGCTTGAAAAAGGAGCTAAATATGGCGGGCAGAAGAACCAGGTTTGGGCACCCTACTATACCCTTCATAAAATCTTAGCCGGTTTGATGGATGTATACGAGGTAAGCGGAAATAAAAAAGCGCTTGAAATTGCCACCAACATGGGCGATTGGGTATATGCCCGGTTGAGCCAATTACCTCAGGAAACCTTGATAAAAATGTGGAATACCTACATTGCCGGTGAATTTGGGGGCATGAATGAATCTATGGCCCGCTTATATCGAATTACTGCAAACCCAGATTATCTTAAAACCGCACAGTTATTTGACAACATTAAAGTATTTTTCGGAGATACGGCACATTCGCATGGGCTGGCAAAGAACGTAGATCTGTTCCGGGGTTTACACGCCAATCAACACATACCCCAAATTGTTGGTAGTATAGAAATGTATCGTGTATCCCATCAAGCCGAATATTATAGCATAGCTGATAATTTCTGGAATAAGATGGTTAACGATTACATGTATAGCATTGGGGGTGTTGCGGGCGCCCGAAATCCCGCAAATGCAGAATGCTTTGTTGCACAGCCAGCTACCCTCTATGAGAATGGGTTTTCGGAAGGAGGCCAGAACGAAACCTGTGCCACCTATAACATGCTAAAATTAACAGGCGATTTGTTCCTTTTCGATCAGCGGGCAGAGTTAATGGATTATTATGAGCGTGGGTTATATAACCACATTTTAGCTTCAGTAGCTGAAAACAGCCCGGCCAATACTTACCATGTTCCCCTCCGGCCAGGGTCTGTAAAGCAATTTGGCAATGCTGATATGACAGGTTTTACCTGCTGCAACGGTACAGCAATAGAAAGCAGTACCAAACTTCAAAATTCAATTTATTTTAAAGGAAAAGATAACCAGTCACTTTATGTGAACCTGTACATTCCCTCTACCCTTAGCTGGACAGCACGTAACATAACTTTAGAACAAACCACCAATTTCCCCTATGAAGATCATAACCGTTTAACCATCAAAGGAAGTGGAAAATTTGACATTCATGTTCGTGTACCGGGATGGGCTACCAAAGGATTCTTTGTAAAGATAAATGGCAAGGAAGAAAAGCTGCAGGCAACGCCGGGTAGTTATTTAAAGATTAGCCGCAACTGGAAAAATGGCGATGTTATTGAATTGAAAATGCCTTTCCAATTTCATTTAGATCCTGTAATGGATCAGCAAAACATAGCAAGTTTGTTTTATGGCCCAATTCTGTTAGCTGCTCAAGAGCCTGAAGCGCGAAAAGACTGGCGCAAAATAACCTTAAATGCCACAGATATTGGCAAAACCATCAAAGGTGATCCTGAAAAACTAGAGTTTACCATTGACAATGTTGTTTTTAAACCATTTTATCAAACTTATGGACGTCATTCTGTTTACCTGGATGTAACCTTGAAATCGGGAGACTGATCCCGAGCGTTAGAACATGTCGGTCGTTATTTAGTATTGAATAAGTTCATCCGGGAGGGGATTAGCTTTCCAGAATTTTAATCATTTCAGCATGAAAATATCCTGGTAATTATAGTTTTGTACTTACATTACATTTTAAGCCATGAGAAATACTTTATTAACGAAAAACAGCATTTTAGCACAGGAAGAAAAACTTTACAGCGCGATAAAAGATGGAAATATCAATTTGCTGGATGAACTCCTGCACCAAGATTTATTATTCATCGTTCCCAGTGGAGAGGTAATTACGAAAAAAATTGATCTGGACACCTACCGGGATGGGAAATTAAAAATCAGCGAACTTCTTCCAACAGCTGAGAATTTGAATATCATTGATGATGTTGCGGTAGTTACAGTAATAATGGAGATAAAAGGGGAATTTGACCAGGCTCCATTTGAAGCAAAATACCGTTATATCCGATTTTGGAAACAATTTGATGATGGCCTTAAAGTTATTGGAGGAAGTGGAATAGCCATCTGATTGGACATCCAGCCAAAAATGAAAGCGCTTTGCCGAATGGCGTTCGCCTCGGATATTTTATACTTGTGCCGTAATTATCTGCCAATGTATAAATAGAGCCCTCAAGTGACAGAATAAAGACAGCAAAGTTTGGATATCTATGGAAAGGAGTTGAATATTTCTTTGAAAAATAGGGATGCCTGATAAACTCAAAGACTAGAGGAGCAGGTCTCTGATCAGTAAGAGATATGTTTTGAGCTGGTCAAATCATATACTTACTTCTTTAAACGAGATTTTATTCTAATCTTTAGCTTAAAATTAACCTCACGTGAGTTTTCCCATTATTCTGTTGATTGGCGCTATGCTTTGCCGGATCTCTTTTATGGTCGTAACCGTGTTCCATGAACTTGGCCATGCGATTTCAGGAATGCACTTTTCGAAAGGGGGTGCAACCATTTACCTGGGTTCCTATGGAGATGCCTCCTGCTCTGCGAAATTTTCAGTAGGAAAACTAAAAGTTTACATTCGGAAAAACCCCTTCAAGTGGTCTGGCGGGATGTGTGTACTGAATAATAATTTATTTCCGGTTAATAAAAAGATTGTAGAGCTGCTGGCGGGCTCACTCACGCCTTTTCTGTTTGGATCTGTTTTCTTTTTTGTGGCACTGTACTTTGATATGCATGGTTCAGTCAAACTTTGCAGTGGGATTTTTTTGGGAGTAGCAATTTTCAGTATGTTTCAAAGCCTTGTCCCCTCTTCTACACCTGTTGAGAGCTTTCAGGGAAAATTTATTAATAATGATGGGCAGCAGATCAAAAAACTGTTGAAGTTCAGAAAGGTAGCCCCTGTGCTGGACCTGGCTGTAGAATTATATGACCAGTCGCAGTATGAAAAGGCTGCCGAGCTATTTGATAGCCAGGTGCTCCCCTTTGTTAGGGAACCGGAAATTTTTAAGCTTGCAACCCTCGCCTATTTACATGCGAAAAATTTCGAAAAAGCCAGTAAAATGTCTGCTGAACATTTAAAAGTAGCAGCCTTCGATGCAGATGATTTCTCGAATGCAGCTTTGGCCTGTTCGCATATTGAAGAAAATGACCAGGCACTGGCCTATTACCATGAATCACTTTTGCTTGATCCTTTACATAAATATTCACTGAACAATCTTGGTTTCACTTTAAATAACATGGAGCGGTACCAGGATGCTATTCCCTATTTTGACAGGGCCATAGCGCTTGATCCTAAATTTGCTTATTCGTATAACAACCGCGGACTTGCTAAGTTAATGCTGGGGGACCGGCAGGGCGGACTAGCGGATATTGATAACTCGTTTAAACTTGATCCTGAAAATGCATATGCATACCGAAATCTGGGTATTTACCACCTCACACAAAATGAATACGAGGTGGCCCTGGAATTGTTTGAAAAGGCAAAATCATCAGATCCCGATACCCATAAAATAGATTATTTTCTCGAGGTGGCCAGGCGGCAGCAAACGCTATAAAAGACATTGTATAGGCTAAAATGGCCTTCTGAAGTTTGACGTGCTATTAAAAAAATCTCCCGTGAATAAATCCCAGGGATTATATTTTAGCTGACAAGTTTCTTGTGTAAACAGACGCTTCGGGCTGCTGTACAGTGATGTTGTAATGCGGAATGAAATTTTTCGGGATGATGTCGATAGGTAATTGGGCAGCAATAGCTAAAAAACTAGAGGATTATTATATTTAACGAATGGAAAATCAAAAAGGGAAAAGCTTTTACCTGATATTTGTGCTGGCTTTAGGCTTTACGGTTTATTACGCTTTTTCTGTTTACCGGGGGCAACTTGCGAATGGCTTCTTATGAAGATGCAAGACGGGATAATGAAATCTCGATTGGTAAACTCGACAGTCTTATCGCGCTTACCGATGAGAAGGGTTATACTGAAAAGGAAATTAATAACCTGGCTGATCAGCGGGAATCGGCTTACCACATGCGAGATGTTATCAAAAACAATAAGATCGTGGGATCGGGAGTTTACCACCGGCGTTTGCTGAAGCTGTATTTAGGTTTAGGGGTGATGGCGATCTCTTTTGGAATGTATCAATATTTAAAACGCAGGAAAGGCGGAACTCACCAGGCCCCGGATGATATCTAAATCGAAGGCTTAAAGATATCGATAATTTTTACGCTCATTTGCTGGAATTTACGCTGCTTTATCCTGATTGCTGATCAATAAAGTGGATCACTTTTATTTGCGCACGCACCAGGTGGTCATGGCTCTCATATTTTGTACGTTGGTGGTTTTGATGGGTTCGTGAAGTTCCCCTCCTAGTCGTTTGGTAAGGCGCAACAGCATTTCCTGGTTGACTAGAAAGCGTTCCGATCCGTCTGGAAGAATGTACCTCCCGTTTCCTATAAAGTGTACTGAAGATTCTATACCGATTTCTGAGGCGAGGCGGCAGAAAAAATAACCTCCGGGTTTCAGTACGCGCCACATGGAATCGAGCATCAGTTCAAAATGTTCGAGGTTTTCGGCAAAATGAAGCACTGCGCTGCTGATGATCAGGTCGAATTTTTCGTTTTCGAATGGCAGGTTTTCTACTGTTGCTACGCGGAAATTTTCTTCGGGGCTAATCAGCGGGTAACCGGCGGTAGTTTTTCTAAGCTGGGATATGGCTTCTTCGCTTTTGTCTACTCCGAAAACATGATAACCACTGTTTAAAAAATAAACCAGGTTTCTGCCTGTCCCACATCCGGCGTCTAAAATGTTGGTGCAATCAGCATAAGTTCCTTTGAGGAGTTGGTCAAAGAGATAGATGTCTATATTTCCGTAAGTTCCCTGTGGGTTTGGCCTGATAATCATTCAAGAGCTAAAGATAAAAACTATAAAGCGAGTTACCGATTTTGAGGCTGTCTTAGTTTAAAGATCAAACTGGTAGTAAAATATCTACTTTGTGAAAATCTATTTTGATGTGGCTGATAAATGGAGTGTTTATTGCAAGTGTATTTCAGCTGGTTAACAGGTGCCAGCCGTCAAAGGGTTTTACGGTAGCACAATTGGGACCTCCATCCTTGCCTGTGCCGGGAACCTTGGTGCTCAGTAACAATGTGGGATTTGCCGTCAACTCATTTACTATTTCCCATGTAATGCCGCTAAGGGGAATCTTTAGTCGCCTGCTCCACTGGGTATTGGTTTGTCCGGCGTAAGTGCCGATACCGATGTAGATAAATTTCCCTCCGCTCGGGCCTTGGACAAATGGTCCGGAAAGTTTTGGGAATTGGTCAGTTTTCGGATCTCCTTTTAGGGTTACCGGGCAAAGGAAAGAGATATCTCCAGAATTTACATTTTGCTTTTGGGTTAGCTCATAGGCATTGCCGGTTCCTTTTTGCAGGGCAAAATCTACTGCTGGATTGGGTTCGGTTAAGGTGATCTTAAGTTTTAGTTCGGTATTCATTACAGCAGGGAAATTTGCACTACTAAATTTATAAAATTATACTGAGATGTAGAAAGGTGAAAATTAGGAAGAGCACTTACATTTCATATAAATTTATTAGGAATTGTTTTGCTCTTGCGCATCAGTGTCTATAACGATTACCCAGCCATCAAACTTATTTGTCTTGTTGAGCCTACCGATGAGAACATGGTTTCTGTTCAATTATGCAGAACCAAAAGTCTTAAACTGTATTTTATTGTAGAGTTAGCTGGATTGGGATATTTGGGGCTAAGGTATTTCAGGATCAGCCTTTTCTTATCTGCTGAGAAAGTTCCCTGCAGGCATTCGTTGTCGGATTTTTCATCTGAATTATTTCTTGGAGTAATAGTTAATGAGCAGGCATTTTGGAGGCAAGAATGGTACTGATTAAAAATGGAAAGATACACAGACACGCTATGGTCGACCGCATTTTGCGGAGCTGAACAATAGTGCTAGACTTATGATCTTTTATAAAAGAAGGAACCATCGTAATGTCTTTTACTGATATCGCTGGTGATGGATTGAGAATCCTTTGCATCAAATCAGCACCTGGGACAGGCGTAATATCGCTCAGCCTCCCAGTATGGTCAGGGGCTTTCTCACCCCAAGTTACTCACGATATTTGTTGGAGGCTTGCCAAAAGTACACCAGCTGATTTGGGTTTCACTACTTAACTTAATCGATCATCAGCCAGAGAAAGCCAATAAAATTGTAAAATGAATCAAATGTTGACAGCACTCTTGATATTCATTTCATTCAGTAAGAAGGCATTGCACAACGTTAATACTACATATCTACAGGAAAAATCGAAAAAGAAATGATGTAGTCTTACTTTAAGCTGAGGGGATATGAATTTGAAATGGTAACGTTCACTCTTGAAATCGTCCTATATTGACCGATTATTCCATCTTTCCACTTCAATGAACAATTGGGGGATATGGTTTAGCGTAACTCACTGAATACAAGAATTGTTCATTTTCATTCTTTTGTAAAATGTAAACTATTTGTCTTTTTATTTGCATTAGTAAATATGATTTAATACTACTGATATGAAAATATAAAATGTCATTTATATCTAATAATTAATACAAAATTATATCTAATTAAAAAAAGTGATTCCCGATACACTTAAAACAAGGGGCCAGCGCGGAGGCTGTAAAAGCGGAGGTGTGACCGAAAAACCTTAAAAAGAGTAGGAAATCTAATCGCTTCATCCATGAGTATCTCCTCATCTAATCTCGGCTCGTCAGTCAATATTGCCGTTGCCACAACACTTGATGCCATCAATTCAACCATGTTCGAATATCTTTACGAACAGCAGCTCCCGGTAATCAACTATTGCTGGGTTCAGCTTGAAACCGGCGGTGCATATGTACCGATCAGCCTTGATGATTTAATGACATTACCGGTAAGTCAGGGCGGTACCAATGGTACCAATCCCTTTACTGTTCCAACCTGGCAGAGCGGTGATCCCCTGACTCAGGATATTTCCAATCTGCAAAACTCAAATTTCGCTTGCGGGATCCAGCTGCAGCTTGGTATCCCTCCGGGAATGGCAATGCCTGGTGGAGAGAATCCTGCTGGCCTGCCTGTATTACCCCCGATCCTAACAGTTAATTCCACAAACACCAATACAGCTGTATTTAATATGCTGTGTTCGCAGTACCAGGTGTGTTTTGCAGCCTGGGGTAACCATGGTAGCTATGCATTTAACAATGACTCCCAGCCCAGCGGATCTGCCTGGCTGACTACGGTGGATGTTCCCTTGAAAACGCTTGTAGTTCCGCCCGGTATCGACACCTTACCGCCCGCGGTACTCAATCAGCTGAAAATCCTGGGCGAGGACCTTTTCAGTATCCAGCAGCTTTTTTTGGAGTTTGCCAGTGCTATTCTCAGCGGTACCCCACCATTTATCAGCGGTTTTCCACCGGAGGTGCAAAATCTGATCACTTCACAGATGGTGCAGAAGGTTTTTGAAAACAATCTCAACCAGGGCCTTTCGATACTTGGCTATACCCTTACGCAGAACGATCCCAATCTATTGCCTTCTACCCTTAGTATCGGATCATTGACACAGGTTTTTGACCAGTATAGCCCGCCCAGCAGTGGGACGGCCGGCCTGAGTACATTAAATTATTTATGTAACCAGGGCAGTACTCCACCTCCCCAGAATTATTCCGGCATCGACTGGAACTGGATTGACAGTGGCAGTAGCGCCACCCAATATGACGGTGCGGTTGCGATCAGCAGTGATGTTTTTATCCCTTATTTTGCCACTTTGCTTGAACCTTTTGTCCAGGCGAACTGTAATACCCCGATAATGTCAGCCTACTATCATATTGCTGAACTTCACTTTGAATACGGCATCCAGTCATCTCCAGCTCCCGGCTACACTAGCGGAACTGATGGAAATATTATCAATTACACTTTTAATAGCGGAACGGTCGAGACCAGTTGTGGTCACCACGGCCTTTTGGATTATTATAAGTATGAATCCTATATCAACTATTCGATGACTGTAACGGTGAATGGCAACCAGGTAACTATTGTCCAGCAATTGGTTGTCTATGCTTCAGTCGAATGGGAATCCAGTGCAACAGAGTGGAGCGGAAACTATATTGATACCACCATTACACAAGTTTATACACTTAGCGCAGGAGCAGGTGGGACACTTCTTTTCTCTAGCGCCCCTCCAATCACCTCTGAAAACGGGCAGCAACCGCCTAGCAATATCGCCGCTAACCTTTTGCTCGGAATCAAGCAGATGACCGATTGCATCAACAAAGCTGTTCAGATGACCACTGCCAACCTGGGGGCAATTCCCGCTGCCAGCATCAACACTTTTGTTTTCCCGGGCGGCCAGACTTTTAGTTTCGCGGAACCCCAGTTCTCCCAAAGCAATGACCTGGTCTCTTACATTACCTATAATAACCCTTCCAGCTAATCCCGCGGACAGTTAAACTCAGCAACTCCATACCGGCATCAGGGCAACTTTGCTGATGCCCGCTTTTTCTTAATTCAGCACTTCTCATACGCCGGGGCAAGACCTGCCCCTTTTGGCGCGGAAGGTGGTGCTGTAAATCTTTCTTAAACCATACCTATCATGAGTAATACCATAAACTATTCATCTGAAATGATGCCCAATTATCTTCAGGCATCTATTATGGCCCCTGATACCACATTTGAGGTTTTGCAGGATAACCAGGGCAATGCGCTGATGTTCTCGATCGGTACCGACGGCGTATTTTATGTTACCAGCCAGACTCCCCAAAGCTCCAGCGGCTGGATACAGCTTGACTTAAGCACCACCGTGATGACCGGTCAGTTTTCAGGCGGGAGCTGTAGCAAGATCAGCGTTGCCCAAAATACCCAGGACGGAACAATCGGTCTTGCGATGGTGGCTACTGTTAACGGTGCGGACAACCTGTTTTTGTGTTTGGGCAATTCCAATTCGGATATGTCCTGGTTAAAGGCCCCAAACTGGGTTTATGCGGGATATGATTCCAGTTCCACCGCGCCCAGTCCTTTTGTGATTGCCAATGTGTTTATCAGCGAAACGCTGGACGGTCAGTTTATTATTGCAGACCTGGATAACCAGCAGGTGGTTGACAGGTTCTATATCACTCCTGGGGCGAGCCAGTGGTGGAACAATAATTCTCTGCCGATTGATCTCAATACGAGCGACTATATGGGCTGCATCGGCCGCGCATCTACAGGGGGGCCTGTTGACGGTATGTACACCGGAGGCTCGATCGATGGGACAGCACAATTGATCTACTGTCCGGTTTATAATTACTTTGGAAATTCCGCGCCGAGCCCATCGACGCTGTTTCTCCCAGGTAATTTGATTCCACAGGCTATGGCTGCTTTCCGTAACGGCAGTAGCAATGAAACCTCAGACCTACTGGTAACCTCGGATGACGGTGAGACCGGCAGTCTTTTCTATTTCGCTTACGATAAGCAGGGCAATCACTCAGAAGGTGTGCTGCTATTTCAGGACAGTCTGCTTGTCAGGGTTTCTTACCTCCAGGCGGTACTTAATGATGGGACGCTGACTGTTTGGGGGCTTAATGGCGCAGATGAACTTTTCTATCTGACCTGTCCTTATACCCTTGGCAAGCCCGGAGCATGGTCGACCCAGACTCCGCTTCCCATAGGAACCCAGGTTGATCTGGTATCTCCCTATGTAAATATCAACAATAACGCTAACACGATTTTCGCGGTTGCGGTCAATACTTTGTATATCCTTACCAGATCGCCTCAAACTGGCCTATGGTCAACCTCTGTAGTTACCCTTCCCCCTCCGCTATCGGATTCGCCATCATTGACCTATAATTCTTATACGACTACCGTACAGTTGCTCGATGAGAACAATCAACCCCTGACCGATACACCGCTTATGCTTGGCGCAAACACCCAGTCAGCCTTTTATATCAACAACCTGTATTATGTGCTGGACACAACGCCAATTCCGGTAAATACTGATAGTTCAGGTAACATCACCATTATTGAAAGTATTACTGATTTGACCGGAACGATGCTGTATGTTTCGCAGGATGGAACCGGTGTGGTCGCTATTAACCCGATGAATACTGCCTTTGGGCAGGTTGCCCAGCTCAATACCGTATCATCGCTGCAAAGCGCGGTAGTGACCGATCAGTATGGTAATACCACTCCCCTGGTGCCAGCAGGCACCTCGACCGATGACCTGCAGACCGTAGCAGATTCCAATAATTCACTTTCTACGGCATACAATAGTTTTTCTTCTTCCGATTACGTCCTCAGGGCAGCCGGTTTCAATAAATTCAACGCACCTGTACTGGTAGGTTTTGAGAGCGCGATCAAGGTAGATATCGGTGACTTATTTCAGATGCTGGATTCGGCGGCGAAATTCGCCGTTCAGGTAATCAAGTCGGATGCTGAGCAGGTATGGAATTTCATCGCTACGATCGGGGAGGACATTTACCAGGCGGTCCTGGACACGGTTTATGCAGTGGTTGGGGCGGTGGAATGGGTATTCAAGCAGATTGAAGTCGCAATTGAAGACCTGCTGGCCTTTTTAAGCTTTTTGTTTAGCTGGGAGGATATTGTGACTACCCATAAGGTAATGAAAAACTTTTTCATCCAGTCTACCCAAGCCGCTATCGAGAGCCTTTCCCAAATGGAGGCGGACATACCCAATATATTTACGGCCTTGATCAACCAGATCAATGGCTGGACTGACCTGCCTTCCCTGCCCCAGACTCCCGACAGTACCACAGCGAGTAGCCCTGCTCCTACCGCGCAGAACAGTAGCCCCTCTACACTGATTGCCTACCACTTCCAGGGAAATGTGTCAAACGCGAGCTCTTCTGCCACCCCGCCTTCTTACCCGCAGGATATTTTCCAGGATTTACTGAATCTGCTGAACCAGGAGGAAAAAACCTTGCTGGATGCCTGCAACGCAATCAATACGCAGATCATTATTCCTTTCTCGAGCCTTAGCGCAACGGAAATCCTCCAACGGTTTTTGGGAATCGTGACAGACACTATCCTTGGGGCAACCGAAGATATTATGATTGCTATTATCCAGCTGCTCATCCAGCTTTCTGGCGATGTAATCGATGTGATGACTGCGCCGATCCATTTTCCGGTACTCTCGGATATATACAAATGGCTGACCGGAGATGAGCTTTCTTTTCTGGACGTGGTTTGCCTGGTTGCAGCTGTTCCGACTACCCTTTGTTATAAAATTTCAAATGATGCTGCTACAGGTTCAAAGGCTGCGCCTTTTCCAAATGGGGATGCATTTACCAATGCCCTGCTGAATGCGACCAGCTTTGCACAAATCCAGCAGGCTTTTTACTCTACTGCTCCAGCACCTAAAGGGAGCGGTCGGGTATTTGCCGCTGAAAGTTCGCCTGTATTGAATGAATCTGCAATGAAAACAATCGGTTTCGTTACCGACTTCTTTGCACTGGGTGGAGCGCTTGTTTGCGGGGTTACCTCATCGATACTCAAAGCACTCTCGATAGACCAGGAGGACCAGCCTAAGATTTTGATCACCATCAACGCCGTTGGAAACGTAGCCTACGTTTCTCCTAACCTGCCGGCCTGGATCAATGCCGCCACCACTACTGATGCATGCGATTGGCTCAACAATGCGCTTACCGGCATATCCATTATCAAAGGGTTCACCAACATATTCATTTCCCATGATCCTGGGTATTCGATGTGCTCTTCGGGGACAGAAACGGTAATCAACATGATCTGGAACGTGCCGGTAGCGGCGACGCTCATAGACAATGCAGATGATTGTACCAGTACGTATAAATCACTTATCCCCGCTTCGCTTGGAAACTTTGCATTTAATTTCGGGGGTATTCTTGAACTGCCGATACTCGGTGCTGAAGATGATCCACCGACATGGGGCGTGCTGCTGGCCTCACAAGACGCGCTGATGTTGGCTTATGGCCTTTTTATGCCCATTGCAGGTGGCATTTATGCATTCGCGCCTGATCAAACGGTAAACTAAAGGTTGCAATTTATCTTCAGGCAGTACCATAGATAACTGTTGCTGTTTCGGCAACAGTTATCTTAATTAACCACTGATTAAAGCATTTTAGGATTCGATAAAGAATTGGTCACCCATCTATTATTCATGTCTATATCTGCTGAGAAAGTTTGAACTTGAAGTGGGGACTCCATATCATTATGCACCTGATGAATCTTATGCCTATACAAATTAGGGGCATCAGATCCGTTTATTCAATTATTGCGTACCGCTGCTTTTATAGTCTGTGTACCACTGGAAAAACATTATAAACCTCTGCCCTGGGATAGAGTTCATCCTGGTTGTCCCTTGTTGTGTTCCAGTAGCTGTGCATTTTGGATGAAAATCTTCTCATCTCTGCCTTTTTCATTAAACTTCCTGTTTTTAATTTGGTCATGTCGAGATTTACGCACTATTGTCTGGACTATGCTGATTTCTCATGATTTCGTCGACGATTTTTTCTGCTGTTTGATAGCTGATACAGTTTTGCTGATCTATGGTGAGCCTGTGTCCTTCTCCCGTTGATCTGATTTCCGGTATAAGGCCAGGGGATTGCTCAATTGCAATTGTCTTGATGTTCAGCGTATCTTTGTAGCTTGGAACAAGGTTCGTAGCCAATCAAAATATGGAGTCTACCTGAAAAACAAAGAATTAGAGACAAAAAAAATGGGACGAAAATCTTCTAAAAAGACCTCGTCCCAATGGGGGTGGAGTTCCTTACTCTTGTCCACCGATTTTATATACGATTTAACGCGTTTGGCGAAGCTAAAGGAGAAAATGATAGAGATAGATCCACGGCTTACCACCTAAGATTTGCCATTTTTGTCCTTTTGCATGCGCATAACTTTAATCATTTTTTGTACCTAGTAGAGTTCTTTGAAAACGCTCTACTAGGTATTTTTTATTCGTTTAACTCGCAAATCCTCCAGACCGAAAGGTGGCTGAAATTTGCATGTTATCGCCACGATGAATGCCTAAAAGACTATTCCATCACAGAAATAGGATACCTCACTTAAAAGTATATCCCCCATTAAGGAAAGTAAGGATCCCAAGGAATAAGGTAGTTAGAAGATGAACTAGACGAAAACCATTCTCACCTTCACAAATCTTTAAGCAGATAGAGATTTGTTAGCTGGAGGTTTTAAAGAACTCTGTTCAATTTTGAACACTACCGATACTACAACGCCTTGGACACTTTTAATCTGAAAACTTCCTCCCAACTGTTTACTGAGGGCCTTCATCATTTCCATACCCAGTGAGGAAGTTTCGGTAAGATTAAAGTCTGAGGGAAGTCCTTTGCCATTATCTGAAACACTCAGCATAATGGTTTCGGGAGCCGTTAATTTTGCTTTAATTAATATTTCCCCACCCTGAGCATCGAATGCATATTTTATGGAGTTGGTAATGGCTTCATTCAATATCAGGCCCATTGGAACTGCTTGGGATATATCCAGATTCACGTTATCCAGCTCCTCCCTAAACCTAATTTTCCGCCGGTTACAATCATAGCATGTGTTGAGGTACCTGGCCAGATCATTGATATAATCGGCCATAACAATTGTGGCCACACTGCTTTTGTTATAAAGCTTTTGGTGTATGATAGAAATGGCCTGTACCCTATTCTGGCTATCTTTAATGGCTTCTATTGCATCCGTATTCTGAAGATATGCCGATTGGGTATAGAGCAAGCTCATTACAATTTGCAGATTGTTTTTCACCCGATGATGAATTTCTCTCAGCAACCATTCTTTTTCTGTCAGCAGATCCTCCTGTCTTTTTAATAGACTGTCTTTATCCCCCAGTAGTATTTCCATATCGCCGAGCAAGGTAGAAAGCTTATGATTTTGCGCGTTGATTTCCTCCTGCTTTCTTTGCAGGCGAACATTACTTCGCTGTTTCCCGCGATAGGCGAAGTAAATAATCACTGCAAGTATGATGGTGCCCATAACACCAGCCAGAGTGATATTTCTCTGCCTATTTACTTTTTCCAGCTTACTTTTCTGAATCAATGCATCATTATTCAGGGACTGAATGGTCCGGTCCTTTTTAACTGAATTATAGTTAGCCTCCAGTTCGTTAATCTGCTTGGTAGTAGCTACATTATTTAATGAATCCTGCATTCGCCTAATCAGTTGAAATCCGGCTAATGCGGCAGAGAAATTGCCTGCTACAGAGTCCAACTTAAATTTATACCCTAAAAAAATAATTCGGGAGGAAGCAGAAAATCTTTTTAAAGGCAATGTCTGAAGAAATTTGAATTCTTCTGACAACTTGCTCCATTGTTTTGTTTGAATATAATGATTGGGCAGCGGGTCATAATTTTTGATAAATTTATCAACGATATAAAAGAAAGGATTGTCTGCCAGTGTTTGATGAAGTTTTCCAAATACTTTTTTAAAAGTGGGAACTAATGCCGCTGCTTCTTTGTTTCGGCCGAGGAAGTTATAAAGTTGCATTTTTCTACCCAGATAGGCTCCTTGTTGTTCCAGTGTTTTGAGCGCAAATTTTTTAGGGGTACTGCCTAGATAAGTAAGAGCTGTATTATAATTTTTCAGCGCAATGCAACTACCGATAATGCCATTAATGGCAGTGTAATAGCTCTCCTGATCATTCAATTTAAAACACAGATCGGCGCCCTTTTCATAATAAGGTATGGCCTGTTGGTACTTATTATTTTCCTGGTAACAAATTGCAAGGGATATGCTGAAAAAAGCAGCATCCTGATCGCTCCGGTTTGGATCTGCATCACAGGCTTTCATGCATTCTATTTTAGCAAGCAGTTTTTTCTGAAGCTGTCCTTTACGCGAATACACTTCTGCCAGCATATAATAACCGTAGTATATCCTGGGAAATTTAATGGCTTTATATTCTTTGATTACTGTTAAAAGTTTCATTTCGGCCTGATCATATTTGCCCTGGTTAAGGTCCGCATCGGCAATTTTGCCAAGTGCATCGGCAGTTTTTAGTCTATGACTACCAAGCTTGTAAAGTTCATAGGCCTTGTAGTAACACCTGCTACGGGTTTCAAGTAACCGGGGATCATCATACTGTAACGAATTACCATAAATCGTCCAGTAATCAGCTTCTTTTTGAGTGTCTCCTTTTTTATAATAATAGTCGGTGATCTGGCGAAACAGCGAGTCAGCAGTTTTAAAATCCTCTTGTATGATATAAGTATGTGCTTTTTCCGAGCGTGCGAGATTAAGCAAATCCGGATTGCTGATTTTTAGACTTAATGTGATGGCGCTATTAAAATAATAACGCGCTGTATCAAGCTGATGTACACTTGGATCCTGTTTAATCTTATAAAAACGCCCCAGGCGTATTAAGGCATTCACTCTGCCTGTGTCTGGCCGGGTCATACTGAATTCCTTTTTTAATGCATCAAGCTGTTGGGCCCATATTGAGGTTGACATACAACAGCATAAAAAACAAGAAAACAATAAGTAAAAAACTGATCTTAATAGCCGGTGTTTCATCATATTCATATCCCAATTGGGCAGTTTGTAGGCTTAGGAAAAGAAACCAACATTAAAAATAACTATTTTAACGGTTTGAACGATACCTAAGCTGTTATTTTAGGCTCATATCATTTCCCGGGCTCATTAAAGGGGGATTGTAAACCACTTCACAAACCTCACTTAAAATACTAAAAATCAGTACTCTAATAAAAAAAACGCAATAATCAATCTACTGGTCTGTTTGGATGTAATCCAATTTTGAAATGTTTAGTTTTCTCATTTTCGCATGCAGTGTCGTGGGTGGCAGGTCGAGATATCTGGCTGCACCTCCTGCCCCGGCAATCTTTCCACCGCACCTTTTTAATACGGCAATAATATGTTTTTTCTCTACTTCTGTAAGGGTTCTGTTTTCGAAAATATTTTTTTCATTATTTACCGGACGCTCATCCGGTAAACATACTTCTTTCAAAATATTACCCTGGCTTAACAGGATGCTTCTCTCCATCAGGTTCTCGAGCTGTCTGACATTTCCGGGCCAGCTGTAGTTTTTTAGTTGGGAAATAGCCTTACTGGAAATCACACTGAGTTTTTTACCTGTCAGCATGTTATAACGTGTAAGAAAGGAATTTGCCAGTTCGATAATGTCTTCTCCCCTTTCTCTTAAGGCTGGCAGGGAAATCGGAAACACATTGAGCCTGTAATACAGATCGGCTCTGAACCTCCGTGCATCAACTTCAGCACTCAGATCGCGGTTAGTGGCGGCAATGATCCGCACATCGACCCGGATTGTTGTTTTGCCGCCTATCCGCTCAAACTCCCGTTCCTGGATTACCCGTAAAAGTTTGATCTGCAACTCCGGTGGCATTTCCCCGATTTCATCCAGAAAAATTGTTCCCTGATGGGCCATTTCGAATTTACCAATCCGGCGTTCAACCGCGCCCGTGAACGCTCCTTTTTCATGTCCGAAAAGTTCGCTTTCGATCAGATGAACAGGAAGTGTTGCGCAGTTTATCGTCACCATCTGCATATTCTTCCTGGCCGAGGTCTGGTGGATGCCCCTGGCAATTACTTCTTTACCAGTGCCTGTTTCTCCCAGTAGCAGAACGGTTGAATTGGTTGGTGCTACTACGGACATGAGGTGGTAAATCTTTTGCATTTCCGGGCAACTCCCGATAATATGGGGATAATACGGGTGATAACTGGGTGAAAGGGACTGACTTTTAATGCCAGATTTCGTTTCAGCGGATATTAGTTCAGGGTTAAATAGCTGAAAATTCAAGCTTGCAGGTCTTACGGCTTCTTGAATTGCGGGATGAGATATTTGTGGAGTGACCATTTTGATTTTAATTTAGTTGGAGATTTCATTCCCCTGGCTTCGAATTTTGTGCCAGCCTGCCCAATAGCCCAAGAAGCTGGACTTTTTACTTTGAGCGACGAGATATCGTCGGAAAGACTTTTGAAACAGATTATATTTCGTCACCCCGGAGTCCTGATTACAGTCAGGCAATCAAGTGGAAAGCAGAAAAATCCTAATTCAGACTCAAATCATTTTTTTTTATGGTAATTGTCCAAAAATACAACTGTCAGCTCTCAAGCGGTATCATACGGCACACATATTGAATAGGAGCTAATGCAAAAAAGATATCCAGTGATTTTCTACCTGAATGGTAAATATTCAACAGATAAACGGATATTTGAAATAGCTTTATTATTATATATCGATGAAGAAAATACTGATTGTTGAGGATGAATCACTCGTAGGCCACCATTTGAAATTAATTTTAACCGCGGCGGGGTATAAAGTTACGGGTATTTCAGAGTCAGTTGAAGAGGCATTGGCCTCGATTGATGAGCAACTGCCTGATCTTGTACTACTCGACATCCATCTCAAGGGCATAGCAAACGGGATTGATTTGGCCAGAAAGCTTACTGCACGGAATATGGCTTTTGTATACCTTACTGCCAATTTCCAGGGTAGTTTGCTCGAAGAGGCTAAATCTACGCTGCCTTTTGGTTTTATTGTAAAGCCATTTCGTGAAGATGATCTCCTTACTACCCTGGATGTTGCTTTCTACAGATACCAGAATAGCCTTGAGTCGCGTCATCAGCAGGAAATGGAGCTTAACCAAAAGTTAGCGGAGATCCGGACTTATTCTGGTGATACGACGCAAAAGTTGTTACGTGTCGCCGATAGCCTGCAAGCGTATGTCCCTTTCGACTACCTGAATTTTATGCTCAGAAAAAACGGCGGAGCGGGGCAAAGCAGTATTGGTTTTTTACGGGTCGGATTCGGGGAATACCAGATACTGGCTGAAGAGGAATTCATGAATGTTACTGCCACCGACAAGAATAAGCTCAATGAAATCTACCGGTCCTTGCCCATTACCAATAAAGCGAAGTACTTTAATAGAGAGGAATTCGATAGCTTTTGTAATCAAAATCCATTGAGTAAGATCATTGCAGATACTTATGATTTTGAATCTTTGCTTAGCGTACCTGCTTTGTCTGCAGGAACGGAGATTATTCGGTATGAATTTTATAACCGTAAGGGTGATGCGTATTCTCAGCAGCATGTTGCGCTGTTGAGCCGCCTGCTTAATGCCCTGAGTAATGTTCTTGAGGAGGGTAATTCAAATATTTCGAGCGAAGAACAGACCTTTTGGGAATCGGAAAAAAAGCTTGGTCATTCGGGTAAGGAACGTGGTGATTTTGACGGCCTTGTGGGACAGAGCCGGCCTATGTTGAGGGTTTTGGATCTGATCTCTACGATCTCCCCCATGGACACCTCTGTGCTGATCCTGGGTGAAAGTGGTACCGGGAAAGAAAAAGTAGCCAAAAGCATCCACCGGTTATCTGCGCGTTCAAACCGGCCGCTGGTAGTGGTCGATTGCGCATCGCTCCCGGCAAACCTGATTGAGAGTGAGCTCTTTGGCCATGAAAAGGGTGCTTATACCGGAGCATTGGAAAAAAGGATTGGTAAATTCGAAATGGCCGACAAAGGAACCATTTTTTTGGATGAGATAGGAGAACTTCCAATAGATTTGCAGGTAAAGTTGTTGCGTGTGCTACAGGAACAGGAAATCGAACGTTTGGGTGGCAAAGGACCAATTAAAATCAATGTAAGGATTATTGCGGCCACGAACCGCGATCTGGAAAAGGAAATGGAAGAAGGACGTTTTAGGCTTGACCTGTATTACCGGCTTTTCGTATTCCCGATTTTAATTCCCCCGCTTAGGGAGCGGCCCGAAGATATACCTGCGCTGACCGATAAGTTTATCTTAAATTATTCAAAAAAGTATAATAAGCAGATTAAAGGAGTGTCGCAGAGTGTCCTGAGTCAAATGAGCGAATATCCCTGGCCTGGAAATGTCAGGGAGCTGGAACATTTTATAGAACGCTCGATACTTTTGTGCAATGGGACAGTAATCGATGAGATAATCTTACCCAGACTTGTCACTTCTACAAAAAACGATGCTGAACAAGTTTCAAGTGGCAGGATAAAAACCATTGATGAGAATGAGCGGGATTATATTATCAATGTACTTAAAAATTGTAATGGCAGAATTAGAGGTCCTGGCGGGGCTGCTGAGATCATGGGCCTTCCTCCCACTACCCTGCATTCTAAAATGAAAAAGCTGGGGATCAGGTAGGGCATGGCGGAATCCTCAGATATGCTTAACGATTAAAGTTTGTGATCTGCTCCAAATAAAGCTGGAATAAAAATGGCCGTTCTCGATTAGAGAACGGCCTGATATATATATTAAGCATCTTCCGGACTAGTATCGGAAGCTGAGTGCAAAATAAGGATACCAGCCTTCTTTTGAGTAGCTGGCAACGAGCCTGATGAGCGAAAGGGATGCCGGAGCAAAATAGACTCCTCCTCCAACACCGTGGTGCCACAAATCACTACGTTCGGCCCTTTTCCAGACTCTACCAACATCATAAAGTCCAAGAAGGCCAATCTGCCCTGGGAGAACATAGCTCACAAAATCGCCGAGCTTTACCCTAAGTTCTAAATTGTTATACAGGCTCTGTTCTCCGGAGAAACGAAACTGGCGATAACCCAAAAGATTGCCCTGCCCCCCTAAGAACTGCGATTGATAGAAAGCAGGTTTTCCGGCGGTCAGTCCTCCCCCAATCCTTTCCGCCAGTACAATGCCGCCATTATTATCAAGGCGCTGATGGATGGAAAGACTGGCCATGAGCTGACTAAAGGTGTTGGAATGTCGGTTTAGTCCTTTGTAAGCATTGAAACTGATATCCAGGAAAACACCTTTGGCCGGGATGAGCGGGTTATCCCTTGAATCAAAGCGATAAGTTAAGGCGGCTCCTGCAAATCCCTTATCCCGGGATATTGTAGAACTATCTGAGGTGTTCAGATTGGCTGGTTGCGAAATAAACCTCCCAGTGTTCTCCTTGGTATCGTAGGAGTAGTATTGTAAAGCTGGTCCTGCGCTAAACTCACTTCGTCCTTTTCTCCAGCGCAAAGCAGGATTGAGATGGTATAAATTGAAGCGGGCCCTGTAATAACTTATGCCCAGTGAGCGGTCAAAAGAAGTTTGGTTGCCTAGGCCAAAGAAATTTTGAGTATTGCTGGGGGCAAATGCACTCGCCTGGACCACAAGATCGGCATTTCCTATGGCCTTTAACCATTCACCTTTGTAGCTGAATTTCAGTGCCGAGGTCGCCGCGGAATAAAGTACGGCAAAAGATTGTGCACTCCCATAAGGTTGTTTACGGAATCCGGGTTTGGTAAAGCGCAGCGTAAAGCCAAATGCAAGCCCATCATCATTGTTAAAGCCCAGATTGGGAAACAAAAACTTCCTTTGATAAAGTTCCTTGGCTATGTAGCCGGTATTTGAACTATCGGGCGAGCTATGCAGTTGAAGTTTGCCGGTATGGCCGGAATAGTAACTGCTATCACCAGGGGAATATACCTTTACCGTTCTTGTTGCTGAGGTGACCTGGAACGATTTACTTCCCTGCTCTCCGATAATACGCAAGAGGATGTGTGAATTTCGGCTTTCTATTTTAACCTGATCCTTCCCTTGGTGCAGATAAACCCTGATTTCCCGGGTAACCTTTGGGTCAAAGTCCCGTTTGTATATTTCTTTTACCGGCTGGGTGATATCGTTTTTGGTAACCAGGATAGAAAGACCACCATTTTGGGTGTCGCTAATGGTTACTTGCTCATTCTTGTCGCTAAGTTCAATATCCACTATCTGATTGAAAAAGCGATAATATTCGCTCATTAATTTTCCTAGCGAGGCTCTGCGTGCCTGAAGCTGAGCGAGTAGCTGATCGTGGCGCTGGCTGTATCCGGGTTCTGGAAGCCTGGCCAGGGCACGCTCAAGAACTTCATCGGTCATCGTTTCGCAAAAACGCTCTACTGTATTGTTCCACTCCTGCTCTCCAATGGCTGAAAACCATTTGCTGTTGATCTCTCGTCCTTCCCATAAAAACCAGTTGATGTCTTTAACCTGGCGTTCATAGCCTTGCATCATCGGTAAAAACCAGGAGCCTTGGGCTAAGCGTTGAACCCATCCCTCCGAACGGTAAAATACCTGATCTCTATCTCTTGGGACAGGCATGTAGCTGATACCCCCAGGGGACTTGAGGGCTCTCCAGCGCCACTGGTCTTCGTGGCGGTCCCAATCACCTATCAGCACATCCAGGCACTTTAATTTAAGGTAAAGTTTGTCGTTAAATGTGTTGTTATTGTCTTCTCTAAGCTTTCTGAGCATTTTCTGGGAGTTGTCGGTTTTCCCGATCGGTTCGCGCTCCTCAAGCAGACAGACCGTACCAACAAAATCTTTTCCCAGTTCGCCCAGGCCGTCATCTGGCGCAACCCAGCCAATTATAGGTGTGGCATGGGGGGCACCAATGGCCTCAGCCAGCACTGGAACAACCAAGGCGGCAAAAGGATGTTGCGCGGACATATTGTCTTTAAGCACATCACGCAAGAAGGTCTCTCTCAATTCTTTGGGAAGGAGCACTTCAGGGTATTTTTCAACTCCCCGCAGAGTCCATTCTCGACCAGCGGAATCCACCAAGCGGATTGAGCGGGTTTGAAAACCGCCTCCCCGTTCGACCGCTTTTAATCCTGTGCCGACCTTAGATAGATGAATGATCGGGAGTTTGGTTTGCTGGGAGTATTCCCTGCGGTAGTTCTCCCCGAAGATTTTCCGGTGCAGGGGTGAGACTTCCCCGTACTGGGGAAGAACCCTCACCAGCATGCTGTCTGGCTGAATCTTTTGCTGCGCGACACTCTGCCTGAAGCCGAATATACTCCAGCTGATAATAGTAATATAGTAACATACCTTCATAGTTTACTGAGATTAAGGCCGGTAGGCGGCCAATGGCTAATAGCCAAAAACAGACCAAAAACATAAATAACTGACAATCAAATAATTAACCGCCGTAAGACAACCGTATTGCTGCGATATTTCGTTATTTTAGCTTCGTGATCGATATTTCGGCTAATGATAGTTAACTAAAAGGATCGATGCGGGCTTCATCATAAGAATATGTATTGTGCCATAAGCAATAAATGGAGATAGCCTGATGGCTACCTCCTTTTTTACAACAGGCATCAATAGCTGACGGGCACCGAAATTAATTATGATTTGACACTGTTTCGGTTATGTTCTATATTGGGGAGTAAACTGGTAATGATCCCGATTAAGGGAAGGAATGCACAAATCTTGAAAACATATTCGATACTGTTCCGGTCGGCCAGCCAGCCGAGCAATGCGGATCCTACACCACCCATCCCGAAGGCAAAACCAAAAAAAAGTCCGGCAATCATGCCCACTTTGCCAGGTACCAGATCAGTAGCATATACCAATATAGCAGAAAATGCAGATGAGATGATTATTCCAATGATCACTGCTAGTGCTACCGTCCAAAACAAGTTGACATATGGAAGCAATAAGGTGAAAGGTGCAGCCCCCAGAATCGAGATCCAAATGATGTACTTTCGTCCGAACTTATCTCCTAGCGGACCACCAATTACCGTACCTGCAGCAACAGCTGCCAAAAATGCAAAAAGATAGAGCTGCGATTGCTGAACGCTCACCTGGAATTTATCTATTAAATAAAACGTAAAATAACTGGTCATGCTGGCCATATAAAAATATTTCGAGAAGATCAGCACAAGGAGGATACCGAGTGAAAAAATTGCCCGCTTTTTGCCCACTGGTGCAGCCGATTCGGAACTGGCCAAAGCCGGTGCTGTCTTCTTAAGATACAAATGTCCCTGGTACCAGTTACCGATCTTCAAGAGAATGCAGATCGCCAGCACTGCACCTAAACCAAACCAGATAATATTAAACTGGCCGTAAGGAATTACCAGAATTGCAGCCAGAAGCGGCCCGATGGCGGATCCCGCGTTTCCGCCAAGCTGGAAAATCGATTGGGCCAGCCCCTTCTTTCCTCCAGAGGCCAGGTAGGCGACCCTGGAAGATTCAGGATGAAATACTGAGGAGCCCATGCCGATCAGGGCCACTGCGAAAAGGATCAGCAGAAATGTTGAAGCTATGGCCAGCAGCATCAATCCAATCAGTGTAAAGCCCATCCCTATCGCTAGCGAAAATGGTCTGGGTTTTCTATCGGTGTAAAAGCCCACGAAAGGTTGCAGCAGCGATGCAGTAAGCTGAAAGGTAAAGGTAATCATACCGATCTGGGTGAAGGTGAAGTGGAAATTGGTCTTAATCAGTGGATATACTGCCGGGATCACCGATTGGAGCATGTCATTGAGTAAATGGGTAAAGCTAATGGTAAATAGTATTGAATAAACGGTTTGCTGCATAACTGTTTTCTGGTGCAGGGGAATAGTGGGCTCTATTGTATTTTTCATTTTGAAATTAAAATTAAATAATCAGATCATCTGATGAATTACAGTAAATTTTTTATTGAGACACGTGCCCTATGATGCGTGCGGCAGTGTTCCATGCATTCCTGGCATCCTGGTCTATAATATTTTGGAGCAGTGCCTGATGGTAAGGCTGGTTTTTTATAAAGTCAGCGGTATCCTTGTAGACCTGCAAAAACCATTTGGTAAGGTGCACTGAAGTTGATTGGTAAAGATCGGCGAGGATTTCGTTTCCTGAGGCTTTAGCAATCGCGAGGTGAAAGCTGATATCGGCCTGGATGCATGCCTCCAGCTGTCCTTGTTTTGCATACTCATTCCGTGCAATTAAATGAACTTTGATTGCCTCGATATCCTGGTCAGAGCGGTTCATTGCAGCCTTTTCTGCTATTTTCATCTCCAGAAGTTGCCTTACTTCATCCAGGTCTTTGAAATCAGCGCGTTGGAGCCGATGATCGATTGCTTCTTTTCCGACACCAGGCTGTTCAACGAAGGTACCCACACCCTGTTGCACCCGCAGCAGACCTGAATTAGCAAGGATCTTGATGGCTTCTCGGACCGTCGAGCGCCCCACTCCAAACTGTTTCATCAACTCTGGTTCAATGGGAAGCTTGTCCCCTAGTCGATAGTGGCCTGATGAAATCTGCTGTTGCAGTATGCCGGCAAGTTCGTCTGCCAGTGATTTTTTTTGTATTAACGCATTCATAACATCATATCATCAGATGAATACAAATGTAAATACTTTCCTGAATTCTACAAAAAAAATAGCTTTTTTTTTAACCAGAGTGAATGATTTTGGTGATGCATCGCCACATTTTCTTATTCTTCAATAGAACCGTTCCATTTGAGAAATTCCCGAAGCCATCGAAACAATATTGTTTCACCATTCCCTCAGTATCATGCAGGGTTATTTTTCCACGTGTATCAATCTGTGCCGGCTCGTTGACAGCAGAAAATTTATGCAGTAAATTCTCTGCCTTCCGCAATTGCCTTTTATCCTTTATATCTATGCGCTTAATGCTACCCGAAAAATTAGATTGAAAATCATCACAACTCACCGCAACAAAAGTGCGTGTTTGAAAATTTTCCCATTCGATAGTCAGAATATGAAGTCTTTTAGACTGCGCCTGGGCATTTGCGGCGCTCAAACATAAAAACGTTAAAATAAGGTAAAAGCAGGATTTCATGGCCAGTAAAATTACGTATTCTAAGCGGGAAGAAAGGAATGAAAATTATTTTATAGTGCTTGCCTGAGCAGACGGGTTGGTGGATATCCGAACTGCCTGCGAAATGCTTTCGAAAAGTGGGAAAGATTTTCAAAACCAAGTTCCAGATAGATGCTTACTGGGCTTTTTCCAGCTTTATGAATCTGAAAATAGGCTTCTTCAAGCCTTCTGGAGGTCAGCCATTTTCCGGGTGGCTGATTGAATGTATCTAAGAAATCGCGTTTGAAGGCGGATAGGCTCCGGCCGGTAAGGAAGGCAAACCGTTCCAGACTGAGGTTGAAACGAAAATTCCGGTTCATAAATTCATCGAGTGGGATTTTTTCGGGACTGGCAAAATTAAGTAAGATCCCAGCCAGTTCAGGCTGATGCTGGAAGAGGATGAGCAGCAGTTCCTCTCTTTTAACATCTGCGAAGTTAGCTTCCAGTTTACCTGGTCCAAGATAGTAAGGACCGATTGAGTTTAAAAATCCATCCAGCAATGCTGAAGCGCTTACACTTAAAAATGAATCCTTGCTCCAGTTACTTTCTGTGGCGCCGAAATAGCGCTTGACGAACTGCTTTAAAAAAGGTTCATCAAGCGCAATGACAATACTTTTAAAATGCTCATCAGCATTTTGTTTGCTGTATCTGATCAGGTGGTTCTTTCTGGCAATAATGGCATTTCCGGCTGCAAGTTCGTACTTTTTTTCACCATCGTAAGCCTCCATTTTTCCTTCTAACAGGTACATGAAGAAATGTTCGGGAATAATTTTCTCTGAGGAGAGTGTTTCGCCCTTATAACAGTTTTGCATGCTTTCGGTAGCCGTTATTGTCATATGATTACCGGTTAAGCTTGTTTAGCTGGGTAAAGGCCATCGATTGAGGCAAGCAGAGATTCTTCTCGCCCACGGGGTGTCCATCCAAGCAGCTCTTGTGCCTTTTTGTTGGAAAGGGTGATATACAAATCTCCACTGATTGGTGAAAGTGCTGCGATTTTCTCTGCTAGTTGTGGTCTTTCCCTGCGCACCAGTTCTGCGATATCATAAAAACTCATGGCCTGGACAGTGCCGGCCAAAAAGCGTTCTCCTGCGGCATCAGGGCTTGTCATGGCCAGCAGGTGTATCTCCGCTACATCTCTCACGTCAACTACGTTCAGGGTAAAAGGAGGTGTCTGGGTAACATGTCCATCGATTAATCCTTTGAGTACATGGGCGATAGCAGCTGAGTAGTTTCCGGCTATGATCGGGCCGAATATAGCTGTTGGATTGATGACCGAGAGTTCCAGTCCCTTTCCTTCATTGGCAATAAAGTCCCATGCTGCCCGTTCGGCCATTACTTTCGACTTGATGTATGCCCTTTGAGGACTATTGAGGTCTGTCCAGTCCAGTTCAGTGAAAAGGTGATCTTTTGGATCAATGCTCAGTCCTACTGCAGCAAAAGAAGAAGTGAGTACCACTCTTTTCACACCAGCGTCTCTGGCAGCCTTTAATACACGCAAGGCTCCATCTTTGGCAGGTGAGATAAGCTCCTGTTCATCCAGGGGTTCTGTTGCCGGGAATGGGGAAGCCACATGAAGAACGTAGCTGCAACCTGCAACCGCCTCTGCCCATCCTTTATCGCTATCGAGCGAGGCATAGGTAAAGGCAATTTGTTCCGGCTCCGCAATGCCAGCTTCTTTTGCCATGGCAATTACCTGTGTTTGTTTTTCAACTGAACGGACGGTTGTTTTTACCTGATATCCCTGTTGTAATAAACGCACAATGCAGTCCCCTGCCAGGTAGCCGGATCCTCCGGTTACCAATACTGTTTCTTTATTTTCTGAATGCTTCATTGTTATTGAATTATATAGGCAAATCTATGGTAGGATAGTCTGATGCAGGTTTGCCCAGAAGTCCAATCCTACTTGGCTCAAAAGTCCATTTTGCATTAATTACAAAAATCTGACCTGAACCAGCTTTTCCCACGGGGATAAACTCGAAGGTAAAGGCACTATCTGGTCTATTCCATCCCTGGCAAAGCAAATCTGACGATCCTATGCTGATATAGCCGACAAGATAATCGGGGCTTACCTTCTTTTTAATTGCGCAATGGTCTGTGCCCATTCATCCTCAGCGGAAGTACCATAACCGTCGACGAATATTCCTTTAATACTACCATCAAGGGCAGAAATGGCATAAACAATGGCCTGGTCTTCCGGATCGGATTCTCCTTCAAACCTGTAGCTGCGATCGATCAGGAAGCGATCGGGCGATTGTTGCAAGGGATTAACTTTTTTGAGTTGCTGGCTACTTAAATTAAAATCTACATTATATCCTTCAACCCCGAGCGCGTTGATTACCTCTGAGAGTGTTGACATCTCTCCGATGTGCTTTAAAATATCATTGTCCATCTATTATTTATTATGTACACTAAAACTATTCAAAACACAAGCCAGCAATCAATTAATTGATTTACAAATAGTTAAATGTACTTACTTTCAATATAGTGACGGTATATCGCCGGTTTACGCCGCTGTCTCCGGATTTCGTGAAAGGGCTGAGGTTGTATTTCCTCTGATGGCAAAGGTGCTAAAAGACGCAGGCAGTATTCAACTGCCTGCTTAAAATCATCAAAAAAGTTTAATAAGTTAACTGAGGCATCAAAACGTGAAAATAATGATGCAGGTTATATTAATGATCAGTCCCAGGTAAAACAGGGCAAGGGTTGTCCTGATCCCCGCGCCACCCATGTTGGCAATCAGGTTGGCAAAAAAGGTAAGTACGGTAATGGCCAGTACCGATATCGGGGCCTGGAACATCCAGATCAAAATAGCTGGAGAGGCCAGGAAAAATACGCCGTTTACCATCAGTGATAAAAAGAACCAAAGCATACGGTTCTTTTCCTGCTTGTCTGCATAGGCCAGATAGTTGTTTACCAGGCGTATAAAGATTCCGCTGGATTGATCAGTTTGGGTGTGCAGGATTGGGCCTGCTATATTTTTAGTGTTCATGGTCTTAGGAAAATTAGTGTAAAAAAATTAGCTCAGTTGAAGGGATTGTGGACCGAATTCCTCGAAAAAAATAGAGGAAGGATCTATGCCAATCTCTTTTAAGGAATTAAAATGTTTCTCGATAAAAGGCTTTGGCCCGCACAGGTAGTAATCTGCCTGGGTATTGAGGCTTTTGTTTAATAGCTTTAAGTCTACCCAGCCTTGGTGGTACCCCTGGTTTACTCGCTGATCGTCCAGGTGGTCATAAAAGATGTGTCTGTCCAGGGCAGCATGTGCGGCCTGCCAATTTTCATGTACCTCTTTAAATGCATGGGTATCGCTGCCCTTGCAGCCATGGATCCAGGTAATGTCTTGCTGATGGCCCTTGTCAAGCAGGCTTTCCATCATCGCCATTAGTGGTGTCTGACCTACCCCGCCACTGATGAAAACGACAGGTTTGTTGGTTTCACGAAGTACAAAATTTCCTGATGGTGCAGAAAGCTCAACCACATCCCCCAGTCCGATATGATCATGTAGCCGGTTGCTGATCATGCCGTTGAGGTTAGCATCTGCTGCGCTTTCACGTTTAACCGATATGCGGTAATACTTACCATTGGGTGACGCGGAAAGGCTGTATTGTCTGGGTTGCAGCAGATTCAGTTCTGGCAAAAATAACCTCAGGCTAATGTATTGTCCAGGTTTAAAATCTGCAACCTGCCCGCCATCTGTGGGGTAAAGGTAAAAGGAGGTGATCTCTGAAGATTCCTTTACTTTTCTAACCACTTTGAACGGTCTCCACCCCGTCCATCCTCCTTTTTCTCTGGTCCGGTCGCGGTAAAGAGAGGCTTCATGTCCCGACATCAGGTCGGCTAGCTGCCAATAAGCCGCTGCCCAGGCATCCATCAGCGCTGTGGTTGCCCCTTCCCCTACTATTTCTGCAATTGCAGCCAACAGATGTTCGCCTACAATGCCATAATGTTCAGCCCGGATGCCCACACTGACATGTTTCTGCCCAATGCCATCCAGTACTGGCATGAGCACCCCAGGGTTATCAATGTGTTCAGCATAGGCCAATACAGCCATAGCCAGTGCGGTCTGTTGTTTGTCGTTTTTTTGGTTGCCCATGTTAAATACATGCTTTAACTCGGGATTATGATCAAACATGCGCTGATAAAAATGTTTGGTTAAAATCACTCCATTTTCTCTCAAAAATGGAACAGTGGATCTTACAAGGTTCTTTTGCTCTGTGGTTATCATATGGACTAGTTTATTGATAAAAAATAATTTAATATATTAACACCTTTTTATCCTTTATTATTTTAAACCGGTGTTTTTATTTACTAGGACAAAGCTAAACAGGAAAGCGCAATAATAAAAGATAAAAACATCTTTTATTATTTTATTACAGCATTTTGACGTATCGTTATTTTTTTAGTGTGGTAAGTCCCAGGTTCAGGTCCTGATTAAAATCCCCTATTGTGGTATGCTTGAGCATGTGGGTAATTTTATTGCGGACCATTACGAACTCGTGGTGCAGCGGGCAGGGATTTTGCTCAGAGCAGTAGGTCATTCCGAGGGCGCAGCCTATAAATATACTATCTCCATCGATGGCTTCCACTACATCTGAAAGGTATTTACCGCGATCTGCCGCATCCATGTAAAAGCCTCCGTGCGGTCCTTTGGCTGAGCGGACAACTCCTTTTCTGGCCAAATCCTGCAGGATTTTGGCTAGAAAATTTTCGGGTGAGCCAATCCCTGTGGCAATTTCCTTTATCCCTACCCTACCGTTATTTTCGGTCTGGTGGGCAATATAGAAAACGGCCCTTAGTGCATATTCGCAGGTTTTAGAAAAAATACCCATAAGGCAAATATAATAAACAAATTAAAAAAAGACCTGATTCTCCTTTATTCTGCGTGTGATGAGCCCTGTTTTATTTCGCTGTATCTCCTTCGCTATGGGAAAGATCTAAACAGCCTGGATTTGCTGGTAGGTAGGATATTGGCCCTGATCGGGATTCGATGAACATACGGCGCTGGACTGAGGTGACTGAATTTTACTAAAAAAATAGCGCCGGGCCACCTGGACCCGACGCTTCAACCAACCGAAAACTATCTTTCAAACCAGTATTTAGCTACAGTTACTCTCTTTTGTTCAAAGTTCTTCCCTGATCCTTGCGCCCAGGTTAACCAAAGCCTGATCATTTCTGCTGTAGTAAACAAGTTTTCCTTTTTTAACCGATTTCACCAGGCCTGCACGCATAAGGATGGCCATAAATTCTGAAACTGTTGACTGAGAGAGTCCAAGTGCTTTTTTTATGGCATCAGGGCTCACCCACTCTGCCATCCTTTGTTCCGGGGCAAAATAGTCTTCTGCCCTGCCTAGCATGTGCAATATCCGGAGCCTTCTGGGATTGGCAAGTGCCTGAAACAGCGCCGCCAGTTCTACGGCAGATTCTGCCTCTATATATAATGCTGTTAAGTTTTCCATTTTTTTGCTGCTGTATCTTAAGTGGTTTATTGGGGCGCTGCTTTTGACATTTCCGCAGCTGCGAGTATGGCCTCTGCAAATGATATGGGTGATTCTTGAGGAACATTATGTCCAATTCCATCCAGGCGCCGATGTTGGTATTTGCCCTTAAAGCGTTCCCTGTACCGCAATCCATTGGCCGCCTGTCCATCAAAATCACTACCGATGGTAACGCTGGGCACCGTGATGATTGTTTCTGCGTTAAGCTGTTCTTCAATTCCCTGGTAACCTGGCTCACCATCTGCAAGTTCTATGCGCCAACGGTAATTGTGCAGGACGAGGTCTGCATGGTCGGGATTATTGAACGCTGCTGCACTTTGTCCATAGGTCTGCTCGGTGAAGTTCCATTTGGGTGAGGCCAGCTTCCAGATGAGTTTGTTGAATTCATAGGTATTTTCACGATACCCCGCAGCTCCACGTTGGGTGGAAAAGTAAAACTGATACCACCAGCCCAGCTCTGCTGATGGGTTTAAGGGCTTTCTGTTGGCAAGTCTATCAACAACTATATATCCGCTTACCGCAACAAGTGCACGGCAACGTTCGGGCCATAATGCAGCTACAATGGCAGCACTGCGCGCTCCCCAGTCAAAGCCACCTATAATGGCACTGGGAATCTCCAGTGCGTCCATAAAGTCGATTACGTCTGAAGCGAGGGCGCCTTGCTGGGCGTTCCTGGCTGTAAGTGCTGAAAGGAACTTTGTGTTGCCGAATCCTCTCGCCCTTGGCAGCAGTACGCGGAAGCCTTTGGCGGTGAGTATGGGAACAACCTCGGCAAAGCTCCAGATATCATAAGGCCAGCCATGCAGCAAAATAATAACCGCTCCTTTTTTAGCCCCTGCTTCTGCATATTCAACTTCCAGGGGGCCAGCCTTTATCTGTTTGATCGTCCAGGGCTGGGATAGCGTAATTGGGGAGGTTTGGGAAATCAAAGGGGCCATTCCATTTGCTGCTGCTGTGGCAATGGGACCAATCTGTGTCCCGCCAACCGCTATTGCTGCTGTAGCAATAAATTTTCTTCTGTTGTAAAAAAGCTGATCGGTCATATCCAAAGTGGTTATTTTTCGGCCTATCAGCTACTGATCTTTTGCGCAGCTAATCGTTGATAGGCTGATACAAAAATCAGCAGAAGTGCTTCAGCTGACAATGGACAATTTCCTCCAATAATGGATTTGTTTCCTGGCTGAAAGATTTTTTAAGGAAGGAGTTCCAGTGCTGAGCTAAGCAGGATCTCCTCTGATGACCTGCCGATCATGACCTGAAAGCTTCCCGGCTCACTTACCCGTTTCATCTCTCTGTTCCAGATTTGCAAATCTTCCGCACTGATTTCAAAGCTTACCTTTTTGGATTCTCCTGCCTGTAGCTCAACTTTATGAAATCCCCGTAGTGCTTTTACAGGGGTACTAACTGATGCTACGCGCTTACCGATGTAAAGCTGCACGACTTCTTTTCCCGTCCGTTTGCCGGTATTACGCAGGGTGAGGCTGATTTCCACGCGGTGGGAGGGGCCAAAAGTTTTTCTGGAAAGCTGCAGGTCTGCATATTCGAAACTGGTATAACTCAGTCCGTAACCGAATGGGAAGAGCGCACTGGTTGTTGAATAGACATAGTCTCTTCCGGGGTGATCGGGTGTTCCCGGTTCACGGTTATTTCCCTTGGCAGAATTCAAATAATTGTAATAAAGCGGGATATGGCCGCTTGAACGGGGAATGCTCATATTCAGTCTTCCAGAAGGATTGATCTTTCCGAAAAGGATATCGGCAATTGCCTCTCCTCCCCGCTCCCCGGGATACCAGGCTTCCAATATGGCCGGAATATGTTCTTTTTCCCAATCTATGCTCCAGGGACGGCCTTTGATGGTGATGAGTATAACCGGTTTGCCCGTGGCGTATAGCTGCTGTAAAAGTTCACGCTGAACACCTTGGGGAGCGATATCGGTTACATCATATCCTTCTCCGCAGCTGAAGGGGTCCTTTGGCTCGTCCTTTCCTGCTTTTCCGTTCCAGCCAATCCCTTGAAATACCACACTGGTGGTTCCCAATACTACCACTACCGCGTCTGCCTTTCTAGCCGCCTCTACTGCTGCTGCAAACCCTGATTGATCACTACCTGACAACTCGCAGCCTTTTTCATAACTGATCTGGATATTTTTTCCGGCATATGCCTTTATTCCTTGTAAAACAGTTACGCCAGAGCGGTTGTCGCGTGTATAGCTGTAATCTCCATATTGTACCTTATCAGCATTAGGTCCGATTACGGCAAGTGAATGTATTTTTTGTAAATCCAGGGGAAGCAGCCCATCCTGATTCTTGAGCAGGGTTATGGATTCTGCAGCAATTTCTCTGGAAAGCGCCACGGCGGATGGTCGGTGCAGGATTTTGCCAAGCGCATTACTATCAGGCAGTTTTTTTTCAAAAAGCCCTGCCTTGAATTTGGCTGTTAGTATCCTGGAGACTGCCGAATCTATAGCAGCGGTATCAATCTGTCCTTGCTGGATGAGGGCTGTCAGTTCTTTATACGCATCCGGCCTGGCCGCTTCCAGATCAACTCCGGCTTTCAAACCAAGTATTGCAGCCCCTCTGGGATCTTTGGCGATATGATGAAAGTCGTAAAGTTGTCCCAACCCGCCGTAATCTGAAAAAACATAGCCGCTGAATTTCCATTCTTTCCTCAAAATCTGATCAAGGAGCAGTGTACTGCTGTGGGCGGGTATGCCATCAATTTCGTTATAAGAAGGCATGATGGAATAGATATTGGATTCCCTCACCGCCTTTTCGAAAGGTGGCAGGAACATGGTGCGCAGTTCCCGTTCTCCAATGGGTGCCGGTGCCAGGTTGACTCCGGCCAGGGGATAACTGTAGGCAGCGAAATGTTTAGCTGTTGCCATCACCTTGCCGTCAGCAAGAGCGCTTTTGGTCTCACTTGCCGGCCCCTGAAGGCCCCGAACAAAGGCATCTCCTAAACTGCCGACCAGAAAAGGATCTTCTGCGAAACATTCTTCTACCCTTCCATATCTGGGATCCCTGATGAGGTCGAAAAGTGGGGAGAGTGCCTGGTCGATTCCGATGGCGGAGGCTTCAGAGGCGATAACATCGGCCATTTTTTTGATCAGCCCGGGATTCCAGCTCGCTCCCTGAGCAATGGTTTGCGGGAAGATGGTGCAGCCGGCTGCCAGTACACCATGCAGACATTCACCAATCTGTATGGGTGGAATGCCTAGCCTGGTCTTTTTTTGGGCATGGGCTTTAGCCTGGAAAGAAAGGGCGGCGACCTGTTTTGCTGTTACAAAAGGGCTTTCTACCACTCCCGCTGCATGGATCTGTGCCATGGAACCCCTTAACGAATTCATATTCATTTGGGCAATCTTTTCCTCGAGGGTCATTCTTGACAGCAGGTCTTTCACGCGCATGGGCACTGTAAGTTTAGCATCCCGGTAGGGTTGGGCATGGAGTGTGGTCCCAAAAAGGAGCAAAGATATCAGTGCATATCTAAATTTGTTTTTCATATTTTTTAGCGGGTTGGATCCTTAATTGTGCAGTTGGGGCGTGCAGGGCGGTCTAATTTCTTTTTCGCTCTGGCTTTTCTTCCAGCATGAGCAGAATGATGAGTGAAAAAATGGGGAGCAGGAAGGAAATGCCAAACCAAAGCCAGTAACTACGTCCCCTTTGCCTGGCAAGGTAACCCGCAGCAAGCTGAGGCATCAGGATTACCGGAAGCATCAAAATCAATAAGACTTCTACCATAAAACTGTTATATCCGGTAAAAATATGAATTTAAACAATTGTTTAAAACAAATGTTTAAATTATTTAATGCAATCCGGATTGTGCTGAATGGCGTTTTGCTAAAAACAATAAATATTCGATTGAAGCTATCAACAACAGTAAATAGCCATAAAGCTCCATGGTTTCTTCCGCCGCGTTCTTTACATCACGCAGGTAATTTTCTCCCATTACCGCCATCCAGAATATTTTCCGGCCCAGTAACCGGGAGAAGACATAGGTGGTGAGCAGGCAGCTGAGTAATAGCCCAAATGCCGGCGTGGAGCTAAAACGGTGCGTGGCGGTCAAAAAAACTGCTGTATTTCGCCAAATGATCACTAACGAAAGTATCACGAGAGGAAAAACCCCAATCTTCCATGACCCGTGAAAGAAAAACTGATCTAAAAAGGCATCCTGCTCTCTGATTACAGAGGCCGCCACAAAGCAAAATAGCACACTTGATAATGAACGGAAAGGCTTATACCTATAGGTTGTATAGAGAAAGACACAGGCGCTGAGCAGCAGCATGACTGACTGGCATAGCTCGGTCAATGAATCTTCGGAGAACTGGTGCAGGGGCTGGCTATGTATCGCATCATAGCGGATCAGTTCTGAGATAATGGCAACCAAAAGCGCGTAAGTGAGTATTCTGATAAGTGAGTAGAGTGCTGTTTTGATATGTTGTACATTGTAGGCTTTCATAATGGGTATTTTTTTTTCAAATTATAGCCACAGCTTAGCATCAGAGGCAAAACCGGTAATCTGAAAGGAAATGGTTTGAGGTGTGCTGGATCTGGGGAATGCACATACCACGAGTTAAAAAAAAGCTGCCCAGCTCCTCCCTTCTACTCTTCACCTCTGCTTTCCAGGCTGTAGCGACTACAAAGGTCAATACAGGTGGCTTTGCCATCAATGGACATACGGTAAAAAAAATGGACTTTTTGGGCAAAAATATCCCAGTTAGGCACAGCTATAGCGGCGGGTAAGTGTGCAGATAGCTAAGCGGGGTGCAGCGGGTTAGAATGTCACTGCAAGCTGAGCATTAAAAATACGGAGTGTAGGTAACTGTCCCAGTACTGTAGTTTCTGGGTCTAGGTTATCATAGTCGGTGATGGTAAATAAATTCTGACCCTGCAGGGACAGCCTGATGCTTCTGGTTTTAAGTTTGGAGAGTATGCTGGAAGGAAAATTATAGGACAGGCCCAGGTTTTGCATCCTGATGTAGTAGATGCGCTGATATGCGCCTGAACTTGCACCAAAAGCTGCTGCATCCAGTAGGCCGAAGATACTGGTGGTTGGTTTGGGAATATCGGTGAGGTCTCCGGGTTTTTGCCATCTGCGCAATGCATCCTGGGGAAGGTTGTAGTTAAAGGCGCCTGGCAGGAAATTGGTTTGCCCGATAAAGGTCCTGGCCGTTTTCCCTCCAAATGAAAGGGTAAAATTGAGTGCAAATGGGCCGTAGCGCAGCGCATTGCTAACACTGCCGTAATACTGGGGAAGCAGCTCAATATCAACCGTTTTATCTTCCTGTTTGAGTTCCAGCAGTGAGGACACTATTTTTCCCGTGGCAGTTCTGTAGGTGTATTTTCCGCTTTGGGGATCAACTCCCTGATAATCGTAAACTTTAAAATTTAGCGGTGAGTTGCCGATCGAATAGTTGTAGGGCTGGCGCAGAAAGTATGCTGAGATCGAAGAAAGGCTGGTTTTGGGTATGGTCAGCACCGTAGAGATCTGCCACCTTAAAGGGGCATCTTTTACATTTTCCCAGGAAAGGCTAAATTCGCCTCCGGTATTCCTGACTGCTGCCGATGAGTTCATTTCGACAAGTGGATAGCCTGTAACAGAGGAGATCGGACTGCCGTACAGGATATCGTATGCGGTATTGCGGTAGTATGCTGCATCAAAAATGAGCCTGTCTTTAAAGAAGCCTAAAGAGAGACTGATGTCGAGTTTTCCGTTTTTTTCCCAGTGGAGGGTGTTGTTGGCCAGATCATCGGTAATTAAGCTGGGATCGCCCAGGTATCCTCCTGCTGTTTTATAGGTAGCCAGGTAAAGAAAATCATCGATGGCATCCCCACCGGAATTTCCATAACTGGCCCTTATTTTGCCGAAGCTTAGCCAGGGTAGTCTGTCCTGAATGAAATTTTCCTGGGTAAAAATGTAGGCGCCTGCTACCGAGCCAAACCATCCGAATCTATGCGCTGGTGCAAATTTGGTCGATCCATCATAGCGGCTGCTCCCGCTTAAAATATATTTATCTTTCCAGCTGTAGTTCACACTGCCGAAATAACCCAGGTAGCGGTTCTGCACACGGTTTAGCCTGTTGTTAACCTGTTTCGCGCTCTGGGGATTGTTAAGCATATCATCTGAGCTAAACCCTGTACCGGTTATTACATTCAGGTCGATCAGCTTATCCTGAAGTGTGGCCCCTGCACTTAGTGTAAGCTGGCCCGCCAAAAATTGGGTCTGGTAACTGGCAAAAGGTTCTATTGTCCAGGTGCGTATGCCGAAGTCGTTATCACTGCTGTTGGCCTTGTCCAGGGCCGCGGGGTCTGCAGGAGAAAACACGGTACTGTAAGTTTGTCTGAATTCTTTGCCACTGAGCAGGTTATAGCCCGTCTGGAGCTTTAAGGAGAGGCCGCTCAAGGGTTTGTATGTCAGTGTGGAGGCCGCCAGCAGGTTAGCTATGTTTTGTTTGAAATCGGTGTTGAGGTAGCTATATGGGTTAAGCCCGTTTGTCCAGTTCAGACTACCCTCAGGATTAAAATAACTGGGTGCATTGGGCGCCCTAAACAGCGCCGCATCACCGCTAAAATCATAAGGGCTCATGGTATTGCGGGTAAAATTGAGCAAGGTGCCGACATTGAGTTGAATTTTTTTACTTCGCGAAGAGGCTGATAAGTCGAGCTTCACCCCTCCGTCAAGATTTTGTCCTGCAGATCGGACCACATTGCCCTGGCTTCTGAAACTTCCGGCAAGGGAATATTCCAGGTGTTCGCGCATCAGGCTATAACGTGCGTGAATTCGGCTACTTTGCGCTTTTGTCCCTAAAAGTTCCCTGAACCAGTCAACCTGGGCATCCGGTGAATAACTTCCATTGAGATCCAGATCCATTGCCCCGGCAGACAGACCATCGTGCTGCAGGGCTTCTCTGCGGATCTGAAGATAATCGGCTGTATTCATCATTTTTGGAAAAGTACCTGTTACACTCATTCCGCGATCGAGCAAAATATTCAGTGCTGGTTCAGTGCTTTTTCCTGTCCGCCCTTTTTTAGTGGTGATCAAAATTACCCCATAGGCACCCCTTGAACCGTAAATAGAGGTGGCCTCTGCGTCTTTGAGCACATCAATACTGGCTATATCTTCGGGATTAATATAGTTGAGGGCGTTTCCCCCCAACTGGGCAAGTGAGCCTGCCGGACGGTTATTGGGCAGGGTCGGCAATGCTCCTGTATTTCCATTGGGATTGAGGTTTTTACCACCCGCTGGATAGCTTACCCCATCAATAATATAAAGCGGGTCTTCACTTTTCATCCCGCTGACGCCGCGGATCCTTACTTCAAATCCCGCCCCTATCTGTCCGGTTGAGGGAATGACCTCCAGACCGGGGACCCTGTTCTGGATAATCTGCAATAAACTCGGGGCAGGGCTGTCTGCTAAATCGGTTGCAGTTAAGGTAAAGGAGTTTCCCGTATTGAACCTTCGGCTGGTTGTGCTATAAGCCTTTACCTGAACTTCATCAAGTTGATTATCATCAACTTCCATCACCACATGAAGCGGACCTTCTGCGGGTAGGGCTATTTTTTTGGTGCGAAAACCGACAAAGCTGAATAACAGAGACTCTTCTGTTGAAACCAGTTCTGCTGAAAAGTATCCTTTAGTATCTGTACTCCACACTTTTCTGGATTCCCCGCTGCCGCTGCTGACCGAGACGCCGGGAATGGCAAATCCCTGATTGTCGACAACCCTGCCTTTGATGTTTCGAACTGTGGAAAGGGATTGCACCGGGCTGATGCTTTTTCTGATAACTACCGTTTTTCCGATGAGCGAATAACTAAGTCCTGTTCCCTTTAGCAATTCTTTTAATGCCTGCTCAAGGGGCACTTTGTTCAGATTGATCTGGGCCGGTCCAATTTCCTTAAAAAGTGAACTACTATAAAAAAAGGTATATCCGGTCTGTTTTTCGAGGCTTACCAATGCGTTTTCAAGGCTAATGCTGCGCTCGGTGAGCGATACCTGTTGTGAAAAGCACAACAGGGTACAATGTATTAGACCAAGAACAAAGATAACTCTGAGCATTTTCTACTATGGGATTTGAATGGCGCCCGCAAGATCGGCAAAAAATCGAAATTTTCATATGCCGTGCTGAGCTGTAAACCCCTGATATCCGCCCTGTGTTGGATGCCCACTGATATTCAATACCCCTTTATCTAGCGTTGCTCTACATAAAGCTTATCGCCTTGCAGCCTGAAAACAATATTCTGTTGCTCTACAATCTTAAGGGCGGATGCAAGATCTATGTCCATTGGAATCTTACCGGAGAATTGTTCGCCCGATGGAGCGGTATTATAAATCACCGATATACCATACCAGCGTGAAAATTCAGTTAGGATTTCTTTGAGGTCTGATTTCTCGAAGATAAACAGGCTTCCTCTCCAAGCTATTGCCCTGTCGAGATCTGCCTGTTGTTCCAGGCGAAGTCCACCTGCGGTAGACATTGCTGCCTCGCCCGGTTTCAATTGTAGGCTGCTTGGTCCCTGACTGACACGAACACTACCGTGGAAAAGTGTGGTTACCACCTGGCTGCTTGGGTATGCTTTGATATTGAAGCGTGTCCCCAGAACAGTGATCTGTTGTCTGCCTGCGGTTACGGTAAATGGCCTTAGGGTCCTGCCATCAGGCATGGTGGCATGTGCAACTTCAAAATAGGCCTCCCCATTAACAGCAACATGGCGTTCCCCACCATCAGCGAAATGTGCCGGAAAGCTAAGCTTGGATCCCGCATTGAGCCAAACGCGGGTTCCGTCGGGCAGCATTAGGCTGTACCTTCTGCGATAAGGGGTGGAGAGAGTTTGCTTCATGTTTTGTGAAGTTGCACTAGCGCTGTTCCAGGTTAACATATCCCTGCCTATGTTTATCGACAGCCCTTTGCTTATTTCATACTCACCTTGCTGCTGCTCATCAATATTGATCTCGCGTCCATCGGATAGACGAAGGATGGTATTTTTCTTTTCTAAGCCCTGGGTATGTGTGAATTCAACCTGCTGCTGCCCTTCACCAGAAAACCTGCTTTTATAAAGTGGCCATATCAGCAGCGATAACAGGAGCATTGCAGCAGCCGACCAGATCACGATCCGGTAAACTTTACTGCTGCGCGGTCTGGATTTGGGGGTAAGCTTCCCAAAAAGACGTGCGTACTGTTCATCTTCTGTGAGATCTGTTTTAAGCTCAATCTCATTTTCTGGCTGAATCATGGCGTACCAGCGTTCAACTTCTTCCCTTTCTTGAGGTGTTGCTTTTCCATCCAGGTATCTGGAAATGAGGATTTCTATTCTTTGTAATTCCATAGTGAATAATACAAGATCGCATAATGAACTAAAAAGTACCACGCCTGTCTGTGATTTTTTTTCGGGCAGGTTATAAACGCCAGTCTTTAAGATAAGCCAAAATACCAAAAAGCATTATTCCAAGGACTGCCAGTGAACTATCGTATGCAACCAGCCGGTCTTTTAAGCGGTTGGATGCCCTGTAAAGTTGATTTTTTACCGTTTGTTCGGAAAGATCGAGTTTTTGGGCAATTTCGGCAATGGAGAGCCTGTGATGTTTTTTAAGTTCAAAGATTTCGCGCATACGCTCAGGCATGAGTGCAATTTCCTCTTCAATGATTTTACCCAGTTCGCGCGCGACCAAGAGTTCATCGGGCGAGGTAAACTGTTGCTCCACCCGCCCTGCCTGGTCATGGGCATAGCGCAGGCGGACCGCGTCCTTTCTATATTCATCGAGGATTTTATGTCTGATGGTTCCATAAAGATAGGCACGCACTTCCCCGGGCCTGGAGAGCATATCGCTGTTCCAAAGCACCAAAAATGTCTCCTGCACAATATCTTGCGCGAGATCGTTGGTTCCAAGTTTATTCACCGCATGGCGCAGCAAAGGTTGCCAATGTTCGCGGAACAGCTGGGCAAACAGCGCAGCACGCTGTTGTTCAGTATCCGGTAGTTTTTCCATTGGGGACATGGGTTTTGCGTTGATTGCTTGGCCGCGAAAGTAAATAAATTTAAAGCAACCTGAAAATCTTCCCGGTTGGCTAAATGTAAAAATGTATGGTCGCAACTGAACTTACTCATATCAAGTCGGTTAAAGCCCAAAGGAGCATCACAGTGGAGCTTAGCAGATCAGCTTTACCTTACCTCATATCTTCTTCAATCAGTTATGCCCTTATCTAGTGTAGCCGCTAAAGCTCCGGTACCTGGGAAAGCAGGTGAAAAAGTCTTTGAGGGAGAAAAGGACGTCCACCAGATGCAGGAATGCAGGTCCCAGAAAAAACTGCCCTGGTCATCACCTTGCCATTTCGGACTATTTCTTGGCGAAAATGGAGTGTTGAGGGAATTAGCGCATCCCGAAATACCGCGCAGCTCACCGTGAACTCATCATCTTTTTTTAATGAGCGTAAGAATTCAATGGTATATTTCGAGAGTACCATAAAGGTTCCCGATTCGGCCTCCGCCTGGAAATCAAAATCCAGAACTTCCCGGATGAAGGCATGTCGGCAATCTTCCATATAAAAAGGATAATAAAGCCCGTCCATAATCTGTTGTACATCTAAGTGTTCTGTTTTGGTGGTATAGTGTCTCAAATACGGCATACTTTGCATGCTTGTTGTGATTATTTATCTTTAATAGTGAATTCTTTATCGGCCCCAAACCGCCCTCTATCTGCTGCCTTTTTCTACTTTGTCCAGGTCGGCCTTATTTTCCTTCGAGAATGGGAACTGCATAAAGCTGCTGGTTTTGGGCATCTCGAGCAGAAAATTATCCATCTCGGTGATTTCTACCTTTATTTCGCCGTTATACTCCAGTTCCAGTACATGGCCGCCTTTATTCAGGTCTTGTGAAAGGAAATGAAAATGAAAGCCCGCGATATTGGTTCCTGCAAGATAAGCTGGCAAATAAAAACCGATAAGCTGACCGGTGATGTGATGATAGTTGAATAGGTGCTGGCTGGCCATTGCCTGGGCAAGCGGAGTATTATCCCCTTTTTTAAAGGGGGGAAAGGCGCGGGTGCTGATGGCATTGAATTCGCCGCTTAGCCTGATCGCATACATCCCGTTGCGGTTAGTGAGCAGGCGCTGAAGTTTTTGATAGAGCGACTGCAGGTTGGCTGAGCTTTCCAGTTTTACAGTGCTGTCAGGGCTAAAGGTGGTTACAAAGGCAAACGGGATTTTCAGGCGGTGATCTGCTCTTTTGGTTTTGCCATCCGCTGTGGTCTGGTAAAGCTTTCCCTGGTGCATGGTCAGCTCGCCATCAACCTGGTCAGGTGCGCCCAGTCCGAAATCGCCATGCTGCTGTAATTCCCTTATCCCGAGAATGCCCTGATACATTCCGTTTACAAAAGCATCTGCATGTCCGAACTGATAAAGGGTCTTTTTTTTCGCAATAGCCTGGGGTATGGCCGGTTTTGGTCCCACGGCGCTGCGCTGGGCGAGGCACCAGAAGGTGGAGCATACAAACACCAGCAGGAATAGTTTTTGTTTTTTCATGGTTATAGCTGCTTTGGATTTCAGCTTTTGTGCGAAGGGAAATGCCCGCATTGACATTGCGGCTAAGCGCTGTTCTCTGCGGGCATCCTGAATTTGGTGATTAAAGTTCCATTATTTCTCCATCTCCCATCCGGTAGAGGTTTACCGACTGGGCAGATGCGGCCTTATCCAGTGTGCTTTCCAGCTGTGGATATTCGTTGTAGCCTGGAGGGCTATCAAAGAGGCCATAATGTATGGGTACGAGTATTTTTGATCTTAAGATCCGTGCAGCGGTTACAGCCTGCAATGGATCCATGGTCCCACTGATTTCACTGGTGATTTCCTGTCCTGGCAGGAAGCCTTTTACGCCGTTGACCGGGAGAAAAGCTGCATCGAATGGCCCGAAACGTTCTGCAAAGGTCCACCAGTAGCCATGCCAGTTGGTGTCACCACCATGGAATATCGTCTGTTTTCCATCACTGATTACATAAGAAACCTGATCCTCTCCTACCCAGTCTACTGCTGGCAGGGGTGTGATTTTGAAGTCCCCGATATAAAAGGTGTCATAGGGATGCACCAGCGTTGCCTTTAGGTTCGATTTTGACGCTGCCAGCACAACCGGTGCCGGTCCATGAATGATGCAATTGCTTTGCATGCTATTGGTGTAGAGTGCATGATCATAATGATCGGCGTGGATGTGGGTAATGAGCACTTCTGCCCTGCCCTGCTTTGGCAGGGGCACTGGGACGATCGGGGATTTCGGTGCGCCGACGAAGGGAAATATATCCGCTACATTTTGCAGCGGGTCGATATACAACTGTGAGTTTCCGCTCTCTAAGAGCAGACCTGCCCAGGATAATTTGGTGATTTTCATGACCATTTAATTTTTTTAACTGGCTATTTCAGGTAAGCTTTTAGCTGGGCAGCTGACTGTCTGAAAAGATCCACCGTTTGTGGTATGGTCGCCAGGCCATTAAGCAAACCGAAATCGTGTATGACCCCGTTGTAACGTACTGTAGTTGCCCATACGCCTGCCTGGGAGAGTTTGCGCCCATACGCTTCTCCTTCATCACGCAGTACATCGTTTTCAGCTACAATGATCAGGGTTGGCGGCAGGCCTTTGAGCTGCTCGATACTGGCCTGTAGGGGTGATGCATAAACATCTTTTCTCTTTTCAAGTTCAGGAATGTACATATCGTACATCCAGGACATGAGCGTGGTGGTCAAAAAGCGGTCTTTTCCAAACTGCTGATAAGATCCGGTGGTGAAGTCTGCATCCACGATCGGCCATAGCATGATGGCGGTCTTGATCTCAGGACCATTGTTTTCCTTAGCCTTTAGGCAGGTTACTGCGGTCATATTGCCGCCAACACTGTTTCCCACTATTGCCAGACGGCTGCCGTCCACACCGATCTCTGCGCCATTTTCAGCTACCCATTTTGTTGCAGCGTAAATTTCGTTGATGGCCTGAGGATATTGGGCATCTGGGGTAGGTGTATAATTGACAAAAACGGCCGCGGCACCTGAATCCACGACCAGGTCTCTCACCATACGCCTATGGGTAGGGTAATCGCCCAATACCCAGCCACCGCCATGGATATAGATGAATACGGGTAAAGTACCTGTTGAACCTTGGGGTTTAACAATGTTCAAGCGGATGGAAAAACCATCTGTCTGGATAAGCTTTTCAGTTTCTTCGATTCCCGAGTAATCTACTGTTACGGCAGCCTGGGCATCAAAGAGCACTTTTCTTGCCGCGATCGGAGAAAGTGTTTCGATTCCGGGGCCTCCGGTGTTGAGTGCGCTTAAGAATGTTTTTACCTCAGGGCTTAAATGTTCATCGGTCCTGAAATCCTGAACCTGAATGCTATTTTCTGTATTTTTCATGTGTTAAAGTTTAATGTTCTTTACTGCAAATTTCGATCTCCAGATAGGGCTGATCAATGGACAAAGGGTTCAAAACATTGGCATTTTATCCCCGGGGTTTTTATATTTATGACATGGGGTGGATTTATGGTTTTGCAAGAAAGGAAGAAATGCTAGGGTAGAAAATCTTTGGCTGTTCCAGCCAGGGAAAATGTCCGCATTGCTCGATAACCTGTAATTGGCTGCCGCTGATTTTAGTTTTGATCATTTCAGCGGTCTGCAGATCGATGGGGTCTTGCCTACCCTGCAGGATCAGTGCAGGACATTTTAGCGCTTTGAGTTTTTCACTCAGGTCCCAATGTGCAGCAGCCAGCGACTTCCAAACCTCGTCGCCTGAAAACTGATTGATATCTGCCGCGCCTAATCTGATTTGCGAAGCTGTAGTTTTATTGTACACATAACCCCGGCTCATGATCTCTAGCAGCTGGGCTGCATTTAATTTTTTTCCTGCAGCAGTGGAACCTGTGAGCGGACTGCCCTGTTCGGCTATGCGCTGCTGATCTTCCAGGGACAGGGCGGAATAGATATTATCCTTAAAATAAGAAAGAAAACCCAGGTTATATCCTCCTGAGGAGACCAGTATGAGTTTGCTGACAGCTTTGGGAAAGCTTACTGCCATGTGCATGGCTAGCATACCGCCCCAGCTGTGACCCAGGAGTGTGATATGCGGGTGAGCGAGCTTTTGTCTCACCAGTTCGATATCCTGAGAGAATACCTCGATATAATTCATGCCTTTGGTGGGGGTAAATCGGGTAAGCCCCGTCCCGCGCTGGTGAATCAGTACGCATAGGTTAGACTTGGAGAGTTCATCCACAACCGGGCTTAGGTAATAAGGAGTTAGTCCGGGACCTCCTGCGAGGATATAAATGGGCGTCCCTTTCCCTTTCAACTCATAGTAAATCTGGGTATTTCCGTTTCTGACTGAATCCGTCCGCTGGGCGAACAAGGCTGGTCCTGTTAGTAAAAACAAGAAAATGATGATATTTTTCATAGGTTAAATGATTTTGGGATAGGGAGGCAAAACTAGATGGCCTGATGTGTTCTCACCATGGACATTGGGTTTATTCTGCTGGATTCTTTGCCCTGGCAAAAAAACTCCAAGAGCAGGTGTTCTAAAGAGGAGTGAGTGATGATTTCTAAAAAACCTTAAGGGATGCTGATTGAGGTGAATCTTTGTGGAAGGTTGCGGCAGAAAAGATTTCCTGCCGCAACTGGCCAACATGTTTAATCCATGTAACGCATTATCCAATCTTTTCTCAGATCTGCGCTGGTCTGATTAAAGCGCGTATCGATCCCCTGAGCGATAACGTCCAATGGTGTTCTCAGTGGCCGGGTGCCCTTTTCCATTTCGATCAAGGATTTAACTGCTGCTGCGATGGGCTGGATTTCGGGCTGGAACAGCTGAATGGCCTTTCCAACTTTTGCACTGAAAGCCGCAGTGATCACTTCTGCATCGCTGCCGTAGGCATCGATGATTTCTTTGCGGTCGGCCTGTATTCCCCGGCTGTCGTATATCCCACCGATAAAAGGTCCAGGTTCAACCAGGATGGTTTCGATTCCCTGGCCGATGAGTTCATCATACATCCCTTCGATCAGGCCTTCAAGCGCAAAACGGGAACTGTTGTAGGGTACCTGGTAGGGTGTAGAGATTCTTCCTGAGCTGCTGGAAATATTGACAATTAGCCCCTCTCCCTGCTTTCTCATGGCCGGCAGCACGGCCTGATGTAAACGCAATACGCCGTAGAGGTTGGTATCTATTACTTTATGGAACTGCTCAACACTGTAGGCTTCTGCCAGACCGGTGGCCTGCAAGGCAGCATTATTGATGAGTATATCGATCTTATTATGCCTTTCTAAAATGGTATTGATGGCAGTGGTGATAGCTTGCTGATCGGTAACGTCCATTTCCATCACCGTTACATTGTCCAGGGAAGCGAGCTGCTGTGCTATTGAACTGTGTTTTCCCTGACTGGCCCTCATGGTGGCCAATATGGTATGCCCCTCGCTGGCGAGTGTTTTCACCATGGACTGACCTAATGCGCTTGCTGCTCCTGTTATTAAAATGATCTTTTTCATGCTTGACTGTTTTGTTTTAATTGTTTAAGTACCGGTGATCAGTTTTTTTGTATGTGGTGATCACTGAGATGTCCGTTCATTCCCGCTGCTATATTTTCCTGGAATGTTGGAGAGGTATGTTCGCGTTTGATTCCCAAACGTTTGATTTTAGAGTTAAGCGTAGTTGGTGGTACGCCCAGAATCTGCGCGGCCCCGCCTTGACCGGCTATACGGCCACGACAGTACCGGAGTACTTTTAAGATATAATCTTTCTCGTTCTCATCGATTGTTCTTAGGGTAAATTCTTCGAACTGTGCTTTGACTGCCAGTTGTTCCATTGGAGTGGGCAGGAGTATTTCATTGAGTACTGTTCCTTTGTTGAGCAGTACACTCCTTTCAATCAGGTGTTCAAGCTCCCTGATGTTTCCAGGCCAGTCGTAGGACAACAGGCCTTCTATCGCCTTGGTGCTGATTGAGGTAATGTTGCGGCCACAGTTTTTGTTAAAGTGCTTAACAAAATGCAGGGCTAATGCCTCTATATCCTGTTTTCTTTCCCTTAGTGCGGGAAGAGAGATGGGAAAAATGTTGAGGCGGTAAAACAGGTCGCTTCTGAAACGGCCTTCAGCAATTTCCTTTTCCAGATTACGGTTGGTCGCTGCAATTATGCGAACGTCCACTTTGATGGTCTCTTTACCACCTACCCTTTCGATTTCTTTTTCCTGGAGTGCCCGGAGCAGTTTCACTTGCAGATCAATGGGCATCTCCCCGATCTCATCCAAAAACAGTGTCCCTTTATTGGCCAGTTCGAATTTTCCCAACCTGCGTTCGGTCGCACCTGTAAAACTGCCTTTTTCATGACCGAAAAGCTCGCTTTCTATCAGGTTGGCGGGTAGGGCCGCGCAGTTGACTTTGACCATTGGCCTGTCTTTTCGGGGGGAATTGTTATGGATTGCCCTGGCAATGAGTTCTTTTCCTGTACCGGTTTCTCCCAATACCAATACTGTGCTGTCGGATGGGGAAACCCTGGATACGAGTTTAAATACCTCGCTCAGTGCATTGCTCTCTCCGATGATCTCGTTATAGTTGTGTATCTTGTCAATTTCCTCGGTGAGGTAGATTTTTTCCTGTTCCAGCTGTTGCTTAAAAACATTGATCTCTTTGAGCTGCAGCGATATGCGCTGGTTAGAGAGGATATTGGATATCACAATCGCTGCCTGGGAAATAATGCTTTCAAAAAGCTGTTTCCTTCTGCACAGCCAGGGCAGGTCTGCATGGTTAAAAAGTAAAAAGCCCATGGGCTGTTGTCCCACTTTGATGACCAGGCCTACTGTTCCAGATTCAGCAGGAATTGGTCCTACTTCCAGGCAACCGAGCTTTTCGAAGCTGTCCTCCCCTTTCTGGTATTCAAATAGTACGGGTTTATCGCTATTTAAAATAATGCTGAAAGTGCCGGTTTGAAGGGTTTGAAAATCAGCCCTGAGCTGGGCAAAACCACTATGTTCAGAGAAGATCGACTTTTCTGTACAAAAGATTGCTTTGTGCTGTTTATGGTCTTCATGAAAAACGCTGACCATAAATTCCTCCACGCGGAAAAATTCCTGCAGACGGGTGCCAAGCAGTTTCCAGAGTACTTCCAGGTCTTTAACTGAGCGCAGTTCGTAACCCAGATCAACCATTCTGGTTTCCAGCTGGGTCCTGCGCTCCAGTTCCTGGTTGGCGATGATATTGGATACGGCAATCGATATCTGGTTTCCCAGCCCACTGATCAGGCTCATTTTGTTGTGTCCCATCATCGGATCCTGTTCGAAAAAGAAAACCAGTGTACCAAATGGCTTGTCTTCCCGCAAAAAGCGCATGGCGATGATGTGCCGGATACCTGATTCCATATTGATTCTCAGGTATGCAGGTAGTTCGATGTTTGAGGCCAGCTCATGAAGGTCAAAACTGACTGGTCCTTTAGCAGCAAGTACCTTATCGATTACGCCATCTTCAATAATTAGCTTAGAGGCTGCGATTTGGTTATATTCTGGATGAAACCTGGCGCTGGAATCCGGATCTGAGAGAAATACATCTACTGATTCTCCATCGTCGTTAAGCTTTCCAATGGCCAGGTGCCGGAATCCCAAAAAGTCTTTTAGTTTTTTGCTGATGGCACTGATCAACTGCTGTGGATTTCGGATGGCGGCGATATCGGTGATCAAAGAAAGCAACAACTCCCGCTCCTCTTCCCGCCGCAAAATTTCCTCACTATCTAAAATATTGCTCAGGGCCATAGACAGGTGCGCAGCGATGATAGGATAGATATCCATGGCCTCTGATTCTACTCTATAGGGTTTTGAAAAATTTAAAAATACAATTCCCAGATCGCGTTTGTCCTTGCGGAGTTTCAGGCATACTTTTCTTTTAATTCCTGCGGTGATTTCTTCCTCCAGACAGGACGGGACATTGGCGTCCAGCAGTTCTTCGAGCTCAAAGCGCGCTACAGTGTCGCCGTTCATCAGTTTATCGAACAGCATCACCCCATCTGCGCAGTCACAAGATACAGCATCAGCTGAGAAGCCCTTCGGTTCAGAACGGAGGTCAAATTTTTGATACTTGCCGTTTTCTGATTTTAACACCAGTACCGCGTCTTCAAAACCAAGGTAGTTTTTAAGGGTAGCGTTCAGCAGCCTGTGCATATCCTTTCTTTTGCGTATCCAGGTGATCTCCGAGCCTACCTGGGAAAGGAACTCCTTCTCTACGGCTTTGCGTTGGGCCGATCCGGCATTACGGATATTTTCTACGGCAATGGATAGCTGGTGAGAAACTCCTTTCATCAATTCCAGCTGATAGGGTGTCATGGTCTGGTTTTCCATCAGGCATACTGCCCATATGCCCATAATCTTTGAACCTACCCTTAAACTGGCCATTACAATTTTTTTAATTCCGATCTCCATGTTCATGATCATATACTGGGGTAGCTGTTGGCGCAGTGCCAGCAGTTCCAGATCAAAAACAATGGGATCATTGGACAGGAGGACCTTGGTAAAAACAGGATCACTGATAGGCAGCCTGGCAGCAATCACTTCCCGGTAACTGGAATGGAAACGGAGTACTGAATCAGCATCATCAAGCATGCCTGTCACAGTCAGCTCATCTTCGTTTACGGCAACAACGAACTGATGAGAGTAGGCAAAAAGCATCTTCAGTTTGGAATTTACAGCCTTTAGCAAGGTATTACTGTCCCTGTTAAAGGTGATATCGGTGCTGATGGATTGGAGGATTTCTCTTTCCTCACCCTGTATCTTGACCTTATATAATGCGAGAATCTTGACTACCGTGGCAGAGATGTGATCGGTGATAACCTCCAGTAGTGCTCTGGTGTGCTCATTGGCCTGCTGGTCCTGCGGAAAAAGAAAAATACAGTTCCCAATGATATCGCGCCCGCTATAAAGGTTGAAAAGAATACTCTCACCGGACTGCTGGCGCAGGCCTTCCTGAAGATATGGTTTTACCTGTTTGCTCTGTGTGAGCTGCTCAAAATCGGGTATCAACCTTACTGCGGTTCCAAATCCTGCTGCGTCAATTACATCATCCACCGGAACGGTAGCGATGGCCAGGGAGGCTTTGAAAGGAAAATGGGGAAGATGAACCTCGGAGTCGAAAAATAGGTTTTCCATCAGCCCCCTGTGACTGTCCAGTAGAAATACTGCGCAGTCGCTGTAACCTATAAAAGGCTTCAGCACGCTGTCCAACAAGTAATTGAGCTGTTTGTGATCTTGTACCTCAACGAGCATCTTGGCAAACCGGCCGATAAAATCCTGTCTTTTGAGTTCAAGGGGAAGAGCATGCCGGAGTATAAGCTGGCTGTAAACACTTAGCAGTTCATAGCCGAGCGCCAGGCCACGCTCAGGAAGCGTGGAGACAGGCCGGGTGAATCCCAGGGCCAGGGTGGCTTCTCCCTGCTGATGTAAGGGGAGCTTTAGTAAAGCCAGTGCACCGAGTTTATCCTGCAGGTCCATTGGCAGCTCGCTGAGTGCCACAAAACTGCAATGCTGATTGTTTTCTTGTTGCTGCGCAGATGCCAGTGCCCTCACACTTTCCAGTGCATTGACCGCCAGATCTGCTTCTCCATAGCAATGATCCTGGAAACCTGTAGCAGCTCCCTGCTCGCCACTAAAGATCAACCAGAGAAAGTCGGCACCGAACTTTCTGGAAAAGTCTTCCATTGCCCTGAATAATTGTGGTTCTATACTACCCTGAAGTACAGTAAGTTTTTTCAAAAAATCCATCATCTGAAATTAATAGTCAATGTTAATACCCGAATGTCACTAGTTTTACTTCTGAAAGCGGTCGGGTACGCAGCGGTGGCCACAGTCAACTGCTATTTCTACCGGATGATGGGGGAGCTCCAGTTCCGGTGGCTGTGGTGGGAAAGATAAACTAAACCCGACAATCAAAAGTAAAGACCAGATCAATCCATTTACAGTCAAAATCCTTGCTATTCCTGCCACGACCTGTCCTTTTTTGACGGGGCTAAGCGGCGGGGCTAAATGGTTTTCGAGCTGTTTTCAAGACTTAATCGAGGTGATGGGGAAAAAGTACCACAGGGTTTTTATTTTTTTTAAAAAAGTTCCCTGGGATGCTTTTTAACGGCGATATCAGAGCTGTCCGAAATGATTGCGGTAGTTGTTGGGGGTGATATTGATAAGTCTTAAAAAGGTTTTCCGCATCGCATCCGCATTGGTGAAACCGCATTGTTTGGCAATCCGGTCCAAAGGTTCGTTGGAATATTCGAGATAGCGTTTGGCAGATTCTACCCGGATCTTTTCTACATATTTAGCTGGGGTGGTTCCGATCTGTGAGCGGAAGATTCTGGCAAAATTGCGCGGGCTCATAAATGCCCGTTCAGCCAGCAACTCATTATTGAGGTCTTTGGTCAGATTCTCCCTGATCCATTGCTGAAGTTCAAATATCGGTTTTTTGATGGCTTCCTGGTCTAAAAGCATGTTGCTGAACTGTGATTGATTACCCGTTCTTTTCAGATAGAGGACCAGTTCTTTTGCTACTTTAATGGCCATTGCCCGGCCATTGTCCTCCTCGATGAGTGCTAAGGAGAGATCAATGCCAGCAGATGCACCGGCAGAGGTATATACATTTCCGTCTTTGATATAAATCGGGCCGGTCTGTACGGCAACGTTATTGAAAAGTGCAGCAAGCTGTTTGGTGTTCATCCAATGTGTGGTTGCGTTTTTGCCGTCTAAAAGCCCTGCTTTTGCCAATAAAAATGCGCCCAGGCATACTGCTGCTATCCTGCGGATACTGCTGTAATTTGACCTCAGCCATGCTACCAGTTCAGGCTGGCTGTCCCAGTCGTTGCGCATGGAAAATCCGCCGATGATCAGGGTGTCGATTTTAAAATCGATATCGAAAATACTTTTTTCACATGATAGTACCAATCCGCTGCTGGTCCGCACCTGCAGATCCCTGTTTGCAGACACCACTGAGATCTCATATTGGCAGGCTTGGTTTAAATGCTCAATTTCCTTAACGCGGTTGGCGTTGTGGAATACGTCCGATGGACCTACGATATCTGAGGCCATTGCATTGGGCATCGCTATGATTACTATGGCATTTTTTTTCATATCAAAATTTTGGGATTTTACTGTGTCTTCCAAAAGCGCCTTACCGCGCACAAATCTACGCACTGTTTTTGCAAATGTGCCCTTATAGGAAAAAATAGCGACTGCCTGGGATGTTTTAAGGCTCTCTACAACCCAAACGCTCCCCTGGCAGTTCGTTATCTGGCCCTGGCACAACAACAATTTCCTGCCATAGCTTATCCTTTTTAAACAATCTACATACCAAACAATAAAAACAACTGAATATCAACGGCTTGAAAACCACAACCCCGTTTTAATCCTGACGACATCCCGCCAAGGCTGCTTATGGGGAACGAAATATCGTCTGTTTGAAAATCCCTATTGGGCTTGAGGTTAAAAGTGTTTATGATTACCTGCTAAATTGCATTTATGAGGATGCCATTCCACCTGGACGATATTTCGTCATTACCTGACCGAACGGCGCAATTTCGCTAGCGGACGGCGCAACAAACAACACAAAACACTGACAAACAGCAACTTAACTTTAGGCACGGTTTTATTAATGGATAATGAAAACCAAATTACCATGTATAAGCTTAAAGTAGCTACGGTCAACGACATCGAAGATATCTGGACGATTATTGAAAAGACCTGGCTGGAAGGCCAGATCAGTGGAATTGAGCGGAAGGAACTTATCAATAAGTTACACCTGACCCATTCGATCAATAAAATCAAACTGGAGATTCTCTACAGTTATCAACGCTATATACTTATTGAGGAAAAAAATAACTCGGTGGCATTTGCCTCTTATTCTGTAAGTGGTGGGCATCCGCCTGATTTTCGCATTCACAAGATCTATAACCTTCCTTCTACAGAAGGTAAGGGTTACAACCGGATTTTAATTGCCCACATTGAAACGCTGGCCAGCAGCCGTGGTTGTCGCAAATTATCGGTTATAGTGAGAAACCAGGATAAGAAAGAATATTTTGAATCACTTGGTTTCACTGCTGCCGATCACCCTGAAACCCCTCAGGGAATTTCAGAAAGTGGCTACACGATGGTAAAAGTCCTTGGCTAAACTGAAGTTTTAGCTTGAACAAACAAGCATTCAGCCAAGCGGTATTTGGCCAATCTCAACGGCCCAGGTACGCGCAGGCCCTGCTGAACCCAGCAGGGCAGAATCCCTGATAAAACAATCTGTACTTGCATCTCGCGCTAGCTTTTCTTAGGCTGCGAAATATCGCTACCAGGCCCCTACCCGACTTTATTCCGTCGGCAGGCAAAAACATAACAATCTGATAATAAGGAATTTAATTATTCGGCACGATATTGTCCTATATGCAGTTCATTGGGAGAGGGCTCAGCTATTTTTATGGTGAAAATAATGCAGCTTCTTCCCTGGTTTTGATATCCATGAACAGAAACTGGCTAAGGGCAATTGCTGATTGAGGAACTCAGAACTCAAGAAATGATCAAGAAAATATAAATTAAAAAATATGCTTCCCTTCGAAAACCTAATCTTTATCGATAAACAACAGGCCATTCCTGTTTTCAGGCAAATAACCGATCAAATGGTTTCCCTGATCCGAGAGGGAAGCCTTAAACCGGGAATCTTTTTACCCGGTACACGTCAGATGGCCCAGATGCTGGGGGTAAACAGAAAAACTGTTATCAAATCCTATGATGAAATGCTTGCCCAGAACTGGATAGAGACCATTCTGCGCAAAGGTTACCGGGTGATGATTGATCTGCCGCTGATTAAACCCAGATCATTCCAGCCGCGCAGTTCTTTCGGTACTGAGGATAAAGCTACTTATCTGCGTATCCAGGATGCAGCGCCGGAGCAAAAGATCAAAAAAACGGATATCCTCATTGACGATGGCTTTCCAGATCCGCTGCTCTCCCCTTGTAAAGAGATGATGCGGATTTATCATGAAGAGGATAGCGGGCATATGCTCCGGCGTTTAATGCCATTAAAGTCTCAGGGTGGCACGGTGGCATTGAAATCGGCAGTAAGCTCTTTTCTGAACGATTCCAGGGCACTTAAGATCACATCCCGGGAGATTATGATGTGCCGTGGAGGCAAAACGCCTTTGTATTTGGCTGCCAATGTACTCATCAAGCCGGGTGATGTTGTGGTGATCAGTGAGCATACCGATCCACTCTGCCGGGATATTCTAACGCATGCTGGCGCTGAGCTGGCTGAAGTGAGGAGTGATAAGGACGGGATCGATATCGATCATCTTTCCGAGTTGCTCGCCTGCTGCACGGTCAAAGCGCTTTATGTTGTTCCCCACTGTCACTATCCTACTAGCTCGGTGCTCAGTGCACAGCGCAGATGCAGGCTTTTGGAGCTGATGAACGAGTATGGTTTCTGGGTGATTGAGGATGACCACGGTTACGACTTTCACTATGACAGGGCGCCGATGCTACCCCTGGCCAGTGCCCCGCATAGTGGCAAATTGGTCTACATAGGTTCCTTCGACCGCAGTATTTCTGCCTCGGTTAGTATTGGTTACCTTGTTGCTGCTGCCCCTGTGCTTGCTAAGGCAGTCAGCCTTCAGGGACTCATCGATCAGCACGGGGATCTATATATGGAGCATTTACTGCTGAAAATAATCACCAGCGGTGGTCTCGAGCGGCACTTGATGCGTTCTAGGAAAATGTATGCACAACGGTGTGAACTCATCTGCGAGCTGCTGGAAGGAAAATTGGGACGACTGATCAGTTTTGAAAGGCCAAAAGCCGGACTTGCTGTTTATATTACTTTTGAAGAACAGTTTCCCATGGAAAAATTTATCAGGCTGGCATCAGCCCAGGGACTTTATTTCCATGATGGAGTGAGGGCCTCTGGGGGCAGATCCCTTCGCATCGGTTTTGCCTCGCTGGGTATGATCGAGATGGAGACTGCAGTGGAGATTATGGCCCGAAGTGCTGCTGAGCTGATCCCTTCGTATCCAAAATACCGGTTCAGTGGTTTATCTGTGCCGGCAATCAGTGCTTAAAGGACTGATCCATTCAATCCTGCAAGGCACTTTGCTAAAAAAGGGACATTCCAGTAAAAAATGGATGTCCCTTTTTTTATTTGCGGTACGCTCCACCGCTGTTTTGGCCTTGGCGCTGATGGATAGGATTTAGTGCTTTTTAAATGCCTTTTTGGTAATGATGGATATAGGCAGTCCCACCAAGACCATGTGCCAGGTAATGCTTACCAATACTGCTCCAGCCTCCAATGGCGCCGGTGGTACCTGGGTTAGGGGAATGATGACCAGGTTCATCACGATCCATACCAGTGCACCGAATATAAAACCGGATAGAACAGGTCTGGAGTTGAGCATACGAAAACTCGGGAAGATAAAATAATAAATCCCTGCTATGGCAAAGGCAATAAAGAAGTGAAGAAAGACGCCCATGGCTACCATGGCTCCCCCGCCGGCGAAAGCTTCGGGTCCGTATAGGCCGGTAGCGATAAACTTCATCACCTCGGCTGGAGAAAATCCCTGTTTGAAGTAAAATACGGTGCAGGCGGCCATGCCATCAAGCAGACCAGAGAGCATACCTGACCAAAAGATCGTATACAGGGCATTAGACCCCGATGAATGGGTGTTGTAATTTGTTGTTTTCATTTTTAAGTATTTATGTTGTGATTAATGGTCTTTAAGGGTCATTCAGCCTTTCCCTGCGCAGTTTTATCTGGCGAGTTTTAGCCTGACAAATTCAACAGGCAGCAAGTCCGGATACTGCCTGAGCTGTGCTGTGGCATATGTGCACAAGGAGAAAAGGCGCAGGTTTTGCGATCGGCTGTGGGCGATCACCCCATCGAGCATCATCCTTCGATAACCTTTTCCGCGGTATTCCTCGATCAGGAAGGTATGGTACACTTTAATTTCACCCCCTGCTATTCCAACGAGTGTCTCTCCGATTTTATGCCTGTTGTAATAAAGGTTGAAGGCAAAAAGTTCGGTATTGGTCGGTTCAAATCTGACTTCTATCATCTCTCTGTGTCGCTGTTATTGAGTAATGCTTGGTGGGCTGTTATTATTTTTGTGTTTGTAGCCAAAAGGAGTTATACAAAACAAAATCCAAACATATAAAATACTGACTAACAGTAATTTATGCACTAAAACAATATCAACAAGATACTTTATTTCGCTGATCTGCCACCTGTTGCGAAATATCGGGCTTAAAACCAGGTAAGCCGCCTGGATGTGGACTGGAAACAGTAATGGCCACAAATGTGGCCATTACTGTAAAACCGGGGTTTTAACCGTTCTATAAAGGGGCCTGATATTAAAGTACTTCTAATACCGCTACCGATTCTTTGGTTACCTGCCAGCCTGATGCTGATTTTTCCCATATCAGGGTGAAGAACATTCTTTCCATACGGCCATATAGGTCCATTGTGCGGTCAAGCACGACCATGGCTAAATTTTCATCGGCGACGGCGTAATGGAAGGTGGCTTCTTCTGAAAGCGGTGCTGCTTTTTGATCATGCATCCCCTGGAAAAACTCCAGTAACTGTTCTTTGTTAGTGGTATCTACTTTTCCGGTTTCATCCACCCTTACCAACAATAGTTTATCTGAATAGATCTGGTCGATGTATTCCATATTGTAGTGGGTTGCATTGTGGATGAATTCTTTGGTCAGGGTGATTAATTGTTCTGTATTCATGATAATTATTATTTACAATTGATGTGAAGTTTGTTTTAATTATGTTTTAGCTGATGGAAACCCCACCGTCGACAGGAAAGACTACTCCGGTTACCCATGATGACCCTGAGTCGATGAGCATCGCGGCGTTGGCCACTATATCCTCAACGCTTCCTCGCCTTTGTAAGGGTATACTCGTCTTTTCACTTTGGTGGATCGCCTGGATCATCTCGGCCGGCAGACCGGCATTAGCAAGTACCGGGGTATTGGTAGGCCCTGGAGCTATGGAATTTACGCGGATGCCCAGCGGCGCCAGTTCTATTGCCCATATTGAGGTCAGCATGTTCAGACCTGCTTTAGCTGAGCCGTAGGCACTGAGCTCGGCGAAGGCTTTGATGCCGTGGCTACTGCTGATGTTAACAATCTGTCCCTTGGTTGCTTTTAGAAATTCAATACAGCCTGAGGTAAGCAGGCTCGGTGAAATCAGGTGCACCTGGTACATTTCTTCCAGATCGGTACGGCTGATGCCATCGATGGGTGTCAGGGCCACGTGTCCGGCGTTGTTGATTAACACATCAAGCCTACCCTGCCAGTGCTGGGCGATAAATTCGGTAATATTTTTTTCCTGTTCCTGTTTTAAACTGTCATATACAATGGTGTGCAGTCCAGCCATTTCTGCCTTCAGCGCAGCAAGTTTGGCGGTATTGCGGCCAGTAACCAGTACGTTCCAGCCCTGGTTATAAAAGTGTCTGGCAAGTCCTTCTCCAATTCCGGAAGAGCCTCCTGTTATTAAGATATTCTTATTCATATCTGTGATTAATTTTGAACAAAGTAAACACTTAATCAAATGACGGACAATAACTTACCTCAGGGTAAGCCACTGTGAGCATGGTTTGTATTGCTCAGTGTGAATGAGTTAGAAAGTGGGCTATTTTTTGTTTTAACGCTATAGTGACAATGCCAGGTGTGATTGACCGAAAGCATAGTGGCCTTTGTTAAAGCGAAAAAGCAATATAAAATAGAAGAGAAAGTGGCAATACCCCTGGTGGCTTTATTTCACCTTTTGATGGATGTATCTCCGGCCCCAGCTGTCCAGGGAAGAAAATATCCCCTCCAGTGCACGGCCAAGGTCAGTCAGTTCATATTCAACACGGGGAGGAACCTCGGGATAAATCTTTCTGGAGATGATGCCATCGTTTTCCATTTCGCGCAGCTGTGAGGTAAGTGTTTTTTCTGAGATATTGCCCAGGGATTTACCAAGACCGGAAAAACGTTGCGGTTCCCCTGCCCTAAGCGCTTTATAAATCTTGAGTTTCCATTTACCGCCAATAATCGAAAGTGCAGCCTCAACGGTGCATTCCGCGCTGGGATTGTTCTCACAGTTTAAGGTATCCTGTCTGTTGTAGCTCATCTGTCTTAACGATTTTGTGCTGGCCTAAAGTTACTGCTTATCTTAGAAATAGCCAAGACCAGTGCAGCAGGAGTATACCTGCTGCCCCTGTTCGGTCATGGCACATGGAAAAGCCTGCCTTAGAAAACCTGTACGCACAGGTCTTCGCTCTTCAATTATTTGCCCTTTGAAGCCTCGATTATCACCCCTGCAACCGCATCCGGATGAGATATAAATACAACATGGCTACCTTTGATTTCGGTAATTTTGGTATTCGAACGTTTATATAAGGCTCTTTCGGTGTCGGGATTGATGCTTTTGTCCTCTGTGGCGACAATACCGAATGAAGGTTTTGTTCTCCAGGCTGCTGCCGTTAGCTTGGTTGCGAAAGCCGGGCCGTAGATGGGTTTCTGGGACGCAAACATAAATGCAGCGTCTGTTGTGTTTACATCTGCGCAGAACCCGCCGTGAAATTTGGCCTGGTCATAATATACAAAACCTTTTTCATCGGGAGCGAGAATGCCGTTTTCTGGGGCTACTGGAAGCGAGGTAGCCCACTGCAAGGTATTCTCTCCCTGGTCTGGCTGATGGGCGGCAACAAATACCAGTGCTGCAACTTTTTCGTTCATACCCGCTTCGCTGATCACTACCCCGCCCCATGAATGGCCAACCAGCACTGTTGGGCCGTCTTGTTTGTCCAGGGCTCTTTTGGTTGCCTCAACGTCCGCTTCCAGAGAAGTTAGCGGTATTTGAACAATGGTTACCTTGTAACCTTTTTTGATCAGGATGTTGTATACCCCTCGCCAGCCCGAGCCGTCAGCAAAGGCACCGTGTACCAGTACAACGTTTTTGATCTTGGGTGTCTGTGCATCCGAGGAAAAAGGAAAAAAAGCCAGGGCTAATAATACAAGCAGTAAACTGGCTATGGATTTGAATTGTGTTTTCATTGTTTTTGATTTTAAATTGTGATTTTATAAATATTAAATTGTGTTTTGTAAGCTTACCTGATCTCTACAATCATTTCAATTTCAAGGGCCATCCCACCCGGGAGGCTGTTTACGCCAATGGAACTGCGGGCATGCCTGCCTGCATCTCCAAGGACATGGACCATCACATCGGAAAAGCCGTCCATGAGCACAGAGTGCTCGGTGTATGCCGCCTCGCTGTTGATATAGCCCGTTACTTTGAGTACCTGTTTGATCCGGGACAGATCCCCTGTGAGCGATTTTAAAGTTGTCAGCAGTGCGGCAGCCAGACGCCGGGCGGCCTGTTTTCCCTGTTGGGTAGTAAGCTCTCCGCCGAGCTTGCCTGTAATGTATTTTCCGTTTTCATCGACCGCTCCCTGGCCGGAGAGGTAGATTGTTTTACCGGAAATAATGCCGGTGAGATAATTGGCTGTTTTCGCGGGCCCAGGCGAAAGCCTGATTCCCATTTCTTCCAGTTTTTTCTCGGGTGTCTGTGCGGCGCAAGGTCTGAAATAGCCAAGCATTAATAACCACAAAGCCCATTGTATCATCCTCATTTGCTATTCATTTTGATTAACACAAAGTTCAGGGCTACCGGGCGGGCGGGCAATGGACAAAATAGGTGCTAAACTGTACTTTTCTCCCTCCAAGGCCTTCAGGCGTATTGAACTATTGTTTTTCGGCCTACTGCTGGAGCATTGGATATGGTGCTGCTGGTCCCCTGTCAGATATACAATTGCGGATAAATTTGCTTTCTATTATCATGGCTATGAATGTTTATCCCTATACCCAAATGGCTACCAGGGTAGCGCTATCGTTCTGTATGATCTGGCAAGAACGGCTTGTCCCCTTTCTATTTGCTGCTGCGGCCACGCCTGTGTGTCTGCTTATCGCTAAGTATTTGCTTTCGGCTGGGCTTCTGTTGGGCTACAAAACCCGGATTATGGCCGCTGTTGCAGCTTTTTTACTCCTGCTGGATATCTGCTCGGTATTGTATATTTCTCGCAGCAACGATTTGCAGCTTAGCCTGCCGATAATTTTCTTTACCGGCGCTGTGGTGCTCTTCAGGGACAGGCATTACTATTGGAGCATTGATGCTTTATTGGAGCAGGGAATGGGCGGAAAATAAAAAAGCAAGCGCAGGGGGGGTATCTCTGATGACATCTCAGGGGCAAATTGTGCAGTATTGTTCACGCAACGTGCATTGAACGGGGCAGTTCTAGAGGGTAATTTTGCTGTATTAATTTTAAGATAAACAACATGAAAATGATCTATTCTAAACAGCTTATATGTGCTGTAACCACGCTGCTCGCTTTTTCGGGCGGTCTATCAGCTCAGGTGCTTGATCCTGCTAAGGATCCGCAGATTGAAAGCAATGTGAAGGCCTTCTTGGGCGTTCTCAATTCAGGAGGAGGCAAACCCATCGAAGAACTCAGTCCGGTAGCGGCCAGGGCCGTGCTTACCGGCGCACAGGAATCCGTGCGGTTTGACTACTCGGATATTAGCGTTTCAGAGCGCAAAGTCCCTGCACCCTCCGGACCGGTTTCCATTCATATCATAAAGCCTGCCGGAGCTAAGGGCACCCTGCCGGTATTTCTTTATATCCATGGCGGAGGTTGGGTATTGGGAGATTTTCCTACACATAAACGCCTGGTGCGTGACCTGGTAGTGGCATCGGGTGCGGCGGCAGTTTTTGTTAACTACACCCCTTCACCTGAGGCGCATTATCCTGTAGCGGTCAACCAGGAATATGCTGTATTGCAATGGGTAGCTCAGCATGGTAAGGATATCGGTCTTGATGCAAACCGGTTGGCCGTGGTGGGAAACAGTGTTGGGGGCAATATGACTGCTGCACTTTCGCTGATGGCCAAGGATAAAAAAGGACCCAAAATCCGTTTACAGGTACTGTTATGGCCAGTAACGGATGCAAATTTTGAGACCGAATCTTACAATAAGTTTGCAACCGGGCGTTTTCTGACTAAGAAAATGATGCAGTGGTTCTGGGACAATTACACCACCGATCCCCAGGCACGTAAGGAAATTTATGCCTCCCCACTGCAGGCCAGTACTGAGCAGTTAAAGGGCTTACCTCCTGCGCTGGTTATTGTGGCGGAAAATGATGTACTCCGGGATGAGGGTGAAGCTTATGCCAGAAAACTTGACCTTGCTGGGGTGAAGGTTAAGTCAGTAAGGTACAATGGAATGATACATGATTTTGGATTGCTCAATCCCCTTGCCGAGGTACCTGGCACTAAAGCGGCCATGCTCCAGGCTGCAGCTGAGATCGCAAAAGCATTAAAGTAAGGATTTAGTTTTTTCTATTAGCCTATCATAGGCCCGGGCGAATGTCTGGGCCTATTTCTCTTTGAAACAAAATCTGCTATAGTAAAATGGCATTAATCGACCGGATATTGGCTGTGCCTCACCGCAACGGGCGCTTAAATTAGCAGGATCAGAAAACGGTTCATGCTGTATTTTGGGGTAATTGGCTGGTTTGGGTTATACAGGCTGCCGTAAATTAACCTCTGGCATTGCTGCATACGGGACTGTTTTTTACTGCTTATTAGTCCAGGAGATAAAAATTGAAAAGCAATATTTCATCCAAAGTTAAAAAAAATATCACCGGTAATGCCCACCAAGGAGATATCCTCCTTGCCTTGAGTGCCGATATTGCCCGGGTCAAAAACCAAAATCAGCTTATCGGTGTAATCAGCGAGCGGCTGAAAATCCCCTTAGGTTTTGAGCATATATCTATCTGTTTGCTCGAAAAGTCCGGGAAGCGCTTTAATATTTTTTCCATTGACCCTGATTCACATAAGGAGAGCCATCCTGGTTACAGTCAGCTTAAAGGAAGACCGTTTCCCATTAAAGATGGTATTACCGAGCAAATATTACTCGGGCAGGGTCCGCTAGCTTTCGATCTGGATAAGCTCCAGGGGAAGCTTCCCTTGTACCTGGAAATGAAAAAACCCTATGGGATTAGCCAGCTAGTGGCCCAGCGCATTAATGGCGAAAAAGGGCTTGCGGGCTTTTTGCTGATGTTCTATGAACAGCCAATTGATATGCGTTCCTCCACCACGACGCTCATCAGCGCTATAGCCGATCTGGTCGGTATTGCTGTTTCCAACATCATTGCCCACAGGGAAGTAACTACGCTGCTGGAGATGAAAACCAAACTGCTCCAGTTTGGGATAGATATAAGAACACAAACCGATTGGAAAAATCTCTCTGCAACCATTGGCCATCAATTTGCGGATCTTTTCTCTGCTGCTGATTTTGCCGTCACTTTAATTGGCGAGGATAGAAAGTCCCATCAGTTGATCCTGCATAATCAGGTGGGGATCCCGGCTGAAGAACAACTTAAAAGCTATAGGGTAAAACAGGGTATATTCTCAGCTCTGTTAAAACAGGATGGCCCAACTTTGTTTAAACGCGAAGATTTTTTCTCTGCCGGACAAAAGTCGATGTCTGATGTGTTTCTTTCGGCCAATTCGTTTAAACAGGCGGTGGGCGCAGTGATGTCACTGGGCAACGAGCCTGTTGGCTTTATCCTTTTTTTTGGCGCAGGTATCGAAAATTTTTCTTCCGAGCGGCAGTTACTGGAAAGCCTGAGTACACAGATCGCCATTGTTGCGCTACATATGCGGGCCCAGGGGCGTGTAAATGAGCAGTTGGCTGAGATTGCGGGGTATAAAAAGCAGCTTGACCGTGACAAAAGCCACCTGATACAGGAAATCAGGACCCTTAACCATAATGGGGAGATTATTGGAAGGGGCAGTAAAATGACCAGGGTGCTTGAGCTGGTATACAGTGTGGCCCCTACTGACAGTACTGCATTAATTATGGGGGAAACAGGCACTGGTAAGGAACTTATTGCAAAGGCTATCCATAACAACAGTGAGCGAAAGGACCGCTTGCTCATTAAGGTCAATTGTGCTGCCCTTCCCATCAGCCTGATCGAGAGTGAGCTTTTTGGTCATGAAAAAGGCAGCTTTACGGGCGCCTGGGAACAACGTCTGGGTAAATTTGAGCTGGCCAGTGGGGGTACGCTTTTTCTTGATGAAATTGCTGAGATACCCCTTGAAGTGCAGGTCAAGTTGCTTCGGGTACTGCAGGAAAAAGAGATTGAACGTATAGGCGGCTCGGGGCCGATACCGGTCGATGTGCGGATTATTGCCGCAACAAACCGTGATCTTGAAAAAGAAATGGCTTTGGGCCGGTTCAGGAAGGACCTTTTCTACAGGCTGAATATCTTTCCTATTTCCATTCCCCCACTAAGGGAGCGTCCGGAAGACCTGGTACCGCTGGCACTGCACTTCCTGGCCAAATACAATAAAAAATTTTCTAAAAAAATCAGCGGGATCAGTGAACAGACACTGGAAAAGATCAAAAAATACGCCTGGCCTGGAAATGTTAGGGAACTGGAACACTGGATCGAAAGGAGTATACTGCTGACCGATGGCGCAGTGATCGCTCAGGAATTGTACACTTCGGCCAGGGAAACCGGCCTGGTGGGCCTGGAATCACAAATCCTTCGCACGATTGACGAAAATGAAATTAGCCATATTTCCAGGGTGCTGGAATATTGTGGAAAGCGCATATCCGGACCTGGTGGCGCGGCAGAGATCCTTGGCGTACCACCTTCCACGCTTAATTCAAAGATCAAAAGGCTTGGAATAAAAAAGTAATTAAGCTATTAGCGGGCTACTCCGCTAAGGTCTGCCATCAGCGCGGTACGCTCCCTGCATCCGGCTGCTAGAAAATTAGTCATGCCCAACGCGGGCGGGGTGGCCGAGCAGTGTCTTTATTTCGCGAGCAAGAGCCAAATCGCGAAATGAGATAGTCAACAAAAAATCTTAAAATACACAATACACTGATAAAGAGATAATTACAACAAAGGCATAGCTATTGCCTGTGGGATATCAATGGTCAAGTTTTTAAAAATTGATAAACAACAGCCTATGGAATCATTGCTTTATGGTTCTCTGCAGATCTTAAAGATAAGCTGCAGTGGAGTAATTACATTTTTTGTGTTAAAGGAAAATCTGGGCCGGGGATTCAGATCTTTTAAACTAAGTGGTGGTTTTACCTTGCGACAGATCGCCAAGGGGATGCTGTTGTTAATCCTGCTGCTGTGGATTCAGGCCGTTGGTATATTTTTTTTGCTGAATGGGCAGGGCCACCTGTCTGAGGGCACAACAAGCCCCTCTGCTGCTATGCACATAAAGCAATTAAATGAGCCTAAAGGGTTCCGTTCATGGCTGCGCTGAGAAAATTTGATCCGATAACCAACCAGAAACAAACATTAAATATCAAACGATGAACTTAATATATAACCATTCGGCTGAAGTTACGCCTTTAGGCTTTACCGCTGAGCTTGCCTCAAAAAGGAATGCGGAGAAATTCGGTGTAATAGATTTTATTTCCAACGATCAGCTATCTCCTATTGAACGTTATAAAGGAATGACCAAGATTGTTTTTATCCGCTCGGGCAGCAGGTTCAAAATTGATCTGAAAGAGTACTTTGCTGCCGGGGATGAACTTTACTTTCTTCGTCCTGATCAATACCTTCAATTGGGCAAACAGAGCAGTGGTAGTATACTTTATTACACCGATCAGCTGTATTTTGCCGATCTGGAAGACCAGGACTTGCTTTATGGAGGGATGCTGTTCAATAATGTGCATGAAAACCTTAGCCTAAAATTGGAGGGAGCCGCAGCTATGCAGATCCTATCTTTCTTTGAGGCGGTCAGGACCGAGATCGGTCTTGCTGAGCTGAACCAGGAATCGATGGTTAGAGGGCTGATCAAGCAGCTGATTGTACTTTCCATCAGGGCCTGGAAAAATCAGCATGCGCGCTTAGATATGGAATTTCCATCGGACCGGGATTTTACCAGGTTGTTTGATCGCCTGGTAGAGCAGCATTTCCGTACCCATCATACGGTTGCGGCTTATGCTAAGATGCTCCACATCACCCCTAAGGCTTTGACCAAACGTTTTGGCAAGTGTGGGAAATGTACCCCGAGTGAGGTGATCAGGAAACGGATTGTACTGGAAGCCAAACGGATGTTGGTCCATACGGCCCTGAATGTGAAAGAAATTGGCTACAAGTTAGGCTATGAGGATCCCTGCTATTTTATCCGCTTTTTCACCAAGCAGGTGAGCATGGCGCCGCAGACCTTTAGGAGGTATTTTCAGTCCGGGCTTTCCGCAGTAGCCTGATACCAACAGGCTTAAAAAAAAATAAACAACTGACAAACAAGCACTTAAACCAAAACAAGGCTAAAAAAACAAAAAAATGGTCTTGTATGTCCAATTTCAGATGCGCTGGTTGTCATCATTCAATAATCATCATAAATAATACAAAATGGAAAAGAGAATCAATGTATTCGCAAAGGCTGGAGACAGTCTTAAACCTTTATTCGACATGGCAGGCCATCTTCATCAGTCAACTTTGGGCGTAGAGCTTATTGAGCTGGTAGATTTTAGGGTATCGCAAATCAACAAATGTGCTTACTGCCTGGATATGCACTCGAAGGAAGCGCGTGCAAAGGGTGAAACCGAACAGCGTTTATATGGCCTGAGTGCATGGCGCGAGTGCCCATATTACACAGACAGGGAAAGAGCGGCTTTGGCCTGGGCAGAGGCTGTAACGGCTGCAGATGTTCCTGATGAAACCTATAACAGGGTGAAGGAATATTTCACTGAAACAGAATTGATCGACCTGACTTTGGCAGTTACTGCAATTAATACCTGGAACCGCATCAACCTGGCTTTCCCTCCTGCTGTGGGAACCTATAAAGTAGGTATGTTCGGTTAAGAAAAAAGTGTTATCCCCATGATAGCAGTGTCCTTTAAAGGCACTGCTATTTTTGTTTGGGGCCAGGGATAAACCGCCCCTTTGCGTTGATTATTGATCGTCCTTTTTTTCGCGAGTGTCGGCGCCTGATTTAATTGTAGCCAGGGGTTTGCGACAGATTGGGATTAAACTGGATATCATTTGCCGGGATGGGCCAATATTGTTTAAAGCTTGACCAGCTTGCTCCTTTCTTAGGCGCATAAAGATTCATGATGTGATCGATGAGTCCTAAGCGTTTAAGGTCGTAAAACCGGTGGCCTTGTTCGGTAAAAAGCTCCAGCCGCCGTTCCTGCAGGACAGCATCCATGAATTCCTGGAGCGTGAGTGTTGTGGGATAGTCAGCAAGTGCTCCAGCAATGGCGGTGTTTCTGGCCCTGGCCCTGATTATATTCAGGTCTGCCACAGCGCCGGATATATTATTTGTTTTCGCCCGCGCCTCTGCCCTGATCAGGTATTGTTCGGCAAGGCGCAGCATGATATTGAACTCAGCGCCATTGGTTCTGGATTTATATTTATTGGGAAAATAAAACCTGCCGTTTGCCGGCGATGTAGTGGTGCTGCGCAGCAGGGTCCAGTTGTCCATTCTGAGATCCCCGGGCTGAAAACTGGCGATCAGCTCTGTGCTCATTGCTGCCGGTGCAAAAGTACTTAGCGCACTTAAAGTGGGCAAGGTGGCGGGTGCTCCGTTATTATAAAGAAAAAAGTCCCGTACAGCTGTACTGGCCTCAGGGGCTAGCGCCCAGATGGTTTCCTTGCTGTTGGCCAGAAATACGCTGTTCAACGGGGTGAGCTGGTAATCTGCGCTTTGATCGATTACGCTGGTGGCGTGTTGCTCGGCGCCCGTATAATCGCCTATGTAGAGTAATACCCGTGAAAGCAAGGCCGAGGCTGCAGCCCGGTTTGGCCTGCTACGGTTGTTTGTGGGGCTTGCTGTGCCGCTGAGATAGCCCATGGGCAACATGCTCTCTGCCTGTTTGAGGTCCTGAACTATCTGAGCATAAACTTTCGCTTTTGGTGATCTGCTCAGGTTATTATTGACATTGTAGTCCGATACCAGGGCCAGTGGTACATCTCCATAAAGGTTCACCAGATCGAAAAAACTAAAGGCCCGCATAAAAAGGGCCTCTCCCATCCATTGATTGTAGTTACTCAGTTTAGTTTGGTTAGCACCGAGGTTTTCAATAGCCAGGTTGCAGGAATAGATCTGCCGGTAGAGCAAGGACCACTGTACGGCGCTTTGCCCGCTTAAGGTATTGCTGTAATATTGTGCTGTTAATGTGGTGCCCTGCAGGACCGGAGCGCTTTGGATGTGTGTCAGGTCATCGGCATATAAACTGGTAGCGAAACCGAGTCCGTCGAAACTGTTTACCGAACCATAAACTGGCAGGCCGGCTGCTGTACTGATGATACCGGTGAGCACTGCGCCAGCTGACTTGTCATTCTCATAGGCCTGCTCAGCGGGAAGCCTGTCGGTCGGCAATGGTATATCCAAAATTTTCTTACAGCTGCCCAATATCAAACAGCCTGTTAGGCTGATTAATATCAATAGCTGTGTTTTTATGCTTTTCATTTTAATGAAAGTTGCTGTGAAAGTCCTGCTGAGAACTGTATTGGTTGAACAAAGAAAACGTTGGATCTGTCATGAAAACGCTTAAAGCTAGCAATCACCTATGGTCCTGCGCTAAAGGCCATATTGAATTTTTCAATGAGCAGATCATCACTGATGGACAAAGGTATAAAAAAGTACAATTTCTTTCATCCTTGGTGCAAGGCTAAATCATGGTTCGATATGCGCTTAAACCTGGAGAACTATCCGCCGTATTTCATCACTGCATACGCTTTGAACGAAATGGGGTGAGCGACACGCGGCAACAAAACCATGCAAAATATTATCTATCAACAACTTGGATTAAAGGCACAAAATATGACTGTGCATCCCGGGCGTGTAAGCCGATAAAATATAGAATCAAAAAAGATGACAACGATACAGTTTGATAAAAAGATCAGTCCGCATGTGGCGGCTTTAAGGGAATTTGCGCTGCGCTTTACCCGGGATATCGATAGCGCCAATGATCTGCTCCAGGATACCCTGCTCAAAGCGGTAAATTATTATCACCGGTTTGAAGAAGGGACAAATCTCAGGGGATGGCTCTTTACGATCATGCGTAATACCTTCATTAATGGGTTTCGCAGGGATACGAGCAGAAATGCAGTGCTCAGCCAGGTTGAGGAGATCGGTTTTTCCCAACTTTTGATCAGTGCTTCTGTGAATACAGCTGACGGAAGCTTTATCATGAGGGATATCCGCGCAGCATTATCAGTGCTTCCAGGGCTGCTGCGTGTTCCGTTTTTGCGCTATGTGGAGGGCTACCGGTATCATGAAATTGCGCTGGAAATGGACTGTCCCATTGGAACGGTAAAGACCAGGATCCATGAGGCCAGAAAGCAGCTCAAGCTACTGTTGGCAGATTACCGGCAGGCGGTATAGTGCGGGGGCTGGTCGTTAAATATCGCGAGCGAAGTATCAATCCACCATATAAAGCGGGCTGCCCGCTGACTTATAAAAATACAATACACTGAAAAACAAACACTTAAATACATCGGCATAGCATTTGTCTGTTGATAGTCGATATCATTTCTACCGGTTAGTTTTTAAGGTATGCATTTATGCGGTAGGATATCCGGAGCGGCTGGTTGAGATTGGCCGGATCCGAAGACCTAAAGGATTGCTTTCTGCCCGTCGAAACGAAGATGACGGGTGTCAGCTCGCAGAGGAGGCTGTAATGGGGCGTGCACTTTCCACCCGTTCGTGCACGGGACAAACCCACGTCGGCGCGGTGTCCCCGCGGAAGACCGATCAGCAACACTGTGGGACGACGGGCGGGAGAAGGTCTTGGGACTGATTTTATTGTGGCAAACAGCAAGAAGCTGCAGCCAAAGGCAATTGGATGAGCAAGTTTCTCAAAGAGAACATTTTTTTAACCTAGCCCAAAAGGCTTAAAATAGATACATTATGAAAATTGTGGTAATTGGCGGTTCCGGCCTTATAGGATCAAAACTTGTTGCCAAACTGGGCCAGGCAGGTCACCAGGTAATTGCTGCCTCACCGGCATCTGGGGTCAACACAATCACGGGCGAAGGGCTTGCTGAGGCCCTTGATGGTGCCGCTGTTGTGGTCGATGTGGCCAATTCTCCTTCCTTCGAAGATCAGGCAGTGATGGACTTCTTTGTTACCTCGGGAAACAATCTGTTGGCGGCAGAAAAGAAAGCGGGTGTGAAGCACCATATCGCCCTTTCTGTGGTGGGGACTGAACGCCTTCAGGGCAGTGGTTATTTCCGTGCTAAGCTTGCACAGGAAAAATTGATCAAAGAATCAGGAATTCCTTACAGCATTTTGCATTCTACCCAATTCTTTGAATTTGTGGGAGGAATTGTACAGTCAGGCACTGTGGGTGATCAGGTTCATATTTCTCCTGCCCCTATCCAGCCGATTGCATCAGATGATGTAGTGGCTGCCCTAGCAGAGGTAACCTTAGCTAACCCCATCAATGATACCGTTGAGGTTGCTGGACCGGAAAAATTCCAGTTGAGTGAGCTGGTGAAAAAATACATGGGCCTGAAAAAAGATAACCGTGAGGTAGTAGCGGACATTCATGCACCTTATTTCGGTGTTGAGCTCAATGACCGATCGCTCATCCCGGGAGAAAACCCACGTTTGGGCACCATCGCTTATGATCAGTGGATCAGCCAACCTGGTAACCTCAGATAATAAATAACATTTAGCTGTTTGGCGAAAGTCCTGCATGATTTCCTGCAGGGCTTTCGCTTTTTTAGCGTAAGCCCTCACCCGCCAGTTGGGCGAGGGCGCCGCAGCGGCTAAGTACTGTTCAATTTTGCATTTATTAATTACTAAAGAAAAGTTTTATGAAAATTTCGATGGGACTGGCCCAGCTTGCGCTCCGTTTAGCTTTATCGGCAGGCTTTATTCTCCCTGTTCTGGACCGGCTGGGTGTGCTGGGGCCATATGGAAGCGCGGATGTTGCCTGGGGAGACTGGCAGCATTTCAGTGCTTATACGGCTTCGCTAATGCCTTTTGCGGGGAATAGCTTTGTCAATCTGGCTGCAGTACTGGCCACAGTTACAGAAATCATTTTGGCCATGGGCTTGCTACTGGGCTACCGCACCAGGTATGCGGCATTGGGTACGGCATTGCTGACTTTGGTGTTTGCACTGTTTATGATCTTCTCCTCTGGCATTATGGCCCCTTTTAAATATCCTGTCTTTGTCTTTAGTACTGCTGCCCTGCTGCTTTCCAGATCAGTGGATTATCCCTGGAGCTTAGCGCGCTTTTTGGATGGAAAAATTAGGCGCAAGCCCGCTGGGGATCAATGATAAGGATTTGTTATTGAGCTCTTGCTATTTCGTGCCAGCCTGTGCAGATCTGCGATATGCAGTGATTAAAGCGGGACAACAAAACAACATAACAAACTTACTAACAGATACTTAACAAAAAAGGCGCATGATTTGTAATGTCTTAACAAAATCAATGCGTCATGAAAGCACAACAAAAGGCATTACCAGCATTAAGGAGAATAATCTCCAGGCCACAGTTGGCCGTTAAATTACATTTGGTGTTTTACACCATACATAAAATCATATTTCAACTCTATGGCATCTGATCTAGCGATTTGCTAAAACTGGCAAGACAGGCAGATGAGGGCGGCATGGGGGCAAAGTATGGCGATAAAAAAAAAAGAAAATACAATGAGTTTAGCAGCATACAATTCCAAGCGGGACTTTTCGAAGACTTCGGAACCTGCAAACGGGGGCCCTACTGACCGGGAGCACCTGATATTTGTTATTCAGAAACATGCAGCATCACATCTCCATTATGATTTCAGGCTGGAAATGGATGGGGTGCTTAAAAGCTGGGCTATCCCCAAAGGTCCCTCCACTGATCCGGCGCAGAAACGGCTGGCGATGATGGTGGAAGACCATCCTTATGCCTATCATAGCTTTGAGGGCAATATACCCAAAGGCGAGTATGGTGGGGGCAGCGTGATCGTTTGGGACCAGGGCTATTATGAGCCTATCGAAGAGATCCAGGGCAAGGCCGCGCAACAGGAGCTTCTTTTAGCGCAGCTGGAATTGGGTTCTGTTAAAATCAGGCTTCATGGTGAGAAGCTCAATGGGGAGTTTGCATTGGTCAAAACCAAGGGTATGGGCGAAAATGGCTGGCTGCTGATCAAGCACCATGATGAATTCGCCTCCGCTACAGATGTGACCACCCTGGAGAGATCGGTGATTTCAGGAAGGAATTTAACTGAGGTGGCTGCAGATCTACCGGCCAGTGCTGCCCTTGATGTAAGTGTTGCTGAATTTGGGGGAGAAAAAAGTCCTGCTGCCCTGCAGAAAATTTCCAAACCTATTCTTCCCATGCTAGCCACGCTTGTTGATGAACCTTTCGATAGTGAGCAGTGGCAGTTTGAGGTCAAATGGGACGGTTACCGGGCCATCTGTTATCTTGCCCAGGGGCAGGTGGAGATTCTTTCGCGAAACAACAAATCTTTTGATTCTAAATTCGCCCCACTTTTCCATACCCTTCAAAAATGGCCGGTCAATGCCGTGCTTGATGGCGAAATTGTGGTCTTGGGTGCTAATGGGCTTTCTGATTTTTCGGCCCTGCAGAACTGGCACAGCAACCAGGATGGTAAACTGGTCTATTATATTTTTGACATTTTAAATCTAAATGGAGAAGACCTGACTGGTTTTCCCCTTAGCAGGCGTCGTGAGCTATTGGAATCACTGGAACTACCTGATGATGGTGTGCAGTTGGGGACCATATATTCCGGCTCTGGAATTGAGGCTTTCCACCATGCCGAACAGCGTGGTCAGGAAGGTGTTGTTGCCAAGCGCCGAAGCAGCCTTTACCTCCCTGGCAAACGGAGTAAAGATTGGCTTAAAATCAAAGTCCATCAGCGGCAGGAAGTGGTCATTGCGGGTTTTACTAAAAAGGAAGGTTCTCCCCGGCCTTTCAGTTCGCTTTTACTGGGCGTGTATCAGCAGGGCGGACTGCGCTATGTGGGAAAGGTAGGCACTGGGTTTTCCCAAAAACTCGAAGGAGAGATCATTTCGGAATTACTTCCGCTTGAGCGTAGCACAAGCCCTTTTTCTGCTGACCAGGGTGCTGAACTTTCGGCCAGACTTCGTGCGGATATCGCTAAAGAACGGGCCACCTGGCTCGAGCCAGAACTGGTTTGTGAGGTTGCCTACTCCGAACTGACCAAAGATGGCTTTTTCCGGCACCCCTCGTTTAAAGGTATGCGGATTGATAAGCAACCGGTCTCGGTTGTGCTTGAGAAAGCCCTAAACAGCACTTCGGCAGTGTTACCCCAGGGGCAGGATCTGTCTTTAGAAAAAAATACATCAGCAGCGCCAGCTTTAGCTATAACAGTAGACAGGAATGAGGGTTTACTTTCTGCAGAAAATGATTCGCAGACGATCAGCGTTAATGGCCATGAACTTGTTGTAAGCCACGTAAATAAGCTATACTGGCCAATAGCGCATATTACCAAGGGAGATATGATGAATTATTATCACCAGGTAGCTGAATTTATCCTGCCTTATTTAAAGAACCGGCCACTTTCCCTTAACCGCTTCCCAGGGGGAATAAACGGGCCAAGTTTCTATCAGAAAGACATTTCGGGTAAGTCTCCGCAGTGGATCAGTACTTTTCCGTATGCCACTGCGGAAGGCCTGCAGCGGGAATATGCGGTGGGCAAGCAGGAGGATACTTTACTGTGGATGGCCTCGATGGGCTGTATCGAAATGAACCCCTGGTTTTCCCGTATCACACAACCCGACCGTCCGGATTACGCGGTAATTGACCTGGATCCTGATGAACACAATAGTTTTGCTGATGTGGTTACTGTGGCGCTGGAAGTACGAGGTATTCTCTCGGAGCTCGATATTGCCGGTTATTGCAAGACCTCGGGCTCCACTGGTATTCACATCTACCTTCCTTTAGGTGCAAAATACAGCTTTGCAGAAAGCCAGTCTTTAGTGAGGGCAATAGTGGAAGTGCTCAACCGCAGGTTGCCCGCACTTACCTCTCTTGAGCGTCCGATCGCTTCCAGGGGAGGCAGAATGTACCTGGATTTCCTGCAAAATAAGCCGGCTGCAACAGTGGCCTGCCCCTATTCGTTAAGGCCAAAACCCGGTGCTCCGGTCTCTACCCCACTTCATTGGGAAGAACTGTTGCCCGGACTTTCGATGTATGATTTTCATATCGGCAACACCCTTGATCGCCTGAGGCGGGAAGGAGATCTGTTTAGCGGAGTGCTGGGGGAAGGAATTGATCTGCCAGCTGCACTCACCAAAGCCGAAGATCTGCTTAAAAGCGAAAAATAACCACTTAGTTAAAAAACTCCCGGAAATTTCGGGAGTTTTTGCGGGGGTGAACTTTTTACCAAAAATGGCCTAAAGCTAAGGCTGGCTATATTACTTATAGGATAATATCGTTTTTTACACTGCGTAGCTTGGGCAGGTCAGTCTCTGCGATCATCTCACGCAGGTCGATTTCGATAATGCGGCTGATTTGTGAAATGGGTACATCGTTGGCATTGCCTTCGAAAGGGTTTTCGGTACTCTCTCCCACCTGTCCCAAACAGGTGTACATCCAGCAAATGAGTACACTGAAAGGAATGGTCAGCCATACCATGTGTCCCTGCATGATCCCGCCGACTGCTTCATTGAGTTTATCGAATTCCTTGAGCAGTCCGTAAGGAAGCATTACACAAAAAAAACGCACCAGAATGGTATTGATAATGGCATACTGCCTGGGATAAGGTGAATCTTTGATCTGTTCACTGCGTCCCTGGAGGTAGAAAAATTCTTTAACCATTCGCTGCAGTTCCATGTAGCAGAGCAGGGATACCCCTTCGCAGGCCAGGATATCGGAAAGAATTTTGCTTTGCGTACTCATGAGCTGTGTGCAGTTGTTGTTTGCCGAAAGAATCCTTTCTTTTTCTTCTGCCGAAAGGAATTTATCCAGTTCGGATTCCAGGCTGTGTTCTTTTTCGGGAATACTGTAGTATCTGCGGTATTCTGCATTGTGTTTTTTTTCAGTTGATTCCCACACGCGGTATTCACGCATCCCGTACCTGAGACAAGTTAGCCAGGCCAGGTGCCTGTAAATCAAATCCTTTGTCTGTTTGGGATCTGTTAAAAAATCTCTGCACATGCTGCCCCAGGAACGGCTTGCATTTAAAATTAAGGTCCATACCTGTTGGGCATCAATGGTCCGGTTATAGGTCTGGGTATTTTTAAAGCCGACGATAAAGGCTGTTGCGGTCCCCAGCATGGCCACGATCGGCCAGGGTATGGTCAGCCACTTCAGTCCGGCCAGCTGATAGAGCAGCACGGGTAAGGTGGCCAGAATGATCAATTCGTAAATGCTTTTTCGGGTCCAGATGATGAACTCGGATAATTTATAGGATTTTCCTGTATACATTTTTTTACTATAATTTGTGCTTGGGTATTATTCTTTAGCTACTCAAGTAACCCTGAAAACAGAAAATGCCCCTGTTAAACAAGGGCATTTTAATGTTGAAAAGGTAATCTAAAGGCCCTGACGGATCTCCACATTCCCACCCAGTTCCAGGATCGGACAGCCTTCTGCAATCTCTTCTGCCTCGTCGTAATCATTGGCTTTTACGATAATGAATCCGCCAACAGATTCCTTGATTTCTGAGTAAGGTCCATCGATAACGGTATCTCCCTTAACAATTTTACCTGCCCCATCAATTCGCTGGGTAGGCCTGACTAATGCGCCTGCTTCATTCAGGCTGTCATACCATGCATTCCAATGTTTTAAATGCGCACTGAACTGCTCTGGTGTCGGCTGGATATCTGCCGTTTTGTAATCTCTTCGGAATAGTAAGATGAACTCTGCCATTGTCTGATGTTTTTGGTGTTTAAAATATTTTCATTAATTGCCCATGCGGATTTCCACATTTCCACCCAATTCCAGTACAGGGCAGCCTTTGGCTACTTCCACAGCTTCTTCGTAGCTGGAGGCCTTAATGATGAGTAACCCGCCGATTGACTCTTTAAGTTCGATGTAGGGACCGGCGGCCACACTATTGTATTGTCTAACGATTTTACCCTCCGCGTCAAGTCTCTGAACTGGTCTGGCCAGTTTGTCTTCTGCGGCTAATTTGCCAAACCACTCCTGCCAGTGTTTTAAACTTTCCTGTAGTTTCTCCGGTGTTGGCTGCACTTCCGGTGTTTTATAATCCCTGCGGAATATTAAAATGAACTCTCCCATTTTCTGATGTATTTATGTTTTTGATAATTTGTTAGTTGCCCATTCTGATTTCTACATTCCCGCCAAGTTCCAATACCGGACACCCTTTGGCTACCTCTACTGCTTCTTCATAGCTGGAAGCGCGGATAATGACTAATCCGCCGATTGATTCCTTAAGCTCGATGTACGGTCCGTTTTCTACAAGCCCGCCCGATTTCAAGACTTTGCCGGCTGCGTCAAAACGCTGTACAGGCCTTGCCAATTTCTCTTCAGCAGCTAATTTGCCAAACCACTCCTGCCAGTGCTTTAAACTTTCCTGTAATTTCTCCGGCGTCGGTTGTACCGAGGCTGTTTTGTAGTCCCTGCGGAATATTAAAATGAATTCACCCATTTTTCTGATGTTTACTGTTTTATGTTTTTTTTGATTTTTGTTTCTGGTTCCTTCCGGATTTCAGCATCTAATTGCTCAAACCGCTGGCTGGTAATGCTGATGGGCTAATGTCGATTTGCGGCATCTTTAATGGCATGCTTTTTTAATTTGGCCATACGGGCAACCGGATGGATTCTTCCGGCTGCCCTACAGCCAATACCTATCTCTTCAAGGAGTACGTTCATCCAAATCAAATGGCTGTTCATGCATCCTCAAGCCTGAGTCCAGAAATTCATCACCAGCGCTCTGGTCATGCTCATGTGGGCCCATGTGTTCTGAAGGAAGCATTTCCTCATCGCCCCCGGGTATTGAAATTAAATTGCTCATGTTGTTCTGATGTTTATGTTAATGCTAACTCGTTCAAGACCGACCGTTTTCGTCCGCCCATCGCCCATAGCTGCTCCATGCCTGTCGAGCTGTAGATCTATGGCGACATTCTGGTATTTACAAAGGCTATACCAAAGAGAATAAATAATTGATAATCAGATATATAGATAACTATAAAATACTCATAGACTCTTTTTATTTCGTCAAAAGACTTTAGCACTGACGAAATAAGGCGGATAAGGCCGGGAAAATGGAACAGCTGCATTTCATGCCTGTATCCTGACCTTACTTTAGTCAGGGTTTGTTAAAAAAGGACTTAAACTCTTGGGATAGGCTGTGCATACCCAGCTGGCGGCCGACCTGATGAGCTTCTCTTTATTTAAAGAGCGCCTGGCGTAATACGATATATCGTGACTTCATTTGGCAACTAAACATCACAAGCATTTGATTTTCAGCACCTTAACAAAAGGCATGATTTTGGGATCCCATAAAACAGCGGAGATTGATCGGAGTAAAGGATGTCATTATGAATTAGATTGTATTACTATCAATTATCATCACCATGCAAGTTAACCACAGTATTAAAACCAGCCCGGCACCAGGCCACCAGATGGCCGATCAGGTGATCAATATGCACCAAAAGGGTTATGAATTTGATTTTTATGAAACCCCTCAGGGCCTGGCCTGCCTGCAGAACGGACTGAGCTTCCCTTGGAACCAACTGATCCTGGAGCGTCTGGGTTGCGGGGAAGATTTTTTGGAAAGGGGTGCCGCGCAGATCTATGCTGTTGAGACACTTGCCGGCCACAAGGGACTTTTACTCACCAGAAAGATGGCCTATTTAAGCAGGAAGGCCAGCTAGCATTTTTACAGCAACAAAACCCCAATGGATTATGGAAAGCAGATTGGAAAATAAACAGCAATATCAGCATTTTGCCAGCCCGAAGGGCTTTTATATGGGTATTTTAACCGGATTGGAAGCTTTTCCAAAGTACCTGCCATCGGTTTATCTTTACAATGATAGCGGAGGTGGGCCACTCGCTGGTGATGCTCTGGATGAATTTTACCTGCTGGACAGGGAATTTCAGGTTCTGATGGGGAATCTCACTGAACTGCTGGATCTGCTGGATGCGGGAAGCCAGGCTGTGCATTTGTTTGAGTTCTGCCCTGGTGCTCCTGAAAAACGGACCTTTTTATTGCAGCAGCTCTTAAAGCGAGGTGCCGAGCTGAACTATTTTCCGGTAGATATCTCTCAGGATTCAATCGGGGAATTGCAAGACCATCTGCGAAAGAAATTTACTGCCTTGCAAACCCTTGGATCTATCGGGGGATTTTTGGAGGCGATGGAAGTGCAGCCTGCTAAAGCCGGGGGCCGGAGGATCCTGCAGTTGCTTGGTGAGAGTCTCTCTGCTGTATCCAGGGAGCAGGCCTACGGTTTTTTCGCTTCCCTTCGTCCAAAATTGGCCCCGGGCGACAGGATCCTGATGGGTAGCGAACTGCGAAAAAACCCGGTATCGGCTCAGTTAGCGCAGCAGGAAAAAAGCAGCACTGTGCGGGAACTCAGTACCAACTTACTCAAAAGAATCAACAGGGAACTTCATTCAGACTTCGAGCCCGGGCAGTTTAGTCTTTATCAAAACTACGACCCTGTCTCGGGGTTAGGCAAAAGCTTTCTCATCAGCCAATCCAATCAGGTAGTTACCATTAATGGTGCGCATATGATCCGCTTTGAGCAGCATGAGGCTATCGAGATTAAAAGTACGCAAAGCTATACCCTGAGCGAAATAGCTGACCTGGCCAGAGGCACGGGCTTTTCGATAGAGGGGCAATTTACAGATGCCAACTGTTGGTTTTTGAATGCGGTCTGGAGGGCAATATAGGCTATTTGCGAAAAAGAAATTATACAAAATGGAACTTAAAAAGATTGATGACCAAAGCCCCAAAATGTCGGCAGGGGGATACTTTATAAAAAGCGATGAAAAACCATTGGTTGAAAATGAATTACTGGTGTACATTTGGCCCCCTGTAATACAGTTGAATGGACTCAATGGCGCAGCAAGAAAAAAACTGCTGTTCATTTGGTGCCTGATGATTGTTTTGATGCTGCTCCTGCTTGCTTTTGGTATTGCTGATAAACCCGGGCCTGAGGGTAAGCCCGGGCGCTCCCTACCCTCAAGCTACCCACCGGTTGAAATGTGCCGTTGAGGTGCCGGATTGCCGATGGGGTCCTTTGCTGACTATATTTTTCCTTTTGTAAATGGCTAGTTTTTTTAGCCTCGCGGAACAAATACATGGCTATGAGGGAAGAAAAAAACCTTATTCAGCCTTAGGCATACCTGCTCTTTTTTGTATTTTAATATTTTAGGCTGACCATAAATCATCCGATCGGAAAGCCAAGTTACAGGCCATGTTTCCCATTGAACATTGATCGCTTCACCTGCCAGATCCGCTTTAACTAAGGCATGGCCTGGTATGTTACTGGACCCTTTAAATAGCGTTTACTGGAACCCCTGCTCCAGCCCTGACCTGCTTATATTTGTATAGCTTAAACAAACACACAACGTTCGTAATTACCCAATAAGGCGCTCAGATCAGCTTTTACTGTGAGTACCAGCAGGGCTCCAGGGTTTCTGCCTGGTTTTTCCCGCTTAAGGTGGTAGTCCAGGTCAATGCTTTAAAATGGGTAATTGCTTAAACTAAAATCCATATATCGATGGGATATAAAGACGCAATAGATCAAAAAACAAGGCTGCAGGATGTAGAAATGCCTGTTGACCTGGATTTTATCCATCATTACCATCAGCAATTTCCGATGGAGGAGGATTTCTATCAAAGCCTGGTATCGGAAATGGATAGTCATGCGCTGGAAAAGCACTATATATTGGAACTGGGCCGGGACCTGACCAGGGTAAGGGATAAAGATGATCTGATTCATTTGTTTTCAACCAGGATTAAAGAATTCTTTTATTTTAACCATTCGATTATTACCATTATTGATGAGTCGGGAGATACTTACTCTCCGTTCCTGCTTAATCCCGATGCCTCTCCGCTGGTACACCACAAAGCATATGCTCAATTGGTGGCCAGTCATTTTAGTTTAAATGAGCCCTTCATCCAGGAGGTTTTCAATGCCGATGGGCCGGTGCTCTTCGTGTTGGAAGAGCATATGGATAAACCCGGAGCCCCACCCTTCCTGCGGGCAAACTACGAGGTGGGGCTGAAAACGATCTTAATGACCCCTTTGCGAAATAAATCCAGAACGATTGGCTTTTTACATGCCTATTCAGATACTGATGCGACCTTCAGCAAGGAACTTATTTCCATTATCAAGGGAATTGCGCCGCAGATTTCCAATACCCTTACCAATATAATCATCAATGAACAACGGGAAAATAAACAGCGTGTTGATGATATGCTGCTGAACCTTGGACACGATTTGGCAGCGATCAAAGATAAAAAAGACCTCTTAAGGGTGCTCTGTGAGGGGCTTGGTAAATTCATCGGTTTTGAGCGCTGCATGATTACCATTTGCGAAGGAAGCGATAAGCGCTACCGGATGCTGATGGGCTATGATGTTAAAGCGGGAGGTGAAATGGATAACTGGCCTGAGATGATATCTTTTAGTGTGAAGGATGAGTTTTACAGTGCCGCAGCCTGCTCCTCTGCTCCGGTCATTTTTGATCTGGATAGCCCCAGGAAAGATCCCTTACCTGAATGGTATCACTTCTGGGGGACGAGTGGTTATAAAGCGCTGCTCATGAAGGTACTTCCCGGTGCGGAGATCAGGAAATTTGCCTTGGTGCTTGCTTCGGGGCAAGCTGGTTGCTTTGATGGACAGGCGCTCGACATGATAGCGCGTATTTCCGGACAGCTTTCCAGTATTCTAGAGAATCTGTTGTCACTCGAAACGATTGCCCAAAGAGAAAAGGAGAAGTCATTGCTGCTTGATTTTAGTAGTGAGATTGCTGCGGTACGGACCAAGGATAACCTGCAGCAGGTTATTTCCAGCACCCTGTACAGGCTTTTTGGCACGAAACTCACGATGTTAAGCGTACTTAGTGAGGATGCGGGGGAGCTATTGCCCTATATGTATGATCAGGATGCCCACAGGGGGCAATCAGCGGCGGCGGCTCAGCTTGAAAAGCGGATTCCGGTGAGCGATCATTGCTGCGCACGTCTGCTGGGCAGCGCTGAACCCATTGTCTTTGAAGTGGAGAGTCACCAGGCTTCCATGGGAAACAGTATGCTGATGAATTATTGGAAAAAACTCGGGGTGAAAACCGTCTGTGGCAGTGCACTTCGGGTGGGTGAGCAAAATTTAGGGGTATTGTGGCTGGTTACCTCTTCTCATAACATGGAAATACTCAAGGGGATCTGTTCGCAGATTTCCATTGCGATTTTTAATATCAGCTCCTATGAGCTGCTGATGAATTACCGTGCGCAGCTCGAGAAAGAAAATGACCATCTGCACGAACAGATCAGTACCCTGCTTAATTTTTCGGAAATCGTTGGTGATGGCAGGGCTATGAAATCAGTTTATGAAAAAATGGAGCTGGTTTCCCCTTCAAATTCAACGGTGATTATTCTGGGGGAAACCGGTACGGGAAAAGAGCTCATTGCCCGGGCAATCCACAATTCTTCTTTGCGCAGTCAGCGCAATATGGTAAAAGTGAACTGCGCGGCCCTGCCGGCCCATCTCATCGAGAGTGAACTCTTTGGTCATGAAAAGGGTGCTTTCACTGGTGCTACCGAGCGCAGGAGCGGAAAATTTGAACTGGCCGATGGCGGGACGATTTTTTTGGATGAGATCGGCGAATTGCCACTGGATCTACAGGTGAAGCTGCTCAGGGTGATCCAGGAACGTGAATTTGAACGTGTTGGCGGCTCAACTGTGGTTAAGGTTGATATCCGGCTCATTGCGGCAACTAACCGTGACCTGCAGGCAGAGGTTAATGCGGGAAGGTTCCGCGCTGATCTGTATTACCGGTTAAATGTCTTTCCGATCACCCTTCCTGCCTTACGTGAGCGGGCGGAGGATATTCCTGCCCTGGCCTACTATTTCCTGCAACGCGCAGCTAAACGGGTTGGCCTGAGGGTAAACCAGATCTCTGATCGGGTCATGCAGGCGCTGCTTGATTACCATTGGCCGGGCAATATCCGGGAACTGGAGCATCTTATCGAAAGGAGCATATTGCTTGGAAAGGGAAATGAACTCTCCATTGTCCACCTTCCGGGAAGCCCTGCCGAGGAATCCTCGCAGGAGGAGTTAACCTTTAGGACCCTAGCGGAGATGGAGCGTGCACATATCATACAGATACTTAAAAACTGTAGTGGTAAGATCTCTGGTTATGGCGGTGCAGCTGACCTGCTGGAAATCCCGGCCTCGACGCTTCATTCCAAGATGAAAAAACTCAGTATTTCCAGGAGGGATTATCACCCTGAGGCCATGGAAGTGGATGACCAGGGCTAGTTATTATTCCAGGTTGACTGGAGAAGAAAAAAAATGCATTTATGGAAAGCTTAATGTCTAGAAAAATAATTGATTTCAATACAGATACAGCATCTTCGCTGGCAGAAAAGATAAAATGTTATGCCTCGGAGGGCAAACTGGATCCGGGCTTTGCTGAACTATTGCTTTCCAGTACTACTGCAATAGAACGAGAGCGGCGGATTCTTTTATCACTCAGTGATGAGCTTACCCATGTGAGGGACAAGGATGGGATGATCTCTCTTTTTTCTGCCATTAGCAGGGAATTACTGGGATCGGGACAGATTTCCCTCGGGCTGATAACAGATGGAAGTTATGCGCTATTTTGCTGCAGTCTTTCCGGTAATGACTTAAGGGAAACTGAAGACAAACACCGCAATGGGATACAATCCCTTAACAATACTTTTTATCAAGATGCTTTAAACGCTGAGTCTATATTTAGCTTTGATCTGCAACAGGCCGCTCAGCAGGCAGGTAGTCCGGAATATCTTCAGGAATATTTAGATGGGGGAATGACTGCCGGAGCAATGGTTCCACTGAAACGCAATGGGCATACAATAGGCTTTCTGGAAGTGTATGTAGCGGATGAAAACCGCTTCAGCAGGGAATTTATGGCCGTTGTTGGTGGAATCTCTCCGCAGCTCTCCAATGTGCTGAGCAACATCCTGCTCAATCAGCAGCTTGCAGAAAAAACCAGGATCAACAAGGAGCTGATTGCCTTAAGTAATGCCCTGGTTTCGCTCCGCCATCAAAAAGATTTGCTTAATGTACTGAAAGGGGGGCTATCGGGAATTTTTGCTTATTCCCATGCGGCGATCATTCAGGTAGACCACCTGCCTGGCTTTTATAGCAGTTTTGTGAGTGAGCAGGACCTGAAAGATAAAGATATCAGCAAGTTCAGCAGTGCCCTGAATGAGCAGAACAGCATAGCAGATGGCATATGCGATATGGCGTTGAGCTCGTTTTACCCGGTGGTACTGAGTGCTAAAATGGTCGATCTGCGGAGTTCTCCTTTATGGTACCGTTTCAATTATTCCCTTGGTGTGCGTGAAACGCTTATTAAGATGTTGCCCAGCGGATCTGCTGGCAAATTTGCGCTGATGTTGTTTGCCGGGCAACCTGGTTCATTTGATGGCTTTGCTTTGGAAATCGTTGAGCGTATCAGTGACCAGCTTTCCCATGTGGTAAGTAACCTGGACACCAATGATAAACTGCGTTACAGGGCCCGGGAGAAGACTTTATTATTGGATTTCAGTAACGACATTGCCAGGGTAAGAACCAAAGATGACCTATCGCAGGCGGTGAGAATGTCGTTGAAAAGACTGGCTTTTCCGCTGGGGATGTATGCGGTGAGTAAAATTAACGAGGACTGGAAAACAATTAGTTGTTATATCCATGAACTCGATGTGCCTGCGGACTTGAAAAGTGAGCTGTCGGTGATTGAAAAAGGCCGTTTTGCCATCCATGATGGCATTCAGCAACGGATATTATCGAATTCGATTCCCTTAATTTTCAATGTTGATGAAGAGGTAAGCAGGGAAAATGCTCCGGCCTTTTTGCAGTTTTGGCATAAAATGGGTTTTCATCAGGTGCTGGGAATGGCACTGAGAACGGGCAATACTGATCTGGGTATTTTCTGGACTGCGATTGAAGGGCTGAGTGCTCCGCTTTTAAAAGGTATTTGTGCGCAGATTTCAATCGCGCTGGCCAACATCATAGCCAATGAGCAGCTGCTGAAATACAAACGCAGCCTGGAGATCGAAAATAACGATCTCCAGCAACAGATCAACACCTTTTATAATTTTTCGGAAATCATTGGCAAGGGCAGCGAGATGCAAAAGGTGTATCCCCTGGTGAATGTGGTCTCGCCCTCGGATACCACGGTGATGATTTCTGGGGAAACCGGGACTGGAAAGGAGCTCATTGCCAGGGCGATTCATAATTCCTCGCCCAGAAGTGCTAAACTGATGGTAAAGGTTAATTGTGCGGCGCTTCCTGCTGAACTGATCGAAAGTGAGTTATTTGGCCATGAGAAAGGGGCCTTTACCGGAGCTTATGAACAGCGGATAGGCAAGTTTGAACTGGCTCACCAGGGTACGCTGTTTCTTGATGAGATTGGCGAGATGCCACTGGACCTGCAGGTTAAACTCTTAAGGGTACTTCAGGAACGGGAATTTGAACGCATTGGTGGTAAGGAGACTTTAAAGGTTGATGTGCGCATTATTGCCGCTACCAACCGGGATCTCTCGGCCGAGGTTGCTGCAGGAAGATTCCGTTCTGATCTGTTTTACAGGCTAAATGTATTTCCGATACAACTTCCTCCCTTGCGGGCCAGGTTGGAGGATATCGAACCTTTGACTGCTTTTTTCATCGAGCGCTACAGTAAACTCACCGGTATGAAAGTGAAATCGGCTTCGCCGGCGGTTTTACAGAAATTGCGTGGTTACGCCTGGCCGGGAAATATCAGGGAGCTTGAACACCTGATTGAACGAAGTGTGCTGCTTTGTGGTGATGAGGTGTTGGGCAGTGTTGATCTGCCGGTAAATCCCCCCAAGATACAGGGTGATGAATGGAATGTGAAGCACAATGCCCTGCATGAGGCCGAAAGGGCCTATATCCTGGAAGTGCTTAAAGGATGTGAGGGCAAGATATCCGGTGAGGACGGTGCGGCTGAACGATTGGACCTTCCCCCTTCAACATTGCATTCTAAAATGAAAAAACTCGGCATCAGCAAAATCCACTATTCAACGCGCTGATGGACTGCGCAAGCTCTGCTTTGGATGATGAGGGATATATCGCAGGTAATATGCTTGCGTATTTGCCGATCTCTTCAAGCAGGTTACCGCTCCTATTTGAAGTATAGTACTTTTGTATTTTCTCCGGATCGATAATAATCTTGAGGTCAGTTCTGCCCATGGGTTTGAGAATATCCCGGACGATGCCTCTCCAGAGTTCGATGCTGTCATCGAGTTTTTTAAGATCGCTAAGGGATATGATGGAACATTTTTCGAAAAACGTCCTTAGGATCACCATTACATCTGCGGTCTTGAAAAATTCCCATTTCTGGGGCATGTGCGGCATAAGCTGTTCACTAAGATTAAGCAGCGGGTCCAGGTCATGCTCCGGGCAGAGATAGAACCGGTCTACCCCTAGCATTGCAAGGAAGGGAGGCGGTGGGATTCCCCTGGCACTCAATGCGCTGGTGGTTTGTCTGTTAAATGCTTGTACCTGGCTGAAAACATGTTGCTTCCAGTTTAAAGGGCTAAAGGGTTTTTCCCAGCTTTGCAGCCCATGTCCAAGGTACCTGATTTCCATCTCGATATATCTCATCGCGCTGTCTAATTTTCTTTTTTCTTTCGTTAATCGGGCAAACAGCAGACCAAAAACACAAAACATTAATAACCAGACGATTAACATAAAAAAACTGTAAATATCCCGTTAAATATCGTTTACCTGTTCAACTTCGGTGAAATATCGTTTGAGCGTTGGACTGCTGGGCTGCAGTGGTGAGCTAGGATCATCTGGCCCCGCCTGTAATCATTTCCTGGACCATTTTACCCGCTTTATACCGCGATACCTTTGCTACAAACCTGCTAATGATGCAGGTGGATTAAACATTCATATCATGATAAAAAGAACATTAAGCATGCTGGCCCTTGGGTCGATATTTGCCTTGAATGCCAGCGCACAACACGCGGCAAAAAACAAGGAGATTACCAAAAGTCCATTAAAGGTGATTTTCAAAAAAACGATCAGCACCCCACAGATCCAAAACCAGGAAGTGAGGATGGTGGTGGTCACCCTTGCCCCTGGAGAGGTTTCAGGTGCTCACAGACATCCGATTCCAACGATAGCTTATGTATTACAGGGAGAAATATCTTCTACTTTTGAAGGTAAAAAAGAGATTAAGCGACAAGGTGAGGCTTTTTGGGAGGATCCAAACGGGCTGCATGCTGAAACAGTCAACCTGAGCAAGACCAAAGAAGCCAAGTTATTGGTATACTTTATCGGTCCAAAGGAGAAGCCGTTTATTACCATTGGCAAATAACCCCTTATTCACTTTTGCCCGGGAGCATTTGTCTTTCGGGCAATTTTATCAAAACAAACAAATTAGTCATCATGTCGGTAGAAGTTTATGGCCTTAGCAGGTGCAAAAAAACGCAAAAAGCAGTTAGCTGGCTTAAAGACCGGAACATTGGTTTTAATTTCCATGATTTCGGCCGGGAAGGCATCGATCGGGAAAAATTAGCGAGCTGGATGGCCAGGGTTGGCTATGCTAAACTGCTTAATACCAAAAGTCCGATTTTCCGCAAGGTTTCCCTGGGATCAGCCGAGAGAGTAGGTGTTGATGCACAGGCCAGTGCGCAAAGGTTAATGCAAGATGAGCCCAGACTGATCAATAGACCCGTACTGGAATATGGTTCTGCGCTGCTTATAGGTTTTGAGCCGGAAAGTTACGGGCTTTTATTCCCCCAGCTTCCCCTTGCTTAAAATGTATTGGTGCAGCGCCTGATGTCTTTATTCCCAGAGGTAATTTTCTTATATTTATCTTCAGCGGGAAGCTACCCCTGCATGCCCTGGCCGATCCGACCGATTGGCTGATTCCAAATTATCTTTCACTAAAACCAAAATTTTATGAACTGGTTTACCAAATCCCTGACAAGTTCAATAGGCAAAAAGATTGTCATGGCGCTGACCGGACTTTTCCTGATCAGCTTTTTAATTGTACACTGTTCGGTCAATGCGGCTATATTTTACAATGATCACGGCCAGACCTTTACCATTTGGGCGCATTTCATGGCAACCAATCCTGTTATCCGTACGACTGAAATTGTGCTTATCCTCGCTTTTCTTTTACATATCCTTCAGGGGCTGCTGCTCTGGTGGGAAAATAAGAAGGCCAGGCCTATTGCTTATGCCTATAAAGACCATTCGGGCAGTACCTGGTACAGTCGCAGTATGGCGCTACTGGGCACTTTGCTCCTGCTGTTTTTGGTTGTGCATACCTCTAATTTCTGGATTCCCAACCGGGCCAACCAGTTCCGCTATGGGGAGGAACTTCCCCTCTATGAGCTGATGCTCGAAAAATTCAGCAATCCCATTGAGGTTGTGATTTACCTTGCCGGCTGCTTTTTGCTTTTCTGGCACTTGTTGCACGGCTTTGCGAGTGCATTTCAGTCGATGGGCTGGAACCACTGGAAATACAACAGGCTGATTTATGTCTCAGGGGTGGTCTTTTCGGTGGTTGTTCCGGGTGTTTTGGCTGCTATGCCGGTATCGATGTTTTTGGGCTGGGTGCGTTAAAGTCCAGCCGAAATACCGTCCAGGCGCTAACAAATGGCTTTATTTCGCGCGGTGAGAAATAGTCAAATATCCATAAGTAATTAAAAATCAAATCATTAACCTTCAGGCACGATTTTTCTAAATGCCCATTAAAAATGAAGCACATGTATACGAAAAATCAATGGCCCGCGCTATCTTTTGAGGAGGGCCGGGCAACTTATGCGACCCTGCACCGCTGGGCGCAAATTTTGGGTAAAATTAAGCTCGCTACCATGCCCTGGATCAACCACTCCTGGGGGGTAACTTTATTTGTGACGCCAACAGGACTCAGCACCCAGAGCATTCCTTATGGTGAGCGCAGCTTTCAGATCGATCTGGACTTTTCTGCCCATCACCTCAGAATTACCTCCAGTGACGGCCGCTTGCGGGTTGCGCCGGTTAATGAACTTTCGGTCGCCGGATTTTACCGAACGGTGTTTACCCTGCTCGGGGAGCTTGACATCCGGGTCAAAATCGATCCGCGTCCAGCTGAAATGCCCCATGCCACGCCTTTGGATGAGGATCATGCCCATAATGATTATGCGGCCGGACGGGTTCAGGCGATGCACCAGGCGCTGCTGGCGATTCAGAACACTTTTATGCAGTTTCGCGCTTGTTTTAACGGAAAGGTTAGCCCGGTGCAGCTTTTCTGGGGTGGATTTGATCTTGCGCTGACGCTTTTTTCGGGCAGGAAGGCTCCGGCCCATCCCGGAAAGTTTCCCGGATTACCCGATAGCGTGCTGCAGGATGCTTATTCTCACGAGATCTGTGAAACGGGCTTTAGCCTGGGCAGTAAATCCGCTCCCGAGGCATCATTCTACTGTTCGGTCTATCCACACGCATCGGGGGAATATGATTTAAGCGAACTGGATCCTGGTCAAGCTGTATTTGATGCGGAATCAGGCGCTTTCTCGCTCAGCTATGCTGCTGTGGCAGACTCAGACAACCCGGAGGAAACTTTACTCAATTTCCTATCTATGGCTTATAAGCTGACAGCCAGGGCAGCGGGCTGGCCGGAGGATCTGTGGAGGCCAAAAAGGTGGGAAAAAGGTGTAGTTTATCCATTGGAAGTTTAATGACCGGCATTACTTTCTCATTTTAGCCTTTTTGGGTAAATTTATCCAGCCTGGGCTTTAATCAGTACTTCAGAGCGAAAAACTCTCAGGAGCCTTACAAGGGTTTTAGTCTGAGCATTATTATTTTTATAAATTCAAATTAGTGATATGAAAAAAGGAAGGCTTGAGGCTTTTAGCGACGGGGTAATTGCCATTATCATCACCATCATGGTATTGGAAATCAAAGTGCCTGAGGGTACCAACCTGCATACACTTGCCCCGTTAATACCAAAATTCATGAGCTATGCGCTGAGTTTTACTTTTGTGGGTATTTACTGGAACAACCATCATCACCTCTTCCAGGCCATCAAACAGGTTAATGGAAAGATCATGTGGGCCAATCTGAACCTGCTTTTCTGGCTCTCGCTGTTCCCAGTGGCGGCGGGATGGATGGGCGAACATCATTTTTCACTATGGCCGGTGGTGGTTTATGGGATCGTGTTGTGCCTGGCTGCCACGGCCTATCTGATCTTAATGCTCATGATCAAAAATACCCAGGGAAGCAATTCCCTTATTGTTGAAGCCATAGGCAAAGACATCAAGGGCAAAATCTCGGTTTGCGGCTATGTATTGGGGATTGCCTTAAGCTTTATTGTCCCATGGTTGGGCGCAGCACTGTATAGTGCAGTTGCGGCATTTTGGTTTGTCCCCGATAAACGCATTGAGCGGGTTATGGCTGCTGTGGAAGCAGGTCAGGAGGGTTAAACACTCTTTTAGCGAATAAAGTATAAAAAAGAGAGGCCGCCTGCTACTCCGGTTCTGATCTCATCCCAGCCGATCAGCTGTTGTAGCAGGCGCCTCTGTTTATTTTTTATGGTAATGAACAGCCGCTATCTGATTTCCACATCAAGCCCTTGGGCAATTCGTCTGCCCAGATCAAAATCTGCCCTGAAGAAATGACAGAGCTGCCTGTTAATGATCTCTGATCTGGCTTCCCCAGAGATGGATTGCATGGCCTGTACAATGTTTTCAACCAGGGCTTCACGCTCTTCCTCTTTTAGTACATCCCTGTAGAATTTTCCTGGCTGGCTGTAGTGGTCATCCTCTCCTTTTGCATTGCGGTCAAACCAGCCCCCCAATGGCACGTTGATCAATTCTGGTGGCCTGGAGTAGCTTTTGTCGGCATAGCTGTCATCAAAACTGTTGGGATAATAATTGGGGCTACTGCCTGCATTGCCGTCGGTTCTCATCTGTCCGTCACGGTGATAGTTGTTGACCATAAAGGGACAACTGTTGACCGGTATGGAATTAAAATTAATACCCAGGCGATAGCGTTGTGCATCGGGGTAGGCCAATATTCTGCCCTGAAGCATTTTATCGGGAGAGAAACCAATCCCGCGGACAATATTGGATGGACTAAAAGCGGCCTGTTCTACATCGGCAAAGTAGTTAGAGGGGTTCTCATTGAGTTCGATGATACCCACCTGCATCAATGGGAATTCTTTCTGGCTCCAGGTCTTGGTCACATCGAAGGGGTTATGTTCCAGTGCTTCGGCCCGTTGGCGGTCCATTAATTGTATACACATCTGCCATTTGGGAAATTCTCCTTCAGCGATGGCCTGATAGAGGTCCCGCTGGGCGAAATCCGGATCCCCTCCCCGCATTCCCCTGGCCTGGGTGCAGGAGAAGTTTCGGATGCCCTGAAGGGTTTTGAAATGGAATTTGACATAATAGACCTCCTGTTCTGCATTGATCAGGGTGTAGGTATGGCTGCCAAAGCCATGCATGTGCCGGTATCCGTACGGGGTGCCCCGGTCGCTCATTAAAAAAAGGAGCTGGTGCAGACTCTCGGGATTGAGGCTGAAAAAGTCCCAGGTCATGGTGGGATTTTTCAAATTTGTTGCCGGATCGCGCTTCTGGGTGTGGATGAAATCAGGAAATTTCTTAGCGTCCTTGACAAAAAATATCGGGGTATTGTTGCCCACCAGGTCCCAGTTTCCTTCCTGGGTATAAAATTTGATGGCGAACCCCCTGGGATCTCTTTCTGTATCTGCGCTGCCCCGCTCCCCGCCTACAGTGGAAAAACGGATAAATACCCTGGTTTTCTTGCCTGGTCCGTTGAACAGGGATGCACTGGAAAAGGCGCTGAGATCACCCGTGAGGGTAAAAGTACCAAAAGCGCCCGAGCCTTTGGCGTGCACGACGCGCTCCGGGATGCGTTCCCGGTTGAAGTGGGCAAGTTTTTCATGGAGCACGAAATCCTGTAGCAGCAATGGTCCCCTGGGGCCTGCGCTCATGCTGTCCTCATATTCATAATATGGGATGCCAGAGGATGTGGTTATTTTTTTTGACATGTGGTATGAATGTTTTTTTATGGGACCTGCAAAGGAAAGACCAACAAGATAAACAACACTATATCAGACACTTAAAAACAAACACAAATAGTAGATTGCTACGAAATCCCGCCATTCCACACCCTGTTCTGATATCGCGATACTGCCGGGGATTTTCTGGGGGAGAATACGCTTTGATTTTTTACATTACATTTGCCTGAAAAGTATTTTTTATGGCATCTTTAAAACCTTCCACGGCAGAGCAGCAGAGCACTATTGAAAAGATTAAGGCGCAGGCCAGGATACTTTTCATGGAAAAAGGATATGCATCGACTACTGTGAGGGATATTGCTTCGGCGGCCGGCATCAATCTTGCCCTGCTGAACTATTATTTCAGGAGCAAGGAAAATCTTTTTGAGCTGTTGATGCGGGAGAATATCGATAAGCTTTTTGCAGTGGTGCTGCCGATCTTAAATGATGAGCAGACTGCTTTGGGCCGCAAACTGGAGCTATTGGCAGTGGGCTATACGGACATGATTTTGAGCGACCTGAACCTGCCTATCTTTGTTTTGAGCGAGCTTCAGAACTCACCAGAACGCTTTGCTGAACAGATCGGTATGAACACCGCGATTATGCAGTCCTGTTATGTGAGGCAACTCGCCCAGGCCGATCCCCTTACCCCTCCCTTGCAGCACCTGATTTCTTATCTGGGTATTTTGCTCTTTCCTTTTTTCATCAGGCCGGTCATGAAGGCAAGTGGTGATCTGCCCGATGAGCATTTCCACAGTGTGATGCAGCAGCGTAAGCTCCTCGCGCCGAAATGGATGGCTACAATCCTTGGCCTGTAAAAAAAATAATGATGGATTATCTTTCCCTTTCGGGAGAATAAGATGCATAATGGTTAAGCTAAAAGATCCCGATCGGCGTGCCGCTATGGGCCGATCGGGATCTTGTATGCAGGTGCTTTTTTATAGCCCGGCTCATGATAAAAAAACTATTTTAAACTGGCTGACAGCATCCAGGCCATCTTCTCATGATTGGCCATTACGCCGGTAAGAAAATCACTGGTGCCCAGATCGAGCGCTTTACCATCTCCACTATTGATCGCTTCCCTGATGTTGATGATGATGCTCTGGTGATCGGAAAGCAGGTCTTTGATATTGCCCTTGCTGTCGTTGCTGTTGTTGCTTTTTTCACTTAAAGAGGTAAGGGAGAGAAACTCTTTAAGACTTCCCGACACGTAATGTCCGATGGTTCTGATGCGTTCTGCCAGATCATCAATAAGCTCATCTAGTTGTTTGAACTGTGATTCAAACAGCAGGTGCTTGGCATGAAAATCAAGTCCCTCTACATTCCAATGAGCTTTTTTAGTCTTGGTGTAGAGTACATATTCATCGGCGAGTATGCCTGCCAGGGTTAAAGCTACGCTGGCTGCGATTTCTGGTTTAATTCCTATTGCTGTTTCCATAATTAGCTGATCGTTTCTTTTAATACTGCTGCCAGGTCTTCAAATTCCCAGCTTCCGTTATATCTTGTTCCGTTGATGAAAAAAGTGGGGGTGCCGTTCACTCCGCTCATAATCCCACTTTCGAAATCTGCTTCCACTTTTGCGATGATCTGCTCATCGTTACTGTCTTTCTCAAACTGCTCGAGATCCAGGCCCAGTTCCTGCGCAAACTCGCGGAAAGAGCCTGCGTGCATGTCTCTTTGGCGCTCGAAGATCACATCATGCATTTCCCAGTACCGGTCCTGTATGCCTGCAGCTTCTGCTGCAATGGCAGCTGATTCAGCGAGCGGGTGAATGTTTCTTAAGGGGAAATTTCGAAAAACCAGTTTAAGCTGGTCTTTAAAAGCTTCTTGTAATTCTTTAACGATCGGATAGGCATGGCCGCAGTGCGGGCATTGGTAATCGCCATATTCTACCAGGGTGATCACCGCTTCCGGGCTGCCCTGAATGTTATCCCTTGGGCTAACCTGAGGTTTTAAATTTGTTGACATTGTTTTTTTTATTGATTGTTTAATTGCCCTTTTTTATCTAATTCCTGTAGGGCTTCCAGGATTCCATCTGCTCCGGGATTGATGCCCAGCGGGGAAAGGTAGCTCCATTGGATGATGCCTTGTTCATCGATCACGTAAATGGCACGGTTGCTGTGCCCTTCTAATTCATCATAGACCTCATAACGCTGGGCCACCTCTCCTTTTGGCTGATAATCGGCCAGCAAGGGAAAATGTAGCTTACGATCCTGTGCAAATGCCAGATGGCACCACTTGCTGTCTACTGAAATGCCAAGTAGTTCGGCATTGTATTTACGGAAGAAGGAAAGCATTTCATTGTATAGGGCCATCTGGTCTCCGCATACTGGGCTCCAGTCGGCCGGGTAAAATACGAGCACTACTTTTTTTCCCGCCAGTTCCGAAAGCCTGAGTCTTTGGTCAGGAGTGGAATATAGGGTAAAGTCCGGTGCTTTTGTTCCGTTTTGTAACATGGTTATTCTTGATTTTTAAGTGTATGATTTTTTTGTCCTGGCTGTTATTGATATAGGTGTATGGATTCAGGCTTATCCAGATCAGAAATCCAGTCCGAGATGTAGCTTTGGATGGCCTGTTGGTCGGGAGCGGTCTGGTAGCGGCCGCAGGCACCGAAGACCACAAGGCCCAGGGTGATGCTCTGTGCCAGCCCCATGTCCCCGTGCAGTCCTGCGCTGTAGCCCAGGATGAAGTTTTCCCGGGCATTGTTGCCCTGCTCTACCTGGATATCGACGTTCTTGCGGGAGAGTGAAAACTGCTCGGATGAAGAAAAAAGCAGCGCGCTATCGGTTGAATAAACCAGTAAACTGGCCAGTTCCAGTGTTCGGTAGACTGAAAAATATTTTTTCTTAAGATCTACTACCGTCTGGGGACCCAGCGATAGCTGTTGAGATACCCCATTGAGGAGTTTCCACAGGCTCACAGCTTCCCCTTCATCCAGCGCCAGGGTTATCCTTCCGGCGCTGGCAAATCCTGTGATAATCTCCAGCGCGCGGTCAACTTCGAAAGAGGGCATGTTGGAGGCATCTCCGAGATAAAATACAAACTCCAGATCCCTCCTGGCTAAAGGTGTAATCACTCCGGAGAGTAGTCTCTGCCAGATGTCTGCCCCGGCGAAATTGCTCCAGTCGTCAAAGGCGATTACTTTGGCGCTGGCGAAAAGGCCGGTTAGTTCGCTGATCAGCGCAGGGGATTTCAGGTAGTCTGTGCTACTGTTCTGCCCATCACCAAGCAACGAGCTGCTCAGCGCTTGCAGGGCGCTCAGCTCGTAATCCCCAAACAGGGTCATGCTTCTGATGCCCAGGCTGTGCAGCACTTCGGGCAGGAGCTCCTCTTTCATGCCCAGTACATTTTTATCCCGCTGCAAGTTGAGCGGGTTCTGGTAATCATGCTGGGCGGGAAGGTGCAGGTAGGTACCTGTGGTGTTGTATTGTCCTGAGAAAATATCCCTGAACCGATGAAGTATGGGTCCGGGGTTTTTAATATCAAGGTTAAATCTGTTCATGGTGATAGGTTTTATGGGATACCATTAGTTTTGGCAAAGACTGTTCCTTTTGATTTAAACAACTCAAATACAGATCATTACCTCATTACAAATCATTGCTCTGCGCACGGTATTCCGTGGATATTCCCTTGCACGCGATATATCGGCAGTTTGCCCTTTGTGTTTACAGGGCGCTGATCCAGCTGCGCAGGTATCCGGGCAGCCGGATTTCTTCAGCGGCTTTAAAGTCTGTACCGTTACTGCCGAAAACGGTCAGGCCAAGGGCGAGGCTACTGGCGGGATCCATTTCTTTGAGCAGTGCTGAGGCGTAACCTGCAATAAAGTGGTCTCGGGCATCCAGGGCGTGTTCGGAGGCAATTGGGGCCGTTTTCCTGGATAACATCAACTGGGTATCCTGGGATAAAATCGCGGCGCTGGTACCAGAGTAGATCAGCAGTGCTGAAATGCCGAGTAGCTCTCGCAGTTTTATGGGTAGCGTTTTTCCCCTTGGTGCCTGGTGCATGTCACTGCCTGTGCCTTTTTCCAGGATCTGCCAAAGTTGATGTGCTTCGGTTTCTTCCAGTGCAAGGGTTACTCTGCCATAAGGAGAATAATCCCTCATCAGCCCGATGACTTCTTTGAGTTCCATTAAACTGTGGTCTTTTGGGTTTCCCAGGTAAAAGATAAAATCAAGCTGTTGTTTGCCAAGGGATGAGATTACCTCCCCGAGCAATAAACGCCATACTTTTGTATATAAGGGGTTCCCGGTCCAATCATCAAAGGCTATGGTCCTGCAGTTTTTAAAAAAGAGCTTTAGCATCAGCAGTGCCTCAGCGCTGCTGATGATTTCTGTTAGGGCCATGGCGCTGTTGTCTTCAAATATCCTGTTGAGGGAGAGCACGGGCCTGGGATCTGAGAGGTTGTCAAATGTGATGCTCCTGATCCCCATGGCCTTGAGTACTGCAGGGAGAAAATGTTCGTTTACGCCCAGTACCCGAAGACCAAGCACACTTCGCGAGGACCCTTCGCCGCCGGATGTCCTGGCGTGTCCAAGGTGGAGTTGTCCCCCTTCGCTATTGGCCTGCATAAGGGTAAGCAAACCCAAAAGGATCTGTTGGGCTGATTTTGAGTTAATGTTAAGTGTTTCCATTTTAGCTGGTTGATTGGTCCGTCATGGGATCTGTTTTTAGTCAAGCAATCTGGAGACCAGTAAAACAACATGCTGATTTACAGATACTTAAATTAAAATTAAATTACATTGTGATAACTAAATATCGCCAGGGTAACCTCGGGCGCGAAATAGCGGGGGAGACAATGCGCTTTTTTGTGGAGCGCGCATGCTTTTTTAAAAAAAAAGGCTGGCGCGGTGGGTATAAAGTGATCAGTCTCCCCGATGAATGCCTGCAGGGCTATTATTTACTCCCACCGAAAAATTCGATAAAAGTTTTGGTTACAAAAGGTGCATTTTCCTGCATCAGCCAGTGGCCAGCGCCGCTGACACGGCGTTCGGTGAGGTGTAGGGCTACCTTTTGGACATGTGCAGCAAGGCCAGACAAGGAATACTCTCCGCCCATGGCCAGTACCGGCATCGTTAGTTTGGTTTTTCGGGCTGCATTTATTTTGGCATCCTGGGGAAAGGCGGCAAACCACTTTAAACTACAGGCCATTGCACCTGTTTTCGCGTAGGCACGGATAAATTCCCGGGTTTCTGCCGGGCTGAAGCTGTTTTTCTTATGGGCCACTACTGGCCAGAAGTTCGTCAGGAACTCCCCTTCCCTATCTTTTAAGATTCCAGCAGAACCGGGCCAGGCGTTAAATCCCCACCACCAGGAAAAAGCCTTCGATCCACTCCACACCGGCTCAATCCCGGGGATGGGGGTGTCTAAAAGCGCAAGTTTTTCCACCTGGCTGGGGAAACTGGCTGCGTAACTGTAAGCAACCATCTCGCCAATATCATGTCCGGCCAGGTAGATTTTTTGAAATCCAAGGCGGGTGGTGAGTGCATGGATGTCTTTGGCCATGCTCAGCTTATCGTAACCTTCCGCTGGCCTCCCGGATTCTCCGATTCCACGAAGGTCGGGAAGGATGAGGGTAAAGTGTTTGGATAGTTCAGCAAGCAGGCGGTTCCAGGCATACCAGTTCTGAGCGAATCCATGCAGCAGTACTAAGGGTTTTCCCTTTCCGCCTTTGACGTAGTGGATTTTTACCCCGTTGATCCAGACGATGGAACTACTGAAGCCTTTGGGGGGCGCTACGGGTTTAACCTGAGCGAATAGCTGGTGGATGGATAGGTTTAAAATGACCAGCAGGGTAAGATATAGTTTTTTCATGGGCTAAAGGGTGTTGGTGTTGAATGGTTGCAAAGTTGGCGCTTAACAGCTCCGGGGTCAATGTACATATTGGTGCTTTTGATGTGTTTTTAGCTTCTTTCGCTTCCAGGGCCATCGGATAGCCCCTAAGTCGCCAAGGTTTAGGTATCAGGTATTGCTTGTCCTATTTGGGAGAATCGCTTGCTTTTCTGATGCTTAAATTCCGAGGCTTCAGCTTCGTTGTTCTATAGGGTAAGGACAAAAAATTGGCACTGCCTGGAATTGTTGATCTGTGAAGGACAAAGGCGCTTTATTTCACGTGACTGCGTCAATCGGCGAGATAAGGTTCTACTGAAATGATCATGACGGAGTCAATCACCTGGTAAACAATTAATTACCAAAGCGGCACGGGTTTCGATTCTGGAGGAACAGACCGGCAGTGCAGTTTTGATGAGAAACCGCAGGAGATGGCCGGAAGGTTTAATAATTAATCATAAAAAAATGAAAAATCAATTCAAAAAATTTACAGTTGTTTTAGCAGTGGCTGCGATGGTGGCCTTTTCTTTTAGTGTGCATGCGCAGCGTGCTTCGGGTATCCGTTATAGTGTGGGTGCTGAGACCGGTATTCCTGTTGGGACTTTGTCGGATAATTATAAATGGAACCTGGGCGGTTCAATCCAGGCGGATGCACCTATTTACAAGGATCAGTTGTATGTGACGCTGAACGCGGGCTATAATAACATTTTTGCGGAAAAGAAAAGTTCAGGTACTGTGGAAGATATCCATTTGATTCCGGTGAAGGCGGGTATCAAGTATTTTCCGGTAGCTAATTTTTATATTCATGGTGAGGCTGGGGTATCTTTTATTACTGCAAAACATGCCCTTGCCGATAAATCAGCTGCTTTTGTATATGCTCCGCAGTTGGGTTATTTAATTCCCCTGGGCGGCAAAAGCTTCCTGGATGCTGGTGTGCGTTTTGAGGGCAATACCAAGTTCTATGATCAGGGCAAAAGCAGTAACTTTCTGGGATTGAGGGTGGCTTATGCCTTTGGAATAGGCAAATAGTCTTTTAAAGTACTTTTTAAGTAATCAGTTAGTTTTTTTAAGTTAAGCAGGGCCTTGTTCCTGCTTAACTTTTTTTTATGCCTGGATTCGCTGTTTTATTTGATCAGGGGCAAGCGGATATGATCGTATTTTTTACTGCGTTTATTTGATCCTTAAGGCCCATAGGGTTCAGCGATGCGCTTCGAGTTTGGGGCCATCGCATCCTGTGTTTAGCCAGGGATAGTTTGCGGGGATTTTTAAATCGAATGTGATCTGGATCCGGGAAGGAAAAGCTAGTTGGCCACAGGAAGGATTATTGGACCTGCTGGCTGATGTAGCTTTTCCAGAGGTAATAGCCTAACCTGCCACAGCATTCGGCAACGAAATATTCGATGTCGGCCGGTACATCATTTACGATGCGGTAACGGATTTTATATTTTGGGGTATAACTGATATAGACTACCAGATCGTCTGAGGAAAATCCCCAGCCGCTGAGCGCTGAAAAGTGGACGTTCTGAAGTTCTTTTGCGGCTTTTTCCAGCCTATCGTCCATCACTTTGGCCAGGGCGCGCTGTGGTTTGAATTCTGTCTCAAATATCGGCAGTACGGTAACAGTCATAAGGCAAATTTATAATGATTAATGAGCTGCGCAAGCCTTTGGGCCTAATCAGCTGAAAATGAGAAACAATAATTTTGTTTGCTTTTCCCTTTTTTAACTGGCCCGGAAAGAAAAAACAATAAAGCAGCAAATCGACAGGATCAGGCCGTACATAAACAGGTTGTAGGCTATTCTCAGTAGCTGGTATTTTCTGCCCAATACGACCCCTTGGGTATATACATCGCTGATGAGCATGCTGTATAAAAATACGCTGTCATTCATCACGCTGAACATGCCCTGGGAATAGGCCTGCTGGGGCATTTTATAGAAGTTGCCGAAGAAGAGCAGGTTGACGCTTTTCTCGGAGAGGTCCTGGGCTGAAAAAGTGCCTTCGGGTATTTTGGGCCGGGTGGCGAGGATGGAAACGATCATGGTAGCCAGGCAACTGGCCAGCAGCACCAGTGATGGGATGAGCAGGAAGTTCTGTTTCTCGACCCTGCGCAGTACTAAACTGATGATGGCCGAGAGGATGATCGAGTTTACGGTAATCAGGATGTGGGCTTTTTTGTCGGCCATATCGCTTAGCCGCTGGTTATTGCCCGAGGTGATGCGGAACATGGTTTCCACTCCCCTTCCCGGTCTGCGGGTTGCGGGAACTGCATGGACACCGGGCTGCTCATCTTTATGCGCTTTTTCTTTTTTTTTAATGTATGCCCGGGATTTCAGCAGTTCGATATTCCGGGTCTGCTGCACTGCCAGCGACTGCTGGCAGTAGGCGGTTTTAAAGGTGTAAAGGGAAATTTCTGCAAGGCGCTTTTTCCACCATTTTTTTTTACTGCCACGGTATTGCCCTGTGGCGGTTTGTTCAGCCCTTAGTTTTTTCTCCTCCTGGAGGAAATCCGGGCTGCCCAGGTGGTGGTTCATGATATCTGAGTATAGTGCAAAAAGCGCTGTTCCCTGGTGCGCTTCTGCTGCTGAAAGCAGCAGGGTTACGCTGTGGATGAGGGTACCGGGAAAGCCGAGTTTGCTGAGCCGGTGGCTGGCAATTTCCATGCTTTTCAATTCTGGATCGCTAACGGAGAGCTGGTAGCCCGTATAAGCCAGGTAGATCGCGCATTGCAGTGCAAGGGTTTCTTCCTGGTCCAGGTTTTCATGGCTGAGTACCTCGCGCGCATAGCTCAGGTTTTCCAGGGTACGTTTGTAGGTATGGAAACGGATTTTTTTATTGGGATGTTTGTTATAAAAGCGCCTGGTCTGCTCATCGATCTGATCCAGGGGGGCTATGGTTTCACTGGCCTTTTTCATTGTTGTTTTCCTCGCTATCCGGAACTTTTTTCCGGGAAGCTTTGCCGTTTCCTTTGCAAGAAGGAAGCCAGGTGTTTTAATACCTGGTAAAGAGGTGATTATGCATTGAAGATGGGTTTTCCAGGTGACGGTATTTCATGAGCTCACCGGTTTAAAACGAAATATAGCGAAAAATGGTCGGGATGAGAAGATTCGAACTTCCGGCCTCCAGCACCCCATGCTGGCGCGATACCTGGCTACGCTACATCCCGATCCGGCTTTTTTTGTTTGCGGATGCGAAGATATAAATTTGCGCTGAAATGAGGTATGCCTGAATTGTCTTTGTCAAATTTGTGCTGCTGATCCCTTATAAAAATCCAAACCAGCCACTTTGAAAGTGGATCGATCGGAGCCTTCGCATGAAAATAGGTAAATTAAAGCGGCAAAATCCTTAAAAATCCCGGCTGGTTTGGGTCTGGTTATCAGAAAAAAACCGCAGAATATTGCTTTATCGAATTAAAGTAATTATGGAAATAAATTATACTGTGAGCTGATCTTTAAAATATAATGTCAAATTTTAATACTTCAAGAATTGCTTTAAGTAACGCGCTATTGGCGGCCGGCGGCTGCAATACCCTTCCCGTCAGGATATGCTTTTTTTTATTGCTTAATCCCTGCTAAAAGGATATGGGTAATGCGCTAAAAATCAGCAGTGACGCTCAAGGTACCCGCAAAATTGCATACTGCAGTTTGGGTTACTTAACGGCATACTGTCTGATAAATGTTCCGGCAATGGCGATAACCCATACAGGCTCATGCTCGCTCATTAAATGGTAATGATATTACCCTACTGTTCTTTAAATTGTATGGATTAGCTAATATTTTAATTTAATTGTTTAATTAGGTAAGGTAATCCTTAGTGCCTAGCGCAACCCTCGTCTGCACAATCGGGATGGTAGCCAGTTCACTGACCCCGTTTTTTTAAAGCTGAGCGTGATGGGCAGGGCAGAATTGCGGTTGATGGTGGTCTGAAATCGGCTGATGGAGACAATGAAATTTTTGCCTGAGAGAGGGCAAGGACGGTAAATACCTGGATCTGCAGGGATTTGATCTACACGGCGAAAGATATGGGGGCTGCGCTGGTCAGTTCAGGCCAGGTCCCCTTGGTTTAGTTAAGGGGGTGTCCTACTTTTTTGGACACCCCCTTTAAGCAAATTTCGGTTAGTAATCCCAGAACATTGGTACCCAGCGAAAGGCTTCTCCATCTACCGCGACATGCCCTACTGATGGGAAAGGTAAATGCGTAGCCACCAATAGCCCGCCAGTAGCCGCGATTTCCTTCAAAAGATTGATGCGGACGCGCGCAGCTTCCTGAGGATCGTGCTCAAAGCCGTTGAACCACTCGGGGTGTTCGAAACCAACCGCGAACACAAGGTCGCCAGCAAATGTCAAGCGGTCATCACCAGATTTAAGATGGACAACGCTATGACCAGGGGTATGGCCACCAGTGCGGGAAACGGTTACGCCCGGCGCCACTTCATACTCCTCATCGAAGAGATGCAGTTGGCTTTTGTATACCTCACTGAATTGTTTGGCCGTTGCCCTAAGCGCTTCTGGAAACCCTGGCGGCATGAATACATGGGAGAAGTCGGGCGACTCCCAGAATTTTACTTCTGAGGCTGCCACGTGAATGCGCAGGTCCGGATGCAAGCGTTCTTTTACGCCATCAACGAGTAGCCCACCTACGTGGTCCATGTGCATATGGGTCAGGATCACATCGGTTACAGCGGGAAGGTCAATACCAGCGGCCTCAAGGCGTTTGATTAGCTGCCCGGCCCGTGGCAGGTGCAGGTCTGGATCTAGTCCAAGTCCAGCGTCTATGAGTATGGTCTGCTCACCGCTACGTACAACGACCACATTTAGTGCCCAATCGAAAGCTTCTGAGGGCAGGAACATGTTGTCAAGCCATTCTGCCCTAACGGACGGATCGGCGTTGTGCGCCAACATTTGGGTTGGAAGTGGTAGCACGCCATCGCTGATCACCATAACTTCAATTTCACCAATCTTCAATGCATAACGAGAGGGAACGAGCTCTTCACCTGTTTTTGTTATTACAGGTGAGATTTTAGTAGCGGAGGTGTTTTTTAAATTCATTGTTTTCTCCTGTTTTAATTTATATAAATTGTTAGTTAATAAGCGATTTTAATCCTTCACCAGGATTAGTCAAATGAAAAAATATTGAAAGCGAGATGATCCGAAGGGTTGTCTGCCGGCCATATTCCTTCCGGTAGTTTTCGCGCAGCAACTTCCTGTTTATTGAGGATACCAGATCGCATTTTGGAAGAATCGGCGCCTTTATGCGCTGGTGCAGGATGAGCCGCTGCTACTGCCGGGCATGGGTCTGCCTGTCGGCAAAGGTGTTCACGCAGATAATAATGTAGTGCCATAGTTTCAAAATTGTTGACCTTAATCTACCCGGTATTCCCAAAGCCCAGGCCAAATAAATAAACCACTAAAAACCAAACACTTAATTAAAAAGCCAAATGCAAAGGCGCGCGACATATCGTTATTTGCTATTGAATCCCGATATTTCAACTCCTGAGAAAAAAATAAGGGCTTGCAAAAATCAACCTTAAAAAGAGAAAAAGCTTAACTCATTGAGACAGCGCTTATCCCACTTTTTGTATTGGGTAAGGGGACAGTTCTGCGGGGTTTAAAACTCCCCCATATCTCGATAGCGGGCGCCAAATGGCTATATAACGCCAGATCAGGATCTGCAGAACGACAACTATCATACTCATTTTCAAATATTTAAAAACAGGGCCTCTATTTTGATGAAGGGTCTATGCTCATTGGCTGACCTGGATACAAAAAAGGGATTGTTGCCCATTTTCGGATGATGCAAGAGCTATATAAGATTCAAAGGACATTATAAAATTGAAAAACATGAAAAAAAATCTATTGGGAGTATTTGTACTCGGTTTTGCGTTAAGTTTTAGTGCCAGTGCGCAGCATGCAGGAAAAAGTTCGGAGGTAACCCAGGTTCCACCAAAGGTTATCTTTAAAAGGATGATCAATACCAAGCAGATCAATAACCAGGAAGTTAAAATGGTGCTGGTGACCTTTGGTCCGGGTGAGGCTTCCAACGCGCATCGCCATCCCATCCCGACCATGGGTTATGTGCTTGAGGGCGAAATTGCCTCCACTTTCGAAGGCAAAACCCACATTTATAAACAAGGGGATACCTTCTGGGAAGAACCCAATGGCCTGCACAATTCTACCAGAAATTTGAGCAAAACCAAACCTGCAAAATTACTGGCTTATTTTATTGGCAACAAGGAGCAGCCTTTTTTGGTTCCTGAAAAAAAGTAATTTTCCCCGCGCATGGTGCAAGAAAACCATGAAACTTCCCTGTGCATCTGGCAAGCGCGCGCCAGTGCACAGGGATGTCTTTAGCAAACTGCTGTGCAGTTGCCTAGCAGACTGTTTTTATTGTCTTGAATTAAATAGTAAAGAGGTGACGGGCAGGCTGGGATATTGAAGTTAAAAGGCGCCACGCTTACCAATTAGCACCAGCTATTTTTTAAACATCAGGTAACTGGTGAGTTTGCTGATCTTTCCTTTTTTGAAATGGAATACGTCGCAGAAAACGGCATTGAACGCCTCTCCGGTGATCCGCTTACCGCTTACGCTCCCCTCTGCAACCACAATATCTTTTTCTTCTACCATACGGGTGATCTTAATGGAGGGTCTTCCGGTAAAGCCTTCGTTTTCGATTTCTTTATCAAAGGCGGCTTTTCCTGAATGGGCATAAACACCGGGCATTTCCCAGATGACATCATCACTCAGGCAGGCGAGTATCTTTTGGTGGTCTCCGGCATTGAATCCTGCGATATAATTGGAAACCGTCTGTTTGTTGGGACTGATCCCTTTAAACCCGCAAATCAGCAGGGCGAGGATAAGGGTGGGAATTATTTTTTTCATTTGGAATGGCTGAGTAAGTGATTTAATTTATTGAACATTTTGATCCAGCTTTGGTAGGCGCCTGTTTTCTTAGCTTCCTCTTCTGCAACGGTCTGGTGAATGGTGGTTTTGGTCTGCTCACCGATTGGCTCAAAAGTCACGGTAGTGATGATTTCCTTGGGCCATTCTTCGGGTTTTCCGGCTTGCAGTGCGGTGCTCGGGCGCGCATTTTCATCTGAGAGTACCATGGTGAAGACGAGTTTTTCAGGTGGACTGACTTCCAGATAGGTGCCTGTGATCCAGCAGTCCCCGTGGATGGGATCGTGGATGCAGGAATGGAAATGGCCTCCGGTTTTGACTTCGATGGATCTGAATTCGATGGTGCAGCCATCGGGTGCGTACCAGTGTTTTAAGGTCTGAGGATCTGTCCAGGCCTGAAAGACGATATTTTGCGGGGCGTCGAACAGGTGGCTAATGAGGAGTTCTTTCATGATTGCTGTTTTTTTGTTTCCTGTAAAAATTGATCGAGTTTTTCAAAGCGCTGGTTCCAGATTTTACGGGATGCGCTGACCCAGTCGGTAACTTCCTGGAGGCGATCCATGCGGGCCTCACAGTATTGTTCCCTTCCTTTCTGGGTAATGGAGATTACCTCGCATTCGCTAAGGATTTTGAGGTGTTTGGCGATCCCCTGCCGGCTGATATCAAAGTCTTCAATGATCTGGGCAATGTTGAGTGGCCCTGATGATAGTTTTTGAATGATCATTCTTCTGGTGGGATCGGCGATGGCCTGGAATACGTCTCTTCTTTCTGTCATAATACAACCAAATGGTTGTCAAATATAAATACAACCATTTGGTTGCGCAAATTTTATTACATTTTTTTTGTTGACTGCCTGGAGCTGTATTGCTGTTGGAGTTAAAGGGGCTAATTCAGCTGAAAACAAATGGAAGAATGAGCTTTTCGGTGGTGAAGGGATGATGTTGAAATAAATCCGGGGTCCTGCCGCTGGAAGATGATTAGCCTTCCGGGTAAGGAAGGCTAATGAGCTGTGCTAAATCGTCCCGTTGATTTAATTCTACACGGAAATCTAGTGATATTTTTTTTGTGTTTATGGTGCAGGCTGTTTTTGTAAAGTATCATGTAAAATAGTGTAAAGCTTTTAGTAAAGTATGGCTCCACTGGTCAGGGTATAATTCGAGGGCTGCAAGGCGGATAAGCTGTGAGGAGGATTCACCGAGTTGCATTTGAAATAAAATTATTTAACTCAACTACAGTCAGTTAAGCAAAAAAAATGGGTTTTAAAAAAATTAAAAATAAAATCTGTCCAATTTTCGCCCTTACGGTTGTCATTAGGTTTTAACAATTAAAATTGAAACACAATGCAACAGAGAATCAACTTATTCGCCAAGGGAATGAACGGGTTAAAACCTATATTTGAAATGGGTGCCCATCTTAAAAAATCAAGCCTTGGCCCGGAGTTAATGGAACTGATCGATTTCAGGGTTTCGCAGATCAATGCCTGCGCTTATTGTTTGGATATGCATGCCAAAGAAGCGCATGCGAAGGGCGAAACCGAGCAGCGGCTTTACGGGCTGAGTGCCTGGAGGGAAACCCCTTATTATACCGACCGCGAAAGGGCTGCCCTGGCATGGGCGGAGGCCGTTACGGCTGCTCATGTGCCTGACCAGGTTTACAATGAGGCCGCGGCGCATTTCTCTGATGAGGAAATGATCGACCTTACCCTGGCTGTGACCACCATCAATACCTGGAACAGGCTGAACCTGGCTTTCCCGAATACGCCCGGCACTTATAAAGTTGGTATGTTCGGATAATTTTCTGATATTAACGATTAAAACCAGTTATCATGAATGAATTTTTATTGATTTTCAGAAGGGCCTTTAAGAGCCCTGAAGATCAGCCTTCTCCTGACATGCTGCAGGATTCGATTAAGCAGTGGCAGGATTGGTTTGGGGGGATCGCAGCTCAGGACAGGTTGGTAAGACCGCTCCAGAGATGGGATATAGACGGGGTGATTGTGGAGTCTGACAAGAGTGTGATCAATGGTCCATATGCGGAGATTAAAGAATCGATCGGTGGATTGATCCTGATCCGTGCGGTGGATTATGCTGAAGCTGCTGAAATTGCACAGGGCTGTCCGATATTGGCCTTGGGAGGAAATGTAGAGATCCGGATGGCTGTTTAAAATTGTTTTGGCCAGATTTCAAAATAGGCCGTAATTTGGCTCGATGAAAGAAGCAGAACTTATCCCACATCTGTTCAGGACAGAGTACCGCAAGATTTGTTCGGTGCTCTGTTTCCTTTTTGGTATAGAACATATCCAAACTGCTGAAGATATTGTCAGCGATACTTTTTTAACCGCTACTGAAACCTGGAGTGTTAAGGGGGTTCCGGAAAATCCGGCCGCCTGGCTGTATACGGTGGCCAAGAATAAGACCAAAAATTACCTGAAGCGCAATGCTATTTTTGAGCAGAAGCTCATCGAGCAGATCAAACTGGATTCCCAGGGTAAGGAGGAAGAACTTGACCTTGATTTATCCGATAAGAACATCAACGACAGTCAGCTGGCGATGATCTTTACCATCTGTGACCCTGCCATTTCAAAGGAGGCGCAGATTTCCCTTGCCCTTAACCTGTTATGCGGATTTGGTGTCCAAGAGATTGCCGATGGTTTTCTAACAGGAAAGGATACGGTGTACAAAAGGATAAAACGGGCCAAGGACAAGCTGAAAGAGCGGGGCATGAAAATACAGCAGCCCGGGCACGCTGAAATCAACCAGCGGCTTGAAACGGTCCTCACTACGCTGTATCTGTTGTTTTCTGAAGGCTATTATTCTGTTTCGAACGATACCACATTGCGCAAAGATGTCTGTGCTGAGGCGATGAGGCTGAACTATCTGCTTATCGAGAACAAGATGACCGATGTCCCTTCTGCCAATGCGCTTTTTTCGCTGATGTGTTTTCATTCTTCCAGGTTTGAGGCCAGGACCGCTGAATCGGGTGAGGCTGTACTCTATGAGGATCAAAATGAGGCTTTATGGGACAGGGAACTCATCGAGCAGGGAATTTATTACCTCAACAGGGCCTCTAAGGGGGAGAAACTCACCAAGTACCACCTGGAAGCGGCTATAGCCTATTGGCATACCCATAAGGTGGACAGTGTTGAAAAATGGGAGAACATCCTGCAGCTTTACAATAACCTGATCATTTTGGAATATTCTCCTATTGTGGCCATGAACAGGACTTTTGCACTGGCCAAGGCGGTGGGCAAACTGGAGGCGATTAGAGAGGCTGAAAAGCTGCGGCTGGATGATAACCATCTTTATTTTTCTTTATTGGGAAATCTCTACATGGGGGTGGATGATGAAAAAGCACTTACCCATTTCCGTAGCGCCATTGCGCTGGCCACAACTCTGGCAGATAAAAAAATGATTGAGAAAAACATTAAAAAAATCACCGGATAATCACCGGTCCTGTTGCCTTTTCAGTTTCCTTCGCGCTGTGATCGGTCCTTTCCCCTTGCAGCCCCTCCTTGATAAACTCATGCTGTAAGCCTGCAGCCGAGCAGCCTGATTTAAGCGGTTTTGAAAGATTACTTTGAGCCGATAAAAGCTGCACGATGGTACGCAGCCAAATGCAGGTAATTGCTTATGGGAGCGCTGACAAAACGGCCCATAAAATCAACCGGCGGTCATCTTAGCACAAAAAACCAGCTCTGTATTTTCAGGATAGATAATTTGCAGCCATAGAAAAGGAAGGACAAAAAAAACGTAAAGTTTGCCCTTGTTGAATAGCCGCCACTTAGACCGCTAAACAATTCACATGATCGAAAAGGGCATCAAACACTATAGGAAAGGTATGCAGCAAAGATTTGGGATACAGATAAAAACTAATGGATTCATCAGCAGTCAGCCGGGTTTTCAAGCGGAGCTGGACCTGAGTGTGAGCAGTGGCGACGGCTCATCTTTCGGTTCCCCAGGGCAGCTGGGTTCCAATTATTATTCTTTGGTGCTGTTGCTTAAAGGGTGCATTGATCTGCATGATGGGGAGGCTGCGATCTCCCTGAGGGAGAAAGATGCTGTATTTTTTTTCCCTGACGCGGTCCATTTGATCGATCAGTTTAAGGGCGGTGAGTTTATCAGGGTGGATTTTAACCGGGATTACCTTAAAAAACAGGGGGTATTTTTAGGCACCGCATACGCTTACCATATTTTCAGGGGCAGCGCGGTGCAGCGGTTTTCTTTGACTGATGAGGAATTTACAGAACTCTACCGCGATATGCTTGCCCTGGAGCAAAAGCTCAAGGTTTCAAAACTGGTACCCTTTGCTGCAGATATCATCCGCAACAGTTTTATCGGGGTGTTGTATGACCTGTTTATGATCAATAATTTGCGGGCTGGTTTTGAGCTGCCCAGGCAGGATTCCAAAATAGAGCTCACCGGGCGGTTTTTTAATCTGCTGGCCAAAAATTTCCGTAAAGAAAAGACGGTGGCTTATTATGCCGCTGAGTTATTTGTCACCCCCAGGCATCTTTCCTGGGTGCTCAAAGAGGTGACGGGTAAAACTGCGGGCACCCTGGTGGATGAAATGGTGATCAAGGAGGCAAAGCGGCTCCTCACCGGTCATGACCTGAATATCTCTCAGGTAGCAGGAAGACTTTATTTCGCCAATTCTTCCTTTTTTGGGAAATACTTTAAAAAGCAGACAGGATTTTCTCCCTCTGCTTATAAGATCTCTTCTCAACTGGCGCGCTAAACAGGTCGGACTTTTGTTTACCCTGCCCTGCTCTTGGCAGCTCCCTTTTTCATCTTTTACGCTTTCAGCTTTCGAAGCCTTGATTATTCAGTGCTAAAGTTCCAATTTCCCTTATCTCCGGTTTACTTTTCTCTCTCCAAATTAACCTGTACGTTCCATATCGCGCAAAACAACAAAATGACGAGATAACGTGGTCTTCAGTACATTTATAATAAATCAAACACCTGAAAAACAGATAGATAAATATTAGGCTTTAATATTGCAAATGACGGGTATTATCAGAAAATTGAAAAGGCGGGCCCTGAGCTGATGTTCAATCAGTGGAACAGTTTTGAACTGTGGCTACCCTGCCCGCTTTTCTGATAAGGATATATTTTGATCTTAAAATTTGATGTCGATATGGATTTATTAAAAAAAACGGACCCTTCGCGTTTTGGCATTATGGATATTGTACCCGGAGCTTTTTTAGGCAATCAGTTAGCGCGCCATATCAATCAGACCAGGATCCTGCTGATGGATGCAGCAGGCGGGTTAAACCTGGATTTTATGGCGTTTAACTGCAGCGGGGATGAACTTTTTTTTATCCGCGCGGGCCAGCATCTCCAGATTGCGCCCCATAGCAGTGCGGTAATGCTCTATTATGATGATGACCTTTATTTTTCGGATGCCGCGGAGCACTATCATACCTGGAGGGGGATTTTGTTCAATGCTGAGCTGGAACGGCCTGGGGTAAGTTTATGGGGGGATGCCAAACGGACCATCCTTTCATTTTTTGGGGAGATCAGAAAGGAAATCGAGAAACCCTGCCTTAACCACCATGCGATGACCGCTGCGCTGATCAAACAGCTGATTGTGACCTCAATGAGGCTATCAGGCAGTACCCAGGGAGGGCTGCATGTACACTATCGCCCTGGGGCTGATTTTTTCAGGCATTTCCATTCTCTTGTCGATGAGCACTTCAGCAGGATGCATGCTGCTGTGGATTATGCCAGGATATGCCAGGTGAGCACCAAGACACTCAATAAAAAGATATTCAAGTACTGCGGTAAGAACCCGAGTGATATCATTTATAAAAGAATTGTCCTGGAGGCCAAGCGGATGCTGGTCGGTACGCAGATGAGCGTCCAGGATATTGCCTGGGCGCTTGGCTATGATGATTATTCTTATTTCATCAGGTTTTTTGTGAAGCATGCCGGGGTTCCGCCACTATCCTTCCGCAAGTGCCACAATTCCTGGTTGACTGCTGTCGCTTAAGGCTGAAACGATTAAAATGAGCTAAAACAGGCCTGGTCCTGCCCTTTTTTTCTGGGCAGGATACAGGCAAAAAACAAATAAAAAAGATGCAAAATTTAAGGAGGCATTACCCGGGCGGGGATCTTGAATCGGAGATGATCTTCAGATCGGCTTATCTGATGCACTGGGGGATCAGCATTGTGGTCTTACAGGAGATATACCAAAAGATCAGCGATAGTCTTTCCCCTTCGCTTGAAGCGGGTGTTGGAAAGGCCTTTACTTATGCAGATCCTGAGAGCGCTAAAAACACCGGCTTTCAGCGCGTGCTGCCACTGCAGGAGGATATCGCGATGCGCTAGGCCAGCGCGGTAGTTGAGGGTGAAATCACTGAGGAGCTCTACCGTACCGCACTGGGAGCGTTTATCCCTGAGGCTTTATCGGACCTTACCCTTGCTGTGGTGCTGATCGAGGGGATCATCAAAGCTGATCTATCTAAAACGGGGTCATAAACGGGCTGTTTTTACGGGCCTGGATGGTTTTCTTTTTTTATGGAGGTAGAGCATGAGCCCTGTGATGGGCAGGCTTGCGCTGACTAGGCAGGTCAGAAAGGCGATGATTTTCCCCAGCATGCCGGCAAGCTGCCCGGTATGGATGTCGTAGTTCATCGCTGTGAGTTTAGCGCCCGGGCTTTTCGAGCGGTATGGGATAAAACCAAGCAGTTTTCCTGAATACCGGTCGAAGGCGTAATTGCTGTTGAAACTGAAATGTAGCGCTTTGGGATAGGCCGAGATAGAGATCGGGGCGCTGGGTTTTGATCCGGTATAGATCAAAAAGGAGCTGCATTCGGGGGAATATTTTCTCGCTGTCAGAAAAGCCTTATCAATCGCCCGTGCCGAATCCGGATGCCTGGCCTTAAAGCTGCTGTCTGAGCGGAATACGCCCTTTTCCATGGGGTAGACTTTTCCCAGGTTCATCCCTGTGGCCACGCCTTTTCTTACCCAGGTAAAACTAAAAGAGAGTGCCGAAAGGGCAAATATAATGGCAAAACAGGTGACGTAGAAGCCCAGCACGTTGTGCAGGTCGTAATTTAGCCTTTTCCATTTGCCTCTCCATTTGATGCGGAAAGCTCTTTTGCGGTCTGTTTTCCTTTTCGGCCACCACAGTATAAGTCCGCTGACCATGATCACCAGGAAGATCAGGGTGGTGATGCCGTTGATGAGCTTACCCAGTTTGGCAGGCAAAAACAGGTGGATGTGGATTTCTTTGATCAGCAGGAAAAAGTTCTCCTTGAGCACCTCGGTATGGAGAAAGGCGCCCGAGTAGGGATTAAAGAAAACTGATTTGGCAATTTTATTTTGCAGAATCCTCACCTGTGCAGCCCTTTCAGGTCCATAGAAGACAACCATGGTGATCTTAGATCCGGGGTATCTGGAAAGGGTGATTGCCTGGAGATGCGAGGGCAGGATAAAGGGCTGTGCTTTGGCTTCAACTTTTCTATAGGGATGCAGCAGGTCCTGGATCTCGTCCTGAAAGGTGAATATGCAGCCGGTGATGCTGACAAGGAAAACGGCAAGCCCGGAAATAAATCCGAGCCAGCGGTGCAGCAGCAGTATCAGTTTTTTAAATCTGTCCATCGGCTTAAAATTTAAAAGCCAGGTTGGCGGTCACCTCGCGCAGCATTTGGGGGTTCATCGTGCTGTTGCCTACCCAGTATGGGGTGTTGCCGATGTTGTTTACTTTCAGGCCTATGCGGTATTTTCGCTGGTCGTAAAAGATTGCGGCATTGTATATCTTATAAGCTGGCAGGATGAACTGGCCCATTGCCTGGGTATTGATTGCGTAGTTTTTGGTGGCGTAATTACCGCCAATGCCCCCACCGAGTCCCTGGAAAAGTCCGCGGTTCACCCGGTAACTTATCCAGAGGTTCAAAAGCTGCTCGGGACCTGCCGATACCGGGCGCAGTCCGTCGAGGTTGGCGCTGGTGTTGATATAACGGCTGTCGTTATACCCGTATCCGGCGATCAGGTTAAGGCCTGCAAGGGGGTTGGCTGCAACTTCGATTTCAAAACCTTCACTTCGCTGGCTGCCGTTCTGTATGCTCAGCTGTGGATTGAGCTCGTAGGCCCGGACGATGTCGCGGACTTTGATGTTATAGTAGCTGACATTTCCGCTCAGGATGCCTGCAAAGAGGTCGAACTTAACGCCTCCTTCCAATTGAGCGGCATGTTCGGGCCGGAAGGCATCACCCTGGAAGTCCGTCCCGTTTTTATTGGTAAATCCGCTCTGGTAATTGGCAAAAAGGGATACTTTTTCAGCCACTACCTGGTAAACCAAGCCGAATTTAGGGGAGTAAGCCGTTTGCTTATAGCCATTAGAGGTAATATTGGTGGAGTTGTTCAAAATCCCGTTATTGACAAAACGGTCGATGCGCAAGCTCAGCATGGCCATCAGTTTGTCGGTGATATTGATCAGGTCCGCAGCGAAGGCGCTATAGGTGGTGGTGTTGGAGCGGGTCACTAAGGTGGTTCCCGCGGGGCGGTTGGCGTAGGCTGAGTCTACTTTGCTCTGGTTGAACCTGTAGTAATCATTGCCCGGACTGGTGATGCTCACAAAGTCAAAAACGTCGTTGAGTTTGGATCCCCTGAGTGCCGCTGTTGCCCCTGCGGGGTTATAGTAATCGTTGTTGCTAAAGCGGTTAAAGGTAATATTGGTATTGGTGTGGAGGTAATCCAGGCCCAGGGTTAGCCTGTTGCGTATTCCTGCGAGTTTGAAATCGCCGGTGAAATCCTGCTGGATCTCTGCATTCAGGTCTGTGCCGTTGGGGTCCCAGACCATGCGCTCTAAATAAAACGCATCGTTATAGTTTTTCGCTGGGGTGCCTGGGGCACGTACTGCGGTGAGTGCACGTACTTTTGCGCCGGGAATGAGGTAGTAATAGGGTGAGGATCCGCTGGATCCACTGGTGGTCAGGCTCAGGTTGCTCTGGGATTTCCAGCCGGGTGAGATCTGGTAGCTCATCTGGGCGAAAACATTGGCGTTGTTGCCTTTTTTGATCAGGTCGCTGCTGGAAAAGGAGCTCCTGTAATTGATGGGTACATCTGCTGCGCTGGAAATGCCGAACTGGGAAACCGGTGTGCTGCCGTAAAAGTAAAGGAACTGGCTCCCTGCGCTCTGGAGCTGACTGAACTCTGCATCCAGCTGGAAGGATAATCTGTCGTTTAGCTGATAGGAAATGCTGGGGGCGAAAAGGAAGCTTTTTCTAAAGGCGTTTTCCTGAAAGCCGTTTTGGGAGCTGTAGGCGGTGTTCATCCTGAAAAGCAGTTTGCCTGCTGAATCTACCGGGGTATTGAAATCGGCGGTGATGCGGTTGAGTCCGTAGCTTCCTGCGTAATAGGCTACCTCTCCGCCCATGGTTTTGAATGGTTTTTTGGTTACCCGGTTGATCAGCCCGCCGTATGAGCTCAGGGAGCTGCCAAAAAGGGTGGCCGATGGGCCTTTTAATACTTCGATGCTTTCTACGTTTGCCGCATCGATGGTAGTGGTGATGTTGCCGGCCAGGCCGTTGCGGAGTTTGCTCTGGGTAACAAATCCCCTGAGGATGAAGGTGGTGCCACCTGATCCTGCCCTGCCGGTGGATTCAAAGGATTTGCTGACCCCGGCTGCGTTTTTTAGGGCTTCATCCAGGTTATTGATCTGCTGGTCTTTGAGGAGTTCTTTGCTGATGCTGGAATATACCTGGGGGTTTTCCAGGTTTTGTAAGGGCATTTTAGCAACGTAAGGGCTGCTTTTCCTGCTGAATTTGTTGATCCTGCCGCTGCTGATGCTCACTTCCTGCAGATCGGTATTGCTGATGCTCAGGTGGATTGCATCCAGGCGGTTGATCCCGGCTTTGACCTCGATGCTCCGGCTTTCTGTTTTGGCGCCCACCTGGCTGATGACCAGGGTGTAGCTGCCTTCAGGGATGCGCAGTTCGAACCTGCCCTTGTCATCTGTTGTGGTGGCGTATGGGCTGGCTGGTATATAAACCGATACGTTGTCTGCCGGCTTGGATTCTGAGGTAAGTATGGTGCCTTGCAGGGTTGCTTTGCTCTGCTGGGTGTATCCCTTGAAGTTGCTGGATAACAGCAGCAGCAGGATAATGATGAGGCTTAATGGGGCTTTGGGTAAATATTTTATCATTTATTTAGACTGATTATCAATAGAAGGCAAATATAGGAAAGCTTCAAAGTAATCTGGCGGGCCGAGGAAAATTGTCCATAAAAGGAGTGTTTTTGGCATAAAATAACCTGCCTAAAGATTTGTTTTTTAGGGAAATGTAAATCCTGATCTTTCCTGAAGGGGATAAACCTGGGGTTTTGGACGTAGGTTGAGGTTAAGGGGAGGTGGTATTTCCAGAGGTAAATGGGGCTATTGATGGCTAAGGGAGATTGGGAATGGCTTTTAAATAAAAAAGCTTTCGGCCCCTGTGGATTAAGGACCGAAAGCTTTTTTTCCTGTTGGCTCTGGGGCTGACTGGTTTGCCGAGCTACTTGAGCTGAGCTTGTGGGATTGGGTTTAATCCAGGGCGAGGTAGGATTCTTTGGCTACCTGCCATCTGCCCTGCTGGTATTCCCAGACCATGGTGAAGAATTTGGGTGCGCTTTTTCCGTTTAGTTCCAGGTCTCTGGTCATGACAACCATGCCCATGTTTCCATCGATGAGTGCGTGGTGGAAGTCTGCTTTGGTGGAAAAGGGGGCTGTTCCGGCTTCTTTGTTGCCTTTGACGAAGCTTAGGAGTTCTGCTTTGTTGGTGAGTTCTGTTTTGCCGGTTTTGTCGACTTTGATGATGAGCAGTTTGTCTGCGTAAATCTGTTCAACATAGGCAACATTGAAATGCGTTGCCTGGTAAATGAGCTCTTTTGTCAGCTCGATTAATTGTTCGCTATTCATTTTTGTTTTGTTTTAATATCAGTATGCTTTGTGGCTTGCTGATGGAGTGCTGCAAAGCTAGGGTGTGGGTTGGCTGCTCTTTGGGGCCAGTGTGGGGATTGTCTGTGGTCCAGTGTTTTTTGTTTTTTAGTTTTTTTGTTGGGGCTGTGGGGAGCTTTGTTTTGGGCGGTTTTTTTGGGCGGGGGTTTATGGTTTGGGGTGAATGTAGGGTGAACAATTGCAGGTTGGTTAGTTTATTCCTCCGCTCCTACCGGCTTGCCGGCTTCGCCCAGCGAGGCGAACATTTAGGGGAATGGTTTACTTGCCTATCTATTCCCAGAAAGTAATATGGAAAAAATTCAAGTTTAACTCGACCAGCCTTTTTTGTACCAGGTTATATCGATCTTGTTATACTCCTTCCCCCATTGCATTCTAGTCACCAACTTAATGTCAAGTACACATTTTTAATGGTATATACTGGCCACTTTAGCTGAAAAGAAAGTGGCCACTTTGGGTAAAAAACGGTGGCCACTTTTTGGATAATCCCCACATCCTGCCTAAAACCAGATTCGTTCCGTAATCTTTATATTACGCTCAATTTTCTTTCTGGCCGGACTTGGTGAAATCGGTTTCGGGTTAATCCGAACTTGCCCTTTTTATTGATATGCCAGAGGTTTGTAGGTCCGCATTACATTGGCCATTTCATTCAAATTGAGGATATTGAGCGTGTAGCTTTTATCACGAAAAAAAATATTCTTATCTTAGTCATCATTCATCAATATGAATCCCGGAAAAGAACTCTTGTTTTTAATTAGTGCGATTGGCGCGTTTAATGGCTTTCTGTTGAGCCTTTATTTCTTTTTTTTAACGCGCAAAAAATACCTAACCAATTATCTTTTGGGCGCTTTGATATTGGCAATTAGCCTTTGTGTAGCCAAGTCTGTGTTTGAATATTTCAAAATTACGCTGCCGGGAATTTTCGCTCAGGTCGGTTTTTCTGCCTGTTTTTTTATTGGCCCGTTTTTGTATTATTTCCTGCGTGCGGCAATTGAGGGAAGGCAAAAAATGCCACTAAGCTGGAACTATGTGCTGCTTGGCCATGCTGTGCTGATTGTAGTATTGGGCGTTATCTTCCCTTATTCAACTCATCCAGACGCCTGGTGCGTTTATCTGGTGCGGGGGATTTTTGCGCAGTGGTTTTTCTTTCTGGGCATTTCCGGGATTGTTTTGCGCGATAAAATCAGCCAGTTCTTTTCAAAAGATGGGGAGCTGAACCCGCAGGACAAATGGCTGCTGACGATATATGGGGGCAACCTGGTTATCCACCTGTTTTATTTTCTCTCACTCATTCATGCGCCGTTTACCACCTGTCTGAACGGATCGATTGTTTTTTCTTTTATGCTGTACCTGGTGATTTCAATATTGCTTTACCGCAAGAAAACGGACGATCTTTTCCAATTTGTGCCGGAAAAAGCGAAGGAGAAGAAATTCGATGATGAGCTGGCAACGGCGCTACTGGAGAAATTAGAAAAACTGATGAGCGCGAATGAAATCTATAAGGATCCTGAACTTAAACTCTCGGGGTTGGCCGCTAAGGTTGGAATTCCGCCTTACCATTTGTCTGCGCTACTCAATGACCATCTGGAGCTGAACTTTACTTCGTTTATTAACGGCTACCGGATCGAGGAAGCTTGCCGGATGCTCAAAACCGATCACAGGCTGACGCTGGAATCTATCGGTTATGAAGTGGGCTTTAATTCTAAATCTACTTTTTTTGCGGCCTTTAAAAAGCAGGTGGGTATGACTCCCCTGGCCTATCAGCAGCAGCCAGCGCTTTCTTAAAGTGCGGGTTTATAATTCCGTACTCCTGATTTAGCGTTTCGGGACAGGGTACATTGTATTAATAAGGACTTTTGGGCTTTTAGCTTATGCTCCTTATGAAACGACTATTTCTCTATTTTTCTTTTTTATTACTTTTTATTAGCTCCAGGGTAAATGCCCAGGTAACTGCGATTACAGCGAAGGTCACAGATAGTAAAGGCGCTGCCGTTGAAGGCAATTTTTTGCTACTGGATTCCGCGGGCAAGGAAGTCCGCAAGGCCGGCTTTTCAGGAACCATAAATGTTGAAGGATTAAACCATTCGATGTTAAGGCTCAGACTTCGCTCCCTTATGTTTTCCGATACCACTTATCTGGTTAAGTTTTCCGGAAAGGCGGTTCACGATCTTGGAACCCTTGTAACCAGGGAAATTCCGACTACGCTTGGAGAAGTGGTTGTCCGTTCCAGCGCGCCGATGGCCAGATTCAGCAGTTCGGGCAACTTGCAGGTCAATGTGGCGGGAACTATTCTCGCATCCAGCAGTTCGGTGAGCGAGATTCTTTCGCGTACACCAGGGGTGAATGTTTCTGAAGGCGTTATTTCTGTTCAGGGCAAGGGTGAGGCGATTATTTATTTAAATGGGGTTCTGATTACCTCTGAGCGGCTGGCCAGTATTCCCACTTCGCAGATCAGTAAAATTGAAGTGATGAGCAGCCCCTCGGCGCGCTATGATGCTTCTGGACGGGCGGTGATTTTAGTCACTACCAAAGCGCCCGCAGGGTTCGGACTGAATGGGAAACTGACCAGTCAGCTTACTGTGGATGATTTTTTTGGCGAGACTCATAATAACTTTGTGGATCTTGGCTACTCTTCAGCTAAGCTTTCACTGACTGGAAATTTTTCAGCACAGACAGGCAAAGGCCGGGAGTTGCTATACACCATCAGAGAGCGGCCAGCTCCCACAGATTTTTTGCATTCGGAGCTGACTACCGACTGGAAACGTGAATTTAAATTGTATGCTACTTACGGCCTGGGTGGCAGGATAGCCCTTTCCGGCAAATCAAGCCTTTCCTTTTCTTTTAATGGCAATAGCGATAAACTTGGTGGCACCGTGGATAGTAAAAATATTATCCGCACCAGCACCGCTATGAATGCTTACGCGAGTAGTATCGGTAAAGATGAACGGAGAGAAAACAACACCTTTTTACTGGATTATACCCTGGAAACGGATTCCCTCGGATCGAATTTTTTTGTAGGTGGGCAGTATGCCAGTTACCTCACCGGAAATGATGATTACATAACCGAGCAGAATACCTCTACTCCTGCTGCTTCCAGGTTTTTATACAATTACGCCAGGCATAAACTCCATATTGGCAGTTTTCAGATAGACCGTTCCAGGGCGTTCAACAGAAAAAGTAAACTGGAGTATGGCCTGCGTTTCAGTGCTGTTTCTAATGGCTCTGACAATCAGTTTTCCATATCGAGCCTTAAAGCAGGGCCTTATGTATTCAACAAAGAGATGTCGAGTGATTTCAGTTACAGTGAAACAATCGGCGCGGGTTATGGCAGTTTTACGACTAGCCTGGGAAAACTTGCTGTGTCTGCTGGATTAAGGGCTGAATGGACAGCATACAAATTGTCGAGCTCAGCCCTTGGAGCGCAAAAGATTAAAGAAGACTATCTGAACATTTTCCCAAACCTGTCATTTTCCCTGCCATTGGGAGATTTAAAAATGAACGCCTCTTATGCAGCCCGGATCACCCGGCCAAGATATCAGGCGCTCAATCCTTTTGTGATTTATCAGGATCCTTTTACTACCATTGAAGGAAATCCAGAGCTCAAACCTGAACGGTCGCACGCGATTGAGCTAACTGGTGAATTTAAGGGAACGGTTTTGAAATTGGGATATACTTATACCAGCGACCAACTGACAGCCTCTGCCCTGCGTGGTAGTACGCCGGAGAGTTATGTATTGAAATCAATCAATATTTCTTCGGACTATGCTTACCTGGTTTCGCTGACCCGGCCATTTAATTTGGGCAGCTGGTGGCAATCGGTGAATACAGCGAGCCTTACCTATGGGAAGTCATTTGATGACCAGTATGGTTTTGCTACAGTAAAGACCCGGCCGCAGGTTTATTTGTATACCAGCAATAGCTTTAGCGTTGGGTATGGGGTTAAGCTTCAGCTGCTGGCCTGGTATCTGGGTGAGCGGTATTATAGTTTGCGGCATGACAGCAAGCGATCGCTGGTGACTTTGGGTGTGGAGAAGTCCATGATGAATAACAAACTGAAGATCGGACTGAGCGCCAATGATATTTTAAACAAATACATTGCTGAGGGTGATTACAATGTGGGCCAGACGCAGATCTATTACAACAGGCGTTACGGCTTTAAGTATTTCAGGGTAATGGCCAGCTATAATTTTGGTGGTGTGGGTCAGCCTGCAAAAGAGCGGAAAAGGCCTGCGCAAACAGAAAACAACCGGGCGAATTAAATCTTAAATTGTACTTATTATCTTTACCATAAATGATATTTTAAAAGCTTAAGGCAGATATGTTTGACATTATAAAATCTGAGACAGAATTGCTGGAGCGTTTGCCTGAAAGAACGCCAGCGATTAAAAATTTGAGTAAACTACCCCAGCTGGATTATTTTTACCTTCTCTTTATTAGCGGGCACCAGGGCAGGGAAATTACGCCGGATATTGTATTATATGGTTATGAAGATGCCCTGCGGGAAAATAGATTGCTGGAGGCTAAATATCCTGATATCAGCAGCACATTTTGGTTGATTGGCACAACGGGTCAGGGAGACAGCTGGTTTTTAGACCGTAAGAATGGCTCGGTTTTATTTTTTGACCATGAGCAAGGGGATTATGAGGGTGCCGATCAGTTTCTAAGGCTTGGCATTTCGTTTAGCAACTTTTTAAGGCTGGCGTTTTTGTTTGCAGTACTGGAAGAGCTGCTGGATAGCCGGGATTTGGACTTAAGTGAGATCGAAGAGTTTAAAGCTGCAATTAACCGGATCCAACCCGGATTATATGCCCTGTACCCTTTTGATTATTTTAAATAAATGAGTTTGTAGCATTTTAATTCTGCTGCCCGTTTTAGTGCTGACCAAATAAAATCACAAATGAAAAAACTGTTTTTACTGCCACTAGTATGGTTCTCTGTTTTTGTTTTTACCGGATGTAAAAAACAGGCCGAGGAGCCTGCTACTGAAATGACACCTGATTCGAGAAAGGTTGTTTTGGCTGCTGAGCTGATACCGGTTAAAATGGAACCGATAGCGAACCGCAAGGCAAATGTTTATTTTATGCTCCAGGAAAAGCCTTATTATTTGAACCTGGATGATCCCAAAGTGAATTCCAGCTTAAATGTGATCAATAGTGCAATTGCTGAGCAAAAACTGGTGAAGCTGTATATGTATAAAGGTTCACTCGAGATTGCCCGGGCGGAATATTAGTATAGTTTTTTTCTGAACTTTTGAACAAAGCAATCTGAGCTTTTCAGCAAAACGGCGTTTTCGGTTATTTCGGATCTTTGAGGTGATCAAAGCGAAATAAAATGGATTTAAAACTTAAAGGAAAACGTGCCCTGGTAACTGGTTCCAGTTCAGGTCTTGGCGAGGCGATTGTAAAAGTGCTGGCTGCCGAAGGCGCTGCTGTGGTGGTTCATGGCAGAAATCAGCAAAGGGCTGAAGCGGTGGCTGCTGCAATCCGGAATGCAGGAGGAACTGCCAGTATTGCGATTGGTGATTTAGGTACTGATGAAGGCGCGGATGCTGTGGCTGAAGCTGCGCTTATTGGTGGCCCGATAGATATACTGGTGAATAATGCCGGGGCGACTTCCCACCAGTCCTGGTCAGAGGCTGTCAGTAAAGACTGGGCAGATATGTACAATAATAATGTGATTTCCTATGTTCGGATGATTGGTCGTCTGGTACCCCAGATGAAGGCTTTGGGTTGGGGACGGATCGTTCATATTGGCGGGGGACTTGGTATCCAGCCGATTAAGGAGCAGCCGCATTACAATGCTACCCTTGCTGCCCGGCATAATCTATCGGTGTCTCTAGCCCGCGAGCTTAAAGAAACCGGCATCACTTCCAATGTGGTATCTCCTGGTGCAATAATCAATCCTATGGTGGAAGAATGGCTGATAAATGCAGCGCCCAAGTTTGGCTGGGGTACTGAGATGGAAGAAATTAAGTATAAAGCTGTCCAGGATCTTATTCCCAATGATGCGGGAAGGTTCGGAAATCCTGAAGAGATTGCGGGAGCTGTACTTTACCTGTGTAGTGAATTTGCCAATTATATCAGTGGTTCAGTTCTCAGAGTGGATGGTGGAACGATTCGCTGTTTGTAAAAGACCGGGCATCTGCCCGGCTTTTGCTAAACCAAAATGGCGGGGACCCTCGCGATCCCCTGCCCTTTTAACTAAAACAATCACTAACTAACTTTACTCTTTTTTTAACCAGAACCTGTACTCGCTGTGGGATTTGTATTTCTGTCCTGGCCATAATACGGCGTATGGGAATTCGGGATGGTTTGGACTGTCCGGAAAATGCTGTGTCTCTAAACAAAATGCCGTCCTGAAATCGCTTTGGTTATTATTACACCCCAGGATAAATAAAGGCACGGACAGAATGGCTACTGTCCGGCCCCAACGGAACGCATGATTAAAAAAATGCTTCATAGTTTGCTTGTTAATTTAAATGCTTTAAATAAGGGGTACCAATCAAGTACCCCTCATACTCTACCTGTTAGATGACCATTTCCCTTATTCTGATCATTACAGACATTGACACGGGTATTAAAAAAAATGCGTAGTCTCAGGGTGGAATTTTTTTTTAAACCTGATCTGTGCATCCAAATAGTTGCCTTAGCATTTGACGACAAAGTTTCAGACACGGCATTTACCGTATTCCCACACCATGGAATTCATCACACTCACTAAACCAAACCTCAGCACGACGCTTGTATGTGCCCGTTAAGCGTACAATGTCCTTATCAATGTACTCTAGAACGTAATGTATGCTTAACCATATCGTAAAGCGTTTGCTCAGCTGAAGTATTTGGAACTGCATGGCACTCGACAGGAACACCAGCGGCCATTTGAGCGGCCCAATCAATAATGTTTTTCTCAATCGGTGATGGTATGCGTGTTACTTCTTCATAGGTTTTATTCATGATAGGATTACCTTCGTCATCACTCTTCCCAGAATCGGTCTGAACTTCGCGCTTCTTCCGCTCCGTCTCCTTCATTACCTCATGATCTTCCGGTTGAATAGACGGGATATCCTCATCAGGCCTGGCAGCCTTTATTTTTTCAATAAGCTTTGTAGGATCAGAAAGGAGATTGGTAAGTGTTGATAGTTCCATAGTAAACACACCATAAAATGGGCGCAAACAAAAATACCCCTGCTAATTGGCAAGGGGTAGCGCGCGCTATTACCATGATTATTTGGTAAAGAAACGTGCTTTTAACAACAAAATATCTAAACTTTTTGCACCGTGTTAAATTTGAGGGGTTCGTGTTTACTATCCGTCAAAGTTTTCATAATTGTTGATGAGTCAAAACTCTTCGAAAAATTAAAAGTGAAATTAAAAGTATTGACTGTGAAGCTGCCTTTTATAAAGTACACTTGAGAGTCTAAAGGTAATAATAGCGCATGAACTAGGCGCCTCGCTTTATCAAAATCAATACTTCCACTTTCAAAGGTTCCTCTAATGAAAAACGTACTTTTTTCTTCGGAATATAAAGATTGGTTGGGCTTGATTACTTCTCTACCTTTTAGATCATTTATTGCTGTCATAAATTTAGCTTCCATTTGATTTACTGTATTCATAAGTAAATTAATCGGATCATCTTTTGCTATTCCCTTTAATATTGACTCTTGTTGTATCACATCATAGATTGGATTTTCGGGCTCTGCCCCAGATAAAGCTTCTTCAATCATCGCCCTGAGCTGAGGTTTTGCAGATTCTGATCCCGCTAAAGAATCAATATAAAAAATTGTTCTCTGGTCTGTAATATCAAAAGGTAATCTTGTTCCTTTCTCTGCCATAGTGATCACAGGCAACCTTGCAGCGTGCCTTAGGGCTAACTCATACATTACATTCGGGTTTAAACCTGTTAAATTCGCAATCGCTAATTTGTCTTCTAAAATTCTTTTGATGATTTGCTTATTGATCGAACCAGATGTGTTTATTTCGTTTGCAGGCGTAGCTTTAAATCCAAAATCTTTTAGCACCGGATTGATAACAGAGCTTATTAGTCCCATAGCTTTAACATAAGTCTCAGAATTAAATTCGCCTATCGGAGTGATTATAAAGCATTCGTCGATTACAGGCAAGTCTATAGTTTGATCTTCATTTTGGGCAACTTTATCTTGTTTTTTAACCATGAGTTATTAATTTAGTTTCCCGAAAATATGAAACTATCTCATTAAATAATAATAAAACATCGCTTTAACCGGTTGGCTAATTGGCCTGACCGCATTTATCCAGACTGAAATGAATTTCTGGCTTGATCGGTTGTGGTTTGACAAGCCATATAATATTTGTATTTTTGGAGTTTAAACAATCAACACTCTCATTTATGCAATTCCCTATTACTGCAATCACAAAGGTAGATACCCTTAACTACCGTATACATACGCTACAATTAAAAGTTGATAGCCTAGAAAGAATTGTCGCTAAAACCGAAATAGGTACAGGATTTTTCAGCGAAATTATTAGCTTACAGCTGGCCATTTTTGTGTTTATTTTAGGTTTTTCTGCTTTTATAAGCTGGAAATGGTTTATAAATCAAATTAATCGTGTTAGGGATGAAACAAAAAGTTACACAGACAGAGAAGTTCTAATTCTTGAAAGTCAACTAAATAAACATAAAGACGAGACAAAAGAAAAGAATGATGATATTGAGGATTCTATAAACAGAACAATATATGATGTAAACCGAGCTATGTATGCTCGAGTTCTAGCGGATAATGATTGGGCTAATGGATTTGATTGGGGACTTTCGTGTAGCGAAATGTTATATAAGATATATCCTGATGACTTTAAAGGCATTGAGGCGTGGCTTGTGATGTCTAACCGTTGCTTAATTAAATGCCAAATCGGGGAGGTCGTACTTGTAGAGAACATAGAGAGAATTCACAAAACTTTGAAGCATTTCGAAAGTATTGAAGAAAACGAAATAAAAAAAATCTTATCGGATATACTTAAAACTGTAAACCATTTGGTTTACACTATTCCTGCAGTCCCAGAAGATTTAGTTGAACGCCCAAGTGACACAAATACAGAAGACGTAGAACATGAAGAGGCTGGACCTACCGAATCCCACTCAACACCCCAAGGCTAGATTTTTTAGCGCTAAAGAACTTTTCATACTCACCAGCGAAAGCAGTGGTGATGATATATCACTTTGCGTCACTGGCGTGGCCGAATTCCTCATAAGTTACACCAGTTACTTTATTTTTCTTTTTAGTCTTTTTGATGGTACCATCTGAATCTTCTACAGCATACTGATAATCAAAAATGCTTTTCTTACATTTTTCGTTGATGCCAATCGTTATGGTGTGCAAACCTTCATAAATTTCATTGATAAACTTCCCGGATTAGGCTACACTTGGATTCTTAGACTGTAGTCATAAAGTCTGCCGATATTTAACCAGGTGTTTATTGGTGATCTCGGTAAAGAAATTCTCCCCTTTACTAAGTTTGGTATCTTCTTTCAGTGAAGTACGATCACCATAAACAAATAAACCTTGAACCTCCCCTAGTGGGTATCTTTTAGCAAACTCATCACAATCATCTTTAACCCTGTTACGCGGATCCTCTAAAAATATTTCATCAATCTGCTGAGCATGTTTGCCGGATATCTGCCAAACCTCACAAGTAAGATAAGGATTAACGTTTTCATCCCATGCTAAATGAATTGGAAGGTCCTTATTCCACCCAATTTTATTAACGTGCTGAGCAGTTTTGATTTTCTTCCAGAATTCGCCACTGGTTCGCAATTTGCCCCAATCACCCAGGCCATAAATGCGATAATACTCGTAGTCAAGAACCTTATCCTTCTCAAAATCGTCAATGGTATGCTGATCTACAAAGCCCCCAACCTGAACCAAATCACCCCGCTCATTTACCGCCCAATCACCGATAATATATTTATTATCAAGGTAATTAGTTTTAAAGACAACAAGGTTACCCTTAGCATTTACCCAAATTCCCTCTATATCTGACTCCTGTTCAATTAATTCTTCTTGATCGAATAACTTCAGTCTTTATCCAATGCTCTTCGCTTACAGGTTTTATGTGGTTGCTTTAAAAAAGGATTGTGCAGGTGGTAAATGCAAATATGGTCAGCAATATTATGATTTTGAGGATGGCATCATGTATTTTCTTGCTCCGCACCAGGTATTGCAATTTGAGGATGTGCTGCTCAATGGCGTAAAGGGTTTTGTATTGGTTGTGCATCCCGATTTTCTTCACAGTTATCCCCTAGCCTCAGAAATTAAAGGCTACGGGTATTTCTCTTACGCCACCAATGAAGCGCTGCACCTTTCTGAAAAAGAAGAAAAAGCGATCATGCACATTATAGAAAATATCGGCAGGGAAATAGCCGACAATATGGATGGCTTTAAGCAGGACTTGCTCATATCCAATATGGATTTGCTCTTAAAATATTGTGACCGTTTTTACAACCGCCAGTTTCTGACAAGGAAGAAAGCCAATAACGATTTGCTCACGAAGTTAGAAGCCTTGCTGGATGAGTATTTTAAAACTGAAAGATTAGCTGAAACAGGCATTCCTACCGTTCAGTTTGTGGCTGGCGAACTACATCTAAGCCCCAATTATTTAAGTGATATGCTTCGTGTTCAAACAGGACAAACCACACAGCAGCATATTCAAAACCGGTTGATAGAAAGAGCAAAAGAACTCCTATCTTCCACTTCAATGTCCGTATCTGAAATTGCCTATCAGTTGGGTTTTGAGCATTCACAGTCCTTTCATCGCCTATTCAAAAACCGCACCTCTGTTTCTCCATTGGAATTTAGGCAGTCGTTTAATTAGTCTGTTTATTTTTTGGTTCGGTTTTATAAATTCGTACTACTGATTTGCTTTTCAGGACTAAGGCTATTGGGCTGCCCAATAGATTTGCCGGTAATCAGTCTACGACTAAACGATTTATAATTGCTATGAAGACTTACGCGCTTTCTCTTTTACTCACTTTATTAGCCTTTTGCGTTTCCGGCCAGGAGAAATTGACACTGAACAGGCAGCAAATGCGGGCAGATTTTGATTCATTAAGTTCAACATTGCGGCGTGTTTCTCCGCATATTCGGTTAAAAAAAGCCTTGTGGCGATATGATGCCCTCGCGGAAATCCAAAAACTCCGAGGACAGATAGATACCGTCCAAAGTGATTTCAGTTATTTTTTGCTTTTAAATAAGGTGATCAATTTAGCTCAGGACGGGCACACCAGTATATGGGGTGAGCAGAGTGACTGGGTAAACCGCCAGCAGGTTCGCTGCCGAAACATCCGGAATAGTTTTAAACTCTCTTTTGGAAATGTTTATAATGCGGGGCATTACCAGGTTACCGATCCATTTGTGGTAGAGGGAGATACTATTGAAATTGGATCTGAGATTACGCACATCAACGGTCAAAAAGTATCTGATTATTTGCGCAATCACCTTTCTGCTCGTGAAGGGTGCAGCTATGACCTGGAACTTGGCCAGTTCTATTCGCCCGGTTTTTTCAAAAACCTGGAGAGTATTTTTCAGGATTCTATTGGTTTTACTTTCTTGAAAACAAATGGAAAACCGGTAACGCGTAAAATGCCGACTCAGTCTTTTACTAAATTTCTGCCTTCGAAAAATTTTAAGGACAGTAGCCGGGTGGAGTTATGGACTGATGAGCGGACTTTGTATATCCGGCTCATGCAGATGGATGAGTCTGTTAAGCCTGGGCTGTTTACTTCAATTTTAGGGTATAAGGATAAGGTAAAGGATGTAGACCGGGTGGTGATTGATATCAGGGGGAATCCCGGGGGAAATGATAATGTTTGGCAGGATCTGTTTTCAAGGCTTATTGATAAACCCATCCGCTATGGGCTTCAGATCGATGCTTTGGGAGATATTTCGAGCAGAAAAATAATTGGTGATCAATTTAGCGGCAGCAAGGATTGGAAAAAGGAAGGAAGTGCGCTGCTTAAAGGCTACGGGTTTTACCGGGTTGTAGATAAACAGGAGGAGATTTTGCCGGATTCCTTATCGGTTCATTTTGGTGGAAAAATTGTGGTGCTCGCGGAAAGGCATTATTCTTCTGCAGGCAGTATGGTAGCGGTAGCAGGAAGTAGCCCAATGAACAACCTGTTTGCTGTTGGGCGTGGTACGGGATACTTTATGGGGATCGGGTTCGCGCCTGGTGTATTCAAATTGCCGCATACTGGTTTGCAGTATAGGATTGCCCCATCAATTGAGGTGAGCCGGGCGAAAAACCTTTCGGATCTGATGCATTATAAAATGTCGGTTTCAGTAAGCTATGACATGAATTATTTCAGGGAAAAGTTCCGCTATACTGGGAGCCCTTATTCCCGTGAGTTTATGATCAGGTTTGATCCGATGATCCGTGCGGCGCTAGTCAACTAAAGCTGAGGCAGGGGCTATTATCTAAAATGACCGAAGCTGGATGTTCTTTTGATGCAATTGTGAATTGCCTTTCCTTTTTAAAACCGTTTGATAAACAAGAGCATACAGGCTCAGACTTACACTGTACTCCACTGAAAATCAGCCGGCAAGCCTCTGCAGATGGGAGGAATACCAGAATTGCCCCTCAGCTCCTGGCTCAGGGGAATGCTTTGGATGCTGATAATCGTAATAGACATAACATATATTGCGCATGGTTCCATAAACCTCGCATACCTGCTCTGCCTGAAGTCCTTTTGGATGGCGGTTCAACCAGAGATGCTGCTGATCAAAAAGCTCATCGGTGATGAGCAGGTAAGATTGGCTCTGGATATCATTTTTCAAAAGCCTGTGTGCTTCGATCACTGCCTCCCCGTATAGTTTTTTAAAGCCGTTGATGTTATATTCTGCCAATGTTCCGTAGTGCACAATCATTTTCAGCGAAAGATCCAGCTTGCTGCCCAGTCGGGCGGAAATGGATGATAGGCGCTCGTTGAAGGTATTAAGCATATGTTCGAATTGTCTGGTCAGTGAGGCGAGTAGTGGCGGGTTACCGTATTTATAAAACAGTACTGCATCTCCCTCGATTTCTGAAACTTCCAGTCCAAGCTGGTTGCTGGAAATGATGGCCGATAACAGTTCGTAGGTGATACTTCTGCCGGTTACCGCGTCCACCTGGTGAACCAGTCGGCTGTAACCACTGATATCGGGTATGATAATTACGCCTTTGGCGATTTTTTCTTTTTTGGTGATATGATCCATTGTTCCCATGTTTTTTCATGATTTGTGCAGGTTTTCCTGCTGGGTGTTAAAATAACTGCGTCAGGCTTGAGCACTTGCCCAGGCCTGATGCAGTATTACTAGTTTATCTCCAGCCTCCGCCCAGGCTTCTGTAGAGATCGCTAAAGGCACTGCGCTGTGCATTTTGTAATGCGGCCAATTCCAACTCGGCCTGCAGGACATTTCCCTGGGCAGTGATGACCTCCAGGTAAGTTGCCTTTCCACCTTGAAAGAGTAATCTTGCATTGGCTGTGGCTTGTTTCAAGGTATCTACGCGTTTAGAAAGGATGAGACTTTCCTGCTCTCGTTTTTCGATCCTGGCCAGGGCGTCGGAAACTTCACCGACGGCAAGCAGTACGCTCTTTCGAAATTCGATAACGGCTTTATCACGCTCTATGAGTGCTGTTTTGTAGGCGGTCTGAAGTTTTCTGCCTTGCAGCAGTGGTTGGGTCAATCCTCCACCAAAGGCGGCAAACAGCGAACCAGGCAGATTAAACCAGTCGCTGGCCTTTAATGCGCTGAGTCCGCCCGAGGCAGTGATGGTGACTGAAGGGTAACGCGCGGCTTTAGTGATACCGACACTGGCATTGGCGATGGTCAGGCTGAGTTCTTTTTCCCTGATATCGGGTCTGTTGGCAAGCAAAGCCGCAGGAAGTCCGGCGTGGAATTTCCCGGTATCAAGCTGATCAGGCATTTTGTTTCTGGCTACAGCTGCCGGAAAGGCACCTGCCAGGATTTGCAGGGCATTTTCCTGAATGAGGATGTCTTGCGAGATCTTTGGGATGAGCTGCCCGGCAGCCAGGCGTTGCGCCTGGGCTTGCTGTAAGGCCAGCGAGGTGACCAGTCCGGCCTCGAACTGAAACTTGATTATCCTAAAGGTGGAGTCATTTAAAGCCAGGTTGTTTTTAGCAATTTCCAGCTGCTGATCGAGCATTTGCAGATTGTAGTAACCTGTGCTTACCGCTGCGATCAAACTGGTTTGCAGGGCATGTTTTGCCTGGCCGCTTTGGAGGTACCTCGCCGCAGCAAGGCTGTTCTGGTTTTTGATCTTGCCCCAGATATCTGCTTCCCAGGATAGTGTCACCCCTGCGGTATAGTCTTCCAGGTGTCCCTGCGAGAGAAATGACCTGGTGGTTTGTCCGCTCAGACTGTTGTCTGAGGGATTAACTGTGGATGCATTCAGTGCAAGGGACAAGGTGGGCAAATTGTTCCATTTTCGCTGACGGTAGAGCAGTTCTGCACTTTGGATATGCTTTAGGGCAATTTGCATATCATAGTTCCTGGTGATGGCTGCCTGGATGAGCTGTTGGAGTTTTTGATCCCCGAAGAAAGTTTTCCAAGGCAGATGGGCTATGCTAAGGGTATCATTTTCAGGCGCTCCCCTGAAAACCTGGGGTGTTACATCTTTTGGAGGATGGATATCCTTCGAAATGGAACAGGCGCCCAGAAAGGCTATAGCAAGCAATGCGAGAAATTTATTGAGATTTTTATTCATGACTGTAATTATATAGTTGTTGAAGATGCTGACCCTGCCCCAGAGGGTGTCTGCGCGGTTTGCGCTTCAGGGTTTGCTGAGGAGATACGCTCCTGGAGTGTTTGAAACACGACAAAGAGTACCGGTATGATCAGCAAACCAAGCACTACCCCACTGAGCATACCGCCAGCTGCGCCTATACTGATTGAGTGGTTACCCATGGCCGATGGCCCTGTTGCGCGCATCATCGGGATGATGCCCACCACGAAGGCAACCGAGGTCATGATGATCGGTCTTAACCTAAGCTTCGCCGCCTCCATTGCTGCGCTGAGCAGGGTATGGCCTGCCCTTCTACGTTGCAAGGCGTATTCGACTATCAATATGGCATTTTTTGCCAGTAAGCCGATCAGCATGATCAGGGCTACCTGAACGTAGATATTGTTTTCAATTCCGGCCAGGCCTATGGCGGCAAACACGCCGATGATACCTGTTGGGATAGACAGGATGACTGCCCATGGCAGAATGTAACTGTTGTATTGGGCGGAAAGCAGGAAGTAAACAAAGATCAGTGAGAGGCCAAAGATTACTGCTGATTGTCCCCCTGATGATATTTCTTCTTTGGTCATTCCCGAAAACTCGTATCCGTATCCTGCCGGAAGTTGTTTGGCAGCTACCTCTTCTACTGCCCTGATCGCATCGCCTGTGGAAAATCCGGGTTTTGGGATCGCATTCATGCCAATAGCATTGAACAGGTTGTAACGGGAAACCGATTCGGGGCCGAATACCCTGCTCAATTGCACCAGGGTGGCGATGGGTACCATTTTGCCGTCCCTGTTTTTAACGTAAACTTCCTGGAGTGAGGCTGGCGTGGCTCGGCTTTGTTTGTCTGCCTGAACCATTACGCGGTAGTATTTGCCAAATCGGTTGAAGTCTGATACCTGTGCGCTGCCAAAATAGGCCTGCATGGTCTGCAGGATTTCTTTTTCGCTTACATTGACCTGTTCGGCCTTTTCATGGTCGATCTCCATTTTCAGCTGTGGGTAATCTGAACGGAAGGTTGTGAAAGCGACAGCGATTTCGGGGCGTTTGGACAGTGCTGCAAGGAATTTCTGAGAGATTCCGCTGAAACGGTCTAGTTCTCCCCCGGTTTTATCCTGTAAAACAAAGTCCAGCGCATCAACATTGCTAAAACCAGGGACTGTTGGCAGGGTAAAGACAAAGAACTGGGCACCTTTTACTTTTGAAAGTCTGGCCCTGAGGTCAGCCATGATTTTGTTGATATCGTTTACTTTACCACGCTCCCCGTCTTTTTTGAGCCTGAAAAAAGCGACTCCTGATGATGGACTGGTAGAAGAGGTCAGTACATTGAACCCTGAGATCACATTAAAAATCAGTTTGGATTCCATGTCCCTCACCTGGTCTGCTGCCTGTTTGAAGATCTGCTCGGTGCGCTCAAGTGAAGCTCCTGCCGGCAGAGAAACCGCGATAGCGACAAAACCCTGGTCTTCTGATGGAATGAAACCCGTCGGGGTTCTTTTAACCATCCAGACGGTGGTAAGGATCACCAGTAAAAGTCCAGCCATGCTGAGCCATTTATGGTCGATGAGTTTTTTTACAAGCTGTACGTATCTGGAGGTAATGCGTTCGAAGCTGACATTGAAGCCGGCATAAAAACGCGCTTTAAATCCGACAGGCACTGCACCTGCATGATTTTTAGCAGGCTTAAGGAAAAGTGCGGTCAGGGCGGGACTTAAGGTTAACGCGTTCACCGCCGAAATAAAGATCGCAATGGCCAGCGTGAAAGCAAATTGTCTGTAGAAAACCCCGGCAGAGCCTTTCATGAAGCCTACCGGAAGAAATACTGCTGACATCACCAGGGTAATGGAAATAATGGCTCCTGTGATATCATGCATAGCTGAGAGTGTGGCTGCCCTGGCGCTCATGCCATGATTATGTTCCAGTTTGGCATGCACGGCCTCTACCACTACGATGGCATCGTCCACGACAATACCGATGGCCAGTACCAGGGCAAACAAGGTCAACAGGTTAATGGAAAACCCGAATACCGACATGAAAAAGAATGTACCGATAATGGCCACTGGTACGGCAATAGCCGGGATGAGTGTAGAACGAAAATCCTGCAGAAATAAAAACACGACAATGAATACCAGTATGAAAGCCTCGATCAGGGTATGCTCTACCTGGCTAATGGACTGGTCCAAAAAGTCCTTTGTATTGTAGAGGATTTCGTAACGTATTCCTTTAGGGAAGTTTTTGGAAGCTTTTTCGATGAGTTTGCTGATCGCAACCTGTATATCCCTGGAGTTGGATCCGGGAAGCTGTAGCATAACGATTGATATCCCGGCCTTGTCGTTGACGGTGTTGAAGCTGGAATAAGTATAGGAGCCCAGTTCTACCCTGGCCACATCTTTTAGTCTGAGCATGGAACCATCTGCATTTCGCCTGATGATCATTTCGGCATATTCCTCTGCTTTTTTGTATTTGCCACTGTACTTGATCACATATTCAAAGGCTTCCTTACTGCTCTCTCCGAAACGGCCCGGGGCGGCTTCCTGGTTTTTTTCTCCGATGATATTCATGACCTCTGTTGGGGTGATACCATAAGAGGCCATTTGAGCGGGGTTAAGCCATACGCGCATCGAATAATCTTTACTGGAACCGAATATATTGGCCTGGCCTACACCGGGGATCCTTTTGATGTCCGGGATGATGTTGATCTGGGCATAGTTGGTCAAAAAAGTATGATCGTATAGCTGCTCATTCTCGGAGATCAGGTTGATGTCCATGATGATTGCATTTTGAACCTTGCCGGTGACAATTCCCGCTTTAACGACCTCAGCGGGTAGTAGCGGGGTGGCCTGGGCAACACGGTTCTGTACGTTTATTGCTGCCTGGTCCGGGCTGGTACCGAGTTTGAAGTATATGGTTATCAAAAGGGTTCCGTCGTTGTTGGAACTCGAACTCATGTAACTCATGTCCTCTACCCCGTTGATGGCCTCTTCAAGCGGTGGGGCAACCGAACGCAGGATGGTCTCGGCATTGGCGCCTGGATAGCTTGCACTTACCTGCACTGCAGGTGGGGCGATATCTGGGAATTGCTGCAAGGGAAGTCCCACAAGCCCGACTATGCCTAATATGACCAGCAGGATCGATACAACTGTGGCCAGTACTGGTCTTTCTATGAATTGCTTTAACATTGTTTTAATATTTTTTATTGTTGTTCAATTATTTTTGATCCTGAGGGCTGATCAGCATACCTTCTGTGGCGCTTTCCAGTCCCTGAGCGAGGATGCGCTCCCCTCCACGGAGTCCGTCTTTAATCAGGTAATCGCTTCCCGAGCTGCCCAGAATATTGATTGGGCTTCTGTGCAGGTGGTTGCCTTTATCCAGTGTAAAGACAAATACTTTATCCTGTATTTCTATTGTGCTGGCCTGGGCTATGCGGATGACCCCGGCGTGGGTAAAGGATATTTTGACTTTTGCTGAATTTCCAGAGCGGAGCAAGCCTTGCTGGTTGGGAAAGCTGGCCCTTAGGGTAATGGAGCCCGTAGTGGGGTCAAAGGCACTTTCGGCCATTTCGAGCGTTCCTTTTTGCGGATAACTTTCTCCTGCCGGAAGCAGTAATTCTATCGGTGGGGAATGGCGTAGTTTTTCCTGTAGGCTCGCCCCAGGCAGAACCTGGCTTAGTTCGTCAAATTCTCGTTCCGAGATGGAAAAGTAGGCGAACATGCGTGAGTTGCCGGATAATCGGGTGAGTGGCTGGGGATCCTGGGGGGAAACCAGGCTGCCTGCCTTTACCGGGATTCTTCCCATCTCTCCTTCTATCGGTGCTTTGATTAGGGTATAACCCAGGGTTACTGATGCGCCTGAAACACTGGCCTGTGCCCTTTTTTCCCTCGCTAAAGCCATCTGATAGGCTGCCGATGCGGTTTTAAGCTGAGATTCGGCCACAACTTTATTTTCTACCAAGGGTCTGATTCGCTCGAGTTCTATCCTGGCCACCTGGAGGGCTGCAGCGGCTTCGAGCAGTTCTGCTTTGGAGCTGTTGAGGGTTTGGTGGTAGGCCTGGTCATTGATTTTAAATAGCGGCTGGCCTTTTACGACATGTTCCCCTTCCGATACGTAAATTTTTTCAATGATTCCCTGCAATTGAGGCCTGATCTCCAGGTCTGTTGCTCCCTGGAGTGTGGCCGGATAGGTTTTGTGGGTATCGGCTGTGGTGAGCGCTAAGGTACTTATGGGTAGCCGTGGGGTTTCCGCTGTTTGTTCCGGCTGGCTTTGACCGCATCCTGCAATCAATAGGGCAATTGAAAGGCTGCTGAAAAGGATAAGTGGAAAGCGCGTGTTTTTGAACTGTTTCATTATGCTGATTTTTTTTGTTGAATTATTGAGTTTGTTATACTTGTTATTGAATCGATGAGCACCGCCCTGTCTTCGATACTGGGCTGCTGGTCGTAAACCAGGCTGATGGAGATCATTCCATGTACCCAGCACCAGTAACTGTTGAAGGATTTGATTAGTGCGGTATCGGTGTTGTTATTAGGGTTTAAATTAAAAATCGATGGCAGAAATGCATTGCTAAGTGCCGCTGCCTGGGTGACTGTATTGCTTTGCTGTTGTATCTGCAGGCCGAACATGGCCTTGTAGAGTGTGCTGTTGCTGAAGGCAAAATCTGCGTAGGCCAGCCACATGGCAAGAACTTTTTCGTCTGCGCGCTGGGCTTTGGTTTCTGCCCGAAGGATCTGAGCGTGGAGTTTGTCGAAACCCTGCTGGGTAAGCTGGCCGATCATGGCAGCTTTGCTTGAAAAGTGTTCGTAGATAATCGGGGCGGTATAGCTGATGCGGTCTGCAACTTTACGCATGCTCAGCGCTGACCACCCTTGTGCTATGGCAATATCCAGGGCTGCTTTTAAGATGAGTTTTCTGGTGTGTTCCCTGCGTGCAGTATGGTCATCTGCCCTGCCAGCAGTTTTGCCTTGAACGCTGGTAGCTGATTCAGGAGCTGCAAGAAATTTGTGGGATGTTGAAACTGTTTTCATTTGCTGTTATTTTACAGCAACAAAATTGCAGCATATCTAACAGCATTAACAGGCACTATTTTTCGTAATTACAGTACAAATCTACACTACGTTACAAATATACAGTACAATGACAAAAAAAAGCCTTCCAGCTTTTGTTTCAGCATGGAAGGCTTAGGATATCCAGTATTATAAGGGCTTAAGCCCTGCGAAATTCCGATGGAGTGGCGCCGGTTTGGCGACGGAAAAATTTATTGAGGTGGCTTTCATCAGAAAAACCGAATTCCTGGGCAATTTCTGATACGCGCATTTTACTGTGCAACAACCTGTTTTCAATGAGTTTGGCTTTATAGCTGGATATATAATCCTGCATATTCTTGCCCGCATGTTTTTTAAAGTACCTGCCCAGATAACTTACCGAAATCCCAAAGTGTGCGCTAACGTGCTCTGCCCGGATGAGCTGGGGATTGAAGATATTGGCCTGGATATATTGCAGTATATCAAAAGCCTTTTCTTCCTTATCATCCCTAAGGCCTTCGGGAAGGTATTTTTCGATATTCCTGGCTACCAGGGCAACCAGGGTGTTGACAAACTGGTGCATAATTTTTTCCCAGCAGACGTCCCTGTTGACCTGCTCACGGATCATTGCCTCTACAATGGTGCGGATCACCGGCCTGTCGATTTCGTTTTTAAGCAAAGAACCCGGGCGGTGGTTGGCATTCATCAGGATATACTCCAAGCGCTGGATATTATCCTTGACGATATCATTGGTCTTGATGTATATGTCATTAAAGCGCAGGAAAAAGAATTCTGTTGGTTCCTGTATGTCAAAACAATGCGAATCTTTGGGTGCGATCAAAAATACATCGCCCGCGCGGTAAGGTGACCGGTCCTGGTTGATCCGCTGATAGCCGCTACCAGAGAGTACATAGACCAGTTCAAAAAATGTATGCCCGTGTTCATTTACAGGATAGGCGTCCAGTTTCTGAACGCTGATCGAGTAAGGCTCGTAAAGATTTTCTTTTACCATACACAAAGATACGGCAGAACACACAGATATATACTAAAATGAATTAAATTTGACTGATTTATACTAACCAATGACAAATTAATTATAAAATGATTGCAAAAGTTAGATTAAACTTACCTGATCAACTTCGATAAACACTAATGCTTTGCATAAAACACACCATCATCAGTTAATTAAAAACCTTGGGATAAAACGTTTGCCCAATGGTGAGCGTTAGAAGCATTTAGTTAGTTTGTTTTTGGTTTTAATGCCCAAACTATTACAGCAAAGTTCGACCTCCTTTGTGATTTCCAGTTCAGTGAAAAAAAAGATGGAAGCCTCTACTGCTTTGCCTGTTGATAGCATCTTCGAGTAAGCATAAGAAGTTCTTTTCAAATAAGCAGGCCGGGGTTGCGTACGGAGTATATACCTGGCTTCCCTGGCCTGCCTGTATGGCGGAATGCTCCGCTGGCCGGCTACTTTGAGGCTAGCTCGTTTATGGCCTGGACTGCCTGCAGGAAATTATTGTCTGAGATGAGTTTTTCTAAAAGCTGTGCATTTCTTTGGTTTGGCTGCTCGGTTTGTAAAACTGTTATCTTGCTGTCTGTTGTATGGTTTGCTGCAATAGGTCTGGAAAGTGAGGCCAGGCGCTGCGCTGTGGCGCTATAGCTGCTAAATTCCAGACTTAATCTGGATTTTTTGATCTGCGAGATCTCTTTGGAACGCCTGGTGAGATTTTGATAGCTGCTGTCTTGGGCGATGCGTGCCTGTGAATGGGCCGCGATGGCGGTCAAGGCTGGTGAAGGTCCGTTTGCTCCGTTGACTGGGGAGACCATGTCCCATGCCAGGGGATCGGGAAGGTCCTGTTCCCTGATTCCGGCATACTCGTTGAGATCTGGGATGATGATATCTGAACTTACGCCTTTAAGCTGGGTAGAGGATCCATTGGCGCGGTAGAATTGCGCGCAGGTTAGCTGCAGGGAACCACCCGAGGCAGGCGGCAGTTTGATCAGTTGTTGTACACTTCCTTTTCCGTAGGTTGAACTACTGCCGATTATCAGGCCACGCCCGTAGTCCTGAATTGCTGCTGCAAAGATTTCTGATGCGGATGCGCTGTATTCATCTACCATGACAGCGAGTGGTCCCTGGTAGATTTGCTTGAAAAATGGTTTCCCGGTCTGCATCATCATGTCGGCATCGCTGGCGCTTCTGCTTACCGGGTATCCTTTGTTGTTTTTAACCTGTACGATGGGATGCTGTCCGATGAATAGGGTTGCCATTCTAACAGCTTCTCTTAACGATCCTCCTCCGTTGCCCCGCAGATCGATGAGTATGCCCTGTACTTTTTGCTGCTGGAGCTGGATGAGTGCCTGTTCGACATCGTTTGCGCAGTGCTGACCGTTAATGGGGTCGAGCGATTCATAAAACAAGGGAAAGGCAATGTAACCTGTGCGTTTTCCTTGCTGTTCGATTACAGCAGTCCTTACCTGGGCGGTGCTTTCCCTGGACACTTCTCTAGATAGGGTTATTGTTTGTGGAGCGCTACCCTTGCGTTCGAGCGTGATGCGCAGCTGGGTTCCGGCCTGTCCCCTTATCAGTTCTGCAACTTCTCCGGTACCCATTCCGGCAACTTCCCGCATTTGGCCAGTGCTACCTTCTCCGATCGCAGTGATTAAATCTCCATTGAGTACCTGTCCGCTTTTAAAAGCACTGCCACCTGTATCCAGGCTGCTGATCCTGATCCCTGTTGCCTGGGGCTGGGGGTCCAACTGGGCGCCTATCCCACCGAAGCTGTTGCCCATCCGGTCTGCAAATTCTCGCTCTGCCCTCGCCGAAAGATAACTGCTGTGGGGGTCCATGGTTTTGAGCATCCGGTCTAAATAGGCATCAAGCTGCCGCTGTGGGTCTGCCGAGAGACGCATATTTTCTATTGAGCGTTTGATACGCAAGGCTACAGTTTCCCTTGATTGTTTTTCCAGATCAATGTCAGTTCTTTGCTGTGGATTGGTGCTTTTTAACAGGTAATATTGCTGGAGCACCAGGTACTTGATACGCTTTCTCCTGTGCTCTTTTAATTCTTTTGGGGACTTGGCAGAGCCTGTTGCAGCCCCGCCCAAAGGCCCTACCTCTTCTTTGATGCTGAAATCAGCTGGCTGTGAGAGTATGAACAGGTAATCCTGTTCCATTTCAGCCACTCGCTTCAGGTAGGCATCAAGCAATGCCGGGAGAAAGGTGATTTCTTTCGCGCCGTTGAGCTCATCATCGAGCATGTTTTTATATTTTGCAAGCCTGTCCAGATCGGATTTCAGGAAAAGCTGTCCCAGGGGATCCAAGCTATTGATGGTGGATTGCCAGAGTTGCCTGGAAAAGGTATCGTCTATGGGTTTAGGTGCGTAATGCTCTTTCTTTACGGCGGTGACGATGTTTTTTATCAGTTCTGTATGTTGCTGCCTATATTGGGCAGCTGGCTGCTGGCCGAGTGTGGTACCAGCAGTCATGCCCAGAATCAACATTAGGGACGTGTGTTTATTCAATTTCATATATTATTTGCCCTGGAATATTTCAGCAAGTTTTTCCTGTAAGGCTTCTGCCCGTAAGTTTACCGCTACGACCTTACCCTGAGGATCGATCAGATAGTTTTGAGGGATGGCTTGAATGCCGTATTGTTTGACCACGGGCGAATCAAAGAGTTGAAGATCTGATACCTGTGTCCATTGGAGTTTGTCTTTTTTGATTGCCTCCAGCCATTTTTCCCGGTCTGCCGGGCGCTCCAGGGATACCCCTAGCACCTCAAAGCCCTTTTTGCGGTATTTTTTGTAGGCTTCCACTACGTTAGGGTTTTCTTTTCTGCAAGGTACGCACCAGCTGGCCCAGAAGTCTATTAATACATATTTACCACGGAAGTCACTGAGTTTTATGGTTTTTGAATCTGGGGACAGCAGGCTGAAATCCGGGGCTTCTTCGCCGGTTTTGAACTTCGAGGCTGGTCCTTCTTTGCTCTTGGCTAACGCTTTTCTGATCTCGGCTCCTATATCCACCCTTGGTGTAGGATTGGTTTTTTCTACCTGGATTCTGGATGCAAAGGCTAGTCCACTTGGGCTCTGTTTTAAACGCTCTGAGAGTTTTAAAAACAATGGCTCTATCTCCTGGGGGTTCATGTATACACCGGCGATTTCTTTGAGGGCTACGAGTGAAAAATAAGAGTCGGGATGACTCTCGATGTATTTCATTTGCAGCATTTTTCTCACCTGTAGGCGGTTATTGCGGTCTTCGTTGGCTACTTTTTCCATACGCACGCGTTCGTTGAGCAAACTGTCTGATTTGCTAACCGGAGCTGTTTGGGCCTGTTGCTCTCCCGGCGCCTTGATTGAGCCTGAGCGCAGCTGGCCTAAAACGATGATACCGTTGACCGGCATAATGCCCAGCTGTTCTCCTGGCACCTTGATGTATTCAACGTACTGCTGCATCTGTTCATATAGTTTTGAGCCGGTGATTTTGGCTGCTTTGAAATCATCGCCGATTTCCATTGATGCTTCCTGTTCGTCCAGAAAAAGAAATAGCGTCTGATTATCACGGTTGCGGGGTCCTTTGCTGTATTTGGAGTAGGATAAGGTTAACATTGCGGGAAATTCCGGAAGTGTTTTGCTATCGATCTTAAAGTGGCCGTTTTCGACCTCTACAGAATCTATAATCAATTCTGGTCTGGAATAGGTGGCATAGACCTTACCCTGTGAGCGTCCATCGGTGAAGTGGCCTTTGATGTGGAAGTTGCCTTGTGCTGCGCTGATCATTGGTGCCAGGCACAATGCAAAAAATAGTTTTTTCATGTTCTATCGTGATTTTTATTGATTAGTTATACCCTGGATTTTGTGCACCTATAAAGGCTGGTGAATAATCGATCTGAATCTTGGGTATGGGAAAAAGCTGATCGGTGGTTTGCCAGTTCTGGCCTTTTATTGGCCCGAGTACTTTATCGGCCGTTCCGGTTCTTTTCAAATCCAGCCAGCGGTGTCCCCATTCACTGAAAAGTTCGACCTGCCTTTCATGCCAGATCACCTCCAGCAGGTTCTGCTCGCTGATCGAGGGATTGGTGTCGGCGATCCTGGGAACAGCTGCCCGGGTGCGGATGATGTCCAGGTCTGAAATGGACTGGCTGAGTTTTCCCTGCCTTGCCCTGGCCTCGGCCCTGATCAGGTAGACTTCTGCCAGTCGGATGACCATGGAATATTCGGTGGTAGGTTGGGAAAGGGTGTTGACTTTATACTTGAAAGGGTAACGGAAAGTGAGGTAACTTCCTGTCCAGCTTGTCTTGCGTTTGTCGCCATTCTCAAAGGTGTTTAAAAGCTGGTCGCTAAGGGCAAAGGTGAACTTGCCCAGTCCGCCCGGAGGCGCGGTGAGGATATAATTAGATCCTTCGAAACCATTGGAATTAACGGCATCACTGGGCATCATCTGCCAGATGGATTCTTTACTGTTTTTTTTGAAGACCTCGTTGAGGTCTGGCAGCAGCTGATAAACTGAGCTCCTGGAAAGCACTGCAGTGGCGAGTTCTTCTGCCTTGCTCCATTCACCGCTGTAAAGGTAAACCCTGGCCAGCATCGCCTCCGCCGCTACGCGGTTAGGTCTCACTCTCTCCAGGGAAGGTTTCCCGCTTGCATCAGGGAATCCATCTGTGAGCAATTGGCGGGCCTGAGCCAGGTCAGTGATGATTTTTTGGTAAACGGCCTCTTTAGGGGCTCTGGGCGCGAGGTTGTTTTGCTGGTAGTCGGTTGTCGCGATGTAGGGTACATCTCCAAAGAGGTTAACCAGGTAGAAATGCAGGAAGGCGCGCATGAAGAGTGCTTCGCCGCTGAGCTGCTCACTCACCGCTGTACTCAAAGTTGCGGATTTCCTTACCCCTTCCAATACCGCGTTGCAGCGGTAGATGCTGGTGTAATATGCGGTCCAAAAATCATTGTTGTCTATGGAGTTGAGGTTATTGGTGTAATAGTTTGAATAGGGCGCTACTGCGTAACTCCTGAATTCATCTGCCGATTGGGCTAAATACATCGAGGCGCCTATGCTCAAAGGGGCGGTTTTCATGAATTCACCGTAAACGCCCAGCATGGCTGCTGTAGCGCTGTTATCATTGGCAAAGATTTCTTTTGAAGAGGTTTCGGTAAGGGGACTGCCTACATCCAGGAATTTCCGGCAGCCGGACAGGGTAAGGAGTAGCAGGGCCAGTATTAGGATGGAAAGGTAGTATCGTTTGCTTGTTTTCATCATGGTGTGGTTTTTATAGGGTCAGGTTTGCACCAAATACTACTGTTCGCAATGGGGGAAGCAGGGATCCCTGGCTTTCGGGATCAAAGCCTTTGTAGTTGGTAATTGTCAACAGGTTCTGTGCCTGGGCGAAAGCCCTGAGTTGTTTGAGGTGGATTTTTTTCAATACCTTTTCTCCGAATTTATAAGAGAAGGAGATATTTTTCAACCGCAGGTAGGAGGCGTCAGAATAGGCGCCATCGCTTTTTTTGACTGCGTTATTGGCAGCAATCACGGCCGCAGCACCTGGTGCAAGTCCCCCTGCACTAAGGCGCTGGAGGATGGCGATATCCCCTGGTTTGAGCCAGATGTTGTCCAGAAAATAGGAAGGCTGGTTGGCAGGGGTTGAAAATGGCAGTACGCCGAGGGAGTTAAAGAGTGTATTCCTGCCCAGTTGCTTAACAAATTGAAACTGAATATCCAGCTCCAGGTTTTTATAACGCAGGCTATTACCTATTCCTCCGTAGTAATCAGGACGCAGTTCTACCCGCTGGGTCACATCGGTATTGAAGTTCGGCGAAGAAGTGGGTTTCCCGTCCGCTCCCATGAACTCATATAATCCGGTTTGCGGGTTTACTCCGATCAGACTGAATAGAGCTTCACTGATGTTGATTGCTTTTCCTACTACGTATTTTGTGCGGTAAGGAGAGTTGGCCAGGTCTGGAAAGGCCAATAATTTATTGCGTTCCAAAGATAGGTTGAAGGAGGTCCTCCAACTGAAATCGCCGCTTTTGATATTGGTACTGGAAAGTTGTAATTCCAGGCCTGTATTTTGTATCAGGGCATCCAGATTGGCCTGCACGGTGTTATTTCCGGTGGTCGGTGCAAGCGGGAGGCTTACCAATTGGTTAGATGATCGGTTTCGGTACCAGGAGGCGCTAAGCATCAGCCTGTCGCGGAAAAAACCTAGTTCGATGGCCGATTCCAGTTTTCGGTTGCTTTCCCAGCGGTAGTCATCATTGAATACCCTGGCTGGATAGAGTCCTGTTGCGCCCAGGTAGGTAATGGTGTTGTTGGCGGAGTAGGCGTCCAGGTAGCGGTAGTCACCAATCTGGTCGTTGCCGGTGATGCCGTAAGATAGCCTGAGCTTTCCAAAGCTGAGTATGGGGGCGAATTGGTTGATCCAGGGCTCTCTACCGAATACCCAGGCTGCTCCTACTGCGCCAAAATTCCCGAACTGTCTTCCTGGACCAAAGCGGCTACTGCCGTCCCGGCGTCCGGTCAGATTAAGCACGTAGCGTTCGAGTAAGGTATAGTTGATCCTGCCGAAAAGGGCGTTGTAGCGGTACTTGCTATAGCGGTTATTGGTGCTGAAACGGGAGGCTGCACTCAAGTCTCCAAGCATTGCATCACTGGCGAATCCAAGGGCATTGATGGTGGTTCCCTGGGATTCCAGCTCCTGAAAGGTTGTTCCGGCCAGCAGGGTGAGTTTGCCTGCACCCAGCTGGTGGCTGTATTCTGCTTGTGGTTCTAAGATCCAGGAATTGTTTGAACTGTTTCCGGTCAGTGAACTGGCCGATACGCCTGGTGAGCCTGGGTTGAGGCTGGAGAAAGGGTTGAGCCGTTGCTCATTAAAGGCCACATCGGTGTAGCCGATATTGGCCCTGATGATCAGGCCTTTGAGGGGCTCATAGGAAAGGTTTCCATTGAGCATTATATTGCGTGTTAGCGCGCTGTAGCGTTGCAACAGTGAAGCATAGGGGTTACTGGCAGTGGGATTCCACCAGTTGAGTTTGCCATCCGGGGTCAGCAGGTCCGGTGCGTTGGGTGGAAGGCTGAGAAAGCTGGATATATCCAGTCCGGGAAGGGTGTTGGCATCATGGCCGTAGTTTCCGCTGAAGATCATTCTAAAGCGGTTGTTTATCGAGGTGGATGAGATGTTGAAACCCAGGGTGGTCCGCTTATCGGAAAAGTCTCCATCATAGGGTGGGCTGATCTGGTTGTGGGCGATGTTGACGCTATAGCTCACCTGGTTGCTTCCTCCCGTAAGGGATACTGAGGCGTTGGTGTTCAGGGTCTGCCGGCCGATAAGTTCTTTGCCCCACTGGGTATAACGTGTGGTGTCCCAGGTTCCGTTGAGGTCATAGTCTGCAGGGCCTGGTTTTTTACCGTCGTTACTGAAAACTGACCGGCGGTAACGTAAATAATCTGTAGTGGAAAGAAATTCGGGCATCCTGGAGGGACTGCTGAAACCTGCGCTGTACCGCCAGCTGATTCTGGTGGGGCCTGCTTTACCTTTTTTGGTGGTGATCAGGATTACCCCGTTTGCGCCCAATGAACCGTAAATGGCGGTAGCGTCTGCATCTTTTAGCACATCGATGCTTTCGATATCTTCTGGGTTAATGCTGTTAAGGGGGCTAAGTCCACCCGCCCCTGCGGCTGAAGCGTCTCCTGTGGTATTCACTTGTCCTAAGAAATTGGTCACGTTTCCAGCGATCTGTCCCATGGGGGCTGCGCTGAAGGGTATGCCGTCAACGATAAAAAGCGGATTGCTTTGGTTGAGGCTGTTTTTGCCGCGAATCTCGATGGTAAAGTTACTGCCAGGGTTTCCGCTCTGCTGGACAATGCTCAGGCCGGGTATGCGGCTCTGAAGGGCCTGCAGGAGATTACTCACCGGCTGTTTTTCGATGTCTTCTGCTGTGATGGAGGCGACATTTCCGGTGTTGAGTGCACGCGTGGTGGAGTAGTAGCCTTTATTAACTGATACTTCCTGGAGCTGTTGCTCTTTTGAGATCATGCGGATATTGGGATCTTGAATCAGGCTGAGGCTGATGGGGAGCTCACGGGCTGTGAAGGCGATGTGGCTGAGTTGCAGCACCTGTCCTTTGGTTGCCGGTATGGAAAAGTTACCAGCAGGATCGCTCACGCTGATGATCCTGCTGTTGTCTTTAAGTGTAATGTTTACCCCACCGATGGGCTTTCCTTTTTCATCGGTTACTTTTCCTTTGAAGGACTCTGTTCCTATTGGCGCGGACTGCATTTGAATCACTGTAGCCTTATCTTTTTTTGGTGCGGTGACCTTAGCTGAGATAATGATGTTCCGCTCCAGGATTGCGCAGTTGAAAGCCTGCTCTTTTGAGATGCTTTTTAAAAAATCCTCTAATGGCTGATCTTTTGCATTGACTGAAATAGGCTTTGCCGAATCGAGCAATTCGAGTTTGCCTGATGTCCGGTATCCGGTCTGTTTCTGGATAGCGGAGAAGATTTCAGTGAACGAGAGTGAGGAGCCCTTAAGGGTAATGGTTTGTGAAAAGGCTGCGCTGCTGAGCAGCATGATGCAGCACAGGAGTTTAATCTGCCTCATGTGCCGACTGGTTTAATTGATCAATCATGGTTAGTTGGTATTTAGTTTGGTTTTGGGGCGTATGCCTGATGGCATTCTGGCCTTCTCCCCTGAGGCCTGTTGGTCTTTCGCTGCCGGTGTTAGCGCTGGCGCGCCGCGCCCTCCTTTCTGCCGCGGATGATAAGCTGTTTTGAATGAAGGGTAAAGTCTATTTCTGCTGCCTGGAGTATTGCTGCAATTGGGGCTGTACTGCCTCCGGTGTTGATACTGCCCTGAAGCTGCCTGGTGGGGATCATCCCTTCATAGCGTAGCTCCAGTCCGTAGCTCCTGGCGATTTCTGCCATGTTCTCCCCGAAGGTCTTTCCATGGAAACTGATCGCTCCCTCTCTCCATGCTGTTTCGGCTTCCAGGTCCGCTGGTTGGCTGTATAGCTTGCTGTCCTGCGTGAGGATGGACTGTTCTCCAGGATGTAATATAAGCGGGTGTTGTTTCCGCTCGCCTGTCACTTTCACTGATCCCCTGATGAGTGTGGTCTTGCTTTCCTCGCCCTGAAATGCCCGCAGGTTGAACTCAGTGCCCAGGACGCTGATCAGCTGGGATGGACTACTGACCTGAAAAGGCTTTTGTTGATCATGGGTGACTTTAAAGTAAGCCTCTCCTTTCATTTCCACTTTTCTGTAGCGCCCGGAAAAATTAAGGGGAAAACGCAGGGAAGATGAGGCATTTAGCCAAACCTGTGTCCCATCGCAAAGGGTAATCTGTTGCCTGCGTCCTGCGGGAACTTCAAGCAGGACCATCTCCCCTTGCTGAGCGTTTTTGGCCAACATTCGCCCGTTTTGGTCACTGATGCTGTTTGGCAGTGCTTTGAGTGTCCCTGAGGCAGTATCGAGCAAGATGGTGCGCCCGCCTGATAAAATGAGCCTGACCGTGAGTGGTCCGGCAGGTTTCGGTGCATGATCCCCGGGGCGGTAGATCATCAATATGGTTATGAAAATTAGCGCAGCTAATGATGCTGCTATGGCTATGGGCAGGGTGAAGATTCTGCTGCTTTTAGATCTGGGGGTCGTTTGATTCTCCAGGGCTATACGTTCACTGATGCGTTCAAATGCCCGCGCTGTTGAAAAGCTATCGTATAAGAGCAGATCTGAGCTGAGCTTGCTGCCCTGGCTCATTGCTTTGAAAAGTGCCTGGTTGCGCTGGTCTTTTTCTTGCCATAACCACAGTTCCGCCATATCGCTTTGGCTTGCTTCACCGCGCAGATATGCAGCAAACAACAGGGCTAGGCGTTGGGACTGTTCTTCTTTTTGATAGGTAGATTGATCGTTCATCTTTATGCAATACAACCGCGGAAGGAAAGGGTACCTATGCGCGGTTGTTTTTTTTTGTTGATTTATGTTGATATTTTTTTTCTCGCCGGATTTATCTGTTTGAAAGCAGTTCAAAGAGCGTTAATAATAAAAGCCAGCTTTGGTTTCCAAGCTGTAGGCGGAGTCTGGCCATGGCCCTTGCTTTACAGTTCTTAACTGTTTGAAGCGAGAGGTTAAGTTCATCGGCAATGTCCTGCATTTTCTTTTCTTCTCTCAGGCTAAGCAACATGACCTTTCTCTGCTGGGTGGGCAGGCTGTTGATCTCTCTATAGATTTCTCCGATGAGCTCGGTGTGTATGATCCGTTCCAGGTGGCTCTGTTCGCTTAGCTCCTGCAGTGAAACTGCGGCCTGATGTTTCTGATCGGCCCGGGTTTTGGCTTTGAGCCGGTTGAGTGCGGCGTTTTGTACCGCCCGGTAGAGAAAGAAACGGGCATGCTGGCTGTCTTGAAATACTTGTCCTCTGGTCCAGCATTGCAGAAATACTTCTTCCACCACATCTTCAGCCTCTGGCTCTGATCCGGTTATTTTACGGGCATAGAAACAAAGTGGAGCGTGCAGCAAACGGAAGACCTGCCCAAAGGCGTCTTCTTGGTCCATTGAGAGCGGACTTTTTGATATAGCTGACTGAATTTCACTCATTGGCTTTTGTTTCTTTTTAATGTGTTCTATTTTGGTGTTAACCTTTTCCCTGTTCAGTGGGAAGCAATACAAACCGCAGGTAGTTCTCTCCTTTGAGGAGTCTGGAGGCTGCCTGTTGCAGGCTGCTGGTCTGAAGGGATTCCATCAGTGATACGAGTTTTTCAAAAGTGTCCAGGTTTTCTCCGTCCTGATATTGTGAGGCCAGGTAGCCCAGGTAGAAGTTATTGTCCTGGAGTGCCAGCTGGTTTTGGCGGCGCTGTTCTGCTTTAAAGCGATCGAGGTCTTCTGTAGAGATAGCGGTTTTCATTCCCTGTATTTCTTCAAGGGAGGAGCTGATAAGCGCATCGACCCTTGCCGGATCACAGGCGAAGTTTAGGGTAAAACTGTACCTGGGCGTTGGAAGTTTGCGATGGCTGGAGGCAACCTGCGGGGTATAGACGCCACTTTCTTCTTCTCTGAGCCTGCGCAGCAGGCGGTATTGCAGGATCTCGGCAAGGGCGGTGATGTAGAGGTTTTCACTGTGGCTATACTGGTAATCTCCACCGAAAACAAGTCTTACTGTCGCTTTTGGGGCTATGCCTGCCCTGACTGTTTTGGAAAGGTGACCTTTTGGGGTTCTGATGCCAAGATCTACTCCTTTCTCCCTGATGCGGTGGTCTGGCAGGGAGGCCAGATATTGCTCGCAAAGACCGCGCAACTCGGTGGTATCGATTCTGCCGACGAAAAAGAAGCTGAAGTCCCCTGCATTACTAAAGCGTTCGCGGTAAATCTCCATCACGCGGTCTAAACTGATCTGTGCAACTTTTCCATCATTAGGTCCGGTCCTTCGCGGGCTACCTCCGCCCAGCACAGCGGAGATGGTATCGGCAAATACCGTCTCGGGACTGGTGTACCTTTGGGAAATGCCCTGACGGGTGTTGAAAATGATTTTCTCGAATGCTGCCTTGTCTGCCTTTGGAGCGGTAAAACGTTGGTGGATCAGCTGCAGGAAGGATTGCATGGCTGTTGAAGGACAACTGCCTTGCATTCCCTCGGTGCTTTCGGTGATGAAGGGCTGAAGGGATAGCTGATGGCCCTGCATAAATTCATTGGTTGCATCAGCCGAAAGTCCTCCTAGGCCGAAACTAGAAACAATACTGGCGCAATTGGCTGCTGATTGGAAATCTGGATCTTTGTATAATGAGCTGCCTCCCGGGCTTGTGGCCATAAAGAGTATCCGGTCACTTGGGTCCTGGGTTTGTTTGATGATTACTTTGGCGCCATTGCTGAGCTGCCACTCGCTTACCTCCATGGTCTTTGTTTTTTTGCTGGAAATTATTTTTCCTTTATGGGGTAAGGTTTCGATGAGTGTGCCGGCTATGGTTTCTGTTGGCTTTGCAGCCTGTTCCCCCGGTTGGAGTTCTGCAGCTGTTATCCAGCCCTGGAGCTGGGCCTGGCTAGGCAGAATGGTCTTGACAGCTGAGGGAGCGGTGATGAAAATATCGCGGTTCTCTTCCCGCAGCACCTCCTGTGTGATGCGCTTGATGTCCGAGAGAAGTATGCGGTTTAAGGCTGCAGCATATAGTTCATCCTCTTCCCTTATTCCAGGGAAAGCCTCTCCGGTTAGGAAATGTTGTTTGTAACGGTCGGCCAGATAGCTTGAGGTCCTGGAATATTGCTCTCGGCTTGAACTGAGCAGTTGGGACTCGATTTTGTGCTTGGCGGATTGAAGTTCCTGTTCACTAAAGCCTTTGGTTTTAATGCTATAGACTAGGTTCCAGGCGTATTTGAAGCCTGCTGAAAGCTTATCTTCACTAACAGCGAGCTGAATGGAGAACTTTTCGATTCCGCCCATGAGTGTGGAAAATCCTGCGGAGAGGCCTGTGAGTGGACGCTGGGTATGCTGTCCGTCTTTTTCGAGTCTGGATGAAAACATTTCTGTAAATACCATCCGCTGTAGTTTTTCCCGCAGGTCCTGGTGGGTGCGCATAGGTTTTTGATAATGCTTTCTGGCTATTTCAACTGTGATTGCGGGCTGCTCGGGATCTGTTACTGCTTGAAAATGGTTTTTTCCTTCAAGGGCAATTCGGTAGCTGCTGCGTTTTTTCGCTACAGCGGGCATACGCAATGAACTGTACAGGGAGATGATCAGTTTTCTGGTTTTTTCAATGTCGATGTCTCCTACTATGATGAGTGCCTGAAGGTCTGGTCTGTACCAGTCCTGGTAAAAGCTTTTAATGTCAGATTGGGAAAAGCTGCGCAAAACTTCACTTGTTCCGATGGGCATTCGTGCTGCGTATCTGGAGGCATTGAGCAGCAGTGGAAATTGTTTTTCCTGGATACGCTGACCGCGTCCCAAACGCTGCCGCATTTCTTCGATCACAACCCCGCGTTCCGCATCCACATCTTTGGTTGCCAGGGTAGCTTCCTGTGCCCAGTCCCGTACGATGCGCAGACCTGTAGGCAGGATGGTTGGATCATCGGTTGGAATGGGTAGCTGATAGACGGTTTCATCAAATGCCGTATAGGCGTTAAGGTCCGCGCCAAATCGTACGCCGCATTTTTCCAGATAGGCGAGCTGTGAGTCTTTAGGGAAGTTTTTGGTGCCATTAAAGCTCATGTGTTCTATAAAGTGGGCCAGGCCCCTCTGGCGTTCTGTTTCCAGTACCGATCCAGCTTTGACCACCAGGTAAATTGTTGCCCGGGATTGTGGCCGGGTGTTTTTGCGGATGTAGTATTGTAGTCCATTGGGTAGTTTTCCCTGAGAAAGTGAGGGGTCTTGAGCGAGCGTTTGAGCGCTTGCATTCAGAATTGTTGCTACGGTGATAAATAGTAGCAACCTTAAGCTTAGAGTTGGTTTCATGTGTTAGTTTTTGGTCATATTGGGACCTTCAATGCTGCTCGTACTCAACCGCTGAGAATGAATGTGCCGGTGGGAACAGTTTGTAGGATACCGGGCACAATACAACTCCCGGATACAAAAGGTACCTATCGAAAACTTTTTTTTGTTGTTTTTCCAAGGCTTATCCCTCAAGTTTCTCCACTTTATCCTTTTAATTTGTTTGGTTCCCTTGCTTGGATCTTTTCTACGCGCACAAATTTCGCAGCGAAGGGATTCGCTGAAAATGGACATTTGGGATGTTCTATTGTCTTTTTGTTCTCTTCGCCGGGCGCTTTGAGATTTTCAGGGCTTTGGGTTTTGAACGCGTCTGGCCGGCGAACCTGGCGCTTAGTCCCTTTGGACCGTAGCTTTTGCCAAGGTCTGCCCCATTGATCCCCAGATATTCATTTTGATTGATAAAGCTAACGGAGATAAGTCTGTTGTCTTTATTCCATTGCAGGGATGTTTTGATTCCTACCAATAGCATTTCTTTTTCAAATCTGCGGGGCGTGAGTGAATGGAATGCATTAAAACATTGATCTATCTTTCCTCTTAGCTGTTTTCGCTGGAGTTTTAGCGTTGCAGCAATTGTACTTTGGGTTGGCAAGGATTGTTTGTTGGATAGCGCGTGGTCGCCCAGCCTATTTGGTCTGCTGAAATCTGATGTGTTATTCTGATGATTGACCTTCCCAGGATTTTGAGAGGCTAAAGAGATGGCCTGCGCGAGCAGGTTCCGGCAGACCTGGGAGATGGTGTTGATCTTGCCTGAGATCCTGATGTATTCCAGACGCTCCAGCATGGGCAGGGAAACGCGGATGATGATGCTTTCGCTGAGCAATTCTTGATCGTTTGGAACTTTTTTAGGCATAGGTTATAGGGATATCCCGGTTAGAGGGAGAGCAGTAATGTTCAAATATGGACTAAGTCCTTGGTCGATTTTCACTAGTAGAGTAAAAGGATCAGCGCAAGGCTCCATCTTTTTTTCTCTACTAGAGAGCAGACTTAAATTGCTGGATTGATTTTTGGCTGAGAAAAAATATTTAATGATAAAAGTAAAAAACAAAACAAATCATTGCTTAAGGGCTACCAAAACACAGCGTATTTTGGCTGGTTATGGTACTCATATCTCAGTTGGAGATGCTGCATTGGTGTTGGATTTTATTGATAAATTGAGTAGATTATCGATGCGCTTTTGCAAAGCAAAAGGAGTCTTTCGCCAAGATTATTGACACAGGAGGACTAGAAGGGCGACAATAATCTGGTATTCACTGAGCGGATCTGTGTGGTAGGTGCCACACTAAAAATCCATAATGCCTAGTGAACAGCTTGGAACGTACATGGATGGTTAGTATTTCCGAAACATACAGTACAGTAGTTACTTTATTTGGAAAAACGTCTTAGTCAATACTGTTTTTCGTTTGTAAAAAGTTATATTTCAATTATGAAAAACACGCTTCTTTTAACCGTTATCAGCCTGGTCCTGTTAATTGGCTGCAAAACAAATAATTCAATTTCGGCTCAGGCCCTTCATTTGGTTGAACCCGGAAATTTACAGAATTTTAAAGGCGATGTCCTATGCCAATTTCATTATGATAAGGTTGAAATATATTCCTATAAAGATAGATCCAAGAATACTGCGGATGTATCGGTTGGCAGCTATTCAATGGGTGGAGGCAAATTAAGTTTCCCCAAAGGTACGTTTAACATAAAGAAGATAGGTGAAAACTATAAGTTAACATCAAATGGAAAGATAAAATATCTTTTACTGACTGATACTGCATATAATAGCTTCATTTCCAACCCAAGGCTCCTTCAAATGTAGCAAATTGATGATTCCCTCTTTCTTAACCAGGGGAATCAGAAAAGATTTTCACATAGTGATTGTTGTTCCCTTACCTGTGTACCTAAAGTAACCCTCGAGGGCAACTCACAAACTACTTATGCCGCTATCCTACCCACCAATCTTTTAAAAATGACTGATAGTAAATAATTAATAATTGGACATTGAAAACTACCATTATCCAAAAACAGAATCTGTAAGGTGCAGTTTTTGGGCTGTTTGCCAGATAGCATGAAAATACAAATGTGATAAAGAAACAAGAGTAATATCCCAATTGCAGTGGATATTTATATAACACCGTTCCGGCAACAGGAGCAACTCCTAAAACAGCCAATACTACTTTATCTATTTTATCCTTACTGTAATTTGAATTGTACCATAATATAAATTCAGACCGATATCGAACACTTTTGGTCAATGAAATCGCAGAGCGCATCTACCTGAAAAACAAGAAATTAGGAGGTAATAAAAAAGGGCAAAAGACTATTAAAAATCTTTTGCCCGCTACGGGTGGAAGATGGGGCTCGAACCCACGACCCTCGGCACCACAAACCGATGCTCTAACCGACTGAGCTACATCCACCGTATTTTTTGGTGTCACAAAAGTACGACTTTTAATATTACCTGCAAATAAAATTTAATGTTCGACAACAAAAAATATTTAATTGGCTATTTTTCAATGGATTTAATTTTCGCATTAAGATTTAAAAATGAGATCGTCGTAGATTTTAACCCGAAAAACTTAGCTTTGTTCTGTTTATGATCGAGATTTACACAGACGGAGCAGCAAGCGGAAACCCAGGGCCAGGTGGCTACGGTACAATACTAAGGGCTGGAAAGCACTATAAAGAACTGAGTGGTGGTTTCAGAATGACAACCAATAACCGCATGGAGCTGCTTGCAGTAATCAAAGGTTTAGAAGCATTAAAAAGTTTAAATCAAGATGTGACCGTATATTCCGATTCTAAATATGTGGTGGATGCAGTAGAAAAAAAATGGGTGTTCGGCTGGAAAACCAAAAACTTTAAGGATAAGAAGAATAAAGATCTCTGGATTCGTTTTCTGGAGCTATACAAACTGCACAAAGTGAAATTTATCTGGATAAAAGGTCACAACGACCATCCAGAGAATGAGCGTTGCGACCGTTTAGCTGTGGCAGCATCGCAAGACAGGCAAAACCTGGCCATCGATACTGTATTTGAAGTAGAACGTGCTAAAGCAAGCGTATAATCATTAATCTATTCCGCCAACAACACCTAAATTTTCCAGTTTAACTTCTACCTTTTCGCTGGCGGAAAGGGGTTGTGGTGTATAAATATGCATCATTTCTTCAGCCTTCTCTACCATGTGCTTTGAACCTATAAAAATGGGTACGCGCTGGTGAAGTTCGGATGGATCGATGTCCAAAATCCTGTCAAAACCGGTACTGGCTTTGCCCCCGGCCTGCTCAATAATAAAAGCCATAGGATTACACTCATAAAGCAAACGCAGCTTACCATTAGGCGAACTCGAAGTAGTTGGATAAATATAAATTCCACCTTTAATAAGGTTACGGTGAATATCACCTACCATAGAACCAATGTAACGTGAGGTATAAGGCCGTTTGGATGCAGTATCCTCCACCTGGCAATATTTGATGTATTTCTTAACACCATCCGGAAAATGAACATAGTTACCTTCGTTAACTGAATAAATATAACCCGTTTCAGGAATTTTCATTTGCGGGTGCGATAAACAGAACTCACCAATTGAAGGATCTAAAGTAAAGCCGTTTACACCCTTACCTGTAGTATAAACCAGCATGGTAGAAGAACCGTAAATAATATAGCCGGCAGCTACCTGCTCTGTACCTTTCTGCAAAACATCCTTCAAAATCGCTTTTCCTTCCACCGATTTCCTGCGATAAATAGAAAATATGGTTCCAACCGCTACATTTACATCAATATTAGAAGATCCATCCAGGGGATCAATACAAACGATGTATCTTGCATTTTGTGAAACCGGAGATTCGATATGAATAATTTCATCCTCCTCTTCCGTGGCTACAATACAGCACTCTCCACCACTGGTTAATGCCGCAATAAACTGCTCATTGGCGTAAACATCTAATTTCTTTTGCTCCTCTCCCTGAATGTTAGTCGTTCCAACATCTCCTAAAATGTCTACTAACCCTGCTTTGTTTACTTCACGGTTAACAATCTTTGCGGCTATACCGATATCTCTCAGTAGCCTTGATAATTCTCCTTTTGCATAAGGGAAATCTGCCTGTTTTTCAATAATAAATTGTCCTAATGTTTTTACGCCACAAACCATACTTAGTGTACTTTTTACATTATCTACCCGATAACTCTATAACCTCTAAGGTATGAATATTTTCGTCAGTAATGCAAAAACGGATCAGGGTTCTCACTTTGTGCCAACCGTGTTTTCCCGCTGCTCCGGGGTTTATATGCAGGCATTTTATCTTTTCATCGAACATCACTTTCAAAATATGAGAGTGACCAGTTATAAATAATTTCGGAGGCTTAGTGTAAATTTCCGGCTTCACAAAGTTAGAATACCGGCCGGGATATCCACCAATATGGGTCATCCAAACATCCACCCCTTCACAGGTAAATCGATTTTGTTCTGGAAACTCAGCCCTGATCTCCACGTCGTCTATATTTCCATAAACTCCACGAAGCGGTTTGAAAGCCGCCAGAGGTGCTGCCACATTGGGCCCAAAATCTCCCGCATGCCAGATTTCGTCAACCTGCTCAAAATGCTTGAAAACAGCCTCATCTAAAAAACCATGCGTATCCGAAATTAATCCAATTTTTTTCATTATGTATAGCAATATGTAATGCTGTTTTACAGCATTTTAACGCATTAAATATATTTTTTCATCAAAACAATCAACTGACTTTTCATGTTTAAAGACATTGTTTGCAAACGAAAATTACCAACAGACAACTAAAATTTATTATACCATTTTAGCATTTAGTATGCTTTTTCAGGTACTGATTAAAAGGCCAGGAAAAAATCTTTTAACAACTGCTTATAATGCTTAGTATATTGCTGAAATGACTGGTAAATAAAAAATTGGCTTTCAAGCACCTCAACATTCGCCTTACCCAGCACAACAATCTGTCTAAAAACAGGCTTACTTTCATCAGAATGAATTTGAATCCGTTCCAGCAGGCTCATACCATTCAACGCAGCAATACCCACTACCAAATCAGCTTGCTTAGGCGGAAGAATTAACCAGAGTCTCCCCCCCTCATTCAATAATCCCGATGATTTAACCACCAGGGCGTTAAAAAAATCTAAATCTGCATGCCTTGCAATCCCTTTACGCCGTTCTTCACTCCGTAAATCGTTAAGAAAAAATGGCGGGTTAGAAACAATCAGGTCGAACTGCTTATCGCTAACGTAATCTTGAATAGCCACATGCCTGCCAACCAAACGGTCTTTAAAAATTGATTGCTGAAAATTATATTCGGCAGTTGAAGCGGCCTGTTCATCAATTTCAATTGCTTCTACCCGGGCCGCGGGATACCGCTGAGCCAGCATAAGCGCTATTACCCCTGTACCGGTACCAATATCTAATATTTCAGCAGGTGAGGGATGACTTGCTTTTGCTGCCAATAATACCCCATCTGTATTGATCTTCATGGCACAACCCTGCTGATCTACCTCAAACTGCTTAAACTTAAAAACACTCATATACCGGAATACTTATTGATAAAAGAGCTATGATCATACTTACTTTTCATACAACTCCAAAGGCAATCCATCCGGATCATTGAAAAAAGTAAAACGCTTATCTGTAAACTCATCAATTCGCAGGGGTTCTGTAGTAATACCTTGTTGATTTAACCGTTCAATCTCCAGCTCAATATCATCTACTTCAAAAGCCAGGTGCCTTAAACCCTGGGCTTCCGGCCTTGATGGGCGGGCAGGCGGATTCTCAAAAGAAAACAGTTCAATCTGATAAAGTCCATTAACAGCCAAATCCAACTTATAAGACTTCCGTTCCTCCCGATACACTTCCGCCAAAACAGTAAACCCTAATTTTTCTACATAAAAATCCTTAGAAAGTGCATAATCTGAACAGATAATGGCTATATGATGAATTCGGTTAAACATATTATTATAATAATGATTGAATTTTGAATGACTGGCCAATTGAATCACCAATACTATTAAACTATTGACTAATGACTATTGACTAATGTACCAATGCCCAATAACCATCAAACAACATTGCAAATCTGCACATTCTCTGATTTAAAATTCAATCCTTCTATCATTTTTTATCATTTACACATTCAATCATCCCTCTATCCTATCTTTCAATCATTCTTTCAATCTATCATTCTCCCAATCAATCATCCAATCATTCAATATTGTATATTTTCTTTCATTTAAAAACCGTATTTTTGCACTTTCAAAAATAAAGCATGATTCATTTCTTCCTTAGTCAATCACAAGCGGTTTTCGTTCTTCAAACAGACAAAACGCTTTCCCAAACTGATATTACTAAACTTGAGTGGTTATTTGGCGGTGCCAAAATCAGTCAGGAAACAGCATTAAAAGGTTTCTTTGTTGGTCCGAGAGCAGCTATGATTACCCCATGGAGTACCAATGCGGTAGAAATCACCCAGAACATGGACATCCATGGCATCATCAGGATTGAGGAATTTAAAACCGTAACTGAAGATTTTTCAGGTTACGACCCCATGCTTTCTCAAAAATACGATCAACTGGATCAGGATATTTACACCATTAATATTCAGCCTGAGGCCATTTTAGAAATCACTGATATCGCTGCTTACAATAAGCAGGAAGGCTTATCATTAAGCGATGAAGAAGTTGAATACCTGGAGTCTTTAGCTAATCGTTTAGGCAGACCTTTAACAGATTCAGAAGTATTTGGCTTTTCGCAGGTAAATTCTGAACACTGTCGCCATAAAATCTTTAATGGTAAATTTGTAATTGATGGTGTAGAACAACCTACCTCATTATTCAAGTTGATCCGTAAAACATCTGAAGAAAATCCTAATGATATTGTTTCTGCTTATAAGGATAACGTAGCTTTTATTAAAGGTCCTGTGGTAGAGCAATTTGCTCCTAAACGTGCAGATGAACCAGATTTTTATACTACAAGCGATTTTGAATCTGTCATTTCATTAAAAGCTGAAACCCATAACTTCCCTACTACAGTAGAACCTTTTAATGGTGCGGCTACCGGTTCAGGTGGTGAAATCAGAGACAGGTTAGCGGGTGGACAAGGTTCTCTTCCTTTGGCAGGAACAGCAGTATACATGACCGCACTTTCCCGTTTAGAGGAAAATCGCCCATGGGAAAAAGGTGTTGAAGAAAGAAAATGGTTGTATCAAACCCCGATGGACATCCTCATTAAGGCTTCTAATGGTGCTACAGATTTTGGAAATAAATTCGGACAACCCCTCATCGCAGGTTCAGTACTTACTTTCGAACATGAAGAAGAATCGCGTAAATTAGGTTTCGATAAAGTAATCATGCTTGCAGGTGGTATCGGATATGGTAAAGCAAGTCAGGCAAAAAAACATAAACCAGCCACAGGCGATAACATTGTGGTATTGGGTGGCGAAAACTATAGAATTGGAATGGGCGGTGCTGCAGTATCATCTGCTGATACAGGTGCGTTCGGAACAGGCATTGAATTAAATGCCATCCAGCGCTCAAACCCGGAAATGCAGAAAAGAGCAGCAAACGCTGTTCGTGGTTTAGTAGAAAGCGAGCACAACCCTATCGTTTCTATCCATGATCATGGTGCAGGTGGCCACTTAAACTGCTTATCAGAACTGGTAGAAGAAACTGGCGGTAAAATTGATTTAGACAAACTTCCTGTAGGCGACCCTACCCTTTCTGCTAAAGAAATTATTGGCAACGAATCTCAGGAAAGAATGGGACTGGTAATCGGAAACGAACACTTAGAAACTCTTCAAAAAATTGCAGATCGCGAACGTTCTCCAATGTATACGGTAGGTAAAGTAACCGGCGATCACCGCTTTACTTTCGAATCGGCTACAACAGGCTTGAAACCAATGGATTTAGAGCTGAAAGACATGTTCGGAAGCTCTCCAAAAATCGTAATGGATGATAAAACGGTTGCCCGCGAATATCAAAGCGTAAATTACACAGCAGAAAAATTAAATACATATTTAGAACAGGTTCTCCAGTTAGAGGCTGTTGCAGCTAAAGATTGGTTAACCAATAAAGTAGATAGATGCGTGGGTGGTCGTGTTGCCAAACAACAATGTGCAGGCCCATTGCAATTGCCACTAAACAATTGTGGTGTAATGGCGCTCGATTTCAAAGGCAAAGAAGGTATTGCCACATCGATCGGACATTCTCCTTTAACCGCCTTAATTGATCCGGCGGCGGGTAGTCGTAATGCCATAGCAGAATCACTTTCTAACCTCGTTTGGGCACCGCTTAAAGATGGATTGAAAAGTACTTCACTTTCAGCTAACTGGATGTGGGCTTGTAAAAACGAAGGTGAAGATGCCCGTTTATACGCAGCTGTTAAAGCTTGTTCAGATTTCGCCATCGAATTAGGAATCAACATCCCTACCGGAAAAGATTCACTTTCCATGAAACAGAAATATGCTACCGGCGATGTAATTGCTCCGGGAACAGTCATTATTTCTGCAGCAGGTAACTGTAACGACATTACACAAGTAGTAGAACCTGTTCTTCAAAAAGATGGTGGCGCCATTTATTACATTAACCTTTCTAACGACACTTATAAATTAGGAGGATCATCTTTCGCCCAAATCCTCAATAAAATTGGTAACGAAAGCCCTGATGTTACAGATGCAGCTCAATTTAGCAAAGCATTCAACACTATCCAACAATTAATTAAGGCAGGTCAGATTCAAGCCGGACACGACATCGGAAGCGGTGGTTTAATCACTACCCTATTAGAAATGTGTTTTGCCGATCGCGATTTAGGTGCTTCAATTGACTTATCCCCGCTAGCAGAACAAGACATTATCAAATTACTTTTTGCAGAGAATATCGCAATTGTTTTCCAGGCAGATGTTGCTGTAGAAGCTGTATTAACTGATGCTGGCGTAGCTTACCACAAAATTGGTACTGCAACTTCATCGGCAACACTTGAAGTTAAAAACATTAGCGAAACCTTCAAGTTTGATATAGATCATCTGCGCGATGTTTGGTTCAAAACCTCTTATCTGTTAGATGAGAAACAAACCGGAAACGGCTTAGCAAAAGAGCGTTATGCGAATTATAAAAACCAGGTTCTTAACTATAATTTCCCTGATCAGTTCGACGGGAAAAAACCAGTAATCGATTCTACAAAAGCGCGCCCGAAAGCCGCTATTATCCGCGAAAAAGGCAGTAACTCTGAACGTGAGCTGGCAAACGCAATGTATTTGGCAGGTTTTGATGTAAAAGATGTACACATGACCGACCTCATAGCTGGCAGAGAAACTTTAGAAGATATTCAATTTATTGGTGCTGTAGGTGGTTTCTCTAACTCTGACGTGCTAGGATCAGCAAAAGGTTGGGCTGGTGCATTTATGTACAACGAGAAAGCAAGAGTAGCATTGGAAAAATTCTTCGCTCGTCCGGATACACTTTCTGTAGGTATTTGTAATGGCTGCCAGTTATTTATTGAACTGGGTTTAATCAACAAAAACCATACAGACAAACCTAAAATGCTCCACAATAAGAGCGGTAAACACGAAAGTATCTTTACCTCTTTAACCTTACAGGAAAATAATTCTGTTATGCTTTCTACTTTGGCAGGCAGCACATTAGGGGTTTGGGTATCACATGGTGAAGGAAGATTTCAGTTGCCATACGCAGAAGATCAGTATAAAATTGTAGCAAAATATGCTTACGAAAGCTACCCGGCTAGTCCTAATGGTTCTGACTATAACACCGCGATGATGTGTGATGATTCTGGCCGCCATCTGGTAATGATGCCACACATAGAGCGTTCATTATTCCAATGGCACTGGGCCAACTATCCAAAAGGTAGAACAGATGAGGTTTCACCCTGGATGGAAGCTTTTGTAAATGCCAGAAAATGGATTGAAACAAAAGCAACTAAATAAGGTTGCAAATCTTACAATAATAAGTTAAGCAAAAGGCTTGGGCAAATGCTCAGGCCTTTTGTGTTTACCTGCCTTTTTTGGTTATTACATTATTTATCACTTAATTAGAGATAAATCTTCCCCGCCAATGATTTCTGAATTAGACAAACTCCGCAATGTGTGGCTATTACCGCACAATAAAAGTGTAAACAATACCGAACTCCCACAAATCACTTTTAACGATTTAACCAACTCCATCATCAGTACCGGACCTTTCTATTATTATGTAATAGATTTTTACGACATGTCGCTATCTCATATCAGCCCGGCAATCCGGGATTTGCATGGATTCGACCCTGAAACCGTAACCTTCGATGATGTACTGAATGCTATTCACCCCGATGATCAGGCATTTATTGCAAAGGCAGAATCAACCATAGCAGATTTTTTTCATAAAAACATCAAGCGTGAAAAACTCCTGAAATACAAAAAATGCTATAACATCCGCGGGCGCAATGCCAGTGGAGGTTATACCCTGTTTAATCATCAGGCACTTATGCTTACTTTGGATAGCAATGGTGGTTATGGCAAATGTTTAAATATCCACACCAGTATCGACCACATTACTTCCTATAATACTTATCAATATTCTTTGATTGGTCTCAATGGCGAACCTTCTTTTATGAATATTAACCCCGATAGCACATTACAAAACACCATTAAATTCTCTAAAAGGGAAATTGATGTTTTAAAATGTATGGCTGAGGGATTAAACAGTACTGAAATTGCCGACAAACTATTTATCAGCGATCTTACAGTAAAAAAACACAGAAAAAATATCCTTGAAAAATCTGAATGTAAAAATACAGCCCAATTAATAACCAATTGTGTTCGCCAGGGATTGATTTAAGCAAATCCAGAAAAAAAATACTCCTTTTAGGGTATTCTTTGGTTTACCCGGGGCAGATATATTTGATTTTAAATTTCAGGAGGTATACATTTAAACTTCAGTATCATATATATAAACATCTCATTTGTTATCTAACACACGCCAGGAGCTTGAGTAAAATACTCAAGCTTTTTTTTCATAAAAAAGGGCCGAGCCAAAGCTCAAGCCCTTTACCTAACCCATCTTTCCCATTTGAGAGACGTTAAAGACGTATTTCTTTATCTATATGTTAAGGCCACATAAAACCATATCCATTCCTCAATCTACTGTCTCATATCTCATATCTCATATCTCATGTCTGATGTCTCACATCTCACCCCCACCTACATCATTGTAAAACTAATCGGCATGTTATACCTCACCCTAACCGGAATCCCTTTATTCATGCCGGCTTTCCATAGTGGTGATTTCTTAATTACTTTAACAGCCTCTTCATCGCAACCAAAACCAATTCCCTTTAAAACCTTTACATCTGTGATCGAGCCATCCTTCTCCACTACAAAGCTTAAAAACACTTTACCCTGAACATCATTTTCCTGAGCCATGCTTGGGTACCTTAAATTCCGTTGGATATATTTAGCCCAGGCTTTCATCCCACCTTCAAATTCAGGATACACATCTACACCAGATGGATCCAGGATTACATTACCATCGCCTTCGCCCTCGCCTTGTTTTGCTAAACCATCTCCTGTACCGTTCGTATTGGTATTGTTTAAAACAACATCAGGTTTAATTTCTCCGTCCTGAGTTTTATTGCTCACTACAGCATCCTTAATATCATTCAGGGTTGGCGGGGCTTCAACCTCTTCTTTATCCACCACTACTATATTAGAAACCATCTTAACCGTTTTAACCTTTACAGGATCCGCCTTTGCCGGCGCTGGTTTCTCCTCCGGCTTATTTTTCTTCAGTTCATGAATCTGATCAGGCAAGGTAACTACAGTTACTTCTGGTTTAGAAATCACCTCCTGAGGAGAAAGTTTGCTGTAAATTAAAGGTGCAGAACAAAGCAGCAAAAATAAGCTTCCGGTTATTAAAAGCGCCCGCGTCATGATACTGGAAGATTTAGATCTTAGCTCATAAGCGCCATAATTTTTGTTGCGGTCTGCAAATACAAGATCGAGCCACTCGGTTTTGTATACATTAATAGATGAATTGAACATAGTTTCAGAGTTTTTAACCATGATGCAGCAAAAACATCAATTCCATAAAACTTTAAAAAAATCTCAATTCTTTGCAAAAAATGAAATTTGGCACATGAAAAACATTTTTTTATTTCATTTTCAATAAAATTGATAGAAAAAACGGAAATGTTTTACAAAAATTAATAAAATATGCTATTTTTGACAAAAAACTTTATAAATTAATGAAAAGCTTAAGAACCATCGCATTAAAAGAGGCTCAAAACAGAATTTCACCAGAGGTAAAAGCACCGTCGGCAAAAATTTCTGACTTTTTTGGCGCTAATGTATTTGATAAGAGAAAAATGAGAGATTTCTTATCTAAGGACGTGTATGAGAAATTAATATCATCTATCAACCAAGGTGAGCTAATTAATTCTGATGATGCTAACCAGATTGCAACGGCTATGAAAGCTTGGGCAATGAGCGCTGGCGCAACACACTACACTCACTGGTTCCAGCCTTTAACCGGTACTACTGCAGAAAAGCACGACGCATTCTTCGAGCCTAGTTCTGAAGGACCAATCGAAAAATTTGCTGGAAGTGCATTAGTACAACAAGAACCAGATGCTTCAAGTTTCCCTAACGGAGGTATCCGTAATACTTTCGAAGCTCGTGGTTATACTGCATGGGATCCTTCTTCTCCTGCATTCATCATGGAAAGCAAAGCTGGTAAAACACTTTGTATCCCTACAGTATTTGTTTCTTACACAGGTGAAGCCTTAGATTATAAAGCACCTTTATTAAAAGCACTTGCTGCTTTAGATAAAGCTGCAACTGATGTTTGCCAATACTTCGATAAAAGCATCACTAAAGTAAATGCTTCTTTAGGTATCGAACAAGAATATTTCTTAGTAGACGAATCTTTATTCAACGCCCGCCCGGATTTAGCATTAACCGGCCGTGCTTTATTCGGACACATGTCTGCTAAAGGTCAACAATTAGAGGATCACTATTTCGGTTCTATTCCAGAGCGTGTATTCACGTACATGGTAGACTTCGAAAACGAAGCTTTGAAATTGGGTATTCCTTTAAAAACACGTCACAATGAGGTTGCACCTTCTCAATTCGAGTGTGCTCCAATTTATGAAGAAATCAACTTAGCAATCGATCACAACCAATTGTTGATGGATTTGATGGAAAAAGTTGCCCGTCGTCACAACTTCCGTGTTTTATTGCACGAAAAACCATATGCAGGCATCAACGGTTCTGGTAAACACAACAACTGGTCTATCATCACCGATACTGGCAAAAACTTATTAGCACCAGGTAAAACACCTAAAAATAACTTAATGTTCTTAACTTTCTTTGTTAATACAATCAAAGCAGTTAGCGAGCATGCAGATTTATTACGTGCAAGTATTGCATCAGTAAGCAACGATCACCGTTTAGGTGCTAACGAAGCGCCTCCTGCAATTATCTCTATCTTCTTAGGACAACAGTTAAATGAAGTTTTAGACGAGATCGAGCACTCACGTATCAGCAAAAAAATTAAAGAAGATAATGCTTTATGGTTAGGTATCCCTAAAATCCCTCAGATTTTATTGGATAACACCGATCGTAACCGTACTTCTCCTTTTGCTTTCACCGGTAACAAATTTGAGCTAAGAGCAGTAGGTTCTTCTGCAAACTCTTCTGCTCCAATGACCATCTTGAACGCAATTGTTGCTGAGCAATTAACTAAATTCAAAGCTGAAGTTGATAAATTGATCAAAAAAGGTGATAAAAAAGATATCGCTCTATTAACAGTGATCAAAAAATATATCAAAGAATCTAAAGCTATCCGTTTCGAAGGCAATGGCTATAGCCAGGAGTGGGAAGATGAAGCTGCAACACGCGGTTTATCAAACATCAAAACTACACCTAGAGCCCTTGATGCTTACTTATCAGAAAAATCAGCTGAGTTATTCGCTGCAACTAATATCTACAGCAAACGTGAAATCCATGCCCGTCATGAGATCATGTTAGAGAATTTCTACAAAAAATTACAGATCGAAGCTCGCGTTATGGGTGAAGTAGCAAATACTGCTATTATTCCAGCAGCTATTTCTTACCAAAATTCATTAATCGAGAACGTAAAAGGGTTAAAAGAACTTGGTATCGACAGTAAATCATCTTTAGAAATCGTTAAAAAACTATCTGAGCATTTAGATATCGTTAAAACAAATATCGATGCGATGTTAGAAGAGCGTAAAGTAACTAACAAAATCGAAGATACCCGTGAGAAAGCAATTGCTTACGATGAGAAAGTAAAATCTTACTTCGATACAATCCGTTACCATGCTGATAAATTAGAACAAATCGTTGACGATAGCGTTTGGCCTTTACCAAAATTCAGAGAATTATTATTCTTGAAATAGATTTTAAGCCGTAAGGTTTAAGGTATAGGGCGTAAGGTTTAACTTTACGCCCTTTTTGTTGACCATTAATTATTGAAATTAGTTAGCTGAAATTCCTCCGAATCCTCCTCCTGCTCTTGTTTCAGGATCTAATTGATAGTGGTTTACTGGAGCAAATGCCCAATTTTGTTACGGAAAGCTATACCAGTACTCATCGGTTAAAGCAGCCCTGCTTTCCCTTCTGCTGTAGCGTGCTCTACTTTCTTAAAATGTTTCGTTTACAGCATCCATGCAATCAGGTTTATTTAACTCAGGCCTGTGCAAGGGAAAAACACGCCACAACAAACCACCCCCAGTATCCTAAGCCCGATTGAACGAATGCCGTTTTACTTGTTAAATATTTCCCCTATTCCACAGTTTAAAACGGCAGGAGGAAAAGCGGGGCTGCAAGCCGCCATAAAAAACGGACAGTCACTTTCAAAAAAAGAGCAAAACACTTTATCTGCACCTCACAAATAATACAATCATCCTACTTCAGACAATTCACCTTACATTTTAGCTCCTACCCTTTTACCTTCCACCTTAAAAAACTATCTTTGCGCCAACATGAGTGATAACAGGTACAATCAACGTGGCGTTTCTGCCTCAAAAGAAGATGTGCACAATGCCATCAAAAACATCGATAAAGGAATCTTCCCTAAAGCATTTTGCAAAGTCATTCCCGATATTTTAGGTGGTGACGAAGCCTACTGCAACATTATGCATGCCGATGGTGCCGGTACAAAATCGTCTCTGGCTTATGTATATTGGAAAGAAACCGGCGACAGCTCTGTCTGGAAGGGTATTGCTCAAGATGCAATCATCATGAATATCGATGACCTTATCTGCGTTGGTGCTACCGATGAAATTCTGTTATCATCTACTATTGGACGTAACAAAAACCTGATCCCCGGAGAAGTTATCGCAGATATTATTAACGGTACAGAACAGATTTTAACTGATTTGCGTGAACAAGGCATTTCTATCTACTCAACAGGTGGAGAAACTGCTGATGTGGGTGACTTAGTGAGAACCATTATTGTGGATTCTACCGTAACTTGCCGCTTAAAAAGAGCAGATATTATCAGCAACGACAATATCAAACCTGGAGATGTAATTGTTGGTTTAGCTTCTTACGGACAAGCTTCTTACGAAACGGAATATAATGGTGGCATGGGATCTAATGGATTAACTTCTGCCCGTCACGATGTATTTGATAAATCAGTTGCCCATGCTTACCCGGAAAGCTTTGATCCTGCTGTTCCTTTTGATTTGGTTTTCTCCGGAAATACTAAATTAACTGAGGAGATTGAAGTGGAAGGTTTTGGTAAAATTACTGCCGGGAAACTAGTTCTTTCTCCAACCCGCACTTATGCACCGGTTATAAAAAGAATATTAGCACAATACCGCAACCAAATTAATGGTATTGTTCATTGCAGTGGTGGGGCACAAACTAAAGTACTTCACTTCATCAATGATGATATACACGTAATTAAAGACAACCTCTTCCCTGTTCCACCGCTATTTAAGCTGATACAAGAACAATCTGGCACAGACTGGAAAGAAATGTATAAAGTATTTAACATGGGACATAGAATGGAATTATATGTGCCGGCAGAAATTGCTCAAGACATCATTGAAATCTCCAAAAGCTTTCAGATCGACGCACAGATTATCGGTCGCGTTGAAAAAGGCGCTCAAAAGCAAGTTACAATTGAAAGCGAAAAAGGCACTTTTATCTATAACTAAGTAACTTTCGATAGCTAAATATTAATCCTTGTTAACCTGTTAACAAGGATTTTTTATTTACATCTAAAAAATTTTGATCAGGGACACGCGAATTTTAATAAACAGATTAAACCTTTTACTAAAATAATGGTCTACTAAACGATACAAAAAGCTCATTTATCGACACATTTTATATGAAGTGTGAATAATGAACTATTTTATCTAAACCTAATCAAAATTTAGATGACCAAAGTATATGTTCTTGGCGCAGGCAATCATGCAACCGAATTAACAGAGTATATTCAAGCTACGCAACTATTTTCTGTTGAAGGATATATTATTAATATTGACGAACGCAAGCGAACAAGGTTTGAAGATAAAATATGGTTGTTCCAGGATTTTATCAGTCAAATATCACCTTCTGATGATATTAAACTAATCTCGGGATTCAGCGACCTGAAAAGAAAAGCGCTAATTCAATTGCTGGAAGAAAAAAATTATCAGTTCATCAACATTATACATGCACACAGTTACATCAGCCCTTCAGTAAAGATTGGCCTTGGCAACTGTATCGCTCCTGGCTGCGTAATCAATACGAATGTGCATATCGCTAATCATTGTATTGTTAATGCAAATTGTTCCATTAGTCACGACTGCTCAATTGCTGATTATGTGACTATCTCTCCCGGTGTTACCATTGCAGGTAATGTTAAAATTGGTGAAGACGTTTTTATAGGATCGGGGGCCACCATCATCCCAAATATTACAATTGGAAAAGGTGCTTACATTGCCGCGGGAGCCTGCATAACAAAGGATGTACCTGCTAATGTTATGGTTGCAGGAGTACCTGGAAAAGTTAAAAAAGACCTCATCCCTCTCATTACCAATATTTTCAGGTTATAACTCGGTCACATAGATAAATTGACCAAACATTAATACAGCACTTGGTGTTCTAAACTCATTAGCAAATTAACCGCTATTGAATGAAAAAGAATAATCACCTGGATCGCTTTATTGAAGCACAACAAAATCAATATGATATTGCTTTGTCTGAAATTAAACAAGGACAAAAAAGGAGCCATTGGATGTGGTACATCTTTCCACAGATAAAAGGTCTTGGATTTAGCGAAACTGCAAAATATTATGCCATCCAGGATGAAGAAGAGGCCGAAAATTATTTATCGCACCGCATATTAGGAAATAGATTAATTGAAATTTCCAATACACTTTTAAATCTGGATCAGCAAGACCCTCATGCCATTTTTGGAAGCCCGGACGATTTAAAATTAAAGTCCTCTATGACATTATTTTCCACAATTCCGGATAGTGATCCAGTATTTATGGCGGTACTTCAGAAATTTTTCGATGGCACTAAAGATCTCAAAACGCTTCGCATTTTAGACGAATTGGAAAACAATCCTGAAAAATAAATGATCAAATGGTCCTTATCCACACTAACGATGTCCGTCCTTTTGTTTATCTGGCCTAAAAATGAGATAAAAAACAAAAAAACCTGCCAAGCAAAAACATATCCCTAAAATCAATTCAATTTTGTTGTTATCCATATTATCCAAATAAAAAAGGTAGCCTTTTAACTACCTTCTATGTAAAAGCAATAAACCAATGCTTAGTTATATTCTAAGTTGCGAAAGTCAATATAGAGAAACAAACGCTTACTTATTGTATTTTAGTGTCTGAAATAGAAATAAAAATTTACGCAACGCTGACATTTTCACTTTAAGGCGTTATAGGCAACTCAAAATTTCCCGTTTTCAATCTTTTTGACGTTATTTTTAAGCGCGCTACACCACTTTTATCAATGGACTGAATAGTAACGACCACTTTGCCATTAAAGGCTTTCATACGGGGTTGATGAAATAAAGACAGATCGGTCGGATCGCCATTGGCAACCACCTTGAATTTCCCCGCACCGGCTACATCAAAATTCATTTCGTTAACGGCATCCGGACATAGGTTTCCATCAGCATCTACAATACTAACCGTAACATAAGCCAAATCCTTTCCATCAGGCTGTAAGTGCTTTCTATCAGAATTAAATACCAAATGATGGGGCTTTCCAGCTGTCTTTACCATTTCTTCGGCTACTGCCTTTCCCGATTCATCATAAGCAACTACTTTTATTGTTCCTGGTTCATACTTAACGTCTTTCCACATTAAACGATAACGATTGGTATTAGAACTTTTATTTTTACTTTGTTTACCCATGCTTTTACCATTAATGAATAGCTCGGCGCTCGGATAGTTAGTATAAGCAAATACTGGTGTAACCTGCCCTTCTCTTCCCGGGAAAGTCCAATGTGGTAGTATATGAAGTGTAGATTGCTGTGTATTCCAGCGGCTGCGATATAAATAAAAACGATCTTTAGGCAAACCAGCTAAATCTATAATACCGAAATAAGAGCTATGTGAGGGCCACTTTTCATCATAAGGAGTAGGTTCGCCAAGGTAGTCAAACCCTGTCCATACGAACTCACCAATTACATAATTCAAATCATCTTGTTTTACAAATTCGTCATCCGGAATCTGCGACCAGTTGCAATATTCAAAATCATAAGATGAACTTTGGTTATCGGCATACATCTTTTGCTTATAGAATTCAACCGGAAATTTATATACCCCCCGAGAGCTTACTGTTGAAGCGGTTTCTGTTCCCAAAATAAACCCCTGGGGTAATCTGTTGTATGCTTCTTCATATTGATTTGGTTTATAATTAAAGCCTGGGATATCCAAAACCGCAGCGAAATTATTATCCAAAGCCTGCTTTATCCTATCCATGCCTAACGTTACCGGACGGGTAGGATCTTCCCTGTGGCAGATATCCTGAAGAAACTTTAAAATCTTGTTCCCGTTTTTGGTTCCCTGATCCGGAACTTCATTACCAATACTCCACATCACTACACTTGGGCTATTCCAGTTGGCATGAATCATATTTACAATATCCTTCTCGGCCCAGTCGTCAAATAGTGCGCTATATCCATTGCGGACTTTTGGTGATTTCCATTCATCAAAAGATTCTACCATCATCATAAAACCCAATTCATCACAGAGTTTCACCAGCTCTGGGGCAGGCATATTATGAGAAGTACGGATGGCGTCGCAGCCCATATCTTTCAATAACAGCAATTGGCGACGCAATGCTGATTCACTAACCGCAGCACCCAGAGGACCTAAATCATGATGGTTACAAACACCTTTGAATTTACGGTAAACACCATTTAGAGAGAAGCCCTTTTGTGGTTCGAACTTAATGGTACGTATGCCAAACCTGCTTTGATATTCGTCTTTCAATTCATTACCCAAATACAACCTGGATGTTGCATAATATAGATTAGGCTGTTCCGGCGACCATAAAGCTGGTTTCTGAACGATAAATTGTTGTTCAAAATATTGCCCATCAGTGGCTGCCAAGGTTTGTGTTGCTGTGGCTACAACTTCTCCAACAGCATTTTTAATTTCTGTTTGAAGCTTTAAATTTTCAAACTTGCCATCCAATGATTCTACTTTAGTCCTGATTTTCACTTTAGCAAAATCAGCCTGAACTTCTGGCGTTGTAATATAGCTTCCCCAAACGGGTATGTTTACAGATTTAGTGATGATTAGGTGAATATTACGATATAAACCCGCTCCCGGATACCATCTGGAAGACTCGGGTTTATTTTCTAAACTTATGGCAAGTAAATTATCGCCTTCCTTCATCTGTGCAGTTAGATCAATGGAAAAGGAATTATATCCATATGCCCAATGTCCTACCTCCTTTCCATTTAAGTAAACAACAGGAAAGCTCATTGCACCATCAATCAGCATTACTGCCCGGTCGCCTTTTTTAAAAGCTGGTGCTTTAAAGGTATTTCTATACCAGCCTTTTCCAATAAAGGGTAAGCCCCCGGTTCTACCTGTTTTAACCGTAGCCTCCTTTTCTCCATTCTGAGTAATCTGTACCTTTTGACTATCATTTTGACCACTAAAAGGTCCTTTAATTGCCCAATCATGAGGCACAGTTACACTTTCCCATTTCGAATCGTTAAACGAGGGTTGTACAGCTTCAGGAAAATCTCCTTTGCTGAATTTCCAGTTCTTATCCAACAGATATTCGGTTCTTGTTTGTGCTGAAATGGTGCCACTGATAGAAAAAAACACCACCAATGTTAAAATCAAGCTGAGCTTGTGTTGAAGATAGTTCATTATTTGGCTATGAAGTTTTGACGAAATAACGAATATATCAAAAAATAATAACTGTACAATTAACATTTATTATTCGCCTGAAAATGAGCGTATTTAAATGATAGAATGAGTAAATGAGTGGGTGATTGAATGAGAGAATGATGAGTGAATTAACAAATATTGAGTGAGTATAAAATCGATACCATTGCTTAAATGATATTATGAACTTAAGGTTTTAATTTCTGGCAATCGTTTAAATGAGCGTGCCAAAAGGGGATTTTGGAATCTACCCAGTTTCTAAAGTCGACATTTTTTAGTCCCGTTGCAGCAACAGCTTTCACATGTAAACCAATCATTTCCTGATCTGTATCTACCAGTAAACTAAAAAGCATTTTTTTATAATCCGCTCCACTGAGCTGATTAAGGGTTGATAGCTTTTCAGACTGCCGGGGATTTAAGGTGCCTGGAGATGCAGAGAGGCTTGTTGAGCTATATTGTTTCAGTTCATTTAAATAGTTTTGAATGTTTAACCTGCGCTTTTGCCCCAATTGCAATAAATTATTATCCCTGGTTTCAATTAAGGATTGATTTAAAAATTCCTGAAAAACGAATTCCTGCTCAACCAAAGCTACAAACGTAGAATCAGCTAACTTGTAGGTTTCCAGCTGATTTGATGACTTGCAGGAATAAAATAAAATTAAAAATATTACTAACAGATTTAATTTCATCTTCTTGATTAGTTCTGCTGAATTCATTCTTTCTTATTTTTCTCTATCCTTAATCTCAGTTCTTCTTCTGCCTGTTTAAACTCATCTTTTTCAGCCAATGGTTCATCAGTCTGCAGTTTTTCAACGCTGGAATCACCATTTCTACTTTTTAAAGTTTTTCTGCCCTTATTTTTAGTCTTCTTCTGTCTTTTCATCGCGCATCACTCCTCCCGGCTCTAAAACACTTTAAAAACAGAATGGTTTTATATCTCCTTCAGGATTAATCTATTAAATATTTTGAAAATTATAAAACCTTCATAAAAGATTGATCAAACTTGTATACATATTGTTGAGACTGTACACAAACGGGCGCAGGTATTTTTTGGTTTTTTAAGGATATTTACGCACTCAAAGGGTATAAATACCCAAAATGAAAAAATGACATATCTTTTTAAGGTATAAAAATGTAGCCGAATGTAATTTTAAACACTGAAAATGAACCAATTCCATAATTTATCCATCATAAATGTCGACTAAATTGGTATAGTGATTGTACACATCTCATACATCTCCTAACCTAAAACATTATGACACAGCTTGAATTTAACCAATTGGTTAACAACCACTCCTTGTCGCTAAGAGCCCATGCCTTAAATTTTACTAAAGACATCGAAGATGCCAATGATTTGGTACAGGACACGATGCTTAAAGCCATTCGGTTTTACAAGAATTTTAAGGAGGGTACAAATTTTAAAGGCTGGTTGTTTGTAATCATGAAGAATACTTTCATCAATAACTACAGGAAATCTGCCAAAGAAAAAACATTGGTATCGCAGGAAGAGAACATTTCTTCTGGCAATTTGATGTACAGTGCAGAAAGAAATACCTGTCTCAGCAAGCTTGTAATTGACGATATTCAAAAAGCACTTGCTCATGTTCCTGAAGTTTACAGTATTCCATTTATTCGTTATTTCGAAGGGTATAAATACCATGAAATTGCAGATACACTACAAATTCCGTTGGGAACGGTAAAGACACGTATTCATGTTGCCCGCGAAATGCTGAAAAAATATCTTAAAACTTATTCCCAATACACAGAAGTTTTTTAATATCAGGTCCCGTTATTAGTGCAGTGTAATGCTGCACTAATTACAGCTTTTAAAAGGCTATGGCTTACCACGTATATCATTTATGGAACCTTTTAATATTCAAATCACTCATCAGCAAAGTATCTTTAGCTTTCTGATTATGCCAATGGATGAAGCGTACGATGTGGTGTATTCTGATAAGGTAATTGCCAGATTAAGAAAAATGGAAGCTGATTGGGAGCTCTTGCCTACATCGGCAACTGATACACCTCAGACTAATCAGACCCAATCAATAAGCGCATTCATACTTGATACCCCTCTCATTAATCAGATTACAGGAGAAATCGAGAATCATTTACGATAAATCTGTAAGTGATGGCCTTAATGTTCAAATGAGGTAAAAAACCAGTTTTTATCTCACTATAGAAGCCATGTAAGAAATATAAAGCTAAGCTTTACCCATTGGCTAAAACCGAAGTATATTTAGCCTTAAATGATAAAAAATCATGATTAGCGATATTATTCACTCAGCAAAAGTTGATTTACTTTAGCCTTCATGTCTGCAATTTCAAAGGGTTTTTCAATAAAATCATCAGGATGACAAAGGTGTTGCATAAAATTCATTATGCTGGCTGATGTTAAGATGATTTTTATATCCTTATATTTTGGATTTGATTTAAGCTCACTGCAAAGTTTACGACCATCATAATCACCGATCAATACATCCATAATGATTAAATGTGGATCAAACCGGCTAATTTCTGCTTCCAGGTCACTGGCAGTTAAGGCACTCGAAAAAATATAATTTTCGTCACTAAAAATCATCGGAATGATTTCATGAATATCCTCGTAATCGTCTACTATTAATATTCTGTTTTTCATGGTAATGTTGCTTACTCAAACGCTAATTGTTCGTTTGAGTTCATCAGCAATGCATCATAAAATCAAACGAAATATCCATCGTTTTTTCAGGTAGGTGTATAACAAGTTTAGTAAAAATATTTTACAATCCGGCATCCGTTACACTCTTGTGACAATCCGAAGTATAGGAGTATGGGATTTTTAAAACAAAAAAGCCTCCGATAAATCGGAGGCTTTTGAAATCTGATTCTTAACTGAATATTAGTTAAAATTATAACGTACTCCAATTTGAGCTTGCCATCTTGAAGCAAATGGAGATACTTGATAAGCTGTACCATTTGTAGGTGCACGGAAAGTATATGAACCTCCTGTTGTTGCATTATAATTGTAGTTAATTAAAGTTGAGGCATTATTAGATAATGAATATAATCTTCCCCAGTCTTTATTTAATAAATTACCTACATTGATAATGTCTAAAGATAACTGTAAACTATTTTTGGTTCCTTTACCTCCTACAAAACCTAAATCCTGCATGATACGAACGTCAAACTGATGTTCCCAAGGCATTCTTGCACCATTACGTTCTGTATACTGACCTCTTTTAGAACTTAAGTAAGGGTCACTATTAATGAAAGCATCTAAAGCAGCCCATTGTTGTGCAACCGGAATAATAATTGGAGCAGCGGTAGTACCTATGTTTAAGTCGGCCAATTTAATCTCACTTAAGTTACGTGGAACGTAAAGTAAATCGTTCTGGTTATTACCATCCTGATTAAGATCTCCAAAGTATAGGTAGGTGAATGGAGAACCGGATTTACCTACATAGAATAGAGAGAATGATGTTCCGAACGCTTTGTCTTTACCATACTTCACAGCATAACTTAAAGCACCTGTAATTCTATGTCTGATATCGAAATTAGAATAAGATAAGTCAGGATTATTAGGGTCATTAACAATCTGTAAAAATCCAAAGTTTGAAGATGCAGTACTGTTAGCACCAGAATTCACATCTTTAGATTTACCATAGGTATAAGCTCCTGAAACAAATAAACCGAAGTTAAATGATTTCTGCAATTGAGCCGTTAAGTTATAGTTGCTCCCCTGATCCGTATTATCTAAATAGTAAACATTGGTAAAAGTAGAATTTACCTTACCAGCAGTTAATGGATAATTATACAATGGACGTTTATCATTTCCGCCTGTTAAGCTTGAATTGATAGTACCTATTGATGGTTTCAGGTTAAGATTTTTATACAATACGTTATTAACTGTTTTACTGAATAAAGCTTCTAAAGTACCAGTGATACCGCCAGGAAGTTTAAAGTCGGCAGCGATATTTGTTCTGAAAACCTGAGGTAATTTAAAATTGTTATTTGCTAAGTTAACCTCGTAAGTAGTGGCCGAACCACCAGCAGCTTTTTGATTAGCCGGATCAGCGATAAATGTACCGGTTCCGTTTGTTGCGTTAACCGCACCGTATAACATACCGCTATTTGTGAATTGGTTAGACAACCACACAAATGGTGCACGACTGGTTAATAATCCAGCGCCACCTCTTAACTGCAATGCTCTATCACCTGTTAAATCCCAATTGAAACTTAAACGAGGAGATACTAAGATTTGTCCACTAGGAGACTGATCGGTTCTTTGACCTGGGAAAGTTGAAGCAATAAGTGGATTTGCAGCAGGATCATCAAAAAATAAAGGTACATCTACCCTTAAGCCCGCAATTAATTTGAAGCCTTTAAATGCATCGATCTCATCCTGGAAATAGAAACCTAGTTGTGCCGCACTAAATTTAGCAGCAGGAGTTGCGTCTCCTGGAATAACAGAATAGGTCGCTGCAGCTGCATTAGGTTTTGCATTAGTTAAGAAATCGTTTAAATTGCTGTAAGTATAACTTCCGTTAAAGTTATTCATGAATAAGTTCCTGAATTTAAAGAACTCATTATGCGTACCAATTGTGAAAGTATGCTTATTTGCAAAAATCTTTAAATTATCTGTAAACTCAATGATGTCTTGATCCAACTGATTGGCAGCAGAACTTCTTTCTGAACCCACAATAACCGAGTTACCAGAAATACCATTCATGTTGTTAATTTGGATTTGAGGGAATAAGCTACCTTCTGTAGTTCTAAAATCTCTGATCCTCTGGTAACCAACAATTAAGTTATTTGAGACGTTTTGAGAAATTGCACTTCTTAATTCCAAAACAGAAACATTTTGGTTGTTATTGAATTTATAGGCATTATTTCCAAAACGGAATTGAGTTGTACTTCTGCTGATGTTATCATCAAAAGCTTTGATATAATTATGACGAAGCGTTAATTGATTCTTCGCATTAATATTCCAGTCTAAACGAGCAAAGATTTTATTATTTTGAGTCTTTCTGTTAACTGCATCATAACTTCCGGCGTCATAACCATAACGAGTTTGTAAAGCATTAGAAATACTTTGAGCATCAGCTAAAGTTAATACTGAACCTGGATCACCAACGTTAAGGGTAGTTGGCTCTTGTCTTCTTCCCATCTCACCATTGATGAAAAAGAATAATTTATCTTTAATGATTGGAGCACCTAAGCGAATACCGTATTGTGTATCGTAAAAATCTGCAGCTTTAGTATTTAAGCCATCAACACTTTTACCTACTGTATTTTGGTTTCTTCCGAAGAAATAAGCAGAACCTTCTACTTTATTTGTACCGGATCTTGTAACTGCGTTTACGCCACCACCAGCGAAGTTACCTAAGGTAACATCGAAAGGTGCTAAAACGACTTGCAGCTCCTGAATTGCATCTAAAGAGATAGGCTGAGTTCCTGCCTGACCACCCGGAGCACCGTTTCCAGCTAGTCCAAATACATCATTATTTACAGCACCATCAATACTGATGTTGTTATATCTGTTGTTTGCACCTGCAAATGAATTTCCATTAGCTTGTGGAGTTAAACGGGTAAAATCAGTTAAAGAACGTGATAATGAAGGAAGGCTTTGAATCTGTTCCTTGCTGATATTTGTAGAAGCACCAGTTTTCTTACTGTTGAATAAAGGATCATTTTTACCCCTTACTACTACTTCCTCTAATTGTTTGCTGTTATCAGAAAGCGTTATGTTTAATACATAAGGGTCTCCCAATTTCAGATATAAATCAGTGATTTTTTCAGGTTGATAACCAATGTAGGTTACTTCGATAGTGTAAGGACCACCTACACGCATGTTGGCGATAGTGAAACGACCATCATTGTTAGTGGATACAGAATAAGGTGTACCGGTTGGTGTGTGTATTGCTTTTATACTTGCACCTGGTAAACCGCCTTTGGCATCTCTAATAGTTCCAGTCATTGTAGAGGTAGTAATCTGCGCGTTAACACCCGCAGTTAATCCTACTAAAGCCACAATAACAAGAAATAATCTTAAAAGTAAAGATTTCTTCATACTTTGTTTTTTAATTGTTTTTTGTTGTTGAATAATAATCTAGTGATTTTATCGCTGCAAATGTACCCATAAAAATTTAACACATTTTAACATCCTATATTAAATTACTGTTAAGCGAAGCAAAACTTTTCCACATTTAACAGCTTTCACTTAATATGATAACCTACACTTTACCAACAACTTGTCTGCATCGATTTGAATTAGGCAATCATCTGGCTAAAAAAATATTATTTTAATAAAAAAGACAGGGATTCCCTTATTAATCTTACATTTCAACACTAAATGGTTCATTTTAATGTCATAAAATTTAATCCATTAAATAACCCACCTGTTTCATTTAAAAATTATATTCGTTTTTATCTTTTTTAGACAACAAAAGATGAAAGCCCGGGCCGGGCAATGAAAAACATGATTCTTTTTGATGGTAATTTAAGTTATTAAAAAAATCTACGCTACACATTTGTAAATTTTAACCGAATAAATCAGTATAGTTTAGAATAGCTAACTGATTTAACATTTTTTTTTTAGTTTTGGCAATTATAAAGGGCTTGGTGCTCTTTTAATTTTGTAATGCCAGTACGGAAAATATTGGCGGGATAAATTTGCTAAAGCAGAGACTTCTTCACCCGAAGATTACAGAACAACACAAAACAATTAAAAGCAAATTTCTTTAAATAGATATGAATTACGACGTTATTGTTTTAGGCAGCGGCCCTGGAGGTTATGTAGCTGCGATCAGAGCTTCACAGTTGGGTTTAAAAACTGCAATTGTTGAGCGCGAATCTTTAGGCGGTATTTGTTTAAACTGGGGATGTATCCCTACCAAGGCGCTGTTAAAAAGTGCTCAGGTTTTTGAATACATTAACCATGCTGCAGATTATGGTATTACCACTGCCGAAGCCACTGCAGATTTCGCAGCCGTTGTAAAGCGTAGCCGTGGTGTTGCTGATGGTATGAGTAAGGGCGTTCAATTCTTGATGAAAAAGAACAAGATTGAGGTGATTATGGGTACCGGCAAGGTAAAACCAGGAAATAAACTAGAGGTTAAGGGGGCTGATGGTTCTACAAAAGAGTTAACCGCAAAAAATATTATCATCGCTACCGGAGCACGTTCAAGAGAGCTTCCTAACTTAAAACAAGACGGTAAAAAAATTATTGGCTACCGCCAGGCAATGGTTCTTCCTGAATTACCAAAAAGCATGGTAGTTGTAGGTTCTGGTGCTATCGGTGTAGAATTTGCTTATTTCTACGCTACAATGGGCAGTAAAGTAACCATCGTTGAATTTATGGAAAATGTTGTTCCTGTAGAAGATGAAGATGTGTCTAAACAATTGTTACGCAGCTTGAAAAAAGTGGGTATCGATGTAATGACCTCTGCCAGCGTAGAGTCTGTAGATACAAGCGGTGCAGGTTGCAAAGTTTCAGTAAAAACAGCTTCTGGTATGCAAACTATTGAAGCTGACATTGTACTTTCTGCTGCTGGTATTGTTGCGAATATCGAAAACATTGGTTTAGAAGAAGTTGGCATTAAAACCGATAAAGGTAAAATTGTTACAGACGAATTCTACAATACTTCTGTTAAAGGTTATTATGCAATTGGTGATGTTGTTGGTGGCCAGGCTTTGGCTCACGTAGCATCTGCCGAAGGTATTATCTGCGTAGAAAAAATTGCCGGACAGCATGTGGAGCCTTTGGATTACAACAATATTCCCGGATGTACGTATTGTACACCAGAAATTGCTTCTGTAGGTTATACCGAAAAAGCTGCAAAAGCTGCTGGTTATGAATTGAAGATTGGTAAGTTTCCATTCTCTGCGTCAGGTAAAGCAAGTGCTGCTGGTGCAAAAGACGGTTTCGTAAAATTAATCTTTGATGCTAAATATGGCGAATTATTAGGTGCTCACATGATTGGTGCTAACGTAACTGAAATGATTGCTGAGATTGTAGTAGCACGTAAATTAGAAACTACAGGTCATGAAATGATTAAATCTGTTCACCCACACCCTACTATGAGCGAAGCCATTATGGAAGCTGCCGCTGATGCTTACGGAGAAGTGATACATTTGTAAGCTTTAAACGAAAAACAGAAAGCTGATATAATTTATAAAACCCTCTGGCAATTGCTGGAGGGTTTTCTTATTTTAGGTGGCTGAGTCTGATCTTGTTTCAATTTCCAATGGTCATATCCATACTAAGCGTAGATTAAGCAAGACGCACCATTAGCACGCGGTCTCGATACTTGATTCCCGACTTGATACTAGATACTTGATACTATAAACCTGATACTAAAACATGAAACTACACACCATAAACACCGGATTTTTTAAACTTGACGGCGGGGCAATGTTTGGCGTAGTACCCAAAACCATATGGCAAAAAACAAATCCGGCAGACAATAACAACCTGTGTACCTGGGCCATGCGTTGTTTATTAATTGAAGACGGTAATCAGCTTACTTTAATTGATACTGGAATTGGCAACAAGCAGGATGAAAAATTTTTTAGTCACTACTACCTACACGGGGATGATACCATGGAAAAATCATTGGCTGGTTTGGGCTTTGGCTTAGCTGATATTACCGATGTGTTCTTAACGCATCTCCATTTCGACCATGTGGGCGGTGCCGTATCCCGCGAAGGAGAAAAGCTTCTTCCCACTTTTAAAAATGCCACTTACTGGACTAATGAAAAACATTGGCAATGGGCTACAGTTCCCAATCCACGTGAAAAAGCGTCGTTTCTAAAGGAAAACATTTTGCCTATCCAGGAAAGCGGGCAGTTACAGTTTGTGGAGGAAAAAGAAAATACCAACTGGCGTAAAGATATTGAAATCAGTTTCGCCTATGGCCATACCGATGCCATGATGCTACCGAAGATAAACTACAAAGGAAGAACCATTGTGTACATGGCAGATTTATTGCCTTCTGTAGGCCACCTTCCTCTTCCTTATGTAATGGCTTATGATATGTTTCCCTTAAAAACGCTACAAGAGAAACAGGCATTTTTGGAAGAAGCTGTGGCCAACAACTATATCCTTTACCTGGAGCACGATCCTATTAATGAATGCTGCACCCTACAACAAACCGATAGGGGAATCCGTGCCGCAGAAACCTTTAATTTAAGTGATCTATAATATGATAAGGGAAGCGAAGCCAGAAGATGCTACTCCAGTTGCTCAGCTCATCGTTCAGGCAATGGGCGACCTGGCTTATAAATTCAGTAATACGGACGACCGTAAAGCTACATTCGCACTTTTTGAATATTTCTTTAAGCTTCCCGATAATCAATATAGTTACAGCAATACTTTGGTATATGAGGAACAAGGTAAAGTCTTTGGAAGCCTAAATGGTTATGACGGCAGCAAATTAGCGGATCTGAGAGCCCCTTTTTTAACCTACCTTGCAGAACACTGCGGACTGATAAATTTTCATCCTGAGCCAGAAACAGGGCCAGGTGAGTTTTATCTGGATACCATCAGTGTTGCTCCGGAATTGCAAGGCAAGGGTATCGGAAAACAATTGATAACGGCGGGTATCAACAGAGCTTCGGCCTTTGGACATGAAAAGGCGGGCTTATTGGTTGAGGTTAACAATCCCGGAGCTTTGAAGCTTTATCAAAAAATGGGATTCGAAATTGAATCTGAAATAACTTTTATTGGCGGATTATACTATCACATGATCCGCACTATTTAGTAGTAATTCTCCTGCGATTATTATTCACAGTGCAATTTTATTGTGAAGCGAGTACGATTCCTGAGCCACAGACCATAAGGAATTTAACTAATCTTCCTAATAAAAGCTTCGCAAAATTGCTGAATTTGCCTTTGCCTAATCAACTTGCCAAAACTGAAGATCCCAATAACAGCACAGGTAATCCCTGCAAGAACATCTAAAACATAGTGGTGGCTGGTGTAAACCGCAGCGAACCAAATGCCAGTCATTACGATAAAAAAGAAAATATTAACTGCGCCCAACTTACTTTTTAAACCATAGTAAAGCACAATTACCGGATAGGAAGAATGTAAGGATGGCATAGCCGCGAAAACATTCGACCCTTTGCTGTATATACCCTGAAAAAGCGTGGTGTTGAAAAAATGGTCAAAACGGATTAATCCGGCAGTATTTCCTGGTGTTTTGGCAATAAACTGGAAACCATGCTCCTGAACATACCAGGGAGGTGCAGCAGGAAATACGTAATAAATCACAAAACCCAACAGGTTTACCCAAACAAATGTGAGGGAAAAATAGATGAACTGACGCTTGTTCCGAAAGAAGAGGTAAGTAGCGAATGCCAAAGGCACGGGTACCCACATGAGGTAAAAGAAACCCGTTAACACATCTAAAAAGGAATTGCTATTCAATTTCCAGTACTCATTTGGAGTGAGAATTAGCTCATTAAACGTTATACCAAAGAGTCGTTTTTCAAGTTCATAAAGGCTTTTAATATGAACTTCACTAAACTGATAATTAGGAAATGCCTTCATGTAATCGAATAGAATCCAATACACAATAAAGATCGAAAAGCCTAAAATAAACTTTCGGGTGATACCCGAGAGATAATACAAGGAATTGAAGATACCAACGAGTACCAATTGATCAGTTTTGAAGCCCACCAACAATATGGATAACAAAATATATCCGATAGAAATCGCAGAAATGGTCAGAACATCCTTCACATTTATAGCCTTTCGTTCGAGGCTAATCCCTTCATTCATATTATTTTTTATCAAAATTTGATCTGAAGATATGATCCCAGAAAGTCCAGCTTACGCCATATCCTTTTGTAGAATCTGAGTAATGGTGAAGCATGTGATGCTGTTTTAAACTTTTCCAAAAGCCACTTTTAAAGTTTGCATGGTGCAAAGCATAATGTACCATATCATAAAAAAGATAGCCACCAATAAAACCGGAAAAGAATGCGTAAACTTTAGTGTCTGGCAGTAGCCAATCGAACAAAAAATAAAAACCTAAAGCCAGGGGAATACTTGCTGAGGGTGGCATTACCAGGCGCTTTGCATCATTTGGATAATCGTGGTGAACGCCATGAAAGATAAAGTGAATTCGCTTACCCCATTCAATTGTTGGCTCGTAATGAAAAACAAAACGATGCAACACATATTCGGTTATTGTCCATACAGCCAGGCCAAATAATAACCAACCTGCAAATTCCAGGAAGGGCATGTCTAACTGGAAAAGTGATTTCCAGCAGAAAAATAAAATAAGTGGTACATAAACGATTAATGGCACAAAATAACTTACCTTAGATAAGCTTTCCAAAAAATCGCTTTTAAACATCCTGATAGATGCAGATGAGTTGGAAATAAAATTTCTCTTCATAACCTTCTTATACTTTTATACGTTCAACGAGTGTTTTGTTGGTATCAGCAGCATCATAGCCTTTAATTTCCACGTATTTAACATTCGGAACCCAGAAAGAACCACCTTCAATGCGGAGGAAGATTCGCTCTAATTGCATTTTTTTATTATTAATTGTTGCGTAAACGTGATATTTCTTATCAACATTAGATTTGTAAAGATACATCGGCAATTTTTTATGAGAAACAAAACGAAGCTCAAACTGCCCATTACCCAAATATTTGGTATTAATTCCGTAAGCAAACTTGCGTTGGATATAACTCAGATCTTTCTTTTCTCCCTTATCTCCGTAGCGCATCCAAAATACATTTATAGGTTCCTTTTGGTCTACTTCACCTTTGCTATTCACATTTAACTGGCAAATAATCGTATTGGTATTCGGATCGCGTTGCAAATAGAACAATTGATTACTGATATTTTTTGGCGTTGGAAAAGTAAGTGGCGATGGATCTGCACCTTGTGCCTGTACCGCTGCTGATGTTCCTGCAGTTAATCCTACGGCTAACATCAAACCAACAATTATCGCTGCACGATTATTTCCTTGTTTTTCCTGCAATTCTTTAGCTTCAAGTGCTTTTTTGGCTTCTTGCAATCTTTTTATTGCCGTAATATTGGTTAACACAGCCATGATCGTAATCGGAAAGGTAAAGATCGTCATTGTTTCAAAAATATGAAAAGGTATTCCAGGAATATAAATTTTGAAATCACCCCCGATAAAATGACTGCTAATACCACATGCTATGGCTACCACCCCTATCGTTACAACGCGTTCCGGACGTTGCATTAAACCGCCTTTACATTCTACACCCAAGCCCTCGGCCCGTGCTCTGGTATAGCTAACCATCATGGAGCCGATTAATGCGATAAAAGCAAACAATGAGCTTAAAAAGTAATGGTGTGCAATCAAATAGTAACAGATCCCCAAAAACATGATCATTTCGCTATAACGATCCAGTACTGAATCATACAGCGCACCAAACTTAGAACTCATATTTCCTAATCGGGCAACCTGCCCATCCAGCATATCAAATAATCCGGCAAAGAGCACCAATGCTCCACCCCAACCTACAAAGGATAAGTCGCCCCTATTGGTTTTTTCAGCACCCAATACAAAAATAACGGCCACCCCGATGTTTAACACTAAACCTATTGTCGTTACCATATTAGGAGTTAGACCCAATTTAATCAAGCCCCTCACAAAAGGATTGATTACTTTGTATATGCCTAACTGAAGGCTATCTCTTAGTTTTACTTTTTGCATGTCTCTAATTTAAAAATCAAATTTTACCCTCGCCCTTATCCCCCACTCTGATACTTCAGGATGATTGAGGTAGTTAAATCTCTTTACTACATCAACTCTTAAAATCTTAAATATGTTTCCCACTCCAACACTTCCTTCCATATAGGGATCATTACTTAAAGCATAAGTTCTGTTCGCCCCGTTTTCATATACTGGAAATTTATACAATCCTGAACTCAATCCGGGGTTGTTCTCATCTCTGAGTCCACCATAAAGCGCTTTAAAAGATACTGCTTCTCTTAATTTTAATTTCTTTAACAAAGGTATCTTATTAAAGAAGAAACCATTAAAGTTATGATCTATATTAATACTTACATAATGATCACTTACAAACTCCAGAAAATTCATTAAATTATAAGAATTCAGCTGATAAGCATAGGTTTGGTTGGCACGGTGGATATCCAATAATGGGAAAGGTACCTTGCCAGCAATATAGCCTCCTTCAACCGTTACATCGCTATAACCTAATTGCGACAAATAGAATCGTTTGTCGATGCTTCCCATCAGGTTGTGATAGTTATACTCCCCACCAAACAATCCTTTTAAACCTGCGGTATATCTGAAGGTAAATACCGGATAACGATCTGGAATTGGAACTCTATAAATTTTACCCTGATAAAACTTCTCATTTGGTGCATAACGAAGTTGTAAAGAAAGTTCGCTTGTTGTAACCCGGTTAACAAAATCATTATTATCGTTCTGATAAAACAATCCACCGGCAGGTGTCTGGCTCCATTTTTTGAAGCCCATAGCGTAAGAAAAATGGTTTTCGAACTCTTTTACATAATCCAGGCGATAGAAATCATTATACAATAACATATCATTCACTCCCCTTTTGAAAGAAAGTAAAAAGTTATCTTCCTGAACAAATTGTAATTCCTGCCCCGGTATCTTAGTATCACGCTGGAAACTTGCACGGATATAATTTTGCGGAAATTCGTAGATCGATTTATTATTTATTGAATACGTTCCTGACAGGAAGAATTTCCATTTTTCATCCTTAATACCGTAAGCAGCATAATTTTCAAAATAGTAACGTTTACTCAGTTCGGGTGTTGTTCTTCCTCCCAAACGCAAGCGCAAGCCTTCTACATTATTAAAGCTGTAAAAAGTATTTACAGGTCCTATTTCATAAGGCCCTAAATTCTGATAACCAGCAAATAACAAAGTCACAATCTTCATTGTTCTTTTAAACGATGGAAGATTTTGGAGCGTATCTATATTGTGATAGATTTTAAGCTGATTACTGGGTATTGAGTCCAGTCTATGATTTTGCCAATAAAATTCGTCCCGTTTATCTGCACCTGCTACAACCACTAAACTTTTCCCCTGAAAAACTGTATCAGGAACGGCTGTATCGAATTTATAATCTTTAAATGTTACGGTTCTTTCTCCCGTAAAACCCAGACCTTTGTTCTTGCTCAAGCCGAAATCTGCTAACAGATTACTTTTACTCAAAGAATATTTTCCTTGTGTATTTTTCTCAAAGTTCAGGTCTATTTTCATCGCCCTCACAAAATTGAGGTTGATATTCTTGTTCACGCCTAAAGTAGCACCAGTAACAGCGTAATGACCATCATTGGTTACATATATTCTACCTTCAAACAACATATCGGTAGTGTTTCTAGGCGTAAAAGAAAGTTCTATAACTTCTGGCTTCTGATTTTTAAGGGTATCCGTAATGAAGAACTTATAAAAAGTGGGCGCACCATCAGCAATTGGACTCAAAAACTCATTACTAATTACAGAGATATTATTTTTGTAAATATCAATATCCTGATACATACGGCTAAAATAACTCTTCAAACCCTTGTTGTCGATGTATTTGCTATCGAAATTTACCTGTTTCTCTGCAACAACAACAGTCTTTTTTTGCTCCGGATTCTGACTAAAGTAATTATCTGCCAGTTTCTCCTGGATATAAACAGGCAATAGATTTTTTCCACCAATTAAGGTAGAATCCTGTTCCTGAAAGAGAAACTGATAATTTCTGAAAATCTTTTTATTCTTAAATTTTTCAGAAACGTTGCTCATCGAGAATAGCATTTTCTCATACTCACGGTAAGAAACTTTATTGTAGCTTTTGATCCTGTTATCGTCTTTATGGGCAATCACTTGCCTGATCAACTCTACTGCAGGGTTGTCTTTATTGCGATAGCGTACTTTTTTCCCTGCAACAATCACAACATCATCCAGTACTTTTGAATCGGGTTTAAGCAGTACATCTATCTGCTGGGTAGCAGATGACACCAGATTTCTAACCACCTGACTATAGCCAATATAATTGAAGCTCAAAGTAGTTTGAGCACCCGGTGCACTAATGGTATATTTTCCATCTGCATCAGTTTGTGTTCCTATCCTCGTTCCTGTAAAAATCACAGAAACGTAGGGCAGGGTTTCTTTGGTAACCGCATCACGTACGGTTCCGGATACTATTGTTCGTTGGGCAAAAGCCCCCCCAACCCATATAAAATTGAGGATAAATAGTATATATATATAAAACGATATGGGATGTTGACGTTTCATTAACGAGTAAAAATAAACTGCTTTTGCATTATATAATTGTAGGTAGTACCCAAAACAAGGGATACAAGCACCTTTGAGAGCACGTAATTAAGATGAAAAAAATGGGTTAGAAGGTAAACTCCAAGCGTAACGAGTAAAAGGTTACCCGACCAAACCAGGATATATTTTATGGCCTGCCATTTTATACTTTTAGAAGTTGCGTTAAAAACCCAGTTCCTATTGATATAAAAATTCAATACTCCACCAGAAACGGTACCGGCTATACTTGCGGCTAGATACCACCAGCCGAAAAACTTAACACCAATTATGGTGATCAAAAAATCAAACATCGATGCAGAGATCGATGATGCCTGAGCCTTTAAAAAAGTAAACATATTGATTAAAATAATTCCAATATGACTACCAGTTGAAGAACTATATTGGCATATACTCCCGCTAACACATCGTCGGCCATTACGCCCCAGCCTCCGGGTAATTTTTCCAATCGGCGGATAAACAAGGGCTTCAAAATGTCAAAAAACCTGAAGAGAACTAAACCTATTATTATATATTCCCACTTTAACGGAACAAATAACAGGGTAATGCACATGCCTGCAATCTCATCAATTACAACGCGACCGTGATCTTTACCCCAAATCTCTTCTACCCTATTTGCAGTGAGGATCCCCAATAGCGTTAAAAATACTGTTATAGCTATTGCGATTCCATTAGGATAAATATTACCGGTTTGGAAATAGTACCAGCACAGGCAAGTTGCAATAGCGGAATACGTTCCTGCACCTTTGCCAATGTATCCGATTCCCAAACCGGTTGATATGATTTTATGAAAAAGCACTATAGGGATTCTGTCAGTTCTTCCTCGTAATCTAAACCTAAATGTGTAATTAGCTCTTCACCCATAATATGGCGTAGAGTGTTCTGTAACTTCATCAACTGTTTGAAGATATCGTTCTCTGCAGGCACGTTAGGTAATGTTTGTGGCGATTTTAAATAGAATGATAACCATTCCTGAATGCCGCTCATATTTGCACGTTTAGCTAAATCGATGAATAAGGCTAAATCTAAAACAATCGGTGCTGCTAAGATCGAATCGCGACATAAGAAGTTGATTTTGATCTGCATTTTATAACCTAACCAACCGAAAATGTCTATGTTATCCCAGCTTTCTTTGTTATCACCGTGAGGAGGATAATAGTTGATGCGGATTTTGTGATACATATCACCATACAAATCAGGATTTTTCTCTGGCTTGAAGATGTCTTCCAATACACCTAATTTAGAAACTTCTTTAGTTTTGAAATTATCAGGATCGTCTAAAACCAAGCCATCTCTGTTTCCTAAAATGTTATCAGAGAACCAACCATTAACGCCCAATGCACGTGAAGCTAATCCAGGAGCTAAGATTGTTTTCATTAAAGTTTGACCTGTTTTGAAATCTTTACCAGCAATTGGGGTATTGGTTTCTTTAGCCAATTCAATTAAAGCAGGAATATCAACGGTTAAGTTAGGTGCACCGTTTGCGAAAGGAATACCAAGTTTCAAGGCTGCATAAGCATAGATCATACTTGGGGCAATACGCGTATCATTATCTTTTAATCCTTGTTCGAAAGCTGCAAGAGATTCATGAACTTCTGAAGGCTCAAAATAGATTTCTGTAGAACCGCACCATACTAATACAATACGATCACAGTTATTTTGAGCTTTAAAGTTTTTAATATCTTCCATTACTGCCAAGGCCAATTCGTAACGGTTTTCTTCCTCTTTTACGAATTTACCATCCAGGTTTTTCACGTAATTTCTGTCGAAAGCGGCTCTCATTGGTTTAATTGCCTGCAATTCTTCACGAACATCACGTAATAAGTTGGCATCCAAAACTCTTGCGTTTAATGCAGCTTCATAAACGTTATCCTCATAAACATCCCATCCACCAAAAACGATGTCTTCAAGATTAGCCAAAGGCACAAAATCTTTAATTTTTGGTTCTTTATTTTCGGTTCTTTTTCCTAAACGGATGGTTCCCATTTGCGTTAATGAACCAATTGGTTTTGATAAACCCTTTTTTATAGCTGCTACACCGGCAATCATGGTAGTGGCAACCGCACCCAGTCCTGGCATTAGTATGCCCAGCTTACCTTCTGCTGCTTTTACTTGTTGTTTCATTTTTTATTTAATTTACTATCTATTTATAACCAGTTATTGTCTTTATACCATTTAATCGTTTCCAGCATTCCCTTTTCCAAATTGTACTTGGGTTGATAATCAAAATCTTTACACAGATTATCAATGCTACAGGCCCAGTTTCGGGCAGTTAATTCTTTTACTTTATCTAAGTTTAAGGCTGGCGTCTTTTTGAACAGTCCATAGACGCTATCCATACACCAGGCTAAACCTTTAATCAAGGGCACGGGTACATTAAAAGAAAAGGTCTTTTTATTCAATGCCTTTCGCGCGTAAAGTGCCAATGCAAATCGATCGTAAACCTGTCCGTCCGAAACATTATAGCTTTTATTTGTAATGTTTGAATTCAGCGATTTGATAATCAATTCTGCCAAATCGCTTACATAAACAAAACTGAGCTGTTGTGCCTCATTTCCAATGTACAGTTCCAAACCTGAACGTATGGTTTTCAAGAGGATAAAGATGTCTTTTTCTCTTGGACCATAAACTGCTGTTGGCCTTACAACAATCAATGGGAGCTCTGCAATTTCACTTAAATAAGTTTCTGCAAGCGATTTGCTTATCCCATAATTCGTAACCGGATTTGCTGCCGACTGATCTGTTAAAACCCCGTTTTCATTAGTTAAAGGACCAAGTGCCGCTAAACTGCTAACGAAAACAAATTTTTCTATTTTATGTACTGATAAAGAAGATGCTACAGCCAGATTTCGGGTATAGGTTGCATTAATTTCATTATATTGTTGCAATGTTGGCGCCTTGGTAGTACCTGCAGCATGCACGATATAATGATATTTCTTTTCTTCAATATCTCGTTTTAAAAGGTAAATAGAATTGAAATCAAGGTCTACAAACTTAATATCGAATGGTTTAAGGTGTTCTACCGCACTAGAGCTGCGAACATTTGCAAACACTTCAAGACCGTGATCCAAAGCAGTTTTAATTAAATGGTATCCCACAAATCCAGTCGCACCAGTAATTAACACCCTTTTTTTCATCTGTTTAATTTCTATTCAATTTCAAGAAACAGTATAGTTGCCTGTCCATCCTCCTATTTCCAAAGCAACTACCATCTTATATCGATTTTTCCAGAATCCTATATTTCCTATATAGCTTTCCACCGATATCTTCTATTGGCTTATTGATCATGTCATTGTGATCAAGTGTCCAGCTTGCTTCAGCGTATTTCATTTTTTTGGCTTCAAAAGCCCTGATTATCCTTCCATATAAACAAGCCTCAATCCCCATCTTGCGATAACCATCAATTACCCCTAACAGTAGAATACGGATACCGTTAATCTTTTTCTTGTTGAGTAAAAGCTTAATTAATCCCGTTGGGAATAAGCGGCCGCGTTTTATTTTGATCAGGATCTGGTTGATATCAGGTATCGCGAGCGCAAAGCCTACTATTTTGCCTTCCTGTTCTGCAATGATGCAAAAATCAGGATCAAGGATCATCTTCAAGTCTTTCGCGGTATAGTCAAATTCCTTGTCGGTCATTGGTACGAAACCGAGATTCTTATCCCAGGCCTTATTATACACTTCACGGATAGCATTACATTCTTCCTTAAATTTCTTTAAGTTAATGGTGCGCAAAATGATATTGTTTCTTTGCAGGCGCTCTTCTATCCTGTCTATTAATTTTACAGATCTGTCACTATAAGTTCCTGCAGTATAACGATATGCCCTCAAATCAACATTTTTTTGAAAGCCTAATTTATCCAACAAAGGCAGATAGTAAGGTTTATTATAAGGCATCATGGCTACCGGAGGGCCATCAAATCCTTCTATTAACAAACCACAAACTTCATTCGTGGAAAAATTAACGGGGCCCATAATTCGGGTCATTCCTTTTGCTTCTAACCAAGCCTGAGCAGCATTAATCAATAAGGTAGCTACCTCAATATCATCTATGGTATCAAAGAAACCAAAGAAACCATCTTTGGCTTCATATACTTTATTGTGATTGGTATTGTTGATTGCGGCTATTCTTCCAACTATCTTATCTCCATCATAAGCTAAAAAGAGCTGAATTTCAGAATGCTCGAAAAAAGGGTGATGACCTGGGGTTAACAAGTCGCGTTGCGCGATAAACAGTTCAGGAACATAGTTTGGATCATGTGCATATAAGTCATGAGGGAAATCAATAAATGAACTGAATTCCTTTTTACTAGCAACTGCTATTACTTTTTTCATGATTGCGTGCCTACTAAACTTACATTTGCGGCCTTAAAAGCAACAGTCAATTTTTCAATAGCGGTCTCAATTTGTTCAAAACTGTGTGTTGCCATCAATGAAAATCTGATCAGTGAGGAATCAGAAGGTACTGCTGGTGAAACAACAGGGTTTACAAATACACCATTTTGCTGTAGTATATTGGTAATTACAAAGGTTTTAGTATTATCTCTGATGTAAACCGGTATAATAGGGCTATGCGTATTGCCAATATCAAAACCTGATTCTACCAGTAACTTTTTAGCATATTCTGTATTGGCCCAAAGCTTATCAATACGTTCAGGCTCAGATTCGATAATATCTAATGCGGCAATAACACTCGCAACAGCAGAAGGCGGCATGCTGGCACTGAACATCAATGAGCGAGCCCTATGTTTAATATACTCTACTGTTTCGGCATTACCTGCTATAAAACCACCTAAAGAAGCCAGCGATTTACTGAAGGTTCCCATAATAAGATCTACATCATCATTTAAATTGAAATGCGAAGCCGTTCCAGAGCCATTAAAACCAATTACACCCAGGCTATGCGCATCATCCATCATGATGTTGGCGCCAAACTCATCTGCAATTTTCACCATTTCAGGAAGATTGACTAAATCGCCTTCCATACTAAAGATACCATCTGATACGATCAGTTTTGCTGCATCTTCGGGCAATCTGCTTAATTTTTTCCGCAGATCTTCCATATCATTATGGGCATATTTAATTGTTCTGGAGAAAGATAAGCGACTTCCATCTATTATTGAGGCATGATCATATTCGTCCAGGACTAAATAATCGTTGCGATCTAACAGACACGAAATAACGCCTAAATTTACCTGAAATCCTGTACTAAATAATACCGCAGCTTCTTTACCTACATAACTTGCCAGTCTGCTTTCCAATTCTAAATGGATATCCAATGTTCCATTTAAAAATCTTGATCCGGCACACCCCGTTCCGTATTTTTCAACGGCTGCTTTTGCTGCTTCTTTAATTTTAGGGTGATTGGTTAAGCCTAGATAAGAGTTTGAACCGAACATCAAAACGTTCTTTCCGTTAATCACGACCTCAGTATCCTGAGCAGATTCAATTGATCTAAAATAAGGATACAATCCTTGCTCCTTTATAATTGATGCATCCTTAAATGAAGCAATTCTATCTTGTAGTTTTTTACGCATATTTATGCTTTTATTCAGCAATATTAGTTAAATATGTTATCGAGAAAATTCAGCTTTTCTCCTGATATACACCAGATTCCTCATCGTCAAAAACCATGCTAAATTCTATAACATTGGCTAAACAATTTGATTATACAATTTTAACGCCACTTTAAGCTTAAAAAAAGGTTCAAATGTAGTAAATATTGGTCAAAAAGGTGTATTGAAAAAATGTGACATTTAGATGAGTTGACCATTTGACTATCTGACTATTTTTCTATCTTGGTAAATAAAACAATATACCGAATTCAGTATAGGTTATTGCGGCAATTACAAAGGTAATATAATCACAAAAACTTAATTTACAAAAGGATATGTTACACATATTCTTACACACTTTTTCATGGCCCATCAAAAACAGGTCATATTGTACATTTTTCAACCATCACGTTATTCCGTTTGCTACTTTTGTTTTGCATCAGGAAATCGACTGCACTTCTTGTTCTATTTAGGATCAATCGAGTGGGTTTTGATCTTTTTAAGCATTTTCTGATTACTTTTTGACCAATCACCGTTAAATTAATGTAAAGCGCAACGCTATCTTTTATGGAACAACATCTTATTAACAATCAAAAAAGGATAAAAGAACCTATTGAGAAGCCCGAACCCGAAGAAGATATTTCGATCTACAGACACAGTAGTGCCGATTCAAATTTCTGCTCCCGGCAACCCTTTCGCTCTAACGCCTATGTGCTCATCCTTGTTATTAAAGGAAAGATTAATTTAACAAGCAATTTTACTCCCGAAACCTACAAAGAAAAAGACATCGCCTTCCTCTTTCCAGGTGCCATTTACGAAGTGAGTGAAGTAACGGACGCCTCATTCTTAAGAATAGTTTTCAAAAAAAACTACCTCAAAAACCAGGGTATATTCTTAAGCAATGCAGAGAGCTACCGCTTATTCCAATCGAATTCCAGCCATAAATTTTCTTTAACCAAAGAAGAGTTTAGCGATATATTACACAATGCGCTGCATCTGCAAAAAAGGCTCAAACTTCCTGCAGATACACCTTTACTTAATGAAGTGATCAGAAATAGTTTCCTTGAAGTGCTGTATGATTTATTCCTGATCAATAATAAACGCAGAAACTTTAGCCCGGTAAAACACGATCGTAAAGCTGAATTAACCAGCAGATTCCTTAATTTGCTTACAGATCACTTCAGGATGGAGAAAAAGGTTCAGTATTATGCCAATGCACTTTATATTACGCCCAGACATTTATCACAAGTAGTTAAGCAGGTTACAGGAAAAACCGCAGGAGAACTAATTGATGAAGTAGTGATCAGGGAAGCGAAAGTTTTATTAACGGGCCATATCCTCAATGTATCTGAGGTTTCTGAGGCTTTAAGTTTCAGCAATTCTTCCTTCTTCGGAAAGTATTTCAAAAAATATACGGGAACCTCTCCTTCCGCCTACCGTTTAGCCCACAATATTGCCCGAACGTCGAGCTTTTAACAATATCAATTGTTAGCGGCATGCAAGATAATCAGGAACATGCCATCTTCTCAGGCTCAGGAGATTAACTATAAATATTTATTTTCATTTTTATTTGTATTTAATCTAAATAATGCCAATTTTTGCAAGCGATGGAAAAAGCCTGTATTGATCTGAACGAATTAATTAATGTATTCTCAAATACACATGGAGCGGTTTATCAATCAGATAAACTAAATTGCTTCTATGTTGATTTTGGAGGGAAATTTGCCAGATACAATTGTTTATCACTTCAAAAGCTTAAAAGGGCTGTAGAAAACATCGATATTGAAGATTTGCTGCTTAATACACACCGTGCCGATTTCGAATTGGTAACATTTAATGGTTGTGAGCACATCTATCTTTTAAGTGCATTAGAAATTGTAGCCCTTAAAGATTTACTTCAAGGTACCTTCACCATGTTTAAGCTGAATCATATGATCAGCGATTGCTTATATAGATTAGTAGTTTAAAATCGCAACAGGAAACTTATTGAGTTAAAGATCAATGATCATATCTCCACACTCCTGCCCCAGGTTTCCTGCATCCTATCTAAAGCACCCTTATTTAAACTTATTATAAATACCTACTTACCAGCAATTTAGACTAATTTCATATAGCAAATAAATCACACATTATGCTGATTTAGGTGTTACCTTTGTATTATCATTTAAGCAAAGTAATTATGAAAGATTTAATGCGCATAAAATGTTTAATCTCTCAGGAGATCGAAACACTTTTAAATCAACAGATTAAAAAAGAGGCTCACTCTTCATCACTATATTTATCAATGGCATCTTGGTGTAACCAAAATGGTTTCGACTATTCTTCAGATTATTTCACTAAGCAATCAGAAGAAGAAAGGATTCACCAAATGAAATTATTCAAGTATGTATTAGACATGGGTGGAAATGCAATCTCTCCAGAAATCACCAATATCAAAACTGAGTTTGGAAGTTTTAGAGAAGTTTTCGAGGATGCATTGGAAGCTGAAATTGCAATCACACAGAGTTTCAAAAACATTGCTGCAAGATGTCATAAAGAAATGGATTTTGTAACTATGGAATTCTTGAACTGGTTCTTGAAAGAGCAACGTGAAGAAGAATACAAAGCAAGAAGAGCCCTGGAATTGTTCGACGTAATTGGAGAAGAAGGCACCGGAAGATGGGAAATCGACAAACACGTGAACAAAATCACTTATTCTGAAGAATAAAACAACAAAACATATCATTAACTAAGGCTATCCTAAAATTTTAGGGTAGCTTTTTTTTTGAGATAGCTTTTCCTCCCTGAAGGACAGCAAGCGCTAAAGCCTTATGCTGCGTAAAGTTTAGGCATTCAAACATGTAACCCGCAACACATTTTACCACAGAGCGCGCAGAGAATTCACGAAGCTCACAGAGCTGGATGCACATGACAAGACACACGGAAAGGCTTAAGCATCCAAACATATAACCCGCAACACATTTTACCACAGAGCGCACAAAGAATTCATGAAGCTCACAGTGCTGGATGCACTAAACAGGAGACACATGGCAAGGCTCAAGCATCCAAACACGTAACTTGTAACACATTTTACCACAGAGCGCACAGAGAATTCACGAAGTTCACAGAGCTGGATGCACTAAACAGGGGACACATGGCAAGGCTCAAGCATCCAAACACGTAACTTGTAACACACAACCCGTAACCCACCGGGATTTTCACAAGAAGTACAGACAAAAATTCAAGTGTTATTAAAATAAAAAAGCTTCCAGGATAGGAAGCTTTTAAGTTTAGGTTGGTTTGGTTTATGTTGATTATGAATAAGTCTTTTAATTTTTATAAAAAAAGCGCCGTTGCCAGCGCTCTTTTTAAACCAAATATATAATAATAATTAACGAGCATTACAAAAGTACAAACTTTAACGATAAATCCAATTTTTTTGAACAAAAAAATTAAAATATTTTAATAAAAAACTAAAAAACACACAAAAACAATAAGCATAATAATAATAAACCAGTATAAAATATAATTTTATATACTTTTTATCATATTTAAATTAGTTTTTTAAGTTAAAAATCATAATTTAAAGAAATTTTAAAGCAAAATGATAGATAATTTTATTAAAAACTACCTCAATCATCCCCAAACTTATGATGAAATGTTTCTAAACAGCAATAATTATCGAGATCATTACCAGAATTTCATCAAAAACTTTTCCAAGGAGTCATTAGAAAACTTAAACAAAAAAGAAGAACTGGCCAGGAAACTCTTCATGAGCCAGGGAATTACTTTCACTGTTTACGACAGTGGCGAGGGTATCGAAAAAATATTTCCTTTTGATATCATTCCCAGAATTATCACCGCTAATGAATGGTCTTTTATAGAAAAAGGAATAAAACAACGCTTAAAGGCGTTAAATCTTTTCTTAAAAGATGTTTACAGTAATCAATTTATCATCAAAGATCAGATTGTACCCATTCATGTGATCTATTCTTGTCCGCATTTTTTAAGAGAAATGCACAATGTGAATGTACTGCACGATATCTATATTCATATCGCGGGCATTGATCTCATCAGGGATCATGACGGAACGTTTTACGTTCTGGAGGATAATTTACGCACACCTTCTGGTGTTAGTTACATGCTCGAAAACAGAGAAATTACGAAAAGGCTTTTTCCTGACCTTATTCCGCAATGCAGCGTTAGGAGTGTTACAGAATACCCCGCTATACTCTATAAGAATTTAATGGCTTTATCTCCCAGGGCGGTATCCAATCCTACAATTGTGCTGCTGAGTCCTGGCATGTACAACTCTGCCTATTACGAACATACCACATTAGCACGTTTAATGGGAGTCGAATTGGTTGAGGGACGTGATTTAGTGGTAAAAAACCAGAAGGTTTTCATGAAGACTACCACCGGACTTCAACAGGTGGACGTCATTTATCGGCGCGTGGATGATGATTACATTGATCCTTTAGTATTTAATCCCAGCAGTGTATTGGGAGTAGCAGGAATTATGGGCGCATATCGCAAAGGCAATGTGGCCATTGTAAATGCTGTTGGAAATGGTGTTGCAGATGATAAAGCTGTATACACTTATGTACCCGATATGATCCGGTATTACCTGAATGAGGAACCAATCTTAAAAAATGTTCCAACCTATCAACTCAGCAACCCTGATGAACTGGAGTATGTTTTCGCCAACATTAACAAAATGGTGATCAAAAAAACCAATGGTAGTGGTGGCTATGGTATGCTGATGGGACATGCGGCATCCGAACAGGAAACAGAAGAATATAAAATAGAAATACTTAAAGATCCACGTAATTTCATTGCCCAACCTACCATCAGTCTTTCGTCAGCTCCATGCTTTATAAACGGACAGCTTACACCACGAAGAATTGATTTGCGGCCTTTTGCATTAAATGGTCCAGAGGGCATTTCAATTGTACCCGGAGGTTTAACACGTGTAGCCTTAAAAGAAGGCTCGTTGGTTGTAAACAGTTCACAAGGCGGAGGCAGTAAAGATACCTGGGTTTTAACTTCTTAGAATAAAAATATGTTAAGTAGAGTAGCATCTAGCCTTTATTGGCTAAGCAGATATGTTGAGCGTAGCGATGGTATGTTACGCATGTTAAAAATAAATTACGCATCATCACAAGATACCATACAAGAATTTACATGGAAACCAATCATTAGCATTTTCTCTGCTGATGACGAAACCGAATTGCTGAAAATCCAACATGATAGCAGGGCGGTCATTGAATATTTATTATTTAATAAAGATAATCCCAATTCGATATTAAACATCATCACCCTGGCAAGAGAAAATGCCAGAAGCGTTCAGGAACATATTCCGAAAGATTTATGGCAGTGTTTAAATGAATACTACCATACCATGAAAGATGAAAGAATCCTTTGGTATGTTCAAAAAGATGATCCGATAACCGCGCTTGATATTCTAATTAAACAAATAATGCTTTATCACGGAACCGCAGATAGTGCAATGGAACGCGGAGAAAGCCGGAGTTTCATGAGAATAGGGAAACACCTCGAACGGAGCATCCAGTCTATTGATATATTAGACATTAAATTCAGCTCCGTTAGCAGTAATCCTGATTTGTTAACTGATATAGCCTACTGGAAGCACTTGCTGCTTTCATTAGGGGGATATGAATTATACTTAAAAACCTATCGACAGGGTTTTGATGCCAAGAATATTATTGAGCTGGTTATGCTGAATAATGACTTTCCAAGATCTGCCCTTTATTCTATGAATAATATTGAACGTTACTTTATACGTTTAAAGAGCGAAAATAACCTGGAGCATTATAACAACCTCTCTTTTAAGATTGGAAGACTAAAGAGTATGATTACCTATAGCTCGGTAAATACAATGGCCGAAGAAGAACTTCACAGGTATCTTACCGAAATACGGTCAGAGCTTTATGGCATCGGTAATCTTTTAAATGAGTATTACTTCGCCAACTTGTAAAAAGTTATCCAGATCAATTCATTAATAATACACAACAGCACCATGCCCATATTTAAAATAAAACATATCACCAACTATAAATACGAAACACCTGTTCGCGACAGCGCGAATCAGATTATCCTTTTCCCCATAAAGGATGACTTTCAAAAAGTAATTAAACACGACCTCAATATTTCCGGTAGTCCTGAGATTGAGATTTTTATCGATTACTACGGAAATGAGGTCGGCACCTTTACACAAAATGAGCCCCATACTCAACTGAAAATATTTTCCAAAGTAAGTGTGGAAACTTTTCAAAAACCCCTACCTCAGGACGATATGTTCAGCAGTGAGCAATGGAATAGTTTACAGTCTGTCAGATACGAAGTACCTTTTATCGATTACCTTCGACAAGAAGGTTTCAAAGGCATTGATCAGCTTAAGGAAACTGCCCTAAACATTAAGAACACCGAGGATACACCATACCAAACAGCCATAAAATACTGCGCCTATGTTTTCAGCAGCTTCGAGTATATTAAGGGAATCACTGCTGTTGACACCACGATTGAAGAAATATTATCTTTAAAAGCAGGTGTTTGCCAGGATTTTGCACATATTTTAACCGCAATGCTTAGATTGACAGGGATTCCTGCGCGATATGTTAGCGGTTATATCTGTCCCAATAAAGATGGTATGCGTGGTGAGGGAGCAACTCATGCCTGGGCAGAAGCCTATTTACCCGAGTATGGCTGGCTGGGTTTAGACCCTACCAACAATTGCATAGCCAATGAAAATCATGTGAGATTGGCTGTTGGCCGCAATTTCACAGATTGTTCTCCAGTAAAAGGGGTATATAAAGGTGGTTTTGAACATGTTTTAGAAGTAAATGTATCTGTAGGTTATAATGATGACGATTTTAATGACAATGAGCATTATTTTAAACCAACGGAAATAAATTACAGCAAACCCTCTAACCCGCTCAGTAGCGCACCATCCAAAAACAGTTACCAACAATATATGGAAGCCATTCAGCAACAACAGCAGCAGCAGCAATAGTTTTCAGTTGGCAATTTTCAGTTGGCAGTTATCAGTTGGCAATTTTCAGTTGGCGGCTTTCAGTTGGGGGGAAATGGATTGTCAAAGCTTATTTAAAATCGAAAACTGCCAACTGAATTGTATATTTTTTGCTAAATTTGCGCCTTTTATAATTAATAATATGATTAAGAGACAGCAAATTAAAGATTTATTAAAATCGACAGCATTTAACACAGAAGTAACGGTTATGGGATGGGTTAAAACATTTCGTAATAATCAGTTTATCGCTTTAAATGATGGATCTTGCATGAGCAATATCCAGGTTGTGGTTGATTTTAATAATTTACCTGAGGAGCTGTTAAAAAGAATTACCACCGGAGCGGCTATTTCTGCAACCGGGCAATTGGTAGAATCGCTTGGAAAAGGACAATCAGTAGAAATTAAAGCTACCTCAGTAGAGATTCTGGGTGATAGTGATCCTGAAAAATTCCCTTTACAACCTAAAAAACACAGTTTAGAATTTTTACGTGAAATTGCCCACTTGCGTTTCCGCACGAATACGTTCAATGCCGTTTTCAAAGTAAGACATGCATTGGCTTTTGCCATTCATCAGTTCTATAATGAGCGTGGCTTTGTTTACATGCATACACCCGTAATTACAGCAAGTGATGCAGAGGGTGCCGGAGAGATGTTCAAAGTAACCGCATTGGATTTTGACAATACGCCACGTACTGAAGATGGTAAAGTGGATTTTTCTGCAGACTTCTTTGGCCGGGCTACTAATCTAACCGTATCTGGTCAGTTAGAAGGCGAATTAGCAGCCATGGCTTTTGGAAAAATTTATACATTTGGTCCGACTTTCAGAGCTGAAAACTCCAACACCACCCGTCACCTCGCTGAGTTCTGGATGATTGAACCTGAAGTTGCATTCGCCGACTTAGAAGATAACATGCAGCTTGCAGAAGACATGATGAAGTATGTAATTAAATATGCTTTAGATAACTGCAAAGAGGAATTAGAATTTTTAAACAGCCGTTTAGCTGAAGAAGACAAACAAAAACCTCAGAATGAGCGTAGCGAGTTTACTTTATTAGAGAAATTGGATTTTTGCTTAGCGAATGATTTTGAGCGCTTAACTTATACAGAAGCTATCAGAATCTTAAAATCATCTAAGCCTAACCAGAAAAAACAATTCAAGTATTTAATTGATGAGTGGGGGGCTGATTTACAAAGTGAACATGAGCGTTATTTAGTTGAAAAACACTTTAAAAAACCGGTTATATTAACTGATTACCCTGCCGATATTAAGTCTTTCTACATGCGTCAGAACGAACCAGATACAGCAGGAAGAAAAACGGTCGCAGCGATGGATATTTTGTTTCCAGGCATTGGAGAGATGATTGGTGGATCGCAGCGTGAAGAGCGTTTAGATCGTTTAACCAAGAGAATGGATGATCTAGGTATTCCCCAAGATGAATTGTGGTGGTATTTAGATACCCGACGATTTGGTTCAGCGCCGCACTCGGGTTTTGGTTTAGGTTTCGAACGTTTAGTTTTATTCGTTACCGGAATGACCAATATCAGAGATGTTATTGCTTTCCCACGTTTCCCTAAAAACGCGGAGTTTTAAATAAACAGCCTTACAATTCGGCTAGAATATATAAAGCCATCTAAACAATTTTAGATGGCTTTTTTTATGGGTTGAATTAAATTACCAATTACTGTCCTTCTTCATGTATAGTATCTGAATAAGGATTAGCATGTGCATAATCGATTGCCGAAACCTTATAATCAGTAGGTGCAAAGCTTTCTGCCGTACTCAATGCCATCCCCAATTCAAAACGCACCGGATATGGTGTTTTAAGTAAACTTCCTGCCGGGATATAAGGAAAACTCTCTAAGTAAGATTGCATTACACTTGGACTTAAACGCCTGTTGATATAAGCCCGGCTTAATTGATTCGGTTCTCTTAATCCGGCTGCACCCAAAAGTTCTACAGCACTGGCTACAGTGAGGTTATGAAAGTTTTTTACCCGTACTTTTTTATCATCAACCACTAAGCCTTTCATTAAACTGGGATCCTGGGTAGCCACCCCAGTTGGGCAAGTATTACTATTACATTCTAATGCCTGAATACAACCTAAGGCAAACATCATTCCACGCGCAGCATTACACATGTCAGCGCCTAAAGCAATATTTTTAACCAAATCGAAACCTGTAGCCACTTTGCCTGATGCGATGATTTTTATGTGTTTTTTTAGGTCAAAGCCTACCAATACATCATATACAAAAGCCACCGCCTCACGTAAAGGCATACCCACAGAGTTTGAAAATTCTTGTGGTGCTGCTCCGGTTCCACCTTCTCCCCCATCAACAGTGATAAAATCAGGATAAATTTTTGTTGCAATCATCGCTTTGCAAATGGCGTAAAATTCGGATCTTCTTCCAATACAAAGCTTAAAACCTACAGGTTTTCCTTCAGAGAGTTCTCTTAGTTTCTTCACAAATAACAAAAGCTCCATTGGAGTAGAAAACACTGAGTGTGCCGGAGGAGAAAGTACATCTTTACCTTCTGGCACCAAGCGGATACGCGCTACTTCAGGCGTTACCTTTTTCGCTGGCAACATCCCTCCATGTCCTGGTTTTGCTCCTTGTGACAGCTTGACCTCGATCATCTTCACCTGATCGGTCTTTGCTCTTTCTGCATAAGCATCGTAGTTAAAGGTACCATCAGCATTTCTGCATCCAAAATACCCTGTACCAATTTGCCAGATTAAATCGCCTCCTGGCTGACGATGGTAGTCACTTATTCCCCCCTCTCCAGTGTTATGCGCAAAGTTACCGAGTTTAGCGCCACCGTTTAAAGCTAAAATGGCATTCTGACTCAAAGAGCCAAAACTCATTGCAGAAATATTATAAATACTGGCAGAATATGGCTTTTTACAATCGGGGCCACCTACCAATACCCGGGGATCCGAATTTAATTCATGATGAGAAATAGCCGCAATACTATGGCTTAACCATTCGTAACCATTATCATAAACGTTAAGCTGGGTTCCGAAAGGGATGGTATCATTATCAAGTTTTGCCCTTTGATAGATTAGTGAACGATTTAACCGGTTGTAAGGCGTTCCATTGGTATCGCTTTCTACAAAATACTGGTAAACCTTGGGCCTAAGGTCTTCCATAAAATACCGTAAACGCCCGAATACAGGATAATTGCGAACTATGCTATGTTTAGGTTGAGTAAGATCATAAATACCTAAAATCACAATTGGGCCTGTAAAAATAAACAACCACCATAACGGTGGATAAGTGAGGCCCAACATAACAGTTAGGGTTACTAAAAATGCGGCAATGGCGATAAAAGCTTTTCTCATGTTCTGTCAGTTAATACTACAAAGATTACGGATTATTAAACAACTGGCATCATAATTTTGTTATTTTTACCTATGCTAATTAAGATTTATCCAGAGAACCCCAACGAACGTGCCATTGAACAAGTGGTTGAAGTACTAAAAAAAGGAGGTTTAGTGATCTACCCTACCGATACCATTTATGGTTTAGGTTGCGACATTACCAATCCGAAAGCCATTGAAAAGATTTGCCGTATTCGGGGAATTAAACCTGAAAAAGCTAATTTTTCTTTCATTTGCCATGACTTAAAGCACATCTCTGATTACATCAAGCCAATCGACAACACTACATTCAGGGTACTCAAAAAAGCTTTACCAGGCCCCTTTACTTTTATCTTTAATGCGAACAATAACGTACCCAAGCTTTTAAGCTCCAACAAGAAAACGGTTGGTATCAGGGTGCCCGACAATAACATCGCCAGGTGCATCGTTAAAGAACTGGGGAATCCAATTTTATCAACATCCATTAAAGACGATGATGAACTGATCGAATATTCGACTGACCCAGAATTGATTCATGAGAAATATGAAGATTTGGTAGATCTAGTAATTGATGGTGGGTATGGAGATAACGAAGCATCAACTGTTATAGATTGTACCAATGGAGAATTTGAGATTATTCGTGAAGGTAAGGGAGATATTGAAGAATATCTTTAATACATCCATGGTCTGTGGCAAACAGATCATTTCATTTCAAGCAACATATTTCTGAATACACAGATTATTTGAAGACAGTCTGCAAGTAATTCCCTCACCATGCATAGCGCCTGGTCCGTGAGTCACGGACCAGGGGTCAGGGCAAGGGTCACACAACGATACAAATCTCAATTTATTACCTGTATTTTTCCACATTCAGTCAAATTAACATTAAGTTAATCTGAAAATGAGGTTTTTGCATATACATTTGTTTCAAACTTAACAGATTATATGAAAAGACATTTACTTCTCATTCTATTATTCTTTGTTTCCCATCAACTTTTCGCTCAAATCGCTTCTTGGGATTTCACAGGACAAAATACGGTAGCAACCTCAACCGCAACAACCTTCGATCCTGGATTAACAGCGGCCCCGGTTCTAAGCCGTGGAGCAGACGCAGCAGCATCTGCCGGTGCAAACTCTTTCAGAACAACTGACTTCAAAAACAATGGAATTGCACTGACGAATACCGATTATTTTCAAGTATCCTTCGCTGCTTCCTCCGGTAAGAAAATTTCCCTGTCATCCATTGATGCAAAATTTGCGGGTACACCAACCTTTTATGCAGCTCCTGGAGTAAGTTCGCAGTTTGCCTATAGCTTAGATGGCACAAATTTCACCCTGATTGGATCACCAACATTAATTTTGGCCAGTAACCTGACTTCTGCTCCAAGCATTAGTTTAAGTGGAATTCCTGCTTTACAAAATGTTGCAGAAGGAATAACCATAACTTTGCGGTACTATGCCAGCGGGCAAACCAACACCGGAGGCTGGGGATTTAACTCCGCTTCTGCAGGTACCAATGGTTTAGTAATTAGCGGAACTGTGGCCAATGCAAACGCCACTCAACCCTCGCTTACTGCAACTTCTACCAGTTTAGATTTCGGAAACCAAACTATTGGTACTACTTCTGCTGTTCAATCTTATACTTTAAGCGCTACTAACTTAACCAATAATGTAAATTTAACAACAAGCGCACCGTTTTCGATTTCAAAAGACAACGTTACTTTCAGTACATCAACCACTTATACGTCTGCAGAACTGGCGACCAGCAAAACCGTTTATGCGCGTTTCAATCCAACAACACCAACTACCTCAAATGATAATATTTTACATGTGAGTACCGGCGCTTCTAATTTAAATGTAGCCTTAACCGGAACAGGCATCACTCCCCCTGCACATGTAGTTATTTCTGAAGTTTATGGTGGAGGTGGCAACTCTGGTGCAAGCTATAAAAATGATTTTATTGAATTGTATAACCCAACCAATGCTGCTGTTGATTTAACAGGCTGGAGTGTACAATACAATAGTGCTGCTGGCACAGCTGCCTGGCCAAAAACTGATTTAACCGGCAGTATTCCGGCTAAAGGCTTTTATTTAATTCAACAAGCTGTGGGTGCAGGAGGAACAGTAAATCTTCCTACACCAGATGCAATTGGCACTTTAGCACTTTCGGGAACTACAGGTAAGGTAATTTTAAGCAATTCCAATGTCGCTTTAACAGGAGCAAATCCAGCAAGCGCAACGGTAATCGATAAAGTAGGCTTCGGACCCACCGCAACAGGTTTTGAAACCGCACCAACACCATTGATATCGAATACAACTTCCATTGAAAGAAAAGCGAGCGCAACCTCTACTGCTGCTACTTTAGCTGTTGGTGGTTCAGAAGAATTTGCGGGTAATGGCTACGATACCGATAACAACAGTGCAGATTTTGTGGTAACAGCTCCCAATCCGCAAAACAGTGCTATAAAAGAACCAACCGGAGTTAACCATCTGGTCATTTCTGAAGTTTATGGAGCAGGTGGTAATACTGGTTCTGTTTACAGAAATGATTTTATTGAAATTTACAATCCCACTACTGCCACCGTTAGTTTAACAGGCTGGTCTGTTCAATATGCCAGTGCAACGGGAACTTCATGGCAGGTAACACCTTTATCTGGCAGCATTGCGCCCAAAAGTTTCTACCTGGTTCAGCAAGCTGCCGGATCAGCTGGAACTACTGACCTGCCTACTCCTGATAAGACAGGTACTATTTCAATGGCTGGTGGTGCAGGTAAAGTTTTACTGGCTAATGTGGCTACTGCACAAACTGGAACATTACCAACGGGAACACAGATTATTGATTTAGTAGGATACGGAACTACTGCAGTTGGTTTTGAAGGTACAGGTCCTGCACCAGTGCCAACAGCAACATTTTCAGTAGAACGTAAAGCAAGTGCCACCTCAACAGCAACGACACTTGGGGTTGGCGGAAGCGAAGAGTTCGCTGGAAATGGTTACGATACCGATGATAATGCTGCTGATTTTGTGAGCAAAACTGCCAACCCGCAGAATTCATCCCTGACAGAGCCCGTTTCAACCAGCGGGCCGTTCTTAAAAGTTACACCCATATCATTGGCTTTTAATAACCAAGCCATCAACACGACATCAGCTGCAAAAACTTACGTTTTATCAGGTGGTAATTTGACTGTTGCAACTACCTTATCAGTAACAGGCCCATTCACTATTTCGAAAGATAACGTAACATACGCTACCTCGCTAAGCTTTACACCGACTGATTTAACTGCAAATCAAACCGTTTATGTGAAGTTTAATCCTACTGCTAAAGGCAACATAACCGGAGCTATTTTACACACCAGCGCAGGTGCAACTGCTGTAAGTTTAGCTTTATCAGGACCAGCAATAGATCCCAACCAAACCGCTTTCAATTTTGAGAATTGTACAACAGTTGGTAGTTCAGCGCTATCCGATGGCTTTTATCAATACAGTGTTACGGGCGCACAAACCTGGGGCTGTACCACAAGTTTTGGGCACGATGCCAGTGATGCAACAGGCGCAGGAAGTGCAGGAAATGCATTGCAGATTAATGGTTTTTCGGGTGGAAATATCCAAAATGAAGACTGGTTAATTTCTCCGGCTTTGAATTTAGCCAGTATGAATTATGCGATTCTTTCTTTCTGGACCAGATCGGCATTTGCCGGAGATAAGTTACAGTTAAAAATCTCTACCAACTACACTGGCTCAGGAGATCCCGCGCTCGCCACCTGGATCAGTATTGATGGCAAATTCCCTGAAACTGCGAGCGACAAATGGACAAAATCAGACCATATAGACTTAACTGCTTACAAAGCTACACCACTTTATATTGCCATAGTTTACAATTCAACTACCAGTGCTGCAAGCCGCTGGACGCTAGATGATTTCGAGGTTAGGAATTCAAGTACTCCTCCCGCAGTGGATATCTCGGTATCACCATCCAGTATTAATTTCGCTTTCCAGGCTGTAAATACAACTTCGGCAGAAAGTACCTTCGGTTTTTTAGCAGGTAACCTAACCGGCGATGTTACGGTTACAGCACCGGCAAACTTTAGTATCTCAAAAACGAGTGGAGGTACCTTTACCAATACATTAACCTATACCAAAGCAGATATTAATAATACTTCTCCTAAGGTATATGCGAAATTTAGTCCTACAACCGTAAACACTACTTACACAGGCAATGTAACCATTACAACATCCGGTTCTGCCAATAAAACTGTCGCACTATCGGGTAATACCTTCGATGTTGCCAATACCCTTGAAGTGGTAAACTGGAATATAGAATGGTTTGGAAGCCCGGCGCAAGATCCTTCAAACGATGCTTTGCAGGCTTCAAATGTGGGTACCATTGTTAGTAACCTGAATGCAGATATTTATGGTTTTGCTGAAGTTGTGGATACTACTTTATTTAGAAATACAGTATTACCTGCCGGCTATGGTGTTGTGTTTAGTGAATTCGGCTCTTATGCAGATGATAAAGCGGACATTGATTATCCTTTATCACAAAAGTTAGCTTTCATGTATCGCACTGATCTCATTAAACCGATTAAAACGCTTGGAATATTAAGAGATACCTACAATCCTGCTGTGCCTGCTACCGCTGCAGATGGAACACCTTATAAAAACTGGTCATCAGGGCGCTTCCCTTATATGTTACAAGCAGAAGTGAAGATCAATAATAAAGTGGATACTGTTTACTTTATCGAGATTCACGCCAAAGCCAATACAGGTACACCAGCAGAACAGGTAGATTCTTATAACAGAAGAAAAGGTGGCAACCTCCAAATGAAAAACTGGATAGATGCTAATCTGGCCGGGAAAAAAGTAATTATACTGGGTGATTTTAATGATGTTTTAGATGCAGATAAAACCATCGCCCCAATGCCTGCTGGAACCGGAACATCTTATTCAGATTTCACCAAAGACGTGACTAATTATTTCCCGATCACATTACCACTGAGTTTAGCTGGAAAGCAATCTACCGCAGGTTTTAATACCGTAATTGATAACGTTATTATTTCTAAAGACTTAAATAAAAATTATGTTCCGGCATCAGCTGAGGTACTGGACGCTGTTAAAAATCTTGTTAACAACTACAGTTCTACCACAACTGATCACTACCCTATTAAATCCCGGTATTTGTTTGGAAATGGTGCACCAACATTGGCTAACATGGCTAATCAAACCATCTGCTACACCAATATGAATCAAACTGCAGCTGTGACAGGTATTTCAGCCGGTCCTGAAAATACACAAACCACAACGCTTGCGGTAAGTTCCGATAATCCTGGCCTTTTTGATCAACTGTCCATCGTTGCTAACGGTGCAGATAAGGCCACAATTACTTATCATCTAAAAAACAACACGAGTGCCGTTGCCAATATTACAGTAACGGTTACCGATAATGGCGGAACAGATTTTGGCGGGGTGAATACGACAAGCAAAAGCTTTAAACTAACGGTTAATGCCTTGCCAGCGATCAATATCAGCAGCAATAGTGGTCTATCAGTTTCCAAAGGCGAGGCTTTGATCTTAACGGCTTCGGGCGGAACGCAATATAGCTGGACAGGAAACGACATCAGCAATGGGCAGAATACAGCTTCAATAACCATCAGGCCAAAGCAGAGCAGTACTTATAAGGTAGCGGTAACTAATGCTAATGGCTGTACAACCGATCAAAGCATCAATATTACTGTAGTAGACGATTACAAATTAGAAGCTGGTACTGTGATTACCCCTAATGGAGATGGGATCAATGATAAATTCATCATTAAAAACCTGGATTACTATCCCAATAATACGCTGAAGATTTTCGATAAGGCGGGAAGAGTACTCTACACCAAACAAAGCTACAGCAACGATTGGGATGGAATGATTAATGGCAGTCCATTATCAGAAGGCACCTACTATTACATACTGGATATGGGAACGGGTATTGGGACATTTAAAGGTTATATCAACATCATCAGAGACTAATTACACATGAAAATATTTATCCACAACATCAAGCAAATTAGTCGTGTAGCCACCTTTTTTGCCACAACAACATTATTTTTGAACGCAGCTAAGGCGCAGATTCTGCCGTTAAATGCACAATATTTCCAAAATCGCTATCTGGTTAACCCTTCAATGGCAGGTATCAATGAAGGTTTCAATATCAACGGAGGTTTCCGAAAGCAGTGGTCAAATATTCCAGGCGCACCGATTACCCAGAGTATTACACTGGATCAACAGCTTAACAAGGTGGGATGGGGTGTAAACTTTTACAACGAAAAATCCGGTGGTATTCAACGTACTAAGGCTGTAGGAACTTTCGCTTATCACCTCCCCTTAAATAACGAGGATCAGAAATTAAACTTTGGTGTTTCATTTGGTGCGAGCCAGGATCGCCTGGATTTTGGAAGCGTAAAAAATAGCGATATTAACGATCCCTCCATTGCACGCTTTAACGACAGGGGCTATTATTTTGATGGAGATTTTGGTATTTCATATACATCCAATGGTTTAAATGTAGAAGGCGCAATTCCGAATATGCGTTCTGTTTTTAGAAACGATGATCAAAATTTTGCGGATAAACCAACCTTCTACTCAGCAGTAGGCTATAAATTTAATATTAGCTCCGGAATTAACGCAGTAAGTTTAGAACCTAAGGCCATTTTCAGGGGCATAAAAAATTACGATAATTTATGGGATGCCGGCTTGAATGCCAACTTCGCCAACGACAAATTATACCTGATGGGAATGTATCATAGCACACAGAACGCTACATTTGGAGTAGGGATGAACTATAAATCTACCTTATACTTTATGGCTTACTACAATACTGCTACCTCTGCAATTAGTGGTTATACGGATGGTGATTTTGAAGTGAATATCCGCCTGAATATTGGTAAAGCGAAGTAGTTATTGAAGGATGGTAAATTGAAGGATTGAATGAGGGAATGAGTGTGTGAATGAATGAGGGATTAAGGTGCTACAGTTACCATTCTATCATACACGCATTCAAAATTCAATTATTTCTCATAACAGAAGTTGAATGAGAGAATGAGTAAGGCTATTTGTCATTCTGAACGCAGTGAAGAATCTGGTAATATGAATTTAGCACTGCCATATTAATGATTAGCACGCATTCAAACTCAATCACTATCTTTACCCCAATGGCTAAAATTATCAACCTGGAAGCTTTCAAACAATTTTTTCGTTCTGGTCAGATCGGTGGTTTTTTATTACTGATCTGCGTAGCCATCTCTTTACTCCTGGCAAACACGGCCTCAAAGGATGGTTTTAATGCATTATTAGAAGCGAAAATCGGATTTGGTCCAATCAATTACAGCATTTTAGCCTGGATTAACGATGCATTGATGGCTATATTTTTCCTGTTGGTGGGATTAGAAATCAAACGCGAGTTGGTTGAAGGAGAACTTTCTTCAGTTAAAAGTGCTTCATTGCCGGTAATCGCTGCTTTGGGTGGAATGATAGTGCCCGCCCTCATTTATGCAGGCATTAACGCAGGGAAAAGTACTGCTTCGGGTTGGGGCATCCCCATGGCTACCGATATTGCTTTTGCTTTGGCGATCATAGCGCTGTTGGGCAAAAATGTACCGGCAAGTTTAAAGATATTTTTAGCTGCACTAGCCATTGTAGATGACCTTGGAGCGATCCTGGTAATTGCTGTTTTTTATACCAGCCAAATCCACTTTGACTACCTGCTCATGGCAACGGGAGTATTATTGGTTTTAAGTCTGATGAATTATTTTGGTGTTAAGCATCTGCTCTTTTATCTTATTCCGGGAATTTTTCTCTGGTACTTTATTCACCATTCAGGTATACATGCCACCATTGCGGGCGTATTATTGGCTTTTACCATTCCAACGAACGAAACAGATATCGAATCTCCTTTAGAAAAACTGGAACATGCTTTAACAGTACCCGTTAACTATTTAATTATGCCCACTTTCGCTTTGGCTAATACCAATATTTCCTTTGAAAAGGGAATGATTGCCGGGTTATTTTCCCCCTTGGGACTAGGAATTATTGTGGGGCTGTTTGTAGGAAAAACTGTTGGAGTGACTTTTTTTAGCTGGCTCGCTGTAAAGCTAAAATGGGCAACACTGCCATCTGGAGCCGGTTGGAAACATATTTTGGGTTTGGGTATGTTAGCCGGAATCGGTTTTACCATGTCGATCTTTATTGCCCTGCTTTCTTTTACCGATAGCCAGTTTGTTTCGGAAGCAAAGTTTGCAATCTTAACAGCATCAATTTTATCGGGCATAATTGGTTTTACTTTCCTGAAATCGATAAAATCAAAAACTGAGTAAAATAAAGAAGATGGAAAATATCAGCAGCAAATCACTGCCTCATTTTCCATCATTCAATCATTCAATCATTCTATCATTCTATCATTAACTTACTGCCATCCGCCGCCTAAAGAACGATACAAACCAACCACAGCATTGAGTTGTTCTGTTTTAATTGCAGCCAGTTCCAATTCGCTTTGTAAAAGGTTACCCTGAGCAGTAATCACTTCTAAATAACTGGCCATTCCGCTCTTAAACAGCAAACTTGCATTTTTAGTAGCTTGTTGTAAGGTTTGCGCTCTTTTCTCGGCCAAAGTATACTGACTTTTTAATTTCTCTACTTTAGTCAGTTCATCAGAAACCTCTCCTACAGCATTTAATACAGACTGCCTGAATTGGATTACCGTTTTTTCGCGATCTATCTTAGCCAATTCATAATTTGCCTTTAATTGCCCACGCTGGAAAATTGGTTGGGTAATCCCTCCTCCTACAACTCCGAATAAAGAAGCAGGCACATTAAACCAATTGCTTGCTTTAAATGAATTTACGCCACCACTTGCAGTAATTACTAAGGATGGATAAAGGCTGGCTTTAGCTACTCCCACTCTGGCATTCGCAACATTCAACGCTAACTCAGCCACTTTGATATCAGGGCGTCTGCTTAACATTTTTGAAGGAAAGCCTGCATTCAGTTCCTGAGGAATAGCAATCTTATCCAAACGATTATCCCTGCTGATTGCCTGTGGTAAAGTACCAATTAAAACACTTAAAGCATTCTCTTGCAAAGTCACATTCTGCTCCAGTCTGGGCACCAACTGGGCAGCCACTAACTGCTGTGCTTCAGCCTGTTGTACGGCTAAAGAAGTAACCTGGCCAGCACTGAATTGTAAATTAATAATCCTCAGGGTACTGTCATTTAATTTCAGGTTTTTCTTTGCGATTTCGAGCTGTGCATCCATCATAAGCAGGTTGTAATAACCTTGCGCTACGTTGGCAACTAAACGGGTCTGAATCGCTTTTCTTGCTTCCTGAGTTTGCAAGTAGCTCGCTAAAGCCCCCGCTTTCTGGTTGCGGATTTTACCCCAGATATCGGCTTCCCAGCTTAGGCCAAGGTTAGCACTGTAATCTTCGATATGTTTTTGCCCTGTAAACTGGCTTAAACTCAATCCGTTTAAACTGTTATCAGATGGGCGGCTGCTATTGGCAGCCACCTGTAATTTCAAATCAGGCAAATAGCCCAATTTAGATTGTTTAAACAATACATCCGCAGCATCGATATTTTTCAAAGCAATCTGCATATCTACATTCTTTACCAATGCGGTATCGATCAAACCTTGAACCGTTGGATCGGTAATAAAAGTTTTCAGGGATAAATCTCCAACACTGGATGAATCTCTGTAAATGATATTTCTAAACATTTGAGGTGCGATCCCAATAGGTGTTGCAACATCTTTAGAAACTGAACATCCGCTCCAAACTATCGCCAGGAGTAAGATGACATATAAATTAAACCGTTTCATAAACTACATGATTAATGGGTTTTTCATGAGGAATAACCACATTGCTTTTTTTAGAAATTTTTTCTTGAAGAAACTGGAACACAATAAAGAGTACAGGAATCACAAATAATCCCAGGATTACGCCTGACACCATTCCTCCTGCTGCACCAATACTAATAGAATGGTTACCTTGTGCAGACGGGCCGGTAGCGATACTCATCGGGAATAAACCCACCACGAAAGCCAAGGATGTCATGATAATTGGACGTAACCTCAACTTAGCAGCTTCTAATGCCGCTGCTACCAATGGTTGCCCTGCTCTTCTTCGCTGTGCTGCAAACTCCACAATCAGAATTGCATTTTTGGCCAATAAACCAATCAACATAATCAGCGCTACCTGTACGTAAATGTTATTTTCTATGCCAGTTAAGCCAATGGCGATAAATACACCAAAGATACCAGTAGGGATAGACAAAATTACGGCTAACGGTAAGATGTAGCTTTCATATTGTGCGGCTAATAAGAAGTAAATAAATACTAAACACAATAAAAAGATAACCGTTGATTGTCCACCAGAAGAGATTTCTTCTCTCGTTTGCCCCGAAAACTCGTAGCTGTATCCTGAAGGTAAATTCTTCTCTGCTACTTCTTCGATGGCTTTAATGGCATCACCAGAACTAAATCCGGGTTTCGGAATGGCATTTACCTGAATAGAATTGAACAAATTATATCTTGAAGCCGTTTCAGAACCGTAAATACGGGTCAATTTAACCAAAGTGTTAATCGGAACCATATCTCCTTGCTTATTTTTAACAAATACGCGATCAATAGAAGAAGGATCTGCCCTATCCTGAACATCTGCCTGAACCACTACCCTGTAATATTTACCGAAACGGTTAAAATCAGATGCCTGGGCACTACCAAAATAGGTCTGCATGGTTTGCAAGATATCTCTTACATCTACACCCAGCTGATCGGCTTTCTCATCATTAACTTCTAACTGTAATTGTGGGTAATCTGCTTTGAAACTGGTAAAGGCCACCGCAATCTCCGGACGCTTCATCAGTTCGCCGATAAAGTTCTGAGAGATACCGCTGAACTTATCAAGCTTACCACCCGTTTTATCCTGAAGCACCAAATCAAGTGCCTCTACGTTACTAAATCCTGGTACTGTAGGGAAACTGAATACGAAGAAACTACCGCCCGAAATTTTACCCAATTCGCCACGAACCACATTCATGATATCATTGATATCTTTCACTTTTCCCCTCTCTTCTGCTGGTTTAAGTAAAACGAAAACTACTGCCGAAGACGGACTGGTAGAATTGGTTAAGAGGTTGAATCCTGAAATCGCGGTTACAAAACGAGAAGCATCCAATTTTTTCAATGTATTTTCAGCATCAGTCATTACTTTGGAGGTTCCATCTAATGAAGTACCTGAAGGCGTATTCACCGCAATGGCGATAAAGCCCTGATCTTCTGTTGGTATAAAGCCCGATGGCGTTTTCTTCACCATCCAGATTGTTAATACGGTAATCAATGCCAAACCGCCTAAACTCACCCATTTGTGGCGTACTAAAAATTTAAGACCACCTACATAGCGATTGGTTAACGCATTAAAACTACTGTTAAAGCCACGGAAGAATTTCTGTTTAAAGCCTTGTTTTTCTTCTGTTTGGTGATGATCGGCATGATTATCTTTCAAAAATAAAGCAGCCAATGCCGGACTTAACGTTAAAGCGTTTACCGCTGAAATTACAATTGCGATGGCCATGGTGAAAGCAAACTGCCTGTAAAACACACCAGTTGAACCTTCCATGAAGCCTACAGGCAAGAACACTGCCGCCATAACTAAAGTAATGGAAATAATGGCACCTGTGATCTCATGCATGGCCTCTGTTGTAGCCACCTTAGGAGATAGTTTTTTATGTTCCATTTTAGCATGCACAGCCTCTACCACCACAATCGCATCATCCACCACAATACCGATAGCCAGAATAAGAGCGAAAAGTGTTAAAAGGTTAATCGAGAAACCAAACAACTGCATGAAGAAGAAAGTACCCAAAATCGCTACCGGAACCGCAATGGCAGGGATTAATGTAGATCTAAAATCCTGAAGGAAAATAAACACCACAATGAACACCAATATAAATGCCTCTACCAAGGTATGCTCTACTTGTTCAATAGATTGATCTAAAGCGACTTTAGTGCTGTAGAAAATATTGTGTTTAATTCCTGAAGGGAAATCTTTAGCCGACTTCTCCATTAATTTATTGATGGCAATCTGAATATCGTTAGAGTTTGATCCAGCCAACTGGATAATACCAATTACCACCCCTTTTTTTCCATTCAAACGGGTTAAGCTGTTGTATGAATATGCACCCAGTTCTACTCTGGCTACGTCTTTTAATCGCAACACCGAACCGTCTGCATTAGAACGGATGGCAATGTTTTCATACTCTTCTGGCTTGGTAAGCTTGCCTTTATATTTAATTACGTACTCAAAAACTTCTTTACTGCGCTCCCCAAATTTACCTGGCGCAGCTTCCAAACTTTTATCCTGAATAGCGCGCATAACCTCGTTAGGTGCAATTTTATGGGTAGCCATTTGCGTTGGGTTAAGCCATACCCTCATCGAGTAATCTTTAACACCACCAAAAATACTTGCCGAACCTACACCTGGGATCCTTTTGATTTCAGGGATAATGTTAATCTGAGCATAGTTGGCCACAAAAGTCTGGTCGTATTTCGATTCATCATCGGTGTACATACCAATGGCCATAATGAAGTTATTCTGTTGCTTTGCGGTGATAATACCTTGTTGTACTACCTCAGCAGGCAATTGACTGGTAGCCTGTGCCACCCTATTCTGCACGTTAACCGCAGCCTGATCGGGATCTGTGCCCAATTTAAAGAATACAGTAATGGCTAAAGATCCATCGTTACTGGCAGTAGAGCTCATGTAGCTCATATTCTCTACCCCATTGATTGATTCTTCCAGAGAAGGTGCAACAGACCTTAAAACCGTTTCAGCACTTGCTCCAGGGTAAACGGCAGTTACCAATACAGAGGGTGGAGCAATATCAGGAAATTGCTGTAGCGGCAATTTCGTTAAACCCAATACCCCCAGGATCACCAATAAGATGGAGATCACAGTAGCCAGTACGGGTCTTTGTATAAATATCTTAAACATGGTATTTCAATTATTTTTTAGAAATTAAATTGGCTGCTTTGTCGCTGGCCTTTTCTGGCTGGATTACCTGTCCCTCTTGCAAACGGTCCATTCCGCTTAACACAATCTGATCTCCGGCCTTAACACCATCTTTGATCAGGTAGTTAGTTCCACTTTTACCAATAACAGTGATGGGCAGTTTGCTCACCTTATTGTCTTTGTTCATGGTGAAAACGAAAACTTTATCCTGCATTTCAACCGTTGCAGATTGTGGGACTAAAATGGCATCATCATGTTTTAAACCTAAGCGGATTTTTCCGGTGTTACCTGAACGTAATACACCATTTGCATTAGGAAAACTAGCTCTTAATGTAATGGCACCCGTATTTTTATCGAACTGTCCGTCAATCATATCTATCCTTCCTTTAACAGGATAGGCAGAATTATCGGCCAATAAAAGTTCTACAGCCGGAAGATTTTTAATTCTATCTGCCGGAGTTTTTCCAGGGTATTTCGCATTGAAACTATTGAAGTCATTTTCTCCCAAAGAGAAGTATACATGTACTTCATGGATATCAGATAGCTGCGTTAAGGCGGTTTGATCTGTTGGGGATACTAAGCTTCCCTGTTTTTTAGGGATACGACCGATATAACCGCTAACCGTTGCCTTAACATTAGTATAGCCTAAATTGATCTGGGCTGATGCCACATTCGCCTTAGCTTGCTCAGCGTTTGCCTGAGCAATTTTATATGCAGCTTTCGCTGATTTCAATTGATAATCAGAAACTACCTTGTTTTGAACCAGGGGTGTTAATTTATCAATTTCGAGTTGAGCGTTTAAAATAGCTGCTTCTGCAGCATGTAGGCTGGCTTTTGCGTTGTTTAGAGCCTCACGAAAAGGGTTATCATTGATTTTAAATAAGGTTTGCCCAGCCTGAACATATGCACCTTCATTCACCAAAACACTTTGCAGGTATCCGCTAACCTGTGGACGAACATCAATATCAACAGCACCCTGAATAGCAGCAGGATATTCGATAAATGTAGTCTCAGTTTGCCCGGCAATTAAACTTACCGGAAGCACTGGCGGTGGTGGGGCCGCTGCAGCCTGTTCTTCTTTAGGCTTACAACCATTTAATAGTATGAATAGGAGGGCGAAAATTAAAACGTATCTAACAATGATAAACTGTTTAACACTGTTAAATAACAAAAACAAGCGATGTAGAGATTTCATATGAATTAAAATTAAATTGGATTTATAGTGTATAAATAATTTAACAGTGTTAAATTATTGTTTTTAAAAAAATTAACTGTTAATGGATAAAGTGATGCCTTTAATTGCATCCTTTAAAATTTGTTGGTTAATGTCATCAGTAGTTCTTCCATTCGGGCGAACCAGGTTGATCGAAATCAAACCATGAATAATCGACCAGTAAGTGTAGTACTTCATGCAGATGTCGTTTTCCGAAACGGGCTTCTTCACAAATAATGACTCAATTACTTCACCAAGCATATTACCTACATTTTCTGCTTCTGCTAAAGAATTCTTCACCGTACAGCAAACCATATCGACTCCATACATGAGCTGATAAAATTCTTTATTGGCAAAGGCAAAATTCCAGTATGCAATCCACATAGCCTCCATTTTATCTGCCGGCAGTTGTTGGCTGTCTCTCGCCTCCCGAATATCTTTAGCTAAAATTAAGTATCCTCTTCTCGTAAGTTCGAGTAAGATTCCTTCTTTATTAGGAAAGTACTCATAAATGATCGGTGCAGTGTACTCTATCTCGTCGGCAATTTTACGCATACTCAGCGCCTGCCAACCTTCCTTTTGCACAATATCCAAAGCAGCGTCCAGAATTTTAGTTCTGGTTTCATCTTTTAATCGAAGAATTCTTTCCTTGCTTCCCATGACAGATATACAGTTAAATAATCTAACACTGTTAAGCAAAGGTAGAACCAATTCAGAAATTGAGGATCATTAATTTGTCATAAACATTTTATAGCTTAGGTGAATATTATTAAAAATGCTCTTCATGAAGGGGCAAAGCCCTTTTTATGTGAGAAATAATTTTTAAAAAAATTGTCTAATGATTTTCAGAGAAGCCTTAATAACTGACATACCCGAAATTCAGATTGTCAGACATACTGTCAAAGAAAATACCCTATCTAATCCCAAATTGGTTACAGATGCCGATTGTGAGGATTTTATAACCAATCGAGGTAAGGGCTGGGTTTGTGTCATCAACGGACAAATTGTCGGATTCTCCATTGTCGATTTAAAAGATCATAATGTGTGGGCTTTATTTTTAAGACCAGAACATGAAGGAAGAGGCTTTGGTAAAACACTTCATCACTTAATGATGGACTGGTATTTTGATCAGACACAAGATCTGATTTGGTTGGGTACTGCTCCCAATACCAGAGCGGAAATATTTTATAGTTTACAAGGCTGGAAGAAAGTAGGCATTGTAAATGAGGCTGAAGTTAAATTCGAAATGAGTTACGATGATTGGAAATAATTTAGTGTAACTAATTAAGCTACCCCAGGCCTGCAGAAACTTAATGATACCGTCGTAGCAAGATGTTACTATGAATGCAGTTAGAATCCATTGTATAGCGTTCCTGTTATTCTGAACGCTTGAAGAATCACGAAGTGATCAGCGAAGCTAATCTGTTTTGACAGCGTGCCGATCATTAATTTGGCAGTGCTACATGTATATTAGCATATCATCGCTGGGGTTCTTCAAGCGTTCAGATGACAAAAAACTTATGCCCGAAACTTCTTCATAAACCCTTCCACGCTTTCTTCAAGGTTACCATCTGCGATAGCTTTCACAAAAGCGGTTCCGATAATTGCTCCATTGGCATACTCACATGCCTTATCAAATGTTTGCTTGTCGCTAATTCCGAAACCGATCATCGTTGGATTTTTAAGATTTAATCCTTTAATTCTTGCGAAATAGTCTTCTGTTGTATTTCCAACCTCCAGATTTTTTCCTGTGGTGGCTGATGAAGACAATAAATAAATAAATCCATTTGTTAATGAATCAATTTTATGGATGCGTTCTTCAGCAGTTTGTGGCGTAATTAAGAAAATATTGCTCAACTGGTGTTCTTCGAAACAATCTTTATAAAACTCTTCATATTCTACCATTGGTAAATCCGGAACGATACATCCGTCTACGCCTACTTCAGCACAGGCTTTACAAAAATTTTCTACTCCAAATTGCAACACTGGGTTTACATATCCCATCAATAAAACAGGAATGGTAACGTTTTTACGCAAATCTTTTAATTGCTCAAACAGCACTTTAAGTGTCATGCCCTGATCTAAAGACTGTTTGCTACTCGCCTGAATTACCGGACCATCGGCAACAGGATCAGAATAAGGAAAGCCGATTTCCAAAATATCTGCCCCTGATCGTTCAAGTGCTTCGGCAATTTGGACAGTATCTCCGATATTGGGATATCCGGCGGTATAATAAATGGATAATATATTTTTCTTCTTTTCGAAGAGTTCTTTTATTCTATTCATTGTTCGAGATTTGAGATGGGTGTGATTTGAGACCTGAGTATAGTGCTCAATCCTCACCTACAGGTTAAAATATTTGATATAAGTTTCTAAATCTTTATCTCCCCTACCAGAAAGACAAACCACTACATTTTCTCCGCCTTTAAATTGCATTTTTTCCAGATAAGCCAGGGCATGTGCACTTTCAATTGCAGGAATAATACCTTCCAATTGGGTACAAAGTAAACCTGCTTCCAAACTCTCATCATCAGTAATGGATACATATTGGCCACGACCGGTTTTAAATAAATGGGCATGTTGGGGACCAATTCCAGGATAATCCAGACCTGCAGAAACAGAATGGGGTTCTACCACTTGTCCATCTTCCGTTTGCATTAAAATGCTTCTACTGCCATGTAAAACGCCTTCCTGACCTAAATAAGTGGTGGCTGCTGATAAACCGCTGCTTACACCTTTACCTGCTGCTTCCACTGCAATTAATTTCACATCTTCATCATCCATAAAATGATAAAACATCCCCATGGCATTGCTTCCACCGCCTACGCAAGCCAGAACATAATCAGGTTTATCACTTCCGGTTTGCTCTAAAAGCTGCTTTTTCGTCTCCTCAGAGATAACGGATTGAAAAATAGCTACCATATCGGGGTAAGGATGCGGGCCCACCACTGAACCAATAATGTAATGCGTATCTACCGGATTATTGATCCAATCGCGCATGGCTTCATTGGTTGCATCTTTTAGTGTTTTGCTACCGGATGTTGCTGCTACTACTTTTGCGCCCAGCATTTTCATACGGGCCACATTAGGTGCCTGGCGCTCAATATCTACTTCGCCCATGTAAACCACACATTCTAAACCACGGAGCGCGCAAACAGTAGCAGTAGCTACGCCATGCTGTCCGGCACCTGTTTCAGCAATAATCCTTTTCTTTCCTAAACGCTCTGCCAATAAAATCTGTCCGATGGTATTGTTGATTTTATGGGCACCTGTATGGTTTAAATCTTCTCTTTTAAGGAAAATATTAGCACCATATTTTTGCGAGTACCGTTTGGCTAGATATAAAGGCGAAGGCCTTCCTACATAATCCTTTAATAACTGATGAAACTCCTTTTGGAAATCAGCATCATCAATAATCTTCAAATAATTCTGACGCAATTCTTCTACATTCGGATACAGCATTTCGGGAATGTAAGCTCCTCCAAAATCACCGTAATATCCTTTTTCATTTACCTTATATTTCATGATATTTCTTTCTAATTCTCGCCATTCAAAAAGAAAAGCGAAGGTATATTTATTTACTTGTCTGCTATTATCGCTTTAAAAGCACTTACTTTTTCAGCATCTTTCAGGCCGGGTTCAAATTCAAATTTGCTATTAATATCTAATGCATAAAGGCGTGGATCCTGAATTTCTTTAATGGCTTCCGCATGCGCTAAATCTATCCCGCCACTTAAAAAATAAGGTTTTGAGCCTTGGTACGCTGCTAATATCCGCCAATCAAAGGTCTTTCCAGATCCGCCGTGTGCTTTGGTCTTAGTATCAAATAAGAAGTAATCTACGTGTTCGTTGTATGCTTCCAGTGTTGAAAAACCGAATTCTTCGTCTACGCCAAAAGCTTTGATCAGCTCTAAATGGGGTAATTGACTTTTTAAATGGGCGCAAAATTCCGGAGATTCACTACCATGCAGCTGAACAGCTTTTAACTTGTTTGTATTTACCTGTTTAGCAACAACTTCAATGCCCGTATTTACAAAAACACCAACCGTTTTAATCTCTTCCGGAATATATTTAATGAGTTCTGCAGATACTTCATTAATAAAACGTGGCGATTGCTCATAAAATATAAATCCAAGATAATCTGGTCGCAATGCTGCTACAGCTGCAATATTAGCAGCATATTTCATTCCACAAACTTTTAACTTTAGCATGCTAACAATTGTTTAAAGCTATTTAATGCTTTTTTACTCATCAACGATTGTTCTGCTTCGTAATAACAATCTGCAAATGAAGATTCAGGTTTAATGGTTTTAATAGCCAGTGCCGAATTACATAATACGACGTTATTCTGTACATCAGTGGCCTCACCATTTAAAACATTCATAAATATTTTGGCCGATGATTCAACAGTGTCTCCACCTTTGATATCTTGTGTAGAAACACGCTCAAATCCCATGTCGTTCAGCGTTAAAATGTGTTCTCCTTTATTGGTGAAAGTCTTCACATCGCAGGTAAGTGAAACCTCATCATAGCCTTCTAATGCATGTACAATAGTATAATTTTTATCCGTTTCCTGATATAAATAAGCGTATAAACGAGCGAGTTCTAAACTGAAAACGCCCACCATTTGATATTTGGGATGCCCCGGATTAACCATTGGCCCCAACATGTTAAAAAATGTTTTTACACCTAGTTCTTTACGGATTGGTGCTACAATTTTCATGGCAGGGTTAAACAAAGGTGCATGTAGAAAGCAAATACCCGCACTGTCTAAATTTCGTTTTAAAATATCCTGATCGCTGGTAAAAGTATAGCCCAGGTACTCCATAACATTCGATGAGCCACAGCCAGATGAAACGCCATAGTTACCATGCTTAGCCACCTGATGGCCTGCACCTGCAACAACGAAAGATGAAAGTGTGGAAATATTAAATGTATCCTTTCCATCCCCTCCTGTTCCACACAAATCAATTAATTCATAATCAGCTAAATCAGTTTTTACACAGATATCCAGCATTGCATCACGAAAGCCCTGTAATTCATCAACTGTAATATTCCGCATGGCATATGCCGTGATAAAAGCGGCAATTTGCGAAGAATTGAATTCACCCTGGGTAATGGAAATCAAAATATTTTTAGCTTCTGCCCGGCTAAAAGTTTTATTCTCGAATAAATGATTTAAAATTTTTTTCATCTCTGTATCAGCTAAGTCCTGCAAATCTATAGGGTTTAAGGACTAAAAATTTTGCATAAAAAAAAGGATTGCTTTTGGGCAATCCTTTGGTGTTAAATAAATATTTTAAAATATACACAATAGAAGTTGCCTAACGAATTTCGTTATGCCACCACCAATTGTTATTTAAGTTTTTAATTATCATGTTACACAGCAAATATTGAGATAGTTTTTTAAATTTCCAAAATCTTTGTGAAAAAAAGTATCAGGAATCAAGCATTGATTATTTTTCGCCTTTCATTTTTCGTCATTAGCACAGATCCAACCCAAACTTTCCACTTTATACTTTCCACTTTCAACTTTGCACTTTCCACTCATTTATCGCTTATCAGCGGATTTTTCTCCTTAGCAAACAGTTCAAATACTTTTTTATCGGTAAACTTAGGGAACAGTTTATTCATCCAAACTGCAAGTTTGCCTTGTCCTGTCATGATAAGTGTTCTTTTACGCTGTTCAATACCATCTGCAATGTTGCTCGCTACTTCTTCCGCGCTCATCATTTTACCTTCTTCCATACTGGTCTCACCATGCGCCGCACCATCTTTAGAAAGCGCTGCTACCCGAATATTAGAGGTTGTAAATCCCGGACATGCCACCATCACATGCACACCGGTTTTCAACAGCTCAGTGCGTAAAGACTCCATAAAACCATTCATGGCAAATTTAGAAGCTGAATATCCCGTTCTTCCCGGCAAACCGCGGTAACCAGCGATAGACGATACTCCTACTATGCTTCCTTTAGCTTTTAAAATTTCGGGCAAAGCATATTTGGTACAATAAACAGTTCCCCAAAAATTAACATCCATTAAGTTTTTGAGTACTGCCAGGTCTAAATCATTAAACAACGCACGCATAGATAAACCTGCATTGTTAACAAGAATATCAATCTTTTGGAATGAAATCATTGCTTGTTTGATAATCAACTCACAATCTGCCTCCTGGCTTACATCTGCTTGAACTGCAACTGCCCTGACCTGATATTTTTTCTCTAAATCGGCCGTTATTTCACAAAGCGTAACATATTGACGGGCAGCCAGCACCAGGTTCGCTCCACGTTTAGCGAATTCTTCCGCACAAGCTTTACCTATTCCGCTGGAGGCTCCTGTTATGATGATTACTTTATTCTTTAAATTCATTTTTTAGTATCGAGTGTTTAGGATCAAGTATTTAGTATCAAGTATTTAGTATCAAGTATTTAGTATCAAGTATCAAGACCGGGTGTTACACTGCCGTCTTTTATTCTTTAGTAGGATCTTGCACATTCTACTACATTAATTCAATTTTTAAAATAGCGGGTTGCTTCTGCAACTTTATCTGTATTGATGATATCGGCACCTAAACCCTTAAGTAAATCCCAGCAAGCCTGATTATCAGGCGCTCCCCAGAACCGCATGGGTTTATTTAATCGGTGTGCAGACTTAACAACTTTACGAAGTTTCTTTTTGTCGGACTTTGGAATTTCGCCAATTCCCTTCCATTTGGAATAAGTAGCAAAATTATCACTGATCATGGTTACACGTTCCAAATTTTCTGCATTGTATTTTGCATGAGGCAATCCATCAAAAAATAGCCATTTAGGATATTGATGAAAGGTCGTACTATCAGGTCTGGCTCCACTGATCACAATTTGAAAAGCATCTGGGTTTTTATCCTTGTTGAATATCTCTCCATATTTTTCAATATCTCTTTTCAATCTGGGATAAACCAAGCTCCAGCTTTCCTTAACATCAATCATCAGTGTTAAACCGTAATTGGTTTTTACCCCTCTAACCTTATCATTGTTAAACCGGCTTGCCAAAGGTTCCAGATAAAGGCGATCGAGTGTACGGCTAAGGTTTTTATCTTTTTTGCTATGGGCAACGATTAATGAATCTCCAATGAGGAAAATATCAGCCTCTACCTGGGCGGCTTGATAAGCATAGGCTTCGGTAAGTGGACTCGAATGTGTATAATCGTTATGAGAATGAATTTTAACCTGCGCATTTAAACGTATTGTTGAAGCGCAAAAAAGGAGAATTAAGAATATCCTGTACATTATTTCATCATTGCGGTTTCATAAGGTACCCGGGTAATAATCGATCTGCCCAAAGTAATCTCATCTGTATATTCTAGCTCACCGCCAAAGGCAATACCCCTTGCAATTGTGGTAATGGGAACGTTAAACTCTTTTAGTCTTTTATAAAGATAAAATAATGTGGTATCACCTTCCATATTCGGACTTAATGCCAGAATCACTTCTTTAATCCCACCTGCAGCAACCCGATCTACTAATCCATCAATAAATAAATCGGCAGGGCCAACACCATCCATTGGAGAAATTAAGCCCCCTAGAACATGATAAACGCCAAAATATTGCGCAGTATTCTCAATAGCCATCACATCTCTCGTATCTTCCACCACGCAAATGGTTTCTTTATCACGCTTGTTTGAGCTACAAATTTCACAAATCACATGATCCGATATGTTTCTGCAAATGCTACAATTTTTTATTTCGGCTTTAAGCCTGATCAGCGTATTTCCAAACAGATTAACCTCTTCCTTTTCTTTGTTTAAAAGATGTAACACCAATCTTAGTGCTGTCTTTTGCCCTACGCCAGGTAATTTAGAGAATTCGTTTACCGCATCTTCCAGCAGTTTGGATGAAAAATTCATACTACAAAAATAATTAAAATAGTTGATTTGTTTAAGACCATCAGACTGCTTAAACAGCCGTTGAGTTAGGCACGGCTCCATATTCAGTTCCCAATTCAAGAGCCTCAAATCTCAGCACTCAAATCCCTGCCTCAAATCTTCTATCTCATATTGACATTAGAAGCTAATTTCTTACATTTAACAGCTTAACAAAAAAACTATGTCGCCAACCATTCTATTGTGTTTTTTGATCGGATACTTTTTAGTCCTGATTATTATTTCATTTGTAACTTCTCAAAAATCGTCAGACAATTCTACCTTTTTCATTGCTAACCGAAACTCCAAATGGTACCTGGTAGCCTTCGGCATGATTGGAACAGCCCTTTCTGGCGTAACTTTTATTTCTGTTCCGGGTGAAGTGGGTGCTCCTGCCGGAAATCAGTTTCAATACTTTCAGTTTGTTTTGGGGAATGCAGTCGGTTTTATCATCATTGCTACAGTTTTATTACCGCTGTATTACCGAATGAAACTAACTTCTATATATGGCTATATTGAGCAGCGACTGGGGCATTACAGCTATAAAACAGCTGCTTCCATTTTCTTACTAAGCCGCACATTAGGCTCTGCAACAAGACTTTACCTGGTTGTTATTGTTTTACAACGATTTATATTCGATACCTACGGAGTTCCTTTTTGGTTAACGGTATTAATCTCTTTGGCGCTAATCTGGTCATACACTTTTAAAGGTGGATTAAAAACGATCATCATTACCGATACCTTACAAACATTCTTTTTGGTACTTTCTGTTTTTCTCACGATATATTTTATTTGCAATAGCCTGGATTTCAATATACCAGAAGCCTTTGAGAACATCAAGAGCAGCAGTTATTCTAAAATATTCTTCTGGGATGATTTCCTGACCAATAAGTTCAATTTTAGCAAACAGTTTATAGGTGGGATATTCGTTACCATTGCCATGACTGGATTAGACCAGGATTTAATGCAGAAAAACCTGAGCATGAGCACGATTAAAGAGGCTCAAAAGAACATGTTTAGTTTTACCGGTGTATTCGTAATCCTAAATGTTTTTTTCTTAAGTGTGGGTGCACTTCTGTACATTTTTGCCGCTAAAAACGGTATCGATATCCCTTTAGATCACCTTACCGGCAAGCCCAGAACAGATTTATTATTTCCCGAAATTGCGCTTAATAATTTAGGCGCCGTACCGGCAATTATCTTTATGCTGGGCTTAACAGCCGCAACATTTGCTACTACCGACTCGGCCTTAACGGCACTAACCACCTCTTTTTGTGTGGATTTTTTAGGTATGGATAAAGCAGAAAACCTGAACGCAGAAAAAGCAGTAAAGAAACGCCATGCCGTACACGTAGCCTTTTCTATTCTGATGTTTTTGGTCATTATTGTAATCAATGCGTTCAATAGTTCCTCTGTAGTAAGCTTAATTTTTCAGATTGCTTCTTACACCTACGGACCACTTTTGGGATTGTATAGTTTTGGTTTATTTGTAAAAAAACGTGGCCTGCATGATAAATTAGTTCCATTAGTTTGCATTTTATCGCCTTTTTTATGTTACTTGCTTGCAACGTATTCTACTCAATTGTTAGGAGGATATGTTTTTAGCGTAGAATTGATTTTAATTAATGGTTTAATCACTTTTATAGGTTTGTTGTTCATTAGTAAAAAGACTGATAAGCAAACCAGATTTTAATTTTAGAATAAAAGTATATGACGAGTGAAGAAAAAATTAGAAGTGCTTTTGAAAATAAAGACTGGCAGGAAATTAAAGTAACAGACTCCTGGCAGATATTTAAAATAATGGCTGAGTTTGTAGACGGCTTTGAAAAACTGGCCAAAATTGGCCCTTGTGTTACCATTTACGGATCTGCCCGTACAGCCCAAACCAACAGGTATTATCAACTGGCAGAACAATGCGGAAAACTTTTAACCGACCGGGGTTACGGAGTAATCACGGGTGGAGGCCCCGGAATTATGGAAGCCGGTAATAAAGGTGCGCATACCAATGGAGGTAAATCGGTTGGTTTAAATATAGAATTACCCTTCGAACAATTCCATAACAAGTACATCGACCACAATAAACTTTTAGAGTTTGATTATTTCTTTGTAAGAAAGGTGATGTTTATGAAGTATAGCCAGGGTTTTATTGTTCTCCCTGGAGGTTTTGGAACAATGGATGAACTTTTTGAGGCGCTTACACTGATTCAAACAGGTAAAATAGCACGTTTTCCCATTGTTTTAATCGGCACTGATTATTGGGGTGGTTTAATCGATTGGATCAAAAATACCATGCTCCAAAAAGAGCATAATATCCATGAAGAAGATTTAAACCTCTTCCGATTGGTAGATACTGCCGAAGAAGCTGCCGAACACATTTTCCGTTTCTATGATAAATATGTTTTGAAACCGAACTTCTAATTCGATTTAGCTTCCTGAAACACAAAATAATTGAAGTGCTTGCATTTGTAAGCACTTTTTTATTGCATGATGGTCTTGTAACAACTCAGTAAAACTACTATCTAAAGGTAAAATGAAGGATTAAGCCATTTGAAAAAACAATTGGTTTAATTCTATGTTTTCAAATTCTCTTGATAAGAAGAGTATATTATTAAAATAAATCCTTTGGTGAGATGGAACAGTTATTAAATTGGAGAAAAGGTGTATTTGATAGCAATTATCAGGTATTCAACAAGGGCTTACTGCGATTCTCATTGAACTTCAGTACCTGGAAAAATGCGGCTATTGCAACAACGCAAAGTGGAATTTATCTTTTAAGAAGTGAGGGTTTTAGTCACCCTGAAACCAGGTTAATTAACAATAAAAATGAAACACTGGCCGTCATCCGTTATGATTGGTTAGCTTTCAAGGCCAAAATTAATTTAAACACTGGTGAGGAGTTAGAATGGACCTTTCAAAATACCTGGTTAAGCAGATGGTCAATTAATAACCACACCGACAAGCAACTTTTATTTAATGCCTCAACCGGGAATGGCCTTGTCCATACCAACGTAGACGACGACCTTTTGATTATCCTGGGCTTATTTATCAGAGAGTACTATGCAAGAATTATTGTGTTGCTAATGCTAATCGTCTTTCTTCCTTTATTTTTCAGGGGCATTTTTTGATCATAGCTGAATTTATATTACTGTAATATATTTTCACGGAAGATGGAAGGGTCAGCATACGGCATCCACACTTGATACTTGATACTTGATACTAGTACTAACTACTTGATACTAGTACTAACTACTTGATACTAAAAAACTAATCCAATATTTCAAAGATACGCTCTGTTGGACGCGCAATTACACCCCTGTTTCCAGAAATAACTATAGGACGCTCAATGAGACTGGGATTATCGACCATCGCTTTTATCCATTCGTCATCACTAAATGATTTTCCTTTATATTGTTCCTGGTATATTGTTTCTGTTTTTCTGACCAATTCTTCGGGCTTGATGCCTAACTTTTGAATAATCTCTGCTAATGCTTCAAATGTTGGAGGTGTTTCCAGATAATAAATAATTTCGAAATCAAGGCCGCTTTCCTGTAAAATGCTGAGTGCCGAACGGCTCTTGCTACAACGGTTATTGTGATAGAATTTAATCATGATATCAAAAATTATAATCCGCTTACACCACCACTTACCACCAGTTTCATGGCATCTGCAGCACTCATATCTAAATCTACCACCTTATCCCGTTTCACAATACAAAGCTGTCCGGCAAAAGAATAGGAAAGAGGAAAATATACTGCAACATCCTCATGAAGATTCAGTTTTGTCAGGTCGTTTTGAGTTAAAAAACCAATTTTCTTCATACCCCCCTCTACTTCAACCAAAACCGGGTGATTAAATTTCTTTTCATCGCCTACAAAGGCCTCAGTAAGATCCTTAATAGATGAATAAATGAAGTTAAGTAAGGGCAAACGGTGTAAAATACGCTGGAACCAGTTATACATGGGCTCAGTTACAAAATTCGTAACAAAAATCCCTGCGGTTAAAATAATGGTAATTACTGTTAATAAACCTAAGCCGGGTATATTCCTGCTTTCTCCCGTTCGTGGATCTACACCCAGAATATTATTAACATTTAACCAGCTATCTACGGTAGTTACCGCCCATACCACAATAAAAATACTGACTGCAATAGGTACAACAATCAATAAACCTTTAATGAGATAATTTAAAATGGCTTTCCCGATTCTGTTCATGCCGCAAAATTAGCGTATTTGTTTTATTGTTTAGTTGTTTATCTGCTTAATTGTTCAACTGTTTAATTGCCTAACTGTATAACTGTTTATTCGTTGAGTTGTTTAGCTGCTGAGTTGAGCATATCGCCTAACCAATGACTATTGCCCAATGAACTTAATTGTTTAACTGTGGAATTGTTTAATCGTTGAGTTGTTTAGCTGTCGAGTTGAACATATCGCCTAACCAATGACTATTGCCCAATGAACTTAATTGTTTAACTGTGGAATTGTTTAATCGTTGAGTTGTTTAGCTGTCGAGTTGAACATATCGCCTAACCAATGCCAAATGCCCAACTAACTAATTTCTATTCATAAAAATATACCCTTTTAACTCTTTGAGAAATATTGGTTAATATTTCATACGGGATGGTGTTGATATCTTTTGCCAACTGTATGATGGTATGGTCATGGTTGAAAACGATGGCTTCATCACCTGACTTAACATCTACATCAGTCACATCGAGCATCGTCATATCCATACAAATAGAACCGATAGTGGGCACCAAATGTCCATTGATAATCATTTTGCCTACACCATTACCAAATGCGCGACTATAACCATCCGCATAGCCAATTTTTACCGTTGCAATTTTCCCTCCCTTAGGCATTATGCCCCTCCGACTATAACCAACAGTTTCTCCAGCTTCCAGTACCTTAACCTGAGTAACCGTAGTTTTAAGAATCATTACCGTTTGAAGGCCCCTGTTTTGAAACAATGCTGAATCAAAACCATAAAGTCCTATACCTAATCGTACCATGTCCATTTGTGCATTTGGCCACCTGCTTATGCCAGAAGTATTGGCTATGTGCAAAAGTGGTTTATAACCTAAAGTATTCACCAATTGATCTGAAATTTGTTTGAACTGATCAATTTGGTATTGCGTAAAACCATCATGTTCGGCTGCATCACTGGCTACCAAATGCGAGAATATACTTTGTACTTTTATTTTGTCATTATTCTTTAAGGCTTCTTTTAAGCTACTGATTTCAACACGGTCAAAACCTAATCGATGCATGCCACTATCTATTTTCAAGTGTACCGGATAATTGAAATCGTAATCTGATAAAAACCTGATAAAACTGTTCAGAATCTCCAGACTATAAATTTCCGGTTCCAGGCGATGCTTAATAATCGCTTCGAAGGCAGATTCTTCCGGGCTCATCACCATAATCGGCAAAGTAATACCAGCCTTCCGCAAAGCAATTCCCTCATCAGCATAAGCAACGGCCAAATAATCTACCTTATGAAACTGCAGCAAGTTAGCAATCTCGAAACTCCCGCTCCCATACGAAAAAGCCTTCACCATGGCCATAATCTTCACTCCTGGCTGTATTTTAGAACGATAAAACTGCAAATTGCCAACCATAGCGTTCAAATCTATTTCTAAAACAGTATCGTGAATCTTCTGAGTTAGAAGTTTACTAATCCGGCCAAATTCAAATCTTCTGGAACCCTTTACCAATATCGTTTCGTGGCTAAAAGAGATACTTGGAAAAGCTTCAATAAAAGCATTGGTATCATCAAAAAACTGACTATCAATATTAAAGAAACTTTTATAGGCCGCTATGTGCTTTCCTATGCCGATCATTCTGTTTACCTTCTTTTGGATCAGTAATTCTGCAATTTCCTTATAAAGGTCCTGATCCGTCTTCCCGGTCTCGAATAATTCTGAGAGAATAACCGTTTTTTGATCATGCTGATTCTGTTGGTTTAAAAAATCCAGTGCAATGGCCAGCGAGGAGATATCTGCACTGTAAGAATCATCAATTATCGAACATTGATTAATTCCATTTTTTAATTCTAACCGCATACTCACCGGACTAATTTTTTCCAGCCTCAAATCGGCTTGTTCCGGTGTGTATCCCATTGCCAATAGTGTTGCCCAGCAAATCATTCCATTTTCTATCGAGGCACGATCTTTAAAAGGGAGTATACATTCTATTTCGGTATGCTGATAAAGCGCACGGAGATAACAATTCCCTTCAATTGGCTCTACCGCAATAATTTGCAAATCAGCAGCTTGCTTACTACTCCAGCTAAAATGTCTTTTTCCTGGAAGTTGCTTTGCATTAATTTCTGTTATGTATTCTGGAGAATAAATGAGGAGATCGGCATGCTTAAAAAGCTTTAGCTTTTCCAATAATTTTTCCTTTTTAGAGCTAAATCCTTCTGCATGGGCCTCTCCTATATTGGTTAAAATCCCGATTTCGGGATGAATAATTTCTTCCAGGGCTTCCATCTCATTAACGGCGGAAATTCCCGCTTCAAAAATCCCTAAATTGTTTTCAGGTGTTATCTGCCAAACCGACAAAGCCGTACCAATTTGAGAATTATAACTTTTAGGACTACGAACAATATTAAAGTCGACTGCCAGGAGCTGGTATAACCATTCTTTAACAATTGTTTTTCCGTTACTTCCTGTAATACCTATAGTTCTTAAATCAAATTGTGAGCGGTGGTAGGCGGCTAATGTCTGCAGCGCTTGTAATACATCAGCAACTATAATGAAGTTACAACCGGGATATTGATCAACATACTTTCTATCGCTGATTACAAAATTTCTTATTTCTTTTTGGTAAGCATCCTTGAGAAACTCATGTCCATCGCGATGTGATTTCAGTGCAAAAAACAAAGAGTTTTCAGGAACCAGGATAGAACGGCTATCAATAACCAGGTATTGAATAATTGCTTCGCTATCTACAAAAACGGCATCGGCATTTAAAACTTGAACAACTTTAGAAACAGTATATATTGAGGTCGACATCCTTTATAATTTCAAAAAATTACAATATGGTTTTATTTTTTACGAATTTCAGCAATTAATTATGAAAAGTAGTAACCAAGCTCCAATTTTAGACAAAAAACAAGCACTGGTAAAGGCCGAACATTTTTGTGCATATCAGGAACGTTCGCAAAAAGAAGTAAGGTCCAAACTTCTAGACTGGGGAATGCGTGGTGATGAGTTGGAAGAAATTATCAGTGATTTAATTTTAAATAACTTTTTGAACGAAGAACGCTTTGCCATGAACTATGTATCCGGAAAATTCAACATCAAAAAATGGGGTCGCATAAAAATTAAACAGGGCCTAAAATTAAAGGGTGTTCCAGAAAAACTCCTTCAAAAAGCATTGTACAGTATAGATGATGATGCTTACGAGAAAACACTAGCAGATTTAGCGGTAAAAAAAAGTAATCTACTCCATGAAAAAGACATATTCAAGCGGAAAATGAAGTTGATGTACTATCTACAGTCGCGGGGTTTTGAAAATGATTTAATTTTAGTTGTACTGAAAGCCAGCAATTTAAATTAAATATTAAATTTTTAATAAAAAATCCCTTGACAGAAATAGAAATCTCTCTATATTTGCATCACCAAAACGAAACACAGTATCGGTTTTGTAAATGCGAAAGTAGCTCAGTTGGTAGAGCACGACCTTGCCAAGGTCGGGGTCGCGAGTTCGAATCTCGTCTTTCGCTCTAAAAGCCTTCTTTACCGGAGGCTTTTAAATTTAAAAGGTTAATCACCTGCTCGGGTGGTGGAACTGGTAGACACGCAGGACTTAAAATCCTGTGACCCTAAAAGTCGTGCGGGTTCGATTCCCGCCCCGAGTACAAAGCTTCGAAATCTTCGAAGCTTTTTTTATTTTCAATAGCCTCATCAATACTCTTCAAGAAGGCCTTTATCAGTATATTGTTCTAAAATATCCTTGAATGATGTTAAATTTTTAAATTCTTCAGTCTCTGATGGATGATCCAAAATATAATTCATATCCTCTTCTTCCTTCAAGCATTTTAATTCAATATATTTTTGATCAAAATTATTCACCAGTTTGAAATACTCAATATCCTTCCAAAATCTAAATTCATCTCCAAATACCTCAATACCATCAGGATTAATTTTTATTAAGGGCTTTTCCTTTTGTATATCTATTATTCTTTTTATCCTGCTCCATAAGCGCCATCCGGCAAAAACGACCAGGAGAAAAAGAAAAACTAAAAATCCACTGTCTTCAGGAGACCGATATCCATCGCTCTCGATATACAAGCCAACGAACCATATGAGCACACAGGATAAAAACAAAAAATTCAAGAAAACATAAAAATAATGCTGTCCAGATACAGGTTTATCTGCATATATAACCAGGGTATTGCTCTTTTTTTTATTCAATGTTTATATAATTAGAAGCCATTTAAGCATTAAAAATTCAGTTAATTTATAGTAAAGCGGGAAATCAGCAATTTATTACGACATTATTTTAGCAAAACACATTTTCACTAAAATACTTATAACTAATCAAATGCAGCAATTAAAGTCAAAAGACAGTACAAACCGACAAGATTATTTTTAATTATTTTTTGATTTAAATTATAAATATCTATATTTGCAACCCCAACGAAAACATAGCATATGTTTTCGTTTAGGCGAAAGTAGCTCAGTTGGTAGAGCACGACCTTGCCAAGGTCGGGGTCGCGAGTTCGAATCTCGTCTTTCGCTCCAAAAGCCTTCTTTATCGAAGGCTTTTAAATTTAAAAGGTTAATCACCTGCTCGGGTGGTGGAACTGGTAGACACGCAGGACTTAAAATCCTGTGACCCTAAAAGTCGTGCGGGTTCGATTCCCGCCCCGAGTACAAAAGCTTCGAAATCTTCGAAGCTTTTTTTGTTTACAGGTATTTTACAATTAATGTTGTAAATATCATCCTTCCGGCACCCTACATTTGTCGCATTCACCTACTCATAGATTTAATAACACCTGCTATCTTTACGATATAAAATTTAAACATTTATGGAAACAGCAAAAACAATTAGCATCACGGTATCTGCAACAGTAAATGCTCCGGTAAGTAAAGTATGGGAATTCTGGTCAGAACCTGCACACATAACCCAATGGACCAACGCATCTGATGACTGGCATGCACCTTATGCAGATAACGATTTACGCAAAGATGGAAAATTTAAAACTACAATGGCTGCTAAAGACGGAAGCATGAGTTTTGATTTTGAAGGTGTATATAGCAATGTTATAGTGAATGAGTTAATTGAATATGGCATGGCTGATGGCAGAAAAGTTGCTGTAAGTTTCAAGGGTGATGGTGATACAACTGAAATTATCGAAACCTTTGATGCAGAAAATACAAACCCTGTAGAAATGCAAAAAGGAGGCTGGCAAGCGATTTTGAACAACTTCAAGAAGTATGTGGAAGAGCAATAGCTATTGAATCCATAGACGCAGTCTTTAGTCATCATAAAACTCATTGGAGTTGGAATCTGTTTTTTCAATGTTTAACAGCGAAAAACCAGCAATCATTCAATGTAACTTTTAAGTAGCAGCTACTAAATTCGCGCAAGCTTGTTTATATTGTATTACAATTCAAAACCTAGCTCATGGATCAGAAAATCATCAACCTTTACGACCAGTATACACATAGTCAGTTAAACAGAAAAGACTTTATGAAAAAACTGGCCATTCTGGCGGGAAGTACAGCTTTAGCTTTGACAATCTTACCCATGCTGGAAAACAACTATGTTGCTGCTGCCGATTTTAATAGTGATGATATTGAAACAGAAAATATTACTTATCCTGGGGTTGAAGGAGAAATGAAAGCTGTTTTAGCCAGACCTAAGGGCAAAAAGAAGTTGGGCTGTGTGGTAGTGATTCATGAAAACCGGGGCTTAAACCCACATATTATTGATGTAACCAAAAGAGTCGCAGCTGAAGGTTTTATTGCCCTGGGGGTAGATGCTTTATCGCCTTTAGGTGGCACACCTGCAGATGAGGACAAAGGACGCGAACTCATTGGCAAACTTGACCCCGAGAAAAACCTGCAAAATTACCTTAAAGCATTAGAATATCTGCGCAACAGAAAAGATTCAAATGGCAAAGTTGGCTGTGTAGGTTTTTGCTGGGGTGGTGCCATGGCAAACAAACTTGCCGTTAATGATCCTAAATTACAAGCAGCTGTGGCTTACTATGGATCTCAGGCTAATGTTACCGATGTACCCAGGATTAAAGCAAGCCTGATGCTTCATTATGGAGGTTTAGATGAACGCATCAATGCAGGAATTCCCAATTATGAAAAGGCTTTAAAAGAAAATAATATCGATTATCAACTTTTCATTTACGATGGGGTAAACCATGCCTTTAACAACAACACTTCTCCTACTCGTTATAACGAAGCGGCAGCTAAACTGGCCTGGAGCCGAACAATAGGCTTATTTAAAGCTAAATTAATTTAATAATAATTGATAAATCCTTCCCTTTTCGCCTGCTAAAATAAATGATTTTCCCTTTTTAACCGGCTGGATGGCATTAAAGCTCTGGTCTGATATCTTCTTCCAGGTATTTCCGCCATCAAAGGAAATATCAGTACCAGAAGTTCCGGTAGCAACCAGGGTTTTAGCATTTAAATAAGCTACACCTGAACGATAACCAGAAATCGGCATTTTGGGTTTTTGCCAGGTTTTACCCCCGTCGGCGGTTAGCAGTATATTATTATCGTTTTCTTTGTCTTTAAGGTAATTCCCACCTACAACTACACCATGTTTGGCATCGTAAAAATCGATTGAAAATGGACCTGTAGAGTTCTCACCCTGCAAGATCGGACACTTAAAAACCTTCCAGGTTTGACCATAGTCTGCACTGAAATAAACATTAGACACTTTTCCCCCGGTAGCAACCCATACTTTACCACCCGCTTGTGTTTTAATGGTGGTTCCACTCGCTGCAAAGGCGGCCTCTCCCTCTGCCATTGCCAATACCAAATTGCCCGAAATATCCTTCCAGGTTTCTCCGGCATTCAGGGTTTTAAGCAATTGCATTTTACCTTTAATCGGATCACCGAAAACGATACCTTTATCTCGTCCCCAGAATCCCATTCCATCTAAAAATATAGCTGAATCTAAGTTCTTGTAATGCTCAGTCCAGCTTTTACCGCCATCTATAGTTTTTAAAATAAAAGCTGGCGACCCTGCATTAACAATAATGGCTTGTTGATCGTCAAAAGCTTCAATATCTCTAAAATCCAGCTTTTCAAAACCCACAGGTTTCATCCAATCGAAGCTACGTCCACCATCAGTAGATTTCCCAACAGAACCATTACTTCCACTTGCCCAGATTATTTTATCGCTAACCACACTTAACCCACGTAAACTGGTCTTGTTGTTTTCGGTAAGCGCTTTAAATGTAGTGGTCTGTGCTACACAAAAAAAAGGTGCCCAAAACAGGCACCAAAGTATTTTTTTCATTTGATTATTTTACCCTTCTAAATGTTTCTGAACGTCCTAAAAGTGATATTCCGATGTATCCCCTTACATTTAAAACATCATTTCCCTTTAAAGTCATATTACAACTGTAAGTCTTTCCACTCTTCGGATCATATATTGTACCGGCAGTCCATTTTTTATCGTCATAAACGAAGTCTTTTAAGATTTCCAGATTTAACAGCGGTCTTCTCTGTAACTTTTCATCAGGATTCTTCGCATCTAACTTAGGTTTTCCATTCAGGTTGGGCTCTTTCATCCAGGCCAGTTTGCCATAATATTTATCCCCTTTCTTATAAATTTCAATCTGTCCTTCGCCTGATGGATTTAGCCATTTGCCTAAAATCGCATCTTTACTTTGTGCCAGCGCGGAAAAAGAGGTGACAATAAACAGCAACATGAATAATGGTAGCTTTCTCATTTTTTATTTACAGTTAGTTATTAAAGATAATGAATTGGATTTATCTCAAAACAATTTCCCGGGACAAATGATTAAGTTTTTTTAAAAAAAAGATATCCATCATTGAAAAGTAACAATTCTGCGTTATTTGATTTGCATAATTATTGATTTGAACCGAATACTTTGCTTATAGCACCTTGTAATAAATTTGCCGTGTAATTTTCACACTATGTCCCGAACAGCAATACGTTATTTAGCATTTGGATTACTTTTTTTCAATACTTTAACTACCAACGCTCAAACATTAAGCTTGAAACAAGCCGTCAATGCAGCGCTTAGCAATTATGGCACAATCAAGGCAAAAAACAATTATGCTCAGGCCTCGAAATCTGGTGTAGTACAGGCGAAGCGAGAATATTTGCCCAATCTGAATCTCAGTGCCCAACAAGACTACGGAACCATTAATGGTCAGAATGGGCCACAGTATGGTCTGGGTGGATTGGGAACAGCCTCCTCGGGTCCAGCCTTGTCATCACAAAACTGGAACGCAGCTTTTGGGGCATTGTACCTGGCTAATGTAAATTGGGATTTCTTCAGCTTTGGCAGGATCAATCAGCGAATAAAAATTGCTGATGCGATTTATAAAAGAGATCAGAACGATTTGGAAGAAGAGAAATTTCAGCAAGAAATTCGTGTTTCCGCTGCATACTTAAATTTATTGGCAGCTCAGCGACTGACTAAATCACAACAAAAAAACTTAGAAAGAGCAATAACCTTTAAAAACACGGCAGTAATCAGGGCAAAAAATGGATTGATTGCAGGAGTAGACTCGTCATTTGCTAAAGCTGAAGTATCCAGCGCCAAAATTGCGTTAACCAAAGCGCAAGATCTGGAGCAGGAACAAGCCAATAAACTAGGGGTTTTGATGGGTGAAACAGCTACCACCTATACACTGGACACCAGTTCAATCAGTAGAATTCCAATCAACATGCTTAATGATACTGCAGTAAAAAACAGCCATCCTGTCTTAAAGTTTTACCAGAAACGGATAGAAGTAAGTAATGAACAGCTGGGTTATTACCGCAGACTTTACTACCCCAGCTTCTCATTATTTGGTGTATTTCAGGGACGTGGTTCTGGTTTTAGTTCAGACTATCTAATTAACCAACATGCCTACACCAGAAATTACTTTGATGGGATCAATCCCGTACGCGGAAACTATTTGATTGGAATAGGAATGACCTGGAACCTGTCTGGTTTATTGAAGAATGCCCCTCAGGTACGTTCGCAACAGTTTATCAGTGAAGGGCTTAAAAACGAATATGAGCTCGCCCATCAACAATTGAAAGCGCAACTCGCATTGGCGGATAATAAGTTAAAAAATGCCCTGGCCAATTATACAGAAGCACCCATACAGGTAAAGGCAGCTTCAGATGCCTATCTGCAAAAAAGCACCTTATATAAAAATGGCTTAACAACCCTGGTCGACCTGACCCAGGCACTTTTCACCCTGAACCGTGCAGAAACCGACCGTGATATTGCTTACACTAACGTTTGGCAAGCGCTATTACTGAAATCAGCAGCGTTAGGGAACTATGACTTATTTATAAATGAATTTTAATCCAGCTTACTACAAATGAACTTAATACGTTTCGCACTTCGCAAACCCATTTCCATCCTCGTATTAGTTGCAGGATTATTCTTTTTCGGTATTGGTGCCATCAAGCAGATTAAGGTTGATATTTTGCCGCAAATGAATTTGCCGGTGATTTATATTGCACACCCCTTTGGTGGTTATACGCCAACCCAAATGGAGGCTTATTTTGGCAAACAATACATCAATATTTTGCTTTTTGCCAATGGGATTAAAAGCATTGAAACCAAAAATACCCAGGGTTTAATGCTTATGAAACTTACCTATTACGAAGGAACCAATATGGCCCAGGCAGCCTCAGAGCTTAGTGCACTCTCCAACAGGGCACAGGCCATATTTCCGCCGGGTTCACAACCTCCTTTCATTATCCGCTTCGATGCCTCTTCACTTCCTATCGGACAGCTCGTACTGAGTAGCCCTGTAAGAACCAATAATGAGTTGCAAGATATGGCCAACACCTACGTACGTTCGTCATTTACTGCTATTCCAGGATTGTTAGCCCCGGCACCTTTTGGGGGAAGTCCGCGTACCATTGAGATTAATGTAGACCCAACACTCTTAAGGTCTCATAATCTTACTGTAGACCAAGTGGTTGAGGCAATCCGGTTAAACAATCAAACTGCGCCATCAGGAAATGTCAGGATTGGCGATAAAAACTACATTACCCCTACCAACTATACCATTAAAAAAATAAAGGACTTTGAAACCATCCCACTCTTTAAAGGAGGCGTGCAAAATCTTCTGTTGCGGGATGTGGCAACCGTTAAAGACGGAGCTGATTTAACGGCCGGTTATGCTTTAATAAATGGCAAACGTTCTGTTTATCTGAGCATTGCCAAATCGGGTGATGCATCCACCTGGGATGTGGTTAAAAAATTAAAAGAGAATTTGCCTGCCATTCAGAATACGCTTCCAGAAGATGTTAAGCTATCTTATGAATTTGACCAGTCGGTTTACGTCATTAATGCAGTAAAAAGTTTGATCAGCGAAGGTGCCATCGGAGCAATTCTCACAGGTTTAATGGTTTTGCTTTTTTTAGGCGACAAACGCGCGGCGCTCATCGTAATTTTAACTATTCCTACTTCTATTATTGCGGGTGTTTTATTCCTCAAACTCTTCGGACAAACGATCAACATCATGTCATTGAGTGGTTTAGCATTAGCTATTGGTATTTTAGTAGATGAATCAACAGTTACGATTGAGAATATCCATCAACATTTTGACATGGGTAAACCCAAAGCGCTGGCCATTTGGGATGCCTGTAAAGAAATTGCATTTCCTAAATTATTGATCCTGTTTTGTATACTGGCGGTATTTGCACCGGCATTTACCATGTCGGGCATTCCGGGAGCTTTATTTTTACCATTGGCACTTGCCATTGGTTTCTCCATGATTGTTTCTTTTTTCTTATCTCAAACTTTCGTGCCTATTATGGCCAACTGGCTGATGGTCGCCCATCCAAAGAAAGGAGCATCCCAGCACCCCGGAATTACACAGGATGAGGCCGATTTTGTGGCTACCGGCTTGCCACTTGAAAGCGAAAGCGATACTTTAAATCAGAAGAAAATACTGGTTGAGCGGGAAGATTTCAATAACGATGGTAAGATTTCCTATTTCGAGCGCTTCAGAAATCGCTTTATGCGGTTCATCGATCGAATCCTACCTCATCGAAAATCTGTTGTATTGATGTATCTCGTGTTGGTTATTGCTGCCGCTGCGTTACTTCTGGCCAATATCGGGAGAGATGTATTACCTAAAGTGAATTCCAGCCAATTCCAGCTCCGCATGCGTGCACCCGATGGAACGCGTTTAGAGCGTACTGAAGAGAAAGCCAATAAAGTGCTTGCCGAACTAAAAAACATGGTTGGTACAGCGCATCTTTCTATCTCATCAGTTTATGTAGGTCAGCATCCGGCACTCTTCTCCGTTAACCCGATCTATCTCTTTATGGGTGGTCCGCATGAAGCTGTTTTTCAGGTTAGTTTGAAAGATTACCATGTAGATATGGATGAATTTAAAGATAAACTCAGGGGCCGAATCAAAGAGATGATGCCGGAGGTGAAACTTTCATTCGAGCCAATTGAACTTACAGAAAAGGTTTTAAGCCAGGGTTCCCCTACTCCCGTGGAGGTTAGGATTACCGGAAAAAATAAAAAGCTAAACGAAAAATATGCGAATAAAATATTGTCTGAGCTAAAGGAAATCCCGTACATGCGTGATGTTCAGATTGCCCAACCTATAAAATATCCATCACTTAATATTAATATTGACAGAACCAGGGCAGCGCAATTAGGCGTAGATATGAGCGACATAGCCAAATCATTGGTGGCTTCTACCTCTTCATCACGTTATACGGATAAAAATGTGTGGTTAGATGAAAAAATAGGGCTTACCTATAATGTTCAGGTACAGGTTCCTTTAAATCAGATGCATAGTAAGGATGATATTGGCGAAATTCCATTATTAAGAAATGCAACCCGACCGGTGTTGAGTGATGTTGCTACTATTGATGCAGATACCACTTATGGAGAAAATGATAACCTTGGGGCAACACCTTATTTATCAGTTACGGCAAACCTATATCATACCGACCTGGGAACTGCCACTAAAGATGTAAATAAAGCCATTAAAGATGTGGGTGAACTACCGAGAGGATTAATCATTAGCCCAATTGGCTTAAGCAAAGTGCTGACAGAAACCCTGGACAGTTTGCAATCTGGCTTATTTGTGGCAATTGTTGTAATATTTTTAATGCTCTCGGCTAATTTCCAATCCTTTAAAGTTCCATTGGTTATTTTAGCAACTGTACCAGCCGTTGTATTGGGATCATTGCTTTTGCTTACTTTAACAGGCTCTACGCTCAATCTCCAATCTTACATGGGAATTATCATGTCTGTCGGGGTTTCAATAGCCAATGCTGTGTTGCTGATTACCAACGCAGAGCAACTGAGAAAAAATAATGGAGATGCTTTAGCCTCTGCAAGGGAAGCCGCAGCACTCAGGTTGCGCCCAATTATTATGACCAGTGTGGCCATGGTGATGGGTATGTTACCTATGGCGATTGGACATGGAGAAGGCGGCGATCAGGTCTCTCCGCTGGGCAGAGCGGTAATTGGAGGTTTAGTGGCATCAACTTTTGCCGTATTAATTATCCTTCCACTCGTTTTTGCATGGGTTCAAGGTAAAGTCTCCACAACATCTATCTCGTTAGATCCGGAAGATGAAGAAAGCACACACTATATAAAAGGTTTAAAAGAAAATAAATAAACGATCATCAGGAATGAAAACAAACATATTTCACATCTCCATAATCAGCACTGGCATATTGGCATTAACCAGTTTATATGGATGTGGTAGTGCCGAAAGTAAAGTAGAACCAGCAAAAGAAAAAAAGACAGTGATAAGCACCTTTAATCTTAAAAAAGATAAGCTTTCAACTGCTTTAAACTTACCTGGCGAATTGATTGCCTTGCAACAGGTAGATTTATATGCCAAAGTAAGTAGTTTTGTTCAAACCCTGAAAGTAGATATCGGTTCTGAAGTAAAAAAAGGGCAGTTGTTAATGACTTTGGAAGCTCCAGAACTGAGTTCTCAAATGGCTGCTGCAAAATCCCGTCTAAAATCACAGGAAGCACTTTACACTGCAAGTAAGGCTAACTATAATCGATTATACGAAACCAGTAAAACTCCCGGAACCATTTCTACAAACGATTTAGATCAGGCTATGGCCCGAAGAAACTCAGATTTGGCCCAATTTGAAGCTGCAAAGGCAGCTCTAAAAGAAGTTGGTGCAATTCAAAATTATCTGGAAATTCGTGCACCTTTTAGCGGCATCATTTCTGCCAGAAATGTGAATTTAGGTGCCTATGTTGGGCCATCAGGTAAAGGTTCAGAATTGCCATTATTTACTCTTCAGGATCAGCGCAATCTACGTTTGGCCATTTCTATCCCTGAAATTTATACAGGTTACCTGAAAGCTGGAGATGAAGTAAGCTTCAGTGTTAAATCGCTACCCAGCCAAACCTTCAAGGCCAAAGTAAAACGACTTTCGGGTGCATTAGACCTTCGTTTACGTTCAGAACGTGTGGAAATGGATGTTCCTAATTTCAGTAAAACATTACTGCCGGGTATGGTAACCGAAATTAATATACCCTTACCTGCTAATGCGAGCACATTTATTGTAAATAAAAAAGCAACGCTTGATACCAGCGAAGGCCTGTTTGTACTGAAGGTTAGTGGGGATAAAATAGAGAAAGTAGCCATAAAAAAAGGTAGGGAAACTGATGATCAGGTTGAAATATTTGGAGATTTGAAAGAAGGTGACAAATTAGTTGCAGAACCGAGCGAGGAAATGCGCGATGGTATGAGCATTAAGTTATAAATTTGTTTCTAATTCGGTTTAATCATGTTAGCCAGGCAACAAGAGCTTTATACAGTTAATAAAAGTGAATCCCTTGAAGATTTCTACAACCGGTTAAAAATTAACCGCCCTGAAATGGTTATGCCCAGCTTGAGCATGGTTAAGGATATGGGACATTTTAACGTATTTAGAAGATCTAACTACTGTTCCATCACCCCTTCCCCCTATAGCCGAAGAGATTTCTATAAGATTTCACTTATTATCGGATCAGGAATCCTGCATTACCCCGATAAAAGTATCGAAGTAAAAGAGCGTGCTTTGTTGTTTACTAATCCTAATATTCCCTATGCATGGGAAGGTATTTCTGAAAAACAGGCAGGTTATTTTTGCCTTTTTACCGATAATTTTATCCATTCGCGTAATGAAAGTTTGAGAGAATCGCTTTTATACCGCATTAACGATCATCCAATTATAGATATTAATAAAGCACAGGAGCGATGCTTAGACGCACTCTTTACTAAAATGATGGAAGAAATGGATGGCGAGTATGTGCATAAATATGACCTGTTGCGCAATTATGTACAACTTGTGGTTCATGAAGCGTTGAAAATCCTGCCTTCAGACCAGGTTGCCAAACCGAGCACAGCAGCAGTGCGTTTAACTTCATTATTCATTGAGCTATTGGAAAGGCAGTTTCCAATAGGCTCCACAGATCATAATTTAACACTTAAAACTGCGCACGACTTCGCTGGCAGGCTATCCGTTCACGTAAATCATTTGAACCATGCGGTAAAAGAAGTAACAGGAAAAACGACTTCTGAACATATCTCCAGGAGAATTGCTACAGAAGCCGTTGCCTTATTGAAGCATACTGAATGGAATATTGCCCAAATTGCTTATTGCCTGGGTTTTGAATACCCCGCTAATTTTAATATTTTCTTCAAACGCCAGATGCAGTGCACACCTGGATTTTTCAGGAAGTAAAGAGTTGGTTAGAGGGTGAGTTGTTTAATTGTTTAACTGTCCAATTGTTTAACTGACTAGACGCCTGAATTGCAAACTGAAAACTGTTAACTGAAAACTGTATAATTGCTGAACTAATTAACTGTCAACTGTTTAACTGACTAGACACCTGAATTGCGAACTGAAAACTGTTAACTGAAAACTGTATAATTGCTGAACTGTTTAACTGTCCAATTGTTTAACTGACTAGACACCTGAATTGCCAACTGAAAACTGTTAACTGAAAATTGTATAATTTCTGAACTATTTAATTGTCAACTGTTTAACTGACTAGACGCCTGAATTGCCAACTGAAAACTGTTAACTGAAAACTGTTTAATTGCTGAACTGTTTAACTGTCAACTGGTAACTATCAACTGAAAACTGCCAACTGAGAACTAAAAACTGAACTACTTAGAAACAATTGGCAAATATTTATGGCGATAGGCGTAAAAAAGGAACAAATTGAATAAAAGCATTACACCAACCATTGGTAAATCTTTCGGAGCTAAACTGGCGTGATAAAGAAAGATGTTAAGTGTTACCGGAAAAATGATTAGCGCTGCCAATGGAGCTGTTCTTCCGATTAACAACAACACACCCGCCACAAGTTCGGTAGCCTTGATTAGTGTCATTAAGTATCCCGATGCCATAACACCTGTCATAAAAGTGGTTTGGTCTGCTGTCATTTTGGGTGGATCAGGCATATAGTTTGCAAAATAACTTACCGAAGCAAATAAATACATGGCTGCTAAAAGCACTCTTACAATAATAACTGCGATTTTCATATTCTATAATTTAGGTTTATTGATTAAAAATAACAAAAAACATAAAGATATCATGTTTTTTATCAACAACTTAGCGCTTAATTATTTACGATCGTATTCGTAATTAATCATCCATTGCACACCAAATTTATCGGTTACCATACCAAAAAGTGCACCCCAAAACATTTTTTCCAAAGGCATTTCAACCTTTCCTCCTGCTGCAAGTCCGCCAAATAAGTGCTGTGCTTCTGCTTCACTTTCTGCATCGATACAAATAGACATTCCAGTGCCATAATTAACCGCAGGCATAGGCGGCATAACATCTGTTCCCATTAAAATGTTACCACCCACAGGCAATGCAACATGCATAATCTTATCCTGATCAGCGACTGGCATTTCTCCGCACCCTGATGTATCCTTAAAACGTTGCAAGGTTAAAAACTCTCCACCAAAAACAGACTTATAGAAGTTAAATGCTTCCTCGGTGTTACCATTAAAATTCAAATATGTATTTATTGCTTTCATTGTTATTTTATTTTTCTTCCTGTTGGAAGGTTATTATTAATTTGTATTCACTAAACTTATCCACGCTGTTACTATCTTTTGAAGCGCTTCCTTTTGCACTTCAATATCATCAAGGCTATAAAATCGTGCTTCCCGCCTATCTTTCCAACTGCCTAATAATAAAGGTGATTCGATCATATTACCCTCATAAAAGATAAAAATGAGCTGTACATACCCTTTTGCGCGAAGATTGAAGGCTGCCATATCCTTATGATAATAGAAACTTGGCGCATTCCATTTCACACGTTCCGCTAGCTTTTCATCCGCCTGCAGAATAATTGAGCGCAACCTTTCCACTTCAACCTTAAAAGGATGCTCAAGGTTATCCATAAAGGTGTCAACCCGTTCTTTACCTGAAAGTTTATTTTGAACGTTCATATTTTTACAGTTTACTGAGACTGATATCCATCCACTTCTTCCAACAGTTATTTTCGTACTGCTCCCATACTCCTACAATTTCATTATCCTTAAATTTACCTTTAAATCGAAGATCATCTGCTTCAATGCTAATTTTATCATGCTCTATTTTCATAGCGGAAATAGAAATATTTCCCTCGTTATCAAACGATTGAGCTCTGAACACATCTTCCAGCTCATCGTAGTGAAAAATCTCTATAGATTTAGAGATTAGATCACCAATTCTCACATTTACATGATGGAGCAAAAAAAAGTTACCATCAAGCCATTCGTAAATATCCGAGCCTTGAATAATTGTGCCATCTGGTAGGGTCCCCTCCGTCTTCCAATTACCTACAAAGCCATTTAATAGATCTAAAGTACTGTTTCTCATACAGTTTCTGTTTTCGCGTTCTTCAGCTGTTCAATCATCTTATTCAGCTGATGAGTATGTCTTCTGGTGTGGTAAACGATAAAATAAACAACCTCTAAGCGGGTTAAATAACCAAAAACTGGCAATTCAAAGGCTGTACATGTTTTGGTCCAATCCAATTTCCCAATTATATTCGTCAGTTTATTTTCTACAGCCCTGAGATCAGCATGCAGCCGATCGTAATCATAATCCTTCAGAATTGGATAAACGAAGTCGGGAGATTTCATCTTGTTATTCAAATCTTCTAAAATGGTTTTTATTTGCGTTGCATTCAGGTCTGCCGGCCGGCTGGTTTCGGTTGTTGGTCCATTAAATACATCTGTAAAGCCATCATTTGCCATTGCCATGTGTTTCACTAGCTGGCCTACTGTCCAGCTTCCGGGAAAAGGCACTTCATTAATTTGTTCTTTCGGGCAGGATAAAAAAGTCGATTCAAAAGCTGCTAAGGTCGACCTTAAGTCATTAATTAAATTTTCCATCTTTTTTACATATAGTTCATACCCGGATATCCTAATAACCTGCGCCAAAGTGCAATCTGGCCTATACAGTTGGCTTCGCGGTAAGCTGTAAATGAAATCATATCAAAGTAAGTCATGTCCATTCCAGGCATCTCAAACTTGCTTGTCAATTGTGCTTCATCTGCATTTTGCAGAATTTCCAATAAAATGGGTGAAATCAGATTCCAGTCTTCTTTAAATGCTTCTAATGTTGGATAGGTTGCTTCATCGATAATCCCTTTATTATCCACGAATAAATCTCCTGTTTTAGATTTCACTTTTTTACCCAGCGACTCTGCCAAAAAAAATCTCCCCTGCACAATGCTTCCTGTAATCCAGGCGATATGATTGGCTTTCGTATCCAATCTTTTTTGAGCGTCAGTTTGAGCAATACCATCTAAAGCTCTCAGTAAGAAATCGGTATGCATCTCATACAATACCAATGTCCCATACAACTTGCTACTTTTTGGTTCTTTTTTCATTGTCTTTCCTTGGTTGATTAATTAATTTAAAGTTACAGGGAAAGGAGCGCTGAAGCAGTTGCCGGAAAAGTCAATATTAGGGGGTGTTTAAGACATTTTTCCTATATTTACTTTCTACTCTAACCCAATAAATATGAAAAACGTAGGTATTTTACTTACCAGGCAATATAAATTATTGAGCATTGCTGCCATTTTAGATGTTTTTGATACAGCGAATCGATTTCAAACAGAAATGGGCTTAGAAAAACCTTACGAACTCAAATTAATCAATTTAGAAGACAATACGGATGGGTTCTTTAACAGATATGCGATGCAATCTTTAAAAGATGATCAAAGTTACCAGCTGATTATTATTCCTGCATTTTCTACTGATGATATCCGTACCGCACTCTCACAAAACGCAGCCTTCATTCCATGGCTCACCCATCAATATCAGCAAGGAGCTGAGATTGCTACCGTTTGTACCGGTGCTTTTTTATTGGGTGCAACAGGTTTGTTGGATGGCAAAGTAGCAACAACCCATGTGGATGCGAGCAATGCTTTTTCCAGCGCCTTTCCGCATGTTAAACTCAAAGCCGATAAAACGGTAACCCAGGATGGCCGCTTGTATACCAGTGGTGGTGCAACCTCCTCGTTCCACTTATTACTATACCTTTTACAAAACCATTGTGGCAAAGACATAGCCATTAAAGCAGCGAAAGTATTCGCCATTGATATGGACAGGAATAACCAGGCTTACTTTAGTTCTTTTCAACCGATCAGGCACCATAATGATGACCTGGTTGCTTCCGCACAAGAGAAAATCGAAAGCTGCTATCAGGATGTAGCCACTATTGAAGAAATGATAAAAGATATTCCATCAAGCAGAAGAAATATTGTACGTCGTTTTAAACAGGTTATTGGCATAACGCCAATAGAATATCTTCAGCAAACTCGTATCGAAGCTGCAAAGAAGCTTTTAGAACAAACTGGTCAGCAAATGACAGAGGTAATTTACAATTCAGGATACAATGATCCCAAAGCTTTTAGAAAGGTTTTTAGAAAAACTGTTGGTATGACCCCCACGCAATACCGGGATAAATTTCAAACACGATAACAACCTTAATACAATTTTGTTACCCTACATTTCAACAGATAAGGGCTGAACAGAGCCTTTAATTGGTTTTGCGTACTTTTGCACCTATGCTCAAAATCGGAATCGCGGAAGATGATCTTAAAATCGCCGGGCTTTTAAAGTCGGCCTTAAACGAAAATGGATACGAGGTCGTGGGCGTTCATGATGGAATAGCTGCTCTGGAACTTTTTCTCCATGAAAACTTCGATCTCTTCATTGTTGATATTATGATGCCAGGATTAAATGGAATCCAGCTTTGCAAGCATATTCGCGACAACCAGATCACTACCCCACTTTTAATGCTTACTGCAATGGGAACGGTAGATGATAAAGTAACCGGATTAGACGCAGGGGCAGATGACTATCTTGTTAAGCCTTTCCACCTCAAAGAGTTGCTGGCACGAGTGGCCGCATTACTTCGCAGACAGCCAGCCAATATCGCCACATCTACACATCTGCTCTGTTTTGAAGATTTGTGCTTAGATACTTATAGCAAAGAGGTTTCAAGAGCAGGAAAAAACATCGAGCTGAGCGCTAAAGAATTTATCCTGCTCGAACTTTTTCTTCGTAATCCCAACAGACTTTTAACCAGGCAATATATTGCAGAACATGCCTGGGACATTCATTTTGATACCGGAACCAATGTGATCGATGTGTATGTCAATTTCTTGAGGAAGAAAATCGACAAAGACTTTGAACGGAAACTGATTCACACCAAAATTAATATGGGTTATATTTTAAAGTAATGAAGATAAAAGATCGCATTGCATTATACTTTACCTTAATCAGCACCACCATGCTGCTTGCCGTGCTATTTACGATCTATCTTACCTTTATGAAGTTTTTACAGGCCGACTTTTTTGAACGGCTTACGGATAGAACCATGGTTACCGCCAAGCTTTATCTCGAAGCAGATGAAATCAGCAGAGAAGCTTTAAACAATGTTCGACACCAATACCTGCAAAAACTAAATGGCGAAGTTACCCGGATTTACGATTATAAAAACAAAGCAACCTTTATTGGTGATACAACACAATACTGGACTAAATCTACCATTGAAAAAGTTCGTAAAAATGGTCATTTACAATATACAGAAGGCGAAAGACAGGTAGTAGGTATTTATTACAAAGATAATCAGGGAGACTTTGTAATACTGGCTTCTGCACACGACAGCGGTTCTCATAATCGCCTAAACAAACTCCTTAAAATTATGGTTGTCGTTTTTTTGCTGATTTCGGTGTTTATTTTATTGCTCAGCAGATGGATAGCCGAAAAAATGCTTAAACCACTTCATCAATTTATGCTTGAAGTAAATAAAGTGGGATCGAAAAACATGGAGTTTAGGGTAGCAGAAACAAACAATAAGGATGAAATTAACCTCATTGCCAAAAGCTTCAATCAACTGATGGAAGAATTAGAGCAGGCGTTTATTCTTCAAAAAACCTTTGTTGCTAATGCTTCTCATGAGCTAAGAACACCTTTAACCCGCATAATGATGACAGGTGAGCTTGCCTTAACCCAAAACAGAACACCACAAGATTATCAAAAAGTGTTGGGTACAATGCTGGAAGATACTTCCAGAATGGAACACATTATTACAGGTTTACTAACGCTGGCAAAAATGGACCTGGAGCTGATCCGTTCTCAAATGAATCCTATAAATCTTCACTCCATTTTATTAAATATCCAAACCAACTGGCAAAAGCAGGAAAACCTTCAGGTTCAAATAATTGATGGTATTAAAGTAGAAATTGCCCCCATAATTTCAGGTAATCAGGTACTGCTTCAAATTGCGTTGGATAATATCATCTCTAATGGGTTTAAGTTTTCTAATCAGCAGGAGGTAACCTGTACGCTAAGCGATTCTGATGATCATTTTATCATTCAAATTCAGGATCAGGGGCCAGGAATTCCAAAGAGTGAGCTGGATGAAATTTTCAAACCTTTTTATACACGCTCAAAGGATTCGGGTCATCAGGGAGATGGCATGGGGCTGTATATGGCACATAAAATAATTGATCTTTTTAACGGCACTATAGCTGTTACCCATGCAAATCTATCTGGTTGTACCATCAGCATCACATTACCAAAGCTTTAATCCGCTTTTAATTTCGATTTAATCCGCCTTTAATTTCGTCGAAATAGCTTTGCCACATGAGCAAATTTTCTTTGTGGTTATGCCTTGGTTTAACCTCAATTTCCACTTCTACCCTGGCGCAAACAGATACATTAAAGTTAGATTTAAAACAGGCTGAACAGCTTTTCTTAAAAAATAACCATGAACTGCTGGCGGGCAATTACCAGATTGATCAGGCGAGGGCCGATTTAATTACTGCAAAGCTTTTCGATAATCCAGAGTTGGAATATGAAAATTTATTCTACAACCATGAAACCAGGAAGTTCCTTCAAACTTCTTATGCTTATGGTCAGTTTGCCACCTCAATTTCACAACTGGTTAAACTTGCCGGAAAAAGAGATAAAAATATCAAGTTGGCTCAAACAGGGATAAAGCTTGCTGAACTGGAATATTTTGATTTGATCAGGGCACTCAAATTCGAACTTGAACGCAGTTTTTATAAAACGTACTATAATCAGCAATCGCTGCAGGTTTACCAGAAACAAATTGATGCCGCACAGCAACTTTTAAGTGCCTACAATCTCCAGTTGCAGATGGGCAACGTTGCTCAAAAAGAGGTTATACGCATTAAATCTTTAGTGATTAACTTAAAAGCAGAACTTACTTCTCTTTTAAACGATATGGAGGATGACCTCAGAGACCTTAAATTACTTTGTGGTATACCGCCAACAATTGTTATTCAACCCTTGCTTTCTGATATCATATTATCAGACCAACCCATCAACAAATTCAGTTATCTCAACCTACTGGATTCTGCAAAAAACAATCGCGCAGATTTGAAACTGGCCCAGGAGACACTCCAATACAATGAGCAGCAACTGCGGCTGCAAAAGGCAATGGCCATTCCAGATGTAGAAGTTTCCCTGAGTTACGATTTAAAAGGTAACTATCCGGAAAAATATACTGGCCTGGGGCTTAAAATACCTATTCCATTATTTAACCGAAATCAGGGAGAAATCAGAAAAGCAAGGCTGGGCATAGATGCCGCACAAACCAATATCAAAAGACAGGAACTTTTATTGGAAAACGAAGTGTATAACAGCTATTTAACAGCATTGCGAAATGAGAAACGATTCCAGGAAATAGATCCCGGCTTTCATTCTGATTTTAACAAACTGATTACCGGACTCGTCACCAACTTTAAAGCCCGTAACATCAGTTTAATCGAATTTCTGGATCTCTATGATGCATACAAAGAAAATACGCTTCAGCTAAATACTATAGGTTTTGAACGAATGATTTCAAGAGCACAAATCAATTATGTAACTGGCGCTAACATCTTTAAATAATCTCCAAATGCAAGTCATACAAAAACACACATTTAGCATCATTGCTATTTCTCTCATTGGCCTGGGAATTTCCTGTAGTAACCCTGCTCCGGCAGTACCTGAAAAATTTACCCTAACAGATTCTTTATTAAACAGGCTCCTGATTGATACTGTTGAACAAGCCAGGGGAAAAACTAACCTGACATTTTCGGCAAAAATTACAGCTAATGAAGAAAAGAGATCTGAGCTTTTCCCTATGGTAAGCGGAGTAATTAGCCGTGTTGGAGTACGATTGGGTGACCAGGTATCCAGTGGTCAAACTTTAGCAACTGTACAAAGCGCAGAAATGGCAGGTTTTGATAAAGAAGTAATTGCTGCTGATGCAGAGCTTAACAATGCGTCCCGAACATTAAAACAAGCAGAGCAACTCTATCAAAGTGGGTTATCCTCTGCCAAAGAACTGGAAGAAGCGCAAAACGATTTCCTAATCAAAAAGGCAGAACTAAAAAGGTCTAATGCGGTGCTAAAATTAAATGGCGGAAGTAAAAATGGCTCTTATGCTATAAAATCCCCCATCAATGGTTTTGTTATTGAAAAGAATGTAACCGATCACATGCAACTCCGCAGCGATAACGACAAAAGCCTTTTTACCATTGCCGATTTATCTAAAGTTTGGGCCATGATTAATATTTATGAATCAGATATTTCCAGAATCAAAACCGGGGATGAGGTAAACTTAACCACACTTTCCTACCCTGAGAAATCATTTCAGGGTAAGATAGATAAACTTTATAGTTTGATTGACCAGGACAGTAAGGTTATGAATGCCCGTGTAGTAATCAACAATCCAGATTTCTTATTAAAACCTGGTATGTTGGGAACCGTTAGTGTTTCTGCAAGTTCGGGAACCAGCCTCCCGGTATTAAATTCGAGAGCTGTTATTTTCGATGACAACAGAAACTACGTTTTGGTGTTAGGTTCAGAACGTAAAGTTCGGATTCAGGAGATTCAAATTGGTCGAAAAACAGCAGATAAGGTTTACATCAGTAAAGGCTTAAACGCCGGAGATTGTGTAATTGCTTCCAAACAGGTCTTTCTTTTCGAAAGCCTCAAATCTCAATAAAACCCACGCTTCAGCCCCATGCACCATGAATAAATTCATTAAAAATATCATTAGCTTTGCCTTAAAAAACAAATATTTCGTCTTTTTTGCTACGTTTATTCTCATTCTGGCGGGATATTTAAGCTTTAAGCAGACTACCATTGATGCCTTTCCGGATGTAACCAATACCAACATTACCATTATTACCCAATGGCCCGGAAGGAGTGCTGAAGAGGTAGAAAAATTTGTGAGCCGACCGTTGGAAATTGCCATGAACCCAACGGAAAAGCGCAGCAGCATCCGGTCATCTTCTTTATTCGGGCTTTCGATTGTGAAGGTAAGTTTTGAAGATGATGTAAATTATGCAGAAGCCCGGGTTCAGGTTAATAACCATTTGGATGAAGCAGATTTACCTGATGGTATACAGCCCGAGGTACAACCTCCATACGGACCTACAGGTGAAATTTTCCGGTATACACTAAGCAGCGATGAAAAATCTATCAGGGAATTAAAAACCCTTCAGGATTGGGTGATTCAACGGGAATTACTTTCTGTTTCCGGTATTGCTGACGTAGTGAGTTTTGGCGGAGAGGTTAAAACTTATCAAATCACTGTAGACCCCCAAAAAGCGATACAGTATGGAGTAAGTGCCAATGAACTTTTTGAGGCTGTTTCTAAAAGCAATATTAATGTAGGTGGAGATGTGATTAAACAAAGCGGACAAGCTTATGTAGTTCGGGGAATTGGGGTATTGAATAATATTGATGAGATCAGAAATATTGTAGTTGATAACATTAATGGTACTCCTGTATATGTAAAAACGATTGCTGAAGTAGCAGAATCTGCTCTACCCAGATTAGGTCAGGTAGGTAGAGATCAGGATCCGGATGTTGTAGAAGGCATTGTTGTGATGCGAAAAGGTGGAAATCCTAGTGATGTAATTGCCAGGTTAAAAACTAAAATCCAGGAAATTAACGAACAGATCTTGCCTGGAGATGTAAAAATTAAGCCCTTTTATGACCGGGAAGATCTGGTAAACTATTCGGTTCATACCGTAATGGGAAATATGCTGGAGGGAATTCTTTTCGTTACCCTTATTGTATTCCTGTTCATGGCCGATTGGCGAACCACGCTTATTGTATCTATCATTATCCCCCTGGCACTACTTTTTGCTTTCATTTGCCTGAAATTAAAAGGAATGCCTGCCAATCTATTGTCGATGGGTGCGATAGATTTCGGGATCATCATTGACGGGGCTGTGGTCATGGTAGAAGGTATTTTTGTGGCGCTCGATCTTAATGCCAAAAAGCTGGGGATGGAGCGCTTTAACAAAATGAGCAAACTGGGTTTCATTAAAAAAGCTTGTTTAGAAAATGGAAAGGGAATTTTATTTGCCAAATTAATTATCATTACAGGCCTTCTGCCTATCTTTACTTTTGAAAAGGTTGAAGGAAAGATGTTTTCTCCGCTGGCCTGGACATTGAGTTTTGCCCTGTTGGGGGCTTTAATTTTAACTTTCACACTTGTACCGGCAATGGCCAGTGTGCTATTGAAAAAAAATGTACGGGAGAAGCATAATACCTTTCTGGAATGGATGACCAAAGTAACCCTGAAGTTTTACGATGTCTGTTTTAAGCGTAAGCGGCTGGTATTTGGAACAGCCATGATCATCCTCATATTTGGTGCTTTCAGTTTTAAATTTCTCGGAACGGAATTTTTGCCAAGTTTAGACGAAGGTTCCATCTATGTACGTGCAACTGGCCCGTTAAGCATCTCGCTTGATGAAACCAGGAAACTATCTAACGACATCAGGAAGATTTTCATGGGTTTTGATGAAGTGAAGCAAGTGATGTCTCAAACAGGAAGACCTAACGATGGCACTGATGCGACCGGATTTTACAACATGGAATTTCATGTTGACATTTATCCCCGCAAAGCCTGGAAACGCAAGCAAACCAAAGAACAGCTAATCGAAAGGATGCAGGAAAAGCTCAAAACTTTTCCAGGGATAAGTTTAAATTTTTCTCAGCCGATTTCTGATAATGTCGAAGAAGCCGTTTCCGGAGTAAAAGGTTCTATTGTAGTCAAAATGTTCGGAGAGAACTTCGATTACATAGAGAAAGAAGAAGAAAAAATTGAAAGTATTTTGAAAACCGTTCAAGGAATAGAAGATCTTGGTATATTGAGAAATCTTGGTCAACCCGAGCTTCAAATCAATCTTGATCAGAAAAAAATGGCACTTTACGGAGTAAACACTGCCGATGCAAATGCTGTAATTGAAATGGCAATCGGTGGGAAAGCAGCCACACAGATTTATGAGGGAGAGCGGAAATTCGATTTAATTATTCGTTATCCTGAGGATTTCAGGAACGACGAAACAGCGATCGGAAAATTGAGAATCCCTACCCTATCCGGATCAAATGTACAACTGGGAGAAATTTCCAATATTCGGAAAATTACGGGGCCCAGTATGATCTACCGTGACAAACATAAACGCTATGGCGCCATTAAATTTTCCATTAGAGGAAGGGATATGGGGAGTGTAATTGCCGAAGCGCAGCAAAAGGTGAACGCAGCCGTTAAAATGCCTAAAGGCTATACTTTAGAGTGGGCAGGAGATTTCGAAAATCAGCAACGTGCAATCAGTCGGTTGTCACAGGCAGTACCGGTTAGTTTATTGCTTATTTTCTTCATTTTGTTCGTACTTTTTGGCAACATCGCAGATGCACTATTGGTATTAAACAATGTTCCATTTGCTATTGTAGGTGGTATACTGGCGCTATTAATTTCCGGTGTAAACTTCAATATCTCAGCTGGCATAGGTTTTATAGCCCTTTTCGGGATTTGTGTTCAAAATGGCGTAATTCTTATAACCCGATTTAAAACCAATATTGCAGCACTTAAACATCAGCACAGCTGGACCTTTACAGATGCAATGAGAGACGGAATTGCAAGTCGCTTCCGACCAGTTTTAATGACTGCTATGATGGCGGCTATCGGCTTAATGCCGGCTGCGCTTTCTACAGGAATCGGATCTGAAGCTTCAAAACCGCTGGCTATTGTAGTTATTGGAGGCTTGGTAACCAATACCCTATTTAATCTTTTTGTTTATCCTATTGTATTTTATTGGTCCTATCAGAAAAAAGTTCGAAAGTTAATTCAGCATTAGGTAGATATTTCGGTTGGTGCAGCACCAGCCGAATCGAGCGTAAAGGCAATAGAGGCATTCTTCAGATCTTTTTTGAGTTGCCCGTAAAACTTACTGAATTGTGTATCTCTGCTAAATTCCCTAATTTGGTAGACGATGGATACAGTACAGGAATTTCAGACTTTAGGCTTAGGCAATTTTCAGTCTAATGATCCGAATGATATTCATCTATTAAATCATGTAAAAGAAGGGAAGAATCACATTACTACTGCCCATAAACATGATTTCTATTTATTCTTTTTAATCGAAAAGAGTGAAGGTATACACAATATCGATTTCGTAGATTATACTGTACAAGACCGCCAGCTACACATTTTACTGCCAGGACAGGTGCACCACTGGCAATTGGCAGAAAATACCAGTGGCTTTCAATTGATGTTTAGCGAAAAGCTATTTCAAACCTTTCCCAATGCTATTAATCTTTCTTCTTCGTATCCCTTCAAATCTCCGGCAGTTATTGATTTGAATAATCAGGCATTCCATTTGCTTCTATATGAGTACCATCAGCTCGATCTTGAATTACAAAAAGAAACACGCTTATGGGATATCATTTTGCTTCGCTGGCGGCTCATCTGCTCCATTATCGGGCACGAAAATGAGCAACTTAATTCAGCAAAGCAAGTGCTAAAGCCTCATCCTCTGATAGCCGATTACCTTAAACTGATAGATGAATATTACAAGAAAAACAAGAAAGTATCTTTTTATGCCGATAAACTCAACATTACAGCAAACTATCTGAATATCCTTTGCAAAAAGAACACCCACAACTCTGCTAACACGCTCATACAGAACAGAATTATACTAGAGGCCAAGCGCTTACTCCAGATCTCTAAGCTGAGTATAAAAGAGATTGCTTTTGATCTGGGTTTTGAAGATTTGGCCTATTTCTCTAATTTTTTCAAAAACCACACCGGAAGTTCGCCAAGAGCGTTTAGAGAATCATTATAATTATTACAAGTTATAGCGTTGTTTTTACAAGTAATTAAATTACCAAAAATCTTATTCTTGTAAAAAAATTCCAGGTATGACAAATAATCCCTTAAGTCGCAAGAAATTCATCCAGCAAACGATGGGTGCAGTTGGCGGCAGTCTTTTAGCCTCATCTTTACCTTCATCACTGCTTGCCATGGAAACTGCAACCAATAATTCAGAAAAATCTGAATTGGTTTTAAAGAATGTAAGGCTGGAAACCGGCTTTATCAAAGATGACTTTGAAATCACCGGAACCCAAACAGAACTGTTTACGGTAACCATTGAAAACGGAAAATTTAAATCCATTAAAGCAAATAGTAATGTCTCAGGAGCCATAGATGCGAAAGGTTATCTTCTTCTTCCGGCTATGCGCGATATGCACATACATTTAGATAAGACTTTTTATGGCGGTAAATGGAAGGCACGTTCCAAACGTCAGAAATCGGTAAAAGATATGATAGCACTGGAAGAACAGATACTTCCTGAATTACTTAAGACATCTACGCAGCGCGCAGAAAAAATCATCGAGTTATTGCAATCTAAAGGAAGTAATTTCGCCCGTAGCCACGTGAATATTGAACCAACATCTAAATTGGATTCTTTAAAAAACCTCAATAAGGCGATTGAAAATAAGAAAAATACTTTCGGCGCCGAATTGGTTGCTTTTCCGCAGCACGGGGTATTCTACTCTAAATCAGAATCATTAATGAAAGAGGCCGCTCAAATGAATATTGATTTCATTGGTGGATTAGATCCATACAGCATTGATGGAAACATTGAAAAAACAATTGATTTTACAGTTCGACTTGCATTAGACAATAATAAAGGCATCGACATACACCTTCACGAATCGGGAGAAAGCGGATTAAAAACCATTCAATACCTGGCAGCGAAAGTGAAAGAAAATACTGCTTTAAAAGGTAAAACTTTTATTAGTCACTGCTTTGCATTGGGAAATTTAGACAGCAAAAAGCTGGAAGAAACCTGCGTACTATTAGCAGAAGCCCATGTAGGTGTTATTTCCACCATTCCCTTTGGAAAATTAATTATGCCGATTCCTACTCTCTATAAACACGGCGTTAAAGTAATGACCGGCACAGACAGTGTGGTAGATCATTGGAGTCCTTTCGGGTCGGGAAGCATGTTACAAAAAGCAAACTTAATGGCTCAGCTATATGGATCATCTTCTGAATTTGAGCTTTCGAGATGTTTGCGCATTACCACCAATGACATCCTCCCCCTTAATGAGGCAGGTGAACAGCAGTGGCCAAAGGCAGGCGACAATGCTGATTTTAATCTGGTAGAGGCCAGTTGTTCGGCCGAAGCCGTAGCCAGAAACGCCAGTATTAAAGCCTTATACCACCAGGGAAAGCTTGTTTAATCCGCAATTTCCCCCGAATAAAATCAGGCCGGTAATACCGGCCTGATTTGCTTAAAATAAGCCGCTAAATTTAACACAATTCCGCTTCCTAAAGTCCTTTTTATCTAAAGGTTACAGATTTACTATTTATCATTTTATTCCTTAACTACTTTTACAGAACGAAACAAACTAGTTCTTAGACTAAGGTATAACCTCGAATATCTTGTTTAAGAAAACAAACAACTCAGATACTGAGGTTAGCCCGGTTAATTTTATGGGTTACCCTATCTGTTTGAATTTAATTGACTTGATTACCTGCCTGATTGGCTTTATTAATCGGAATCGGATATGAAAATAGAGAAATCAAGTACGATAAAGGAGCTTCGATCGCTCCAAAAGGGAGATTTTATCTCGTTTGAGTCTATAGCATCTGGTGAAATCTCTAGTATAGAGGTTCATAATTTTAGAAGTGAATTACATTTTTACATCAAATTATGTGATGTAAAACAAACGATATTGATCATAAAATGATCATCTTTATATATACCAAAGAAGATCAAGCCCACAGTCTACCTTTTTGCCAACACTTCCCTACTAAGCAAAATGGAAATTATTTCTTGCTGCCATATTTAGCTTATTAAAATTGAATATATTTTAAATGGAATTGTTATTTTTCAAACCACAATCTAAATTACTAAACCAGTATATTGAATATTTCTATATACTTAAAAAATCTGAACAATCGGATAAGATTTGTTACTATACCTTTCCCCAGGTTAATTCTATCGTTTCTATCAATCATAATCCTAAGTTTACTTTCGAAGAAAATAAGCTTACGGTTGGCAGAAACCGTCGGATTCCCTTATTATCTACCCTCATATGCAACTATAACAAGCCTATCGAGGTTCATATTCCAGGCTACATAAACGAAATTACCATCAGTTTTAAGCCTTTGGGATTAAATGCTTTTTTAGCGCAAAACCTTAATACGTATCTGGGTAATTCTTTTTCTTATTTCGACCCATATCCGGATTTTAAGTCTGAAATGACAAGGATTATGTCGCTGGATACTGCGGATGATAAAATTAAACACCTGGAAGAATATCTTTTGAGCAAACACGTAGGTTTTACACACCCCTTTCTTCACCAGGTGATGGCCGACATGCTGCATCTTAATCGCAATTATACCGTCAAGGAAATTGCCAATAAGTACAAAATCAGCCGGAAAACGTTGTATAAACATTTTGAAATTCATGTAGGTAAGAACCCTACAGAGATGCGAAAAGTTATTCGTTTCAGGCAAGTCATTCAAGAACAGATTAAACATAAAAGGAAGAACAAATTCTGCGACATTACCTATAAACTCGATTTTTTTGACCAATCCCACCTCATAAAGGATTTCAAGTCTATAACAGGTTTTACGCCAAAAGACTTTTTCAACAAGATGAGTCCAATGAATGAAGGATGTGTTAACTGGTTATTTACCTAGATCTTTGGCTATCAGGCTTATTTTGATGCCAGCGGAAGTATATTTATCTTTAAGGATAATATACGGGGGTTTGAAAAACAACCCTCCTAAGGTATAATTGGTTAATATAAACTTATGATAGCATTCCTTAAACAACCCTGGCCATGGTATTTTTCGGGTATTATGATCGCAATGATTATGCTAACACTAATATTTTTTGGAAAATCCTTTGGCTTTTCGTCTAATCTCCGCACATTATGTAGCATGGCGGGAGCAGGTAAAGCTGTAAAGTTTTTCGACTTTAACTGGAGGGCACAGATTTGGAATGTATTATTTCTTTTGGGTTCTATCTTTGGGGGCTACATCGCTACACATTACTTAAGCAATCCTGAACCGCTAGAACTTTCAACTAAAACCCAAAATGACCTTAAAGAACTGGGCATTCATTTTAATGGTAAACTCAATCCGGACGAATTATTTTCTTTGAGTGCGCTAAACAATCCAAAAAGCATTATACTCTTGCTATTAGGAGGACTTTTAGTTGGTTTTGGATCACGCTATGCCGGAGGCTGTACATCCGGTCATGCCATATCAGGTTTGTCGAATCTACAACTCCCCTCTTTAATTGCTGTTATTGGATTTTTCATAGGAGGTTTAATCATGACTTTTTTAATCTTTCCATTAATTTTTTAAGTCCTATGAAATCGATCAAATTTATACTTGCTGGTATGGTATTTGGAATAGTAATGACTAAATCTGAGGCAGTATCGTGGTACAGAATCCAGGAGATGTTTAGATTCCAATCCTTTCACATGTATGGTATTATCTGTACAGCAGTTGTATTGGGTGTTATATCAGTGCTAATCATCAAAAAATTCAAAATGAAAGATATCGGTGGTTCAGCTATCCTGTTTAAGGATAAAGACCGCAGCTACAAAAAATACATTTTTGGAGGGATTATATTTGGATTGGGATGGGCACTTAGTGGTGCATGCCCCGGTCCAATGTTTGTTAATCTTGGAAGTGGTTACCCAGTAGTGGGAATAGTTATTCTTGGTGCGCTCCTGGGAACATACTTATATGGGGTTTTCCAAAAGAAACTGCCACACTAAAAATCAAAGCACTTAGCGCCACATCTGCCAATCGCTTAGCTGCGCATTACCAGCATCATTATTGATTTGATTCCAAAGTTGCTGACTGATTTTTTCTACCATATCATGATTCAGCTTCTGTGTTGTTAATTCCTCATTACCTGATTGCGTGCTCTGATTATCAATTCTTTCGTTTACCATATTGAATCATTTATAATTATTCAACAGGTAGATTTCGAAAATGTTTAATGAGTTTTAAATAAATTACAAATCTTAGCGCAAACGTTTGACAACCAAATGCATTAAGGTATTTTCTGAGTAGCAACAAAAGGCATATACGGGCTTTGGCTAAAAGTGAGATTACCATATGAATCTGTTCCATTTGTACCAGAAACAATGGCCCGGAGTGTATATTTAGCCTTGGCTTTGTAATGATCTACTTTCATCCGATAAAGATAGGTTTTAGGTTTGTGTGTACCCCGATAAGTATCCGCCAGACCTTCATGATTATCTGCTGAAATAACCCGGCCATTCTCCAGCAGTTCTACTTGCTTTATTTTTAAGAAGGACTTCCCTTTCGTGTAAAAAAAGCCTGCCATTACCCTGCCATTTGCATATACCTTTGATGTAACATCCCACTCTACAGTTTTAGCATCATTTTCCAGCTTACCCGGATCCCAGGTGCCTGTAATATAACCACCCTTTGTAAAATAATCTATGCGCAATGCATCTAACCGAGGATAATGTGCTTCAAGGCGATGATTAAAATCATCAAACGACCGGTCAGCCTGAGCAGTCCAGCCTACTTCAGCCACAGCCAGCAACCGGGGAAAATTCTGCACATTCATATCTTTAACTTCCTGCGGGATAGCCGTCCACTGGTTTGCCTGCAATCCTAACACATACTTTTCTTCTTCAGGAGATAAACCTGCTGTTGGATTAAGGCTATATACCCTTTTTAGAGAATTTATATTTCCATAAGCTAAATCAGACATTGTTCCATCATTACGATCATCTTGTGTGATATCGAAGTACAGGTAATCTGTTGGAGTAGCAACAGTATAGAATTGTTGTGATGCTGCTTGTTTGGTAGCTTCGTCACCCAGCCAGGACATGATCGCAGTTTCCCTTGAAAGTGCTGTTCCTCCATCCAGAATATCATTCCATCCAATAGGTTTTTTGCCCTTTTCTTTAATGATCTTACAAATTCGATTTACAAAATAAGCCTGAAGTTCATTTACCTTCTTAAATCCCTTCTCTTTCATAAATGCCTGTACATGTGGTTCGGATTCCCAAAGCCTGTGCACAACTTCATCGCCTCCAAAATGAATGTAAGTTGATGGAAACAATGCAGCAACCTCAGTAAAAACATCATCTAAGAAAGTATAAACCTCTTGTTTCGTTGGATCGAGCGGATTGGGTGTAAATTGATATCCCCAATATGACCATGATGCCAGAAAAGGAAAAACATGCTCAGGCGTACGCTTCTTATTTACGCCCAATTCGGGATGTGTGAGTATAATTGGCCAACAATGCCCGGGTACATCTATCTCAGGTACAATGGTGATGTTTCTTGCTGCCGCATATTGAATCAGATCACGCAATTGCTCCTGCGTATAAAAGCCACTTCTTTCTGCTGGCTCTTCGTGTTTATCGGCAAAAACAGTAGTCTTTTTTGTTGTAAGTTCCGGATGTTTTTTAAGTTCTATCCTCCAGCCCTGATCATCGGTTAGGTGCAAATGGAGTACATTGAGCTTATACAATGCCATTACATCCAGGTATTTTTTCATTACCTGAACACTGTAAAATGTACGGCTTACATCCTGCATGTAACCACGCCAGGCAAAACGTGGGCCATCACTGATATGCATTGCAGGTACAGACCACTGTGCGCCTTTTTTACTTTTTTTCTCTATTGACACAGGCAAAAGTTGTCGAAAAGTCTGAATTCCGTTAAAAATTCCTGCTGTATCTGCTGCAATTATTTTAACCTGACTGGTGGTAATTTCCAGGTGATAATCTTCCTTAGCCAAAGCTGAATCGTTTAATATCAGTAAATTTATTCCTGACTGCGCTTTATCCGTTACTACCATCGGGAATTTATACCCTGTAGCATTTCTTAACAAGTTTGCCAAAAATACTGCTTTACCATATGTACTTTGGTGGTAAAAAATTTTTGTATTGGCCTGAAGTTTAAATTCACCAGCCAGAATCTCAACTTGTTTAGGCTTAGGTATAACATTTACCTGATACTTTTGGCCAAAAGATAAAAATGGAAAAACAAGTGTTGCGATAAGTAAAAGATATTTATTCATTTCAGGATGATTAGATTGAGCAGAAATTTAGGGATAACGGCCCATAAGCTTCTTAACAATATTATACAAAATCAGATTGAATCTCAATAAAAAGCCTGCACAAACGTTTGTGTGCGCAATTATCTATCAAGCAACTATAAGCTGGATAAAAATGATTGCATTCGATAGTTAAACCTGTGCTTCAATTGCGAAATCTAGCCATCTTACGGTTAAAAAAACTTATTTTTACACATCAAAAAACACTAATGAAAACCTTTTTCTTTCTCTTCTTTAGCTTATTTACGCTTAGCTCGTCTGCCCAAATCTTAAGAAAAAGAACAACGCTCTTAATGGGAGGAAGATTTGACATCAGCCTTGTGGCAAAGGATTCGCTTACAGCAGAGCAAAATATCGATGCTGTTATCGCAGAAATTTCGAGAATTGAAAATCTCATATCAGACTGGAAAACAGATTCGCAAGTTTCGGAAGTTAACAGAAATGCTGGTATCAGGCCGGTAAAAGTAGACCCTGAGGTATTTGCGCTGACTGAACGGGCCATTGCCTTATCTAAAGCTACAAAAGGAGCATTCGATATTAGTTTTGCTGCGATGGATAAAATCTGGAAGTTTGATGGCTCCATGACTAAAATGCCCTCCGTTGAAGCCATCAGAAAATCGGTGCAAAAAGTTGGGTATCACAATATCATCCTTAACAAGGTTAATTCTACCGTTTTCCTTAAACTTAAAGGTATGAAAATTGGATTTGGCGCGCTGGGCGAAGGATATGCGACGGACAAATGCCGTAAAATGATGTTGTTGAAAGGAATTAATGCAGGAATCGTGAATGCATCAGGGGACATGAGTGCCTGGGGCAAACAACCGGATGGCTCAGATTGGACTATTGGAATAACGAACCCGATGAAAGAAGATACACTGCTTGCAATAGTCCCTTTGAAAAAAGGTGCTGTGGTTACATCAGGGAGTTACCGTAAGTTTGTTGAACTTAATGGAAAAAGGTATGCTCACATCATCAATCCGGCAACGGGATATCCAGCAACCGGATTAATTAGTGTAACCGTATTTGGCGCAAGTGCTGAGGTTGCGAATGGCTTAAGCACTTCCATAATGGTTTTGGGCAAACTGGCCGGACAAACATTTATTAAAAAATATCCGGCTTACAGCTTTATTATGATTACCGATCAAGGTGCTGTTATTTCATCAAAAGATCTCCACTTAAACATTCATTCCATAAAAAGCAATTTAAACCAGGTAAACTAGTAACAATCTGTTAATACCTGGTTTCTGGATTGATAAAATGAAAGGGCCTGACCTGTCTTCTCCTGACAAATGGTTTCCAATATTGCCAGTACATCTTTTTGCATGGCCAATGATCCGCAAAGCATAATTACTGCTTTATCTTTTAAAGACCGGGCAATCCAGTCTGCTTCAATGTTGATTAAATCACTAACGTATTTTTTATCCCCTTCTCTCGAAAAAGCAATATGGTGTTTACTGAGTTTAGCCTTAGTTATCATCCCTGCTATGAATGATTCGAATGGCTCAAAGGATGATGCAGCTCTAAACCCGGAGAATAAATAGCAAGGAATTTTCTTTTCGTTTTGATCCATCATCCCCAGGAAAGGTGCAATTCCTGTTCCATTGGAAATCATAATCACCTTACTTGCCTGCTCGGGAAAGTAAAAGTGAGGGTTTTTAATGATCTTAGCCTTCAGTTGGTCCTTAGATTTCAAAGAATGCAAGTAAGCAGACCCCAATCCGTCAGGGTGGAGCCGAACGCTTAGCTGAATTTTATTATCCACTACGCCAATGGAGTAAAGCCTTTCCCGGTGATCATTTGCAGGATAAATGGCTAATAAATCTCCAGATTTGGCTTTTAGCTTCCCTTTGGTATTTAGCTTGATCTGAAAAGTAGCTGTTTCAACTGATAATCCGGTATTAGACCATACATCAAATCGTTGCAACGACTTAGTGTCTACCTTCCTTTGCTTCGGAAAATCATGAAGCAGGATGCCGCTTTGCTGAGACCATGACTCTGCCCAAAGCGATATTTCCTGAGGCGATTTATCATTTACAGTATGTACATCAACCAGAGAAGTGGCCCAGTGCTGCTTGGAAAGCTGATTATGAACATCGAAAGCGAATTTACAGAAGTCGGGGTATGCCTTAGAACCAAAGCCCAATACACTGTACTGGATGGCCTGGGGCTGTGGCTGCTGATCTATTAGTTGTAAAAACTTATCTGCATTTACAGGAGGCTCTCCCAACCCGTATGTAGAAGTAATGATAATGAGTTGCTCGGCTTTCTGGTAAACCTTATACTGGTTTAAGGTACTGAGGTAGGATTTTTTCCCGGCTTTGATTAACAATCGATGAACATCGCTGGCATAGCCATAACTACTTCCATTTTCCGATCCTACCAAAATTATGAACTGGCTTTCTTCTGCAAGAAATTTGTTTTTGGTCCGTTTGGAAATGCGTTTTAAAGTAATGGCAAAGCCTGAATAGATAAAAAATAAAATCCCGATACAGGAAATGGCTAAAACCAAAGTCCAAATGATATTTGACCGCCCGGTATGGAGGTCCAGACTCAGATTCCTGGCCAGTATGGTAAACGGATACCTACTTTCAGCAAGCATTACTCCGGTAACCTGATTAACGGCTATTTCCCGATCTTTTAATGTTAAAATATAATAGTCTTCAATATCTGTGGAGAATGGGAATTCGATGGTTTCAACCTCAGATAAACGGATATGCTGAAAAGCCTCAAAATATTTAATATTTTTCTGTGGACCAGATTTGATATCATCGATATTAACTTCAACTCCCTTTTTATCCGTTTTCAGTAAACCAAGTGTATTTAACGATAAATATGTACCTGTAAGGGCAATGAGGAGAATGGGAATGAGTAATATCCGACCTAATACGACATGGTAATACTGAGCGAAGCCATCTTTATGGATTTTAGCGAACAAACGCCTCAAACCTCTCTGTCTTTGAATGGTTAACAGGATTCCGGTGATGGCAATTAAAATAAGTAAAAAGGCTGTTAAACCAATAACAATTCTACCTGCTGAATGAAGGAAAAGGGAACGGTGAAGTGTAGTTACCCATTGAAAAAATGCAGTCTGCTTTTCTACTTTACCTAAAACCTCTGCCGTTTCAGGATCTATATAAGCCTTAACATCTTCTCCATTTTTATCAATGGCCTGAATTTCTACATATTGTTTGTGGCTAACCGATATTGTGGTTACCTCATCATATTTTGCCTGCAATGCCGGAATCAACGCGGCAACAGTTATGTCATCAAGGTTACTCCTGCTGTAGCTCTTGGTTTTTTTGCTTATTGGCTCCGCGGATAAAATAATACCTGTAATTGCAGCCAGCAGTAAAAAAAGAAAAGAAGATACAGCCAAAGTAAGGTGGCTGTATCTCCAAATAGATTTAATCATATTGCCCCGATATTAATTAGGGCTAAAACGTACGTACCTGATAAACCCTGTACCTTCATTCTTTGCAGAAAGCGTTGCAGTGGTTAAAGGTATTTCTAAGTCCTTCACGTAATATTCTTTATCCTCGACAGCAGATTCAAAACGCAATTTGTACCCAGCATTGATTTTAGCTTTTTCGATCTCGATTACCGAAACACCTCGATCACCACCAGTAAGGGAAGCACCTGTTATCGCACTGATATTGGCGGGCTTCTTAGCATTATACTTATGCCATTCTTTTAAGCTATTGTACCATTTTTTATCAGATCCCAATACATACAGTGTTTTATTGTATTGCCCTTTTGCATCAACTAATGAAATTACGATGTAGGCACCCTCTCCCATATAATTGGTCATCTGGATCATGCACTTGTATTTGGCTGTTTCCTGAGCAGCAGCAGCAGCAGGTTTAAAAAATGCCAATACAATCAGCATTATTGTTATTTTAAAGATATTGTTCATATTATTTTAAGAAGCTAAGGGATACATTTGCTTTTTTTAATGTTTCATTTTCACTGGCCAAATCAAAAGCAGTTTCATCAAAGCCTGTTTTAGCATTTTTTTCAGCTCCGATTGATAAAAGGTACTTCATAATACTATCATCTTTGGCCACCATTGCAGCCTTGTGTAAGGCTGTAATGCCTTCTTTATTTGTGATATTCACATCAATATTCAAAGGTTTAAGATCTTTAATCAAGCTAAGCTCACCCTTTATTACCGCTAAGTGATATAAAGTATTGCCATTGGGTTGTGGAGCAGACAAATTAAGACCTTTAGACTTCAATAAATTCCACTTGTTTCCAAACTCAACAGCTTTAGCCGGGGCATTTTGGTTGAAACCGCCGCGTCCACCTTCAGCACCACCATAAGACTGGATCAGGTAGTAACCGATATTGTTTCCTTCACGGTCAGCCGCATTTACATTTGCACCTTTGGCAATTAAATAATTTACAACAGGGAAAGAATTACTATTTACTGCCAACGCTAGGGGCGTTATACCTTTAGCATTAGCCTGATTAATGTCTTTTACTTTAGGTAACAAAAGCGCCAACAAGGCGGTATCTCTATTGGTTGCTACCGCATTCATAAATGGCGTATTCCCTTCATTATCAGCCTGATTTACATCTACACCAACGGCAAGAAAATGGGCAATAATTTCGTTTTGGTTAGGCCTGCGAACCAGCGCATGTAAAACATTTCTTCCTTCTTTATTAACTGCTTTAGGATCAATTTTTAAGCTTTCCAAATATTCAAATACCTCGATAGGCGCAGCTCCTCTACGACCACCTTCACTGGCGGTGATTAAGGCATTTTTATCTACAGCAACTCCTTTTTGAATCAGGGCTTTTAAAACGTTTACATTTCCTGCTCTTGCCGCATAACCAAAAGCGTTTATACCCGAAGCATCAGTACTTTTCAAATCAAGTCCTTTAGCGATAAAATAATCTGTTAACTTAAGATCCTTATCGTTACCAATTGCCAGAAGTAATGCATTAGCACCACTTCCGTTTAAATCTGTTTTTAAATTGGCTCCTTTTGCCAGAAACAAATCATAAATTTTGGTGTTGGGCTGACCTGCAGATGCAGCAAAGGTTAGCGGGCTTGTGCCATGACTATCTTTTAAAGCAATATTTGAACCCTTCGAGATGAGGTATCCTACAATTTCTTCATTACCCCTACTCGCAGCCCAATGTAAATAAATCCTACCGTCGTGAGTAGGTTTTGTTACCACATTACCAGGTTGGGCTAATAAAAATTTAATGGTCTCGTTTGGCGCTTCAGCATTAATGGCCATAACTACCGGATCAAAACTCATGGGATTAAGTTGTGATGGGTTTGCACCTTTCTCTATTTCTGCTTTAACAGCATTTACATCTGGCTTTCCCTGCCAGAATGATTGATCTAAGAGTGTGTTTTTTTGAGCCTGTGCTACAACGGACCACAGCACGGTAAGGGCTAATAAAATTTTTTTCATTTATGGGTTATCGTAATAAGAGGTTTTTGATATTTCGAAACCCAAAATTAACAAGATTTAGTCTAAATAAGGAATTAATATTTATTATTTTTATCATTATTACTGCATTAAATCAGTGAGCTGATTCCTTTTAGCCAAAATAGTTGAATATTTGGATTACGTTATTCAATAAATCTTTTCGGCATAATGCTATTTTACAGAACTAACCACTTATACCTATGAAAACATCCCGAAGTATTAAATACATTTTATTGATTTTGTTGTATCTCATTTTCTTTCATTCCTATGCACAAAACAAAGGAGATGAAGATAAAGATATGTTTAATACGCCAGCCAAAAGGGATCAGGCAGCCATTGAAGAGGCCAAAAATGGCTGGTGGACAAGCTCTGTCAGCAATAAAGCTGAGCGGATAAAATGGTGGAAAGCGGGTTCATTTGGCATGTTTATTCATTGGGGTGTTTATTCTATGGCAGGCGGTGTATGGGATGGCCAGGCTTTTGGTGGCTATGCTGAACACCTCATGAGGATTAAAAAGATTCCAAGGGAAAAGTATCTGGCATTTGCCAAAGATTTTAATCCTGAATCTTTTAATGCAGAAACCTGGGTGAAATATGCCAAAAACGCCGGTATGCAGTATTTGATTATTACCGCTAAACACCACGATGGATTTGCCCTTTATCCTACAGCTTTTTCTAAGACCTATTCGCTTGCAAGCACTTCTTTTAGGAGAGATCCACTCCAGGAGCTTGCTAATGCCTGTAAGAAGTATGGGATTAAATTCGGCTTTTATTATTCTCATGCTTTTGACTGGGAAGACCCCAATGCACCCGGTAATGACTGGGATTATAACAATCCGGGAGGCGACAGGTTGCTGGGAGGAAGAGAATGGTATGACAGTCACCCGGAATGGTTACCAAAAGCACAAAAATATGTGGATGAGAAATCAATTCCACAAATCAAGGAACTCATCAACCGTTATCATCCTGATATTCTTTGGTTTGACACACCACATAAATTACCACTTTCAGAAAATTTACGCATACTAAAGGCTATCAGGTCTATAGACAATAAAGTAGTGGTGAACGGCAGATTGGCAGGGCTAAATAATTTTAACTTTGGCGATTATTTCAATACTGCAGATAAGCCAGCAGAATTTTATCCGTTTAGAGGTGATTGGGAGGCTATTCCCACTACCAATGAATCATATGGTTATTCCCAAGCGGACTCCAGCCATAAATCTGCTTCATTTTTAATTCAGCTACTGGCCAAATCACGTGCCAAAGGCGGTAATTTATTACTCAATATCGGCCCCATGGGGAACGGGAAATTCGACCAGCGGGATATTCGTATTCTGGACAGTATCTCTGTTTGGATGAAAAAATATGCGACAAGTGTTATTGCAGCAGGAGCCTCGCCCCTTCCCATTCAAAATTGGGGAGTAACCACACTTAAAAATGATAGCCTGTTTTTGCATGTGTTCCAACAACCAACTGATGATAAGCTATTGGTTGCAGGCTTGCTCAATAACATAAAAGAAGCGAAGGTGCTGGGAGGTTCACCATTGCCAATCCTTAAACAAGATCAGGATGGCCTGTGGTTATCGCTCGCTGAACAAACTCATGATCCGGTTGATGAAGTAATTCTGATTAAACTGTCATCGCCGATCAAAACCGATTCACTAAGACGTTTGGATAATAGTTCAAACAACAGACTCCTTGCTTTCGATGGCGTTTTGCATGCAGGAGGATTCAAATTTGGAGACGGTAAACGAACGCAGTACTTCGTAGGAAACTGGACTAAGAAGGAACAATACATCTCCTGGCCAGTCAAACAAACGGGCAGCAAAAAATATAAAATCTGGATAAAGTACCTTGCAGCAGCTAATTCTGGTGGATCATATCAGGTTAAAATTGGGAATTTCGATCAAACCTTTGAGGTTGATGCCAATAGCAGTAGAAAAATGCTTGAAATTGGAACAGTATCGCTTAATGATGGGCTACAGGAACTCAGCATAAAACCGAAATCCATTACCGGAGAAGAATTAATGAAACTTTACGAAATTATATTAGAACCCATTAAATAACATGGTGATAAATAAAAAGGGATACCAGAATTAACCGGCATCCCTTCAAACTACCTAACCAAATCACTAATTCCAGCCACCGCCCAAAGCGTGGTAGATATTTACCACAGCATTAAGCTGCTGTTTTTTCGTTTCAATTAATTCTAATTTTGATTGTAAAGCATCACGTTGGGTCATTAAAACTTCAAAGTAATCGGCTCTTGCTGATTTAAATAAATCGTTAGAAATATCAATTGACTCTGTTAAAGCTTTCACCTGTTTGGCTTTAAGATCATAGCTTTTCTGTAAATTATTAATGTTTGAAAGCTGATTAGCAACCTCCATATAACCGTTTAAAATGCTCTTTTCGTATTCATAAACAGCCTGTAGCTGTTTTGCATTGGCCGTAATGTATGCCGCTTTGATTGCATTTTTATTAATTAGCGGCCCGGCCAAATCACCTGCCAAAGAATAGAGCAACGACTCTGGTGTACGCAAAAGATAGCCAGGGTTGAAGGCTTGAAATCCGATGCCGGCAGAAATTCCTAATGAAGGATAAAACTGTGCTTTTGCAACATTAACATCCAATTTTGCTGCAGCCAGTTCAAATTCAGCCTGTTTAATATCAGGACGATTAGCCAAAAGCTGTGAGGGAATACCTTCCTGAACACCTGGCGGAACCAGATCGGTAAAATTACTTTTATCCCTTACAATCGGCTGTGGGTAACGACCCAGTAGAAAATTGATTTTATTTTCAGCTTCCGTAATTTTCTGTTCGATATCAAATTCCAAACTTCTGGAACTCAATACCTCGGCCTGAAATTTACGTACTGCCAGTTCGGTTACCCGGGTGGCCTCTTTTTGAATTTTCATCAATTCCAATGCATTGCTCTGCAAAGCGATGTTCTTTTTAACAATATCCAGTTGGTTATCTAAGGCCAATAATTCATAATAGGAATTGGCAATTTCGGCCACTAAATTAGTTACTACAAAGTTTTTGCCTTCTACGGTAGAAAGATAGTGGCTCAATGCTGCTTTCTTTGCATTGCGGAGCTTGTGCCAGATATCAGCCTCCCAGTTGGCTTGTAAACCAAAAGCATAATCGGGAAGCGGATCTGGCACTTCCTTACCTGGCTCTATCTCTGTGGAAGCATCTCCAGCTCCCTGGCTGGTGTAACGCCCCACTTTCTCTATACCTGCGCCTACCCGGTAGTTTACACTGGGTAGCAGTTCGCCTTTTTTGGCCCGGATTTCACTTTTAGCAATTTCAATATCCTGCAGTGTAATATTCAGCTCCTGGTTATTTTTCAATGCTGTATCAATCAAATTAACCAACTGTGGATCAGTAAAAAATTTACGCCATTGGATACTGGCACTGTTGAGCGTATCCTGCGAGTTGCTAAAATGCTCAGGAACATTTTTATTTTCATTACGTTGTGCAACTTCCGGCAATTTACAAGCCGAATATGCGGCGCATATTAAAATGAGGCCAACGCTTTTATAAATGCTATTTTTAAACATTGTGTTCAATTTCTTCTGTTAATGGATGCTCTTCTTCAATCTTAATCAGTTTATGCTTTTCGGCGATTTTACCGAAGATGTAGTATAAGCCCGGAATAATCACTACTCCGAAAAGGGTACCAAAAAGCATCCCTCCTGCAGCTGCAGAGCCAATGGTTCTATTGCCAATTTTACCCGGTCCAGTGGCAATCATCAAAGGAATTAATCCGGCTATAAATGCGAATGAAGTCATTAAAATAGGGCGGAACCGGACTGTAGCTCCTTCCAGGGCCGATTTCAGCACAGATACCCCCTGGCTATGGCGCTGCACGGCAAACTCCACAATCAATACCGCGTTCTTACCCAGCAAACCAATCAACATCACCATCGCTACCTGTGCATATATGTTATTCTCAAGTCCCAGTAATTTTAAAAATAAAAAGGCTCCAAAAATACCTGCAGGTAGCGAAAGGATTACAGCCAACGGGAGGATAAAACTCTCATACTGCGCAGCAAGTACTAAATACACAAAGCCTAAGCAGATGAGGAAGATGTAGATGGCTTCATTGCCTCTGGATACCTCATCTTTCGAAATACCTGCCCAATCGATCCCAAATCCCCTTGGAAGGGTTTTCTTAGCCACTTCATTAATCGCCTTAATGGCTTCACCAGAACTGTAGCCCGGAGCAGATTGTCCACTAATTTCTGATGCGTTATACATGTTGTGTCTGGTAATCTCAGATAAACCGTAAACCTTTTCCATGCGCATAAAGGCAGAGAAAGGCACCATTTCATCACGATCGTTCTTAACTGAAAGCTTCAATATATCTTGTGGCAAGGCCCTGTATTGTGGCAGCGCCTGAACCATTACTTTGTACTGGCGATCATATTTAATGAAACTCGTTTCATAGTTACTCCCCACAAAAGTAGAAAGTGTGCTCATGGCATTATCAATGGTTACCCCTTTTTGCTGTGCAATATCATTATCAATGCGCAACATATACTGAGGAAAACTCGCGCTGTAGAAAGTAAAAACCGAGGCTAATTCTGGTCTTTTGTTCAATTCACGAACAAAATCCTTGCTTACAGTTTCCATTTTTTTGTAGTCGCCACTACCAGCCTTATCCAATAAACGCAATTCGAAACCACCTGCTGCACCATATCCCGGAACCGCTGGAGGCCCGAAAAACTCAATCGTTGCACCGGGGATAGATTTTGATTTCTCTTCCAATTCTCTGATCACATCCTGGGCTGAGTTTTTACGTTCGTGCCACTCTTTCAAATTGATTAAACAAGTACCGGAGTTTGCGCCTGTTCCCTCCGTTAGAATCTCATATCCTGCTAAAGAAGAAACCGATTTTACACCTTCTATATCTTCTGATATTTTTTGAAGTTTTTCTGCCACCTGATTGGTTCTTTCCAGCGTAGAACCCGGAGGGGTTTGAATAATGGCATAAACCATTCCCTGATCCTCGTTTGGAATAAATCCTGAAGGTACGCTACCATTTAAGAGATAAACCCCGAAACAAAATGCGGCCAAAACCCCGAAGGTAAGTAATCTGCGGCTTACCACTTTGTTGAGCACCTGTACATAACGGCCTGTAAGTCGGCCAAACCAGTTGTTGAAGCCATCTAAAAACCGATCAACAATGGTTTTCTTTTTCGGTTTACCATGATGATTTTTGAGCATAATGGCACACAATGCTGGTGTAAGGGTTAGTGCCACAATACCCGAAAGGATAATGGCTGTTGCCATGGTAATGGAAAACTGCCTGTAGAAAATCCCTACCGGACCAGACATAAAAGTTACCGGAATAAATACCGAGGCCATTAAGAAAGTAATGGCGATAATTGCACCGCTAATTTCTTTCATAGCCTCCTGAGTAGCTTTAAGCGGCGAAAGCTTGCTGTTGTGCTCCATTTTTGCGTGGACTGCTTCAATTACTACAATCGCATCATCTACTACAACACCAATGGCCAGCACCAATGCGAAGAGTGTAATTAGGTTGAGTGTAATCCCAAAGAATTGCATAAATACAAAAGTTCCGATCAGGGATACCGGCACTGCAATGGCCGGAATAAGGGTTGAGCGCCAGTCGCCCAAAAACAAGAACACCACTAAGCCCACTAAAATAAAGGCTTCTACCAGTGTATGTACCACTTTTTCTATGGAGGCATCCAGGAATTTAGATACGTCATAACTGATTTCATAATCCAATCCTTTGGGGAAAGAATTTTCCTTAATCTCAGCCATTTTCGCTTTCACATCTTTAATAACCTGGCTGGCATTACTGCCGTAAGATTGCTTTAACACAATTGCCGCTGAGGAACGACCATTTAAATTGGAGTACAAATCGTACATCGAACTGCCAAATTCTACATCAGCTACATCTTTCAGGCGCAAGATTTCTCCATCTTTACTGGCCCTTAAAACAATATTTTGATATCCCTCTTTTGTACTGTATCTTCCAGGGTATTTCAATACATACTCAAAAGCCTGTGATCGTTTACCAGAGCTCTCCCCTGTTTTACCCGGAGAGGCTTCCAGGCTCTGCTCGTCGAGCGCTTTCATCACTTCATCAGCAGAAATCTTATAGGCCTGCATGCGATCGGGCTTTAACCAAATGCGCATCGCATATTCACGATTACCCAGGATATCAGCAAAACCTACTCCATCAATCCTTTTCAGTTCTGAGAGTAAATTGATATCGGCATAGTTGTAAAGGAAGTTTTCATTCATCTTGGGATCCTTGCTATACAAGTTAATGTACATTAACATGTTAGATTCCTCACGACTGATTTTAACCCCTTCACGCACTACTAATGGCGGAAGCTTATTGGTAACAGCAGCTACACGGTTTTGCACGTTTAGGGATGCCTGATTGGGATCGGTGCCCAGATTAAATACCACCTGTATGGTAGCTTCACCATCATTCCCGGCATCAGAGGCTATGTATTTCATTCCCGGAACACCATTGAGTGCACGCTCTAAAGGGATAACTACCGATTTAATGAGTAATTCGTTATTTGCTCCAGGGTACTCTGCGGTGATATTAACCTTTGGCGGAGAAATAGAGGGGAATTGTGTTACCGGAAGGTAGGTAATGGCCAGCGCTCCCAGAAATACAATAATAAGTGATATGACTATAGAAAGGACGGGCCTTTGTATGAACTTGCCAAACATAAAATAAGTATAGGGGTTAGATTATTCGGTTTTTAATCCTAATTGTTTGATTACTTCCTGAGGCTGCTGGAATTTAAATTTGATTTTATCATCATCTTTAACTTTCTGAACACCTTCCAGCAAGATTTTATCGCCTGTATTTAAACCATCTCCCAACACATAAAGATCAGGCAGCTCACCAGCTATATTAATGGCTTTTGAATGGACTACATTGTTTTGGTCTACTACAAATACATAGGTTTTATCCTGAATATCGTAGGTTGCTTTTTGAGGAATAACCAATGCTTGTTTGAGCGGAACAACCATCTGGATTTTTCCGGTCTCACCATTTCTTAAAAGGTTATCTGGATTGGTAAATCTTGCTCTGAAAGCAATGTTACCCGTTTCATTATCAAATTCACTTTCTATAACTTCAACTTTGCCTTTTGATTTGAGCAGTTCATTATTCGCCAATAACAAGCCCACTTCCTGCTGGCCCTTGTTTTTTGCAGAACTCTGGTAGTTAAGGTATTCTGGTTCAGAAACATTAAAATAGGCAAATACCTGGCTGTTATCAGAAAGGCTGGTTAATAGTGCACCTTCATCTACTAAACTCCCTAGCTTAAGTGGAATCCTATCAATTGTGCCATCAAATGGTGCCCTGATTTCGGTAAATGATAAATGCAGCTTTGCCAGAGCGGTTTCTGCATTGGCTTGCTGTAATTTGGCTTTCGCCATAGCGAGCTCGTTCTTAGAAACTACATTTTTATCGGTTAGTAATTTTGTATTCTGTAGTTCTATTTCGGCGGCCTTAGTTTCTGCCTGGGCTTTTAACAATTCGGCTTGCAGCATGGTAGGCATAATGCGAAACAGCAGCTGACCTGCATGCACACGCTGGCCCTCATCTACATAAATGTTTTGAAGATATCCTTTTTCCTGGGCACGAACTTCTATATTTCGTACAGAACGGATTTGCGAAACATACTCTTTGGTAAAAGAGGTATCAATTTTTAACGGACTGGTAACGGCATAGGTAACTACCTCTTCTTTTTCTTCTTTTTTAGGGGTACAACCTGTTACGTAAAGCAAAGCACACAAGCCTAAGCATATGACATTTCTCTTCATCTTTTTTGAATGGTTTAATCTGATTTATTTTTTCTTACTCATTTTCCTGGTTTGGGTGCCCATGTTTTCAATAAATTAAGGTTACCCATCCCTTTAATACTGGCACGAAATAAATACAGATTTATGAAGGAATAATGAAGACCATTGGTTAGTCCGTAGTCAGTAGTACCAAGTCAACAGTACTAAACCTGAATGCTGCTAAACGGAAAAAATGTGCAACAAGAAATCAAACACAATTTCAATTCATAATCAACAGGTTAGCTATAACTGATGTTTAAAACCTTCTATATGTTAATATTTAATTTCAAACATTTCAAGTACCTCGGGTTTTTATGCTTGAACTAAAATTTAGATTATGCAAAAAACAGAGACTAAAATCAGCACAGATCTTCAGCAATTCATTGAAAAATTTGAACCGAATAAGTTCAAAATGTTGGCCAAGGGAATAGAGATCAGAGGAAGCCGAGACCTGTATCGCAGCATTAATTTTGCTAAAGAATTAATTGAAAAAATGAAGTTGCAGTTAACGGTAAACCATACAGCAGAAATGGCCATGTACGGAGGTTTTGAAGTGATTGCCGTACACAATTAAGTAAAACATTAAACGCTCTGAGGAAAGGCAGCAAAAGAAATTTTGCTGCCTTTTTTATGTATAACATAATTTAATGAAGATTAATTCAATAACCTGTATATATAACAGGGGTAAAACATATAGTTCATATCTGTTTCAGCTTTAGTTTTGCTATTACATTTGTTTCTAATAAAATCCTCGCCTTTATTGTAGAGTTATTGACCGTTGAGCTAGCGAATGCTTAAACGAGAGGAGAACACCACATCTTATTTTGTTATTTGGGCTTCATTTAAACTAAACTGGTAAATGGGATGGGAACAGGCTAAAATGCCTCGGGCTATAACTTCAGGAATGAGTTTATTTAATTCCTATAAAGTAAAGCTATTGGTAGGTTAATTGCAAATTCAATCAATAAGGGGTAAGACAACAAGCGTGCTTCACTCGTTCTTGAAGCGCTCTTGAAGCGTATATGAAGCGTAGTTAAAGCGTATACTAAGCGTTATGAAGCGCTATTGGCGGGCGCAGTATTAAACTTTTTAATCCTATGCTAATTTTTTCACTTCTTGAACTAGTTCAATGCCCAGGAATTTTGATCAGCCTAAATTTGAATTATCAAAAACGAAAAGAAAATGAAAAATCAAATTTTAGGTATCCACCACATCACTGCGATAGCAGGAAACGCCAAACGCAATTTCGACTTTTACACCAAAGTTTTAGGCTTAAGGTTTATCAAAAAAACAGTAAACTTCGATGATCCACACACGTATCATTTTTACTTTGGTGATGAACAAGGTAGTGCCGGAACCATTTTAACATTTTTCCCCTGGGGAGATGAAATTCAACAAGGACGTAAAGGTTCTGGAATGGCTACAGAAATCGGCTACAGTGTTCCCGAAAATAGTTTAGACTTTTGGATCGAACGTTTCGAAAAACACAATGTAACTTACAATAAGCCTGCGGTTAAATTTGGAGAGAAATACTTAACATTTCTTGATCCGGATGGTTTAAAATTAGAATTAACAGAGGTTAAGAACGATAATCGTAAACCATGGGAAACCACAGAAGTAAATGCAGCTGTAGCCACACGAGGTTTTCACCACATCACCTTAACCTTAAAAAATATAGAAGCTACTGCTTTCATCCTTACGGAAGTATTTGGTTACAGGCTATTAAGTAAAGAGGCCAACAGATCCAGATACATAACCGATGCCGTAAGCGAAGCTGCAATTGTAGATTTAGTAGAGATAGAAAGTGAAAAAAGAGGCTTCAATGCCAATGGAACTGTTCATCACGTGGCTTTCAGGGTAAAAGATGATGCTGCATTAATGGAGTACAGGGATAAAATTGTAAAACTCGGCCTTAACATCACCCCACAAATTGACAGGAATTACTTTCACTCGCTTTATTTCAGAGAACCAGGAGGTGTTTTATTTGAAATTGCAACCGAAAATCCTGGTTTTACAGTAGATGAGCCTTTGGCAGAATTGGGTACTAACCTTAAACTTCCAGCTCAGTATGAAAGCAGAAGAGCAGAAATAGTTAAAACACTTGTAGATTTAAACGACTAAACATCATGGAATATCAACCCTTAAAATATATATACAAAACTTCAGGAATTGAAGGTGCACACACCCTGCTTCTTTTACACGGAACAGGTGGAAATGAACACGACCTTTTATCGATTGCCGATTATTTCGGCAATTCATTCAATGTGCTTTCGGTAAGAGGAAATGTTAGCGAACACGGCATGCCCAGATTTTTCAAGCGATTGGGCATGGGCATATTTGATGAAAAGGATTTACAATTCCGTACAGAGGAGCTGATCCATTTTTTAAAGGAACTGGCCGTTAAAGAAGGTTTTGATATTAATAAAATCATTGCTTTGGGCTATTCGAACGGAGCTAATATTGCAGGCGCAGTACTGGTTACCAATCCCGATTTTCTTGGCGGAGCCATACTGTTCAGGCCAATGCAACCCTACAAGGTATTGCCCGAAATTAAGCATCAAAACGGCACCCCGGTTTTTATGAGCTCAGGAAAACTGGATCCGACTGTTGCCATAACAGAAGTTGAAAGTTATGAGAATGCGTTGAACAGCGCGGGCTTTAAAGCCACATGGTATCAAATTAATACCAGCCACTCGCTTACAGAAGAGGATATAAAACTTGCAGTAGAATGGTTTAACCAAAACTTTAAATAATGGAAACTTTCCAATTGACCCGAATTTATGCTGATGAGAATGGCGAAAGTCATTTTGAAGACAAAAGTATTCCTTTATTACCCAACGGGGATATCGGTTTTCTTTCAGCCGCTGAAAACACTAAAAGCATTATTTTTAGAAAGGTAAAACCCGATTATGATTTTGACTTCCATCATGCACCGCAGAAACAATACATCATTTTGCTTGATGGAATAATTGAAATTGAAAACTCTATCGGAGATAAAAGAACCTTTAAGGGAGGAGACATTTTACTGGTAGAAGATACCTGGGGAAAAGGACATAGAACAAAAAACCTTCAGCCCTGCCTGCGGTCCAGCATTTTCATTACCCTATAATTTTCGTTTTGACCAACAGGGCGCCTTATTTATAAGCGTCCTGTTATTTTTCCTTTGACATCCGGGTACGTACTTTACTCAAAAACTCGGCCGACATGCCCAAATAGGATGCGATATAATGCTGAGGCACACGTTGAGGTATGGATGGATAATGCGCCAGGAAATCGACATACTTTTCATGTGCTGTTTTCGATATGCTAAAGTACAACCTGTTCTGTAATACATTAAGGTAACGTTCAACCAAAATGCGATAGAACCGTTCAAATCTGGGCACAGCTTTAAGTAACTCTTCCTTGCTATGAGGACTTAAATAAAGCAACTCGCAATCTTCCAGTGTTTCAATAAAAATATTTCCAGGCTGCTGAGTAGAAAAGCTGGGTATATCGCTGATCCAGTTATTTTCTATTGCAAACTGGATAATCACTTCTTGCCCTTGCTCATCAATATAATATTTACGCAAACAGCCTTTATTAACGAATGCTTCAAAATGACAGATTTCTCCTGCCCTGAGCATATAGGTTTTCTTTGGTACAGTTTTAAACTTGAGCAACTGATTAAAAACCTGAAGTTCTTCTTCAGTGAAGTTAATCTTGCTTAAAACGCTATCATTAATTTGAGAATACAAAATTTTGAATTTGGTGGATGATTATAGAAATTCAAAGCTAAATAAAAACACTGAAATGCCCTCCCGTTTAGATATAAAGTGCTCCATCTCTTTTTTATTTGTTTGAGCCGGCAAACACAATACTTTTTTATTATATTTAAGAAATTACGACTGTTTACAATTACAGCATTACAACCAAATATAATTAATTATAACACTTCAAATTTCAGCCAAAATCTTTTTTCTTCAATAAATCAAGAACATTCCTTAACTTAATAAAAAGACCAAAAAATACAAATAACCACTGAATATCAATAAATTACCAGAACAGAAATATCCTACTCGTCTTATTGCGTAGAAGTGCGTAGCGTTAAATTTTTAAAAAAACGCTCTCTTTGCAAGACTTACGTAGAGCCGAGTAAAATTTTTTATCCCGATTAACTATCCCCCATCCCATGAACTTAACGTACACTTGGACAATTTCAAAAAAGATATTACTTATTTTTTTGATTTTAACAATTATTTCTGCCGGAGCGGCTTTAGTGGTATTGAATACGATAACCGGTAAGCTGGGCAGCGTTTCGAAACTGGCTACCAACATTGAGCACAGCCAGTCTGAACCAGAACAAATTCTGTTACTCATCCATCATGCCGAGGGCGATTTCCAGGAATCTTTACTTAATGCCGGGAGTAAAAAATACAACGATTATAATGCGAAGATATCAAAGGTCTTCCTCATGATAGACACCTTACTTGAGGAAAAGGCTGATACTTCTCACCTTACAGCCTTGCAGATTCAAAAGGTAAAGTATTGGTATCATAAAAAATCAGCTTTGTCTGACAGGCTGTATTCGCTTAAACATAGCTTTGACTCTTTACTAACTATCTATGCCGATTTCAACAAGGTTAATAATGGTTTACCCTTAAATAACGTTACAGACCACAAGTTTGAAAGAAATGTTAAGGTAAAAGTAGATACCATTGTTAAGGCTAAGCCTGCTGAAAAGAAAGGTTTTTTTAAAAGGATAAAAGATGCCATTGCTAATAAAAACGATGTCACTACTGTTGAAATTACCAAAAAAGAAAATACCCAGATTGCCACGACCAGTGACCAAAAGGCCAGCAGCAGTAACGACCGCAAGGTTTACCTGAATAAGCTGAAACAACTTCAGCGTGAAAACGAGAAATTGCTGGGGATGCAAAATGAACTTATCGTGCTCAACAGTCACATCAGTAATGAGCTGGAGAATATCATCAACAATGTTAAAGACATTAACTACCAGATGATTGATGAGTTTAAAGTTGTGGCACTTAAAAATTACCAGGAAACGACTGTTTTGTTAAATAAGTTTTATTTAGCTGCACTTGCCCTGATCATTTTATTTGCGATTCTGCTGATTGTGTTTATTATCAGGCTGAATAACGCAGAGTTGCTGCTAAGAGCAGAAAACGAGGAAGAAGTGCATCGGGCTAAGCAAAAGATAAATGAACTGATGGAGAAGATTGAGCTCAATGAGCAAGATCGTTCACCGGCGAAAATGGAGGAGCTCAAATCAATTGTAGAACTTGCTGTTGAGAATAACCCGGCATTCTTAGTTAAATTTAATGAGTTCGACACCAGCTTTAGCAAAAAATTACTCGACATTGCCCCTACTCTTGTGGCTGCAGAAATAGAGTTCTGTGTATTATTGAGGCTAAACTTTGAAACCAAAGAAATTGCCCGCTACACCAAAAGTTCTGTAAGATCTGTTGAAAGTAAAAAATATAGGATTAGAAAGAAATTGAATATACCTTCTACTATGGATATCAATATCTGGATGACCCAAATCTAAATAAAAATAGCCGGGCAATGGTTCTGCACCTATCGTCCGGCTATTTTTAATTCTTTTAGCCCGGTTTTGTATCGATTCGATTACTTCCAGATAGATTTAACCGAAAATACCTCTAGGGCTTCAACGCTTATATTGGTGCCCCACAAATGCAATCCTTCTTTGTTATTGACATCTAATTTTCGCTGCATCGAATAGCTGTATGCGCCACCATCGATAAATACTTCTACAGAAGTCCGGTCTATATAAATATCAGCAGAGATTTCCATGCTCGTCATATCCTGAGGGGAATAAAATACGCCATTTACCAGATTAAAATTCATATCATAATCCAATAAGCGCTGGCCATTTAAACTCAATCCGGCACTTGTAGCATGCGATAATTTTATCCTGGTTTTGATGCGCAGCTTATCACTTCCTCCATAAGTTTTCAATTTGTCGTTTGCATCAGATGCTGTTAACTTCTCCCATTTATTTGAAGGGCTAAAGAGCGCTTCTGCCTCTTTTACGGGTTCGCTAAACATTCTGACGCCATCTTTTGTAGTTTTAAGTTTAAGCTCAGTTGGCAGCAACATCATCCCGTTAAAAGGCATGCCTTCATGACTAATCCTGCCCCAGCCCAACTGTATTCTTCTTCCATCCGATTCTGGCATATTGGAGAAGGTTTGAGCAGCATAAATACTTCCGGTTACATAATAATGTTTACCTGTTTCCGGTGTAAATTTCTTCCCATCAAATGAACCTATCATGTAGGTGTTAGAAGCACCATACATTACCCATTTTGTTTTTGTTTTATCGCCATCAATTGGCAATTCGAATAAATCTGGACATTCCCAAAAACCGGTAGTGTGGCTTTCAAAAGTCCAGTCGAGTAAATTTTTAGAAGTATAAATTGAATGTCCATCCCTTTCATTGAGCACCATTACCCAGTGGTTTCCTGGCTTATACCAGAATATTCTTGGATCGCGGGTATCTACACTATTCCATTTTGCTTTCGAGTCAATTACAGGGTTTTTACTGTATTTAGTCCATGTACGGCCTTTATCCAAGCTATAAGCAATGCATTGCGTTTGTTTATCAGCTGTATTAGCCGTATAAGCTGCTACCATAGCTGGCGTACCTCCTTTATTAAAACCTGCAGTATTGTTGTAATCGATTACGGCTGAACCTGAGAACATGGTCCCCAGCTCATCCGGATGAAGGGCAACAGGCAGTTCTTGCCAATGAATCATGTCTTTACTTACTGCATGGCCCCAGGACATGTTTTCCCACTCGCGTTCATAAGGATTATGTTGATAGAAAAGGTGATACTCTCCCTCATAAAAAATTAGCCCGTTGGGATCATTAATCCATCCCCTTCTGCTGGTAAAATGGAACTGTGGCCTGTTTTTTTCTTCATATATACCTTCATGGCCTTCAATTGTATCATTTTGATAAATCTTTTGTAATCCTGAAGATTTTCCATCATAACTAATTTTAATGGTTTTGCCCTTCAAAGCGGTAACATCACAAAACACCCAGTATTCCGGCGTGTCTCCTGCCAGGCGAATTTTAAAAAGCCTTTCGGTTTTCCCTCCGATTTCAAATTTCATATTGCCCCTTTCCTGCTTCTGAGATACAGGCAGGTTGAGATATTTCCTGGTAATCCTGATGGTAATATCCTCCGCATTTGCGGTTTGAAAAACAGATAGTAAAATTCCTATCCCCAGTATCTTAATTGTATTTTTCATCGTTAATTTAGTTCATAACAATACTTCTTTGCTCTTTATTCCTAGCTCCTTGCTCTCTGTTCTTTGCTCCTCACCAGGCATCGGTTCTAAAAGGTGTAGCTGGTAAGCCCGATTTATTGGTCAGGTTAGCATTTGGATTATCTGCCCAGGCATATCTCACCGCAACCGGCTGACTTACTTCAGTTGCGCTAACGATTACCTTATCGCCCACAATTTTACCTGTTGCCCAATAAAATTTTTTATCTGCTCCCGCTATTGCAAATCCAGTTAATTCGGTACCGGAAAATTTTAGTCCGTTGGCAAACCTGAAGCTAAGTTCGATTGACTGATTAACTACCTCCATCGCACTGTACTGAGGCCCGGAATAAGCGATATCTTTTCCGTAAACCTTTGCTAATGCAATTAATGCCAAACGATTGCCAACGTCTTGTTTATTTTTGGGGTGGATATCCTTAGCATCGCCAATATCTATTGTTACGGCCATGCCGGTATTTGGAACAGACAATGTATTTAACTGTGCATCTCTGAGTTCTGCCCATTGCGAATTACCAGGAGCTGATGTTTTAGCTTTAAAATTGGCCAACTGAACAAAAAGAAAAGGAAAGTTGCCTATATTCCAATGCTTTCGCCAATCGTTGATGAGTGCCGGAAAAAGTGTGCGGTATTGTGCTGCGCGCTCTGCATTAGATTCGCCCTGGTACCAGATTACTCCTTTTATGGTGTATTTTAGAAAAGGGTTAACCATTGCATTAAACAACACAGTGGGCCTATTGGCGCCCTGATTAGCAGCAGGTGCAGGGCCAAGCTTTTTCAAATCCAGGGCTACACGGTAATGCCATTCACCACTTAAATCTACTTTACCCTGATTGCCTAAATCTAAAAACACTTCATTTTTTTCGCCATAAATTCCACCACCACCACCACTATCGAACACCCGAACCACCAGTAAGTGTTCTCCTGGAGTTAAACTAGTGGCAGGAATTTTATAACTTCTATTTTGATTATAGCCTGTTGTTTCGCCGATCAGCCTGCCATCTAAAAAAGTCATATCATTATCGTCAATCTGAGCTAAGCTTAGCTTAGCATCTGTTTTAGGCTGTTCAGTAATAAGGATTTTCTTTTTGAGGTAAACAATACCATCCAAACCCGGTAATGCAGCATCTTCCCACAATGCCGGGACAGTGATTTTACGCCAATCTTTTTCGGTTGTGTCTGCAGCCCAGATATATTTTCCGCCAACGAAACCTAAATCAGCGTCCTTTACGTTTTTCTCCCATTTTGCCTGCAATTCCCCCTGGTTTGCGCCATTATTCAACAGTGCCTGATTTTGAATCCGTTCTGTTTCTGCTTTAAAATCGGACATGGTTTTAAGCGTTGCGGCACTGGTCCAGGCTTCTGCAATGGTACCGCCCCATGAAGAATGAATTAATCCGATGGGAATACCCGTATCTTTGTAAACCGTTCTGGCAAAAAAGTAGGCTGTTGAAGAAAATGCAGCGACAGTTTTTGCAGAACAACTTTGCCAGCCCCCAGCAGCAATACTTGCCTCTTCAACAGGTAAATCGGCTGTGACATGATTAACCTGAAGCAACCTGATATTCGGGTAGTTGGCATCATTAATCTCCTGCTCGTAATTATCTACCTTACCCCAACCCGCTAAAGGCATTTCCATATTGGATTGGCCTGAGCAAAACCAAACCTCACCAATCATTATATTTTTTAATGTAATTGCTTCCCCATCCGAAATGGTAATGATATACGGTCCTCCATATGCAGGTGTATTCACTTTTACTTCCCAGTTTCCAGTTGCATTGCTCTTAATTACATATGGCGTTTTAGTCCATGAGCATTTTAGCGTAACATTTTTTATCGGCACTGCTTTACCCCAAAGGGTAACTTTTGTGCTTTGCTGCAACACCATATTTGAGCCAATTGCACCGGGCAGTGTAATTTTAGCCGAAAGGTTCAAACCATTTAAGAGGAGTACTGCTGTTAAAATAACAGCGAGAGATTTTACATTCATTATTTTACTTCTTCTAATTTAAGTACAACACTGGTTCTGCTGGCGCTAACATTAGGATTATAACCAATTTTGGTTAAGAAATCGCCACTGTAAACACGTGATCCATCTATTGTACTTTTGGTTCCCGGGTAAAGGTTGATTTCTGTTAGCTTATAATTTTTATTTGGGTCAAGCCCCTGCATTTTAATCGGAAACTTACTATTTTCTGCATATCTGTTATTAACCAGGTAATTAAAAATTACTCCGGATGTTTTTTCATTGTTCAGGTATAACATGGCTGCAACGCTTCCCTCCCTTGGATTGGCCAAACGATATTGATCGCCATGCCAGATGTCTGCTTTTACTAAATTATAATTCTGTATGGCCTGCTGGCAAAATAACAAGTCTTTTTCCGGCAGTTTGGAAACCACAATATCAAATCCCAGTTTACCCATCATTGCAACATCAGTTCTGAATTTAATGGGTTGCTTGCCCCAATCGGTAACATGGTTAGCGCTGCTTATTGCCGGATAGAAATAGGAATATTCCCATTGCATAAAGATACGCTCCAGCGGATCGGTATTGTCGCTGGGCCAAAATTCTGTGAAGTACTTCAGTGCTGCATAATCTACCCTTCCACCGCCCCCAGAGCAAAGCATGATGGGAACTTTTGGATATTTAGCTCTTATTTTTTCTAATACCCGATATAATCCTTTTACATAATCGATATAAAACGCCGACTGATTCTCTTTTAAATGGGCTGAATAAGCATTATAAATTACCGCATTACAGTCCCACTTGATATAAGCTAAGGAAGGATTTTTAGTGAAAAGCCCATCTACTACACCAAAAACAAAATCCTGGACTTTAGGATTGCTCAAATCTAAAACCAACTGATTTCTATAGTAGTATTCGGGCCTTTTGGGATCTTTTACTACCCAGTCAGGATGTTTTTCATAGAGTTCACTCTTCGGATTCACCATTTCAGGCTCTATCCAAATACCGAATTTTACTCCATTTCCTTCTGCTTCTTTAACCAGAGAAGAGATACCGTTTGGCAGTTTACTTTTATTCTCCTGCCAGTCGCCAAGTCCTGCGCGATCGCCATTGCGTGGATATTTATTACCAAACCAGCCATCATCCAGCAAAAATAAATCTACCCCTAATTTCCTGGTATCCTTCAATAATGTTGCGAGTACCTGTTCATTGAAATCAAAATAAGTTGCTTCCCAATTGTTGAGCAGGGTTAAACGATCTCCTTTGCCATCCAGAATCTGATAGTTACGTGCCCAATTTTGCAGCTGGCGGCTCGCCTGCCCCTTACCCTGGTTAGAAAAAGTATATAAAAATTTGGGGGTTACAAATTCCTCATTGGGCTTTAATTTATAAGGCGAAGCATAATTATTCATTCCGGCAATAATGCGGAGGTTATCCTGATAGTCCAGTTCAAGATCTATTCTAAAATTACCACTCCATTCCATTGCGCCATAAAGTACACTGCCACTATTCTCAGTAGCCGGTTGATCCAGTGATACCATAAAAACAGATGGTTGGAGCAGGTTGGCCCTTGTTCCTAATTTAGTATCCAAAGTTTTAATGCCGTGTGTAATGCGACTTTCTTCAGGCTGCATCTCCTGTGCCCAATCGCCATGATACTGCCTTAGGTAATAATCGTTAGCCTTTAAATGGAGATTTGCAGAGGCAAATTTCTGCAACACGACAGTACCTTTTTCCTGATGTTTAATTACTGTCCATTGCTCAAAAACATTTTCTTTAAAAAAAGATTGATAATACAGCTCTACCTGAAAATTATATGCCGGATCTTTTAACAGAATCCTGGTTAACGTACTGTTATTGTTAATTTGTTTTGTTTCGTGAGCAACGTAAGAAAGGTTCAAACTGTTATTACCATCTGCATGAACAACTGAAATTGCAGGTTCCAAAAGATTTCTCGAACCAGATGGAGTGTAAGCCGAGTTTAACTGGCCAGTAAAATCACCATTTTGTTTGTAAGTACTACCAATCAGTGCATACTCTTTGGAAGAAGTTAATTTTTGACCAAAGTACTGAATGGTAACATCACCACCACTTGAGGCTTTTAAAACAAGTGCATAATTTTCACTTTCGATAGGAATCATTATTTGAGCCTTAGCCCTATTTGCCATAAAAAGCATGCAAATTAAGAGCAAAAGGGATGATGAGATTTTTTGGAGACGAAGAGATGTGTACATTGTAATCTATTTAAAATTGGATGATTTTAATTGTTTAGCATAAACTGAAGGAGAACAGACTGCTCTGGTTTTAGGTTTATTGAGGTATGATTTTGAACCTGATACGGCGTTCCGCTAATTAATTCTTTAGCCTGAAAGCTATCTCCTGTCAAATTCAGACGGCTAAAATCTATGGCAACAGCTTTCTCTTTTTCATCGAAATTGAATATTGCCAGATACAGCTTGTTTCCAGATTTCTTTAAAAACAGGTTAGAGGCTCCTTTATCTAGTGCACCCTCGACGGGTTGAAAGGCTTTCCCATCCTTTATAACGGCTAAAACGTCATTATTTTGAAAGAGTGCTTTAACATTCCCAAGCCACGGACCTTGTTGTGAAAAATCATCTCCACAGATAAAAGTACCTGTTACTACAGCCGAGAGCATTCTGGAAACATTGGCTTCGTAACATTCGTTATCCAAAACCACATGATCGCCATCAACATAATCATAAAGGCTGCTTTGCCACCAGCCATTGGTTACACTATTAAGCGTATATTCTGTATCACTAATGGACTTAAAAGCATCGCAGGCAATTCGCCTTACATGCACATAGGGCGCTGTAGCCAAACTTGGGGAAATGGCGCCATAAACAAGCATTTTATGCTCCAGTTCCTTTAGCAAAAAATCCATCCCAAATTTATAAGCCTGCATACCTGTTTTCACATTGGCATTGTAAAAATGATCGGATTCTACCGCAGCATGACCTAAAAAATCTATCTTAATCATTTCAAAACCACAGGCTTTAAACTTTCCGATCATGTATTTAATCCGCTGTAAAGTTCCGGGATGTGTAGGGTCAAGTGCTCTTGCGCCATCAAAATCGTGATAGCCCTTGCCTATTTTGGTCCACATTGAAGAGAAATTATAATCGCTGCCATTGGGTTTTCGATCACCACCAGCAGCAAATCCCCAATCGGTAAAGGGTGCCCAATAAATTCCTGGCTTTAAGCCCCGGCTTTTACAATAATCTGCAAATGCTTTAAGTTTCGAATAATCTTCATGCTTAACCATATTATCCCAGTAAGAATCCAGGTCGATGAAACATGAGCCATCGTTTCTAAAGTTTTTTAAGCTATCGGCAAAAAAATCGACCACTTTTATGGCCTTTGCTTCTGATATTTTCTCCTGCATTGCACCCCAGCTGTTCCAGCCTATGGGTGTAGGTTTATTCCATTTAAAAACCACCCTGGTTTGACTGGCTTTAACTGCTTTAGCAAATTCTTCCATGCCCAGGCGCCAATCGGCAAAAGCACCAAAGAACACTTTAGCTGAGGCGATGGTATTTCCAGTTAAAAACCCATGTGCAAGCTGGTCTCTTGTTAAGTCATAGGCGGTATATCCACAAATGGAGCTCATTTCTATCCCCTCCCTGTCTTTTTGCGCCTGAATACCGGTTTTCCAATCTGACTGCTGCAATGATCCCATTATCAAGCCATTACGACTTGCATTATGATATAAAGCACCTACCTCTGCACTTACGGATTGGTTGGTTTGAGCAAAACTTTTTGCATCGTAGCTGATAAAAGTATCATTATCAAATGGTGCGATTAAGGTCGTTAAATCGGCATAGTCAAAATCCGTTTTATGTACCGCTTTAATCGGAACCATGTGATTTGTTTTTAAGCCTGGTCCTGAAACCACCAGTTGTACAATAAAATAATCATGGTTAGGATAGGTATAAATTATCTGCTGCAGATTAGGCAAACCAACTCCCGAAAGTTTAATGATATGTTTTCTCCCCTTACCTAAACCATCATTATAGTGCTGGCTGGTATAAATACGTTTTGTATATTGGTTAGTTTTAACAATTCTACCAGCTATTTCCAGGGTTGAAATAACATTCGTTGCTATCTCTTTTCCCGCAAGCCATGCACTGAAATCTCCCTTTTGCTGGTCAAATTTGATAACACCGCGCTTCCCAAAAGGAATCTCGTGTGCCTGAGTTTTTATACTCAAAAAGAGTATTATCAGCATAATCAGCATCGGATGATTTGATAAATACTTCATCATTATACTTTAGTTTCCATTACTTCATTAACCTTTCGCAGTTCCAAAACTTCAAGCCATTCCTACTGTTATCTTATTTTTGATAAACCCGCACATAGTCAACCTCAAACCTTACCGGAAAAGTTGTTTTAGATGGATCACCACCTTGTTTCCCTCCAATTGCCAAATCAAAAAGCATGTAATGTGGTTGCTTAAAGGGATTGCTATGCGCTCCGTCCTGGTTCTCCAATTTATCCAGTGCAACTTTATTCAGCAGTTGATCGTCTACATAAAGTGCGATAAAATTTTCATCCCAATCCATGCGCCACACGTGAAATTGCTTGGCCCATGATTTTCCACCCAGTGAATCAATATTTTTTTCAGTACTATACCAGGCAGCTTTATGGTCGGCCCCCAGGTACGCGATGTTGGCCAGCAGTTTTTTGCGGTAATATTCCATTATATCAATTTCACCATTTGCAGGCCATCGTCCGTTGATGCCCAGCGTCCACCAGGCAGGCCAGATCCCATCGCGGATATCGATCTTACCACGCATCACAAATCGGCCGTAAAGCCAGCTGTGTAAGCCTTGTGTTTTAATACTGGAAGAGGTATAAGCGGCCTCTTTTCTGTTTTTCTTCCAATCGTGACTATCTGCTATATAATCAGGATTTGCCTTATTTTCTTTTCTTGCCTCAATAATTAAGCTGCCTTTTTCGCACCATGCATTATCTTCCTGATACCACTGAAATTCTTCATTTCTTACAAATCCTTTTTCATGTTTCCATCTCTCCGCCTTGGGTGCTCCACTATCATTAAACTCTTCTGCCCAAACCATTTTATAGCCATCACTATCAAGCCTAGGTGGTTTGATGCTATTCTCTTGCGCATTGGCAAGAAAAAACGTGGGAAAACTCATGGAAATAAGAAGGCATTTAAGGTATGTTGCTTTACAATTCATGGGTAGCGCTGGCTGGTTAATATATTTGGTTAAGTGGATGACTATTTTAGTATATAATCCTTCCGAATATAGTAGCTATCTTTTAAAAGATTCGGGGTTATCACATACAAGTTACATTGCATTAAGGAATACTTTCTGTTTGAGGCTGGTCAGGCTTTTGCATCTCCAGTGCTGATAGCCCAACTTTGTTTAAAGCCCCGGTTTGATCACGACAAATTCGCTGCTTTTTTGATGTCTTTAACCTCTAAAACTGGAACAGGGTAGCCTTTGATAACGGTATTGATCATTGCCTTTCCTAAATCTTTTAGGGTAATGGTTGATGAAGGCATAAAATACTTTAAAATATGAGCCATTAATTTAAAAACAGGCTTAACACTTTTCTGGCCTTTGCTAGGGATCATCAGCGCCGGGCGGAAATTAGATTGTGCCTTAAACCCTAGTTTTAAGAGATCGTTTTCGGTTTTCCCTTTTACCCTTGCCCACATGGTTTTCCCTAGCTCTGAACTATCGGTACTTCTTCCGGTGATGTAATTAAATACAATATCAGGATTTTGTTCTAAAACGACTTGTGCGAAAACCAGTGTTGTAGTATGAGTAACCAGGGTATATTGTTCTTCATTCATACCTACAGAACTTATTCCTGCACAATAAAAACAGGCATCATAACCAGCAAGTTCCTGAGCAAAACTGGCAATTTTCAAAAAATCGGGAACAATCAGTTCTTTCAACTTTGGATGCACAACATTGTAAGGTTTTCTTCCTACAACTAAAACTGTTAGTACCTGCTGATTTTCCAGGCATTCTAACAAAACACCTTCTCCCGCCATACCTGTAGCACCTGTTAATATGATTTTCATAGTCTTATCTTAATCCAGCGGTAAATTACTAAACTTTCGGCTGTATTTAACCTTAAACAGGTACTAAAAAGGCCTTTGGAAAATTCCAGAGGCCTCGTATGGTTTGCTTTTTTGAACTTAGGGTTACCCACTAATTTTCCTCAGTTAAGCGGTATAATCCAAATTCTGCCAAAGTTGGATTTAACCTTGACGATAAAATTTTAAACCTTACTTTCTTTGCTTTTACTGTATCAAATTTGAGTAAACGCTTGTAGCCTACGGTAGTTCCAGAAGTGAATTCTTTCCATTCACTGCCATCAAAATATTCTGCTTCAAACTTTTCTATCCGCTGTCCTACTGCAATATTTTCTTGTAAAGCAAGTACGTTAAAACTAACCTCATTCGGCCAGTTTAGTATTATTGTTGAGGTGGTATCTTTGCCAATAGTGGTAAAGTAGGTACTTAGCCTGCCATCAAACATGGTCTTTATATTTTTTCCTGTATTTGCAGTAACTGATGCCGATTTAGCAATATTATCAGAGAAGGTATTTTTCATTTTTTGCCCAAAGGCAGTCAGGTTTTTAACATCACTATCGGCTATTAAGCCCTGTGTATTAGGCGGAATATTTAATAGTAAAACTCCATTTCTACCTACTGAGGTAAAGTAAATATCCATTAATTTTTTAGGTGTTTTTACTTTAGAGTCTTCATTGGTGTGATAAAACCATCCCGGACGAATACTTACGTCTGTTTCTGCCGGATACCAGATCAGGCCTGTTGCATTTACCAGTTTCTCTCTGCTTCCACGATCCTGATCTTTGTAAGAACCTGATAAAGTAGGGATTACATTCACTTCTTTCTGAGACAATGCAGCTATTTTTTCCTGGCTTTGTTCTGCCATAGGCAATACGCTCCATTCCGTTTCACGTCCTACACCTGTTTCGGTACCTACCCAGCGTACATCCGGCCCCTGAACTGCTATAACCGCCTGGGGTTGTAATTTTCTGATCAGTTTATACCAGGTATTAAAATCATAGACCTGCTTTTTGCCATTTGGCCCTTCGCCATTTGCACCATCAAACCAAACCTCATCAACTTTGCCGTATTGGGTTAGCAATTCTGTTAACTGATTTACAAAATAGGTATTGTAAGCATCTGTTCCATATGAGGGATGATTGCGATCCCATGGTGATAAATACACACCAAAGCCAATATCATACTTCCTGCATGCATCGGCCACTGCTTTCACGATATCACCGTTCCCTTGCTTATAGGGTGTGTTTTTGATGCTGTGCCGGGTAAATTTACTTGGCCATAAGCAAAATCCATCATGATGTTTTGCCGTAATAATGGCTTGCTTAAAACCGGCTTCCTTTATTGCCTTTATCCATTGTTCGGCATCTAGTTTCTCCGGATTAAATTTGGAGATATCTTCTTTTCCATCTCCCCATTCCCTATCGGTAAAGGTATTGATACCGAAATGAAAAAAAGCGGTCAGCTCAAGCGCCTGCCAGCGCAGTTGTCTTGGCGAAGGTGTTACATTGGCCGCCTTAGCAATGATGGTCTTTTGATTATCGGCAGGCGAAAGCGTTATTATACTCTTGTGTTGTGCATAGGCATTAGAGATGAGCAGAGAAGCTAAAAGAATAGTCTTTTTCATTTGTTATGTTGGTGAGGAGGAGCAAATTTATAAGATTTAGATTATGATCAAAATCCCACATTTTTATACCTAAAGCATTTTTACGACTAATACACACGCTAATTTTGCACCATCAGGTGGCCTAATTTAAAAGATAGTTACCGTATTCACCGAAACAAACGTTTGATCAGAAATATTGACTTAAAACATTCAGAGTGAACAGGAATGATATACCCACCGCCTTTTCTTACAGCAAACACTGCAAAATAATACAAATAAAGCTAGTTATTGATTGCATAGATAATAAGTCATGCGCAAAGAACACAGTTTTTCACTGGAAGGTCTTAGCGAGACGCTAAGACCAGAATATAGATGACAAATGACCATTGACTATTGACATTTAACCAATGACAATTGACTAATGACTAATGATTAATGACTAATGACTAATGACTAATGACTAATGACTAATGACCATTAAACTATTTCGCCACAGGTAACTCAGCAATGCCCCAGTTCTTATTCGGTTCTGGCCCCATTTCCAATACCAGTTTACCGCCTTTTAAAAGCTCTGCGGCCGAAAACCAGAAGGTATTCAATACTTTACCATTGAGGGTAGCACTTTGGATATATTGGTTATCTCTTGAGGCATGGTTGGCAATAATTTCAAATGTTTTACCCCTTCCATATTGCTCGCCTAAGTTGAGTGTTACATTTTTAAAAATTGGGCTTCCCAGTTCATAGATTGGATTTACGCTGGTTCCTCCATCAGTTTGAAACAGTCCGAGCGCGGCCATGATATACCAGGAGCTCATCTGTCCCTGATCTTCATCGCCCAGATAGGCATTTGCTACATCGTAACCATAATAACGATCTACAATTGAACGGCTCCATTTCTGCGTGAGCCAGGGTTGCTTAACCCAATTAAACAAGAAAGCAAAGTGCATAGACTGCTGATTTCCTTGTGTTACCGGATAATCCCAATATTGATCATTAGGCGCATTAAACCGCCATTTCACACTCTCGTTGAAACCCCATCCTAACCTTTCCTTAAAACGGTCCACGCCGATTTTATTGGCTAATGCCGGTACATCCTGTGGCACGAAAAAAGTAAGCTGCCAGGCATTTCCTTCTACATAATGTTCGTTTCGGCCCGACTGGAAGGGGTCGAAGTTCTCAAACCAGCTGCCGTCTGACTTCCGTAACCTGGCATAGCCGCTTACCGAGTCTATCGCATTTTTCCACCAGCCTGCTCTTTCGATATATTTATTGTAACCGGTTGTGTTATTCAACGATTTGGCAAACTGCGCCAGGGTCCAATCATCATAGGCATATTCTAAAGAGTTAGAAAAACGGCCTTTATCATAGGGTACAAAATGATATTTCATGTAAGCCTCAAAATCCTGATTTCCGGCAAGTGCGCCACCAACTTTGGTTTGAGGTGTGGAAAGTGTCTTATCTGCAGCTGCGAAAGCTTTGTTGGCGTCATAATCACGAATCCCCATTTGGTAAGCACTTACAATTAGAGGCACCTCGTGTTCTGCAACCATCACAGGAATATACTCCATACCTGCCGGACCTTTTGCTAACCAGCCATTGGCATCGTACATGGCCAACTGAGATTTTACCCATTTTGATGACCACTCTGGTGTAACCAGATTCCAGAACTGATTCAAATTCCAGAAGGTATTCCAAAAAGCATCGCAACCCAGGGCAATACCATCCGGACTCGCAAACTGCTGCACCTTTTCGGTGGCATCAATCCACTTGCCATCTACATCGCTAAAGGTGTTTCTGCTGCATAGGGCTCGATACATATTGGTATAAAATCTGATTTTCTCCCGCCGATCGTTACTATTGGTATTAATTCTGCCAAGCAAATCATTCCAAACCTTAACCTGACCTGCACGAACCTGATCAAAACTCCATCCGAAAGGTTTAGAGATTTCTGTTTCTAAATTTTTTGCAGCACCAGCTAAATCAACATAAGACATTCCTGTTCTTACCTGTACAACCTGATTATTTCTGGTATCGAATTCGACATAAGCACCTGCATCTTTAGCATCTTTTATACTGATCAAATCTCCTGTTCCTATATCATCGTTTACCCAGCTTCCAAATTTCTGGATTGGCTGGTCGAACTCCATCACAAAATTCACTACATACTCCTGCTCACTTGATCCTGCCTGTGCAATCCAAACCTGAGGTGCAAACTGTTTGCATACCCCTTCAATCCGATAATCACTTACCTTTTTAAGCGTTACCTCCGATAGCTTATATTTGTTTTCGGCAGGCGTTTGCAAATCAATCATTACCCTCGAATCTGTTGCTTTCGGATAGGTATAACGCATAAAGCTGGAACGTGTACTGGCTGTAACTTCCGCTTTAATATTATAATCGGTAAGATTAACTTTATAGTAACCCAAAGGAGCTTCTTCTGTTGCTTTGTCAATTGCAGAACGATAGCCCTCTCCCTTTGCTGCTCGCTGATCGCCAACCTTTATTTTTAAGGGGCCATTTACGGGGAGCATTCCCAATCCACCCATTGTCCATTCGTGGATATGACTAAAAGCACCAATACTCTCAAAAGTAGGGTCGTAGCCTGATTGCCAGCCATCGTTTTGGTTATCCGGACTTACCTTCACCATACTGAAAGGCATCCATGGCCCGGGAGCAATCATCCATCTCGAATGCGCTGTACCTATACGGGTATCTACATAATCTGCATATGTGGCTGTTTTTTGAGGTTTACGATTAACCCAACCAATTTGAATAATTTTCCCATTGGCCAATATTTCGTATTTGCTTTGTTTGGCCCTGGTAACCACAGGCATAGGCGCTTCAAACTGATATCGACCGGTCTCTAATTTCTCTTTAAAAATCTCTTTACCATCTAAACGAACGCTGAGTACAGGTTTTGTTGCCAGATGTTCAACATCAATCAGCAAGGGCTGGATATGCTTACCTTCATTGTTCAATTCATAATCTGCTGCCTTTACCGATCTCAGATAAGCAACCTTCGGCGATTGTAAGAGTACCCCTGAAGGTCCTTCGAGTTTTACCTGATCAAATACAATCCATGAACCATCCAGGGAAGTAAGCTGAACCTCATTGCCACCTGTTTTAATTAATCCGGTGGGTATTGGAATTTCTAAAATATATGCTTTTGATTTGGAAAAGTCTCCGGAAACCGCATCATTTTTATCGGTTTTTGCCAGTTGGTTGACAAAGGCTTTACCATTAATACTCACTTTGAAAAGTGGTGGTTTTTCTCCATTGTAACCTACCAGATCGACAAGGAGCTTCCATTTTCCCTGGCCAGCAATTTTATCTACACCGAACAAAACATTAGCCTGGTGCGACCTTATTCCGGAGGTGGGTGCAGTGCCGCCCCAACTGTCTTTCGGTCCTGGCAACACATAAGCAAAATCTTTTGTGGGATCGGAAAAACCGACTAAAAAGTAGCGGTCTTCCCAACCAAAATCGTACGCTAAAAATTTCTTATAATCAGCTGGTGCTAAAGCCATTCCTGCACTATTATTATCTGCTTTGCCAATCTCCCAGATGGTTTTGGTTTGTGCCTCAGCTGATAGTCCAACCATTATATTTAGTCCAACTGTTAGCGTAGCCAACAAGTATTTTGATCTGTTCATCAATTTCATTGCGATTGCTTTTAGGTATTGCTGGTATTAATATTTATCCTTTGGTTTATTGCCCATTTGCAGGATCATTTTTCCTCCTTGCTGAATGTCTTTCAGCTTGATGAAAGGCTGGTGCAATGCTTTTCCATTCAGGTTGAATGACTGTACATAGATATTGGCGTTGCTGTTGTTTTTAACCTCGATTTCAAAATCCTTACCGCTAAAATATTTGTTATTGCCCTTTATTTTAATGCGGTCGAAAAGCGGGCTGCCCAATCCAACTTCAGGTTGGATATCGGTAAATCCTTTCACATCAAATAAACCCATAGCAGAGATTACGTACCAGGCACCTAACTGTCCCTGATCTTCGTCTTGTCCATAGCCGTATCCATGAATACCATCTGTACCATAAAACTCATCGGCTATAGTTCTCACCCATTTTTGAGTGAGTGATGGCTTATCTGAAAAGTTAAAGAGCCATGAAATGTGCAGATTAGGTTGGTTACCATGATTATATAAACCTTCAAGACCTGAAAAGGCATCCAGTTTGGTTCCGCCCCCAAAATTATTCTTTTGCGAGGTAATAAAGATACTATCCAGACGGGCGTTAAATCTTGCTTTTCCAACCTTGGCAATGAGGCCTTTCGGATCATGTGGCACATAAAAAGTATACTGCCAGGCATTACCTTCCTGGAATCCCCGCCAAACCTCTGTAGGTTTAAAATTAGCAATGAACTGACCATCGGCAGTTTTAGGATGAACAAGATTAAGTTTCGGATCATAAATATGTTCCCAACCTTTAGATAACCGCATTAATTGCTGATAGTCTTTTTCTTTACCCAATAACTTTGCCCATTGTGCCACGGCATATGAACTATAGGCATATTCCAGGGTATGAGAACCTGAAAATTGCCAGAGTTCACCTCCTCCCTTTCCTTTATCCAGATGCGGCACAAAACCATTTTCTACAAATTGAGCAACATCTAGTTTACCAGCACCATGCGGACGATCTTTACCATCGATTTCGTTTTTTAATGCTGCTTCATAAGCGAGTTTAACATCGAAATCGCGGATACCACTCATGTAAGCACTTGCCATGGTTAAGCTTACAAAATTGGTTCCTACTCCAGAAACATACCTGCTATTGGCAATCCCATCGGCAAGCCAACCCGAATCTTTGTAAACCAATAACTGGCTTTTTATCCAATCGGAATAATATTCAGGATAAGCGATAGCCCAAAGCTGCGTCAAATTCCAAAAAGCACCCCAAATGGCATCTGTATTGTAATGATTATGAAGTGGTTTATTATCGCTTCCTAAGGGGATTTGTCCTACCGTTCCATCATTTTTAGGATATGCGCCACTTACATCGCTGGCTAAACCCCTTCCCAATAAAGCATGGTATAATCCGGTATAAAATTTAACCATGTTTTTTTCATTTTTAGAAGAAACTGTAATTCTACTCAAATCTGCCGTCCAGGTATCAGTGGCTTGTTTCTTAGCCTGATCAAAGGACAATACCCCTGCTTCTTTTTGGAGGTTCAATCTTGCGTTTTCAATAGAGGTGTAGGAAAGGCCTGCCTTGATGGTTACACTTTCTTTGTCCTGAGTTGAAAACGTAAGGTATACACCTGCCCCTTTACCTTTGATTTCCTTTTGACCTGCTAAAATCTCATTTCCATTGAATACACCAACAGCTGTTGGTTTTTTATCCAGTACGGCTGAAAAATACATCGTTACCTCAGAACCTGTCTGATATTTCTGAACGTAAACCGGAAGTGTGGTTACATAGCCTTCTACCCTGCCGTCGTCAGTGATATATACCCTGGCATCTTTCACTTCTCCGCTTTCGCCTTGTTTATGACCGATATCAAAAAGGATATGCGATTGTGCTGAAGCGGGAAATGTATAGCGGTGTAGGGCAACCCGTGGAGTTGCTGTCAGTTCGGCTTTAATGTGATAGTCTTTTAGCAAAACGGAATAATACCCTGGTTGTGCAATTTCATCGGCACGATCAAACCTGGATCGGTAACCTTCATCAGGCTGCTCCAGTTTACCGGCAAGGGTTTGCAGTTTACCGGTTATGGGTGCAAAAACCACTCCCCCAATTTGAAATTCGTGAAAATTGGCAAAACCCTCAATAGAAGTATGTCTTTCATCGTAACCAACAGCATCCCAACCATGTACGTTTCCGTAAGAGCCATTGGTTGAAGGTGCTGGTTTGGCCATACCAAAAGGCATCGCTCCCGGCGTAAAGAAGAACCACCTGCTATGTGCTGTCCCAATTCTGGGATCAACATATTTCAACAATTCTTTACCGTTCTGCGCCACAGCAAGCTGGGCGGAGGAAAGGATTAATACTAAAGTAACTGTTGCTCTGATTAGTTTATGAATATTTTTCATGAAGTACTTTAATTTTCGAGGCTAATGCCTTTGTATTTCCAATAGCTGGCTGCACCCATCAATGCAGCTTCCTCTCCCAAAAGGGCAGTTTTAACCGCAATGCCGGGAAAAAATTTGTTGATTTCGTTTAATAATGGTTCTTTAAAAAGCTCAAAACTCCTGGCTATATTCCCCCCGATAATAATGGCATCCGGGCGATTATCTGCAATAAACGCTTTTAAAAACCCGGCTAAGTTTTCTCCGAATTCATTAAATATTGCTGTTACCACAGGTGCGGTATCCACTAAGCCAGCGAGCGCCCTCACACCTGTAATTTGCTTTCCGGTTAACTCAAAATACCTGGAAGTAAACCAGCGGGTAGAAAGATAATCTTCTGCAATTCCCTGTTTAAAAGGCAAGTTCCATAAATCTGCATTGTGCGCAACTTCATGCCGATAAACACAGGTACCTAATCCTGTACCCAGGGTTATCCCCAACACATGATCATGGCCGATAGCCGCACCACCAAACACTTCTCCCTGTAAAAAGGAAGCAGCATCGTTAGTCAGCATAATTTTGGAGGGTTCAATTTCCAGTTCTGCTGCTAATAATTCCTTCACATTTAAGCCATATAGATGCTCGTATTTGGACTGGCCTTTAATGAGACAAATACCTTCTTCATAATCAAAAGGGCCGGGAATAGCCAGACTAATTTTATCTACCGGTTTATTCTTCTGAGCAGTCCTTATCGTTTCTGCCCAAATCTTAATAATTTCCGCAGCAGGGGCATGTGAATCTAATTTCTCTCTCACCAATGAATGGCTTAAAACCTTTTTATTCTCTAAATCTACCAATGCAGTGGTGATGTGGGTGCCACCAATATCGGCACCGATTGCAATTGCATTATCTTTCATCATCAGGCTCAATTCAATGTTTAATGAACAAAAAAGTGTTCTTCGGTTTCTTTTTCTTTCCAGTCGTTTTCAATCTGCTCGAGCGATTTACCTTTCGTTTCCGGGAGCAGTTTATACACGGCCAAAAAGGCTATCAGGCAGAAAAATGCAAAAAACCAGAATGTACCTGCAGTACCAATGGATTTAAGCAAAATGGGCGTTAATTGTCCCACAATCGTATCCGCAACCCACATTACCATAATGCTAATGGCCAATGCCCTGCCCCTAATGGCACTTGGAAAAATTTCTGAGGCAACCACGAATTTCAAAGGGCCAATTGAAAAAGCAAAACAGGCCAAAAATCCTAATACACAAATGAGTAACCAGATGCTGGTGGTTGCACCATAATAAAAACAAAAACCGGTTAAAAGCAGGGTAATGGTTGCTCCTGCTGTTCCAAAAAGATATAATGGCCTTCTGCCCCAGCTATCTACTTTCCAGATAGCAACCAGGGTGAAAAGCATGTTGGCTAGGCCAAAAATAATCTGACTGATGAGCGAATTGCTCAATGAGATCCCGGCGTTACTCAAAATACTGGGGCCGTAATAAATAATCGCATTGATGCCACTGAATTGTGAAAATAAAGGAAGTAGAATGCCAATCAGCAATGCTTTTCTCATTCCAGGAGCGAATAACTCTCTGTAAGAACCTTTATCTGATTGTTTTACTGCTTTGTCTTGTTCTGCTTCAACTTCCGCTACACTGCGTTTGCTGATTCCACTAATGATAGCGATACCTTCAGCCCTTCTTCCCTTTTGCATCAACCATCGCGGACTTTCAGGAATAATGAGTAAGCCGATGAAAAACAATGCTGCTGGAATAACGCCTAAGCCTAACATCCCCCGCCATACCTCTGCATTAAAAATCTGGCTTATCCCTTGATTCGCGATACTTTGATCTGCAGCACTCAGTAGTGCTGCATTGCTTAAATAGGCTACCAAAATACCGAAAGTAAGTGCAAACTGATAGTACGTTACCAAACGACCTCTGATTGCCGAAGGTGCAATTTCTGAGATGTATAGCGGAACTACGTTAGAGGCAATACCGATGCCAATTCCTCCAATTAATCTTGCTGCAATTACACCAGCCAGGTTGGGCATAAATGCACAGCCCAAAGCCGAAGCGATAAACAGTAATGCGGTAAGGATCAGCGGTTTTTTACGACCCAAACGATCACTTAACTCACCGGAGAAAGCCACACCAATAATGCAACCCACCAAAGCTGAGGATACAAACCAACCCTCCTGTGCTGCTGAAAGGGTAAATTGTTTTTGAACGAGTGGCAATACACCCGAAATCACGGCCATATCAAAGCCAAAGAGAAAGCCACCCAAAGAGGCAACGAGGGTAACGGTTAAAATGCTAATCTGCTTTTGCTGGTTATTCATAATTTATATTTTGGTCAGGGTTATTCATTTAATTTGCTGGCGACATTGATGGTGGTGCATCTGTGGGTTTACTTCCCCATTTTTCATTCGGTTTAGCGCCCATATTTAGTGAAAGCTTTCCGCCCTTCACTAAATCAGCGTGGTAGAACCATGGTTTTGTTAAAGGTTTTCCATCCAGTGTTGCAGATTGGATATATCGGTTTGCATCAGAAGTATTATTAGCTTCGATTACAAACTGTTTTCCACTGTAATATTTATTATCCAAAGCAATGGTAATTTTTGAAAATATTGGGCTTCCAATTTCATAGAATGGTTTCGAAGCTACGCCACCATCGGTTTGAAACAGACCCATGGCCGCGATTACAAACCAGGCACCCATCTGCCCCTCGTCTTCATCGCCAAGCCAGCCATGATAAGGTGTAGCACCATAGTATCTGTTCATGATCTCTCTGGTCCACTTTTGAGTAAGCCATGGTTTTCCCGAATAATTAAAAAGCCATGCAGCCTGCATATTAGGCTGGTTACCATGGTTTACCGGCACCAAATCGTATTGATCTCCTTCTGCATTGAAGTTATATTTTACCGATTTCTCAAAACCATCATTTAGCCGGTGGTTAAATTCATCTTTCCCCATGAGGTTCAGAATACCCTGTACATCATGCGGATTGAAAAAACTATACTGCCAGGCATTCCCTTCCAGATAACCCGGGCCACTAAAGTTGGTACAACAGAAGGGGCTCCAATCCTTTACCCAACTTCCATCACGATTTTTCATTCTGATGTATTTGGTTTCCGTATCAAAAACATTTTTATAGCTGCCTGCACGTTTTAAAAACAATTGTGCGTCATCAGTCTTCCCAAGTGCTTTGGCCATTTGAGCTACGCACCAATCGTCATAGGCATATTCTAAGGTATTGGATACCTGACCTTCTTCATTGGGTACATAACCCAGTTTCATATAAGAATCGAAGAAACGGTTTCCGGCAAAACCATTTTCCGGGGTTTTCACACCGGGAGTAGTTTGCTGATGTAGCATGGCTTTATAGGCCAGCTGTACATCAAAATCACGAATGCCCTTTTGGTAAGCACCTACTATTAACGGAATTTCGTGAGAAGCTTCCATAATCCCCGAATATTCGATCCCCGCTGGACCCTTGGGTAGCCAACCGCCGGTTTTGTAAATTTCAATCAACGATTTGGCCCAGTTACTGGTTAAATCCGGATTTACTAAACCCCATAGCTGGTTTAAATTCCAGAAAGTATTCCATAATGCATCCGAACCATAAACAGGAGAATCTGATTGACGAACCTGCTCATTTGCATCCACATATTTGCCATTCACATCGCTCCAGGTTGTTCTGGCTACATATGAACGATAAAAATTGGTATAGAACTTCTTTTTATCCACTTCTGTTCCCCCTTCTACCTTAATTTTGCTCAACATGCCATTCCAAACCTGACGGGCATTGTTTTTAACTGCATCAAAATTCCAGTTGAAAGGATTCATTTCGGTTTCGAGGTTTAGCCTTGCCTGATCAATACTCACCAGGGAGATACCCGTTTGCATGAGGATAACTTCACCAGCTTTTACGCTGAAATCGGCAAAGGCTCCCATTTTACCTTTGCCCAGGATTTCTTTAATATTCTGTTCAACTTTACTTCCCTTCCAGCCTCCGAATTTTTTAATGGGTTTATTAAATCTGATCACAAAGTGAACAGTGTATTCATTCCAGCTCCATTTCTGATGGGAATATCCTTCAATTTCCCGGTCCGATATCTGGGTAAATTTCGCGTCCAAAATATCGGTTTTAGCCTCACCGGGAATATCCAGGTCCAACAAAACATGTGCTTCTTCGTGTGCTTCAGGATAACTGAACTTAAAAAAACCGGCCCGGGTGGTACTGGTAAGCTCTGTACGGATATTACCATTCATAAGTGTTACGCCATAATAACCAGGTTTTGCTACCTCAGTAGATTTATCAATCCGGGAACGATATCCTGAAGTCCAGCCTGTGGTGGGTGCATCTGCAGGGCCACGATAGGTACTCAGCAAGCCAACAGTTGGCATCACCGAAAGTCCAACCATAGTCCAGCTATGAATGTGGCTGAATCCACCGATATTATTAATGGAATATTCGTATCCTGATTTCCAAACATCACCCTGGTTGTCAGGACTCAATTGTACCATCCCAAAAGGCATGGTAGCACCTGGGTTTAGCATCCATCGTGATTCTGAAGTACCTAATAAAGGGTCTGCATAATCTACAGGTTCTTTTTGCTGTGCCTGTACAGATACGAAAATGATTTGAAGCATTAATAATATCAGCAAATTTTTCTTCTGTAAATCCATGATGGTTAACCTGTTATAGTGCTAAATTGAATTCATCTTTAACAAAAGCCTTTACTGCTTTAGCTGGTGTATTTCCCTTATTGATAAGGGTATAACTTTTTGCCCCGGCAGGGATTACAAATGTTTCAGCGTAGTTAAATAACCTGCTCGTTCCATCGGCTGTAATCACTTCAACACTGCTTCCTTCCACAAGCATTAAAATATGACAAAGATCTTTAGTATCGACTATAACCTGAGTAGCAAATTCGATACGGTGAATATCATAAAAATGATCTTCGTGAGTGGGCAGATGGATAATTTGCCAGTCTTCACCTTTAGTTAGCAATTTAGGCCTAGAAATAAGTTCTGCTTTAACCTTCTCGCCTTTTCTCTCAAATTTAAGGTTATTAAAAGCATGGTCGATATTAATTGGTCTGGGCTGGCCGTCAAGGCCTAAACGCATCCAATCGTACATTTTAAAAGTAAAGATGTATGGTGTTGCACTAATTTCGAGTACCAGGTTATCGGCACCTGCGCTATGAACCGTGCCATTTGGAATTAAGAAAAGATCATGCTTTTCTGCTTCATGAACCTGTACATATTTAGTGATATCAATTTCCTGATTTTCAGTTTGGCTTCTAACCAGTTCTTTTTTAAATACTTCAGGGTTAATATCTTCCTGAAAGCCTAAATAAACCTGCGCACCTTTTTTACAGTCGAGAATGTAATAAGTTTCGTCTTGTGTGATATTTTCTCCAAACTGAGATCTGATATAAGATAATGAAGGATGGCACTGAATGGAAAGGTTGCCACCATCAAAAGTATCTAAGAAATCAAACCTGATTGGGAATTCAGTACCAAAAACGGCTGCATGCTTACCTAAAACAGCTTGCGATTGATTAAACATTAAAAAATCGAAAGAAACTTCAAGCAAAAAGCCATCACTTTCAAAGAGAATTCCGTTCTCCGGTACAATTAACTCAAAAGACCAGGCATAATTCACTTCGTCTTTGTTCAGTCCTTCAATTTTTTCCTGCATCCAATGCCCACCCCAGGCACCTGCCTCAAACCAGGGACGAACCCTGAAAACCGATTTACTCATGGCTGTTAAACCAAGCTGTAAATCTTCATTGAACATCCAGTTTATGCTGTCTTTACGCTGCGCATCGGCAATAACCGTTATTTCTTTTGTAATGGCTTGCTTATGGTTATTTAACACCACCCAATCAACAAAGAAGAAACGTTTGTAAGCTGCGTGGTTACCGGCAGGTTTGTCGCTTCCTAAATTGGTAATCGAGCCTGCGCGCATTCTATATTGTATTTCGTTTTTAGGAATATCCAGGTAAACAATTGGGGCATCCCAGTTTAAAAGTGACGCTCCAATACCGATGGCAATGTTGAGATCGGCAGCGGGATCGGGTTGTGAGTTCCGGAGCGCTGGAACATCAAAAAAATCGGTAATATTCAAATTAGTTTTGGTTCCCCAAACACTTTTAGCTTCACCAAGGAAAGGTTGTACCATGGTTTGAATCTCCGCATTACCTTTCAGCTTGTCGGCCAGGTATGTCCAGCTAACTTTTAAGCCCCTTTTGTCGAACACGCTTTGCAGGGCTCGCTCAACGTCTTCCCAAAGTACGCCTACGTAACCATCTATCCTAACGTTCTTTTCTGAAATTATCCAGTCTGCCAAACGCTCATATCCATTAAAAATCTTTCCTGAATCCAGTTTGTGTGAAGGATAAATATCATATCCTTTCCCCAGTCCATTTCTATCTTTTAGGTTTTCAGGCAAAATTGTTTCAGAACTCTTGCGCCATTGCTGATTAACTAATCGGTTCGTATCCGCTACGTGAGTATTCACTTCCATATAAAACGTTATTCTAATGATTTAAACAAATGTACATATGTACATACATATATCCTAATATTTTTTAATTTTCTGTCTCCTTTAGATTCAAACTAATCAAAAGCCTAATATTCAACTATTTAAATAAAACTTTCAGCGTCATTAACTCATGTGGGATGAGTTTAATTTTACTGCTCAGCTGTTCGGTTGTTGTTCCATATGGAGTACTTTTATACAAAACTGCCTGTTTATTATCTGGCCATGTAAGTTCTACTTCTTCTGCCTGTTCTGATACTGATTTTAATCTCAGAAGTACACCCTGCTGATCTGTTAAGGGCTGTAACGTTGATACAACAATTTTAGGATTACTAAGCAATAACATACTTTTTTTTATTGGATTTTGTGCTGCAGGCACCACAATTAAAGGCCGGTTTTGCGCCGTTCCGAATTGTTCAGATCTGCTGGGTTCGAAATTCCCTTCATGAGGCATAATTACATATTTATTGCTAATGATACCGCTTTGCTTTAAGGGAAAATTAGTATCCCAGTGGTTGTTAATGGGCCAGGAGAATAGTGTTTGGGTTTCCGGCACTTGTTTAATCCACTCCCGGGCCTGCCGGGCACCGTCTAAAATATCACCACTTAAATTTCCCAATTCCACGATTGGTGCCTCAATGGCCGTCCAGCTTACACCATAATCCGCATTTGAAATATCGATCCACCGCTGAAATGCAAACCAATTTTTGTTGCTAAAAGGAATCTGATCGGTTTCTGGGTGCATAAACCCCAAAGGGATATCCATTTTAATCTTGCCTGAAGAAACCTGAAAGGGAAAACCATAGTGAATGCTTTCCTTGTTTGTTGTGGCTGTTTTATCTAAAGTATTATTCAAAACAATGTAAGCCTGGTCTTTAATGAGTGTTATCTCTTTCCTGATCCAGTTACTGCCCGTTCCTTTTGAATGGATGACTAAAGTAGACAATAATGAACCCTTTTCTTTTATTTCAATGTAACTGAGTTTATCGCTTGTCGATTTTCCAGGCATCATTTCGGGCTTCCCGTTTTTTACACCGTACAAGTGGTTGTAACTATTAAAACCAAAAGGACTTTTACGATCTACAAATTCGCGTTTGGTTTTCAGGTCGATAATACTGGTGATGTTTCCGTTTAACGTATCAACAGAGAGTGCTAATAAACTGTTATTCAAGTGGTCTTTCCCGATAGACATTGCAGGCTTCTTGCTTTGCTTCCCAGGTTTTATTTGATAAAATGCAGAGCCAAACGGAGGAATCGAATCGGATAGAAAGGCCAATTCGCCTGTAGAAAGTCGTTGACTGTTCATTTCCCGGCCTTGCTCATTTACTACTATATCTCCTTTTTTACTTTCTTCTGGAGTTATTTTTATTAGTCCTTTCCTTGCCCATGATAAGGTATTGATTACTGCAAAGCCGTTTTCACCTTCCTTTTTGATATCCTTAACACCCTGCTCGATTAACGCTTTACTGATCTGGCCTGCTTGCTCAAAGTACGCTGCTTTTTGTTGTTCTACCTGATGGGCGAGCGGAGCTGTGGGATCCTGATAACCCCAGGTATGTTCGGCAGCTAACAGTAAATTATCCCATACGCGATCAAATCCCGGATTGTTTTTTTTACCCAACATAGACCATAAGGCCTCTGCCTGTACAAGATCTTCTTTTGCTATCCTCCCTATCCCTACTCTTTTAGCATCAGAGGCTAAGCCCTGTGTCCAGAATTCGGTCATATCTCCCCTATATTCGGGAATGATTGATTTATATTTACTTTCATAAGCCTCTAAAATGGTTTTGGATCCGGCAATTACGAGTTTCGGATAAGCATACTGCGCATTCCAGAGTTTAACCGCATCCGGTAAATCGGCATCTATCAGGCAATTATCCGCCATAGACCAGGTCATCACAAAGATATCGTATGGAGAATTTCGATCTTCCAGCTTTTGGGTTTCCTGAAAAATAAATGGATCGATAAAATTTTCAAGCGGGTTATCGGTGCTGAGTCTGTCGTATTCAGTAGTAAATGCCTGAATTTTCCCCAGGCCGTACTTCTGGCCTTTAGCCCTGAAACCATACCCATAGGAAGTTGCCTGCAAATAAAAAAGTTTATCTTTTCCGTTATTGGACAGCCAGTAAAAAGGTTTATTTTCCCAGGCCTGTCGGAGATCGTAATAATTAGGATAACTAAAAAATGCTTTAACACCATTCTTTGCAGCAGCCTGCACCAGGCCCCAGGATGCCCCCGGATTATCCATCTGCACCATTGTTGTGATGGGTACACCTGTAAATGACTCGATCTGCGCACTATATTTGAACATGGCCAGTAATTGCTCATCAGAGCAGGTAGAGGTATTGATATTGGAGTGTGCCGCATCAATCTGAATCCAGCCCTTTCTTACCGCATTAACAAACGATTTCTTTTGCCCCACTGTGGCTTTATTTAAATAACGCTCTACCACCCAGGTGGCTTCAGGGTTCCAAACAAATTTTGCCCCATCCGGGTAATCCCGGGTCTTGCTGGCAATGTCAATTCCTACATCGATATTGCGGATATGAAGGTCTTTTACTACCTCCTGCAAATTCGTATAACCTATATCTACATGACTGTGGGGATAAATGTAAACCGTCCACTTTTTTTTAGCGGGAACATTTAATTCCTGAACGAATTTCCCTGATGCACTGGTGATGGTCAGATTAACCATTGTGGATTTTAGTCCGACATTTTCAGGCAGTAAAACGGATAAGGAATCCTGAGCTTGTTGTAATTGAATATTAAATTGTTCCGCTTTACCCTCGGCTTCTATTTTGACTGTTATCTTTCCAAACAGCTTTTTACCGGAGAAAAAAATCATTACTTCTCTTCCTGCTTTACCATCTGTACGATATTTATACCAGGGCTTAACGATATAATTTAAGCCTTGAGGTTCGGATTTCAAGCAAAAATGGGCAAAAGCTTGCTGTACCAGAAAAATTCCGGTAAAAAGAAAATACTTAAACTTATACATCTGATGGGGATTTTAAAGACGTAAATCTCCTTAAGAAAAGCAGGGATTAGCCCGAACTAATCCCTTGCTTAACTGCTAAAAATAGATAGTATTTAAATAGATAGATGACTAAGGAACATTTACAATTTTAACCTCATTATAATTGTAAATATTTGCACCATAGGCAATTCTTGCTCCAATACGAACGTACAATTCTCTTTTGGTAGGTAAGGTTGCCGGGGTGGTTATCGTTTGGGTAGTTCCCAACAAAGCATTAGCTCCATTACCAGTGTAAGTGGTTTTTGCAGACCACCTGGTGTCATAATTCCAATTGCCTACATACTGCGTACCATTTACAAAAAGCATTGCATCGGTAATGTTTTGCTGGAACAAGGCATTGCCTGTTCCCCTGGTAATTTTATAACTTGCAGTGATGGTCCCATTGGGATTTAAAACAGGTTCGCCTACCCATTCTACGCGCAGGAAGGGCTCTACTGCAAAATCTACCGTTGTTGTACCACCAGAAACATTAACGGTTTTACTGTTATCAATGGCTACAGGAGTAGTTTGTACCAAAGGAACAAAGGCCCCTTCTACAGAAATCTTATAAGTACCTTCAAAAATTTTGGTATTGATCCATGTACCGTCCATTTTGCTTCCTAAAAATTGAGGGGTTGCGGTAGCGCTCCAGCTGGTTTCAATCAGCTTGATTCTGGTTCCTGCTGTATTATCCCCGGTAACTTCTGTTTGTAAGGGTTTTCCTGTAACCACATCGGTTACTGTACCTTGTAAAGTTTGATCGGGTGCTTTGTAGTTATCGAACTTTGAACATGAGCTTGCAGATAATCCTGCAAGGCAAATTGCGATGTAATATACGATGCGTTTCATATGCTTAATTACCATCCTGGGTTTTGAACTAAATTTAAACTCTTTGCAATTGCTGCTGTAGGAATCTGTGTGTAATACCATCTCGATTGGAAAGTAAACTGTACACTTCGTTCCTCAAAACGAGCATCCATTATGTATTTGTTTTGATCTGCAACTAAGATTGGGAGTAATGCCTTATAAATTGTTGCATTTTGTTCCTGATCGGCAATTCTCCATCTTCTCAGGTCCCAAATGGTTTTATTTTCAAAAGCCAGTTCCCTTCTTCTTTCCATGCGGATATCGTTTGCAGAGGTAATGGCCGTTAACAGACTTGCTCCTGCCCTTTCTCTGACTTGGTTGATGGCGGTAAGTGCATCAGCACCATAGGTACCTGCCTGCCCTAAAAGGAACAACTCATAAGCCGCTTCTGCTTTATTCAACAATACTTCTCCATATCTGAATTCCATCCACTGCTGTTCAGAACGACCAGGAATAGTTTCAGCAGTTGCTTTATCAGGATTTAAGTACTTTCTGATATAAAATCCTGTGATGGTTCCCCCGGTTGCATTGGCAGTGATCGCAGTAAATACTCCACTCAGGCCAGATTTAGTTACTTTTGAACCATTTGGCAACGTGTAAAGGTTTGTATTATTTTCTGCTATGGTAGCCGATCCAACTACGGTTGCAGGGTATGCAGAAGTTGAATTTGCAGGTAGAAGTTTATTCAATCCGGCAGCAGAACTTCCGGTGTAAATACCTCGTCTTACCTCAATTGCTGTTCCCTTAAACTGATCACCTGGTAAAATTACAGTTGCCCTTAACCTCGGTTCAGCATTGGCAAAAAGATCAGTAGTATTATTAAAGAAAATATATTTCCCTGTAGCATCAAGCACCTGAATAGTACCATCGGCATTTTTAGGAAATCCTTCAAACATCTCTACGAAATTAAGTGTTGGACAAGTTTCTGATGAATAATTGCCTTGAGGTCCTTCTAATTGTTTAGGCACGCTGGTTGCATCATACTGATGCACCGCATCAGGGTATTTGTACTGTCTTACAAAAATGGCCTCGTTATTAGCGGCTGTAGCATCTAAAAAAAGATTCACAAAATTGTTGTATTGCGCTGTTTTATCACCCGCAGCCCATTTGGCTTTGTATAGGTTATATTTCCCCGTTAACAGATTTGCAGCGTCATAACTGGCTTTAAAATAGGTTGCTGCTTTCGAAGCCGGAATTCCGCATAAACGTTTTCCATCTGTTGAAGTTAAATTAATGGTGTTATACTTGGCAATAGTACCTGCAAATAGCATGGCTCTTGATTTAAGTGCAGCAGCAGCATACTTGTTTGCTCTTCCAGTCTTATTGGTTTCAGGAAGACTTACAAAAGCTAAATCGCAATCGGCAGAGATAAAATCATAAACCGCTTCTTCCGATGCACGGGGAATTTTCAATTCTTCAATCTCCGAGGCCAGTTCACTAATGGTTTGCCCCGGGCTGGTTAATAACTTATCTACAATTGGAACTCCACCATAGCGCTTTACCAATGCGAAATAGGTAAAAGCCCGGATAAATCTCGCTTCAGCCATCCAATTGGTTACCTGCTCAGGTTTAAAATTGCCCGCATAGGTTGGCAAAGTTTCCATAAAATAATTGCAGTCGCGAATAAGTGTATAAGCTGCAGACCAGTAGTTAAAAGTTTCTGTGGTATTGCCCATATCGCGGCTCGAAGCTTCTCCCGTCACAGCATGTGCTGATCCCACAGTGGTGTTATTAAATCCACCTGTTGGTGTATATTTAAAATCTTCAACAGGCATAGTGATATAAATCCTGGCCAGATAAGCCGTAATACCGGCCTCAGTAGTAAACAGGTCTTTATCCTGGATCACGTTCACCGGCGGTACATCTAGTTTACGGCATGCTGTAAGCGAAATCAGCAGTACAGCAATTAATGAATATATTTTTTGTTTCATGACTTTCTTTTAAAGTTTTAGATTTAAACCAAAAGTGAATTTCTTATCCAAGGGATAGGTATATCCAAAATCACTTGAAGGATGCTCCGGATCTAAGAATTTCAGATCTGTAACAGTTAACAAGTTATATGCGTTGGCATAAACCCTTAATCCCCTGATACCAATTTTAGTAAATAATTTGGATGGCAAAGTGTAACCCAGTTCGATGGATTTAATCCTGAAGTACTTCGCATTTTGCGCATTAGCCAGTGTATTGGTATAAGGTACCGTACCTGTGTAAGCATAATATCCTGGAACCCATTGTGTATTTGGATCATAAGGATCGGCATTAGGATCTACAGGATGATACCGGTCTAAAAACTGACGCAATGCATTTCCTCCTGCCCACAATGGGGTGTTTAATTGCTCAAAATAAGAAACATATACATTTCCCGCACCACTGATTGTGGTATTGAAATCCCAGTTTTTATAGCTCATGTCCAGCGTTAAGCCGTAGGTAAAAGTTGGCAAACCAGCGGTAGAAATCGGATGATTATCTAAAATATTGATGGCCCCGTCTCCGTTCCAATCTTCATATCTGTAATCACCAACAACAGTATTTTTAGGTACATAAATGTTGCTGTTCCGAATGGCGTTCCAATCTTCAAATTGTCCGGCAGTACCATAGCCCCAATAAAGATTGTTCCAACGATTTTCGGTGTAAGTACTATTATTCCAGTTTAAATAAGAATTTCCGGCCCGTGCAATAACTCTTGTGGTATTCATCGTGCGCGTAATTCCCATGGTTCCTTTAATGCCATAGAAAAACTTACCAAAATGATTTCTGTGGTTCACCTCCAGGTCGATACCTCTGGAACGATCGCCATTTAGATTTTCCTGAGGAAAACCTACTCCTACAACATCTGGCAAGGTAGAAGACTGTGTAGCCAATAATCCGGTTCTGTTTCGCACGAAGTAATCAATAGAGAATCCGAAAAGTCCGTTCCAGGCATCTGCATCTACCCCAACATCAAATGTTTTAGAAGTATACCAGGTGATAAATGGATTCGCTAAGCCTTTACTGGTGGCACTGCTGATAAAAGTTCCATCAAAAACAGAACCCGCAGGTGTTCCACTGGCAGAACCAGTTGAAGGATAGGTATAACCCGTAATAAACTGATAAGTAGAAGCGGCATCATCACCCTGTTTACCATAAGATGCCCGAACTTTGAAGGTATTAATAAACTTTAAAGCCGAATTTTTCCAGAAACTTTCTTCAGAAATCCGGTATCCGGCCGATGCTACCGGGAAAAATCCCCACTGTCGATCAGTAGCAAACTTTGAAGTTCCATCTGCTCTGAATGCAAATTCAGCTAAATATTTGCCTTTGTAATCATAAGAAAACTTTCCAACATAAGAGGCTGTCCGGTTATCAAATAAGTTCAACTGGTTAGAAGACATGTTGCCTTGCTGGTTTAAACTGTTTCCGGCCAGCAGCTGGTCAACAGGGATTGAAAGCTCCCGCTGTGCATAAAAGTTATCGCCCTTGAGGATGTTGCTTTCATATAAAAGTAAGCCGCTAACATTATGTGAACCGAAAGTCCGGGCATAATTTAATGAACCCTGGAATAAAAACGAAGGATAGTCGTAAAACTCTCTTCTTAACGTAGAAGGCGACTTTTGCGGACTTGGCGTATAAACATTTGTACCCGCGTTGTAGCTAAAAAGATTATAAGTTTTGTTATAAAATTTATTATTGGCAATCTGATAATCGTAACTAAACAAACCTTTAGCACTCAGCCCTTTTACGAAAGGCACATCATAGTTTAAGCTTGCAGAAGACTGAAACCATTTATTTGAATAGATTCTATAACCGCTGATATCGGCATTAGCATGTGCAACAGCATTAAGTGAACTGGGCACATTGGCCAGATAATCGGGGTTATTATTGGCATAAATCTGTTCAGTTGGTGCCTGATACCAGGTACTTCTGATTACCCAGTAAGTATCTTCCAATAATTGATCTTTTTGGTCAATTATACCGCTCAGGTTCAAATCGAAGGTTAGGTTTTTAGTTAATTTGGTGCTTAAATTAGATCTTAAATTATACCGGTTGTAACGTAAGTCTCCAGATTTAAAATACCCGTCTTGTTGCTGATAACCCAGGCTGGCAAAATAAGTCGTATTTTCTGTTCCTCCCGAAGCACTGATATCATGCTGCATTTGCGGAGCGAAATCGTTTAGAACAGCCTCATTCCAATTGGAAGCCACTTTCTTTCCTGTAGCATAATCATTAAAATCTTGCGGCGTAAAACGGATATTACCCTTTTGACCTGCCCCTATATTGTGTACCTGAATCTCATTTGCAAGCGTCATGTAATCCAGAATATCGACACTCTTAGGCATAAAAGAAGGCGTTTGCACAGAGTATGAGCCATTATATGTTAAAGATGTTTGCCCCTTTTTACCTTTCTTGGTCGTGATCAATACTACTCCATTCGCCGAGCGCACCCCATAAATAGCTGCCGAGGCATCTTTCAATACAGTGATGCTCTCCACATCCTCCGGATTTAAACGTGAAAAGTTGTTCCGGACAATTCCATCTATAACCACAAGCGGAGAACCTAAACCACGAACATCAAAAGTATTGTTAAAACTTCCAGGCTCACTACTGTTTTGTATAGAACGTACACCAGCAATTTTACCGGTTAGCATATTCTGGATATTCTCATTTTTGGTGGTAACAATTTCCTTGCTCGTAACCGTAGAAACGGCTCCAGTAATACTTCCCTTTTTCTGTTGTCCGTAACCTACTACCACAACTTCCTCCAGATCAGAAGTACTTGGAACCAGCTGGATAGTTACGCCTTTCTGTGTTCCCACACTTAACTCCTGATTTTTGTAACCCACCATCCTGAAAATCAATACCTGACCAGGCCTGGCGTCGATAGCAAATTTTCCATCGGTATCAGTACCGGTTACTACTTTCGAATCTTTTACTGCAACACTTACTCCCGGAATCCCGATTCCTTTTTCATCAACTACAGTACCCTGAAATTTAGTGCTGGTTTGGGCAAGTGCCGACAGGCAGCAAATAACCAGTATAAAAGAGGCAAGCCAGGTTTTTAGGGCTCGGTATTTTAAACCATCCGGGCCATGTTTTCCCCGCGATGGATAATAAACATCTGTGATTTCCATAGGGATTTTACGCAGATGCGTTTGGCAATTAGGTAAAAATAGTTTCATAAAATTAATAGCTATTCTTGTTGGGTTTGGAATTAAATATGTATGTACATCTATATTGTAATCAGAACATCGAGTCGTGTTCTATAAAATATTCTGTTTTATGGAAATGCCGAGGAAAGGAGCATATTCTCGGCTAATTTTCGCCTAGTCCTTTCTAGGGAAGCTTTTAGTCTCATAATTAGTTATTTAAGAGTTTATAAATTGGTTATGTACAAACATATAAACATTTAAAATAAAAACAAATATATTTTTATTAATTTTGTATTAAGTTTTTAGCTAGATTTAGTTTTCGTTATATAAAGCCAGATGAAATTATCGATTGACCATAAAAGCCATGTTCCTTTACACATACAGGCTGAGGAATTACTCCGTGAGCTGATCAAGGACCCTCAGTATGCAACCAAGTTCTTACCCAATGAGGTTGATATGGCCAAACAACTGGCCATTTCTAGAACCACGCTTCGCCAGGCGCTAAACAAATTGGTTTATGAAGGTTTACTGATCAGAAAAAAAGGTATAGGCACTAAAGTCGCGGAAGTATCAGTAAGCTCAAAATCAAACAATTGGCTTAGTTTTTCACAGGAAATGCAAGCACGTGGAATTCCAATTAAAAACTTTGAATTGCATATCAGCTGGGTTCACCCAGACGAAAAACTGGCTCATTTCTTCGACATTACTACCGATAAAAAAGTATTAAAACTCGAACGTTTGAGAGGACGTGCAGAAGGACCATTTGTTTATTTTATCTCCTATTTTCACCCAAGAGTAGGATTAACAGGAGAAGAAGATTTCAAGAGACCGCTTTACGAAATCCTGGAAAAAGATCATTCTGTGATCGCCAACCTGTCTAAAGAAGAGATTAGCGCTAGGGAAGCCGATAAATTTTTGGCAGCAAAACTAGAAATAGAACCTGGAAATGCCTTGTTATTCAGGAAACGCTTTGTTTTTGACCAGGGTGACCGCCCTATAGAATTTAACCTGGGCTATTACCGTGCTGATAGCTTTGTATATACAGTTGAAAGCCGCAGAGATTAGTTTACAGGGTCTTTATATTGCTGTTGTAAAGCTTTTAAGTGCTGTTTCAACTGCTCAATAAGTTTCTCATATCCAGGTTGATGATATAAGTTTTTCATTTCTTTTGGGTCTTTTTTTAAATCGTAAAGTTCCCAGGAACTAACCGGGTCATAGAAATGAATTAGCTTATAACGCTCTGTTCGGATGCCATAATGCCGTGTTAAACCGAATGACTTTTCATAGTAATGGTAATAAATTTCCTTTCTCCATTCTTTGTCTTTTCCGGTAGTGAGTAGTTTTTTCATCGATACCCCCTGCATATCCTCTGGAATTTTAATACCTGCTAAATCAAGCAAGGTGGGGGCAACATCAAGATTCAGCACAAAATTTTCAGTTTTTTTGCCCCCGGCAAAACCAGCAAGATATCTAATCATCATGGGTGTATGTAATGATTCTTCGTACATAAAACGCTTATCATACAAACCATGTTCTCCAAGAAAGAATCCCTGATCCGACAGGTAGATTACAATGGTATTTTCTGCCAGACGATTTTCTTCTAGATAAGTTAATACCCTTCCAATGTTATCATCTAACGAATTCACACACCTCAAATAATCTTCCATATAACGCTGAAATTGAAATCTGGCCACTTCATCAGCTGTTCTAAGTTTCTTAAATTGGTTATACTCTTTTTGAAAAGCGGCATCCCAAACCTTCCGTTCAGCAGGGGTTAAACGGCTTATCTCCCTTTGGTATTCTGCAGGTGCCCAATCGTTTATTTTATTTATCAAACAGCTGTCGCAAGGTATTTTACTATCATATCTAATATCAAGATGATCCCGCATCGTTACCTGCTGAATTTTAAGGGCTTCCCGGTCTTTATAGTCATCATAGTAGTTTGTAGGCAAGGGATATTTTCGATCATTAAACTTATTCAAATACTTTAATGGTGGCATTGCATTTCGATGGGGAGCTTTATGATAAAGCATCAAAAAGAAAGGCGCTTCCTCTTTGGTTTTATCAATCCAGTCCAGTGCCATATCGGTTATTACATCTGTAACATAGCCCGTATACACAGTATCCTTGCCGTTTTTAATAAATTTAGGGTTGTAATAGTTTCCCTGATCAGGCAGGATATTCCAGTCATCAAAGCCTGTTGGTGTACTAAACAGATGCCATTTACCCATCATTGCCGTTCGATAGCCCGTAGCACCGAAAATCTTTGGAAGTGTTTGCTGTGTGCCATCAAAATAAGTTCCATTATCCTTCATTCCATTCATATGAGAATACTTTCCGGTAAGTATAACTGCTCTTGCAGGACTACACACAGCATTGGTAACAGCCGCTTGCCTCATCAACATACCTTCGCGTGCAATCCGATCTATATGAGGTGTTTGAATTAACTTACTCCCATAAGCTGATACCGTTTGATAAGCATGATCATCAGACATGATAATGATGACATTCGGTTTATTGTTCTGCTTTGCCGATTGCGCGTAAACCGCTGAAACGGATATAGAGAAACTGATGAAACAGCTAAATATTCGGCTTAAGGCATTCTTCATACTCAAAAATAAAATCTGTTTATTCAAATGTAATCAATATGTACAAACATACAAACATAAATATAATCTTTTCAAAATGAGCCAAAAATTCTAAAGTCACACGATTATTTTAAACAATTACCGAATGTACAAGCCATTTGAAATTAAAAAATTGATTCAATTACAAAATATCTAGTTTATCCATAGATTTAATATACATAAATACTATATTTGCCGGCATAGTATTCTGAAACATCGGGTGAAGCATTTAAACTTGCTTGCCAGATCAGAAACAGTTTTGTTGTTAGCCGGGGCGCGACGGATGTACGCCCCTGCTTCTTACCATCAGTACTGTATTGCCCGATAATAAGAATACTGGTTAATTAGCATAAAACTTACACATGAGCATAGATCCCATTTCAAGATTTTCTGATCACTCCTCCGATTACCAGAAATACCGACCTGGCTACCCGGAAGCTATCATCACCTATCTGGAACAAAATATTGGCTTAAATGCAAAGAAAAATATTGCTGATATCGGTTCGGGTACCGGCATATTTACGGAGTTATTTTTAAGAAAAGGTTATCCCGTTATCGCCGTAGAACCCAATGCAGAAATGAGGTTACAGGCAGAGGAGCATTTAGGATACTTCAAGCAATTTAAAAGCGTTGGCACATGCGCGGAGTCTACACTTATTCCCACTGCATCTGTTGATCTGATTACTGTAGCCCAGGCATTTCACTGGTTCGACACCCAGCAAGTCAGGTCAGAGTTTCTGAGAATTGCCAAACCCGGTGCCCATGTGTTACTCGTATGGAACATCCTTCAAAATAAAACACCTTTCTTAAAAGCTTATCAGCAGTTTAAAGAAGGTTTTTCAGTATCAAAGCCTTATCGTGATAAAGCTGATCAGGAACAAGTAGCACATTTTTTTGATGGTGCAGCAATTACCGTTCAGGAAATTTACCACAGTAGATTATTAGATTTTAATGCGTTATTGGGTTACTTCAGATCGTCATCCTATGCTCCGCTCCCAGGTGAAGTACAATACCTGGATGCAGAACGGGATCTCCAGATAATCTTCGATCGCTTTGAGAAAAACGGCAAAGTAAAGCTGGAATATGATGCAAAAATGTTTTTAGGAAAAATTGCTCTATAAAGAATATACATAACCTCGTTATTGCTGGCCTAATCTTGGCATAGATTTCCACCAGGCAATTAGTTTTTCTTTTAATTGAGCAGCTAATTTCCCCTGGCTTTCTACTAAATTAGTCGTTTCATAACTATCCTTTACAATATTGTATAATTGCGAATCAGTACCATCACTGTTCATTAAGAATTTCCAATCGCCAAGGCGCATAGCCAGATTTGGGCTTTTATCTTTTGGATTTGGATAGTTGAAGGCTATGTTATTTCTACCATACTCCCAAAAAACAGGCTGGTCTCTACTCACAGTTTTGCCCAGGAATACCGGGCTTCTGTTTAGCCCATCTGCCTTATAGTTTTCAGGTAAAGCGATCCCGGCCATCGCTGTTAAGGAAGGCAAAAGGTCAATAGCGGTTACCACTGATTTTTCATTAATTTTGCCTTCAGGGATATGTCCCGGCCAACTGATAATGAATGGCATACGTGTTCCTCCTTCGTAGAGTGAAAGCTTAGATCCGCGCAAACAAGCCGCCCGGCTTCCCTTAAAACTTGGTAACGGGCCATTATCGCTCGTAAAAATGATGATGGTATTCTTGTCCTCCCCCATTTTTTTAAGTCCTTCAATCAATCTTCCAATCTGCACATCATATTCCCTTAAAACCCCTTTAAAGGCCGCTTCCTCCTGCGGGTTCATCGGGAATTTTCCCGTATACTCTTTTTCAGTTCTCGGCACCCAGGGTGTGTGCACATCATCAGGCCAAAGATTAACAAAACAAGGTTTCCCCTTATTTTCCCGTATGAAATCCAGTGTTTTATCTACAAAATATTTCGTCCTGTCCCAACGTTTAATACTGTCTTTTTCCGACCAGATCCAATCTGTTGCGGTAATTGCTGGATCAGGAGCCGGACTTTCATATGTACTGGCATGCGCATCATACCCATATTGATCAAAGCCCGGTGCATCTTTTACATCCCTGCCCCCGCCCATGTGCCATTTTCCAAAATGTGCTGTTGCATATCCTGCCTGCTTAAAAATTTTCGCCATTGTTGGGGCAGCAGGATCTAAATAATCTGCCTGCTCCGCATTACGATTATGTTTTCTATTATCTAAATAGGTACTGAAATTCCACTTCCCAGGGTACATACCCGTAAGCATACCTACCCTCGAGGGTGAACAGATTGGGGCGGCACTATAATATTGGGTTAATTTTAATCCCTTACTGGCCAGCCGATCAATCTGAGGTGTTGGTACAAATTTACCTCCAAAGGTTCCGATGTCGCTAAAGCCCATATCATCTGTTAAAATAATGATAACGTTTGGTTGTGCCTGTCTCACCTTACGCACTTGTTGGGCTTCGGCAAGTAAAGTCAGACTAACCAACAGGGCCAATAAATAAATTTTGTTTTTCAGCATAATGAATTTGGTAGAAGAAGCAATCTTATTAAAAAAGCATTAAATATTAATGAGTTAATCATTTGTATTCAAAAAAGTTACGAATGTCTGTTTTTCTCATTTTTTATTATCCTGACGTATTTTTTAAATGTCAAAACGACAATAATTATACAATATCTTAACGAGCCAATCAGTAACATGTTGATTACGCTGAAGCGCTTTAAGAAAGCTTGCTGTATTTTTATGGCACACACAAACACATTCATGAAGGTTTTTACTAAAACGATTTGGCTATTCTTGCTTTTTGCAGGTATTTTCAGCAATAGTTTCGCACAAAATTATACTGTAAAAGGCATTGTATTGGATACTGCAGGCCTGGCACTTCCAGGTGCGGTGGTGCGCATTAAATCAGGTACCGATAGTATCGGAACCTCCGCTAATCCTGATGGTACTTTTACATTTGGTAAAGTTAAATCTAAACAATTTACCTTATCTGCAGCATTCATAGGGTATGATACTTTTATCAAACAATATGTTATCGAAAAAGGTAATACACTTAATATCAGTGACATCAAATTAAAACCTTCTTCCAATACCCTGGATGGTGTGGTTATATCCGGCACCCCGCCTGTTAAGGTTACAGAAGATACCGTAAGCTTTAATGCCAAAGCATTTCCTGTTAGGGATGGTGATGCTGTTGATGAAGTGCTTAAAAAACTACCCGGGATTAAGGTTGATAAAGATGGAAATGTAAGTAGTCAAGGCACACCGGTAACTAAAATTCGTGTTAATGGTAAAGATTTTTTTGGTACAGATGTGGCTACAGCCATCAAAAATCTTCCTGCCGACATTATCAAAAACCTTCAATTTATAGATGACTATGGCGATCAGGCAAAATTAACGGGTATTAAAACTGGCGAACCGGAGAAAGTATTGAATCTTACCATCGCAGAGGATAAGAAAAAGGGATATTTTGCAAGAGCATCTGCAGGTTTGGGCAATTCTGACAGGTATAATACCAATCTCCGTGGAAATAGCCTCAAAGGCGAACAGCAAATATCTTTTGATGGTACAATTGCCAATGCAAATATGCGCGGAGGCGGTGGTGATGGTATTACAACCCGAAATGCAGCCGGAATTAACTATAAAAATGAGTTCAGTTCCAAACTTTCTGCTGATGCGGCTTACAATTTCAACAGGGATAAAAACAATACTATCAGCTCAACTTATACCCAAAATATCTTGCAAGATGCAGGGCAAAATCCCCTGAGCCGCCTGGAAGATGCCCGCAACAACAGCCAGAGCGACAACCGCAGCCATTGGTTTGGTGGTAATCTCGAATACAAAATCGATACCATGAACTACCTGAAGATTTCTCCAAACTTTAACTACAGCACGAACAATGGCAACACCGCAGGAGGATCGTTGATTACACAGGATACACTTTTTACGCGCAGAGAAAGTACCAATTTCAGCAATTCCAATAACATAAATGCCCGCGCCAATGCATTTTTCAACCATAAGTTTCCAAAAAAAGGACGTAACCTAACCATTTGGAGTAATATCAACTATTCTAACGGTGATAGCGACAGAGATGTTTATAATAAATATATCAATATACACAGCACAGCAACCGATTCTGTTGTGCAAAACCAAATCAATGGGCAGAACAACAAAAACCTTGGCCTCAATGTTGGTGCATCATACATGGAACCGCTTTGGAAAAAGACCTTTATTGAATTCAATTACAGCTGGAATCGTTCTGCTACTAACAGCTCCAGAGATGTATATGATGTAGTTGCCGGAAGCCAAACGTTTAATCCAGACCTAAGCAACATTTATGATTATCAATTCATTACCAACAGAGCGGGATTAAATTACAGGTACATTGGCGAAAAACTCAATTATACACTAGGTTTAAATGCACAACCCGCAGTTTTACGTGGTGAAAATCTGACTGGCAACATTCAAACAATTAACAAAACCTTTAATTTTATCCCATCTGGCCGCTTCTCCTATAAGTTTTCGAACCAGGAATCTCTTGATATTAATTACTGGGGTAGAAACAATCAACCAGGATTTCTACAACTCCAGCCTATCGCAGACAATTCAAATTTGCAAAACATCGTTTCCGGAAATCCAGACCTGAAGCCCGAATTTATTCACAGCATTGTAGCGCATTATAAACAGGCTGATTGGAATGCCGGTAAAGTAATCATAGCCAATTTCAGATATGACCGTACAGACGACCGTATCGTAACCATCAAACAACGTGTTCCAGGCACGGTTAATCAGCTTACCAGCTATACCAATACCGATGGATATTATACCCTTCAGGGTGATTATGATATTAGCAGACCACTTTCTCCTGAACGAAAATTTACCATTGGGTATTCTGGATCAGGGCAGCTCAACAACAATATTTCTTTTACCGATGATAGCCGCATCGAGGCCAGAAACATGTCATGGCGCCAGGAATTGGAATTTAGGGTAGATCTCAAGGATATCACCAACTTTGAGATAGAAACATCTTATTCACAGAATTTAACACACTATTCCAGCTCGGCATTTGAAGCACGCCAGTCTAACCGCTTTGAATATGGTATTGAAGGTAGAAATTACTTTTTCAAAGACCTCACTTTAGGTTATGATTTCAGCAAACAGATTAACTCGGGCTTTAATAATGGTGCCGTTCGCAATCCAACACTTTTACGTCTTTCCATGGAATATAAATTCATGAAAAATGACATGGCAGCGATACGTGTAGAAGGTTTCGACCTCTTCGATCAGAATTCCGGTATTTCCAGAGATGTATTCGACAACGTGATTGTAGACAGGCAGGTAAATAGATTAGGCAGGTATTTCATGCTTTCACTGATATACAGGGTACGTAAATTTGGGTAATGAGATTTGATAGTATTGGGATGGGAGTCCAGCATCAGTATCAAGATTGGGGTATCAAGTATCAAGATTGAATTATCAAGTATCAGGAGCGAGTATTCAGTTATCAGAATGCTCGTACCAAGAAACAGATTTTTGATTTTTTCCGCTTCTGTCTTTTAGATTTAATCTCTTTTCTATTCAGTTCTTAATCATTATCGCGAATTCTTTAGGCTAAATTCTTACTATAAAATACCCTCAAGCACAGCCCATACATTCTCTGCCAGAATTTTATCACCTTCTGCTGTAGGATGTATGCCGTCTGCCTGGTTTAATCTCGGCACGCCACCAACCTTATCTAATAAAAATGGAATCAATATCATTTGATTTTTTCTCGCCAGGGCAGGAAAGATATCCTTGAAATCCTGCGCATATTTAGCCCCCATATTAGGTGGCACCTGCATACCGGCAAGTACCATTTTCGCATCTGGATATTTAGCTTTTACCCGATCAACAATAGCCTGTAAGTTTTTAGTGGTTTGACTAACGGGTAGTCCGCGTAAGCCATCGTTAGCACCCAATTCTAATACAAAAACGGATATAGGCTGCTTCAGTAACCAATCTATCCTGGCCTTTCCGCCAGCCGATGTTTCGCCACTTAAGCCACCGTTAATTACATTGTATGGTAAATTTAACGAGTAAATTTTATTCTGAATAAGTGCCGGATAAGCTTCAGTAGGATCAAGTCCATAGCCTGCAGTTAAGCTGGTTCCAAAAAACAGAATGTTTTTCTTTGCTTTAATTGTATTGAGTGACTTTTGGTCGGCAGAATCTAAAGTTTGATCGTGATTGCCTTTGCTTTGCTGATTACCACAGCTTAACAGTATTAAACTCAAAACAAAAAGACCTGTTATACGTTTTCGTAACATATGCTGTAAGTATATATCTAATAATTAAATAACCAATATCTTAACAGCAACACCGCTGTTATGTTTGGTGCAGCTCTTTACGCAAACCCTAAAAAAATTCAACTATTGGAAAGCATATTGAACATTCGAAATGTAAGTAAAATTTACCAAAGTGCAGGACGCGAATTAACGGTTTTAGATCAAATCAATTTTTCTATATCGGCAGGCTCAACGGTTGCCATAACAGGTCCTTCCGGAAGTGGGAAAACAACACTTTTAGGTTTATGTGCTGGTTTAGATAGGGCCAGTAGTGGTACAGTGGAATTAAATGGAATAGCACTCGAAACATTAAATGAAGACCAGCGCGCTGCCGTTAGAAATCAATATGTAGGTTTTATTTTCCAGAATTTTCAGCTTCTACCCACCCTAACTGCACTCGAAAATGTGATGGTTCCGCTGGAACTAAGGGGAGCAAAAAACATTAAGGCTCATGCCCTGGCTTTGTTGGATAAGGTAGGTTTAGCCGATCGCGCGCATCACTACCCCATTCAGCTTTCAGGTGGTGAACAGCAACGGGTTTCATTGGCAAGGGCATTCTCCAATCAACCAGCCATTCTTTTTGCCGATGAACCTACCGGAAATCTGGATGCAGAAACCAGTGAGAAGGTAATTAAACTGCTTTTCGATTTAAACAAAGATGCCGGAACTACACTGGTAATTGTAACACACGATCTCGAACTGGCAGCACTAACTGGCAGAAGTATAAAAATCAGAGGTGGCTTAATCATTTCAGACGAAAACCCAACTTATGCCTAACACACTTCCCAAGCCAAAAATAAAGCTTTCATGGCTGTTTAAAATGGCCTGGCGCGACAGCAGAAAAAACCGATCTCGATTATTTCTTTTTATCTCTTCTATAATTTTAGGAATAGCTGCATTGGTGGCTGTTTATTCATTTAAAGATAACCTGCAAAGGGATATTGATACCCAGGCAAAAGAGCTTACAGGAGCCGATCTGGTGTTAGATAGCAGAAAGGGCGTAAGCAAATCAATGCAAAAAATGCTCGACACGCTTGGCGATGAGCGATCTCAGGAAAAAACATTTGCCTCGATGATTTATTTTGAAAAAGGTGGAGGTAGCAGGCTGGTACAAATGAAAGCACTGGAAGGAAAATATCCCTATTACGGTGCCTTAGAAACAATACCACTTGCCGCAGCAAAAAACTTTCAAAGCGGGAGAAATGCATTGGTAGATCAGACTTTAATGCTTCAGTTTAATGCCAAAGTTGGCGATTCGGTAAAAATCGGCGACCTTAATTTCAATATTTCGGGTACACTTACCAAGGCACCCGGACAAACAGGAATTGGATCCAGTATAGCTCCAACGGTATATATTCCGCTCCAATTTCTTGAAGCAACCAACCTCATTAAAACCGGAAGCAGGATAAACAATAAGTTTTACTTCAGATATAACAACCCTTCAAAAATAGATGAATGGGTAAAAAAACAAGATAGCAAACTCGAAAAAGAAGGTTTCGATGCCGATACTGTAGAATCGCGAAAGGAACAAACCGGCAGATCATTCAAAGATGTGAATCGCTTCCTGGCATTATCTGGCTTTATAGCCTTATTGCTGGGCTGTGTGGGCGTAGGAAGTGCCATTCACGTCTACATTCAGGAAAAACTGGAAGCTATTGCCACGTTAAGGTGCTTAGGCCTGAAAGCCAGACATGCCTTCTTCATTTATGTGATTCAGGTATTTTTTATTGGGCTCATAGCTGCAGTTTTGGGTGCTGTACTGGGCACTGGAATTCAATTTCTGTTACCTTGGGTATTAAAAGATTTTTTACCCATCGAACTGAGCATGCAGGTATCCTGGTCAGCAGTAGGTCAGGGCATTTTGCTCGGATTAATTATCTCCATTCTTTTTGCGCTACCCGCCCTCCTATCGGTCAGAAAGATTTCACCGTTAAATGCTATCCGCATGTCTTTCGAAAAAACTTCTGGAAAGAGAGACCTTTTAACTTGGTTGGTTTACCTGACTATGGCTATTTTCATTACCGGTTTTACGCATTTACAGATGAAAACCTGGATACAAACTGCGGCATTTTCTTTAAGCATAGCCCTTGCCTTTATCATATTGATCGTACTATCCAAAATACTGATGTTTCTTGTCCGCAAACTGTTGCCTGATTCATCCAGCTATTTGTGGAGACAAGGTTTTGCGAACCTCTATCGGCCAAACAATCAAACATTAATGTTAACAGTCTCTATCGGTTTATCCACCGCATTTATATGCACTTTATTTTTTGTACAGGGCATTTTAATGAATCGGGTTACCCTTTCATCAGGAAGCAATCAACCTAATATGGTGATGTTTGATATTCAAAACACCCAGAAAGAAGGATTGGATAGCTTAACCAAAGCTTTTAAACTGCCATTAATGAACCGGGTTCCGGTAATTACCATGCGAATTGAAGAAATTAATGGAAAAAAGGCCAGTGCCGACACCAATAACCGCCGGGCTTATCGCAATGAAATCAGGGCAACTTACCAGGATACATTAACTGCCGCAGAGAAAATTACAGCAGGTAAATGGACTGGAAAAATAAAACCAGATGAAACCGTTTATATTTCCTTAGATCAACGATACGCCCAACAGATTCATGTGCAGTTAAATGATAAAATACTTTTCAATGTTCAGGGTATGATGATTCCAACCGTTGTTGGAAGTTTAAGAGAAGTGAACTGGAGCAGAATGCAAACTAATTTCAGGGTCGTTTTTCCTGCCGGCGTATTAGAAGAAGCCCCTCAATTCCATGTATTGATGACCCGGGTTCCGTCAGGTGAAATATCGGCCCGTTTTCAGGGAGAAGTGGTACAAAAATTCCCTAATGTGTCTGTTATCGATTTAGATCTGATATTAAAATTGCTGGATGAGTTATTAAGTAAAATTGGTTTCGTTATTCAGTTTATGGCGGGATTCAGCATGGTAACTGGCTGGATTGTTTTGATATCGGCTGTACTTACCAGTAGAAACCAACGAATAAAAGAGAGCATTTTACTGCGAACTATGGGCGCCAGCAGAAAACAAATAATAATTATCAATTCAATTGAATACTTCTTTTTGGGTGCGTTTGCAGCTGGGGCCGGACTAATTTTAGCTTTTGGCGGAAGTTGGGCACTCGCCAGATTTAGCTTTGATGCTGCGTTTATTCCGCCATTTTTACCAACCTTACTGCTCTTTTCATCGGTTATCTTACTGGTGTTGATCACAGGCGTACTAAGTACCAGGAGCATCCTAAACCAACCTCCCTTAAAAATTTTGAGAACTGAAAGTTAATGGTGAAATCAGGCTGCCAGCCATTTATACTTCAACATGCTCGGAAGCTGATTCCTTAGGATTCAAACGGCGATGCAGATTACCCCATTCAGACATGGCATTTAACATAGGTCGCATACTTTCGGCAAGCTCAGTCATTTCATACTCCACCCGTGGCGGCACTTCAGCATACACCATTCGCCTAACTACACCATCTTGTTCCAGCTCGCGCAATTGGGCAACCAACATACGCTCAGAAATACCTTCAATAGACTTTTTTAACTCGCCATAACGCATCCTGCCATAGGCCAGTCTGCACAAAATGGCAGGCTTCCACCTGCCACCAATTACCCGTAAAGCTACAGCCATACCGCAGGTGTCAGTGAGGCGTTTTTCGTTCAAAGCGTTCGTAGAAGTTTCCTTTCTCATTTCTTACTATTTTGTTAGTACCTAACAATTTGCTGCTTGCCTACAAATATAAAATAAGGGCCTTAGGTTTGTGTCATAGTTTTTAAAAAAATATCAAATCATGAAAAAGTTAGCAAATAAAGTAGCATTAGTAACTGGTGGCAGCCGTGGTATCGGTGCAGCAACCGTTCGCCGTTTGGCATCTGATGGCGCAAGCGTAGCCTTTACCTATACCCGTTCGGCGGACAAAGCCGAATTGTTGGTACAAGAGATTAATGCTTCAGGCGGAAGAGCATTGGCTATCCAGGCCGATAGTGCCTTATCCACAGATATCATCAATGCTGTAAATAAAACCGTTAATCAATTTGGTGGTCTCGATATATTGGTGAACAATGCCGGCATCTATATCGGCAAGGATTTCGAAGAGCACACCATAGATGAATATGACCAGATAATGGACGTCAATGTTAAAGCGGTATACGTTGCTGCGTTGGAAGCTGTAAAACACCTGAAAACCGGTGGACGAATAATTACCATCGGCAGTAACATGGGCGATAACGCGATCAGGTCTCAAACCACACTTTATACCATGAGCAAATCAGCCCTGCAAGGCTTTACCCGCGGTCTCGCTCGTGATTTAGGCCCGAAAGGCATTACAGTTTCCCTGGTACAACCTGGCCCAACAGATACCGACATGAACCCGGCAGATAGCCAGCACGCTGATCAGCAACGCAGCAGAATGGCACTCTCCAACTACGGAAGTGTTGATGATGTTGCCGGACTGGTAGCTTTTCTGGCCAGCGAAGAAGGCAAACATATTACTGGCTCATGGGTTACAATTGATGGTGGTTTTAATGCTTAATTAACCAAACACCCCCTCCATTTATAAAAGGTTTCTGCCATCGGCAGGAACCTTTTATAGTTTTATCCCGATCATTATTTCCCTAACGAAAATTAATTGTCCGGTCTAATGTTAGGCTAATTAAATCCCATCCGATGCCCTTTCCTGCTAACCGCTAGTATTAAAGGGCTATTGTAGCAGCTTGCTAATATAAATACTTTCGTAAAGCTCAAATTAAGGTTTTTAACAATGCTAATTTGACACAAAAACTTAATCATAATGACTTCATGCAGATAGCTATTTTAGGTACGAGGGGAATTCCAAACCATTATGGGGGTTTTGAGCAGTTTGCAGAATATCTGGCTTTAGGTTTAGTAGAAAGGGGCCATGAAGTGATCGTTTACAACTCCCACAATCATCCTTATCAGGAAAAAATTTGGAATGGGGTTAAGCTTATACACGTTTTCGATCCGGAATTTAAACTCGGAACCATCGGACAGTTTATTTATGATTTTAATTGCATCAGAGATTTAAAAAAACATCATCTCGATATTATTTTACAACTTGGCTACACCAGTAGTTCTATATGGTACAAGTTTCTACCTAAAAATCCAATTCTTACCACAAACATGGATGGTTTAGAATGGAAAAGGACCAAGTTTGGAAAATCTGTGCGTAAGTTTCTGCTCTTCGCCGAAAAATTAGCCGTTAAATCAAGTGATCACCTGATAAGTGATTCGATAGGTATACAAAAATACATTAATGAAAAGTATAATGTTCACTCTACCTACATTCCCTATGGTGCTCATTTATTCAATCATCCAAACGAAAATAAGCTGGATGGTTATAGCGTATCAAAATACCAGTACAATATGCTTGTAGCCCGGCTAGAACCCGAAAACAGTATAGAAGTTATACTTGACGGAATGGCTAAATCCACTACAGATAACCCTTTTTTGGTTATTGGTAAGCACCAAACCAAATATGGCACTTACTTAAAGGATAAATATAAATCTTATAACAAAATCAGATTTGTTGGAGGGGTATATGATTTAGATACGCTCAATAACCTTCGGTACTTTTCCAATCTCTATTTTCACGGGCATACTGTGGGCGGCACAAACCCTTCTTTATTGGAAGCCATGGCCTCATCAAGCTTAATTTCAGCAAACGACAATGATTTCAACCGCTATATACTTGGAGATGATGCACTATACTTTACTTCATCGGATGAAATTACTGAGCAACTCAACCATACCGATAAATCATCGAGGAAATACCTCGATTTAGTGATAAACAACAACCTTAAAATCAAAGAACAGTTTAGCTGGAAAAAAATAATTGATCAGTACGAAGATCATTTCATCGCTATCCATACTGCAAAAGAAGCTAAGCTTCAACTTTCATCATGAGAAATCAACCCATTATTTATTTATTAATTGTAATGTCTTGCCTGCTTATCTCCTGCAGCGCATACAAACAAGTACCCTATTTTCAAGATGCTGAACTGAATTCAGTACTTCCTATACAAAATTACTCGCCATTAACGGTTCAAAAAAACGATATTCTTGGAATAAACATCACCAGTTTAAACCCCGAAGCATCGGCCATTTTCAATAATAATTTAACCAGAACCAATGGAAGTAACTTCGATGTAAGTCCAATTAACCCGGTTTTAGGCTATTTAGTAGATCAAAAAGGTAACATCACTTTACCACTTCTAGGCGAAACCAATGTTGCCGGAATGACCACTTCGGAAGTGCAGCAGAAAATTCTTGCAAAAGCTTCATCCTTATTAAAAGAAGCAAATGTAACCGTTCGCATCTTAAACTTTAAAGTTTCAGTATTAGGTGATGTTGAACATCCGGGAGTATTTCCCGTTACCAATGAAAGGCTCACTGTAACCGAAGCCCTGGCTCTGGCTGGCGATTTAAACATTACCGCAAAGCGAAGCAGTCTCATGCTAATTAGAGAAATTGACGGGCAAAGGACAGTAATACCCATAGATTTAACCTCAAAAGACACTTATACTTCCAACAATTATTATCTCAAAAACAATGATGTAATCTATGTTCAGCCCGGAAAAACCAAATATGCGCAGGTAAGCCGTGGCTTCCAGACCGGAACACTAATCGTTTCTGCATTATCCGTAATTGCCATTGTATTCTCCACCCTCCATAAGTAAGCTGATGAATAGTAAAATGTCACATGCGATGAATTCACAGGTTAAAAGTCAAAACGTAATAACCATTATCCTGCTGAGGTATCTGCCTAAATGGCCTCTTTTTTTGGCTAGCATCATCATTGCGCTTTTGATAGCATTCACCTACCTGAAAATTGTAAGTCCTGTATACGAAATAAAAGCCTCGCTGGTAATAGCAGATAAAGATAAAGTTGAAAAACAAAAGGCCGCGCTCGACGAAATAGATTTAGCCAATACTTCTAAAAAGGTAGAGATTGAGATGGAAGTACTTAAATCACGACCCTTAATTGCGAGGGTTATAACAGATATTAACGCCTGGTGCACTTATCATGATTCAAGTAATGAAGAACTGGGAAATACCTCGCCAATTAGCTATAAACCTATTAATAGCCTACCCATTTATCAGGGAACAGCCCATGTAAAAATACTGGACACCAACAATATTGAATTGGTTTTAGGAGGAAATACCATTAAAGTGCCTTTCAACATGCCATTTAAAAGCACTTTGGGATCGGGAATGATTCAGCGCACAAAAACGATTAAAAATTATGTTGGTGCAACAATCGCAATAAACTTTGACAACGCTGAAGAGGTAATAACAAGGTATCAATCCAATCTGGAAACCAGGCTCATTGATAAATTAGCACCCATTATCGAAATCAGTTACAAAGATCAAAATCCCCTAAGAGGTAAGGACTTCTTAAATTATTTGATAGCTGAATACAAGAATAACAGCACCGATGAAAAAAACAAATTGATTAAGAACACCCTGGCATTTATTGATGAACGTTTGGGCTTATTGAGTGGGGAATTAACCTCAGTTGAAAAAAACATTGAAGGCTATAAAAGCAGTAATGGCTTAACTGATATTTCGGCCGAGTCAAACATTTACTTGCAAAACATGCAGTCAAATGATGGTAAATTAAATGAAGTTAACCTTCAATTACAGGTAATTGATGGCATAGAAGAGGCTATTAAGAAAAATAGTGTCCCAGCCACCATCGGCATTGAAGATAAGGGCCTCGCCAATCTGATCGATCAATTATCAGCACTTCAGCTTGAACGTAATAAATTGCTTGCCACTACTCCAGAATCTAACTATTTATTCGACCCGATAAATGAGCAAATAGAAACCACAAGCGCAGCGATTAAAGAAAATACAAAAAACATCAGGCTATCGCTGTTAAACATGAAAAGCAGCTTACAAAATGTGAACACCAGGGTGGAGTCGGCCATTAAAAGCTTACCTGGGCAGGAACGGGGTTACATCAGCATCAAAAGACAGCAAGGAATTAAGGAGAATTTATACACCTATCTTTTGCAGAAACGGGAGGAAGTTGCATTAAGTTACGCGCCAACTTTAGCCAGCGCAAATATTATTGAAATGGCCTATGTAAAAGCAGTCGTATGGCCAAAAAAACCATTTGTTTATGCCCTGGCATTAATTATAGCCCTGGTTATTACCGCATCAATCATCATTATAAAGGAAATTTGGGGTAATACCATTTCTTTCCCTGCTGAGGTGGAAGATGCCTTAGCGAAACCCATATTATCTGCAATCACGACAGCCCCAAAAAATGCTAAATCGTTACTGCAACACAGCGACAGTTCGGCCCTGTCACAACAATTTAGAAGACTTCGGACTGAGATCGCTTACTTGCATGGGAATAGGGAAAAAGGGCGGATTACGGTAGTAACATCAGGCAAACATGATGAAGGAAAGAGCTTTATCGCCACTCATCTTGCTACCTCCCTCGCCTCATCAGGCCGGAAAACAATTATCGTAGAATTGAACCTGCAAACCCCTTGCTTTATCGAACTTTTTGAGTTACCAAAGGCATCGCCAGGTGTTACCAATTTCCTAAATATGAAAGCTTCCAAAAAGGAAATCATTCAACATACTAAAATAAACAATCTGGATGTACTGAGCGCAGGCGAAACCGTTAATAACCCTTCTGAACTCATTGAAAGTAAAGCAATAATAGACTTACTAAGCCATTTGACAACCATTTACGAAGATATTATCATAGATACCCCTCCTATTGGAGTCTACACAGATGCATATGCTTTCGCCGGGCAGGCAGAGTTAACATTATTTGTAATCAGAAAAGATATTACAAAAAAATCTGAGTTAAGCCTGGTTGGCAAATTTTTTAATGAAGATCGCTTACCTAAATTAAACCTCATCCTAAACGGATAAAATCACCCATCGTGAAACAATTAAAAAAACAATGGACATTAAAAATATAATAAGCCTTCTTTCTGTATTAAGCTATTTCATTTTTGTTTTAATGGGAGCTGATATAAAAAAGAACTATTTATTATATACCGTATTTCTTTTTCCATTTATGGATTTGTTTATAACTACTCAAGATTGGGGTGGTTATAAAGTATTTGATATCATCAGTTATTTCACGGTTATTCTACTCATTGGTAAGCCTAAGAACTGGCGAAGTGTAAATACACTTTATACTGCAACGAGTTTTTTGTTAATGGTAGTTTTAATAGTTGGTAGTTTACACTCGGAATTTATAGCCAGATCTTTTGTTTTCTTATCTCAGTTTGTAACGGTATTCATCTATGCGAGCATATTGGTTAGACAATTACATCAGGAACCCACTTTTATTTACGATATTTTAAAAGGACTTAAGTTTTCCTGCTTGTTCTCTTTGGGGTTTCTAGCCCTGCAATTGATTTTTGGACTGTCTGTAGCGCTATATAAACTTAATCTCAATGCATCTGCATACGATTCCATTATCCGCTATCCCAGTTACTTTGAGGATCCTCAGAAATACGGCCAGTTTTTAGCCATGAGCAGCTTCATATTTCTTATTGAAAATCCGGCAAAAAAAATAAACAGTTTAATTGGTCAGGCTTTATTTTTTCTGGTCATCATCGCCCTCTTTTTAACAGGTGTTAGAGCCGCTTTTACTGGCTTATGCGTAGGCATGATCATACTGTTTCTCTTTGGCGATAAAAAGTATAAAATACTGGGTATTGCCTGCGCTGTAATTGTTATCATCACTGCAGTATTCTTCGCCAATCATTTTGCCATATTTAACAGGGGTGCTGATGTAAACGATACGGCTAGTGTGAGATATGCCTACTGGGAAGGAGCCTACAAAATATTCCTTCAAAACCCCCTTTTAGGCATTGGGATTGGCAACTACCAAAACTATGTTTCCCTCCATGCACAAGATCAGTTCTGGCTTTTTTTTGGAACGTATGAATACATGGACCACCCTGAAAGCGGTTATCTTAAGCTTTTGGTCGAATTTGGAGTCCTCGGATTTACACTGCTGCTGTTTTTAATTTTTGTTCCTGTAATAAATGCCTTTTATGTAATCATAAATCCTGTTTTTGCTGATGGAAAAAAAATATTACTCTTTGTGTCTGCAAGCCTCATTTGCTGGCTGGTAGCCTTTGTAACCGTGTATTCATTTAGTGATTTAAGGATAGGAATTTTTGTAGTAACACTCATCTCCATCTTGATATCCTCTTCTTATGGCTCAGCAAATTACAAGTATGATGAAAATTAGCGCGTTCATCCATAAGATAAATGAATCTCCCGTCCTTAAGAATAGCATATGGGGATTAGTATCAAGCGTTACACAAAACGTATTGCTCAGTTTATTCTTTGTCATTGTGGCCAGAAAGTATTCTACTTTTGATTTCGCCCAGTTTCTAATTGCCAACACGCTGTATCAAATCGTTGCCGCTTTTTCTACATTGGGACTTGGCCAATGGTTTGTTCGCGAATATCTGATTAGTGAAGACAAAAAGTCTCTCATTAGCAAATTTCTAAAAATTCAATTCTATTCCGGCACCTTCTTTTACGTCGTTAATTTAGCATTGGCCTATTTCATCTACGATGGCCAATTGGTTCGAGAACTATCTGTTGTATTGGGCATAAATGTAGTTTTCGATAATATAATTTTTGCTATAAAAAGCTTAAACATAGCCGATTTCGAACAAAAAAAGACTTTTAGAATACTATTAATAGATGCTGTATTAAGATTTCTGATAAGTGTTGTATTAATCTTCTATCCCATGCCAATGATGGTATTTTGTTTAATGATTGTTGCATTACGGTTTGCTACGCTTTACTTGTTTATCAATATTGGTGTTAAACATCTGGTAAATTTTACAACCATCATTAAAACCAAAGTAAGCTACCAGGATTTGAAAACACTCATTTCTAACAACTGGTCTTTTATTGTAATCGGGAGTATTTCAATTATATACTGGCGGATAGCCAGCATTATTATTTCCAAATTGCTAACAGATACAGCTGTTGCCAACTATGAAATTTCATTTAAAATATTTCTACTGGCGCAATTGGTCCCACTTATATTATCATCCTCCGTTTTTCCCTCCCTTGTAAAACTTTTCGAATTGCCGGATAAGTCGGAGTTCAAAGCCCATTACCGTAAATTTTATCTGATTTATTTAATCTTCGGATTAGCTTCATTCACTTTCATATTTTCTTTTTCCAGCATCCTTATTCCCTTTGCATTTGGCTCTACCTATGCCGAAACGGCACAATACACAGCTGAAATGTTTCTAACTATGATTGTGTTTCCAACTTTCCTACTCCAGGCCAACGTTTTAATTGCCATGAAACTGGAGAAGTTAGATATGCTCTTAAATTTAATAGGAATTGTAGTTTACCTCATCCTCACATTTATAGGCTTTTACTATGTGAAGTCTTTGAGCATAATCAATTATTCAATCTTTATCTCCTTCCTTATTTTACACATCATTCAGGATATCATATTAATTAAGCGGCAGATTATAACCTTGAAATATGCGCTCAGGGTATATTTTTCCATTACCGGTACAGTATTAACATACACATTCCTATCAGCAAACATCAATCCTTACCTCTTATTTACCACATTTTGGCTATTGATTTTGATGATTGGTTTATTCCTAAAAAGATTTTTTACACAGATAAAACCTGATCGACAATTAATTTAATGAAAAATCAGCATCCAAATATTTTAATGTTACACAGCTCTTCTGACGTTTATGGGGCGAGTAAAATTTTCCTGATTACGGCTTCTTTGCTTAAAAAAAATGGCTATAACGTAACCGCGGTACTTTCTGATGATGGACCTTTAATCCAACAATTAACAGCATCAGGAATTGAAGTTATCGTATTAAAACTCGGCATTTTAAGGCGTAAATATTTCAATATAAGCGGACTATTTAATCGTTATTCAGCATTTAAAAATGCCAAAAAGAGATTGATTGAAATCATCAATCAAAAGAAAATTGACACGGTATATTCTAATACTGCGGGTGTTTTAGTGGGTGCTTTTGCGGCAAAAAAATGCAAGGTTAAGCACATTTGGCACATTCATGAAATTATTGAAAAGCCCGCCCTATTCAGTTTAATAATAGGTAAGGTAATCAACAAATACAGTGATAAAGTGTTGGTGGTATCTGATGAAGTAAAAAAACACTGGTCAAAGCACATTGAACGCAAAAAAATTCTGACCATTCACAACGGCCTGGATTATTCGGAATATGCGATTGATCAATCATCCATCAGGCAAGAGCTTAACATTCAACCCCAGCACATCTTAATTGGCATGGTGGGAAGGGTAAATGCCTGGAAAGGACAGAAATACTTTCTGGAACTGGCTACTCAACTCACAAAACAATTTAACAACATCAAATTCGTAATGGCTGGCGATGCCTATCCCGGATATGAATATCTCCATGATGAGCTGAAAGAGATCATCATAAAAAGAGGGCTTCAAAATAAAGTTCTTGATTTAGGTTTCAGGAAAGACATACCCAATATTTTAAAAGGCTTAGACATTTTCATACTACCCTCTATTTTGCCCGATCCTTTACCTACTGTGGTTCTGGAAGCTATGGCCAGTAATAAACCTGTTGTTGCAACTGCACATGGAGGGGCGCTGGAAATGGTAGACAATATGAATACAGGGATTTTAATCCCCTGGAACGATGCAGAAACGGCGGTTAAATCCTTTTCTCAGCTGATATCTGATGGGCAACTCCGAAAAAAAATGGGCGATAATGGACACAAAAGGGTAAACCAATTTTTCTCCAAAGAACAGTATGAAAAATGCATCATTAATGCCTTAGAATTTAATTGATAAAGTGATGAGCGAGCTATCCATTATAGTACCCGTATACAATAAAACCGAATACCTCGATGTATGCATTGAGTCTATCTTAAGTCAATCTATGACCAATTTTGAGCTGATTTTGGTTAATGATGGCTCCACTGATGACAGTGGCAAAAAATGCGATGAATTTGCAAAAAAAGATAATAGAATAATTGTCATCCACCAGGTAAATAAAGGTGTATCGTCGGCCAGAAATGCTGGTTTAGCAGTAGCAAAAGGCCAATACATTGGATTTGTTGACGCCGACGACGTTTTGAATACCAAAATGTATGAAGTTTTAATTACGAACATCAAAAAACACCATGCCGACATATCAATATGTGGAGTGAAAAGGATTTCACCGGATAAAGTTCAATTATTTGGAGGCAATAAAACCATCAAAGTTTATAACCGCGACGAAGGAATTACGGGTTTGTTTGGTGGCGAGATATTATTAAGTAATTACGATAAAATTTATAAAAGAGAAATCGTTCAAGGCATTTATTTCGCACCTGATTTATCAATCTTTGAAGATGCCTATTACAATTTTGAGGCATTAAAAGCAGCAAACAAAACAGTTTACGACGACAGTATTTTATATGATTACATGATCAGGGATAACTCACTTAGCCAGGCTGCATTTAACCAGAAATATATGAAGCCCCTGCTCCTAACCCGTAATATCGTTAACATCTGCGAAAACGAACTGCCCCATCATGTGGATGAAGCCAAGGCTTTCGATTTTAACATCAACATGATCAATTTAAATATGATTTTAATAGAGTCGAGTAAAGCACACGACAAAGAATACCGCATAATTAAAGAAAACCTCCTGCATTATGCTGATTTCTACAAAAGAGGAAGATTTGTGAGCAAGAGATATAAATATGGCTATACACTGTTCAGATTTTCGCCTTTCCTCTACAGCAGTATTTTGAAATTTTATAGCGCATTAACCAAATCTGAACACATAAATCGAAAAAAAAACACACAATAATTATTACAAACGGAACGCCTTTATGGAAACTTTTAATCATACCCCAAATAAAACTACACAAAGAAGGACCTATCATATTTTTCAAGATTGGAAAATAAACAAGGGAAATATCAAAGGACGAATTGTACTCGCGCTGTATCGGCTAGCCACACTGATACGAAGCCAGAAAATACTCGTTATACTTTTTTTCTGGTACCTCCTGTTCTATCGGATTTTTGTAGAGTGGTTCTTAAATATTGAGATACACTGGAATTCAACAATTGGTAAGGGGCTTCGGTTAGAGCATGGGCATGGAACAGTTATCCATGGCGATGCAATTTTAGGCGATTACTGTACCATCAGGCATTTAACAACAATAGGAATTATTAAACATGAAGATGGCAGTTATACCCCACCGCCAAGGCTTGGAAACAATGTTGATGTGGGAGCTAGTGTAACCATTATTGGAGGCATTACCATTGGCGACAATGTTTTGATTGGCGCAGCATCGCTGGTGGTGAGAGATATTCCGGCAAATACTACTGCACTGGGCAACCCTGCCCGTGTGATTAAAAGACATGATGAGGCCGGGCCCTTGAAACAATCCTCAAATGGCACAGTTTAAATATATCGAGCAACTCCAAAACAGGTTTTCCGGCTGGTCTGGCCGGGATATAATCAGCACCCTGTTTACCATATTGATTTATACGTTGAGAGGAAGTTATGCCCGCTTATTTATGGGCAAAACCAAGGGCCTGGTTATGGTTGGGAAGGGTGCAACCATTCGGTATGCTAATCATCTCTATGCTGGCAATGATTTAATAATTGAAGATTATGCAGAGGTAAACTGTATGTCATCGAAAAACATCACCATTGGTAATCGGGTAACCATTGGCCGCTTTGCCATTATCCGACCTTCAAATGCATATGGAGGTGAGGTTGGTGAAGGATTAAAAATAGGCAATAACTCCAGCATTGGTACCTATAATTATATTGGTTGTTCGGGTTTTATCGATATCGGCAATAATGTTATGATGGGACCACGTGTGGGGCTTTTTGCAGAAAACCACAACTTCGAAAGAACTGATATCCCAATGCATGAACAAGGGGTGGAAAGAAAATTCATTACCATAGCCGATGATTGCTGGATTGGGGCCAATAGCGTTATACTCTCTGGCGTAACCATTGGAAAAGGATCTATTATCGCTGCAGGTAGTGTGGTTACCAAAAACGTGGATCCATATAGCATCATGGCTGGGGTACCTGCTAAATTGATAAAGAAGCGATAACTAAGCTTTTTTTATAATTAAAAATTAAACAAACTATGGACTTAATTAAAATTCTCAAAACCCATTATGAAAACAATGGAACAGCAGTAACTGAGAAATCAAACAGCTACTCCTATTCAGAATTCCTCAACCACTGTTTATATGCCAGGGAATACTTTGTAAAGCACAATATCAATAAAGTTTTGATTACTGCCCCACAGGGATTTTATGCATACACCTTAATTTGGGCTGCATATCTGGCTGGCACTACCTTTTGCCCGGTAAATGTAGGCTTGCCTGAAGATAGGAAGGCTTACTTTATTAAGCAATTTGAACCTGACTTAATCATTGATACAGAAATACCTGACACTGATATAAGCGAACGGTTAACAACAGCCAAATCATTCTTTGAAAATGTAAGCAATGTACTGCCCCATTTTGAATTCGATGTCCCAAACGTCGACTCAACCGCCTATGTTATTTTCACATCGGGTTCAACAGGCTTGCCTAAAGGGGTAATGATTCCAAGAAAATCATTAAACAATTTTATAGGATTTTGCATTCAGGAGTTTAACGGATCTTCAAATGATATCTGGGGGCAATATTCTAATCTGGGCTTTGATATCAGCCTTCTGGATATATTTACAGGCATCATAAGTGGTGCTGCTGTTATACCTTTTCCTGGTACAGCAGAAAAACTGCTTCCGGGTAAAATTATAAAGGATAAAAAAATAACCATATGGCATTCGGTTCCAAGTGCAATTGATTTAATGCTCAAAACCAACCATATCAGCAAAGAGATCTTAGGTACTGTTAAAACCATGATTTTTGGAGGTGAACGCCTATTTCCTTCCCAGGTTCAATTACTTTTTGACGCAAATCCTGATTTAATAATTTATAACTGCTATGGACCCACAGAAACCACGATATATGCTACTTACCAAAAATTAACCAAAAACGATTACCTGCAATACTGTACCAGCACAGTTTCTATCGGGAAGCCATTGCCAAATTATGAATTAATGCTTCAGGATAAAGAAGAGCAACAACGCGAGCTGATTATTTTAGGTGATTGCATTGGCAGTGGCTACCTTGGAATAAATAGCAATACCGAAACCGCAGCTTTTAAAGAGATATTTGTTGATGAGGTTAAAAAATGGTCTTATTCTACAGGAGATTATGTTGAATATATTGACAACAATCTTTATTACGGATGCAGAAAGGATTCTCAGATCAAAATTAAAGGTAATCGCATTGATTTAAGTGAAATTGATTACGCATTACGCGAATATGGCTGTATTACCAATATCACAACCTGCGTTAGGGATAAAATCATATCATTTGTTGTTATAAAAAATTTTAGTGAAGCCAGCCTTCAAAATTATCTGAAACAAAAGTTACCCGCTTATTATGTTCCGAATCTAATTATCAATAAACCCAGCTTGCCATTTAATAACAGTGGAAAGATAGATCTTAAACAATTATTGTCAGAATTAACGCCCTTATAAAATGAACATCAATCAATCAGAAGTACTGCAAATCATAGCTACCGCTTTGGAATGCGAAGCAGCATCATTAAATTTAGACTCAGCACTCGGTCAGCACTATAACTGGGATAGCTTTGGACATTTAAGCATCATGGTTGCTTTAGAGAACAAGTACAATATCGAAATCAGTGAAGAAAATATAGTTAAACTTCAATCTGTTAATGACATTATAAACTTCATTAGCAGTCAATAAAGTTATTTATTAGTGGCAATTAGATAAACAACCCCATATTTCGGAACATTAATATTAATTTTTCCATCAGAAATAGTAGATCTTTTTGCCGCTAAAGTGGTATATCCCGAAGGCCCACCGGAAACCCCCGTTGGGCCAGTACCATTAACAAATACTTTCCTTGAAAAATCGACACTTCCTTCGCCTTCCAACGTATAGGTATAATAATGTTTCAGCGTAGATGCGACATCAATATTTACAGATACCATTTCATCTGATTTTGATTTATTTATAATAACCATACTTGTTTCACCTGAAGAAAAGCTGGAGGCATATGATAAAATATCACTGTTACCGTTAATCGAAGTTTCAATCAAACGATCGCCAATTAACTTTTTAAAATAGTACATATAGAAGAATATCGGCCTTGGATTCCATTTTTCCGAATTATCCGGCTCATCTCCGATACTTATAGATCCAAAGTCATTCCCGTTATCATACTTACCTAATAAATCCCATCTGGCAGCCATTGCCAGGTTGGCTTTGAGCATCTCAGCCATGCAAATTGTAGCATGTACACCAGCAATTGCTGAAATTTTCTGTTTACTACCGGTCGAAAAAATGTTCCATTCTGTCATGGCAATTGGTTTCTCTACCCGCCCGCTTTCTAAAAAAGAACTACGCAAATAATTTTTTATAGCATCGGTTTGGATGGTTGCAGAATTTAATATGGTTTTAACAGGGCTGTTCTCACCATAATCAGTATAATAATCATGTATAATATAATAATCAGCAATATCCTGTGCCTCAGCGAAATAATCTCTATTCCAGGAACTTTCTGCTGGATTTATATTGTGAGGTGTAGGTCTGCTGATCAATTGTGCACCAATGTTAATTTTGTATCCTTTTTCAGCAGCAGCCTTTCGCATCGAATCTGCAAAAACTTTAAAATGCTTACCATATAGCGCCCCGGTCATGATTTGAGGCTGCTTATCTTTATTTAAAGAAACATCAATTTTCCAACCAGGTTCCCAGTAACCATAACTTTCATTACCTACTTCCCAAAACTTGGTTCTTCCATTATCATATCTAACCCAATCAGCTGCCAGATGCGCTGCTTGCTGTACAGGGTTTGCACTTAACCCATATCTTGCATAACCATAATTCACCGTTATTATTCCTGTGGAGCTGGTAAGACTGAGTAGCTTATAATAATTTTCAAGTGATAATGTCCAGGGCTCATCATTTTTACCATACCAAACATCATTAGTAGTACTATCACCATTTGAAGCAAATATTGCAGAAGGAATATCAGCTGGTTTTTCTTTGTTAGTTCTATTCCAGAAATATAAACTGCTAATATCTCCACCCGGGAAACGAATAATACCCGGGTCAAGGTTTTTAATGTGGGTAATCAATTTACCTTCTGTAACCATTTGCCCTGAAAACGGATTAGCGTTATTCCCATTAATATAGGGTGTTACACGACTTAAAACTTTACTCGTGTTAACATTTATGATTGTAGTACCTGTTTTTGACAAGGGTTCTACGTCGGTAAATGCGGGTAAGGTTAATTGCCTTGCAGACCAGTCGCTGAAGAAGGCCCCTTGTGATTTGAATGGAATGCTATCCGTAGAAAAGGTATCGCTAATGGCTAATTCGCCGGTTTTGTCACACCCTATTATCGAAAATAAAATAACAACGAAGAAATAAATTAAACCTAATTGCACCGGCATCTTATTTGTAAACATGAAAATAGCTTATGGGATGTAAAACATTAAACCAATTTGAAGGTAAACCCCTCAAATTGATTTAACACTTTTTTTACACCAACTCCCAAAAGCTCTAAACTTCTTTCTCCAATACTAATCTTTATTAAAATGCATTTTCTTCACCTTTAATAGCGTTGGCAACAGTTTTAAAGACGATTTTGATGTCCAGGAATAAGGACCAATTTTCCATATACCAAATATCATGTTTTACACGTCCCAGCATTTGTTCGTGTTTTTTGGTTTCTCCGCGATAGCCGTTAATTTGTGCCCAGCCAGTAATACCTGGTTTAAGAAAATGACGCACCATATATTGATCGATTAACTTACTATACTCTTCGGTATGCTTGAGCATATGAGGACGTGGCCCAACAACACTCATATGTCCAAAAAGAACATTAAAAAATTGAGGCAGCTCATCTATACTGGTTTTGCGCATAAAGGCCCCTATCCGGGTAATTCTGGGATCGTTTCTTGAAGCCTGCAGGTTATTACTATCCTTATTCATATTCATGCTCCTGAACTTGTAACAGTAAAAGGGTTTGTTTTTCTTTCCAGATCTGAGTTGTAAGAATAAGGCATCACCTCTTGATTCCAGTTTAATCAAGAGTGACATCAGGGGTAAAAACCAGGAAAGCAGAAAAACTATAACTAAAAGACTGAAAACAATATCAAATAAACGTTTCACAATGCGATTTCCAATAGCACTTAAGGGCTCTCTCCGGTTTACTAAAATGGGAATACCATCATAAAAATTATTAAAAATATAACTCGAATTGATAAAAGATTCCTCTTCCCTTTTATACTGAATAAAGGAGGTTACATATTTAACTCTTACACAGTTTTTTTCTGCAAGATTAAGTATACCTTGAAGATCTTTGCATTGCTCTGGAAACTGAGTGGTGTAAACTTCATCCAGATTATTTTCTATTGCAAACTTAACGGTATCTTTTAATCTATTAATTTTTTTACTGTTTCTTTCATCAATTACCTCTGTATTAAAATCTGTAAAACAACCTGCCAGATTAAAAGATAATTTATTCTTTAAAAAATATTTTTCTAAAACACTGGCCAAATCATGATTACCTATGATTACAATTTTCTTCTTGTGAAGATTCAGCTTAGGGTAATTTTGTTCTGAAAAGTAAATGATTAAACGTACTGTTGATGTTCCGATAAATTGAGCCAGTAAAATGCAGAAGGTATAGCTGTTAAAAAATTGAATATGTTTTATAAAGGCTAAACCTATAATCAATAACAACACCTGAGTTAAAAATGTACTGATCATTCTTTTGAAAAGTGAATCAATAGATTGAACATTTAACTGGTTATAGGTTCGATTAACAAAGGATGCTATGAACCAGGTAAGATTTAAAAACAGAAGTAAAAATGTAAGTTCTCTATTCGAATAATGATCATTTAAGATCCCGGAACCATAAACTAATCCGAATGAACAATTTAATGCCAATGCATCTAAAACGATTAACAATATGATTAAAATAAAAATGTGAAGGCTTTCCATAATTTTAAATAAAAGATTAAATCTTTCTGACCTAAAAATCAGTTGGGTTTATTTATAACAGATAAGCCCCCCAATATCAATGACTTAAACTACTTTTAATTCTTTGTGGGGATGGGATTGGAGGGAGATATTTATGATGCGTATGCTTGCAAATTATAATTACTAAATTTATTAATGGCCTCTATCTTATTTTGAACATGCAGGCGTTTATAAATATTTTTACAATGATTTTTTACAGTGTTGGCACTGATATTTAATTGACAGGATATTTCCTTGTATAGCAAGCCCCGGCTGAGTAAAGAAAGTACTTCCAGCTCTCTTGCACTTAAACCATGAGTATCATTGGTTTGCCTCTGGTGTAATAGATTGATTACTTTACGGGCAATATAAGGACTCATTGGAGAGCCTCCATTATACAATTCTATAATGGCATTTTGTATCTCTTCTTCACTAGCGCCCTTCAAAATATAGCCTGAGGCACCAGCTTTCAGGCCATTGATAATATTCTCATCATTCTGAAAGCCAGAATACATCAAAAACTGTGTGTTAGCGAGCTGAGGCTTTATCGCTTCGATAAGCGCTATGCCTGATTTTTCCTTAAGCTTAATATCAATTATTGCAATATCAGGCGCATCTTCAGGCAAACCCTGCATAGCTTCTTCAAAAGAAGAATAAACCCCAATAACCTTAAGAAAATGCTTTTTCTCAAGTACACTCACTAATAATTCACGATAGAAGTCATTGTCTTCTACAATAGAGATTGAGATCATAAATTACGTCATTTAAAATTAATAGCGCATCTTCACAGTCAACAACAGTTAGACAGGCCATTCGAAAATTTTTAATTTTCTAGGTTAAACATTAAAAAATTCGGGGATGTGAAATTTGGGATGAGTACAACTAGAAAAACAAAAAGCTTGCCAAGCTGTATATTTTCCGTATTATTAATAAGTCTTTTCCACATTTTTATGCTATGTAAAACAACTCTTTTTAATGTGAAAAATAGAGATTATTAGCATTCAAGACTATTTTAAGCCGTTTTTTAAAATTCAATTAGAAATAAATATATCTTCTTTATATTTTTATTAACATTCTTAAATCACCAGAATTCGTACAGTTTGGGCTTAGGTATAGCACTATAAAATATTCATTTATAACATCACTAAATTGTTTTATCATTCATAAAACAAGACTTTTTTGAGAGTGTGAAAAGGCCAGTAAAGTGTTGCTTTGAATATTTCTCTACCAGAATGTAAAGAATGGGCTCCCATCGTAAATTTAAATGAGATTGGGTAAGAATTTAGCCAGGAGACTAAAATTTTGATTTTTATCCTTTTGCAGGAAACATGACGGCTGATACTAAAGCTACTTAATAAATAGAATTGCAACACAAAAGATGTGCAGTTACTTAGCCCTCCTTATAATAAGTCATGGAATTTATTATAACAACTATCTTACAGAATCTATACTGTTCAATACACCATAAAAATAGCGCTCATATCTTTCACCAATATGATCCCAGGAATAATATTTTTTTATCTTGATGACATTGTTCTCAAGATATTGATTGTAGGCTTGGCTGTCTTTACCTTTTGCTTTCATTTGTTGTGTTATGTCTTCTGCAGTTTGAAAATATAAGGCATCACTGCCCACAATAAACCTGTTAAAATCATTGTTATGAACCGAAACTAAGCTTCTGCATGCCATGGCCTGTAGCAAAAGTGGATTTGTTCCACCCAGTGTATGTCCGTGAAAATATAAGTTTGAAAAATATCGCAGGTTATTAAGGGCTTTGTCGTCATAAATGCCCCCTAAAAACTTAATGTTTTTGTGTTTCCGGTATTTGTTTTTTAAAAACTTCCCATATCCTGTTAAACGATTTCCAATAACCAGAAAATCACGGTCCATATGTGCCTTAACTACGCCATCCAAAATGATTTCCAAACTGTTTTCAGGTTCCAGTCCACCAATAAACAAATCATATTTGTATTTTAAAACATCAAAATCTGATAAAACCCTTTCATCTGCATCATCAAATATATAAGCTCCGTAAGGGATGTATTGCGATACTTTCCCAAACTTTTTAAATAAATAACTTTGAATGCCTAGAGAATCTGCAATTAGATGATCACAATTAAATGCTGCTAATCGTTCAGTTAAAACAATAAGTTTCTTTATAAACAAACCATACTTTGCCCGTCTCCATTCTATCCCCCCCATGTTGGTTACTAAACTTACATCCTTTGGCATTTTGAACCTCCATACGGGACTACTTCGGTATCCAAATTGAAGTATAATATCAATTTGTTTATTTTTTAAATCGCGGATACATCGATAGTCATATATGAAACGTCCAAATATTCCCAACTTAAACTCCGGATCATTTACGTGCACAATTTCAACTCCATTCCATACTTCTTTTTGATTCGCATGATTATGAGAATTGTATACCACCACTTCATGCCCTCTTTCCACCAAACTTAAGGCAATATGCTCTGCACATTTTTCAAAACCACCATATTGGCTTGGAATTCCTCTTGTCCCTAAAATTGCTATGCGCATTATTCTTTTTGTATATCTATCTGCCCTGTCCTCATTTCAGGTATATTATCTGCTAAATAAGAACGGGACTAAATTATCGACAACAGGAAAGCTCTACAATAGCCCTTAAATACTACATTTTTAGGATGATGTAAATAGTAATATTTTAAAATTCGGGTTTTAAATGTAAAAGTGTGTTCAAAGCTAATCTCCTGCAGGTATATACAGTCAATTTGAAATAAATGAAGCTTATCGAACAACTGAGATTCAGCCAACTGAAGAGTTTATAATAAGCGCTGAAAACAAAGAAAGCTAACAATATGATTGTTAGCTTTCTTAAAACTGTACCTGGAAGCAGATTCGAACTGCCACGCCGTTGCCAGCGCCACCCCCTCAAGATGGTGCGTCTACCAATTTCGCCACCCAGGTATGGTGCTGCAAATATAGTGTAATTTTGGATTTTGAAAAACCTATTTTAAACTTCTATGCTCAAGCCATCAAAAGCCAGGCGAATGTAGGATGGTAACTCGTTCTGTACCAACTCATGAAGCCCTAAATTGTGGCTGATATGCGTTAAATAAGTAATTTCAGCCCCTACCTTATCAGCAAATTCCTTTGCCTCATCCAAAGTAAAATGAGAGATATGAGGTGCATGTTGCAAAGCATTGATAACCAAAACCTTTGTCCCCTTAATTAAATCTAAGGAAGCATCAGATACCGTTTTTGCGTCCGTAATATAAGTAAAGTCGCCAATGCGATAGCCCGTTATCGGCAAAGCATGGTGCATTACCTCAAAAGGTGTAATTTGAGTTTCGCCCAGGTTAAAATCTGTTCCATTGTAAACAGTATGCAAGCTAACCTGTGGCAATCCATGATAACGCGTATCTGCGAAAATATAATAGAATTCTCTTTTTAAAGCTGCCTGAACCCTTTCAGTGGCATACACATCAATAACCTTATGCAATAAATAATTAAAGGGACGAATATCATCTAATCCTGCAATATGATCTTTATGTTCATGCGTAAACAGAACGGCATCTAAATCCTTTACCCCTGCACGTAACAGCTGGTAACGAAAATCAGGGCCGCTATCTACCACAAAAGTCTTATCTGCTGTTTCTACCAGAATGGAAGTTCTTAAACGCTTATCTTTTGGATCTGAGGAAGTACAAACTTCACAATTGCAAGCAATAACAGGAACACCTTGAGAAGTACCGGTACCTAAAAAAGTAACCTTCATTTAATCATTTCCTTTCCGTATAGATATAAATTGTAACCACTCATTAAAATAGCTCTGTTTGCTTTAAGGATTGATAAAATTGTCTCTGTTTATCATCAAATAGGTTTTCATCAGCATTGGTTTGTTTTACCAAATTAATCAACGCCGCTATTTTCCCTTCTAAATTAGAGAATTTATTTACTACAATAACTTTATTATGCTCTAATAGGCATGAGCCGGTTTTAAAGTTCCCTTTCTCATATCGAACCTTAAATCCCATAACCAGGAGCAATTGCTCTAGTTTCTCTAATGTGTGGTTGGTAATTGGTAAAGACATTAAAACAAACTTAGAGAAATCTGAGCAGCATTCATAAATACGTTTGAAATATTTACCAACTTGGGATAAAGGCCATAATATTGTTACTACCCAAAATCCCAAACGGTGAATATGGGATTATACAGGATATTTAAAAAGACCTTGGCCAGTTGGAGCGTTTAACAATAAGGCTGGAAAAGCAAAAAAGGTTCAGCTGTTTCCAACTGAACCTTTAAAGCCTCACAAGGAGTGCATCATTATCTTAAATCTACCACCTCAACACCAGGATATTTCTTAGCGTCGAAAGCGAAAGTAGTTTCCGGAACACTTACATTAGGAGAAAATGTTCTTACATTGTATGTGTATTTATTACCGTTTTTATCAAATAAAACCACATTTGCAATCTGCTTTGCAGTTTTATCGATGCTTAATCTTACTTTAAAAATTGATTTCTTGGTATCAACCGGAGTTAAATCAACCATTTGATAAGTTTTACCACCAACTTTTTCTTCTCCGGTATAAATGTATTTGAATCCCTTTTCGTAAACCGTAAATATTTTAGCAGGATTAATTGCATCGCCACTGTTATCTACATTACTTACCTGAACTTCTTTATCTTTTTTTAAGTAAGTCCACTGACTTTTACCGTCACTAAAAAGCTCTTGATTCGTCATAGCCACTTTGTATTTATTAGAGTTGGCTTTCACATACAAAGTACCTTGCTGTGTTTCTTTAACCTTTGCCCTTGGGTTTTCTAAGGTAAATGTAAAATCGGTTTTAACGATATTATAAGATTTGTACTTTTTACTTACCTCTGCTAAAATTGCCTTGGCCTTCGCATCTGTCTGAGCATAAGTTGAAGTTGTAAAAGCAACTACAACCATTAATGCTGAAATTATTTTCTTCATCTTTTCTTTTTTTATTATTCCTTTTTGAAACGTTAGAGTAGATTTTTTACAATTAGTTTAATCTAATCTTTGTCATTCATACTATTCAAGAACTGTTCCAAAGAGTACTCGTCAGGATATAAAACTTCACGAGCCTTACTTCCTTCAAACGGACCAACAATACCCGCGGCTTCCAACTGGTCAATAATACGTCCGGCTCTATTGTAACCCAGTTTCAATTTACGCTGAATTAATGAAGTAGAGCCCTGCTGATGCATCACAATTAGTCGTGCAGCCTCTTCAAAGAACTTATCTCTTTCATTAGGATCAAAGTCCATTTTACTTCCTTCGCCATTCTCATCAACATATTCTGGTAATTGATAAGCTTCAGAATAACCACGTTGATTGCCGATGTAATCAGAAATACGATCCACTTCCGGTGTATCAACGAAAGCACACTGTAGCCTGATTAAGTCGCTTCCTGTAGCCAAAAGCATATCTCCACGCCCAATCAACTGATCTGCACCACCACTATCTAAAATAGTTCTGGAGTCAATTTTCGACAATACCCTGAAGGCTAAACGTGCAGGGAAATTGGCTTTGATTGTTCCGGTAATAATGTTTACCGATGGACGCTGTGTGGCCAATACCAGGTGGATACCAATGGCCCTGGCCAATTGGGCCAAACGGGCAATCGGTGTTTCAACCTCTTTACCTGCAGTCATCATTAAATCGGCAAACTCATCCACCACCAGCACTATAAATGGTAAAAATCTGTGCCCGTTATTAGGATTAAGCTTACGCTTTATAAATTTGTCGTTATACTCCCTTAGATTTCTTACCTGTGCATCTTTTAACAGGTCATAACGCTGATCCATCTCAATACACAAGGAGTTTAAAGTATTAATTACTTTCTTCGTATCTGTGATAATTGCATCTGCCTCACCTGGTAATTTGGCCAGGAAATGGCGTTCAATTTTATTAAAGAGTGTTAATTCTACTTTTTTAGGATCAACCAATACAAACTTTAGTTCTGCTGGGTGCTTACTGTAAAGTAAAGATACCAAAATGGCATTAATCCCTACCGATTTACCTTGTCCGGTTGCACCCGCTACCAGTAAATGGGGCATTTTAGCTAAATCGGCAATATACACCTCATTGCTGATGGTTTTACCCAATGCAATTGGCAAATCCATAGTAGTTTGGCTCCATTTTTCTGTACCCAACACACTTCTCATGGCTACCATTTCCGGATGTTGATTAGGTACCTCAATACCAATGGTACCTTTTCCAGGCATTGGAGCAATAATCCGAATACCCAATGCAGCTAATGAAAGTGCAATATCATCTTCAAGGTTCTTAATTTTCGAAATCCTAACGCCCGGAGCGGGGATAATTTCATAAAGTGTTACCGTAGGGCCAATTGTAGCTTTAATCTTATCAATTTCAATATTATAATGATTAAGTGTTTCTACAATCTTATTCTTATTGGCTTCGAGCTCCTCTGCATTTACAGAGATCTTACTCGAACCGTAATTTTCCAGTAAATCTAAATGAGGTTTCTTGTAACCTGATAAATCTAAAGTTGGATCGTATTTACCAAACTGCTCAATTAAATCATCAGATTTAATTTCCTCTTCTGATTTTGCTATGGTAAAAGCTGGTTCTGCCTGCTCCTCTTCTGCTACCGGCTCTACAACCAATGGAGGAGTTACAGCTGGGGTAACAGGTGTTATAGGAAGATTACTAGCCAAAGGAGATAAAACAACTGGCGCTACATTTTCTTCTTCCTCCTCTTTTTCTTCAAACCGGTTTGGCCTTAAAGTAACATTTTGAGGTCTGCGTTCAGTGTTTAAGTTTGGCTTATTGGGAACACTAAATTCTACAGGTTCAGATCTGTTTTCCCTGATAACTTCTATATTTTCCGGGATCTCAGGTTCAATATATTCCTCTTTTTTACGCTCCGGAAATTTAAAATCAATATTATAAGCAATAATCAGAATTGTTAATCCAGCAAAAGCAATTAACCCCGCAACTCCAGCTGATCCAATTTGTGCATGAAGGAGTTTATTGCTCCAATATCCAAATTCCCCTTCAATATAATGCGGGGATTCACTCCAAAAGGCATGTACAAAACCTAATGTTAAAGAGATAAACAACAAAAAGAAGAAACTATAAGCTAAAGTTTTAGAAATAGAAAGAATTTTAACTTTAAATAATAAACGATATCCTATAATAAAAAAGGCAAGCACAAATAAGAATGAGGCTATACCAAACCACTCATATATAAATTGATGAGACAATAACGCGCCAAACTTGCCTAACCAGTTCTGCACAACAGGCGTGGTAACTCCCGAATCTTTTAGTTCTTCTGCGGTTTTAAATAAATTACCCCATCCCCCATTGGCGTCAATTACATAACTTTGGTCGTCCTGCCAGGTAAATAGATAAGAAGTAAAAGCGATTAAAAAATAAAGAGAAAGGATAACAAAAAACAGCCCTAATATCTTTACCGCACGCCCATCTTGTAAATCAAAGCGTGGTAAATATTCCCTCTTTTCCTGCTGCTGGCGATTAGATGCCGACCTACCTGAGGCTGAATCTGCATTTTTATCCCTGAATGTATTGGCTTTAAATTGATTACCTTTTATCGGCATTTTCTATAGTCGTATTTTATAAGACAAATATAAAATATATATTCTATCTCTTGTGTTTTTATCCTGAGGCCTTAAAATAAATAAAATATTTAATACCGATTAAACCTTCTGTAAAAAAGCCTGTCTATTTTAATATCAACATAACAGTTGAAACGTTTTGTTCAAATGAAACGGATTTTGTTTTAGGTTTAATCCCGTTTGGCCTGGAGAGGTAAAACGGGATTTTTTATTATATGGTATTTTTTATTAATTTAAAACGATTTTTAGAATTAAACATTCCATATGGATATTGCTCAACTTGAAGAACAAATCGAGGCAGGAAATTTACAGGCTGTTAAAGAAATACTGATTAAAGCACCTCAACTGGCCGGAAAAAACACCTCTCATGGCATTTCAGCACTATTATTGGCCTGTTATTATAAAAAACCAGAAATAGCCAGTGTTATCTCCGAATTTGTAGATGATTTAACCCTCTTTGAAGCCTGTGCCGTTGGTAAATTCGATACAGCTACACTACTTGTATTCCAAAATCCCGATCGAATCAATGATTATTCTGAAGATGGTTTCACACCTCTGGGCCTTGCTTGTTATTTCGGTCATGAAGAACTTGCCCGTTTCCTGGTATTAAAGGGCGCTGATGTAAATCTGGCTTCTAAAAATGGTTTCAATGTTTTTCCAATTCATTCGGCTGTTGCTGCAAATAACTACAACATTACTAAAATGCTGTTAGATAGTGGTGCTTATCCTAATGTATGCCAAAAAGCTGGCTTGGCACCTCTGCATACCGCAGCCCAACTTGGCAATATTGAATTGATAATTTTGCTTTTAGAACACGGCGCGGAAGTATCTTTACGCATGGAAGGCGGAAAATTGCCGGCAGATTTAGCAGCAGAAAAAGGCTTTCATGAAATTGCAGAAATACTAAGAGACGATGATTAGCTTTCGAGGAGTAAGTAAGTTGAAAGTGGAGTGGAAGTTGAAAGTTTAAAGTTCAGAAACCCATCTCCCTTAAAGGATCATGCTCGGTTCTCACATCTCATATCTCTTGTCTCACATCTCAAATCTCAATTGTTGCGTCTCACTCCCACACCCGAAGTCTTATCCGCTTCATGTAATTTCGAATATCCAATACAACAGCTGCAAGAAAATAAAAGAGTATAGGAAAGCCAACCGCCAAAAACGACGAATAAATAAAAAACAACCTGACCTTTGCGGTGCTCATATTCAGTTTATTGGCCAAATAAGTAGAAACACCAAAACTTTGTTGTTCAAAATAGGTTACAATTCTCTGAAACATTCCTAACTTCTTTAATTGTTAACAACATCAACCTTTTAAATTCTTAATTAGAGAACGAAAAAAGGGCATAATTGATATTGATTTAAACCAAATTTTTATTTCGCTTTTAACAACGTAGCATAAACAACGATTATGCCAGTTTTAAAATTTTAATTCCAATACCACAAGATAAGCATTTTTTCTCATCACAATACTGTTTTTTCAATTGTAAAACTCCCTGAGAAGCAAAAGCATGATCCATTCTTACACCCGCCGTTACAAATCTTTCGGTGATCGCATTTTTTTCAGGGGGTAATGATTCTAGTAATTTAATTGCCCTGCTAACATAAAATTGCGTTGAGGTATATTTACCATAAGCGAATAAAAATAAAGCGACGGTATTTAAAAGGATATTATCAATTGAGTTCTTACCAAGTTGAATCTTTACCCCTTCAGCTTTCTTTCGAAAGTGATAATGATGTTTCCAGTATTCATTCACAGGAAGCTTTTCAAATAATTTTTTCAACTCTCCAACATCCTTTATTTCCATAATCTTAGAAAAAAGGTGATTGGATTGCACAATCAGGGCAGAAAACTGAGCTAAACGAAGCGTTGGAAAATTCTGTGGCCGCATCCGCATAAACTTCCATAAATCCACTTCCATTGGTTTGATCAGATACTTTTTCTTAAGATAATCGAACTCACATTTTAATTTGGCAGGATAAGTATCTTGAAATTTATCATTTAAGAAACCCGCAACACCAAAAATCAAAGCTTCTATTTGCTCAGGATTATTTTTATGCTTAGCAAAATAATGCTGAGGAATAGACTTGGCCAAAAGCTCAAAAGGCAGGGCATTTACTTTAAAACCAAAATTCCTTGCTAAAAAATAGTAAAATGCATCATCCCAATTACCTTTGAGTTGAGATAAGCACTCAAATACTTGTATCGTCTTTTGCTCAAAGCGTTCAATAACAACGCGTGAAAGAAAACTATCCACGATCAAGGTATCCACATTTTTAATTTGTGCCTTACAGGGGAAGTCATTCAGATTTAAAATTAACCGGTAATAGCTGTCAATTAGTGACTGAGCGATCCTGTTTTTTAAAATCAGTACAGGAATAATAGATCCATCTTCCCGAATCACTTCAGCATCATGCTCCAATACTACATGAAGAATAACATTGTCATAGCTTTTGTCTGATTGGTGATTGTGTTTTTCCCAATCCGATGACTTAAGGTGGATTTCTACCTGTCCAACCCAGAGCGTTTCCGCTATTTGGATTTTAGCATTGTTAAAGTCTGGCCCTGCATTTCTATTAAGGAAACCAGTACTGATTATTTTAAGTTCCTCCCCTGTTGTACTAGCTAATCCGCTATTATCAAATGACCTGAACTGCCATACATAATGAAGAAAATCTTCAGGAATATCCATTATTGAAGGTAATAAAATATTCCCCTCAGCTATAAATTTAAACGTTTAGTTTCAGAAAAACTATTAAATGGTGCTCTACCCCTACAAATCAATGATAATAATTATCCTTTACGCAAGTATAGATGAAGTCAAACTGGTTAGCGACTTAATAATACTACAACTTTGCTAACGAATATCAATTTCGAATTACGATATGAGATTAGCCGCAACCAAAATCTGCTCCATTTCCTGTTGCAATTTAAGGGCTTCGGCTCTTGCTTTTTCGGCAAAATCTTCTCCCTGACCAGCATAAATAATCCCTCTCGAAGAATTGATTAATAATCCACACTGTGAGTTTAATCCGTATTTACAAACTTCTTTTAAATCGCCACCTTGTGCGCCTACTCCTGGAACCAGTAAAAAATGGTTTGGGGCAAGTTTACGGACATCGGCAAATGCAGCTCCACGTGTTGCACCTACCACGTACATCATTTGCTCGTCAGTAGCCCAATTTTGAGAAATTTGGAGTACCTTCTCAAATAAACGCTCATCGCCAATTTGCTGGAGTTGAAAATCAGCATGCCCGGTATTGGAAGTTAATGCCAAAAGGATCACCCATTTATCTTTAAAAGTCAGAAACGGCGTTACCGAATCGCTACCCATGTAAGGTGCAACAGTAACCGAGTCAAAACTCATATCTGATGAGGCCGCATTGAAAAAGGTTTCTGCATACATGGCAGAAGTATTGCCAATATCCCCTCTTTTTGCATCAGCAATAGAAAAAATATCCTGTGGTATGTATTTCCACGTTTCGATTAAAGTTTCCCAACCTTTTTTACCATAGCATTCATAAAAGGCAGTATTGGGTTTATAAGCAACACATAAATCTTTAGTGGCATCAATAATTTGTTTATTGAACTCCAAAATCGGATTTTCATACTTTAACAAATGCTGAGGAATTTTATCTAAAGAAGAATCGAGGCCAATACAAAGAAATGAACGTTTTTTTTGTATTTCCGCAAAAAGTTGTTGCTTGGTCATATAATGGCTTATTTGCTGCAAATATGAAGATTTTTAAACTTTTTGCACGACAATATTATTCCAACAATAAATATTTTTTTAAACATTTTCAGTTTTCTCTTGCAGATTACGTTTCAAATACATACAATTGCAACATAATTTCTCAACCGTTTATCTGAATATCCCAGAAAATTTTACCAAGACTTGTTTTTTGTAATCATTTTTAAAAGCCAATATTGCTTTTTATTCAGCATTTAAACACTTTATGAAACCATTTTGAGTTTATTAAAGTAAAAACTCATCACAGTTTTATAGCCTTAAAGAATTTATACACAACAAAACCGCCAGGCTTAGGCAAAACACAATTTATAAGCTTGTGCAGCCTTATAACTGATATCACGTTATAAGCGAATAAAAAATTTCTTGAAACATATATATTTAGAATGTTTAGCAAAACAGAATTAAATGATAAACTCACATCAGAACTGCGTGAGCTTGCAAAAACTTACGGCATAGAAGGTGCCGATTCCCTAAAAAAAATTGACTTAGTTGAAGTGCTTTTACATCAGCAAGAAATGATAAGTGCAGCAAAATCTGATTCAGATGCACCTGTAGAGAAAAAAGCAAAAGCACCGGTAACAGCAAAAGCAAAAACTGCGAAAACAGCAAAAGCACCTGTTGCAGAGCCTGAAGTAGCAGTAGCGGTAGCTGAGCCCGAAAAACCAGCAAAAAAAAGAGCAAGAATACAAAAAGATGACGTGATTCCTGTTTCTAAACCTAAAGCAGAATCAGTAACACTTTTTGATGAGCCTGTAGTTGAATTCCAGCCTGAAAGGGTTGTTGAAGCTGAAGAAAGTGTAAAACCAATCTCAGCACTTATCGAAGAAAATGCTGAAGTTGTACCTGCTCCAAAGCCGAAACACGAGCAAAAAGAAAAGCCACAACGCGATGAAAATCGTCAGCAAAAACAACCTAATGCAGGTAGCCATCACAAAAATGAAAACAGCTACTCTAATTTAGATTTCGACAATGTAATTACCAACGAAGGCGTTTTAGAGATTATGCCAGACGGTTATGGTTTCTTACGTTCTGCAGATTATAATTACCTCACTTCTCCTGATGATATTTATGTATCTCAATCTCAGATTAAACTATTTGGTTTAAAAACTGGTGATACAGTAAAAGGAAGCATCCGCCCACCAAAAGAAGGTGAAAAATATTTTCCATTAGTAAGGGTAGAAACCATTAATGGCCGTATCCCTGCTGAAGTTCGTGATCGGGTACCTTTTGATTACCTTACTCCCCTTTTCCCTACCGAAAGATTAAATTTATATACTGATATGGGTAACTACAGTACCCGGATCATGGATTTGTTTACACCAATAGGTAAAGGTCAGCGTGGTTTAATTGTGGCACAACCAAAAACAGGTAAAACCAACCTGCTAAAAGAAGTAGCGAACGCAATTGCCAAAAACCATCCTGAAGTGTATTTGATTATCCTGTTAATTGATGAACGCCCGGAAGAGGTTACAGATATGGCTCGTAGTGTTAGGGCAGAAGTAATTGCTTCTACTTTTGATGAGCCAGCAGAGCGTCACGTAAAAATTGCGAATATAGTACTCGAAAAATCGAAACGTTTGGTAGAGAGTGGTCACGATGTAGTCATTCTTTTAGATTCAATTACCCGTTTAGCCAGGGCTTATAATACCACAGCTCCTGCATCAGGAAAAATCTTATCTGGTGGTGTTGATGCCAATGCATTACACAAACCAAAACGTTTCTTTGGAGCTGCCCGTAATATTGAAAATGGGGGTTCATTAACCATTTTAGCAACCGCATTAACTGATACAGGCTCTAAAATGGATGAAGTAATTTTCGAAGAATTTAAAGGTACAGGTAACATGGAGCTTCAGTTGGATCGTAAATTATCTAACAAACGTATTTTCCCTGCTATCGACATTACTGCTTCAAGTACACGTAGAGATGACTTATTACACGACAGAGATACGCTGCAAAGGGTTTGGATTTTACGTAACCACTTAGCAGATATGAATAGCCAGGAGGCTATGGAATTTGTTCAGGCTCAAATTAAAGGAACTAAGAGCAATGAAGAATTCCTTATTTCCATGAACAGCTAGTAAAAGGCAAAAAAACATATAGGTGTAAGGATTAAGTTTTCCCCTCAGGATACTTAAATCTTACACCTTATTTATTTACCTTTACCCTATCTCATGAAAAAGTACATTCCCAATGCGATTACTTGTGCGAACCTCTTTTCTGGTTGTATAGGTATCGTTTTTGCATTCAAAGGCGATCTTGAAACCGCCGCTTACTTCGTTATCCTTTCTGGTATTTTCGACTTTTTTGATGGCATGGCTGCTCGTTTTCTGAATGTGAAATCGGCAATTGGAAAAGATCTCGACTCTCTGGCTGATATGGTAAGTTTTGGTTTCCTTCCCGGAGTTGTAATGTTCCAGTTATTAAAACTGAGCGACTTCAGTTCTGAATACCTACCCTACTTTGGTTTCCTGATTACCATATTTTCTGCTCTTCGTTTAGCCAAGTTTAATAATGACGACAGGCAGACTGAAGATTTTATTGGTCTAAATACACCAATGAATACTTTGTTTATCTGTTCATTATCTTTTATAGGTCGCGATTATCCTGGTATAGTGGGTTCATCATCACTCCTCCTAGGCATTACGGCTTTAACATCGTTTCTTTTAGTGAGCGAGATTAAAATATTTTCTTTAAAGTTCGGCGAATTAAGCTGGTCGGGCAATAAGATCAAATTTATCTTTTTAATTATCTCTGCCCTGCTCATTGTCTTTTTAAAATTTGCAGCTATTCCGTTTGTACTGGTGCTTTACATCGCCATGTCGTTCTTACATTTTAGAGGTAAATCCATTTAATGCACTCCTTTACAACTTTACCTTTACTTCTTCAAGCTGTAAATAGAGTTTATTCAAAGCCAATTTAAGTAGTTCAACATCTGTCTTAACCTTATCCAGCGGGTAGGTTTCCCGGGCATCCAACTCAATGGTTTGAACAAGCTCCTTGATATCATGGCGTCCAAAATAAGCAAATGTAGGCTTAATCTTGTGTGCAGAACGCGCAACCCGATCCCAGTTGTGTTCGAATAATGCATTTTCGATTTCTTCAAGGTACAGTGGGGTTTGCTCAAAAAAGGCATCAATAAATTCAACTATGAACGCCCGGTTATTCCCAAGCATTTCTATAAGATATGATAAATCTATGGGATGATTATCATAATTATTCTCCATAAAACAAATCTAATAATTACAGCCGCTTTACGGGTAATTTATCAGAAGTATTTTCTGCTAATTTTGAAATGTTTTTACCAATTACCGGATGAACCACCTCTCCTGCTATTTCGGCTAATGGGGTCAAAACAAAATTCCGATCCTGCATGTGTGGATGTGGCACCTGTAGCTTTCCCGGAATATGAATTACTTCAGTACCAAAAAGGATAAGGTCAATATCTATCAATCTTTCTCCCCATTTCTCTTTTCTAATTCTACCCAATTCAGACTCGATACTCAGCGCGCATTCTAAAACTTCGAGCGCAGACAAGCTGGTTTCTAAAGCAATGGCCTGGTTTAAAAATGCCGGTTGATCCGTTTTACCCCAGGCAGCAGTTTCGTATAATGCTGAAACCGACACTACCTGACCAACCCTTTTCGTTAATAGCTGTATTGCGAGGCCGAAATTTGCCTTAATATCTCCTAAATTTCCTCCCAGTAACAAATAAGCAATTGTGCGCTCTAAAGCCATATAAGCGATGTGTATTTTTATATCTTTACAGCACAAAATTAAAACATTTAAATGAGAGATTTTTTTAAGTATCTATTTGCCTCCATGCTTGGCTTTTTCCTATCCATAGTACTTATGGGGGTAATTTGCTTTTTTATCATTGTGGCCCTTATTTCATCGGTTGATACAGATAAAGCAGTAGTTGTAAATAATAACTCAGTTTTGTTTTTAAACCTGGATCAGGCAATAACAGAAAGAACTCCTAAAAATCCATTTGGTAATTTACCCATTGTTGGAGGTGAAGAAAAAGAGGGCCTGGGGTTAAACGACCTTCTAAAATCTCTTCAAAATGCAAAAACAGATGATAATATTAAATGTATTTATCTGAATGTAAGCAGTCCGAATGCTGGCTTTGCTACCATGCGTGAGATCAGGAATGCATTAATTGATTTTAAAAAATCTCATAAAAAGATCATTGCCTATAGTGAGGTGTATACCCAGGGAGCTTACTATTTAGCTTCTGTAGCTGATGAAATCTACCTTAATCCAGAGGGGGCATTAGAATTTAAAGGTTTCAGTTCTGAACTTACTTTTTTTAAAGGTACACTCGAAAAGTTAGGAATAGAAGCACAGGTAATCCGCGTAGGAAACTATAAAAGTGCTGTAGAGCCTTTCATTCTGGATAAAATGAGTGATTATAACCGTAAGCAGGTAACTGCTTATGTTGGTGGCTTATACAATACTTTCTTAACGGATATTGCTCAAAGCAGAGATATCCAGAAAGATTCGCTATACACCATTGCAGATAACTACAAAATCCGTGAACCTAAGGATGCACTGGATTTCAAAATGGTAGACGGTTTAAAATATAAAGACGAGATTCTAGATAAGCTTCGCCAACTGTCCGGTCGTAAAAAAAATGAAATCATCCGCGCTGTTTCCATTAATGATTACCTAAAAAACAATTCTGATGGTGGCTCTGGCAATAACAAAATAGCGGTTATCTATGCCAACGGAGATATTACCGGGGGTGAAGGCTCTGATAATCAGATCGGTTCCGAACGTATTTCAAGGGCCATTCGTAAGGCACGTTTAGACGAAGATATAAAAGCCATTGTGCTTCGTGTAAATTCTCCTGGTGGTAGTGCACTGGCTTCTGATGTAATCTGGAGAGAAATTGTACTCAGCAAAAAAGAAAAACCTGTTATTGCTTCTTTTGGCGATGTTGCCGCATCTGGCGGATATTACATCGGCTGTGCTGCAGATAGTATTTTTGTTCAGCCCAATACCATTACAGGCTCTATTGGTGTCTTCGGTATTATTCCAAATTTCCAAAACCTCATGACCAACAAACTGGGTATAACATTCGATGGTGTAAAAACAGGAAAATACGCCGATATCATGGCCACTAACCGCCCGATGACCGATGGTGAAAGATTCATCATTCAAAATGAACTGAATAGAATATACAGTGGCTTCGTGAGCCGCGTGGCAGAGGGCAGAAAGAAAAGTAAAGCGTACATTGATAGCATTGGCGGTGGCCATGTTTGGATTGGCACAGATGCGGTACAAATCGGACTGGCAGATCGAATCGGAAGTTTTAATGATGCCATTAAAGCTGCTGCTAAAAAAGCCAAGCTAACAAATTATAAAATTGTTGAGTACCCTGATGTAATTGATCCGTTAAAATCACTGCTTCAGGAAAGTACTGATCGCGTTAAAACTTACTATACCAAACAAGAGCTGGGAGAAAATTACTATCTCTATCAACAAATGAAAAAAGTAGTTGCGAGCTCAGGCATCCAGGCAAGAATGCCATTTGAAGCTGTTATTAAGTAGAAAATAATTAAAATAAAGCCCGGCATGCTTATCCAGCACCGGGCTTTTTTGTTTCTATACCTAAAGGCAAAAGCATAAACCAATTGCTATAGTATCCCTTCTATCCTTGATACCTTTGTACTTTATACTTGCTACCTGATACTAAATACTTGATACTAAATACTCGATCAACATTTACCCTCATCTAACCACTTTCCATTCTGGATGGAGCGTAAGGTAAGTATTATTAATAGGTACATTTTTAGGGTGTACGGTAATCGAAATACCCCTTCCTTTTAAGAATTCGAAGCTTATTCCTTCCGGTTTAGCGTCATAAACCAAAACAGTATCCTTATTCTCGTTTAAATAGGTAGCTACTTCTTCCATACCGGGGAAATGGAGTTCTGTATCATTCATGGTTCTTCCGGTTCCAAACCCATCCTGTGTTTTATAAGCGTTTGAAGTAATCCTGATTTGCTTAACCTCCTTTGTCTGCATGCTTGTATCCCGATAGGCGGAGTAGATGGCTAATTCAGTTTTTTGTTTAATTACTGCATCAGTTTTATACCAAATTCCCCAGGCCTTGCCCATTGCTGCATCCCCTGCATCGGGTCTACCCATCCTTTTACCTACACTTTCTAAATCATCACCCAGTGATATTTCTCCTACAGAACGGCCTGGAACAATTAAAAATCGTTCGTCAATTATTTTTCCCGGTCCTGACTCTATACTCACGATAGAGTCTACCTTATCCTGGATTCTGCGGGGCGACTTACAGGAAATCAGGGCAATACCTAATCCGAAAACAATACTCCCATAAAACTTATTCATAGTTTAAGAACAACACGCTTTTGAAATTGTGTGGCAAATTCATACCATCCAAAAGTTTTGAAACATTATTTTCCTTAATTTTACCGCTTATGGAGAATAAAACCATCGCCCGTACCCTAAAACTTTTATCGCAGTTAATGGAACTGCATGAGGAAAACCCTTTCAAAATAAAATCTATCGCTAATGCTTATTTTAAAATCGATAAACTCCCTTTCGCGCTTAAAGACAAGCCTTTATCGGAGTTAGATAAAATAGATGGGATAGGAAAAAGCCTTGCCTCCAAAGTGGCTGAGCTACTGGAAACCGGAGCATTGAAAGAACTGCAGGATTTAATTGCAAAAACTCCAGAAGGAGTGGTTGAGATGCTAAGTATTAAAGGCATCGGACCAAAAAAAATAGCTATCATTTGGCATGTTTTAGGCATAGAGAATATTGGAGAACTTTATTATGCCTGCAATGAGAACCGATTAATTGAGGCCAAAGGTTTTGGTTTAAAAACACAGGAAGAAATAAAAAAAGCAATAGAATTCAAAATTGCAGCCAATGGCAGATTTTTATATGCGCAGATTGAAGGCTTTGCCAAATCGATATTTACATCACTTTCTGCCTGGTTAGTATCGGTAGATCATGACGCGTTATTGGGATTTGCAGGCCAGTACAGACGCAGCTGTGAAATTATTGATGAATTAGAAATCATTATTGGTGCCGAAAACCCAGAAGCCATTATACTGAATATAGATGCTTTTGCACCCCTGACTTTAATTCTAGGTGATAATGCCTTTCATGCCGTAACAGAAGCGGGGCTTAAAGTGAAAATTACCCTTACCGAAAAAGCTGCTTTCTACCTGGATTGGTTTAAACAAACAGGCTGCCAGGCACATGTGGATAAAGTTTTAGCATTGGCCGGGAGTGGTCCTTTTTCAAATGAAGAAGATATCTATAACCAAGCTGGTTTAGCGTTTATTGCACCTGAACTTCGAGAGAATTACGACGAAATAGAATTGGCTAAAACCAATCAACTCCCTGTATTAATAAAGTATGAAGATCTGAAAGGAAGTTTGCACAATCACTCTACCTGGTCTGATGGTGTACATAGCCTGGAAGAAATGGCCTTATATTGCAAAGATCAGCTTAACCTTGAATACCTGGGTATTTGTGATCATTCAAAAACGGCTGTTTATGCCAAAGGATTGAACGAACAACGCGTTTATGCCCAGCATCAGGAAATAGATGAGTTGAATAAGAAACTTGCACCTTTTAAAATCTTCAAAGGCATAGAAAGTGATATTCTCAGCGATGGTTCACTTGATTATACCGATGAGATCCTGAAAACCTTCGATTTTGTGGTTGCTTCTGTGCACAGTAATTTACGTATGGACGAAGAAAAAGCTACCACAAGATTAATAAAAGCCATTGAAAATCCTTATACTACCATATTAGGACATCCAACCGGAAGATTATTACTAAGCCGCGCCGGATATCCGATAGATTATAAAAAAATTATCGATGCATGTGCAGCCAACAAGGTTGTAATTGAAATTAATGCTAATCCTTTGCGTTTAGATTTAGATTGGCGTTGGCACCGTTATGCACTGGAAAAAGGGGTACTTCTTTCTGTTAATCCGGATGCACATAGAACAGAAGGATTTCATGATATGAACTATGGCATTTTAGTAGCCCGAAAAGGTGGCTTAAGTCCTGACAAATGCTTAAATGCTTTTTCAGTAGATGAAATTACCCAATATTTTGAGCGCAAAAAACCATAGTTACTGGCATAATAAATAATTTAATCTTTTCAATACCTTTGCCCCATGATAAGTGAAATAGCCAACCGTATATTTAATCAATCCATTACCGATTATCATCAGTTTGATGATATTGACTACCCCATTGCCAATCCTTACGATGCGGAGAGCCTGGAGCATCTTTTTTACCTTAAGAATTGGATAGATACCGCACAATGGCATATGGAGGATGTAGTACGTAACCCCGAGATTGATCCGGTTGAGGGTTTAAGCTGGAAACGCAGGATTGATGCTCAGAACCAGGTGCGTACAGATATGGTAGAGTTTATTGATGGGTATTTCCTCAATCTATATCAGGGCATAAAAGCCGAAGCTAATGCGAAAGTAAATACCGAAAGTCCAGCATGGGCTATAGATAGATTGTCGATTTTAGCTTTAAAAATCTATCACATGCGTGAAGAAGCTGAAAGACCAAGTGCTTCTGCCGCTCATCGCGAACTCTGCCAAACGAAACTGGATGTATTGTTAACACAGCGCGAAGATCTTTCTAAAAGTATTGATGAACTTTTAACAGACATTGAGGCCGGGAAAAAATACATGAAGGTTTACAAGCAAATGAAAATGTATAACGACCCGAGCCTGAATCCTATATTATATAAAAAAGCTTAATTATTTAACCTGTATAGCACTTAAGCAGTAGACCATTTCAGCACCCGGACAAGCTATCTTTCCATTAGCCTTAAATCTTGGTGTTCTTTGAATTTTAGTGGAAAAGGAGTTAAACCAGTGCGGAAAATTATGGCATCATCAAAAGAGAAAATCATCGTTTTACGTTTTTCGGCTATGGGCGATGTGGCGATGGTGGCATCTGTTTTGCAAGAATTCACGCTGCAACACCTAGAAAAAGAAATCATAATGGTGAGCAGAGCAGCCTTCAAGCCTTTTTTCAGCTCGATTCCAAACCTCATTTTCCATGCAATAGAACCCAAAACCATCCATAAAGGATTATCAGGGCTATATCGCCTATTTAGAGAATTAAAACAATATAAAGCTACTTCTATTGCCGATCTTCATGACAATATCAGAAGCAGGGCAGTATCAAGCTTTTTTAGAATTTCTGGGGTAAAAATTAAAAGAATAGATAAGGGCCGAGCCGAGAAAAAAGCCTTGACACGCGATGAGCATAAAGTTTTAAAACCCTTACGCCCTACCGTCGAAAGATATGCTGATGTTTTCAGAAGTTTAGGTTATGTTTTTAAACTCTCTCATCAACTTCAAAACCGCCCACATCAACTACCTGCAAAAGCAGCAGGGCTTTTTGCAACTCCTGCCAAAAAGATTGGGATTTCCCCCTTTGCTCAGCACGTTTATAAAGTTTATCCCTACGATAAAATGGACAGGGTAATTGAAGGGCTATCTGCAAATGGGTATCAGCTTTTTATATTCGGAGGAGGAGAAGCAGAGCAAGCAATCGCAGAAAAATGGGTCAGGAAACACAAAAATTCTTATAATTTAATTGGTCAGTTTAACCTTTCCGAAGAGCTGTCTATCATTTCCAATCTGGATCTTATGCTCAGCATGGATTCGTCCGGGATGCATATGGCATCTCTGGAGGGAGTACCGGTAGTTTCTGTATGGGGTCCAACACACCCTTATGCAGGTTTCTTAGGTTATGGACAATCAGAGGAAGACTGCATTCAAATTGACCATCCAAACAGGCCTAATTCTATTTATGGAAACAAACCCTGCCTTTGCGGTGTTGAAAGTTGTATGGAAATGATCCAACCAGAAACGATCATTAATAAAATAGAACAGAAACTCAATGGCTAAGCAATTATTATTGGTCCGTCATGGCAAATCCGACTGGGGCAATGCAGACCTAAAAGACTTTGATCGCCCCTTAAATAAACGTGGTAAAGAAAATGCGCCTGAAATGGCAGAACGTTTACTGCGAAGAGACTTTAAATTCGATTTGATGGTTAGTAGTCCCGCAAAAAGGGCAAAGTCTACAGCTAAATACTTTGCTGAAGCTTATGGCATTGAACATATTACCTATGAAGAATCGATTTATGAAGCAAACACCACTGCACTGCTAAAAGTTGTTAATGGCTTAAGTGATGGTGCCGATACCGTGATCATGTTTGGTCATAATCCAGGCTTTACCGACTTTGCCAATGAACTCAGCGATGCAGATATTTACAATATCCCTACAGCGGGTATGGTGTTGGTCTCCTTCCCTTTTGACTCCTGGAAAATGGTGAGCAGAGGAACTGGTGAGCTTGTGTTTTTTGACTACCCAAAAAACAGTGACGAAATTTAAACAGGAAATAGTTGCCTGGCACCTCACGCCATGGAATTTTGCTTCATTTCTTAGCTGTTTTACAAGCCAGATATCCTAAACATAAATTGCAGTGAGCCCTGCCGGGAACGTTTGCAAAAAATAAGCGACAAACATTCAATCCTCAATATTTTTAGTATCTTTGAATTTATTAAACGAAATCTGGCAATAGACATTTCGGTGAATTCATAACCTAAACTCTTCTGGTTATTTCATAATTCGTATCGCCAGAAAATTTATCCATTAATTTATTTGACATGAGTTTTGATTATAATACTACGCGTAGCCATTTAATTTTATCAGAATATGGCCGCAATGTTCAAAATATGGTAAAGTATATCTGCGCGTTACCAACCATTGAAGAACGGAATAAATATGCCCAGGCCGTTATCGACCTGATGGGCTTTCTACAACCACATTTACGTGATGTTGCCGATTTTAAACATAAACTTTGGGATCACCTCCACATCATTTCGGGATATCAGATTGATGTAGATAGCCCCTATCCTAAACCTTTACCAGAAAATGCATTTGTAAAGCCTGCACATATTGGTTATCCGCAGCAGCGAATTACTTACAAACATTATGGTAAAGCAGTAGAAAACCTTATTGAAAAAGCTATGCGGGAGGAAAATCCTGAGCATAAAAAAGTGATGGTTCAAAGCATTGCCAACTTTATGAAAATGGCTTATGTAACCTGGAATAAAGATAATGTTTCTGACGAAACCATTCTTAAAGATTTACATGATTTATCTGGTGGATTATTGCGACTTGATGAAAATGTAAACCTGGCAAAGGTAGAATTCAGACAGCAGAACCCACGTCAAAACAACAACAACAATAACCGTGGCCGGAATAATAACAATAATGGGAAAAACCGCCAGAATAACAATAACAACAACAATCGACAAAGAAATAACAACAACAAATCTAAATACTAAGAACCTTTATATTTTCAACCCTGTTCTCCGGGTAGCAGGAATCTCTTAAATTAGAGATTGTAATAGCGGAGAAGACCTGAAAATAATCTTATTAGCAGAAAAACAGATATATGAACGCATTTGAAATAACAGGCGGAATCAAATTAAAAGGCGAAATTACTCCTCAGGGCGCCAAAAACGAGGCTTTACAGATTCTTTCTGCAGTATTACTGACAGAAGAAAAAGTAACTATCAGCAATATACCAGACATTAAGGATGTTAACAAACTGATTGAGCTTTTAGGTGACCTTGGTGTTACTGTAGAACGCTTAAATAAAGACACTTATAGCTTTGAGGCTAAAAATATCAATCTCGATTTCTTCCAATCGGATGTTTTCAAGTCAAAAGGCGGTGGTTTAAGAGGTTCTATTATGATTGTGGGGCCTTTATTGGCACGTTTTGGTAAGGCAGCAATTCCTAAACCAGGTGGTGATAAAATTGGACGTAGAAGATTAGATACTCACTTCATCGGATTCGAAAAACTAGGTGCCAAATTTGTTTATGATAGTAAGAAAGCGTTCTTCAATGTAGATGCTACTAATTTACAGGGTGCTTATATTCTGTTAGATGAGGCTTCTGTTACAGGTACGGCTAACATTGTAATGGCCGCAGTTCTTGCTAAAGGCACTACAACGATCTACAACGCAGCTTGCGAACCTTATTTGCAACAGCTTTGCAAAATGCTAAACCGCATGGGGGCTAAAATTTCAGGAATTGGTTCTAATTTGCTGACCATTGAAGGTGTAACTCAATTGGGAGGTACAGAACACCGTATGCTTCCGGATATGATTGAAATAGGTTCATTCATCGGCATGGCAGCGATGACCGAATCTGAAATTACCATCAAAAATGTTTGTTATGATGAACTGGGAGTTATTCCTGAAGTTTTCAGAAAATTGGGTATCAAACTTGAAAGAAGAGGAGACGACATTTTCGTGCCATCTCAAAAGCATTACGAGATTGACACCTTTATTGATGGCTCAATTTTAACCATTGCAGATGCTCCATGGCCAGGTTTTACGCCCGACTTGCTAAGTATTGTTTTAGTTGTGGCAACTCAGGCAAAAGGAAATGTTTTGATCCACCAAAAGATGTTCGAAAGCCGTTTATTCTTTGTTGATAAATTGATTGATATGGGGGCGCAAATTATTCTTTGCGATCCACACCGTGCAACTGTTAACGGCATTGATAAAAAATATAAATTGCGTGGAATCAGTATGACCTCTCCGGATATCAGAGCTGGGGTTTCACTACTGATTGCGGCTTTATCTGCAGAGGGTAAATCAACCATTTACAATATCGAACAGATTGAGCGCGGTTACCAGGATATCGATACGCGTTTACGTGCCTTAGGCGCACAGATTAAGCGAGTAAATGCCGATGCCCCAAGTCACTAATGTTTTATAGCTAAAAGCCTAAAAACGAAACCTAAAAAGATCTCTGAAATGTATTCAGGGATCTTTTTAGGTTTAAGGCTTTCGTATAACGAAGTATATTATTGGAATCATCAGAAAAATTCCAATGATCAGTGGTATCCAAATTGGTTTAGCCCGATATCTTGTCTCCTTTCCAATCTGGCTATTCCAAAATAGCTGGTACATAATAATCACCCCAAAGGCATTACCTGTAAATGAAAGGCTAATAGATGGTCCGGAAATAAATTGTGTCAAATAAACAAATGCAACAGTGAATCCAAATCCGTACAAAATTGCCCATCCCCAATTTTTTTCTGCCCGCTTCAAATTAATGGCCATCATTACAGATCCAAAAAGTACTGAAAAAAGAATGGAGAAAACATAGATAGCCGTTTGAGAATAATATTCCGGAGCATCAACATCTTCAACTATATTTTTCCTCCAGTTATTCGTACCATCATAGCCTGCACCTTGCTTGGCTTCGATTTTAGCTTCAATCTGCGCAGCAATATCTTCAGGTAAATCGACGTTTCGCGCCTGTAATTCAGCTAATGCAACCCGAACAGCCTCTTCGGTGTGCTTATCTACATTTTGTATATAATATTTTAACTGTTCGTTGGTTTTAGCAGATAATATTTCTTTGAGCGTAGCCATGGTATATCATAATAAAGGCCACAAGTTAGTAACTTATGGCCTTTATCAAAAATAATCAAATACTTTATCCCGATATCGCATTAATGATATCATACTGTGTAATAATTTCAATTTTACCCGACTCATCCTCTACAAGCACTGCCGAATTTTCTTTATTTATCAAGGAAGAAATCTTATCAATAGACGTGTTCAAATCCACAAAAGGAAAAGTAGCTGTCATAATTTCTGCAATTGGAGCAGATTTTAAACCCGGATTTTCGAGTAAGGCAGACAAAATATCGCTTTCGGCTATTTTCCCAACAATCATTCCTTGTTGTGTTACCGGAATTTGAGAAATGTTCATCGATTTGATGGTATTAATCGCTTCGATAACAGATTTTTGCGTATCAAGTGTCACGATATCAGTACTTTCCTTTTTGGCAAGAATAGATTTTGCCGTTAACTTTTCATCTTGTAAAAAGCCGCGTTCACGTAACCAATCTTCATTGTACATCTTACCCATGTATCGGCTTCCATGATCATGAAAAATAACTACTACCACATCTTCAGGTTTTAATTTGTCTTTAAGCTGAACCAATCCCGCTACTGCGGCACCGGCAGAATTACCTACAAAAATACCTTCTTTTCTGGCAATATCCCTGGTCATTAAAGCAGCATCCTTATCAGTTACTTTTTCAAATAAATCAATCACACTGAAATCAACATTCGCAGGAAGAAAATCCTCCCCTATCCCTTCTGTGATATAAGGATATATCTCATCTTTATCGAAGATTCCCGTTTCTTTATATTTTTTGAATACCGAACCATAAGTATCAATTCCCCATACTTTAATATCTGGATTTTTCTCTTTGAGGTATTTCCCTGTTCCTGATATCGTTCCACCCGTACCTACACCCACTACTAAATGGGTAATTTTGCCTTCAGTTTGCGCCCAGATTTCTGGTCCGGTTTGCTCATAATGCGCTTGAGAATTAGCTAAGTTATCGTACTGATTAGGTTTCCATGAATTGGGTACTTCGCGCTCTAAACGGGAAGAAACCGAATAATATGAACGTGGGTCTTCAGGCTCTACATTAGTTGGACAAACGATTACCTCCGCACCAAAGGCACGTAAAGCATCAACCTTTTCTTTAGATTGCTTATCTGTGGTAGTAAAAATACATTTGTAACCTTTAATGATAGCGGCCATAGCCAATCCCATTCCTGTATTGCCGGATGTTCCTTCAATAATGGTTCCTCCTGGTTTTAGCTTGCCACTTTTCTCTGCATCTTCAATCATCTTTACCGCCATCCGGTCTTTGATAGAATTTCCAGGGTTAGTTGTTTCGATTTTTGCCAGAACCGTTGCCGGTATTCCTTTAGTAATTGTATTTAATTTGACCAGTGGTGTATTACCAATGGTTTCTAAAATATTATTGTACCACATACTGCAAATTTAAGAAAAGGCATTAAGTATTTTACAAAGCATTATTTAATTAAAACATTATTTTAAATAAATCTAAAAATCAAAATTTAATACTATAATCTATTATTATGATAGGCATTATAGATTGTTTATTCTGCTTTTACATTCTTCTTCTACCTAAACCAGTTTATAAATTTTCCCAGGGAGCGTGATAATAATACCCTGCATTTCTAACGTAAGTAAAACGATAGCCAGTTTCCCCGCAGAAATATTAAACTGATAGCTAAGCTCATCAATGCTTAATGGTCCGTTGACCAATGCCCCAACAATATTTTTTTCCTGTGGGCCCAGGTTAATTGAAAGTGTTGTTTGTATAACTGGCTTTACCTGTTTACCAATTGCCTCCCACCCTAAATAATAAACTAAATCCTTCGCGCTGTTAATCAATGCTGCCCGGTTAGTTTTAATCAGAAAATTGCAGCCTTCTGAAAAAATATCGGTCGTTCTTCCCGGAAAAGCATAAACATCTTTATTATAAGAATTTGCTATTTCTGCAGTAATGAGTGCTCCACCTCTTCTGGAGGCTTCTACTACAACAGTAGCATCAGCAATTCCGGCTATGATTCTATTTCTTTGCGGAAAATTTTGACGATCAGGGTTGGTTAGACTTGGGTATTCGGTTAACAATCCACCATTCAATACCATTTGTTGGGCAATGCGTTCATGAACCTGAGGATACAGGCGATCCAAACCGTGCCCTAAAACACCAACATTTGGAATATTATAAGACAAACATTCCTGATGCGCACAAACGTCAATACCATAGGCCAAACCACTAACAACGGTCACATCATAAGCAGACAGTCCCTCGGCCAACTCCCTGCAAAGACTCTTGCCGTATTCAGATGCATTTCGCGTTCCTACAATACTAACAATACGTTTATGGTTTAAATTGGCTACACCCTTATAGTATAACAGAATAGGTGCGTCATAACAGTTTTTCAGCCGTTGTGGATAACCTTCATCCGAAAAAAACAGTGGCTCAATACCATGTTTTTCCATAAAAAGCATTTCCCGCTCCGCTTTAATTAATGCATCGGTATTTAATATGGATAGTATTGTTTTTTCTCCAATACCTGGTATTTGCAAAAGATGCTTTTTCTTAGCAGAAAAAACATCTTCAGCACTGCCACAATAAGCTAAAAGATTTTTTGCCGTAACCGGACCAATATTTTTAATGAAGGCTAATGCAATTTTATAAAGTCTGCTCATTTAGAATTTTATAAGGTAAATAAAACGCGGGATGATTTATTTCCTTAAATAAGCAGCTTAAAAATCGATATCTATTACGCTTTTTATTGGAATGTGTACATTATTTTTTAATTGAACATATTTCTCTGTTACCGACCAAACTGTGGTATCAACCCGCTTCGGCCCGATGGTAGTATTAAAGGTAATTACTGCTTTGGATTTAAATTCATTACCCAAACGCTGCGCTTCATCCAGTTTAGATCGCAACTCTTCAGTATGATCTTCTTTGGCGCTGATGATGTTTAAATATCCTATGTGCTCTTTTTCAACGATTTCTATCGGCATAACTCTCTTAACGATTAATATAACAAGCTTATCAAAATTTCACAAAAAATGCAACCATTTAATGATTCATTTTTCTAATAATTAAGATAAAAAAAAACCGATAGTTTTTTACGCTATCGGCCTAAAAATATTGCTTGGTTTATTTAAATTTCAATTTTCTTGTTTCTACCATGCCTTTAAATTCATGGTTTAATTGCGCATTACTTCTATCTATATCTGCTCTCGCAGTTCCTGAAGTACTACTAAGTCTGTTTTCACTTACAATGGTACTGTAAAGGCCCTTTTCAGCATAGTTAAGTGCTTGCTTAAGCATGGCTTCCTCTGGGTCTCCAAAGTTTTTTGTCAAGTCATCTGCTACGTCTTTATTTACCAACATCCCGGAGAAATAATCACCTTGTCCGAGCTGATTTTTAGTCTGGAATTGAGGGATGTATAAATCATACTTGTCGATATGGATAGAGAAAAACCCAACAGGCTTTCCATAGGTTTTTTTTCCAATGAGTTGCACATCCATAATTGGCTTAAGATTGTTGATTAGCAATTCGCTGGCAGATGCAGTGCCTTCGCTTACCAAAAAGTAAACTCTTGTTAAACCGTTCAGCGCTCCTCTTTTCTTAAATACTTCCTGGTTTCCAGCCGCTGCTGTAGGCTTATAAGAGTAATCGAAGAACGAATACATCCGCGTTACACCATCATTTCCCTTGGCGTAAAATTTTTGATTTTGTAAAATCGTTGCCTGTCCATCTTGCATCGTTTGGGTCCAGTATGTTGTATACATAACCTGTCCATTTCTGCTAGACGGTGCAATCAGGTTAGTAAAATCTTCGGCCGTGGCTACTGATCCACCGCCATTATAACGCAAATCTACCACAAGCTCAGTGATTTGATCAGCTGCAAATTTTGTAAAGGCAGCATCCAATAAGCCTGATGAGTTGGTGGTGAAACTATTAAAAACTACATAACCTACCTTTTTGGCACCAACTGTATAGGTATTGGTAAACAGAACCGGGTTAATATTATAAGTAGCACGCGTAACAGTCTGCTCCTCAACCGTATTATCACTCTTCACAAGGGTTAAAGTAATGGATGGATTATCTCCAAAGAGGGCATTATTAAGGTTATCAATATCAGTCTGGCTCGAACGGATTACTGTGCGACCATTTACTTTAGTAATTTGGTAACCCCGTTTTAAACCTTTCGCATCGGCAGGAGAGTTTGGATAAACATATTTTACGCGAAGCAGATTATTTCCATCGTAGTTCGCAGAGAAACCATAATCGCCGCTAACGCCACCCAGCTGCTCCGCAACAGAACCATCGTCGATAAAAGAATACTTGTCTTTTCCACCAGTGCTCGGCAGGGCCTTAATGGCCGAAAGCACTGCATTGTAAGAGCTGTATTGTCTCGGATTGAATGTGCTGTAAGTGGGCATATTTGCATTCCACAAGTAGGTTTGCTGCGCATAAAGGTAGATTGAATCTTTCGTCAATTCATCCCGCGTTCCCGGGGTACCCTGGTCTACCGACCCATTTGGCTGATCCTGACTTGATTTTTTACAAGCACCAACAATTCCTACCCCAACTATCATGATATACAGCAAACACCGCTGTACAAAAGCCTTTTTATTCATTTTCTATTTGTAAATTTCCAGTGAATCAATATACGGCAAATTAATTAATTTAGATTGCTCTGCATCAAAATTATTTGCCCCTACTACCAAGCATTGATCCTTACTTAAGTCGTTATCAGTTAACACCTTCTGAAACACTTCCGACTTAGATTGACCGAGTTCTTGAACGAAGAAAACGGTTAGATATTGTTCCAAACCATTCCATTCAGTTTGCTTTATTTTATTTAATTGCTGCTCCGGGTTCCCATCTGTTACAATCACGATTTTTTTCCGATTTATAACCAGCTCCTGTAGAAAGTCCAGCATATTTTGAAAAAGCAATAACTTTAATGGCAAACGTGCTGTTTGATGCAACAATTCGAAATTATGAAAGTACTTTTCATCCAAATCAAACTGTGCTGCAGTTTTTACAAAAAGACCTTCAGTTCCACCCTGTTCATATTCTGTACGCATAAAATCCAGGATTGCCGCAGCACTTTTTTGCTCGGTGTACTCCATAAACTGAGCAAATAAATAATAAACCTGCAATAAATAATCCTTGGCAGGAAAAAGGACATCATCCAATTCAAAAATTACCAGCTGTTTGTCTTTAGCAAAAGAGAAATTATCCATTTTATATTGTAAATAGTTTTAGTTCATTACTGGTTTGGTTATATCCAAAAATACCATTCAATGGCTGATTTTTTAGCTGTTCAGGAACAATGCCTGTTGAGTAAATGCAAGTCCCGTTTATAAAAACCGCAAAATCTGAAAATGACTGCTGTTCTTCTGGCAAAAAGTTGGATAAAATGTCCGCCGGAGGCAACAGTACCTGAATATTATATTCATCGAAAAGCACATATGACTTTGCCATAGGTTCCAATTCAAATGCTTTTAGTGGAATAATGCAGTCTATAGACTCTGTAATGCAGAAATTTAGAAAAATATGAGCAATACTATCCTTATTTAAATTTCCAAAAGATGCGAATCCATAATTTTCAGTTAATATGGCAGGAACATCCCCATAATCGCCAAGTAAAACAAAATGATTGGGAAATGCTTTTAATAATTTAAGTGCTTTGGCATTGTTGCCGCCCGTAATGAGTATTTTCATTTATTAAATGAGTGATTTGATAGAATTAAAGAATGGATGTAGAAGGAGTGATTGAATGGCATAATCCAATAACTATCGATTAATGAACTAATGCTCTGCAACTAATAACCAGTGATGCAGAAACTAAACGATAAGCCCGTCTTTCATACTGACCACACGATCGCTGGTTTTCGCCAGGTGTTCATTATGGGTTACAATTATAAAAGTCTGGTGAAAATTATCCCTCAAGCTTACAAAAAGTTGATGAAGCGCAGCTGCATTTTCCGAATCTAAATTACCTGAGGGTTCATCTGCAAGAATGATAGCTGGATTATTGATCAATGCCCGGGCAATAGCCACACGTTGCTGTTCTCCGCCCGAAAGTTGATTGGGTTTGTGATGTGCTCTATCCTTCAAACCGAACAAATCCAACAATTCTAATGCCCTGATTTCAGCCTGTTTCTTATTGGTTTTAGCAATAAAAGCTGGGATACAGATATTTTCCAGTGCATTAAACTCCGGTAGTAAGTGATGGAATTGAAATACAAAACCAATATTCTGATTTCTGAAACTACTTAATAAATCGCCACTTAGTTTACTAACAACCGTGTTTTTTAGTTCTACATCCCCGGCATCTGGCTTATCCAAAGTGCCTAAAATATGTAACAATGTACTTTTGCCCGCTCCGGATGGGCCTATTATGCTCACAATCTCCCCTTTTTCAACCTCAAAATTTACACCTTTCAAAATTTCAAGTTTACCGTATGATTTTCTTATTCCTGTGGCTTTTAGCATATCGTCAAATTTAGTAAAAAAGGGCAAAGTGCACAATTATTAGCAACAGAGGGAACAAAGCAGGAACAATTGGGAATGGACTAAGATAGGAAATTGGTAACGGGAAATATACAATGGATCAGAAGCTCAGCTTTGAATGTTGAAATGATCCCGGCGCATGAACTAACGATTGTCTCAGCTTTCTCTTGGTCTCCTTTTTCCCTGTAATTAATCCAAACCAATGAGAAATAAAAAATAAAATTTGCAATTCTCATTTTGTTGCATAACTTTGAAAAACAAAGCACTTTTAATATGAGTACTACAGAAGAACAGCTAGATGCATTGAAAGACATCAGACAAATGATGGATCGCTCCTCCAGGTTTATCTCTTTGAGTGGCCTGTCTGGTGTTTTTGCTGGTGTTATCGCTTTAATAGGTGCTTATTTTGCCCAGGATGAAATTGATAAATTCATTAATAACAGAGGCTATCCTTACGGTGTTGAAGGAGAAATAGACTTAGAATATAATTTAGTTAAACTGGGTTTAATCGTCTTATTTGTAGCCCTGGCCGGAGGTATTTTATTTACCTATCGCAAAAGCCAGCGCAATAACCTTCCTATATGGGATAAAACATCTAAATCGCTCGTAATTAATTTATTTATCCCTCTGGTTACTGGCGGTCTGTTTATCATTGCCTTGTTAGTTAATCATCCGGGCACATACAGCATCATTGCTCCCTCCTGTTTGGTATTTTATGGGTTGGCGTTAATTAATGCAAGCAGATATACTTATAGCGATATCCGTTATCTAGGCTTTTGTGAAGTAGCATTGGGTTTAATTTGCATGTTTTATGTAGGTTACGGATTAATATTTTGGGCAGTTGGCTTTGGTTTATTACACATTGTTTACGGTCTTTTAATGTATTTCAAATACGAGAAAGGCAAATAAGATGAAGAACCCTATAGCTGATTTAAATAAGATTTTTGATAGCAGAATCAGGCTTGGCGTGATGTCTATGCTTGTGGTAAATGATGAAATTAGCTTTAACGACCTCAAGCAGATGCTTGAACTTACCGACGGGAACCTCGCTTCACACTTAAATACACTGGAGCAATCAGAATTCATCAAGGTTCATAAAGGGTTTATCGGAAGAAAAACCAGTACCACCTACTCCATTACCGATTTGGGCAAGCAAGCCTTTAAAGCACACTTAGATGCCCTTGAAAAAATGATTAAGAAACTATAATATTTTTTTTGACCAATCACTTTGAAATTCAAAGCACTTTTAAAATGAAAAACATTAACCTGACTTACATCGGTAAGAAAATCGCTTACTTCTCCTCAATAACAGGTACAGTTATCCTGGTGCTATTTTTATTGAGTAAATCTGAATTATTCGTAACAGCAGGACTTTATTTCCTCCTCACTGCCTTTATCATTAATTCACTCTTATTCTTATGTATACTCCTTGAATTTTTAGGCAAACCTGCTGATTGGAGAGTATACCTTGCTACTATGCTCCGCATGCTAATTAACATTCCACTGAGCATCTTATACTGCCATGTTGCTATCTCTTTCCATCTATAATAATAAAAAAATGAAAAATAATTCCAACCTCTTGCTACTCTTCATCTTAATTGGAGGCCTGCTTTTTAGCTTCCTGTTCTGGAATGAACGCCTTGCATTAAACTTACTCATTTACAGTATTTTCATACTGGCAGTTAACTTTTGGAATCCTGAAGTTCCTAAAAGCCCCAAATTCAAAATATATGCCCTCGCACATTTGTTTGCTGCCGCCTTAGTGGTGATAAACAACAGCAGCCTCAGTATTGCTACTTATTACCTGAGTTTGCTACTTTTTATCGGCTTTAGCCATTTTCCTCAATTAAGGACTGTTTTTCTTGCCATTATAACTGCTGGAGTCCAAATTTTTACGGTTCCAATAAGTTTTATCCAGTACCTAAGCCAGGTCAGCATCGGTGGTTTTAATTTAAAACCGTTGTTCAGATTAATAAAATATATTGTTTTCCCCATATTCATTGTAACAGTATTTACTGCTATCTATGCTGGTGCTAATGATGTGTTTAATCATTATACCAGCAATTTCTTCGCTAGTATTGAAGACTTTTTCAGCAAAATTTTAAACTTCCTCTTTCAGGATTTAAGCCTGCCGCGTTTCGTACATTTTTGTTTCGGAATGTTTTTATCAGCTGGATTAATTATCAGCTTTTTTAGCAAAGGATTGGAAGAAGCAGAAATGAAATGCAAGGAAGAAATGATCAGACTGCGCAGAAATACAAAATTAAAAACCCTTTGGTATGAAATTGTTCACACTTTTGGCGGGAGCCTGATAACAAAAAACCTGGCCTTGAAGACAGAGTTCATTATTGCAATGATCTCATTCAGTGCCTTGAACCTACTGATATTGTTCCTTAATCTTATTGATATTACCACATTATGGTTTAATTACAAACCAAGTGGAAGTTTTTCTGCTGATTTACACCAAGGCACCAACGCGTTGATTTTCAGCATCCTCATTGCCATGGTGGTGATCATTTATTTTTTCAGGGCTAATCTGAACTTTTATAGCAAAAGTAAAACACTCCGAACATTAGCTTACTTCTGGATGCTCCAAAATTTCATCCTGATCATTTCTGTTTTTATAAAAGATGGCTACTACATTGATGTTTATGGATTAACACACAAACGGATTGGCGTTTTAGTATTTGCAGCCTTATGTATTATCGGCTTAATAACCGTATACATCAAAGTGGCTAAACAAAAAACCTTTTTTTATCTGCTTAAAGTAAATGGCAGTATCTGGTTTATCTTATTGCTGGCGTTCAGTACCATAAACTGGGATGTATTTATTGTAAAATACAATTTTGCCAACAAAGACAGCATATCATTCGATCCAGACTACCAACTCTCATTATCCGACAAAACTTTGCCAATACTTGATCAGAACCGAAAAAGCCTGACGATCTCCAATACGACCGAACTACCTGAATATGAAGTTGCCAAACCTGCTAATAACATTGAGCTACAAAACAAACTCGATAACAGAATAGGGTATTTTAAGGCACGCTATGAAGAAGTAAGCTGGCTATCCCTGAATTTACCCGATTGGAAGGCAGCACATTATTTTGGATTTAACAAATAAATGATGAACAAGTCGTCAAACCTATTCCTACTCCTCCTTTCATTATTAGCATTGGCCTGGTTTATCCTGGATCAAGCTGTTCAGAAAATATTTGACATTAAAAATTAAGCGATCAGTATATGAAAATTCACACATCTAACTACTGGATAGAATATTTTGCTGCCAATCTTAAACAAGAAAGAATTGACTGGCGTTTAACACCTCAGCTCATGCCAGCAGAAAGGGCAAACATTCTCAAATCATTACAAGCCTGGCAGCTCGGTGAAACTTCGGAGGGTGAGCATTTACTCCATGCTTCAAAAAAATATGCCCATACTATTAATGATCCTGAATACCCTGATGCAGTTAAACTTTTTATCAAAGAGGAACAAAAACATGGTAATAACCTGGGAAAGTATCTGGACCTGATTGGAGAAGAGCGAATAAAAAAAGACTGGGGAGATAGCATGTTCAGAAAAATAAGATATTACAATACTAACATGGAGCTGTGGACACTTGCCGTAATTACGGTGGAAAGTGCTGCCCAAATCTTTTATCAGGCATTAAAAGATGCAACGAGTTGCTGCCTGCTGCGGCAAATCTGTACAGACATCTTAATCGATGAAGCAGCACACATTACCTTTCAAAGAGAGCGGCTCTACATCATCTTTAGCCAGAAAAATGCATTTTCCAAGTTCATAGCTTACCATGCTTATACCTGTTTTTTCGTCTGCACCAGTTTGATCGTATGGATTGCCCATAAGAACTTATTCCAGGCTGGAAAACTCAGTTTCTCCCGATATTTCAATAAGATGAAATCAAAATTGAGAAAAGTGATGGGAAAAAACCAATTATACCAGGCCCAGGACAACACGCATGTTTCAGCAAAAGAAATACTTACAGCATAATATTTGTAATTAACCGCTCGCCTTTGCTAAACTTTTGTTGGATTTTAGTTTCCCGGTGCAATTGCGTCGGGAAAGCAAAGGTTTAAAATCGAATTATTTTATAAAAACTATTTAAATTTAAAAAAAATGAAAAATCAAGCAACATTGAACACAGGAACACAGCGAGTTAAAATAATATTAGTTGTAATCGCAACTATATTAAGCATTCCATTAATTGCGATGCAGTTTACCCCAGAGGTAAAGTGGGACCTGGCCGACTTTGTAGCAGCCGGAGCCTTATTATTGAGTGCAGGCCTCGCTATAGAGCTGGTTTTTAGAACAATTACTTCCAACAACCTAAGAGCTGTACTCTTTTTGGTCATTTTATTGGTATTATTTCTACTTTGGGCAGAAATGGCCGTTGGCATATTCGGGTCTCCCCTCGCAGGGAGTTAATCCGTTTTAAGCTTTTGTAAAGTTCATATACACCAAGAGGAGAGGTTAAGTAACTATTTTATTTTACAAGCATATCCCACACCTTAACCCTTCTTCACAGTGCTGAAACAGCTGATTAACACAAAACGTTCATTTTCTGAAAAAATCGGTTTTTACTATTTGTTTAAAGGCTTTGAAATTGTAGCTTTGGGCAAATTTTGTAGCAAATGAATATTCACGAATACCAGGGTAAACAAATATTAAAAAGTTTCGGTGTAAACGTTCAAGAAGGAATTGTTGCCGATACGCCTGAGCAAGCTGTTGAGGCTGCTAAGAAACTGAAAACCGATTACAATTCTGACTGGGTTGTTATTAAGGCGCAAATCCACGCAGGTGGTCGCGGTAAAGGCGGAGGTGTTAAGTTGGCTAAAAACCTTGAAGAGGTTCAACAACGTGCTACCGATATTATCGGCATGCAATTAGTTACTCCACAAACCGGTCCTGAAGGTAAAAAAGTGAACAAAGTTTTAGTAGCTCAGGATGTTTATTATCCAGGTCCTTCTGAAACTAAAGAATTCTACATTTCAGTTTTATTAGATCGTGCAAAAGGTCGTAACATCATCATGTACAGTACCGAAGGTGGTATGGATATTGAAGAAGTTGCTGAACATACTCCTCACTTGATCTTTAAAGAAGAAATTGATCCTAAAGTAGGCTTACAAGGTTTTCAGGCACGTAAAATCGCTTTCAACTTAGGTGTTAGCGGTAATGCATTTAAAGAGATGGTAAAATTTGTTTCTGCTTTATACGAAGCTTACGAAGCTACCGATTCTTCAATGTTCGAAATCAATCCTGTTTTAAAAACTTCTGATGATAAAGTGATAGCCGTTGATGCTAAAGTTAATTTAGATGAAAATGGTTTATTCCGTCACCCGGATTATGCTGCCATGCGCGACGTGACAGAAGAAGATCCAATGGAAGTTGAAGCAAGTGCTTCTAACCTTAACTTCGTTAACTTAGATGGTAACGTAGGTTGTATGGTTAACGGTGCTGGTTTAGCAATGGCAACCATGGACATTATTAAATTAGCTGGTGGTGAGCCTGCAAACTTCTTAGACGTTGGTGGAACTGCAAATGCACAAACAGTAAAGGCTGCTTTCAACATCATTTTGAAAGATCCAAACGTTAAAGCTATCTTAATTAACATTTTTGGTGGTATTGTTCGTTGTGATCGTGTTGCTCAAGGTGTTATCGATGCATATAACGAAATCGGAAATATTCCTGTTCCGATTATCTGCCGTTTACAAGGTACAAATGCTGAAGAAGCTAAAAAATTAATTGATGATTCAGGACTTAAAGTTTATTCAGCTATCGCTTTAAAAGAAGCCGCTGATTTAGTAACTAAAGTTTTAGAAGAACAAGCATAGTTTAAAGCTAAAATTATATTTTAAAAGCCTTTCAGTAAAACTGGAAGGCTTTTATTTTTATCGTTAGACTGGAATATAAAGGTCTTACACCCGCTTAATATAATGCATTATGGCACACTGCAGCCCTGCTATCGCTCCTTTCCCTCAACATACTTCGCTCCGGGCTTTCCGCTTTATCAGGTTTGTATAATCAAATCATATTTCATTGGCACGAGCCTGCTTGTATCCGTCTACAAGGAACTGGAGAATTAACCCTCCCTGAATTCCAGAATATCTCCGGGCTGGCAATCCAATACTTTACAGATTGATTCCAGGGTTTCTAAACGGATTGCTTTTGCTTTACCGGTTTTTAAAATGGATAAATTAGACATCGTAATACCTACCCTTTCACTGAGTTCGGTTAGCGACATTTTTCGTCTGGCAAGCATTACATCTAAATTAATGATTATGGGCATCTCTAAAACAAGTTCTAACGTAAGTTAAATAGTCAAATCATTTTCCTTTTTGAGTTCAACGGTGTATGCATGATATTGCAAAATAACATTAAACAAGACAAATAAGGAAAGCAGGTTAAAAATAGAATAACCATTTTGACTATGATCAAGCTTAAAGGCCCCACCGGTTAATTGCAGGAAATAATGGTCAACCAGAATGCCCACAGCAAAAAGGAGCGCAAAATAAAGTATACCAGCACATCCCACATATTGGTAAAAATTACTTTCTGTTAGATTGAGTAAAATTTGGGGCTTAAATTTTAAGATAATCAGCATCATAATGCCTAGAATCAAGAAAAAAAATTACGTTTGCACCATGATCAGAAAAATGTTCATTATACAACAATAAGGATTGAAACATAGTAGGTTTTATCTGTAACGTTCCCAATGTTCGTTCGTTTGTATACATACCTAATTGAACTGCCTTAGTTATACTAGCGGAAGAGTTATCTGTTACTTTAAGTATGATATCTCTGTCACTGTATGCCCGCACTGCTCCTAACAGATGAAATAGCGCCGGAATAACCGCCATAATGATTAAACCATAAGCTGAAGATTTGATTATTTTGCTAATTTTATTCATGACCTGAGCGTGCAATAAGTGACAAAAATTCAGCTTGAGGAAACCCATGCAGCAAACACCTTAATTAAAACTTTGATTAATAGATGTGTAGTAAATCCAGATCCCTAAAACGTCATTTGTAAATAATTAATTATACCTCAAACATATTAAAATATTTATTATAATTCAAAATTTATTTATTGTTTTACGATAAATATTAATTGCATACCGACTATAATCGGATATCGTAAATAAAATATGACAAAAACTTTATTGGAATGATTTTTGTTGTAACTAAAACATTAAAAAACTTGTGCAAACAGCAACATTTTCAGCATTTTATCCTTGAGGATTGCTATACAATTTCGTAACTTTGCACACTCCAATAATTATAGAGCACACAAAACGTATAAATGAGACAACTCAAGATAACGCAATCCATTACCAACCGCGAAAGTCAGTCTTTAGACAAATATCTTCACGAAATCGGTAAAGTAGATTTAATCACAGCAGAAGAGGAAGTAATTTTAGCTAGGAAAATTCGTGAGGGCGATCAGGCTGCATTAGAGCGATTGACTAAAACCAACTTACGTTTCGTTGTATCAGTTGCCAAGCAATATCAAAACCAAGGTTTAACATTGGGTGATTTGATTAATGAAGGTAACCTTGGCTTAATCAAAGCCGCAAAGCGTTTTGATGAAACCAAGGGTTTTAAATTCATTTCTTATGCCGTTTGGTGGATTCGTCAATCTATTCTTCAAGCTATTGCAGAGCAAAGCCGTATTGTTCGTTTACCTTTAAACCAGGTTGGTTCATTGAGTAAAATCAGCAAGGCTTTCTCTAAATTAGAACAAGAGTATGAACGCGAGCCTTCTCCAGAGGAATTAGCTGATATTTTAGAGACTACTGTTGATAAGATTTCTGACACTTTAAGTAACTCTGGCCGCCACGTATCAATGGATGCACCATTTGTTCAAGGTGAAGAAAATACATTATTAGATGTACTGGAAAACCATGAGCCAAATACAGATAGTTCATTAATCAACGAATCATTATCTGAAGAGATTAAACGTTCTTTATCTACCCTAACAGAAAGAGAAAGAGAAATTATCGTTTTATTCTTCGGTTTAGGTTCTAACCACCCATTATCATTAGAAGAAATTGGGGAAAAATTTAACCTAACGCGTGAACGTGTGAGGCAAATTAAGGACAAGGCACTACAACGTCTTCGTCATACATCAAGAAGTAAAATTTTAAAATCTTATTTAGGCTAAGATTAAGATTTTTAGAGATAGAAAAGGATCGGCAAATTTTGCCGATCCTTTTTTTATTCAATATAACTGGGTTTATAGTTGATTTCGCTATATTTAATCCATGTCCATTAACCTCCTCAAAAAAACAATCCGGATTTACAAACCAATTGCAGCATGGAACGTTACCGTCAGTGTATTGGTTTCCCTATTATTTTATTACAAGGGTTTTGCTGAGACAGAAATTTACAGCCTGGCCATCTTCTTCAAATTATTAGGCTGGGCCTTCTCTCTGGCATTACATTACATGTTCTACCAATCCTCAATATACTTCTTTCAAAATATGGGCATTGGTTTAAAAAAAATCATGCTTAACCTAATATGTTATGACATTTTATTATTTATAAGTTTATTGTTCTTTATACGTCAATGTCAGAGATTTTTATAGACAGCGTTACCCATTCTTACAGAGAGAGAGAATTGCTCTGCGGGGTTTATTTGGCTTGTAAAACTGGAGAAGTAGTGGGCTTATTGGGCAGAAATGGCTGTGGAAAATCCACTTTATTAAAGATTATGTTTGGCAATGTTAAAGCTCATTTTAAATACCTGAATATAAATGGCCAGCAATATGACAAAGGTTATTTATCTAAAAACCTATCCTACTTGCCGCAGGATCGTTTCATACCCGATCAAATTAATGTTATTGAAGCCATAGAAACCTTTTGTAAAACGCATAAACATAAACTACTTCAGGTACCCATTATTGCAAAGAATCTGCTTAATAAGTTTTATCATCTTTCGGGTGGAGAATGCCGATTTATCGAATGTTTACTCTTGATTTATAGTGATGCGCAGTTCGTATTATTGGATGAACCATTTTCACAACTTTCTCCTGTATGGGTTGAGGAATTGAAGCAACACATCAACGAAGTGAAAGCTCAAAAAGGCTTCATCATTACCGACCACCTTTACCGCTCGATAATAGACTGCGCTGATCGTATCGTGCTCATTCACAACAAACGAAACTATACCATTAACAATGAGGACGACTTAATACTCCACGGGTATTTACCGGGATTTACGGTGTAAACCCCTGGAGCTGCCAGATACGCAGACACTAAGAACTGGTCTTAGTGACTTCTGCGCCTTTTACAGATTCTTGGTTTTAAAACAATAGATGCTTCACAGTTAAACCATTATTAATCAACTGTTTTAACGAATCTATTCCAATTCTTAAGTGTGTTTCTACATATTTTTCTGTAACACTGCTATCGCTTTCGGCTGTTTTAACACCCTCAGGGATCATAGGTTGATCAGAAACTAACAAAAGTGCACCTGTTGGAATTTTATTAGCAAAACCTGTTGTAAAAATGGTGGCTGTTTCCATATCTACCGCCATAGCCCTCAAAGTTTTTAAATATTTCTTAAAATCTTTGTCGTGCTCCCAAACCCTACGGTTAGTGGTGTAGCAGGTGCCCGTCCAATAATCTCTACCATGATCACGGATGGTAGTTGATATTGCTTTTTGAAGGGCGAAAGCAGGTAATGCTGGTACTTCAGCGGGAAGATAATCGTTAGAGGTTCCTTCCCCCCTAATTGCAGCAATAGGCAGGATTAAATCGCCAAGCTGATTCTTTTTCTTTAAGCCACCGCACTTCCCTAAAAACAGTACCGCTTTGGGTTTAATAGCAGTTAATAAATCCATCATTGTTGCTGCCAAAGGACTTCCCATACCAAAGTTAATAATGGTGATCCCGTTAGCCGTTACACTCTGCATAGGCTTATCAAGTCCCATTATTGGAGCATTGTCATGCCACTCAGAGAACATGGTAACATATTTACTGAAATTGGTTAACAATATATAATCACCAAATTGATCCAGCGTTCTTCCGGTATAACGCGGCAACCAGTTTTTTACAATTTCATCTTTAGATTTCAATCCAGATTTAACCGGACTTTCTACTTCTTTAACTCTTTTCGCTTTTTCTACGATTTTTTCATCTTTTTTTACGTCTTTTTCTTCGTTCATATTATTTCCTCTTTTGAGCTGGTGCTGAGCACCAAGCGTTAAAAATGTTATATTAAAAAAAATCCCCCCGCTTTCGCGAGAGGATTTGATTTTTTTTTATGCTGCCTGTAGCTTCTTAAAGTCGGCCTTTTCAAATTTTTCAATCGCGTAGTCGAGCGTGATATGCAACTCCTTGACATCACCCTGCGTCGGTATTTCAAACATGGCATCCAGCATGATGGCTTCGCAGATCGATCTTAACCCACGGGCACCCAGCTTATATTCCATCGCCTTATCCACTACAAAATCTAACACCTCATCTTCAAAAATCAATTCTACATTTTCGTATGAGAATAATTTCACATATTGCTTGATCAATGAATTTTTAGGAGCAGTAAGGATATTTCTCAAGGTTTCCTTATCTAAAGGATTTAAGTGAGAAAGTACCGGAATACGTCCGATCAATTCAGGAATCAAACCAAAAGATTTCAAATCCTGCGGGGTAATGTACTTATAAAGATTTTTAAGATCAAGAACGGTCTCATCTTTCTTTACTTTGTATCCTACCGCCTGTGTGCGCAACCTGTTGGCAATTTTACGTTCGATACCATCAAAAGCACCTCCGCAGATAAATAAAATGTTATTCGTATTTACCGGGATCATTTTTTGATCTGGATGTTTACGTCCGCCCTGAGGTGGAACATTTACCACAGTACCTTCTAAAATTTTCAATAAAGCTTGTTGCACACCTTCACCTGATACATCACGGGTTATAGATGGATTATCGCTTTTACGTGCTACTTTATCTACCTCATCGATATATACAATACCTCGTTCTGCTGCCGCTACATCGTAATCCGCCGCCTGCAATAAGCGGGTAAGAATACTCTCTACATCCTCTCCAACATAACCTGCCTCTGTTAATACAGTTGCATCGCAGATACAGAAAGGTACATGTAAAATTTTCGCAATGGTTTTAGCCAAAAGCGTTTTACCAGTTCCGGTTTCTCCAACTAACATGATATTCGATTTTTCAATCTCAATCTCGTCTTTATCAATTTTCTGATTCAAACGTTTATAGTGGTTATAAACAGCTACCGACAATACTTTTTTAGCATCATCCTGTCCTATTACGTACTGATCCAGGTGGTTTTTAATCTCCAATGGTTTCAAGAGCGTAATTGCTGCCTGAATATTTTTGGTATTCTTAGTACCAAGTTCCTGTGCCAGCAGCTGATTGGCCTGCGTTACACATTTATCACAGATAAACGCATCCATGCCTTCTATAAGCATCAAAGTTTCATGCTTGCCAGAATGGCAGAATGAGCAGCGTGATTCTTTATTTTGTTTCGCCATCTTTTTTCACGTTTCTCGACAACACCTCATCAACCATACCAAATCCTTTTGCTTCATCAGCAGTCATCCAGTAATCACGGTCTGAAGCTTTCTCTACCCAATCATAAGTTTGACCAGAGTGCTCTGAGATGATATCGTATAATTCTTTCTTCAATTTAAGCATTTCTCTTAAGTTGATTTCCATATCGGATGCAACACCTTGCGCACCGCCTGACGGTTGGTGAATCATTACTCTTGAGTGTGGTAACGCAGCACGTTTTCCTTTAGCACCGGCAACCAATAATACAGCACCCATTGAGGCTGCCATACCAGTACAAATTGTAGCTACATCTGGTTGAATATACTGCATTGTATCGTAAATACCTAATCCTGCATATACTGAACCACCTGGAGAGTTAATATAGATCTGAATATCACGATCCGCATCTGTTGATTGCAAGAACAACAATTGTGCTTGAATGATATTGGCATTCTGATCATAAATGGCATCTCCTAAAAATATAATACGATCCATCATTAATCTTGAAAATACATCCATTTGAGCTACATTTAGCTGGCGTTCTTCAATGATATATGGAGTCATATTTTGAGGATTCATGTTGGCTTGCGCGATAAATTTATCTACATGCAAACCACCAATTCCCTGATGTTTAACGGCAAATTTTCTAAATTCTTGTGAGTCGATAGTCATAATCTTTTCTTGCGTTTAAGGTTCGGATAAAACTTTATGAGAAATATTGACCAAACCGGATTATAATTTTAATAAATATTTTCCAAATTCGGTTAATTTCCGTGCCAATATATCTATTTCTTTGGTATTGTAAAACAAATCTGTATTACAAATGACATTTGTCAATCACACTCTCATCCGGCTAAGGAGCTTAACCATTAGATTCCTATGCTGTTAGCATTATTAATGCCTTTAAATGGGTTTAAATAATTATCAACCGCTGTATATATTAAGAGCAGCCCTAGGGCTGCTCTTAATTATTATCTTATCTTCAAACTGACATTTGGTCAGTTAGGTGTTATTTCTTATCTAAAGCAATGAACTTATCGTAATCAATCTCTTTTTGCTCTAATGTAGCAACAGATTTGATTTGCTCAAAAGTTTTTAAAGCTTTAACTTCTTCGAAAACCTGATTGGCATTTTCTTTTTGCTGTAAGAATTGAACAGCATATTGAGCCAATTGATCTTCTGGAAGTGGGCTTGGGCTATACATTCTGAACTGCATATCGATTTTGGCTTTAGCGGCCTGAACTACATCTTCATATTTAATTTCGATGTTATTGTCTTTAATGATTTTGTTCTCGATTAGCGTCCATTTAAGGTTCTTAGCGAAATCATCATAACCTTCAGCCAATTCCTGGTCAGTTAATTTCTCGTTTGTAGCTTTTAACCAGCGACGTAAGAATTCATCTGGCAATTCGAAATCGTGTTTGGCTAAGAATTGCTCATAAATATCGTTTGATAATTTACGGTCAGCATCTTGAGTGAACATGCTTTCTACCTCTTCAGTAATTTTAGCTCTGAAACCAGCTTCATCAGTTACTACACCTTCTCCGAATAATTTATCGAAGAATTCCTGGTTTAAATCAGACTCTTCTAAACGGTTAATGTTCTTAACGGTTAATTTGAAGTTAGCTTTTAATTCTTTAGCATCATCTTCAGAAATATTCAATGCTTTAGCAATTACTGCTGCATCCTCTAATGCTTTTTGAATATCGATGGTTACTTCATCATCTTTCTTTAAACCAACTAATGATTTAAGGATTTTTTTGTCTTGTACCTGATCTAAACGTAAAGTTGCAGTATTAGCAATTCCACCTTCATATACAGAACCATCAGCAGCCAACTGGGTAAAATCAGCATAAAGCACATCGCCTTCAGCAGAAACCTCAGGGTTAGTCATTTTACCATAGCTACGACGGATATTTTTAATGCGGCTTTCTAAAGTTTCTTTATCAGCCTTTACCACATACTGGGTAAATTTATCTTTGGATGAAATGGCTACATCAAAAGCAGGCGCTAAACCTAACTCGTAATCAAACTCGAACTCATCTGTGTTATCCCATTTGAATTCTCTTTCGTCATCCATTTTAGGTAAAGGTTGTCCTAAAACTTCTAATTTCTCGTCTGCGATGTATTTACTTAATGTATCGTTTAACAGGTTGTTGATCTCATCAACCAAAATACTTTTACCATACATTCTTTTAATGTGAGCCGCAGGAACCATTCCTTTACGGAAACCTGGTAACTGTGCTTTTTTCGCTTGCTCTTTAATGGCTTTATCAACTCTTTCAGTATAATCTGCAGGAGCGATTTTGATTTTTACAACAGCATTTAAATTGCCGGTTTTTTCCTGTGTAATATTCATTTTTATAAGATATGAGTATTTGGTTATGAGAAATGAGACAGGCTCAACTTCACCAAAATTATTTTATTTCTTAATGTATCCGTTTTTAAAAAGAAAACCGTCCCGATTTTACATCGGAACGGCCTTGATCTTATTGTGCGGAAGAAGGGACTCGAACCCCCACGCCGTGAAGCGCCAGATCCTAAGTCTGGTGCGGCTACCAATTACGCCACTTCCGCAGTAGGATTTATTAAGGACTGCAAAAATAGAAATTAGATTTGAAATTCAAAAGTATGGTAAGATATTTTTTCACTAAAAATGCTAAGTATCTAATTTTAAAGGAGAAAGATTTTATAAAAATTTCAGCAACTTTAATTCTGAAGGCTACAAAGTACCTTTTCTATTAAAATGTGACTAACCTTCTTTTTTTTCTTCCGTTTATTTTTCTTTTACTTCAGTAACAGCAATGAATTCCGGCCCACCTTCTATCGGATATCCTTCAACTTTTGATCCTTTAATTGTAACCTGCTTGTCCAGGTAATTATCTAAATTGAGGTTTGCGCTTTTTAATGCATAAGTTTTAGCATCCGCTTTTAAAAGATGGGTACCATATTGAAAGGTAGTCATTCCTATTTTTTCTATTTTGCCGCTCAGTGTGATGCTATTGTCGGTTGATTTATTTTTCATGGAACCACAAGCTGATAATACAGCTACAAAAAGTGTGAGATAAAGTATCTTTTTCATAATGAGTAGAACGGGATGATTAAGGTTTATGCTACAATTTACAAAATAGGAACAACAAACAGTTAATAAAGTTGCTTTTGAAATTCAAAAAAGTATTGAACTGACTTCACTAACCTGCTGCCATACCAGCTGAACATCTCACCATCCACCAGTAGAATTTTGATTCCAGGTAATACTTCCTGGATTTCTGCAATGTGTTTTTCTGAGAATTGATAAGGTTCTGAAGAGAGTAACAGCAGTTCACAATTGGCAGTTTTAAGTTTTTGCAGGGTTATTTCCGGATATCGGTTTTCAGTAATCACATTATTCATCCCGTTAATCATCAAAACCTCATCTATAAAAGTGTTTTTACCTGCAACCATATAAGGCTTACGCCAGATAAGATATGCCACTTTTTTGTCTATGTTATGCTGAAGGGCCAGGGTTTTCAGATCTTTAAATCCTGCGGCAATTAAATGATTAAGATAAGCAGCTTCAGGTTCGCGGTTAACCAGCTCCCCTATTTGACTAATGGCATTTATGGCATCTTCCAGTGTAGTAATATCACTCATCCACACAGGAAAACAGGCAGCGAGTTCTTCAATCTCTGCCTGTGTATTTTCCTCTTTATTACCAATAATCAAATCTGGCTCCAAAGCCTTGATCAACTCAATGTTTAACTTTTTAGTGCCTCCAATCTTTGTACAGGCAGCAAATTTTTCAATAGGATGAATACAAAATTTGGTTAAACCAATGATTTCCTGATCCAGCCCAAGGTCAAAAAGCAGTTCGGTTTGTGAAGGGACAACAGAAATGATTTTTTGAGGGGGGTAGTTGATGGTAATTTCCCTGCCCAATTGATCAGTAAACGATTTTTGCATAAAACAAAGGTACAGGGAAACGCTGATAATTCAAGAAGGCCTTGGTTTTCAATCCTAAATTTAAAGTAACCTTTTGATCAACACACCATATCCGGTAAGCTTTACTCGTATTTTAGCGCATCCACAGGATTTGCCCTTGCTACTTTTATTGATTGTATACTAACCGTTAAAATTGCTATCAGTAAAGAGAGGCAAATTGCGACCATAAAGGGCAGTGCTGAAATGGATACCCGATTTTCATATGCGGAAAGCCATTTCGTAATGATGATATAAGCTAATGGAAAAGCAATTAAATTTGCTATGGCTACGAGTTTGATAAAATCCTTATTGAGAAGCGCAAGAATATTGCCTGTACTCGCACCCAGAACCTTACGAATACTGATTTCCTTTTTACGTTGTTCGGCCATAAATAACGCCAAACCCAATAAACCTAAACAAGAAATGAATATTGCAAAACCACCAAACCAGTTTGAGAGGATACCCAACAGTTTCTCATTTTGGAATTTAAGCTCGAAAGATTCATCCACAAATTTTCTACTTACTGGATAATCCGGCTCTATTTGCCTCACCAAATCATCTATAGTATGCAAAGATGAAGCTATGTTCTGGTTAGGATTTAGGCGTACGATAACCACAGCGGCATCATCCATATAACTTGGGTAAAATATCATTGGAGCTACTTTTTGGTATGCACTTTCTACGACAAAATCTTTAACCACCCCAACGTTTGTTACCTTTGCATCGTGAAAGAAAATGGTTGCGCCAACCGGATTTTTAAGCCTCATCATTTTCACCGCAGCTTCATTTAACATCACCTTCCCACTATCATTTCTAGCGATAGAAGAGAATTCTCTTCCACTCAGCAGTTCTGTCCCGATAGTTTTAATAAAATCAGTCCCTATCCCTCGGTTGTTAAATAAAATGGATTCTCCCGGATTTTTCCCTTCCCAGGAGACGCTTGTTGTATTGTTGCCGTTTTCTGTTATGTCCTTACTAAAAGAAGTAACACCTGTTGCTGCTCCGGATTTTATCAATTGAGTTTTCAGTAATTCCAGCTTATTTAGGTTTGTCATTTGTCCCTGAACAGCAATTTGTATCAAATTGGATTTGTCATAGCCAATTGGCTTATTTTTAACGTAATTAAGCTGCTGATAAATTACCGACGTGCACACGATTAAACAGGCTGCAAATACAAACTGAACAATTACCAGAACTTTTCTGATAGAAACTGATGAATCTGATTTAATTTTTAAGCCTTTTAATACTTTGATCGGTTCAAAAGATGATAGGTATAATGCAGGGTAACTTCCAGCCATAAAACCGGTAAAAGTCATCAATAGTAAAAGTGTGGTCCAGAAACTGATGCTGCTGTAACTAATCTCCAGTTTTATGTTTAGTAAATTATTGAAATAAGGTAGACTGACTTCGACCAGAATAAAGGCTAAAACGGTAGATATTAGTGTAATAAATACCGATTCGAGCAGAAATTGACCTATCAGCGACTTGCGACTGGAGCCAATTGCCTTTCTTATCCCCACTTCTTTAGCCCTGCGTTCGGAACGGGCAGTGGATAAATTCATAAAGTTTACACAAGCAATGAGCAGAATACAGAAGGCAAGCAATAAAAAGATTTTGAGTTGTTCTATTTTACCACCAACGGATTTTCCATTTTCAAAATCGCTGTACAAATGCCATTTAGTTAAAGGATGTAATAAGGCTTCTGCCCCATTTCCTTTGTCATTTCGCTTGTAAATACCCTTCATATCGGCATTTGCTTCAGCAAAAAAGCTATTGTCTTTCAGCTGCACCAGTGTGAGGCACATATTGTTCCCCCAGTTAATGCCTCTGGCCCATGATTCTCTCTTTTCAAATAAACTCCAGGGCATTAAGCATTCAAAGTTAATGCTGGTATTGGCCGGGATATCCTCAATAACGGCCTCCACTTTCAAAACATCCTGATTATCGAGTTTAACAGTTTTATTAATGGGATCTTCCTTCCCGAATAGTTTTTCGGCAAATGATTTGGTTAGGATAATGGTATTCACATCTTTTAAAACCTGATCTGGATTCCCTTTTATGAATTTATAATCCAAGATCCTGGGAAAAAAATGGTCGGCAAAAATTACTTTACCAGATATTTTCTTCTCACCCGCAGTAATTAATTCCCCATTCACATAGGTACAATGTGAAGCATATTTAACGCCAGGAATTTTAGCTGCCACCTCGTTAGCCATTGCATTGGGTGTCCATGCCCAGCTAAATGTTTTTCCATTAGCAGCTGCATTCTGATAAACTACGTAAGTTTTATCACTATTGGTGTATTGCTTATCATAACTCCACTCGTATGCAACATACAAAAGTAAAATCATACAGCTGGCCAATCCAATCGCTAATCCACCTACATTAATCAGGGTAAATCCCTTATTTTTCCAAAGGTTTCGCAAAGCGATTTTTAAATTTATTTTGAACATTTTTTAGTATTAAGTGGTTAGTATTAAGAAGCAAGTATCAAGTATTAAGTATCGAGATATTGTAGGTGCTTTCGTCTTCATAGTATCAGGAAGCAAGTATCAAGAAGCAAGTATCAAGTATCAGGAAGCAAGAAGCAAGTATTGAGCTATTGCAGGTGCTTAGTCTTTTGCCTTAAATTAATTCCTCACTTTTGCTTTTATTGATCTTCTCTGAAATGACATGACCATCTTTTAAATTGATAATCCTGTCAGAGAAACTCGCATCGTGACTGGAGTGCGTGACCATTACAATTGTTGTACCTGTTTCATTGAGTTCGCACAGGAGTTCCATTACCTCATTTCCATGAGAACTATCTAAGTTCCCGGTTGGTTCATCGGCTAAAACCAATTTTGGTTTGGTCACCAATGCTCTTGCTACGGCTACCCGCTGTTGTTGTCCACCTGAAAGCTGTTGAGGAAAATGGCTGCTCCTGTTAACAATATTCATTCGCTCAATTATTTCATTGACCAATTTTTTACGTTCTGAAGCCGCAATCTTATTGTATATAAGCGGGAGTTCTATATTTTCAAAAACCGTTAACTCGTCTATCAAGTTAAAATTTTGAAACACAAAACCCATATTCCTTTTCCTGAAATTAGCCCGTTCTTTTTCGTTAAGCGTTAACAATTCATTTGCAAGAAACTGATAACTGCCACTTTCTGGCTTATCTAACAGTCCCATTACGTTTAACAATGTTGATTTCCCACAACCAGAAGGCCCCATAATGGAAACAAACTCACCTTCTTTTACATGCAGGTTAATTCCGTTCAGGGCCGTGGTTTCTATTTCCTCTGTTTTATAAACTTTTTGTAAGTTTTCTATTTTTATCATAACTGCTGGTTATTAAAATCTTTTTTATAAACAATAATTCTATTTAGTAATTTCAACCTGATCATATTGATTAAACTGATCATAAGATGAGGTTATAACTTCATCTCCTTTATCCAAACCACCCAGGATTTCATAGTAAAGGTAATTTTTACGACCTATTTTAATATTTTTCTTGCTTGCCTTTCCGTTCTTCACTAAAAATACCCAGGCACCACCTGTACTCTGAAAAAATTGCCCCTGGGCAAGTAATAAGGATTTACTATTATCAGATAAAGTAAGTTTATTTTGTAAAGATAATCCCCGACGAAGACCTTCGGGTGATGAACCTTTGAATACCATTTCAATTTGAAACTGTCCGTTGGTTACTTCCGGAATAACTTTACTCACTGTTAACTGATAGGTTTTATTATTAAATTCACAGGTAGACAGCTGACCCTCTTTAACTTTGTTGATGTAATATTCATCTACCCCTGCCTGTAACTTATATCCTTGTAGAACATCAATTTTACCAATCATTTCATTCGTGGCATACGATTTACCGATTACAGGATCATAGGAAGATAATTTACCTGAAACGGGCGCTTTTATTGTCATATTCTCTATATTCTTACGAATCATTTCCAGGCTTTCATTCATTTGCGCCATCGATTGATCAATCTGGGCCAATTGCATTCTTCTGCTCTGGTTCTCCTGAGCAATCGCCTGGCGAACGATCTTTCGTTTCCCCTGATAATATTCGTAATCCTGAGTAGACTTATTTAATTCCTGAAGGGTGATGACTTTTTTAGCGAATAAGCTGCTGTCTAACTTAAATTGTCGTGCCGCGGTACGCAGATTATTTTCAACTTCCAAAAGATCTTGATTAAGAACCCTTTGATTTTGCTCCAAGTCCAACCTGGATTTTCTGAGTTGGTTTATTTGCTCGGTAGCTGCTGTTTGACTGGAGGTATAACTGAGCATAGCATTTGAATTGGAAATCCTCAATAAAGGAGTTCCTTTAGTAACCGATGCACCATTTTCTGTGAAAATCTCTGCAACTGTTCCTCCTTCTGCCGAACTTACAATTACAGAGGTTAATGGGACAACACTTGCATTTAGCAGAACCACATCTTCAAAATCACCAAACTGAACCCTACTCAGGGTTAGTTTATCGGCATCTGCCTGATACACCTTTTTAAGCGATAAGGTATAGCCGTATATTACGATAGCGATGAAAAGTATTGCCGCAGCCAGTATGAATACGGTTTTAAGATTCAGCTTTTTTCTCTCTATTTTTTTGTCCATGTGTCCGGTTGATCGCATTTGCTTCTGATATGCCAAGGACATGCCAAATCAATAAATAAAACTCAAAACACTCAATACCAGATATTTAAAAATACGCAACAAACATTAACTGTTCATTATCGAACAATTAATGTACGACTTTGAACAGTATGGTTTAAATTCGGTGGATAAATCCTCAGCCTTTTATCCCTTCTCTTGCAGGAGGGTGATAAAGTGTAGCAGGTATAACCTAAATTTGAATACTTTAACCTTAAGTTTCCGCTCTTCAGGGAGCGGGACAGCAATAAAGAACAACGAAGTAAAACTTTAACATGCTGAGCTAATTAGAAAATATTAAGATATGCTAGACACAACAGTTTTAATTATAGATGATGATGACGACATCTTGCTCAGTGCCCGCTTATTTCTAAAACAGCAGGTGAAGACAGTAATAACCTGCAAATCGCCAAAAGATATAAATGTGGTACTAAGCAAAAGCGAAGTTGATATTATTTTACTGGACATGAATTATCAAAAAGGGGCCAGTGATGGTAGAGAAGGTTTGTATTGGCTGGACCATATTTTATCTATTGATAAGGATTATGTGGTTATTTTAATGACTGCTTTTGGTAATGTTGAATTGGCTGTAAAAGCAATTAAAAACGGTGCTACCGATTTTATTCTGAAACCCTGGGAAAACGAAAAGCTCTTTGCTACCCTTTCTGCAGCATCAAAACTGAGGGCATCTACACGTAAAGTAAAGAAACTGGAAAAGATACACAGTTCTTTACAAAAAGATTTAGCGCGAGGTTTTGAAAATATTGTAGGGCAAGCGGAAGGCATTAAACTATTGCAAAAAACCATTTCCAAGGTATCTCCTACTGATGCCAATGTATTAATATTGGGTGAAAATGGTACCGGAAAGCAGGTATTTGCATATGAAATCCACCGTCATTCGCAGCGTAAAAATCAGGTTTTTATGCATGTTGATTTAGGTTCGCTAAACGAGAATTTGTTCGAAAGTGAACTATTTGGGTATGCAAAAGGCGCATTTACAGACGCAAGGGACGACAAACCAGGAAGATTTGAATTGGCAGATGGTGGAACTATATTTCTGGATGAAATAGGCAACTTGACGCTACCTTTACAAGCTAAGTTATTGAGTGTTTTGCAAAACAGAACAGTTACCAGATTAGGAGAAAGTAAAGAAAGGAAGATAAATGTAAGGTTAATTACTGCAACTAATATGCCGCTTCATGAAATGGTGGCAAAAAACACCTTTAGGCAGGATTTACTTTTTAGAATTAATACCGTAGAGCTTTTACTTCCTCCGTTAAGACAAAGAGGAGAAGATATACTTCTTCTTGCCAATCATTTCCTGCAGGTATTTAGCAATAAATACCACAAAGAAAGCAGGAAGATCAGTTATAAGGCAGCTGATATTTTACTAAATTACAACTGGCCAGGAAATGTAAGGGAATTACAACATGTGTTAGAACGTGCAGTGATTATGAGTGATGGTTATGAAATCAATGAGCATGATTTGCAATTAAACCCTAATCGCTTTAGTAATCAACCTACAATCCATGAGGAAATGGCGCTGGGAGACATGGAAAAACTGATGGTACAAAAGGCTATTGACAAACACAAAGGGAATATATCCCGGGCGGCTGCAGAGCTGGGTTTAACACGAGCTGCACTATACCGAAGAATAGAGAAATTTGGAATTTAAGCCTGAACTGAAAGGCCAAACAACAAGTTTTAACCCATTTGCGATTAGCTTTAACCGAAATTATGTTTTACAAACGCTTTACCTTTCGCTTAATATCCAAGCTACTGATTATAAATCTACTGGCATTCTTACTCTTTTACCTGATTCGGAATACCCAATTGTGGTTTACCATTTTGGGGGTATCTTTGATATTGATTGGTGCAGTGGTATCTTTATACTCCTACATCAATGAGCTCAGGTCAGATATTAACCGGTTTATCCTGGCTGTAAAAACCCGCGATCATACACTAAATTTTCAAAATAAAGTAACAAAAGGTAGTTTCCCTGAGCTTTATGAATCATTTGATGATATTTTACTGGTACACAAGCAAATCAAGCTAGAACAAGAAGCTATGTTCCAGTTAATCAAAACCATTTTGGAGCAAGTTCCGGTTGGGGTAATTGTGGTTAACAACACACTTTCTGAAACAACAGAAAGAGATGAAATAGTTTTCTTTAATTTGGCCGCTTCTAACTTGCTGGGCATTCCGGCTTATAAGTATTGGCATCGGGTAAATAAGCACCTGCCCAGCTTTGCTCGTGAAGTACTCCAGATTTCAAACGGAGGTAAAAGATTTCTTGAATTAAAAATACAGGATAAACTCATCCAACTTTCTACAGAGGTGATCCCCTTGAATCTTTATAATAGAAACTACACCGTTATTAGTTTCCAAAACATTAAAGATGAAATAGAACAAAAAGAAACAGAAGCCTGGAATAGACTGATTGGTGTGATTTCCCATGAAATCTTAAACTCCATTACTCCAATTAGTTCGCTATCCGATACCATTAATAGCATGGTAAATGATAAGGACAATTTAGAAAAAGAAGAAATGGAAGATTTGAAAACCGCTTTGCAAACCATTAAAAGGAGATCTGCCGGGCTTCTTGATTTTGTAAAAGATTATCGCCTCATTGCTGAGCTTCCTACCCCCAGGTTCGATAAGCACACAATAGGCGAAATTTTAAAACACATTAAAGTTCTGATGCAACCTTTTGCATCTGGGAGGAATATTATATTAGAAGTAGAACAAACTTCCTCTCGTATAACCGTACAGTTAGATCTGAAATTAATTGAACAAGTACTTATAAATTTAATTACCAATAGCATTTATGCAGTTGAAGGTATAGACAAGGCATATATTAAAATAGGATACCGTATGGAAAATAACAAGGTATATATTGATGTGACCGATAATGGGAAAGGAATTCCGGCTGATGATCTCGATAAAATATTTGTCCCATTTTATACAACCCGCACAAATGGATCAGGTATCGGACTTACGATTAGCAGAAACATTATGAAAATGCACCGTGGCAGTATAGAAGTAACTTCTCAGCCTAATAAGATGACCACCTTTTCCATATTATTTACCTACAATTAATCATTTGAATGTTGTAAAATCCAAAAAATCCAAACAAAATAGGTTCTAAAGGCTTTTATTGATGTGGATACATCAGATACAAGCATGAAAACAGTTATAATATCGAACAGACTACCCGTTAAAATTATTGAAGAAAACAATGAATATACCTTTATTCCAAGCGAGGGTGGCCTTGCTACCGGACTAGGTGATGTTTATAAAAATGGTAATTCTATTTGGGTGGGTTGGCCCGGAATAGAGGTACCTGAACACCGGCAGGAAGAAGTAATTCGTAAATTGGCTGAACTTAATCTTTACCCTGTTTTTCTTACACAGGATGAAATCAATTTATATTACGAAGGTTTTTCGAACGAAATATTGTGGCCGGTTTTTCATTATTTAGTTACTTATGCACACTATGAACAAAGTTACTGGGATAGCTACAAATCGGTGAATGAAAAATTTGCTCAGACTGCATTAAAGGTTATCCAGAGAAATGATAAAATATGGATACAGGATTACCAGCTCTTACTCTTACCCTGTTTGCTAAGAAAGCATCAGCCTTCGGCTACCATTGGCTTTTTTCAACATATTCCATTTCCATCTTACGAGATCTTCAGGCTCATCCCCTGGCGTAAAGAACTTTTAGACGGTTTAATTGGTGCTGATCTCATTGGTTTTCATACCTATGACGATGTTAGGCATTTTATCAGTACCGCTACCCGCCTTCTTCCGGTTAATTCTACTGCGAATATGCTGAGTAAAGGGGATCGGCAAATTGTGGTAGAAGCGTTCCCAATGGGAATTGACTTTAATAAATTTTCGGGATTAACAGCCACTCCTGAAGTTCAGAAAGAAATTGATTATTTCAAATCCGGGAAAGATAAAATGAAATTTATTTTATCTATAGACAGATTAGATTACAGCAAGGGAATTTTAGAAAGATTAAGAGCATTGGAGCTGCTCTTGCAACTACATCCGGAATACATTGGTAAAATTGAACTCTATATGATTGTAGTGCCTTCCCGGGATACTGTTCCGCAATACCGGGATTTAAAAGAACAAATAGATCAGCTGGTAGGCAACATTAACGCCAAATACAGATCAATCAACTGGATTCCAATCAATTACTTTTACCGCTCCTTCCCCATTGAAGTATTGTCTGCACTCTATTCAACTGCTGACATCTGCCTCGTCACTCCAATGCGCGATGGTATGAACCTGGTGAGTAAGGAATATGTTGCCAGTAGAAATCAAAATGATGGCGTACTTATTTTAAGTGAAATGGCCGGGGCATCAAAGGAGTTAACAGATGCAATTGTGGTAAACCCGAATAACCTGGGCGACATTATGGAAGCGATATTAGTGGCTTTAAATATGCCTTTAGAAGAGCAGCATCGCCGTATGAAAGCCATGCGAAACATTGTAGAAAAATTTAATGTAAAACATTGGGTACAAAATTTTATCCTCAGATTAAACGAAGTGAAAGACACACAGAAATCCTTGCTTACTAAACATGCTGTAAATAACATCAATGAAATTATTGCCTCAAAATACTCACATGCAAGCAACCGAACACTTTTTCTTGATTATGATGGCACTTTGGTAGGTTTTACAGGAAATATTGACGATGCTTCTCCGGATGATGAACTTTATGAGATTATTGAAAAATTAACTCAGGATCCGGCTAATACAGTAGTTATTATTAGCGGAAGAAGAAATGAAACACTCGAAAAGTGGTTCGGACATTTAAAAGTAGATCTTATTGCTGAGCATGGCGCCTGGCAAAAAACACACGGAGATAAATGGAATTGCCTCCCTTTATTAACGGATCAATGGAAACAGGAAATACGTACATTACTGGAAACTTACACAGACCGGACACCGGGATCTTTTATCGAAGAAAAAAGCTATTCGCTGGTTTGGCATTACCGCAAAGCAGAAGAAGGATTGGGAGAATTAAGAGCTAATGAAATTGTTAGTCATTTGAAAATTCTGGCCGCCGACAAAGGGCTTCAGCTGATGCCTGGAAATAAGGTAATTGAATTTAAGAATATGGAAGTGAATAAAGGTAAGGCGGCGCTTAACTGGCTCTATGATAAACATCCGGATTTTATTATGGCATTAGGAGACGACCATACAGATGAAGATATTTTCAGGGCTTTGCCGGATACTGCCGTAACGGTAAAAGTAGGAAATAACATTTCGGAAGCGAAGTATTACCTGAATGATTACAAAGAGGTAAGGAAATTACTAAGGAGTTTGGTGAGTGAAGAGGTACAGGCAAAAAACACTAAAATTTTAAACTAACTGAACATGGCTGCTGTGTTAAAAACCAACACAGCAGCCATGTTTTTATAAAAATACTGGTCTATCTAGTTTAATAGCTATTCGATAAGCTGCATTCATCAGGCCTACGTGGCTATAAGCTTGCGGAAAATTGCCCCACTGGCTACCTGTTTTAGCATCCACATCTTCGCTAAATAACAACAAGTGATTACAATATTTAATTATATTCTCAAACTCTTTAATGGCATCTTCTGTTCTTCCTACACAGGCCAAAGCCTCAACATACCAAAATGCACAAATTAAGAAAGTTGTTTTAGGCTTACCAAAATCATCTGCATGCAGGTACCTGTAAAATAAACCGTCTTCTGTTTTCAACTCCGCCTCCAGGCCTTTTAAATGATCTTTTGCACGGTCAGATGCGTGATCTAGATAATTCATGACGATGAGCTGAAGGGTGCTTGCATCTAAATGTTTGCTTCCTACAGCATTTGTATATACTTTTCGTTCAGGATCATAACACGCTTCAATATGTGCAGAAGCTTTATCAATAAGTACCTGGGCACGCTGTTCAAAATCCTTATTTCCTATGGTTTTTGCCATTTTAAGTGCAGCCTGTGCACCCGCCCATTGAAACAAATTACTGTAGCAATGCACATTGGCAATATTCCGGAACTCCCAGATGCCTGCATCCTTCTCATCGATTGTTCTTTCAATTTTAGATAAAACACCTTCTATCCATTTTACAGAGTCGCTTCTCTCTGAAAAAACAAAACGATGATCGGTATACAAAGGCAACATGGAAATGAGTACCTGCCCGTAAATATCATTTTGGATATGCTCATAAGCCTGGTTCCCGATGCGGATGGGTTGCTCTCCAAGATATCCGTCTAAGTGTGTTAATATAATTTCAGTAATGTCCCGCTCCCCCCCAATTCCGTATAATGGCTGGTAACGGGTATCTTCAGCAAAAGAAATATCCGAGATGTAGTTAAAATACTTTTCCATCTCTTCGAAATGCCCGATGTGATTTAAGGAAGTGAGTACATAAAATGAATCGCGCAGCCAACAGTATCGGTAATCCCAGTTACGCGTACTTCCAGGTGATTCAGGCAAGCTCGTTGTACTTGCGGCAATAATAGCTCCGGTATCTTCATACTGATGGATTTTAAGCACTAAAGCTGAGCGGATTACGAAGGGTTGATAGAAACCTGCAATGGATGAATGTTTAATCCACAAACGCCAATAAGCAATGGTTTCCCTTAAAAAATTCTCAGAAGTACTCACAATTGGCGCTTCCAGGTTATACCCATAAGTTAAGACCAGGTATTTTGTATCATTGAGCACAAAGGGTTTTTCATCCATGATATAGTTTATAGATGCGTTGGTGCTCAATCTGATATTTTCGTCGCAGCCAATATAATCGATATGATTACTTCCCCTCACCGATCGCATCTTCCCCTGACCATAATCACAAACCGGGGCGCATTTGACTTTTATTCTTGGATTACCTTCCAGGGGTTCTATTTTTCTGATGAGCATTAAGGGTTTAAAATAACGCTCATACAAATGAAACCTCGGGGCAAAATCGGTTATTCTATATTTTCCATCTTCTGCGGTTATTTCTGTTCGTAAAACATTGGTATTCTCCACGTAATATTGGTGAGAAGAAAATTCTCCATCGGGTAAAATAGAAAACTCACCACCTTTCTTTTTATCCAGTAAACTTCCAAAAACAAAAGGACTATCAAAACGAGGCCAACATAGCCAGGAGAGATCTGTATTTTTATTAACATGAGCTAAAAAAGCGCAATTTCCAATTATTCCAGTTTCATAAAGGTGTTTATCGGCCATAAATCAAAATGTGTTTATGAATTAACAAGCTTAAGCCAAAAATGTTGGAGAAGATTTCAGGAATGCGCATCCAAAGGTGCTTATTTGCATAAAATATGTGCTTTAAACTTTATGTGGTAAATCATTAAAAAAACTTTAATTTCCCTCTTAAAATAAAAAAGCCAGCCTAGCGAAAGCTAGGCTGGCCTGTTATATTGATAAATAAATGTACTTAAATTACCGTTCCACTTGGGAGTGCAACGCCTTTTTTAATGACCACAATACCATCTTTTACGGCGTAGAGTTCAAAATCTCCATCTTCTAAATGCGGGCCACCATTAATGGTAACATCATTTCCAATGCGGCAGTTTTTATCGATGATTGCATTATTGATGTGGCACCTATCGCCGATACCGATCAGTGAATTTCCTGCTTCCGTTTCAGATTGGATTTCTTCCAGTGTTTGATAACGATCGCTACCCATAATGTAGGCATTAGTAATCACAGTTTCCCGACCAATTCTGGATCTAATACCTAAAACAGCATGTTCTACCCTGCTTGCCTGAATAATACAACCTTCTGCAATGATCGTTCTTTCTAAAGTTGTTCCTGAAATTTTAGATGGGGGAAGCATCCTTGATCGGGTAAAGATCGTATGGTTGCTATCAAACATATTAAACTTCGGTATTTCATCTGTAAGGCCAAGATTGGCTTCAAAGAACGAAGAAATATTACCAATATCTGTCCAATAGCCTTCATATTGAAAGCTTAGTACACGGCTGGAAGCGATAGCTCTAGGCAGTATTTCCTTACCAAAATCCTTCTCATCAGGATTATCATTTAAAATATTAATTAAATACTGTCTGTTAAACACATAAATACCCATTGAAGCCAGGAAGTTACGTCCTTCTGCCTGCATTTCTTCACCGGTATCTGAAACCCAATCTTCAAGCCCTGTTTTAGGTTTCTCGATGAACGAGGTAATCATATTCTCTTCATCAGCTTTTAAAATACCAAAATCAGTGGCATCTTTTCCTGTTACCGGAATGGTTGCAATGGTAATTTCTGCATTAGATTCGATATGTCTTTCGATCATATCCTTAAAATCCATCTGGTAAAGTTGATCGCCAGAAAGAATTAAGATGTAATCAAATTCATGCGAAACAATGTGGTGCATACATTGCCTAACGGCATCTGCAGTACCCTGAAACCAACCTGAGTTTTGCACAGTTTGTTCAGCCGCCAGAATATCAACAAAAGCCTTACTAAAATGGCTAAAATGATACGTGTTTTTAATGTGTTTGTTTAGGGATGCCGAATTGAACTGGGTTAACACAAACATTCGATGAATACCAGAGTTTAGACAGTTGGAAATCGGAATGTCTACAAGACGGTATTTACCTGCAATCGGAACTGCAGGTTTCGAACGTGTTTGGGTTAACGGCGATAATCTAGAGCCCTGGCCACCGCCAAGGATAACGCCTAAAACTTTGTCAGTCATGTTAAGCTTAATTTAATTTTTGGTATAGTTCTATATAATTTAACGCTGCCCGATCCCACGAGTGGTCAATCTTCATCATTGTTTTGCGCACCGCTTTAAATTTCTTTTTATCATGGTAAAATTCAATCGCTCTGTTAATGGCATGTGTAACATCCCATATACTGGTTTGATCATGGCATATTCCAAAACCATCATCGCCAATATCAATTACCGTATCTTTTAAACCCCCAACCCTTCGAACGATTGGTATGGTGCCATAACGTAGTGCGTATAGCTGGTTTAAACCGCAAGGCTCTACCCTCGAAGGCATAAGCAGGAAATCTGCACCGGCATAAATCTCATGCGAAACCTGCTCATTGTAACCAATATAGGCATTGTAATGCTGGCTAAAAATATCTTTCAGTTGGTTTAACCTGCCTTCGACCCATGGATCGCCAGAACCTAAAACCAAGATATTGATTTCTTCACCATGTTGTTGTAAAGCGGTGTAAAAAATATCAGGCAATATATCTGCGCCCTTTTCATCTACTAACCTTCCAATAAAAGTGAACAGGGGTTTAGAAGCGTCCAATCCAAAAACATTACAAAGTGCGGTCTTGTTTGCAGCCTTTCCAGTTTCTAATGTTTTGATATTATAATTGCTGCCTAACATAGGATCTGTTTCCGGATTCCAAACCTCTGCGTCAATTCCATTTAAAATCCCCACACACTTTCCGCGTTCCTGTCTAAGCAAACTTTCCAAGCCACGGGCATTGTGCATCATCTCTTCTAAATAACTTGGCGATACCGTAGTTACCCGCCATGCACATTTAATGGCAGAAGCCAAGGGATTAATATCTTTATCCCATTCTAACAATCCAGCCTTCCATAGATCAAAAGCAGGTAGGTAATAGAGCTTATTCCAGCCAAATTGCCCCTGATATTGCGCATTATGAATCGTGAGCACTGTTGGCACGCTGCTGATCGGATGATATTTAATACAATTGCTGAGCATAAACGGAACAAGCCCAGTATGATGATCATGACAATGAATGACATCAGGACGATGTTCCCACTGCGCAATCCAATCTAATGTAGCGATCTGAAAAGCAATAAATCTTTCGGTATCATCATGGTAACCATAAACATTTGGGCGATCTGTTAATCCTTGTATATGAATAACATACAAGTCAAATCCCAATTTATTGGTCTTTTCCTTTAATATGCGATATTGAAAATGATTATTGCCGTAATTTGCCCATGCATCGTAAGTTACCTCGAATTCACTTTCGCGGACAAACTTTGTATCATAGGCTGGTACAACCACCTTAGCGATGTGGCCTAATTTATTCTGATACTTTGGTAAGGCCCCCACTACATCTGCTAAACCACCAACTTTTGCAACGGGGTAACACTCGGCACTTATATGTATTATTTCCATTGAATATTTGGTGTAGATAACCCCCTTAAGTTACTAATTGTTTTGTTCTTTGCAAATAAAGGACGATTTATTTTTATGTTGTAATTTAAGCCTATACGCCTTTCGATATCATTTATGACTAATCTTTTAATTCAATTTTGATTATCAGAAAGTTAGCGTTTTGTACAGATAGCAGACTCAGTCCTGCTGTACACTGTAGCGCCGAAAATCCTTGCCTTGTAAGATTTTCAGATCGGCGGCTGCCGTTTCCATCAGGCTTATTATTAACGGGCAGTATGCAAAACTTATGTAATAAAAAAACCGCCTGGCTTTCACCGGCGGTTTTACAACAAAACAAATATATGATTTCAGTTACGAAATTAATTAGTACTCATTGGCGATAGTTTCATAGAAATCGCGGATGGGCTGGAATTGAGGATGTAATGAAACTACATCTCCAAAAACCAAAAGCGCAGGTGCCTGTATTTTTTTATCTTCAACAACTTCTGCAATAGTCTCTACCGTACCCACAGCAATCTTCTCGTTTGGCGAAGAGCCATTTTGAATTACTGCCACAGGAAGCAAACCTTTATTTTCTGCCTGGAAAATGGCTGCAATCTCGCGCACTTTTTCAATACCATTTAAAACAACAATAGTTGCCTTGGTTTTAGCTGCGATATAAAGATCTTCAGAAATTTCTCCTTTACTATTGGTGCCTGTAACTGCCCAGAAACTTTCGCTTAGATCTTTATAGATCATTGGGATTTTCTGTAAACTTGGTGCACCAGTAGCACTGGAAATACCTGGAATAATTTCTGTTGGAATGCTGTAGGATTCTGCCGCATCAATTTCCTCGTAACCTTTGGCAAAAAAGAAAGGATCGCCGCTTTTTAGCCTCACCACGTGACCATAGTTTAAGGCATAGTCAATAATTAATTTATTAACTGCATCCTGAGAAAACGATTCATTGTCGCTGCGTTTACCCACATATACTTTTGGAATACCGTCGGGAGCATGACATAGTAAAGCCTCATTAACGTTAGCATCATACAAAACAACATCTGCTGTTTTTAATGCTTTCACCCCTTTTAAACTGAACAAATCAGGGTCACCAGGACCAGCTCCTATTAAAGTGATCTTAGGTTCAATGTTGGCTTTTTCTACTTTATTTAAAATCATAACAAAAATATATGCTCCTTTTCACATTCGTTAACAATACAAATATATAAAGTCTATAGAAATTGTAGTAATTTATTTTAAAATAATTTTATTTTATTTCAAAATATTGACAATAAGACAGTTAATTATTAAAAAAGGGGTTTAAAAGCCTAATAGGAATAGAAAATGAAGAATAGGAAATAGAATGTTGTATACCAAATGTGTCAAAACCGCTAAGGTGATCCTAGTATTACAGGTGGGTAATAGGCCTCCCTGTGTTAATAGTTTAAAGAATAGAGCATCGTTGGGTGTAAACAGAATTATGCGCGTAATTCAGATTACTTTGTGGTGAAAGATAGAAATATCAGGTCAGGCTTAGATGGTATTGATAAAGGAGATAGACATTCAATCTATCTCCGGAAATAAAATATAAGGTATGCTACTTACAGGCAGCCTCCTGGAATATAAATTTTCCTACTTCATAATTTATCGGTTTACCCTTAACAAAGTAAGACCTGCCCAATGTGGTTTCAATCTGTCCAACGCCCATAATTAGCTTACCATCTTTTTTTAGAAAAGCCAGTGGGTTGGTATACACCCGAACGGAATCTTTACCTGTTTTAAACTGATAATCAACCAATAAGGTATCACCACTGAATTTACCATTGATTACACCATCGTTTTTTGGTTTACTCCCATAATTAACCACTAGAGTACCCGTTACTTTTCCAGATGACAGGGTATTCACTGTTAAACTGGCACTGTCTTTTTCAAAGCCTGCCTGATAGCATGCTGTATTTAATATTGAATCTTTTTTAGCCGCAGCATCAGCTTTTTTTTCAGATTGATTACAAGCCACAGCGAATGGAAGAGATGCAATGGCTAGGTAAAGGAGATTTCTTTTCATGTTTCAATTTTTTAGGATAAATGTTTCAATATAAGATACAATAAGGATGAAGAAATATAACACTTTCCATAATATAACAATTACATCAATATACTGTTTTCAGGAGCTATTACCTGGGGTAGATTCTCCTCATCCAGCATATCTCTCATATCAATTTCAATTGTTCTGGAGATATTGGTAATGGGAACATCATTAGAACTTCCCTCGAAAGGATTAGCGGAACTCTCTCCCACTGTATCTAAGGTATCAAAAACCCAGGTAAGTAAAATTGCAAAGGGAATATTCAACCATATAGAGTATCCTTCAATTAATGTCCCATTCCCTAATTTGTTAAATTCATTCAGTAATCCATAAGGTACCAGTACTACAAAAAGATTTAGCATGATCGTTGCGATAGAAGAAAAGTTTCGTGGATATGGAAAATTCTTAATCCTTTCGGCTCTGCCCTGATGATCATAAAATGCGGTAATTGCGCCTTGTAATTGCTGTAGATGCAGTTCGGATAAGGATCCTTCAGCTACCAGTTTATTGATGTGAGCTGATTGCAGGGCCATAATCTGTGTGGCTTTGTTTTTCTTCTTCAGAATGTACTCCAATTCTTCTTCTGTTAAGTATTGGGTTAATATTTCTTCCAATTTATCTGTTCGTTCTGCGATATGATAAAGCCTGGCATATTCAACATTCGAAGCTTCAGTCATATTTTCCCAAACACGTGGCTCTCTTAATTGAAATCTCAATGCAGTAAGCCAGGCAAAGTGTCGATAGAAAATGGGGGCTATATCCTCTTTTCTGTTTGTTGAAGCCAGAAAATCTCTGATCATTACTCCAAACGCCCGACTGGAATTGATTATTCCCCCGTAAATTTGTCTCGCCTCCCACAGTCGCGAATAACTTGCGTTATTTTTAAAGCCAATGATAAAAGATATAGCCGTACCGAGTAATGCAATTGGAACCCAGGAAATGGATAGAAAGGTGAGCTTAAAATAATGGTACAATACGGTTGGGATAATCGCCAGTATGGTTAACCGATAAATATCTCTTCTTGTCCAGCGTATAAATTCATATAGGGAATATCGTTTTCCGGCGTGCATGCTTTTGTTTTAGATTAGATATAAATGATGATAACGAAGATATAAAAAGTAGCTCAAGCCTGGAAATAATAGCTCAGAAGCTCAATAAATAAAAAAGCAGGCATCCGTAGATATCCTGCTTTACTCATTACCCTCTATCCCTTTTGGGAGAAAAGGCTTCATTATATTTGGTTGTGGTTTACTTATTCAACTACAGCCCTGAACATAAGTGCTCCAACCGTTAGGTTTGTGCGACTATCAACCAGAATTGCAGAACCGTTGCTTCGGTTCTCATCATAAAGATCGAAAGCCAATGCATCGGCTGTTTTTAATATTACTCTACCAATATCGTTTAATTTAAATTCATCTGCAGCATGTTTCTCTAAAGTATTTATATCTACCTTGTGGAGAATCTCGCTAATTTTTGTCTTGGTGATTTTGCTATTGTGTTGGATGAGGTACATGATTGAAGTATCCAATGCACGGGTATCCATCCAGCATAAATCAGCTTCGATTAATTTAGACTCCTGAGGTAAAGCAGATGCATTAACAATGGTATCGCCACGGCTAATGTCAACATCATCCGTTAAATGAATGGTAACTGATTGGCCTGCATGAGCTTCATTTGGTGCCTGATCAAAAAACTCAATTTTCTCAATCGTTGAGCTGGCACCCGAAGGTAAAACGGTTACCTTATCGTTTACTTTGAAAGTCCCGCTCAACACCCTTCCAGCATATCCACGATAATCGTGTAACTCGTCTGTTTGCGGACGAATAACCCATTGTACAGGCATTCTGGCTTGCTGAGATTCATCGAGATGGTCGGTATCTACTTTTTCCAAAAAGTGTAACAGGCTTTCACCTTCATACCAGTCCATGCGTTCTGAAGGCTGAACAATATTGTCGCCTTTTAATGCACTTACCGGAATATAAGTTACATCTTGTAAATTTAGCTGTTGCGCTAAGCTCTTGTATTTTTCCTGGATGGCATTAAATACGGTTTCGCTGTAATCAACCATATCCATTTTATTAACACAAACCACAATGTGTTTAATTCCCAATAAAGAAACTAAATAGGAATGACGAATGGTTTGTTCTACCACCCCATTTCTGGCATCGATAAGGATAATGGCCAAATTCGCAGTAGATGCGCCTGTAACCATATTTCTGGTGTATTGAATATGACCAGGGGTATCAGCGATAATAAATTTACGTTTATCTGTTTGGAAATATTTGTAAGCAACATCAATGGTAATTCCTTGTTCACGCTCCGCGCGCAAACCATCGGTTAAAATGGCCAAGTCAATTGTACCATCATCGTTTTTCCGGTTAGAGCTTTGTAAAGCTTCTAACTGATCGGCTAAAATAGAATCTGTATCGTATAACAAACGGCCAATGAGTGTACTTTTACCGTCATCTACACTGCCCGCTGTGAAAAATTTTAATATGTTCATGTTTAAAAATGATTGAATGAATGAGGTTTGAATGAATGAATTGAATCAAGACTAAAGACTCCTGACCCAAGACTAAAAATATCCTCCTTTTTTCCTATCCTCCATAGCAGCTTCAGAAACTTTATCGTCCATGCGTGCGCCACGTTCTGAAATTTTAGAGGCACTGATTTCCTCAATAATATCATCAATAAGATCTGCTTCTGATTCTACTGCTGCTGTACAAGACATATCACCTACGGTTCTGAACCTTACTTTTTTGCTCAGCACAATATCTTCATCATCCATATTTAAAAACGGTGAAGCAGCCATTAACTGTCCATTTCTGGTAATACAATCACGCTGATGAGAGAAGTATATGCTTGGAAGCTCGATTTTCTCTCTCCGAATATAATTCCAAACATCTAATTCTGTCCAGTTACTGATTGGGAAAACCCGAACATTCTCACCTTTATGGATTTTACCGTTATAGATGTTCCATAATTCCGGGCGCTGACGTTTAGGATCCCACTGGCCAAATTCATCACGAACAGAAAAAATACGTTCTTTTGCTCTGGCTTTTTCTTCATCTCTACGTGCTCCACCTATGCAGGCATCGAATTGATACTGTGCAATGGTATCTAATAAAGTAACCGTTTGTAAAGCATTTCTACTTGCGTTTTTACCTTTTTGTTCAACTACCTTACCCTGGTCTATTGATTCCTGAACAGAGCCAATAATCAATCTTTCACCAATTCGTTCTACCATCCTATCTCTATAGTCGATGGTTTCTTCAAAATTATGACCCGTATCAATGTGAACTAAAGGGAAAGGAAATTTACCGGGACGGAAGGCCTTTTCTGCCAAACGCACTAAGGTTATAGAATCTTTACCGCCAGAAAATAGCAAAGCCGGCTTTTCAAACTGCCCCGCCACTTCACGTAAAATGTGAATCGCTTCAGCTTCCAGCTCGTCTAAGTAATCAAAATTATATGTACTCATTTCGTAATGTTGCAATTTAATGCCAAAGTTTTGAATGATTGAATGTGAATTACATCCTATCCAATCTTCTGGTTTAGCATGTTATATTTATTTGTTGTGTTAATGTTTATTAGTGCTTAACTGACTAATTGCTTAATTGTTAAACTGTTTAATTACTTAACTGTCTAAAACCGATTAAGTGTTGATTGTTGAACTGATCAATTGTCTAATTGCTCAATGGTTTTATTGATAAGACAACCTTCAGCTTTAGTCTTTCAGCCTTCTGCCTTAGCTTCAGTAGCATGCAAACCGCATTCCTTTTTACTCTGGTCTTCCCACCACCATCTTCCGGCCCTGAAATCTTCTCCTGGCCTCACTGCACGGGTACAAGGAGCGCATCCAATACTGGGGAAACCCTTATCGTGTAAAGTGTTATAAACGATGTTATTTTCTTTAATATAATTTTTAACATCATCCAGTGTCCAATCAAAAATTGGATGGAATTTAACCAGTTGGTTTCCTTCATCCCATTCTAAATCATGCATATCTTCACGGTTCGGGCTTTGTTCTGCCCTAATGCCGGTAATCCAGATTTTGTTACCATTTAAAGCCCTTTTTAAAGGCTCAATCTTGCGAATGTAACAACATTCTTTTCTGTTTTCTACCGACTCATAGAAGCTATTCGGCCCCTTAGCATTTACCATATCCTGTAATAACTCATTGTTAGGATAGTAGGCATGAATGGGTTTATTATAAATTTCTAAAGTTCTGTTCCACACATAATAGGTTTCGGGAAACAGCCTTCCGGTTTCCAATGTAAAAACTTTTATCGGAATATTATTGGCAAAGATTAAATGTGTAATGGCCTGATCTTCCCATCCAAAACTGGTTGAAAAGATAATGCTATCGGCATATTTCTCCGCCAGTAGCTTCAATTTCCCTACTACATCTAAACCCTTAAGTTCGTTTTTTATCTCTTCTAAATTCGCCATCACTTAAAATAATTTCAATATAAACAGAATCACACTTCTCAAACTCACCGCCATTACAATTACCCCTACAGCTACCATAATGGTTTTTGCAGAAATTTTGTTAGATACTTTTGCTGCAATAGGAGAAGCCAGTGCACTACCAATAATTAAACCAATAACGGCCTCCCAGTATTTTCCACCCAACATGGTAAAAAAAGTAAGTGAACTTAATGTTGCAATAAAGAACCTGCTAATTTTCACTGTGCCTAAGGAGAAAAGTGGATGTCTGCCTCCAGCAATCAAACTTGACAATACGATTGATCCCCATCCTCCTCCAAAAGCCGCATCAATAAACCCGCCAACGAAACCGAGAAAACCTATTTTTTTAATTTTATGTTCAGCTTTCTTTCTTTTGATATTAAATGCCTTCATTAAGATAATCCCGCCTAAAAACAAAGTATAAACGGCTACAACAGGTTTCACATAAGCGCTATAATGCTCTAAAGAGGATAAAATATATGCGCCAAGAACAGCTCCAATTATGGCAGGAATTATCAAAATCTTAAAAAGCTTCCAGTTTACATTTCCCATACGGTAGTGCATCCACCCTGCAATACCATTGCTCATTACTTCTGAAATGTGGATCGCCATACTGGCTGATGCTGGTGGTAATCCCATGGCCAAAGAAAAAGAGGCAGAGGTTACACCATATGACATGCCAATGGCTCCGTCTACCATGGCAAATACAAATCCAGCCCCTAAGAACCAATAAAATAATGGGTCTATATTAATGAAAAATGTTTGAAACTCCGGTTCGGTATTCCACAGTGTAATACCTACAGTAGCAATAAATAATACTGCAACTAACCAGATCAGCCATTTAATATTAGCCTCAACAAAGCTTTTTTTAGGGTTAACGAGGCTTTCGGTTACTTTATTGAGTTTTTTTACTTTCGCAGAAAAATCGCCATTTAAAGTTTGGCGAAGAGCACTCATATTTTGAAGGGTTGCATCCAGCTCTGCCGGTAATCCTTCATTTAAAATTTGTTTTAATCGTTTGGCGATGGTTGGCGATTTACCGTTTGTAGAGATTGCAATTTTAAGGTCTCCCTTCTGAACGATAGAGCCTAAATAAAAATCACAGAGATCGGGTTTATCTGCAACGTTTATCAACAAGCCTTTTTCGTGGGTTACAGCTCTTATTTCTTCATTTAAAATATTATTGTTAGTGGCAGCAAAAACGATATCGATATCCTGAAGATCAGTAACATCAAAGCTTTTCTGTTTCACCTTTATGCGAGGATAATCGGCAATAATCCTGTAAACCTCCGGAGAAATAATTTCGGCAACAATGGTAATTTGTGCCTGGTGACTATTGGAAATAATAGCCGTTAACTTCTCTAAACCAATATTTCCTGCTCCAATTAACAACGTACGTAGCTTATTCAGTTTTACAAAAACCGGAAATAGCTGGTTACCTTTTTCTTCTTCTGAGAAAACGATTGCGTTGTTATCTGGATTAGGCGATTGTTGCATATTGTTTAACGATGTTCTTAAATGATGGATGTAAAGAAACTACTTCTCCGAAAATTAACAAAGCTGGTGCTTTAATATTTTCCTGAATCACTTCTTTCCGGATATTTTCTACAGTAGATACGATTAATTTTTCTTCTTCTGAAGAACCATTTTGTATTACAGCTGCCGGTAAATTTCTTTTCCCTGCAGTTTTAAAAATTTCTACAATACGATCTAGCTTTTTCAGTCCCATTAGCACTACAACTGTTGCATTGGAATGTGCTGCCTGATAGATATCATTTGATACTTCTCCGGAGGTTGTTGTACCGGTAATTACCCAGAAACTTTCGCTTAAACCACGGTGTGTTACCGGAATCTGTTGTAAGCCCGGCACACCAATAGAGCTGGAGATACCTGGAATAACACTTACCGGAATGCTGTAAGAGGCTGCGTAATCTAATTCTTCATAACCCCGGCCAAACACAAACGGATCCCCCCCTTTTAAACGGACTACATGTCCGTAGTTTAAGGCATAGTCGATCATTAATTTGTTAATGGTATCCTGTGGATACGAATGTTCTCCGGAACGTTTACCTACATAAACCTTAATGGCTGATTGCGGTGCATGTTCTAGTAATGCTTCATTGGTTAAGGCATCGTAAAGCACAACATCTGCAGCTTGCAAAGCCTTTACTCCCTTTAAGGTTAACAAATCCGGATCTCCAGGACCGGCTCCTAAAAGTGTAATTTTGGGTTCTTTATTTATATTCTGCTCAGTCATAATTATACGGTTGCTAAACTTCTTTTAGCTTTAATCTGGTTTAAAAATTCACCTGCTTCTGCATAGTATTGCTGTGCAAATGCTGCTGTTGGTTCGTTTTTATTAATCTGTAAAACAAAATCAGAGAAACTTGTTGCGAGATTAAATTCGCCTGTTTGTATGTAATGGTTATCAAACTCTCTGATTACACCCACCTGGGTACTGCTATTTACACCTTTATCAAGCAGCAAGGATTTTGCAGCACTCACTAAAGTACTGTAGGTATGGTAAATGGCATCGGCATAAGCTTGTTTATCTAAATTCTGTTTAGCCCAGTCGAACTTCTCATCAGCCTCTAATAAAAGTGTAGCTACCAGATCGATTACTACACCAGCACATTCGCCCACACCTATGGCAGTTGCAAATTGCTCTACATGCCCCCAGTCTACAAACTCTTCATCTTTTAAGTCAGTAAGATCTGCCAGCGGTTTTAACAGCTGATAAAAATAATCTTTTCCCTGTCTATCGTAATATTGATGAAAATTCTCTTCTGCTAAACTGTTCTCTTTAAAATCATTCAATAAATAGTGAAGTACGCTTGTAGCTCTTTTTGAAGGCACTTTAATTACACGTTCTGCTACTCTTCCAACGCCATTTCCTACTGTTCCGCCACCAAGCATAACCTGTACTGCCGGAACAACTTTGCCAGCTGCCTTTAACGAGCTGCCATGGAAACCAATTTCTGCCAGACCATGCTGCCCGCAGGAATTCATACAACCACTGATTTTGATATTAAGGTTCTTTTCGTATATAAATTCTGGAAAATCGTTATAAATCACATCTTCTAACACCTCGGCTAAAGTCATCGAGTTAGAGATACCCAAATTACAAGTATCTGTACCAGGGCAGGTGGTAATATCTGCCAGGCTATCAAAACCTGCGGTAGTAAAACCTATTTTATTTAAGGCAACATATAAAGAAGGAATAGCCTCTTCTCTAACATATTTCAATAACAAGCCCTGATTTTGTGTAATTCTAATTTCATCGGCCACATAAGGCTTAATGGCTTCCACAAAAGCACGCGCCCTATCGGTTTTGATATCGCCTACTTTTACTTTTACATATACCCCATAAAATCCACTCTGTTTCTGTTCAATAACATTTGTAGCGAACCAGTGCTTATAATGTTGTTCATCTTCAATTTTTACCTCTGCATAGTTTAACGCCTGTGGTAAAGGGGGGTCAACAACTGTATTGCGGTCAATTTCGAAAGTCTTAACCTTATTGGCAATACGTTCTTCGGCAACTAATCGGAGTACTTCTTCTAACCCCAGTTTTTGAACCAGGTATTTCATTCTGGCCTTATTTCGGTTACTTCTTTCTCCGTAGCGATCAAAAACCCTTAAAACTGATTCTGTAAACGGAATTAATTGATCTTCGGGTAAAAAGTCGTGAACGGCGTTGGCTAAGAAAGGCTGCGCGCCTAAGCCACCTGCGAATAAAACCTTAAATCCTCGTTCTCCTTTATCGTTAATTTTAGGGATAAAACCCAAATCGTGAATGTAGCTGAAAGCTGTATCGCGATCACTGGATGAAAATGAGATTTTAATCTTTCTGCCCATTTCCTGACAAATCGGGTTACGAAGAAAGTAAGCAAAAACAGCCTGTGCATAAGGAGAAACATCAAAAGGTTCCTCGGCATCAATCCCTGCATTCGGCGATGCTGTTACATTACGAACGGTGTTTCCGCAAGCCTCTCTCAATGTGATATCATCCTGCTCAAGCTTTGCCCAAAGTTCTGGGGTCCTGTCTAAGCTTACATAGTGAATTTGTATATCCTGGCGTGTTGTTAAGTGTAAATTACCACTTCCGTACTCATCAGCTATATCTGCAATGCGCAATAATTGCCTGAAGGTTACTTTACCAAATGGCAATTTAATTCTCACCATTTGTACACCAGGCTGTCTTTGTCCGTAAACACCTCTGGCCAAGCGTAAACTTCTAAATTTCTCCTCATGAATGGTTCCATCCCGAAAAGCCCTAATTTTCTTTTCTAGATCAATGATATCCTGTTCAACTATCGGATTTTCGAGTTCTGTTCTGAAACTTTGCATGTTTTGTTGTTGTTGTTTTATTCTAAAAATGCCTCTCGTTTAGGAGAAGCATTTCCATTTCATATCTAAAAAATGTTTATACGCCCTCTTCTACCTTGTTTGATAACAACAACGCATCAGGTTATACAACTGATAATTAGATATAAAATTTAAATTCATCCCTCAAATATATAAAGTATATAGGAATAGTCGTAATTTATTTTAAAAAATTTTATTTGTCCAGGTTGCTTATGACCCTAGTCATACAAAATTTAATTAGGCGAAAAGATTAGTAATGCCTACAGGATGATTTTTAAACCGTCTTCTCTTGCAATGATGTCAGCAATACTGGTTTCGGTTAAAATTTTGAGGGTAGCGTCTCTCACATCAATAAAAGCGCTTCTGATACCGCAGGTTTTTTCATCAACGCATTCATCACATTTGTGATAAAAGTTCAGACTTGCACAGGGCACCATAGCGATAGGCCCGTCTGTGATACGCATCACATGAACCAACAAAATCTCTTCAGGCTTTTTATTTAAACTGTAACCGCCCCCGGCGCCTTTTTTACTGTATAAAAAGCCGGCATTTCTCAAATCCAGCAGAATCTGCTCCAGGAATTTTTTGGGGATATGCTCTTCCTCTGCAATTTTCGAAATCTGCATGGGTGGTTTTTCAACATTCTTACCAAGAGCAACAAGAGCTTTAATGGCGTATTTAGTCTTTTTTGATAGCATATATCTTACAAAGCTACTAAAAGTTAATATAATTTAAAATATGGTCGCATTATGCCTACCGTATTATCCTATAATCGTTACCCTAAAATAAGAGAATATTTCAGCAATTTGTTTTTTTATCCTATTTATCAAACCTTTCCTATCTATTTTATAGCATTAAGACTCTATCAAGCCATCGTCATAATACATATTGAGGTGTAACAATGTCCTGATATCCCGGTTTAAACGCTATGTTTACTTTAAATCATTATCGAAGATTAATATGAAAAGGAGATTTTCCCTTGTCCCATTAGTTATCATTGCAATTGTTTTCTATATCATAAACGTTTATGTACTGAGCGGGCTGCAGTTTTTAATACACTCCAAATTACTGGTTCCAGTCTTTTGGATTTTTATTTTAACGCTAACTGTTGCCTTATTCATCGCGATCAGGAGATTTCAAAAGCTGGGCATGCATACTTTATTCCAATGGGTAAGTCATCTTTTCTTAGGCCTAGTGATCGTAGAAATTATCTTTGCTACTTTTTTGTTGCTTGGCGATATCTACCGTCTAGGCATTAGTTTATTTACTTACTTCCAACCCAATGGTTTTCATTGGGTACCCCGAAGTGCATATTGGATTGATTTCTCCTTCCTCATCTTAATTGCTACTGTACTGCTGTTCTTTTATGGCATTACAAAAGGAAAATATGCCTATCGTGTAATTAAACACACCCTATATTTTGACGATTTGCCGGCAAGCTTCGATGGATTTACCTTAACGCAAATTTCAGATGTACACGCCGGGAGTTTCACCAATCCGAAGGAAGTTCAAAAAGGCATTGACCTGATTAATGCACAAAAAAGTGATTTATTTGTTTTTACAGGTGATCTGGTAAATAATGCGGCGACGGAGATACAACCTTATTTAGGGCATTTTGCCCAGATCAAAGCGCCATTTGGCCAATTTTCGGTACTGGGCAATCATGATTATGGTGACTATATTAAATGGCCAAACGAAGAAGCTAAAATTAAAAATCTGGAACAATTGAAACTGTACCATACAGCAATTGGCTTCAGGTTATTATTGGATGAGCATGTTGAACTCCGCAAAGGTGATGATAAAATTATCTTAGCCGGTATAGAAAACTGGGGAATTGGTTTTGGTGAACGTGGTGATCTGGAGCAGGCCCTGGCAAATACCCAAAGAAATGATTTTAAAATATTGCTTTCCCACGATCCCTCTCACTGGGATGCACAAGTAAAAAATCATCCTTCAAAAATTCAGCTGGCGCTTGCAGGCCATACCCATGGAATGCAATTCGGCATTGAGGCTTTTGGTATTAAATGGAGCCCGGTGAAATATCGCTATAACCATTGGGCCGGGATAAAAGAGGAGAACGACAGATATTTAAATGTGAACAGAGGGTTTGGATTTTTAGGTTTTTCAGGAAGAATAGGGATATGGCCGGAGATTACCGTAATTGAATTGAGAAGAAAGCTACAAAATTCAACTAATTAAATAGTTAATTTTGTAACTTGTTCTTTATTTGATCCTGTTATGAAAATTATATTGTTATTGATATGTGGGTTATTTGGCTTAGTTACACCAACCATAGAGAACGACCGCGATCGCTGGAAACCTTATTATCTGGATGTTGTGCCCAATAAAGTGGCAGACAACTGGTTTCTGCCTTTTGAAGCCAATAACCGCAAAAGTATAAAAAGCATTAAAATCATTAGCATTTTCGGCGATCACCGGGATAGTTATTACAAGGGCCATATTCATACCGCGATCGACATTAATCCAAGTCAGCCTAAATCTAAATTCGTTCTGGTGTATGCCATGGCAGCAGGTGTAGTGTGTTCTATCCATTTGGGAGAAAACCAGAAAACAGTTGTGGTTAAGCATAAAATGAAAACTGGTATAACGATGTTTACCAGTTACAAGCACCTCAAAGAAGTTTATGTGCGCAATGGGCAGCAGGTAGATGAAAAAACGAAGCTCGCCAGATTATTTACTCCTTTAGAAAGTAAGAAATATGGGGGCGACTACCATCACCTCCATTTAGAAATCAGGAAAAAATTTGATGATTACGGTTGTGGCAGCTGGTTGACCATGAATAATGCTCAGCTTAATGAAAGATTTTTTAACCCGCAGCTTTTTATAAAAGAATATATTAAATAGCCCAGTCAAGTAAAAGCCCTTTACACATCCATGAAAAGGGCTTTTTAATTACAAAACTAACTAACTATTTATTTTAAAAACTCAATTTCAAAGTTCTTGAGGTTCGGTTCATGGTCAAGCCAGACTTAAAGAATCAATTAATGCTTATTGATCTGGCTTGATCGGTCATCTATATACCATTATAGATTGTGGATCCAAATTAGTGATGATTAGTGGATGTTTTTTAAACTGTTTTAGCGCAAACGTTTGAGTTTTAAAGATGTTACTTAGCTGCCTGCTATCGGGATAAACAACTGTTTTTCAATCACTCAGCTTTTCAATCCACCTAAAATAGCAAAAACACCAGCCATCAAAAGGATTTTGCCAAAAACAGATCTCAGTTGAAAAATTCATTTCTTTCAATTTTGAACCATCAAGCCTGCGGAATTGCCTTACGAAAGCCAAATCCAGATAAAAAATGGAATTTTAAAATCAATCTTGCTTTAAAAGACAGAAAAATCAAACGTTTGCGCTGAGTTAGTTGATTTTAATGCGTTAAACGAAAAAACGCCCTTTCCAAATCCATGAAGAGGGCGTTTCCAATTACAAAACTAACTAACTATTTATTTTAAAAACTCAATTTCAAATTCTTTTAAAAATGGATTTCCATCGATTCCGAATTCTGGAAGGATGTTGATATTCAGCCAATATAACATGGTTGCGCCCACCGCACCATTGGTGATTACCAGCGATTTGCCAGTGGCGTTTGGATCCGCGGTAACTGAGGCAGGAACATCCGTTCCCATGGCTTTCCAGGTGAATGGGCCATAAAGGTTCATGCTGTATCCTGAGGGTGCCTTATTTGCCAAAACAGCTTCTCCACCCTCATTATTTTGCCAATATCCAATCAAATTATTGTAATTAGGATGCTGTTTTATATCCTTAAGTCCGATATTGGCTTTAATCACTGCAGGATCCAAAGCCACATCAAAATACTGCAAGTCTGCTCCTTGAAAACTCAATCCTGTCCCGCCTGAAAATTGCTTATAACCCAGGGTTAATTTTTCGGTTGTAGATAAACTTTTATGGTTACTAATGTTAATAGAAGTATTCTGGTTTCCATCTGTAAAAATGGTTGCAGTTCTGGTTGTAGCATTAACATATTTAACCGTCATGGTTAATGTATGCCAGTTACCGTCAAAAACTACGCCTCCTGCTCCAATTTCTTGTCGACCAATACCAGAACCATTCAAAGTCCCTCCAAAAGATACATTCCATTTTTTAGAGTCGGTTTGAAACCACATCCAACCTGTATGCGTACTTCCACTTATTATTGAACTCTTAGATAAGAAACCAACATAATAGTTGTCAAGGTTGAACTTAGCTTGCATCTGAACGGTAAAATCCTTAGTTGCGCCACTATCATATAATCCATTGTCATTTTCAACCCTGGCTCCTATGCCTGTTCCATTAAATAAGACCGTATTAAAGCCTCTTTTTCTGATTTCCTCCGACTTCAGGTTTTTATTGGACACGATCATAAATCCAGGTTGAGGGCTAGCATTACTCCCTCCATGATTGGTGGTTACGAGTACCAACCAATCTTCATTGGCATAACTCTTTCTTGCTTTTAATGCAGTTAAAATTGCACCAACATATTCATCTGCTTTCAATACTGCATTTTTGTAATTTGAGTTTGTAGCTACAAATCCTCCATTTTCGCCGGCAGTTTCTACATCTCTAAAGTTGACTATCAAGGCTCCAATTTGAGTTTGCGTATTTAAAAGATTCACAACGGAATCTTTTACTGCAACATCAGTACTAACAACAGGAGCAAAGTCAGCAATTCGTAAATAATTACGTAAGTTTGGCCAGGGCGTAACTATACCCGTTTTTAAGGATTTATACTGCAAAATATAATCCAATACGTTTCGAAAAACAGCAGGAGATTCATGCGAATTATCTTTAGGTGATGGCAAGAAATCTACATTTTTGATCAGATGCTTGCTATAACTTACACCTGTTGCCATTGTAGCCCAACCCGCAGCGTCATTAGCCTGTTCCCCATTCAATATCTCATAGTTATATTTCGCTGTTTTTTTTAATTCTTCCATAATAGGTGGTGCGATCGTTTTTAATTCTGATCCAGTTAAACCATCTATACTGATTACCAAAACCTTACGTTGAACAGTAGCTTTATTTTCAAGTTCTTCAAATGTTGGTGGTGGATTATCATATTTTTTACAGCCGGTGTACGCTATGGCAAGAATTACCATTAGCGACAGGGCTGATTTTATTTTTAGATTTAATTTCATATTCTTTTAATTAAGGCTTAATTAAATTCATTTCGCCAAATACAACATAAGGGTTTGAACTGTAGCCATTCTTTACGATAACTTTAAAATATTTGGCATTGATGCTACCATTCGGGAATAAATACTCAAACCTATTGGCTGTATTTGGAAGGGTGGCTGTGCCGATGAGGGTGTAGGTCACATTATCTCTACTGCTATAAACTTCAATATCCTTTCCATCTCCCGCTCTGTTTGTACCCGATCTTCCATTAAAATACATTCCCTTGATCGGCATATTAGCTCCTGGACTTAGGATAAAGGTAAATGGAAAACTCTGTGCTGGTGTAGGGCTGGAATATTGAGAATGATAGTAGGTAGTTACATTATTATCGACCAGATTTGCCGTTGAACCTTCCTGGGCTGGAGAACTTGCTGAAATTACTGTTGTTGTATAAACAATATTAGCTGTTCCGCCGGTTTTAGTTAACGGATTATAGGTCCAGATTTGTTTAGTTAAAAGAGGATACTTTGCTCCTATTTTAGCCTGAGATAACGGGCTTACTAAAATCCCCCATGCTTCGAAAAAAGGGATTAAATCTACATTGCAATACTCTGAAAGCTTTTCATAAGTAAAATCATGTTTATCGATGTCATTTATCGATAAACGTTGTGCATGGCGTGCTTCTGTATACAGTTTAGTCATGGCACCATAACCATACAATTCAAAAATCTGCACAAAAGGAGTCATTCGCATAAACGGATCATTTGCCATAACTGCATCTGATGTATTATCAAAATTTCTGGTACCAATGGCAGACGAGGCCCAGGCTACTGCTTTAGGAAAGCCACTGGTAACCGCAGGATGCAGGTTTGAATAGTTTGCATTCATACGGTTAGCAGCCTTGAAATTGAAGAGGTTGTTAGTTGTTTCTCCAAGTGTGCTCCAGCTCCAAACATTTGGTTGCTGACAATTATGACCAAACTCATGATAGGTACCCCACATCCCTTCGCTTGAAAGTAAATCTGGCAAACTGGTAAAACTGTTAAACCAATAATTGTCATTTTGCCCTACAAATGGGATACCAGAGTGGCCATATCCGAGTGTTAGCTGAATATCCAGCACGCCTCTCCAGGGCCCTTGTGGACTTAAATCTCTTGGATCAGTTGCATTATCAGATAGCCCCATCCAAGCGTTATAATCTAATTCGAATTTATTATTCCATTCTGTCATTAATGCAGTTGCATTATTTAACTGTCCGGCATTAATTTTGGCCAAAACTTTCTCTGTTGGCACTAAAAAGGCCACACGCCTGCTTCTCAGTTCTAACCAGGGGGTTTTAGAAGCTTTAACTTTTGCAATCCAGCCCTGATCGGTATCTACACCTAAAACAAAATCGGGAGAAACCACTGCACCTGAAATGGTAAATTTTACGGGTTGCGGAATAGCAAAACTCGCGTGAATGTAAATTGTTCCACCGTAAATATTGCGCATGTAATTTACCCCTGGATACAAGGGTTGCAGATTATAAATAATAGGATCTCTTAATAATGGTACTTTACCAGATAAATTATCGGTATGACCACCGATCTGCATGCTTAAGCCATTTACTCCGGCAGGAACAATAATTTTGATCAATTCTCCCGGAGCTGCATAAAATCCAGTACTGAACTGAGGTTCTGGAGCTGCCGCAATACGTAAATTATTTGCCGTTTGATTGGCAAAATTAAAATCCATGGTGAATGATACATTTTGCACCCGTGGCTCTGATTGATCTACCAAACCTGGAAAAAGGCGTGCCTTTGCATAGCCTGTTCGATCGATATTTTTCATATTGGTATCAACCGATACATTGGCCTGATTGCCAGAAGCATCATCATAACCATCTGGTGCTTCAATACCATATTTTTTACAGGCATTTAAGCTAAATACAATTGCTACAATTGCAGTTAAATTTAGAAATTTAGTTGATTTCATAGCTTTAATTAGTTATTGCGTAGGTCGGTGTATAATAGTTTCCAAGTTTTACCATCCAATTTCCAGCTAGTTGGAATAGCTATACCCATCCATTGGTATATTTGAGTTGGGATATCAACGTTGTTGATCACTACCGCATAAGCCGCTTCGCTTACCGGCGGACTCAAGTTTGGAGAACTATCCAAGAAACTTGTCCAATTCTCTGAACTCATAAATTTGAGATTAGGTGCCTTACCAGATTTATCTGCCGCTATAAGTCCAGCCCCTTCTGTTCCAGGCCAATAACCAATCAAATTAGAATAATTTGGATCTGTAGGTAGTACTTGAGTTTTGCGCATGTAGGTTAATAAAGTAGCTTCTGGTATTGCAACGTTATAAATTGCAACTTCTCTCATTAATACATTTAATGAGCCTACAGTTGATTCACTGGTGACAATATTTCCAACGGTAAATGGAGTTGTAGAACTCATATTGGCAGTCCAAACACCATTCCCACTTGTTAGTGGCCCTCCAGCTAATTTTCCGTCCTGATAACCTTTTACATATCTGCTACCATTTTCTGTATAAATTCTAATTGCAATGGTATGCCAAAGCCCATCTCTAAAAGTTCTTGTTGCACCAGCAGGAGCTGCTCCAAGCTGTTGTGATCCATTAGCTTTGAAATTCCAATCACTTCCATTGGTAAAAATTACCCATCCAGGATTACCATTTGCAAAGTTTAGCGTCTTTCCAATAAATGGAGGATATCCTCCAACGGATGCATGGTCAGCCCTAACTTTAAATATTAACGTATAATCACCTGTTGTACCGAAATTGCCTATAGTTGTATTATTGTCAGCTACCAGTCCGTTACGGGTAGTTGCTGTACTCACCAACCTTGGAGCAAAACCAGAAAATGGAATAGAATTGATATCTGGTTTAGGTATCATTTGACTTAAAAACTTTGGATTATAAAAAATAGTAAAGGTATTCCTTGTACTCTCGCCAAATGCACCTAAGTCTGAATCACCAGGAGCAGGAGTTACGAAACCTCCTTTATTAGAAGCGATAACCACCAGCCAGTCCTCCTTGCTAAATGTTGTACGGGCCTGCAATGCAGTTATTATATTACCGATGTAGCTATCCAATTTTGTAATAGCATCAATATAAGGTTGTGAGCTGTCGGTATATCCATTTGCTGCCCCAGCATCTTCAGCGCTATGAAACTGTGCAACCACTAAACCAGCATCTTCTCTTTTGAGTTCTTCTATTATAGCATCCTTTACCTTCGCATCATCATTTTGTGCATCAACTTTAGAAACTGCATCCACCGCTAAATTTGTGTTAAATGCTGCCGTTGAAGCAATAGAAACTGTACGTAGTTTAGGGTTTTCTTGCTTAAACCTAGTAAAAACAGTTGGATATTCGCTTAGTTGATTATTAGCGAAATCATTAGTCAAAACTCGGTGCTTCTCGCTTGTTACACCTGTTAGAGAATTGGCCCATCCAATCCCATTTGTTACCGGCGTAGCTTTCGCTTCAATTAAACCATCATAATTATAAATGGACTTTCTAATGAGTTGGCTTATAATCGGTGGATTTAGTGTTCTTACTGCACTTCCCCTTACTCCATCTAATATCAGGTACAACACCTTGCGTTTACCCTCTTTTATATTGGTAGTATCACTTGGATATTCTGTTCTTAAGGTATTTGGAAAATCCTTATTACAAGAAGAAATAAACAATAGTGTGAATATAAGGCCAAGCATGCCTAAGCTATTGATCCAAATGGAATATTGCTTTTTATTGAGCTTTTTCATATCAAATATTTTTAAGCATTAATTTTTCAAGTTTATACGGAGTATACTTCTGAAAGTTCTGTTATCGAACCTCGAGATATAGCCTATTAGGGTCACTTTAGTAGTATTTCCCGATGTTGTTTCCATCATTTTAGCGATAGAACCAGTAAATTGACCTGTGTTATTGTATCCGGGAGCCAGATTGCCATCCGGATTTAAGATCATGAAACCCTGACGAATTACACCATTATAGGTTTTGAAACTTCCTGATACAATAATTTTTCCGTTGTTTAGTTGCGCTGCAAAAGTGGGTATCCCTGCCGTTACCGGACCAAAGTTAAATCCTGGAGATAAACTCCCTTCCAGATCTAACATAGCTACACCAGGTTTACTACTTCCATTAAACTTCTTGAATAAACCTGTAATTAAAATTTTATTGGTTGTAGCATTGAAAGTGATTGAGCTAACTTCATCATCTGCACCTGTTCCAATATTGAAGCTTTGATCCACGCTGCCATCTAAATTAATGCGAACAATATGATTTGCAGGAAGACCATTGAAAGTGGTGAACGCGCCAACCAATATTAATTTGCCATCTGGTTGTTGGATCGCATCATATATAGCGCCATTACCTGCTGCCGGACTTTGCTTTGTACTGCTATTATAATGGAAACTAAGATCTAAATCACCTTCATTTACAGGATTGCTTTCATTGATTTTTAAGCAAGCCATTTGATTCATCTTAATTACATCTAATACTTTAGTATCGTATGTTGATCGCTCATAAAAGCGTCTAACATAATTCTTGAAATTTCCGACAACATATAAGCGATCGCCAAATACGAACGATTTTCTGATGAAACCATCTACTCCACCATTGAAGGTTGGTACTGTATCTCTATTTTTATTAACCTCATTGGGAGTAGGATTAATAACATCTATAATCGTACTATCCAATGTTCCATTTGAATTCAGTCTGGTAATTCCACTAATGTTATAACGATTGGGTCTGGTTGAGTTAAAGCTGCTAAAAATACCTGAAATGATATATTTCCCACTGTTGTTACCTGTGTTCAAACGATTCACACTGGTTATAGTCCCGTTTACCCCTTTACCAAAATTTACTGAAGTGGGATCGTTTACAATTGGTCCAATATATGTTCCATTAGGATCTATTTGTGCAATGCCTCCATTTGGAACTTTCTCTGACCATCGATTATCGAAATTGTTATAGGCACCTACTACAAATGCATTCCCATTAGCCAGTCTTACCATATCGTAAATTGAAGCTGAGATTATATTTCCATTATTATCTCGGTAGCTAGCGCCATTGGTTTGGAAAGAATCATCTATACTTACTTTCCCATCTATTTTGAGTACAGGGCCAAAGAAAGTTTGTTCATTGGCAACAATTGATAAACCGCCGGTACTGGCATTATCTGGCACCTTTATTTTAGCTGTACTATCTGTAAGCGCTAAAACGGTAGCTTCAATTTCGTTCACATAGAACTTATAGTTGCTTTCAAACTTTTTCACTCCTCTTACAAAAATGGTTACTTCTCCACCCTGAGAAGCTAATTCTGGGTCGGGCAGTGCATTATCGAACTTAATTCCAAGCGGTTGCTTCCCTCCCGCATAGGGGTCTTCACCTATTACTTCTGCTTTCTTGCAGGAGTAAATCACCATAGTCATCAACAAGATAAAGACCAGGATTAAGCGGTGGTTATATTTGTAATTATTAAACATAATCTGTTTCATCATTAATCAATTAAGGAGTTAGGGGTGAAATACCGTATGCTTGAACCGTATTGATAAATAAATTGGTGCTGAAACCAAAGTTGTGCTTGCTCTTCCAAAGGTTCTTTTGTCCATCAAAGTAGAAGCCTTCCTGAGCCAAGACATGTACAACACCATTGGTTGGTGAAACGTCTGATGTGGCTACGGGAGCATTAATCAATCCTACTTTAGGATCAGCATAATTTGGGATGTAAGCAATAAAGAGTTGACGATAACCGGCATACTTTACTCTTGATTTTTCTACACCCTCTTCATAAGAAACCGCATCATTGAAAAGTACACCAATATTCATGGTTCGGCCACTTCTGGAGGTGTAACCTTGCCCAGGAAAGGCCGCCATATTTAAAGTATCTATTTGTGGATAATCCTTTAATTTGTTTGTACCCTTAAAAATGTATTGTGATAATAGTTCTCTCCAGGCCTCCGGTTTAATCTGCTCCAGTTTAGCTACAGTATCTCTTCCATTCTGTCTTAAATACAGATTTAAACCTTTAACAGATTTATAAATAGCAGAACTCGTTGGTGCGAAAAAAGTTACATTTTCTTTATCAAGTACCTCATTCATACCCGCTATTTCTATTACCCTTGAAAGCGTATCAAAATACACCGGTTTAGATTTTAGGAAGGCTAAAATGCTTCCATTAAAAGTTCCCTTTTGAGTTCCGCTATCAAAAAAATACTTTTCTTTTTGGCAGGCAGTAAACAGTGTGATGCTTACAGCAATTAGAATGATTGCTTTTATGCTTAGTTTGTTCATCATTTCTTATCTCCAATAGTTATTTAAAGTCATACCTGGGTTTTCTTCCAGTGCGGATTGATCGATAGGCCATGTCCATGCACCTGCATTGTAGCTCGACACTGCAATTGGCGAAACACAATATTTCGGATCGCATATTTTTTTAGTCCTTACTAAATCATAGTAATAGTGGCCCTCACCCATTAACTCCCTCACCCGTTCATAATAGATATCTTCTTTTAATTGTACTCCTGTTGAGGAGATTTCAGTTGCACCGGCACGCTGACGTACTTTATTCAGATAAATTCGGGCGTCTGGTTCTTCGCCTAATTCAGCAAGGGCTTCTGCAGTAAGCAAGTAAGCATCGGGTAAACGGAATATAATAAGGTCATCGTCATTTTGAACCGCAGTTCCATTAACATATACATTCGCAAATTTCTTAAACTGAAAAGTATTGTTGTTCGCGATCCTATTCTCAAACCAGAGATCTTTACGGGTATCAGGAGCACCGTCGGTATAAATTTTGTCCATCCAGGTTTTGAGGTAATATCCTCTGCTGGTTGTAAAAGTTTGTGCACCTAAATAAGGATAATGACTTAACACATAACCTACATGGGCATAGTTAGAGAATTTTTCACCGTTATTAAAACTCTGAAAAAGCTCAAATAAACTCTCTTTAGTACGGCCTTTAAAAATACGTTTATTATCTTCCTGACTATATGTTAACAACGCATAATCTGTCGAGCTGCTGAGCTCAACACCAAGTTGTTTCACAGCAGTATAAAATTTATTTTTATTTACTTCTGCTTCGAAACCTGCAGCCCACATGTTCATGTGCATTAGTAATGCAATAGCACCGCCCCTCATGGCCCTTACCCCAATCATTGATGGATCAGCGTATGTCCATGGCAAGTCTTGCTTTACTGCCTCTAAATCGGCAATACAGCTGTTCAGTACTTGTAGCATAGGAGATCTGGGTATAGCAGAAGTATTTAAAGCTGTAGTGTAGTAAGGTACATCTCCATATAATCGAACCAGGAAGAAATAGCATAGGTTACGCATAAATACTGCCTCGGCTTTATATCGCTTAATTTCTGCTTCACTCAGTACACCTGCCGGAACTTCATCCATCTGTTTATACAAGAGGTTTGCCGATGCAATAATATCGTAGAAAGGCTTCCAAAGTGTCATATTTCTCCAGGTCCAACCAACAGTCCATTGTGGTACGTAGGCCGAACCATTCCATTGCGTTGGGGTAGAAACTGCCTGTAAACCTCTTAAATCGTTTGCAGCGAGGTAAGTGCCATAACTTCCTTCAGTTGTGAGAATTGGTGCCGAGCGCATATCACCTAAAGCAATAAAACCACCACTTACTTTGTTCTTAAATTTAGCGTATAAACCGTTAGTGTAAGTCTCTACATCATTTCTGGTTTGCCAGAAGTTATTCCCTGAAAGTGCATCTGTTGGCACTATATTCAGAAACTTTTTACAGCTCAGGCCCGAGAAAGTTAAAGCTGTCAAAAGTATAATTGTATATTTTTTCATAATCAACTGTTGAAGATTAAAACTCGATATTTAAGTTAAGAATGTATGTTCTAGGGTTAGGGTAGCCGCCCGAGTAATCTCTTCCCAAAGCCGAAACAGTTTCCGGGTTCGGACCAGAGTAATTGCTCAGCATTAAGACATTGTTTACTGTTCCGCCGATCACAATTCTGTTCATTCCATATCGCTGGGTAAACTTTTGGTTTAGCGTATAATTCAAAGAGATGTAATTCAGTTTGAAGTAAGACCCATCTTCCTGGAAAAGGGTTTGCGCAAAGCGATAAGGACTAATAATCCCACTTCTTAAATAATCATAAGGATTAGGATAGGTAGCCGTTTGACCTGAATTTTTCCAGATATCATATTCTGAAATTGGCACCAAACCTGTTAAGTTTAATGGATTGTTGAAAGCCTGAAATTGTGAGGCTAAGGCATTGTTTAAAATGTCACGCCCAAAAATTCCTGTTCCCTGCACTTGTACACTAAATCCCTGGTATCTGAAATCCAGCGTTACCCCTCCGCTAAAACGAATCTGAGAATTTCCTGCATTTACAAGATCGTAAGGGTCTAGGATATAATCGCCATTTACATCCGTGTATCGAGGATCGCCAGCCCTAAAATAATTCAAAACGCCACCTAAAGATCCATCTGCATTTCGTGCCCGATATCTTAAACCAGTTAATGGGTCTACCGGTACATCTGCTGTATTGGCATAAACACCTTTGGTATTGTAAATAAAGTTAGCCAATGCGTTAGTACCTACTCTTTTGAGAATATATTGGCCTGTGGTTTTATCCAGCCAAATTTCCTGGCGTACGCCATTCGGCAAGGCTGCCAGGTAATCGTGGTTAATTGCTCCGTTAACATTAATTGTGAAACGAGCTTTGCTTGTATTCGGCAATAAACTAGCTGTTAAACTACCTTCATAACCGATATTTACAATAGCCTCTTCATTGGTAGTTACTTCATCAAAGCCATTGATATTGGCTATTTTTTTAGAATCAAATAAATTATCTGTTTGTTTATAATAAGCTTCAAAGCTTCCGAACAATCTATTTTTCAAAACACCGAAATCAAAACCAAAGTTTAGCGTAGTATTCTTAGCAGGCTGCAAATTCGTATTTGGAGATCTGCCATTAACAATACCAACAGATGGTGCACCATTGTAATTGCCTAAAGAGTTATAACGACCGTAAACATCATAAACGTTGCCGCTCGGCTGTAAAACTGTTCCATAGCTTAAACGGATAGAAGCAAAATCTAGCCATTTCTCTACTTGTGAGGCTAAAAACGGTTCGTTTTGTATATTCCAGCGAACTCCAATGGACGGACTTTTTGTATAACCAGCATCCGGTCCGTTTGAAGAGTTACCATCCAACCTGTAAGTTGCATCAATAATATATCTTGTTTTATAATTGTATTGAAAACTCCCCGCAAATGCAACCGATCTGGTTTGGTAGAAGTTATTTAAGGTTCCACCTAAAGAGCTCAGGTAATTATCTACCCCCACTATTGGACCTCTTAAATAATCGTTTACTACTTTATTATTCTTGATCACATCTGCCTTGAAGTTGGCTGCATTCGTTTCGTTAAAAACATATGCCAAGAAGTTATGCGCATTTTCCTCTTTGCTATCTGGAATAGAAAATACATACTGTAGCAAATTTCTATTATAAATAACATTTTTTACACTGTTATAGGCAAATAATGAAGAACGGTCACCGTTAATCGAGGCTGGTAAAAAGTTATCTTCTGTACCTGTATTAAAGGTATAGTTGAAGTTTGAGGTTAAGCTTAAATTCTTTACAAATTCATATTTTAACTCAACAGTACTATTTAAATCAACTGTTTTATTGTCATTATCTGTAGTGATTGCACCCAATACCGAGTTTATGGCAGAGTATTGAGAAGGTGATGGCAATAAGGATGATGAAGCACCACCGGTTGCAACTCCCGTATTCAGTAAACCATTTCCGCTCCCCTTTTGCTGTTTACCTAAACCGCCATTAATTGTAGCATACAATTTAAATTTTTGATTCGGCATATAGGACATATTCATACGCAAATTGGAGCGATTAAATCCTGTATTTTCCTGAATACCTTTTTGATTATAATAACCAAAGTTGACCTTATAGTTAAACGTTGGGTCACCACCGGCAACATTCAGGTTGTGTGTTTGGTTATAAGTTGTTCTGTAAAAATAAGATTGCCAATCTGTGGAGTTATTGTAGTAAGCATTCAAACTATCAGAGATAAATGCCGTTCCGTTAATTAACCCCAAAGCATGATAGTAGCTGGTATCACTCGATAAAATCTGCGTAATACGTAAATCACGTTCATCTACCCCACCTATTACTGATCTTAACTTAGGTACTGCACTTAAAAAGAACTGACCATTGTAAGTTACTATCGGAATCTTTGAATTACCCCTCTTGGTAGTAATCAGGATTACTCCATATGCTCCACGCGAACCATATAGGGCCGTTGCTGAGGCATCTTTTAAAACCTCTATACTTTCTATATCCTGTTGAGGGATTAAGGAAATGGGGCTTACTCCAGGCCCTGCAGATTGAAAACCATAACTGAAATTCTGATTATCATCAATAGGAACACCATCTACCACAAATAATGGTGAGGTAGGTTGTAAGAATGCTTCATTACCTGATCCACTTAAACTGGTACTCGATAAACCACGAATGGCAATTGAACCCCTCATTCCTGGTGAACCGGTATTTTGCTGAATATTCAGACCGGCAATTTTACCTTGCAGCATATCTGTAACACTAGCTACAGGAACAGCTTGTAAATCTTTACCTGATATCTTAACACTGGAACCTACTGAGGTTTCTTTGGTTTTATTAACATAACCCGAAATCGTTACCTCTTTTAGGTTGTTGTTATCATTTTCCAGCCTAACATTTAGTTTGGTCTTTCCGGCAACACTTACTTTAACGGATTTATATCCTACCGAAGAAAACTCCAAAACAGCATTATCTGGAACTGAAACACTAAATGCTCCATCCGAATTAGTTGCTGCAATAGGTCTCCTGTCTAAAAGGATATTCACACTAGGCACACCACCTAGGTTATCGGTAACTACACCTGTAACCGTCTTCTTGGTTTGTGCCCTTAATTCTTGATTGATACCTAAGAGGCACAGCAGCGTAAATATGTAAATATATTTCATCTTCTATAAATTAATTTCTTATCCGGTTTCTCTTATTAATCGTTTGTGAATTTGGGGCGTTCCGTTTTAAACCAGAATATAATCGTCCAGTTTCCAGGTTCAAAAATATTGAAGTTCATTCCCAGCAAGGCCGATTCTCTGATGTTCCCAAACCCCTGTCGGTCGTATCTGAACATGCTCCTTGCCTGCTGCCCGGTTGAGATGGTATACTTGGTTGGATATGCCGCCAATGGGATAGGATAAGCAACATCAAATTTTACTGAATCGCTATTTTTAACCATATTAAAGCCATGAACAAGGTTTGGCCAGTCTGTAACCGCAAACTTATTGGGGTCTATTACCTGCTGTAGGGTATCTAAAAATTTAAAGGAAATTGAGTTACCAGGCGCATTATTCTTTTTAAACTGTACTTCAATATCGAAAGGGGATAAATAACGGCCTGTTTTCTCACCTCTGATATTTTCCATATAAGAAGGAAAAACGCCTGTATTGATGGCTTGTCCGGTAAGTGGGTTTAGATTTGAAGGTTCATAAGGGCGCTCTTTAAAAGGACGTAATTTCATATCCTTAAAGTACTTGCGTCCGCCTGAATTAGATACTTCCACATCAAACACATAACCCGAATCAGCCTGTGCTTTTACGAAGTTTGAATTTGCTCTGCTCCACATCAAAAACTGACCAGAATGTTCACGGATTTCGAACAACTGATGATTTTCTATCTTGCGCTTGGCTTCAATTTCGGCCAGAGATTTCTCTGTTCCATCATAAGCTGTTTTCCAAACCTGAACCGGAAAGTACTCCGTTAATTCGGGAGCAGGTTCGCCTGTAAAACGGCGCATGTTAACAATTTTAAAATCCAGCGGAACAGAAGAACTTCCCACATAAAAATTATCAGAAAACAAAGTGTTTCTTCCCAGAGTAGGTTGATAAACTTTAATTGTAAATTGAGAATCGCTACCTAATGATAAGCGTTCATCAGGAATATTCTTTTTACAAGCCGTGATCAATACGATGCTAAAAAATAGCAGCCCTATTAATGATAAATATTTTTTATTGTTCATTACTTTATATCTTATTGATTAACTCTACTTACAAATTCATTGAAACCATAATCGTGAAGAGGAGCTAAAATGTTAATCACACCATTTTTAGCTTTGATGTTTACCGCATTTGTGCTTGATCTTTGCCAATATTTCTCGAAAATGTTATTCTTTGGATCGCTATAAATAATAGACTGAGGACCGCCCTCAACAAAACCAGAAGCATTTAGCTTGTCGTACTGAATGTGCATTGGGTAAGCATACTTCACGCTGGTAAATAATATTCCATCAGCAAAAGGTGCATAACTATCAGTTGTTCTACTTCCTCTAATGATGTACCTGCTGGTTAATATTTCCAATTCCTTTACATCACAGTCTTTTAAATATAAGGGCGTCTTTCCCTGATCTTTACGTAGGATATTGAGGTTTTTTATGGCAGCCTGGAAACTCGCATTTGTTGGAGCAAAGAAGGTAATACTCTGGTTGTTCAAAGTATCTTTCAAATCAGGTAACCTATTGATTACTAACAGGAGTGAATCGAAAGTATTCACAGGTTGGGCTGTTAGATATTGTAGCACCGTACCGTTAAATTCCTTCACTTTATTTTCATAATCATAATATTCTGAATCTTTTTTGCAGGCAGTAAAAGTCAGGCCTATCAGTGCCAAAAGCATTATTGGCAGCTGTAAGAATTTTATTTTTCTATTGATCATCTTCATTTTAAATGATTTACTACTAATTCCAATAAGGATTCTGTTTAATCTGAGGATTGGCATTTAAAATATCTCTTGATACCGGCCAGTAAATGCCGCCATTACTAAGCAGCGCATTAAATGCTGCATTATTCTTTTTGATTCTGTTGTAGCGAACCAAATCATACCAACGCCATCCCTCTCCCATTAGCTCTCTTCTTCTCTCCGCGAAAATTGCATCTAATAAATCGGTACTTGAATTGGATAAGTAAGGTGAGGTTCCTCTTAAAGAAGCAGCTTGATTTAAAGCGTTTATGGCGTCGTTACGCATACCTAAAACAGCTAAAGCTTCAGCCCTCAACAAAGTAACTTCCTCTATTCGGGTAAAGAGCACTGCAGAGGTAAAGAAAGCAAAATTATCACTTGTTTGAGCTGCTCCAATAACTTTGATTTTACTAAACAGGGGACGTTCGCTAGCGTAATTGGTAAAGTAATTTGTGCGATAAAGATTAGTTAAAGGATCAATACTAAAGCGTAAATCCTTACTGTCGGTAAAAGCCTTTCTAATGGTATCTTTTGGAACATACATTTCTGGATATTCTTTCAAAATCAATGGCTTAGCAAGTGTTAATTGCTCAATATGACCGTTAGCGGTGGCTTCACCATTACCATATTCGAATCCAAAACCCACAATTTGTACGGCACGCTTAAACGCAAAGGGGCTGTAGCCATTAACATTTTCCGTAAGCTCATCGGTAGAAATAAATTTAACGCCAAAGCTTCCATCACCATTAAGCTGTGAGGTATTATCAACAAAGAATTTAGTATATGCTTCACAATCCAGATAGTTACCTTGCCAGGCAGCAATGTGTGCTAAAATTGCGTAGGCAGATAATTTAGTTAACAATACACCATTCCAGGTTGTCCAGCTACTTCCATAGTATAAACCAGGAAAAATAGGATCACTACCCCCATATCGGAATGGTAATACCTTTATAGCCAGCAATAATTCTGACGTAGCAAAGGCCAATACTTTTTCTTTTGAAGTACGAGGGTGAGTACTGAAATCACCATCGTGTGATGTAATCAGTAAAGGCACGTCCCCCCAAATTCTTACCATATAGAAATAGGCAAATGCTCTCATGGCTCTGGCTTGTGCCACATCTACCTGATTATTGATTGGTGTATAACGAGGATCATTGGCTACAATCTCACGAGAACGTTCAATAAATAAACTTGCTGCATTGATTACAGAGTAGAATCTCCTCCAATTAGTAATTCTGTTCAATACTGGATAAGAGGCATTCAACTCTCCATCCATAATTGCTTTTAAATCAGATCGATTAGTGGAAACAAAATCCCCTTTTCTTAAATCACCCATTAACCAATGGGTGTTATCGGCCACCATGGCAGTACGCATAAGCGTATACATACCAATTAATGCCCCTTTTGCATCTTCCTGATTTCTCCATAAGTTTTCTTCAGCAGCCAGTCTGGTGGATTGGATGTCGAGCATTTTCTTACATGAGAAATTCACAGTGCCGAGAGTGATCATTGATAGCGCGATTAAGAATTTGGTTAATCTGACGCCGTTATATTTTAATGATATCATAATATTCGCGCTCCTATAAATCTAATTTTAAACCTAAAGTGAAAGTTCTGGCAATAGGTAAGCTTGTACCGTCGTAATTACCATTATAATTGATCAGCTCAGGATCTCTACCGGAGAAACTGGTAATGGTTAGCAGGTTACTGCCTGTTAAATACAGATAAGCTCTTCTGAATCCTAATTTGGCATTGGTTACAAACTTAGCTTTAGACAAATCGTAACCTACCGTAACTGAACGAAGCTTGATGTATGAAGCGTTTTCCAGGAAAAGATCCTGATCTGCGCGATAAGGAACAACATTGCTCCATACATTATAAATGGGATAGGTTTTTAAATTGTCTCTGGTTTCCCAAGAGGTAATCTCTTTTACCGAATTGATATCACTTGCAGATTCTTTATTTGCAAAATCATAGCGAGTAGCGTCAAACTGATTAATTGCTTTCTGACCAATAGCAAAAAATAAATGAAAGTTGAGATCGAAGTTACCATATCTGAAATCGTTCATCCAGCCCCCGATTAATTTCGGCATTCTATCGCCACTAAACTGTTTGTCTTCATCTGTAATATTGAAATCGCCGTTATAATCTGCCCATCTCGGATCTCCAGCCTTAAGTGCCAGGCCATTGAACGTTAATTTTTGTCCATTAGCTGGATTGGTTGGTATCTCTGTATCAGAATTGTAAATTCCATTGTTGGTATAGAGCCAGTAAGTTCCCACCGATTCTCCTACTTTTAACTTATTATCTCCAATAACAAGCTCAGTTAAACCATCAGGCAAAGCCGTTAGTTTATTAATGTTATAATTAAAATTGATGCCTGTTGTCCATGACAATGCTTTTTCGTTTTGAAGGATATTTCCGGTGAAGCTTAAATCAACACCTTTATTATTTATGGCCATTCCGTTTTTATAGATACTTGCGTAACCACTTTCTGCTGATAGCGGAATGTTTAAGAGCTGGTTTTTATCATCACGATTATAAAATGTTACTGCTGCAGATAGTCTGTTGTTTAACATGGTGGCTGATGCCGCTACATTAAAGCGATCAGTATAAGGTAGCGTTACGCCGTAACCCACCCAACCCGTATTGTAAGGACGGGAAATTCCTTGAAAACCACCAAAAGTCGGAATGGTTGGTTCTTCGTTCCATCCATATTCTGTACGGTACTGTGGTCCTGCCCCAAAGCGGTCATCCACAAAAATTTTTGCCGATCTTGCCCATGAGACACCAAGTTTGAAGTCATCAAAAAATTTGTTATCGGTTAATAACTGGTTTTTCAGGTTCCAGTCTAAACTAAAAGCAGGTGTATTGATCCAACGGCTATCTGGTTGACCATTTGATGATCCATCTCTTCTTAAAATAGCCCCGAACGACAACAAATTTTTGTATTTATATTTTACTGCTCCAAAGAATGAAACCAAGCCATTCTTCATCTTATCAGAATATCTAAACAAGTAGAAATTCCCAACAGCATTTAAATAACCGGGATCAGTATTCTTAGGATCGCCATTTACAACATTGATTTTAATAAAATCGCTACTGCCATTATATCCCCTTGCATAGTTATACTTATAAGCATCGCCTTGTAATGACTGACCCAGTTCAAAATCGAAAGCATGGTCTTTATTAAGATCGTACTTATAGGTTAACAGGTTGTTTAAACCGAAACGTTGGTTATAGCCAAAAAATCCAGATACATAATTAACACCATCCATTAAAGTTGTTGGGTAAAAAGCATCACGTAATCCTTCATTATAATCAAATACAACCGCTGTATTAAAGTTTAGCTTAGGCATTAATTTGAAGTTTAATGCCAATGATCCGTTTAATAAGTTATTTCTGTTATCGTCAACAACCTTATTGTATTCATTTAAAAACAGCTGATAATTGTCTTTATTAGGCGACAGAGGGTTAGAAAAATCTGGCAAATACCTTACTTCGGCGAAACGATCACGTAAACTTCTGTTTCTATCTCTGTCCATTCTGGCCGCGTTCAAAAAACTTGATACGGTTAACCAGCTAAAAGGCATCATGTTAATGGCGAAATAAGCGTTATACTTCGTTAATGCGGTTTCGTCGGCATTGCTGGCATTTTTCATTCCGGTCCCGTAAAAGCGGAAATTTGCCCTTTCAGTACCACCTGTAATCCCTAAATTAACACCATAAATTTTTGCATTTTTATAATACAAATCATTCCAGTTGGATTTTCCGAAATAATCAAGGTTTGTAGAATCCCTTAAAAAGCTGGCATAGTTATTATAATTGGCTGTTGAGGCATACTTCTGATAAAACGGTGTCCTGAAATTATTTTCAAATACCCCATTTACAGTCTGCACCTCACTGGCAGGCGCCATGCCTACATAGGAGTTTAAACTTATCTCCCGTAAACCACTCTTTGCCGCCTTGGTGGTAATCCAGATTGCACCATTCGCAGCATTAGGGCCTAATTTTGCCAATGCTATAGGGTCTTTAAGCACCTCGATGGATTGTATATTATCAATATCAATATTTGCCAGCAAATTGGTAGCAGGCCCAATCCTATTGTAATCATATTTCTGAACATCATAAGCAAAGGGATTATCCTGAACGAGATATACACCATTGATATATACTGCAGGTTGTACATTATAAATATCCTTTTTCGTGAAAATCGGCGCTGAAGTTCCTTGTATAATCATACTCTGCTCTGTACCCGGTTCGCCCGTAGTCTCCTGTACATAAAGGCCCGCAATGTTACCTTTTAACATCTGCTGCAAAGACAGATTTGGGATTGCTCGCGAATAAGATACCTTTAATGAATCCTGATTATGAGTAAATTGATAGTCAAATCCTGGAGCCTTACCTAAAGTTTTGTTTTTCAGGCTATCTTTTATAGTAGTATCCTTTGCAATCTTCCGATTTTTAGCGGTATCGATAACAATTGCATGAGATTTCTCTACTACTCGCTTAACTTTAAAGGTATAATGATGGGCAAATAATACCGTATGTAATGATCTCGCCTTAACGGCAGAAAAACCAAAAATAGGTAACAATAAAGCACAAAAAATGCCTGTAATGATTTTAACCATTTTATTAGTTTAATTAAGTTTTTAGTATTTAAAGAAGAAAATGCTAGCCCTAAAAAGTGGATCGGTATTTAAGTGTAGTTGAGCTTCTTGGGCATAGCAATGCCTGGGGACAAAGAGTAAATTTTTTGAACATAGAGATTAGGTTATGATTAGTTTATAATATTATACAAGCTTGTTAGGCTTATATTTAGTTTGTTTGTTGTATTCGCATCCTGGTTAGGGATGTATATATTTTATATCATGCACACCTTTAATTATGTTTATTATTAAAAAGGTGCTTTGGTTACGCTTAATAAAATAGGATAGTTTTTCTTGTTTGTTGATACAAGGTATAGATAAGAATTAATCAATTTTATTTTTTTTCAACGCAAACGTTTGATTAATTTTTCGTGTTTTTAAGCTTGTAATTAAATGATTCACAGCTCATATAATAAATATTTAAAGGGTAATGGGAAAGCTTTATGCCTCATATTCTCCTATTATACCCTCATTTACCAAAATTAGGTTCGAATAGAATTCCCTTTACAAAAAAGCTACTTTACACAATCTCTTTAACAACTTTTATTACTTGTCAGATTGACAAAAAATAAAAGTCTAAAAATAGCGCTCAAATAATTTGAGCGCAAACGTTTGATTTTAATTAAAATATTGATAAACAAAGCATTAGATACATATAAAATATGCGAACTGAATAAAAAAAGATGCGTTATTTGATTTTAGCCTACTTTCAACAGCATTCAATAACCAAAAATAATATACGCTTGAAATTTCCGCCAGCAGTAGGCGCACTTTCTGTTCTTTATGCATTTTCGTTTCTAATATTTACAATACTTATGAAGACAGGAAGTCTTCCTGTTTTAACCATTGCACACACTAATACTGTATTTTTTACATAATCCACTTGTAAAAAGGCTTTAGATTTTCTAAATATCGATCTAATTGGAAAGTTCCACAGCCCCCGTTTGCATAACACTAAGCATAGTTCTATATTCGTTTAAGGAGCGTTAATTTAGATTCGGGGGACCAGCCGTGAGGCTAGTTCCCCGTTCTTATTTTAAACCCATAAACAAATTAACAATGGCCAATTCCATTACAGATAAGCCTATATTATTTTCATTGCACTTCTGTTTAACCAACCTGATCATCATCCAGGTAACCTAAACCTGATTTTCATTTTCCCGGTTGAATTGCATGATTTTATTGCTTAGATGATTGATTCACCCGCCAAAAAGATAAAAAAAATGAAATTGGCGATTCTGCACACTTTTGATTGTCTAATTTCACAATATTTAATAAAAACCATTCGACCTTTTAATGAGGTTTTTAAAGCCAAAACCTGGTTCCGCTCCAGGCGCTGATAGGAAAGATAGTATCCCTAAATTTCTCCTATTCAATAAAGGAGTAACATGCTGTTTAGCAAATGATCACTTTTGCTTATATTTCTCATGCTAAACAAACTAAGCAAAAACTTATCTCATATTGTTTTGTTGTTAGTTTTGATTTAATTGAAAAAATAAGCTTCTATGGATTTAAACCCCTACTTTTTGAATAATGAATCGCTGTTATCAGTAATGCAGGTTACTCCAACTGCCACTGCAATTCATGTTTCAGAAGATGCTGTAATCCAGTTTGCAAATGATGCCATGCTTAAAATCTGGGGGAAAGACCAGCAAGTTATCGGTAAATCATTAGCTGAAGCTTTACCCGAATTGAAAGGACAACCTTTCATTGATATGTTTAAAAGGGTTTGGAATGAAGGCTTAACTATTAAGGGCTCTGATACCGCCGCTACACTCAATATTGATGGGATCTTAAAAACCTTTTATTTCGATTTTGAATACAGGGCCATCAAAAATAAAGAAGGTGATGTAATTTGTATTTTACATACGGCGATTGATGTTACAGATCGATTTTTAAAACAGGAAGCTGAAAGGTTATCTAATCAAAAACAAGAAGCCCTGGAACGTGAACAGGCACTTAATGAAGAACTCGCCGCAACAAATGAAGAATTAAGTGCTACCAATGATGAGCTCCTGAATACCCAGGAAAAACTCTCACTACTGAATATAGAACTCGAAAATCGAGTGGCCGAACGGGTAAAGCAACTTTCTGAAAGCGAGAGCAGATTTAGAACTATGGCCGAGGGTACCGATATTTTAATTGCCGTTGGCGATGAAAATGGAAATGCCATCTATTTTAATAAAGCCTGGACCAAACTCACCGGCAGGAGAATGGAAGATTTACTGGAATTTGGCTGGGTTGATCTTATTCATCCGGATGATAAAGAGATTTATCTAAATATTTATCTGGATGCTTTTAAACTGCGAACTACTTTTACCGGCGAATTTAGAATATTAACTGCCCAAGGCGATTATCACTGGTTGCTTGCGGTTGGCCCTCCCCGTTTTAATCCTGATGGAACATTTGCTGGCTACATTAGTTCCTGTACCGACATTTCAATCCTCAAAAAACAAGAGGAAGATTTACAAGCACTCAATGAGGAATTGGCAACTATAAATGAAGAATTGATGTCTTCCAATGAGGAACTTTCATTAACCAATGATACATTAGGCAAAACGCAAAAACAATTAATTGAATCACTGAATAAACTTACTGATAGCGAGCAAAAATTAATGCTCGCAATCGAGACTGGAAATATGGGAACCTGGAGTATCAATCCTGAAACCCAACGAGTGGATATGTCGAAGTTTGTAAAAGACATGCTGGGCCTGCCAATTGAGAATGATGTTGAGATTAACGACATCATGAAAGCTGTAGATCCGGATTATCATGATATGCTCTTTTCTGCACTGAAAAATGCACTTGAAACGCACGAAAGTTCGGACACAGAATATCCAATTACCAATTTAAAAAACGGTAAACTCAAATGGGTTAAGGCCACAGGCCGGGTATTTACAGATGAGGATGGAAAAGCCGTAACCTACTCAGGCTTATTTATGGATATTACTGAACGTAAGCTGGATGAGATCCGAAAAAATGATTTCATCGGAATGGTAAGTCATGAATTAAAAACACCTTTAACGGCCCTTTATGGCTACATTCAGGTGCTCCAACACCGTGCAAGCAAAGTTCAGGAAGACTATTTTATCCAGGCACTGGCTAAAGCAAACATCCAGATTAAGAAAATGACTTCTATGATTAATGGCTTCCTGAATGTTTCGAGATTGGAATCGAGTAAACTGCTCATTAATAAAAGCTTATTCAGGTTAGATGAACTGATTGCTGAAATTGTTGAAGACAGCTACATCTCCCCTTCTACACACCAGGTAATACTAAAACCTACCTGTGAGGTTTCATTACATGCAGATCGGGAAAAAATAGGTAGTGTAGTTAGTAATCTGATCAGTAATGCTTTCAAATATTCCGAAAATGGAACAGAGGTACTAATAAGTTGTGAGCTTGTTGAAGATCATGTTCAGGTAGCTGTAAAAGATTACGGCATCGGAATCAGTGCCGAAGATATTAAAAGCCTGTTCCAAAGATATTATCGCGTAGAAAGCAACCATACCATATCGGGTTTTGGCATAGGCTTATATCTTTGTTATGAAATTGTTCAGAGACATGGCGGTAGAATTTGGGTAGAAAGCCAACCCGGACAGGGCTCTACATTCTATTTTACCCTGCCACTTGCTTAAATCTGATTGAAATTTTTAAATGAAGATTGATGGCCAGCTGTAGGGCAGGGAAAAACGGCAGCATGTTTAAATACATTTTGCATGCTAAAGCCTGCTAAGTCTCCATGTTGATACTCTTCTACAAGCTTGTGTAGCCCCCGGGCCGAATATATACCGCAAAAAGGTTCAAAAAAAGAGGGATTTTTGTAAATCCAATAATCATAATCCGGATTTTGAGCTAACTTATCAATAATATTTTTGATGGTTTCTCCTTTCATTTCGATCATATCACAGGCTAAAATCAGCCAGTTGTTTTCCGGGAAGGCATTATGTGCAGACAAAATTCCCCGCAAAGGCCCTGGAGCCTCAATTGCATCATAAATAAATTGATCAGTGGAGAAAAACTTGTTGTATCGCATTTCCTGACTGGCATTGATACTCAAAAAATATTCCATCTCCAGGGCTTCGAAAAGGTTCGATACAATTTTTACCCAAGGTTGCCCGTTCTCAACGATTAAACCTTTATCCCGGCCCATTCGTTTGCTTTCACCTCCACAAAGTATTAAACCCTGCAATTTCATCATTTATGATCTGTATGTCCTAAATCCATTTCCGGGCTTACCATATCCCGCACCAATCTTTTTAACTCTTTAATTTCTGGAAATCGTTGCATTTCCTTCCTGTCGAAAATGGCCTTATCATCTACAGAAATAATAAAAGTCCCTCCAGTTTCACTCGGAATAAGTGTAACTCCTTTTATTTCCTCCGAAAAAGTAGTCAATAACTCCTGTGCCATGTATGCAGAACGTAAAAGCCAACCACATTTGGGGCAATATTCTATGGATATTATTGGTTTCATTTTATTCGTATCAAGTATTTAGTAGTAAGTACTCAGTAGCAAGTATTTAGTAGCAAGTATTAAGTATCAAGAGGCGATGAAATAAAAGCTTTACATCTAACCACGCAACACTTAAATAAGCATTAAAGCCGTTTCGACTTGGGGCTTATTAGTTTATATTTAAGACTGATAACTACTTTCAGTTACCTAATGTAGCTAAAGTTTGAAAATTAATCGTTATAAAATCTGCTTTTGCAGCATCACACACCGGGCAGGTATAGGCTGGCGACAGTGAATCAAAAGGTACGCCCGGCATTATGCCATTTTCAGGCTCACCATACTGTTCATCGTATATCGTAAAACAGTTCTGGCATTGTTGCACCCAATAAGTGCTACTCAATGTAGATTCCTGTTGTGATTCATCTGATTTGAGCTCAGTTCCAATAAGATTATTTAAGCCCAGCTGGTCGTAATACAGGTTGCTTAAATCTGAAAGATGCTGATCTAATACTGTAAGTGCGAGCTTTCTTTTGTACACTACATAATTTTTCGAATTTGGATTAAAATCTGGTGTATAAAGAATATCGAACCTATCGGTAGCTTTTTTTGCTGATTTGGCATTGTTCAGCAACCTTTTAATTACCACAGAGCCAAATAAACCACTTTTAGGTTGTGTTTTTATGGCAAAGCAAAGCCCGTGGGTTTTTAAATCCATGCTATCAAAACGCCTAACCAGGTAACGTTTTATCACCAATCCGTCAGCAGAAAGATCTTCAACCTGCCAGTTTAATTCATTCGAAGCATGACGAACATTAATGTGATTTTTACCCAATACATAGCTCCAGTATTTTTGATCTTCCGCATCAATCCCCTTAATTAACATCGATTTCCAGGGGGTTGCATAAATTTTACCAATCTTAGTTTTCAGACAAATGGCACAAACATCCTTCAAAAATGCCAATGGGAACGTTTCGTCTCGCCTATACACCCCTAGCCAGAACTTTTGCCCATATTTATTTAATCCTTCATAATAAGGGATGGTAAATTTCGGTAATTGCAATTCTTCTATAACAGGTTGATGAAAGAATTGATAATTTTCCTGAACCCTTTCTCTCAAAAGACCTACAGTTGCACTTGATTTACTGTAAAAAATTTTCTCATCTGCTAAAATCACTGTCTCAATTGCTTTCGCTATGGCGGGAATATCAGCAGAATAAACCAAGCTCCCCCAATGCTGACTTTCCGTCATTTTAGGAAAACGGATAAATAAATACCAATAATTAGCGGTAGGACTGGAAATAAAATTAATGTTCCCGGTAAAAAAGGGAACCAGATTTTGGGTGCTGTCGATAATATTAACTTTTAAAGCCGGTTGATAATTAAAAGCATCCAATACATCTGCGTAAACACCTTCTGTTAACCAATTGGATCTGTTAAATAACTCATCAGTAACATAAGAACTTACAATGTTGGGATATTCATCAAAATTAACTTCATAATTAATTCTGGCCGTTTTAAGTTCCGCAATAAATTCATCCAGTTTTGGTTCTGCTACTGTGAGGTACAATTGCTGACGGGTTCCAAACTTAATGTCTTTAGCCTGTGCTGTTTCTGCCGCCTTAACAATGCTTAACAGATCCCCGGTAGATACAATTCCACCTGACAGATTGATTTTTACAATATTTTTTTGCTTGGTCATCCTGCTACCTCCAATTCATTAATTTCCTGTGAAAGCAAACGTTGTACTTCAGGCCTGCAAGAACCACATCCTGTGCCGGCGCCCGTTAAATTACAAATCTCTTTTAATGAGGTACATCCTTTGGCAATTTCCTGTTTAATATTCCCTTCGCCAACATTATTGCAGCTGCAAACCAATTTGCCAATTACAGGTGCAGCAGCTTTTCCGCTGCGCAAAAGCTGAAGGCGCTTTTCACTCAACTCTGTTCGGTTAGCAATTAATTCCTTAAATTCTAAAAACTCATTTTTATCACCAATCAAGATGGCTCCCACCAATCTATCATGCTGAATAATGCATTTTTTATAATATCTTTTGGCCTGATCAATAAAAACAATCTCCTCATAATCAGTAGTATTTGGGCGTTCGGAGAGCCCCATACTACACAAATCGAATCCATGCACCTTAATGATGTTCATCAGTAAAGTGCCTTGATAATAACTCGCTATATCTCCATTGAGATGGTGAGCCAATACATCTGCTTGTTGCTCAGCGGCTGCAGTAATCCCAAATAGGCGACCTTCAAACTCTGCAATTTCTCCAATGGCGTAAATATCAGGATCGCTGGTTTGCAGTTTTTCATTTACAATGATACCCGATTTAAAATCCAAATGACATTCTTTCCCCAGTTCAATATTAGGAACGGTACCAATGGCAAAAACGATTGCATCACAATTCAGTGTTCTTCCACTTTTTAAACGCAGGCCAGTTACTTTATCCTGGCCGTTAACCAGCTGTACTTCATCATTGTAGAAAATATCACATCCCTGATCAATCATCTCATCGTGTAGCATCTGGCTTCCTAAAACATCAAGCTGCCGGTCTAGGAAACGGGAAGAACGATGAACCACCGTTACCCGGGTATTGCCTTCGCAAAGCGATGCAGCCAGCTCCAGTCCTAATAATCCACCGCCAACAATTACAACATGTGCATCTGGAGACAAATAAGTTTTAAAATTATCTGCATCAGGACGGCTTCTCATGGTAAAGATGCCTGGGAGCGGATAGATATTTTTGGGAAAGGCGGATCTGCTGCCAGTGGCCAGAATAAGTAAATCATATGGTGTGATATTACCTTCAGTATCTGTTACCGTTTTTTGCTGACGATCAATGTTGGTTACAGAAATCCCCTTCTTCATGTCAATCTGATATCCTGCCTCTTCCTGTTCATGCATTTTTACCAGCTGATCCCATTTTTGGGTTCCGGAAATGTAATCAGGTAGCATTACACGGTTATAAAAAGGTAAATTCTCCTTGCTGAATATGGTGATTTCGTCTGTTTGATTAAGCTCACGATAAGATTTTACAAAACCACAGGCTCCCGCACCTGCCCCAACAATTACAATTTTTTGTTTTGGTTTAATAAATTTTTGAACGTTAACCGCGCAATATTTAAAGTCGGGTTCTTTAGAAACCGGATCGAGCAAACTGTTTGTGAGGTTGTTAGTCCTATTTAAATCATTGTTCAACAGCTTTCCCCAGTGCATCGGCAGAAATACAACCCCCGGCTTTATTCCGTCACTCAATTTAGCTTTTAACCTCACATCTCCCCTTCTGGATTTTACTTCAACTACATCGTCCTCCTTTATACCCAGTAGAAAAGCATCATCAGGATGTATTTCCAGCATCGCTTTAGGGATATGCCTGTTAAGCTTATTCACCTTTCCTGTTTTGCTCATGGTGTGCCATTGATCTCTGATCCGGCCAGTTGTAAGCACCAGTGGGTAATCATCATCAATGGTTTCACTTGTATTCTGATCAGCAACGGGATGAAGGATTGCTTTTGAAGATGGCGTATAAAACTGTTTATCTGTAAATAATCTTTTGGTTTCTGTTGCCGTCCCTGTTTTAGGATATGGCCATTGAACTGTTTTCCGACTCTTTAATACACTATAATCTACGCCGGAAACGTCAATATTTGTACCTGCAGTTAATGCTGCGTGTTCTTTGTAAACAGCCTCATCGTTCTCAAAATCAAATCCCTGATAGCCCATTTTTTGTGCAAACCGACAGATAATTTCGCGATCCGGGAGTGCTTCCCCAGGTGCATCTATTACTTTAGATAGATGGCTGATTCTTCTCTCCGAATTAGTCATCGTTCCCTCTTTTTCAAGCCAGGTAGCTGCAGGCAAAATCACATCAGCGTAAGCTAAAGTTTCGGGTTTATTACTGATATCCTGAACCACTACATATTTGGCTTTTCTTAATGCTTTCTCTGCCTTTCTTACATCAGGCAAGCTCACCAAAGGGTTGGTACACATGATCCAAATGGCTTTTAACTTACCATTTTCAAGTGCTTCAAACATTTCTGTTGCGGTTAAACCTGGTTGTGCCGCAATGCTTCCCCCTCCCCAAAACTTTTCCACTTCGGCCCGATGAGCAGGATTGTTCAATACGCGGTGAGCCGGTAAAAGATTAGATAAACCACCTACCTCCCTGCCTCCCATAGCATTGGGTTGCCCGGTTAAAGAAAATGGCCCAGAACCTGGTTTCCCAATGTGTCCGGTAATCAGATTAAGATTGATAAGACTTAGGTTTTTATTAACGCCCACGGCACTTTGGTTCAATCCCATCGTCCACATAGTTAAAAACCCTTTTGATGCAGCGATGTATTCTGCTGCTAATTCAATATCTCTGGCGGGCACACCACAAATCTGTGCAGCTTCTTCTATGCTTCGTTCAAAAACCGATTGCTTGTATCGTTCATATCCCTCTGTGTGATGTTCTACAAAAGCATAGTCGATGTTTCCCTGTTCTATCAGAATCCTTCCGATTGCATTATTTAAAGTAATATCTGTACCCGGGTTAAGCTGTAAATGCAGATCAGCAACACTACAGGTATCGGTTTTGCGAGGGTCTATTACAATGATTTTTACATTGGGATTGGCTGATTTATGCGCTTCTACCCTTCTCCAAATGATGGGATGGCACCAGGCTGGATTTGCTCCTGTAACCATAAAACAATCAGCCAGTTCAATATCTTCATAGCAAATGGGTACACTATCTTCTCCTAATGCCATTTTATAGCCCACCACAGCACTGCTCATGCATAAACGCGAGTTAGTATCGATGTTATTGCTACCAATGAAGCCCTTCATCAGCTTGTTAACCACATAATATTCCTCCGTTAAACATTGCCCAGACATGTAAAATGCTACTGAATCTGGCCCATACTTATTGATAAATGTTTTAAATACGGCTGCTGTCCTTTCCAATGCTGTATCCCAATTAACCTTCTGTAGTGGCATGTTCCTGTTAAACCGCATCTGCGGAAACAGCAAACGGTCTGAAGTATCGTTTGCAGTGTGATGCAGGTTCATCCCTTTGCTACAAAGCATGCCTTTATTTACAGGATGATCTGCATCACCTTCAAGACTAACTACTCCTTTTTTATCTTTGTTAACCAATATACCACATCCAGTACCGCAATAGCAGCAAGTAGAGGAGTATGTTTCTTTTCTATTCGTCGACATTTCTTAAGATTAGGGGAGAAATTGATTAACTTTTTGATTTTTATTAAGATTGCGCTACAAGAGGAGAATCCAAAACTTCTTCTTCCTCTGCTGAACCTTTGGTTGCAAACCGGGTAATTAATACCAATGCCGCAACAGCAATTACTACGTACCCAATGTATTGGAAAGCCTCTACATAAGTAATAGATTCGGATTTGAACAAAAACCCAAAAAGCATTCCACCAACGTTACCACCAGCACCAACGATGCCACTAACCATCCCGGCGTTCTTCTCATTAATGAATGGAGTAATCGCATAAGTAGTTCCGTTAGCCATTTTTAAGAAAAGTGCAAAACCCAACATGGAAACAATGGCCATCGTTAAAGAACCAGAATAGGCAAAGAGAATAATACCAATGCCTTCAAGAATCAGTAAACCTGCCAATAATAGTCCTTTACCCCTCATGCCGTATTTCTGGCTTACTTTGTCTGCGGCAATTCCACCTAAGGCCCTGGCAAAAAGGTTCATAAAGCCAAATATCCCGGCTAAGAATCCCGCAGTAGATTGAGAAAGGCTAAAAGTATCAGTAAAATGCAAAGCCGCTATACCATCAAAAGTGATTTCCATCCCGAAACAAACTGCATAAGCTAAAGCAAGCGACCATATTCTCCAATCTGCCAGCAAGCTCCAGTCAGTTTTAGAAGATGTTTTTTTGGTCCTATCGATTTCATCAAAATTACCTGCCGGAGTATCTTTAGTATATTTAAAATACAACCAGGCCATTATCAGCAATAAAATTCCAGGAAAAACCATAGCATAACGCCATGCCTGGGCATTAGTATAACCAAAACCTACAATTACCGAAAAAATTACAGGCATAAGCATATTGGTAATTCCTCCTCCAAGATTTCCCCAGCCACCTGCAACTGCATTGGCTGTTCCTTTTATTTTAGGACCAAACATCATTGAAGTATGAAATTGAGTAATTACGAATGAAGCGCCAATTACGCCAATTGCCAATCTGAATAATAAAAAAGTAGTGTAAGATTCGGCCAATCCTACTAACATTACCGGCAAAGCACCAACAAGCAATAGTCCGGTGTAAGTTTTTCTCGGCCCAAAGGTGTCGCAAAGTTTACCAATAATTAGCCTGGCAAAAATTGTTGCAGACACTGCAGCAATGATGGTATTGCCTACCTGCGATTTGCTCAATCCTAAATCAGCACGAATACTCGGCATTAGCGGGGCTAATCCAAACCAGCCAAAAAAGCATACGAAAAACGTTAGCCATGTAATGTGGAAGGTTCGCATTTGAGTGCCTTTAAAAGAAAATACGTTTAATTTTTCAAGTGGTTCTAGTTTGTTTGGGGTCATAACGAAATAAATTTAATGGTACAATTAATTAATTGGTAAGTAATAAATCTCTTCTCCCTTCTCAATTTCCATCTGATCAGCTGCTTGTATAGCCAATGCATTTGAAAATGTTCCTAATCTGATATCTCCAGAGCCGTTGAGTGGGCTTAATTCCAATGTCGATTGTGGTCCTTTTATCGACACCGGAAAAAACTCATCAAAGCCTGTTCTTTTTTTTCTGCAAAAATCTACCGGTAGTTTAAAAATTGGCTTTGGGTCAAGGTTGAGACAGGTTCTTAAATAGGTATCAACAAATATTTTGAATGTTACCAGGCAGGAAAACGGATTTCCCGGTAATGCGAAAACCATTGCCCCATCCTTAATTTTCCCACACAAAACGGGTTTTCCAGGTTTGATGGCAACCTTATGAAATAAAACAGATACACCAAGTTGAGCTAAAATTGCAGGCACATAATCGGCATCACCTGCAGATACACCTCCCGTTAAAATCAGTATATCTTGTTTAAGATTTTGGCCAATTACTTTTTCAAGTTCATTTTTATTATCAAGAATATGCGCCTGGGTGGATACCTCAATATCATATTCGGCCAGCAGGGCTTTCAATACTGGTAAATTACTATTGTAAATTTGAAAGGCATCTACCTTTTCACCTAACGCTTTTACTTCATCACCTGTGGTAAGAATAGCTACCTGTGGCTGTTTTTGAACAGCAACTTCTTCCTGCCCCAATGCAGCTAAAAACCCTATTGCTGAGGCATTTATCTTATAGTTGGCTGGAATACCCAGATCACCTGCTTTCAAATCCTGACCTTTTAAAGCTATATTCTGCCAGTTGGAGCCTTTTTCGGTATGAATAGTAACCCGATTACCTGTTTCTGCTGTATCTTCTCTTCTAAAAACGGCATTGGCACCAACCGGGACAGCGGCTCCAGTCATGATTTTATAACATTGTCCGGCCATTAACTCGCTTTTTTGCCCCTGACCAGCGAAAATAGTCTCCACTATTTCAAAGTTTCTTAAGCCCTGCTCAAAATCCTTCAGCCTTATGGCATAACCATCTACCGCTGCCCTGTTAAAAGGAGGAAAGTCTCTTGTTGCAAATACGCTATCAGCAAGAACCCTACCCAGGCTGGCTTCCAGTTTAATTTTTTCTGTACCAAAAGATTTGGCTTCTGCAATAATAATGTCTTGTGCTTGCTTGTAGTTTACCATTTTAATGCCCCCCTCCCTTCATCATTTTCCTGGCATGAAATACTGCTGGTAAAATGGCATCTAAACACTCTCTTACTCCGTCTGAGCTTCCCGGAAGGGTAACAATTAGTGTTTGGTTAATGGACCCTGCCACTGCCCTGCTCATCATAGCCATTGGTGTACGCATTTGCCCATGGTTACGCATGGCTTCGGTAATTCCATCGGCATCTCGCTCCAATATTTCTTTAACCGCAGAAACGGTATGATCTCTTGGCCCTAAACCGGTACCACCTGTAGTAAAAATAAAATTTACATCTGCTGCAACCCATTCCAAAATCTGTTTTTGAATTACCGCCTTATCATCAGCAACAATCCGGTAGTCTGTAACATTTGCTTTAACTGCTGTTAAACGATCGCGAAGTATTATTCCACTTTTATCTTCCCGTGTACCGGCAGCAGCTGAATCAGAGCACACCAACACTGCACAACTTGGGGAATTGTTAAAATATTTCTGCCGATCGCTTTTCCCGCCCTTCTTAGCCAAAAGTTTAACTCCCGTAATTTCTAATGTGGTATCTACCGCTTTAAGCATATCGTAAACTTCCAATGCTGCAACAGAAACACCCGTTAACACTTCCATTTCAATCCCGGTACGTCCGATTGATTTAGCTTCAGCCCAGATACTAATTCCAGTTTTACCTTTAAGGTTTTCTGGAACAGTATCATCAGCAGCACTAAAAAATCCGAATTGCACCTCCATACTATCAATACAAACTGGGTGACAATGCGGCAAAAGCTGAGGAGTTGCTTTTGCACCTAGAAATGCCGCTGCTCTAGCCACATCAAAGAGATTTCCCTTCGGCAAAAGATCTTTCCTGATCATGTCTATGGTTTCGGCACTGCAAAGCACATAAGCAACCGCCTGGGCTGTACGAAGTGTAACGGTTTTAAAACTAATATCTCTCATGCTCGGTTGCGCTACTTAATGATCTACTTCTCTCTCACCTTATATAGGTATATAATTAAACAGCTATCGGGCGTTCGTTAAATTGTTTAGCGGCAATGAAAGCCCTGGCTTGAACCACATCACCTATAATAATAATTGCTGGATTACTAAAACCTTCTTTAAAGGCTGCTTCCTGAAGATCCTTTACTTCACAAACCAGAGATTTCTGCTGAGGCATGGTAGCATGTTGAATAATTGCTGCCGGAACATGCCCCAAACCAGCTTCATTGTAAGTATGAGCAATTTCTGCTAATTTTTTCATCCCCATATAAATCACCACAGTAGCTGAGCTCCTCATGGCACATTTTAAATCATCCGATAAACTTCCATCACGTTTAGTTCCGGTAATTGCCCATAAGCTCTCGCTGATTCCACGGTGTGTTAATGGGATATCTACAAATCCAGCACCCTGCATACTGCTTATCCCCGGGATATACTGTGCCCTGATTCCATTTTCTTCAGCAAAAAGTAATTCTTCAAAGCCCCTACCGAAAATAAATGGGTCGCCACCTTTTAAGCGAACAACCGTACTATGCGATTTGGTATACTGAACTATTAAATCGTTAATTTTTTCCTGAGGTGTACAATTTCTATAAGGTTGCTTACCTACATAAATCATTTTACATGATTTTGGAGCAATTTTTAGCAATTCATCATTACTTAAGTTATCATATAGTATAACATCAGCCTTTTTCAAGACTTTAAAAGCCATTAAAGTAAGTAATTCCGGATTTCCTGGACCTGCACCCACTACATAAAGCCCAAAAGGTGATAATTTTCTTCTCATTGCATTACGATTTAAATTAACATGGGATAAAAATCGTAATTATTTATCAAAAAATTAAATATTTTATGATAAAAATCATAAATATTATTGTTTTTAAGTTAAAATAATCTATTTTTGAATATCAAATATCACAAAATACACACTTTCAAACTAAAAAAAGACCAAAAAGAACGAGAAAACACATATAAAATCAGTAAAAAATAAAAATAAACCGAAAATTCAGACCAAAAACTTAAAAAACAATAAGATTTTATGAAAAAACAACAAATAATAGTCATTGGCAACGGAATGGTGGGATACAAATTCTGTGAAAAGCTAAAATCCAAGACTTCATCATTTAATTTGATTGTTTTTGGAGAAGAACCTAGAAGAGCTTATGATCGTGTTCATTTAAGTGAATACTTTAATGGTAAAACTGCTGAAGACCTTTCTTTATCCACAGAATCGTGGTATGATGAACAGGAAATCACCCTATATCTCAATACACCTGTAACAGGAATAAACAGAACTGAAAAAAAGGTTTATGCGGCAAACGGATTGAGCTATGATTACGACTTTCTGGTTTTTGCTACTGGTTCTGCTGCTTTCGTACCTCAGATTGCTGGTATTGAAAAGGAAGGTGTTTTTGTTTATCGTACAATAGAAGATTTAGATCTCATTAGTGCTTACGCGCAAAAAGCGCAAACAGCTGCTGTTATTGGAGGTGGTTTATTAGGACTGGAAGCTGCTAAAGCTTTAATCGATTTAGGCATTTCAGAAACCAGCATCATCGAATTTGCACCTCGTTTAATGCCCAGACAGATTGATAATGCAGGTAGCGACATTCTTAAATCTAAATTAACTGACCTTGGTTTAAAAATTCTACTGAATAAAAACACCAGCCTCATTGAAGGAGAAAGTAGCATTACGGCTTTAAAATTCAGTGATGACTCTCACCTTGCAATAGATATGCTGGTTATTTCGGCTGGTATAAAACCGAGGGACGAGCTGGCTAAGGCCTGCGGACTGGAAGTTGGTCAAAGAGGAGGTATAGTAGTGAATGAGAAAATGCAAACTAATGACCCTGCAGTATTTGCTATTGGAGAGTGCGCCCTATATGACGGGATGATTTATGGCCTGATTGCACCGGGATATGAAATGGCGGAAGTAGTTGCTACTCATCTTTGCGAAAACGGGGATAAAACATTCAATGGTTTCGACATGAGTACCAAACTTAAATTAATTGGCGTTGATGTGGCCAGCTTTGGCGATAACTTTATTAACGAACCGGATTGCAGAACGATTGTATTTGAAGATAAACATAAAGGAATTTATAAAAGGATAAACATAAGTAATGACGGGCAATATCTTTTAGGAGGTATTTTAATTGGAGATGCAGCTGCATACAACATGTTGCTGCAAACTTCCACTAACAACATCCCATTGCCTGAAAATCCGGAGGAACTTATTTTAGGATCACGGGGTGGTAGCGAAGGATCAGCCTCTGGCGGAATAGAACACTTACCTGATTCTGCCTTAATCTGTAGTTGCGAAGGCATTACTAAAGGCGGTATATGCAGTGCTGTTACCGATGAAGGGTGTGAAAACATAGATCAGATCAAGAAATGCACAAAAGCGGGAACAGGATGTGGAGGTTGTATCCCAATGGTGAAAGATTTAATGCTTTACACCATGAAAGCTCAGGGAAAATATGTTAGAAATGTAATCTGTGAACATTTTAACTACAGCAGGCAAGAGCTTTACGATCTTGTTCATATTCATGAGATTAAAAGCTATGACGAGGTACTGGATAGCTTAGGCAAAGGAGATGGATGTGAGGTTTGTAAACCACTGGTTTCTTCTATCCTGGCGAGCTTGTGGAATGAGATGATCCTGCAAAAGGGTAATGATACTGCTCAGGATAGCAATGATCGCTTTTTAGCTAATATTCAAAAAGGTGGTTCTTATTCTGTTGTGCCAAGAATACCGGGAGGAGAAATTACGCCTGAAAAATTAATCGTAATTGGACAAGTTGCTCAAAAATATGGATTGTACACCAAAATTACTGGCGGACAAAGGATTGATTTATTCGGCGCACACCTGAGCGATCTGCCAAAGATATGGGAAGAATTAATCGATGCAGGATTTGAAAGTGGACATGCTTACGGAAAGGCCTTAAGAACTGTAAAAAGCTGTGTAGGAAGCACCTGGTGTAGGTTTGGATTACAAGACAGTGTAAGTTTTGCCATTCAGGTTGAAGAAAGATACCGGGGTATACGGGCACCACACAAGACTAAATCGGCGGTAAGTGGTTGTATTCGCGAATGTGCAGAAGCCCAAAGTAAGGATTTCGGTATCATCGCAACGGAAAAGGGTTGGAATTTATATGTATGTGGTAACGGCGGAAGTAAGCCGCAGCATGCGCTTTTGCTGGCAACAGATTTAGATAGCGAAACCTGTATTCAATATATTGATCGCTTCTTAATGTTTTATATCCGCACTGCAGACCCGCTAACCAGAACAGCCACCTGGCTAAATAAGATGGACGGTGGAATTGATTACTTACGCAATGTAGTAGTGAATGACAGTTTAGGAATGGCCAAACAGTGGGAAGCAGAAATGGAAGGCTTAGTTGCAGCATACCAATGTGAATGGAAAACCGCTATTGAAAACCCAGCCATCAGAAAAAGATTCTCGCATTTTGTAAATGCACCTGAAGAAAAAGATCCAACAATTCAATTCGTCGACATGCGCGGCCAAAAACGTACAGAAGAATGGAAAACAGCTTAGAAAATCAGACCTCAACCCTTACCGGACTTGATAACATGGAAACAACAATTAACTGGCTGGCTGCATGCCGTGTTGAAGATGCAGTAGAAAATGGTGGTGTGTGTGTAAAACATGGAGATGAGCAGATTGCTTTATTCTATTTCACCCGCAGGAATGAGTGGTACGCTACTCAAAATGAATGCCCGCACCGCAAGCAAATGGCACTTAGCCGTGGAATGATCGGGTCTACTACCGATGAACCTAAGGTAGCTTGTCCGTTCCATAAAAAAACATTCTCCTTAAGTACAGGAGAATGTTTAAGCGGTGATGAGTGTGCCATCAAAACCTACCCCGTAAAAGTAGAAGATGGGACGGTTTTCATCGGTTTAAGTACCTGAATAAACCATAACTCAAAATAAACAACCTAAATTATGAAAGTTAAAACTTTTACTCCATTAGCAATTGCATTGTCCTTAAATTTTTTCGGCCCAAAATCAAGCGCACAAAACACAGCCGCACAAACCAAATTGGTATTGTTTGAAGGAATTGTTGCAGCAGGATATGTGGACCATGGCGCCTACATTAACTGTACAGGCCCAGGTTTGAAAGTAACTAAAAAACCATACATGCTGTTAATTGGCATGTTACCGAGTTTACGCATCAAGGAAGACCAGGTAGCTGCTGGCGCAACTAAAAATTCGATGCTTACCCCTAATTTAGGATTTGGCTTAACCGCCGCCTTTAAACACATTGCATTACAATTACCATTCTATTATAATACTAAAACGAGCACTAAAAACGGTTCATGGAAGCTGGGTGTGGGACTAGGCTACAAACTGTAACGATTTCCTGGGCACGTCCATCCAGCGTGCCCAATTCGTTTGCCTTAAACTCCCTCTTCTGTTAATACCCGCAATTTATCTTCGTCAAGGATTCCTATGCCCTTTCCCTTCAATACAATTAATCCTTCCTGCACCAGTTCATTCATCGTCCGGAATACAGTTTCATAAGTTGCACCGGTGTAAGCCGCTAAATCCTGTCGACTCAACTCAACTGCAATACAATCTTCCTGATTTACACCAAACTGTGCACGTAAACTGAATAGGGCTACGGCCAGCCTGCTTTTCACCGACATCAATGCCAGATTTCTCATTTTTCTTTCCGAAGTATTCAACTCATCGGCATAAAACAACAATAATTCGAATGCGAATGCATGATTTACTTTTATCGTAGCCATAAAAAAATCAATATCTACATAACAAAGCGTTGTTGTTTCCAGTGCCGTTGCTGAAATGGGATAAACTGCGTGTTCGCTTTGTATCCCCCTGTGTCCCAGTATTGCACCTCCTCTGGCAAAGCGCAAGATCAATTCTTTATCACCCCACTTTTTATGTACTTTGACATTACCGCTAGTTACAAAATAAACTCCCGTAACCGGTTCGCCTTCTTTTATTATTACCTCTCCCTTTTTTGCGATGAAGTTTTTCCGATGTCCTTCTATGGCTGGCAGCCACTCTTTAAGAACAGTTTGACACATGAAACAGCTTTTATGATCGCAACTTTTATCTTTCTTCATTATGCAGGGATTAAGATTGGCAAAATTAGTATTTAGCATGGAGTAATTAGTAAAAAGTATACAGTATAAAGTAGATAGTATCAAGTAAATAGTATCAAGTATCAAGACTGGCCGCTTAAACTTCTGACTTGCAGACCTTAGACTTTCGGACTTTAACGTTATATCGGGCAGCTAGTATAGATTTCTAAGTATCAAGACTGGATAATTAAACCTGGGACTTTCGGCCTTTAAAAACGAAAAAGCCAGACAACCGATTAAGATTGCCTGGCATACTAACTAACCATAGAGAACGGGATGGATTAATATCCCGGATTTTGTTCTAAAACAGCATCTTTATTCAATTGAATTTCTGTTAGGGGAATTGGCATTAATAAATGTTTTGCTGCTAATCCTTTAAGTGGCTTTGCAGGATCGTTGCTATTTAAACGGACAGCACGTTCTACCAGCGTACCCGTGCGCATTAAGGTCATCCGGCGATTTTCTTCCCCGATTAATTCTCGTGCTCTTTCATCCAAAATAAAATTGAGATTCATGTCTGAAGCAGCAACTTGCCCTTTGGCTGGATATTCCGGAAATGCTCTTTTCCTGAGCACGTTTATGGTATTTGCTGCGTCCTGCAACTTACCCTGCTTCATTTGAGCCTCTGCTAACAATAAATACGTTTCGCCCAAACGCATGAGGATAAAATCTTTAATCATGGCAAAACCAAAGCTATCATTGGGGTCAAACTGGTTCCATTTGGTTGTCATCGGACAGATTTTAAACAAAGTATCTGGCCCGGTATAAGGAATTTGTTTACCAAAATTCGCATTTCCCGGCGTATTGTAATAAAATTTACGACGAATATTATATTGTGAATTTCGAATATCACCATCCTTGTAAAGACCGTAAATCACCCAATTACTGAGTCGTAACCTGGCAATCCCCCTACCTCCAAGTGAGTCGGCAATTGTCATTCCGGCAATATTATAATAGGCACTCACCCAAACCCGGCGTTGTTGCGGGCTATTGGTGATACCTCCTACCACACTGGCCGGGTTTTCCTGCTCTAGTGTCCAGATCACTTCCCTGTTACTTTGTGAGCGACGTTCGTTTCCGTATACGAAAATATCCGAATAATAATCTCCCGGAGATCCTGTTTTAGCACCAAAACGGCTACTTACTAAACTAAACTGACCACTATTGATAATTGCCGCTGCTTGTTGTTCTGCCAGATCATTTTTACCCATTCTCAAATAAACTTCTGCAAGCAATTGCATGGCCATATATTTATTGGCACGACCATATAATTTACCTTTTGAATTGGTTTTTACAGCTTCAATATCCGGAAGGTTAGCCGCAGCAAAGAGCAGATCGTTTACAATAAAGTTGTTTACTTCATCCAGAGGAGCCCTAACAAAATCTGTTTTGGGTGCTGACAATGCATGTTGTACCAATGGAACTCTGCCGAAACAGGTAGCCAGGTTGTTGTAAGCATAAGCCCTAAAAAACTTCGCTTCGGCACTGATTGCGGATTTGCCTTTAGCACTGATAGTTGTTAATCCAGGACTTTCAACACCATCTACAATGATGTTAGTTAAATTAACCAGAATATAATTGCGGTTCCAGGTTGTCCCTGCTGCTGCATCTGTTGGCGTTAATTGTGTATAATCGTAATAAGGAATTTCAATTCCTTCCTGATTGGCGGTAGCGTTCGCCACATCTGTTCCCACTTGCCAAACAGATGGCCAGCCTTGCCTGTCAGAAGCAGAAAAAATAGTACTGACATGATTATACAAACCTACCAATGAAGCTTCAAAACCTAATGAATCACTTAACGTAATGGGTGTATAGGAAGAGAAAGGTTTTTCATCCAGAAATCCCTTTTTGCATGAACTTAAAAACAACAATACAATTGCCAAGCCCGAGAAAAATATATTGATAAACTTTTTCATAATTTGTATTACTGATTAAATTATTTAAGCGAAATATTTGCTCCGAAAACAAAAGAGCGGGTTAAAGGATAGTTGTTAAGCCAACCATCAGAACCCCGGGTGATGTACGTGTTTTCAGGATCCCAGCCAACCCATTTGGTAAAAGTATGTAAGTTTCTTCCGCTGGCGTAGATTGTTAATCCACCCAAATGAAGTTTATCCAAAATCTTTTGCGAAAACACATAACTGGCGGTTATATCTTTAATCCGGGTATAGCTGGCATCAGAAGCATATGCATAACCTCTTGTGTTGTTGTAAGAAAGCGCAGGCCTGCTGTCACTCGGGTTGGCAGTTGTCCAGTAACCTATTTCTGCCGGAGTATTTCTTCTTCCTGTTTCATCTCCGTAATTTAAATCGGTATTATTTCTGGTCATACCTTGAGCGGTTTGAATAAAAATACTGAGATTGAAGTTTTTATAGTGAAAGGTATTGGTTAATCCACCGGTCCATTTTGGAGCTGTTTGACCTAAAATCTCTCTGTCTTTATCGGCTGTAATTACACCATCTCCATTGAGGTCTGCAAATTTTAAATCACCTGGTTTTGATCCTGGATCCTGTTTAGATGGATCCTCACCAGTTTGCCAGATACCCGTCATTCTATAATCATAGATTACGCTGATGGGCTTACCTATAAACCACCTGTTCCCCAAATCATCTTTACCATCTCCATACAAGTCGACAATCTTATTTTTGTTTGTGCTAAAGTTTATGGTACTCTCCCATTTAAAATCGCCATTAGCGATATTTTTGGTGTTTAAAGTAAGTTCGATACCCTTATTGGCTACCTTACCTAAGTTATCCAGCACACGAGTGTATCCGGTAATAATAGGCAGGCTTCGGTATAAGAGCAGGTCATTGGTTTTGCCGCTGTAAGCATCTAACATACCTGATATGCGTCCTTTGAACAAAGAAAAATCCAATCCAATATTGGCGGTTGTGGTACTTTCCCAATGAAGATCGGCATTACCCAAATTACTGGGCACTACACCAATGGTGCTTATACCATTAAATGGAAATCTTACCGCACCTTCTACCGTAATGGTTTGATAAACATTTACCCCCTCATTACCAGTTTTCCCATAAGAACCTCTCAGTTTCAGGTTATCCACAACAGCGTTGTTTTTCATAAATTCTTCGTTCGAGATATTCCATCCCAAGGCTACCGAGGGGAAAATTCCATACTTAGTGGTGTTGGCTCCAAATACAGAAGAACCATCTCTTCTGGCCGTTGCCGTGAACAGGTATTTGCTGTCGTAAGAGTAGTTAACCCTGGCCATTTGAGAGTTTAAACGGTATCTGTCGGCATAAGATGAGCTGGTTTGTGTTGCCCCTGCTCCTAAATTATTGTAAGACAATTCGTCGTTAACAAAACCTACTGCTCCTGCAGTTGTGGTCGAATACCTTCTTTGTTGTGCACTGTATAGTCCTGTAAAATCAAAATGGTGTTTTTTAAAATCTCTGCTATACGTTAACAAATTTTCAATCGTATAACTTCTGGTTTGAGCATAAAAAGTAGAGGCTGTTCCTAAAAGATCATTGGCTTTTCTACCCACATAAGAGGCTGAATTTTCTGGAAAAAAGGTATATCCACCATTTAAACGATACTTAAGCCCTTTTAATACGCCAGAGAATTTAATCTCTGCATAGCCATTGCCGTTTAAGTTTGTTGTTCTGCTAATTCTATCCGTTAATAAACCAAGTAAAGGATTCGTATAAAGCTGCTCGGGGTCCATTGGATAGATTTTATATTCACCCTTATCATTGTAAACCGGTGCATAAGGACTCATTGCCGTAGCGAAAAGCAGATTTGCTCGTCCTCCATCATAATTATTCCCGGCAAAAAACAAGGAAGTACCTACAGTAAGGAAATCCGTTACGTTCACGTCCAAATTTGATCTTAAACTCGTTCTGTTAAACTGATACCCCTTTACCGGTCCTTTCTGGTCTAAATAGCCTCCGGAAATAAAATATTTGGTATTCTCTGTTCCACCAGAAATGCTGAGGTTATGATCTTGCATTACACCTGTTTGAGTTACCGCATCAATCCAGTCGGTAGTAATACCTGCTTTATAGTTAGGAAGTTCTCCAAAGTTAGGCACCGGACTGGTTTGTGTCTGACCGGTTTGTTTCATATAATCGGCATATTTTTGCAGGTACTCTTCTCCCGTGCGGGGTTCGAGCATATGTGCAATATTTTCGACACCTGCATAGGCATTATAACGAATAATCGGTTTACCAGTAAGCCCTCTTTTAGTGGTTACCAGGATAACCCCATTGGATCCGTTAGTACCATAAATTGCTGTTGAAGAAGCATCCTTAAGAATCTCAATGGATGCAATATCATTGGGATTGATATCATTCAAGGAACCACCGGTTTTAGTTAAGGGAACACCATCAACCACTACGAATGGCCCTGTACCTGCTGTAATTGAATTTTGTCCCCTAATAAGTGCTGCCGGCTGGCTTCCAGGGATTGAAGAACTAGACGTAATGGTAACACCTGAAACAGCACCCTGTATGGCCTGCAAAACGTTGGTAACCGGTAGTTGCGACAATCGTTCTTTAGGTACAGATGCTACCGCCCCGGTAATATCAGAACGCTTCTGCGTACCATAACCAACTACCACTACATCATTTAAACTTTTGCCAGTATCTTCTGCAAGGGATAAATTAATGGTGGTTTCATTAACTACAGTGATGCTTTTAGTGGTATAGCCGATAAAACTAAATTCGAGAACAGCACCTTTTACTGTACCAATCTTATAAATTCCATTACCATCTGTAGCCACAACATTCGTTGATCCTTTGCTCCTTACCGTAACCCCTGGTAACGGCATCCCCCTTTCATCCGAAACTTTACCTGTTATGGTTATCCGGGTTACATCCTGTGCCTTCAACCCCTGAAGATTGAATAACATGATCAATAAAATTATAGGAGAACATAGCGCATGCCGGGCCTCTTTTAAAAATTCTTTTTTCATCAAATTGTATTTTATATTTAGTTAGTATTTGGTTACTCCTGACAAAAGGAAAGCAAGAAACGACACTTTGTATCGCAGAAGGGTTTAGGTGAATAGCTCCATAATTTTAATATTTGGTTATAACAAATTAACCACTAAAATTACTGCTGTAGTGAGGGGTAATACGGTAATTAATAGGGGTTAAATTGTGATTTTATGTTAAAAAAACAGCTTTTAACCCCTTTTTTGAGTTTTCACATTCAAACTTAATCGTTAGTTTAACGTTTAATTTTTCAGTTCATTAAGGATAGGGCCTGATCGTGTAGAAATGGTTTTGGCTTCTGGCTTCAACAATTCAAAAACAGTAATTTCATTCTTTCCTTTTTTCAACCATTCTGCCGGCAGATATAAGGTTTGTTGAGGACCGATTGACCAATACTTACCCAGGTTATGCCCGTTAACCCACACTATTCCCTTACCCCAGGTTCTCATATCCAGATAGGTATCACCGACCGCTGCCAATTCAAATTGGCCACTTTTTACAGTTGGCTGTCCGGTATTTACGGGAGAAGCCCCTGCTTTATTTTTAAAATAACTGATATCATTAAATGGCAAACTATACATTGCCCAGTTAGAAACTATTCTCCCATCAAATAACACATTTTCAGTAATTCCCTTCTTATTCTCCAGGAGATACTTACCAAAGTTAACACGACCCATATTTTCTACGAGAATGTCTAGTTGTACATCACCTTTCGGAAGCGTAATCTGCAGGCTGTCCTGAGTTAATCTTCGGTCTAAAATACCTACCTTTTTTTTGTTGAGGAAAATAACCGCGTAATCACGAAGTTTATTAAGTTTAAGCATCCCGCTTTTCCCTCCCTTAATTGTTGTACTGTACAACACATAGCCATAATCTTGCTTTAAATCTTCGAAAGATAATGGTTTAACATTTTTAACGGCAGAAGGCAAAGCTGAAAATAAGCCTGTACTCTTGTTCAGTGCAACGGAAGGAATAACAATTGTTTTTTTATCTGCCGGAATGGCTGGCAAAACCTTTCCCTCAGGAAGATGTTTTTCAATAACGGCCCTGAATTGCCTGAATTTTTCTGTTGCATTCCCTGCTTCATTCAGGGGCGCATCATAGTCGTAGCTACTGGTTTGTGGTTCATAAGGGGAAATATCCTTGTAATTTGCTCCATTCATAAAACCTCTTGTACTGCCGCCATGGAACATATACATATTGATTGAAATACCTGCCGCAAGTACAGAATCGAGCTTACCTGTATACTTTTCTGCCGGCACGGTGTGATGAGCCGTTCCCCACCAATCGAACCAGGCAGGATACCATTCAGCTATAAAATAAGGCCCTTTTCCATGATGCAAGTCTGCAATTTTAGATTTTACTATAGCTGGCTTATCCTGTCCATTGATTGCAGGTAATAAACCTGGCAAATGTCCGTCTTTAATGTCGGCTTCCGGATCACAAGTATAAAGCAAGCCATCAAAACCTGCCTCTACAAACATTTTACGGTTAATTTCCAGATACTCTTTATCCGAACCATAGGAGCCATACTCATTCTCAATTTGAACCATTAGTACATTACCCCCATGATTTACCTGCAAAGGAGCCAGTTGTTTACCCACCTCAGTAATGTACTTTCTGTATTCGTTGAGGTATTGTTTCTCTCTGCTTCTTACGATTAGCCCCTTTTCATTTTGCAACCAATAAGGATAACCTCCAAACTCCCATTCTGCGCAAACATAAGGGCTTGGGCGCAGAATCACCCAAAGGCCTTCCTCTGCCGCTATTCTTACAAATTCTGCTACGTTGTTATTGCCAGAAAAATCAAATTTATCTTTCTGAGGCTCATGCAAATTCCAGAAAACATAAGTACCAATGGTATTTAAACCCATGGCCTTCGCCATTTTCATTCTATCTCTCCAGGCTTCCTTCGGCACTCTGGGATAATGTAATTCTCCTGATATAATTTGAAAGGGCTTCCCATCCAGCAGGAAATCATTTTCTCCTAATTTAAATTCGTGTGATTTTTTCTGACCAAATGCCAGCATAGAAACACACAACATGACGGCTAATAAGATGTTTTTTTTCATAGATATTGGGGTATTAAATGATTCATATTTGATTTTTTCGGCATAAAAAACCTCCAATCCACTTAATTTTAAGTAGTTAAAGGTGTTTTTAAGAAATTTTAGTGCTTTTCGCTGGGTTTATTTAAAAACGCTTAGGTTCCATTTGTCCATCCAGTTAATTTTGATTTTATCGGCTTCAAACTGTATAGGTAACCATAGATAACGACCATCTATCGCATCTTTAGGCGCCCATTTGTCAGCCATAAAGATAAATTGACCTTTTTTCCCGGGCACAGGCAAAACGTGGGTACTTTGTCCGCCAAAAGTCTTACCTGCACCTTCTCCTTCGCAGGGATTACCCATAAACGTCCATGGCCCCCAAATAGATTTCGCTTTAAACCACCTTGCAGGATTGGGCGCCCAACCAGTACAGCCCGATCCAACCATGTAATACACACCGTCTTTTTTAAAGAGTGCGGGTGCTTCAGTTTGCTGGCCAACATAAATCCGGATAAACTTTCCAGTATGGCTGAGGTAATCAGGGCTTAACTCTGCCAGATGCAGTGTAAAGTTTTCTTCTGAAGAAAAAACATGATAGGCTTTACCATTATCATCCACAAAAACAGTCATGTCTCTGGCCATTTGCCCACCGGGCAAATCTCTGCAAAAAAAACCGTCTACCTTGTCTTTAGGTTGTTCACAATTTACTTTTTCGGCATCCGGGGTTCCTTCAGCATAGAAGGGCTGTTTATTGGGATTTGGCCGATAACTTTTGATAAATGTATAAGGTCCTGTAGCTTTATCGGCAGTGGCTACCCCAGTACGGGCAGCAGCATAGCCTTTACCCAAAAGTTCCAGGTGGAACCACATTACAAATTTTCCTGTCTTTTTGTTGTAAACCACTTTTGGTCTTTCTAAAATACAGCCTTTTGCAATATCACTATTGGGATCATCAATTACGGAAAGGGCAATCCCCTCATCTTTCCAGTTGTATAAATCTTTCGAAGAATAGCAATGAACGCCTACCTGTGCGGTATTGCCCAGTTCCCCTGCTACTTTATGCTCTCCAAACCAATAATATATCCCTTTAACATTTACAATTCCACCACCGTGGGCATTAATATGCACCCCTTTATCGTCTTTCCAGATCTGACCAGGATTAAAATCGGTATATGATTGTGCTTGTGTATGAAGACTAAAACCAACATATAGTATTAGTCCCATCAGGTAAGATTTAGCTTTTATCATGTTCTATCGTATATAAAATTCAACATCTTTTTAATCTTTATTTCAAACCAGCACTGTGATCATTTGGAAAATCCTCACCACTCCAGATTTTTTGCGCAGACCATTTTACTGCAGGTCCTGACCAAAACTGATCGGTTTCGGGCAAACCCAAGGGAAGGAAAATATTGGTACAGATATATGGACTGCCTTGATTATTATAAAAATCGCCAAGGTTCGGTTGATCGCCATACAAACCAATCGTTAGCCAACCATTTTTATAAGTACCCGGACTTTCTAATGTTTTCCTGATTACCGCTGTTAAAGCACCACGTACCTGCTCAGGGCTTAATTGTTTGGGTAATGCTTTTCGCCATGCCATATCTGCAAGGTGATGAAAAGCTGCGCCCCGATAAACAATAGACCTGCCGGTTGCAGGATAGGTTCCATCTGTATTAATTAACCGCTCCTGGATGACAGCATATCGTTCATTCCGTTTCTTTATCTTATCGAACATGGGATTATATGCAGAGGTTTTCTTACCAATAATATCAACTAATGCAGCTAAATAGGGATGAATAACATAGCTATTGTAATAGTCAAAGGCATAACTTGTACCATCAGAATACATACCATCGCCAACGTACCATTGTTCTAATTGTTGTAAGGCATAATCTACGCGCATAGGATCCCAATCGAAGCCATATTTAGCTAAAAATGCTTCGTTCATGGCTGAAAAAAGCAACCAGTTGGAAAATACCGGCTTAAACCGGCGCGTGGTTTGAATAGATTTAACCAGCAATTGCTGATTTTTCCTGCCTATGTTTTCCCAAAGCCATGGGGCACGCACAAAGGCATAGGCTACATAAGAGGCATCTACCAGCTGTTGCCCACCTATATCGAAATTCATAAAATCTTTTGCATTGGAATCTAGAGCATTGTTAATGCCCTTTAAAGCCCAGTCACGATACTGTTTTCTTAAAGCTATTTCGTCTGCAGAGCCTCCTTCCAATTGTAACCAGGGTGCTATTCCGCTCAAAACCCTGCCCAGCACTTCTACATACTGCACTTTTATGCGGTGCTCTTTGTTATCAATATGTACGGAGGTTACTTTTGGCATGGTAATCCTCAAACTATCCTGCGCAAGATTATACAACACCGGTTTAACCATCTTATCCATTTGTTGCAGCCAGAACTGCCTATCTGTTAAATAACCTTGTTTTTTACTGCTTTTACCTTTTTGAGCAAAAGTATTCGTAGAAACCAAAAGGATTAACAGGATAAAGTTTAAGGATTTACTCATAATCGTTTTCATCAATTTTTTATTTTTTCGGTGCTAAGAATTTATACATTTCACAACCAGCCAATAAAAAAGCACCTACACCAAAGTTGGCCGTAGAATTAGCATCGACAACTTGCCCGGGGATGGCTTTCTCACCGATGGGCTGTACATAACCTACCTTCCCGTTACTTTGAAGGGCAGTTTGAGTTAAATATCCCCAACCTTTCCGGGCAGCTGGCAAAAATGTTTTCTCTTTGAGATAACCTTTATTAATTCCCCATAACAAACCATAGGTAAAAAAAGCGGTTCCACTTGTTTCTGGCCCAGGTGCGTGCTGCGGATCGAGCATACTTCTAGTCCAATACCCCTCTTTTTGCTGACTTTTTACTATGGCTTTGGCCATGTTGAGGTATTTGTTTAAAAATGCTTTACGATGGGGATTATTTTCAGGTAAATCCTGAAGTACCTTGGCCAATCCTGCAAATACCCACCCATCACCCCTGGCCCAAAAATCCTTTATTCCGTTTACACTCTTGTGTTTAGGATAAACATATTTGGCATCACGGTAATATAATTTAGCTTCATTGTCATACATGATGCTGTTGGCATAAGTAAAATATTCGTACAACTTATCCAGATATTTCGCATTACCAGTTGTTTTATAGAGTTTAGTCATTACCGGCATCACCATATATAATCCATCTGCCCACCACCAGTAATCGTTATTAGGCGTACTCATTTCATACTCCATTACCTGTTTAGCACGTGCTATTTTATAATCTTTTGGATCCAAATGATAGAGGTCTATATAAGTTTGAAAGCAGATCTGCCAATCGCCAAAAAGCACATGATCATCCGTTTCACCATAATTGTATTTCCATTTGCTTGTATCGTTAGCTTTAGCGCCCATCCATTGATTATGTTCAGCCCAATCTTCTGAATATTTTCTAAAAACCTGATTTTTAGTCAATTTATAAAGCTCCATATTCCCCGTGTGATAGGCGGCATGATCCCAAAATGCCCTGACTTGTGGTTTATTGTTTTCCTGCCAGTAAACATTTACTTTATTAATTACTGCCAGCACCTCCTGCTGTGTTTGGCCAAAAGCCACTTGAAACAACAGCATTAACGCTGTAGTACAAATTAAAAGCGGTTTAAAACGGTAATATAATCGGCTTTCTTTCATGTTTGGTTTAAATGTGGTTTAAATATTTATTTCACTAGTCTCACTTCATAAACATTGGCAGTTTCACTATTTTCTTGCGCCTCAAACCGGATATTTATCGTTTGTCCCTTCTTCAATAAATCATTATCAATGGGATAATTCTGCGTATAAAAAACATCACCAAGATTTTGCTGCAACTTCACCGTGGCAACTACTTTCCCGTTAATCAGAATTTTAAAGTTTCGGCCAGTTTCTTTACCATAATAAATTAGTTGAAGTGCTTTCGCCAGATTTTGTTTGTCATTAAGTTCATACGAAAACCAGGTCTTACTACTTCTCCAATGCTTATTTCTAAAAATTCCGCTATTAGACTGATCAGATTTAAACTGGTGATCCACTTCTGGTTGTTGCTCACCAGGGAATACCACATCTATTGTATTCGACGCCAGTTTCAATTTTTCCTGCTCAGTTACGGTTATGCTTTGCTTCAAGCTGTCAAGCCCTTTTTCGGTTACAGTAGGCCAATAAATTATATACCGACTATCATGAATTTTATAAAAGGGTATTAATGTCAAGCTAGATTTTGATTGCGGATAAATAAATTTAGCAAGATTATAGGCAGACTGTTTACCACTTACTGGTGTGATTTGGCTCGAGATTGTATTTATATCACCAACCAATACCGGAGCATCCTGAAGGTTGTGCTGCTTACCATTCGCAATGTGTCCCATACGCGAATCATCGGCATATAAGCCCGCTAAATCATCAATTCCCGTTTGGGCTGCAAGTACAATGGGGCCTTTTAAAACTGCATAATAGGCAGATTTATCTGGCATTTGTTCCAGGTTAATCCTCATTGGAAGAACTACCTTAACCTGATCGCCATTTTTCCATAGACGTGATATTTTGAGGTAACCACTATCCGGCTCTGGGCTTGAAATGAGTTTATTGTTTACAAAAACTTTCAAGTATTCGGCATTAAGCCAGACAGGCTTGCGAATATTTAGGGTAAACTGAAGTGCCTTCTTTGTATTGATGAGCAACTGTGTTTCTTCCGACGCTGGAAATTGAGTGGTTTGGGTAATTTTAATGCCCTTTTCTTGCCAATCCAATCTGGAAGGAATAAACAAATTAATGAATAACTGATTGGCCTGATGAGCATATATTAACTCGTTGTATTTCGCATGATTTTCAATACCACTACCTACACAGCACCAAAAACTGGTTTGGGGTTGAGAATAAACGCGATAGTGATCAGGCCGCATAGGTGTGAAATATACAAAACCTCCTTTTGGATTTTGAGAGGACAGGATATGATTGTACAGCGTACGTTCGTAATAATCCAGGTACGCTGTATTCCCCTCTGTTTCATAAAGGAGTTTACTCAATTTCAACATGTTATAACTGTTGCACGTTTCGGGTCCTTCTACACTGCTAATCATGGTAGAAAAGTCATCTGTAGGGTTAAAATGCTCACGAACACTATTCCCTCCGATAGCGGTGGTACGGTGGCGCACTACCGTTTGCCAAAAGAAACGGGCAGCCTGATGATAAACTTTATCATGGCTCAGCATAGCAATGCGTTCAAAACCAATTACTTTGGGAATTTGAGTATTGGCATGTAAGCCATTGAGTTTATCTTCTTGTTTAGCTAAAGGATTTAAAATGCGGTGATCTGAAAACTGATAAGCCAATTTAAGCATCCTTTCATCCTTAGTAATGGCATAAACATCTGCAAATACCTCATTTAATCCTCCATGTTCTGAAATCAACATTTTTTGAATCTGTTCATCATTCAGTTTAGCGGTTAGCCAAACAAACCAGTTCGAATAATCAATCAGCATGGTTTTAGCTAAAGCATTGTTGGTATACAAACAGGCATCTCTTAACCCGGCAAAAATTTTATGGATGTTGTACAGGGGGACCCATTTTTTATTCAGGTCAAAACTACCAGCTTTAATATTTCCATTGGCAATGTCGTTCCACATTGCAGCTCCTCCAGGCACACCTCCCAGATATCCGTTTTTATTTGCATCCTGACATTTTTTTAATTCAGCAAGTACATAAGCAATTTTAGTCTCTACATTTTTATCGCCCGTAGCAGCATACATGAGCGCAAGTGCAGAAAGATAGTGTCCAGCCATATGTCCATCCAGGCCAGTAGACTCCCAGTTGGGATAATTAGCAGCTTTAGCTTGTAAGCCTGCTTCTTTAAGATAAGGCGCCAACAACCTGTCGGCATCTAGCTCGAGGATATATTTTAGATCTGTCTGTTCCGCTGTTTTAAACACACCGGGAAGCAATTGAACCTGTTGAGGCTTAAACAGCCACCTCGCCTGCTGCTGAGCCAGCGTGCATGGAGACGAGCTGAAAAATAAGCCCAGGCCCAATATTAAACTTATCTTATAAAATGCATTCATTTTCATCACTTATAAGGCTAAGGTTTCCATTGCAGCACCTGTACCGGCGTAGGAGCTGTGTCCGCCTTACCTTCTCCATCTACCTGAGTTACCTTTTGAACAAACAGGTTTAAAAGGGATTTAGTGTCCCAAAGTGCCGTATCAAAACTTGGCTCCCAATCTCCAACCGGTTGATTGTTAAGATCTATTACTTCCCAGGCATTTTGCTCAATAGATTTATTTATCGCTAAAGAGACCTTATTATCACGTTCCTGATCTCTAAAAACGAGTGCCACAGCCTGTTTTCCATTTTTCTTCCAGGAAATAATCTGTGGCCTGGAAATCGGAATCTTTTTAGTACCGCCTCCACTAAGTGAAAATGGTGTCTTCCTGAAGTTTGCAGATAACGTCTTCCAGCCGTTAACATTTTTATAAACGATATGAAATTGTGGAATGACAGCATCAGTATCTCTCCAGTAAGTAGCAATAAAAATCCCCCCCTGGCCGTCGGCATACATGGAGGTTTGATTAATCAGTTCACTTTTCTGAGGAATCTTTACCAGGTATTCTGCATTACCAGCATTAATAGGGAGTTCATACTTTTTGTTATCTGATGTTTGCCAGGTTTTACCACCATCGGTTGATTTTGCGTAGCACAGATCATGATTGCTGGCAATATCCGGCGATTCGCGCCAAACCCAACTGATATGGAGGGTGCCTTTTTTGTCTATCGTAGTTTGCCAATATGCATTTCTTGCTCCTTGTCCATCAATTAAATTATCCTGTACCCTAATCCAGGTCTTTGTTTTCAAGCTATACCTATTGATCATCAGGTTACCATTTCCAGATCCTCCGTCACGATAGAAAAAAAGCAAATTTCCGTCTTTTAACCTATAAAATTCCGGGTAACTTACTTTATCTTCCTTCTCCGCAATCATATTGATCTTATTGCCCAATGCTAAAGATCCGGGAGCAACACTTTTGGCATAGTTTAACGGGTTATTGTGTTGGCCCCAGGCTATGTGAATAAAACCTGATCCATCTACGATAATACTGATGGATTTATGTGCATCGGTAGCATCTCCTTTATACTGACTTGGCTTAATTTCCCAGCTGGTTTCATTTATTTTTCGCTTGGCCAATACTACAGTCTGGTTTTCGTCATAATAGGCAGCATATTGATATCCTTGATGTGTGAATAATGAATTCTTTCTAAAGATTACTGCATTTACAGAATTTTTAGCCCAGCCATTTTTAGCAATGGTTACTAAATTATGCTCCTGGGCATGGCAAGAAAAGGCCCAGACTAATATACCCAGTGTGAGTAAATACTGATATCTGTTTTTTATGCTATTGAATATTAAATTGCTCAACTTTTTATATTTGGTTTTTCGAAGTACACCAATTTTACGATTATTTATAGGGGGCTGAATAACATTTTAAGGGGGGCTATTTAATAAAAAAAGCTCTTTTTGATATTTAAACTTAGTTTTCGGCTATAAATTGGTATTCACGCTGTAATGCTTATGGAAAGTTTTCCGATGTTTTTTAATGAAATCAGATGGTGTTAGTTTAAACTGTTTTTGAAATTGTTCTCTAAAATATTTGATGTCATTTATACCTACCCTAAATGCGGCCTCATTAATATTTAGATTGGTGTTGATTAATAATTCTGCTGCTTTTCTGATTCGGATGAACCGGATAAAACTGTTAATGGAAAGACCAGATGTAGTTTTAATTTTTTTATAAAGATTAGAATGACTCATTCCCAAATCTGAAGCCAGCCGCTTTACATTAAACTCGGTCTCCATCAGGTTTTCTTCAATAATGGTAATGCACTTCTGCAGGAAACCCTTGTCTTCCTGAGATACTTTATAAGCATCTGACTTTAGGGTTATTTCATTATAAAAATACGACTGAAGATTGGTTCTGGTCTTAATCACACTATTAATCTTCGCGGTAAACAGCTCTTTATCAAAAGGTTTACTGATAAAATCATAAGCTCCGGCTTCTAAGCCCATTAACCGCATTTCATTGCTCGGATCAGCTGTTAATAAAATTACAGGAATATGGCTAAGCGCCTGATCTTCTTTTACCGCTTTACAAAGCTCAATACCGTTTAATCCATCCATATTTACATCAGAGATGATAATATCTGGTAAGAAATCCTGTGCTGCTTTTAACCCATCTAAGCCATTCTCTGCCCTGTAAATTTTAAAGGTATTTTTAAAAATCTGCTGAATGTAATCTAATACCTCCTCATTATCATCAATAATCAGGATGGTATGTAAATCTGAAATCAACAATTCTAAATTCCCTGTTCTTTCCTGTTCTGCACGATCTTCCTCTTCTTCCTGTGAAATCAGTTCATTTACATAAGTTAGTTCATTTTCAAAACCATCGTTTTGCAGGGTAGTGGTTGTAGCAGACAATTCAGGCAAATCGATCGTAAATGTTGTGCCTTCTCCCTTTCTGGTTTGATAAGAAATGGTGCCTTTATGCAGTTCGACAAAATTTTTAACCAGGTATAAACCGATACCAAAACCTATTTTAAGTGAGGTATTGTTCATTACTTTATAAAACTTGTCAAACAATTTATCTCCTACCTCCTCCGGAATGCCCGGACCACTATCGCTTACACTTATCCGGATGTATCCTCCTTCTGAAACGATATCTAAATCTACAGAACCCGCTTTAGGTGTAAATTTTAAGGCATTAGATAGGAGATTGAAAAGAATAATTTCTAATTTCTCTTTATCTGCCTGAATTTTTAAACTTTCATCTTCACAATTAAAAGTATAAGCAATCTGGTTATTTTTGGCCAGATAACTAAAACACATGAAAATTTCTTTAGCAAATTTGTAGAGATTGAGTTCTACAATTTTAAGTGATTCATTTTCACTTTCGGTTTTTCTAAAAAGCAGTAACTGATCGACCAAACTGAGCAACCTTCTCGAATTACGGTAAACCACATTCAAATCGTTTTTTTCGGCGCCAGACTCTTTTGTACTTAAAATATCCTTAATTGGATTTACGATCAGTGTTAATGGTGTACGCAATTCATGAGAGATATTGGTAAAGAAATTAAGTTTCTTTTCGTTTAACTCTTTCTCTTTTTCCATCTTCAGATTGGCAATTTCAACCTCATGTTTTAATCTGTGCTGCCTTTTTCTATATAACCAAAACAAATAGTACAAGCTGGAAACAGCAACAAAATACAAACAATAGGCCCACCAGGTGCGATACCATGGTGGCAAAATCGTAATGTGGATAATTTTCTCGTTGGTACTCCAAACACCCTCTGTATCCGTGCTTTTAATATGCAATTTGTAATCTCCTTCATTCAGCCTCGAATAGTAAGCTGTATTGAGCTTATCCACAAAATTCCAGTCTCTATCCCAACCCTCTAAAAAATAAGCATACTTGATCTGGTCCTGAAAAGAATATTCAATGGCAGCAAAATCAACAGAAATAACAGCAGAATTAAAAGGAATGGATATTTTTTGGAGATTAACAACAGATGAAGCATTGTTAAAATATGGATCATCATCTATTGGCACGTTGTTTACCCTGAAATCGGTTAACACAAGCGGTGGAACTCTTTTATTGATCCGGATACTATCAGAAAAAAATTTATTAAAGCCTTTAATACCACCAAAAAGAAACTCCCCGTTATTTAATTTCAATGCAGCATTGTAGTTAAATTGATTGCTTTGCAGCCCGTCTGTAGCAAAGTAATTTTTAAAACTTGCAGATTTGATATTGAATTTAGAAAGTCCGTTATAAGTACTGCACCAAAGATTACCACTGTTATCCTCTAAAATATTAAGGATAGAATTACTTGGAAGTCCGTTTGCTTCTATATAACGTACAAACTTATGGCTATTTCTATTGAAACTTAATAACCCGCCTCCTTCAGTACCAATCCAGAAATTGTGAAAGCGATCTTCATGAATGGCCCTGATTGCAGAGTTTACAGGAATAAACTCATGCTTTTTTCTAATGGGATCTATTTTAATTAAATGGGTATAGTTTCCTGCCCATAATGTTCCGTACTTATCTTCATAAATAGTATGAATATCTATCAGATTATTATCAAACAATTCAAATTGATCGGCTTTAGCGTTGAACAGGTACAAGGCACCACCTTTTGTGGTTCCTGCCCAAAAGTTTCCTTTGGTATCCTGAAAAAGCTTCCAGAGATTTGCTTCCTCAACCCCTTTTACCGTATTATAACAGCGATAATGCTTAAATTTTTGTGTACGCGGCTCAAAACGGTCAATCCCGCCACTAAAAGACGCCACCCATATGGTATTTCGGTTATCTTTTAAGATGCTCGTAACAAAATTACTGGTTAGTGAAGCCCTATCATTTGGATTATGTACAAAATTATTAAACTTATTAGTCCTGGGATTCCAGATACTTAAACCTCCCCCATCGGTACCTATCCAAATATTGTAATCCGCATCTTCACAGAAAGAAAGCACAAAATTATTAACCAGCGTATTGCTTTGAAAGGGATCTACCTTGATGGTATTGAACTGGGTATCCTTAAAATCAATAAGATCTACTCCACCACGGAGTGTTGCTATCCATTTTCGCGATTCACGATCTTCTAAAATTGCACCAATAGAGTTACTGCTCAGCTGGCCCTTTTCTTTTCCTGCAGTTAAATATGCGGTTTGATTATTTCGCTTATCGTAAGTGGTAATTCCCCCCCCATCTGTGGCGATCCAGAGGACTTTGCTTTTATCCATTTTTAAGCTCATGATATTTTCATTGCTCAACTTGAATGGCGCTCTTTTTAAAGTCCTGGCCCGTTTATCAAAAATGAACAGACCATTTTCTGTTCCTATCCACAATTGATTATTATCATCATTTAAAAGCTGTGTAACCCCTTTTATTTTACTAAAGGCAAGCTTAAGCTGGCCATTGTTCCAGGTATATAAGCCGCGATCTTTGATGAAAAACCACAATGTATGGTCCTGATCAAAATTTGTAGCCTTTACGGAGTAGGTACTATTATTTCGAATAGCAAGTGAATGCGCTTTATTAGTACCATTTTTAACAATCAGCAATCCTTTTGCTTCGGTTGCGATATATGCATCGCCATTTTGACCAATGGAGATTGAATTAATTGCAGCAGTAACCTTATTTTGGGCTTTGTTAAGGTAATAAACAGAATGAATTTTAGTGTCTGTATAATCAAAGTAGGAAATGCCTTTTTGAGTACCAATCCAGACACGATCTTCCGAATCGCCATTAAGGGTAATTATATGATTATTGATCAAAGAATTATCATTACCCCACTTATTACGAAAAACCTTAAAATTGTAACCATCATAACGATTCAATCCATCGTATGTACCCATCCAGATAAACCCAAAGCGATCCTGATAGAGTGAATTAACTACATTGTTAGAAAGGCCGTCTTCCACGCCCAGGTATTTTATCGTTTTTTTTTCCGACTGCCCAAAACAAAAGCAATAACTAAATAATAAACAAGTAATTACCCTGATTGATTTAGACATAAATTGAATTCAGCGGATGATGGATTGAGTATTTGGTTTCAAAAATAAAAGTACGCAATATTCTCAATAATGTCACTTTAACGTTTAAAACCTTAAAACCAGCTGAATTTCAACACTTTAATTATTCGAGGTTCTTTTTATACCCCTTCAGCATAGCAGATACATGGACTGCTTTATCCTGGTGAAGCCCTGCCATACACACTTAAGTAATATTCTCTATATATTAAACAGAATTTATTTCAGAACCTTTTCTCAAAGATGCTAATCTAAAAAATAAGCTAGACGATAGTACATGGGATTTCGCTCCAACCTATTAGTGCAGTCATTTTTTCAGCTACGCTATTAATTGAATCAGACAAAAAAAGGGTTGCTTTTGGCAACCCCTGTATTTATTTTCCCTGATTAAGTTTTTTTATCAGATTCACTTCATCTTGTCTGTATGGTGTTCCATCAGGATTAAAAATTTCATGGAACCACTCGATCGGGTCGCTACCATCAGCCAGTGGTGTATCCCATGCGTATTTGGTATTGGTTTTCCCTGCAACAAAGCCCCAGTTTATCGCACCTACATTTTCTTTTTTGAGCAGAGGAAGGATATTGGAAAAGCGACTGTTGCGGGTTCTGGCCATATACTCTGTACAGATAAGGGGTTTCCCGTGGGCTTTTAACAGATTGATCGTTCTTTCATGCCATTGCGGTTCTTCGTAATTGTGATAGGTGATTATGTCTGAATTTGCAATTTGAATGGCATTCAATTTTTCATAATTCCAATCCCATAAACCAATAGTAATGGGCTGTTCAGGATTTACTTCTCTTGCCCATTTAATTTCGGCAGTTAATAAAGGAATTGTTGACTCCAGTTTACCGCTATTTCCGGGTTCATTGTATAAATCCCACATTAAAATACGCTTGTCTTTACCAAAACGTGTTAAAATATCTTTCACATATTTTTCTAATGCCGGAAAATTGGCAGTTTCCTTAGAATTTGGATCTCCGGGATCTTGTAACCAACCGGAGTTGTGTACGCCTATTTTTGGGGCAGGTTGCTTGCCGGGTGTTGATGTTTTGTTCCAGCAATCGTCGAAAAACACAAACATTGGCTGTATACCATGCTTTTGGCTAATGGTTAAAAACTGATCAATTCGTTTCTTAAAGCCTTCTGCATCCTGATTCCAGGCTTGGCTATGCAAAAACACGCGCATGGTATTAAATCCGATTTGTTGTGCCCAACCCAATTCTTTATCAATTAATTCCGGGCTGAAAGTATCCGCCTGCCACATTTCCAATTGGTTAATGGCATTTGCAGGAATGTAGTTGGCGCCAGTTAGCCACTTGTGTTCTGCGTACCATTGATTGGCTTTTTCGGCCGACCATACTGTACCTGTTGCTGCAGTTTTGGCTTTTTGTGCAAAACTACCTGTTGATATCGCCAGGATCGATAGCCCAAGTAATAGTTTTTTCATGTTCATATCTGAGTTTTTGATGTTTATTATTTTTTATGTTCTGAGGGAATGGCTAATTCTGTATCTCTCTTTACCGGGATACCAAAATTTGGTGTTCCATCAGCATTCCAGGTAAACTTTTGTGCCCGTGGAGAGCGGAAACCTCCGCAGCCCTGTCCGGGCTTGTCATTTGCATGATATAAAATCCAGTCTTCTTTACCATCAGGCGATTTGAAAAAGGAATTGTGTCCCGGTGCATAAACGCCATTTTCTACCGACTTTTGAAATACAGGTTGCGTAGCTTTGGTCCAGGAGTGGGGATCAAGCAGGTTGCTCTTTAATGAAGCGGTTAACATGCCCAAAGCATAAAAATCTGTCCAACAACCACTGGCCGAGTAAACAACAAATACTTTACCCTTCTGAACCAAAAATTGTGGCCCTTCATTCACATCCACATGTGGCGGATTATTGGCATCATTAAGGTCTCCTACTTTCTCCCAATCAAATTTTGGACTCGAAATTTTTACGCGTTCGCCGCTCACCGTCCATGGATTTTTAAGCTTAGCTATAAATATTTCCTGTTTACCGTTTACATCACCTTCCCATCCAGACCAAACCATATATAATTGTCCATTTATTTGAGCTACATCTCCATCAATTGCCCATTTATTGGTAGAATCTGTAATCTGTCCTTTGAAAATCCATTCACCTTCCATGGGATCTTTAGCCGAATTTTCAAGCACATACATCCTATGATTTTCATTTCTACCATTATCTGCAGCAAAATATGCGTACCATTTACCATTTAAAAACATCACTTCGGGCGCCCATATATTTCTCGAATAAGGACCGGTAGCAGGGGCTTTCCAAATGGTTTTATGTGCTGCATCCTTTAAACCTTCTAAAGTTTTACTTTTCCACAAGTCAATCCTATTTCCACCAGTATGGGTGTAATAATAATAGCCATCTTTATAATAACTGTAAGGATCGGCCCCACGTGGTAAAAGCGGATTTTTAAAGGTTTGTGCTTGTATAACTTCCACTGAGAAAAGTGACAATACAAGCAGGAGTAAAATTGCTCTCATATTAGATTATTTATATCTGGTTAGTTCCAATCTAAATTCAAAACACGACTTTTTGAACCAGATACACAATGTAAAGTGTATCATAATTTCAACATCACGTATCATTTTAAATTATTGGGTTAAAAATTTGAGGGTATTAGGGATAACCCGCCACTCTAATTCTTGTTTGTGTTTTGCTACTTTCACATCAACTATAGCTGTTAGCCTGGGTGAAACCTTTTTAGCACTGCGGTGGGTATGAAATACATACTTGATTTTCCCTGTTTTATCGGTAAAAAAATCGCCATGCCCCGTACCATTGAATCCTATATTCTTTCTGCTGAGTATTGGGTTTTGAATCACTTTTTTCCAGGGGCCATAAGGCGAGGATGAAATGGCGTAACCTACAGCATAATCAATATTTCTAAAATCGTTTGCCGAATAAAAAAGGTAATATAAGCTTCCTTTTTTTATAACGGTTGGGCCTTCAGTAACGGACCAATTTACAGCTTGTGTATTTTCCCAGATTTGGGTAGCGGTAATGCATTCTTTTAAGGTTTCTTCCCTGACAGCAGAAAAATCAGCATTTAGTTCTGCTACAAAGATTCTATTTCCTTTGGATAACCGTACATGGTATAAGTAAAACTTCCCATCATTGTCTTTAAAAACGAAGGGATCTATCTGCAAACCATCTGCTGGTAAGGGCTTTAATTCTTTTTGCTTAAATGGCCCCAATGGGTTATCGCTTTCGGCAATGGCAATTCGCTCATTTGCAGTGTAAGCCATAAAATATTTCGCTCCTTGCTTAAATACTTGTGGTGCCCAGAATCCCTTGGTTCCAAAACTTTGACCCTTAGAAAGCGCAAATCCACCGCTATTTTTACCTACAGGACCTGACCATTTCTTCAGGTCGGTTGATTGATAAACCAGAAATCCGTCATCACTGCTCGTACCATATAAATAATAAATTCCTTTATCTAAGAAAATAGTGGGGTCTGCAACCGCAATGGTATCAGTAAGGGAATAAATGCTGGATTTAAGTTCAATTCCTTTACTAAAAGCCTGGCCCAGGCTCAAAGCAAGGGCCAGGATAAGAAAACTATATTTTTTCAATATCACCTGTTATTCAATTTTGAATCTAATAGCTTTATGGCATAACCACCAACCACGCTCCTGGCCTGGAAACCTACTTGCTTTCCATCTGTGGTTTCGTGCCAATCGCTTAGTGGCACACGCGTTGGCGTTTCTACCGAGAATTTATAAATCGGGTTGATAAATTTATCGAAATCAGCACGATTATCAGTCAACGTTGCTGTCCACATAATCCAATCTGATTTGGTATACGTTTTTCGACTGTCTAAAGGAAGTCCAAACGCATTTTGCCTGGTCAGGTAAAAATCGATCTCTTTTTTATATACTTCTTTAGGGAAAATATCAAGATTTAAAACCTTATCCCAAACCAGGTTATATTTTTGGCTCCAGGTATTCTTTTTATCGAATGTTAAGGCAAAGTGATCACCATCATTGGCCATTTGAATCCATTTTGCTGACATATCTTTAGCCATAAGGGTATACTTATTGGCTTCTTCAGCTTTTCCCAACATTTTAGCCAGCATACCGTAGCCACCTAAACCCACTATCGCTTTAACTGAAAGATTGGTGTTTCTGGCCAAATGACCAGCAAAATCATCTGTACACAGCTGATTTGCAGGATCGAAACCTTCTTTACTCAGGTAATCTGCCCAAACGCTCAGGGTTTGCCAGTGTTTTTTAGCGTAATCGGCATTTCCTTCTACTTTGGCAATTGCTGCTGTAAGAATGATCATATTACCTGACTCCTCTACTGGCATATCCTCTCCATATGTTTGGCCGTTTGCTAATGGATAAGTTCCTAAATCGTGTGCTGCAAAAGGTTTTTTCCATTTCCCACTTTCACTGTAGTAGAAAATACCATTCAGCATTCCTTTTAATAAATCGGGATTGTAGGTTAAAAAAAGAGGTGCAGACGGATAAGTCACATCAACAGTATTGATTGAGCCATTGCTGAAATTTTCCTTTGACAAAAATAAGATATCTCCATTTGGTGCCTGCACCAGTTTGTGCGCGGAAATGGCCTGTCGATAGGCAATATCATTCAATTCGGCATATTTCTCCCCACCTGCTTTTACGTTGTCAGTATGAAATTCATGGTTAAAAGTAGCGCATTTTTGCAGTACAGCGGGGTACGATATTGCCGCCTCGGTCAATACATTTTCTATTTTCTTGTTGCCATCTTTATTCCACCATGACCGAAGGTTTTCACCAAAATATTGAACTGCATACAAATCATCATACGCCACCAAAACCTGCTTCTCTGCAATCTTTTGACCATTTACCGTAAAAGGCATTACCGTTGCCAAGGTTAAGCTTTTACCCTTCAATGCAGGTGTAGCATTCAACTTTCCCTGGATAAAGGCGGTAGGATCTGTTGTTAAATATTGTTTTCCATCCTTTTGATTTAGCGCAACATATGCATATCCCCAGTCAATCCTCACATCATCTCCCTTTTTCTTTAAAACAGGTTGTTCTACAGTACCTGCTTTAAGAATGGATAAGTTTCCGCTGGTATAGCTTTTGGCTTCTACTTCCTGAAATTTAGTATTCGCAGCCAAATCTGATGAAGCACCGAAATAAACCTCTGCTTGATGGGCTTTGCCATCATTAGCCCTTACTTTGAAGTTTACATAAGAAACCGGTCTGGCCAATAAATTAAGGTCGTTCATTAAAAGCGGTGATGTAAAAGCCACTTCTAGATCGACTTTTCCGCAGTTAAAATTGTAAGTTGTTTGTGTAGCATTGATCTTAACATCTGTCTGTTTTGCAGCAATTAAATTTTGCAATTGTGCAGCTGGTTTTTCGTATACAATGCCTGCATCAATAAATTGTCCCCCACCTGTGTTTCTAACATGTATAGCCAAAACATTTTGGCCTTTCTTAAGTTTGCTACGATCAATCGGAACATAAATATATTTGCCCACGAAGCACTGACAATCATAAATAGACTCTCCATTTAAGAACACTTCTGCATTATCATCATGACTAATTTTAAGGCTCAGTTTCTGATTGGGGATTTCAGTTACATCAAATGTTCTTCTCAACCATATATTATCTGTTCTCCATTGTGTTTTCGCCTGTCCATCGCCAAAAGTACCCGTTCCGGTTTTCCACTGCTGATCATCAAAATTGGTTTTCTCCCATCCATTGGCAGGTTTTTGTTCGGTGTACTTTGCCTGATAAGGCTTTTCATCGGCCCCTGGTACAACAGAAATATAAGTTTTATCTACGTTTCCTAAAAAACTGTAGGTTTTGCCATCTACTTTGATCATCCCGATTAAGGATTGCGTAGCGCCTGTCCAGTGTCTGGTGGGCGACTCATTCAGCTGATCGCTAAAAGACCAAACACTAAAATATGGATCGTGTGTAATAAGCGGGTATGCAGGTGCCTTTCGTTCTTGCGCAAAAGAGAAAACAGCACTGCATGCCAGGGAAAAAAACAGGGAAAATTTTTTCATGTGTGTTTGAATGATTAGGAAGCTGTCGGGCAGATCTTAAACCTGATATCCCGACAGCTTTTTTTATAGGTAGAGTTAAAAAGTTACTTTTTGAGAAGGGCTAAAAATCATATCCTCCACCCCTGCTATCTTTACGCCAATACGGGCAAAGACATAGTTTTGCGTGGGTACTAGGGAAGGAATGGTTACTGACATATTCAGGTTGTTCAAATCTGCAATGGCTGTACCTGTTAAATCTTGTGCTGCAATGTTGTTTCCTCCATCTACGAACTGGGTTTTATTGATGTACAGACTTACACGTTCTACATCTTTCGCGTTTGCATCAGTGATGATTTTCTCTAATTTACAACTGGCATTTACCTTACCAGATGCTGCTGCAACAGCAACACTTCTGATCATGTAATAAGGCAATATCTCTAAATCCATCGTCTTACTGCCACTGATTTGCACAGCTATGGTATCTTGTCTTCCTGCTGAATTTTTAGGCCATAAAAAAGGGCCTTGGTTAGCAGTAAACACCAATTTATAGTTACCATCAAATAATTTTGCTCCGAAAGTTCCTTCCTGGGTTACGTTTACATTGATGGCGCCATTATTACCGAAACCAGGTTGCCAAAGTTCAAAATTTACATTTCCGTACTGTACGCCAATGGCTTCTCCCTTATATACTAGTCGACCAGTAAAATCGGCTGCAGGTGCATCGTAATTATCCTTTTTACAGGAAGCAAAAATTACGGTGGCTAATAGCATGATGATATAAAATCTATTTTTCATGTTCTTATGTCTTGATAATAATTATTGATTTGGATTTCTTACAATCTTCGGATTTCTGTTGATGATATCCTGATTGATCAGCGAGTAATAATTGCCTAAACGGAAACGATGTGCAGCGGTTACACGACTTGGTTTTACTACTTTGAAAATGTATTTGTTGTGATTTGCATTACCTGGATTGTAATATTTGTAAGGCCACAAGCCAAACACCTGTGTACTGGTTCTGGTTGCCGAACCTATATTCGTGGCATTAATAAAATCAGCGTTGCTCATATTATTGCCGTTCCAAACTTTATCGGCTAATCTCCAACGTTTCATGTCCCAAAGTTCATGTCCTTCGAAAGCCAGTTCTACCTTACGTTCGTGTACGATGCGATCGAAAGTCATATCAGCAGCGGTTAATGCGGTAGTTAAACCAGCTCTATCTCTTACGGGTTTCAAATAACCTGCAGCTGCTCCTAAATCGCCCAATTGAAATGCCGCTTCAGCAGCGTTTAACAAAACTTCTGCATAGCGATACCTGATCCACCAAACTTCGCTTCTGGTACCAATCTGGCCGGAACCTGCGGCAGGATCTAAATATTTGCGAACATAAAAGCCTGATTGAGCACTGAATTCCAAACCATCAACAGGCCCATCGCCACCAACTACCTGTACACTTCCAGGATTTCCAGGGAGCACATCAGTTTTACTTTGTCCAAAATTATCTCCGGTAACAATGTTTCCATTAGCCAGTTGATAGCCTGCCCAGATATCTACCCTATTGCCTTTGAACAAAGTTCCGGGTAAAATAACCGTTCCGGCTAAACGGGCATCTCTACCTGCAAAAATATCTGTAATACCCGTATAATAAACCGGGTTTCCAGAACCATCTGTAATTGGAAAAGAGGCGTATGTATTATCTAATTTCTCGAAAGATTGAACCAAATTCAAAGACGGATTTAAACGTCCGCCCTGTGCTTCCTCGGCAGAAGAACGTGGCTGGTTATCGATGGTAAATCCATGAACCTTATTGGTTTTCAATTTGAAGTCTTTCACAAAGATTACTTCCGGGTTATTTCCTTTATCCGTAAATAAACTGGCAAAATTTTCTGATAGATTAGGGTTTTTCTGGTAAAGCGAATATTTGCCATCTGTTATAATTTCTTTAGCAGCATTTAGCGATTTCGTAAAATAGGCATTGGCTAAAGCGGCTGGAATACCTACTTCGCCATTTGGAAGCATCAGTTGCGATGTACTGTATTTTGCAATAGAGCCGGCATATAGTGCAGCTCTTGATTCCATTGCTAAGGCTGCAGCTTTGGTTGCCCTGCTCTGAACTGTTGCTGAGTTAGGCAAAAGGCCTTTAATCGCTTCTAATTCGGCAATTACGAAATCATAAACTTCTGTTTCTTTTGCTCTAGGGCGTTGCAGGTAAGTAGGGTCTCCGCTAAAGTCATAAGTTAAAGGCTCTGTAATTAAAGGTACACCACCCATCCTTTTAACCATTTCAAAATAAAGACCTGCACGGATGAATCTTGCTTCGGCCAGGAAACGATCTTTATCCGCTTGTTTTAAAACGGTAGATTCTTCTCCTTTTTTGATAAAATTATTCAGGTCGCGAACGTAGGCATAATCCCACATGTTCCAGGAATCATAATTATATTCCAGATTCTGGTGGCGAAAATAATCACCTCCGGCAGAAGCAAAACCCTCATCAAAATCAGCAAATAACCACCAGGATTCTATTCTTTGAAAATCCGGATATCGATCATACAAATCACCAATTACAGATAAAACCAAGTTTGGATCCTTCCAGGTAGCCTCAATATCGAGGGTATTGGTAGGCTGTTTATCTAAAAATTCTGAGTCTTTTTTGCATGATTCTCCAAAGGTTAATAATGCAACAGCAGACAATATATAGATGTATTTTTTCATTATTTTAAATTTTGGATGTTTACAGCGTTAATTTGAAACCGATATTGTAAAACTTGTTTTGAGGATATTGTAATCCATTATCATCAGCAATCTCCGGATCCACACCATAATCGCTTAAGTTATCAATAGAGAAGAGGTTGTAACCGTTAACATAAATCCTTGCACTTTGAATTTTAATTTTTTCAGACCATCTTTTAGGAATAGTATAACCTAATTCTAAAGTACGTGCACGCAAATAGCTTACATTGTGCAACCAAAAAGTAGAGTTCTTATTATAGTTACTCAACTGATTATCGTTAAAACGCATAGCAGGATATTTACCAGAAACCCATGGACTATTCAAATCATAAAGGTTTGTTCTGTGCCAGCTGTCATCAGCAAAGTTTTGCAATAAGGCTCCTGTATTTTGGAAGGGCCATCTTTGCTCCCAGTTCTGATTCCAGGAGTACAATGAGCCACCAGAAAAATCGGCAGTAAAGTCAAAGTTTTTCCATGAACCACCAATGGTGAAACCATACATAACATTCGGCTGGCCGGTAGTTGTATAACCAATAGGACGTTCATCAAGCCCATCAATAACACCATCACCATTTTGATCTTTATAGATTAAATCTCCGGGAAGCAAGGTTCGGTTTCCTTTTCCATCGATATTTACCCTATAGTTGTTGATTTCATCAATACTTTGAAATTGTCCGGTAACTTCATATCCCCAGAAAATATTATTGTATCTGTTTTCTAAAGAGTTGCGGTATTGATCCCATGAGTTATTGAAACGGGGTTTATATGATTCTAAGAACTTACTTCTGGTGATAGAAAAATTACCACCAACGTTGTAATTGAATTCTCCAATTTTGTTGCGATAGTTTAAAGAAAACTCTGCTCCATATTGCGCATCGCTGTTAATGTTGTAATCAGGAAGATTGTAACCTAGCTCTGCTGGTACGAGGATATCATTTTTTGTTCCCCGCAGCCCGGTACGTTTACGGTAAAAATAATCAACAGTACCATTCAATTTAGAACCGAACAGGGAGAAATCAGCTCCTACGTCAGCTATTCTGCTCTTAAACCAACTTAAAGTATTAATGATTGGCCCTTTATCTCTTGAGGTGGTAATTGTTTTTCCATCCAAAATAACGGTACCCACATTATAGGTATACCCCGGCAAGTAAGCAAAAGGATCCAGGTTGATATTATCATCTCCCAATATCCCGTATGAGGCACGGAATTTCAAATCATCTAAAATACTGTTTTCACCTAAAAGAGACTTCATAAATCCCTCCTGAGTGATTCTCCAGCCAATAGAAGCAGAAGGAAAATAACCTACACGCCTGTCTGGAGCAAATTTCCAGGAAGCATCTCTTCTTCCGGAGAATTCAACATAGTATTTATTATCGTAGTTGTAGTTTAACCTGGTTACGTAACCGATACGGGCTTCCTCTTGTTGCTGATCAGTAAAATCCTGCCCATCCATATCGGCAAACTGGAGTACAGGTAAAACATTGGTTTGAGGTACTGCATGCTGGAAAGTATAAGTACGGAAACGATCCAATCTTTCTGCTAACAGTAAAGCGCCAACAGTATGCTTGCCGAAAGTACGGTTATAATTGGCCTGTAATTGATAAGTATTGGTTAAAACCTTTTCATTTCTACGCTCACGATAAGGGTTAGAACTTCCTACTTTTTGTTCATAAACACCTGTTTCGGGATGGTAAGTATATACATTATAAGTGTATTCATGACCGTTAATTACGTTGTCTGCAATGTAATAAGAATAAAGTCCTTTTACTTCCAAACCTGTAATCGGTGTGTTATAAGTTGCTGTTAAGTTGGTTTGTAAAACTCTCCAGTCTGATTTCCAATAACCACTTAAGGCCTTACTTTGAACGGCGAACTGCTCGGTATTGTGCCCGATATCGTTCGGATAATTTGGATTACCATTGGCATAGGCCTGTTCAGTTGGGCGGTTTCTCAAGAGTGCGAAACGGGCCGCCCAGTAATCATCTCCGCCCGGTACACCTGGTTGATCTCTGGTTTCTACACGACCATTGATTAACATGTTCACTTTAAAACGATCGGTAATCTTAGCTTCTACATTACTTTGAATGTTGGTACGGTTAAATTCGAACTCTCGTGCTGTTCCATAAACACCTTTTTGATCTAAATGGGTAGCGGAGATATAGTATGTTAACTTATCCGATCCGCCTGAAGCGCTTAAATTTACTGAAGACTGTGGGGCATTTGGCGAAATAATCACATCTTTCCAATTCTGACTTTGGTAGCCATACTCGGTTCCTGCTTTCCATTTATCTAATTCTGCCTGTGTAATATCGGTTTTTCCGTTGGCATTCATTTCGGCGGTTGCTTTCCCCAGCATCCACTGATAAGCATCGGTTGTTTCCGGGAACCGCACCCAGTTTTGCCAACCGGTATAAGCATCAACAGAGAAAGAATTTCGCGTACTGTTTTTACCCTTTTTAGTGGTTACGATAATTACCCCATTTGCTGAACGGCTACCATAAATCGCTGCCGATGCATCTTTTAAAACTGTAATGCTTTCTATATCGTTAGGAGAAATATTGTTAAACTGCCCGGCATCCTGCTGAATTCCATCAATTACGTACAAAGGATCACCCATGTTCCGGATTTGAATATTGGCACTTGCTCCTGGTCTTCCATCGGGCATCCGGAAAGAAACCCCAGCCAATTTTCCTGCCAGACCTGTACTTACAGTAGATCCACCATGTACCTTTTCGAAATCTTTACTGCTAATGGTAGCAACTGCTCCTGTAATGGCTTCTTTTTTCTGCGTACCATAACCTACTACTACTACATCGGTTAAATCGGTAGAAGAAGATTTTAATTTAGCATTAACAGTAGTACGTCCGTTGATGGCAACTTCCTGATTGGCATAGCCTACGTAGATAAATATCAATGTAGCATTTTTAGCAGCTACAATTTTATACTTACCACTCCCATCGGTAGTGGTTGTAGTAGTGGCATCCTTAACTTTGATACTCACGCCAACTAAGCTCTCTCCTTTTTCATCGGTAACTGTTCCGGTTACCGTGGCCTGCTCCTGGGCATAAACATTACCCGTGCAAAGCACAATTAAGAATCCAAAAATCAAAAACAGCATTTTTGGCTTACTAAAAGGATTTTGTAGAGGAGACCATGTAGGCCATTTGGCTCCTCCTGAAGAGGATAAAATTTTTCTCATAAGAATTGTTATTTGGTTAGCTCTGCTGTTAAAACCCGCTAGATGTGGTTAAGCAACAAACAAATATGATGCTTTTAAGCCCCTACTAATCGCTGCATTTGTATCAATATTTCCTCAATTTGTCTCTTTTTTTTCCCAACCTGCTCAGTTTTAGCACTCGTTAACCTCCAATTAACACATTGTTTATCAATAAAATAACACTTACAACACGATTCAAAACATTAAAGCTACCTAGTGAGTGCGGTGATGCATCCTGATATGTAAAAAAGCAAACTGCAGTCAAAATCCCGAAATCGAACCATTTCTTTGATATATTTGAACAACCGAGTATAAACAGCATTGAAAAAACCAGCCACCCTATTTTTCTTCTTATTGATGAGTAAGCTCATCATGGCTCAGCCCTATTATTTCAGACGCTATCAGGTAGAGAATGGATTATCAAACAATACTGTTTTCTGCACTGTCCAGGATGATAAAGGCTTCATGTGGTTTGGTACTAAGGATGGTTTAAATCGCTTTGATGGTTACACCTTTAAAACTTATCGCCATAACGATGAAGATCCCAAAAGCATAGGCAATGATCTTATTTATGCTTTACATACAGACAAACTGCACAGGCTCTGGATAGGCACCAATAAAGGGGTATACCTGTATAACCCACAGCAAGAAAGCTTTAAACTCATTCCCGAAACTAAAGACATGCGCATCAATGATGTTCAGAGTGACAGGAAAGGAAATCTCTGGATCGTTTCGCTGGGCAGGCTATTTACTTATCATACGGCAGAGAAGCGGTTTTATGCTTTTAACCAAAAAGCACCCTTTTCAGCAAATTCAATCTGCATCACCAATGATGGGGCAATCTGGATCAGTAGCATGCAGGGAACATTAGAAAAGTATAATCCGCTGCAGGGCAATTTTGAATCTCATTATGTAATGAGTAAAAGCAAGGAAAGTGGCTGGACCACCAAAATCCTTGATGCCGGTAACGGAAAACTTCTTGTTGGAACAGCAAACCAGGGATTGAAGCTCTTCGATCTCAAAACTTATTCCATCAGCAATCTTAAAACATTCAATGAAGATAAAACCTCCATTTTTGTCAGAGATATCCTTCAATCTAAAGAGCATGAATTTTGGATTGGCACAGAATCAGGTGTGTACATATACAATAGCCAGAACGGGCAGTTAGCGCACCTCCAAAAGCAGTATAATAATTTTTATGCCCTATCCGACAATGCCATTTATACCGTTTACCGTGACCGTGAAGGAGGCATCTGGGCGGGCACTTATTTTGGCGGAATTAACTATTATTCAAGTCAGTATGCAGTATTTACTAAATATTTTCCTCAAAAAGGAAGTAATTCGATTAGCGGAAGTGATGTTCGTGAAATATGTAAAGACAATGATGGTAACTTATGGATAGGTACTGAAGATGCAGGTTTAAATAAACTCGATGCTAAAACAGGTCTGTTTGAAAATTTCCTACCCGATGGAACTCCGCATAGCATTGCTTACTATAACATTCACGGCCTGCTGGTAGATGGTGATAAACTGTGGATCGGAACTTTTGAACACGGCCTCGATATTATGGATATTAAAAGCCGAAAGGTGGTAAAACATTATACGGCCAGTGCGAAAAACGGACTCCGTACCAATTTTATTGTTTCTTTTTGCAAAACAAGTAAAGGTGATATCCTTGTAGCCACTATTTATGGTTTATACCGTTATATCCCCGGTAAAGATTTCTTTGAGCCTATCCCGGAGGTGCCTATGTTCTTTTATGATGCCGTTATGGAAGATAGCAAAGGCAATATCTGGGCTAGCAGCTTTAATGACGGCATTTACAAGTTCCGTTTGGATAGAAAAGGGTTTAAAAATTATAGAAATATAGCTGGCGACAAAAAATCGCTTAGCCATAACAGTGTAAACAGTGTTTTTGAAGATAGTCGACACAACATCTGGGTAACTACTGATGGTGGTGGACTTAACCTTTTTGATGCCAACAGCGAAAGTTTTATCCATTTTGGAACAAAAGACGGTTTCCCCAGCAATTCTATTTTCAGGATACTGGAAGATGAAGATCAAAAGTTATGGATTAGCAGCACCCGGGGTTTGATTCGTTTCGATCCTGAAAGTAAACAGATCAAAACCTATTCCAGGTCTAACGGATTATTAACTGACCAATTTAACTACAGCTCATCCTTTAAAGATACAGACGGTCGCTTCTATTTCGGAAGCGTAAAAGGTTTGATTAGTTTTTTACCTGCGAACTTAAGGAATACGAATATCCAGCCACCTGTTTTTTTAACAGGTTTTCAGATCGACAATGAAGAAACCTTAGTAAATGGTCCTGATTCGGTGCTTAAAAAATCGATTATTTATACTGATACACTCATTCTTAAAGATGATCAATCTTCTTTCAGCTTTGATTTTGCTGCCCTGGGTTATGCTTCGCCTGACATGACGGAGTACGCCTACAAAATGAGTGGCTTAAATAAAACCTGGGTTTACCTTAAAACCAACAGAAAAGTATACTTCACCAAACTAGCCGCCGGTACTTATACTTTTGAAGCTAAAGCACTAATCAATGGCAGCAATAACTGGAGCCAAAATAATGTTAAAATATTAATCAAGGTTTTACCTCCTTTTTATAAGAGTCCTTTAGCCTATTTTCTTTATTTCGTTCTTGCCTCTGCCTTGATTATCTACCTGGTAATGCGCTATCACCGCAGAATTGAAACTAAAAACAAAAGGCGGATGGAGCTTTTCGAGAATAAGAAAGAGAAGGAAATTTATCAGGCAAAAATCGAATTTTTCACCAATGTAGCGCATGAAATCAGAACACCACTTACCCTTATAAAAGGGCCTATGGAAAAGGTAATTAAACTGGCCGAAAGTGTACCTGCTATAGAAAAAAATTTAAAAATAATGGATAGGAATACCAACAGGCTCCTTTCATTAACCAATCAACTGCTTGATTTCCGCAAAACGGAAATTAAGAATTTCTCCCTTAATTTTGTAAAAGCGAATATCAATGAAATCCTGCAGGATATATTTCTAAGCTTTCAGGCCGCAGCCGAGCAACAGGAAATCCATTATGTTTTGCAACTCCCGGAAAATACTTTAGAAGCATATGTGGATGTGGAGGCGCTGTATAAAATCATGAGTAACTTAACGGATAATGCCCTGAAATATGGTGAGCGAATGCTGAGCATTAGCCTCATTCCTGTTGTGGATCAGGATTATTTTCAAATTTTTGTAGAAAGCGATGGCCCGATTATTCCAAAAGAGCTTAAAGAAAAAATATTTGAACCTTTTTTCAGGGCCACAGAAACAGAAATTAAACATGGTACAGGCATAGGCTTATCTATTTCGAAATCGCTTGCAGAACTTCACCATGGGAAATTATTTGTGGATGAACATAACAATAATCATAATATCTTTATACTCGAACTTCCAATCCATCAACTCATCGAATTTAATTTAAAAGGCAAATGGAAAAAACTTTAGCGGGCGATATGCAGGGACAGCAACAGGAAGAAAAATCCATTATCCTTTTGGTAGATGACAATGAAGATATACTGGATTTTATTGCCGATGACCTGTCTGAAAAATTCGAGGTACGGCAGGCCAGAGATGGTGTTGAAGCGCTGGGAATTTTGAATAAAGAAATTATCCAACTGGTGATAAGCGATGTGATGATGCCCAAAATGGATGGCTTTGAACTTTGTAGCAAGATTAAATCCAGTCTCGAATTCAGCCATATCCCGGTAATATTACTTACCGCAAAAAACACTTTGCAATCTAAAATTGAGGGTATAGAACTTGGTGCAGATGCCTATATAGAGAAACCATTTTCTCCTGAATTTTTACAGGTACAAGTATCATCCTTAATCAAAAACCGAAATAAAATCAAAGCCTATTTTGCAAGCTCGCCACTAATTCATATCAAAACAATGGCATACTCTAAGGGTGATGAACAGTTTTTAGAAAAGCTCCAGGAAACTATAATTAAAAACTTAGACAATCAGGATCTGGATGTTGAGCACCTGGCAGAACATATGAATATGAGCAGGCCCACCTTATATAGAAAGATCAAATCCATATCCGATCTTACCCCGAATGAATTGATTAACCTCGCCCGGTTAAAAAAGGCAGCAGAATTGTTAAATGAAGGTTTCTTTAAAATTTATGAAGTATCCGAAATGGTGGGATACAGTTCACAAACCCACTTTGGAAGAAACTTTGCCAAGCAGTTTGGCATGTCTCCTTCCGATTACATCCACAGCAGGCAACAGGCAAAAGAAAACACCAGGCCGAAATAAATAGCTTATCCTTTTAATCTGGCCTGCTTAATGGAAATTGGCGGGGCATAACTGGCATCCTTCTGTTCCAACTCCAATATACCCACTACAGTTATAGGCTTTTCAGAATAACTGATTGGCTGATCCATTTCTATCATGATCATAACCGGCACACCATTCTGACCACAGAAGAAACATTGATTAATGGGTAAAGTAGCCAATAAAAACTTCTGTTGCTTTTGGCCTGTTTTGATGGGAATCAAATATCCTTTAAGTTCAAATGGTTTGTGCTCAAACCTTTTTATTGCATCGGTATAAACTGGATTGAGTTCGTTCTTTTCCGTCAGTTCGAACTTGACAGTTCCGATAATATCCCAATTGAGTGAGCGTAACTGATCGTTTGGGCTATGTTTCGGGTTCTGGGCCTGTACAAGGCATCCTGTAAATAAAAAGAATAACAACCATACATATCTCATAGCTGCTCGGCATCAAGTAAAAAGAACTCGGATCTGTTATCTCCAGAATCGTTAATCACAAATTTTCCCTTTATCCGTACCACCTTATCAGTCCATTTTAAGTTTTTTAACATTTTAACTTCCACCATGGAGGGAATATCTCCTGTTCCACAAAAAGGACAAGATTCTATGGGCACTATAGAAAGCATAAATGTTGAAAAAGTATTACCCACCTTAGTTGGAATAATGTAACCGGGTAACTCGATCACCGTGTTATTAATGGCCCTGAGCTCGGAAGGAAAAATACTTTTGAAGACCAGTGGCTTTACCTGTTTCTCGTACCGTAATGCAATTAAATTCCAATTCGCTGTACGCATTTCTTTATGTACATTAACCTGGGCAGCCAAACTCAAGTTCCACAATAAGAGGCCGAACAATAAGTATTTATTTAAATGCTTCATCATATTTTCTTGGCGTTTAGCAGAAAAAATTCACTCCGGTCGTCACCAGAATCGTTTATAATGAATATCCCACGGAGTTTTATAGGTTTTTCGGTGATGGGAATAGGTGTCAGCGTTTTTACTTCAATCATAGCAGGAATATCTCCTGTACCACAATAAGGACAAGAGGCTATGGGCACAATTGAAAACATAAACTCGGAGAACTTGCTTCCTACTTTGGTTGGAATAATATAACCAGGCAGCTCAATGATTTTATTATGGAGTTTTTTCAATGCAGGTGGGTAGCCACTTCCCCATTTTCCCGGAGCAATTTCTTTATCGTACCGTAAGCCAATGATGTTCCAGGTAGGTGTGCGCATATCGGTATGTACTTTTACCTGTGCTGAAACGAAAAATGAGCTGAACAACAAAATCAATAATCCAAAACCTTTCATATCTTAACTTTTAGAGAGTGTTTTAGCTATGTCTACCCGGTATACCCGTAAAGCTGGAATGATTGAAGCCACTAAACCGATGATCAATCCGGCAAAAATCAGGTATAATTCTTCCTGAATAAAATAATTCCCGGTTAATCTGGCCTGAGCCGATTCCTGGTAAAAACCAATTATCTGAACGGCTGCATGACCAATAAGAATGCCTAAACAACTTCCAATTAACGTAACCGCTATCGCCTCCAGTACAACATGGAAAAACAATTTGCCTTTTGAAGCACCAAGGCACCTCATGAGTGCTAAATCATATTTCTTTTCTTTCATGGAGTTATACAAACTGATAAAGATGCTTAAACCTGATATCGCCATAATCAAAAAGGCAAAATATTTCAAAGTATCTAATCCAATACCAATTAAGGAAAAAAGCCTTGCACTTTCCATTGCCGGAGAAGCGGCCTGCATATTGGTATTTTTATTCACCATGCGGGGAAAAAGGACTACGGACATGGGTGAGCGATATTGGATTAAGATAGCGGTGATTTCCTTATCATTAATTTCTTTCTCTTCATGATGGCCGGTAGGTTCATGCTCCTCCGCTCCTTCAGCTTCATGCATTTTATACACACTTCCAACATTGGTTAAAATTAAGTCATCAGTTACGTTTCCGCGAGCTTTTAATATCCCGGTTACCATGTACATATGGTATTTATGCTCATCGCCATTACCATCTAAACCATGCGCACCATAAAAGCGGTCGCCAACTTTAAGACCGGTTATTTTAGCTACAGTACTTCCAATATTTACTTCCAGATCGTCCTTCCAGTATTTTCCACTCCCCAGCTCCAATTGGTAGAGTTGTATAAAAGCACTGTCTGTACCTGCTATCCTGAAGCCCTCATAACTGTCGCCAAGGGCAAGTGGAACCGCCCGTTTTACCATAGGATTATGCATAATGGGTTCAGCATCTGCAACAGAAATATTGCCTGTTGGAAAATCGATATGATAAATACTGCTCAATATCAGTTGAAGCGGACTTCCTTTTGCACCAACAACAAGATCGATATCTTTGGCATTTTGCTCCAGTTTGCTTTCAATTTGTTTTGAGGCCAAAAGGAGGATACACAAAATACCAACCCCAAAAGCAACCAGCATTACATTGAGTGCGGTAGTAAGTGGATTACGATAAAGGTTTTTAAAACTGATCTGGTAAATATTCATTACAATAAGTAAGATTTATCAATACGTTGGCTCACCCGTTGGTCATGAGTAGCAATAACTAACGCTGCTTTATTATTTTTGGCCTGTGTTTGGAGCATTTCTAAAACCTGAAATGCATTTTCATCGTCTAAACTCGAAGTAGGTTCATCTGCTATCAACAAATCAGGTTTATTTATTAATGCACGAGCCACCGAGAGCCTCTGAAGCTGCCCCTGACTTAACTGTTGAGGGTATTTTTTATGAAGTTCGATAATTCCAAGGTCTTTTAACAAGGTTTTTGCATGTAAATCATCAAAGGGTAATCCAGCCAAAGAGGATGCGATTTGAAGATTTTGCATGACATTTAAAGTTCTAATGACATGCGTTTGCTGAAAAACAATTCCGATATGCCGGCCCCTAAAGCGATCTAAAGCAGTGCCAGAAAGGCTGTAAAGATTGAGCTCGTTGTGCATCACCGCCCCGGAAGTTGGACTTAATAATCCTGATAAGATATTTAAAAGTGTACTTTTTCCTTTTCCAGAAGCCCCCAAAAGCAGCCACTGATCCATATCTGCAATTTCCCAATCGGGAAAGTTAATCGTTCTTCCACCGGCGTAAGTGTGAGATAGGTTTTTAATCTTAATCATGATCAATACGTTTTGCAACAGGGTCTTTTTTAATTACCAGATTTTTAATCACATAACGTTTATATAACGCAATCCCATCGTTTGTTCCATGTTTACAGGCCGGATTCAACATGGACATCAGTAACATCGCGGGAAGAAACAGCTGTTTTTTATTGAAATGCATATACAAATATAAGCTTTGCTTTTTAAACGCAATAATGTTGCATCAATAAGATAACAATCAATCTATATTAATTTAACAGGTAATTTTGCCAAAGATCGATAAAAATTGGTTAATGCTGGTGAATATGGTTAACCCTGCATTTTTTCAGGTATTTTAAATTAATAAGATGCGAAGAAGCAATAATCAGTCCGCCTAAGGGAATCAGGATGGGTTCTAAAACCTCTAACCCTGAAAAGTGACCAATTGCAATGCTGCCAAATCCCAAAATGAGGAAGATAACCGGGGTAATGCGCTTATGTAATTTAAAGGATTTGCCCAAAGACCATATTCCCAATATCAGCGACAAACCAATCATACCGATCTCCACCCAGTCATTTGCAATAAAACTTAATCCCCATAGTGGCAGCAGCGTCATAATAAATGGTAATGCGGCACAATGAATGGCACATAATAAGGAGGCAGAAATGCCTATTTTATCCAGGTTGAATTTTAAAATATTCATAATAGCGATTTGCCACAAATATAAAAGCAATTTAGTTGCATTTAAAATCAGCACAAATGGTTTTGTGATATAATTGCACTTTTATGATAAAATGGATTGATTTTAATGATGATTTTGAATGTCTAGCTTTATCTAGCCAACTATTCAAATGTCAAAACCCTTTTTTAGGTGTATCGTATGTGTAAATGCTCCCGGGTATGCGGGTGGTTCAACTTTCGGTCTTGGCGAGGTTATCTTAAAGAGCCATACAACCCAGGAGATTTGTTTTACTGCGGTACATGAAATGGCGCATATGTTGGGCTATTCTCATGATTCAAACCTGACCTTCCTATCAGCCCATGGTAAAGGTGCTGTTCTGCCGCTTGCTTTAATTTATCAGGATATGATTAGTCAGAAAGAACTTCCTGTTCTTAAAACAAACTACTATACACCATCAGATCTTTAAAAGCAAAATGAAGGTATAATAACCGGCAGGCGATGCAGAAAAGCCTCTCCTGCCGGCGTTTTAAAAACCGTAACTTTCAACTGCTTGTTCCTGCACTTTACTTTTTCTGAATTCTTTCATTGAAGCAGGTTCTTTGGCTTCGAGGATAGCAAAGTCAACCACCCCCGTTTTCTTCGCCCAATCAAAATAAGCCACTGATAGTTTGCTCACCACATCGTGATTTTGGCGGGCTACATTTTTAGTCTCAGCACGATCATTTTCTAAATCATACAGTTCCCAGTTATAGCTTGGCCAGGTAGACACCAGTTTCCATTTCCCCTGGCGTACCGCCCTGTTGCCGGCCCTTTCCCAAAATAAAGGTTGCTGACGATCTACGGCCTTTTGATCAGCAAAAAGCACAGGCAACAAGCTTTTCCCTGCCAGTGGGTTGGCGGTTACATCATTCAATTTCTTTGGATAAACTACGCCAGCCAGGTCATAAAATGTAGGTGCTATATCAATGATGTGTCCTGTACCTTTTTTAATGCTGCCGGCTTTAATTTTAGCAGGATACCAGGCGATAAAAGGAGAGCTGATTCCACCTTCATACATGTAATCTTTAAAGGCCTTAAATGGCGTATTGGAAGCATAAGACCAGTTTTTACTTTGCGATTCATACGAACCTATGGTACCTACCTCACCAGTATTTCTAACTGCTCCATGATACCAGGTTACGAGATCTTCTGCAGGCGCACCATTATCAGATATAAATACAATGAGCGTGTTCTTATCTGCACCCGTCGCTTTAAGTTTTTCCAAAACTTTACCAATTCCCTGGTCTAAACGATCTACCATAGCAGCAAAGATTTCCATTTTTTTTGCCCACTGCGAACGTTGATCATATGAAAGCTTACTCCAATCGTAAATATCTGCATCCTTTTCAGATACACTTGCCTGATTATCGATTATCCCTAACTTCTTCTGACGCTCCAAACGTTCCGCTCTTAAAACATCCCATCCTTTATCATATTTGCCTTTGTACTTCGCAATATCCTCTGGAAGTGCATGCAAAGGCCAATGCGGTGCCGTATAAGCCAGATAAAGGAAGAAAGGTTTATTGGCACTCTCCTTTTTATCCAGAAAGTTTATTGCATTTTCGGTAATTACATCAGTTTGGTAAAATTTACCTGCCGCTAAGTCGTATGGTTTGCCGTTTAAGGTGTAGGGTCTTTTTCTGCCCCCATTAAAATCGCCCTGATCGAAATAACTTCCGTTCTCCGACATCATTACCTGCTCAAATCCCCTTTGCCAAGGATAACTTTGATCTTTACCAGACACATGCCACTTTCCTGACATCAGTGTGTGATAACCACCACTTTTTAATACTTCGGCTAAGGTTAAAGATTCTTTATTCAGATATCCCTGATAGGCGGGTAAGCCCAAATCATTAGCGAAATAACCCACTCCAGCTTTGTGCTGATATTGCCCTGTTAATAAAGAAGCCCGGGTTGGTGCGCAAATAGAATTGTTATAAAATTCTTGCAATCGTAGGCCTTCATTGGCCAAACGATCAAGATTAGGCGTATGAATCTCTGAGCCATAAGCCCCTAAATCTGAGTAGCCTAAATCGTCAGCCAAAATCAGAATGATATTGGGTTTAGCTACCTTTTGAGCCATACTCTGCAAGGTTAAGGCCGCACAGAGGAATGTTAATATTTTTCTTTTCATCGGTTTATAGCTTTAAAAATTTTGATTTCCCCTGTTTGGAGCACCTTGCTGACGTACAGGGACAGACTTTAACTTGTTGTAATCGACTACATCATTTTTCTCTGCCCACTGCGCATATGCTGCTTTCAACCGGGCAACAATATCGGGGTGCTGGGCGGCAACATCCAAATTTTCAGCCCTATCTTCGGCGATATTGAACAATTCGTATTTCTCTCCCTTAGCTGCTGGTGAAACCAACTTCCAGTCTCCATCTCTAACAGCTTTATTTCCACCACGCTCCCAAAAAAGGGGTTCTCCCCGTTCTACCCTACCCGCTTTACCTGTTAGCACAGGAAGTAAACTTTTTCCTGGAAGTGCATTACTGCTTACACCGTTTAAAACTGAGGGATATTTTGCTCCTGCCAGTTCATAGAAGGTTGGAGCAAGGTCAATCAGGTGTGCAGTACCCTGGCTTATGCTACTGGCTTTAATTTTTTGTGGAAACCAGGCAATGAACGGAGCACTGATTCCGCCCTCGTAAGGCGCGCCCTTGTAATCCCGGTGAGGAGAATTTCCTGTTTGCGACCAGTTGCTGTTTTGTGTTTCATATGAACCGGCAGTACCTACCGAACCTGTATTACGCGAAGTATATAAACGCGTTCCGTTTCCACCTTGTGCACCATTATCTGAGATAAAAATAATGATCGTATTGTCCTCCTGTTTAAGTGCTTTTAGTTTGGCTAATAAACGACCTATTCCCTGATCAACATGGTCAATCATTGAAGCATATACTTCCTGACGGGTTTGCCAATATTGTTGCTCATCATAAGTAAGCTTATTCCAGGGTTTCACCTGAGCATCCTGAACAGCAATTTTCTGTCTGGCATCAATTACACCCTTTTTTATAGCGTTCTGGTATCGCTCTATGCGAAGAGAATCCCATCCCTTTTTATACTTTCCTTTGTACTTAGCTAAATCTGCCGGCAATGTCTGTAATGGCCAGTGCGGGGCATTGTAAGCCAGGTATAAAAAAAATGGCTTATTCGTTTTCTGCTGATCGTCTAAAAACCCAAGTGCATTATTGGTGATTTCTTCCGTAAGGTATTTCCCTGGTTCCAGATAAAATGGCTTATTATCTTTTACTAAAGGTACTGTTGGTTTAGCCTGGTTCCCAATCTCGTAGTAATTACTTGCCCCACCTATGAAACCGAAGAAATGATCAAAACCCCTCTGGTTTGGCCATTGATTTTCATCATCACCCACATGCCATTTACCAGACATAAGGGTAGTGTATCCTGCTGTTTTCAATACCTCTGCTAAAGTGAGTGATTCTTTATTTAAAAACCCCTGATAAGCAGGTAATCCCAAATTGTTGTTAAAGAAGCCTACTCCGGCTTTATGTTGATATTGCCCTGTGAGCAACGATGCCCGTGTTGGTGCACAAATAGAATTATTATAAAATTCTTTAAACCGGATACCTTCAGCTGCTAAGCGATCTAAATTTGGTGTAGCAATATCTGCAGCACCATAAGGACCGATATCTGAAAAACCCAGATCATCAACTAAAACCAAAACAATATTTGGTTTCGCTTTCTTTTGTGCCCAGGCATGGGTTGCAAGGAGCATGATCATTGTAAAAGCCATTCCCACAGCTTTTACAGGAAACTTCATTTTTTGATTCATATTTTTAGAAATTAGAAGCCCAGCCAATCCGGGTTTTGTTTCAATTTTGGATTCAGATTTAGTTCTCTTTGCGGAATTGGAAAGTGAATATGTCTTTTTGCAGCCAGTGTTTTGCCTGCAGCTTTTAATGTAGCGATGTAATAATCCGGGCCTCTTCTGGCCAGATCGAACCAGCGTTGGTATTCGTAAACAAATTCCCTCCTCCGCTCTAAAAAAACTGCATCACGAAAAGTATTCAGGTTCAGGCCCGGAGAAACATCCTCCAGCTTACCAATACCAGCCCTGAGCCTTACTTCATTAATCGCAGCGTAGGCATCGCTATTGGGGCCTGCATTTTGCTCATTTAAAGCTTCGGCATATATTAATAGTACTTCTGCATAACGGATAATGGGTAAGTTTTTAGATGATTGGCCCTGATTACCTACCACAGCAGGATCGTAATATTTAAAAAACTGAGGAGAGAAAGTATAAAGTTGTCCGTTAGTCGGACTTACTAATTGTGTTACAAAAGTTACGGTTTTACGGGTATCATTGTTGCTAAACGTTTCATAAAGCCCCCCTGCGGTGTGTAGTGCATCGGCATAATCGCCATTAATCCCAGGCACATCTGCAGCTGCAGATCGGCTGGCTAAACTGTTGCCCTGATAGCCTGCATTGCCAACAAACTGGGCAGAAAAAATGTGCTCCTTACCATTTTTGGTAGCCACATTAAATACGTCTGCAAAATTACTAAACAAGCCATAGGCCTTGCTATCAATCACTTCCTTACTTTTTTTAGCCGCATTAGCCCAATCTTTCTGCGTCAGGTATACTTTAGCCAATAAGCTTTTTGCAGCTCCGGAGGTTGCCCGGCCTATATCTTTACTTCCGTATTCTGCCGCAGAGGGAAGTCCTTCTGCATCTTTTAAATCTTGAATAATTTGCGCGTATACAGCAGATTCGGCAGCATTTGCAACATACAGATTTTCAGGAGTCAATGAAGTCGTTTCGTGGAGTACGATGGGAATATCGCCAAACCAGCGCAAGAGATTGAAATAATGCAGTGCCCTTAAAAATTTAGATTCATTAATTAAGCGGGTTCTGATTGTTGCACTTATTTTGCTGGCGTCAATTTGAGCTATCTTATCAATGGCAATATTTGAAGCATTAATACCATCATAACTTTGCTTCCACAATTGCTCCATTCTATCGTTTGAGGAATCGTGGGTAAGCCCCGAAATGGCTCTTACATGTGCGTTTCTTGCCCTGGGACCGGCTTCATAATCATCTGTTGCCATTTCTACACCAATCTGGAAAAGACTGTTATACAAAGACTGACCGCTTTCATACAGCTTTCTGTAATTTGCTGTTACAGCCGAGACAGCTTGGTTTTCATTCTGATAAAACTGTTCGGTAACTAAAACCGAATCGGGATCTTCTTCCAGTTTTGAGCAGCTTGAAATGCTAAAAACAAGGATTAAAACCCATAATATTTTTCTATTGTTCATTGGATTATATTTTAATGAGCACTGCACAATTAAAAAGTTAATCGTAAGCCTGCCCTAATGGATTTAGCTATTGGGTAAATTCCTGAATCAGTTCCCGGAGAAACATTGCTACCTGAAGTAATCTCAGGATCGAAGCCTGAATAATCTGTCCAGGTAAGCAGATTTTGACCAGCTATGTAGAAATAGACATTGGATAATTTGGCTTTAGCACTAATTCTTCTGGGCAAAGTATAACCAAATGAGATATCCTTCAGCCTTAAGAAAGAGCCATCTTCAATGAACCGATCGGAAAATACCGGTGCCGGATCCAGTTTAGCCCTGGGAATAGTTTGGCTCGGATTGGTGGTTGTCCAACGTTCCAGTGCTGTAGTAGAAGCATTTTGTTGTCCTGTAAACAGCTCCAGGGTTTGCCTGTTCGAGTTTAAAATCTGGTTGCCATAAGCGCCCTGGATAAAAACAGTTAAATCAAATCCCTTCCACTCCCAACTATTGGTTAAACCGAATATAAAATCGGGTTGTGCATTTCCAATGATTGCTTTATCCGCAGCAACGGTAAAAGTTCCATCGCCATTAACATCCTGATATAAGCGGTCTCCGGCCTTAGGCACCGCGCTTCCGGTAAACTTCCCCTTTGTAGCCTCTTCACCGGTCTGCAAAATTCCGTTAGTTACATTTCCATAAAAGCTGCCCAGGGGTTGACCTACCTGTACTATATAATTTCCGCTGATGTAGGATTGAGCCCCGTTTCCAATGGCCAGCACCTTATTTCTGTTAATAGAAAGATTGAGATTAGTATTCCAAACCAGTTCACCTGTTAAATTTTTAGTATTTAAACCAATTTCAAGCCCTTTATTAGATACCGAACCAAAATTTTGAAGCGAAGAAGCATAACCAGTAGTCCATGGAATTTCGACATTCAACAAAAGATCTTCCGTTTTTTTGTAGTAGGCATCTAGTGTAAGTTGAATTCTGTTATTCAAAAATCCAACATCGATTCCTGCATCATACTGATGAGTGGTTTCCCAACCTAAATTATCATTTGCGATTCTATTTGGTGCAAATCCGGTAGAAGTTGCTCCTCCGAAAACGTAATTTAAGCTATAAAGGGTTGCCAAAGATTGATATTGGCCAATTTCCAAATTTCCCGTTGTCCCAAAACTTCCCCTCACTTTCAGTTCAGATACCGCCGCTTTCAGGGGTTCAAAAAAATCCTCATTGCTTAACTTCCAGGAAGCTGCTGCAGAGGGGAAATACCCCCACTTATTGCCCTTACCAAACCTGGAAGAGCCATCAGCTCTGATACTACCTGTTAAAAAATATAGATTATTATAACTGTAATTAATCCTGGCCAGATAAGAATGAAGAACCCATGATGCTGCATCTGAATAAGGTGCTACCAATGTGGCGCCACTTTGTAAACTATTGTAGGTTAAATCATCAGTTACAAATTTCTGGGCATTTGATCGAACAGTTTCGCTTTTAAACTCTTGCTGTGTAAAACCGATTAAGGCATCGAAGGTATGTTTTCCCAGGATTTTAGAGTAAGAAAGTGTATTTTCATTTAACCAGGAGTAAGAATTATACGTACCTCTGCCCGCAGAACCTCCTATTGATGCCCCTTCGTAAATGCTTGAAGGAATGAAATTTTTCTCATTCACATTATTCACATCTGCACCCAAAAGCATTTTTAAGTTTAATCCATCTATAATTGTATACTCTCCGAAAGCGGTTCCTAGAAATTTATTGGTTGTAGATTTATTGATTTGTTCGTTGAGGGAAGCGATGGGATTAGAAAAAATATTCTCAAACGGATTTCGAAGGGTATATGCCCCTGATGCATCATAAACAGTTGCTACAGCAGGCATAATCAATAAACCAGAAATTATCCCTGATGGTGATACGTTTGCATCGGCTTTGCTACCCGTAATATTGGCACTAATTTTTAACTTTTCAAAAGGTTGTGCATCTACATTGGCCCTGACACTAATTCGGGAATAATCTGTGTTTTTTACAATTCCTTCCTGATCGAAATAGTTTCCCGAAATCAGATATCGTGTTTTTTGGTTACCTCCGCTAATGGTTAACTGGTGGTTTTGGGTTGGTGCTTTTACAAAAGCTTCACCCTGCCAATCAGTTCCGGCACCCAATTGATCTATTTGAGCCTGACTCAGGTATTGAAAGCGGCCTTTGCTTGGGTCGGTATCATAAAAAACATCGTTTCTCAACACGGCAAAGTCGCGGGCATTCAAAACATCAATCTTTTTAACTACCGCCTGGCTACCATAACTTCCTTCATAACTTACCGAACTTCTATCTGCTTTACCTTTTTTGGTGGTGATAATTACCACTCCATTGGCTCCTCTTGAGCCATATATTGCAGTAGCTGAAGCATCCTTTAAGATATCTACGGTTTCAATATCGGATGGGTTAATACTGGCTAAGGGGTTTAATGGTGTTCCGCTTAAAGTTCCTGCAGATGCAGAGCTGTTGTAAACTGGGAAGCCATCAACTACATACAGGGGCTCGTTACCACCCTGAACTGAACTGCCACCTCTAATCCGAATGCTTACTCCACCACCTGGCTGACCAGATGTTTGGGTTACCTGGACCCCTGCGGCGGCTCCCTTTAAAAGTTGATCCACTGAACTTAAAGGCTGTTTTAAGGCCGTTTTAGAAACAGAAGAAACAGAACCTGTAATGTCGCTTCTTTTCTGAGTACCATAGCCAATTACCACAACATTTTCGAGCTGATTGGCCAGTTCTTCTAAAGTTACCTGGATAGGACTTCCATTTGCCACAACCTCAAGGGTTTTGTATCCAATATAACTGATGGTTAAGGTATAGGGAAACTTTTGCCCGGTTACAAACTTAAATCTCCCGTCATTATCGGTAGCAGCCGAGTGTGTGGTACCATTAATCCTAACAACCACGCCTGGAATAGGCTCTTTTGTTTTTGAATCCAGTACCTGACCGCTTAAGGTAGAATTAATTAGGGGTGTAGTTTGGGCTTTTCCTTCATAAAACCAAAAAGCTAAAATTTGTAAGAGCACCAGGCCACAAACCTGGGCCTTGCATAGTGAAAATTTAGAAAACAGTTTTTTTTCAGACCTTGCTGTTTGACCACAAGGGTTCGAATCCGGCCAGCCCTGCTGTCGGAGTTCATCAGAATTTTGCATACTTTTGTATTGAGTTAAGTTGTTAATAGATTCAGGTGCCAACGCCAATTGAATGCCTGTTTCGATAGTTTAATTCCTGGGGGAACAATGCTTGTTTCCCCTATTTTAATGTATAGTTTATTGTATTTCCCTCCTTTTTGATATATAATTGATACTTAATGTCTATTTGGGTATTTACCTTCAAGCCCCGTTATTCTGCTTTTTTTACCTTTGATGACTTATGCACTGATGTTAATGCCCTGGACTGATACAGGGTATCAGATAATCTGGGGATACCAAATCTATTTGGTAATCCTGAAGAGCAGCATGCTTCCACCTTCGGAAATAAAGCTTTTCCTTTCTGCTTTACCGCTTGCCTGCGTTTAGAAACAGAAAAACCTGTAAGAAAAATGATAAAGATAATGGTGATGAAAATAGAAATTCGGTACATGGCTGTTCTTTTGGTTACCTTCACCTGGCCCATAGTCTGAGCATAAGCTTCTCGTTACTTAAAGCAGGTAAATCATTAATTTATTGAAAATTATATGGGTATTTAACAACAACAACACATTCGCATACCGAGGTGGAATGGTTTGTTTAGAGCCGGTAGATGAAATGAAATGTGCTTGTAAAGTGTCTTCATGTCATGTTTTAAAAGATGATGCGACAAAGATAAAACTTAAAACTATAATTCCTATAGAAATAGTAGATTAATTAATGAAAAAATTAAAATAATTTAATTATAAACAAGGATCCCCCAATTGTTCTTTCCAGAACAACGGGGAATCACTTAAACCAATGAACCATTTAGTTGTATCCAGGATTTTGACTCCCAAGAAATGCATTATTACTAAATTCCTGACTTGGAATGGGAAAGAGAAAATATTTTTGATTGGTTATTGGATGAGTAATCATCTTTGTACTTGGAAAAGTTTTCTTTAGGAAATCCATCTGTTTCTGAACGCTGCTTTCTAATAACCCCCATCTGTTCAGGTCAAAATATCTTTTTGATTCAAAACAGAGTTCTATTCTTCTTTCTTTTTGCATGGCTATCCTAAATTCTGACTGAGAAGTAATTGTGGCTGCGGTAAGTAGCGGTAATCCGGCTTTAGCACGCACCATATTGAGTAAACTAAAAGCCTCTCCATCAGCCACGTATCCCTTTTCATTCAAAGCTTCTGCTCTAACCAATAAAATCTCGGCATAACGAATCAGTGGATAGTTCCAGCTACTTAAGCCTACCGGGTCAGTAGAATTATAATATTTATTAAAATACAACAGGCTTCCCTTCGGTTTGGTTGCATCGATAAAATTGGCCAGGCCATAATCGGCAAGAATAACTGTTTTACGTAAATCACCTGTTTCAAACACTTGAACAAGCCCGTTTCCGGATGATAATCCTCCTCCGCTTCCCTTAAAGTTATCATCAGTAGGCAACATTCCAGCGCCACCCTGCATACTTGTTGGTGCATTAGAACTGCTTAAAGTGGTTGTTGTAGCCGCAGTAGGGCCACCATATTGAACTTCGAAAAATGAACCTCCGCCGTTTTCGGATTTCCCGTTAAAATTATCTGCATAATTATCCAGCAAAGATTTTACCCCAATGAGGCGGGTAGTAGTGCTTTCAACATCTTTCCATTCCTGCAGTTCCAAATGTACTAAGGCTAACAGGGCACTTGCACTATAATTTGTTGCCCTTCCAATTTCTAAACCTGCTGCGCCGCTGTAGGTAGGAGGCAAAAGTGTCTCCGCATCCTTCAAGTCTGTCTTAATCTGAGCGTAAACAGCTGCAATTGTGGCTCGGGGTTGTTCGGCATCTTCTCTTGATCGGACCTGTTTTAGAATCAGCGGCACACCACCATATAACCGAACAAGGTTGAAATAATAAAAAGCTCGTAAAAATTTAGCCTGTCCAAGGATAGCATTTTTACTGGTTACCGAAGCATACTTTGGAACATCTATATTATCTATAATGATATTTGCCCTCCCGATTCCGCGATAAGAAGCTACCCATGGATTTAATGCATATGTAGAGTTTTTTTCAATAATGAACATATCAGGATCGAGTTCATTCCGCCAGGTCCATGAATCGTCGCTGGCGAGATCTACCAGATATTGCAAATTTCGTTTATACAAATCCTGTAGCGCCGTATACGACGAGTTTACAAGACTATTTATTCCTTCCTCAGTTGAAATTAAGGTTTCAATAGTTTCTGCCCCTTTTAATTGTGGCTCTAATGTTTTCTTACATGAGGCCTGTATAATAAGGCAGAATATAAAAACTACCCAAATTTTAAGTAACTTTTTCATAAGCTTAAAATGTTAATTGTAACGATACAGAATATAATCTGGCAGGTGGATAGGGTGTTAAATCCAATCCTCCTGAAAGTAAGCTTGTGCTGCTTGATGACTCAGGATCCAGACCTTTATATCTCGAAAATGTAGCAATATTGTTTGCAGCGACAGACAGCTTTGCATTTTCTATCCCTGCCTTTTTTAAAAATGGTTGGTTTATATCATAGGATAAGCTTATGTTTTTGAGCTTTACAAAGCTGCCATCTTCCAGATAACGTGTAGAAACCTTCGTAACCAGAAAAGTTGTATTTCCACCTTGTTGTGATGGACGTGGATTCGCATGGGTTGGATTTGTTGGTGTCCACCAATCTAACACATCAGACAATTGTTGATTAAAAGGAACACCCCTGCTATTTAAGTTACGAAAGGCATTATAAATTTTATTTCCTCCTGAAAATTTAACCAGAAATGAAAAAGAAAAATTCTTGTAAGTGAAATTGTTGGTTATCCCTCCAAAATATTTTGGTGTAGGCGAACCTGCAAAGATTTTATCTCCTTCGTCAAAAAGGCCATTATTATTTGAATCGGTAAACCGTGGATCACCTGGTACTGCCGAACCCCATTTAGCTGCCTGTGCCTCCTCTCCTAATTGCCAAACGCCCGCGTATTCATACATATAAAAAGCACCTACTTCTCTACCAGCTAAAGTTAGATTGGCGTTTTCATTCGGGAGGGTCATCAGTAATCCAGGGATCTGCAAAGCACTGCCGGCAGAGTTAGTGCCAATATCTATAACTTTATTTTTGTTAAAAGAGAGGTTCAGATCCGTTGACCACTTAAATGCTCCTGTTAAATTCTGGGTACTTACCGCGATCTCCACACCTGTATTATTAACAGAGCCAATATTCTTTATCGGGCTTTCTGAAACGCTCGCTGTGAATGGTACTGGTGTCCGAACCAAAAGTCCTTCAGAGCGCTTAGCATAATAATCTGCAGTAAAGTTTATCCTGTTATTTAACAGGGCAAGATCTATACCCACATCAAATTGTTTGGCAGATTCCCATTTAAGGAATGGATTGCCAATATTAACAGGGGTATTGCCTGTTACAACCGTATTTCCGAAAACATATGGATCGGCCGTGGTTCTTGTGACATAGGCAAAATCACCGATATTCTGATTCCCTGTTAACCCGTAACTCGTTCTAACTTTAAAATCGTTAATGAATCCCGAGTTAAAGAACGCCTCTTTAGAAACTCTCCAAGCTACCGAGGCAGAAGGAAAGGTTCCATATCTGTTAGACTGACCAAACTTGGAGGATCCATCTCGCCTTATAGTAACTGTTAACAGGTATCTGGAATCGTATCCATAGTTAAGCCTGCCAAATGTAGATACCAATCCAGATGAAATGCTACTTCCGCTGGCAGAAAATGTAGTCTGGTTACTAAGCTGGTCCAAATTATTGTCTACCGTACCACTGCCGGTGGCCGTATTAATTTCTTGCTTAAATGATTGTATGGAGAAACCTGCTAAAAACTTGAAATCGTGTTTACGCCAACTTTTATCATAAAGTGCAGTAACATCTCCAACCCAGTTCGTTTCCTGAGAATTACCAATGGTAGCCGCACCAATTGCCCTGCTCGCCAATCCTATTTTATAAACAGGTAAATAAGTATCGTTTTTATCTAATGTAAGATCGGCACCTAAATTTGCAGATAGTGTTAAAGATTTTAATACCTGAAGGTCTGCCTTAACACTTCCTAATAATCTGGTGGTTTTCGCAGATTTCTTTGGAAGGAACAAATCAATAAGAGGATTACCATTTGCGCCGAAATAAGGATCAGCTGCCGTACTTATACCAGAAAGGTTTCCATTTTCATCATATGCCTGGGTATAGGTATGTTGCGATGCCAGGTTGCCAAAAATTCCTCCGCCCCATCCATCGGCATCAATAACATGTTGCAGTTGCTGACTACCGGATAAATTACTTGAAATTTTTAAGCGATTGCCTAATTTGACGTCGTTATTTAATCTAAAATAATATGCCTTTAGGTCTGTTTGCTTCACAATTCCTGCCCTATCCATATATGAAGCTGACATTGCGTATTGGTTCTTATCTGAACCGCCACTCAGGTTAAAGCTGTAATTTTGACGGTTAGCTGTTCTCGTTGCCAGGTCCTGCCAATCGGTATTGATTTGCCAAACAGGATTATTAGCATCCATGTAGGGAACAGGATTGCGATTGGAATTGGCAAATGCGGCAACAAAGAGTTGTCGTTGTTGCTCGGTTGTAAGTGTTTCGTATTTTTTTGCAATCTGTTCAATACCTTGATCTACAATTACCGACATGCTGTTCTGGCCTGATTTCCCACGCCTCGTGGTCACAATTACCACTCCGTTAGATGCCCTCGCACCATATATAGCAGTTGAGGATGCATCTTTAAGAATATCTACCGAAACAATGTCCTTTGGATTTATGGTAGATAAAGCTCCGGAAAACAAAGGAACGCCATCCACTACAATTAATGGTGAATTGCTTCCGGTTACCGAACCTACTCCCCGAATATTAATGTCGTATCTCCCTGCAAGGTTACCTCCTGTTTCCCGAATGTCTACGCCGCTTGCACGCCCCTGAAGGGCATCTTGAAAATTAGTAACCGGCCGGGATTGTAAACTCCGCTCTGAAATGCTGGATACCGCACCAGTAAGGTCTCCCTTTTTCGTTGTTCCGTATCCTACCACTACAACCTCGTTTAGTCCCTGGTTAAGGTCAGCCAATACCAGATTAATCACTTTTTGATTACTAACAAGAATCTCTCTGCTCACTCTCCCCACCGAGGAGAAAATCAATATTGCTTCTTCCGGAACATCTATTTTATAAGTGCCATCCGGATTGGTAACTGCCGTTTGTTTTCCATTTTTTACCCGAATATTTACGCCTGGGAGGCCAATTCCTTGCTCATCGGTTACTTTTCCTGAAATGGATTGTAGCATGAAAATATTAACTGTTCTGCTCTGTGGGCTGAGCCTTGAAATGATGATATTATTATCAACAATTTGATACGTTAGGGCCTGCCCCTCCAATATGCCAGACATAGCTTCTCCGATTCCGACATTTTTGAATTCGACAGTAACTAACTTACTGTTCTGAAGCATCTCCTTATTATAGAACATGTTGTATTGACTTTGTTTTCTAAGCTTCTTAAGTGCAAGCTCCAGGGGTACCTTATGTAGTGAAAGTGACAGCTGCTGAGCAGAGGTGCTCAGGGCGCTTACTTCCAATACTGAAGCAAATAACAAAAGGATAAAGATCTTCATGATCAATAACAGTTTTGGCAACTCACAGAATTTCCACCTGCGAAAAATTGCAGTAATTTTTACATACATTTGTTTGGGTTTATTAATTGGTTTGTACTACAATATAATTATGGGCCCAATCAGTATACTGATTAGATCAGGGGTGCTCGAACATCCCTGATTTACCTACACATCAATAATTTACGGCATAACTGTAACATTCCTCCCTTCTATCTTGAAATGAATTGCACCTGTTAATTCAATATTATGAAGCAACCTGTTTACATCTTTGTACCTGGATACTGAGCCTTCAAAAGTCCTTGCACTAACATCTCCCTGATAAATGATTTCGATATCATACCATTGTTCAATCGTGTTCATTACCTCTCTGATATTTTGATTATGAAAAATAAAATATCCGTTCCGCCAGCTGATAGCATCTTCCGCGTCTACATCAAAAACCTTAATAGATTGTTCATTCACACCTACGGTTCCCTCCTGCCCCGGCTTAAGAACAACTTTTTTGGTTCCTTTTTCTATGCTAACTGAACCGCTCAGCAAGGTGGTCTTAACCAGATTTTCATTATAGCTATTTACATTAAATTTTGTCCCTAAAACCTTAATCGCAGTTTTTCCAGATTTTAAGATAAATGGTTTTGTAGCATTGTGCGCAACTTCCAGGTACGCTTCGCCCACAAGACTAATCTCTCTCGTTGCTGAACTAAATGACGTTGGATATTGAAGTGTACTGTTTGCATTTAGCCATATCTTTGTTCCATCGCACAAAACCAGCTGGTAGTTTGATCCTTTTGGAATGATCAGTGTATTTAGTCCTCCACTGTTATCAGCGCTGGCTTTGTGTGCAGAATATTTTAATTGCCCCTCTGCGAAGGATAATTTACTGCTACCATCTTCAATATTTTGATTATTATCTGCTATAGCTATCTTTTTACCATTGGATAAGATCAGTACAGCCTTATGATTACCCTGGTCAACTTTTTCAACATTTTCTATTGGCTTTTCTGCTTGAGAGATTGATTTTTCTTTTGCATTGAAAAGAGGCACAAAATGAACGGCCACGCCAAAACCCAGCATTAACAAAACCGCCGCAGCTAAACCTTTTAAAAGGTAAGTTTGCCGCAATCTAAAAAAACGGGGCTTTTTTGTATCACTAAAGCCAGCAGTATTTATCAATTGCTGATAAATTCTTTCCTGATCTGGAATAGAAGTTTCCAGTAGCTTGATGTTTTGTTGTTGTTTTCCAATGTTTGTAAGCAGCAGGCTTTCCATCTCCCGGTCTTGAAACCACTCGTAAAGCTCATTCAACTCCTCCCTATTAATTTGATTATTAACATGTTGAGTTATCAGATACTGCAATCTACTGTTTACATTTATCATGTTTGAAATGGTTTATTGAAGTTTATTCCGATTAATCAGAAAAAGAAATATTAAAGGAGCATTTGCAGTACCTGCAAGTAATTATCACTTCTCTATTTTCCAGATGTCTACCTCAGCGTCATTTTTCTGGCTGTTACCCGGCGTACTTCTTCCTTCTTCTACATACTTTAACAACAAAGCTGTTAACCTTTTGCAAATTGCAGGATAGCTGGCCTGCAGGTTATTCTTTTCGTGTATGTCTTTAGAGAGATCATACAATTGTATAATCGGATCACCTGCTTTAGATGCTTCTGCATTTTTTGGCACTGCCCAACCTCCCGATCCAGGACAAAATTCAAGCTTCCATTTTCCCTCCCTAATGGCAAAGTTCCCTTCAATAGAATGATGCACCGTAGCCGGTCTTATTAATCCTTTTGATTTTGCTGTAATATAGGGCAGCATACTATAGCTATCTTCTCCGGCATTTGCTGGTAATGGTTTGTTTACAATAGCAGCAGCCGTGGCCATAAAATCGGTAAAGCAAATGGTTTGCTCGGAAATGGTTTTACTTTTAATGGCATTTGGCCATCTCATCAAAAATGGTATTCGATGTCCCCCCTCCCAGATATCAGCTTTGTACCCTCTGTAAGGACCGCTTGCAAAATGGCCTAAAGCCTCTAACTTTTTAGTATTAGCGGCAGGAGAACAACCATTATCCGAAGTAAAAATCACCAAAGTTTTATCTGTAATTCCTGCGCTGTCTAAAGCATTCATAATCTCACCCACTGCCCAGTCCGTTTCCATTACATAGTCGCCATAATCACTCAGACCGCTTTTTCCGGCAAAGCGTGCAGAAGGTACAATGGGAGTATGAGGAGAGGGTAAGGCAAGATATAGGAAAAATGGCTTTTCCTCTTTTGACCGGTCTTTGATGTAATTAACCGCCCTTGAAGTAAAGTTGGGCAGGCAATCAACAGCCTCAAAATCAGGTTCTGCAGGCCCTTCACGTTGCCATTTTTTGGTTACAGTTGGCAGGCCAACTGTATGGTCGTTCTCAATGTAAATAAAAGGTGGCATATCCAAAGAAGCAGCTATCCCATAGAAATAATCAAAACCTAAGGCTGTAGGGCCGTTTGTGATGGGTTTGGTATAATCAATTACAGGGTTAACTCCGGGTTTTAAGATGTGCCAGCCCAATCCAAGGTGCCACTTTCCTATCCCTGCTGTCTGATAACCATTATCTTTTAACACATTGGCAACTGTTAGCCTGTTGGAGTCAATTAATGGCTTATCATAACCATATAATACATTCTTGCTCAATCTTGTTCTCCAGGCGTACCTTCCGGTTAAAATACTATATCTGGAAGGGGTACATACCGAAGAAGAAGAATGTGCATCATTAAAAACCATCCCTTCAGTACCCAACCTATCTATATTAGGGGTATTAATTTTGCTTTTTTTATTGTAAATTTTTACATCTCCTATTCCAAGATCATCACATAGAATATAAATGATATTTGGTTTAGCTGAAGATTGACTGATGGATTGAGCGACGGAAAATTTGCTCAGCAATAATAAAGCGATCATAATACCTGGTGCAATTTTCACAACCACGATTTAGGGATTTTAAGCAATACTTTTCTCATCTTTATTTATTTGGTTAAGGGTAAATTGCAGCACTCAATTAAGTTTCGAAAAAATCGAATCTTTAATTGATGGCGTTATAAAGAATTCGCAGCTAAGTGCTTTAGGGACTAGTGGCCTGGAAAATATTTTTCCCCTGTCAAAAAAAACCGGTAAAAGTTAAAAAGGTATAGTACATGCCATGCTGTTGATAATGAAAGCGAAGTGTTTTGAGGGCAGCGGCAAGATGATTTTTCACTGTATTTTTTGATAGTTGCAATTGTTGGGCGATTTCTTCATTCGATAACCCATCTATCTTGCTTAATCGTAATACCTTTTGTTGTTGCCCCGGAAGTTTATCTATCGCATCATTTGTAAATTTGATGGTATCGTTAAAACTGATTGCTTCCTCTGTTTCATTATTTATTTCAGCAACTAAAAGGTGTAATTCTGCCCTTAGCCTTGTAGAAGACGCTATTTTCCGGAAATAATCGAGTATCTTTCTCCTGCAGATGAGAAACAACAGGGGTTCTATCGGATATTCCTCCCTGATGGTGGCTCTTTGCATCCAAACTGCTAAAAATGTTTCCTGTAAAGCTTCTTCTGTAAGTTGCTTATGTTTTAGAAATGCAAAAATAAAACTATAGAGGGGCCTGTAATACCGCTCATAAATGGTACTAAACGCTTGCTCATCCCCGTTCTTCAAACGCAAATGCAAGTTCTGATCGATGGCTAATACCCTATGAGTCATTGTTGTTTGGTAATACTAAATTGCAAAACTTCTGACGAAACAAAGAAAAATATATACACCACTAACTTCTGTACTGTCTGCCCAAAAAAACTTCAGATCGGATCAAACTTGTCGTTGATATAAATTTGAAAAACATATTTTGTGATTACAATGCTTTAAAAGCATCTTTTTATTGCATCAAATACGATCAAAAGAACTATACACCTGTAAATGAATTTATTAATCTCAATTTTTATTACCAATATGACACAATAACATGCTTATAGCGCGTAATATTTTATCGACTTTTATTAAGTATTTGCTTTGAACAATAAAGCTTGTACTGTTACTTTAGCTGTGGTAATCCCTAATACCATACAAAACAACCAAATATTAATCTGTATCGAAATAACCACTGCTTTAAACCCTGGTTTTCGATTACACCTATCATAATTTATACCCAACTATGAGATCATTCTTGTTTATTTTTGGTATTTTAATCAGCTTCATTTCATCTGAGGCACAAACTATCTTTGTTTCCACTTCTGGAAAGGATTTGTATCCCGGAACATACAAACAGCCGCTAAGAACCTTTGGGCAAGGCATAAAACTGGCACTAAAACAAAGGAACAAGGACATTATTGTTGAGCTTTCTGAGGGTATTTATTCTATTGATAAGACGATTACCGTGTCTGCTACAGATTATCATTTAAAAGGATTAACGATCAGGGCGAAGAAGGGTGCAAATGTATTACTAACAGGGTCAACTCAATATCACTTAGCATGGAAACCTTATCAGGGTCAGATCTTAAGTGCAAAACTGAATTTAGCTTCTCCGCCAGATCAGATTTTTATGAACGGGAAAGTATTACAAATGGCCAGATATCCTAATTATGACTCAACCGCAAGGGTATTTAATGGCACTGCAGCCGATGCCTTATCGGATGATCGGATAAGTAAATGGAATAACCCGGCAGGGGGATATATCCATGCACTTCACCAGGGTGAGTGGGGTGGATTTCATTATCTCATTACAGGCAAAGATGCCACAGGAAAACTGACATCCGAAGGTGGCTGGCAAAATAACAGACCATCAAAAATGCACCCTCAACACCGTTACGTAGAGCATATTTTTGAGGAGCTCGATGCTCCGGGTGAATGGTTTTACGACCAGAATTCAAAAATATTATACTTAATTCCGCCAACAGGCGTAAATCCTCAAACCGCTAAAATTACGATCAGTACAATAACTGATATATTACGCTTTAATGGAACAGAGAAAGCTCCAATTAAAAACATTAGCATTGCTGATATTGATTTTGCACAAACTGCAAGGAGTTTTATGCTAACCAAAGAACCTTTGTTGCGAAGCGACTGGACCATTTATCGCGGAGCGGCGATCCTGTTGGATGGAACCGAACAGGTAACCATTAAAAACTGTAACTTTTATAATCTGGGCGGTAATGCTATTTTTTTAAGTAATTATAATAAAGGGGCTAAAGTTGTTGGTAATCATATCCATAATATAGGCGCCAGCGCCATTGCCTTTGTTGGCGATGCCGCTGCAGTACGCTCCCCTGCTTTCAGATATGAAAATTTTGTCCCCTGGGATGAAATGGATTATACTCCCGGACCAAAATCAAACAACTATCCGCAGGAATGTGAAGCTTCAAACAATTTAATCCATCATACAGGATCGATAGAAAAACAATCAGCAGGTGTTCAGATTTCAATGTCATCCCATATTCTGATTGGTCACAATACCATTTATCACGTTCCACGTTCAGGCATAAATGTAAGTGAAGGAACCTGGGGTGGCCATATAATCGAGTTTAATGATGTATTTGAAACCGTATTGGAAACCGGTGATCATGGTGCTTTCAATTCCTGGGGAAGAGATCGTTTCTGGCGTCCGAGCAGGCAAATTATTGACAGTATTGTAGCCGCACATGCTGGTATAGAATTGTTAGATATTGAAAAGCCTGTCATCATCCGAAACAATCGTTTTCAATGTGATCATGGATGGGATATTGATCTTGATGATGGAAGTGGAAATTATGAAATATACAACAATGTGTGTTTGAGCGGTGGGCTTAAACTGCGAGAAGGCTACCACCGTAAGGTAAGTAACAACATCATTATTAATAACACTTTTCATCCGCATGTCTGGCTAAAAAACAGTGATGACGTTTTCGAAAAAAACATTGTTTCAATGCCTTATGCCCCCATTCAAATGAACACCTGGGGTCGCAGTATCGATCACAATTTCTTCCTTACCGAGGAGGGCTTATCGCAAAGTCAAAAGTTAGGCGTTGACCTTCACAGTGCATTTGGAGATCCTAAATTCCTGAATGAAAAAACTGGTAATTATCAGGTTGAGCCTAATTCACCTGCCCTACTGATCGGTTTTAAAAATTTTCCGATGGATTTTGGCGTAAATGAGCCGAGGTTAAAGAAAATTACTTCATCCCCTAAGATTAATCCCATAAATACTAAACTTTCTTTAAAGAAGTCGGCTACGGTAGAATGGCTTGGAGCAGTAGTAAAAAATATAGAAAATCTGGGCGAACGTTCTGCTGCAGGTTTGCATAATGATAATGGTGCACTGATGGTTCAGGTACCGAAGAACTCTGTTGCTTTAAAAAATGGTTTACAGAAAGGCGATGTGATTGTAAAACTAGATGATAAGAACATAGCCACTATTGCAGATTTACTTAAAATATATAATGCCATTAAATGGAAGGGAGATTGCACAATTGTCGTTGTAAGAAATCAAACAGAACAGCAATTGGCAATTTCACTTAAAAACTAACAATATGATTGCACGGACTTTATTTTTGATCCCCCTATTTTTTTTATTTATCGCAAAAATTGTGGCTAATGGTCTAAAAGTATCGCTCAATCAATTGCCGGAGGCTGTGAAATATTCCATTTCACCTAAATCGGCGTTAAAGCCCAACATCATTTACATCCTTGCAGATGATCTTGGATATGGTGATGTGAATATCCTTAACCCAAATGGAAAAATTAAAACCCCTGAACTCGATAAACTGGCTGCAGAAGGCATGCGTTTCACCGATGCCCATAGTGGTTCTTCTGTTTGTACACCTACGCGATATGGTATTTTAACCGGTAGATATGCATGGAGAACCCGGCTGCAAACAGGGGTTCTTTCTGGAAAAAGCGAACCTGATCTTATTACCGGAGATCGCCTTACTGTTGCTGCTTTGTTAAAAAAGAATGGTTATAAAACCGCGTGTATCGGCAAATGGCATTTAGGTTATCTCATTGAATCAGCAAATACCAAATCACCCGAAACGAATAATCGTTCAGCTAATGATATACCTCCTCTGGGATCATTCATTAAAGATGGGCCAACAGCACATGGTTTTGACTATTTTATTGGATGCTCCAATGCCAGGCAAGGTGCTGCTGTAATCGAAAATGATAAGGTAACAGATATACTGAAGGATGAAGAAAGGTTACCAAAATATACGCAAAGCGCCGTAGAATATATTCACAACAATGCGAATGAGGCTAAGGCCGGAAAACCATTCTTCCTATATTTTGCATTAACCTCGCCACACACGCCAATTTCGCCATCTAAAGTATGGAAAGGAAAAAGTGGTATAAACGCTTATGCAGATTTTGTTATGCAAACGGATGCAGCAGTAGGCGAAATAATTACCGCTTTAGATCGGGCAGGACTTACAGATAATACGCTTGTGGTTTTTACCTCAGACAATGGCTGTTCTCCTGAAGCTAAAACGCAGGACCTTGAATCCATAGGACATTTTGCCAGTGGCCCATTTCGTGGATATAAATCAGATATCTGGGATGGTGGTCATCGGGTACCTTTTTTTGTTAAATGGCCGGATAAGGTTAAAGCCGGTTCCCAATGTTCAAGAACCATTTCCCTTGTTGATTTTATGGCAACCAGTGCCGCAATGATGCAGGAAAAACTACCTGATAATGCTGCTGAGGATAGTGAAAGTATTTTAACGGACTTAATCGGTGGTATTCACCATCCAAAACGCGAGGCTATCGTACACCATAGCATTAACGGAAATTTTTCTATACGAAAAGGAAAGTGGAAGCTTTGCCTCGTAGCAGGTAGTGGTGGTTGGGGTAAAGATAAAACCGATGAGATTCAATTGTATGACATGGAAAATGACAAGCGAGAACAGCAAAATCTAGCAACCAGTAATCCAGAATTGGTAAGCAGATTATCTGCACAACTAAAACGATATGTTGCTAACGGGAGAAGCACCCCCGGCAGAAAACAAAAAAATGATGTTGAAGTTGATATTTACAAAAAAGGGAAAGCTAATTAAAAGGTTTTGAAAGCCTGCAGCTTAAAGATAGATCGTAATAATTGCCTATACCGGTTTCGTTTAAAAAGTTTAACCTTCATTAAAATCTTAAATTCATATCAACCATTGCTATCAAACACCCCGCTCATTAAGTAAAAGAGGTGTGAAATTTTATTTTTTAAGCTCCAATATTATTTCCATACCTCAAATCAAGATATGATCTGCAAATCCTAATACTTCCGTTCCTTTATATAAAACGCTCCGGGCTGTTTTAACAGCACTGCCATTTGCTACCAATACCATTTGTTAACTTATCTTTTAATAAGGAGTATCACTTTTGCCTGGACTCACATCTTTAAACGTGTAATCTCAAAATTTCGTGCAGTTAATATCCCCTGTGATATTCAATAAGACCATCTATAGGAGATTTTAGCACTTTGCCTACCTTAATTCCAAACTCCTGTGCAACTTCTTTTAAAATGGATTTAAATACAAAGCCAACCGAACCAATACAATTGAATTTGTATTGCTCATAACCGGGATAAAGCACCACCAAATCAGAAAAAAACTTCCGGAACGCAGTTTTCAATACCGATACTGAATAGGCACAATCACTATGAAGAAACCTACTGTATGTGGCACAATATCTATTTGCAAGGGGTAGTTTATAAATGTTTTGAATAATTTCTTGACTACTCGTCTGATAAGATTGTTCAAATCGCTGCTTAACTGCCACTGGCATATTTTCGCGTAGATAATCACTTAAAACTTTTTTACCCAGGTAGGCCCCGCTTCCTTCATCCCCCAGGATAAAACCCAATGAATCAATGTTATGTGTAATCTCCTCACCATTATATAAACAGGTGTTTGTGCCGGTTCCTAAAATGGCTACAAAACCACTTTCCCGTCCCAGAACGCCTCTGGCTGCAGCCAATAAATCTAAATGAACTAACACCTCTGCTTTATCAAAGATTTGCTTTAAAGCTTCTGCCACTATATTAGCCTGAACTCCATCGCAACCCGCTCCGTAAAAGTGTATGGTTTTGAACTTCATTTTTGTAATCTTTCTATCTATCGAATGCTTAATCGAATTAACAATATATTCGTTAGAAACAAAGTAAGGATTATACCCCTCAGTGCTGAATCTTAAAAATTCCTTGCCATCATCAATAATACTCCATGTGGTTTTTGTGGATCCACTATCTGCGATTAAAATCATATTTTATTTAACTATTTATCAAAGTATTTCAAAGTTGAAGCAGAAGGAATCCGGAGATGGGGTATAATACTAAATAACATGGGTGAAAATCCATAACAATCTTCATTTCAAGCTTAAAAGATTAGCTCCATCTAATTTTTAGGCTATTTTTATTTATATTTAAGTATAGGAAAATGAGAAATATGCTGTTTTAAATTCAGACAGATTAAAGCTCAGATCCGGAAACCAAATCGCATGAAAATATTACTTCCCTGTGGGTTGAAGAATCTGTTTATTATATTACTATCCTTTTGCTCGACAGCTCAGAGTCAGGATAATATTTCCTTTCATCACCTTACCGTAGAAAATGGGCTTTCTCAAAATTCGGTATTGGCCATTACTCAAGATGCACAGGGATACATCTGGCTAGGTACCCGGTTTGGATTAAATAAATACGACACCAATAAAATCAAGATATTTAAGCACTCGGATCAGGATAGCACTACTTTAAGTTCCAGTGATTACATTAGGGTTCTTTTCTCTGATCAGGAGCAAACATTGTGGGTGGGAACATCAGGAGGCTTGAATAAATATCATCCAGAAAGTGAGAATTTTGAACGAATTGAACATTCTCCAGCCAGGCATAGCCTTTCTAACAATGTTATTAATGCAATATTAGAAGGTAAAGACAAAAAGATATGGGTTGGAACAGATTCCGGTTTAAATCTTTTGGTAAACAAAAAAAGAAATCTTTTTAAACCATTCCTGAAAGATGTCAAAATTACCGCTTTGGCAAGCGCTGGTAAAGGTATTATTTGGATTGGCACAAATAAAGGTTTGATGCGCTTAAGCAAAAGCGGCAATGTTTATAAAATTAACCTTCAGCGAACATTCAATAAAAAAATTAGCAGCATTGCCGAGAACAGTATCAATGCGCTCATTACAGATCAGCACAACATACTTTGGATCGGAACAAGCAAGGCGGGGTTAATTAAATTAAACCTGAGTACCGGAGCCACGCAATTCTATTCTACTGCCAACAAAACCTTATCCAGTAACAGCGTACGTAAACTCTTACTGGACAAAAATGGTCTGTTGTGGATTGGTACGCAGAAAGGTATCAATATTTTAAATCCATTGAATGGAAAGGTTAGGGTATACCAACATGACCCGGACAATACAAAAAGTATCAGTCAGAATTCTGTGTATGAAATATTTGCCGATAACCACGGCTCTATATGGATTGGCACCTATTATGGTGGGGCAAATGTGGTATTTCCAAACCTAAGCGCTTTTGAAGTATTTAAAAGCAGCAATTTTAAGAACAGCTTAAGCAGTAACATCATCAGCGGCATTTGCGAAGATGCTGAGCAAAACCTGTGGATCGGAACTGAAGCCGAAGGTTTAAATTTATATAATCAACAATCGAAAACCTTTCGAACCTTTAAAAATAATCCTGCAAGTCCAAATAGCTTAAGTTCCAATTTGGTAAAAACAATTTATATAGACAAAGATAAGGAGCTGTGGATAGGTACATTTCTGGGCGGACTGGAGAGATTTAACCAAAGCAATCAAGATTTTATCCATTATAAAAATAAGCAGGGTGTTAAAGGCACAATTAGCTCTAACAATGTTTATTGTATGCTGCACGACAGCCAGAGACGCTTTTGGGTAGGTACAACAAGAGGCCTAAACCTATTAGATAAAAAAAACCTGACATTCAGCCAGCCTGATGCTTCAAAGGGGAATAATTCAGCGATATGTAAATCTATTATTCGTTGTATTCATGAAGATCGCCAAAAGAACATCTGGGTTGGGGCAATTGGTGGTCTTTATTTTCTAAAATACAAGAGTGATACATTTACCCGGCTTAATTTCAGCAATAGCCCTAATTGTATTACTGAAGATGAAGCTGGGAATATATGGATTGGGTTTTATTACGGTGGGATAACCTGTTTTAATCCTGAAACTAAAAAACTGGAGAACTGGAGAATAAAGGATGGTTTACCTAATGATAATATTTTAGGAATTTTAACAGAAAAGCCGGGAATTCTATGGCTAAGTACGGATAAAGGTATATCAAGATTTGACACGAAGAAGAAAATCTTTAAAAATTACAATTCCAATGATGGTCTTCCCGGAAATGTGTTCAATGAAAACTCATATTACAAGAACAAAGCAGGTAAAATGTTTTTCGGTGGTTTTAGTGGGCTGGTATCCTTCTTTCCTACTCAGTTTCATCAAAATCACTACGCACCTGCTGTTATTTTCACAGACATTAAGCTTTTCAATAAAACAATTGCAGCAAACTCTCCATACCATATTAAAAAGAATAGTAATGGAGAACAAAAGATTACGCTCCGCCATGACCAGAATATTTTCAGTGTTGAGTTTGCTACACTCAACTACATCAAGCCGGGCAATAACAGCTATGCTTATAAGTTAAGTGGTTTTGAGAAAGACTGGAATTTTGTGCATATCCCCTCAGTAACCTATACTAATCTTCATGAAGGTAAGTATGTATTATTGGTTAAAGGGCGAAACAATGATGGTATTTGGAGTAAAAATATATCCAAACTTCAAATAGAAATTCTTCCCCCTCTTTGGAGAACCTGGTACGCCTATTTGTTTTATCTTGTATTCTTTGGTTCCATAATTTTTATCGTACTCCGATATGCTTTAATGCGGGAACTTTTTAAAAAAGAGCAGGAAATTCATAATTTAAAACTCGACTTTTTCACCAATATTTCTCATGAAATCAGGACTCCCCTTACTTTGATTACGGCCCCACTGGAAAAAATGATCGACAATGCTTCATCTGATAGCGGCTTGAGGACTCAACTCCACTCGATAAAAGATAATGCAGATCGCCTGATGCGCTTAACTACCGAACTCCTCGATTTTAGAAAAGCAGAGTCGGGACACATGGATCTTCATATCAGTAAAAACAATATTGTAGCCTATTCAAAGCAAATATTTCATGTTTTTCAGGAATTGGCTACGCAAAATCAAATTGACTATATCTTTAACTGCCAAACGGAAGACATACAACTTTACTTTGACCGCTTTCAAATGGAAAAAGTTTTGTTTAACCTCCTTTCAAATGCCTTCAAGTTCTCTGTAAATGGCGGTAAGATCAGCGTATTTATTGAAGAATTTGCAGATTATGTGATAATAAAGGTGACAGATAATGGCAGGGGAATTCCTTTAGAGAAACAGGACAGGCTTTTTAGTTCATTTTATCAGATCGATAGTACTAAGGGTCAAACCGGAACTGGGATAGGTTTAGCCTTAAGTAAGCTTATAGTAGAATTACATTCGGGCACAATTCAGGTGAATAGCCAACCGGTTGCAGCAAATAAAGAAGGTAATACCACTTTTTCAGTAAAACTAAAGAAGGGAAATACACATTTTGACAAAAAAAATATTGTTGAAGTTGATCCATATGAGAAGCTTGAATCAGGAATTGTTCAACCTGATTCAGAAAGGGCACTACAGCAAAACCCGGACAAAAATCAACTTATAGAAGGTACTATTCTACTGGTGGAAGACAATCCTGAAATTAGGAAATTACTAAGAGACGAGCTTTTCAATAGATACCATATACTGGAATGTGCTGATGGTATTCAGGGGCTGGAAATGGCCACCACTCAAATTCCTGATTTAATTATCAGTGACGTTATGATGCCTGGGATTGACGGACTGGAACTTTGTGAGAAAGTGAAGCTGGATGACCGGACCAGTCATATCCCAGTTATACTTTTGACAGCGAAGGCAGCGCATGCACATCAGTTAGCTGGACTAAAAACAGGAGCTGACCTTTATATGACTAAGCCTTTTAGCCTCGAATTATTGGCGGCAAATATTAAAAATCTCATTGCTACCCGAAACCTAATCAGGCAGAAGTTTGGACAAATTGTTACCCTGGAACCAACAAATGTTACCATAGCAGCACCTGATCAGGCTTTCTTAACTAAAATTATGAATTATATAGAAGGGCAACTGGCTAATCCTAACTTCAATGTTCCCATGTTGTCGGGTGAGATGGGCATGAGCCAGCCAATTCTTTATAAAAAAATCAGGGCACTGACAGATTTATCAGTAAATGATTTCATTAAGTCGGTAAGGTTAAAAAAAGCTGCTCAACTCCTCAATCAGCAGGTATACAATGTTTCAGAAACGGCATATGCTGTCGGTTTTAGCGATCCAAAATATTTCACCAAAGAGTTTAAAAAACAATTTGGTTTATCACCTTCAGATTATGTAAAAAGCAAAAAGAAAACCTAAATGAAGATAATAATCCGGATTAGAATGGTTTAAGTTTTTCTATTTTTAACCCTCTTTGTTTAGATTTTTCTACTTCTTATCAGTAAACCTCTAAAATTATCGGGATGTACGAATTACTGCATCCATGAACCTGGCTAATCCATATATTTATGCTTTTCTTTCTTTAGGATCCTCCCCTACATCCATTGGGATTTTACCCCTACAATAACTTGGTACAGTGATATTTTTGATCAGGAGAATAGTTAAGAAACTGGTATCCGTATGATATATCTATTCTTCAAAAAGCTTATCCAATATTTTAAAAACACCCGTTATTACATGAAAAAATCCCTCTTAACTCTACTGTTGCAATTCTTTGTTATTTCGTTATTTGCGCAAAGTGATGGAATCAAAAGAAAACTCATCTGGGCTGATGAATTCAATTATCAAGGCCTTCCTGATCCCAGCAAATGGGACTACGAAGTTGGTTACGTCCGAAATAAAGAACCACAATATTACACCAAAGCACGGCTGGAAAATGCGAGAGTGGAAGGTGGAAACTTAGTTATTGAAGCCAAAAAAGAAACATATAAAGGTGCGAAATTCACCTCTGCAAGTTTAATTACCCTAGGTAAACAACATTTTAAATATGGAAGAATAGAAGTACGTGCGAAGGTTTGCAAAGGTATTGGCAGCTGGCCTGCAATATGGATGTTAGGTACAAACAGAGGCGCTGTTAAATGGCCGGATTATGGTGAAATAGATATTATGGAGTTTGTAGGAAAGGATTCTACCCTGGTTTATGGAACGGTACACTACGCTGATTCTACTAATACATATAAATATAAAGGTGAAAAGCCTGTTATGGGCAAACCCTACGAAGATTTTCATATTTATGCCATTAACTGGACCAAAGAAAACATTGAATTTTACTATGACAACAAAAAGTACTTCATTTTTAATTTAAAAGATGCTCAGGGACGAGAGAATCCGTTTAAAAAAGATTTTTACTTATTGCTAAATCTCGCATTGGGCAGACAAGGAACTCTGGGTGGCCCTTTAAACGAAGATATCCTTCCACTGAAATATGAGGTTGATTATGTGAGGGTGTATAAGACCCAAAAATAAATCAACCAGAAGAAAAAAAATCCTGCTAATAACAGCTCTCGAAATTACAGTCTCCTAATCGCCGATTTTTTTTCGTTGTTCCGAGATTAAACTATCTTTGTGATTCGTGAAAGTTGTCACGTCAGCTTTTACAGCATAGCTCAATCCAATTAAATTGAGCTATGCTTATTTATCTGAATCAATAACATCCCTTGTTATTTTTCCATCCCAAGATCAACTGAAGCAAACCTGTAGGGGAACAGTTCCTCCCTCGTTTGTAGCCTTTCAGCGTTCTAAATCCATTTGTTGGCCCCATAGTGCCAACGATAGGATGCCGCTGAATGATTATTCAATTGGTTCTTATATGAAAATAGATAAATTAACTCCTGTTAAAATACTGGATGCCATCAAATATGGCGATTACATTGAAGATGACCTCGGCCATTCGGGTCTGGTAGAACGCATCGATAGAGTATCGTTCAGAGCTGAAATCCATTACTATTTTAAGCTGAGCGCAAATAAAGGAACAGTTATCATTTTGAAATAAGCAATAAGCCAGGATGGGGCATGAATACCACATCTTCTCCTGTTTATTAATTAAAAAGCCGAACCCTTGTGGGCCCGGCTAAACAAAAATTAAACTAACCATTAAAAGATTTATGGGACAATCTCGATATCAATATCTTTCATCACCTGTTTGCTGTCATTTAAGGTATTATTGCTGGCAATAAAAATAGCTTTGTATTTTCCCACAGCGGGATATTGGAACACATAGGTTTTTAAAGGTGCCGAGGTTAAGCTTTTAATGGGAATGCTTACATCAGGGGCCACTTTCCTAAGATCAAGCGGTTTACTTATTGCCCAGCTCTCATTTGTTGGAGCAGTAGCGCCTCCACCTACAACCTGAATTTGTGAAGCTGTTGCAATCCAACTCCCATTGGCAGGAGTACGTACATTTCCATAAACGGTCCAGGATATATCTGATAATGTAGAAACTGTAACACTGGTACCATCAGGCAATAAGTTACTAACGGTTAAATTTTTAAAGGTCCAGGTTTTTTGAGTAGAACCAGTAGTCCCATTATATTTTAATGCAATATAGAGCGGCTTACCGGCTACATATAAATCTGAAAGTGATATTTTTCCTGAAGCTGTATTATCAGTTCCGGTGGAGAGTACGGCCCTGCTGGTGATGTCTGTCCAACTTGCATTTACTACGCTGACTGAATCTAAAGCAGACAAGCTATTAGATGCCAATAGTTTTAAGGTATTGGTTTGCGTGCCAAACTGAGCGAATGATGTAAATGTCAAACCAGGTTCTCCTACAGCGGAAGTACGATCTTTATTGGCGTAAGTAAATCCTGCTGTTCCCGGATAAGTGATCACGTTATGTGCATTACCTGAAATGGTATATTTACAGGAATCGCCCAGCTTAAATACATAGGTATTACCATTAACAGACCTGGCATTGCTAACTTGAATATCCCAATCTGGTTCTGTAACCGTTAAGGATTTTTCGCAGCTTGCAAAAAAGCAGACGAAAGTGATAAGTATAATAAGATTTTTCATAATTAATCGGATTAGGGTTTACCAACCAGCATTTTGAATTAATGATTTATTTAGGTTCAGTTCATAATCAGGAATGGGAAGTACAACATGCCGTGGCGCCACATTTCTCGCTCCAGTTAATCCATTTGCATTTGCACTTGCTCCATTGGCTTCACAATAAATTTTAAATGTAACCATGTCCTGATAAAAATTCCCCCAACGGGTTACATCATTTTTCCTTAGCGATTCTGCATTAAACTCACGTAATCTTTCATCGCGAATGGCCAGTTGAAAATTATCCTTGCTTAAACCTGCAGTTAAATTGGCTTCGGTGCCTGTTGTAATTGTTGCTGTTGCAACAGCGCCTGTGCCATTACCTCCGGTTATTGTTATTACCGGGGCTGAAGTGTAGTAACTTCCTGTAGCTATAATTCCTGGGCTGGTAACATTTATTCCTGTAACCCGGCCGGCTGAAATAACAGCCGTAGCGGTTGCTCCTGCTCCTCCTCCACCGCTAATGGTTACAGCAGGCACGGTAGTGTAACCCGCACCACCATTGCTTACAGTAATGTTTCTAACTATGTTTCCATTCAAAATGCCATAACCACGTTTGCGAACCAGGTTAATGGCTTCATATGCGGTTAAAGTTCCTCCGGTTGGAATTGCTGTTGGGCCAACCAATTGATTTGAAGCTTCTGCATACATCAGCAATATATCTGCATACCGAATTACAGGCCAGTTAGTTCCATAAATACCTAAATTCCGGGCCTCAGCTGCCGAATATTCTCTTCTAAATTTTCCTGAGGGCATTAACCATGGATTGGTGATGGTTGTTTTTGTACGTACAGTTGATGTATTGGTGTAAATGTAATTGGCGCAATTCCAGTCGCGTCTTTGATCAAATGAGGTTTTAGGTGTTGATGTGCTACTGGCATTTACTTCATATGCATCGAAAAGATTGCGGGTAACATAGGTCCATCCAGCAGCTGCATAGGATGTAGGATCAAAAGCAACTACACTTGAGGTTACCCCTATAAAGCTTCCGATATCATTGGCCCCTTTAGTTACCGTTCCTGCAGCTGCAGTAGCAAAGCCCCATTCCAGAATATTCTCTTTTAAATCATATTTATCTTGCATGAGGTTAATAAAAACCTGTTTATAATCCGGGTTAAGCGCATGTTGGCCCGAATTGATCACTTTAGCACAATAGTCAATGCAGCTTTGATATTTAGTAACATCATTTACCGGATACCCTGCCATGTATAAATATACTCTGGCCAACATGGCCTGAACCGCAGTAATGGTTACCACATCATTATACCCCAAGCTTGCAGATGTATACCCCTGCAACAGACCTTCAGCTTCTTTTAAATCGACTTCTATTTGAGCATAAACTTGTTTTGGACTCGAGGCAGGGATATCGATATCGGTGATAGATGATGGCTTTAAACTGATAATAGCTTGCTGAAAATGGGTAGTTAAAATCCAGTAATAGTAAGCACGCAGAAATAATGTTTGTCCTTTAATCCTATTCCTTGTTGTTTCATTCATCGTGGGCTTATTAATATTATCCAACAAAATATTGGCATTATTAATTCCCTGATAACAAGCTAACCAGATTGCGTGCACGTTTGTATTGGAAGCGGAGTATGTATATCGCCAGCCTCTGGCATCTCCATCTGCGCCCCTGTTTGACAACAATTCATCAGCAGTTTCATAATAACCCGCTAATATCTGCCCGTACAATCTGCTGCTCATCATAGTCCCATAAACGCCATTTAAAGCCTGTTGCAATTGCTCAGGAGTTTTAAAATAATTTTCTGGTGTATAAAAATCAGAAGGTTCGGTATCCAGTGCCTTCTTACAGGCGCACACACTGATCATTAAGCTGATCAGCAATAAATATTTTAGTTTCATAACATTCATAATTTTAAAATTAAAAAGTAGCGTTTACACCAAATACAACTGTTAATGAATGTGGATATCCGGCATAATCAAATCCTGGGGTGAGGTTACTCTGTCTGGAAGAAATCTCGGGGTCGATACCGGAATATCCGGTGATTGTAGCCAAATTTTGCGCAGAAACATTAAAGCGGAGATTGTTCATACCCCATTTTTGAATGGTGTTTTTAGGAATGGTATAGCCAAATGAGACAGTCCTCAATTTCAGGTAAGAACCATCTTCAATTACCCTTGAAGCGTATGCTGCTGCGCCTTGTCCTCCTGCTCTGAAATAGGTATTATTCGGGTTGGTGGATGTCCAACGGTTCTGATAATTGGCAAACTGGTTTAAATTAGGATTAGCAACAATCCCACCTTCGAAAATATATCGATTGGCATTAATCACATCATTTCCAACGGACCACTGCAACAGCACATTCAAATCAAATCCTTTATAGCTGAAATTATTAGATAAACCACCTGTATACTTAGGTAATCCATTTCCAATAACGGTATAATCTGAACCATTGATTAATAAATCACCATTAATGTCCTTGTACTTTACATCACCAGGTTGCACAGCGCTTCTGGCCGCTAAGCTCGTTGTGACTGTAGATTTAAGTAGATATGTACCATTTGGCATTTTATCAAAGTCTCCATATTGGTAAACCCCATCGGAGATTAATCCATACATTTGACCAAGTGGATTTCCAACCATTGATATATAGGGGAACAAACCGCTATAAGTGGTATTAAAGAAAGTACCATTTCCTGCTAAAAGATAATTTTGATTATCTGTTAATGCTAATATTTTGTTTTGGTTGAAACTGATATTGAAGTTGGTAGACCAGCTGAAATTTTTGGTTACAATATTTCTGGTATCAACAGAGAATTCTAAACCTTGATTTTGCAGACTACCCACATTTTTAAATCCGGTGCTTCCTTCTACGCCTAACGAATATGGTAAAGAAGCATTTAATAACAGATCTTTGGTTCGTTTACGATAGACATCAGCGGTAATATTGATCCTGTCTTTCAGAAATCCTAAATCTAATCCAATATTGATTTGCTCGCTGGTTTCCCATTTCAAATTTTCATTCCCAATGGCCGATAGAAATGCTCCGGTTAGAGCAGGTACATTGTTTGCTGAATACCAATAATTGGTATTGGATAATTGAAGCTGACGCATGTAAGCAAAATCACCTACCCTGTTATTACCTGACTGGCCGAAACCCAGACGTAATTTTGCATTGGAAATCCATTTCAGGTTTTTCATAAACTCCTCGCTACTAAAACGCCATGCACCGGATATAGAAGGAAAATATCCCCATTTACTTCCCGGAGGAAATTTAGAAGAACCATCAGCCCTGATAGAGGCCGTTAATAAGTACCTTGATTTGTAGTCATAATTTACTCTCGCCAATACAGATTGCATTGCCCATCTTGAACTGTTAGATACCCTATTGGTATTTGCCGCAGCAGCTAAATCGAATCCATCGAAACCCAGGTCTTCATTTGGCAATTGAAATGCTGAAAAAGATCTGTTTGAATTATTATTTCCCTGAGCATTGTAGTTCACTAATGCATTGATATTATGATCCTTTGCGATTTTCACTTTATAGGTTAAAGTATTATCAGATAACCAGCTCGCCTGATTTGCAAACCCAATTGTTCCATTCGGACCGGAGCTGACATACTTACTACCTGCTTGTGTTTTTGAATTGTTAAGGATATTAGTTTCTACATTGTTTTTGGTAATCCCTCCCGACACCCTCAAAGTAAGGTTCTTCAAAATGGCGTATTCTGCATAAGCATTGGCTGTTAAGGTATTGGTTTTAAATCTCGTAATCTGATTTTGCATATTTACCAGGGGATTAACTCTATAATCCTGATTATTGCCGAATTCGTTAACGGGATCGTACAAATCAACTAAGGGATCATAATTTCTGCCTGCTGAGGATACCCCATTGGTTGGGCGTTGCCCCCAAACGGAGTAAAGAAATACAGAAGAAGCATAAAAATTAGTAGCACTTACAGGGATTCCAAACTGCTCACTATAGGCATAATTGGCATTTACACCTGCTTTAAGTTTGTTGTTAACTTTCTGATCTAACACAAACCTCCCCTGATATCTTTTAAAACCACCGTACTTTACAATACCTTTCTGGTTATTAAAATTACCAGAAATGGCATACTGCGTACCTTCAGAGCCTCCCCTGATGGCAATGTCATGATTCTGATTTTGCCCAATTTGATAAACATAATCCTGCATATCAAGTGTTGGTGCTGTTCTATAAAAATCTAAAGTAGTACCATTCTTCAAATAGGTAGAATCGGCTAGTGGAGCGTTAAGGTCCCTCACATAGCGTACAAACTCGTAAGCATCCATTAGTTTTACCTTTTCCGGTACTTTCTGAATGCCGTAGTAGGCATTGTAAACCACTTGTGGCGGACCCGATTTACCTTTTTTGGTGGTAATTAAAACAACACCATTGGCGCCCCTTGCGCCATAAATAGCAGTGGCTGATGCATCCTTAAGGATATCAATAGATTCGATATCTGAGGGACTGATCGAATTGGCATTTGAGGATTCGGAAGGGAAGCCATCTACTACGTAAAGCGGTGAGTTATCCTGGGTAATAGAACCTGCTCCCCTGATAACAATATTTGCAACTGCCCCTGGTTGTCCGTCGCTGCTTTGAACCTGTACGCCAGCTACCCGTCCAGACAAAGCTTCATCAAATGATTTTACAGGTGCTTTAGCGAAATCGGTCATATTTACTGAACCCACAGCGCCTGTTAAATCACCTCTCTTTTGAGTGCCATATCCAACAACTACTACATCATTTAGTCCCGTGGAAGTAGAATGAAGAACAACATTAATGGTTGTTTTGGTGCCTACATTTACTTCCTGAACACCGAAACCAACGTAGTTAAAAACTAACCGGTCTGTTGTTAAAGCCTGAATTTTGAACTTACCATCTTTATCCGTTTGGGTACTCAACTTTGTACCTTTCACTAAGATAGATACGCCTGGTAAGGCTTCGCTCTTTTCGTCTACCACCATTCCCACAATTGTTTTTTGCTGGGCAAAAATATTTGTGGTTAAAAATAAGGAGATGAGGAGTAGCAAAATCCCTGGATAGCGGATGATGCAGAATCTCACTCTTCCCACCTCACATCCATTGTAAAGTTTACTCATAATTTAATTGTTTAGATTGGTTGTTTATATACAGTTTTAACCAAAAAGGTAAATCCCTGTAGACACAAACCTAAGGTTGATCGCTCGAAACGATAGGGGAATATCCTTAACAAGATAGGGGTATTTTCAAAAAACAAGTGAACTGCAACTGGTTTTTCGTCGATCGTATTCGTTTTTAGGCAGGAAAATAAAAAGGTATCTTCTTCAATCCGCTAGAAATATTTATTGAAAAGATGACGCGCTCTATAACCAAAAAATGCAGAAATCAGAGATGTTTGTGTGGAAAGTTCAACCCGCAGATTTTAATTTAAGCGGGAGTTCGGATTGGGTTTTAATGCAGGTAAATATTCAGGCAGGAGAAACTTTATGATTTTGATCTCAGCTTGAAAGCCAGGAATTGAGGTAAGGAACCAAGAATGCTTGTTATTTTTTTCTATTCAACTTCCAATATGATCGGATATAAAAACCAAGGGCGATTAAAAGTCCTGTCCAAATGAAAACGGTTGGGCTCATAGTTTAATGTAATTGTTTTTAGTAAAACGGCTTTTTCTTACTATTAGGTATTTCAAATGATTATTATTCTTTAATTCAGCATAAATACTTGCTAGATTAAACATTTACATGCTCATTTAGTTTGATCATCTTTAATTTTTGCAAAAAAAAAGCTCTTGCCGAACAGTCATGATCAACAAGAGCGTACCTATAATATTTGGAGTATATTAGTTGGCTTTGTAGGCCTGTGCAAACTTAAGCGCAAAGTCTTCTAATTTTATTTTGCCTTCCGGTATAATGTTTTTGGCATCGAAATCTTCCCAAAGTACACCACTTCTAATGGCAGTTCCCATTTCCACGTAGTTTTTTGCAATTTCTTCTGGAAGTCCTGCACCTACCATACCTTCAAAAGACTGCTCATCTGTAAATTCTACCCAAGGTAAATCAGATTTGTCAATGGTTATTCCAATTTGAGTGGCAACCTCTCCCAGTGTCCGTTTATCACTGGCGATGTAAAGGGTACTTGTTCCGGTAAAGCCTGAATGGATTTCCCTGGCTGCCACTGCAGCAATATCCTGCGGGTCAACCATTACCAAAGGTTGATTTGCGCCATAATTGCCTCCAATAATACCGGCATGTTTGATCATATCGATATTTGCATAAAAATTATTGTAGAAATAAGCTGGCCTTAATATCAGTAAATCTAAGCCCTCTTCACTTCTAAAAATTTGTTCAACATCATGCAGTCCGGAAATAGGTCCTGTTCCTTTTTCTAAATGTGCACCAATGCTACTGAGCAAAACCACTTTCTTAACCCCTGCTTTTTTCACCGCATTAATATAGTGCTGACCAATGGTCTTGCTATGATTTCTCATATCATTAGTCGAAAAATCATTAGGCACCATCAGGTATACCAAATCTGCTTGTTTAAAAATTCCGGTTAAGAATTCTTCATCAGTTACAGAGCCAATAGCAGGTGTTGCACCAAGTGCTTTTATTTGATCTGCTTTGTCATGATTGCTACTCACCACAGTTACGTCATGTCCCTGAACAGTAAGATTAGTTGTTAGTGGTTTGCTGATATTTCCCAGCGACCCTGTTAAAATTATTTTCATCATTATCTTCTTTTTTTGAATAGTCAAAGTTATATTTGTACTTACTTTTTTACAAGTACTTACCCCAAAGTATGTATCATGACTGCCATCAAAGAAAATTCAACATCCAATGCCAACAGAAGAAGCAGTAAAGCTACCTGCCCCGTTAGTTTTGTAATGAGCAAAATTGGAGGACATTGGAAACCCATTATTCTTTTTCATTTGTTAACCGGGCCAAAACGCTACAGTGAATTAAAAAGGCTAATTCCGGCAGTAACAGAAAAAATGCTTATACAGCATTTGAAAGAGATGCAGGAAGACATACTGGTAATCCGAAAAGCTGAAAATGTAATTCCTCCTTTCGTAACTTACAGTTTAAGTGCCGAAGGAGAACAATTGAGACCCATTTTGGATGAAATGGTGAAATGGGCTGATGCAAGGGATTTTAAACTCCAATAGTATTATGGGTTAGGTATTTCAGACATAGCCTTTCAAATTTTTGTTATTTTGAAGCCAGATCTTGTGGATTGAAGCAGGTCAGTTTCAATATCTTTTATGATCAGCAGCATACATACACCAGCCTTTGTCCTGATACTTTATACTTGATACTTTATACTTTATACTTTACACTCCCCTTTAACCCATCAATTAAAAAGATAACCACTGTACGCCAAACCCTGCGCAACACTTTTAAAATTATCGCCGGAGTTCAGGCTGATGTGCGGAAACTTCTCCTTAAATAATTTCTGAATACTACCTACCATTGAAGTACCGCCCGTTAAGAAGAGGCTATCTATATCTTTTACGTCAATCTGGTATTGCTCCATAAAAGTTTCGAGATAAGCTGAAATCCGATCGACATCCTTTTTGATTAATTGCTCATAATCTGTTAAGGAAATGGTTTCATCAATCTCTATTCCTAAATGATTGTAGCTAAATGAGGTACTATCCTGGCTTGACAGTGCAATTTTAGTTTGTTCAATGGATTGGAAAACCGAATACCCCAGGTTATTTTCGATGAGCGTGATCAGGTTCTTGAACTTCCGATCGTTGCCCGAGAAATAATAATAATCCTCAATATCTTTTCTGATGCGCTGCCCGTTAAAGAAATTCATCTGCTCCCAGGAGCAAATGTTGGCAAAAAGCGATTTAGGCACAGTTAAAACCTTACCCCGGGTAGCTTCGTATTGGGTATATTTTCCAAAATATGGTGTTCCCTTTTCCCACATAAATGCAGAATCAAAACTGTCTCCACCAATGTAGATACCCCCTGTTGCAATCATGTCGCCTTTCCGGTCCTTACTTCCAACTTTGGCAGGGTCTAGTACCAGATAGGTAAAATCGGTGGTACCACCACCCAAATCGGCCACCAAAACATTTTCCTTTTTGCTTAGGGTTTGCTCATAAGCAAATGCGGCACCAATAGGTTCAAATTGAAAACGAACATCAGTAAAACCTGCTAATTCTGCGGCCTTACTTAACCTGTTCTGAGCAAGTGTATCTTTCTGCACATTGTCATCATCAAAAAAAACTGGCCTACCTATAACCGCCTTCTGACAATCCTGTCCGATAATCTTATCGGCTTTGCTCTTCAATTCCTTCAAAATGATGGCTACCAGATCAGAAGCATTATAGCGCCTGTTTTGTATCCGGGTTTCAGAAAAACTGGTACGAGATAGAATTTGCTTTATAGATTTAATGAAACGTCCCTTCATTCCTTCCTGCAGATAAGCCGCGATAGCTTCCTCTCCCACTACATAGTTCTTTTCGCCGGTTTGAAGTTCGTGATAAAAATAAATCAGCGATGGTATAATGATGGTACTGTGGATTTCACGCTTTTCTTCATCATAAATGGCCAAAGCCGAATTGGTTGTACCAAAGTCAATACCGTATAAAAACTTTTTCATTGCGCAGGATAAAAATAAAAAAATGGACGAGGGGCGGCGAAAGTATTGAAAATTCAGTTAAGAAAAAAATAGAAAATATAAAAAAACCGGTGTAAAGCTTAATTCAATACTCCGGCTCAAACCAAAACTAAATATTATTTAAATTTCACTTAAAGCAATATCATTCTCTATTAAATTTCCGGAACTATGCGGTAAATTTTTCCTTTTTCTGTTTTGAAATCAATAACAAACCCAGTTTCATGGTTTATTTCTTTTAAGCTGGTTTTTGAATTATTTTCATAGGCTGGTACAAAAGGTTTTTTTAATAATGGATTAACAGCAAGATTTTCAACAGTTTTCCCACTTAAATCTACTACCCTTACCTTTTGTAGGGTTCTCAATTTACAGTTACCCCCAATGAGTGATTTTACAGACGCCTCCGTTAACTTTCCATTATCCCAGCCTATTCCGATCTCAAAATTTCCTCTGGCTTTGATTCCGGCAATGCGTCCGGTTTTCCATGCGGCGGGCAATGCAGGTAATAAGCTAACCATCCCATCCTGGCTCTGCAGCAGCATTTCTGTCATTCCTGCTGTTGCGCCAAAGTTTCCATCAATTTGAAATGGTGGGTGCGCGTCAAAAAGATTTGGATAGGTTCCTCCGGCCTTAATATTTTCTTCCTTCGAATTAATAAAAGTGAAAGCATCTTCCAGTATTTTATAAGCATGATTACCATCCTGTAAGCGTGCCCACCAATTAATTTTCCAGGCCATAGACCATCCTGTACTTACATCACCACGGAAAATTAGCGATTGCTTAGCAGCGCTTGCCAGTTCTGGAGTATTGAATACGGAAATTTGATTCCCTGGAAAAAGGCTGAATAAATGAGAAATATGCCTGTGCGTATCTTTCGGATCGTCGTAATCTTTAAACCATTCCTGCAGCTGCCCGTATTGCCCAATATGAAAAGGATAAAGCCTGGATCTAGCTTCCATAAGTTCCTTGCGAAAATCTTTATCAATATCCAAAATTTCCGAGGCTGAAATTAAATCAGAAAACAATGCCCTTAAGATAGACATATCCATTGTAGAAGCCTTAGACAGCTGATACTCCTTACCATCAATCTTCATGGTATTCTCTGGAGATGTTGAGGGAACCGTAACTAAATAGTTGGTTTGATCATCCTTAATCAACCAATGTAACATAAATTCTGCCGCTCCCTTCATTAAGGGGTAAGCTATATTTTTTAAAAAAGCCTGATCTCCTGTATACAAATAGTGTTCGAAAAGATGGGTACTGAACCAGGAGGCACTCATTGGCCAGGCAGACCAGCGCGGGTTAGACATGTGATCTTTATCGTATGCACCGGGAGGTGAGGTTTTTGCCCATAGATCGGAATTGTGGTGCGCTACCCAGCCTTTATCAATGTTATAATTTACCTTGGCAGTAATTGCCCCGTTTACTGCTAATTCTTTGATAAAATCGAACAAGGGTTGATGGCATTCAGAGAGGTTGGTGTTTTCTGCAGGCCAGTAATTCATTTCCGTATTGATGTTGGTGGTATAATTACTGTGCCATGGTGGTTGTACAAGGTCGTTCCATATGCCCTGCAAATTAGATGGACGCGAACCTGGCCTTGAGGATGCAATCATCAGATATCGACCGAATTGATAATACAAAACCTGTAAACCCTGATCATTTTTTTCCTTTGTATAATTTAATAACCTCAGGTTGGTGGGTTTTTGTTCGGCAAGCGGATTTTGGATCAGCTGAAATTTAACCCTGTTAAACAATTCCTGATGATCTGCTATATGATCCAGCTTTATTTTCTCGAAGCTTTTGGCAAAGACATGATCCATATTCTTCCTGGTTTCTATAGCAGGATCCTTTCCTTCTGTTACAGGCGATTTATTAAATCCATTAAAGCTGGTTGCTTCGGTAAGGTAAATAGACAGGGCCTTTGCATTTAAAACTTTTAACTGATTGTTATCCATTGAAACCGTACCACCTTCATTTTTAACTTTTAAACGAATTTGAAAGATCATGCCCTCTTTTTCGTCATATATTACTTGCTGAGGCTCATACTTTCGGTTAGCGATATATTTTGGAGCCTTACCACTCAAAACGATTGTATTTCCAGATTCAACCTGTACAGTAAATTTGAGTTTGCTCAGTAAGCCAATATTCAGATTAAGTGCTCCCGCTTTGCTCGCCTTAATCCGCACCAATAAAGCCTTATCCGGGTAACTGGTTAATACCTCCCGTTCATAATTTATTCCTTTTAGGGTATAACTGGTTTTAGAAATGGCCTGATCGAGACTTAAAAGCCTCTTGTAATTGGTACATACACTATCTTTTTGATGAAACTGTAAAAAAATATCTCCCAATGGAAGATAGGTAGCGCTATAAGGTCCCTGCATTTTCCGCCACAGCTGAGTGGCTTTCTCGTAATCTCCCTGAAATATAGCCGCCCTAACCTGTGGCAGTACTGTGGGGCCGTTTGGATTATTTCCGGCATCGGGATAGCCTGACCAAAGTGTATTATCATTTAATTGAATCCTTTCGCGGTTTACCCGGCCAAAAACCATTGCTCCGGTTTTGCCGTTTCCTAGGGGTAAAGCTTCTTCCCAGGTAACGGCAGGTTCATTATACCATAGTTGTTGCTCGCCCTGCTGAGCAAAGCCCTGCCTGCAAAAAGCTGCGAGCATCAAAGTCAGTAAAAAAGTGTATCTCATTGTTGTTCCAATTAAACTATACAAACTATGCTATAAATAATTATAATTAAAAATATCCTGGATTTTGAGTTAAACCAGTATTGCCCAAAGCTTTTGCCTTATCAATTTCTGATTGTGGTATTGGCCAAAGCAGGTTTCTGTCAGGAAATGTTCTGGCTTTATTATTAGGATCTATCACTGCAGTAATCACACTTTTAATATTGCCCCATCTTTTCAAATCAAAGTAGCGCTGGCCTTCCAGCGCAAGCTCCACCCTTCTTTCATGCCTTATCTTTTCCCGCATGGCCGTTTGTGTTAAGCCCACTGGTAAATCAGGCATATTAACTCTTTTTCTAATTTTATTTACTGCATCATACACATTTGCATCCGGTCCTGAAACTTCGTTCTGGCACTCCGCATAGGTAAGTAAAACTTCGGCATATCGCATCAAAACCCAATCCTGATCGCTAATTGTTGCGTAGGTGGTAGGAAATCTGTTTGGATCTACACCTTTTCTGGGCAGAAAACCACTTGGAACATTATCTCTTGCAGGATCAAACTCAGTTCCAGGGCTTACTCCTCTTAAATTTCCAGGTACAATTACCGTACTTGCTAGTCTTATATCCCTGTTCTCATATGGTTTTGCAGCATTATATAAGGGAGACGTAGAAATAGGTAATCCATCTGTACACTCATAATCGTTTACCAGGTATTTTAAAGGTTGAACGAAGTTAACATAGGATAAAAGCCAGTCTTGGGGACTATAAAATGCAGGAGGAAGATAGCGTGCTGAAAACATGATTTCGGCATTATTATTTTGTCCTGGTTTCAAAAACAGTGAAGTATAACTTGCATTTAAGCTAAACATCTTTTCATCTATCACCGTCTTTGCAGCTACGGCCGCCTCAGTAAATTTGCCATTACTCATCAGCACTTTCGCTTTATAAGCTAAAGCCGTACCTCTTGTTACCCGTCCGCTGTAAGCTGTATTTGGCAGGTTGTTAACTGCATATTCTAAATCTGCTAAAATTGTATCAACTACAATTGTTTTGCTTACCCGGCTTATCCGCTTGCTTTCATCATTGTTACCTAATGGTTTGGTTATTAAAGGAAGGCCACCATATAATTCAGATAGCATAAAATATTGATAAGCACGTAAAAAACGTACATCGGCAATATAACGGTTGCGTTCCTGGATGGTTAAACCTGGCACGCGACCAATATTGGCCAGGTAGATGTTGCAGGAGGCTATGGCCTGATATCCCACTGTATAGGCATCCAGGATTATCCCTGTGGTTAAGGGATCGAAACTTCCGAATGAAGCAATTGCGAAATTTCCTGTTCCGGAAGTTGTATAGGCATTATCACTCAAAGTTTCCCAAAGCATGTATCCACCTCCCCAGCCTGGCGCTGTAGCCGTGGTAGAAACCGCATTGGCTCCTCTACTCAAAAAGTTGTAACAGCCTGCTAATGCAAATTCAGCATCTGTTTTATTTTGCCAAAAATTCTCCTCCGTTGGCTGGGTAAGTGGAACCCTATTTAAAAATTCCTTTTGGCATGCAGAAAATAAGATTGCCATCAACAGGCCGGTATATAAATTAATCTTTTTCATTTCTAATGTCTTTTATAGTGTAACTCTTAGTCCAAAATTGAACACTTTGTTTTGCGGATGGGTGACATATCGGTCACTCGTGGCATTTACTGCCCGTTCAGGATCTAAACCTGGAAATTTTGAAAACAGGAATAAGTTATCTCCGGCAAAATATATCCTCAAGGCATTTACAAAAAACTTCCTGGTTAAGCTTGTTGGAAAATTATACCCCAACTGAATATTCTTAATCCTCAAAAAGGAAGCGTCTTTAAGATAGTAGGATGAAGCTGCTCCTAAGTTCTGAGCAATAGGCCCGGAATTGGCAATGTAAATAAGTGGTAGAGTTGTACTCGGTTTTTCAGCTGTCCAGGCATCTACCCATTCTACCGGAGGAGGAGATCCTTGCCTGAATGGCTCCATTCCCCATTGATTTACATATACCTTTCTACCTTCAGAACCGTATAAAAATATACTCAGGTCGAAATTCTTATACTCGAAGTCCATTTTAAAAGAGTAATCAAATTTTGGAAAGATGCCATCAAAAACGCGTCTGTCATTACCATCGATCTTATTATCACCATTTAAGTCTTTAAACTTGAATAAACCTGGCTGCCCTGCAGGCGACTGAACTGCTGAGCTGGATACTTCTGCTGCAGATTGAAAAATTTTCTCAAATTCATATAAGTAATAGCTATCATAAGGTAAGCCCGCCTGACGGATGTTTCTAGCTGAAATACTGGTTGCACCATATTCTGTTACCTTATTTTTATTGGTTTGAAAAATGCCCTGAATGCTATAGGCAAAATCGCCCACCCTGTTCTTATAACTTACAGAAAGGTCTAAACCTTTATTGGCAAGCTTACCGAAGTTTACTGTAGGTGCTGTAGTTCCCGTATAAATGGGTAATACAGCTGCATCCAAAATATCTTTGGTATTGCGGTTGTAGTAATCAACGGTTAAATTCAATTTGTTTTTTAATAAGGCGATATCGATTCCAAAATTGGTTGATGCAGTCGTTTCCCAGGTAATTAAATCATCGGCCAGCGCGTTTTGCCTTACCCCATCTACTAATGAACTTCCTAATGGATACGGAAAGCCTGTGTTGTACACAGTTTGATAAGGATAGTATTTTGCATTAATGTTGCCTGCTATATTTTGATTACCCAAAACACCATAGGAAGCTCTAAATTTCAAATCGTTGATTACCGGCAGGAGGTTTTCAAAGAATTTTTCCTGAGAAATGCGATAAGCCACTGAGGCTGATGGGAAAAAGCCCCATCTTGTTGATTCTTTAAACCTGGAAGATCCATCGTATCTGGCGCTGGCTTCAAAAAGATACTTACCTTTATAATCGTAATTTACCCGTCCGAAGTAAGAACTTAAGCTCCACTCGTTTGCATAACCCGAATTGGTAGAATTTCCGGCACCACCTGCATTAATTTCTCTAATTCCATCACTGGCAAAGTATACCCTGGAGGCACTTAAATTTTGCTCCTTGAAATATTCTTTCTGAACACCGGCAAGTGCAGAAAAATTATGTGCGCCGATTTTCTTATTATAAGTTAGCTGACTGATACCTAAGGGGTAAACATCGTTATTATCGGTTACGGTTAAGCCCTGGCCGGCAACATCTAAAGTACGGGCAAACAAACCGCTTTGATAATAGTATTGGTTAACAACCGGTTTGTATTCATAGTTTTTAGAAAAGTTAAAGTTCGTTCCTAAAGTAGTTCTCCATTGTAAACCTTCCAGCAATTTGACATCCACAAATAAATTTCCCTGAACGGCGTAGTTGTCTGTAGAGGCCAATGCTGTTTCCGCTACAGCAATAGGGTTTTTGTTTGATTCCATAAAGGGATAAGCTACAGCGGTATATCTGCCACTGCCATCGGGTAAAGTAGGGGCATAAAGTGGCGATTGCGCCAAAGTAGATAAGAATTGATCTTCACTCCCATTTCTTGGAAAAATTCTTCTTCCATAATTGATGGTCAGATTTGTCCCCATCTTAATGTGATCAGAAATGGTACTATTGATATTGAACTGTAAATTTGTTTTTTTAAAACTGAACCCAGCCATTACATCAGGTTGATCTACAAAACCTAAACCTACATTATACGTTGTTTTCTCTGAACCACCTGTTACACTCAAATTGTGGGTGTGTACATTCGCAGATTGAAAAACAGCATCAAGCCAATTAAAACTTGGGTATTGATTTGGATTTGCAGGATTCGTGTAAGCATCAATTTGTTGCGATGTAAACCTGCTTGCAGCTGCTAAACCTGAATTGTTTGCCGCCTGATTAAATAACTTCATATAGGTAGGCGAATCCCAGATCAGCTCGGGTAACCGGGTTGCATTGGTAACACCTATATTATAGCTATAGCTGATTTGCGTTTTTCCAGCTTTACCTTGTTTAGTGGTAACTAAAATAACGCCATTGGCACCCCTCGAACCGTATATTGCAGCAGATGCAGCATCTTTTAATACGGTTACGTTTTCAATATTTTCTGGATTTAAGTTGCTAAAATTACCCGGAATACCATCAATAATATATAATGGCTGACTTCCTGCCCCACTATAAGTACCTAAGCCCCGAATGGTGATATTCGTATTCTCATTACCAGCTTCTCCTGACCCCTGAGTCACATTTACACCTGCCAGCTGGCCTTGCAAGAGTTGTGATGGGTTGGTAGCAACACGTTTAGTAAGTTCTGCTCCGGAAACTGTTGATACTGCTCCACTTAAATTCACCTTCTTTTGTGTACCATAACCTACTACAACCACATCACTTAAGCTACTGGAAACAGGCTTTAAGTTCACATTTAATGAAGCTGCAGCTTTAAGTTCCTGTGTATCATATCCAACATACGATACTATCAAAATAGCGTCTTCATCTATGTTTTTCAAGGTAAAAAGGCCGTTAGGATCTGTCACTGCCCCATTTGATCCACCCTTAACCTTTATGCTAACGCCCGGCATAGGCTGCCCGGTTTCATCTACAACTTTCCCCTTCACATCGATGTTTTTATTCAAAACCGGTGCGGAAAAGGTTGAAGGCTGACTGGAGCGCTCGCTAATAACAATTGTTCGGTTATAAATTTTAAAGTCGAGGGGTTGGTCTGCAAATATTATTTTTAAGGTCTCTTCTAAAGTTTTGTTTTCTACCTGGATGTTAACTGGCCTCGATTTGTTAATCACCTGTCGGATATAAATGATATCGTACGCGGTTTGTTTCTTAATGTCGTTAAGTACCTTTTCCAGGGGCGCATTTTTCCGGGAAAGTGAAATACTTTGTGCCATAGAAACCGCACTCACCTGTAAGAGCCCCAACAGGATTAAAATGATGGTGAGCCTGGTTAATAGTCTAATTTTTTTGTACAGGGCACACCGCTGCACATGAATTAAGTTAAGGTTCATATTTTGGTTATTAAAAATTTAAAGCTTTTTAGGGATGCTTATTTAAGAATTATCGCAATGGTTAAAGTTTTAGTAGCACTTACCTTGTTGCAATCACCTTTCGGCCTTCATATCTGAATTTTATCTTTTGCGTTAAAGACAAAACCGTTAATGTTTCATCTAATTTTTTAGACCGTGACATGGTTCCACCTAAGACAATATCGTCAAAATTGCCTTGGCAAATAATTTCAACGTTATACCACCTACCGATGGTTCTCATAGAAGTTTCAAAATCATCGCCACTAAAGATAAAATAGCCATTCTTCCAGGCGATTTCGTTTTCGGCCTCTACCTGCTTCACCACTAAATGATCTTTACTCAGACTTGCTTGCTCTCCTGGCAACAAAATGCTATTTTCTTTTATAGCTCCATTAGCGCTTGCACGATACACTTTTACTTTCCCTTCGAGCAGGGTTGTTTTGGTAAATGTTTCGTCTTGATAAGCATTAACGTTGAAATGTGTTCCTAATACTTCTACGGTTTGTTTTTCCGTACTCACGATAAATGGCTTTTTAGCATTGTGGGCAACTTCAAAATAAGCTTCGCCCTGAAGTTTAACCATTCGATTCTTAGCAGCAAAGGCAACCGGAAAGCGTAAGGATGACCCTGCATTTAACCAAACATGCGTTCCATCGGGAAGTGCAATTTGATATTGACCACCGCGAGGAGTTTCAATGGTGTTAAAAGCTGCTGTATCGCCTGGCTGAGCCTTAACTCCATCAACCTTATACAATAACTGACCATTCTCTATCTTCACAATTTTTACATTGCCTGCAGCAGCAAGTTCACCATTAACCACATCGTTTAGAAAGATTTTTTTACCATTATCCAGTGTAAGTGTAGCCTGATTTTTGCCTGGGAGAATATTTACCGTAGCAGTTTGATTGGTTTCAGACTGAGGCTTTGATTTTTGGTGGACGAGTAAAGCACCTGCAAACACCAGTGTGATTGCAGCGGCAATGGTGATGGTTTTCCAAAGCTTAAGGTGGCTACGTTTATGCTCGCTATTAATCTTACTGAGAATCTTAGTATGAATTTCATCTCCCAACTCTTGAAATCCTTCTGGTGAATCTATATCAAAAACAGTATCGTCGAATGCATTATACCAGTCATCGAATTCCTTTTTTTCGGATGCTGTAATTGTATTATTCAGCCATTTCTGGGCTAAAAGTAAAATTCTTTTAGGCGGTTTAGGTGTTGACATTTGGTTAGAAAAAAGCTTGGTTTATTATCAAGCCGTTTCAGAACAAAAAATCCCTTAGTCGAAATGAATTTTTTTTAAGACTATTTTTTTTTGGTTTCTTAATCTCTAAAAAGATATAAGCAACATACCAAAATTTGAATATTATAATCCATAAGCGATTGCTGCAGGATTTTTTTGCCTTTGGCAAGATGCGCCTCAACCGTTTTCTCGGAGATGTTTAATTGTGCTGCAATTTCTTTCTGCGAGAGCCCTTCATTGTATTTTAATTTAATCACCATCTGGCATTTATCTGGCAGTGCAGTAATGATTGATTGCATTTGCTCTTTAAACTCCGAAAATTCAATTTCCTGTTGAGTTTGCATATCCAGCTCGGAAAATTTCTTTTTAAAATCCTTCACATACTCAAAAATGCTGGCTTGCTTCCGCATTAAATCCATTACTTCGAATTTCGCTGCCACCGCAAAATAATTGGGAAACTGGGTGGTTAACTCAAAAGTGGATCGTTTTCTCCAAAGATTAAGAAAAATATTCTGAACAATCTCTTCTGCATCCATGCTATTGCCTAAGCGCTTGCGTGCAATTACATAAATCTTATCCCAATAGCGTCTGTAAATCTCTGTAAAAGCATACTGATCATCCTGATTCAGGTAAGAAATCAATTCAGCATCGGTAAATCCAGTATAGCTCTTCATTACAAAACCTTGGTTAGCTCAAAATTTTAAGATACCGAACATACGAAATAAATTATCATTTAATTATACGGAGCAGATTTTAACGGTACCTTATTAAAATTATTAAATTGAGTTAGACAATTATAAATATATGCAACATAAAAACACCTTCCGAAACATAGCAATCGGAAGGTGTTCGTCTTTAGGTAAAAAACTCACTCATCGGTTTAGACCAAACACTGTGAGAATTTTGTTAAAAATCTCATTGTTCTGGTATACACCTTTGAAATCTTCTGCCCCTGGAACATAAGCAAAAACGGGTACCATGATATTGGTATGGTCATTGGTGCTGAACGTTCCACGAATCATTCCTTGGATATCCGTATCTAAAAGTGTTAAACCATTCGTCTCATGATCGGCTGTTACTATCAATCTTGAAGTTAACATCCCCAAAGAACCATAGGCACAAAAAAAGCCTCGGAGTTCTTTAAGGCAATGGGTATTCAATTATTTAACGAGTGAAAGATTGAATGGTTCAATGAATGAATGATAAATTGCTGGAATTGCATCTAATTACTCTGTCAACTTCCATTCAGGTCGTTCGAAATGACAGGTATATCCATAGGGATGTTTTTGTAAGTAATCCTGGTGTTCTTCTTCAGCATTCCAAAAATCACCAGCCGGAACAACTTCCGTTACAATAGTACCTGGCCATTTCCCTGAGGCCTCCATGTCGGCAATTAATGCTTTGGCTGTTTCTTCCTGCGCTGCATCTAGATAAAATATTGCTGAGCGATAGGATGTACCGACATCATTTCCCTGCCTGTTTCTGGTGGTAGGATTATGGATCTGAAAAAAATATTCTAATAACTTGCGATAAGAGAGAATCGCCGGATCAAAAACAATCTCTATCCCCTCTGCATGGGTTCCGTGATTGCGATAAGTAGCATTTGGAACATCACCGCCAGTATAGCCAACCAACGTTGAAATTACGCCAGGCTGACTCCTGAACAGCTCTTCTACTCCCCAAAAACAACCACCTGCCAATATCGCTTTTTCTGTATTCATATAATCTCCTTTTTATTACTAATAAAGATACAGCCTGCATCGGCAATGCGCAAGCAAAAACCGAAAGGAATGCAATAACTGGCTTATGTATGACGGAATTTAGAATCAGAGGGTTATAATAACTTAAATGCAAGAGGCTTCTATGAAACCTAGATTTTGCAGCAATCGTGACTCCCCCAGATTTGGGAATCTTAACCGATAAGCTGGTAGAACGGGTTTATAACAAAACTGATAAACCGAAATTCCAACCGAACCAACCCTTGGCCTGATTATTAAAATGCTTCGCCCAGGAAGGGGCCAATTCGTGCTTATAGTTTTTCCCGGAAGCTCCCGGTGGAGCATCGGTTCTGTAATAGGTATAAGAAGGCCCGGCAAAAACAATAAACCGTTCAGCAGGCATAACCTGAAACTGCGTCTGAAAACGATAGAGATTATTAAAGTAGGACCAATTTCCAAGGTAAATACTTTGTCCTGTTACTTCAGTAGCAATAGAAAGGCGTTTATTTAAAAGGAATTCATGGCCTAAACCAAAACCAAAAGTTAGTACCCGGGCAGTATCAGAAAAATTGTTACCTGCTATAAGTAACGAATACAATTTCGAATTTCCTGTTTTCAAAGCAATATTGGTATTGGTTACCTCATTGCTGTAAATACTAATCTGTTTAAAACCGTTGGAGGATAAATTAACCAATCCTAAACTTACGCCAGATGATGAATCTGCAAGATTAACAAGCCCAAATTGAAAGCCTTTCATCTTTTTAGCATAATTCAAAATTCCCCCAACCTGTGCGCCGTTTAGTACTCCAAAAGTTGAATTGGTAACCCCAGCCAGTTGTAAACCAGAAGTTTCCTTACTGGAATTTAATAAACCTGCGATTTGAATACCTTTAAAACCTTTTCTGGCGATATTCGCCACCCCTGCCACCTGAGCACCATTCACCTTACCCTTGGTATCATTCAACAATCCGGCAATTTGAAAGCCACCAACTTCGTTTTTTACATCATTATACGCTCCTGCGAGTTGTATTCCTTTTACCGAACCCCCAACAGCATTAAATAATCCGGCGATTTGAAACTTCTTGATATCACCTTTGGTAAGATTAAAGGCACCTGCCATTTCAAACCCATCTGTACCTGCGGTATAACCACCCAAAACATTTAAAGAAGCTTTATTAACAATGCTAGAACTCATACTTCCATGTGAGCTTAATCCAGGAGTAAATGATACCTGAAAAGGCGTTTGAGCTAAAAAATCAGGAATATTCAGATTCTGAATGCGTTGCTTTGAAGAGGTTAGAAATCTCCAGATGCCTTTCCCACCAAAGGTATTGGAAAAGAAAGTGCCCTTTTCGCTATCTGGATCAGTATATTTTTCAGGTTTTACATTAATATCAGCAAGGAAAACCAGGGATGTATCTCTATAGCTTTCCTTACTCGCAGTGAGGATAACACCTGTATGTTCTCCTCTGAAACGTAAGGTAAAATAGCCTTTTTGATCTGTAAGAGCAGCTTGAAGCAGTCTTTTTTCATAAACACTTGCTTGTTTCACTCTATCCCCGGTTCGGGTATCAATTACATATCCACTAATTTCATAGTGGTTATCATCAGTCGAAATCCGTTCTGCTTCAATGGTCAAGTGATTTACAGCATATCGCAAAATAATATATTCTGCATTTTCTTTATAGTCTACCTTGCCTGCAAAAACCTGATCTAACACATCCCTTACGGGGATATTTTTAACTTTAAGACTAATGAGGCTGTCTTGATTAAATAGTTGACCGTTATACGAGAAATAGAATTCCCCGGCTTTGCTCAGCAATTGCAATACCTCATGCAGAGGTGTCTGCTGCACAGAAAGTGATACCCTCTTCGATAAATTCCGCCTATAGTCGTCCTTGGTTTGTTGTGCAAAACAATAACCCGAAATGAAGAGCAATAAAATGATCAGTGAATGCCTCATTTTTAAGGGGTGGACAGCAAAATATGCTTGCCGTTACGCGTCTGTTTTAAATTCATGGTTAAACAAATTAACTTTAAATCCCGTTCCAATGATTCGATCTTTATGGTTGTTGTGATACCCGAGTCAATTACAGCAGCGTCCAAAGTAATGTTACTACCATAGGCTTTGTTTAATGTTTGTATCAGCTTAGATAGCGGGGTATTGTTGCTTTGTATTAACCCTGTTTTGTAGTAGTTATACAATTGATCCTGGCTTTTTACTTTAGCAAGCGTTTTGGTTTGGCCATTAATGGTGATTTTCTCTCCTTTGTACAGCTTAATTTCAGATTGGCCTAATTTCACCTTTACAATTCCACTTTCTACATTAACCTCCGTAACATGATTGGCCTGACTGATGTTAAATGCAGTTCCTACCACTTCGACAATTACCCGGTCTACGTCAATTACAAATGGATGCGCCTTGTCTTGGGCAACTTCAAAAAATACATCTCCATTTTCTATTTTCAGCTTTCTATTGTTTTTAAAATAACGCGCATAGCTGATTTTAGCCTCTTTATTTAAGGTTATCACCGATCCATCAGGAAGTATTTCGGTGTGGATCTGATTCCTGGCTTGTAATGAGGTAAAGCTATTGGGGCCTAACCAGTTATAAGTAAACCATATACCTACGGTAATCAGAAGTATGGCCGCAACTTTCAGCCAACCTAAAGTGCTCCAAAACCGTTTAGCATTAGTATTGGCCTTTTGTAACTCCGCTCTTTTTACTTTAAATCGTTCCCAGGCAGCATCTTTATCTTGTTTAGTTTGGCCGGCAAGTGTTCCACTTAATTCCCAAATGCTTTTCAATTGGATGAAGTGTTTTTGATTTTCTTCAGCTGCAGTTAGCCATCTTTTTACCAGTTCTTTTTCTTCCTCACTGCTTTCGTTTAGAAGAAATTTCATCAATATTTCATCAGTCATATCCTTTTCTTCTAATTAAAAAACTGTTTAAAAGCCCAAAATCCAAGAAACACAACAACCATAAAATCGGCCAGTTTAAACCTTAAAATTTTCAAGGCCTTACCCATTTGGTTCTCCACTGTTTTGATTGATAACCCAAGTTGATCGGCAATTTCACGATATTTAAGTTCTTCAAATCTACTCATTTGGAATATGGTTCTGCATTGCTCAGGCAGCTCGTTCAAAGCATTCCTTAAATGCGTTTGAAGCTCGGAAAGCTCTACTTTTAAAGATGCGGGTTCATGTTCTGTATTCATCGTATGTACCGTAAATTCCTGATACCTGTTTTTGGTTTGTTCTTGCCTGATGTAATTCAAACTGTCGTGATATACACATTTGTATAGATATGCTTTGATGGCGCTTATCTGAAGGTTTTCTCTTTTTTCCCAAAATTTCAGAAACATGCCCTGAACAATCTCCTCTGCAATATCCTCGTCTTTAACAATTACTTGAGCATAAGCATGTAGTGCAGCATAATGCGTTTTAAACAGCTGTTCAAATACAGTATCATCATATTGATGGGGCGCTCCGGAAGATATTGCTGCTAATGTCACCGATTTAATTGTGTCCAAATATATAGCTTATTTATTTTGTTAACTATTTCCGCTGGTCTGGTATTTACCCAAATCAATGGAGAGATCATTTAGTTTAGAAACTGATACACAAACCACCTGTGTACCCCAGGAACATTCCATTAAAGCCATTATTTTTTCTATCCCAGGTTTGGATATAATGTTTTTGCAAACTTTTCCCTTCTTCAGTATTGGTTATTACGAAATTGAATGACGGTCCTGCAAATATTTCGAGATTTGGGGCAATTCTCAATGATGGTATTAACTGGAAGCTATACTTGTAATAATTGCCCCGTTTGAAATTATGTAATGATCCGGCAATTAGTTCGGTATTTAACCTGAAATGCTCAGATTGGAAAAAATGTGCCCCCAGTCCCAATTGAAGTGCATATACTTCATCTTTATTTTTGAAATTGTAACCGACACCAATAATACCGTACAATACTTTTCCACCCGACCTGAAAGTAGCCAGGGTAGTAAGGTTCTGATCAGTTGTTAATGCAATACTTTTTTCCCCGTTCTTAATAATATTGATAAATCCGATGGGATAATCACTGCTATCAGCTACATTTATGAATCCAGCCACCTGAACACCTTTAACCTTTTTAGCGATATTGATAAAACCTGCTATCTGAGAACCTTTTACATCAGCAGCTTTATTCATGAAACCTGCCATTTGCAAAGCTGCATTTTTAGCGCTCCAGTTTAAAAAACCAGCTACCTGTGCACCACTGCCAGCGGTAGAAACATTTGCAAAACCGGCAAAGGCCGCACCTTTTCCACCACCGTAAGTATTAATAAAACCTGCAAACTGAGCGCCATCAACTTTTCCTAAAATATGGTTAGAAAAACCTGCAAATTGACCCCCGTTGGCATCTTTACGTACTACATTGGACAATCCGGCAAAGGATACACCTTTCTCTTTTGCAGAAACCCCTACCAATAAATTCAGGGAGAAATTGTTCGTATCCTTTGGAGCATGTGTTCCGTTGGTACTGAGGGGGTAGATCAGGCCAATATTGACTTTGTTTTTTTTGTTTCCCTGCGCAAAGCCGCTAATAGCCAATAAAGCTAAACTTAATGTTGCGAAGCAAGCTATAGATAATTTGTTCTTAATGTTTGATAAAGTTGAATCCATTTCTGTCTAATTTTAAAATAAGACACACTGTTTCAGCTTTACCCCTATGTGGAAGAATAATATTTTTTATTACACATCTTCCCTTAGCTTTGCATTATGAAAAACATCATTATCACCGCCGCTGCAGCAATACTCCTTTGTGCTGCCTGCAGCTCCTCTTCAAAAGTTTCTGAGGGAAAAAACGATTCAAGTTCTGTAGAAAAAGACACCAGCTTAACAGCTGTTTTACGCAGTAATGCAACAGCGAAAATAGCTGACTCTGTCAAACTGAGCTTCGTAGTTTACAACCACACTGATAGCCTGCGTAAATTTTGCAAATGGCACACGCCATTTGAACCATTAATGAGCAAATATTTAGATGTCACCACAACAGGTGGTACTGAAGCGCAATATCAGGGGCCAATGGCTAAACGCATTATGCCACCTCCAGCAGATAGCTATATCACGCTGAAGCCAGGAGACAGTTTAAGTGCTGAAGTAAACGCATCTAGAGCTTATCAGATTACCAAGCCGGGGAAATATACATTCAAATACAACAGTTCGGCCATCAGCGGAATAGTAGTAAAAGATAGCCTAACCATAGAATTGAAGTAGTTCGCATCAAGTACTTGGTGTTTAGAATTAAGTATCACATATGGAAGAAACGAATAGCTGGTCTTGCTACTTTATACTTGCTACCTTAAACTTCATACTTGCTACTAACAACTTTAAACCAAGTACTTGATAACTATCCCCCTCACCTAAACCAACTGTTAACCCGAAATCATTCCTTTTTCAGTTAATATAAATGAATTATTTCCCTCTTCGCTCATTTCGGTTTCGGCATGGGTAACCAGGATTACGGTTGTTTTTTGTTCGGCGAGGAGTGTTTTTAAATTATTGATCAAGCGGTTTTTTAATTCCAAATCCAAAGCAGAGAAGGGCTCATCCATCAGCAATAAGCCGGGTTTTGTTGACAAAGCCCTTAAAATGGCTAAACGTTGCTGTTGTCCGCCTGAAAGCTGCCTGGGCAAGCTTTTCCGGTATCGGCTTAACTCTCCTATCTCCAGTAACCGATCAATATATTCGGGATCATCGCTGCCATATTTAAGCTGTTTCTCTACCGTCATATTAGGAAAAAGCGCATAATCCTGAAAAACAAATCCTACAGCTCTGTTTTGAACTGGCTTTGAATAAGCATTGGCTTCATCAAACCACAGCTCATTTTTGACTATTATTTTTCCTGCATCGGGTGTAATTAGTCCGGCGAGCATCTTTAAAAAAGTGGTTTTACCCACACCAGACGGACCTAAAATCCGGGTGATACTATCCGACTGAAAAACAGCATCTACCTTTAGTTCCAACGTTCCATGATGCGTTTTTATTTTTTTAAAAATGGAGATTTCTATCATTCGAACGGACTTTTAACGGCATTTCTATTCCAAATAAATACACCCAATACAATAACAAAAGTTATTACAAAAAGAATCAGCGCATAAACATTAGCGCCGGCATAATCCATTGTTTCTACCGAATCGTAAATAGCAATGGAAGCCACCTTGGTTTCACCAGGTATATTTCCACCAATCATCAATACCACACCAAACTCGCCTAAAGTATGTGCAAAGGTTAATACTGCAGCAGTAAAAAGTGAGGGTTTGATATTGGGCAATAAGACAGCAAAAAAAGTCTGAAGTTTAGATTTACCCATTGTATACGATGCCTCGGCTATAGATTTGGGTAAATGGGTGAACGCGGCTTTTAAAGGGCTAACCATAAACGGCAAACTGTAAATGACAGATGCGAATATCAATCCTTTAAAAGAAAAAACCAGCTGTAAATTAAAGTACTCGTGTAACCACCTGCCAAGGGCATTGTTAGGACTAAAAGCCAGCAGCAGATAAAACCCCAATACTGATGGTGGAAGTACAAGGGGCATTGTAATAAAGGCTTCAATAATAATCTTCAAGAGATTCTGCTTACGTGAAAGCCAGTAAGCGACAGGAATACCGAGTAATAACAGTAAAAAAGTTGTAATTACTGCCAATTTAATACTGAGCCATATTGGGTCTAAATCCATCGGGTTTTATTACTGTTGAGGTAAGTGATAACCGTTAGCTGCTATAATTTTTCTGGCAGCTGCGGAGTATAAGTAATTGTAAAACCGGATAGCATCTGCCAGTTTACCTTTTTTTGCATAGCTTAGCAACACAGCTGACTGGGCAATCTGTTCGTAGCTTTTTTGATCCACCCGGGCCCATTTCACCTGATTTTTAGATTTTTGTTCATATAAAAAAGCTTCCGTTGTAAATCCAAATTTAACTGCTCTCGTTTGCAGATAGGTATTTACCTGTGAAATACTTTCACCAAAAACCAGTTTTGAACTAAGCCGATCCGTTAGTTTATAAAATTTTAGTGCTTGCTCAGCCGCTTTACCATAGGGTGCAATTTTAGGATTCGCAATCGCAATTTTTACCGTTTGTGCATCAACAAGCAACTTTTGCCAGTTTTTAAAATCTCCTTCAACATTCCCGCAAACAATTAAACTACCCAATGCATAAATTTTTGGCTTTTGAATTGCAAAGCCCTCTTGGTACAGTTTTTCAGGAAATTCTGTATCGGCAGAAAGAAAAATATCATAAGGTGCTCCATTCATAATTTGTGCGGTAAGCTTGCCCGAAGCACCAGCAATCACTTCTATTTCAATCCCGGTCTGCTTCTTAAAATCCGCCTGAAGTTTTTGTATTACACCTTGTGCGTTGGCTGCTACAGCAATTCGTAAGGTTTGCGCAGCAACTGCATACGGTAATAAAATTAATACCAAGATACTAAAGAAGATGCCGCTAAATTTTAAAAATTTTATCATTTTAGTTATCCGCTATTGTGCAATTCCAACTTCTATACTCAATACCTGTTTTATACATCTGGCAGGTCTTTTATCCTTTTCAACAATAATTCTAAACGGACCATCAGCAGGTGGCAGCGGCTTACCATCCATTTGATCGGCTAAAATTATCTTTTCATCACTGAATTCCGGATCCAGTTCAGTTAACGTGAAAATAACCTGATATCCATCGTAAGCTTTAACCATGGCATACTTACGCAAATTTTCTCCCCGCAATGCTTCACCCATCGATGCCCCCGCCTTATTCAGCAAATTAGACTAAAGCACCCCCGAATAATGGTGTATTTTACCATCACGATCATTTCTATCAAGCGCCACCCGCTCCATTTTCTGCAATTCCGGCAAACTAAATTGGATCGCATGATCTACCTCTCCTGTAATTTTGAGTATTGGACTTTCTGTTTTTTGAGCCTTAAGCCCTCCGGCACTAAAAAAAATGATTAAAAAAGTAATAAATAAAGCAAGATTATATTTTTTCATGGATAAGAATGAACCAAAGGTGAATAAGGACTTCAAATTAAAGAAAAATACTTTAAATTAGCTCATACTTAACCCACCTGTACAATCCTATAGCTTTTCTTGACACAACATACAGACTAACTAATGCTATTTACTGGTTTTTTACCTAAATTGCGGTATCCCAAATGAAAGAAATTGCAGATATACTCATTGCTTATCAAAAAGCACTAAAAGAAAAGAAGAAATCCGCTTTAGCAACTGTTGTTAAAGTAGAGGGTTCATCTTACAGAAGACCTGGTGCCAGAATGTTAATTACAGATGATGGTATGCTTACTGGTGCAATAAGTGGTGGCTGTTTGGAAGGGGACGCTTTGAGAAAAGCGCTTTCTGCAATTCACCAGCAGGAAACAAAGCTCGTGAGTTATGATACTACAGACGAAGACGATGCTAAATTTGGCATCCAGCTAGGCTGTAACGGTGTAGTACATATACTATTTGAACCCATTTTTCCTGAGCAGAAAATTAATCCGATTACCATATTAAAAGCAGTTCAGCAACGAAGGGAAAATGCCGTATTGGTGACCTTTTTTTCGCTTGAAAACCAGCCGCAATTAGGTACAAGAATACTTTATCGTCCTAAACAGCTCATAAGCAGCTTACCTGCTAATGAGCAGATATTGGCAGATACAGCCTTATTACTGGAAGAAAAAACCTCAGACTTTAAGGAATATGAAATCAACGGCTACTTAACATCTGCTTTTTTAGAATTTATCTGCCCACCTATCTCGCTTATAATTGCAGGTGCCGGGAACGATGCACAGCCGCTATCAGAAATCGCTGACCAATTAGGTTGGGAGGTTACGGTTGTTGACGGTCGCCCCACGCATGCTACCAACTTGCGTTTTCCAAAGGCTGCGCGGGTGCTGGTTAGTAAACCCGATCAGTTTTTAAATCACATAAGTACCGATGAGCGCACAGCCTTCGTATTGATGACCCACAACTACAATTATGATGTTGATTTACTTGGTCGATTGATCGCTACAGATGCTGCCTACATTGGAACTTTAGGTCCAAAAAGAAAGTTAATCAGAATGCTGGATGAGTTAAATTTGAATACGGTGGAGAATCAAACCAGGGTTCACGGCCCCATAGGCCTGGATATTGGTGCTGAAACGGCAGAAGAGATCGCAATATCTATCATTGCTGAAATAAAATCAATCTTTAGCGGTGCCTCAGCTCAGTTTTTAAAACAGAAAAATGCACCTATCCATGTTCACGATATAAAAGGCAACTAATGGATACCGGAATTATCATATTAGCCGCAGGTAACTCAAGCCGCTTAGGTAAACCCAAGCAACTGCTAACTTATCAGGATAAAACCCTGCTGACCATCGTAAGTGAAGCGGCATTAAAAACTTCATTTCATCCTATTGTTGTGGTTCTTGGTGCCTACGCAAGTGAGGTTTCAAAAGCACATCAAGGGTTAAAAATCCAATACGTTATTAACGATGAATGGGAGACTGGCATGTCTTCAAGCATTTCCACAGGCTTAACTGCACTTCTCGATACCAAAAAAGACATTGAAAACGTTATTATAGCAGTTGCCGATCAGGTTTTTATTACTGCCCGGATTTTTGAAAAATTAGCAGAAAATCACCAACTTACAGGCAAAGGAATTGTGGCAAGTACCTATGGCGAAACAACTGGAACGCCTGTGCTGTTTAATAAAATATATTTCGATCAGCTTTTGAATCTTCAGGGAAGCACTGGCGCTAAAAAAATAGTTACAGAAAATGCATCAGATACCGCTAAAGTACCATTTGAAAAGGGACTGATCGATATCGATACCGCAGCAGATTACAATAATTTAATCCAAAATCAATGATAGCAGATTCATTCGGAAGAGTACATGATTATTTACGGATATCGCTTACCGATAACTGTAATTTCCGCTGCTTTTATTGTATGCCAGAGGAAGATTATGATTTTACACCGGCATCACGATTGATGCAAACAGAAGAAATTGTTCAGCTGGCTAAAATCTTTGTGGCACAAGGGGTAAAAAAAATCAGACTTACAGGAGGCGAACCACTGGTAAGAAAAGATGCGGCAGCAATTATTGCAGCGCTGGGTAAATTGCCAGTTGAACTGGTGATTACTACTAATGGCACCCGGATTGCAGAAATGCTTCCAACACTCATTGAGGCAGGTATTAAGTCGATCAATATCAGTTTAGATACCCTGCAGCCCGAAAAGTTTTTCATGATTACCAGAAGAGATTTATTCCATCAGGTTAGGAGCAACATTGAGCTGCTTTTGCAAAATAAAATTGCAGTAAAAATTAACATGGTGGTAATGAAGGGGCTCAATGATAATGAAATTAAAGACTTTATCGATTGGACAAAACACAATCCTGTTCAGATCAGATTTATAGAATTTATGCCCTTTAGCGGTAATAAATGGATCAGCAATAAGATGTTTTCCCTGGCAGAAATCCTTCAGGTTATAGCCAATGATTTTACCGTACTACCTGTTGAAGGATCAGCCAATGATACTGCCAAGCATTTCATGATTCCAGGGCATGAAGGTTCTTTTGCCATTATCAGTACCATGACCGCTCCTTTTTGCGGTACTTGCAACAGGATGCGTTTAACTGCAGATGGTAAACTTAAAAATTGCCTTTTTTCTGATGGAGAAACCGATTTACTCAGTGCTTTAAGAAGAAATGAGGATGTACTTCCATTAATTAAAGCCTCTATATGGAACAAGAAGAAGGAACTTGGCGGCCAGTTGAAAACGCATTTTGAAGAACTGGATGCAGCTGCCATTCAGAACAGAAGCATGATTACAATTGGAGGATAGTGATGATCAGTGTTACAGAAGCTAAAGCGCTTATCTCCGAACAGATTAAGCAGCTAAACCCGATCAAATTAGCTCTAATTGAGTCTTCAGGTCATATTTTGGCCCAAGATGTTTATGCGCAATACAATATCCCGGCATTCAGGCAATCGGCTATGGATGGTTATGCGGTAATTTACGATGACCATGCACAAGCATTAAAACTCGTTGGTGAAATGGCTGCAGGAACCAGTAATACGCTCCATATAAAATCCGGCGAAACTGCAAGAATTTTTACCGGGGCACCGCTTCCCGAGGGCGCTGATACCGTAGTGATGCAGGAAAAGGTGAAGATATCTGAAGGGAAAATTCAAATTGAAGACCAGCAACTTAATTTAGGTTCAAATGTTAGACCTATCGGTTCTGAAATCAAATCTGGTGAGCTGGCAATGCCTGCCAGAAGCTTACTTAGTCCAGCAGCGATTGGCTTTCTTGCCGGAATAGGCATTACAGAGGTGAAGGTATTTCCTATGCCTAAAGTGGCCATTATTGTTACTGGCAAAGAGCTTCAGAAACCGGGATCAGTATTGGATTTCGGACAGATTTATGAATCAAATTCCTATTCATTGTCTGCAGCTTTAAAATCAGAAGGCATTACATCAATTGAAATTTTGCAGGCAGATGATGATTTAATTATATTAACCTCAATTCTTCAGTCCGCGCTTATTAAAAATGATGTGGTACTCCTCACTGGTGGCGTAAGCGTTGGCGACTACGATTTTGTTCTGGAAGCCTCCAAACGTTGTGGTGTTCGGCAAATTTTTCACAAAGTAAAACAAAAACCAGGCAAACCACTTTTTTTTGGAACCAAAGGAGATCAATTGGTTTTTGGCTTGCCCGGAAATCCTTCATCAGTATTAAATTGTTATTACAATTATGTGCTCCCTGCAATCAAAAAGCTTTCGGATAAAGAAAACAGTATACGGGAAATTACGGCTACGCTTACCCAAAGGTATGAAAAAACAGCCGGACTAACACACTTTCTAAAAGGAGTTTATACTGATGCAAAGGTTACTCCTTTACATGCCCAGGAATCTTTTAGGTTGAGTTCTTTTGCACAGGCTAACTGCCTCATTTGCCTGGATGAAACACAACAGGAATTTGCTGTTGGCGAAAAGGTAGATATATTATTATTACCTCAATAAGATGGAAATAGAAGTAATCAGTTTTGGAAAAATCGCGGAATTCATACCGCAACAAAAAATCAGTATTGTAAATATTAGCAATACTGATGAACTAAGGGCGTATTTAGAAAAAAATTTTCCGGATTTAGCCGGAACCAAATATAAACTGGCACTTAACAAAAATGTTGTTCAGGTGAAAACAGAAATAAACAACAATGATGTTGTTGCCATTATGCCACCCTTTTCTGGAGGATAAATGACGATGAATTTGGAAAGATACAGCAGGCAGATTATCCTGAAAGGCTTCGGGGAAGTTGCACAGCAAAAGCTTCTTGCTGCAAAAGTATTGGTTATTGGTGCAGGAGGATTGGGTTGTCCGGCGCTTCAATATCTTGTGGCTATGGGCATTGGTACGATTGGCATTGTAGATGATGATACCATTTCTCTCTCGAACCTTCATCGACAGGTTTTATATAACACCAATGATATTGGCAAAATGAAAGTATCCACAGCCGCTGAAAAGCTGAAAGCCATCAATCCGGATATTGATATAAACACCTACCCCGCATGGATTGATCAGAACAACATCCTTCCGCTATTCAAGCAATATGATTTTATCCTTGATGGAACAGATAATTTTGAATCCCGGTACCTGATTAATGATGCCTGCGTACTGTTAAAAAAACCTTTAATATTTGCCGCTGTGTCCGGATATGAAGGTCAGCTGGCTATTTTTAACGTAGCAGATGATCAGCAAAACCACACCAACTACAGAGATCTTTTTCCGGTACCTCCAAATGCCGGGGAAATTCCCAATTGCGAAGAAAATGGCGTTTTAGGAGCCGTACCCGGAGTATTGGGTACAATGGCGGCAGCTGAAGCAATCAAGCTCATTACCAATATAGGCAAACCACTTATTAACACGTTATTACACTATAACTTATTAACACAAGAACAATATAAACTTCAAATCAGTCCGGCCAAAAACTATAAGTTGCCAACAGCTGAAATCGAATTTTTAAATATGAATTACCATAACAATTGCACACTGCCAGAAGCCTACGAAGAAATTGATATGGCTAAGCTGTTGGCGTTAAAAGAAAGAGCATCAACACGCTTAATTGATGTTCGCGAACGACATGAAGTTCCCCAATTAGATCCCCAGGTTTTTTCACAGATTCCCATGTCTGAATTAGCGCATTTCCTTGAAAGCGATATTCAGGAAGAGCATATTGTCTTTTTGTGTCAACATGGAATCAGAAGTGTTACTGCAGCAGAATATCTGTCAGAAAAGTATGGAAATGCAAAAAAAATATACAGCTTAAAAGGTGGAATTGCTAAATGGAGAAATCATTTTTAAACAGATAACATGAGTGATAAAAAAATAAAAAATATCTTTAGCAACGGAGCCATCTCGCCCCTATTTATCGCAGACAGCATTTCTAAGCACAGTACCAAAACCAATATTGGTGGTCACAGCATTTTTATGGGTCAGGTGAGGAAAGATGAAATTGATGGAAAATTCGTTTCGGCCATTGAGTATACAGCATATGAAGCGCTTGCATTAAATAAAATGCATGAAATCAGGGAAGAGATTTTTAACAAATATCCATTAAGCTGTATGCACATCCACCACAGTTTAGGCACCATAAAAGCCGGTGAAATCTGTCTTTTTGTATTTACCTCTTCTGCACACAGAAAACCGGCAATTGATGCCTGCAACGAAGTTGTAGAACGTATAAAGGCAGAACTACCCATTTGGGGCAAGGAATTATTCGAAGACGACACGCACCAGTGGAAAGAAAACATTTAAGTTTTAATTATGGTTAACATTACCAAAAAATCTAATTCACTCAGAATAGCGATTGCAAGCGCAACTGTAAAAGTTTCTAAACCAGAAACCATAGCGGCCATTATACAAAGAAAAATACCAAAAGGTGATGTTTTCGAATTTGCCCGTGCAGCAGGTTTATTTGGTGTAAAACGTACCAGCGACATGATTCCCGACTGCCATCCCCTGCCGGTAGAATATACCGCTATCACATACGATATTCAGGATCTTAAAATTATCATTAACGTTGAAGTGCATACCATTTATAAAACAGGTGTTGAGGTCGAGGCCATGCATGGCGCATCAGTTACCGCGCTTACCATGTACGATATGCTTAAGCCTATTGATAAAGGTGTTGAAATTGAAAATATTCGATTGTTGGAAAAATCCGGAGGAAAATCAGACCTGAAAAACATGCAGTTTCCCGATATTAAAGCTGCAGTGATGGTTTGCTCTGATTCCGTTTTTGAGGGTCAGAATGAAGATCGCTCTGGTAAAGCAATTGTTTCCAGGTTAGCTGATTTTAAAATTGACACCAGTCATTATGAAATTGTGCCTGATAGCATTGAATCTATCAGTAAAATGGCTAAAACCGTTATTGCACAAGGGTTCGATATATTAATATTAACAGGCGGTACCGGACTTTCTCCTCGTGATGTTACCCCTGAAGCGATTGCACCGCTAATTGACCGCAACATTGATGGAATAATGGAATCTGCCAGACGGTATGGGCAGGACAGAATGCCTTATGCCATGCTTTCGAGAGGTATTGCAGGCTTTGCCGGCAAAACATTAATATTAACACTGCCAGGTTCAGTGCGCGGCGTAGAAGAAAGCATAGATGCCTTGTTTCCTCAGGTGTTACACCTTTTTAAAATCAATAAGGGACAGAAACATTAGATTCTTCAGCACCCAAATCAAAAAAATAACTCTACCTGAGCTTTTTGCTAAAATCGTGAAACAACTTTAAATCCTGTACTGTTATAATAAACACATCAATATAATCAGATATGGAACAGATGAATGTTTCGGAAGAACAAAAAATTAGCTTTGATTTTAATACCATCACCTTGCCCGGTTATGTTCGTGAATTTCAGCCGCTTCTATTTCAAGATGGATCAAAATTTGTAGCAGTACTAGGTCCGAATCTTGAATCCGGTATTGTTGGAACTGGCGATAGTGCTGAAGCAGCACTTCGTGATTGGAATAAAAATATTAAAGAAAGACTGCGTAAGGCAGATGAAAACGATGCCGTTACCCAGTTTGTAATGGATACCATTCATACCCATAAAAAGGATACCTGGTAAATAAAGTGGATACTTATTCTACTTCCTCAGCAACATAGCTTCTCCACAAGAGATAGCCTAATCTACCACAACGTTCTGCTACAAAATACTCGATATCAGCAGGTACATCATTTACAATGCGATAGCGTATTTTATATTTCGGTGTATAGCTAATGTAAACAACCAAATCTTCAGAAGAAAAACCCCTGCCAGAAAGCGCAGAAAAATGAGTGGTCTGCAATTCCTTTGCAGCCTTCTGTAATCTATCATTCATGACTTTCGCAAGGGAGCGTTGCGGCTTAAATTCAGTCTCAAAAATAGGCAATACGGTAACAGTCATAAGGCAAATTTATAATCATCACTGAGCTATGCAAGCAACTTTCTTTAACCAATTGAAAATGAGAAACAATAATTTTAAGTATCTTCAATTGAACATTAAATGTAGGCGGCAAGCCACCCATCTGTAGTGTTAATTACAAGAAAAGCCAATGTCTATCCCAATTAAAATATAAAGAGAAAGTTCCTCCTCCATAAAGTATAAAAGATGCTGAACCTGGTATAAAAAGATAGCACAGATTGTTAAAAAGATAAATCATGTTGCCTCCATAACTGTACAGGACAGCATTATAACCTAAAAAAAGTATGTTTGAGATGCATAGGACTATTTAGCCCCAGCCAAATCTAATCAAATAACAGACTGAAAGCATGTTGATCATGAACAACACATGATCAGCCGTTTAGTAATTATATAAATGAAAAAGATTATCATCATTCTCCTCTTCAGTGTTGCTTATCCATTTTTATCCTTTGCCGATTTTGTTTTCAGCATAAATACAGATGTAGCAGTATCTATTGAAAGTAGTGAACAGGAAGTCGTTCGTACGGCATTTGAGATGCTTTCAAAAGATTACCAGGCAGTTTTTGGAGGCAACATGACCAAAAGCAATCATTCAAAGCTTTTTATCGGCACATTAGGGAATGGTAGCCAGGCAGAGAAGATGATGGATAGCAAATCCATACAGCAACTGGCAACCCATAAAGAAGCCTATCTGATAAAAGTTATTGATGATAAACTGTATATTTTAGGGAGCGACAAACGCGGAACAGCCTATGGGATTTTAGAAATTTCCAGAAAAATTGGCGTATCTCCCTGGGAATGGTGGGCAGATGCTACAATCGAAAAAAGAAACTCTTTCCGTTTAAGCAATGGATTTAGCCAGTTCGAGTACCCTTCGGTAGCATACAGGGGCATTTTCCTCAATGATGAAGATTGGGGTATTACACCATGGAGCTATCTTACAAATGAACCGAGTAACATAAAGGGACAAATCGGTCCGAAAACACATGCCAGGATTTTTGAATTACTCCTGCGCTTAAGGGCAAATATGTTTTGGCCGGCCATGCACGAATGTTCCGTGGCTTTCTACCTCACGCCTGGTAATAAAGAAATGGCAGATAAATACGGCATTGTGCTGGGCTCGTCACATTGCGAACCCATGATGCGGAATGCCAATGCAGAATGGAAAATAGATGGTAAAGGTGAATACGACTATGTACACAATAAAGATAATGTGCTCAAGTTTTGGGAAAGCCGGGTACAACAACTTAGAAATTCTGATAATGTGTATACTTTGGGTATCCGGGGTGTTCATGACGGTAAAATGCAGGGCGCAAACACTTTAAAAGAGCAATACGATGCATTGACAGCAATTATTAAAGACCAGCGGGAGATGATTGCCAAAAACCTTAATCCCCATCTTGAAAAAGTACCGCAGGTTTTCATTCCTTATAAAGAAGTATTAGATGTATACAACATGGGGCTTCAGGTTCCGGATGATGTGACCTTAATGTGGTGTGATGATAATTACGGTTACATCAGACATTTTCCCAACGAAAAGGAACGTTTGCGCAAGGGTGGAAATGGTGTTTACTATCACATCTCCTATTGGGGGCGGCCGCATGATTACCTTTGGTTAAGCACTAACCATCCTGCACAGATTTATACACAAATGAAGCTGGCATATGATAAAGGTGCCCAGGATATGTGGATATTGAATGTTGGTGATATCAAGCCCGGCGAATACCTCAGCGAACTTTTTCTGGATATGGCCTGGAATATCAACGGGATTGAAAACAACCAGCAAGGTCTTAACAAGCACCTTCAAAACTGGTTGAGTCGTGAATTCGGAAATGAAAATGCGGCTGCACTATCCGCAATCATGCAAGAATATTATCGATTGGCCTATATCCGGAAGCCCGAATTTATGGGGAACACCCGTACAGAAGAAAAGGATCCGAAATTTAAAATTGTTAGCGACATAGACTGGAGCGAAACAGAGATTAAACAACGCCTGACAGATTATGAAAAGATTGCGAACGCTGTAATCACACTTTCAAGGAAAATCCCTGCCACAAAACAAGATGCCTGGTTTGAACTGGTGGAGTACCCCGTTCGCGCTGCAGCAGAAATGAATAAAAAGCACCTGTATGCCCAGCTGGCCAGGCATGGTTTAGCAGAATGGACAGCTAGTGATGAAGCCTATAACAATATTGTATCGCTAACGCAAAAATACAATACGCTGGCCAGCGGTAAATGGAACAAGATGATGGATTACAAACCACGGCAACTGCCTGCTTTTGATAAGTTAGAACATAGGAAAACAGCTGACCCACCGCTTGAAAAACAGGCTCCCTTCCGTTTATTGAATGGGAAAGCGTATACCATATACAAAGGTCAAAAACCATTGGCTCATGGCCTTGGCTATCAGCAAGGTGCAATAGAAATCGCCAAAAACAGCACCGTTGAATACAATTTTAATGCTCCAGCCACTGATTCGATCTGTATTGAACTTGCGTTAGCACCAAATCATCCTGTAGATGGGAAACAACTGAGGTACGAAATCTCGGTAGATGGAGGCAACAAACAAATTATTTCTTATAAAACACAGGACAGAGAAGAGGAATGGAAAAAGAATGTTTTAACCAACAGAGCCCTGAAGAAAACCATGCATGTGCTGAAAAATTCTGAAAAAAACAATAATCACAATATTCAGATTAAAGCCATTGATGAAGGAGTTGTGCTTGATCAGATTGGCATTTTTCTTAAATGATATTGAAATACTTTGTTACCGTTTCTCTTTAATTTTTATCATCACATTACTTTTTACATAAAGAACTTGAAATGTAAAGCATTCAACCTAATCATAACTGGAAAACGTTCAATAAAAAGCGAAACAATAATTTCTTAAAGCAATTTCTAATCTCTTTTTAATTCTACCGTAACATTAAAGCTAAAACCCTAAAATGCAGCTCAAATTTGACTTAATAATGAGGCAAAAAGCGTTCTAGACATCTCTAAAAGTATTGTTCAAGCTATATTTGCAATACAAATGATGAAAGCTTTAAGAAATAACTTACTAAAACGAACATTCGGAATCGTATTGTTGACCATTTTTGCAATAAAAATGTGTGCGTTTTCTATTTCATCATTTTCATGTACACAAGACGGCTCTACGGTTGAAAAAAATGCCTCTGAAAATAAAGAAAAAGAGGAAGAAGCCTTTGAGAAAAGCAAGAAAAAACTAATGCTTTATGAATCTCCTGTAATAGATCATGAGCATCCACTCTGGACCAACCATTTACCAGTTCGAATACCCAATTACCGAATGAGAATTGGCAACCCTCCTCCCAGAAATATTCCCACACCGCCTCCAGACTTTTCCTGCTAAATAAGATAGCATTTTAATAGGGATCATTTTTTTACACCTGAAAAATAAAATTCCCGCAACATTATTAGTCCTGTACTGTACAGGCTAACTGGCTCATGGCACATCATTAGTGGCATGGCTGCTTAAATTTTGCTAAAAATATTCATCTCCAAATAGAATTAAAATGAAGAATCCTCACGTTGCAGGTGCACCAACACCATGGCAAAGGTTAATACGTTTACTCCATTACGAACGTAAGACAATTAATTATATATACGTTTACGCCATGCTGATTGGCTTGATAGGGCTATCCTTACCCCTCGGTACCAGCGCAGTTTTCAATTTATTATCCAATGGTGCCATGTATAGTTCAACCTATATCCTCATTGCAGTCATCCTGATCGGCATTGTAGTGGGCGGGCTATTGCTAATCGGTCAATTTACACTGGTAGAATTTCTAGAACAGAAAATATTTACCAAAGCAGCCCTTGAATTTGCCTTTCGTTTACCGCGCATTAAAAAGAAGGCATTAGAGGGCGAAAATCCTTCGGAACTAATTAACAGGTTTTTCGATATTCTAACCATTCAAAAAGGATTAACCAAACTATTGGTAGATATTGTTGCTGCTGCTGTTCAAATCTTTTTCAGTGTAATCCTCCTGTCATTCTACCACCCGGTATTTATGGCTTTCGGAATGTTCGTGTTAATTGTAATTATTTTGATTCTCATATTGTATTATCGTCAGGGTGTACAAACCAGTCTGGAAGAATCGGGCTATAAATATGAGGTTGTAGGTTATCTGGAAGAAATTGCTGCAGATTTGGATACTTATCGTCAAAGCAGTATAAAGAGGAAGGAAATCATTACCCGAACGGATGAAATTACTGCAAATTACATTCAGGCTCGAAACGACCATTTCAGTGTATTGAAAAAGTTCTTCCTGAGTGCTGTAGCCATGCGTACAATCCTCATGGGTGCATTATTGTTATTGGGTTCCTATTTTGTAGTAGAACGCCAAATAACATTCGGACAGTTTGTGGCAGCCGAGGTAATTATTGTGCAGATTAGCTATGCTATTGAAAAGTTAATGACTAATCTGAATACCGTATTTGATATGGTTACAGGAAGTGAAAAACTTGCTGTTGTTACCGACCTGGAGTTGGAGGAAGGAGAATTAAACAATGGGTAAGTCGAACAAGCACTTAAATCAGTTAAAAAACTGGGAAGAACTTTCTGTACATGCCAATAGCAAAATCCTGAATGCCAATGGTCCGATGATGCTAGGCAGGGTAAGCATCTTTCTATTTATTTTCTTTGCCATCCTACTGTTTTTACCCTACCGTCAAACCATCCCTGGAAGAGGTACTGTAACCGCTTTACGTCCGGAAGACAGGCCGCAAACTGTGCAGAACCAAATTGGTGGCCGGATTGAGCACTGGGCTGTGCAAGAAGGACAGGAAGTAAAAAAAGGCGACACAATTTTAATCATTTCAGAAACCAGCCAATCTTATTTCGACCCGGAGTTGCCTACCCGTTTAAATGAGCAATTAAACGCCAAGCGCGGTAGCGAAACAGCTGCTGTTCAAAAGATAGATGCTACAAAAGCACAAATGAAAGCACTAACAGACGGTTTACACTTTCAAATGATGGCGGCCGAAAATAAAGTTAAACAGGCACAAAATTATGTAAGTATTGATAGTGCTGAGCTTTTGGCGGTTCAGAAACTATACGAAACAACTAAAGTGCGTTTAGATCGTTATGAAACTGGTTTCAAGAATGGCCTATTTTCCTTAACAGATATAGAAACCCGCCGGCTGAAACTTCAGGAAGATAATGCAAAAGTAATTAGCCAGCGAAATAAGCTGAATAACTCCCGACAGAATCTATTGAACAGTAGCATTGAGCTCGACAATATCAGGGCCAAATATCAGGAGTCGATATCTAAGGCAGAATCAGATATGAGCTCAGCAATTTCCAGTAAGGCAACTGCTCAGGGCGACATTGCGAAATTAAGAAACGACATCTCCAACATCGCCATCAGGCGAAGCCTGTACGTAGTCCGCGCCCCTCAGGATGGATTTGTTGTAAAAACGCTCAAAGCTGGAATTGGAGAAAACATTAAAGAAGGCGAATCGGTAGCTACACTTCAGCCAAAAGCACCCTTAGTGGCAGCAGAATTATATGTAAGTGCCATGGATATTCCCCTGATTTTAGACACGAGCGATGTGCGGTTACAGTTTGAAGGTTGGCCATCTGTACAATTTTCCGGTTGGCCATCTGTTGCTGTGGGTACTTTTGCAGGCAAAGTTTCGTCTATTGATCGCGTAAGCAGCACCGGAGGTAAATACCGGTTACTGGTTAAACAAACCACCCCTGTTCCTGCTAAGGATGAACCCTGGCCAGCTCAATTGCGTCAGGGATCTGGTGTGTATGGTCGTATCATTTTAAGATCGGTACCACTTTGGTATGAAATCTGGCGACAGCTGAACGGCTTCCCGCCAAGTTTAGAGAAAGAACCCTCGGATTATGGTAAGGAAAAAAAATAACAACAGGAGGTAAATAAATGAAAATATATTCAAAACCATTTTATCCCCTACTCTTGTTACTTTGCCTGCTTACTGGTCATCAGATAAGCTTCGCACAAGCATTAAAAGTGAAAGCAGCTGATACTGCCCAGGTATTTTCACTCGAAGATCTGCAAATGCTGGTTTTCAGGTATCATCCTGTTATTAAACAAGCTGCACTACTAAGTGAGTCGGCAAAGGCCAGTGTAATGCAGTCTTTAGGCTATTTCGACCCCACATTAAAAGCAGGTTTTAGTCAAAAACTGTTTGGAAATACCAATTACTACAACAAATGGAATAATGAGCTTAAAATTCCGCTTTGGCTGGCAGGTGCAGATTTGAAAATAGGTTATGATCGTAATGTCGGCACATATGTAAATCCTGAAAGCCGAACCAATTCAAATGGCTTATCTGCTGTAGGCTTGAGTATTCCACTCGGACAAGGATTAATTATTGATGCCCGAAGAAGTACATTGAGGCAATCGAAAATCATGGTACAATATGCGGAAGCCGAACAGCTGAAACAGATTAACAGTGTTTGGTACGGTGTAGTAAAAGACTACTGGAACTGGTATTATGCCTACCAGCAGCATAAGCTCATAATTGAGGGGGTAGATTTGGCACAGCGCCGTTTTGATGCACTTAGTGCACAAACTATGATTGGAGATAAGCCAGCGATAGATTCGGTAGAAGCTTATATTACAGTTCAGGAGCGGATTATCCAGAAAGAAAAAACAGCCATCGAATTGTTAAACGCAAGGCTAGTATTGTCTAATCACCTTTGGAATGAAGATGGATCTCCTCTTGAACTTCCTGAAGATGCTATCCCTCAACGCATAATAGAGAAAATAAACCGACCTATGCCACAATTGCTGGATACACTGATTGGACAGGCAGACAGGCACCCCGAATTGTTAAAATTAAGCAGTAAAGCCAGTCAGCTGGCTGTTGAAAAATCTTACTGGCAAGAACAATTAAAACCAAAACTGAACCTGATGGGAACCCTCATTTCGAACAGGACTAATTTTGAGGGGAATGTTCCAGGCTATTATGACTTTAACTGGAGCAATTATAAACTGGGGGTAGAGTTTTCGTTTCCGCTTTTTTTAAGAGCTGAGCGCGGAAAGCTCCGTGAAGTTAAAATCAAACAACAAGAGCTGAACTATGACCTTCAACAATCAGGAAGAACAATCAGAAACGACATTACTTCTGCTTTCAATGATTTGTCGGCCTATGCTGCCCAAGTAACTGTTCAGACTAAAAGCATCGAAAATCAACAGATTCTTGTAGATGGAGAGAACCAGAAATTCAGTTTGGGAGAAAGTACATTATTTTTGATTAACAGCAGAGAAACAAAATTGATTGACATGAAAATCAAACAGGAAAGCATGATAGCCGGATATGAAAAAACACTTGCAGAATTGTACTACAAAGCTGGTACGAGGCACTTGTAAGGAATTTTAAAGGCAGCAATCTTAATGCTCAAGAGCATAATCTTCTTCTCAGGATATTGGTTTATAGGGTAGTGTTAAGTACTTCAGCACTACCCTCCTTAACCTTTTGGTCAAAAACAATTCGAAAGGATTTTGCGACTAACAACGATGTTTTCTATTTTTACCTTACACATCAAACCCAATCAATTCGATATGAAAAGCCTGCAAGAATTTATAAAATCGTTACAGCAAAATCAGCCTGAAAATGAACTGTCTGTGCAGTTGAAAGCGTTGTGGTATGATGGGAAGGGCGATTGGCATCAGGCACATCATCAGGTTGATCATTTAAATGATCGCTCCTCTGCACATGTTCATGCCTATCTGCACCGTAAAGAAGGAGATATCTGGAATGCAGATTATTGGTACAACACAGCGCAGGAAAGCCGACCAAGTATATCACTGAGTGAAGAATGGGAACAATTGGTATTGAAGTTTTTATAGCGGCATCCCATTGGTAAATTGAAGTGTTTTAATCTAAAAGCGTATTGCCTAAACAGCAGAATAAGTACTGTCAATGATGAATGCCACCGCCTCTTCAATTTCAGCCCTTCCTTCTACACTTTTTAAGTCTAAACCACAGAAAGTAAAATCATTGGTGCTGGCATAGATATCTAAATAATAAATCCCACCAACCAGCAGGGCTGAAACTGCACGAAAAAGATTCGCTTTTTCGGCAAAAAACGGATCAGTGATGTTTTCAAATAAAACTGCCCCGTTCAACTCCCTTTCTTCAGCCACATTTTTTAAGGCTTTCCTGTTTTCTATTAAGCCCCACAACAGAATTTTTTGCAGTTCTTTATTTTTATATACATAATCGAACTGAGAAAGCAGCATCTTTTTAGTAAGCGCTTTACCCCCATCATCGATAACCGTATTGCTGTTTCCCTCTGCGGCATTGCTCCAAAAGTCTTTGGACCGTATGTATGCATCAATCAGCTGATCTCGCCCGCCAAAATAATTATACATCAGCTTTTTATCCAACCCGGCAACTTTTGCAATGTCGTTGACTTTTAGTCCTGAAAAGCCTTTTGTGTTTAATATCTTCCCAACAGCATCCAAAAACTTTTGCTTGCTCTTCTCCTTATTCCTTGATATTCCCTCAGAAGTTGCCTCTTTCATGCCAATAATATTTACGTTGTGAAAAATACACAATCCTTTTTAAATATTTTATCACCAATTGGTGATATATTGTATATTTGCAAAAACGAATCCCGGCGTAGATTTACTGATACGCAAGTTTTTGTTGACTAATTAACCACTCAAACTCATGGCACAAGGAAAATCATTAAGTGAATCAAGCTTAGAAGAACTTAAAACGAGGAAAAAAAATTTGCAACATGCAGCAATCGTTCTTGGTATGGCCATGTTCGTGTGCTGTATATCTTTGGTGTATTTTGCTATTCATACCCAAAACACCAGCTTGATTGCTGTTGCATTGGGATGTTCGGTAACCTTTTTGCCCATGCTAACCAGTTTGAGAAACATCAATACAGAAATTAAAGCCCGTATCGAAAAGTAAAAACTCTCCCCATGTCACAAGATTGCCTGAATTGCACTTCTCCGATAACCCATAATTTCTGCGCAAATTGTGGGCAAAAAGCGAGTACACATCGTTATTCCATTCAACATTTTCTGGCCCATGACCTCGTGCATGGTGTTTGGCATGTTGACAAAGGCATCTTATTCACCCTCATTGCCTTATTTACCCGCCCAGGCCACAGTGTTAGGGAGTTTATTCAAGGGAAAAGGGTTAACTACTTTAGTTTTATTACGCTCATCTTGCTTATTCTGACCGTAACAGGTCTGGTTGCGCCATATGCACATGGCAAAATATCGGATCTGTTACCTCAGGGAAGCAAAGCTATGATGAATGATGTTGAGAGGTTTATGAGCACCTACCCCAAATTGGTTTTAATCATAGCCATTCCCATCTATTCTTTTTTTAGCTTTATTTGGTTTAAAAAAGCGAAACTCAACTATTCAGAACATCTTGTAATCAACTCAAACCGTATTATAGCCGAATTAATTGTCGCCCTGTTGGTTACCATAACTTCTGTATTCTGCACGGATAAAAACGTACTTATTTTTCTTTACCTTGTTGTTCCAGGGGTATTTGGTTTTCTGTACAGCATATGGTTTTATTTCCAGTTTTTCTCAGCTTTTGATTATAGTAAGAAAGCCCTTGTTTTTAGAAGCATTATGATACCAGCCTCTTATATGCTATTATCGTTCTTAATTGGCATGGTGATCGGAGTTATAAAGTTCCTTACCAAATAAAATGTTCAGCATCTAAATAGGGTTTACCACAAAGTTGCAAACTGTGTAAAAAGGTCATATTAGCGAGGGAAGGTCATCCTTGAGCAAAATATATTAATTGTCTTTCCTGCGCAGGAAAGACAATTGGTATGGCTTTAAAATATCAATATTTTTATCGTTGTTCGATTTCTTTTAAGCTATCCATTTTCTTGTAAGCCAGGAAGCCCTTGATGTCTTCAAAGTGCTCACGAACACGCTTATTACCAAACTCGAATACTTTAGTTACCAACCCATCTAAGAAGTCCCGATCATGTGACACTAAAATCAGTGTTCCATCAAAATCTCTTAAAGCATCTTTAATGATATCCTTGGTCTTCATGTCCAAATGGTTGGTAGGTTCATCCAGGATTAAAACATTTACAGGCTCCAACAACAATTTTATCATGGCTAAACGGGTTTTTTCCCCGCCTGAAAGTACCTTAACTTTTTTAGTGGTATCATCGCCGCTAAACATAAAGGCACCCAAAAGATCTTTAATTTTAATTGTGCCATCGGTTAAAGGAATCTGATCAATGGTTTCGAATACCGTTAGGCTCTCATCAAGCAATGCAGCCTGATTTTGAGCAAAATATCCAATTTTTGCGTTGTGACCTACTTTTAAACCTCCTTCATAATCAATTTCGCCCATAATGGCTTTGATCATCGTAGATTTACCTTCACCGTTTTTACCTACAAAAGCAATTTTTTCTCCACGCTCAATAACCATTGATGCCTTTTCGAACACTACATGATCACCATAAGTTTTGGTTAGCTCTTCTACCATCACAGGATACTGACCTGAACGGGGTGATGGCGGAAATTTCAGCCGTAATGCTGAAGTATCTACTTCATCGATCTCAATGATTTCAAGTTTTTCCAACATCTTCACACGCGACTGCACCTGTAAGGTTTTGGAATAAGTTCCCCTGAAACGATCTATAAACTCCTGGTTATCTGCTATAAAACGTTGCTGTTCTTCGTAGGCTTTCAGCTGATGTAAACGACGATCGGCACGCAACTGGAGGTAATGGCTGTATTTGGCTTTGTAATCATAAATTCTACCCAAGGTAACCTCAATGGTTCGGTTAGTAATGTTATCAACAAAAGCACGGTCGTGGGAGATAACCATAACTGCTTTGGCCGAGTTAATGAGGAAATCTTCCAGCCATTGAATACTTTCAATATCCATGTGGTTGGTTGGCTCATCAAGTAAAATCAGATCAGGTTTCTTTAACAGAATTTTGGCCAGCTCAATACGCATGCGCCATCCGCCCGAAAACTCAGAAGTTTGGCGAGAAAAGTCCTTGCGCTCAAAACCTAAGCCTTTTAATACCTTTTCCACCTCTGCGTCGTAATTGATCTCTTCGATCGAATAAAATTTCTCGCTCAGTTCCGATACGCGTTCAATGAGCTTCATGTAATCATCACTCTCGTAATCGGTGCGTATAGTAAGCTGCTCATTTAACTCATCCAGTTCTTTCTGCATTTGGTTTACTTCTTCAAAAGCTTTCATGGCTTCTTCAAAAACGGTCACCTTATCCTGAGTAAGCAAATGTTGTGGTAAATAGGCTATTACCGCATCCTTGGGACCAGTCACATTACCAGAAGTTGGCTTGGCTACATCAGCAATAATCTTTAGGATGGTAGACTTTCCTGCACCATTTTTACCCATCAGGGCAATTTTATCATTCTCGTTTATGGAAAAGGTTACATCGCTGAACAGGGTGGTTCCGCCAAATGAAACGGATATATTATTTACATTAATCACAGTATTGAATATTGATTTTTTGGCAAAGATAAGGGAAAGACCCCGGATTTTGAGGAGAGAAATAAAAGGGTTTCAAATTGCTGCACTCCGGTATAAAATCGATCATCTTTAGATGGAGGTTAAACACCCGGCATGGCTTGCTGATCTGGGCAGTATCAAACAATAACGTTCAAAATATGTTAAATAGCATATCCTTGTCGTATGAAATACCTGATTGCATTTCTTTTTGTATCTGCACTTTTTTCTTGCCAATCTAAAAAAGCGCAAAACTATCTCATCTTACTCGATTCAACTGACAGAAAAATATTTCGAATCCTTATTGACAAACAGGTTGACGATAAACGTTTGGAGGCTTTGATTGCCGACAAACCCGATCTAGCGCTTAAACTGGCAAAGCAACAGTCTCAATCGTTAAAAAAAGAAATCGCAAAGGTAGAAAGCCTCAATATCGATCATCTACCTGATGCATTGCCTTTGAAAAAATGTGTAAGGGATTATTACAATACGGTATTGCGGTTAAAGGAAGTAGACATTATGGAAGCCGAACTCTTGTCTGGAACGCTGAGTAAAGACACAATCAAAGCGCAAAAAGCACAAAGTGCGCTGATCAATCTGGCCCGGAAACGGTTAACAATACACACAGAACTGGGCAATCTCGAACAGCAGAGAAATCGCGCAAAAGTAAAATTTGAAGAAACCAATGGGCTTAAGGATTAATTGCAGTAAGCGACTTCTAATTTTTCATGATAAAAGGCAACCTGGAGACGAAGCCCCAGGCTACTCAAAGTGTACGACTACGACTGTATGAGGCCAGTGGTAGCTAAACCAAATAAAGCACACTTTATGTTGTTTTTAACTGATTTCAAAATTCAAACTTATTTTTCCAATAGTGCGGCAACACACCAGAGATAGGGAGATTGTCCATGAGAATCACCCACATTCCGTGGTCTGTCATAATAATACTGTTTATCATTTTTCTTATTCGTTCCAACACATACTTCTGCAACATCGCCTTTCTCATTGATATAAGGTATCATGGCTAGCCAAGCCTTACGCGCAACAGGAGCATATTCCTTCACGTCCAACCAGCCATGCTTTACTCCTGTTATCATCGCATAAGTAAACATTGCTGATCCAGATGTCTCAGCCCAACATTCGGGTTCATCTATTAACTGGTTCCACATGCCATTAGCTGACTGATATTTTTTTAAGCTTTTCATCATGGTTTCATATCCTTTTAATATCCTTGCACGATATTCACTATCCTGAGGCAGAAGCCGTAAAAGTTCAGTCATCCCCGCCGCCATCCAGCCATTACCCCGACCCCAGTAAAATGGCACATCCGGTGCATGGTAAAACAACCCGTTTGGTCGTTGCAGCTTATCCAGGTAAAGAACCATTTCCTTAGCTGCACGATCAATGTATTTACGGTCGCCTGTGACTTTGTATGCCTGTGATTGTATAATGGTAATCATGTACATATCATCAATCCAAAGACGGGTTTGCCAGGAATATCCATGGTCATTCCATTCCTTTTGTTGGGCATTGGCATTTTGTGGAACTGCCCATTGTGTATCAGCATAAGGCATTCCCAAATCTAAATACTGTTTATCTTTGGTAATCTGATATAATTTCAACGGAAGGCTTCCAAACATATTCAAATCAACATGGTTCATGATCGGTAATAAGGCTTTCTCCTGGGCGGTTAGCTTCTCAAATCGAGCTTCTAAAAGAGATAGGAGCTTTTTATCTTTGGTTATAGCAGCGTATTGTAATGCCCCATTCCAATTGAAAGTTTCCGGATAACTGATCCATTTTCCTGCATGAAGCATATGTTTACGATCTAAAAAACGATAAGCAATACGCTTCCCCACATCTTTAGGTTCTGCCCCTTTCGGAAAGTTTTTTAAAGCATTGCCCTGACCATAGGAAAACTGGCAGGAGATGATCATCATTAAAAGGCTAAATAATTTTTTACACATAGTTTATATTTGGTTAAATTTTATAGTTAGACAATTCCCTGAAGCCTGGATGAGCTTAATTAAAAAATCGCTCGCGCATAAAAATGTAATCAGAAACCACATTTAACATGGTCTGATAATAGGGATTTTTACCCCTCAACCCATCTGTATTAAAATGAATTACATGACCACTTCCCGATTCAATTTCTGAAACAAAAAATTTAAAATCGGGTGTACAAAGCCAGCTATGCTCATTATGGTTATACGAATGAATATGGCATTCAGTGCAATAGACACCTGGAAGAGCCGATACACAACTTAAATGATAATCTACAGATAAGTTTAAGATACCATAACCAAAAAGATCTATCAGTACTTCTACTTTTTTTATCATTCTTTTGATCATTTTTGTTTAAACAGGCTACTAATAACCAGGATTCTGATCCAGCTTTGCAGCATTATTGCGTTCGATTTCAGATGCAGGAATCGGCCATAAGTTATAGGTGGGCAGAATATCGCTATAGTATGGATTGAATTTCTTCACCCGGTCGTAAACCAAACCCAATCTCATTAAGGTGATTCTTCTTTTTTCTTCTGAGCCCAGTTCACGCATGCGTTCATCCAGAATATAATCGATGTTTACATTTGCCGGCAACACTGCCGATGCATTAGACCTGCTACGTACCACATTTATATCGGTAGCAGCATTTCCCAACTGATTTAACCCTAAATAGGCTTCTGCCCGAAGGAGATAGGTTTCTGCAAGTCTGAACATATACTGATCAGCGTAAGTACCTCCGGCACTTGCCTTAAGAAGAAGCTGCGATTTATCCTGAAACATTCCATCTGGATGATCCCCTGGTGTGGTTACCTTTGATTGAAATGGATAAAAATCCCTTCTTGGAACGGTTATTCCCGCCGGGGGATTAATTGTTGATATGGTTTGACCAAAACGAGGATGTGCGGGATTAGTCACTTTAAATTCACGAACAAAATTAAAGGGTGCATTTCGAAGATCATTATTAAAATCACTTTGCCAGATTACATCTGAAAAATGCCTGGTAGGAATTGCCCAACCTATACCTCTGCCCCCTGTGTAATCACTGATAGGATACAGAAAAGGTTGAACACTGCTACCTGCAAGCCTGAAGTTTAAAAATTGTGGCGCAAAATGCCTCTCCATTTGGTAAGAACCTGCTATCCCTGTAGATACCGTTCCCCCACCTGGCACATCGGTTTCAAACTGAATTACCCAAAGCGCCTCTTTATTTGTACCATTTTTCCTGTTCTGATTTCCTTTCTGGAAAAGGTCCCAATAAACATTTTTGCTGGCATCGGATACTTTCACGCCAAACCTTGTGGTCATTAACCCTACATTTGGATTACCAATTACCGCAGTGGCAGCATCTACCGCATTCTGAAATTGTCCGGCTGCAAGATAAACCTCTGATAACAGATGATAGGCGGCCAGGTTATTAATTTGTCCATCCTGAACCACGTTAATGGCTGGTAAATTTGCAGCTGCAAACTTTAAATCAACAATTACCTGGTCTAATACAGCAGCCTTTGAAGCCCTTACATAATCCGTTTTTGGAGATACAGACTCCGTTAAACTCAGTGGCACACCACCATACAGATAAGCAAGTGTTCTGTAAGCCATACCTCTAAAAAACTTAGCCCTAGCCTCCATTAATGTCTTTTCGGCAGAAGTTAAGGATGAAGCCGGAAGCCGATCTATAATGGTATTGGATTCTGCAACAATTTTATATAAAGAAGTCCAGTGGATTAAGGGTATTTCGGTACTGAGCGGCGAATAGGCAGCAACCATATTGGTGTGCCTGGTGGCAGCGGGTTGCCCATCAAAAACGAGATCACAACCGAACACATAATCGAAGGGTCTTTGCTCTCCACTACTGTAAAATTCATTCCTCACTCGGCCATATAAATTATTAACGGAAGCCTCGAAATCTTTAACAGTGATATAAGCGTTATCAGTTGTTAAGAAATCTAAAGGTTCCTCATTCAAAAAAGACTTTTTGCAGGAGAAAGATAAAATCGTAATGGCAGCTATAATGGTTAAAGTTATTTTTTTCATCGCTTTTAGTTTAAAATGTAACATTAAGACCAACTGAATATCCTTTAAATACAGGCCTTCCATCATTGGTTAGTCCTTGGTTGGTTTCTGGATCCCAACCTTCCCAGTCTGTCCATGTGGCCAGGTTTCTACCACTCACAAACAGGTTTAAGTTTTGCAGTTTGAGGCGTTCAATTAGCTTTCCAGTGAATTTATAAGCGAGCGATACATCTTGTAATCGTACAAAACTGCGATTTTGATACAGCGAAGGATTTAAAGTTGCTGATACAAACGAGCGTGGATATTTACCATCAGGGTTATCAGGCGACCAAAAATCTATCCCACTCAAATAGTTGTTTCTAATGGAGTTGTCATCGCGGATGAGTCTGGGGGTATTTCCTGCCAGGTAAGATCTATTTCCACCCTGAACAGAATTTAAGAATATGCTGAAGGTGAAATTTTTATATTGAAAATTGTTCAGCAAGCTGATTCTGTAGGCAGGTGCCGATGAACCTAGCACCGCCCTGTCGCTTGCATTAATTAATCCATCTCCGTTTTGATCAACAATGCGATAAGTTCCTGCAGAATACCCCGAAGGAATCTTCTCTCCTATTTGCCATATCCCATCTACTTTATAATCATAGATTACTGCCGTTGATTCACCAATAAAAAGCCCGCTTTGTGGTAAGTCATCTTCTACCCCATCTCCATTGAGATCTCCTAAAAGTTTAACGACTTTGTTAACATTTCTGGCAAAATTCAAGGTAGAAGTCCATTTGAAATTCGTTCCATTGATGTTTTTTGAGTTTAGAGAAAGTTCAATACCCTTGTTGTTTAATTGCCCGATATTAGTGAGGTAGTTATTAAAACCCGTTAACACCGGTATATTAACCGAATAGAGCAAATCTGTAGTTTTAGTATCATAATACTCAGCCACTCCGGATAACCTGTTTTTAAAAAGGGTAAATTCTACACCTAGATTTGCACCTGTTGTTCGTTCCCATCTTAGATCTGGATTGGGTAATGAATTTACCTGCTGGCCAAGCTCGGTTGAACTGCCATCGCCATACACATAAGCTGCATTTACACCAACACTTGCCAGGGAAGAGTATCTGGAAGTCTGATTTCCGGCAACCCCGTAACCCAGTCTGAATTTTAAATTATCTATCCAGCCTACTTTAAAAAACGACTCTTTAGAAATATCCCAACCTACTGATAATGAAGGGAAAATACCGTATTTATTATTCTCTGCAAAACCAGAAAAACCATCTCTGCGTATGGTACCGGTAAATAAATATTTGCTATCGAAACTATAGTTCAATCGAAACATCTGATAATTCAAGGCTTCTTTAAATGCGTTTGAAATGGCAAATCTGTTGGTTCCCTGCTGTAAATTATCATAGCCGAGTGTTAACCGTGAAAAACCTGTCGAATAAGCTCTGGTATAACTATTCTCCCGCTCTATTGCGCCATATAGCAAGGTGCCTGTTAAATTGTGTTTACCTATAGTTTTGTTATAAGTTAAGAGATTGTCGAATGTATAATCATAATAAGTGGTGTTTTCTTTAGAGGCCTGTCCGGTAAGGTTAGCATCGTAAATATTTGAGATATTTTTGATATCGAGGCGGTAGTTATTGCCAAAGCTTATTTTGTAACTCAAACCTTTAACGGGCAGTTGTACATTGGCATAAATATTGGCAAAAAAGTAATTATGACGGTCGTAATCATTTGCCTCATAACTGAGCAAGGGATTAACTAAATTGGTATTAAAGGGGTTAATTTTCAGTCCCCCATTATTATCCCAGGGTAAAATGAGTGGCGACATGAGGTTGATATCATTAAAATTGGGTTCAACACCATCTTCGTTTACGAAAGTTCCAAAAGATTGCAGGCCAATGGTAAGCCAGTTGGTTGCTTTACTCTCAATATTAGCCCGCAGCGTTTTTCGCTTAAATATGTCGTTGTTGATAAATCCTGAATTACGGGTCAAACTCCCCGATAAAAGGTAATTGATTTTATCTGTACCGCCCGATACACTGAGTTGGTTATCTACTATGGCACCTGTTTTTGTGGCTTCATCGTACCAGCTAAAATCATTGGGTAAGAGGTTTCCCTGATTATCCTTCATGGATGGATCTACTTTGCTGATCAGGTTAAATGCCGGATTGGGTTGGGTAAAATCGGGAGCAAGAAAGGCTTCATTATAGTACAAATATTTAATATGATCTAAATATTCATCTCTGGCCATTGGCTTTAAATCGATGTTTGGTTTTTGGGTGGCATATTGAGTAGAAAAAGAGATCCTGGTTCGGCCATTCGCTCCTTTTCTGCTGGTAATTAAAATAACGCCGTTTGCGGCCTGTGCGCCATAAACCGCCGTTGCACTGGCATCTTTTAATACATCTATTGAGGCTATATCGTCAGGGTTAATGGAAGTTAAAGAACCATTATATTGTACCCCATCTAAAATTATGAGTACGTTCTGATTTCCACCCAATGTATTTTGTCCCCTGATATTAATGGATGGTGTTGAACCCGCCCGGTTAACCTGGCCAACATTTAATCCCGGAACGGTTCCCTGTAAAAGGTTGGCTACGTTGGTAGTAGGTGCATTCCTAAAGTCATCTAAATTGGCCCTCACAACAGATCCTGTTACATCTGCCTTCTTTTGTGTGCCGTATCCTACAACCACAACCTCATCTAAATCGGATTGCGATGATTTAAGTACGATATCTATATTTTTTAGGTTGCCAACAAGTTTTTCCTGTATATCATAGCCGATATACGAAAAAGTAAGGATGGTTTGTTCATTTGGAACGGCTATCCTGTAAAGCCCGTTTTCATCAGTTACGGCAACAGTAGTTCTATTTTTTATTTTAACCGTTACGCCAGGTATCGGGCTTTTGGTTTTTTCATCTGTCACTTTACCGGTAATGGTAATGTCGATAAGATTATGAGCCAAAAAACTTTTTTTCAGCCCTTTGCTTTCCTTAATAAATGCAGCAGCATGAGCTGTAAAGAAGAAGGCCGTTATAAGGACTTGCAAAAAGGTAATGTTTATAATTCTTTGGAGTAGAATTCTATATTTCATAGTTGGTTAGATTAGGATTTAGGATATTTCTTTATACAACCCTATACCAGGGGATTAAGAAAGTGTATAGGTTTGGCGGAGATGATGGCGGCCTGGCATAAAAGAAACAGCTTGATAAAGGACATTTTTGCATACAATTATCGGTTAACAACGTGGCTTTTTAAGACAACATTGTACATTGAAATATTTGGTTACTTGTTCTCAAAGTAAAAGAATGTAGCTCATAAAAAATGTTCATTCTTTTGTCGTTTTATATCATGTTTGGGGATAAATGCGCTCAGGAAGGAGCATAGTTTGTTATAACTTCCATCAGTCCCGGATACCCATAAAGAAAAATCAAATCCTGTAAAAAAGTACCAGCATAAATTGTTCATCTTTTTGTCGATATGTCTCAAAATAGCGCCCATCAACAACATAACACACTGTATATCAACACAAAACATAACAAACCATTAACTACAGAACTTTTCCAAAGAAATTAAGCCTCAGGACGATCCGATTTATATATATATTTGGTATTACTTGACTATGCGGTTTCTATTATATTTTTTGTTAATAGCTCCCTTATTTGCAGCTTATACCTGCAACGGACAATCTCATTATTTCAGACAGTACCAAACTGAAGATGGCCTGGCCCATAATTCAGTACAAGCCATTATACAAGATAGAAAGGGTTTAATCTGGATAGGAACACGTGGTGGCTTAAACCGTTTCGATGGTTATTCTTTTAAAACACTGAAGAATGAAAACAGTAAGTTTGGGAATGTTGGCAATAACATTATCATTAGCCTTGTTGAAGATAAAAAAGGAATGCTATGGATAGGTACAGGGAGTGGAATTGTCAAATACAATCCTTACAATGAGGTATTTACCCCACTGCAGCATGCTCCAAAAAATTACATTAGCCATATCATAACCGATCAGCAAAACAATCTTTATTTTTTAGCGAACAATCAGCTTCACCAGTTTATCCAGGCTCGAAATAAGGTGATCGATCTGAAAATTTCAGGGTCATGTATCGCGCTGGGCGCGCAGGGAAATATTTTAATAGGAAATGACGATGGACAGTTATTGACGTACAACCCTCAAAAGAAATTTACAACCAGTGTAAGAATTATTGATGAGCGTATTCCGGCCAGTCTCAGATCCATCAGTAAAATATTTCCATTGGGCGATAACAGGATATTGATAGGATGCTTTAAACAGGGATTAAAAAGTTATGATACTAAAACAGGCCTGATCAAGTCGCTCATTTTGAGGAATAGCAATAATACAGACATCTATGTCAGGGATATTACCGCAGGCGAAAAACAAGCCTATTGGATAGCAACAGAATCAGGCATCTATATCTACGACTTAGCAACGCATACCAGTCATAACCTGCGTAAGAAAACCGGTGATCCGTACGCAGTTCCTGACAATGCTGTTTACACCGTTTGCAAAGACAACGAAGGCAGCATGTGGGCAGGAACCTACTTTGGAGGTTTAAGTTATTTTTCCAGGAGCAATGCGAGGTTTGAAAAATATTATCCCAGTTCGGATCCCCATTCCATTTCGGGCAATGCAGTAAGAGAAATCTGCCCTGATGAAGAAGGTAATTTATGGATAGGTACTGAAGACGCCGGAATCAATAAGTTTAATCTGGCTACAGGCTTGTTTACCAACTATACAGCTTCAGGAAAAAAAGGTAATGTATCTTACCCCAATATCCATGGCCTGTTCGCTTTTAAAAATCAGCTGTTCGTTGGGCCATTCTTACATGGGCTGGAAATAATGGATATCAAAAAGGGCCTGGTTACGGAAAGATTTAAAACCATCATTGAAAAAAATAACCCAACAAGTGATTTTGTGCTCTCTATTTACGTGTCTAAAGACAGCACTATATTTGTAGGTACTGGATACAATCCGAAATCAGGTCTGTTTATTTTCGATCAATCTAAAAAAACTTTTAAAAGGGTGGAGCAAATCCCCAACTCTTCTGTTTTCGATATCTGTGAAGACAGTTTTGGTAATATATGGACAGGAAGTCAAACACGTGGTGCATTTTATTATCATCCAAAAACAGGTAAACATGGCAACTTCAGCTTCGGCGAAAAAACCAGAGATAAGGTATCAAACGATTTTACCGTTTCCGGTATCATGGAAGACAGCAATCATGCCATGTGGTTTACCACACAGGGAAATGGCCTGATTCGCTTAAGCCCGGATAAAAAGGTCTTAAGAAAATTTACAACCGAAGACGGATTACCTACCAACATCTTGTTCCGCGCCCTGGAGGACGACGCTAAAAGACTCTGGATCAGCTCACTTAAAGGATTGATATGTTTTGATTTACGTACTGAAAAGATAAAAATATACACCAAATCTAACGGATTAATTGCCGACCAGTTTAACTTCAGCTCGGCCTATAAAGATCCAAAAGGTAAAATGTATTTTGGATCTGTTAAGGGAATGATTTCCTTCCATCCTAAAGATTTTGAGCAAAAAGAAACTGCCCCACCTACATTCATCACCAGCTTTCAAATTAACAATAAAGAAGTTTTTCCTAATGTTGAAAATAGTCCGCTTACCAAGTCCATTTCCTATACAGATACCATTGTACTGGCTTATGATCAGAATAATTTCAATATTGAATTTGCAGCACTTAACTATTCCTCTCCTGAGGTTACCCGATATGAGTATTTAATGAAAGGTGTAGACCAGTCTCCCACTTATCTTAGCAATAACAGAAGAGCTTATTTCACTAATTTATCTCCCGGAAATTACACTTTTTTAGTCAGGGCGAAAAGCAACGTGGATAGCTGGACAGGAAAAGAGCGTAGGCTTTTTATCAAGATCCGTCCACCATTTTGGAAGAGTATTGCCGCCTACATTTGTTATCTCATCATTACTTCCGTTGCACTTTTCCTGGCAGTTCGCTACTACCACCGATATATCGAACGCAAAAATCTCAACAAACTACAGCTCTTTGAACACGAAAAAGAGAAAGAAATTTATCAATCCAAAATTGAATTCTTTACAAACATTGCACACGAAATTCAAACACCACTCACTCTGATTTTAGGTCCGGTTGAAATGATGATGGAGCAGGTAGCTGAACAACCTTTCAGAAGTAATCTGCTTATGGTTGAAAAAAATGCAAACCGCTTGGCAAAACTAACCAATCAATTACTCGATTTTAGGAAAACCGAAATGCACCAATTCGGTTTAAATTTTGTAAATACAGACATTAATAACCTCCTGAAAGAACAAATTGAAACCTTTAAGCAAGAGGCGCAGAAAAGCAATATTGCACTGCACCTGGAACTCCCAACAAATAAGGTAATTGCTTTTGCTGACCGGGAGGCGCTGATCAAGATTTGCAACAACCTCATATCTAATGCGATAAAATACGGAACAAGCAAAGCAATTGTAAGCTTGGCAAAGCCTGATGAAGCTGATGGTATTTTCAGGATTACCTTCACCAATGATGGAAAAGGCATTCCGCAACAATATCAGGCACAAATATTCGAACCATTTTTCAGGCTTTATGGCAAAGATAAGCCTGGCACAGGAATAGGGCTTTCTTTAGCCAAATCGCTTACTGATTTGCACAATGGTTCGCTTAAATTGGTTGAAGGTGAGGCAAACCATATTGTATTTGAGCTAACTTTGCCCATCCATCAGGAATTTGAATTCAAATTAAGTAGCTGGAAAAAAATAAAATAAGATATGACGGACAGTATTCTGATTATTGATGATAATGAAGATATTCTTGAGTTCCTTACTCAGGTTCTGGGGAATACATATAAACTGCATTTGGCAATAAATGGAGAGCTGGCCCAACAAATCCTGGATCAGGAAATAGTAGACCTTATTATTTCGGATATTATGATGCCTGGAATTGACGGTTTTGAGCTTTGCAGACTCATCAAATCAAACGTAGAATATTGCCACATTCCCATTATATTACTCACTGCCAAAAACACTTACAAGGCGCATATTGAAGGACTGGAAGTTGGTGCCGATCTTTACATCAAAAAGCCTTTTTCACCACAGCTATTGCGTGTTCAGGTGGCTAACCTCCTTCAAAACCGGTTAAAAATAAAAGCCCATTTTGCAAGCGCACCCTTCGAGGATGTTCGGGTAGTTGCAAACTCTAAAACAGAAGAAGCCTTTTTAAAGAGGTTGGATGAGTATGTGCGGAAAAATATTCAAGACCCCTATTTAGATATAGATCAGCTTGCAGAGCATATGCACATGAGTCGGCCTACGCTTTATCGTAAAATAAAGGCAATTTCTTCCTTATCGCCAAAAGAACTGATTGATGTTACCCGACTTAAAAAAGCCACTAAACTCATAGCCCAAAACGAGTTCAGCTTTTTTGAGATTGCAAAGATGGTGGGTTACAGTTCTCAAAGTCTTTTTAATAAAAATTTCTTAAGATATTTTAAAGTCCCGCCTCAGGAGTATATGAATTCGTTAAGCAAGAACGCACAGGAAGATTAACTGCATACCTTAGGATCTCTAAAAAAATCAAGGCATAAAAAGGGCAGGGATTGCCGTAAACTAGGCCATCCCTGATGATGAAAGCATTAATATTTAAAAACTTTACCCTCAACCATTACCTCCTGTTTGTTGGCATCAAAAGTTGATTTCCCTCCGGTTCGAACAGCGGCATTGGTCATAATGTTGGCAATTGAATGCTGATAACCAGCCTCTACCGGTGCATTAGGTTCTTTTCTGCTGCGTATACATTCTAACCAGTTACGCATATGATTTGAGCTCAACACGTCGGCACCAGTATTGGCAGATGCCGCAGCAGCTGAAGGTGCGGCAAGTTTAATTTCGGGCAATAGGTTTGGTTTCATTTTCATCGCCGCAGCTGCTCTTGCTGTTAAACCACCTTGCGGCGATATCGTATTGGTTATCAGGTTTAATTCACCACCATTAGAGTAGTAAATTTCAGCAGGTTTTTCATCTCCGTTGTGCATTCTGGAGGTAAATACCACCTGAAATCCTTTAGTCAAATCATCAACCGGACCATAATCAAAAACGGCGGTAGTGGTATCCCAATTGCGGCGGCCATCCTTCCATTGATAAATACCTCCATTGGCGGTTACACTTCGGGGATGTGATAAACCAGTGAACCAATGTACCGTATCAATCTGGTGACTCATCCATTGACCGGGCATACCCGAAGAATAAGGCCAGAAAAGCCTGTACTCTAAATAAATACGCGGATCGAATGCTTCATAAGGCCTGTTTAACAAAAAACGTTTCCAATCGGTATCTTCTTCTTTGAGTTTGGAAACCAAATCAGGTCGACGCCAGCGACCGGGTTGATTAACGTTCCAGCTCAGTTCAACCATGGTAATATCACCAAATTTACCCTGCTTAATAAAATCGGCAGCCGCCTGATAGTTTTGTCCGCTCCTGCGTTGCGATCCTATCTGCAATATTTGTTTTGAAGATCTTACGGCTTTCAATGCAGCACGGGCATCCTCCATGGTTTCGGCGAAAGGTTTTTCGCAATAAACATCTTTTTTGTGATTAACAGCCTCTATGGCATGTAAAGCATGTGCAAAATCGGGTGTACTGATAATTACCGCATCGAGATCTTTAATTGCATAAAGTTCGTCGTTGTTTTTACAGGAAGTAATCCCGTGACCTATTTTATTTTTAATGTAATCCGTTCCTAAATTGCGACGGTAATTCCACAAATCCGAGAGCGCCACAATGTCAAAATTCAATTCTTTATGATGGTTCAAAAAGCAAGGGAATAAAGTATCCTTAAAGCGGTCAGAAAAACCTACTACTCCAACCCTAACGCGATCATTAGCACCGATAATATTACTATAACTTTTTGCCGACATTCCAAAAGTTCCCATATAGGTTCCCGCTGTTGCAATGGCTGCCTTTTTTATAAAATCTCTTCTTGATTCTTTCATAACCTGGTTATTTAAGGATTTTGATTTTAATATTTTTGTAGGATACATTGTTGCCATGATCCTGTATAAGAATGTGACCTTTTTCTGCTTCGCCAAAGTTCTTCCAGTTTTTATACTTGCTGCCTGCCACCAGTTGTTTAAAAGCTGCCGACCCACGCTCATATTCTACTACTTTCACACCATTTAACCAGTGCTCTACGTGATTATTTGGGTATACCCTAACCTCTCCGCTATTCCATTCTCCAATTGGTTTTAGCACAGATGCTGGTTTATTTGCAGGAATAAGATCGTACAAAGATCCCAGTTTGCGATTACCATTTTTGCCAAGCTTGGCATCCGGATGCTTCTCATCATCTAAAACCTGAAATTCTAATCCTATCCCCGACATATTCGTTTTTTCTTCTTCGGTTACAAAATACTTTATGCCACTATTCGCACCCTGACTCAGTTTGAAATCAAACTTTAAAATAAATGCCGAAAATTCTTCTTTACTTACAATGTCACCACCCGAACCCTGCTCCTGCCCGTTCGATGCCAGTACTGTTAAAATTCCATTTTTCATTTCCCAACCCCTGGCCGGAAACTGCGCTTTGAAAATAGCACGCCAACCTGTTGCATCTTTTCCATTCCAAAGCATTTTGAAACCTGCCTTTTTCTCGTCTTTGCTAAGTGTGTTTTGCGCATAAGCCAGATTTACTGCACAAATGCCCAACAATAGCGTGTAAATTAACCTGTAGTTTTTCATTAATTTTTGTGTTACTTGATTTTAAATGTGTTTAATGTTGATTATGGTGCTGCTGAGCCAGACCGGGTAATGTTAGGGCGGCATCGCTATGGTGCGCACTAACCGGTATGAATAATTTTACTTTCATCAATACCTTGCTTCATTTTACAATACCCGCAACGCCCGCTACGATGGCAACAATGTTTATAATTGGTTTTCTAATGTCAAAGTAAGCCAATGAACGTTGTAAAATATGTTCAAGTTATTGTCGATTTGTCTCAGTTTAAGCTTAGCTAAAGTAGGTTGATGTAGCTAATTGAGGGCACAAACTGATGAGCCCTGCTTGGCAAACATAATCCATAAAAATCTATATACCAGTATTTTAACCCATTAAAGACAAATACCAAATTTCAAAAAAATCCGCCATAAAGATCCTTCGGATTAGCATGCCATTTGAGTTAACAAAATTCCTTCGTGTTTAGAATTCCTTACATTCGAAAAAATAAACCATTGGCAACAAACATTTTTCACATTGAAATACATGATTAATTTTTCGATACCAGGACTTTTTGCAATTTTCAAAAAATCTTCTGCTTCTTCAAGGTTTCCAAAAACTCAAGGCTTCATCAGTAGTTATCATTTAAGGGCCACTACACTTTTAATAAGTGCTTTACTGTTCAGCGCCTGTGGCATTAAAAAAAATCAATCGCCATCTGGCGAGCAGGTAACCATAAGCACTGCGCTGGTAAATCCGGCTTTACCGGGAGATAATCCGGATCCTTCTATCATAAGGGTTAGGAATGTATATTATGCCACATCCACTACAAATGAATGGGCACCTTATTTTACCATTTATAAATCAACCGATCTTAAAAACTGGAAACTGATTAACCACGTTTTTCCTGAAGGATTTAAGGATATGAAAAACCAGTGGGGAGAAAATAACTTCTGGGCTTCTGAATTGGCATATGATCAAAAACAAAACCGGATATATGCTTATTACACGGCACACAACAGAGAAACCAGGGGTAACCCAGGCTTACAATGTGGTACCGCCTGGATTGATGCTGACAAAATTGAAACTGGAAAATTTACGGATAATGGCCCGGTTATCATCGAAGATGCCTGTGGTGCAATTGATGCATTTGAACTACAGCATAATGGAAAAATCTATGCCTTCTGGAAAAATGACGGTAATGGCTGTGGCAAGGAAAGCTGGATATGGCAGCAGGAAATAAATGAAAGCCGCACCAAATTGCTCGGACAAAAGCGTAAGGTATATACCAATAGCCAACCCTGGGAAACTTCACTTGTTGAGGGGGCTTGTTTTTTTACCCTTGGCGAATATGTTTACAGCTTGTATGCTGTTGGCGGATGTTGTGATGCAAAATGTAACTATAAAACCGGAATTGCCAGAACTAAAGACCTATCCAGCGGCGTATGGGAAAAATACAGCAACAACCCGATCATGGTTAGCAACGACAAGTGGAATTGTCCCGGACACGGTACTGTAGTGAAGACGGCAAATAACAGATTATTTATGTTGTATCATGCATTTAACAAAAATTATGATGTTTTTGTGGGTAGAGAAGGCGTGATTGAAGAGCTCGTTATAGGTAAAGACGGATGGCCGGTATTGCACAATTCAACTGTACCCAACCGCCCAAAATCCGAACTCGACTTTACTGATCATTTCGAAAAAGACAAGAACCTGGATCTCGCCTGGCAGTGGCCTTCAAAATTGCAAAAACCAGCCATGTTTTTCGCTAATGGATTAAATCTCGCGGCTTCAGCTGATAACCACGCATTGGGTACTTTTCTCGGTCAATACATCAAAACGGTAAACTTTCAGATCATTACTAATATAATTCCTACTGCCGCTAACGCAGGCATATGCCTGGGTGGTGCCATCTTCAAAAGCAAATGGCCTGGGGAGCTCGGCGCAATTGGTATTACAGCTTCGCAGGATGGTATTGTAGTGTTTGATAATTTCGAAGGAAAATACACCATACTAAAAGAAACAAAGGATAACCTTTCCGGATCGCTGGAACTGAAAATGCAGATCAGTGATAATGGGAAACAAATAACATTCTTCTATAAAAAAGAAGGCGCTGATTGGCAACCTTTTCATACTACCGCCTTTTTAGCGTCTAAATACGTACCTTGGGGTATGGGCTACAGAGCAGGGATTGTAGCAAAAGGAAATACTTCTGCAAATGGAATCTTCAGCCGCTTTGAGATCAGGAACGATTAACTGCGCTGGGCAAGTTCTTAAAAACTCAATCCCTCCCTCATACTGAATTTATTTCAGCGTGTTTAAATTTTAATCCTACAGTAAAAATAATGGGGTTGTCAAAACATTGACAACCCCATATCTCAACGGGCAGTTTAAATCCTTACCATTGAATCTGCTGATCTTCATCAGGAATTAATGTATTCAAATCTCGCTGCATCGATAATGTTCCTTCTACCTTATACTTCAACCTTTGACCGGGAATAGTTGTATAATCTTCAAATTCATAAGAAAGGTAAAGCGTTGTGTAAATATGCTTTAAATAAGGAAGCTTAGGATCCCAGGCTTCGTCTTTTGTATAATAAGATTGTGTTGAACCCAGCTTAAACTTATTATCAGGATTATCGCTCCATACCTCCAGCTTCTTTTTCTGTATATCGATATTATCGTTTGTAAACCTGATAAACACTTTATATTTTTTGCGGTCCAGATAATCTATATCTCTAATTCCGGCGTAAAGAAAGATCGTTTTATCATCTACTACAAATGTACGGTGTGTGTTTAGTGTTAAAGGTTCTGTATCGCCTTCCAGAAATATTTTATACAAGGTACCGCCATATTCGCCCGAATAATCGTTAAATGGTGTAATACGTAGCATCGTTCTCCGATAATGTTTATTCGGATTAGCCTGATAATCATAAGAAGCATCACTTAAGATTTGCAGGGGCAAGACCCACTTATCTGCCTGATCTAAATCGCCCAGCTTAAAGTCGATGGGAACCGTAACTGTACTAACACCCTCTGGCACTACCGTTGTTGCTGGCATGGTATAATAATTGGCTCCAAGCTGGCGGAAATATAACTCTTGCCTATGGCCATATTGTTCCTGATTTAGCTTAGCCAGGGTATCAGGATCTAAGCCAATGTGTATTGTGCGATTTTTGTTATTCGGAGTAGAACCGCTCATAATGATGGGGAGGTTAAACCTCACATTGCCCTGTGCATTGTAACGGACATAACACCAGGTTACCCCCTGGGCTGTTGGGTTTGACTTGAAAGATGCCATTTGAACAAACTGCTCCTCTTTCCATTCATCATTACACGACATACAGCAGGTTGCTGCTGCGATTACTAAAAATAGAATATATATACTTCTTTTCATGGTTGTAGCTTATAATAAATTATTCCGGATTTGTCCAGCCGGGGTTTTGGGTCAGGTATTTGTTCCTTCTGAGTTCATCATAGTGAATCGGCCAAAACCACATCTTCAATGTAAAGATTGATGGAAGTGAGGGCGTTTCAACAGGTGTATGGAAAAGGTCGGCCTGGGCTTTTGTGGCATAGGCATTATAACCGTACACCGGAGCCGATTCTTCAGCCTGGGCATCAGTCCAGCGGCGAAGGTCGAAATAACGATGTCCTTCGGCAAATAACTCAATCTGGCGTTCTCTTTTTAACTTGATACGGAACTTATTCGGATCGGCATACACATCACTTTTATAGTCAGCCAATCCGGCACGAATGCGTATGGGTTGGATTCCCGCTTTCATTTCAAAGATATTCCTTGATATTGAATGGCTTTTGCTGCCATCCCAGGAAGGAATATTATAAGAGCCATTCAGTTCATTCAGAGCCTCAGCATAAATGAGCAACACTTCTGCGTAGCGTATTGCAGGATCTACTTTTGGCTTTAGTCTGCTTTGATCGTATGCGGTAATGGAAACGTTGCTGATATCGTCGGGGTGAACGTATTTTTTTATTCCAACACCAGTTCGGGGCCAGTAGGATGTATTTTTATAACCGTTCGGATCGCCCCTGTAATAGAATATTTGAACGTTAGTTTTTTCGTCTTTTAGCGTTTCAGCATTGAGAAAATTCCAGGTAGATCCGTTATAGGAAACGGAAGCATAAAACCGAGGTTCACGCCGTGCATACTGTTTATTTACGCCCACTCCTAAAGGTCCTAATTCCGGGTAATTTGTCAATTCATCTTGCTTCACATAGCCTGATGTGCGTGGATTGGTATTATAACGACTTTCATACCCCTGTCTGCCGGCATACATATTGTTCATTCCCGGTATATCACTTCCATCATTCATGTAGTAGGCATCTACCTGTTTTTGTGTCATACCATGAGAATTATAGCCTTTACCTTCCAAACGAGGTAATTGATGGAGTACCAGCACATTTATCCCCTCATTACCCTGATTTTGAGCGTGTGTAAAAATAAGTTCTGGATTTTGGTATGCTGGAACTGTTCCATTAAATAATGAGCGGTACGACTCGTAAGGGTCGATATCATTCCAGCCTGAGGGCCAGTTTCCGCCAGAAAAATTACTATCAAATGGTGGTGTAACAGTTGCCGGATAGGCAATGTCTCCGGTTGTTTTTTTATAAGCAACGTAGAGGCGGTATTGCCCCAAATCCATCACATCTTTTGCAGCGGCCGCAGCTCTCGCCCACTTAGATTCTTCGTAGGTACGGGACAATAATGGTTTTCCATCTTTGGTAACCAGGGCAGCAACCACCTCAGCAGGCGCCTTCCCGTTAGCTAATGGGCTGGCAGCATATAATAAAATTCTCGCCCTTAAGGCTAATGCAGCGCCTCGGGTAGGCCTGGCAATTTGTTGAATTCCCTGTTGAAGCGGAAGCCCTTTTGCTGCTTCTGCAAGCTCATTGGATAAGTAAACTGCACATTCTTCATAGGTATTGCGTGCTTGTGCTATTTCATCATACTCCTTTGTATAGTCAATACCCTCATCAGGTACAATAGGTACAGGTCCATACGTACGCAGGAGGACCCAATAAAAATAGGCCCTCAAAAACCTGGCTTGTCCCTTTAAATCGGCAATTTCTTTAGCCGAGAATTTCTGATTGATGTCAATATTTTTTATAAAAATAGAAGCCTGCCGAATGCCTTTATATGCGGTATTCCATATTTCCTTACTTTCGCCATTTAACCCATTTTCAGTAAATTGTCCATTCTTCCATCGCCTGTACCCGTCGCTCTCATCTCCATAGTACATATCATCGGCAAAATTAAAAGGTACAAATTTCTTGCTGCTTATATCCTGCATGTAGTTGCTCCCCAGAAAAGAGTATGCCTGGGCTAACCATCTGTTGGCATAATCAGGGTTAGTAAACACTTCCTCTGTTGTCAACCGTTCATCAAAAAGATAATCTGAATCCAGGTATTTCTTGCAACCGTTTATACTGGCGAGGGTAGCGAAGAAGGCTAAGGCTGTAAATATTTTTTTCATATTCTTAATTGCTTATAAATTAACTGATACACCTAATGATAATGTTCTGTTAAGCGGATATGCTTTTCCGGTGGAGCTTCCCAATTCGGGATCCCATAGTTTAAAATTGCTGAAAGTGAACAGGTTGGTTCCGATAAAAAAGAAGCGCACACTATTCAAGTGAGCCTTGTTTACGAAGGTTTTAGGAAGAGAATACCCAATGTCGAGGGTTTTTAAACGCAGGTATGAACCATCTCTGAGCCAGAAGGTAGATGCCCGGTAATTGTTTGGATTCGGCCCATAGGTTAAACGGGGATAATCTGCGTTAGGGTCTTCATTCACACCCAATTGCCAGCGGCTGCCATTCGCAACATCACTCAGGATGTTTCCCCAGTTCTCACCCAAACTAAACATGTAAACTGATGATCCATTAATAAAATAGGTGGACTTCCCTACCCCTTGAAAATGCAGATTAATGTCCAGACCTTTCCAACTGGCCGAAAGGCCGAAACCATAGGTGAGGTTTGGTCTGGTGGTTGCTCCAATGGCAACAATATCATTGTCGTCAATTACACCGTCTCCATTAATGTCTTTGTACTTAATATCGCCCGGCATTACTTCACCAAAAGATTGTCTGGCACTATTCCGGATATCGTCATAATCTTTAAACAACCCTAAATCTACCAAACCCCGGGCCTGGTTAACCCGGTGTCCCGCTTGCAGTTTGTATTTGTAAATGGTGTTTTCTTCATCGCGTTCAATAATTTCATTCTTGCTGTAGGTAGCATTGCCACGTAGTGTAAGGTCTACATTGAATAGCTTTTGTTTTAAGGTAAAATTGCCATCAAACCCTGCTGCCTTCACCTCACCCACATTTGCAGAAGGATTGTTTTCCAGCCCCACATAACCGGGAAGAAAATTGCGGCTCATGTAAATCCCTTCACGGCGTTCACGAAAATAATCCACTGCCCCACTGAACTTATCATTAAACAGAGAATAATCGAGTCCTAAATCCTGTTTAGTTGCTATTTCCCAGGTTACATTTGGAGAGGCTACAGTAGCATAGCGCATACCATTCCATGCGTTTGAAGAGTCGTAATCTCCGAAATTGTATCCCCCGCCAGTCATTTGCTCAATGGTGTAGAGGTAAGGGAACCGGATATCACCAAGATTGTCATTACCCGTTTTTCCATACGAATAGCGAACTTTGAGCATATTTACCCAACCCATTTTTTTCACAATAGCCTCTTCACCGATATTCCAGGCGCCAGAAATGGCAGGAAAGAAACCGAAACGGTAATCTTTATGAAAATTTTCTGATCCGGTATAACCGAAGTTAAAATCTACAAAATAACGGGCTTTCCAGTTGTAATTGGCGCGTCCGGCAATGCCCTGATTCCGACGGGCAATGCCGTTCTTCAGGTCACTGCCAATATTTTGAGTAAATATTTTTGCTTGCTGGGTATACTTAACCACAGCCCCGAAATAATGTGCTCCAATATTGTTGTTATAGTGTGTTTCCCACTCAAAAAACTCTCGTTTCTCTCCATCCGAAGCAGACGATTGCGTCATTTTCTGCTCTTCTCTGATTCGTTTAAACACCAGTTGTCCTGCCGTATCGCGGTAACGGTTGGCACTCCACAACTCTGGAAACTTGTAACGTCTGATCCAGTTATTGTTGTAAGTGTCATAACCAAAGCGCCCCACAAACCGAAGACCTTTGGTAATAAAATCCAAACCCTGGTTTAGATTTAAAGTGGTTTGAATATTATTAGTCCAGTTTTCATTATAACCGGTCATGGTACCCTGAACCCAGGGATTAAACCGGTCCATATCATTATCAGGATTGCCGTCACGGTCATCACTGGCCGGAATCTTTCCATCCGAGTACCGCAATGGTGCCGTTATCGCATTATATCCCATCAGGGCGGTCCAAATTGCATCGCTTCCTACTCCCGGATCATTTTGCTTGCGCAAAGAGCCAGAAACGCCTGCAGTTAATAAAGTAGATTTGGTAATGTCCATATCCACGCTTAAACGGTAAGTGTATTTCTTAAAGTTGGCATTGGTGTTATAACTTTTCAATGCATCATCTACCTTGTACATGCCTTCCTGGTTTTGGTAGCTTCCTGATAAATAGTAACGGGCAGTTTTTCCACCTCCGCTCAAATTCAGGATACTCCGCTGGCTCTTGGCTCCGTCACGTAATATCACATCCATCCAGTCTACATTTGGGAAAAGATCAGGATCCAGGCCCAGGCGAAGCACTTCGAGCTCCGTTTTAGAAAAAAGAGGCTCCTGATTTCTAACAATCTTCGCCTCATTAGCCATAGAAGCATAGGTATATCCGTCAACAAAATCCGGCAGTTTGGTTAGTGTATTATAAAAGCCCTCTACTTTGGCATTAATATTTACCTTTCCCTCCTTCCCTCTTTTCGTTTTAATTAAAATTACACCATTGGCTCCTCGGCTTCCGTACATAGCAGTTGCAGAGGCATCTTTTAATAAAGAAAAGGATTCAACATCTTCAACATTGATTTCATTAAAATCACGTTCAAAGCCATCAATTAATACCAGGGCAGCATTGCTGGCGCCAAAGGTAGAGATACTGCGTACCCAGAATTCAGAGATACTTCCCGGCCTTCCGGAGGTTTGCATGGCCTGGATACCTGGAACAACGCCAGCTAACGCATCGGCCATAGAGGTGGAAGGATTCGACTTCAGCTGATCAACATTTACTGTGGTAATTGCACCCGTTATCGCGATCTTTTTTTCACCACCTGTGGCGGTTACCACAACCTCATTCAGCACACTGGCCTCAGATTCTTTAAGCGTAACGTTAACAACCCGTTGCTCTTTTATCAGCACTTCCTGTTTTTCGTATCCCACATAAGTAAATACCAGTCGGTTATAAGGTGGCATCTTGATGCTGAATTTCCCATCAGCATCGGTAATGGCGCCCATTCCGGGTTGGTTGGCAACTGCTATGCTTACCCCGGGGATGGGTAATTTTGCTGCATCAGTTACCACGCCTTTAACAATTACATCCTGTGCTTTGACCTTAAAACAGGTTACCAACACACCAATGCATATGAGTAAAAAAAATCTTGTCATTATATACTGCGTTTTTAGTAATTATTCTTCTTTTGCTATTTTGCGAATAAGCCAGTTACCTGTGTCGCCGATGTAGAAACATTTCCTTGTTTCATCATAAGTAATGGCCTGTGGATTGTTGAAACGGGCTTCAGTGCGCAAATCACCATCCACATATCCGCTTGTTCCATTATTTCCCCTTCCGGCAAAGGTGCTTACTCTTCCCTGTGGGGTTAAAGTGCGGATGGCGTGATTGGCCTTATCACAGAAATAAAAATCATATTGGTCGCCTCCTGAAGCCGCATATTCGGGGTTCTTTACAAACACCCCTTGAACCGGGCTGTTCAAACGGGCATTCGTTCCAATCCCATCTGCATATCCGGCAGTGCCTGCAGCCCCGCAGATGGTATATGGTATTTTAAAGGTTTTGGTTGCGCGATCATAGTCTGTGCGCATGATGTAATGTTTTTCATATTCAACCAGGTAAGCATAATCGCCCGATGGATGCATCACCATATACACTGCTACAGCACTGAAGGGATTAGAAAAGACCAGTTTGTCTTCTTTGGTGTTAAAATCATACCTGCGTATATCTCCAGCTCTATACCTCGAGTAATATAATTCGCCATTCTGGGGATGAATCATTGTACCATTTACACCACGGGCATAAACCTCGATGGCTTTCTTCTGCAAAAAATTAGATTCCCGGCTGAATATATAATTGCCGTATTTCGTATCGCTCGAATGGTTATGAGACAGAATCATATCCTGGTTCCCATCAATCCTCCAGTTCATGATCGATACCCTATCCAGGTCGGTTCTGAAATAACTTACATACTTCTTTTCAAAATCAATGAGCCTACAGCTGTTAACATCTGCTGTAAAATAGAGCTGGTTTGGATTTTTAGGATCCATAGTGAGCCAGGTGATGCCTTTAAATGCACCACAATCATTAAAGGGGCCTTCTTTCTCCTGAAAATCGGTCGCTACCTGATAGTATTTACCCAGAAAGGTAGAAACCAGTAGCTTGCGGGTATAAGAGAAATTTTCTTTCGATACCGCCTGGGCAAGCTGTTGGTTGCCATCAAGAATACTGATTTTGATATCTCCGTCATATGCTCCCTCTGGGATGATGCAGTATAAACTGTTGTTTTTTACACCGATGATTTTGGCTGGTTTACCTCCGATGGTCAGCTTTATTTTAGTGATATCATTTCCAAAATTTTCACCATAAATCACCAGATTGTTCCCTACACTTCCTTCCTTGGGATAAAAATCTGTAATTACTACGGGCTTTGACGGATCGTATCCCTCATCCACCTGTAATTCTTCTTGTTTACACTGCGATAAGGAAAGCGCAATTAACGCGAACAACATCCAACGGATTCGCCAACGCCTGGTTTTAACTTTGTTTTTTGTTTTCATATACACCTTGTTTTGATCCAACTCCTATCGAAAATGCGCAGCAGATGGCTTATTCGTCACCACGCTTGCTGTTACCCGATAATGAGGGGTTTATTTGATGAATTATTAAAATTGACAGGTTTTTAAATGCGCTTAAATACTAGCTGAAGAGTATGCGGTCAGGCATCAGGAAGCCATCCTTTCTCAGAAAAAAGGCAAAAAAATGCCTTCCGGTGATATAAATGAAACACCGGTTTCCGATCTGAGAAAAAATACTTAGCCCTTGCCGAAAAATTAATGCATAACGGCACCTTTGAATACCTGAAGATATCCTTAACTATTTTTGATTGATACTAACCGAAATGGTTTGTGGTAATCAATAGAATATTAGCGACGCTTAGTTGCTTTCTGATCGGAAAGACTTTCTCAGAACTGATAAGTATAAATTGAGCATAAAATAAATTTAGTTTTGATTTCCCTGAGTTAGTTTGCTTTACTTAATTTGATGGCTATCAATCATCTGAAATAAATAGTTTTGTTCTCATAAAAAGGATTGATACTGCATATGCTTAGTATTGCTGGTTAGACAATAGTGCAGTAAGGTTTGTTATTTGGTTAATTGAAATCAAAGTAAAGGAATACTCCCTTTATTATTTGTTCAACTTTTTGTCGATTTGTCTCAAGTTAGCCTTTTAAAAACACAACTTAACTACAAATAAAACATTGAAATACAGCTATATTAACAAAGCATTTTCTCGAAACTACCAACAAAAAGATCAGGCCAAAAAGGCTGAAGAAAAGACCAGTTAAAATAGCAGAAAGACAGGCGGTAAATTGTAAATTGATTTATAAAATCTCTTGCTTATAGCGGATGGGATAGCAAAGTGAGCGTTTGGCCTCATTAACCACAAAGGTACTGTTAAGGGCACCTACATTTTCCAGTTTAGAGAGTTTTTCCATAATGAATCGGTTGTATTCTGGCATGTCGCCTACTACAATCTTAATCAGAAAATCATATTCCCCTGTGGTATGGTAGCACTCCAGAACCTCTGGATACTGCACTACCTGATCCTGAAAATTAGACAGGGCTTCAGCGCTATGTACCATAAGTTTAACATGCGAAAATGCAATCCACAGGTCGGTAAATTTATTCCGGTTAATTACTGTTACGGTTTCCCCAATAAATCCTTCACGCCTCAACCTGGCAATCCGTTCAAAAACCGTACTGCCCGATTTTCTAAGCTTCGCAGCAATCTCTTTGTTCGTTAACCGGCCATCGGCCTGAATGATGCGTAATATGTCAAGATCTAGCTGATCCAGTATATAGTTGGGCATGCGTGGTTGCTGTTTTTAGAATACAAAAACCTGTGGGAAATAATTTAGCTAAACTTACGCAGGTTAATGTTGTTGATTAAGGGCAAACATAAAGAGTTTGTAGGGAATTTTCCAAATCCCAATGCAACATAATTTGGCCTGGCGCTAAAATTAATCTTCGCTAACAAAATTTTGTTTCGCCGTCATCTCCTAATCAGAATTATTTCCGGATTTAAGACATACATGAGGTTTTGTTGCGCCAAGTGTTGAATTTCGTGTTATTGGAATTCCGCTGTATACAGCATGATTTAGGGGCTCCATTTAGCATTTTAAGACATGGTTCAGGAAAAAATATTGGTTATTGGTGCCTGCGGGCAAATTGGCAGAGAGCTTACAGCAGCGCTGCGCTTAAAATTCGGACAGCAAAAGGTATTGGCCTCAGACATCCAGGCCCAGGGTAACCTGTCGGCAGATATGTATCCTTATTTCAGGCTTGATGTAACCGATGCCGTTGCATTAGAAACACTGATCGCTGAAGAAAAGATTACTCAAATCTATCACCTGGCAGCTATGTTATCGGCCAGTGGAGAAAAAAACCCGAAGAAAGCATGGGACCTAAATATGGATAGCCTCCTTTCGGTACTGGAGCTGTCGGTAAAATATAATGTAAAAAAAGTTTTCTGGCCAAGCAGTATTGCGATATTCGGACCAGATTCTGAAAAAGTATCAACACCTCAACAAGGCGTAACCGAACCTACAACGGTTTATGGAATCAGTAAAGCTGCAGGCGAATACTGGTGCAAATATTATTTTGATAAATTCGGACTGGATGTACGGAGCATCCGCTATCCGGGATTAATCAGCTATACCGGAGCGCCGGGAGGCGGCACAACTGATTATGCGGTAGATATCTTTCATCATGCAGTAGAAGATAAACCCTTTACTTGTTTCCTTAAAGAAGATACCGTACTCCCAATGATGTATATGGAGGATGCTATCAGGGCAACACTGGAGCTTATGGATGCACCTAAAGATAAGGTTTTGGTGCGTACCGCTTATAACCTTGCTGCTTTGAGTTTTAGTCCGCAAGCGCTTACCGAAGAAATTGTTAAGCTGGTTCCTGATTTTAAAGTCGTTTATGCGCCTGATTTCAGGCAGCAAATTGCCGATAGCTGGCCAGGCAGTATCGATGATCGTGCAGCACGAACAGACTGGGGTTGGGAGCCGGCTTTCAATCTGGAAGCGATGGTTAAAGACATGTTGCTAAACTTAAAGGAGCTACAGGAAAACTAAGCCAAGGCTAAAAAAATTAAACTTTAGTTAATGATTGCGCAGGTCATCGCGAGGATTCCCGGCCATCTCTTGTTTTTTTGCAACTGGCCTGATGAAATATTCAGGCCAGTCTTTTTTTTAATCCTATACTTCAAAAGCAAAAAATTTATGAACACACTGGCAGTTTATCGACAGATTTAAACTGTTAATCGGCACAAAACCAGCTTTTAAAAAATTAGGCTTCATCTTACCTTCCATAAGAATTGAAATCATCATGGAAAGAAAAAAATTTTTAAGAAGCCTGATCATTGGGGCAGTATCCGCACCAGCGATTTTTCATGCCTGTAAAAAAACAGCAACAGCAGAAATTGATGATCCATCCGGAACCGGTACAGTTACCAATTCAGGCAATACTTCGAGCGGTTGTACTGTAGCCCCTACCGAAACTGAAGGGCCATTTCCAACCAAGAGCCCGGCAACCTATATCAGGAGCGACATTACTGATGGCAGAACAGGATACGCGCTTACCGCCAGCATTACCATACAAAGCAGTTGTAAGGCCCTGGCTGGCGCCATTGTTGATATTTGGCATTGCGATGCAGAGGGTAACTATTCTGAATATGGCGGTACTGGCATGCAAGCTACCAACTACCAGTCGGTTCATTTCCTCAGAGGCAGGCAGGTAACCGACGCCAATGGCCTGGTTACCTTTAAAAGTATATTTCCGGGTTGGTACAGTGGCAGGGCGACCCATATCCATGTGCACATATACAGCGCTTCAGGAAATTCGTTAAAAATTACCCAAATCGCCTTTCCAGAAGGATCGGGCACTGCGGTTGCGCTGGTTAATGGCTATAAAAAAGGCCTTACCGGATATACTTACAATGCCAACGACAATGTATTTAGCGATGACATGCTAAAAATAGAAGTTGCTAAAGTTACGGGTAGCCTAAGCAATGGCTTTGAGCTTAGCATGACCATTAACGCAGCTTAATATGGAAACTCTTCCCGCTAAAATATATTTGAATGAGCTACGTGGAAATGAGCTTATTAACAACGCAGATTCCTTTTCTACACTTCAGCATTTCTCCGGCAGTACAATTGCAGCCGGTGGTTGCTTTAAACCCCAGCTTAACAGCAATAGCTATCTGATTATTGTACCCGTTACCGGCGATTTATTTTTTAAAACCGCCTGTAAGAACCATTCTTCCGGCTATGAAACGGAAATTAATGTAGGGCAATTGCTGATAACCCGCGGCACTGCCCTTTCGCCTATCCAGCTATATAATCCCTATGAAAATGAAAGTGTAGCATTTTTATGGATGAATATTGTAGCTGATGACCAGGATTTTGCTGAGGTTTGGTTGGGTGATTTTGATCCCCATTTAGAAAAAGACTTTGTTTCATTATTAGACACTAAAAGCAATACCCTCCCATTTGGTATTCACATGAAACAGTTTAAGGGAAGAGAGGAAAAAAATTTTACAACTACTGGTGGCTACCAATCGGTATTTTGTTATTCCATTGCCGGAGCGTTTGAAGTTTGTGGCAGATTAATGCATCCAAAAGATGGTTTGGCCCTTTGGGAGGTATCGGAAATTGATATCGAAGCATTGAGTAACGATGCACTGATGTTTCTGATCGAAATACCTTAGATTTGAATATGATACGCTTCAGGTTTATCCCGGTTTTAATCCACATTGCAGCTTGGTTACTCTTCATTATCCTGCCTTTGTTGTTCATTAGCAGTGGCAAACCGCTTGAACTGCAAGCAGGTGAAATTGCACCTTACGTACAATTTTGTGCCTTGTATATTATTATTTTTTACCTGCATGCTTACCTGCTCATTCCGCAAGTGTTTTATAAGAAGCGTATTTTGCTTTACTGGGCAGCGCTTCTGGTTCTACTCTTCGTTATTTTAGCCATCAAGCCTTTCGACAACCTGATGCAACACCATAGTCCTACAGGAAAAAATGGCCCAAGGCAACACCGAATGCCACCACCCGAAAACCCAGCTTTTATACCCGGACCACCGCCAGATGCCTTTGCAACGCCAGGCCATGATTTACAAAGGCCGCAAGGCCCAGCCATGCAAGAGCGGCAGTTTGATATTACCAGCGTATTTGTTTACCTCATGGTAATTGGATTGGGGAGTGCTTTGCAATCGTTACGACGTGTTTACCAGGCCGAACATCGGGCTACCCTGGCCGAGGCAGAAAAAGCAAGTGCAGAACTGGCCTTTCTTAAAGCCCAGGTTAATCCTCATTTTTTATACAATACGCTAAATAACATCTATACTTTATCGCTTATAGGCGATGCCCATGCGGCAGAAAGCATCCTTAAGCTTTCTAAAATTATGCGGTATGTTACGGATGAGTCATCGGCCGATTTTGTGCCTTTAACAGCCGAAATTGACTGTATTTCTGATTACATTGCCCTTCAGCAACTTAGAATGGGCAGTAAAACAACGCTAGAATACCATACTAACGGCACATTAACAGGCAAGTACATTGCGCCGTTAATATTTATGAATATCATCGAAAATGTATTTAAATATGGATTAAGCAACCACCTGGCAGGAAGTATAAAAATCAATATTGAAGTAACAGCAGAGAGCCTTCATTTTTATACCGAAAATCCTTTACAGGTAAATAAAACTCCCGAAATACGCAAAGGAACCGGTTTGGCAAATACAAAACGCCGTTTAGATTATATTTATCCGAATCGTTATACGCTCAAAACTGAAGAAAAAGATTCTAAATTTATCGTTAACCTTAATATCCTCTTCTAATCGTTACAGAAACTGCTATCTTTAGGTATGAAACCCGATAATAGCCCATGAATTTGAAATGTGTTGCCATAGACGATGAGCCCCTTGCGCTACAGCTGATCAAAACCTATGTAGCGCGAATTCCATCGCTCGCACTCACCAATACTTTCGAAGATGCCATTACAGCAATTGAATACCTGAACACCAATGAAACAGATCTCTTGTTTCTGGACATTAACATGCCCGACATTTCTGGTATTGACCTCGCAGCTGCACTCAGAAATAAGCCAATGATTATTTTTACAACCGCTTATAAAGAGTTTGCTTATGATGGTTTTCGGCTCGAAGCCATAGATTATCTCCTCAAACCCCTCGAATTCGATAGTTTCTCTAAAGCGGTACAAAAAGCCCAGGCCTATAAAAAATTTAAAACACAACCCAAGATTGAAGCCAATACCGATCACATTTATATCAATTCTGAGTATAAGGTAATTAAAGTTAACCTGCGCGATATAGAATATGTAGAAAGCATGGAAGACTATGTTAAAATCCATATCGGGAAAGATAAACCCTTGCTTTCTCTAATGACACTTAAAAAGATGAGCAGCCTGCTACCTGCCAATCAGTTTATCCGCATCCACCGCAGCTACATCATTCCCAAGGCTGCAATTCTATCACTCATGCATAAAAAAGTTCAGCTGGCTAATATTTCCCTGCCTATTGGCGATCGGTATGCAGATGAGCTAAAGCGATTGAGGATGCAGTAGGCTTGGCTAAACACACCTCAATTTGTAGGCTAATCTTTAAAAATTACCGAACAGGTGAAATCACATTTATTATAACTATCAGCTCATATTGCCTGTGGTATGGGCAGGCCAAATAACTTATATTCTTCAATAAGGCGCTCTGCAGAAGCCATTTCGCAATCCAGTATATTAATTTGATGGCGTAGCCAAATCTGCTGGTCCATACCATAAATTTGCATTTTTTTTAGGCATTCTAACTCCAGTACATCTAAATATAGTTTTCCTAAGGAGGGAGCTTCCCATTTAACTTTTAGCTTACCAATAAGGCGCTATAGGTTTTGGTTCTCTTCATAACTGTTTTCCATTTGCAGCAATTGTTCTTTAAGTATCGCAGATTTTAGAGCTATCTGCTTGGCCTCGAACATGAATTTCCTAACCATATCTGCAACAGCTTTTTGCTCAGAACACTTAAACGGACAGAAAGTTATTCCATCTCTGAGAGATTCTTCACTAGCGTTCAGAATGACTGCAAAATTACTGCATAGGAAAGGAAACCTGTCCCGGTTTGAGTGTTCACTTTTTCAACGGTCAACAAATCCTAACTTCGCCCTCATTCGGTGTTACCTGCATAGTAATTGACAAACCTTTTGTTAATCCAAAAAGTCAGGAGGATAGGTCTTTTGATTATACTTAATATCCATCTCTTTTAGAAATTGTTTTCTTTCTTCCGTGAGCTCAGGGATGGCGAGTATTTCTCCGGGAAGTACGGGACTGCCAATCTCCCTGAAGAGTTCCTCCAACCCTGCAGGAACTACTGTACAAAGCAGCCGAACATATTCCTTTGAATTATTTTTAAAACAGTGTATGGCACCACCCAAAGGGATATTGACAAAACCATCCTTCCCCAGGGTTTGCTTTCCTTTCTCGGTTTTAAACTCGATCTCCCCTTCCAGCACATGGAACATTTCTTGCATATCCGGATGAGCATGTGGCGGAGGGCCACCGCCTGGTGGAACAATCATTTCTATAACTGCATATTTGCCATCGGTTTCATTGCCCGATATAATAATCCGGTAATTTCCCCCCGCAACAGCCAGTCTTTCTCCGCTGTCGGCTTTGATAATGCTTACACTAGAATCCATATTACATTTGATTTCCGCTGTACATACCTCCTTTAAAGATTTCTCCGGCTTCATCGGTTACGAAAAGTACCAGTTCTGTATCTTTCGAAGCCTCTATGGTGATTTCCTCATCTTTGAGTAACAAACTATCTTTTTTCTCTAAATCAATATTACCATTTACCTTAACCGCCCCTTGAAATATGTACAATAATGCGGTGAGATTCTCTCTGGCCAGGTCTGGAAGCGCTATGCTATTTCCTGCCGAGAGCCTGGTATCATAAAGCCAGGTCTGGCTACTGAAGCGGAAAGTAGTTTCTGGATTTGGGGAAGCCAAAAGCCGCCAGGCGTTAGTGCTGTGAACCTCATCTAATTCAAGAAAAACGACTTCAGGCCTTAGGTCTTTTGCTCCTGGACGAATAAAAATCTGAAGTCCTTCTAAAGCTTCTCCTTCACCAATAATCTTCTCCTCATGAAAAAATGATCTTCCTGCCTTCATTAACATCAGCGTCTTCTTCCCTATCATCTTTACAAAGCCTTCCGAGTCACTGTGTTCTGCTTTACCAGTCCTGAAATAGGAAAGTATTTCATCATTGATATGGGGGTGCATTTTAATGACGGTATTGCCATGAATTTCCGGATGGTCTATCCTACCTATACTGCCTATGCCTGTATCATGATCAGACAGGACTGTTCCAGGGTACAGTATTTTAATCGGGCCGTGCCCAAGAAACCTGGAATTACTTATTTTCTGCAACATAACATTAATTTTAAAAGCCGGTCTAAGCATCAGTTTAAAGCCGGCTTATCGGTTCTGATTAATTAAGAAAACTGCCCTACTTTTGACATTACTTCTTCGAAGAGAATAGGCAATACTTTTTGTCCATCCTCAGTAGCCCAGTTGTGTACCAGCTCAGATATCAATTGGTTAATGGTAGTAGTTCTTACACCATGGCTTTCCCAGGTTTGCTGCGCAATATCATCGGCAATTTGAGAAGGAGAACCTCCAGCATCTATCACCACCTGCACATCAAAACCTTCTTCCTGCATAGAAATAGATGGCCAAACAATACATACATCATTGGTCAATCCAGCCATGATTACATTTTTCTTGCCCTTAGCAGCCTCCAACACTGTAGATTTATAATTTTCATCATCCCAGGCGTTGGTGATACCTGCTCTTTTAACCCTGTTTTCAAATTCTTGGGGAAGCAAATCAGCTAAATCCTGAATCAATGGTCCCTGAGCATGATCTTCCTGACTGCTGGTGAGTATTACCGGAATATCAAGTGCTTTTGCTAAGCGTGCCAGTGCCCTTGTTCTGCTCACAATCATCTCGTGTGATCTGTTTGCAGCAAAATTGAGTGTTCCTGTTTGATGATCTACCAATAGCATGATAGTATCGTCTTTTTTAAACTGTTTCATGGTCTTGAGTTTTAACTTTCTTTTGTTAATCAAAGTTAGGCCCTACAAAAACCCCGCGACGATGACATTTGTCAATAAAGAATGGGCCTTTAGAATACTTTAGCAGTTAGTAAGAACCATTGGACGCTATTTATGCACATATTTATTTCGTACCCGACTAAGGGTTTCTTTACTAATACCCAGATATGAAGCGATACTGTGTTGCGGGAAGCGCTGAACAAAATCAGGATAATTTTTTACCAGTTCTTCATATCGCTCCAGGGCAGGTAGAGAGATGGAGTGGTTAAGTCTTTTTTGTGATGCTATGAAATTGCTCTGGTTCATTTGCCAGAACATTTCTTTAATTGCCGGAATAGTGTGAATTTGCTCCAGATTCTCCAGGCTTAAAACCAAAAGATCCGTATCCTCCCATGCATCAATATTATATACCGAGGGTGTCTTCATCAAAAAACTTTCCCGGTCTACAGTCCACCAGTCTTCAATAGATAATTGGATGATATGTTCATTTCCCGCATCATCAACACTATATTGCCTCATGGCACCTTTCAGGATAAAGCCTGTATACTGACATATATCTCCACTCTGCAAAAAGAATTCCTTTTTCTTAAGGCTTTTTAAAGCGAAAGACTTTTTGATAAGTGTTACATCTTCATCTGATAGCGGTAAATTACTGTGCCGTTTTATGTAGTTAAATAGGGAATCGAACATATCGCTAATTTTTTATAAAACTAAAAAATTTGTACTAAATCCTATGTCCTGGTTTAAGCATTCGCTTTTTTAACCCTAACTTAACCTTCATTCATTGTTAACAAGTAGTGCAAGTAAGGTAGATAGAACTATTATTTGTAAAGTTGGAAACAATTAAAACACAGGTGTGGTATTTCATTGCGAGAGATTCTTCACTAACGTTCAGAATGACAGCAAAATGAGTGCATAAGAAATGTAAACTATTTTTTGTTTCCGCTAAAAAAGTTTCGCTTATACTTAGCCTTTAAGCAATTGCTACATATTGAACACATTAAACTTGTGCCCATCGGGGTCGGCAAATACAAAACCGTAATACCCTGCTCCAAAAGCTTTAGGTGCCGATACAATTTTTCCACCCGCGTTTTCAACCTGCTTTGCCCACTCATCAACCTCATCGCGGTTCCCGGCAGAAAGGGTAAAAATTATTTCGTTTGCAACATGCGCATCAGATATTTCAATTTCTACATTGGCCTTCAGCTTATCAGTTAAAAAGAAATGGATAATAAAATCATGCTGACCAAAGAAAAAGCTGGTGAGCTCTGCAGATCGCCCGTTAGATTTAAAGCCTAAATCGGTATAAAATTTTGTTGTTCGGTCTAAGTCACTCACGGTGTAATTAGCCCAGATCATTTTCGCATTCATATCAAATATTTTAGGTAGAAAATTTTAAGAAAGTTAGCGAATAATGCACAAATACCTGAGGTGCAGAAGAGACATTTTAGTGGGTAGTTTGTGCCAGGGCTGATGCATTTGGAGACCTGCGCTAGCATAAATTATTCCATGCAGATTAACCAGTAGTATTTTTTTCTGTGTTTTCTCCTGGCAATTCATCAGCAAAACATCTCGTAAAAAATAAAGCCTTAACAATTTCTTGTTAAGGCTTTCCAGTACTCAAAGATACCGTTAAATCTAAAAATTTTATACAGCACCTGAAATATTTGTCATACATTCCAATAAATTTGGAACCTATGCCTGAATCCTATGGAAATATTGTAAAAAACCGGCAGATCTGAAAATTCTGATGTCACAAAATAAGTGCTGTCCCTAATTGACAAAAAAACTGGAATAATCAAACGAAAGTTTGGCATTCCAGTTTGCTTTAACTAATCACAAATTTTAATTCAATCAAATGTTATAAATGTCGAATTGTAATTTACAGTTTTTCCGCAATCACGAACGCTATTGAGTGGGAAGGACTATGGCTTATAGAGATGTGCCAATTGTTTATGCCAAGACATGCAGCTATTGTTTTTACCTCCCCAATAAGTTTAACCTCGGGCTGTCCTGTAGATAATTTTATGATCGATATATCCTTGAGCGAAATTCCATTTATCATGCCAGTTCCCAAGCACTTTAGAATAGCTTCCTTGGCTGCAAATCGACCTGCAACGAAATTATCATCTTTAGTCAGTTGATAATGATTGATTTCCTGCTCAGACAAGGTTCTATTCACAAAACGATCGCCAGCCATCCCTTTGAGGAATTTGGAATTCATACCATGTTCGACAATATCACTACCTATCCCAACAATCATTCACATTAATTTTAATTACTGGTGACAGGCGCAGTGTAAGAGATTTCGGCTGTTTCAAGATTGAAATCGACACGTCCTCCCTGATTCTTAACCAGAAGGCGAAATATTTCATAAGCCTTCAGGATCGAATTCTCCCAATCTTTTAAAGACCGAACCTTTACCTCGAAATTAGCAGTCATTTCTTTAATGATCCTAAGGGTACTCCTGGAAATCTTTTTAGTATCAACAAAATAATTTTTACGTTTAGCCTCATTAAAAATGACCATTGACAAAGCTTCTTCTGTTATCGTTGCCCTTGCACCATCCTCTACACTATCAATTAAAGAGTCACTTTTCCTTTTCCTTTTCATCATAGCTCTTGTGCAGGGTGACCAACCTAAGATCGTGGCAAAAGAATAATGGAAAATATCATGATATCTGTAAAAATCACTATCATAGGAGTTGTCGTCAATAACATCTCCAAGTTGATAGTCACAATCTGAAATAACACGCACCTGATTGGTTCCAACAGCGCTAAACGTTGCGGAGAAGGTTCTCGGCAATTGTTCAGCCCTGTCAAAGGTTTCATCAAAAAAATCTATTTTATTTCTTAATTGTCTCATGTTTTATTTCATTAGCTAAGATACTATCTATTTTTTTAATAACAACACTGTCCTTTAAAGCTTTATCTAAGTGTGACTTTACTACAGTTTCAATATCTTTTGATTTTTTTCCTTGCTCATAACCACGATCAAAAGCCGACCAATCCCAAAGTACTTTTAAACCTATCGCTATCACAATGCCTATAAGGATTTTCAATAGCCAATCGTTTCTGTCCGTTCTTTCATCTGAACGGATGATTTTTTCATTTAAAGCGGTTTCAACTGATCCAATTTTTTCCAGTAATGCTTTGGGAGAGGTCAACTCTCCACGTTTCAAAAACTCGATATATTTGGGTGGAATATGCTGTAACTTACCAAAATGTTCGTTATTGTCATTATATGCCTCGTCGTCGCTAAGCTCGGTTTTCATCTCTGCAAACCAGATCGGAAAATAAGGTTCACCACAATTAAGCACTATGGTCGATGGACCAGCATTATACACAGAAAACAACAAATGATCATTAAAACCCGGATCAACATGAAATCCAGAAACATTTACCAAACCCTTTAACTTCTCACCGGCTTTAATTGAAATAAAGGCAATCTTATTATTAGGAATATTTACCTTTTCTTTGGTCAAAAGAAGTGCAAACTGTCCGGGATTCAAATCTACCTGACGGTTACTTGTTTCGTTAAGGGCCTCAACCTTACCAGTTTTGGCATCCGTTAAGTACACTTCCATGCCTAACGAAAGCTCATAAGCACCATTTTTAACACGTGAGCTATCAAATGGTGTGATCACATTGTGCTTATTTTGTAATTCTTCTAGTTCCTTTACTCCTAAAAATGCCATATCAGTTTGTTTATATATTGCTGCGTTTAGATCATTATAAAGAGATTAAATCTCTAATTGACATTGATTTAAAATATACTCATTAATATTCCATTTTGGAGGAAACCAATAATTAATTGCCATTGCATTCACCTTTAATTTTTGTTTAATCCTCGTCCGATCACTGTTTCCCATGATATTGGGATGTCTTACACGTGAATATTTATCCACTTCACAAAAAAGATTTTGACAGTCTATCAATTGCAATTTTCTACTCCAAAGATTTTTAAAATCCAAACCAAGTCTTTCAAATTCCAACTCTTGCCTATCAGTCATCAGCTTTATAATCTCTACATTGTTTAATCCCCCAGTGTCTGAAAAACACTTACTGATACCGCCCTTTGCGCCCGGCCCAGGAACAACAAAAGAAGACTCTGAAAAATCAATAATGTTAGAATAATTAATATCAACTACAAATTGATAGGCTAAAAAATCTCCCAAACCCGGATATGACTTTACTATTTCAAAAGCTTGCTGCATCGTCTGGCACTCGCCCAACCGATCGTGCATGTGCTCTTTGAGCATCATCTCGATTAGTTTAAGATGATTGGTATGTTTCTTTTCATAACCAAAATAGCTTCCACCCGAAGGCATAATATAGGCTGCCGAATATATCCGTTCGCGTGCTGCCATTGCAGCACTTAATAATTTATCATAAGCTTTGAAATCATAAGTTTCGAAGCTTAAAACATCAAATTCCGACAATAACAGCTCCCAGGTATCTATTTTGTTAAACAGTTTAAACAGTAGAATCCTAAACAGTACCTCCTTTGGCGTATCAGAAAATTTATCATTGTAAATTACTTCCCGGATTAAATATTGGCTAACACGATCGGATGCCCTATAGGCATTAGTAAACTTGTACTCATTTAGGATTTCATCATCTGACCATGGTGCAGGCATTCCATTAAAGCGGTTAAAAAAAATATCTTGTCGCAAGGCAGCAAATTTCCAGTAAGTATCGTAAACTTCGGTAACCTTTGCCGGCGAAAGTGCCACATGGATGTGCACGCTACCTCCGTCTGCCGAGCTTTTCTTGCTCACTTTATCTTTATTGTTTTGTTTCATTGCCTGCAAAGATAACTTATCTATTCTGGATAGCCTCTATTTTGCCCATCAAGTCTGTGGCAGTCCCTTTTGAAAGATGATCCAACTGTTCCACGCCGATATAACAGTTCAGCCGTTCGAATTCTAAACCTGTATTTTCAGCTACAAATTTTCCCAATTCAATCAACCCTAGCCAGTTACCATAAGCTCTGCGGTAGAAAAACTGCACAGCATAAAAGCCATTCAGTACCAATCCTCCCAATTCCGATTTATAAAATGTTACATGTTGCAAACAGGGAAACTTTTGGTAAGGACCTTCGGTATGGTCCTGTCCGGGATCAAATATCGACGCTTGCAGCTTTGATCGTCTGTTGTTATCTGGATCCAAAATAGAGGTAATTACATTATCCAACTGGTTTACCACACCGCCGGCATGTTTATAGGCAATTAATCTTTGAAAATAAGTCCCTTTTTTATTCCCTCTGTCCAAGGCTTGTATACGTGGATATTGTCTCATATATTGAGCATACAGGGCATCTTTATCTCTTTTACAGACCCGGTATAAAGACAAAGGAAAAATCGTCTCAGATACAGTCTCTATTGAAGGCATTTTTTGCGCTATCATATCTTCATCAAGCAAATACCGAATTTCCTGATCCTCAGAAAAATCGGTAATGCTGATTAATAAAGGGTTAATTTCCTTACCCGAATGCTTCACGATATGTTCAAGAACTGCACTCCAGGTACCACTTAAATTTCTATCCTCAATAACTAATGGTCTCATGTTACTCGTTAATCTAAATCATTTTCTAAATGGCGGTTCTCAGCTAAACCAACATAATTTGTATTCTGAATTCTTATAAAACTACCCAAATCAGAAGCTTCCGAATAAATCCTGTTAATTCCAGGTTGTATCGCTTTAAATACTTTTCCCATTTCTACCTCAGCAACCTGTTCCAGCAGCGTTCCTTCGCAAATCGTATCAGCGGGTAATATGATATAATTGCCTACCTCTATATCAATGGTATTCAGCTGCGTTTTACCATCAATAACCTTAAATGGTGCAACCGGCAAAGGCACATTACAAAAACTTTGAAACAATTTGGCGGGCTTCGCCTTCAAAAGTCCAAGCGCTTTTCGTTCATTAATCAGTTTGTTGAATTTACAATGTGATACCAATGTTTGATATCCAACACCAAATAACGAAGAGATGATGTAAAACTGCTCTTGGGAAGCAATGCCCATATCCCAACCCCTACGCCGAAATTCAGTTTCCACTGCCGCAACAGGCATCAAAAGTAGCCCCGCGAAAGTGTCAACCAAGCGTTCTTCATCATTATACGCAGCAGAGCTTGACGGATCTTCATCAATTGAGTCAATTTTGCTACCATGCCCAAAAAGATGATGGCCTAATTCATGCCCACAGGTGTAAACCCGGCGCGGAAACGGTCTAAGGCTGGAGATTACAATTGTGGGATTTTTCCCATCAGCAAGACTGAAATACATACCTTCCATGCTAATGTCTAAAAATCTCACCGTAACCCCCAATTGTTCACAGATATCGAAGATATTCACCGGTTGTAAGCTCTTGTAAGATAACTTTATCCGAACTTTTTCTGCCTGTTTCGCGGCTGCCAAATAGATTGCATTCATAATAATTTTACTTTGGCAGAATTTTCAAAATATCGAAGACCTTTTTGATATCCTCAGGCTTTAACTTACTCAATTCCCTGGCAGCAAACTGGAACTGCTCTGACTCTTCTTCTTCTGGCTTTACTGTCCCAAGCAGCCAAGAAGAGCTGACCTTATAAAGATCTGCGAACTGTAATATCTCCTCAGCACTAACTTTTCTATTGGCAGATTCAATTTCTGTAATAGCCGGCCGCTGCAAGCCCATTTTTACCGCGGCTTGTGCCTGAGATAAACCGGCCAATACCCTCGCTTCTTTCAATCTGCTGGCAATATTTTCTCTTTCTGACATTACTTTGTTTTGTTTAGGATTTTAAATAATTTTTCTGATGCCTCCCTGATGCTTAAGAGACGCATGGTATCGTCCAAGAAAATATAACATTTCACAGGAATCTCGATATCCAGAGCAACCTCTAATCTGCACATGGCAGCAACTAAAGCGTGGCTAGTCAGCCCCATCGTAGAAGGAACTGACCCTTCGTTAATCTTTATCGAAATATCCATATCATCCGCGGTACCTTGTACCACCTCAACGAGTTTTGCCTCGATGACATCTACACCAGGAATTGCCATATTGTACGATTTTTATACAAAATTAGTAAGATTTTCTTACCATCAAAATTTTTAGAGAATTATTTTATTAACGATGACCTTTATTACCGATTTAATATCTTCCTGATTAGCAAAGACCATACACTCTCAATCCTACTTTCAAAATCAGAAATATGCTTGAAGATAGCTTCAGTTAAAAACCGTCTACCTTCAGTACTAGCCAGCAAGCAATTCTTCGCAATACACCTCATTAACTGAATTTGCAAGACCTTTTAATTTCATAATCTAAGGTCAGCGGAGCCTGTATTTATTGCAGGATTCTGCCAATACCCATGCCTAAATTATTGAGATATTCCCTCTTTAAAAAAAGGGAAACCGTAAAATAAAAGTCTTTTATGTTTAGATCGGAAAGGATGTTTGGTTGTATATAGTCCAATTTGCCGGATCCCCGTATATACCCGGTACATAGTTTTTTGTCAACCATGAAAGAAATTCAGCATTAAGGTCTTCGTCAACTATTTTTTGTCCCACGCCTTCATGGCACACATCCATTATTTCTTGAGGTATCAAAGGAGCAGAATCTCCAAAATAGTAAAAATTACGGCTAATCAAGACATTAACCCCCCGGGTATCTTTCTCAATATGGGCGGGATTAGGCCTACCATCTGCAAAAGAATGGGCAGAATTTTCTTGTATCCATTCCCCATTGGCATTTTTATGATAAAAGTTATCCCCATACATCGCCACCAAAGATCCATTGAGCATAGGTTTCTTTATTGAAAACCTTTCATCGTTCCAGTAGTTTTCCAATGGCATGATTTCTTCTAACTGCATTGCGTAGATGAGCTTATGAATATACTTTTTGCCAGTAACTTTTTCCAACGCTCTTGAGCCGGTTCCAATGATCCAATCCCCAACGTTCAAGTTACTGCTCCGCCTGATACTGCCCTTACAGACCGCCAGAGTACAATAACCATTAAAAGGGTTTGGCGCAAGACCTAAATCATGATCTACAACATAAGAATAAATTTTTAACATGGTACTCTTTCTATTGAATAAACTGGACTTGCAATTTGGCCACCTTGATCTTCAAAACAACTCTCTTTGCCGTTAATTATTCCACTAAGCTTGTCCAGAGAATTCCAGCCGATAGTTGAACTGCCATATCTTTTCATAGCCTCAGGAAGTTCTACTTTATCTTTGTTACCGTGACTATACACTCCGATGATCTGCTTGCCTTCAAGGTGCGCTTTACGGATTTCATAGTTCACCCATTTCCTGGTATGCGTATCCGCCCCTAACAGGCAGATAAATGTGGAACAGGATTTTATACGGATATTGAGTAACCTTTTTACAACAGCGTCGGATGGTTTTCTGCCATCCTTGTGTTTAGAACTATCAATTGAGAAATTCCTGACATTACATCCGCTATCATTCAACCGCGATTTTAGCGACTGCACATGAGCATCATCCTTGTGATAATGTGAAATAAAAATATTTTTAGAGCTTGCCATTCAGATGAATTTATTGCATTAGAGAGCTTTTAGCCCTTTCATTAACAGATAAAGAATTTCATGTATATTTTTACTGGTAAAAAGTATTTCATTCTCCTCCATACTGAGTTTGTTAAGATCTGATATTCTTTCCAGCGTAATACTTTGTATATCCTTTTTCAATTCATCATAGTCTGCCAGGTGAAAAGAATCCTTAATATGCACTTTGAATGACCTCAAAAACTCTGTGTTATATTGAAAATCATTGTGCAATTCAATTGGTGACTGCCCTTTAACCATAGAAATAAGGTTTGAGGTTGCGCCTCCGAATCCACCTATGAGGTAAACAGGTTTATTCTCCTGCAAAGTCAGTAATGTTTCTTGTATAACGCCAGGAATATAACCATTGAAGCCATATTGCTTTCCGCCGACAACAATCCTTGCAGTAGCGTCTTTGGCCATCTGTTGCCGCATATTGGTAAAACTTTCACTATAAATTCTTCTATCCTCGATATCGGCATCCGGGTTATACTTCCTTTCAGTATCTATATCACGAAGTTTTGCAGGTAAGGGTACCAACTGTGCCTTGATATGATTTTTCTTGAATGCGATCTGTACATCTTCTGTCACCTCTCTTGAACTGGGGAAACAGAAGTAATTAATGAATCTTTGTTTACGATCATTCTCGGCAATATATTGACTCGCCAATTCCGAAAAGTATTCCGTAAATCCCCCCTTTCTCAAATCTCCTGCATAAAGAGCAGTACCACCGTTTGAAATGATATACCGAGCAATTTCGATGGAAATGTCATGAATATGATGTTCAGATAATCCCAGTTTCACTAAATCCTCATTCACCGATACAGATATCGCTATTTTTTTCTTAAAAAGAGGAAGGTCTTTGTTCTCCTGTGTAAGGGTTTTATCGCTGGGTTTTGATTTAGCATTCTCCTCGCCAAGGTTAACCCCTGTAATATCTATGTTCTTATTCATGGCTGATTAAAAATTAATTGGAGTGACAAATTCGATTTCACGGTCAAATTCATTAAGTACCGAAAGCTCTTCAATACCCAAGGGCGGGTCGGGATAAAGCACCACGCGTTTATTTCCCTCCGGTTTGTTTTTAGGAAATTCCAAAAAGTTCAAAAGCTCAGGTGGAGACGACAATATAGTATATTCTGTATCTGCATTTCCTGCAATATCCCTAATGGATGAAAGAAGTTTTAATTGATACAGATTATTGAGCACCTGAAAAAGTGTAAGATTTACAATACGATAAAAACTAAACCACTCGTTTTCCAGCATGGTCGTCGTTGGCATATTTCCAAGATAAGGAAAAGCACGCTTCTCTCCCTCCTTTATGTGATGGAAGACGACAATAGGCGACTTATGTTTTTTAGCAATCAGCACCTCCCTTCTACACCATTCCCTCGATGAATAAGCGTCAGTATGGAACACTACAAGCCCGGAGTGCCTTATCTGCGTCTCAAACTGCTTACTGAAGCTATAACCATTTGCAATATCGACTGTATCGAAAAAGACATCCAGTTTCAGATTATCTTCAATAAATCTTTTGAAACGTAGAGATATTTCTTCTCCATCTATTTTAGCATGGCTAAGGAAAAGCTTTACTGGAGAGCCAACTCGGTCACGGTCATCATCCTGATAACTAGGCTGGAAATCCATAAGCAATCTTGCACAATCGTGAAGGACTTCGGTCCTGATTTTCCTAATTGATAAATCTTGATCTTTGGTCGTCTTAAGATCTAAAGTTTCTCCCTTTAGCTCATGTCCTCGGATAAACTGAAGGTCACTCAATCCGCAGCCAACCGAATAGGCATCATTGAATAGACTTACCGGAAATATTCGGGTATTACTGTCTACAAGTTTTACCAGATCTTCAGTATATTCTATATAAGACTCATCAAGATAATAAGCTTTATCAATCAGAAGGATAATCGCATTTTTTTCAGCTTCTAAAGGATTTATTGCTACAGGCTTGCCATCCTCCATTTTAGAGTTTCTGAAATATACAGGTATCCCCATTCCACGGGATAAAGGCTTTTTATAATCCCTGCAAAAGTTGGTGTAGAGATCCTCTGCAACTATTGGAGCGAACGTAGCGTCCGGATGCGAGACGATATATAAATTAAGCGGATATTTTATTCTATTCATTGGTATTATTTCTCATTTGGGTTCTTGAATTATCTACATATTCCTGATGGCTTTCACGCATGGAAAATACCTCTTCAATGTAATTTTGCATCGTCCGGCGGTTAGTAGTCCAATCCTTTATCACTGCATAACCTGATCTTAAATTATCTACGATTCTTGCGGGTATGCGCTGTACACCGTAAGTATCTTTTCCATAATCCGGATGAGTTGGCAGCAGAAGCGCAATCAGACCTGCACGTTTCTCACCTATACGCTTGTCCAATGCCCCCCAAATCTCCCAATCTATATGTTTGCGGTGGTGAGTATTAGGTCCTATAAGTACAACCATAACAGTCGTGTCTGAAAGATAACCTTTTTGTATAAGCCTCCTGGTATAATCGTCAGAATTGTCAGAATCAATATCTCCATCTTCAACAGACTTATGCACAATAAGGTCCTCGAAAAGGCTTGAAAAATCATGCTTATATTGTTGATCATCATAATGATAATAACTGATAAATAATTTTCTCTTGACTATATTCCTAGGAATATCCTGCCAGCTAAAAAGTCCATTATAAGTAATATCCCCCTTCCAAAGCCACATGTCCTCTGAGTTACGATATACGGTACAGAAAGTTTTGCCAGCGGCAATTTCTGCAACCATCCAGGCGCGGTTACGCTCTATTCCAGCTGATATGGTTTGCACATGGTCCTGATGACACATAACAGTCTCTATATAACCCAGGTCGTTTTTACTAAGTTTACTTATGCAATAGTCAGCCCACTTCATCATCTTTCATTAATTAAGCTATCCATTACTGTACTTAACGGATGATTGGATTCGTCATAGGAATAAATTTTGTGCTCAGACATTAGGCGGACTTCGGCCTGTTTAGTTGTCTTAGAAATAAATTTATTCAAATCATAAATATCACGTAAAATGGTAGATGTCTTTAGATATTCCGGAAGATGACCCTTCTGAATTCCTTTTAAACAAAGCACGTTTAGATCCGTTTTATCATGACCATATCCGACTTCAAAGGGAACCCAGGTGGAATACATGGTATGAGGCGATACAATTACAAGCATATGAGAACTATTATTTATACCTTTTTTAATTGCCTCAGTTACAGCCTTCGCATTATTTGACTGGTGATGAAGTTTTAAGTCAGCATCATATTCGTCAAAATATACATCTATCCCTGCTCGTATAAGAAAATCGGCGATTTTTCTGGCTTGTTCTTTATCCTTTTGCTGATGCGAAAGAAAAATGCAGGTAATATTCTGTGCTAGTGTTGTTGCCCTGGAATAATACTTTGTAGCGCTATAGTATCGGTTAAAAGCCATTGAGAGTCGTTAAAATAAACCACATTGCTGTGAGGTCCTAAATTAGATTAAAAATCTGCTAAATAGAACAACTGGACTCAAAATTTGACAATAATCACTTAAAATACTCATTTTTAGCCACTAACACACCGAATTTACTACGTCTTGTCGTATATGCAAGTCATTCATAATCTAGCTAAACAGATACTTTTAGCACTCAGAGAAAGTTTAGCACTGTTTTTTGATACCAAGCACCATACACTGAAATAAATTGGGAGTATTTTTTGATAAAAAATTCCGTTAGGTATAATGTAAATCCTTTTTTGTTAGACAACAATTTGAATTATCCAAATGACAAATGCTTATCTATATGTTCGCGTAAGCACTGATGAACAAAAAAGGAAAGGCTACTCCCTTCCCGAGCAGGAAGATCATCTATTAAAATATTGTGAGTATAATGGTATCGATGTTATAGGAATCTATCGGGAAGATTTTTCCGCTAAGAATTTCAACCGTCCCGAATGGAAAAAACTATTAGCAACAATTAAAAAGAACTCAAAAAAGACCAAGAGCAATATTCTTTTCGTAAAGTGGGATCGATTTAGCCGCAATATTGAATATGCTTACGAAATGATTGGTATACTTAGAAACTTCAACGTTTCTGCAATGGCAATAGATCAGCCTATAGACTTCTCCGTACCAGAAAGCACCGTAATGCTCGCAGTATATTTATCTATCCCAGAAGCAGAAAATACGAGAAGGGGCATGAACACTTCAAATGGTTTACGAAGAGCAAAAATGCTTGGACGGTACCCTAATAAAGCACCATTGGGCTACTTGAATTGTACTTCAGTAGACGGGAGAAAACAAATAATACCTGTACAACCCGCGGCAGACATTATAAAATGGGCATTTAGGCAGCTTGCTAAACACTCATTCAAAATAGAGGAAGTGCGAAGAATGGTTTGTGCAAAAGGATTAAATCCATCAAGATCTGCGTTCTGGAAATTAATCAGAAATCCAATATATTGTGGACTTATTCCCCTCTCATTAAAAGAGAAACCAATTCAATTGGTAAATGGGCTTCACGAACCAATTATTTCAAAATCTTTGTTTAATGAAGTTCAAGCTATTATTAACACCAACAGAAGAACGACTTGCAAATCCACAGAAATTAATGATTTCTTTTTTCTTAAAGGATTCTTAGAATGTCCAATATGTCGTCGAAAACTACGAGGAAGCTTTTCTCATGGTTCAACTAAAAAATACCCATATTACCATTGTTCCAAGGGCTGTAGAACAAGGGTTAAGGCTGAAATATTGCATGAAAGCTATATAATTAAATTAAATGAGCTAAGTCTGTCCGACAGGGCCTTGGAGCTATTTAATGAAATATTAAAAGATATTAATATAAGAACCCAGAAAATCGAGTATTTAAAAGACAGACGATTTCTAATAAATCAACTGGATGAACAACGTCAACTGATATCAAAGGCAAGAAGAATGTTTATTGAAGATAAATTGAAATTTGATGATTTCAAGGAGCTTAAAGTTGAATACGAAACAATTTGCAATTACGTTGGTATGGAAATAAGCAGTAATAGCACAAAATTAAGCTTACTCGAAAAACAATTCAAAATAGCAAACAAATCACTTAAAAATATTTTTTATAGTTATTCCGAACTCGACATAACGGATAAGTGGTACATTAACAACTTAATCACTCCGAAAATTTGTCGTAAAAACGAAGATTTATTGTCCATTAAGGTGAATAAATCTTTGGCCAAGATTTTATCTGGCAAATATTCAATGAACACTTTTGTTGCTATTAATTCAGACGATGTAATAAATAATTCTTCAGATAGAAGGGTTACTGTTAAGCAGGCAATAGCAATTATGGCTAAAAGCAACATTAAACTAAAAGAAGATGACTCAACGGTCATTTTAGACTTTCTTTATCGCATGTCAAAGACCTACTATCCTGAAAAAACTAGAAAGAGTTAGACCTTAAGTAAATGTCGAACCATCTAAAAACATCAATAAAACTATCCAAAACGCACTTTTAAGACCGTACCTTAGAACGGTATAGATTAAATCTCGATAAAGATCGAACCGTTAAAAATCAAAATGCAACGCATTGGTTATCAGATATTTATTGGCATAAAAAAAGGAAACAACTTGTTAGGGTTGTTTCCTTAAGTACCCGGAGCCGGAGTCGAACCGGCACGGTTTCCCACAGGTGTTTGAGACCAGCGCGTCTACCAATTCCGCCATCCGGGCATGTGTTAGACGGGGATGCAAATGTAGACAACGAAAGCGAAAATGCAAAAAATATTTTCACTTTGATTTAAAATATTTGATAACCCGCTTACAAACTGTTATTTACATTTTCAGGTCTTTCATCTTTTAGTTTACGATCTACCACAAAAGGGGCAAAAGGCAATAATGAAGCTAAAAATATCAATACCGCTTTACCAAATTTCCATTTTTGTTCTTGCCAGGCCATTACCAATAAAGCAGCGTACAATACAAACAATAAGCCATGTGCCCAACCGGTATATTTAACGGCTAAAGGCATATCAGCAAAATACTTTAATGGCATAGCTACAAATAATAAAAGCAGGTACGAAATGCCTTCTGCTACGGCCACTTTACGAAATAAGGAAACGGTACTGTTCATGATCTGATTGTTTTGCCCGAAAATACCTTAAAGCAATTGGGCTACAAAAACTAAAATATGTTTTTACACTGTGGTGTCCATCAAAGGCTTATGCCTGCAACTTTTCCTGTATACGGGCAACGTATTTCTGTCTGTAGTAAATATCCTTGATGGTAGCTAAAACATGCTCCTTTTCGGCTGTGCTGGCATCATAGGTCTGTGTTAAATGTTGCAATTCCTCATCCAGTCCTTTTGCAATCTCAGCAACGGCCTCTTTCAATTGATTGGTTTTAGCTGCATCAGGTTCAAATTCCAGGTCCATCAAGGCCTCGTTAATATCCATCATCTCCATTAAAAAAGCCTGAGGCAATTTATACCCTTCATCTGTTTCTACAATGCCTAAAAGTTCTAAAACGTATTTTAAGCGCCTTTGCTGATGGTTTAACACCTGATATGCCTTGTTGTTCAGCGTAGAGAGTTCAAGCACTTCCTGCTGCTTCTCTTCTGCCTCATTTGCATAAAAATCCGGGTGATACTTCTTGCTGTTCGCATAAAATGCAGATTTAATGCTGTTCAGATCCGGATTAAAAGCTACCGGTATGTTATAAAACTCAAAATAATTAGGAAGGGTTTTGTGTTCAGTCATGGGTTCTTAAAATAAAAAAGCCGCCAATGCACCGAAGAAATCAGCGCATTGGCGGCAATATTAATCAATAGATTTTACTTCCCGAAGGATTTTAAAATATCATTACCAAAGGCAAACACCATTAAGCTAATCAAAATTACAAAGCCCACAATTTGTGCTCTTTCCAATACTTTTTCGCTTACAGGCTTGCGCTGGATCATTTCAATCAATAAGAACACCACATGTCCACCATCCAAACCCGGGATAGGCAATAAATTCATGAAGGCCAGTGCCATAGAAATTAAACCGGTTAAAGTCCAGAATTTAATCCAGTCAAAAGTACTACCGTATACTTTAGCAATACCAATCGGACTGCTGATGTTTCTTGCACTTACTTTACCGGTTAACATCTTCCCGATACCTTTTGCGTTATCGGCAAAAGTGCTCCAGGCCATGTTTAAACCAATTGGAAGAGATTCAAAAAAAGAGTAGTCAACATGCGCTATAGGCAATGCCGCCATCTTCGGACCAACACCAATCACACCCTCTGCCGTTACCGGAACACTGAAGTTCATCAGCTGGCCTTTACGAATCGCCTTGATCTCAACCTTACGGCCTGCATTCTTAGATACTTCGTCTTTAAATTCATCAAAAAAGGTAACAGCTTTATTGTTTACACTAATTATGCTATCTCCAGGTTTAATTCCTGCTGTGTATGCCGGATAAACTGGTGTTTCTACCTTTCTGTTAAAAAGCTTATCAAAAAACGATGGACCGCTATTTTCCTCAGGAGCGCCCACAGTCTTCAAACTTTGCATCCTGTAGCGCGGAGAAATAAAATTATCCTTCTCGTTTTTAGAGATTTTATTCAACACATTATCTGGAACCGTTACATACAGGGTTTTGTCGCCCCGCAATACAGTTAGCTGTGCATCACCAAATAAAACTTTAGAACTAATCAAATCGCCAAACTTAATCAGTTTTACCCCGTTAATTGCAAGCACCCGGTCGCCGTTTTTAAGTCCAATCTCTTTACCTATATTACCTACAGCAATACCATCATTAAGCTTATTATTAATGATATAATCTTGCCCGTAAGAGAATGTAAGCATCCAGAAAATTACAATACCCACAATTACGTTAACGATAATTCCGCCTAGCATCACAATAAGTCGCTGCCAGGCTGGTTTTGACCGGAACTCCCAGGGTTGTGCGGGTTGAGCCATTTGCTCGGTATCCATACTTTCGTCAATCATACCGGCAATTTTAACATAGCCCCCTAGCGGAAGCCATCCAACGCCATATTCTACACCACCTCTTTTAAAACTGAAGAGTTTAAAACCCCAAGCATCAAAGAAAAGGTAAAATTTCTCCACTTTTATGCCAAATGCCCTTGCCGCTAAGAAATGTCCCAATTCGTGTAGAATTACCAATATCGACAATCCGAGCAGAAGCTGCCCCGCCATAATCAATCCATTCATATTTACTTTATATTTTGATGTTAGATGTTAAAATATACTTTTTGTTACCAATTCGGCCGCTAAGATACGGCTATGTTTGTCAGTTTCTAAATAATCGTTCAATTGTGGTTTTTCAATGAACTTTATTTCCTCCATGCAATGTGCTATAACCTCACTCATTTCTAAAAACCCAACTTTGTCTTTTAAAAAGGATTCAACCATCACCTCATTCGCAGCGTTTAAAATGCAGGGCATATTCCCGCCTTTTTTCAATGCTGTGTAGGCCAAATCTAAATTCTTAAACGTATTAAGGTCGGGCTGCTGAAAGCTGAAATTAGGGTAATCCAGGAAATTAAAACGTTTAAAATTGTTTTTTAGCCTGTTTGGATAAGTAAAAGCATACTGAATAGGCAGTTTCATATCCGGAACACCCATTTGGGCCTTCATAGAACCATCTTTAAATTGTACAATGGAGTGAATAATGGATTGTGGATGAACAATGACATCAATCTGATCTACCGCTAAATTGAACAACCATTTGGCTTCGATTACTTCTAAACCCTTGTTCATTAAAGTTGCCGAGTCGATGGTAATCTTTGCCCCCATCACCCAGTTGGGATGTTTTAGCGCTTGCTCTTTTTTAACTGTCGATAAAAAGGACTTATCTTTTCCTAAAAAGGGGCCGCCTGATGCAGTGAGATAAATTTTCTCGATTTCGTTGTGTTCTTCACCAATCAGACATTGAAAAATAGCCGAATGCTCTGAATCAACCGGAAGGATTTTAATCTGATGTTCTTCGGCAAGCTGCGTGATTAACTCCCCTGCTACAACCAACGTTTCTTTATTGGCCAGGGCGATATTTTTCCCGGCCTGAATGGCTGCAATAGTGGGCTTTAAACCCACTGACCCCATTAAGGCAGTTAATACCACATCACTCGAAGGGTAAGCAGCAACCTCGGTTAATGCAGCCTCTCCAGCCAATACCCGAATATCGGATCCGGCTAATGATTCTTTAACGTACACATACTGACTTTCATCACAAATCACAACCGCCTCGGGCTTAAACTCCCTGGCTTGTTGAATTAGCAATTCTGCATTTTTTAATGCAGATAATACCGATACCTTAAAAATGCCTGGGTTATCCCTCACCACTTCTAACGCCTGCGTACCTATACTCCCTGTAGAACCTAAAATGGTTATGGTTTTTACAGTATCTATTGTTTTATTGTTCAAATTCTTATTTCTATCGCAATGTGGAACAAGTGTTTAATTCCTTAATTGTTTGATTGTTGTTCTTTCTATCACTACCAAATGCTCAAATATATTGTTGGGATCTTATCAAGCATCTAAATCTTTGGATTGAGCGTGTAAACAGTTAACCGACTAAGCAGTTAAACAACTAACCGGCTAAACAATAGATTTAACCAACAATATACCCTTCCAGTCCCTCAGCCAACTTCCTGTCATTACTCAACCTGGGCACTTTGTTCTGACCACCCAGTTTTCCTTCACTTTTCATGTAGTTTACAAAAGCATCTTTCTGTAAACTACGAATAATAAGTGGCTGTAAAATGTTTCCCTCTATGAGGTCAAAATAGTAAATATTTTTCTGCTGCAAAGCCTGATCTACTTTTTTACTGAAAGCTTCCATATCTTTCGGTGGATTAGCGAATTCGATAAACCACTCGTGATAAGGCAATTCTCCTGGTACAGGATTAACCTGAGGCGCCACAGTAAATTCAGTTATGCTCACTTGTTCTTCATTGGCAACAGTTAGTAAAGCATACTCTACCTCTTCCCCTATTACGTGCTCACCAAAAGCAGATATAAAATGTTTGATCCTACCGGTAACTACAATTTTATAAGGATTTTTAGATACAAACTTAACCGTATCGCCAATGCTATAACCCCATAAGCCTGCATTCGTATTTAAAATTAAAGCATAATTTTGCTCCAGCTCCACTTCCCCCAATGATAAACGTGTGGGGTTATCATTATAATATTCATCAGCAGGAATAAATTCATAAAAAATCCCTGCATCTGCCAATAAGAGCAAGCCTTTATCTTTTTGCGAATCCTGATAGGCAATAAATCCCTCAGATGCCGGATAGGTTTCAATAGAATCGATCTTTTTACCAATGCTCTGCTCTATTTTAGCCCGGTAAGGTTCAAAATTTACGCCTCCATAAATAAAGAGACTAAAATTTTTAAAGATTTCGGCAATCTTCTTTCCTCCTGCCTGTTCCGATAACTTATCAAAATACATCTGCGCCCAGGGCGGAATTCCAGAAATGAGGGTCATGTTTTCATTGATCGTTTCCTTTACAATGGCATCTACCTTTTGTTCCCAATCTTCAATACAATTGGTTTCATAAGAGGGCAACCTGTTTTTTTGCAGATAGGCTGGAACATGGTGCGCCACAATTCCAGATAAACGGCCAATGTTTATTCCGTGTTTTTTCGTTAAAATCGGGCTTCCCTGTAGGAAAATCATCTTACCATTTACGAAATCTGTTTTTCCTGTTTCGTGAATATACGTCAAAATGGCGTTTCGGGCAGCTTTAATATGCTCGGGCATCGATTCTTTAGAAAGTGGAATGTATTTTACACCAGAGGTTGTACCTGAAGTTTTCGCAAAATACTGGGGCTTCCCTTTCCATAATACATCGGCTTCACCCGCAACCACACGATCTACATAAGGTTTTAAGCCTTCATAATCCTGTACAGGAACGTACTTTTTAAAATCAGCATAGTTTTGGATTTCAAAAAAATGATGATCCTTTCCAAATGCCGTATGCTCTGCATCTTTAAGCAATTGGAGTAGGATTTTTTGCTGTGCATCTACTGCATTATGCTTCCATTTGTTGATTTGCCAAACTGCAAATGCCGCAAAGGGTTTACTTAATGCTGCTTTTATCCCCATGTTTAATGATTAAATAATAAAATGAGTGACTGATTAAATGAATAACTGGTTGTACGAATGAATGATGTGGGAGGTTCGAGCTTTTTAAACGATATTATGCAAAATATCCGGATGCTCATCTCCTTTATATTCACCGGCAATTTTACGATAAGCCACCGTTAAAGCTACACTCGATAAAGGGACAATGATAAACGAGCTCAAAATATTTACAATAAAGGCAATGAGTGGCCACTGTAAATAATTAAGGAGTAGATAAATTAAATAGCCCCCACCTAAAACCACCAAAAGCAATAAAATTTTGGTGAAATTTCCTTTGGTAATGGCTAAACTTAATTTAATTGATTCAAATGGTTTAGAACCCTTATCTATAATGAAAAAGGGGAAGAAAGAAATTCTTAACCAGGTAATAAAAATAGCAATAATACCTACCGAAATGGCTACATTCTTAACTACGTCGATATTAATACCGGTATAGATAAATGGAAACGCAACTAAAATTACCACGAGGTATACCCCAAAAATACAACCCACAAAATAAAGGGTAGCCACCAGGAAACGGATAATCTGCAATCTGGTGGGCAACGTATCTACAATCTTTACATCGTGCTCTTCATCATCCATCAGGTGAAATATATACTTGAACAGCGAAAGATTAATGGTAAAGTAAAGAAATACAAATATGATAACCATCGCTACACTCAAAGCTTTGCTCACATCTTTAATGAAAAAAGCCATTAAACTGGATGCACTTGCCGTGATAAACATCAGAAAGCATAGTGTTGCAATAGAAAAATAGTGTTTTTTCAGGATGCCCCATGCCTTTTGAATCACTTCATTTACGGCGAACGTACTTTCTTTTAGGTAATTGATCATTGCTGTTTAAATATTACTCTTTTAAATAAATCCTGTATGAAGCCTAAACCATAAGCAGTTAACTGGATGAATGAAGATATAATGCTCAAAAATGCAACTTTTAAAGATTTATTTACAGACCAGGAGTGAAAAAATATTAACAAAAAGTATAATAACAGTAAAAAATTGCTAACAACTGCTAAAGGCCAGCAGAAAAGATTAAATAAAATAGTGAAGCCAATGAATACGGTAAAAGCTGCAGGAAAAAAATGAACCAGTTTCAGCTCTTTAGGAAAGTGTTTATAAATATTAATCCTCGCCCGCCCGAAAAAGTGCAATTGCTTGTAAAACTGACTAAAACTCGTCCTTCTTTTATGGTAAACTTTCGCATCTGGAATTAAGCCAATCTTAAATCCATTTTCATGGATGCGAATGCTGTATTCTATATCTTCTCCTAGTCGTGTTAAAATAAACCCACCAACTTTTTCCCAGGCCTGTCGCGAAACCCCCATATTAAAACTACGGGGATGAAACTGCCCGACATGCTGTTTATTCCCACGGATTCCGCCTGTAGTAAATGGGGAAGTCATCGCATAGCTGATAGCTTTTTGCACCGGGGTAAAGCTATCATGTGCAGCATCAGGCCCACCATAAGCATCTAAATGATGTTCGTAAAGATAATTCTTTACCGTTTCCAGATAATCAGCTGGAATTAAACAATCTGAATCGAAAATGATGAAATACTCTCCATTTGCCCTTTCAAAGCCAAAGTTACGCGCAAAGCCCTGTCCGGCATTTTCTTTAAAGAAATATTTAACATCTAATTTATTGGCATACCCTTCTACAATTGCACGGGCATCATTTTTAGAACCATCTTCTATAACCAAAACCTCAAACTGTGTGTACGTTTGCTTGGTTAAAGTATGTAAAAGCTCGTCTATCTCTTGCGGACGATTGTAAAGTGGTATAATGATGGAGAAAAACATATGTGGAAGCTAAAAGCTGAAAAACCGAAGCCAAAAGCTAATGCTTTGAAGCTTTAATCTTGCTGCTTATTTAAGTTCTTTTTCTATTAAATACTGATTTCTTTCAGGGGCATTACGCGAGAGTAACTCCGCAATAAATCCGGCCAAAAACATTTGCGAACCAACAACTATTGCCACTAATGACAAATAAAATAAAGGCTGCTGGGTAACATCGCGGTAGGGTAACTCTTTCCAGATCAGATATTGCTTTTCTGCCAGAATATAAAGTGAGAAAATGATACCAATAAAGAAACTTAACACACCTAAAGAGCCGAAAAAATGCATCGGCCGCTTGCCGAATTTTCCCACAAAGAAAATAGACAACAAATCTAAAAACCCGTTTATAAACCTGCTGAAGCCAAATTTAGTTGTACCGTATTTTCTGGCGCGATGTTCTACTACCTGCTCCGAAATTTTGCTAAATCCGGCCCATTTCGCTATTACAGGAATATACCGGTGCATTTCGCCATAAACCTCTATAGTTTTGATTACATCACTGCGGTAAGCTTTTAAACCACAATTAAAATCGTTTAACTGAATGCCACTCATTTTACGGGTAGCCGCATTGAAAAGCTTCGTAGGAACGGTTTTGGTAATCGGATCGTAGCGCTTTTTCTTCCAGCCCGAAATCAAATCGAGTTTCTCTTCTTTAATCCGGCGATATAGTTCTGGTATTTCATCCGGACTGTCCTGTAAATCGGCATCCATCGTAATCACAACATCACCCTGGGTAACTTCGAAACCTACATTTAAAGCCGCAGATTTACCGTAATTCCTCCTGAACTTTATGCCTTTTATTGCAGGGTTCTTTAATCTTAATTCTTCAATCACTTCCCAAGACCGGTCTGTACTGCCATCATCAACCAGTACAATTTCATAGCTGAAATTATTAGCAGTCATTACCTGGTCAATCCAGGATGTTAATTCGGGTAAAGATTCGTCTTCGTTATATAAGGGTACTACAACTGATATATCCATTTTTTAAGCGTAAACCCAACAAAATTATCTGTCAGGGCCTGGTTTAAATTAAAACGTGCAAATTTCATCAAATTAAATGATAAAACCTGCACGTTCAAAATTTTTAAACTGTATTATAATTTTATGTCTTTAGCTTTTACTTTAATAATCTTGCCTTCTTCAGAAAATACGAGTACACCATCATTTTTAGTTTTGTAATCTACCAGTTTTTTGAATGCCAGCTTCATGCCATCACTCACTTTCTGATGAAATATCTGAAGCTCTTTTTGATCATCGGTCATATCAATTAACTTAGTTTCGCCCATTTTGCTTTTTCAAATATAGTAATTTCACTCTTACTGCCCTGAGCTATAAATTTGAGCTCTTTTTGAGAGTTATCTAATGCTACCCAAAAATCGACTTTGTTAATAAACAGTTTTAAATTATCTATTCCTTTAGTATATCTTCTCCTTACTACTTCATCATGAATAAAATGTCCACCTTCTGCAACTCTTGTTTTAACTCTTTCAATTGCTAAATCTACATCGTTTAACCAAAAAAACAAAAGTGACACACGATATCCTAAAGATTGAGCCTTATCTATTGTATAAAGATAAGATTTTGTTGTCAATGTTGTTTCCAATGCAAAGTCTATACGTTGATTCAATAATTCATCAATTCTATTTAGCATTATCTTACCGGCTTGAATAGCGACTTGATCTGGTTGAAAAGGGGAAATACCTCTGGCTATTTCATCAGCATTCACAAATTCCTTACAATTTAATATCTCAGGCAAAACAGTAAAAGAAGCTGTAGTCTTTCCTGCACCATTACATCCAGAAATAATATATAAATTTGGCATCTAGATGGTCATAAAATTAAAACGTGCAAATTTCATCAAATTAAATGATAAAACCTGCACGTTCAAAATTTTTAAACAGAATTATAATTTTAAGCTTCTACCGGAGGTTGGGTATTAAATGAAACCGGTGCTTTTTTCTTCAATATTGCAGATAAAATTAGTGACAACACGCCATACATCGCAATAGAAACACCAAAGCTGGTTAGAATATTTTTAAAACTTGGCTCTAGTTTTTCTTCCATATTACCAGATTTGGCTAATGCCTCTTCTATTTCTTCTTTACCCAAACCAAATTTTTCCATCATGTTAATTTGCGCTTCTTTAATCGCAGCTGCAGCTTTTTGAGGCAAATCCGGATCAATAAACTTCATCAAAATTACATTGTACAAAGTTGCGGTAATGGCTAAAATCAAGGAAATAATCAGAAATGCTTTAAAAGCTTCTCCGAAAGTCCAATAGCCGCCAACCTCTTTTCTAATGTTAATTCCAACTACAACAAGTAAAGCAATGAATAAAACGAAAATACCCAGTTGTGCTACAATACTGGTATAAATTAATACCGGATCAATAAAATGAATGGCAATAGAAATTACTACTGAAATAGCAGCTAGCATGAAGCCGTTCTTTAATGATAATTTTGAGATAAGCGTACTTTTGTCCATAATTAAATTTAATTTAGTTATTAATGGTGGTAATTAATATATAAGTAGCCACATCGAACGATTTGTTACGACTAAACTGAATTATTTCTTTTTTTGTTTCTTCACTACCCTCTACATCTAGGAAAAAAGCCATAAAAGGCACAAACAGGTCTTTCATTTCTTCGCTAACGTTGAGCTTTTCTGCAGTTTTGGTAATTTCCTGTATGCTGCTTTCTGCCAACTGCTGGTTACTGATCAACTCTTCATAAATTTCAAATTCATCCTGAAACTCATCATCTTCAACCAATAAGAACTCTTTTAAGAAATCGCCCAATTCTGGTTCTAAGCCCTCATCATGGCACTCCTTGATGTAAAGCAAAAGATTTAGAAGCTCTGTACCCCTATCGATAGTTTCTTCTTCTATATTGGCCCACTCATCACTTTCCAGATAATCGTCTTCTAACTTCTGAACATCACTGGCGAAGAAATTAACCATTAAAAGATCAAAGAATACTTCACGCAATTCTTCAAATTTTGGATGCGAATCAAATACTGCATCAAAAGCCGTTACCTTATCTAAAAAGTTAAGATCGAGCTCAAAAGCAGCCACTAATTCCTGCTCAAACCCTTCTACATTTACTGAAGATACCTCAGCATATTTATTAATCGATGCACTTAATGCACTTTTTACTCTGTTATCCATATTGAGGATTTTTAGCTATTGTTTAAACTGTCTGATTATTTGATGGCGCAACTGAAGCAATCGTTTTAAGTTTTAAACTTTCCAGCTTTGCGCTTTATTATAAACCAAAAGCGTTTTTCCGGTAAGTGTTGTACCTAAAAGCGGGCTATTAGCCGATTTGGAATAATTACTTGCTGCGTTATACTCCCATTTTTGGTTCGAACTAAAGATAGTAAAATTCGCTTCCTCTCCTTCTTTCAGCACCGGAACTTTTAAATTTAATAGTTTACGGGGATTGATGCTTAGTTTTTCAGCAATTAACCCTTCTTCCAAACCGGCCTTAATTAACAATGGAAGAACCGTTTGTAAAGCAATAATGCCATAGTGGGCAATTTCAAACTCTACATTTTTAAATTCAATCTCTTCTGGCCTGTGTTGTGAAGTAATCGCATCTATTGTTCCGTCCTTTAAACCGGCAATTAAAGCTTTTACATCTGCTTTGCTTCTCAATGGGGGCTTCACCTTGTAATTACTATCAAAATCGCTTAACAGCTCTTCTGTAAACACCAAATGGTGCGCTGTTACATCACAGGTAATTTTTACGCCTTCTTTTTTTGCCTTACGGATCAGTGCAACCGATCCTGCCGTAGAAACATTGCTGATGTGAATTTTAGTATCGTTGTAGCTTGCTAAAAAAATATCTCTTGAGATGTGCATTTCCTCGGCAAGTGGGGGTAATCCCTTCATACCCAGCAACACACTATTTTTACTTTCGTTAATCTGAGATTTACCTGCTATAGATTTATTTTCAGGATAAACCATGAGTAATGCATCAAATCCTTTAGCATATTGAAGAGCTCTGCTCATAAACCCATCATCCTGAATCGCCTTGTCACCATCAGAAAAAGCCACTGCACCTGCCTGTTGCATATCAAAAAGCTCAGCCAATTCTTTCGCTTCTCGATTTTGACTGATCGCTCCGATAGGAAATACATCAACTAAATTATATTTTGACCGGTTAAGAATGTACTCCACCTGAGATTTTGATTGTACAACCGGATTGGTTTGTGGTAAAACAGCTAATCCGGTAAAACCACCCGCCTGAGCCGCAGCGGTAAGTGTTTGTATATCTTCCTTGGTTTCAAAACCCGGATCCCCAGCAACGGAGTTCAGATCAAAAAAACCTGGCGACCAAAAAGCTCCCTCAGCTTCGAAAACTTCTTCCCCTTTCCCGGCACTGAGTTGACCGATTTGCTTGATTTTGCCATCTGCTATTCTCACATCGCATTTTTGCTTATAAAATTCACTCTGAGGATCGGCGATAGTTGCTTGCTTAATAAGGAGATTCATATTGTTTTTTTATTGTTATTTAAAAATCGGATGAGCAATATTTCTGCTGCAATAAAAATCAGCGACAAAATTAGGCAAAGTTTCCATAATGTTTGCCCAATTTGATTAACGCCCGAAATTAATTTAACGGCATCTTTATCGGCATCAAAAATTTTGAATTTATCTTTATCGGTTAATAAACCTAAATCATCAGTACTCAGATAATGCATATCTGATTCGCTCCTACGCTGATTAAAACTATAAACAGCCAGTACTGAATCTGCCAGCATTAAATTGTAAAAGCCCGCGGCCTTAATTTGATCGGCCAAATAAATTGTAGTTTTTCCTCCGGCTTGTCTAAGTTCCGGAATCATCTCGAAAGATGCCGATTTCAATTTTAAAGTTTGGTTTTTGCCTAAGCTGATGTTTTTGCCAGATAGTGCATGGTCAGCTCCTAAATGATAATAAACACTTTCTTCCATACCGCTGCTCAAAGCCATGCGGTACATTAAAGGTACAAATACAGGATGCCTGGCTAAATTACCATCCTTTTCAGTTAAACCACTTGCCGATAAATAAATATTACCATTCCCCAAATTATACTTACTTAAAAACGATCTCCCGGCAGAAAACTGCATAATATCTTCTTTACTTGATTGACTACTCCCAAAAGTAAAGAATCGGTTCACACTTGGTAAATCCAGATTTTTAGGTATTTCTTCAAATACCGTTTTGAAAATAGGATTTTCGAGATCTATTTTCTCTACCTGGGTTGCTGTGGTGTTGAGTTGCTTAATGACCGGGAGTGCAAGCGCAGTAAGAAAAGTGTTGTATGAATTAACTGCTGCATCCAGGTCAGGAAAGATTACAACTGAACCTCCATTATTCAAATAGCTTTTTAATTGTTGAGACAAACCGCTTGATGGGTTATTGAGTCCATTTAAAATAATGAGCCCATAATTGCCAAAACCATTATAATTGATATTACTTTCGGCATTTTCTGTAAGTTGATAGTAAGTATCTGTAGCAAAAAGTGTTTTAATGTAGTTTCCGGCATTTGCACCGTTGATGCTTAATACAGGAAGATGATCATCTACTTTAAAGCTAAAAGAAAGGGTGTCATCAAACGTAATGGGAAAATCTTTAATACTCACAATGCCTTTTTGCCAGCCAGCAGTTAAGCCAGAAAAGTTTAGCGTATCTCTCACACTTTTTCCAGCACCGATACTCACTGCACCCAATCCCTTTTGTTGATTATTAATCGTGAGCTTCAGCGGAATATTTGTTGCATCCTCCTCTGCGTAATTCTTCAACTGCACAACAATTCTTTCATTAGCCTGAGGCTGATGGTTAGGCGACAACATCCACACACTATCTACCGCTACATTGGGTAGCGCTGAAGCATTAACTTTTAAAAATGAATATTGAATGCCAGGCTTGCCAGCAAGTTTTTTACCTGTAGAAGTATTTTTTTGAAAATCAGAGATTACGAAACTATATAAATTAGTTGTACCACTTAGAATGTTCCCTTGCCGGTTAATTACCTGCTGCAATGTTCTGCTTGCTGCAGAGATTTGCACTTCATCCAGAGCCTTTAAAAATTCTTCTTTATTTAATAATCGCTGATGTTTGCCCTCAAAATCATTGGTTAATAGCTGAAAACGATCATTCAGTCCAAAACCCTTTACCAGTTCCTTAGCTCTTCTTTTGGCTTCATCTAATAAACTTCCATCCTTATTAAGCGCATCCATGCTGTATGAATTATCAATATAGATGCTTACCGAGTTACCCAGTTTAGTTGTTTTCTGTTCGCCGGCAGGAATATACGGTTGTGCAAAGGCCAGCACCAAAAATGTAATTGCCAATATCCTTGTCAAAAGGATTAATAGGTTTTTGAGCTTTTCTTTTGAGGAGTTTTGCTGTTCAACATCTTTTAAAAGCTGAACATTTGAGAAGTAAACCTTTTTAAATTTCCTGAAATTGAATAAATGAATAATAACCGGAATAGCAACGGCTAATAATGCGAAAAGAAAGCCCGGATAAAGGAAATTCATTAAAAACCAAAGATAGAAAAATTATAGAAAGCACAACCTAAATAATCACAATATTACCGAAATATGCAGAATTAGTAAACAAAGCTCGGAAAAACAATATGTACAATCTTCCAGCAACCATTTTCTAAAGCAAAATAAAGCTTAAACGGTCCGCTCACAATCTCGTTGCTATTATTTTTATAGGTTGCCCGATAACCAACGGCACCTTCTGCAGAACCAATGCCCTTTCCATCCTTCAGGATCTCGAAACTTGCGTCCACCACATCAAACCTTCCGCCGATAAATTGCTCTGAGGAACTGAATATTCTTTTTATTCTTGCTACAACGGCTTTCTTGTCGAGGGTTTTGCCTCCTGGTAAAAAGAAATGATCGCTCAGTTCTGCACTCTGCTCATCGATGGTTTTGCTAAACCAAGCATTGATAAATTTTTGTGCCTGCCCTGTAATCAGCTTTTCGTGGTTAAAGGAAGAAGTGTCTTTTGCCATGGGTACAAACTTACGGCTTCTACCTATATTTTTTTATCATTGCCCATAATTTATCGTCCATACCATAAACATCGGGTCTGTACTCGATCTTATCGTTCTGTGCCCATGCAGTATAGTAAGTAATTAAAAGTGGGACAGCTTTCTTTGGCCCGAACCAGGCTGGTTTCAGTTGGAAGGTTTTTAAAGTATCCGCCTTTTTCGCCATGCGTTTTCTGTACCAATTCATATGTGTAGTGTCAACAGGAAGCATATCTACTTCAACACGCAATTTATCGTAAGCATAATCATCGTTAAGCAACTTCTCAGCAAACTCTAAAGGTTTCTCAATCCGTACACACCCATGGCTTATAGCCCTATTGGTTAAATTAAAACCATTCTTATTATTAGTATCATGCAAGTAAATACTCGAGCTGTTATCAAAGATGAATTTAAACTTGCCAAGTGCATTTCCTCCGCCAGATCCCTGCTTAAATTTAAAAGGCAGTTTATCCCTCGAATAGCGGCTCCAGTTAATGGTATCGGGCTCACCTATTAGCTTGTCTTTATAATATACCTTGATGTTACTGTTAGATAAATAATATGGATCTTTTCTAGCCATCCAATAAATTTCACTTTGCGCAATACTTACCGGAATATTCCAGATTGGGTTGGCTTGTATGGCATTAATTTTACTGAACAATAAAGGTGTTTCATGGTTCTTTGGTTTATCATCCAGGTTACCAGATATTGCAAAAGCTTTTAACTTTTCTTCATACCCAGTTTCACGTTTTCCGCCTACACAAACTTTCATTGTAATTACGGTATCTTGCTTATCCAACCAGGTTAATCTAAAGTCTGGAATATTCACCATTACATAATTATCACCTGTCTCTGGCATTCGCCAGCGGAAGCGTTCCATATTCAGTAAAAGTATACGTCTCTCGCTTTCCGAACTGGCATTTAAAAATGCTTTTTGAAGTGCCAGATATTGCTGAGATTTCGGTTGAATTTGTCTCAAGGTATCCGCTAAATTTTCTGAACCTAAAATACCGAACATTCCGGTACTATCTGGGCGCTTAACTTTAATGTAATAACGCGAAAAAATATTTCGCGGATTTACCACCCCAAAGCGTAGAAAATTATTATAATTCAAGTAAGCATTTGCACTTAAAGCTTCGAGCTTCGCAATTACCGGATAAGTTTGTTCTACCTTCTTAAAGCGATTGGCAGTTAAAGTAGCCAATAACGCTTTTATCTCTGCTGTTTTAAAAATTTTAGGGTTGAAGCCATGAACTGTACTGTTTTCTAAGTAACTAACCAAAGAATCTAAACTGCCATTAATGTAAAATTTGGTTACGAGCTGAGGCTCCGAATAGTGGTTAGCATAGAATGATTTAATGGTTTTAGGATTGATAAAATCCTTATCCAGGCTATCCAAAGTGCGTACAAATATGCTGTCGTATACTGTTGTATCAAAATCTTTGTATATTTTATTTTTAAAATGTTCAGACAAAACCTTACCTATTTCGGGAGGAGATTTAAACCAACCACAGGCAGAAACAAACAAAATAGCAGGCAGGATTAGAAAGCGAAACTTTTTCAATATGTACAATTTGGTGCAAAAATAGGGCTAATTCCAGTTAATATCTGATAATAGGCAAATTAAGTGCCATATTTTTTTGATTTACCAATTCTATCTTTATATTTGCCAGCGCTTATCAGCTAAAGTATTGATACAAGCATAAATAAATTATATGAACATTACTTTGAAACATCACTTACATTTGCACCATCGCCAGTAGGCGATGTGATATGTAGTGTTTTGTACTTCAAAACTGTTTTTAAAAAATTTATTTCTTGTTCATTCTATATTCAATACTTTGAAAACACTTAAAATTGCTATCCAGAAATCGGGTAGGCTAAACGAAAAATCTGTAGAAATTCTTAAAAATTGTGGTTTATCTTTCGAGAACTACAAAAGCTCATTAATTTCTTCTGTTACGAACTTCCCATTAGAGATTCTTTTTCTGCGTGATGACGATATTCCCGAATACGTTCAGGATGGTATTGCCGACCTTGGAATTGTTGGCGAAAATGTAATCACTGAAACCAAAGCTAAAGTAACACATTTGCAAAAATTAGGCTTCGGAAAATGTACATTAAAAATTGCCGTTCAAAACACCAGTTCAATCGAAAAATTAGAAGATTTAAATGGTAAAGCTATCGCCACTTCTTACCCGGTAATTCTTGAAAATTTCCTCCAGTCTAAAGGGATAACTTCTGATATCAGAACCATCTCCGGATCGGTAGAAATCGGTCCTGGTTTAGGACTAAGTGATGCCATTTGTGATATCGTTTCAACGGGTGGAACTTTAAAGAGTAACGGATTAAAACCTTTTGCAGATGTGATGTCATCAGAAGCAGTTTTAATCGGAAATGAAGCCATTGCAAATCATCCTGAAGTTGCCGAACTGCTCCAAAGAATACGTTCAGTTTTGAGCGCAAAATCTAACAAATATGTGGTACTAAATGTATCAAAAGATAACCTTCAAAAAGTAGTTGATTTACTGCCGGGAGTTAAAAGTCCTACAGTAGTTCCTTTGTTTGAACCGAATTGGGTTGCCGTACATTCTGTAATTGCAGAAGCTGATTTTTGGGAAAAAATTAACAGCCTTAAAGCAGCAGGAGCAGAGGGAATTTTAGTGATGCCAATTGAGAAAATTATCACCTAAAACAACCTAAAAATCATTAACTATTAGTTAATCTCAAAAATATAAAACATTGAAAATCTATAATTATACAGATTTATCTAAATCAAAAATTCAGGAGCTATGTTCCAGGGAAATTGAAGACGATAAATTGGTGGAAGAAAGGGTTGCAGAGATTATTAAAACAGTGAAATTGGATGGCGATAATGCGCTCTATAATTACGCTAAAACTTTTGACAAGGTTGATCTCTCCAAACTGTTTCTTGACCAGAACGAATTAAAAGCTATTGCATCAACCATTCCGGCTGATGCTAAAAAAGCGATTGATACGGCTTACCAAAACATCAAAACCTTTCATCAATCCCAGTTAAAAACAGAGGATAAAATTGAGACCATGCCAGGGGTGGTTTGCTGGCGTGAAGTAAGGGCAATTGAGAAAGTAGGTCTCTATATTCCAGGGGGAACTGCTGTTCTACCCAGTACTTTTCTTATGCTTGCAACACCTGCCTTGATTGCAGGCTGTAAAGAAATAGTAGTTTGCTCACCTCCGCAAAGCGATGCCAAAACGAACTGCTACCTGGCCTATTGCGCCGTGCTGCTTGGCATTGAAAAGATCCATTTAATTGGCGGTGCACAAGCTGTTGCAGCTATGGCTTTCGGAACGGAAACTGTACCACAGGTTTACAAGATCTTCGGACCAGGGAACCGTTACGTAACCACTGCAAAAACAATGGTTCAAAATAAAGTAGCTATCGACATGCCAGCGGGCCCTTCAGAGGTTTTAGTGGTCGCTGATGACACTGCCAATCCGTCATACGTGGCCGCAGACCTACTTGCACAAGCAGAACATGGCACTGATAGTCAGTCTGTTTTAGTTTCTACCTCAAATAAAATCATAACTGAAGTAATCAAACAGATTGAAATTCAGATTGAAAGCCTTCCTAGAAAGGATATAGCCGCAAAAGCAATTGAAAACTCTTACGCGGTATTGACTGATAATCAGAATGATGCAATGGATTTTTCTAATGAATATGCACCAGAGCATTTAATCCTGGCGACAAATGATTTTCAGCGCCTGATTCCGGCTATAACCAACGCTGGCTCAGTATTCCTGGGCAATTTAACCCCTGAAAGCGCTGGAGATTATGCCTCCGGAACGAATCATACTTTACCTACCAGCGGATACGCAAAGGCCTACTCAGGTGTATCCACTGATGCTTTTTTAAAGAAAATAACCTTTCAGCACCTATCTGAAACAGGCATTAAAAATATAGGTCCTACCGTTGAAACACTCGCTACAGCCGAAGGCTTGGAAGCACACAAAAATGCAATTACCATTAGATTAAAATAAGATGGATATTAACGAATTAGTTAGAGAAAATATAAAGAAGCTTCGCCCCTACTCTACCGCCAGGGACGAATTTAAAGGTCAGGCATCTGTTTTTCTGGATGCAAACGAAAATAGTTACGGCTCTCCACTACCTGCAAATTACAATCGTTATCCAGATCCTTTGCAATTGGACCTTAAAGATGCGATCAGTAAAATTAAAGGTGTTCCTATTGAAAATACATTTCTTGGGAATGGTAGTGATGAAGCCATAGATTTATTGTTCCGTGCTTTCTGCAACCCTGGAAAAGACAATGTAATTATCTTGCCTCCAACGTATGGAATGTATGAAGTTTCTGCTAATATTAATGATGTAGAAATCCGCAAAGTAAACCTGCTTCCAAACTATCAGTTAGACCTGGAAAAAATCGCAGAAACGATTGACAAAAACACAAAAATTATTTTCATTTGTTCACCAAATAATCCAACAGGAAACTCAATAAACAGAACAGATATTGAAACGATTTTAGCCAACTTTAATGGTATCGTTGTCATCGATGAAGCTTACATTAATTACGCCAAACAAAAGACCTTTATTCAGGAGTTAACCGAGTATGCAAACCTGGTTGTTTTGCAAACTTTTTCTAAGGCCTGGGGCCTCGCCGCTTTGCGTTTAGGAATGGCTTTTTCTTCTACAAAAGTGATCGATGTTTTGAACAAAATTAAGCCGCCTTACAACATCAATCAGGCTACACAGGATTTAGCTTTTGAGGCCTTAAAAAACATTGCTCAAGTTAACGAATGGATTAAAGAATCTGTTGCAGAAAGAGAGCAATTATCTATTGCATTAAATGCATTAAATATCGTAAAAAAAGTATATCCTTCCGATGCTAATTTTATCCTAGCAGAAGTAACAGATGCAACAAAAATTTACGACACTTTAGTAGAGGAAGGAATCATTGTTCGCGACCGTTCGAAGGTTACGTTATGTGAAGGATGTTTGAGAATAACGGTCGGCACAAAAGAAGAAAATGAAAAACTTTTAACCGTTTTAAGAAATTTTTAAAATGAAGAAAATATTATTTATAGATCGCGATGGTACCCTGAATATTGAGCCGGATGACGAACAGGTAGATAGTTTTGCCAAGCTTAAATTTTACCCTCGCTCCATTTATTATTTATCAAAAATTGCAGCAGAGCTAGACTACGAATTGGTAATGGTTACCAATCAGGACGGCCTGGGTACACCCTCAAATCCTGAGGAGAATTTTTGGCCAATCCATAACTTCATGCTCGACACATTCGCGGGTGAAGGCGTTCACTTTAGTGAGATCATAATTGACAGAACGTTTGCCAAAGATAATGCACCAACGCGCAAACCAGGTACTGCTTTATTGACCAAATACTTCAGTGAAGATTATGATTTAAAAAATTCATTTGTTATCGGAGATAGATTAAATGATGTAATCCTGGCTAAGAACCTGGGAGCAAAAGCGATTTTCCTTCGCCAGAATGATAACCTGGGCGTTGGAGAGGCTTTGGAGAAACGCGAATCTTTAGCTGAAATCATTGTACTGGAGACCCAAAAATGGGAAGATATCTATAACCTGCTAAAAGCAGGAAGCAGAAAAATCAGTCAGGTTCGTAAAACAAATGAAACCGATATAACCATCAATCTCGATCTGGATGGCACCGGAAAGGCCAAAATCGAAACTGGCTTGAACTTCTTCGATCACATGCTGGATCAAATTGCCAGACATGGTAGTATAGATTTAGAAGTGATTACCAAAGGCGATTTGCATATAGATGAACACCACACCATTGAAGATACAGGAATTGCACTTGGTGAGGCCTTTGCTAAAGGCTTAGGCAACAAATTAGGCATTGAGCGATATGGCTTTTGCCTGCCAATGGATGATTGCCTGGCGCAGGTTGCAATCGATTTTGGAGGTAGAAACTGGATTGTTTGGGAGGCAGAATTTAAACGTGAAAAAGTTGGCGATATGCCTACCGAGATGTTCTATCACTTTTTTAAATCCTTTAGCGATGCTGCAAAATGTAACTTAAACATCAAAGCAGAAGGCGATAACGAACATCATAAAATTGAAGCTATCTTCAAGGCCTTTGCAAAAGCCATAAAAATGGCTGTTAAACGCGATGCAGAGAAAATGGTATTGCCAAGTACAAAGGGCTTATTGTAGTCCATGCCCATAAAGCAGGAACAGTAAACAGAAGGAATAAACAAACGATAAAGTCAAATAATGAATCAAGAAGGAAAAATTGATGCCCCTTATTCAAGTGATATAAACGATATCAAAGACGAAGCCCCTTCTAAGGGGATAGGTGGTATTGGAATAGTAAATTATGGCGCAGGCAATATCTTTTCTTTAACCGCAGCATTGGAACGCCTCAATTTATCCTATGGTATGGTGAATACTGAGGCCGACCTGACCAAATATAGCCATATCATCATTCCCGGAGTGGGCCATGCAGGCGCTGCCATGGAAAAGCTAAAAGCTACCGGATTAGTTTCGGCAATAAAAAAACTAACTAAACCAGTACTGGGTATTTGCGTGGGCATGCAGCTAATCACTGCACATTCAGAAGAAGGGGACGCTCCTTTACTCGACATCGTTCCAATTAACACCAAAAAATTCGATAAGTCACTGAATATCAAAATTCCACATATGGGATGGAATGCAGTAAATCATCAAAACAATTCGCTGTTTGAAGCTGTTGACAATAATGCACAATTTTACTTTGTGCATTCGTATTTTATTGAATATAACCCTACTTTTGACATCGCTTCTGCTGATTATGGATTAAGGTTTTCAGCAGCTGTACAAAAAGATAATTTTTACGGCGTTCAGTTCCACCCTGAAAAATCAGGAAAAGCTGGCGAACAGATACTAAAGAATTTTTCAAACTTAAGCTTATAAAATGTACATAATACCTGCTATTGATATTTTGGATGGGAAGGTGGTTCGCTTACGTGAAGGCGATTACAACCAAAAAACTGAATATGATGTTTCCATTGCAGAAATGATCGAAAAATACCGTTCAAATGGTACAGATTTCATCCACATTATAGATTTAAACGGTGCCAAAGGTGATTTTAGCAACCAAAAATCATTGTTTGAGATCATTAAAAAAACGGAAATGAAAGTGCAATATGGCGGAGGAATCAGAACCATAGAACAAGTAACCAATTTACTTGATGCCGGAATCCACCGTGTAATTGTAGGAACACAAGCCATCACCAATCCCGACTTCCTCCCTTCGTTAAGTGAAGCCTTTGCCAAAAAAGATGACTATGCTAACCGCATTGTAATCGCCATTGATGTTTTGGACGAGGTAATTAAATATTCTGGATGGATGGAAAGCTCACCGATTAAATTAATGGATTATGTAGACAAGTGTCTGCAATTAGGATTCTTCCGTTTCCTGTGTACCGACATTAATAAAGATGGCAAACTGGGAGGCGCAGCAATTGACTTATACAAAAAACTCCTGGATCACTCACCTTTCATTAAATTGATTGCCTCAGGTGGTGTAAGTTCTATGGACGACATTAGAGACCTCGCCAAATTAGAAGTTAGGAGTGTTGTAGTTGGAAAAGCAATTTACGAAAACAGAATCTCCATCGAGGAAATTAAGGAGTGGAATTTGAAAGCGTTGAGCTCGATATAATTCCCCCCCGGCCTCCTGAAGGGGGAGCTAAAGGCATGCTGGTAATAGCAATTGCATAAATGAACTATAAAATACCACAAGATGATGATTTTGGAACACTACCGCTCAACGAGCCTAATATGTTTTATGGCGCATCGAGAATCATTTTTGAAAATGCCAGGAAGCTAAGAAATACTCCCACAGAGGCTGAAAGGTTACTGTGGGAGTATTTAAAAGAAAAAAAATTAGGGGTAAAATTCCGGAGACAACATCCTATTTCGTTATTTATAGCGGATTTTTATTGTCACGAATGCAAGTTAATCATAGAATTAGATGGCACTATACATCATTTACCTGAAATAACCATTAATGATATCGACAGGCAAAAAGCAATTGAAAATCTCGGTATAAAGATAATCCGGTTTAAGAATACTGATCTTTACAATAATTTAAATCACGTTTTGGATAATATAAAGGGAGCCATATCGGCTCAACAGTTTGCAGGTCCCCCTTCAGGGGGTGCAGGGGGTTTGAGTAAAAGAATAATACCCTGCCTTGACGTAAAAGACGGTCGCACCGTTAAAGGTGTGAACTTTGTTGATTTACGCGATGCCGGAGACCCGGTAGAACTTGCTGCTCAATATGCGCAGCAAGGTGCCGATGAATTAGTATTTTTAGATATCACAGCTACGCATGAACGCCGAAAAACCATGATTGAGATGGTAAAAGCGGTTGCAAGACAATTAAATATACCATTCACTATTGGTGGTGGAATAACTGAAATTGCAGATGCTGATGCGTTGTTGAACGCTGGAGCAGACAAAATCAGCATCAATTCAGCAGCAGTTAGAAACCCTAAACTCATTGAAGATCTGGCAAAAACTTTTGGCGTTCAGTTTGTTGTTTTAGCTGTAGATACCAAACATGTTGAAGGCAGAAATATGGTTCACCTCAATGGAGGTAGATTAATTACGGAACTCGAAACCGAAAACTGGATCAAACAAGCGGAAGATTTGGGTGCTGGCGAGATTCTCCTTACTTCTATGGATCATGATGGCACAAAAGCAGGTTTCGATTGTAACTTATTGAACAAAGTAAACCAAATGATCAATATACCGATCATTGCATCAGGCGGAGCTGGCAGTATGGATCATTTCACAGAAGTTTTCCAGAAAGCAAACGTAGACGCAGCATTAGCAGCATCAGTTTTCCATTATGGCGAAATCCTAATTCCCGATCTCAAGCAAGAACTCAAAAGAAATCATATTCCCGTGCGGATATAAACACACTCGACATATCGAGTCAATATTTAAAAAAATGAACATCAATATATCGTCCCTTGATTGGGATAAAACAGCTGGCTTACTTCCTGTAATTATTCAGGATTACAAAACCCTTGAGGTTTTAATGCTTGGCTATATGAATGCTGAAGCACTGGAAAAAACACAGTCTGAAGGCAAGGTTACCTTCTTTTCGAGATCTAAAAATCGCCTTTGGACAAAAGGGGAAACCAGTAATAATTTCCTTTATGTGAAAGAGCTCTTTGTGGATTGTGATAACGATACCATCCTGATTAAAGCCGATGCCGTTGGCCCTACCTGCCACACGGGCAGTCGCAGCTGTTTCAAAACAGATTTCAACCAGAACTTCATTTTCGAATTGGAAAACATCATTAACGATAGATATGAAAATCCGGTTGAAGGTTCATACATCAATAAAATGAGAAGTAAGGGCTTAAATAAAATAGCTCAAAAAGTTGGTGAAGAAGGTGTAGAAACCGTAATAGCAGCATTGGCTGAAACCGAAGAAGATTTGATCAATGAATCATCTGACCTTATCTTCCATATATTATTTTTACTTAAGGAAAAAGGATTGTCAATTCAGGATATTGCAAAGAACTTAGAGAAAAGACATAAATAAGTTTTGAGTTTAGTGTGTAACACTCAGGCTGATCAGACTAGTATTACTTCTTGATACTTGATTCTCGGCACTTGAATATCCTAAACTACTGAAAGCGAATGCTTATTATGGTGTTCTCCAAGGCGTTTAGATTTTAGATGGTTAAATTTATGTGCTGCCCCATCTTGATACTTGATTCTCAATACTTGATACTAATTTAACACCCACAAATGCTTAAACACCTTCATACTTTCTCCGGCCACCAAAATCCTGTTTATGCCTTAGCCCATTCAGCTGAAGACGACACCTTTTTTAGTGCCGGAAATGATAAAGGAGTGGTAGAATGGTCATTGGCGAATATGGCTTTCGTGAAGGTAAAGATGCCAGTTCAAAGCTCTGTTTACTATCTTCATTACAACAATGGCCTTTTATTCGTTGGAGAAAGAAGTGGTGCTTTTAGCGTTTATGATCTCGCAAAAGAAAGTGTGGTGACCCGGGTTAACGCCCACTTAAAGCCAATCTTCAATATTAAAACAGTTAAAGCAAAAAATGAATTAATTACCACTGGGGAAGATGGAACTGTTGCCATTTGGTCTTTAGATGATTATAAAGAGATTTACCGGTTTCAGGCAGCATATGATACCGTAAGAGCAATTGCTATCTCTCCTGATGAGCAGGAAATTGCCTTTGGATGCAAGGATCACTTGATCCGAATCTATAATCTTTCAGATTACAGCCTCAAACAAAGTTTAGATAGTCATACCCTACCGGTCACTTCTTTAGCTTATCACCCGACAGGAAAATACCTGATTTCTGGAAGCAGAGATGCGCAGCTAAAAATCTGGAACCTTCCGGCTCATGAACTACTGCAAACTATTCCGGCGCATATGTTTACGGTATACGACATTGCCTTTCATCCTACCCTACCTTATTTTGCAACAAGCAGTCAGGATAAAAGTATTAAACTATGGGATGCGGAGAACTTTAAACTTTATAAAATCCTCAGTTTAGAAAAAGCAGGCGTTGGACACACACACTCCATTAATAAGATAATCTGGAGTAATGATGGTAAACACCTAATTTCTACTGGAGATGATAAAAAGGTAATGATTTGGGAGATGATGGATGAGGTTATTTCCGGCTAAATGGATTGATGTCTTTAATGTGATTTTTAATTTTATTATATAATCGATTTTTAAACGAATACCTAACATATACCAGTTCCGGTCCACCTAACATCTCAGTACTCATGCATAATTCTAAGTTAATATCTTTATTCACCCTCAAATCTATAGTTTTATCGATGGCTTTATAACCAATATATCTAACCTGAAGATCAATCATATTGCTATTAAAGCCTTCAGGAACATAAATGGTAAAGTTTCCACTCACGTCAGTATAAACCCTAAGTCGATTATTGTCAATTCCAACTGCAACACCTACCAATGGTGATTTATCATCCCTATCAATTATTTTTCCTTTAAGTACTTTTAAAGAATCAGTTTGATTTAATTCTTTATTTGCAGTCAATACATTCTTAAACCCTCCATCAGTTTGATAAGTAATTGGTTTAATCACATTTGCAGATCCAAATTTTGGAAAGCTCAGAAAAGCCAAAAACGATGCAAGAATTAAATTGGGTTTTAAACGCTTTAATGAAAAAGGCTGAGCATTCTCAATCAATCGATCCAGCTGATCTGGATTAAACCTGCCACAACTTATTTTTCTTTCATGGATGAACCATCGCTCGAGTTCTGCATCAGAAAAACAGGTAAAATCAACAACAGATTTTTGACAAGAACCACAAAATCTGCCGTCCTGACCTTTATGCATATTATCCCATTGCTCATGACAAGGTTTGGGGATTGAGATTTTAAATGGAGTAGACATATGTGGCGTTTAAATTTTAGATGCAATTCTTCCGGCTATTCCACAAATCGTTTGATAATTCTCAATTTATGTGTATAGCGCCCCAGTTCCTTACTAAAAATCCCCTGATCGTCAATTGGATCAATTTTTACCTTCGCTGAAGAATGGATAATCTCATTCGGATTCAACATAATACCCACATGCGTGATTCTTCCTTCTTCATTATCAAAAAAAGCAACATCACCCAGTTTTGATTCGGCAAGAAAGCTCACTAACTGGCCTTGCTCGGCTTGCTGTGAAGCATCCCGGTTTAATTTGATGCCCAACATCTTAAACACCACTTGTACAAAACCGGAGCAATCTAAACCAAATGCGTGTCTGCCTCCCCATAAATAAGGAGTATTTTGGAAAAATTTGGCTGTTGCTTCAATATCGCGACTAAAATTTGCCTGCTTGTTATTGTGCGGAGCAAAATCCAACTGGAATTTTTCCGCGCCAGCAAAGCAAAAACCATCTTTTAGAAAAGGTAAATTACTTCCGGGACTTAAATGGTATAAACTACCATCTTCTGCACGCAGCACATTATTAAAGCTTAAGGGAGCCAATTGAGTACAGTTTTTTAAATCCTGAAATTGAGCTTCAGATATTCCGGTAAGCTGCCTGAAATCAATCCAACCCTGATAACCATCATGACCATTTTGGATAAGCCACCAACGCTCCTCCTTTTGGATAATTTCTACAGCTTCTCCAAATAATAGTTGAGATACAATTTCTGCTCTATCCGATGCATCAGCTCTTAAAGGCGCAACTGCAACCCGACAAATACCATATTGATTTTCCATTGACTTCTTTTACTAAAAGGTATGTAAAACTAACAATTTACATCTATTGCCTAACATTTTGCCAGCAAATTTGTTATTTTTATGATGATTACATTTAAATCTGCTCGCCATGAAGTTTAAGAAAATATTAATCGCAGTTGATAACAGTACCTGCTCAGAAAAAGCAGCAAAAGCTGGTTATGATATGGCCGAAAAATTCAGCGCCGAGGTAGCCTTGGTTAATATTATTGAGCCAATTCCCGCCAATGTAAATCCAGATTTAACCCTGGCACCAGTATTTTTAGAAACCTACGATAATAGCGAGGAAAACAGCCACGTCCTGCTCAAAGAAATTGAAGACAAATTTGGGAGAGGTATAAAAACAACTTACCTCAGCATTGTGGATACAGCTGCACACGGTATTATTCAGCAATCTGACGAATGGGGCTCTGACCTTATTGTAATCGGAACCTATGGCAGAACTGGTCTGTACCACTTTTTAATGGGAAGTGTGGCCGAGCACGTAGCCAGAAAATCAGCCTGCCCTGTTTTGATTATCCCGAATAAGTGTGAGGTGGATTAGTTTATTGGGAAATGGCTCATTTGTCACTAGTCAATAGTCAATAGTTTACTCGTCATTAGTATAAACCCATTTCTGGCCACGATAATATCGAACAATTAGTTGGCCGTTTACAATCAACAATTAAACAGTTCAACAATTAAACTTTTTGTAGGCAGTTTGCAGTGAACGATTAAACATTTCAACAATTAAACAATTAGACAGCCTAGCAATTAAACAAAAAAAGACACTTTTCAGTGTCTTTTTCCAAAAATCTATCTTCAATAAGCCTATCCTTCCTGGTGCAACCAGGCTTTCTTAGCCAATAATTCTTCTTCTGTTTCACGGATATCTTCATCATCCACGCAGCAGTCTACAGGACAAACTGCAGCGCACTGAGGCTCATCATGAAAACCTTTACACTCTGTACACTTATCCGATACGATATAATATACCTCATCAGATACTGCTTCTTGCGAAGCATCTGCTTCAATTTGCTGATTTCCAAAATCAATGATGCCCTCTAGATTGGTTCCGTCAGAAAAACGCCATGCAGTACCGGCATCGTAAATTGCGTTATTTGGGCATTCCGGTTCGCAAGCCCCACAATTTATACACTCATCTGTTATTTTAATTGCCATGTTTTCGTCTAATTCTTTTGCTTAGTTTACCTTTGCGATGCAAATATAATATATAATCACTTAATAATAATTCTAAATATGTCAGCATTAACACATGATAAAGCAATTAGCGCCTTTAAAACCCTGGGACAAATGCTTACAAACCCTACTGACATACTAGGAAATACAATTTATAGCGCTGAAAGCAGCAATCCCTGGTTTACTCAAAATAATATAAAAAAATCATTAAATTCTTTTGGGGAGATGCTAAATACCACAGATATTGATCTTTGGTTCCAATCTGTAAGCTTTAATCCATCAGCAAAAAAGGTGGGACTTATCTTAGCAGGAAACATTCCGATGGTAGGTTTTCATGATGTTTTATGTGTTCTGGCTACCGGAAATATTGCTTTGATCAAACTTTCCTCATCAGATGATAAACTGATTAAAACGGTATTGTCCAAACTAATCGAAATCGAGTCAGCTTTTGAATCTCATATTGAATATGTAGAGCGACTAAAAGATTTTGATGCTGTAATTGCTACAGGAAGCAACAACTCATCTCGTTATTTCGAATATTATTTCAGTAATGTTCCACACATCATCAGGAAAAACCGGAATAGTGTAGCAGTTCTGAATGGCTTAGAAACGGAAGCAGACATTCAAAACCTTGGAAGCGACATTTTTGATTATTTTGGCTTAGGATGCAGAAATGTTTCTAAAATGTATTTCCCCAAAGGATATGATGTTGCTAAATTCTATGATCACTTAGAAACTTACCAGGATATTATCAACCATTTCAAATACCAGAACAATTACGATTACAATAAATCTATTTATTTGGTAAATGCTGCAAAGCATTACGACAATGGTTTTTTACTCTTAAAAGAAGATCAATCCATGGCCTCTCCATTGGCAGTAGTATTTTACGAAGAGTATGATGACTTAAATACACTCAATCAGACGCTTGCAGAAAAAGCTGAAGATATTCAGTGTGTAGTTAGTAATACGACCTTATCTGTTCCAACTTTTGCCTTTGGCCAAAGCCAGCACCCTAAACTTTGGGATTATGCAGATAATATCAACACGATTGATTTTTTGAATTCAATTGCTTAAACCGGATTCTTAATTGACCTTATCTTTCCGCTTCTCATTTTGAAATGCTATTTTTGGGCACAATGTATATCATTAAAGTAAAAGGCATAGCCAAAATTCCAGATTACGTGCAGCTGAGAGACGATAAGTTTACACTTCTGGCATATTTCAGGGTAGATAGACCTGATAAATCGCTTGATAAATTGGGACTTGGCGATAAACTTGATTACATTATGGAAGTAGTAAAAGATTTGCCTTTTGGGCAAATTGCTAAATTAGAAATATAAAATGGCAGGAAACGCAGTAATTCATTTAAGCAACGTTGATGTTTTTCAACAAAAAAACCTAGTGCTCTCTAATGTAAATTTACATATAGAAAAAGGCGAATTTGTTTTCTTAATCGGTGCAACAGGTTCAGGAAAGAGTAGCTTGCTTAAAATTTTATATGGCGATTTACATATTGGTAACGGCAATGGAGATATTGTTGGATTTGACCTTAAAAACCTTAGGGAAAACCAGGTACCTTTTCTTCGTAGAAAATTAGGTGTTGTATTTCAGGATTTTCAATTGCTCACCGATAGAACGATTGAGAAAAATTTAGAATTCGTACTGAAAGCCACAGGCTGGAAAGATGAAAAACTGATCAATGAGCGCATAAAAGATGTTTTAGATAAAGTAGGACTTCGGTCTAAGATTAAAAAAATGCCCCATGAAATATCTGGTGGAGAACAACAGCGCATTGTAATTGCCCGTGCACTTTTAAACGACCCTGAAATCATTCTGGCTGATGAACCAACAGGTAACCTGGACCCTGAAACTTCAGAAGAAATTGTAACCCTGTTAAAACAGATTAGTCAGAACGGAACCGCTGTTTTAATGGCCACACACGATTATCACATCATCAGAACTTTCCCATCACGCATCATCAAATGTGATAATGGAATCGTTCATGAGGATGCACAAATAGCATAACAAGACTGACATCCGTCAGCCAATCAGCCAAACTGTTCAGTTTAACTCAAATAAATCTGACAGCTTGGCTGATTTTCTTTTATGGCAAAATAGTTGAGATTAACACAAAAAAATTCAGCCTACAATTATGTTTAATAAGAAGAAAAACAACGATAAAGAAGAAAATATAATGAATACTGAAAATACATCAGAAAATATCACTGAAAATGTGGAAAATACTGATGCCCCTACCAATGAAACAGAGCAGGCTCCAGAATTATCTGCAGAAGAGAAATTACAAGCAGAAGTTCAGCAGCTAAATGATAAATATTTACGTTTATATGCCGAATTTGACAATTATAAACGTCGTACACAAAAAGAACGTGTAGAATTATTACAAACAGCCGGTAAAGACGTTATTGTGTCTATGTTACCAGTTTTAGACGATTTTGACCGTGCTTTAAAAGCAATGGAAACCGCTGCCGATGTTGCCCCTGTTAAAGAAGGCGTATTGTTGGTACACCATAAAATCAAAAATATTTTAGGCCAGAAAGGCTTAAAAGAAGTGGAAAGCATCAGTAAAGATTTTGACACTGATTTTCACGAAGCCATAACCAATATCCCTGCGCCTACAGAAGACCTTAAAGGAAAAGTGATAGACGAAGTTGAAAAAGGATATACTTTAAATGACAATGTGATTCGCTTTGCTAAAGTAGTAGTTGGAGCGTAAAAAATAATTTTGAATGATTAAATTTTGAATGATTGAATGTTCAAACCATTCTTTCATGCGCTAATTCCCTCATTCAATCATTAAAATAAAGATGAGTAAAAGAGATTATTACGACGTACTAGGGGTAAGTAAAGGCTCCTCAGCCGATGAGATTAAGAAAGCTTATCGCAAGATGGCTATCAAATATCACCCGGATAAAAATCCCGGAGATAAGGCCGCTGAAGATAAGTTTAAAGAGGCTGCAGAAGCTTACGAAGTTTTAAGTAGTCCGGAGAAGAAGCAACGTTATGACCAATTTGGGCATGCCGGTGTTGGCAGCAGTGCCTCTGGCGGTTATGGTGGCGGACACATGAACATGGATGATATCTTCAGCAATTTTGGGGATATTTTTGGTGGGCATAATCCATTTGAGAGCTTTTTCGGAGGTGGTGGCGGTGGCCAGCAACGTGGTGGCAGACGGGTAGCAAAAGGTACCAATCTTCGCATTAAAGTAAAATTAACTTTAGAAGAAATCGCACACGGTGCAGAAAAGAAAATCAAGGTAAACAAACTTATTGTTTGTAAAACCTGCGATGGTTCTGGTGCTAAAGATAAATCATCGGTAAGTACTTGTGGCACCTGCGGTGGTAGCGGTCAGGTTCGCAGAGTAACCAATACTATTTTGGGCCAGATGCAAACCGCATCAACCTGCCCTACTTGTAACGGTAGCGGCCAGCAAATTACTTCTAAATGTAATGTTTGCCATGGCGATGGTGTGGTAAGAGGAGAAGAAACCATTACCATTAACATTCCTGCAGGCGTAAGCGAAGGCATGCAGTTAAGTATGAGCGGAAAAGGTAATGCAGCACCAAATGGTGGTATCCCGGGCGATTTAATTATCTTAATCGAAGAAACCCCTCATGAAACACTAAAACGTGAAGGTAACAACATCGTTTACGATTTACATTTAAGCTTTGTTGATGCGGCATTGGGAATGAGTATTGAAGTGCCAACTATTGATGGTAAAGCAAAAATCAAGATAGAACCGGGTACACAAAGTGGAAAATTATTGCGCTTAAAAGGTAAAGGGTTACCAGAAGTGAATTCTTACCACAGAGGTGACGAGATTATTCACATCAACATCTGGACACCTAAAGCCTTAAGTAGTGAAGAACGCAGTACCTTAGAAAAACTACGTGAATCGCCTAACTTTAAGCCACAACCGGGTAAAAATGAGAAAAACTTCTTCGAAAGAATGAAGGAATATTTTGAATAAGCATTTTTTCGAAATCTATATAAATAAGAAAACCGATATCAAAAGTATCGGTTTTCTTGCTTTCAGACCTAATTTCACACTAAGCTAGCCAAAATCCAAAGGAAAGCCCTAGTCAACAAAATTGTTGTAAGCAGAACGCATATTATCCTGTTTCCGCACCAATTCGTCAATATTGTACGTTGTCAATTTCCCAGAAGCAGAAGCATCACGCATCATTTTTCGAGCAGCAATCAGGTAATCATTTAAGCGATCGTTAAAATTCTTAAAATACCCATCTTTTCCTGGAAACTTACTTCCATCAGGTGGGGTCATTTCATTATGCTTTTTGTACTGCTCTTCAAGTGTCTGATAAGCTGTTTTAGCTTTTGCCTCAATAGCTTTATAATTTTCATTACTTGCCATCAGTTTAGTAAAAGCAGTAACATCACTTCTATCATCTTTTAAGGCAAATATATACTCCTTCAGCGGATGTGTTTTGAGAATAATCCTTTCAGCATCATCTCCAATCACTTCAAGTTTAGCTAAAACCCGGTCATCATAGCCATAATATCTTTTACCCATTACATAAATAGAATCCACCAAGCCTTTTCCCTTTACCCCTTTGTCGTCCTTCCAATCCTCTGCTTTAATATATTCATCCAATAATTTGTAAGTGGCTTTAATTTTATCGAGGGTTGTGGTCATCGATGCTACATTTTCTTTAAAAAATTTCTGATCCTCTTTACTTAACGCATCAGGCGGAGTATCTGGCTTAACCTTATTACTCGTTATGTGATTAATCGCAAAAGGTGATATCAAACCAATAAAGGCAAAGCGATCCGTCGGGTTCTCAAGTCCTTTTCCAATTTTGATGATATTATCTTCAATTCGTTTAATATAATCGTTATTCTTGTCTGTAAAGCTCACCATAACATTATTATACTCAATAATGGCATTGGCATCTTCATCATCTGCTTCAGCATAAGCAGTTTTAGCATTATGGTCTTTCTTTCCATCATTTTTACACGCAGTAAATGACAGGGCGAGCGCAAGGGCGGTTAATTTTAAGAATGATTTCATAGGTTTTTAAATTGTTTTCATAAATCTGATCCTTGTAAAGCAAATAATACTCCAAAAAGTTTTATTTATTTTGAAAAGGAAATTTCTGCGCCTATCAAGGTTAGTCGGGCTATCCTCTCTAGCCCTCGTTCCTCGGGGCTGCCGTTTCTATCCCGTTTAATAATTTCAAGCCATTGCTCATCAAAAAAACAAACCTGTAGCTCAATAAATATTTTTTCTACCTTTAGCAAGGCTAAACATTAAACTTATGCGTTTCGCAGCAATAGACCTCGGCACCAATACATTTCATCTACTCATTGCAGAATTGCAGGGCACAACATTTGAAATCCTTTATAAAACAAACGTGCCTGTAAAACTGGGAGAAGGTAGAATTAATGAAAACATCATTATTCCGGCGGCTTTTGAAAGAGGCTTAAATACATTAAAGAGCTTTGCAGAAATTATTGAAAAACATGAAGTTGAACAGGTAAGGGCTACTGCAACGTCGGCTGTTAGAAGTGCAGAAAACGGCATTGAATTTGTTCAGCAAGTAAAAGCGCAAGCCAACATTACCATCGAAGCCATTTCTGGCGATGAAGAGGCCGAATTAATTTATCAGGGAGTAAAACTAAGTGGTGCCATTCAGGAACTTTCGTTAATTATGGATATTGGCGGCGGAAGTGTAGAATTTATTCTCTGCGATACACAACAACTAATCTGGAAAAAAAGTTATAACATCGGTGCAGCTCGGTTAATGCAGCAGTTCTTTAAATCAGACCCCATTACCGATGAGGAGAAAGGTGCTATACTCAATCATATCCAAACCCAGCTGGCAGCGCTATTCGATATCTGCGAAATTCATCAACCACAGGTTTTAATAGGCTCTGCCGGTGCTTTTGAAACCTTTGCAGAACTTATTATCCAGAAAAAAAATCAAACTACTGACATCAAAAATGTAAAAACATTCGATTTTGAGTTTGATGATTATATTGCCATAGCCATTCAGCTAATTAATGCTACACATAACGAAAGAGCCGCAATGAAGGGAATGATTCCATTGCGGGTAGATATGATTGTAGTGGCTGCCCTGATTACCAACTACGTAATGGGTAGACTAAAACTGAACAGGCTTGTCCTTTCAACTTACGATTTGAAAATGGGTTTATTAAATAAATTCATGAATAGCAAGTGATTATCTTCCTTTAACAGGCATCACTATCTTTCCCACTATAAAAGTTTCCTGAACTGCAAGTTTAATTGGTAATTGCTGCTCTTTTTCATAATTAACTGATAAAGAACCTGAAAATTGTAGACTCTCCACCTTCAACAAGGTATTTTTGTAATCGAAATGATCTGGGAGTTTAAATTCATAACGCCCATTACGATCTGTTGTTGAAACAATTGAGGTATTCAAAATGGAAAGTCTTACTCCGGCTGCAGGTTTATTGTTCAGGTCTAAAACATATCCAACTATTTTTTTAACCTTTTTGGTTTCCTCTTTAGGCTTCCCTATTGTATTATCATTGAATTCAATCGGCGCTTTCAACACCTCAGCTTTAGCTTCTTGGATTATTAAACTTGCGCCAATAGCCAAAACGCCTAAATATTTCATCCAGTTTCGATTGGTAACCGGAACAACCGATAAATGATAGTTTAACTGATTAAGCTGAGATTGACTTAAACGTCCGCAAACCTGGCCCTGGGCGCTTGAAAGTGTTGCAATGATCTCCGCATTAGAATACCCCGTAAAATCGATTACACATTTGCTACATGCGGCACAGAAGTTATATCCTTCTAACTTCTCCATCTCATCCCAGTTTTGCTGGCAAGGATCGGGTATCGTAATTTGCTTAATTCCAGGTTTCATATCGTTTAATTTTTTAAGATGATGTATGAATTAAATAATTTCCATAACCGGATAAAAATAAACCTAAATGAACTTTCTATTTACCCTCTTTGTTAGTACCTAATCTTCTGGCTAAATAATCGGGCAATGTTTTAATTGCCGCATCCAGTTTTCGAACGTTGGTAAGCTTACTATCTTTATCGATAAGGCTGTAATTGTAATTTAGAAACAAGTAGTAAATCAACATTCTATTATAATCATCCAACTGGTCATCAGAAATCATGCTGAGCATCTTTTCTTCAATCAACCTATTATCTTTGGTTTCAGCCAAGGCCCTTCCCAATCTATTGATACTTCCATTATAATGGTTAATGCTCGGATTTTCAACCCTGAGACTTATACCTAACAATAAATCCAATACATTAATATCTAAAACTTCTAATTCTTTAATATAGGTTTGTCTCATTGCCTGTGCATAACTCCCATCGCTCATCCGATCAAATTTATCATTCATAATATCCAGATGCGACCTCAGAAAAATCTCCCATTTAGCTGTTTCGGCAGATAGCATCGCAATTTTCATGGCGTGTTTTCTTGGACTGTCGTCCATGCTGCACATACCTACCACAATTCTATGGCGCTTTAATTCTAACGCGGTTTCCTTCGAATAGTATAATTGAACAAGCTCTTCAAGCTCCTCGTTCGAGTTATGGTTCTTCAGCGCCTCTTCTGTTGCTTCTTTTAATAATACAGTAAATTGAGGATCATTCTTGTACAAGCTATCAATTTTCTGTTTTTTAATTTTATCCAGGTCATTTAGCTTTTTATAAAAATCTTTATCGTTTACATCCAGGTTTTTCTTTCTGACCGTCCTTGCCGAAACATAACCATCCAATAATTTTGCCTTTACCAACTTATTATTAATAGACCTCCATCTATCTTTTGAGGCATTTTCGTAAAAAACCTGCGTTGCCGTATCTATCATACAATCAGCATACTGTATCATTTTGGCATAAGTTAAGGGGATCTGATTTTGCTTAAATGCATCCTTAATAAAAAAGGCACGTAGCGATTCTTTCGAGTATTTATTCGCAGGCTGATGAGAGATTAACCATGAATTTTTGGATGGTTTAATTTTAGCCTGATCGCCTGTAAATGCTATCTGATGATGGTATTTCCCAGCCAGTTCCAGGCTACTAAACTCAGTAACAGGTTGTCCTTTATAGTTTTTATAATCAAATTTTACAATCAGTAAATCAGATACCGTTTCTGCTATAGGGTATTTCTTCTTGAAGTCTTCATAAGAAATATTGCTTTCCATATCCTGCTTAGCTTCACTTATTGGTATATCAGATAGCGAAACATAGTGCCCAATGGCTTGTGATTTTGCCTCATAAACTTTGTTTAGTTCACAAACCTTGAACTTCAGGTTTAAAGAATCGACGATAGATTTTAGTTTCCCAATTGTGCGATCAGAATAAATCAGGTCCTGGCCAGTTTCTCCAAATTCATTTTGAGCAAAGCCAGCCATAGCACAGGTCCAAATCAAAAACGTTAATATCAGTTTCATAATGTTTAAGTTTAGCATTTGAAACAGATGATGAATCGTTTATAAATTTTCCATAAGCATTACTGAAGCTAAATTAAATTATTTTTAAAAGCGCTGAATAAAGCTTTTCGGTTGGCAAGCCCATCACATTTGTATAGGAGCCTTCTATGCGCTGAACTACAACAATGCCCCACCAATCCTGTACACCATAGCTACCTGCCTTATCAAATGGGTGATAGTTATCAATATAAAAATCAATCTCTTCTGAGGTAACCTCCTTGCAGTACACGGCAGTTCGATCATAAAACGAATACATAGCTTCTCCTTTTACCAGGGTAACGCCTGTAAAAACTTCGTGTTTGCTTCCTGATAGCTTGGCCAGCATTTCTTGAGCATGAGCCCGATCTGTCGGTTTTCCTAAAATTTCACCATTTAGCGCCACAATGGTATCGGCGGTTATGACTATTGCACCATCTCCATGAAATGCTTTAGCCTTCTGCTCCGAAATATAAACAGCAATTTCTGCCGGGCTTAATTCTTCCGGGTAGCTTTCATCTACATCTTTAAGTTCTACCTTAAAGTTTAGTCCCATTAAGTTTAACAGTTCTTGTCTGCGTGGTGATTTAGAGGCGAGTATAATTGGTGTATTCGATAACATGATAGAAATTTTGGTCTAAAATAACAAAAGCGGCTTAGATGGCCGCTTTGTTATTTATATTTTGAGGGTATTAGTTATTTCCACCACCCTGACCGCCTTGCATACGCTTCTGCATTTCAGCGCGTTGCTCCTTTTGCCAGGCTTCATAAGTTTTTTTCTGATCTTCTGTTAATACGGCAGTAACTTTTGCATCATTATCCGCACGCATTTTTTGCATTTTCTCTCTCATTGCATCTCTATCGCCACCCTGCATTTCTTCACGTAGTTTTTTCATACTATCTGCCTGCTCAGTAAAAACTGCTGTTAATTTGGTTTTTTGATCATCAGATAATTTTAATTTCTCATCTAACTGTTTTACACGCTCTTCAGGTTTCATCATCATTCTGCCCTGTCCACGTCCACCACCTTGTTGTTGCGCATTTGCAAAGCCAGCAATACCTAGTATTAATCCGCAAATCATCATTAATTTTTTCATGTTTCTTGTTGTTTTAAAATTTAGACTGATTTGAGCTAAAAAAAAATCAATAGTTTAACCTGTGCATGTAACTTCGTTGTTGCAAAAAACAAAAGGTTAGTCCTTAAGTAGTAGTACCGGTACATGAGATTTTATAGTAAGCTTTTGAGAAACGCTTTGATGCAGTAGATTTTCAAAAAAACTATATTTCTTAGGTAATGCAATTAACAATTGGGCTTCTTCGGCCTTCGCAAATTTCACTATTCCTTTAATTGTATCCGGATGTTCTGCATAGTGGTATTGAGGATTAAAATCCTTGAGCATATCGTGTAAAAAATGTGCTTCGTCCGAATCAACGGGATTACCAGAATTGATATTTAGCACTAAAAGTTCTATGGCATGTTTACTCAGAATATTCTTTAAGGCATGCATCGGGATCACCTCTTTTACCTTTTTAAAATCGCAAGCCAGAATAACTTTGCGGATAGACTGATAATCTGCCTTTGGTGGTACTACCAGAACCGGCACCGGGCTAGCCTTAGATACTTTTATTGCATTAGAACCTATATCGCTTTCCTCCTTAGCTTTCTTTCCATTACTCCCTATTATAATCAGATCAATAGGTTCTACATTCACCCGATCAATTATAGATCTTAAAATCGTTTCCCTGGTTAAAGAAAGTTCAATATCTGCATTCGGATTAATCTCCAGTAGTTTCTCCTTCAATCTCGTTAGCGCATCTCTCCTTCTTATAATTTCATCTGCAATATGCTCATCAGTAGTCACGATTAAATCAGGTGTGGGTAAAATGCTTTCGTATTCTGAAACGTAATAAGCATTTAATAAAATTATTTTAGCATCGTTCATCGCCCAACTTAAACGGGCAGCATATTTAGCAGCATGATCAGCTGTTTTAGAGAAATCTACAGGTACAAGGTAAGTGCTCATATCATTAAAATTAATAATTTTTACATTCATATATTAATCAATCGATTGATTAATATATGAATGTAAATTTCGCATATTGTACCTTGTATCGCAAATTTTAATTGTCTGAAATTTATAATCTTATTGAAATATAAGATCAGTATTCGCTCAATGAGTATTAAACTTATTTACCCGAATCTACAGCTTGCGGATTTTCGTCGTGCCAGCGTTCCTGTACTTTCATTACCTTTTCGATGATGTCCCGAACGGCTGTTTTTCCACCATTATAAGGTGAAATAAAAGTAGAAATGGCTTTAATCTCTTCTACAGCATCTGCCGGGCAGGTAGGGAGTCCTACCAATTTCATCACCTTTAAATCTGGTATATCATCTCCCATGTATAGCACTTCATCTGCTGAAATGTTTTTATTCAGCAGGTATTGTTGAAAAAGGGCTACTTTATCACCTGCAGCTAAAAAAACATCGGTAATGCCCAAATTGCTAAAACGCTTTGCCATGGCTATGCCATCGCCTCCAGATATAATGCAGATATTATACCCTTTTTTAACCGCCAACTGCATCGCATAACCATCCTTGATATTGAAGGTACGGAGAGACTGGCCATTATCAGTAACCTGAACAGAACCATCTGTAAGTACTCCATCAACATCAAAGATGAAAGTGGTAATATCTTTTAGCTTTTGCAGAAACATCTTTTTTGTTCTAGACTATCCGACCCGAGATTTTGAACTGGGGACTAATTACTGATTGTCTCTCCATTCGTAAACCCAGGCAGATTGAATTTGCTCTAAATGTCCTTCGTTACTTTCTTCTCTTGTACCTTTAAAATTTGGAAGTGTTAAAACCCACTCCAATAAATCGGTAAAGCGCACACGGTATATTTTAGTTTCAGAAAAATCATCACCAAATTTCTCATATAAAGACATTGCAATATCTTCATAATCATTCCAGTAAAATGGTAATGCAAACTTTTCGTTATTCATGTTTTGTTAATTGTTGTTTTGGTTATTTTTTGATTGCTTTTCAGACACATGTCTTCATGCGCCGTTACAGAGATTAAGAACTGCAGACTTATGACCCGGACTCAATTAGTGTCCCATAAATCCAGATTGATCTGGAATCGTTACTTCAATATCGCCATTAATTACCACGCACTGGCATCCCAGGCGGGAAGTAATTTTAGGTTGAACTGCTCTATCGATAAAGTCTTCTTCTTTATCAGAGATTTCCTGAATGTTATCCATTCCCTTAGTTACGTAAACATGGCAAGTACTGCAACCGCATACGCCACCACAATTGTGTTGCAACTCGATACCATTATCCAGGCAAACATCTAAAACAGATTCGCCAGCAGCAATAGGTAATTCTACAGGCTCGTGATCTGCCTCTTCAAAGTTTATTTTAAGTTTAAAAATGCTCATAATTATTTTGCAAAAGTAATAAGCAAAAGCGGCAATTACGCTATTTATGTATTATTTTAATGCTATTGCTTAAGGTTTGATAAATTTCCTGCAATTCGGGCAGGTTTGACAGCATTTTTAAATGCTTATCCATGGTGCGTTCGTCGCCTCTTATCGCTGGCCCAGTCTGCACATTATCAGGCAGATTGACCATTACCTTATCTGCAGTTTCTGCAATCAAAGGTCTCACTATATCAAAATCTAAATGGTGTTGTTGTAAAATCTGATTTGCTAAAGCATACAAATGATTTGGGAAATTACATGCAAAAACTGCTGCTAAGTGTAGCACCTTTCTCTTTTCTCCGTCCAATTCATAAACCTTACTACTTAATTTACCTGCAAGCTCACGCAATAAAATCAGATCTTGTTTATCAGCTTCCAAACAGATTGGAATGTGTTTGAAAGAAACATTTCTACTTTTAGAAAAGGTTTGTAAAGGATAAAATACCCCTGCCCTTTTCACCTGATCAGATAAAATACTTAAATCTGTTGTACCCGATGTATGTACAACTAATCCGTTCACATGGTTTAACTCAGCCGCTACAGCGGATATAGCATCGTCTTTAACCGAAATGATATAAAGTTCGGCCTGCATGTTAATTGCGGCAAGATTACTTATTGCAGATGCAGCAACCTTCTCGGCCAGATTATTTGCATTTGTTAAGTTCGGACTGTAAACCTGTACAATTTCTTCTCCTATCGCTTTTAGCGAGAGGGCTAATTGTGTGGCTACATTTCCCGATCCTAATATTACAATGCGCATCTTATCCTATTTGAGCTTCTTTTCTACGTCTGAAGATGGATAGGATAAAGCCTATCACCATGACAATTGTTCCTGCCCAGTATAAGTTGATAAAAGGGAATTCTATTGCTTTGAAAACTACCCAGTCTTTTGCCTGCTGTGGTTTTTCGAAGATCTGTAATTCTACTTTTTTCTCTTCTGGAAGTACTTTCGAGAAACGGAATTTTAAATCCAGTTCATCCACTTTACGTGCAAAATCGAAGGTATTATTGCCCTTAATTAAGAAAATTGGCTCTGTATTGTATACTTTACCGGCAGCACTAATCTCTAAAGGTAAGCCTACAGCAAAATCACCTTGTGCTAAAACTAAATCTTTTGCAGCTGGTTTTCTGTTTAAATCTTTAACCGTTACAATACCGCTTGCAGTATGAATGGTATCACCTGCAGCTACTTTAACAATCCTTGGGGCTTTATAATTTTCATCATCAGAATGACCTTCATGATCTTCATGAGATTCTTGCTTAATTGCAGCACTGGTAATGTGGGTATACACATCGTAAGTAAGGTAATGTTTGGTATCAGGAGAGGCAATTAAACCCATCTTCTCATTATCCTGAACATGTGGATGTAAATCAAAATCTTCTTTCACCTTACCTGTTTTCTCATCCATTACCTTGAAGTTGAGGGTATAGAATGTATTTGGAGCTACCGCTGTATCAGCTACATAAGTTACCGTGTACTTGCCCATTTGTTTAGGCTCATTCTTATACAGCATAATATTCTCCCCAGGTTTCTCGGTTTTCTCGAAATCCTTTACCGGGATGAAGTTATTGGCATTTATAGATAATGGCTTATTGGTTGCCGCAGATATCAATGCGCCTAATATTAAAAAGGCAAAACCAATATGTGCTACCGCAGCACCAGCCAATTTTGCTTTACCACCAAAAGCCTGATAAAGAATACTGGCGTTTGACAATACTGCAAACATACAGCTAAAAGTGATCAGGATATACATGGTATTGGTGTAAATCTCTGCCACATAAACTAAACCTGCGGTTAATACAATAGAAAAAATTACTGCAGAAACTAAACTGCTGTAGAATTTTCTTGGATCAGTTCTCTTATACTTCAGGTATTGAGAGAAACCAGAAATTAGTGTTATTAACACTGCAAAAGGAGCTTGCCATTGATTGTAATACTTTACTGCATCGATTGGAGGTGTAAATTTAGTTCCAAAAGCTTTGTTGAACACCGGAACTGAAGTAGAGAAGATAACCTGGATACAGGCGATGGTTACCACCAATGCACCAATAAACATCCAGAATTCACGAGAATAAGTTTCTTCATCCTTAGTTGTAATGGGAAGATCCTTCCACCTTTTTACTATTAAAAAGACTGCTAGTATAGCAAACACAACGTTATAAAGTATAAGATGGCCAAACATTCCCATATCGGTAAATGAGTGAACCGAAGTATCGCCTAAAATCCCGCTTCTGGTTAAAAATGATGCATATAAAACCAATAGAAAGCTTAAAAAAACCAGCGCTATTGCCGTAAAGTAAGCATGACCAGTATTTTTATAAGCAATCATAACGTGTACAGCACCAATTAGGGTTAACCAAGGAATCAGGGAAGCATTCTCTACCGGATCCCATGCCCAGAACCCACCAAAGTTTAGTGCTTCGTAAGCCCAGAAAGATCCCATGATAATTCCTGTTCCTAAAATCATCACCGCAAATAGTGCCCAGGGCATGGCAGGTTTAATCCATTCTTTGTATTTTTTTTGCCAGAGACCAGCAATACCATAAGCAAATGGAACAACCATACTGGCAAAACCTAAGAATAAGGTTGGTGGGTGGATAACCATCCAATAGTTTTGAAGGAGTGGATTTAAGCCTTTTCCATCAACAATAAACTTTAAATATTGACTGTAATTTTCAGGATTTGCAAAAACAACGGGAGCCATTGATTTTAGATCAACTGCATCTCTGAGTAAGATAAATGGTGAACTACCAATGCGTTCTCCAAAAATCTCTACACCCAAAAGCATTGATGTTAAAAACGCCTGAGAAAATGCTACAACAGTCATTACGGGACGTTCCCAGTTCTTAGCCTTCCAGATGAGTATAGCTCCTAAAACAGATTGCCAAAAAGCCCAAAGCCAGAAACTGCCTTCCTGTCCTTCCCAAAATGCAGAAATAATATAATAAACAGGAAGTTGTTTTGAAGAGTGTGAATAAACGTAATGATATTCGTAATAGTGCCCTAAAACCAGGTAAAACAAAATGGCTCCAATACCAATAATACTTCCCCAATTTACTAAGAATCCAATTCTACCCAGATTTCGCCAAGATTTGTCATCTATATTTTTTTCTCGACTGGCGTAAAAATACGCGATGGTTGAAAGTAACGAAGCACTAAACGCCAGCACAATAAAAAACTGCCCTATTTTACCAGGTAGCAGGTTTTCGCCTACAAATTGAATATCCATTAAGATTAGTTATATTGTTGAATTTTGCCGTCCTTACTTGTCGATTCCACCTTACCGTCTTTGTTAATTTCAACAAGGTTATCGTTATATTTAGATGGGCATTTCATTAAAATTTTAGAGGCGTAAAATTTATCGTTCTTCATCTGACCAATAAGTACTAATTTTTCAGATTTTTCGAAATCCTGGGGCTTGGATCCACTATAAATAACTTCTTTTACTAATCCTTTTTCATCTTTCATGAAAAAACCAAAATGGTTTGGATCCTTAACAGCATCATAATACATGCCTTTAGATTTTTCCCAATACCCCATTACATGTTCTTCTTTATCAGAAGTAGCGGCCTGGGTAAAATTTGAATAGGTATCGGTATTCGCATTTAAGCTGAACAGGATCCCTACTGAAATAGCTATGGTAATTAATCCAATAATAGCACTTTTCTTCATAATATACAGTGTTGTAAAAGCTGGCAACAAAGATAAAAAAATCGGCTTAGTGATCCTTCTTTTACATTTTTCTTGTCTTTATATTGACAATTAGCTGATAGTTTGGCGATAAAACTTTTATTTGCGATAAGTTATCCATAACGATTCTTATTAAAAAGGTGCCTATCCCTGATTGGGTTTAATTTTTTAACCAATATTGATTATGTTTGATCCCAGGTAATCATTCCCAATCCCTATTCTCCAATCCTAAATTAAAATTCACATGAAGCTCAAGGAATTCTACCAACTCTTACTTTTTATTGTGCTTGTTCCAACCTTAAGTTCCTGTTTTCAGGTAATTGAAGAACTCACTATGCACAATGATGGCACCGGAGATGTACTATTAACCATCAATCTCAGCCAGAGTAAAACTAAAGTTCAATCTGTTATGCTTTTAGATAGCATAAATGGATATAAAGTACCGAGTAAACAGAAAATTCAGCAAGAATTAAATGAAGCGGTAAATTACCTCCGAAAATCTGAAGGTATCTCTAATGTGAAAAGTACCACCGATTTCAATAATTACATTGCGACCATTAGTTTCTCTTTCAAAGATGTCTCCAACATCAATAATATCACGAAAAATATTTTAGCACAGCAAAAAATCAAAGCGCCTAATAATTCTTCCTATAGTTTTAATAAGGTAACCAAACTTTTTAACAGAAAATACCAACCTGTTGGCACTGCTAAAACTGAATACAACAAATTGAAGAGCAAAGATAAAGCGGTTTTTAATGGCGCTACCTACACCAGTGTTTATCGTTTTGACTCTCCTGTAACAAACACCAGCAACCCGGCGTCAAACATTTCAAAATCAGGCAAGGCTGTGATGTTAAAAAGCAGTATTCTCGATTTAATTAACGGAAAAATTAACGTTTCAAATCAAATACAATTATCTAAATAAACTAAGATTGTCATTATGGAGGTATATAAACCTGCCTATGCTCAGTCTCTATCTAAATCATCCACTGAATGAAAAAAATTCTAATTGCCATCACCCTTTTTCTAACTGTTAAGGGCGTTATTGCTCAAGACCTTGTTAAGAAAATCCCTACCAACGCATTTACTGTAGCTACCATCAAAGGTGATAACCTTTTTAAACTGATGTTTGTTAAAGATTTCGACGAATCTTTCTTAGGCAAGAAGTTTTTAACTGGCGCATCAAAATCACTGGATAAAAACTTTAACAGCATTGAAGATTTTGGTATCAATCTCGATAAAAGTATGTACTATTTTAACCAGTTAAACGATAGTATTACTTACCATCATTTTCTAATACCCATAAAAGACGCCAATAAATTTGATGAGCTGATTAAAAGCAAAGAAAGCAGATTTGAGAAAAAGGGTGAGGTTAGGACTTATATTTTACCCGATAGTTCTGGCATTTTAATGTGGAATAACACCATGTTATGCGGTGTTAATGGTAGCATTAAAAGTTCTTTTTTCGCTGATTCAACCAAATCTGCAAAATACGGCATTAAGGATATCAGGTATCAAAATAATTATGATGAGACAGCTGTAGCGGTTGATAGCACTGCCGTTGCAACATACCCTGATACGACTTACACTGAAGAAGTAGCTGCACCAGTAGCCCCCCCTAAAGTAAAAAAGAAGGTGGCAACTACAAAAGGTAAAAAGAAGGTAACTCCAAAAGCAAAAACAGGTGCTAAAAAAACATTAAAAAAGAAAAAACAGTATACTCCGCCACCAGTTGCGGATGCAGAAGCTGTTGAGGTTGTTGATGTGCCAATGGCTGCTGATGCGGCCGTTGAAGCCGTTGCCGCACCTGCAGATGACTACGATGAATACCAGCAGGCAAGGGCCGAACAAGATGCCAAGAAAAAGAAACTTGCATTGGAATGGATTACCGATCATGCAGCGAAAATTCTCAATACAGACTACGAATCCATTGATAAAAATAAATCCTATACCGAAAGTCTGGATCAATCTGCGATTGCTTCCCTTTGGGTATCGAGTTTACAAGATGTTTACGGTTCTGTAGCACCAGAATTTGGCACCTACGGCAAAGCAAACATCATGAAAGGATACGGTAGTTTAAATGCAAAATTATTCATGGATAAAACCAGTTTTCGTATTTCTACTGGCCTTGAATTAGCTAAAGAACAGGCTGATGCATATAAAAAAATCATGAACAAAAAGATTAATAAGAACTTTTTGAAATATGTAAACAGCGAAAAGGCCATTGGTTTTATGGGCTATTCTATTGATACTAAAGCATATCTGGAAGAATTTCCAAAATTCATGAAACAGGCTTATGGTTCTTTCTTAGGTGCTAGTATGGAGCAAGAGATTGAGATTGGCTCAGATTTATTTTCGCTCATTTTAGATGAAGAAGCAGTTAGTAAAGTGGTAAAAGGTGATGCATTATTTGTAATTAATGGCCTAAATTCAAAAGAAGTAACTTATACCAGTTATGATTATGATGACGATTATAACCGCAAGGAAGTAACTAAAACTAAAAAAGAAACTTTACCCGACTTCCTGTTTATGTTTTCATCTGAAGATACCAGATTATTTAATAAGCTGATCAATTATGGTATCAATAAGAAATTAGTAAGTGTTGATCAAAATGTTTATAAAATCGCAGCTAAACAAAGTCCGGTTGACATGTATTTTCTGATTAAAGATGGTATTGTGTTCTTTGGAAATTCATTGACCGAGATACAAAGCATCAGTAATAACAGCTATCGCACAAATATTAGCAAACCCCATAAAAACTTATTGGCAAAAAATAACTTCAGCTTTTTATTCAATGCCAAAAATCTTGTAGGTAAAGTTCCTGATGAAGAAATTGGGGGTAAAGAAACCGCTGCGAAGTTTAACGAAACATTGGGTAAGATGGGGAACATATACATGAAGTCTAATCCGATCAAAGGCAACATCATTTCTGCAGATATCAGCGCCGAAATCCCTAACGGTCATGAAAATGCGCTGAAATATCTATTTTCATTAATAGAAAATGCAGCTAAATAAGCATGAAAAAAATTCTAATCATACTGCTGGCAATTATTACATTGCTGGCAGTTGCTTACTTTGGCTTTTTTAAATACAGACAAATTCAAGCCAATAGTTTTCTGATCCCTTCCAACACTGAAAGTTTAGTAAAAATAAATGTGGATGAGTTGTATAAAACCATTGCCATTAGTTACCTAAAGCATCCGGAACAGTATGATGGAGCTGAGAAAAAAGACCTTAAACAAAAAATTGAAGATCTGCATACCGGCATTCAAATTCCTGCTAATATCTATTTATTTACATTGAAGGGGAATAAAGAAAACTATTTCTCTAAATTTAAAATCAATGATAGTGTAGCGTTTAAAAGCTTTGTTAATAAACATTTTAAAAGCATTAAGAATACTGCTAAAGGAAGACATAGTTATGCGCAACTTGCCGATTCGTCATTAAGCCTCTTATTTTCTAATTCGGAAGTTGTGTTTGGATACCATCCGGCTAAAAAAGGCATCTATCCTATCCTACTGTCAGTTTTATCCAATCAAAAATCCCTCAATTTTAAAGATAGTGAATTCGAATCTTTAGGTTCTTTATCGGATCATATCGCTTATCAAAGTTCGACAAGCAAGGCCAGTATTAATTTTTACGATGGTCAGGTTAAATTTAACAACGAATTTATAACTGATCAGATATTGCCTTTTGAGCATCCAAAACACCGCAAATTAAACAGCAACAGTTCATTAATAATGTGGCTAAATGCAGATTTTAAAGCAGATGTGAAGCCGCTTGCCAACCCCACTTCTATTAAACAAAATTTCTTTAAATTTTATAAAGGTTATCTGGATATAGAATGGCTTAAAAGCACCAATAAAAAGGATACGATCATATCTTTTGAATTTAATGAGAACTTTGAGCAGGTAGAAAAAAAACAAATCGTTGACCGGAAAATCCCTGAGCTCTTCATCAATATGGATGCTGATGCCAAACCGCTTGTCAGATATTTAACAGATTCGAACCTACTGGATACACAAAGCAATAAGATTAGCACAATGGCTATTCCACTATTCCAAACTTATTTTCAAAGTAATGGAAATCAAATCCAGCTGAGTACGGTTAATCAGGCACCCTTTAACGCAGACCGCATAGCTTCTGATGATTTTTTTTACCTGTATGCCGATTTCAACAAGCTTTTTAAAGATTCTTCCTTTCCTTTAGTGGCCAGCAATTTATTAACACTTAAAAAGCTCGAATCTAAAGGACGAAAAACTGGTGCTAAAAAAATTAAATTCGAAACTGTTATTGATTTTCAAAATGAAAAGGCTAATGCCTTGATTCAACTGGTTAAAATGTACCAAAAATTAAAATCTACCCCTATCCAGATCAATTTTGGTAACGCAATGCCTAAGAATTAGTGATTATGTTTTGCAGGTGAGTGACCTTTGTACCTAAACCCGATTTAGCGGGATGCCGATTTTTCATCGGCAGAAGCGGGAGCGGGACAGAACCTTTACAACCGGGTACTGACGTTCCTTTCCTAAACATCCAATCGCATTAGTATTTCGGTTTGGTGTAGATGCCGACCGATAGAGCGCTGGAGGTATAACAATAAAAAGTCCCTGCAAATTATCTCTGCAGGGACATATATATTCTCTTTGCTTTTAAAAGCCCTGATAAGCTATTATGGCCAAACGCCTAAATTCATGTAAGAAACTGCGATTTTATCAATCGAATTAACAAAAGCAGCTGTTCTCAAGGTTTGAGTAGCTGGTTTTTGTTTCAATGTTTCACGAATTTCGTGATATGAGTGAATCATGGTATCTTCTAAACCAGAATTTACCAATTCAATCTCTGAGGCACCTTTAACAATCATTAAGCGATGTTCAGGAAGAATGGTTTTACCGGTTAAGTTTTCTAAAGTATTGATCAGATTAGCGTTTGAATTGGCTGCGTAACGATTCTCCATACGGCCAAAAGCCACGTGAGAAAGATTTTTTAACCATTCAAAATAAGATACTGTTACACCACCAGCATTGCAATACATATCAGGAATGATGATACCACCCATTTCAGTAAAAATAGCTTCAGCCTCTGGTGTAGTTGGGCCGTTTGCACCTTCAGCAATAATTTTTGCCTTGATGTTACGGATATTGTGTTCTGTAAATTGATTCTCTAAAGCTGCAGGAACTAAAATATCACATTCCTGCTCCAGGCCTTCCATTGAGTTTTTAAATTCTTTAGCACCCGGGAAGCCTAAAATTGAACCCGTATTTTTACGGTGCGCAAAAACTTCATCAACATTTAATCCATTCGTGTTGTAGATTGCACCTTCGTATTCGCATAAACCTACTATGGTTGCACCAAATTCAGCTAAGAATTTTGCGGAATGATACCCTACATTACCTAAACCCTGAACAATTACTCTTTTGCCATTTAAACCAGCCGTTAAGCCAATTTTCTGCATATCTTCTGCTACGTCAACGCATTCTCTTACCGCGTAAGCAACACCACGACCAGTAGCTTCTTTACGCCCGCGGATACCATGGAGTGCAATTGGCTTACCTGTAACACAACCCAATGCATCGAGCTGACCAGGATTCATTGTCATATAGGTATCTGCAATCCAGCTCATTTCGCGTTCACCAGATCCATAATCTGGCGCAGGAACGTCTACAGCAGGGCCAATAAAATTTTTCTTGATTAGTTCGGTAGTATAACGGCGAGTAATGGTTTCTAACTCGGCAACACTATAATTTTTGGTGTTGATTTTAATACCACCCTTTGCACCACCAAAAGGAACGTTAACAATTGCGCATTTGTAAGTCATTAATGCTGCAAGCGCCATCACCTCGTCTTCATTTACCATATCGCTATAGCGGATACCACCCTTGGTTGGGCTCATGTGGTGAGAGTGTTCTACGCGCCAGGCATCAATTACTTCAAAGCCGTTTCCGCGGCGGATAGGGAACTGGAAACGGTACACACTGTTACATGCTTTAATCTGGTTCAATAAACCTTCTGGATGATTGGTAAATTGAGCCGCACTGTCAAAATTCTTACAAACATCTGCAAAGAATTTGGTCTCGTCTGCTAGATTAGCCATTAGTTATTTTTTTTATGAATAAGTTTTCGATGCAAAATTGCCTAAAAAAACCGCACATATCCAAATACAAAAATACTTAGTGTAAAGCAAACACCACCCTATTTTCCATCTAAAAATAGGTTTAAACAGTTTAAACTAAGTTTTTCTTCTTAGTTATCTTTTTCTAATTTTTTTAATCTTTTATCTAAAGAGAAAAGATAAACCAATAAGCCTACTAAAATTACCACAATACAGCCTACCACAACGTAAATTTTACCGTTGCTACGCATCTGATCTGCCATTTCTACACCGTTATCCTGTGCAAAAATCTGCAGCGTTGTGAACATTAATATTAAAGAGAAAATAAGTTTTTTCATGATGATTTATTGATCCCTAAGCGGGAGTAACATTGGAAAGAATAATTAGTTGTGTTGTTTTTTATTTTCTAATGAACGGATTCTAAAACGGATGCTATATACCCAATAGCCAATAAGTATCCATCCTAAACACGCCGGATAAAAAACCATCCTCATGCGGCTATCTAAATCGTAACTGTTAAACCCTGGATTACCACCATTGCCTGGGTGTAATGAATCTTTAAGTCGAGGCAATACAAATAACAATACTACCATCATAGGAAAGGCAAAAATATTATAGATAGCAGATAGCTTGGCTCTTTTTTGCTCTTCATCTATCGCATTGCGAAGAATTAAATAAGCAAAATATAACAATATAGAAATGGCGGCGAAATTCTGTTTTGGATCAAAGCTCCAGAATTGGCCCCAGGTGTATTTCGCCCAAATGGCTCCGGTAATTAAGCCTAAAACTCCAAAAATGATTCCGGCATTTACGCTCTCTACTGCTCTCAGATCGTCTATTTCGCTCTTGCTGCTTAATGATTTTACGCTGTAAAAAACAGATATGGAGAACAATACAATCATGGCAAACCACATGGGCACATGGAAATAAAGATTTCTGATTGTCTCATTTAAAATAGCCAAATGCGGTACGCCTAAAAGCATTCCGGCAATTGCCGTGTAAACCACTAACACTGATCCTAAGATCTTCCACCAGGTTTTCTTCATATTTTATATAATTTTGAATGAGTGAATAGCTGCAAGTTCCCCATTCTGTCACTCAATCATTCACTAATTCTATCATTCACAAATTCACTAATTCACTAATTTATTTACTCCCTCCAAAGGTAAGGAAATAACAATAAAGAGGCTGCCACCGTCATAACATTAACCAACAGTAGCATCCCGATATCATCATAACTATTTTCCCAGGGCAAGCCATCTACGGCATTTTTTGCCAACTTGATCAATAAAATTAATACAGGAATAATAATTGGAAAGCTTAAGATAGCCATTAACATTCCCCCGTTACCTGCTTTACTGGCAATGGCCGAAACCATCGTAAAAACAGTTGAAAAACTAATGCTTCCCAGTACCACTGCAACATAGTACATGAGCATATCAGGAGGTGTAAAAGTATCAAACACGAGTGAGTAAAAACCCAGCGCAATGGTAGTTAACACTAACATCAGCAAGGTATTGTAAATGGTTTTAGAGATCAATACAGCAGACGGACTTGCCAAGACATAGCTATATAATTGCTGTCCTTTATTTTCCTGCAAAAAACTTTTAGAAACCCCATTGATTGAAGCGAAAAGCATAATTACCCAGAATAGTGCATTCCAGGCCAGTTTATCGCTTAAACTAACAAAAGACAAATAGCAGGTAAAGATCGTTGATACCACATATAACAGTACGCCATTAATGGTATACTTGGAGCGCCATTCTAACAATACTTCCTTGTGAATTAAATATTTAACCTCTTTGGTCAATTGCATAACCGCAAAGATACTTTTCTTGACAAATATCTTAAGATAAAATTGTTGTATTGTTGTAATATTGCATTGATTTTTCTGCTCAGCTAGCCTGCTTTAAAGGAATCTATATATCCAGTTGACTACATTTTAAATGAAATTTGCATCTGTTATCGAATCGCCTATTGGTAAGTTAACCATCATTGCTGATGATGATTTTATAGCGGAAATCACTTTTGCTGAAAGAGACATTGAAGATTTAACCGCAAATGAACTCACACTAAAAGTGGCTGGTCAACTCAAAGATTATTTTGATGGAAAGCTTCAGCATTTCGATTTTCCTTTTAAACAAAAGGGTACCGAATTCCAGCAGAAGGTTTGGCAGGATTTGCTTCTCATTCCTTATGCCACAACAACTTCCTATGCTAAATTTTCCGCACACAATCCTTTGGCCATAAGAGCAATAGCTGCCGCAAATGGCAAAAATAACCTGGCTATTGTAGTACCCTGCCATAGGGTTATTGGCAGCAATGGCAAGCTTGTAGGTTATGCGGGTGGTTTATGGCGCAAACAATGGCTCCTGGATCATGAAAGAGAAATTGCTCAAACAGGCCAGGCCAGCCTTAAATTTTAATTTTACTTTATTACAAATTCTCAGGAACAACAATATACCTTGCCGACATGTCAGATCATAAGAACTATTTACGCGCTATTCGTTTAATTAATATAGAAAATGATAAATGTGATTTTGAAACGGGCAGAATCCCCATCCGTCAGCACATCAACGCCAATTATTTCTTCGCTCAAACCGATGTAAGCACTTTAGAGAAAATCCCGCACCCGGCACCCCGGAGACAATACGTAATTACGCTAAAAGGAAAGCTAAAATTTGAAGTAAGTAATGGCAACACTTTTATTATTGAGCCCGGAGTTATTTTGATTGCCAATGATACCCTGGGTTTTGGGCATACTTGGGAAATTATTGATGGGAATGAATGGGAAAGAATATATATACCTCTGCAGGCAGATGCTGATGATTATTTTACTGCAGATTAGCCTGCAGGGGCTATTTTTCTGCTACACCAATTACAATATAGTGAAATGATTTAGGAATAATTTTTTCTATCAGCGTATCAATTTTCCCTAAGAAATTACGTTGTTTTTCATTCCTGCCCAAACAGCCAAAAAAACCGACTGTAGTGTAATTTACATTTTTAAAATCAGCAAAAACGGTACTCATCTCGTCTAAACGAAGATAGTTCCAATCCTTTGTTCCGAAATGTTTCCTCAACCAGGTATGAAATGTGGTTCCCTTTAAGTTCTCTGCAAAAAGCAATTTCCCTCCGGGTTTAAGGGCTTCATACATTTCGTGTAGCGTTTTATATTTATAGGAATTATCTCCATAGAATCCCGCAATCCCTCCTACTATTGATTTGAATGCCACAATATCGAATTGTTCTTTATAGGGGATATGCGTAGCATCAACAGCCTCATAACTGATGTTTTTCCGGCAATCGTACTTAGCATGAATATTCAGTGCTTCTTTACCAGGTTTAGTCAAATCAGAACAGATTACCTTATTATTGTGCTTCGCCATCCATAACGACAACCCTCCATTGCTGGCGCCAAGTTCCAGACATTTCTTATCGCCATTCACTATAGAAACACGTTTTTCCCAGTAAGGTATTGCTTTAAACCAGTTAACAATATCCCAACCAATCAAATCTCTTTTTCCATTAATATCCATAATATCAGGGCTTTAATTGAAAGAAATCTAATTTAATTTTTTTATCCCTATAAGTTTTAAAATGTAGATAGATTGTACAGCAGTTGTGAAGTTGGACCCAGGAAATTTCACAAATGTGCTTTACTTCTTTATAGTTAATGTCATTTTAAATCGCTATACCAATTAAGAAGTGACTTAGATTTTGGTGCACAGCGGCAAAGATGAATCACCCATTTCAAACGGAGAACAATTCTGTCAGGAGTACAGTGGGAATGATTAATCAGCAAATTTTGCTACGATTTAAGCAAACTTACATCGCAACCTGGTGCCCGATACTTATACAGTTAATTTTTCGCCGCGCTTTACACTAAAAAGCATAAATAAAACACCTACTAAAAATACGATCCAACCCCATTGGAAATGTACTACTTTACCAATAAGCTTATTGGCAAAACCGTATTTAGTATAATTATGAGCAGTAAAGTAGACCGCAATCACCGCCAAGACATACCAAATAGCCATTACAAAACTCATAAACCTGAAAGCACCTACTTTTCTGATAAAAAGACAAAGTACTGCTAAAGCAATAATAGCATAGGTAATAAAAAACAAGCGGGCGTCCGATTGATATAAATTCCAGTTACCTTTGATCGGCACTTTTAGCATTGGACAGAAACTCGCAATAATGCAAAGTAAAATTCCCACCCATGCTCTAAATTTACTAACGATTAACATATTGATTGAACTGTTTGATTGTTTTATTGTTTAACTGGCTAATTGATTATCTGTTTAATCTACTAATGATGCGAACAGTAATGATTACATACCTTTAGTCTTTTTAAACTTTTAACTTTAGACTTTTAACTTATTTACCCATATCAATGCCCATTTTATCGGCAAAGTGAGCGCAATAATCACGTAGATCCTCAACGATTAATTTTTCACCTGTAGCCCTTAAAAAGCTATCGCCCATGGTTTGTAAAGTTTCGTAGAAAAAGCGCTTCATCTCGTCAACGGGCATGTCTTTAGTCCACAAATCAATACGCATAGAGTTTTTATAGTTATGATCCCATAAAGCCAGGATCATCGATTTTACTGGCACCTGATCTGTTGTTTTAGCATCTGTACTTTCCCAAAGAATATTCTCTGGCATGTTATTATCGTCTAACTCTACAGTTATCTTTATTTCTGCTTTCCTCATTGTAATAATTTAATTTGTATCGAATGTTTTAGGTTTCGATAATATTTTAAGCCCGCAAAGATGCTGATTTAAAAAAAGAATTTTATTGGTGATTAAGCTATTTTTTGTAAAATTAACATCAAGATCGCCGAGATCACTATAAATGATAATTCCACAATCCAGATTCTTCTCAGATTTTTTAAGGTGAAACGAAAAATCAAATCTGTTATGAAGGTCACTAATACTAAACAGCCTAATATAAGTTTATAAAAGCCTGTTAGATCTACATGTTGACCTGGTGGTTTGGTCCCCATAAAACTAACTACCAATAGCGCAAATGCAATAGCTGTTATAATATTTAAAGGTGTAATTCTTGCCTTCATTACTTTTTCTTATCGAAACGTTTACCTTTTTTAAAACTCTTTATTGCTTTTCCGGCCTTGGCTTTTGCTTTTTCGCGAGCAGTTTTCTCAATTACCTTAGCATTTTTCTTCTCGTGGAATGCCCCTTTAAAGTCAGGGTCTTCCTTACGTTTTTGATTGTCAATTTCTCTTGCAATATGCTGACGCTCTTCATAAGGGGTTTCTTCAATAAAAACTCCTTCAGGAATTTCGCGTACCGGGATATACTGTCTGATTAATTTTTCAATTTTTCGGACATAGTATTTCTCTGCATCGGTAGCAAATGTTATGGCATCACCTTTGGCAAAAGCCCTGCCCGTTCTACCAATTCGATGCACATAATCTTCAATGATAATCGGAACGTCGAAATTAATTACATGGCTTACATCGCTTACATCAATTCCTCTGCTCGCCACATCTGTAGCCACTAATACACGAATATTGCCTTCCTTAAAACTATTGATAGAATTGATCCGTGTATTTTGTCCCTTGTTGGCATGAATGACCCGAACGTTTTCTGCACCGTATCTCCGCTCAATAAAACTGAATATGTTATCTGCAACCGTTTTGGTTTTGCAGAAAATAATCAAACGGGAAAAAGCCTCATCATCTTTAAGCAGATTTTGAAGAAGATTGATTTTTGTTTTAAAGTTGGGCACATAATAAAGCGCCTGGGTTACGTTTTGTGCAGGTGTTGCCTGTTGAGAAGCTTCAATAATGGTTGGATTTTTCAAGAAATCGCCGGCAATTTTCTGCACCAGATCGCTCATGGTAGCTGAAAAAAGTAAGTTTTGGCGCTTTCTCGGTACAATTTCTAAAATTCTGTGAATAGAGCCTATAAAACCCATATCCATCATTTTATCAGCTTCATCCAGCACCAGGAATTTAAGGCTCTGCGTATTGATATCACCGGCAAGGTAAAGATCTAAAAATCTGCCTGGTGTGGCAATTAAGATATCTACTCCCTTTGCTATTTCTTCTTTTTGAGTTTTAGGGCCAATACCTCCAAAAATAACCAGCGAACGTAAATCGGTATAGGTAGAAAATAATTTCACCTGTTCTGCAATTTGCATGGCCAGCTCCCTGGTGGGCGACAAAATTAAAGCTCTCGGACTTTCTCCCTGGGCATACTTCAATTGCATTAATATCGGTAATACGAAAGCAGCGGTTTTACCTGTACCTGTTTCAGCAATTCCAAAAATATCCTGACCAGATAAAATTGGCGCAATTGCTTTTTCCTGTATTGGTGTAGCTGTAGTATAGCCTGCATCGGCAACTGCATTTAATATCTGCCTGTTTAACTTAAATTCTTCAAAAGGTTTTGCCATAGCGTACAAAGATAGTGTATTTAGTTTTAGCAGAAAGATGAAATGTAGTGAGGGGTCCGGAAGTCAGAAGTTGAAAGTTAAAAGTTGAAAGTACTACCGCTAAAACCTGCTTAGGTGTCTGAGATGCCTTAGGTGGTTATAAAGTCCAGAAGTGGAAAGTCCGAAAGTCCGGGGTCCGGAAGTCAGAAGTGAAAAGTTGAAGGACTAGCGCCAAAACCTGCTTAGGTGTCTAAGATGTCTTAGGTGGTTATAAAGTCCGGAAGTTGAAAGTGAAAAGTTCAAAGTTCAAGACTGCTGCCAAAACCTAATTGGGTGATTAGTGACTATAAAATTAGCGGCTTGTATGGTTCTCAGCTAAGCAACTCAGCGATTAAACAACTGACTGATTAAACAATTCACCAATCAACTCCGATACCAGATACAAATTCTCCGTACTAATTTATTACCTTTGAAGCCATGAATACTTATCTGATAAAAGGGGCTACAATTGTAAACGAAGGCCAAAAACAGGTTGCTGATGTACTTATAAAAGATGGTTTAATTGCCAAAATCGGTCAAAATTTATCGGCACCCGAGGCTAAAGAAATTAATGGAGAAGGCCAGTACCTTTTACCGGGAATGATTGATGATCAGGTACATTTCCGCGAACCGGGATTAACCCATAAGGCAGATATTTTTACAGAAAGTATGGCCGCTGTTGCTGGAGGTATTACTTCTTTTATGGAAATGCCTAATACCGTTCCCAACACGCTTACCCAGCAACTTTTACAAGATAAATACGATATCGCTTCACAAACCTCATTGGCTAACTACTCTTTTTATATGGGGGCGAGCAATGATAATATTGATGAAGTTTTAAAAACTGACCCTAAAAACGTTTGCGGAATTAAAGTTTTCATGGGTTCATCAACCGGAAATATGTTGGTTGACAATGAAAAGACTTTGGAGAATATTTTTAGTCAGGCGCCTATTTTGGTCGCTACCCATTGTGAAGATGAACAAACTATCCGCGAAAACTTAGCTAAATTCAAAGCACAATACGGTGATGAGCTCACAATTGATATGCATCCATTAATCCGTAGTGCCGAAGCTTGCTATAAATCTTCATCATTGGCAGTTGAACTCGCTAAAAAATATCAAACGCGTTTGCATATTCTTCATATTTCAACGGCTAAAGAAATTGCACTTTTTGACAATTCCATTCCGCTAAAAGACAAAAAAATTACAGCTGAAGCTTGTGTACACCATCTTTGGTTTAACGACCAGGACTATGCGACAAAGGGTAATTTCATTAAATGGAATCCTGCGGTGAAAACCCAGGCAGATCAGGAAGGCATTTTACAAGGTGTGCTAAATGATAACATTGATGTTATTGCAACAGACCATGCACCACATACCTTAGAAGAAAAACAACAACCTTATGCACAAGCCCCTTCTGGTGGCCCATTGGTGCAACATGCATTGCCGGCATTGTTGGAAATGCACCTTCAGGGAAAAATTTCTTTAGAGAAGATCGTTGAAAAAACTGCCCATAACCTGGCTATTTGCTTCGATATAGAAAAACGGGGATTTATCCGTGAAGGCTACTGGGCAGATTTGGTTCTTGTTGATTTAAATGATCCATGGACGGTTATTAAACTGAATAACTTCTATAAATGTGGTTGGAGCCCTTTTGATGGCAACACTTTTCAAGCCAGTATTACCCATACTTTCGTATCGGGCAATTTAGCCTATCAGAAAGGTAAATTCACTACTGATGAGATTGGAAAAAGGCTAACATTTGCCCGATAAGTTTATTACATTTGTTTAGCTTAAGCCATTAGCGATGAAAGTTTGAAGATCAAGTACAGGAAATTCCTAAGACCAGAAAATCAATTAATGAATGGAGAACCAAATAGTAATGGTTGATACCTCTATTTTGACAGACTATTTTCGTAATATCAAAAACACTTCAATAATATTAAAGATCTAAAGTTACTAACCCACTGGCAAAAATGAGATCAGTCCAATCTTATCTTATTAAATGCGGTATTCTGATCACAATAACTGCTTTAATCTTCTTTTTTGGCTTATCTCCTACCCTCGTCCAAACGTATTATTCAACGTGGATATATATTTATATTTCTGCTACTTTAAGATTTGTTTCATCAATTTTTCCCTTTGCCATTGGCGATATTATCTACGCCCTGCTTATTGGCTACGTCATTTATAAAATCTATCAGTTTTATCAACTGATCAGAAAAAAGCAACTCCAAAAAAGCCACCGAATAACTGTGCCTTTGCAAGTGTTAAATTTCGGGCTCCTCCTATACATCATATTCAAATTGGTTTGGGGTTTAAATTACAGCAGACCAAGCATTAGTGAAGAACTCGGTGTTGGAAATGAGAAATATAATGTAAAAGAGCTTTTGCTATTGGGGAATTACTTTGTAAATAAAACCAACACTTTAAAAAGTAATTGCTTAGCCGATGGCAATGAAATGCATTTTTCACTTAAACAATTGCGAGAACAAGCGGTTGCCGCTTATGCCAAAATGGATAAGAAAAATAGCGTTTTTTATTACCCTCAACCAAGCGTAAAGTCGGTTTTAATACCCTGGGTGATTAGCAAAGTAGGTATTGAAGGTTATTATGCGCCACTTTCTGCTGAAGCCAATATCAATACTGATTTACCCAGCTTTGTTAAACCCTATGTTACTTGCCATGAAATTGGCCACCAATTGGGTATTGCCTACGAAGATGAGGCTAACTTAATGGGGTATTTAACCGCTGGTAACAGCAACAACATTTACTTTCAATACTCTGCGAATTATGAAATGCTAAGGTATATCTTGTTTGAAATCAGGATGAAATCCCCGGACGATTATAAAGCCATAAGGAGCAAAATTTCTGAGCCTGTTTTAGCAGATTTTAAAGCAGAGAAAGAATTCTGGCGAAAATATAACGGTCAGATGTTTGGCTACATGGACGCTGCTTTTGATCGGTTTTTAAAACTCAACAACCAAAAAAAAGGGATTGATAGTTACCAGGATATTGTAATCTGGCTTTGGAATATTCATAAAGCTGAAATTAGGAGGTAAGTCGGAAAGTCAGGGGACAGAGGTCGGAAGATATTCTGCACATCAATCTCACATCTCATGTCTCATGTCTCATGTCTCACATCTCAAATCTCATCTTACAAAACCTAGCCATGAATAGCTTCTTTAGTTCCAAAGCTTTGAATTAACTCACCTTCAAAATCCAGCCATTCTTTCCAACGTTTTTCTACATCCACATCAATCGAATATTTACGGGCAAAATTTAAGAAGGTAGTATAGTGGCCAGCTTCAGAAACCATTAAATCGTAATAGAATTTAGCTAATTCTTCATCTTTAATATTTTGCGAAAGCACACGAAAACGTTCGCAACTTCGGGCTTCAATCATGGCTGCAAATAAAAGCCTGTCGATGAAAGCGGTATTTCGGCTTCCGTCTTTTTTACTGAATTTAACCAGCTTGCCTACATAATCGTCTTTACGCTCACGACTTAAGGTATATCCTCTTTCTTTAATGATATTGATTACCATTTGAAAATGTTGCATTTCCTCAATGGCAATTGCAGTAAGCTCATCAACCAAATCCTGATGCTCTGAATTTTGAGTAATTAAGGTAATCGCATTACTTGCGGCTTTCTGCTCGCACCAGGCATGATCAGATAAAATTTCTTCTAAATTCGATTCAGCAATATTGGCCCAACGCGGGTCCGTCAATAATTTTAATCCTAGCATGGTGTTATCTCTATCGGCTGCAAAATTAAAAATATTTCTGATAGTAAAGGAGGAAGGTATGGAGCGGGAAGTTGAAAGTGAAAAGTGGAAAGTTGAAAGTTGAAAGTTGAAAGTTAAAAGACTACCGCCAAAACTCTCTTAGGTGCTTAAGATGTCTGAGGTTGGTGAAAAAATAAAAAACCAAACCCCTTTAAAATCATTTTAATCTGCGGGGAACGGAAAAAACCTTTTATTTTGCACAAATTTTAATCATGAGCCCCAAGAAATTATTGATCATCGGAATGGTATGGCCTGAACCAACTTCATCGGCAGCAGGTACAAGAATGATTCAGCTGATTGACCTATTTCTTACTCAAGGCTATGAAATCACCTTTGCATCAGCTGCTTCTAAAAGTGAATTTAGTTATGACTTTGCAGGTAAAAACGTTAAAGAACAGCCCATAAAATTAAACGACGAAAGTTTTAATTCATTTTTAAAGAACCTGCATCCAAATATAATCCTCTTTGATCGTTTCATGATTGAAGAACAATATGGCTGGCGCGTTCAACAAGAATGTCCTGATGCTTTAAGGATTTTAGATACCGAAGATCTCCATTTTCTGAGACAGGCCCGCCAGCTCGGCGCAAAGAAAGAAGAAAGGGTTAACTTATATTCTGATGTTGCCAAAAGAGAAATTGCTTCTATTTTGCGTTGCGATATAAGTTTAATTATTTCTGAAATGGAAATGAATTTACTACTGGAGAAGTTTAAGATTGAGCCATCTCTGTTGCACTATCTCCCTTTCTTAGAAGATGAAATTACGCAAGCTCAGGTAAATAAGTGGCTCTCATTTGACGAGAGAGAAGGTTTTGCATTTATTGGCAACTTTTTGCACGAACCCAACTGGAATACCGTTCAGATACTTAAAACCAAAATTTGGCCCGTACTACGGAAAAAAATTCCAGGTGCGAGCATGAATATTTATGGAGCCTACCCTACTCAAAAGGTGTTGGATTTAAACAAAAAGACTGAAAAATTCCTGATTAAAGGCCGGGCATTAGATGCGCAGCAAACCATTGCCAAACACCGCATCCTGCTGGCTCCTATTCAATTTGGTGCTGGTGTTAAGGGCAAATTTATCGATGCCATGCAGGTAGGAACACCAACCGTTACCACTACTGTAGGTGCAGAAGCTATGAGCGGTGATTTAGCATGGAATGGCATTATTGAAGATGATGCTGATAAATTTATCTCTGCAGCAGTAACCTTATACCAAGATCAAACGCTTTGGCACACTGCACAGCAAAACGGCATACGCATTATTAATGAACGATATGCTAAAACCGCTTTTGCCGATGGTTTTATAACCACCATAGATGCCTTGCTTTTAAACTTAAAGACCCAGAGAGAAAATAATTTTTTCGGACAAATTCTCAGCCACCACAGCCTTCAAAGTACCAAGTATATGTCGCTCTGGATTGAAGAGAAGAACAAAAAAAATTAACACCTGGGTTTTTCACTGGCCCATGAGCACCCATTCAGGTAAACTAAACCTGATTGAAGGGGAAAGCCCAAACTTTTCTGTTTGGCTTGGACCAGAAAGCAGGACTGCTGCTGCGAAGAACCACTGTAAACCATTTTCTAAAATATGTTGCATTAGAATTTTAAAATACCATTGCCAACTTTACAACATTACAACAATTTTGAGCAACAAAGTGTGTAAATTCGCAGCATGGCAAAAATATCGATTAACCTGGCAACAGGTTCATTACAGCAAGAAGAAATTATTGTAGGTATTGATTTAGGTACCACGAACAGTCTGGTAGCCTTTATTAATCCAGATAAAAACCCTCAGGTAATTAACGATTCGGGCAAAGGACTACTTGTACCTTCTGTTGTTTATTTTAACAGCCATAACGAAGCAATTGTGGGCAATGAAGCCAAAGAATTCTTAACCACCGACCCTGCAAACACTATTTTTTCGGTAAAGCGGTTATTGGGTCGTTCTTACAAAGATGTTGCAGAACACTCCGATATTTTCTCTTATAAAATTATTGATGATGATAGCGATGCCCTGGTAAAAATACACGCCGGAGATCGCTTCTATACGCCTATTGAACTCTCAGCAGAAATTTTAAAGGAACTTAAAGCCCGTGCAGAGCATGCACTTAAAACGCCAGTTAACAGGGCCGTAATTACTGTGCCGGCATATTTTAACGATAGCCAGCGCCAGGCTACACGTGATGCGGGCAAGCTTGCTGGTTTGGATGTAATGCGCATTGTTAATGAGCCTACTGCAGCCAGTTTAGCTTATGGAATTGGTTTAGATCCGGCTCAGCAAAAAACGATTGCCGTTTACGATTTGGGTGGCGGAACTTTTGATGTTTCCATTCTACAGATTCAAAACGGAATTTTTGAGGTTTTGGCCACCAATGGCAACACCTTTTTGGGTGGTGACGATTTTGATCGTGCCATTTTAAATTATTGGATTGAACAAAACAAACTCGATAAAACTGAACTTGCCAGCAATAACGTATTGATGCAAACATTACGTTTACAGGCAGAAGCTGCAAAGAAAGCCCTATCGAGCCAAAATTTATACAATGAGCAGGTAGGCGAAATCTGGTGTACACTGGATAAGCAAACTTTCGAAAAACTAATTGCAGCAAAGGTAGAGGAAACCATCACTGCTTGTAAAAATGCATTGCAAGACTCGGGTTTAACCGCAGCAGATATTGATGAAGTTATTTTGGTGGGTGGTTCTACCCGCACACCTTATGTTAAACAACAAGTAGAAGCCTTCTTTGGCAAAAAACCTCAGGATAATATTAACCCGGACGAGGTAGTTGCACTTGGTGCGGCCATCCAGGCTGATGTTTTAGCCGGGAACCGTTCGGATATTTTATTGCTGGATGTTACGCCACTTTCTTTGGGTATTGAAACCATGGGCGGCCTAATGGATGTGATTATTGCGCGCAACAGTAAGGTTCCAACCAAAGCTGGCCGCCAGTATACTACTTCTATTGATGGGCAGGTAAACATGAAAATTTCTGTTTACCAGGGCGAAAGAGATTTGGTTAAAGAAAACCGTAAACTTGCAGAATTCGATTTAAAAGGTATTCCGGCAATGCCAGCGGGACTGCCTAAGGTAGATATTAACTTTTTGCTGAATGCCGATGGAATTTTAACCGTACAAGCCATTGAGCTTCGTTCTGGTGTAAAACAAGAAATTGAAGTAAAACCAAGTTACGGACTTACGGATGATACGGTTGAAAAAATGTTAATTGACAGCATTACCCACGCACAAAGTGATGTTGCACAACGGATGTTGATTGAAGCCAGAAGTGAGGGTGAACAATTGCTGTACACCGCCGAGCGCTTTATAGAAAAACATGCCGAACACTTAACCCAGGCAGAAATCAGAGATACGCAACTGTACATTAGTGCCTTAAAGAATGCACTAACATTAAACGATAAAGACTTAATTCTGAAAAAAGCTGATGAGTTGAATGAATTTACCCGCCCTTTTGCAGAACGTGTAATGGATGCAGCCATTTCTACAGCCATGAAAGGCAAAAAAATAGAATAATTGATTGCTTTTTTAGCTGAAAAATTTTTAGAAAGGATTATGGGCCAATGTTCATAATCCTTTTTCTTTTTAGAAAAGCAAGTCAGCTACTCATCGGTTGCAACAGTCGCGTTTTCTGATTTATTTCTTAAACTTGCTGGTTCATTGGATATTAGAGCTTAAATAATTATCTTCAACCGTGCGCTTCATCAACTTAAAAATTTATCCGATAATGCTTTTAATATGGATGGTTAATGTCCTCCATTCCAATGCACAATCTGATACCGCCCTAATTATTACTCAGCTTAAAAATATTACAAAAACAGCTGGTTATAGAAACCACAGCAACTTAGATCAACTCAATTCAGTTGCTGAATATATCCGTTCTACTTTTAGGAAATCATCAGATAGCGTATCATTTCAAGAATATACTGTAGACCAAAAAGTTTACAAAAACGTCATTTGCTCGTTCGGCACAGAAAATAAACAACGGATTATAGTTGGTGCGCATTATGATGTTTGTGGAGATCAGGAAGGGGCAGATGATAATGCATCGGGCGTGGTAGGTTTATTAGAACTGGCCAGGCTGCTTGCAGGTAAGCAGCTGAATTACCGCATTGATCTGGTGGCCTATACTTTAGAGGAACCACCCTACTTTAGAACGGAACATATGGGAAGCTATATTCATGCACAATCATTAACTGATAATAAAGCAGATGTATTGGGCATGATTTCTCTCGAAATGATTGGCTACTTTAAAGATGAACCCGCATCTCAATCCTACCCTATTGGCATACTGTCAGCTTTTTACGGAGATAAAGGAAATTACATAACACTGGTAAAGAAATTTGGTGCAGGCAGGTTTGTGCGCCATTTTGTTAAAAGATTCAAATCTGCTGATAAGATCAGGACAAAAACTTTTGCAGGCCCACCAAAACTCCCGGGAATTGATTTTTCTGACCATTTAAACTATTGGAAATTTGGCTTTGGTGCTTTAATGATTACAGATACCTCCTTCTATCGCAATAAAAATTATCACCAAAAAACAGACATAATGGAAACATTGGATATTGCAAGAATGAGCAAAGTAATTGACGGTGTATATGAGAGCCTAATCTCTATGAGATTGTAATTTTATCACAAAAGTTAATAACTGTCGTTTGTATGGGGCCACAATTACATCTGTTGGGGTAAAGGTAGCGTAAGTGGGCTAACATCATCCATAAATAATTTTGCCGAATCTATTTCCTTTTCGAGCATCAGGATTTCAAAGCGAAGCAAAGACTGCTGCTTAACCCCCAATTTGTTTAGTTTTTGTGCGCATTCTATCTCTAGCACCTCTATGTAAACCATAGTTGCTTTATCATTGAGAAATTTTATTTTTAAACCAGGAATAAGGTGCCATAAATTTTGGGCCTGCAAATAATCTGTCTGTAGCTTTGCCAGTTTATTTCGAAGAAGATCCAGTTTATAGGAAGATTGTTTTACTTTATCAGTTAAAACTTTAATCACCTCAAGTGCGGCCCCTTGCTCTTTAGTATAAATTTGCTCAAAAGATTTAACGTCTTTTTCTAAGCCTGTGTGCCTTAAAAGCGCTATGGTACTTAATGCTGCAAGCTGTTTAGTATTAGGATAACGGAGGTCTTTTTCGTACTGAGTAATGCTTACTCTTGATGCTCCAATTAAATTACCAAACTCCTCTTGAGTTAAACCCAGTTCTTTTCTAAGCTCTTTCATTGTGTGTAATGTTTATTTTAAAATTATTTTTTGCAACATTTTCTCTTGTAACATTTTTTTGTGTTGCAATAAAATAGGTTACATCTTTTGTAACATAATTTGTTGTTACATTTTTTTATGTTACAATAAAATAGGTTACAAATTATTTTCACAGACTTTCTGTTCCAAAAGGGAAGTACCAAAAAATAAGGCGTGGTAACCCACTTCCGCTATTAGAGGCCCTGAGAAGCCCTTGAACGAGGAAAGCAGGCCCACTCCTATAGCGCGAGCACAACACTATCCACTCGTTCAATTTGAAATTTCTAAGGTTTCTGACACGAGACTACAGTGCGAAATGCTTCTATATTTTCTGAAGTATACGCTGAAAATAAATTTTAGGGAATCAATACTCAAACGTAAATAAAAGTTAATAAGAAACAAATTCTAAAAAGAGAATTGTACAGCCGATTTAAACAGTACCTCTTTTATGGTTAAACTATCTATAGGGCTATTTCTTACCATACATCAAAATTAAACTAAAGCTCAATACTTATTTTTGTTAAAATTATTTAAGCGTATGGAATTAGGTATTGGCATGTTTGGCGATTTGCAGGTGAGTGCATCAGGCGAAATTCAGCCCGCACAGCAAAGATTACAAGAGATTATTGAAGAAATTAAACTCATGGATGAGGTTGGTTTAGATTTCTATGGCATTGGAGAACACCATCGCCCGGATTATGCTGTGTCTAGTCCAGAAATTATTTTAGCCGCCGCAGCTACCGTTACCAAAAACATTAAACTGAGCAGTGCCGTTTCTGTTTTGAGTTCATCAGATCCGGTAAAACTCTATCAAAATTTCGCTACAATCGATCTTATTTCTAATGGCAGAGCAGAGTTAATGGCCGGCCGTGGAAGTTTCATTGAATCTTTTCCATTATTTGGTTTTAACCTTCAGGATTACGATCAACTGTATGAGGAAAAGCTGGATTTACTTTTAAAAATAAATAAAGAACCTAAAATTAGCTGGAAAGGCAATTTCAGACCTGAATTGGTTAACCAGGAGGTTTTACCCAGAGCAGTTAACAATAACTTAAAAATTTGGGTAGCCATAGGTGGCACACCAGAATCTGTTGAAAGAGCAGGCAGATTAGGGTTACCTGTAATGTTTGCCATAATTGGTGGCCAACCTATACAATTTAAACCCCTGTTTGATTATTACAAACGTGTTTACGAAGCATACGGGCATGATATGAATAAATTTGAAGTGGGTGTTCATATGCATTCTTTATTTGGCGAAAATAGTGCGGAAACTGCCGAATATTATTACCCGCTTTATGCTGCCCAAATGAACAGGGTTGGCAAGAGCCGAGGATGGCCCCCTTACCAGCGCAGCCAATTTGATATGGGAAGAGGTAGCAGTGGGGCTTTAATTATTGGAGATGCCAATGAATCCATTGATAAGATTCTGTCTATGCAGGAAACTTTTGGCTTAACCAGATTTTCTGCCCACATGGATGTTGGTGGTCCTTCTCATAGTGCAATGATGAAATCAATAGAGATTTTTGGAACAAAGATCGCTCCGGCGGTGAGGAAATCATTGCAAGGGTAAGGATGTGCTTTTTTTAGTATCAGGTATTGAGTATCAAGTATCAAGACAGGGTACTGAATTGTTTAATTGTTGAATTGAAAACCGTGTAAACAATTATTTTTTTTTATCACCGCTTAAGGCATATTAGGTCCCTAAGAAGTTTTTAGGCGGTGGTATTTTCACTTTCAACTCTTCCGACTTCCCAACCTCTGACTTCCCGACTTATTTCACCACCTAAGACATCTTAGACGTCTAAGACGGGTTTGGAGGTAGCCTTTCAACTTTTTACTTTAAACTTTCAACCTCCACCTCTTCGGACTTCCCGACCTCTGACTTCCGGACTTTTTTCACCACCTAAGGCACCTTAGACACCTAAGAGGGTTTTGGCAGTAGCTTTTCACTTTAAACTTTTTACTTTAAACTTTCAACTTTTTCCTTTTCACTTTCAACTCCCCCCTTTTCACAACCAGCTTGCGTATCTCCAATCCAATCCATATATTAGTTTAACAACCAAACAGAATATGAAGAATATTTTTCAGCCTTCGGTAAACACTGAAGTAATTGATAGGATTAATCGACTTGAACCTGGATTACCTGCAAAATGGGGTAAAATGAATGCATCTCAAATGCTTGCACATTGTAATGTAAGCTATGAAATGGTTTATGATGACATACATCCAAAACCCAATTTTTTTATGAAATTCATTTTAAAAAAATTAGTTAAAGGCAAGGTGATGAGCGAAAAGCCATATCCAAAAAGTAGCCCTACTGCTCCTCAGTTTATCATCACAACAGAAAAAGACTTTGCAAAAGAAAAAGCACGGTTAATTGAATACCTGAATAAGACCCAGGCATTAGGTGAAGATTATTTCGATGGGAAGGAATCACATTCTTTTGGAAAGTTGAATAAATCTGAGTGGAATATATTATTTTACAAACACATAGACCACCATCTCGCGCAATTTGGCGTATAAAATTTTACCAGCACTTACCTGCCAAGAATCTTGTAAGTGCTGTTTTTTACTTACCTTCTATCATGAAAAGATTAGCGCTATGTATTACGTTAATCATCCCACTATTTTTTTGCACATCCTGGGGATTCTTTGCGCATCAAAGAATAAATAAACTGGCCATTTTCACACTTCCCGCTGAGATGTTTGGTTTCTACAAGCGGCAAGCAAAATATATAACTGAACATGCGGTAGATGCCGACAAACGACGCTATGCAGACTCATTAGAAGCCCCAAGGCATTATCTGGATGTAGAAAATTATGAGAAACATATGGATAGCATTCCCGAAAAATGGCAAGATGCAGTAGTTAAATACGGGCAAAAAAGATTGAATGCTAATGGTATAGTTCCCTGGCAAATTCAACGAACATATTATAGTTTGGTTAAAGCTTTTAAAACCAGAGATTCAATTAAAATATTGAAGTATTCGGCTGATTTAGGTCATTATATTGGCGATGCACATGTACCTTTGCACACTACAGCCAATCACAATGGTCAGTTCAGTAATCAGGTTGGCATACATGCATTTTGGGAAAGCCGATTACCAGAATTATTTTCCACGCGTTATAATTTCGTAGTAGGTAAAGCTGTTTACATTGAAAATCCTTTAAAGCAAGCATGGAGCATTGTAAAACACACGCACAAGCTGGTTGATACCGTACTTAGTTTTGAAGCAGCACTCAACCGGTCTTTCCCCTCTGATTTGAAGTATAGCTTTACTGAACAGCATAACCAGGTGGTTAAACAGTATTCACTTGCCTATTCTAAGGCATACCATGACAAGATGAATCATATGGTAGAGAAACAAATGCGTTCGGCCATTATACAAACAGGTTCTTATTGGTTTTCAGCCTGGGTAGATGCTGGTCAGCCCAGCTTAAAAGGGCTAAAAAAAATTGAACTTCTTCCTGAGGAAATAAAAGCGGAAGAAGAATTGAATAAGAAAATTAAAAACACAAAACTTGTAGGAAGAGAATTCTAACAAAAGCAGCCCAATGATGTTGGTCATTGGGCTGCTGTATATATTTTAAAAATGACTAATCTTCTACCTCTAAAATCTCTTCGATTTTTTTAGGTTGCATACGGCTTTTAATTGCGGCCCAGATTGCCGGAACAAAAGTTACTACAGCAATGGTAATGATAACAACTTCAAAGTTATTTTTGATAATCGGAATTTGTCCAAGCAGGTAACCACCTATTAATAAAGCAAAAATCCAGGTAAATCCACCAACAATGTTAAAGAAGGTAAATCTTCCGAAAGGCATTTTTGCGATACCAGCAACAAAAGGTGCAATTGTTCTGAAAATAGGTAAAAACCTACTTAACATAATGGCCTTACCACCATGTTTCTCGAAAAATTCGTGAGATTGTTGATAGTATTTAAGTTTTAATATTTTATTATTTTCCTTGAAAACACCTGCTCCAAGCACACTTCCGAGCTTATAATTTAGGGTATTACCAGCAATTGCGGCTACGATTAAGATTAATAACATTAGCCAGATATTCAAACCTGTGTTTCCACCTGCAATTAAAGCACCCATTGCGAAAAGCAACGAATCACCAGGTAAGAAAGGGGTAATTACAAATCCAGTTTCTGCGAAAATGATTAAGAATAAAATGAGGTAAGTCCAGGTTTGATAGTCGCGAACGATTACAGCTAAGTGAACATCGATATGGGCAATAAAATCCCAGAGTTGTTGTAGTAATTCCAATTGATCTGATTTTGGGCAAAAATATGAATATGAAAAGGATTTTAATTCACAGATAAGTAAATATGTTAGTTTGCTTGAACCAAGCGCATTTGAAGTTCACTGGCTTTGTTCCCATCAAGCAAAACGGTATACACCTTACCTTTACTTATGGCAATCTTTTTAGTTGTTGTTCCAGCTGAGTCTAATGAATCTATTGCTTTCTGTGTTGCAATAGGGTTTGTTAAATCGAAGAATATTTTTGTTGCTTTGGTAACCTTCACTTTATAGGTTACTTTATTTCCGTACGCTAAAGTAAAAGGAGCAAATGCATTTCCTGCATCTCTTACCTGAACCGTATTATTTCCCAGCGTGTATCCTAAATTTAAAAAAGTAAGTTTAGCAGAATCTAAGTCTTGTTTAACATCATCCCGGTAAACAAGCAATGATGGTGGGTCGGTTGGGGTTTTACGGGTGTAGAAAACAGAATAATGTGCCCCAATTTCAAACTTTTGATCTGTGGTTGCAACAGCATTGGTGGTATTAATGTTTCTTGATGTGATTTTATAGGTTGAATCGCCCGCAACCACGATGTAATTGCTATTGGATCCGTATACGGTAGAAGCACCAGATTGAATGCCATTTAAATAAAAATTTTGCGTGGTATCCGTTACAGCACTTTGAAAATACCTGACTTTTGCATCACCGGCAATAAAATTTTCATTCTTACTACACGCAACAAAGCATAAGGCTATTCCGAATAATAAAAATATGCTGGTAAATAGAAATGATCTGCTCTTCATAAAAACTGAATGTACTATAAAAACGTAAAGATAGCACAAAGCATATTAAGTTATTAAATTAATTATCGCTGATGAGATGGGCTTCCAACGTTGAGGCCGTATTTCCGCTAAACCAGATGGTATAAATTTTCCCTGCCTCTAATAATTTACCATCTAAAGTTTTAATACTTCCGGAGCCTACAACATTAAATCTTAAATTCATACCTGCATCAACCGCGAAATAATTGGACGCCTCCTTATATAATAGTCCGTTTACGAATTGAGTACCCGCCTGTACACTTACGTTAATCCCTGTTGCAAACGAAGGTGTGAGGTTGATGAGTTTAATTTTAGCCTTTCCAGTTTCTGTGTTACTGAGGTTATCTTCATAACTTATAACTTCGCGTTCACCAGTTCTGTTACTGGCTAAAAAAACAGTATAAACAAGTGAGGGTGTGAAATTTATAGTTCCGGCTGTGGCAATATTATTTGCACCTGTAAAGGAGATTTCCCTGCTCCCAGAAAATAGTTTTAGATATTCAGTAGATTCACTAAAGGCTAATGCAGCGGTGGTTTTCTTTTCTCCATCTACATAAACATCCTGGTTATATTCAGTTGTTACAGCATTAACCAATTTTACCCTGGCCTCTCCCTTTGCCACAACATCGGGATCATGCTTTTTACAGGCACCAAGCGTAAATAAAAAAATAAGAATTAGAAAATTGAGAATTTGAAGCGAGCGGTTAGTAAAGATTTTCATGGGTTGTTGTATTTGGTTGTAAACAGAAATGGCTTGGTCAAAAACCAAGCCATTTTATAATAAAAACTAAAAGAATAGTTTATTTACTAATAACTGTTGTTAAGCATAACCGGCATTACCAACATTAAAACATCTTCATTTTCATCATTGGTTTGCGGAATTAATAAGCCGGCTCTGTTCGGTGTAGAAAGTTCCAAAGTAACTTCCTCGCCACTTAGATTGTTTAACATTTCGATCAGGAAACGTGCGTTAAAGCCAATTTCTAAATCTTCACCATCATACTGGCAGCTTAAACGCTCATGCGCTTCGTTTGCAAAATCTAAATCTTCTGATGAAATATTCAGTTCGCTACCATTAATTTTTAATCTTACCTGGTGCGTTGTTTTATTTGCAAAAATAACCACCCTACGGAGTGTATTTAAGAACAATCCTCTATCGATGACTAACTTGTTCGGATTGTTTTGAGGAATAACTGCCTCATAATCAGGATAACGCTCGTCTATTAAACGACACACTAAATTGATGTTTTCGAACTTAAAAAAAGCACTTGTTGCATTATAATCAACTGAAACATTGATATCTGTTGAAGGCAATGCCGCTTTCAGTAAGGTTAAAGCTTTTTTAGGCAAGATAAATGAAGCTGCTTTATCAGCTTTGCTATCCATTCTGCGATAGCGTACTAACTTATGCGCATCGGTAGCAACAAAAGTAATGTGTTGAGGAGATAACTGACAAAATACACCTGTCATCGCCGGGCGAAGCTCATCATTACTTACAGCAAAAATGGTTTTGGTAATGGCCTCAGTAAGTACAGAAGCTGGTAAATTTACAGATGAAGCATTCTCTACCACCGGGATTTTTGGAAAATCATCGCCATTTTCGCCACTCAATTTATATTTACCGTCACCTGCACTAATCTCAATAGCAAAAGTGCTGTCATCAATATTGAAAGCGATAGGTTGATCTGGTAAGGTTTTTAAAGTATCTAATAAAATTTTTGAGGGAACAGCAACCTTGCCCTCTTCCTTTGACTCTACCGGTAATGCAGTAGTCATACTGGTTTGCAAATCAGTTGCAGAGATAGTCAAGTTTCCGTCTTTAATCTCAAATAGAAAATTTTCTAATATTGGTAAAACTGTACTGCTGCTTGAAGCACCATTTACAGTTTGTAGATGTTTTAATAAAGTTGATGTGGATACAATAAATCTCATGATATCATTTAGTCTTCTTCAAAAATATAAAAATTATTTAGCGTACTTGTACTTGCGGTAATAATGTTGAAAAATCGCAAAGAATATTAACAAAAGCAAGGGGGCAACTACATTTATAAACTGCCATTTCGTTTTTTCGATCTTAATTTTGCCTTTATCCATTAATCTAATCTTAACTTCTTTATCCCGAAGGCTGATTAAATTATCTTCATCGGTAAAATAATCAATTATATTTAATAAAAGTGCCTTATTACCATAAGTTCGCTGGCTATATCGATCAAAGCCTAAAGGTAATGGTGTACCATCTTTCTCCACAACCTGATTTTTAAATACATCACCATCTCCGATAACAATCATTTTAGTTGTTTTACCTGATTGTAAATCGGTATAAGGTGCTGTAATCCCGGCAGGTAATGGCCTTCCTGCAAAAACTGATGGAAAACTTCCTTCGAGGAGCGCAGCAACGTTTTGCGGGCGGTTGCTAAACAACTTAGGATCTGGCTGTTCTGCCACCATTTGCAAACTAAATAACTTTGGTAGTTCGAAAACACGATTAAAAGCAGAAGTATTTAAAAGGTAGCTTTTACTTATCCCTTTTGCCCCAATGGTGTCTACTGTACTTGGAAATTCTGTTTTTATACCATCTAACTTTTTCACTACACTTTTTGAAGTATCGGGCAGTACAATAGGATAATAAAACCAGGGAAGCAGTTGAATTTGGCTTTGGCCGCCCACATTTCCGGTGGATACCGGGATTTCAGCACAATTTGCCGGGTCGGCGATGATGTTATAATTAATTCTTGCGCCGTACATGAAGAGCATATCATCCAGGTTTAGGCTCTGGTTAAAAACCATCTGACCATTTCGCCCTCTTAAACTATCTAATTCTGCATTTACCTGATCAATACTCCATAATACCCTTCCCCCATTCATTACAAAATAATTAATCTTATATTTTTCGGTTTCGGTAAATGCTTTTTTAGGTTTGGCAATAACTAAAACCTTGAGTTTATCAAGTCCTCCCTGATCTATTGATTGTAAATCAACACGCCCCACTTCATAACTGTTAGACAGCGTATGAATGGCATCAGCGAGTTGAAGATCAGACAATTCTCCATTTGATTCTGAAAAACCAATTCGTGGATTGCTTCCTGTAATTACCTTTTTTAAACTGGAAGTAAATACATATTCTAGATTCTCGATAGAACGGTTGATATTATCTTCGTAACTACCAGAAACATCCAGATTCTGAAGTAATTTAACGGGCAACATCTTTCCGCCACTTTCAATCATCGCTGCAGGAAAAACAAGTTTTTGCGTTAGCCCTGCTTCTGTTTTAACACTGAGGTTAGTGGGTTCTATGCCCTGATCATACAAGTTATGCATCACCGTATCCTGGTCTTCAGCACTTAATCCTTTTAATGGATCTAAAAAAACGACCTTAATTTCCTGGGAAGAATAAGCCTTGTAATCTGCCAATAAATCTTTTACTCCCGATCGCAATCGTTTAAATGCCGGAGGAAGTTCGCCATCTAAAAAAACCGTAACTATGATGGGTTTCTGATTATTGGATAGAAGTGTCTTTGTTTTATCGTTTAAGGTAAATCGCTTATCCGCTGTAAAATCAAAACGGTGATAAAAATTGGCTCCCAATACGTTGATCAATAATAGCGCAGCGATCAGGGTTAAAGGTTTAATCCATTTTTTTTTACTCAGCATTACTTCTTTCCTCCCATAATCAATTGCGTAAACAGAAGAAACAGCGATGCGAAGGTGATAAAATAAATCAGATCCCTCGTATCTAAAACTCCTCTGCTAACGGATAAATAATGTGCATTAATGCCTAAACTGGCAATAGCAGCCTCAACATTTTGCAGGCTTAAGAACTGGCTGGAGTAATCAAAACCTAAAAAAGAGAAAGCACATAAAGCAGCGGCAATTACGAATGAGATAATTTGATTTTTTGTTAAGGCGGATGAAAAAATCCCTATAGCAGTGAAAGCAGAGCCTAATAAAAATAGTCCGATATATGAACCCACTACTGCACCAGTATCCACGTTCCCTTCCGGAAAACCGAGCTTTGAAACTGAAAAATAATAGATAAGTGTTGGAATTAAGGCCAAAAGCACCAACGTTAAACTTGATAAATATTTAGCCATCACAATTTGCCAGATGGTGATGGGTTTAGTAACCAGTAATTCATAGGTTCCCTCTCTTCTTTCCTCAGCAAAAGATCTCATGGTTATCGCAGGAATGAGAAACATAAACAGGTAAGGTACCAGACTGAAAAAACCACTTAAATCGGCATATCCATAGTCAAGTAAGGAGGTATCAGGAAAAAACCAGAGCAACAAGCCTGAAACCAGTAGAAAGACAGCAATGGTAATGTAGGCTACCATCGAATTCAAGAAACTGAATAATTCGCGTTTAAAAACTGCGTACATAGGCGGTAAAAATGCCGAAGTTACTCAATTATTACTGCAAATTAAATTTCATAAAAAAAGCCCCCAATTGCTTGGGGGCTCTTAAACTAAAATTCATTTTTTTTATAGTCCGAAAGCAAATGCTGCGCGGATACCGATAAATGATGAAGTACCATTTTTAGACCATCCTTCATAACGTACACCCAAATCAATTGCTGATTTATCACTAACTGCGAAAGATGTACCTAAAGTTGGTGCATAAACAAAAGCAGTACCGCTACCTTCATCTGTACCAAAAACAGCACCAAGTTCGGCAGCACCGTAAAAGTTACCACCAAAATAGTATTTAGCGCCTGCTTTTACAGGTACAAATCCAGGATTTGACAACTCTACACCAAAAGCTTTCGCTGCATCTTTTATTTCTTTTTTGTAGCCTAAAGAAATATAACCAGCAGATGCTGTTAAATTTAAAGAAGGTGCTACATTGAATTCTGCTTGCACCGAACCACCGTAACCTAAGTTGAAACCTTCACCTGCATCTCCAACTGGAAATAAAAATTCTGGTCCAACACTAATTTTGTTAACTGCTCCTTCTGTTTGAGCTGAAGCTGCAAAGCCTAAGCCAGCAACCATTAATAAAGAAAGTAATACTTTTTTCATTGTGATTTTGTTAATTATGATTGTTAAAATTATATATCGCGAGTTTTGACAAGACTTATGCCAAAAAGTTACAGCGAAGCAAAAAATTGAATCAAAATACTGACAATCAAAACAATAGCATTACTAAAAAACAACTTTTCTATCAGAAAAAAGTAAAACTAAGCTGCTTTTTGTATTTCCAATTGGACATATACACAATTAAAGGGAATAAATAAAAAATCCCCGCCAACATTTGCTGGCGAGGAAACACTTAAGTCAAATTATGAGAAGTTCTTAAAAAGAGAAGCTCAGGCCGAAGCCGATATTAGGCAAAATTCAACTGGCTTTTAATGTTGAGAAATCACCCGAGTTGTCAAAGACAATAATAATTTTTTCATTAAATTTAGTTTTGATTTCTATAACCAAAAACAACATAAATGCCATTAAAATGAAAGGGCATACAGAAGTTCGAAACAATAACTAAAACACTGTTTTACAACTAAATAAAAACAAAAATCAAATTACAAGAATCAACAGTAGTGTTTAGGAAACGTAGAGATATTTTCCCTCTTTGGGAATAAAATTACTTGTTTGGATATTTTTGTAAAGATAGACTAGAGACCGAAAACATAGCCAAAACGAATACCCACAAAACCTTTAGTACTCGAAGTATTGATTACCGAAACTCTCTCTGTTTGACCTGCCCAGGCTTCATAACGGATTCCAAGATCCAGTTTGTTTCCGCTGCTAAGTTTAAAGAAGTTTCCAATGCCAGGCGACCACACGAAAAGTGTTTTTTGACCACTATTTAGAGGCACGGCAGCACCCAACTGGCCTTCTGCATAAAAGCCCCCACTTACCTGGTATTTGAGCCCCAATTTTGCCGGTAGATATGTCAAATCCTGCAAACTAACTACCCGGCTATTTCTCCCAAAAAAATTCATCAACCCAGCATTTAATGTGAGTACAAATTCTTCACTAATTGGCAGATCCGCTTTTATGGAAGCTCCCAAACCTACACCCGATACGTTAGAGAAATTACCTGAAGGAAGCCCGAATTCTGCCGAAACACCAATGTTTGCGGTATTTTGTGCTCTTAAGGTAAATGAAGTAGCTAATAGAACAAAGAAAATGAAGCGAGATGTTAGTCTTGTAGTCATTGGGCTATGCGGTAAGTTTTCTGAAAATGTCTTCTAATGAATTGGAGTTATGTGCTTTCTTTATGCCTTCAAGTGTATCGTTTGCTACAATTTTCCCCTTGTTAATGATAATAATGTCATCACAAATGGCATCTACCTCTTGCATAATGTGTGTAGAAATCACCACCGTTTTATCCTTTCCCAAGGTTTTAATGAGCGCCCGGATATCAACTAATTGATTTGGATCCAAGCCGCTGGTAGGCTCATCTAAAATCAACACCTGAGGATTGTGGATAATAGCCTGTGCCAATCCAACGCGTTGCTTATATCCTTTTGATAAAGCTCCAATCTTTTTATGCTGCTCCGGACTTAAGCCCAGCATTTTAATTACCTCTTCTACCCTAGGGGTTAAATCAGGAACACGATAGGTTTGACCAATAAAATTCAAAAATTCTTTAACATACATATCGGGATAGAGTGGCGTATTTTCCGGGAGGTACCCGATATGCTTTTTAGCTTCAAGCATATCCTTTTGAACATCATTCCCTGAAATGCTTGCTGCTCCTGATGTAGGCTCCAGATACCCCGTAAGCATGCGCATTGTGGTCGATTTTCCTGCACCATTTGGCCCAAGGAAACCTAAAATACGGCCAGGTCTGGCTTCGAAACTAATTGCATCGACTGCTTTTTGCTTGCCATAGTGCCTGGAAAGATTTTTTACTGAAATGCTCATCTTACTGTTGCCCTAATTAACGTGAGTGGAACTTAACTTTTTGTTATAACGAAATTTATCTAACTCTTCTGCCGTTTGAGGCAAATTATCGCCCGACAAAATATCGGCACCATTATTTACCAAATGATAATACACCATTCTTGCCGGACTTGCCTTAGCACTCCTGTCTAAGTTGCCCATTGTACCCAAAATAGTGGTAATTCCCTTTTCATGTAAAAATTGATAAAAGCCTTTGTTTGGCGCAGCAACACCAACAAAAGCAACAATCCTATTATTTGGAATCCCCAGATCGTTAAGCCTTTTTAATTCAGATTTTTTTTGAACTGAAGCTGAAATCATTAGATCGGGTGCCAGGTGATGTACTTCCTGTGCCTGATTGGCTGTATAAGTAATGATAATTGAATTACTTTCTACTTTATATTGCCTTACTTTCTCAATTACTTTGGCATAAGAAACACCTTTTTTTAAGTCGATGGTTAATAGTACCTTTCCTTTACTCCAACTCAAAACACTATCTAATGTTGGAATCTTAAAAGTTGTCTCCTTACCTTCATTATCTTTTAAATTAAAAGCCTTCAGTTCTTCATATGTATAGTTTCCAATAGGCCCTTTCCCGGTAGATGTCCGGTCGAGTTTATCATCGTGCATGATAACCATCACAGAATCCTTGCTATACGCGATATCAAATTCTATCACAACCGGATTGTAGGTGGTAGCATTTTCGAAGGTTTCAATACAATTTTCAGGATAACCAGGCATTGGTCCGCCACGATGCGCGCTAATTAATGGGAAGCGATTTTCCGGCGACCATTTCAGGAACTGGTATAACTCTGCTGTATTGTTAAAATTGATATAATGATTTACTTTTTCTTCTTGCTTACATGATCCAAATAAGACTGTGGCAGAGAAAAAAAGGATTTGATAAAACTTCATGCCCCAAAAGTAAAGGAAATTGATTTATTAAGCAGCAAGTATTTAATAACTAGTATCAGGTATTGGTTTATTTGGTTAATTGTTTAAAAGTTAAAAGTAGAAAGTTAAAAGTTTAAAGTTTAAGTAGAAAGCTCAAAATAATTATCTTTGCTGCATTATGGCTCAAAAGAATAACGACGAACAATTTAAAAATGTAATCTCCCATGCTAAAGAATATGGTTTTGTATTCCAAAGCAGCGAAATATATGACGGTTTAAGTGCCGTTTACGATTATGGCCAGTTGGGTGCCGAGTTAAAAAACAACATCAAAACTTACTGGTGGAAAGCGATGGTGCAAATGCACGAAAACATTGTAGGTATTGATTCTGCAATTTTCATGCACCCTAAAGTTTGGAAAGCCAGTGGCCACGTAGATGGCTTTAACGATCCAATGATCGATAATAAAGATTCAAAGAAACGTTACCGTGCGGATCAGTTATTAGAAGATAAAATAGCTAAATACGAAAAAGAAGGTAAAACTGAGAAGGCTGCCAGGTTACAGGCAGATATGGATGCTGCCTTAACAGCTGAAAACCTGCCTCAGTTAAAAGTTTTAATTGAAGAACATGAAATCGCCTGCCCGGTTAGTGGCACAAAAAACTGGACTGAAGTTCGTCAGTTTAATTTGATGTTCAGCACCCAATTTGGTGCAATGGCTGAGGGAAGTGATGAGGTTTATCTTCGTCCGGAAACAGCTCAAGGGATTTTCGTTAACTTTTTAAATGTTCAAAAATCAGGAAGAATGAAAATTCCTTTTGGTATTGCCCAAATTGGTAAGGCATTTAGAAATGAAGTAATTGCACGCCAGTTCATCATGCGTATGCGTGAGTTTGAGCAAATGGAAATGCAATTTTTTGTTCGCCCTGGTGAAGACAAAAAATGGTTTGAATATTGGAAAGATGCCCGCTTAAAGTGGCATCAGGCATTGGGTACTTCTCCAGAGAAATATCGCTACCACGACCACGTAAAGTTGGCACACTATGCTAATGCTGCTACCGACATTGAGTTTGAATTCCCATTTGGATTCAAAGAAGTAGAGGGAATTCATAGCCGCACTGATTTCGATTTAAGTCAGCACCAGGAATATTCTGGCAAGAAAATGCAGTATTTTGACAACGACTTAAACGAAGAAGGTAAGCCATATGGAAATTATGTTCCTTACGTTATTGAAACTTCTATTGGTTTAGATCGTATGTTCTTGTTAACCATGATCAATGCTTTTGAAGAGCAAGATTTGAGTACCGAAGAGAAACAGGACAGCCGTACTTTACTTCGATTGCATCCGGCCCTAGCACCATACAAAGTAGCTGTTTTCCCATTAACCAAAAAAGATGGTTTGCCAGAGAAAGCACGCGAGATTATGGATACTTTGAAATTTGATTTCAATTGTATTTATGAAGAAAAGGATGCCATAGGTAAACGTTATCGCCGTCAGGATGCCATTGGTACTCCTTTCTGTATTACTGTTGATCACCAGAGTTTAGAAGATAATACGGTAACCATCCGCCATCGTGACAGCATGGAGCAGGAACGTGTAGCCATTGCTGATTTAGGTAATATTGTGGGCAATGCAGTTAGCTGGAGAACCTTATTGGCTTAATAAAATTCAGGATTTTTAGTACATCATATACAACCGCAGATTTTATAGTCTGCGGTTTTTTTATACGCTCTTCGGAATGAATTTTATCAAACGTTTGAAATTTGTTCCCGCCCACAAATTTATACTTTCAGATCAAAGGGATTCTCAATCTAAGTTAGGTTTAGGTAATTTGGGTTAATCAATCCCCAATCAAATGCGCAAATTATCATTAAGCACATTATTTGTTGTGCTGAGTACCGTTTTCAGCTTCGGTCAGGCTTCAAAATCCGGTTTTAAAGTCATTGCTTTTTATACCTCAAAAAACGACCAGGCACACATCAGCTTTGTTCATGAGGCCAACAACTGGTTTCCAAAAATAGCTCAGCAATATCATTTTAGTTATGATTCTACTTCCAACTGGAACAATTTAAATGCAGAATTTTTGTCTCAATATCAAGTGGTTTTATTTTTAGATACCCGGCCAGAGCTTCCTGAGCAACGATTAGCCTTTCAGAAATATATGGAGAATGGCGGCAGCTGGATGGGCTTTCATTTTTCTGCCTTTGCACTATCCAAATCAACTTATCCTCAAAATTGGGACTGGTACCATCAAACTTTTTTAGGTTCAGGCGAATATGCGAGCAATACCTGGCGACCCACTTCTGCAATTTTAAAACTGGAAAACACGAAACATCCAATTACGAAGGGTTTACCCAAAACATTTAAGGCACAACCCAATGAGTGGTATAGGTGGCAAAATGACCTGAGGAAGAATCAGAATATTAATATTTTACTGGCTATCGATTCTACAAGTTTTCCATTGGGTACTGGCCCTAAAGCACACGAAATTTGGCACAGCGGATATTACCCTGTGGTATGGAGCAATAAAAACTATAAAATGGTTTATGTAAATATGGGGCACAACGATATTGACTATGAACATAAATTTGATCAGTCTAACAAAACTTTATCCTATACTTTTGAAAATGAAATACAATCCAAAATGATTATCAACAGCTTACTGTGGTTGGGTAAAGGGAAGTGATAACCGGAAGACTTTACAAGGTATTTTATAAAGCTATATTAATTAGAAAATTCTCGCTACCTTTGTGTTAACCAAACATTTAGTTCGCTCGTGAATAAGCCAAAATCATTTCTACTGGCATTTTTATGCCTCTTCATTATTACTTCCTGCAATAAAAAAATTGATTATCATCCAGAATGGGATGTATCTACCATGAGTGCAAAAGTTGATGGTACATTACTACAATGTTCTGTTGCCTCTGCACAAATCTTTGTAGTTGGCTCAAAAACTACCCTTCAAATTATCGGTAATAAAGGCTTAAGCGGCTTCAGCATCATGATCAATGATTTTAAGGGGGTAGGAACTTATCAGTTTTCCGATCAGAATTTAGGTATTTATGCACCAGGTACTTCAGGTTTACAAGACGGATACATAAGTAATTCTACAGGAACAGTGAAGATTACCAGCTACACTGCTAACCAGATCATCAAAGGCACTTTTGAGTTCAAAGGGGAGAATATGATAACTTCGGCGCAAAAAAATATAACAGAGGGACAATTTAGCATCAGCTTAGTTCCCATAAAGCTTCCGGAAACCAATAACAGCACCAATAATTTAAGCGCAAAGATAGACGGCACCGTTATTGGTTTCACTGGTGAGGCTATATCCGTTGTCACTCCTATTGGTAACACCCTCAGTATTATCACTGTTAATGGAGAAAAAAGAATGATACTAGGTGTTATTGGATATAAAGGGGCGGGCACTTATGATCTTGCTAGTGAAGGAACTGGCGCATATATGAAAGATCAAACACCTACAGGATCCTTCTCTGCAGAAAGTGGAACTTTAACCATCAGCAGCGATTCGGGAGGAAGGCTAAAAGGGACATTTTCATTTAAAGCACCAAATGAAGATTATCAAATTAAAACATCAGTAACTGTTACTGAGGGCACCTTTGATTTGCCATACAAGAAATAATAACTTAACTTAAGCAAAGGTTCTGCCGCTGATATTTCAAATCAGCGGCTTTTTTATTTCCAAATTTTTATGCACCTCATTGCTGGTACGGTTAATAACATAAACGTCATAAACAAGAATTAAATTTCTTATTCGATTTTTCCAGGATTATATTTGTTTAAACAGCCATTGAAAAAAATGAAAATCCCTGAAAAGTTTTTTGCCCGGAGACATGAAATTGCAGCAGATTTTTTAAAGGAACTGGACAAACACCTTGATGATATCCTATCAGGAAAAGCTACTGAGATGTTTGAGGTCAGAGACTTTGCTGACCTGATTCATGTTCATCCAACTCACTTAAGTAATACCATTAAAGCTGCTACGGGTCATTCTCCATGCTTCTTTTTTGAAGAACGCTTGATGGAGATTTCTAAATCGATGCTTCAAAATGTGAGCGTTCCTATTGCCGAAATTGCCAGAACACTTACTTACGATCCTTCAAACTTCACCAAATTCTTTAAACACTTCTCAGGTCAGACGCCTAAGCAATACCGGGCCGCATATTTCCTGTCGTTAGCAGAAAAAAAGGAAATTATCACCATATAAAACTTAAACTGTCACCATTTTAACTTAACTACTCACCATTTTTCTCATCTGTTTCCAGCTAATTTTGTTATCAAATAAAAAGACAATGGAAACACAAAATAAAATTGCCCTTGTTACTGGCGGCAGCCGGGGATTGGGGAAAAACGCGGCTCTAAAAATTGCAGGAAAGGGCATTGATGTGATTGTTACTTATCAATCCAAAAGAGAAGATGCTGAGCATACTGTTGAAGAAATTAAAAAGCTTGGCGCAAATGCCGCCGCTTTACAGCTAAATGTAGCTGATGCTAAAAGCTTTGATTCATTTTTTCTGGAAATCAAATCCGTTTTAAAATCCGTATTCAACAAAGATAAATTTGACTTCTTAATCAACAATGCCGGTGTTGGTGCACATGCATCCTTTGCCGAAACAACAGAAGAACAGTTTGACAACTTAGTAAACATTCATTTCAAAGGGGCTTTCTTCCTCACACAGAAAGCGCTTGGATTACTAAATGATGGGGCTGCCATTATAAATATTTCTACAGGATTGGCCCGTTTTTCACTTCCGGGATATGCAGCATATGCATCAATGAAGGCAGCAATGGAAACCTTAACCAAATACCAGGCAAAGGAACTTGGATCAAGGGGCATCAGGTCAAATATTGTAGCTCCGGGGGCTATAGAAACTGACTTTAGTGGTGGTGCTGTACGCGATAATGCTGATCTTAATAAAATAATTGCAAGCCAAACGGCTTTGGGTCGTGTAGGCTTACCTGACGATATTGGTGGTGTAATTGCCTTCTTATGCACTGAAGATGCAAGATGGATTAATGCGCAGCGTATTGAGGCATCCGGAGGAATGTTTTTGTAAAAAAGTTGCGGGTAGTGGGTTATGAGTTTAAAAAACGGCTAAAATATTTTGTCCCAAACACATAACCCACAACTCGCAATTAATTTTAGCCGCCACCAAGAATAAAAGTTCTATTTTGGCGTTATCCATGGAAATCGTCCTCCATGTTTAAGCGGCTCCTACCCTTTTTTCTATTATTTTTCCCATGTTCCAGTCTTCTTGCCCAAAGATGGTCAGATACAGAATTCCGAAAAGCGAATACTGCAGCAAATGCGCCCTATCTCACTGATGAGGAAAAAAACATCGTTTTATACATGAATCTCATTCGTCTGGATGGCGAAAAGTTTTATTACACCTTTTTAGAAGATTACATTAACAACTATAACGCAAAAGTTAGGAAATATAGAAACTACAATGAACTTCGGATTACGCGCAGCAACTCATACTACGTTTCGCTACTTAAACATTTAAGAGGGGTAAAAAACCTGCCCATGTTTTATCCTGATGAACGATTAACTATTTTAAGCCGAAATCATGCTGTTGATCTCAACAGGAATAATCTGGAAAGCCATGAGAGCAGCAATGGAGATAAATTTAATAAACGGCTTTCCAGGTATTTTCCCAACAGGGCTATGAGCGAAAACATAGATTTTGGTTATTCAAACAGTCTTGATATTGTTTGCCATTTGTTGTTAGACTGTGGCGTTCCCTCACTGGGTCACCGGTTCAATCTATTGGATCAAAAATATAAGCTCAATACCGTTGGTGTAAGCATTCAGCCTCACCCATCTTACACCTGGTGCGCGGTAATTGATTTTGTTGCGCAACCTATATTTTACAGTGAAAACCAGTAAATTTCACTAAATTCAACCACTGCAGATACAGTAGGCTGATCCATATTTTCTATTTTGAGATAACGGTTAACGGTTTGCTTTTTACTGCTAAACAAGTTGATTTTATCGGGCAAAACCTACTATTTCTACCTATGAGCGAAAAGAAAAAACTCACCAGTGCTTCAGGTATTCCTTATGCCAATAATGAAGACAGTATGACGGCAGGGCCACGTGGTCCCATATTGATTCAGGATTTCATTTTACATGAAAAAATGGCTCATTTTAATCGTGAACGCATTCCCGAACGTGTAGTTCATGCTAAGGGTTCCGGAGCTTATGGCACATTTACAGTTACACATGACATTACAGCCTACACCAAAGCAAAGCTTTTTGCAGAGGTTGGGAAAAAAACCAGAACATTTTTACGATTTTCTACTGTAGGAGGTGAAAGAGGTTCGGCAGATGCTGAACGTGATCCACGAGGTTTTGCAGTTAAATTTTATACAGAAGATGGTAATTGGGACCTAGTTGGTAACAATACCCCGGTTTTCTTTGTGAAAGACCCGAAAAAATTTGGCGATTTTATCCATACACAGAAGCGTGATCCACAAACCAACATGAAGAGTGCCACCATGATGTGGGATTTCTGGAGCTTGAACCCGGAAAGCCTGCACCAGGTATTGATCTTAATGAGCGACAGAGGAACCCCATTTTCTTATCGCCACATGCATGGTTTTGGCAGCCACACCTTTTCTTTCTACAACAATAAGCATGAACGTTTTTATGTGAAATTTCATTTTAAAACGAAACAAGGCATCCAAAACTTTAGTAATGAAGAAGCTATAGAGATGAAAGGACAGGATCCTGATCATGCACAACGTGATTTGTTTGAAGCCATTGAAAAAGGAGATTTTCCAAAATGGACGCTTTATATACAGGTTATGCCTTTTGAACAGGCAAAAACTTACCACATTAATCCCTTCGATTTAACCAAGGTTTGGCCTCATACAGATTATCCACTGATTAAAGTGGGAGAATTGGAATTAAACCAAAACCCTGATAATTATTTCGCAGAAGTTGAGCAAGCTGCTTTTGCACCTGCACATGTAGTAGATGGAATTTACTACTCGCCAGATAAAATGCTGCAAGGACGAATATTGTCTTATCCTGATGCACAACGCTATCGGTTGGGTGTAAATTATGAACAGATTCCGGTTAACCGATGTCCGTTTATGGTGAGCAATTATCAAAGAGATGGTTTTATGCGGGTAGACGGAAATGGTGGCGCAAATCCAAATTATTTCCCCAATAGTTTTGACAACATTGAAGTGGACACGCATTATAAACAACCAGCATGGCCCTTAGATTCGTTATTGGCAGACCATTACGATAGAAATGCAGAAGGTGATCATGATCATTATACTCAACCTGGAAATCTGTTTCGTTTAATGGACCCGGAGGCCAGACAAAATACAATTAAAAATATTGTTAGTTCCATGGGCGGGATAAATGGAACAAAGAAAGATGACATCATCAATCGCCAGCTATGCCACTGGTTTAGGGCTGATATGAGTTTAGGTTTAGCCATTGCAAAAGGACTTGAACTTAATTTAGAGAAAGCAATGGAAAGCATGAATCATTGATAAAACTATATCAAAAAACTTCTTATACAAAATGATAAAAGGCGTCTTTAAATTTCAAGGCGCTTTTTTAGGTTTAAACAATTACCTTTGCCCAAACATTTCGAATAATCAATGCGCAGAGCCATTTTAGCCTTTATAGATTTTTTCCACCCACCTTTTAAAAAATATATCTCCCTCCATAATTTCAGGTATTTGGCCACTGGTGGAAGTACATTTGTTCTTGGTCAGGTAATTTTCTACATCGCCTATAACTTTGTATTCCTTAACGATTTAAAGTATTTTGACTTTACCATTAGCCGCAATTCGATATCACTTGCTGTGGAATTTGCTATTGTTATCCCTTACAGCTTTATTTTAAACAAGTACATTATCTTTACGCATAGTGAGGTTAAATCGAGGGTTCAATTATTTCGATTTTTGAATTTGCAGCTCATCAATATGCTCTTAAATTATGTATTAATGAAAGGTTTTACCGATATTCTTAATATTTACCCAACTATATCCAGATTAATTGTAGGTGTAGGGATTGCCGGGTTTAGTTACATTTATCAGCACTACTTCACCTTCAGCGTAAAAAAATTCGGAAAAAAGCCAAAACATTAAAACTGACAGTGATTGGGCTAATTGAATGGTCTTTACAGCAATAAACCCAATGAAGTGAAAATACTTTTTGTTATCGCTTACCTGCTTTTTACGCAGACTATTAGCAAAAAGATTGCAGCGAAAGCGGTACGGGACAGAACCAACGGGCAGGGCTACTCCTTTTCAAAATATTTTAAGCAGCATTTTAAACTTTATTTACCTGAGGCTGTTAATTATAGCGGTAATGTCCTTGCTTTGGTAAAAACAACATCCTAACTTAGCCTCCAACTAACTATTATAATACCAATGAGCGATTTTAATAATGCGCAAGTGGCAAAACTGCCCAAGCATTTAAAGCAATTTATTGTTGCACAAAATTATGATAAGTATACGCCAATAGACCAGGCGGTTTGGCGCTATGTAATGCGACAGAATTATAGTTACCTTAAAAATGTAGCCTACTACCCTTATATAAAAGGTTTGCAACGGGCAGGGCTTAGTATTGAATATATTCCTGATTTACAAACCATGAACGATAACCTTGGCAAAATTGGCTGGGGAGCGGTAACGGTTGACGGCTTTATTCCTCCGGCGGCTTTTATGGAATATCAGGCCTACCGGGTATTGGTCATCGCTGCCGATATCAGACAAATCAACCATATAGAATATACCCCTGCACCTGATATTATCCACGAAAGTGCCGGCCATGCACCAATTATTGCAGATACCGATTATAATAATTACCTCAGTTATTTTGGATCTATAGGTGCCAAGGCCATGTTTTCGGCTAAAGATTTTGAGCTCTATGAAGCCATTAGAAAACTTTCCATATTAAAAGAAGCTAACGATACGGATGAACGGGATATTGTTAAAGCCGAGCAGGAACTGAAGTATATTAGCGAAAATATGGGCGAACCTTCGGAGATGGCTTTGTTAGGCCGCTTACACTGGTGGACGGTTGAATATGGCTTGATTGGCACCCTGGAAGATCCTAAAATATATGGTGCAGGTCTGCTTTCCTCGATCGGAGAAAGTGCCTCTTGCATGCATGCGGCAGTAGAAAAGTTATGGTATAATATAGACACCCTGAATTACCAGTATGACATTACTAAACCTCAGCCGCAACTATTTGTTACGCCAAATTTTCAAAACCTGATTGATGTTTTAGAGCAATTTGCAGATACAATGGCCTTTAGGCGCGGAGGTTCTGAAGGAATACTTAAAGCTATCGCCTGCAAAAACGTAGCTACAGCCATGTATAGCTCTGGCTTGCAGGTAAGTGGCACATTTACCGATGTTGGCTTAGCGCCAAATGATGATGTTACTTTTATTAAAACAAACGGGCCAACTGCGCTGGCGTTTGAAGGAAAGCAGCTAACAGGCCATGGAAAGGATTACCATAAGGATGGTTTTTCTTCTCCTGTGGGTAAATTGGCGAACAGCACAAAGGCTTTAGAAGCCTACACGGATGAAGATTTGTATGCTGTCGGAATTTTAGTTTATAAACCTGTAATACTAATTTTTGAAAGTGGAATTTCTGTAGAAGGTATTGTTAAACAAATCCTTCGAAAAGAAGATAAGATTGTGCTGATCGTGTTTGATAACTGTACTGTAAAAGAAAGTAATGGCAATATTTTATTCCAGCCCGAATGGGGAACTTACGACATGGCAGTTGGTGAAAAAATAACCTCCGTTTTTAATGGCGCTGCAGATAAAGATGCTTTTGAGGAGATTACCTTAATTAGCGAGGAGAAAACTCTCCACTATTCTTATAATGAGAAAACCCTCTCCCTTCATGGATTGTATAAACGGGTGCGTGAGATTAGAAACAGTGCACAGGACTTGGATGATTTGGGCGATATATTTGAACAACTTAGAACCAACCACAGAAACGACTGGCTTTGTGCACTTGAAATCCTGGAGATTTTGTATCATCAAAAAAATAACAAGCAATTGGAGAAGGAAGTGCAGGTGTATCTGGAAATTAAAGCCAGTAAAGAGCCCGATCATACCAAATTAATTAATGACGGTTTACATGTGATCAAGAATCCGGTTAACCAGTTAATTGAAGATTAAACCTTCAAAATTCCTTTTAACTTTACAGCTTTTAAAATATTTAGATGAATATCATTATTACAGGTGCCAGTAGCGGAATTGGCTTTGAAACCGCTTTAGAGTTTAGTTTACAAAAAGAAAATAAGATTGTGGCTATTGCCCGATCTGCAGATAAACTCCGCAAGTTATTGGAAATAGCAAGAGGAATTAATCCTGATTGTACATTATTGCCTGTAGAATTTGATATAGTAAATGATGACTATGCTGCGCTATTACCTTTTTTACAGGAAAGATTAGGTAAAATTGATATTTTGATTAATAATGCGGGAGCCTTAATTAACAAACCTTTTGTGGATACAACAGAAATGGATTTGGGTGAAATGCTTCAAAGCAATGTAATTTCACATTTCAGAATGATTCAAAATGTATTGCCTTTAATGAAAGCAGGAAGTCACATCGTAAATATTGGAAGCATGGGCGGTTTTCAGGGTAGTGTTAAATTCCCAGGGCTATCTGCCTATTCTGCAAGTAAAGCTGCATTGCATACCTTAACAGAATGTTTGGCCTTTGAACTTGCCGAACGCGAGATTAAGGTAAACTGCCTGGCCCTGGGCTCTGCACAAACTGAAATGCTCGAAACTGCATTTCCTGGCTATCAAAGCCCGGTAATGGCATTTGAAATGGGAAAATATATTGCTGATTTTGCCAGGTCTGCGCACAAGTTCTTTAATGGAAAAATTTTGCCGGTGGCAGTAACAACACCTTAGTTTTTCTTTTGTTTAAATTATTTTAACTTTTTCACAACAGTTTATCCATTTATTTGTTGTGAATAGAAATCTAATTTAATAACCTATGGAAACAAACAATTTTACTACCACAACAGATGACGGAAAGACCGTCAGCATTGTAAGCTATTTTACTATTATTGGCTGGTTGATTGCCTACTTTGCAATGCACAAAGACAAAAAAACTGACTTAGGTAGTTACCAGTTGAGACAAACGCTCTTTCTTCATTTAATTTACCTTGTTTTATTCATCTTAAGCAATATTCTAATTACTATTACACTTTCAGCAACGATAGCATTTGTTTTCTATGCCTTGTACCTCGTACTTTTTGTCCTATGGATTATTGGCTTTATCGGTGCCGTTAATGGACAGAAAAAACCTATTCCGCTAATCGGCGAAAGAGCACAGAGCATTTTTCCACAAATTTAGCCATCACAAGATAATTTGAGAAAGCCCTGGTCATTGATCAGGGTTTTCTTATTTCAACTCATTTTCAACATTTTAATAAGATTATATTTTTTCTTCTATCTTTGGAGCCAATGAAGAAAATTATAGTTCCGATTTTGTTTTTCATTTTATCTGCCACTACTGCTAAATCGCAAACTGTTGTACCAGCACAGTACCAGGAGGTAATAAAGAAATTAGTTGCCAATCTTCCAAAGGAAGTAAAAGATGCGGAAGGTCGTAATCAGTCGGGCACTAATTCTACCAGCTTAATTGATTTCGCCAAAAGCATGTTAGGTATTCCCTATCGCTATGCCACCAGTAACCCAAAAGTGGGCTTCGATTGTTCAGGCTTTGTAAGCTATGTGTTTAGTAATTTTGGTTTTAAAGTTCCCAGATCATCTGTAGAATTTAGCAGTACAGGAAAAGAAGTAAGCTTGGAAAATGCTAAAGTTGGAGATGTACTTATTTTTACTGGCAGCAACCCAAGAGTACGAAGAATTGGCCACGTAGGAATCATTTACTCTATTGATAGCGATGGCATTAAGTTTATCCATGCTTCATCGGGGAAAGCACATGGCGTAACCATTACACCTTTAGATGGTTACTACAAGAGTCGCTTCATAAAAGCTGTAACGATACTCTGATTTACTTTTTATACTTCCACATTCGGGTTTTACCTTCTGCAAGCCACTCAACAGCTGTATCTAGCCTTTTCTGTTTAGTTGCTTCAGTTTTAGCTTCTTCCAACCATTCAATATATTCTTTCTTATTTGAATAGCTAAAATTTTGAAAAGTAGCTAATGCCGAGGGATCTTGCTTTAAGGCGTCCAGAAAATACTGTGGCGTTGTAATTTCCTTCTTTTCTGTTGATTTTGGTTTAGAGGGCAACTTCACGTCATCTTCATTAAGCTTAATCGCCTGCTGGATATAAGCTATTAAAATCTCATCGCTGGGAAGATCCGCAAACGATTTAATTTGCCCTAAACCACCCATTGCCTCTGAACTATCTTTAAAGATCTGGAGCTCATCATTCATCAGTGAGGCTTTCCAAAAACCAAAAACACAATGCTTTTTGAATGAAGCCATGTGGCAAACTGTTCCCTTAAAATCGAAGAACGGCATGCCCCACTTAATTTTTTCTTCAATTCTGGCATCTGCACGATGAACCAAACTTCTTAAATGTTCTAAAATAGGAATGGCAAATTCTGCAGAATTTGCGATATACTGATCTACCTGTACGATGGTGTTCATGATGAAAGAATTATGCCTTACTTAAATTTAAAGCAAAACAATTTTTAATGCAAGTGCTACATCATTTTGTGCCAGAAATTGTTGTGCCAGTTGATGCAATTCTCGTTCCCTGTTGGTTGCATCGCCTATAGTGGCGTCTAAAACTTCTTTCACCTCAGGTAAAAAACTTACCAAATCAACTTCTTCATCTGTGGGTAAGTTTTCAATGTTCCCCAACATCCCTAAATCATTGCCGGTCAACACCTTAGAAAACCTGACCGATTGAGGTAAATTATCTACACCAATACCGAGTTTAGCTAATGGTTTAGCCACTTTGAACAGATTTTCGGGTGTTACCCTGCAATACCAATCGCCACCCAACCGGGCTACCAGATCGATTTTTTCCTGGTCAATTTTTCCTTGCTGATCGAGGATTGCTTCATTGATGTGGATAAGTTTTATTTCCGCTAAAATCAGGTTTCCGGCACCATGATTTTCGCCGAGGGAGATGACTTCATTAACAACACATTCAAACTGAACAGGGGCTTCGGCAACTCTGGGAGGAGCCACTAAATCTGATTTTAGCATCGTAAATCCAGCCTTTTCAAACTCATTAACTCCTTTAGCATATTCTGTGCTTGCCAGGCTCATTTGCTGAACCATATCATAGTTTACGATATTGATTACGCACTCTTTCACCTCTTTTACATTTTCAAGTGTATGCTTAGTGGTATTATCGCGAACCCTTCTGGCAGGTGAAAATATACAGATGGGTGGTTTGGTACTAAACATATTGAAAAAACTAAAGGGGCTCAAATTGATATTCCCTTCAACATCAATAGTTGAAGCAAAGCAGATTGGCCGGGGCGCAATGGCATACTGCAGGTAATCCTGCATCTGAACTGCGCTTAAATCAGCAGCTTTAAGCGTAAGCATATTCAAAAAATTAGATTAAATTATTTCTTTAACGCAAGAATAGAAAAATCGCTATCCGCTTTTTTAATGATGTTACTTAAGGCACCTAATCCTGTAATTTCCATTTCAACTACATCACCATCCTGTAGCCACTGCGGTTTATAGTTTGGATCGTTTAACAAGCCTGTTCCATTAAGTTCAAGAAAACATCCTGTTCCTACAGTACCAGAACCAATTACGTCACCGGGAAGAATATCTACGCCATAAGCACAACGTTCAATAATTTCGGCGAAGGTCCAGTCCATATCGGAAACATTTCCTTTAGAAACTTCAATTCCATTTACGCGGCAGGTCATCTTCAAATCGTAATTATTGCCAACATGTCCTTCTTTTGGATCCACTTTATACTGCAGCAACTCATCAGGCGTAACTAACCAGGGACCGATTACAGTAGAAAAGTCTTTTCCCTTTGCAGGGCCTAAGTTCAGTAACATCTCTTCCATTTGCAAAGTACGGGCGCTCATGTCGTTCATAATCATGAAACCAGCGATATAATCATCAGCTTCTGAAGCTTTAATGTTTCTACCTTTTTTACCGATTACTACGGCAATTTCAAGTTCGAAATCAAGTTTTTCGAAATGGTCGGGCATACATTCGATTTCTCCTGGCCCCTGAATGGCGTTGTGATTAGTGAAATAAAAAATAGGATATTCATCAAACTGCGGAATCATATCTACTTTACGGTTTCTGCGGGCGGCAGCCACATGCTGCCTGAAAGCATAACCATCTCTGCAACTTGCAGGGTGAGGAACTGGTGCTAAGAGTTCATAAAAAATTTCTTCTTTCGCCTCCAAAGCTCCTTCCTTAATCTGATCATCTACCCTTTTTGCTCTTTCCATTAGTACCTCTCCACCTTCTAAAAATTCCTTCATGTTATCGGGAAGTAGCTTATCACAACTATTCAGGTTGTAAATGTGTCCATTCACAAAAATGCCCAAATGCTCTCGATCTTCGGTTTTGTAGGATACTAATTTCATAATTTAATGGGTTAAATTTCGGAGGTAAAGCTAGCGATTTAAGCAGGTGAAAAACAAGCAGTATTCGTAAATTTTTAAATCCAAGTAATTCTACAGACTTAATTTAGACTCGACAACAAGCACGCAATCAAGCTATTGTATTTACACAACAAGATCTTCAGAAACTCATTTTCAAATTACTAAGTAATCAGATTACCATAAATAAAATTTCATTTTTTAAATAAAATATCTAACTTGGCTCCCAATTAATCATGATCTTAAAAGCATTACATATTGATTTAGTGAACGACGCAATCGCTGTACGTCGCTATAAGATGCTATCCAAGCTGATCATGGCTCAGTATTCTCTTTAATATCCGCTTATTTCTTTTGAATTGAAACGCATTCGCGTTTGAATTGTTTATTAATTGGATTTTTTTCTAACCTAACATCAATCAATTATGCCTATTTATCATAAATTGGGGCAGATACCGGCAAAAAGACATACGGTTTTTCGTAAGCCTGATGGAAAACTTTATGCTGAAGAACTTGTATCCACAGAAGGATTTTCGAGTCTTTATTCTCTTGTTTACCACTGTCACCCCCCTACAATGGTGAAACATTTAGGTGAAGCCTATAGCGTGGAGCCCAAAATAGCCAGAGAAAAACACCTTAAGCATACCAGTTTAATTGGATTTAAAATCAAGCCCGAAGACGATTATTTAAAAAGTCGCAAGCCTGTTTTGGTCAATAGCGATCTTCATATTATTCTAGCCGCTCCACGAAAATCAATGACAGATTATTTTTATAAAAATAGTCAGGCAGATGAAATGATTTTTATCCATGAAGGATCAGGCAAATTGAAAACCGGCTTTGGTGAGATCAGGTTTTCTTATGGTGATTATCTGATAGTTCCACGGGGAACTATTTATCAAATGGAATTCGACAGCGAAGAAAATCGCCTTTTTATTGTCGAAAGTTTTAGTCCGCTTCGTCCACCTAAAAGATATTTAAATCAATATGGCCAATTGATGGAACATGCTCCTTATTGCGAACGCGACCTTAGATTGCCAGAAAATTTAAAAACTTATGATGCTTACGGAGATTTCAAGGTTTTAATTAAAAAACAGGGACTTATCTATCCATACACCTATGGTACTCATCCTTTTGATTATGTGGGATGGGATGGTTATCATTATCCATATGCATTTTCAATACACGATTTTGAGCCAATCACCGGCCGTTTACATCAACCGCCTCCTGTACATCAAACATTTGAAGGACACAACTTTGTAGTCTGCTCGTTTGTACCACGCAAATACGATTACCATCCGGATTCCATTCCAGCTCCTTACAACCACAGCAACGTAGACAGCGATGAAGTGCTTTACTATGTGGATGGAGATTTTATGAGTCGTAAAAGCGTTGTAAAAGGTCAGATCACCCTTCATCCAGGAGGAATTCCTCATGGTCCTCATCCCGGAACGGTAGAAAAATCTATCGGAAAGGAAAAAACAGATGAACTGGCCGTGATGATCGATCCCTTCAAACCTCTAATGCTTACGCAGGAGGCTTTGGATATTGAAGACGAAAATTACCACAAAAGCTGGCAGGAAAATATTGAATAGCTCAGTTGGCAGTTACCAGTTGACAGTTACTAGTTGGCAGTTCAACAATTAGACAATTAAACAGTTGACAGTTTCAGTTGACAGTTCAACGATTAGACAATTAAACAGTTAAACAATAATTCAAACAACACAACAATATGGAATCATTAACATTTGCAGAAAAGATATCTAAAGCACAGGATTTTCTGCCAATTAACGGAACAGATTATATCGAATTTTATGTAGGTAATGCCAAACAAGCCGCACATTATTATAAAACAGCCTTCGGCTTTCAAAGCTTAGCTTATGCTGGCCCTGAAACGGGTGTTCGCGATCGTGCATCATATGTTTTACAACAAGGTAAAATCAGGCTGGTACTCACAACAGCACTTAAATCTGATCATGTAATTTCGGAACATGTAAAAAAACATGGTGATGGTGTAAAAGTACTTGCACTGTGGGTAGACGATGCTTACAGCGCCTATGAAGAGACCACAAAACGTGGTGCCAAACCTTATTTAGCTCCGCAAACCTTAAAAGATGAATTTGGTGAACTCAAAATGAGTGGAATCTATACCTATGGAGAAACCATTCATATGTTCATCGAGAGAAAGAACTACAGTGGCGCATTCATGCCTGGATATCAACCCTGGAAAAGTGAATATCAGCCTGCTGAAACAGGTTTAATGTACATTGATCATTGCGTAGGTAATGTGGGCTGGCATAGAATGGATGAAGCTGTAAAGTGGTATGAGGATGTGATGGGCTTCGTTAATATTCTTTCTTTCGACGATAAACAAATCAATACAGAATATTCTGCTTTGATGAGTAAAGTAATGAGTAACGGTAACGGTTATTCCAAATTCCCGATCAATGAACCTGCGGAAGGGAAAAAGAAATCACAAATTGAAGAATATTTAGAATATTACGAAGGTGAAGGCGTACAACACATTGCTGTAGCGACAAAAGATATTGTGCATACAGTGAAAGAACTAAAATCGAGAGGTGTAGAATTTTTAAGCGCTCCACCCGAAGCTTATTACGAAATGATGCCGGAGCGGGTAGGTAAAATTGATGAAGAAATTACACTTTTAGAAAGCCTGGGAATTTTGGTGGATTGTGATGAAGAGGGTTATTTGCTTCAAATCTTCACCAAACCTGTAGAAGATCGTCCTACATTATTTTTTGAAATCATCCAGCGCAAAGGAGCTCAAAGCTTTGGAGCAGGAAATTTCAAAGCGTTATTTGAGTCTCTTGAACGTGAACAGGAATTGAGGGGTAATTTGTAGAAATTCGGTGTCAAATTAACGAATAAGTTGAAAAAATACATTTTAACGATGTAAACTCCTTTTCTCTATGGTTAATTAAATCGTTAACTAATTTCTTCACTAAAACTTCATAATTGAACTGCATCTTTGATTAACAAAACACCAGGAGCGATTTCAGTTTTGTTAATTCTAAAAACTCATAATTAGTTTTTTAGTTTTCCGGTTACCCTTATCTGATACCTCATGTATTGAAAAATACATGAGGTTTTTTCTTAACCGGCACTTTCGTTCAGCATATCGCGAAGGTCAATTGCGCCACCATCAAATTTTTGTCCATTCACATAAAACGATGGCGTACCGTTTACCCCACTTCTTACACCACTTTCAAAATCTGCTTCTACCCTTTCTCTTACTAACTCAGAAGCTACATCTTCCTTGAATTGCTTCATGTCAAGGCCAATTTCTGTGGCAGTTTTTATAAAAAACTCTTCGCTCATTCCGGTCTGGTTCTCATAAATGGCGTTATGCATTTCCCAAAATTTACCTTGAAGTGCAGCAGCCTCCGCTGATTGTGCAGCTAAAAAAGCAAGCGGATGGATTTCCTGAAGTGGAAAATTTCTGAAAATGAATTTAATCTGTCCCTCAAATAAAACCTGAATATCTTTTATAATGGGATAGGCTTGTCCACAATAGGGGCACTGATAATCGCCAAATTCTACAATCTCTACAGGAGCTGAAGATGGTCCCTCAATATGGTCATTGCCATTTACTGCTGGTTTTAATGTACTCATGTTAATCTTTTTCTAATTGTTCCAATGCATCCAGAATACCATCTGCGCCAGGGTTTATTGCGGTTGGAGATAAATAACTCCATGCAATTTCACCTTCCTTATCTATCACAAAAAGTGCTCTTTTACTTTCACCAACTCTTTCATCATATACACCATACGCTTTAGAGACTGCGCCTTTAGGCTCAAAATCTGCTAATAATGGAAAATGCAAATTTCGATCTTGAGAAAATGCCAAATGGCACCAAACGCTATCTACAGATATGCCAATTACCTGAGCGTTATGTTTACTAAAATATTTCAAGGTTTCATTATAAAGGACCATTTGATCGCTGCATACCGGACTCCAATCTGCCGGATAGAATGCCAATATCACATTCTTCCCCTTAAAATCTGCCAACCTAACTTTCTGATCTGGTGTAGCGTTTAACTCAAAATCTGGTGCCTTTGCGCCTTTTTCTAACATAATGGGATGGATAAAAAAATGAATGATAATTTAATTTTAACACCTCAACCGTCAAGATGTTTGTACAGGGAATATAAAATGGATAAATAGTTAACCCATCTTTTGACGCTTGATCAAATAAGCCTGTAATATGCTGTAGAAACCTTTATTTATATCCGCATCGATCAAATCAATCTTATATTGGTTACATTTTAGCTCGATTTGTTGCCTGTAAGCCAATACCGCCCGCATATAATTGTCTTTAACCTGGTTGGTATGAACTTTAATACTTTCACCTGTCTCCATATCAATAAACTGGTAAGGGCGGTTATCGAAATTGAAATCGACCTCTTTCGAACGGTCCACAACGTTGAAAACGACTACTTCGTGTTTATTGAATTTCAAATGCTGGAGGGCGTCGAAGAATTGATCTGTTTTCTCTGCAGTAGTTTGCGTGTTAAATAAATCGCTAAAAATAATCACCAGCGACCGCTTGTGAATCAATTCTGCTACCTGGTGTAAAGATTCGCTCAAATTTGTTGTAGCATTTACTTTTGGCTTTTGAAGCAGATCTTCTAACTGAGCAAACAAAAATTTTTGGTGAACGGTTGTGGATTTTGCTACTGAATTCAATAAAATCTCATCTGCAAACAAGCTCAATCCGAAAGCATCTCTTTGTTTCTTTAACAAATACATCAAAGATGCCGTTGCCTGAATGGAAAAACCGAGCTTGTTGTTTTTGGGCTCAGGAAAATACATCGAAGATGAGACGTCTATTACAAACTGGCAGCGCAGGTTAGTTTCTTCTTCAAAGCGTTTACTGTAGAGCTTATCCGTTTTGGCGTATAATTTCCAATCGATATTCTTAACATTATCGCCATTATTGTACTGGCGATGCTCCGCAAATTCTACCGAAAAACCATGAAAGGGACTTTTATGCAAACCCGTAATAAACCCCTCTACAACTTGTTTAGCCAGCAATTCTAAATTGCCATAACTGGTTTCATTCTCGTAATTTACTGTTTGCATCATGTAAATCTAAAAAATAAATTCATTTGATTATCTTTATCGCTTAACCAAAAAAAATGAATAAGTATTTATTATTATCACTATCATCCCTGATCAGTTATAATAGTTTTGGTCAAAACTTAACAAATGGAGGTTTAAACACAGAAAGCACAAAAATTCTTAGCAGAATAGACACTGCAAAAAAACAAGAAGGCTGGACCATTCGAGGATCGAACACCTTACTGCTCAACCAGGCCGCATTTTCTAACTGGGTAGCCGGAGGGATCAATTCAGTAGCTTTAACTGCCCGGGTAGATTATGAATTTAACCTCAAGAAAGGTAAAAATCTTTGGGAAAACCGCATCCTCTCCGGATATGGTTTACGTTCTGAACAGGAAAACCGAACGACAAAGGTTGAAGACATGATTGATTTAACGTCGAAATACGGCTATCAAATCAAACAGAGTAACTGGTTTGCCACTGCTGCAGTTAACTTCAAAACACAATTCAGTAAAGGCTTTGATTACAGTAAACCCGATCAAAGTTATCTGTCCAATTTCCTGTCTCCAGGTTATTTAACCCTTGGACTTGGGGTGGATTACATTCCAAATGATCATTTTCAGATCAGTTTACATCCATTAACTTCCAGGTTAACCTATGTGAAAGATGAAATGGTTTTTGATCCCAATCGCGACGGTATACTTACAGAAGCTTTCGGAGTAAGCCCTGGGAAACACTTTGTTTACCAATTAGGTGCTTATATTGGCGGAAGATATAAAGCCAATTTAATGGAGAACATTGTGCTGGATAATCGTTTTGGTATTTTTAGTAATTACCTGAAAGATCCACAAAATTTAGTTCTTGCCTATTCTGCCATTCTGGACATGAAAGTAAATCGCTTTATTTCTACACAAATTACAGCGGATTTATTTTATGATGATAACCAGATTGGTAAGCTTCAATTAAAAGAAACCTTAGGTGTAGGCTTAACGTATAAGTTCGGAAAGTATTAAAAAAACAAAACCCTGTAGGTAAACTACAGGGTTTTTATAATTATTTCTTCGCTATTTTATAGAGATTTCCATTGTCGGTAACCGCATACAAAGCACCGTCTTTTCCTCCTACCAGATCACGGAATCTTTCTCCTTTATTTTCAAGAAGTCTTTCTTCTCCAACAATCTTATTATCCTTGATTACCAATCGAATGATGTGCGATCCGCTTAAAGCACCTACAAAAAGATTTCCTTTCCATTCTGCAAGCGCATCACCATTATAGAAAGCAATGGTTCCAGGCGAAATACTTGGATTCCAGTAATATACAGGCTGTTCCATTCCTTCTTTTTGTTGAATACCTTCTCCTACTTTTCTACCGCTATATTCTACCCCATAAGTGATAACAGGCCAGCCATAGTTTTTACCTGGTTTAATAATATTTACTTCATCACCGCCTTTTGGCCCGAATTCGGCTTCCCATAACTCACCTGTTTGTGGGTTAATGGCTAATCCATCAGGGTTACGTAATCCGTAGGCATATATTTCAGGACGTGCGTCTGCCTTACCAGCAAATGGCCCGTTGGCTACAGGTTTGCCATCAGGCGTTAAATGAAGAATTTTCCCCAGGGAAGAGTTGAGGTATTGTGCCTGAATTCTGATATCTGAACCTGAGCGTTCTCCAGTACTCACAAAAAGGTTTCCGTTTTTATCAAAAACAATCCTTGATCCGTACTGAAGCTTACCGTTGTAGGCCGGAGTAGCTTTGTAAATAACTTTCTGATCTTCTATCGTAGTTTCATTCGCTGCAAGTTTTCCTTTAGCAATTGCTAATAACACCCCTTTAGCCTGAGGCGCTGAATAGGCCCAGTAAACCAATCTGCTTTTAGCAAAATCAGGCGCTAAGGTAACATCTAAAAGCCCACCCTGACCCGAAGGATCAACCTCTGGAAGGCCTGTTATTTTCTTTTGTAGCTTACCGTCAGCGCCAAGTATGACCATCGTGCCCTGCTTTTGTGTGATCAGGAAACGTCCATCTGGCATTACAGAAATGGCCCAAGGGTTTTCCAGTTTGCTGTTTAAAATCGAGATATTTAAAGGTGTTTGAGTTTTAACCGCTGTAATACGGGTTTGGCCTGCAAATGCGGGCTTATAGTCTGCAGATGGCGCTCCCGTTTCCACTTGTGCAGAAACGCTAAATACATTAGCGCAGGTAAGAATAAGACCAGCTGTTAATAACCTAATGCATTGCTGATTATTTAATTTCATAGGATGTTAGTTTTGTTTAAAACAACAAAAAAAATGGGACAATAAAAAACCCGGATGCATCAAATGAATCCGGGTTTTAAATATGTTACAAGCCATGAGGCTATATTGTATTATTTTCGGTTGATTAAGCTAATTGCTTATTCAATTTATCTGCTAAAATTGATTTTGGAACTGCACCAACTTGTTTATCTACAACCTGACCGTCTTTGAAATACAATAAAGCAGGGATGTTTCTGATACCAAACTGCATAGAAATCTGAGGGTTGTTATCCACGTTAACTTTTCCAACTACCGCTTTACCATCATATTCTTTTGCGATTTCTTCTACTACCGGACCAACCATGCGACAAGGGCCACACCATTCTGCCCAAAAATCTACTAATACGGGTTTATCTGATTTTAACACAACTTCCTCGAAGTTTGCATCTGTGATTTCTAATGCCATAATTAATTTTTTATGTTCAAATATAGGTATTCAATTGTAATGCCAGCTAAATTATAATGCCAATTTGACATTTAGAAAACTCTTCTGTCTTTATGCCTTTCTGAATACACTTAATGCGAGATTTACCTATCAAAAAGAAATAACTGAAATACAACTGGTGTAGCAGAGCATATATTAGTTTAACTTGTAATTAACAACATTTAATCCTATCAATTGTTCCAAAAACTTATTATTAGGATTTATTTTCAAATTCTTGGAGGGTAAATCCAGCATGAACTCTTTTTCCCGATCATAAATAGCGAAATTAAGCTGACAGTTTTGCTGTTCTGTACTTGCCTTATTGTCTGCTAAAATCTCCTCAATCTGGCGCATCAGCTCTTCATTTACCCTTTCTATCGGCACTTGAATGGTAATGCTTTTCGCTAATTTATCTCTCAGTTCCGACATAAGGTTAATTGCGGTAATTTTAAATTCCCAGTCGCCCGCCTTTCCAAAACGCTCCCCTACACGTCCCCTTATCTGCAAGAAATATCCTTCAGTTAAGAATGATTTAAACTTCAAGAAATCTTCACCAAACAAGGCCATCTCACAGCTATCATCATAATCTTCAAAAACAAAGGTTCCGAAAGGCTTTCCTGTTTTGGTAATCCGCTGCGAAGCCGTAACCACTAAACCACCCACGCAAAGTTCTCTATTCGTTAATTTGTTAAATTCGGCTAAGACTTCTTCATTGGTATCGCCCATCCTTACTTTATTGATAATGCTGAGCTGCCTAACGTTGTGTGTACAAAACCTATCCAGTTCAAGCTTATAATTATCTAATGGGTGCCCGGAAAGGAAGATCCCGATTGCATCTTTTTCGTATTTCAACCGGTCAATCAAAGCCCACTCCGGCGAAACCGGAAGTGTGGGTTCTAAAATTAATTCGGCTTTAGAACCACCAAAAAGTGAGGCCTGAGAGGTACTTTCATTATTCTGAAAATCATTGGCATATTTGATAATTTTCTCAATGCCATTCATCTTATCATTCGGACCGATATAAAAATACTGCGCCCGATGATTACCAAATGCATCAAAAGCACCACTATAAACAAAACTTTCGTAAGCTTTTTTATTAACAATACGGGTGTTGGAGCGCTTGGCAAAATCGTAAACACTGCTATATGGGCCTTTTTCAGTCCTTTCTTCTATAATACTTTCTACCGCCTTCTCGCCTACTCCTTTAACAGCCGACATACCGAAACGAACTTCGCCCTTCATGTTTACCGAAAACTTAAGATCAGATTCGTTTACATCCGGGCCTAAAACTACTACGCCCATCTGCCTACACTCTTCCATGAAGAAGGCCACCTGCTTAATATCACTCATGTTGTTTGACAGTACCGCAGCCATATATTCTGCCGGATAATGGGCTTTCAGATAAGCGGTTTGATAAGCAATCCAGGCATAACAAGTAGAATGGGATTTGTTAAACGCATAAGAAGCAAATGCTTCCCAGTCTTTCCAGATTTTCTCTAATGTAGCCGCGGCATGGCCTTTCTCTGCTGCCTGGGCAACAAACTTAGGTTTCATTTTATCGAGTACATCTTTTTGTTTTTTACCCATTGCCTTCCGCAAAACATCGGCCTCACCTTTGGTAAATCCGGCCAGCTTTTGCGACAAAAGCATTACCTGCTCCTGATAAACGGTAATTCCGTAAGTTTCCTTTAAATATTCCTCACAGGCATCCAAATCATATTGAATTTCTTCTTCCCCATTTTTACGGCGAACGAAACTCGGAATATACTCCATCGGCCCCGGACGATACAATGCGTTCATCGCAATTAAATCGTCGAAAACCGTTGGCTTAAGTTCCTTCATATATTTCTGCATCCCAGGACTCTCGTACTGGAAAATCCCGATGGTTTCACCACGTTGAAAGAGCTCATAAGTCATTACATCATCAATAGGAATTTTATCAGGATCCAAATCAATGTTGTATCGCTTTTTGACCAATTTAACGGTATCCTTAATCAGGGTGAGCGTTTTAAGCCCCAAAAAGTCCATTTTCAGTAAACCAGCGCTTTCTACAACCGAGTTATCGAACTGGGTCACATATAAATCCGAATCCTTGGCTACTGATACCGGAACGAAATTGGTAATATCATCAGGTGTGATAATTACACCGCAGGCGTGAATACCTGTATTACGCACTGATCCTTCTAAAACCTGCGCCTGCTGAATGGTTTCGGCGCTTAAATCTTTCGCTGCGCCAAGGGCTTTCAGCTCCAGCACCCGTTCATATTCATCGGGGCGTAAAGCATCTTTCAAACTCTTTTCATCCAGATTGAAAATCTTCGCCAATTTCATATTTGGAATCAGCTTAGCAATCTTATCGGCTTCAAAAAGCGGCAAATCCAGTACCCTGGCCGTATCCCGGATAGATGACTTAGCTGCCATGGTACCATAGGTGATGATTTGCGCTACCTGGTTAGCACCATATTTATTAATTACATAGTCCATTACCCTTCCACGGCCCTCATCATCAAAGTCGATGTCAATATCGGGCATGGAAACACGATCCGGATTAAGGAAACGCTCAAAAAGGAGATCATATTTAATGGGATCGATATTCGTAATTCCCAAACAATAAGCTACCGCTGATCCTGCAGCAGAGCCCCTGCCTGGCCCAACTGATACATCCAGATTTCTCGCTTCGGCAATAAAATCCTGTACAATTAAGAAGTAACCCGGGTAACCTGTCTTTTCAATTGTGGCCAACTCAAAATCTAGCCTTTCCCTGATACTTTCTGTGATTTCATCATAACGTCTTTCTGCACCTTTATAGGTTAAATGACGTAAAAACTTGTTCTCTCCACGCTTTCCCCCATCAGTTAAATCATCTGCTACCTGAAACTCTTCGGGAATATCGAATTTAGGTAACAATACCTCACGGGCAAGTTTATAAATTTCAACCTTATCAATAACTTCCTGAATATTTAAAATCGCTTCCGGTAAATCGGTAAAAAGCGCTTTCATTTCATCCGCAGGTTTAAAATAATATTCCTGGTTAGGTAATCCGAAACGAAAACCTCTTCCACGCCCAATCGGTGTTGCCTGCTTTTCGCCATCCTTTACACACAATAAAATATCATGGGCATTGGCATCCTTTTTATTAATATAATAGGTGTTATTCGTTGCAATCAACTTTACACTATGCTTCTTCGCGAGATTAACAAGTGAGGTGTTTACCCGGTTTTCATCTTCCTGATTGTGGCGCATAACCTCCACATAAAAATCTGCACCAAAAAGTTCCTTCCACCAAAGCAATGCTTCCTCGGCCTGGTTTTCACCCATGTTAAGGAGCTTATTAGAGATCTCGCCATACAGGTTTCCCGAAAGTACAATGATGTCATCCTTATATTGCTCAATTACCTTTTTATCGATACGGGGAACATAGTAAAAACCTTTTGTATAGGCAATTGATGACATTTTAGCTAAATTATGATAGCCTTTTTTATTCTTCGCCAACAACACCATCTGGTAGCCATTATCTTGTCGGGTTTTATCCGTATGATCTCCGCAAACGAAAAACTCACAGCCCACAATAGGCTTCATCACAATTTCAGTCGGACGTTCTCCTGCCTCAATTGCCGCTGCATTTTTAGCTTCCGCAGCCTTATTATGATTAAGTACATGGTTCACAAAGTGAAATGCACCCATCATATTGGCGTGATCAGTCATTGCAACAGCAGGCATTTTCTGTGCCGCTGCCGCTTTTACCAAATCAGAAATACTGGTGGTACTTTGAAGCACCGAAAATTGCGTATGGTTATGTAAGTGTACAAAAGTTGCAGCAGCAAGCTCCTGTCTATTCTCTTCAAGTTCTTTTTGGGAAACGCCTCCACCTTCGGCTTTTTGAATGCGTTTGCGAATCTCATCAGATGCAGCCTTGAGGTTAATGTGCTGGATGCCAAAACTGCCAATTGCATCAGGGTTAACTTCCCTGAAACGGGGGAAATACTCGGCATCTACCAGTAATTCTTCTTTTTTGAATACCTCTCTTTTAATCAATTCCAGAAAGCAGCGTGTTGTTGCTTCCACATCGGCGGTGGCATTATGTGCCTCACTAAACGGAACTCCGAAAAGATAAGCATGCAACTCAGTTAAGGTTGGTAATTTAAATCTTCCACCCCTACCTCCAGGCAGCTTTAATAAATCTGCCGTAACCTCCGTACAGGTATCAAGCACAGGCAGATCGGCGAGTATGTTCGATACGCCAAAACGGTGAAACTCGCAACCCATAATATTAACATCGAAGCCAACATTCTGACCTACAATGAACTTTGATCGGGATAAGGCGATATTGAACTTTTCCAAAACTTCGGCCAAAGTTATACCCTGCTCATCGGCAAGCTCAGTAGAAATTCCGTGAATCCGCTCAGCATCATACGGAATATTAAAGCCCTCTGGCTTAACTAAATAATCCTGATGTTCGATCATCCTCCCCATCTCATCATGCAACTGCCAGGCAATTTGTATACAACGCGGCCAGTTATCGGTATCGGTAATCGGTGCATTGTAATTACGAGGCAAACCCGTCGTTTCAGTATCAAAAATTAAGTACATAAGCTTTTCTCAAGAATCAACCGTTTTAGGATATAAACGGTTCTTCAAAAATAAGGATTTTGACAGGGGATTTTGTCAGATTTTATCAACAAAAACAGACCAGACATTTGGTTCTCTCCACAAATAGCTGACAGTCAATAGCCGAATATTTTCAAAGTTTTTTTCCATTATTTAGAAGCCCAAGTTCAGTGCTCCGCAGGCCGTTATCGTCCTGCTTTTGGTCCAGGTCCCGATGAAAAAACTGGTCGCTTTCCCCCGGCAATCAGGCCTAAATAACCCAGCCTTACATTTCAAAGCAAAACATCCGGATCGCTAATAAATAACCATGATATGTGTTGATCACAACCTGGAGTGCTATAAGTTTATGGATTACGAATACTTAATCCGGAGTACTCTACCAAAGCTCTAGATAAAATTTTGAAAAGCATTTTTAAACCTTATATTTATTTCTACCTTCGACTAATATTTAAACAACAAATTAATCCCATCTTGGGGAAGATGAGCACACCTTAAATACAGATACAATGAAAGTAACGGTTGTTGGCGCAGGCGCAGTTGGCGCAACCTGTGCAGATAATATTGCCCGCAAAGAATTAGCTAATGAGCTGGTATTGCTTGACATTAAAGAGGGTTTTGCAGAAGGCAAAGCCATTGATATGATGCAAACAGCCACCCTATTAGGCTTTGACACCAAAATATCGGGAGTAACCGCAGATTACAGCAAAACTGCAGGATCTGATGTGGTGGTCATTACTTCTGGCTTACCCCGTAAACCCGGAATGACCCGAGAAGAATTGATTGGGATTAATGCTGGCATTGTTAAAGGTGTAGCAGAAAACATATTAAAATTCTCTCCTGAAGCTATCTTTATTGTCATCAGCAATCCTATGGATACCATGACTTATTTAGCTTTAAAATCCCTGGGCTTACCCAAAAACCGCATTATCGGCATGGGTGGAACCCTGGATAGTTCCCGCTTTAAATTCTATCTTTCACAAGCTTTAAATTGCAATCCGAGCGATCTACAAGGCTTTGTAATTGGTGGACATGGAGATACTACCATGATTCCTTTAACACGGCTCGCCACCTATCAAAGTTTACCAGTTAGTCATTTATTAGATCAGGCTACACTGGATAAAGTAGCTGCCGACACCATGGTTGGAGGAGCAACTTTAACCGGGCTTATAGGTACTTCTGCATGGTATGCACCAGGAGCAGCCGGAGCTGCTTTGGTAGAAGCCATCTTACGCGATGAAAAGAAACTTTTCACTTGTTGTGTATCACTGGAAGGCGAATATGGTCAAAACGATATTTGTTTGGGTGTACCGGTAATTATTGGAAGAAAGGGCTGGGAAAAAATCATTGATTTTAAATTAAATGATGAAGAACAAGCTGCATTTAACAAAAGTGCTGATGCAGTAAGAAATATGAATAATGTTTTAAAAGAGATGAATCTGGTATAATGCAATGAAAACCATTTCAATCCCTTTAAAATTAATCAACCTACAAGACGACGGCTTCCACCTTTTGGTGGAAGTTGTTGTTTTTAAACAGAAACACTTCGCTGTTATTGACACCGGAGCATCCAGAAGTGTTTTTGACAAGGCATTAATTGAAGAGCACCTTTCAGAAACCCTGCAAATATCTGAAGAAATTAATGCGGCTACTTTGTTTACCACCACCACCACCATTCAGGCAACCATCCCTGAACTAAAAATTGGTGAATTAAAGATCAAAAATTACGAAACGGTAGCATTTGATCTGCAATCCGTTAGCGAAACCTATCAACAGTTTGGACACCCTCCTGTTTCCAGCATTATCGGAGGTGATATTCTTTGGGTATACAAAGCCATTATCGATTATGATAAAATGGAACTTTTACTTCGAAAATAATCTATTTTTCTGATCAGCATCACTTTTTAAACGCTTATTAGTCGGATATTTGTCTTGAGAAATGAAAAGATATTTAGCTGTTTTTTGCACCTTTTTTTGGGCTGGATTAATTGCAGGCATCAGTTTTCTTGAAGCACCACTAAAATTCCAGGCACCTGGAATTACCATCCCTCTCGGCTTAGGCATAGGACAATTGGTTTTTCAGGCATTAAGCAAAATTGAAATACTACTCGTGCTGCTCCTAACGTTTTCAATGTATCACATCAGGCCAAAAAGTTTAAAAGGTTGTTTACTGATTACATTGATTATTATAATGGCTTTAGATACGTTTTGGCTTTTGCCACGATTAGATGAAAGAGCCAGATCAGTTCTTCAGGGAATTGTGGTAAAACAAAGCTATCACCATATTCTATACATTATTTTCGAAAGCATTAAGCTCTTAACGTTATTGGTTTTAGGATTTCTTAACCTTAAAGATTCTCATGAAAAAAGATATTAATGACCGCAACGACCTGATCCTGCTGGTAGATACATTTTACAATAGTGTACAGGAAAATCCAATAATCGGCCCGATTTTTACCGATATTGCCAAAGTAGATTGGTCACATCACCTACCAAAAATGTACGATTTTTGGGAAAGTATTTTGTTTGGCAAGGCTGTTTACAAAGGAAATCCCATGATCCGGCACTTTGACATCAATGATAAAACACCTTTGCAATCTGAACAGTTTGAAGTATGGAAAGATATCTTTTTTCATACCGTAGATGACCTTTTTGAGGGAGAAAATGCGAATACAATAAAGCAAAAAGCACAATCCATCGCAGATTTAATGCACTTTAAAATCAATTCGCCAAAACCACAATTCCCAATAATTTAACTTAGAATTTCGTTTAAATTCAAGGTTTATTTATAACTTTAAGTAAACCAAATCGAACTTATTATGAAATTTCTAAAAATCCTCATCGGCATCATTGTCGTACTTGCACTAATTTTTGTTATTGGTGGACTTTTCTTGCCTAAAACTTACTCTGTAAGCAGAAGTACAGTAATCAATGCGCCCGACACCACAATTTATACCAATATTGCAGATTTCAATCAATTTGTGAAATGGAATCCCTGGTCAAAAATGGAGCCTTCAGCAAAAGTTACCGTTTCGGGTCCGGCAGCTCAACCTGAGCATTTGTATCAATGGGAAGGAAAAGAAACAGGAACAGGACAGATGAAAATTGTCAAAGTAGAGCCAAGTAAGATGATCGACATCGAGCTCAAGTTTATTAAACCTTTTGAAAGCCTTGCCGATACTAAATTTGATATTCAACCTGATGGAACAGGGAACAAAGTAATCTGGACCATGAGCGGTGAAAATAACCTGATCAGCAAATGGATGTGTGTTTTCGTAAGCATGGACAGTATGATTGGTAAAGATTTTGAAGACGGATTGAAATCATTAAAAGAAAAATCTGAAAAAGGAAGTTAAGTCTCTTTTAAAAGAACATTGTATCGCCTGAAAAAGCAAATCATCATTATCAGATTTACTTTTTCAGGCGTTTTTTATACATCAAACTATGAAAACTAAAAATCATCAAACAAATGTTGCCTGTTTTGGTTAAAAGGAGGTAAAAACTTTAACAAGTTTATTTTAAGATTTTGTTATCTCCCTTTTTTTAGATTATTTGCGATCAATGAATTTATTACTAGTAGAAGATGAGCCTAATGTGGTCTCGGTAGTTTCCAGAGGATTAACCGAAGAAGGGTTCACTGTGAGCATTGCTCCTGACGGTTCTACAGGTAAACAAATGGCGCTCGAAAACAATTTTGACCTTATTATACTTGACATTATGCTCCCTGGCATAAATGGCTTGGAGCTTTGCAAAATTATTAAAGAAGAAAAACCCAATACCCCTATTGTTATGCTCACCGCACTAGGTACAACAGAAAATGTGGTAACTGGGCTTGATAACGGAGCAGATGATTACCTGATTAAACCTTTCAAGTTTGCCGAACTGTTTGCCCGAATTAGAATGCTGTTAAGAAGATACAGTGGCATAGTTAACCAGGATCAAATTATCAATATTGCTGATTTACAGATTAATCTGACTGCGAAAACTGTAAAAAGAGCGCAAGAAGATATTATCCTGACTGCGACAGAGTATCGCCTGTTGGAGTTTATGGCCAAAAACAAATCTAAAATCCTTTCCCGTATTGATATTTTAGAAAGTGTATGGGACATCGATTTTAATTTAGGCACTAATGTAGTAGATGTCTATGTAAACTATCTGCGAAAAAAAATAGATAAAAATGCAGATCAGAAGCTCATTCATACAGCCGTTGGACTAGGCTATGTATTAAAAGAGAAATAATGGAGATTGCGAAAAAAATCACCCTGCTGTTTGCTATTCTTTCCGCGGTGATTATATCACTCTTAAGCGGTTTTGTCTGGTACTTTTCAAATGAATTTGCTTTTGAAGATTTTTATAAAAGGCTAGAGGCCAGAGTCAAGATTACGGCACAGCTTAAGCTTTATGAAGATGAAAATAATAAAGCCTATGCGCAGATGCGTAATCAATATCTAGAAAGATTGCCCGCTGAGCGTGCATATGTTATCGAAGCCGACCCTAAAAAAGTTAACAGTTTAAAAGCAGACATAGTACTACCTGAAAAATTCGCACAAAACATACACTCCGGAAAAATGGCCCGTTATCGGGTAGAAAACCACTTTTACGCTGGAAAATATTTTAAAATTGGCAATCGCGATTACATTGTCATCATTTCCGCAAATGATCCTTTTGGCTTTAGGGAGCTGAAAGATTTGCAAAAAATCCTCATCATTGGATTTTTCCTTTCTATCATCTTATCATTTGTGGTAGGCTGGCGCTTTTCCAACTACATGCTAATGCCATTAAGAAATATCATTAAAAGTGTAAAAAAGATCAAGGCCGAAAACCTTCACCTCAGGCTGGATGTAAAAAAGGGTAGCGATGAGATGTCGCAGCTTGCCCAAACTTTTAATAATATGCTTAACAGATTGGAAACTGCCTTTGAAACGCAGAATAATTTCATCAGTAACGCTTCTCATGAGCTCAGAACACCACTTACAATCATTAGCGGAGAGGTTGAACTGGCCATCAAATCCGATCAGGCCCCAGAAAATCAACATCGGGCGCTAATGAAAATAAAAGACGAAGCAGATAGGCTGGAGCACATTTTAACCAGTTTATTGGGTCTGGCCCAATCGGGCTTTAACGGAAAAAACCAACCTTGGGAAGAGGTACGAATGGACGAGTTATTATGGGAAATTAAAGATTCGGTTGAGCAAGTGCACACGGATAGCAAAATTGAAATCGACCTAAGTAAACTTCCAGAAAATGAAGAACAGCTAACTGCAAGGGTAAATAAAAACCTCATCAAACTGGCTATCAGTAACATTGTAAGTAACGCCTGCAAATACTCCAATTATAAACCTGTTCATATCCTAATTGAAAACACGGGTAACACCATCTCTATTGCGGTTACCGATCAAGGCATTGGCATTCCACAGTCAGACATCCAGCATATATTTGAACCTTTCTTCCGTGCTTCTAACACGAATGATTATAAAGGGTATGGTGTAGGCCTGCCCTTATCGTTAAACATTATCAGGCTTCATCGCGGCAGCATCGCTATTAAGTCCCAGGAAGGTATTGGTACAGAAATCAAAGTATTGCTACCCTACTCGGGATGGTTATTTACATCAACATAGCTACCCTTTTAAGCTAAATTTATAGTATTGTTGCTCATAATTTACAGCAGACAAAGATTTAATCATAATGAAGAATAAAAAGATATTATTTCATTAAAAATGAAACTAATGCCAATAAAAATTACTTCTTTTACAAAAAAATAGCCAAAAGGAGTAATTAAACTCTTGCTCAGGTAAATTCTAATCCCATTTTAATCTCATTCTTATTCCGCTCTTATTTCAGGGCTGTAAACTTGTATAAATTAATTATTTAAACAAGATAAAAGCCATGAAAACCGTACTTGTTCCAACAGATTTCAATTTAGAAAGTATTCAAATCATTGATGCGTTAATACAGGATCAGCCTCAGGAAACTTTCAAGATCGTCTTTATACACGCTTTTAAAGTATCTGATTCGATAAATGACATGCTTATGCTTACCAGAAGAAGCAGGGATTACGAAAACATCAGCGATGAATTTTATCAATCTTTAAACAATTACAAAAATATTTATCAGAACAGATTATATGTAGGCATTGAATACTTTTACGGAAGCACCGTTGCTACGTTTAAGAACTTTATCGAAAACCTGGAGGTAGACTGCATCGCTTATCCTAAAGACTATAACTTCAAACCGATCAATAAATTAAGCATTGATCCAAAATATTTAACTGAACGCGCCGGATGTAAAGTTCTGGTATTAGATACTGCAAACATCCCAGCTCAGGAAAATCTTATTGACACCAGAATTGAAGAAAAGCAACTGCATACCGCGAGTGCTTAATTAATCACTTTTAAACTCTTATATCATGCTGCTACGTAATAATATCCCGCTTACTTACATTTTTGGAAAAATAAAGAAAGAATTATTTTTTGTGATTGCCTATTCGATTGGCATTGTGATTCTTTATCAAAACTTTCATGTTACAAGAATTTCTATTCCAGTAGCTGTACCCGCATTATTGGGAACAATTATCTCCCTATTACTGGCCTTTCGCTCTAATCAGGCCTATGACAGGTGGTGGGAAGCCAGAACGCTTTGGGGAGCTATAGTTAACGATTCGAGATCCATTTCCCGGCAGATTTTATCCTTTGTAGAAAACCCCTACGGACTTGAAGAGGTAGATGAGTTTAAGGAGAAATTTATTAAGCGACAAATTGCCTGGTGTTATGCCCTGAGTCAGGCTTTAAGAGGTTTTTCTCCAACAAAAGGGTTGGAAAGATATCTGGATGCAGATGAGCTTGCTTTTTTAAAGCAACGTAAAAACGTTACAACCTCTATATTAGAACTTCATGGCATGGATCTTAAAAGGGCTTTAAACGAAGGTTGGATTAATAAATACCAACAAATTGAAATAGATAAAACCATAACAGCATTGTGCAACCACATGGGAGGATCGGAAAGAATCAAAAACACTGTGTTCCCGGTAACATATAGTAAATATATCAATATGTCTATCCATTTGTTCATAGTTCTTTTACCTTTCGGTTTAATCGAATACTTTGGCTACATGGAAATTCCATTAGTCGTGGCTATCGCTGCCTTTTTCCTGCTGGTGGAGAAAATGGCTGTCCATCTTCAGGATCCATTTGAAAACAAGCCAACTGATACACCTACAACTACCATTTGCAGGAACATTGAAAGAGATCTTTGTCAAATGTTAGATGACAACAAACTGTATGAGGACAAGCCTCAAACCGAGTTGGCCCAGGTAGGCTCTTATTACATCCTATAGTTTTATATCTTAAAAGCAAAAAGCTCTTCAGCGTTATCCTTGAAGAGCTTTTTATTTATAAAGCCTGAGCTTTACCTTTATGTTTTGCTTATCTAAGCATCAATTTTTGCATATTTCGCATTGCGCTCGATAAATTCTCTACGAGGAGCAACTTCATCGCCCATTAGCATTGAGAAAGTATGATCACACTCTGCAGCACTTTCGATAGTTGCCTGCATTAATGTACGGGTTGCAGGGTTTAAGGTTGTATCCCAAAGCTGCTCAGCGTTCATCTCGCCCAAACCTTTATAACGTTGAATGTGAACACTATCTTCTTTACCAGCGCCTTTTAAGCGTTGTACTGCAGCATCACGTTGTACATCATTCCAACAATACTCAAACTCTTTACCTTTTTTAACCTGATAAAGCGGTGGCGATGCAATGTAAACATAACCAGCTTCGATCAATGCTCTCATATATCGATAGAAGAAAGTCAGGATCAAAGTGGTAATGTGAGAACCATCAATATCCGCATCCGTCATAATTACGATTTTGTGATAGCGGAGTTTGGTTAAGTTAAGCGCTTTATCATCTTCAGGTGTACCAATGCTTACGCCAATAGCAGTAAACATATTTTTAATCTCATCGTTTTCGTAGATCTTATGCTCCATAGCTTTCTCAACGTTTAAGATCTTACCCTTTAACGGAAGGATTGCCTGATAGTTACGATCACGACCTTGTTTCGCAGTACCACCTGCCGAATCTCCCTCTACAAGGAAAATCTCACATTTTTCAGGATCACTGTCAGAACAATCGGCAAGTTTACCAGGTAAGCCTGAGCCACCCATTACACTCTTACGCTGAACCATTTCACGGGCTTTACGTGCCGCAGCGCGGGCAGTAGCCGCCAAAATTACTTTATTGATAATTAACTTAGCTTCCTTTGGATTTTCTTCAAGATAGTTACCTAAAGCCTCTCCTACGGCAACATCTACAGATCCCATCACCTCACTGTTACCCAATTTGGTTTTGGTTTGTCCTTCAAACTGAGGTTCTGCTACCTTCACAGAAACTACTGCGGTTAAGCCTTCCCTGAAGTCATCACCGGTAATTTCCATTTTCACATTCTTCAGTAAGCCCTCTTTATCCGCATAGTTCTTTAATGTACGGGTTAAACCGCGACGGAAACCTGCTATGTGGGTACCACCTTCATGCGTATTAATGTTATTCACATAAGAGTGAACATTTTCAGAATAACTATCGTTATACTGGAATGCCAGTTCTACAGGAACGCCGTTCTTAATTCCTTCGATATAAATAGGTTCAACCAATAACGAAGTACGTGTACCATCTAAAAAGGCAACAAATTCTTTCAAACCACCTTCAGAATGGAATGTTTCTGATAAGAATGAGCCATCCTCCATCTTTTCACGTTCATCTGTCAGCGTTAGTTTAATCCCCTTATTTAAGAAGGCTAATTCACGCAAACGGCCCGCCAGCGTATCATACCTGTACTCTAAAGTCTGGGTAAAAATCTCAGCATCTGGCTGGAAAGTTTGAATAGTACCTGTACGATCAGAAGTACCAATCTCTTTTACATCGAATAAAGGTTTACCTCTTTCGTATTCCTGTGTAAAAATCTTTCCTTCACGATGTACAACGGTTTTTACATGGGTAGATAAAGCGTTAACGCAACTTACCCCCACACCGTGCAAACCTCCAGAAACCTTATAGGTATCTTTGTCAAATTTACCACCAGCGTGTAAAACCGTCATTACGATTTCCAAAGCAGATTTACCTTCTTTGGTATTAATTCCTGTAGGAATGCCACGGCCATTGTCTTCAACAGTAATGGAATTACCCTCATGTATAGTTACAAAAATATCAGTACAATACCCGGCAAGCGCCTCATCGATAGAGTTATCTACAACTTCATAAACCAAATGGTGCAAACCCTTTACACCGGTATCGCCTATATACATTGAAGGGCGCTTACGCACCGCTTCTAATCCTTCTAAAACCTGTATATTATCCGCCGAATAATTCGACTTCTGTTCTAATTCTTCGCTCATAAATAATGATAAAACAATAAGTATCAAAAATACGAAATTTTAGCCATATAGCCCAATATGTGGATAAGTTTTACACTGTGAAAAGCTTTAAAAATGACCAAAAAAAACGTTTAACGTAAATAAATTAATCTGGCATCCGCTCAAGCCTTAGCTCCTGAGAATCAGACACCCATTTTAAGAATCTGAGCATCTTTTGAAAACTATGCGTTATATTAATCCAGGGGTTACCCGCTCCTCTTGATCGCAGCTTACAACAAAAAGCTAAATGAAATTCGATTATTCAGCCTACGGGTGCTTAAGCCACTGATAAAATTGCGATTGATACCAATTTTATATAAGTTTGCTAAAATTTATTAAACAATAATGGAAAGAAAAACCTTTAAAACCTTTGGTTTATTCGCATCTGCAGCCTTAATTACTGCATTCTCTGCGTGCCAGAACAAAGACACTAAAACCACTGAAACTAAAAAAACAGATAGCACTTCAGCTGTTTCTGCTAACGATAAGATTGTATTTGTAAATCAAGATTCATTGTTGAACAAATATGAATACTATAAAGATCTTAAAGTTAAATTCGAAGGAAAAACTAAAAGCGCTCAATCTGATATGCAGGCTAAAGGGCAAGCTTTCCAAAGAGAAGTTGCTCAGTACCAACAAAATGCAGGAACCTTATCAGCTGATCAACGTAAAGAAACTGAAGAGCGCTTAGCACGTAAACAACAGGAATTGCAAACTTACCAACAAAATGCTGGTGGTGCATTGCAAAATGAGCAAGCTGTTGAAACGGAGAAACTTTACGATAAAGTTGCTGGTTACTTAAAAACTTATGCTAAAGAAAAAGGCTACAAGATGGTGTTAACGTATTCTAAAGGCAACAGTGCAATTTTATTTGCCGATGAAAGCTTAGATGTAACCAGCGATGTAATCAAAGGCTTAAACGCAGAATATAACAAGAAATAATCTGAAAGATAAATTATGAAGATGCCCCGGGAAATCGGGGCATTTTTTTTGTGCCTTTTTTCACATGGAACATACGCACGAAGATTTTATGAAGATGGCTATCGCCCTTTCCGTAAACAATGTACAAGAAAATATAGGTGGCCCTTTCGGAGCTGTAATTGTTAGAGATGGAAAAATAATTGCACAATCTGCCAATAAAGTAACCACTACTAACGACCCTACAGCCCATGCTGAAGTATCTGCTATCCGCTTAGCCTGTTCTGAGCTTCAAACTTTCGATTTAACCGGCTGTGTAATTTACACCAGTTGCGAGCCCTGCCCAATGTGTTTGGGAGCCATTTATTGGGCTAAAATCAAAACCATCTATTATGCGAACACCAAAAGCGATGCCGAAGACATTGGATTCAGTGATAAATTTATTTATGATGAACTGGAAAAGCCAAAGGAAAAAAGAACCCTTCCAATTATCCAGATGATGCGTAATGAAGGGCTTGAGGCTTTTAAACTTTGGGAAACTTCGCCTATGCGGATTGAATATTGATATCAAACTGAAACAAAATAAATCTTTTATCGTCTTAACAGTATGACCTATGATCAGAAAATAATCAGTGAGCTCGAATTTTGGAGATATAAAATCTTGCAAAAACCTTCTTTATTGAATCAGGTAACTGATAAAGTTCAGAAGAAGATCAATAGCTATATTCCTGATAAAATTCATCAAGGCATTACCGCAGCCATTAAACAAATGGTAAAGGCCGTATTATTTGGTTCTACTTTTACCACTTCGAAACCATTAACAGACCTGACCACGATGCATAGGGAGGCACTGGTTAAGCAGAAAATAGAGAACTATCGGAAAACAGGGGCTGCAGAAGGCGGTATTACCGGAGCGGGCGGCTTTTTAATGAGCATGGCCGACTTCCCTATTTTACTGGGCATTAAGATGAAAATGCTTTTTGATATTGCTGCTATTTATGGCTATGATGTTAAAGATTACCGCGAACGCCTGTACATCCTCCATATTTTTCAACTTGCTTTTTCAAGTAAAGAAGAGAGTAAAAATGCTTTTTTAAAAATGCAGGATTGGGATGATCAGGCACATGCGTTGCCTGCCAACATTGATGAATTTGACTGGTTAACTTTCCAGCAACAGTATAGAGATTATATAGACCTGGCTAAGCTCGCGCAGCTTTTACCTTTCGTAGGTGCCGCAGTTGGAGCCGTGGCCAATTATAAACTGATTGACAGATTGGGAAAAACGGCCATGATGGGTTATCGAATGCGGTATTTTAGCATACAGAAGGTTCAAGGAACAGCAACGCTTAAAATCAAAAACTAAACTGCAATTAAAAAGACCTTAATCCTCATCTTCAAACATTCCGGTAATTAAATCATCGGTTTCTCTCCTGTCTTTTTTGGTGGGGCGGCCAGCCCCACGGTCTCGTTTCAGTACAGGCGAATGGAAGGCACTCTTAAAAGCATGTGTTTCTTCTGGTGGTGTTAAATCCTTGTATTTTGTTAAAGCGGTTGGAGAATCTGTTCTGTTATAAGAAAAATCAACCACCTCTATTATTTTCTTTTCAATACCCTTCGATACCTGATAAACGTCTCCAATTTTTACAATAGCAGAAGGCTTTATATTCTGGCCATTTAACTTAACCCTTCCTGCTTTGCAGGCATCAGTTGCCAAACTTCTGGTTTTAAACAACCTGATTGCCCATAAATACTTATCTATCCTAAGTTTCTCTGTTTCTCCCATAACGTTCAAAATTAAGAAATATCTGGAAATTGGTGCTGTTGTTTAACTGATGAATTGTTTAACTGTTTAATTGTTAAATTGTTCCAGGTCGTTGATTGATAACCCAATCCATACTTGACCTGTAGCACCAACAATAGAACAATAAAGCCATTTAGCAATTATAGTTACCTGCATATGATTTCTACTAAATAACAATATTCCCTTTCAAATAGATAAAAATTGATTTATTTTGCGTAAAATTTAAAAACATCATGTATTCAGATTTAAAGAAATTAATTGAAGCCGCCTGGGAAGACAGAAGTCTTTTGAAATATAGCAACTATTGTGAAGCCATCGAAGCCGTTGTTATGGGCTTGGATAAAGGTGAAATCCGTGTTGCAGAGCCTGTTCTAAACTCTTGGGGCATTAATGAGTGGGTAAAAAAAGCTGTTATCTTATATTTTCCAATCCGTGAGATGAAAGAAATTAAGAGCGGCCCTTTTGTTTACCACGACAAAATGGATTTAAAAACCGATTATAAATCTACTGGTGTTCGCGTTGTACCTATGGCAAGCGCCCGTTATGGCTCATTTTTAGCTAAAGGTGTAATTATGATGCCTTCTTACGTAAACATTGGTGCATATGTAGATGAGGGTACCATGGTAGATACCTGGGCTACTGTAGGATCTTGTGCACAAATTGGAAAACGTGTTCACTTAAGTGGTGGTGTTGGTATTGGTGGCGTTTTAGAGCCTGTTCAAGCTGCTCCGGTAATTATTGAAGATGATGCTTTTCTTGGATCAAGAGCCATTGTTGTTGAAGGTGTTAAAGTAGAAAGAGAAGCTGTTTTAGGTGCAAATGTTGTCTTAACTGCGTCTACTAAAATTATTGATGTAACGGGCCCTACTCCGGTAGAATATAAAGGTGTTGTTCCGGCGCGTTCAGTAGTAATACCAGGAAGCTATACTAAAAAATTCCCTGCCGGCGAGTATCAGGTTCCTTGTGCGCTAATTATCGGCAAACGTAAAGAAAGCACAGACAAGAAAACTTCACTTAACGATGCGTTGAGGGAAAACAATGTAGCTGTTTAAGCTGAAAGCATCAAGATTGAAAGCTGAAAGCACAAATCATAAAATTAAAGCCGAAGGCGCTGAACTTGAGCAATCAAGCTTTGCGGTTTCGGCTTTAAGCTTTGGGCTTAAAATTGGATTTGACGGTAAACGCGCAGCCAATAACTTAACTGGTTTAGGAAATTATAGCCGGTCGCTTATTGAACACCTGGCCGATCAGTTCCCTCAAAATAAATATTTTGTTTACACGCCAAAGGTTAAACAGGCAAAACAAATTGATTCCTTTCTCCAACATCATAACATTAATCTAAAACTTCCACATTCCGGAGGTTTGTTATGGAGAAGTTTCGGAATACTGAAAGATCTGAATAAAGATGGTATCCAGCTTTATCATGGATTAAGCCATGAGATCCCTTTTAAAATACATCATACCAATATTAAATCGGTTGTCACCATTCACGACCTGATTTTCTTACGTTTTCCACAATATTACAAACTGGTTGACAGGAAGCTCTATCAGATAAAAAGTAAGGCGGCCTGTAAAAATGCTGACAAAATTATCGCCATAAGCGAAAAGACAAAAGAAGATATTATTTCATATTTCGGAACGCATCCGGATAAAATAGAGGTCATTTATCAAAGTTGTGATGACAGTTTCAAAACACCTTTTGAAAAAGAGAGACTGGAAAAAATCCGTAATCAATATGCGCTTCCGGATCACTTCATTTTAAATGTAGGAACTATTGAGGAACGTAAAAACCTTAAACTACTGATTACTGCCCTTCAAAATGTACCCGAAGCAGTGAAACTCGTTGTAATCGGAAAGAAAACCCGGTATTTCAAAACGGTAGAAAAGGAAATACAACGATTAGGCCTTCAAAACAGAATTATTTTCTTGAAAAATATTCCATTTGCCGATCTGCCCGGGATTTATCAAATGGCGACAATTTTTGCTTATCCATCGTTTTATGAAGGATTTGGGATTCCGATTATTGAGGCTTTATATTCAGGTGTTCCGGTAATTGCGGCGACAGGGTCCTGCCTTGAAGAAGCTGGTGGACCAGCCAGCACATACATCAATCCAGAAGATTCCCATGCCCTTGCTGTAGCCATTAACGAAATTTTAAATTCTCCAGAAAAGCGAGAAACGATGAAAGCAAAAGGGCTGGAATTCGTTCAGAAATTCAACAGCCCTTTAGTTACAAGTCAGTTAATGAATTGTTATTTCAATTTATTAAATCCTGCCCATTAATTTTTTGGTGGATATTGTGCAAGAATCTCGCTTACACCACGTTGCACACGTTCTTCTCTTTTGCTCATATTATCAAGATTAAAACCACTTCCTCTGCCATGCCAGATTAGAATTTTTTGTTTAGGGTCTAAAAAGTCGATAATGATCGTTCCTTCCATGTATTGATTTACGCTGTTCATGCTTGGCCCCCAGAAAGGAGATCTCCAACCCCAGCCCCAGCCGCCCCAGCCATAATAACCAGGTCCGTAATTATAAACATCTACACGCTCTCTGGCCACTACAACTAAATTCACTAACAAATCAGGCTTTTCAGCTTTAGTAAAGCCTTTGGCATTCATTTCAGTTTCTATCGCAGCCAGCATACGTCTTTTATCCAGGTTATTTAATTTAAGCCTAGCCAAACCTTTATCATAAAAATTATAGGTTCTGTACCCTGAAAAATCAATTTTTTTGTCGTAATCAGACGATGTCCGTAACGTAGTACATGCGGATAATGTCATTACAACTGCAATGAGCATTAACAATTTGTGAGCTGTTTTCATTTTGTGCAATTTATATTTTTAATAACCTAAATAAATATACTGATTTCTTTGCTAAAAAACGATTGCCAGGAGCCATTTGTTTCATGTAACATACCTTTATTACAATGGATTAACCATTTTTAACATTTGCAGTTAAAAAATTAACTTTGTACATGCTTAGAGAAGAAATAAACAAAGCTTTAGAGGTGCTTAAATCGGGTGGTGTAATTCTTTATCCAACGGATACCATCTGGGGATTAGGTTGCGATGCTACCAATCCTGAGGCTGTAGAAAAGGTGCTTAAAATTAAGAACCGCCCGGCGGAAAAAAGCCTGATTGTTTTGCTTGATACCGACAATAAACTACAAAGTTATGTTGCAGAAATTCCGGATGTAGCCTATGATTTGATTGAGTATGCTGAAAATCCCTTGACAGTCATATTTTCGGGTGCTAAAAATTTAGCAGCAAATGTAATTAATGCTGATGGAAGTGTTGGAATCCGAATTGCCAAGCATGATTTTTGCACTCCATTGATTCAGAGATTCAGAAAACCCATTGTATCTACTTCAGCTAACATCAGTGGAGCTCCATCTCCAAAGAATTTCGATGATATTGCTTCTGAGATTATTGATCAGGTAGATTACGTGGTAGATTTTGAACAAGCCATTCAAAACAACAAAAAGCCTTCAACGATAATTAAATTAGGACCATCAGGCCAATTTGAATTTATTCGGAAGTAATTTTATTACTTTTGTATAAATTTTAACTCAGTCATTCGTCCAGCATCAATTTGGATTGAATGTTATGGGATGCCCAGGTTAAGTCAAATGGGAAAACTCAAATAAAAATTCAGTTGGACCACTCCACAATCATGCAGCAACACTTACAAAATCCGATCTTTAAAACGCTATCTGTTATTGCGGATAAAAGCAACACCGAAGCTTATGTTATTGGTGGCTTTGTACGTGATTTATTTCTAAATCGTCCTTCTAAAGATATAGATGTAGTAGTAATCGGTAGTGGAATTAACTACGCAGAAGCTGTAGGCAGAAAATTAAATACTAAGGTTGCCATTTTCAAAAATTTCGGTACTGCCAACTTAAAATATCAAGATTTAGAGGTAGAATTTGTTGGTGCAAGAAAAGAATCGTACAGATCCGACTCCAGGAAACCCATTGTAGAAGATGGGAGTCTTGCTGATGACCAAATTAGAAGGGATTTCACCATTAATGCATTAGCAATTAACCTCAATGCACAAAATTTCGGCGACCTTCTTGATCCTTTCGATGGAGTAAAGGATTTAGAAAACAAATTGATCCGTACCCCGCTTGATCCGGAGATTACTTTTTCTGACGACCCTTTACGTATGATGAGGGCCATACGCTTTGCCACGCAGCTTAATTTTAATATCGATGAGCAGGCAATTAATGCGATCAAATCACAAAAACAGCGCATCAGCATCGTATCTAAAGAAAGAATTACAGATGAACTGAATAAGATCATTTTATCACCAAAGCCCTCCATTGGTTTTAAACATCTTTTTGATACTGGACTTCTTCAATTGATTTTCCCTCAAATGGCGCAACTCTATGGCGTTGATGTAATTAAGGGCAAAGGGCATAAGGATAACTTTTATCATACCCTCGAAGTATTAGATAACATTTGCGAACATACAAATGATCTTTGGTTACGTTGGGCAGCAATTTTACACGATATTGCCAAACCCGCTACAAAGCGTTTTGAGGAAGGACACGGCTGGACCTTTCATGGTCATGAAGACAAGGGAGCAAGAATGGTTCCCAAAATATTTGCACAACTGAAACTGCCTCTAAATGAAAAAATGAAGTTTGTACAAAAACTGGTTCAACTTCACCTTCGTCCTATTGTACTGGCTCAGGATGTAGTTACAGATTCTGCTGTACGCAGATTGCTTTTTGATGCAGGAGAAGAAATTGAAGCGCTCATGATGTTGTGCAATGCCGACGTAACAACAAAAAACGAGTATAAAAAAACCAAGTACAGAAATAATTTCGAATTGGTAAAACAGAAATTAAAAGACGTTGAAGAGCGCGATAAAATCCGCAACTGGCAACCCCCAATTACGGGCAATGACATTATGGAAACATTCGGTTTAGCTGCAGGAAAGGAAGTTGGACTGATCAAAAACGCCATTCGTGAAGCTATTTTAGAAGGAGAAATAACAAACGATTACACCGAAGCGTTTAATTTTATGCTCGATCAGGCAAAACAAATGGGTTTAAATCCTGTTAAATAAAAATTAATTCATCAAAAACATGGATTCTAACTGCAATTGTTGCATTTGCTGCTTTGCGTTGATGTAAATTAACTTTAATTTTACGGTTCCAAAATACAAAAATGGCTATTTATAAATTTAGAATTACTTTTGAAGATTTTGATGATGTTGTGAGAGAGATCGACATTAAATCAAACCAAACCTTTGAAGACCTGCATAAGGCTATCCACAGATCTACGGGATATAATGCCGAAAAATCTTCTTCATTCTATGTAAGTACAGACAATTGGCTAAAGGGTGATGAAATAGCTTATTTGCCAAGTGAGCGTAAAAAAGATCGTGTAGTTTTAATGGAAAACTCAAAATTAAGCGGTTTCATTGAAGATCCTCATCAGAAATTCTATTATACTTATAATTTTGACCGCCCTTACGATTTCCATGTAGAGCTGGTAAAAATCATTTTGGACGCAGATCCTAATATTGAATATCCGTTTTTGGCGAAAAGTACAGGCGAAGCACCAAAAATTATGGAACAGAATAGCCCTACGGCAGTTGATCCTCGTGGAGCAAGTGCTGCAGCCAGCGAATTTGATTTCTTAAATGAAATGAACTTTGTTCCTGAGGATACCGATGAACTAGAAGCCATGGGAGAAATGGGAATAAACGAGGAAGAGCGGGATGAGGATGAAGAAAATGAAGAAGAAGATGAATTTGGTGATGAATTCTCTGACAACGATAACTACGATGACGATAGTCGCCGAGACGATTATTAACACATCATTTAAAGTACAATGCCAGGTGCAGCCTGGCATTAGAATAAAACACTAGTCAGATGGATTCCATCTGACTTTTTATTTTATATGCTCATGCAATCAAATTCGATAAAGACCTTAATTTCGGTAGTAGGGCCAACAGCTATTGGTAAAACGGCTATGGCTATACAATTGGCTCAACATTTTCATACAGAAATTATCTCTTCAGACTCGAGGCAATTTTTTAAAGAAATGGAAATTGGTACAGCCAAGCCAAGTCCTCAAGAACTGGCCGCTGCAAAACACCATTTTATCGATTCTCATTCTGTCGCTAAGTTGTTTAGCACCGGAGATTTCGAGCAGGAAGCCTTAAAAACAATTGAAGAAATTTTTTCTAAACGTGATGTTGCCATAATGGTTGGCGGATCGGGCTTGTATGTAAATGCGTTGTTGAACGGACTTGATGAAATGCCAGAAATTGATTTAGCCGTTAGAGAAGAGCTAAACAAAAAATTTGAAATTGAGGGATTAGCTGCTATCCAATTGCAACTGGCAGCGCTAGATCCGGAGTATTTTGCTAAAGTTGATCAAAATAACCCACAAAGAATGATCCGGGGCTTAGAGGTTTTTCTTTCAACCGGGAAAAAACTATCCTCTATGCTCTCCGCAACTAAAAAAGTTCGCACTTTCAAAGTGATTAAATTAGGTTTAAATACAGACCGCGCTGTCCTTTATGATCGAATTAACAGAAGAGTTGATTTAATGATCGAAAACGGACTCGTAGAGGAAGTAAAATCGCTTATCCCCTATCGCAGCTACAACGCACTAAATACCGTTGGATATAGTGAGATTTTCGATTACCTTGATGGAAAAACAAGCATAGCAGATGCAATTTCTGCAATTAAACAAAATACCCGCCGTTTTGCGAAAAGACAGTTAACCTGGTTTAGAAGGGATGATGAAATTACCTGGTTTGAGCCCAATGAGTTAAAAAGGATAATTACTTACATTGAGGATAAAATTTAGAATTAAGGCCAGCAATTACGCTGGCCTTAATTGTTACCATCTAAAATAATCTAATTAATCAGGAAATTTTACTCCTCTATACCGGGTAATGTCTATAGATGGAATCGTTGAACCATACTTCGCATTAATGGCATCAATAAAAACATTGGCAATTACAGCATTCCCTCTTGGAGTTAAATGAATTCCATCTAATGAAAAAGCACCACCCGTTATAAAAGCAGCATTTATCCCGACCCCTTGAATCGTAACTCCATTTTTAACCTGGTTAAAATACGCATAGGTGTCAGCTATAGCTAAACCTTTACTAGCCGCCAATGACTTAATTGTACTGTTATAACTATTGATATAATCCTTAATTTTGGTTACTTCATCTTTATCCAGTACCCAATTATTGGTAATGGGATTAGCCCTATGCAGGCCGTAAGGGGCACCTCCGGGTCCCGGAACTCCAAACAGATTTTGTGATTGAAAAGGTAGACGAATTAAATCTTCATTGGTAGCTTCTCTAACTGTGCCTGTACCCGTTTGTATAAAAACAGCGGTTGCTGCAGGGTTAATGGCTTTAGCTGCATTGAGCAAAGCCCCTACCGTAACAGTGTTAAAATAAGGAACGGCAGTTACATCCGGAATGGTTCCAACTACCCCTTTTTGTCCAGTTACTGTTAAGGCAGTTACTAAATTGGAATATAGCGAGGCAAATGTTGTTTTGTCGGTTAATACGGTCGTTGGATCAGTCATTACCGTAACGCCACCATTTAATGCATTACCTAAGGCGTCATTATTTCCTATCCATAATGAAAAGAAAGTATGATTTTTGCCCTGAATATACTGAAAGTAACTTGTAGTCCCAACCTGCGCATCCGGAAGCAATCGCTCAAAGTAAGGATTTAATGCGCTAAACTGTGGAGCAAAAGCTAAGTCTACCCGCATCCCCGGGATACCTAAATTCTGTATTTCGGCAGTATTTTTTGTTAAATGTCCAACCGCGTCCCGGTAGGCCAGGTTATTGGTTACATTGGCTATTGTTGGGCTGCCATTTACCAATGCAGTAAGATTTGCATATCCTGATCCATTAGCTTGTTCTGTTGAAAAAAATGGAGAGGTAAAAGCTCCACCACCAAGGGTAGTCAATTTCTCAGCGATTAAATTAGGATATGCTACTTTTTGTCCCTCTAAATATAAGCCTCCATCGGCAAAACCAGATGTTAATGAATTTCCTACTGCAATATATTTACTAAAATTGGCTGTACCCGCAGATGTTCCTGCCGGACTTTCAATTTCAGGTTTACACGATGCTGCGAATAATATTACTGTAGCAATGAAACTATTCAATATAAACTTTTTCATAACGCTTTCTCCTACCATTTATAAGTTAATGAAAGACCAGGTGCATAAACCAGCGTTTTAAATGTACCGTCTAAACCCGTTTCTATATTTTTCTGTTTACGGGATTTAACATCTTCAAAGAAAAAAGATGCATTGACTTCAAAATGGCTTGTAGGCGCATATCCTACTCCTGCACTTAAAATATATCGATCAGCATCTGGTGCTTCGGGAGTTACATATCCATCCTGCACCGGAGAAAATGCATATCCAACTCCTGCCCTTAAGGCAAGTTTCTCGCTTGCCTGGTGGTTGATCCCCAATTTAAACGAAGAACCATCACGATAATTGCGTGCAGATTTCGTGTCGGCAAGAGCTGTGGTATTGGTAGTATAATCAAAAGCTAGCTCCTTGTAAACATGCCATTGTACCCAGCTTGCATCAAATGCTAATTTTGTAGAAGGCGACAAGGGAATACCTATACCCAAAGTTGTGGTAGCAGGCAATGGGAGCTCTGCGTTAAAAGTATTGCCCGTAGGGAAAGATGATCTCAAGGAATTTGGCACATCAAATTCAGCACTCCCTCCATCCAGTTTAGTCACCACTTTCGATTTATGTACAATGGCGAACGTAATGTTACTTAAGGTATTGATGTAAATTCCGGCATTCCATCCATATCCGGTCCCCGTTCCATCCAGTGTAGCCTTTCCTGATCTTCCATCAGGAAAGTTTACAGGTAAGGCCCTTTGTAAGTTAACATCACCATGGTTATATACAAATCCGGCACCGATACCGATCCTGTCGGTGATTTTAATACTTAATGTAGGTTGAAAGTATATGGCTTTTAAATTTAATGACGTCAGCGCATATCTACCTGACCAATCATCTCCCCAATCTACTAAACCGCCAAAAGGTGTATAAACCCCTAACCCCAGCTTCCATTTTTGGGATTTAGGGCCCCATACAGCATAAAACTCAAATGGAGGAGCAATTTTATTCTTTACGTCTTCGGTAACGTTAGATCCTGATTGCTTAAATGCAGATTTAAAAAGAAGGGGGTTAACACCTGCTGATACAGAATTCTTTTCTAAAAAAGTTACTGCTCCCGGATTAAAAAAAACTGATGCTTCATCTAAGGCTAAGGCAGAACCTGCGCCTGCCATGCCTATTTGTTTCTGTCCTTGTAAATTAACCTGAAATCCTTGCCCCATAACTAACAGGGGCGCAGACAGTATTACGCTCAATAAAATTTTTTTCATGCTTATAGATGGTTGTCGAACAATATATATTATGCTAACATAGCAAGCAAATAATTTGTTTTAAACAATCTTAAAAAGCATTAAGCCTGTGCGGTAGGTCCTCCAAATCCCATTGGAAATGGTGGTTCTTCCTGAGTTTTTATCCTTCCGTTTATCGCTTCAAATTTTGCAATGTTGTCTTCAAGTGCTGACAACAGGCGTTTTGCGTGTTCAGGAGTAAGTATAATCCGTGATTTTACTTTTGCTTTAGGAATACCAGGCATCACCCTGATGAAATCCAGTACAAACTCTGTATTAGAGTGTGTGATAATGGCCAAATTAGAAAAAATCCCTTCTGCTATCTCTTCAGATAGTTCTATATTTAATTGGTTCTCGTGTTGTTGTTCTTCCATGATATTCAAAAGTAAAAAATCTTAGCTTATGAATGGTGTAAACATTCATCTTTATAAATAGTTTTTAAAAAAATAGTGGAGGAAGGCAGATATAAGTTTTTTGTCTCAATAGTAGTATGCAAATAGTGATCTTAAACAGCACTCATTGCCTTGCTGCAAGAAACTTTACCACTCAACGGCTTTATGAGGTTTTCTTTCCCCTAAAATTTGCTGTTGAAGATTTTTAATGCTTCAGTATCTTCATTAATCAGAATAAGTGACTTTAACTTTTGCTTAAGCAACTCCTTAACTTTAACGTATTGTTTACTGTCGATTAAATTATCCAATTCATTGGGATCTTTTTTCAAATCATAAAGTTCCCAGGCATCCACACCTTTATAAAACCGGATTAAAACGTAGTCATCAGTCCTAATCCCAAAATGAGGAGAAACGTGGTGCGGGCCGGGATACTCATAATAATGATAATAAGCTCCCTCACTTTTCCAATCTTTAATATCAGGATTTTTCAATACGGGTAAAAATGATTTCCCTTGCATAAAATCTGGCTTTTTTATACCCGCAAAGTCAAGAATAGTAGGTGCCCAATCCACATTGGATACAATCTGGTTAAGCTTTTTATTTTGTAAGGGTAATTGAGGCGTACGAATCATTAAAGGGGTTTTGAGGGATTCTTCATACATAAATCTTTTATCGAACCAGCCATGCTCTCCCAAATAGAAACCCTGGTCAGAACCATAAATCACGATGGTATTTTCTGCTAATCCGGTACGGTCTAAATAATCCAAAATTTCACCAATATTACGATCCAAAGATTTTGCCGTTGCGTAGTAATCCTTCATGTAGCGTTGGAATTTCCATTCCTTAAGTGCATTTCCAGATAAATTAAGCTTTTCAAATTCCTCAGTGATTTCTCCATAATAGTTACGGTAGCTGCTACTTTGAATACTATCCATTCTGGCATATTCACCTTGTTGATAGTACCTTGCAATGGATGCTTCGATCTCTTTACCTTTGATTATATTATTTTTATCCTGATTTTTTGCTCTGGGTTTTTCACCAAAAGGCTGATTAATCTTCAGATCGGTTTTAAGCGTCATCACCTCGCCTATTCCCATTAACTGTTTGGAAGCAGCCTTTCTACCCTGGTATTGATCATAGAAAGTTCCAGGCAAGGGAAATGTTATAGAATCATAAGCTCCAAGATCTTTCAAATCTGGTAACCATTCGCGATGGGTGGCTTTTTCGCCAACAACCAGAAAAAAAGGTTTAGTAGCATCTCGCTTATCCAGATAGCTCTTGGTAAGTTGCGTAATTACGTCGGTTACATATCCATGGAAAAGCACTGTATCATTTTTTTGATTGATGAAATCAGGGTTAAAATAATGTCCCTGAACAGGCATTACATTCCAATAATCGAAACCACTTGGTAAACTACCCAAATGCCACTTACCTATCCATGCAGTTTGGTAACCACTTTCACTCATGATCTTAGGCAGAAAACGTTGATTAGTATCCAGCACACCATCATTCACTTTATACCCATTTTTGTGACTGTACTGTCCGGTGAGCAAACAGGCTCTGCTGGGGCCACAAATGGAATTTGCGACTACGGCATTATTAAATAAAGCTCCCGATTTAGCTATCCGATCAATATTAGGTGTAGAGATTAACTTATTTCCATATGCACTTATGGCTTGATAGGCATGATCATCTGAAAGTATAAAAATAATGTTAGGGCGCTTGGATTGAGCAAAAGATGCTAAACTATACAACCAAAGAAGTAAAATGAAAAAATAGTGCTTCATACGAAAAGTAAGTTAATGTATGTTCCAAATATAATCTCTTTTTATAAAGTAGGTTTGTTAAAAATGGATTAAGATTTTTATCATAAAAAAAGCCCTTCAGAAAATGAATTCTGAAGGGCTTAAATATTGGAACAGATAAGCTATTATGCTTCTACTTCTTCTTGTTTAGAAGCTAATAATTTATCGTACTCTTCTTGTGAACCTACAATGATACGTTCGTAACCACGTACACCAGTACCTGAAGGGATTAAGTGACCAACGATCACATTTTCTTTCAAGCCTAACATATTATCGCGTTTACCTGCGATTGCAGCCTCATTTAATACTTTCGTGGTTTCCTGGAACGAAGCCGCAGAAATGAACGATTTAGTACCTAATGATGCACGTGTAATACCTTGTAGAATAGAACTAGCTGTTGCTGGTCTTGCATCACGCACCTCAATTTGTTTTAAATCTTTACGTTTCAATTGAGAATTTTCATCTCTTAATCTACGTAGAGAAACAATTTGACCTGGCTTGAATTCAGTTGAGTCTCCTGCATCTACAACAACTTTCTTGTCATAGATTTCATCGTTCTCTTCTGCAAAATCCCAACGATCTACAGCATTATTTTCTAAGAAAATGGTATCTCCCGGATCTTCGATATGAACTTTTTGCATCATCTGGTGAACGATTACTTCAAAGTGTTTATCGTTGATTTTTACACCTTGTAAACGATAAACCTCCTGGATACCGTTAACAAGATATTCTTGAACCGCTGCAGGACCCTTAATTGCTAAGATATCTGCCGGAGAGATCGAACCATCTGATAATGGCATACCCGCTTTCACAAAGTCATTATCCTGTACAAGGATGTGTTTAGACAATGGAACAAGGTATTTTTTAACTTCACCATCTTTAGATTCAATAGTAATCTCACGGTTACCACGTTTAACACCACCTAAAGTTACTACACCATCAATCTCAGTTACAACAGCTGGGTTTGAAGGGTTACGCGCCTCAAATAACTCAGTTACACGAGGCAAACCACCTGTAATATCTCGGGTTTTTCCTGTTGCACGAGGGATTTTCGCAATGATTTGACCAGTTTGGATAGTTTCACCTTCATCAACTGAAACGTGAGCACCTACCGGAATGTTATAACCTTTAACGAATTCACCTTTTTTATCAACGATTTTAACCGAAGGGTTTTTCGTTTTATCACGGGTATCGATAATTACTTTTTCACGGTGACCAGTTTGCTCATCTGACTCTTCACGGAAAGTTACACCTTCAATGATTGCATCAAATTCTGCTTTACCTGCGAACTCTGAAATGATAACCGCGTTGTATGGATCCCACGAACAGATTTTATCACCTTTGGTAACTTTATCTCCTTCTTTAACAAATAAGAATGCACCATAAGGGATGTTATTGGTTACAATAACACGACCTGAACCCGGCTCAACAATTCTGAACTCACCTGAACGGCCTAATACTACTTGTACTTTACCATCTTCAGTTTCTGTATCTACTGTACGGATATTTTCAAATTCGATAACACCATCAAATTTCGCAACGATGTTTGATTCTGCAGCAATGTTAGATGCAGTACCACCCACGTGGAAAGTACGAAGTGTTAACTGTGTACCCGGCTCACCGATTGACTGTGCAGCAATTACACCAACAGCCTCACCTCTTTGAACGCGTTTACCAGAAGCTAAGTTACGTCCGTAGCACAATGCACAAACACCACGTTTCGCTTCACAAGTTAATACCGAACGAATTTCGATACCATCTAACGGAGATTCATCAATTGCTTTAGCTACCTCTTCGTTAATATCTTCACCCGCACCTACCAGCAATGTGTTATCCAAAGGATTATAAACATCGTGTAATGAAGTACGACCTAAAATTCTATCATATAATGGCTCTACAATATCCTCATTATCTTTTAACGCTGTAGTGTACATACCTCTTAAGGTTCCACAATCTACATCATTAACGATCATATCCTGAGCAACATCATGTAAACGACGAGTTAAGTAACCCGCATCCGCCGTTTTTAATGCCGTATCCGCCAAACCTTTACGCGCACCGTGAGTAGAGATAAAGTACTCTAATACCGATAAACCTTCTTTAAAGTTTGATAAGATCGGGTTTTCAATGATATCACCACCTGAACCTGATTTCTGAGGCTTAGCCATCAAACCACGCATACCGCATAACTGACGAATCTGCTCTTTCGAACCACGCGCACCTGAATCAAGCATCATGTACACAGAGTTGAAACCTTGGTTATCGCTAGATAACTGGTTCATTACGAAAGTAGTTAATCTGTTGTTGATACGTGTCCAGATATCGATAATCTGGTTGTAACGCTCGTTGTTGGTAATGAAACCCATGTTGTAGTTGTTTCTTACCTCTTCAACTTCAGCAGCAGCTTGCTCTAGTAAAGTATGTTTCTCAACAGGAATGTTTACGTCTTGTAAGTTGAACGATAAACCACCTTGGAATGCCATTTTGAAACCTAATTCTTTGATATCATCTAAGAATCTTGAAGCTCGCGCCATACCTGTCATCTTAACTACCTCACCGATGATATCTCTCAACGATTTCTTAGTTAATAACTCATTGATATAACCAACTTCTTCAGGAACCATCTGGTTAAACAATACTCTACCTACAGTAGTTTCTGTTAACTTATTAACGATAGAACCATCAGCTTGCTTAACATTTACTTTTACTTTAATAAATGCGTGTAAGTCTAATTGTTTTTCGTTGTAAGCAATGATTACTTCTTCTGGAGAATAGAAAGACGCATCTTGTCCTTTTACTACTCTGGTTTCATCTGTTCTACGGCCTTTAGTAATATAATAAAGACCCAAAACCATATCCTGAGAAGGTACTGTAATTGGCGTACCGTTAGCAGGGTTTAAGATGTTGTGAGCAGCTAACATCAACACTTGGGCTTCCAAAATTGCTGCATTACCTAATGGTAAGTGGACAGCCATCTGGTCACCGTCAAAATCCGCGTTGAATGCCGTACACACTAATGGGTGTAATTGGATTGCTTTACCCTCAACCAATTTAGGTTGGAAAGCCTGGATACCCAAACGGTGTAACGTAGGTGCACGGTTTAATAACACCGGGTGACCTTTTAATACATTTTCAAGGATATCCCAAACTAATGGGTCTTTTCTATCAACAATTTTCTTGGCTGATTTTACCGTTTTTACCACACCTCTTTCGATCATCTTACGAATGATGAATGGTTTATACAGCTCAGCAGCCATATCTTTTGGTAATCCACACTCGTGTAATTTAAGGCTAGGCCCTACAACAATTACCGAACGAGCTGAATAATCCACACGTTTACCTAATAAGTTCTGACGGAAACGACCTTGTTTACCTTTCAAAATATCTGAAAGTGATTTCAAAGCACGGTTACCTTCAGTTTTTACCGCATTAACTTTACGTGAGTTATCGAATAACGAATCTACAGCTTCCTGCAACATACGTTTTTCGTTACGTAAAATTACCTCTGGTGCTTTAATCTCGATCAAACGTTTTAAACGGTTGTTACGGATAATTACACGACGGTATAAATCATTTAAATCTGAAGTAGCAAAACGACCACCTTCTAATGGAACTAAAGGACGTAATTCTGGTGGTATAACCGGAACGATTTTAACAATCATCCATTCAGGACGATTCTCAATACGTGTATTAGCGCCACGGAAAGCTTCAACAACCTGAAGGCGTTTTAAAGCCTCATTTTTACGTTGCTGAGAAGTTTCGTTAGCTGCCTGGTGACGTAAATCGTAAGATAAAGTATCTAAATCAATACGTTTTAATAAGTCTTCTAATGCTTCCGCACCCATTTTGGCTACGAATTTATTAGGATCTTTATCATCTAAATATTGATTTTCTTTAGGTAATTTATCTAAGATATCTAAATATTCTTCTTCTGTTAAGAAGTCCATATAATTGATACCTTCTTCAGCCATTAAACCTGCCTGAATAACTACGTAACGCTCGTAATAGATAATTAAATCTAATTTTTTAGTAGGTAAACCTAATAAATAACCGATTTTGTTTGGTAAAGAACGGAAATACCAGATGTGCGCAACAGGAACCACCAAACTGATGTGCCCCATACGCTCTCTACGTACTTTCTTTTCAGTTACTTCAACACCACAACGGTCGCAAACAATACCTTTATAACGGATACGTTTATACTTACCGCAATGACATTCGTAATCTTTTACCGGACCAAAAATACGCTCACAGAACAAACCATCACGTTCAGGTTTGTAAGTACGGTAGTTAATGGTTTCTGGTTTCAACACCTCACCACTAGAACGCTCCAAAATAATTTCCGGAGACGATAAGCTAATGGTAATCGATGTGAAATTGCTTTTTAATTTATTATCCTTTTTGTAAGACATATCTCTTTCTTTAATGATCGAAGGATTGAGTGATTGAATGATTGAATGATAGTTAACCCATCTTTCAATCATTCACTCATTCTTTCATTCAATTAGTCTAACGTAATATCTAAACCTAAGCCGCGTAACTCGTGTACCAATACGTTGAACGATTCTGGTACGCCTGGAGTTGGTAAATTCTCACCTTTAACAATGGCTTCGTAGGTTTTAGCTCTTCCAATAACATCATCCGATTTAACGGTTAAGATTTCTTGAAGGATATTAGCAGCACCAAATGCCTCTAATGCCCAAACCTCCATCTCACCAAAACGCTGACCCCCGAATTGAGCTTTACCACCCAATGGTTGTTGTGTAATTAATGAGTACGGTCCGATTGAACGGGCGTGCATCTTATCATCAACCATGTGTCCTAATTTCAACATATAGATAATACCTACAGTTGTAGTCTGATCGAAACGCTCACCTGTTAAACCATTATATAAGTAAGTTTTTCCTGAGGCCGGAACACCTGCTTTAGCGATCCACTCTTCTACTTCATGGTGTTTAGCACCGTCAAAGATTGGAGTTGCAAATTTAACACCCAATTCTTTACCGGCCCAAGCCAATACAGTTTCGTAGATCTGACCCAGGTTCATACGTGAAGGTACACCCAGTGGGTTCAACACAATATCAACCGGGCTACCATCAGCTAAGAAAGGCATATCTTCATCACGTACAATACGTGCAACGATACCTTTGTTACCGTGGCGTCCTGCCATCTTATCACCTACTTTTAACTTACGTTTTTTAGCAACATAAACTTTGGCCATCTGTACAATTCCCGATGGAAGCTCATCACCTACACTAATCGCGAATTTATCACGTTTGTAAGCTCCAAGTTCTTCGTTAACACGGATACCATAGTTGTGAAGCAACATCTTAATAAGCTCATTCTTATCATCATCAGTAGTCCATTTGTTAGGGCTAATGTGCTCATAATTAAGCTCAGCTAAAATTTTCTGTGTAAACTTAGCACCTTTAGGTACCAATAATTCTTTGTAAATGTTAAATACACCTTGAGATGTTTTACCGTTTACAATAGCGAATAATTTGTCTACTAATTCATTTTTTAACTTTTCAGTTGCTTTGTTGTAGTCTTTATCCAACTTCTCAATTGCTGATTTCTCTTCTGCTTTCGAAGTTTTCTTAGCACGGCTGAATAATTTAGTGTCAATTACTACACCCTGGATTGAAGGAGGAGTTTTTAAAGACGCATCTTTAACATCACCTGCTTTATCACCAAAGATTGCACGTAGTAATTTTTCTTCCGGTGAAGGATCAGACTCACCTTTCGGGGTAATCTTACCAATTAAAATATCACCTTCTTTTACTTCAGCACCAATGCGGATAATACCGTTTTCATCAAGGTCTTTAGTAGCCTCTTCAGAAACGTTAGGAATATCTGGTGTTAATTCCTCTTCTCCACGTTTAGTATCACGTACTTCTAATTCAAACTCTTCAATATGCAATGAGGTGAATACGTCATCACGAACGATACGCTCGTTAATTACAATCGCATCCTCAAAGTTGAAACCTTGCCAAGGCATGAATGCCACTTTCAAGTTTCTACCAAGTGCTAACTCACCGTTTTCAGTTGCATAACCTTCACAAAGAACTTGTCCTTTAGTAACTTTCTGACCTTTCTTAACGATTGGTTTTAAGTTAATACAAGTATTTTGGTTGGTTTTCTTGAATTTGATTAATCTATAAGTTTTGCTATCACCTTCAAATGAAACTAAACGATCATCTTCGTTACGCTCATATTTAATGGTGATTTCATTAGCATCAACATATTCTACAACACCATCACCTTCAGCGTTAATCAGTGTTCTTGAGTCACGGGCAACGCGACCTTCCAAACCTGTACCAACAATTGGTGCTTCAGGACGTAACAATGGTACGGCCTGGCGTTGCATGTTCGATCCCATCAAAGCCCTGTTCGCATCATCATGTTCTAAGAACGGAATCAACGAAGCTGCAATTGAAGTAATCTGGTTAGGTGCAACGTCCATTAAGTCTAATTTCTCAGGCTCAATAATCGGGAAGTCACCCTCATAACGTGCTTTAACGCGTGGTGTGATAAAATTACCTTGGTCATCATATTCTGCATTGGCCTGAGCGATAGTTTTACCATCTTCATCCTCAGCAGAAAGATAAATTACGTCAGAATCAACCACTACTTTTCCTTCTTCCACACGTTTGTAAGGTGTTTCGATGAAACCTAAGTTATTGATTTTAGCGTGTACACAAAGTGATGAAATCAAACCGATGTTTGGACCCTCAGGAGTTTCGATAGTACACAAACGACCGTAGTGCGTATAGTGAACGTCACGAACCTCGAAACCAGCACGTTCACGAGATAGACCACCTGGACCTAAAGCTGATAAACGACGCTTGTGTGTAATCTCTGCCAATGGATTCGTTTGATCCATGAACTGAGATAACTGGTTCGTACCAAAGAAAGAGTTGATTACTGATGATAACGTACGAGCGTTGATCAAATCAGTTGGGGTGAAAACCTCGTTATCGCGAATGTTCATACGCTCACGGATGGTTCTGGCCATACGGGCTAAACCAACACCGAATTGTGCATATAACTGTTCACCTACCGTACGTACACGACGGTTTGATAAGTGGTCAATATCATCCACCTCTTCTTTAGAGTTGATCAATTTGATCAGGTATTTAACAATGGCAATAATATCTGCTTTTGTTAAAACTTTTACATCATCCGGTGTATCCATTTTCAATTTACGGTTGATGCGGTAACGACCAACATCTCCTAAATCGTAACGTTTATCTGAAAAGAATAAACGATCAATGATACCACGTGCAGTTTCCTCATCAGGTGGTTCTGCGTTACGCAAAGCACGATAGATGTTTTCAACAGCCTCTTTTTCAGAGTTTGATGTATCTTTTTGTAATGTATTATAAATAATGGTATAATCGGCCTGGCTGGCACCATCATCTTTAGATAAGATAATAGTTTTAACACCTGCTTCGATTACCATATCGATATGTTCGTCTTCTAAAATGGTTTCTCTTTCAAGAATCACTTCATTACGATCGATAGAAACTACCTCACCAGTATCTTCATCTACAAAATCCTCTACCCATTTTCTTAATACCCTTGCAGCAAGCTTACGTCCGATATATTTTTTCAAACCAGATTTACTAACCTTAACCTCATCGGCAAGATCAAATAATTCTAAGATGTCTTTATCAGAATCGTAACCAATAGCACGTAATAAGGTGGTAACTGGGAACTTTTTCTTACGATCGATGTAAGCATACATCACGTTGTTAACGTCTGTAGCAAACTCAATCCATGAACCTTTGAAAGGGATAACACGCGCAGAATACAATTTGGTTCCGTTAGTGTGACGGCTTTGGCCGAAGAACACTCCTGGAGAACGGTGTAATTGCGAAACGATAACACGTTCAGCACCGTTGATTACAAATGTACCTTTAGGTGTCATGTAAGGGATGGTACCTAAGTAAACATCCTGGATTATGGTTTCAAAATCCTCGTGTTCTTCGTCATTACAAGAAAGCTTGAGCTTTGCTTTTAACGGAACATTATAGGTTAATCCACGTTCGATACACTCATGTATATCATAACGAGGTGGATCCACAAAATAATCAAGAAATTCCAGTACGAAGATGTTTCTTGAATCAGTGATTGGGAAGTTTTCGGCAAACACTTTGAACAAACCTTCGCTAGAGCGATCGTCTGATGTGGTATCTATCTGGAAAAATTCTCTGAATGATTGCAATTGCACGTCAAGAAAATCAGGATAATCTATAATGTGCTTACTAGTTGCAAAATTTACTCTTTGTTCGACTTTCTTTGCCAATGGACTAAAAGTTTTTTAGTTTAAGAATAAACTATTTGTTTGGCTTTGGTTAAAGCACCTCATCAACCAAACAAAATGAGATGTTTATAAACAGGTAAAGACACCGACATTTTCAGTCGGTGTCTGATACTTTTTTAGCGAAGCTAAATTAAGTGATTACTTAATTTCAACTACTGCTCCAGCTTCTTCTAATTGTTTTTTAAGCGCTTCTGCTTCGTCTTTAGCAACACCAGCTTTTAATTCTTTAGGTGCACCATCTACTAAGTCTTTAGCTTCTTTCAAACCTAAACCAGTTAAGTCTTTAACAAGTTTTACAACTGCTAATTTCTGACCACCAGCTTCTTTTAAGATTACATCAAAAGATGTTTTTTCTGCAGCAGCAGCAGGTGCATCACCACCAGCAGCAGGACCAGCAATCGCTACAGCAGCAGCTGCAGGCTCGATACCATACTCATCTTTTAAGATTTGAGCTAATTCATTAACTTCTTTAACTGTTAAGTTTACTAATTGCTCAGCAAACGCTTTTAAATCTGCCATTTTATTAAGATTTTAAAAATTTACGTAAAATAATTTTGTTTAATTTGCGAACTTAAGGTGTTCGTTAACCTTCTCTTTCTTGAAGAGTTTTAACAATTCCTGCAATTTTGCTACCGCCTGATTGAAGCGCAGATAGAACATTTTTAGCTGGTGATTGTAATAGACCAACAATTTCTCCGATAAGCTCTTCTCTTGATTTCAAGCTTACTAATGAATTTAATTGATCATCGCCAACATAAATTGATGAATCGATGTACGCTGCTTTTAGCAATGGTTTATCACTTGTTTTTCTCAAAGATTTAATCAACTTAGCCGGAGCATTAGCTGTTTTTGAGAATAATAATGATGATGAACCTTTTAAGGCTTCGAATATCTCTGAAGAATCGCCATCTAAACTCTCGATCGCTTTACGGATCAAAGTGTTTTTAGCAACTTTCATTACGATATCGCTTTCAAAACATTTGCGACGGATTTCATTGATCTTCTCAACAGAAAGGCTAGAGGTATCTGCAATATAGAAATTGCCATACTCCTGCATTTGTCCTTGTAGTTCTAAAACTACTTCGTTTTTTTCTTCTCTGTTCATGATTAAATCCCCGCTACTGATTTGGTTTCAACTGCAATTCCAGGACTCATTGTAGAAGACACGTGAATGCTTTTAAAATAAGTTCCTTTTGCAGCAGATGGTTTTAATTTAGCTAATACTTGAATTACTTCTAAAGCATTTTCATAAATCTTATCTGCTGGGAATGATACTTTTCCTATCGAGGTGTGAATGATACCTGTTTTGTCTACTTTAAAATCGATCTTTCCACCTTTTACATCTGTTACAGCTTTACCAACTTCGTTAGTTACTGTTCCAGATTTAGGGTTTGGCATTAAGTTCCTTGGTCCTAAAACACGTCCCAATTTACCTACTTTTGCCATACAAGCTGGTGTAGTGATAATAATGTCTACATCGGTCCAACCACCTTCAATTTTAGCCACATATTCGTCTAAACCTACGAAGTCTGCGCCAGCTGCTTTTGCTTCCTCTTCCTTATCAGGAGTTACTAAAGCTAAAACACGTACAGTTTTACCTGTACCGTGTGGTAAAGTAGCAATACCACGTACCATTTGATTGGCTTTACGTGGATCTACACCTAAAGCTACATCAATATCAACTGATGCATCAAATTTAGTAGTAGTGATTTCTTTCACCAAAGCAGCAGCATCTTTCAAAGTATAAGCTTTGCCAGCTTCTATTTTAGCATGTGCCTTTTTTTGATTTTTAGTTAATTTCGCCACTGTTGTAAACTGTTTTTTAATTAATTGTTCCAGGGTGCGTCACCAGAAACGGTGATTCCCATACTGCGTGCTGTACCAGCAACCATACTCATTGCTGATTCGATAGTGAATGCATTTAAATCAGGCATCTTATCTTCAGCAATAACTTTAATTTGGTCCCAGGTCACCGATCCAACTTTTTTACGGTTAGGCTCAGCAGAACCACTCTGTAATTTAGTCGCGTCTTTCAACTGAACTGCTACAGGAGGGGTTTTGATGATGAAATCGAATGACTTATCAGCATAAACAGTAATTACAACCGGCAATACTTTACCTGCTTTATCTTGGGTACGAGCATTGTACTGTTTGCAAAACTCCATGATATTCACACCTTTAGCACCTAATGCAGGTCCTACTGGTGGCGATGGATTTGCAGCTCCGCCCTTGATCTGTAATTTGATCATTGCACTGACTTCTTTTGCCATTTTCTGTTTTTAATTTATTTAAAACTCAATGTTAAATTTGGAAGCATGTAACATTTTATTTTCCAGACGGTTTTATACAAAACCAAAAGGACTGCAAAGATATGAATAATCTTGCAGTCCTCCTATATATTTTTAAAAATATTTTTTACTCTTTTTCTACTTGCATGTAGTTAAGCTCCAAAGGCGTTTTTCTTCCGAAAATCTTAACCATTACTTTGAGCTTTTTCTTCTCTTCGTTTACCTCTTCGATAATACCTGAAAATCCGTTAAATGGCCCGTCCATAACTTTGATGTTCTCTCCAACATAGTAAGGAACGTTCATCATCTCCCCTTGCTCACTCATCTCATCAACCACACCTAAAATACGGTTAACTTCTGCCTGACGCATTGGGATTGGCGTGCCCGCTTTGTCTCCTAAGAAACCAATAACACTATTGATACCTTTGATTACGTGCTCCAATTCTCCATCTAAAATAGCTTCAATTAAAACATATCCAGGATAAAAGTTACGTTCTTTGGCTATTTTCTTTCCATCTTTCATCTGGTAGTATTTTTCCATAGGGATTAATACCTGAGGTACCAAATGAGAGAAACCTAAACGGCTAATCTCAGCATCTATATACTGTTTTACTTTCTTCTCTTTACCGCTAACAGCTCTTACAACATACCACTTTAGATCGCTCATTCAGAAATATTAATTAGAAAGTGATTTATAAAAAGTATCTAACACAAACATAGATCCTTTATCCATTGCAAAAATTAATAATGCAATGATTAAAGAAGCTACTAAAACAAGAACCGCAGAACTCTGAAGCTCGCCCCATGTAGGCCAAGTAACCTTCTGGGTCATTTCATCGTATGATTCTTTTATAAATTGAACTACTTTAGCCATATTTATTTTAATGATTAAATGATTGAGCTAGTGAAGAAAGAATGTTAGCACATTCAAACTTTAAAACATTCACTAATTCAATCATTACTTTTGGCACGGGAACAAGGATTCGAACCCTGATCAAAGGTTTTGGAGACCTCTATTCTACCATTGAACTATTCCCGTGTGTTTAAAAAAGAGCTAGCCTTAACTAGCTCCTTTTATATTGTTAAGCCTAAAATTAAGCTAAGATTTCAGTTACCTGACCAGCACCTACTGTTCTACCACCTTCACGGATAGCGAAACGTAGACCTTTTTCCATTGCGATAGCGTTGATCAACTTAACAGTGATGGTAACGTTATCACCTGGCATAACCATTTCAGTACCTTCAGCTAGTGAGATCTCACCAGTTACGTCTGTAGTACGGAAATAGAACTGAGGACGATATTTGTTGAAGAATGGAGTGTGACGACCACCTTCAGCTTTTGATAATACATAGATCTCAGCTTTGAAATCAGTGTGAGGAGTTACTGAACCTGGTTTACAGATTACCATACCACGACGGATATCAGTTTTTTCAATACCACGTAATAATAAACCTACGTTATCACCAGCTTCACCGTAATCTAAGATTTTACGGAACATCTCAACACCAGTTACTGTAGATTTTAAGTTCTCAGCACCCATACCTAAGATTTCAACTGGATCTCCAGAGTTGATTACACCACGCTCGATACGGCCAGTTGCTACTGTACCACGACCAGTGATTGAGAATACGTCCTCAACTGGCATCAAGAATGGAAGATCAGTTAAACGTGGAGGGATTGGAATGTAGCTATCTACAGCATCCATTAATTCCATGATTTTACCAACCCATTTAGCATCTCCGTTTAATCCACCTAAAGCAGATCCTTGGATTACTGGAATATCATCACCTGGGAATTCGTAGAACGATAATAATTCACGAACTTCCATTTCTACTAGTTCTAATAATTCAGGATCATCAACCATATCCACTTTATTCATGAATACAACTAATGAAGGAACACCAACCTGACGAGCTAATAAGATGTGCTCACGAGTTTGTGGCATTGGACCATCAGTAGCAGCAACAACGATAATTGCACCGTCCATCTGAGCAGCACCAGTAACCATGTTTTTCACGTAATCCGCGTGACCTGGACAGTCAACGTGTGCATAGTGACGGTTAGCTGTTGAATACTCAACGTGAGCTGTATTGATAGTGATACCTCTTTCTTTTTCCTCAGGAGCTGAGTCAATTGAATCGAATGAACGTGCCTCAGTTAAACCAGCATCAGCCAAAACTTTTGTAATAGCCGCTGTTAAAGTTGTTTTACCGTGATCGACGTGACCGATTGTACCGATGTTTAAGTGCGGTTTACTGCGGTCAAATTTTTCTTTTGCCATTTTATTTATAACTAATTAGTAGGTTAACTTTTTTATTAATTTTATTTATTGTTTTGATACAATGTAACGCAAAAAACCTTGTCCATCTGCACCTAAAACAGACTTAACAAAGCTTTTTCTTTTGAGCCAAAGATGGGACTTGAACCCACGACCTCTTCCTTACCAAGGAAGTGCTCTACCGCTGAGCTACTTCGGCTTTTTTATTAGCTCACTAGTTCAAGGGTCATTTGTTCAATTGGCTAACCATGAACCGATGGACAAACTTACTAATGAACATCTAAGAGCGGAAGACGAGGTTCGAACTCGCGACCTATAGCTTGGAAGGCTATCGCTCTACCAACTGAGCTACTTCCGCTTTTTTTAAAATTAGTGATTGATTGAATGAAAGAATGAGAGAATTATTCTATCATTAAAACATTTGGTCATTACCGCATTTAAAGAGTGGGGAGAGAAGGATTCGAACCTTCGAAGTCTTACGACAACAGAGTTACAGTCTGTCCCATTTGGCCGCTCTGGTATCTCCCCAACTTTATCTTAAAATGTTAACACTTTAAAATAAAAAGAGCCTCCTATCGGAATCGAACCAATGACCTACTGATTACAAGTCAGTTGCTCTACCAGCTGAGCTAAGGAGGCTTTAAATTTTGTGCAATTATACGAAAAAACTTCTTTTTTCCTACAATTAACGTGTTTTTTTAAAACTTTTATCTTTTCATAGAACTTACCTTTTCTTCCTGGCGTAACGCCCTTTCCGAAAGGGAATGCAAATATACACACTTATATTTCACTTCAAAATTATTTTGAAAAAAAATTAGTGAAGTTATCGGATAGACTGGCCATAAACCAATCGCTTTAACAAATATTATCTTCATAATCAGCTGTTTTGCTTAAGGCAAAAAAATCAATAAATTTTTCATTTTTTTTCTAAAAACTTCAGAAATCCGCTGATCATCTTGCTCAATGCGGAACCAAACGGCAGTTCGAAAATTTAAAAAAAATAATTTTCCCTGTGTTTTTCAACTCAACCTGCCCCTGTTTATCCGGAATTTAGTTCAAAAAAAGGCAGCATGATTATTAATCATGCTGCCTTTTACTTATTATTTTATTATTTTCTAGTAATCCGAGGCTTCGCTTTCGCTTAAAATCGCCTTATGTTCACTTAATTTTGCTCTCGTTTTATCTTTATGCTTCGTAATTTGCTTCCTTAATGATTCGATGGCCAGGTCTGTGGCCTCTTCAAATGATTTACATTGTTCTTTAGCGAATAGGGTGCCACCAGGTACAATCAGTTTAATCTCACTGATCTTATTAGCCTCATCCTCTACGTTCTCTAACTTTAAATACACTTCACCGCTGATGATTTGATCAAAAAACTGATCGAGTTTATTCGCCTTTTTCTGTATAAAATCTAACAACTTACTGTCTGCATTGAAGTGGATTGATTGAACTCCGATTTTCATTTTTCCTCCTTTTTTTATGCCTTTGGATGGGCTTGTTTATAAATTGTTTTTAATCTTTCGATCGAATTGTGTGTGTAAACCTGCGTGGCCGCTAAACTGGAGTGGCCCAATAATTCTTTAATGGCGTTTAAATCTGCCCCGGCGTTAAGCAACGAGGTTGCATAACTGTGGCGTAATACGTGAGGACTCTTCTTCTCATGAGTTGATACATATTTTAAATGCCCGGTAACCGCACGGTATATCAGTTTTGGATATGCGGGGCTCCCTGTATTTGTAACGATTAATATAGGTAAATTGTTATTAAAATTCTGCAACTTTTTTAGTCCGATATATTTATTTACCTGATTGATAAGCTGTTTATTTATTGGAACCACTCTTTCTTTATTCCGCTTTCCCAATACCTTAATTGTATTTTCATAAATGTCTATATCAGACTCTTTAATCTGCAACAGCTCCGCCAAACGTAATCCGGCACCAAAAAGTAGTTCGATGATCAGGTGATCCCGTACGGCAGGAAAATCTTCTCCAAAATATCCTTCAGAATCCAAAAGATGATCCATTTTTTGTGAATCAACAAATACAGGTAAACGTTTGGCAACTTTAGGAGCCTTAATTAGCGCTGCCGGATTACTGATAATTTTCCCCTCGCGGAGCAAAAATTTATAAAAGCTTCTTAACGTTGATATTTTACGATTTACAGTTTGGGGGCTGTTATTGTTTTCCATCAAATCCACCATGTAACTCCGTAAATGATTGTGCTTAACAGCTGAAAGATCCAGTTCGAATGTTTCTTGAATATACTCCCTAAACTGGTTCAAATCTGCCTGATAGGAAGTGATGGTATGCTGAGAATAACGCTTCTCGTGGGATAAATATGTAATAAAACTCTTTTGCAACATTCAAACTCGTTTACACCGGCTTTAGTATGAAGTTACGAATAGTTTTGATATTAAGAGAAAGTAAAAAAATAATAAACAAAAAAAATGCCTTCAAGAAAAAATCTCAAAGGCATCTTATTTTTATATAGAAAACAACTATGCAGTTGTATCTTGATTCATGTTTTGAATATAAACAGCATGTTTAATTTCAGTACGACGAGCTACAGATTTTTTCTCGTATGCCTGACGGCTACGTAGTTCTCTTAAAACTCCGGTTTTTTCGAATTTCTTCTTGAAACGTTTAAGGGCTTTATCTAATGATTCGCCGTCTTTAATGTTGATAATGATCATAACGCTGAAATACCTCCTCTCGTGGTTTTTAAATTCCCGTTCTATTCGGGGATGCAAATGTAAGTATTTTATTGAAAATGAGAAAGGTTTTATAAAGAAAAATTATTTATCGCTTTTGACAAACTTTTAGCCAACACTTGTTACATTTATATATAATATAAGTACTATGACAACAGGCAAAAAAGTTATCGTTATTTTATCTACCCTTCTTTTAATCATCCTTGCAATCATTTGTTATTACCGCTACTTTTTTGTTTTTGGTGAGGGTGTAAAAGCCGGCGAACTCAATTATGTGGTAAAAAAGGGCTATTTATTTAAAACATATGAAGGCAAGCTAATTCAAAGCGGAATAAAATCGCGCCAAACGGGCACCCTTCAAAGCAATGAGTTCGAATTCTCTATTGCAAATAAAGCAATAGCCGACAAGATGATGGCCAATAGCGGTAAATTTTATGAATTACATTATAAGGAATACAAAAACACACTTCCCTGGAGGGGATTTAGTGTATATGTTGTAGATAGTATATTAACTACAAGGGATATTCAGTAAAAGCTGAAAGTCAAGGTTAAAAGCATAACAGGATAAGCCACCACAGCGTATCCGCTTTACTTGTTTTACGCCTGGCCTTTCAGGAATAGTTTTTAGCTTTTCTTTTTTGGAACCTTTGCTCCTTCTTTTCTCGCTTCAGACAGGCCTATCGCAACGGCTTGCTTTTTAGAGGTTACTTTTTTTCCCGAGCCACTTTTAAGTTTACCTTCTTTCATTTCGTGCATGGTCTCTTCAACTTTTTCTCCAGCTTTTTTTGAGTACTTTGCCATAACGTTGGTCATTAGTCGTTAGTCATTAGTCATTAGTCATTAGTCATTAGTCATTAGTCATTAGTCATTAGTCATTAGTGGGAACAAGAAATTGGAAAACCTGGTTTTAAAAAAAGCAAAAAAAATCCGGAGGTATTTCAACCTGCCGGATTTCTCATAATATATTTGGTTTGTTAATGAAATTAAAGATGCAAAAAAAAACTTATCGCATAACTGAGGGCTTAAATGCTAAACCTTTTATCCTTCTACCCCTGTAATATTTCCCTGGCGATAACGATCTTTTGAATTTCTGAAGTTCCTTCGCCTATTGTACATAATTTACTGTCTCTATAAAATTTCTCTACCGGAAAATCTTTGGTGTATCCATATCCGCCAAAAATCTGTACAGCATCAGTGGCTACTTTTACAGCAACTTCCGAAGCAAAATATTTTGCCATAGCCGATTGTTTGGTTACGGGAAGATGCCTGTTCTTTAAATCACCTGCCTGACGAATCAATAATTCTGCAGCCTCAATCTCTGTTGCCATATCTGCTAATTTGAAACTTATGGCCTGATAGCTTGAAATTGGTTTTCCAAATTGCTGACGTTGTTTAGCATAGGCCACCGCAGCATCATAAGCGCCTTTGGCAATACCCAAAGCTAATGCTGCAATAGAAATGCGGCCACCATCCAAAACTTTCATCGCTTGTTTAAATCCTTCTCCAGCGTTTCCCAATAAATTAGCTTTAGGTACCCTGCAGTTATCAAAAATCATTTCTGTTGTTTCAGAAGCTCTCATGCCAAGTTTATTTTCCTTTTTCCCGGCAGTGAAACCAGGAGTTCCACGTTCTACCACTATAGCAGAAATCCCTTTAGAACTCCCCTGCTCTCCTGTTCTTACCATTACTACAGCAATATCACCACTTTTACCATGGGTGATCCAATTTTTAGAGCCATTAATAATGTAATCGTCGCCATCTTCTACAGCAGTGGTCATCATTCTTAATGCATCAGATCCGGTATTCGCTTCTGTTAAACCCCAGGCGCCAATCCACGCTGCCGAAGCAAGTTTCGGCAACCATCTATGTTTTTGCTCTTCGTTTGCAAAGGCTAAAATATGACCGGTACAAAGCGAATTATGTGCTGCCAAAGACAAACCTATTGAACCACAAATCCGTGCAACTTCTACAATCACATCGATATATTCCTGATAACCTAAGCCAGATCCGCCATATTCTTCAGGAACTAAAACACCCATTACTCCCAACTCTCCAAGCTGTTTAAATAATTCGACTGGAAAATGTTGCGACTCGTCCCACTCCATCACATTTGGGCGGATATGCTTTTCGGCAAAATCACGAACCATTTGTTTTACGCTCTGCTGGGTTTCAGTTTCTGAAAAATTGAAGCTTACGCTCATATAGTATAGTATTGGTTTAGGCAATTATAATCAATTATTTAATAGCTAGTTACCATCAAATATTAGGTAAAAGGTAGAATAAAATGGTATTTAGTACAATAAATCAATCTGTAAGTTTTAAAGCAGTGAAAAGAAGTTCAAATACGCTCAAAATTTTATTTGATATTTTTTTGAATGATGTACAGCCCATATTCAAACAGTGCTGTTCAAGCGAAAAAGCGTAATTAACTAAGCTTTACGAATCACCAGATGCCACTATTTAAAAGAAATATAGGGCAATACTTTTTCAATAGCCTGCGCATTGAGAATAGCTACCTTCTGTAAATCCGCAGCATTTGAAAAATTGCCATGCTGTTTTCTATATTGCAAAATGGCATTTATCTGCTTATATGAAAGGTAAGGATTTATTTTCAACTCGTTAAATGTGGCGGTATTGATATTTATAATCCTCAAGTCAACCTTTCCTACCATTACCTGATCTTTGATTCCTTCATATTTAACAGAATCCAAGCCGTATACCTCCAGAAGCTGTTCCTTTTTATAAAAGCCTCCTAGGCGCTCACGATATTTCAGAATCCTTTTTGCAAACGCAGGCCCTATACCTTTAACTGCATCCAGTTGCATGGAATCTGCATGATTAAGATCTATGATAACTAAGGCCTTTTTTACAAATTCCTTTTTCTCAAACGCATATGTTTTTTTAGTATCACCCGGATCTGCAATTCGCACATAGGGCAATAGTTTCGCATACAGCTCAGGAGAAATGGTATACATTTTTTGAAGGTCCTCAGCCCGATAGAATTTCCCTCCCTTTTGTCTGTAATTTACAATCGATTGGGCCTGTTTTGGAGAAAGCCCAAGGTGTTCCCATCCGCTTTGGCTTAAGGTATTCGGATCAAAAGCAAAAAGTTTAGCTGCTTTGCTAGTCGCGTAATTATGATACAACTTCTTCTCAGGGTAAAATGATTCCTGATTAGTAATGCTTATATTTTTAATCTCCGCTAACAGATCCGGATTGTCTTTTTCTGCCGGTTGGAGATAGACATATATAATAGGTATACTTTTTAATACGATGATAATAAAAATCAGTAGCAGCAATCCATTGAATTCGCTTTTACTAAAACCAAAATATTTATTTAGCCATGTTCTCATGCGTTATTTTTAACATACCTTATTCTAAATATAAATCTTATTTTTGGGATTGCGAAACGGAGCGGTTTTGCGGCAACAACCTAACGAATTTATTTATATGAAAATCATTACTACCTCAGAATTTGCTAAGGCGACGAAGATTGATAAGCTTGGTGTACCCGGATTAGCAGGTTTGTTGATGGAGATTATGAAATTGAACGACATCAATGATGTTTTCGCTCAAAATCAGCACTTTAAAGGTTTAGAGTTTGTAGATAAAATATTGGAAACCATTGGTGTTTCAATCGAATTTGATGAAGATGACTTAAATTCGATTCCTAAAACAGGGCCATTTATAGCGATAGCTAACCATCCTTACGGAGGGGTTGAAGGTTTGGCTCTGGTTAAACTTTTATGTACAGTAAGGCCAGATGCGAAGGTGATGGTTAACTTTATCTTGAAGAAAATCCCTAATCTGGATGAATTCTTTGTGGCTGTTAACCCTTTCGAAAACGTACAACACTCCTCAAGTATCAGTGGCTTAAAAACCACTTTTGATCTTTTACGTAACGGAACACCGATAGGAATTTTCCCTGCAGGAGAAGTCTCTACCTTCAAAATAGATGCGCAACAAGTGACGGACAGGTTATGGCACCCTGTGGTGGGTAAATTAATTGCCAAAGCTAAAGTACCTGTTGTTCCTATTTATTTTCATGGAAACAATGGCGTTTTCTTTAATATATTAAGCTTCATCCACCCAACATTACGCACAGCGAAATTACCTTCAGAGTTTTTAAATAAGCATGGCCGTACCATTAAAGTGAGGATTGGAAAAGCCATTACGGTTTCTGAAATCTCATCTATGAGTGCTGGAAATAAGCTGATGGATTATCTGCGTGCACGTACTTATGCTTTAGGTGTTGGTTTAGATACAGAAAAAAAACTGTTCAATCCGTTAAAGCTATTTAAAATCAAGAAAAAGCCTGCTGAGGTTATTGAGGAAACTGCCAGAACATTAATCAAAGCTGAAGTAGAAACTTTAGAAGACTTTAGGGTCTGGACCGAAAAAAATTACGAGGTTTATATTGTACCTACACTGAAAATCCCTAATGTTCTGAGGGAAATTGGTCGTTTAAGAGAGATCACCTTTAGAGAAGTTGGTGAGGGTACAAATAAAAAAATCGATCTCGACAATTATGATATTTACTATAATCACCTGTTTATCTGGGATAAAGACTTAGAAAATATAGTTGGGGCCTACCGTATTGGTAAGGGAGATGAAATTTTAGAGAGCATGGGTCGCCGCGGCTTTTATCTTTCAGAACTTTTTAAAATGAAAGATCAATTTTATCCAATGTTAAAACAAGGAATTGAATTGGGAAGATCATGGATCAGAAAAGAATATCAGGGCAAACCCTTACCACTATTTCTGTTGTGGAAAGGTATTCTTAAATATCTTCTGGACAATCCGCAGTATCGATACATGTTTGGCCCGGTGAGTATCAGCAATAACTTTTCGAAATTTAGTAAAGCCTTGATTGTAGATTATATCACTAAAAACCATTTTGACTATGAAATGGCGAAATATGTTAAACCCCGAAATAAATTCAAAGCAGATTTACTACCCATTGCAACTGATGCTTTGGTAGATAGCAGTGAATCATTCAAGGATTTAGATAGTATTATCGGCGATATTGAAAATACACACATTAAGATACCTGTATTACTAAGGCAGTACATGAACCTGAACGCGAAGATCATCTCCTTTAATATTGATCCTAAATTTTCAGATTGTTTAGACGGGTTCCTGGTGGTAGACACCCACAACATTCCGGCAGAGATGCTGGAAAAGCTCGGAAAGAATTTATAAATCAACAAAAAAACCTCAGACATCCATCTGAGGTTTTTTATTATCAACTAACCTAAACTTTATAAATACTAACCAAATATTTATACCGCAAAAGTAGGCGCGGCAGATTAAAAAGATATTAAGTCTGCATTACTATTTAACATATAAACCTTCAATTAAAAGATTGATATGTTAACATTATGTTAAACCACAAAGCCATCCTTCACATAAAGAAATTGTTGCTTTTACGTTAATTATATGTAAATTCAATGTAACCAAATATGGCGCGGTTTGAAAAGTAGGCTTATAAAATATTATCTGTTTTTAATTTCTTTCATTAGTTTGATGGCTTTGACTGCTATTAAAACCCATGGCCAGAATTACTCATTCGATTTTTATAATGGCACTTTCAATTTTACAACAGAACAAGCTTTCCTCATTCAGGTTTCAAAAACGGCCAACTATCCTGATGTAGCAGAATTTTACACTAAAATCAATAAAGTTAAAGATACTGTATTGATAGCTGCCCTGGAAAAATACCGGGGTCAATACCATTTAAACGACTGGGTTTATTATCAATTGATTCGCAAAGTAGCAGAGCAAATTAGCCCTAAAAAAGAAAACTATTTTAGATATACTTTATATAAATGGTATTTATTGAATAAATGTGGTTATGATGCCCGCATTGCAATTGGAAACGAGCAGATTGTTTTTTATGTAAGGAACGAGGAAGACATTAGCGACATTCCATTCTTTATGGTCGACAATAAGAAATACAGTTGTTTAAATTATCATGATTATGGTAAGCTTTTTAAACAATCTGTTTATTTACCAGTAAAAATAACGATTCCTGAAGGGAAAAATTCCTTCTCTTATAAAGTTACCAAAATGCCTGATTTCAAGCCAGAAGATTATCAGGTGAAAGATATTGCATTTAGCTATAAACAAAAAACCTATCACTTTAAATTAAAGGTTAATGACGATGTTCAGACTTTATTTAAAAATTATCCGGTAGTTGATTTTGAGAGCTACTTTAATATCCCGCTTAGCAGGGAAACATACAGCTCGCTGATTCCTGTTTTAAAGGATAATTTAAAAAAGATGGACCAGAAGAAAGGTGTTGATTATTTAATGAGATTTACACGCTATGCTTTCCTTTATGAAGATGACGGGCAAAACTTTGGCAAGGAAAAGAGATTATCTCCAGAACAAACTTTACTTAATAAATACAGTGATTGTGATGACCGAGCTGCATTATTTTTTTACCTGGTAAAGGAAATTTATGACCTGCCTATGATTGCCGTACTCTACCCTACTCACCTCACTATGGCTGTTCAATTTGACAAACCCGTTGGCAACTTCATTACTTATAATGGTAAGAAATATTCTTTCTGTGAACCTACCCCACAAACGGAAGACTTAAAGATTGGGCAAATACCTCAAAATCTAAAAAATATCAAATTCGAGATTGTATACGCTTACGAACCTCGACATTTATAGAGGCCCGTACGATGTTAAATTAATTTTAACAAAATGTTATCTTATTGATAAATGGCTGCATCACCTACTATTTGAAGTATTTTCGCATAATAGTATTCAAAAGAATAAAGTATGCCGGCTACAATTTACACCATCATTAAGGAGTTTTACGCTGATATTCATGGCCATGCCATTAAGGCTAGAATTATGTCGCCTGTGCAGGATAATAGCACCTTCATTTTCCAGGTTAACCTATATTATAAAAGTAAAAGCGATGCTGAAGCTCACGAACCTGCATCAAAATTTACCTCCTATGCAAATGCAGAAAGACATTTACTTCAATACCTGGAAGGGTTTCAAAATACGCTGGACCTGGGAGGAGATGTAGCCAGAGGAGCTAACTTCTAAACATTTTCCTGATCATCTTTTTCTGGAGGAAGTTCTGATTGAATGGTTTCTTCCTCAAACTTCTTCTTATCCTTTTGATTTTTTCTAATCAGGTAGCCAATCAAAAGTATAAATAATATCGCTACGCCTATTAATATTGGATAATTCATTGTCTTGAGATTAGGTGTTTCAAATCAACTACTTAAAGATACTTTAAAATTATTAGATGTTAAGTATCACCAACTTAGTTAACATAATCATAATATTAATTTAACTTTTGAATCGGCTATCTTTGGGCAAAACCCATAAGCAGTTAAATGAAAAAGAACAAATCCAGGTCGAAAGCTCATTCGGCAAGCAAAAAAGAACGTAAAGCATTAGCATCTAAATTAGCAGTTGCATTTAACGAAGTGGTGAGTGAATATGGCAAAGCTAAGAAGACTGAGAAATTGATAGAGAAATTTGCTAAGCAACTCTCCAGGAAAATAAATCTTAATGCACTGCAAATAGCAAACAACCCAGTTGCAGAACAAGTAATTCCCTTGGTTGCCGTTGAAGAAACAGTCAAACCGAAGGCAAAAAAGCAATCTCCCGTAAAAAAAGATAGTTAACTATTTTGATTGATTTAATTCTGAATCGGTTTACATTAAAACTAATTCGACAAAAAAAGGGTATTCAAATTAATGAATACCCTTTTTATTTGCCTGCTTAAAGGCTTTGTTTTTATAGGTTTGCTAATAAATCAACACCATCAACTGTTGCCCATTTGCCTTTAACTAATGAAGCACCTGTTGCAGTAGTTGTAACCGCCCAGTTAGCACCAAAGCTAGCTGCATTAAGCGTGAAATCAGCTGCAGCTGCTCCACTAATAAATAACAATGGCGTATTGTTAAGTTTTACATTAGTCAACTTGATTTTACCACCAACAACCTGATTATCATAAGTTGCTTTATCACGGATTTGCACTGCGCCACCTGCGAATGCTGTAGGTGTTGTTTGGCTAATATAGCCATCAATAACAATATTGCTGAAATCGCCATTACCATTAGCTTTAAATTGGAAAGCATCTAACTGGATTTCACTTTGTGCTTCAGTTTGCGTACCAGCAGCTCTTTTCAAAGTGATATTAGTTACTTTTGGCCAGAAGTTATTGTTAACACCTTTAGTTTCAACTTCAACACCATAGTTACCAATACCTGTTTGATAGGCAAACCAGTTAGTATTGTCCTGACCTCTCCAACCATCTTGCCAGTCGAAAGAATCATCAGAGTTTCCATAAGAAATTAAGTTCTTACCGCTAACAGTACCTCCATAAAATTCAAAACCATCATCATTACCTTTGTATGATACCAAGTTTTCTAATACTGTACCGTTACCTACTGAGTAAAAAGAAAAACCGTTATGCTCTTTATTGTTTGTCGTGATAACCTGACCAGCATATTCAACTCTTACATATTTTAAAGATCCACCATTGTGTGCGGCATTGGTACCACCGTAACTTAAACCTAAGCCATCTTCAGAAGTCGCTACCTGGGTGCCAACAGCTGTCGATGAGTTTACAATTGGTGCATCACCATACATAATGATACCAGCCCATGAACCTGCGATTTTAGATTTTTCGGTTAACACAATCGGGTTATCTGCAGTACCATTAGCGATTAATTTACCTCCATTAAGTACAACTAAACCATCTTCACCATTTGATTTATCAGCAGTAAATGTAGAACCAGCTTCGATGGTTAAAGTAACTCCTGATTGAATTTTAACCATTCCTTTCAAAGTGTAATTACCATAAGCTAACGTTCTGTTTGAAGTAATATCACCAGTGATTTCACCTTCAACTGGCACTTTTGTAGGTTGAGTATCATCATCATCTTTAGAACAACCAGTAAAGATTGTAGCTGAAACTGCAATTGCGTAAAGTAACTTTTTCATTTTAATTTTTTTTATAGTGTAAAATTAGTCTGTGAATGTTGTGGTTGTATTAACCCAACTTTACCTTTATATTAAGTTGGGTTAACAAAATGTTAAGTAATTAGAAAGTATAGCCTAAGCCTAACGATACACCTACACCTCTCTTATAATCTTTAACGGTTAAGCTATTTTCATAGATCTGTACAGTGCTTTTATCTCCTAACTCTACCCGGTAAGTTGGGTTTAAGATGTTTTCCACACCTAATTTCAAATCCCATTTTGTAGCAATTTTATTGTTCCAAATGAAATCTAATTTACCGAATGGCTTTTCATAATAGTTATCTAAACCATTTGTACCCACTGCATAAATACGTTCACCGTAAATGTTATAAGCAAGTGTCATAGTGCTCTTCCATTTCTTACCGAAATCTGTTTCATGCTTAATGTCTGCATTGATTAACCACGGAGAAGCACCTTGTAACTTACGGGTATTATCATCACCGATTGCCGCAGTTTCAGAGCTGTTTTTAATCTTGTCGATCGTTGTTTGAGTGTACATCAATGAGGTATTGAAACCTACAGAGAAATTAGAAAGTGATTCACTGATTCTTGAAAGCTGTAATAAGAACTCCAGTTCAGCACCATAAATCACTGCTTTTTTAGAGTTATCATAAGTAATCTGTAAACCACCACTACCTGCTGATTGTAGGAATAAACGCTCAATTGGATTTTGTAAATACTTTGCAAAACCAGTAACTGCAATCATTTCCTTATTGGTTGGAAATAATTCATATTTGATGTCGAAATTGTAATTCTTACTATTAACTACATTCGGGTTACCGTTTTCAATGGTCGCATCCGGATTAACAAATTCTAAAGGATAAGCCTCCATAATTACTGGCTTAGTAAGTGTTTTTGACGCAGAAAACCTCAAATTAGCCTTGTCTGTTAATGCATACTTTAAGTTTGCAGATGGTAAAACATCAACATTATTTCTTGTTATTTTTTGAAAAGGATCATCAAAACTTCCTGAATTTCTATATCTGGTAATCCTTTGCGATTGTTCTACTCTTGTACCAACATTTAAATTTAATTTATCGTTCAACACGAGTGCCAAGTCTGCATAACCTGCATTAACACCTTCCTGCATTTTTGCTCTGTAAGTTGCGTTAGAACCTTCTCTATAGCTGAAGTTCAAATTGGCAATCTCTGAGCTAAGTGTTGCATCAGGATTATTAGTATTCAAAAGAACATTGTTGGAATTTAAGTTTTGAGAAACCAAAAACCTAAAGTCAGATTCCATTCTGTTGAACGAGCCGTTGTAACCCACAGACAATTTATGTGCTTTAGCTAAATCCTCATTTCCAAATTTCCAGTTATACTCTAACATTCCAGAAGCAAAGAAGTCGCCATTAAAATCCATGTACTGTCTAACAATACTATTTCCGGTATAACTTACAGAGGTGTTATCGCCAATCATAGAACCTTTGAACGACTTTCTATCAGGCAATTGATATTGAGTTTTTGAATATGAAACACCTGCTTTGATACTGTGTGCATCATCTTCAGTGATTTTATAGTTTCCAAACAACTGCCCGGTGAAGAAATCTGTTTTCTGCAATTGATTCAATCTGATAAATGAATTATTCACATTTTTCTGACTGTTGGTGTAACCCAATTGATCCTGAATCATGTTTTCGGTTCCTTTTAAATAAAAGGCATTCAAGTTTAAACTTAATCTGTTTGAACCATAGTTGAAAGCACCCAAAACAGAAGAGTTGGTAGAGAACCTATATCGGGTTGTGTACAGATTATTATCGTAAATACCTTGTGCAGTATTGAAGAAACGATCTACTCCTTCTCTAACCTGGAAATTATTATCTGTGTTAAGTGAAACTAAATACTGAAATGTGCGTTGATTTTCAAGATTAATTTTTTGTGAGTGCAAGATACCAATGTTGGTGTTCAGAGGAGCTTTAGATTCGTCAACATTAAAGCCAGAGCCAAATTGAGAATTGGCTTCGCTAGATGTCATGGTATAAGAAGATGGTACTTTGCCAAAAGCTTTTGGCAAATCCCGCTCATTTCCTGTTATTCCGAAATAATCGCTTACTGATGTTGCATCTTCCGCTCTAAGGAATTTTTTGAAACTGCTATTGGATACATAGCTAGCCCCGATATTAATTTTGGTAACACTCTTATCACCTTTAGCAGTTACAATATTAAATGTTCCTCCGGCAAAATCGCCATATAAACCTGAGTTAAAGGTTTTCGAGGTTTCTAAAACACTTACTATATCTGTAGGAAAAAGATCTAATGGAATAATTTTTTTGAAAGGATTATTAGAAGGAACTGCCAATCCGTTGATCAATAAATTGTTATAACGATCTTCCAATCCCCTTACAAACAAACCACGTCCATCAACTTTAGTAATACCGGTAATTTTGGTCAACCCTTCTTCCACATCACTAACACCCTTTCTAGATAGCTCCTGGATGCCAATACCTTGCTTTATTTCGGTCGCATTTTTTTGAAGAGCTAATAAGGCTGTTTCATTTTCTTTATTAACAGTAGACTTAATTTCTACCTGTTGAAGCGTTTGACCTCCAGCTTCTTCCAAAATAGCATTGAGTGTGGTCACCTTTCCATCGGTTACTTCAACATTTGGTATTTCTTTATTGGTGTAGCCAACATATTGATAAACCAAAGTGTATTTACCAGCAGCTAATCCTGCGATGGTATATTTACCTTCTACATCAGTAGCAATTCCTTTGGTAGTACCTTTAATTTTTACAGTAACGCCGATTAAAGTTTCAGCAGTTTTCTTATCTGTTACGGTACCTGAAATTTTACCTGTTTGTGCATAAGAAACTATGCCTAGAAATAAAATCAGAACTGTTAGTGCCGATTTTTTAAGAGTTGTGATTGAGTTCAATTTGCCTGTATTTAATTTTAGGCAAAGCTATTACCACAATGTTAGCTGTATGTTAGATGTTAATTAAGATTTGTTTAGCTAAAAGTTAAATTAATGTTACCAGGCTCAGGATTAATACCGAATACCTGTTTTCTTGCAAATGAAGTGCAATAACCAAATCGGACCTATTAACAAGAATTTAATATCGTCTAAAAAGGATGGTTTCTTACCTTCTATTTTATGGCCGATAAACTGGCCAATCCAAGATAAGACAAAGATGATTAAAAAGATTAACCAGGCTGCTGGCCCACCTGCTGCTTCCCAATATTCGAGTTGAACAATTCCGTAACTCATGATGCCTACAACCCAAATCATCATAAAGAATAAAACAGGCGAAAGTGTAAAATAATAATACAAGCTAAAAGCCAATAAGAAAGAAGCCCAGTTAAAGTAGCCATTATAACTACCCAGGAAGCCCAGGCGTGGAAAAGGAATCTGCCAAACCAGCCCCAGAAGACTAAAAACGATTAACGGCACACAAATCCAATGGAATAATTTATTGGTTGGATTTTGATGGCTTTCTGCATATTTATCAAAAAGGACATCAACCGGGCGTTTCACTTCTAGCGTTTTCATATTCGGTTTGCTCATTTACGGTAAAATTAACAAAAGCTAAGCATATTCTAAGGATGAAGAACCTAAATATTATACTATAGAAGTGAATACTTAATAAGCGCCTAAAACAAAAAAGCGATAGAATACATCCATCGCTTTCATTATTTTTAATAAAGATACACCTATTTAGCAAAAGCTACAGATCGGGTTTCTCTAATTACGGTAACTTTAATCTGACCAGGATAAGTCATTTCGGTTTGAATACGGGTAGATATATCTGCGGCTAATAACTCTGCCTGAGCATCGGTTACACGTTCGCTTTCTACCACTACACGAAGTTCTCTTCCGGCTTGAATGGCAAATGTTTTCTCTACCCCGGGATAAGAAAGGGCCAGTTCTTCTAAATCTTTCAAACGTTTGATGTAACTTTCTACCACTTCCCTACGTGCACCTGGGCGCGCTCCTGAGATTGCATCACAAGCCTGAACGATTGGAGAAATTAATGAAGTCATTTCGATCTCGTCATGGTGGGCACCAATGGCATTACAAACCTCTGGGTGTTCTTTATATTTCTCGGCCAGCTGCATACCCAAAATGGCGTGTGGCAATTCAGGATTATCATCCGGAACTTTACCAATATCGTGCAATAAACCTGCACGTTTGGCTAGCTTGGCATTTAAACCTAATTCGGCTGCCATGGTAGCACAGAAATTGGCAACCTCACGAGAGTGATGTAATAAATTTTGTCCGTAAGATGAACGGTAGCGCATACGGCCAACCATGCGGATTAGCTCTGGATGCAGACCATGAATACCTAAATCGATAACTGTACGTTCGCCGATTTCGATAATTTCATCTTCAATTTGTTTTTTGGTTTTAGCTACAATTTCTTCAATTCTAGCCGGATGGATACGTCCGTCGGTAACTAAACGGTGCAAAGCTAAACGCGCAATTTCTCTTCTTACCGGATCAAAACCAGAGAGAATGATGGCTTCAGGTGTATCATCAACAATAATTTCAATTCCTGTTGCTGCTTCTAATGCCCTGATGTTTCTACCTTCTCTACCAATTACACGACCTTTAATTTCATCACTTTCGATATGGAAAATAGATACTGAATTCTCAATAGCGGCTTCCGTAGCCGTACGTTGAATAGTTTGGATCACTACTTTTTTAGCCTCTTTACTTGCGGTAAGTTTAGCTTCATCAACAATATCCTTAACCTGCATCATCGCCTGCGTACGGGCTTCCTGTTTCAGGTTTTCTACCAGCTGATCTTTAGCTTCTTCTGCCGAAAGGCCGGCAATGCTCTCCAGTTGCTTAAGGTGCTGATTTTTTAATACTTCAACTTCATCCTGTTTTTTAACAGCGATATCCGTTTGTTTTTCCAAATTTGCTTTTACCTTATCAAGTTCCTGCTCCTTTTTGTGCAGATTTTCGGTACGTTGATTAACAGATTGCTCTTTTTGCTTAATGTTATTCTCACGTTGGTTAATGTTATTGTTTTTAGTATTAACCTCTTGTTCGTGTTCGGCCTTTAATTGTAAAAATTTTTCTTTTGCTTCTAAAAGTTTATTCTTTTTTAAGATTTCAGCATTGTTTTCTGCATCTTTTAAAATCTTCTTCACTTTGTTTTGAGCGGCAATTTCCTGTTGTTTTAACAGGTTGCGAAGTAGGAATCTCCCCACCACTATTCCGATACCCAGGCCTGCTATTAAGGCAAATATGTATCCTAATATTTCAACTGTTTCCATTTTGTTTTTTAAGTAAAAAAAAACCGCATCTAATTTTTTAAAGTCTCATCATTTTAAACCTCAACTAAGCATAATTAGGATTTAAGCCATTTTCAGATGTAAAACAAATGAAATACGCCCTCTTAACCCTATAGATATTGAAGTGTTAAGTTTTATAAATTTTGAAACTCAAAAACTAGCTGCGGCTATATTTTTGTGCTAATATATTAAAGTGTTACCCTAGCAAAATCATGCTATGTGATAAAACTTTGAAAGAACGTACCCTTTTATTTTGAAAAGAAACCGTTTAATAAACCATCCAACTCTTCTACTTTATCAGCAACTGCAGTATCCTGGCTTTGCACCTTATTTTCTGTTCTTAAAACAGCCGTTGCATAGTGCAATACAGCCATCGAAAGAAGGTCTTGCTTGTCTCTAACCGCATAATTTTCCTGATAGTCTTTTATGCGTTCATTGATCATTTTTGCTGCCCGTCTCACAATCTCTTCCTCTTCCATATTTACCTTTAAAGGGTAAATGCGGTCGGAAATGGTTATCTTAATCGAGATTTCTCCCATTGTTTAGCTTAGTTTCGATTTTCCACACTACTTATTTATTTCTTCAGCAGTGCGATACTTTTATCTATCTCCCGCACAAAATCGTTAATTTTTTGTTTAATGTCAAGCGATTTTTCGCTTGTTCCCTCAATACTCTTAGCCAATTTAGTTACCCTGAGTTTCTCCTCAAGATCTACATTTTTAACCTTAGATGTATCGAGCGCAACTTTTAACGATTGATTCTCAAGCTTTAATAAATCATTTTCTTCTTGTAAAGCATTACACAACTCTATTAATTGAGCTGTTTTTTGTAGTACTTTATCTAATTGATCTGCAACAGAAGTCATGAATTTATTTCTAAAAATACGAATTAATATTTTATTTCCTAATTTCTGCGCCCGCTTGTTGGGTTAAATTCGACATCAATTTCTGCATTGTGCTCTCAATCTGCTTATCTGTAAGGGTTTGCTCCTCATCTTGCAAAATAAAGTTCAATGCATAAGATTTTTTACCCTCCGGAAGCTTATCTCCTTCGTAAACATCAAATACCCCTACTTCTTTAATCAGTTTTTTATCTGTTTTAAATGCAATGCTTTTTAACGAATCAAAAGTTACATCTTTATCAATGAGTAATGACAAGTCTCTTCTCACCTGAGGATATTTAGAAACTTCTCTATTTACGATTTTGTTCTTTTTTACAATATCCAATAAACCAGCCCAATCAAAATCAGCATAGAAAACCTCTGCATTAACATCAGCCAACTTCCTGTCAGCCTTGCTGGCTGCACCAAAACTTACCAATGCTTTATCTCCTCTAAAATATTTAATTCCATAGGCAAAGTTCTCCTCATTCAAAACATCAGTTTGATAAGTAGTAATGCCTAAACGAGCAATAATTGCATCTACAGCAGCCTTTAAATTATAAAAAGTTACAGGTTTAGTGCTTTGGTTCCATTGCTCGGTTTGTTTGGCTCCGGAAATCAATAACAATAAGCGTGGGCGCTCCACATACTTCTCATTAATTAAGTGATAGGTTTTTCCGAATTCATAAAATTTAACGTCAGCATTTTTACGGTTCTGATTGTAAGCAACGCTTTCTAAAGCTGGCATTAAAAGGCTCTGACGCATTACATTCAAATCGCTACTCAAGGGATTCAAAATAAATACTGCTTCATCAAGGTTCTTAGAATAAGCTGATTTGGTTAATGAATTGCACCAGATTTCTGCATAACCATTGGCCGTAAGCATATCAGCAATCACATTTTGCGTATTTTCTCTATCAGGCCTGTTGGTATAGGACAACGAAGCGTTCACTTTTGTAGGAATCTCGATGTTATTATAACCATAAATACGTAAAACCTCTTCAGTAATATCACATTCACGCGTTACATCCACTTTGTATGATGGTACTCTTAATGCGAGGGTATCAGGGGATGTGTTCGTTGCAGAAATACCTAAAGCTGTAATAATGTGTTTAATTTCGGCTGAAGGAATATTTGCTCCAATCAATTTATTGATATTGGTATAACTCACCTCAAACTCAAATGGTTTAATGTGGCTTGGGTAAATATCTGAAATAGCGGAAGAAATTTCTCCACCTGCCAGTTCCTTAATTAAAAGGGCTGCGTATTTTAAAGCTGTAACCGTAATTTCCGGATCTGTTCCGCGTTCAAAACGGAAAGAAGCATCGGTTTTTAACCCATGTCTTTTAGCTGTTTTACGTACTGAAACTGAATTAAAATAAGCACTCTCTAAAAATACATTTTGAGTTTCGGTATCAACACCCGACGTTTTACCACCGAAAACTCCGGCAATACACATGGGTGCGTCTGCACTGCAGATCATTAAATCGTCTGCGCTTAATTTACGTTCTACATCATCAAGGGTAACAAAAGATGTAGCTTCTGCCACTTTCTTAACAACTACTTTACCACCGCTAATTTTATCGGCATCAAATGCGTGTAATGGCTGTCCCAATCCATGTAGAACATAGTTGGTAATATCTACAATATTATTTATCGGACGCAGTCCGATAACTTTTAATTTATCTTTTAACCAGTCTGGTGATTCTTTAACGGTTACACCCGAAACGGTTACACTGCTGTAACGAGGGCAGGCTTCCGGGTCTTCTATTGTTACAGGGATTACCAGGTTTTCGTTGTCAACTTTAAATGAGGCTAAATCTGGCATTTCATATTCGCTTCTGAAATAGGCTGCCAAATCTCTGGCTACGCCTAAATGAGAGGCTGCATCTGCCCTATTGGGGGTAAGGCCGATCTCGAACACGAAATCATCCTCCATTTGAAAATACTCCTGGGCCAAAATTCCAATCTCCACATCAGCTGGTAGAACCATGATTCCATCATGAGATTTTCCTAAACCAATTTCATCTTCTGCACAAATCATCCCTTTGGAAACTTCGCCCCTGATTTTTGATTCTTTGATCTTGAATGGCTCTCCTTCTAGCGGATAAACAGTTGTACCTACAGTGGCTACAACAACTTTTTGTCCGGCAGCTACATTAGGTGCGCCACAAACTATCTGCAGGTTTTCAGGGCCACCAACACTAACTGTTGTTACGCTTAAACGGTCAGCATTAGGATGTTGTATACGGGTTAATACTTCGCCAATAACCAAGCCTTCTAAACCACCAAGCACAGGTTGCACTTTTTCTACACTTTCTACCTCTAAACCTATGTTAGTCAAAATCAGTGAGAGTTCCTGAGGGGTTTTATCTATTTGAACGAATTGTTTTAACCAGTTATATGATATTTTCATTTGTTGAAAAGTATGACGTATTGAGTAATGAGTACCGAGATTTTTTTGTGTATCAAACTACACTTCCTGCAATACCGTTAAATAATGCGCAAAGATAATATTAATGCCGAAAGGATTAAAGTAAACGTTCTACAAAACGTGATTAATAATTAATTTATGACGCTGTTTGTTCGAATGACAGCAGCAGAACCAATTAGAATTAGTTTGAGCATACCTTAATGCATTCCGCCCAAGTTGGAAAGTATTAATGCACAGGCACCTGCACCGATTACCAATAAGATAACAGATGCAATAACCATCTTGAGCCCCGTTTTAACAGGCTCATTTTTTGCGGCTTTAACAATTATAGTAATAAGGCCAACGATGAAAAGTCCGATAACGGCAAACCAATAGAGACCAAATAATTCCATATTAATTTATTTTAACTACCCATTAGCCAATAAGGCGACACATGCTCCAAAGCCGATAATTACCATAATTACAGAGGCTATTACCATTTGAACACCTGGTTTAACAGGCTCATTTCTGGATGATTTAACAATAATCGTAATAATACCTCCAATAAACAGCCCAATAATGGCCAATGCATAAAATATTAAAAGTATAACCATAACTAGTTTTGATTTAATTTCTCTCTAATGGCATCAATTTTATTGTCGCGGTAAAAAATATTCATGGTTTCGAATGGAACGAGCTTATATTTATCGCTTACAATGTGGACACAGGATTTTTTCACAGCCCGGACATCAAAGTCTAATGGGTCCATGAAATTCATAATGATGATCCTGAATAAGTTATCATAACTCAGACTATCTGATTTTACCCTGGGCAGGCAACACATCAACTCGCCAAAAGTATCCTCAGCACAGTCTACCGAAACCCCGGTACTGAATAAATTGAGCATATGTTCTTTTAACTTTTCGTCGTGCTCAAATACAATGGTATTTTTAGAGTTATTTAATAAATCTTCCGGATTAATTAAGTGGGTCATCGGAAATACCTCATCTCCTATTTTTAAAGCATAAGCCATGCATAAGGCATCCGGATTACAGGGTACAGGAATCAAATCCTGCGGTGTAAAAACCGGCGATTGTTCATAAATCTTCCTTCTAACTTCGGTGAGGGTAATCCGACCCTGCTGATCGTTGTAGTCATCATTTCTACCTGCAACTTGTGTGGGCTGAAAGGTTACACCCCTAACGCATTTTTGCTTCAGAGCATAAGCTAAGATATCCCCAATTTCTCCATCATTCAACCCTTTTTGCAGGGTAACGACGAGGGTTGTAGAAATATTAAATTGATTTAAATGATCTATTGCCTTCTTTCTTACCTCCGTTAAATCCTCTCCCCGAAGTTTGGTTAATACCTCAGCACTAAAACTATCGAACTGGAGGTAGATCTCAAAATCGGGCATGTAGGTGGCCAGTTTTTCTACAAAGTGTATGTCTTTGGCTATCCTGATCCCATTGGTATTTACCATCAGGTGTTTGATGGGTTTAGTTTTGGCTAAATCCAATATTTTAAAAAACTCCGGATGCACAGTAGGCTCTCCTCCTGAAAGTTGCACCACATCCGGTTCCCCTTCGTTTGCCACTACGATATCCATCATGCGCTCAATTTCAGCTAATGTTCTATGCCTGCCATAATTTGGAGAAGACATCGCATAGCAGGTAGGGCAAGCCAGGTTACAACGATCGGTTACCTCGATAACTGTTAAACAGGAATGTTGCTCATGATCGGTGCAAAGGCCACAATCGTAAGGACATCCATAATGTGTTTTTGTATTGAACTTAAGGGGGATTTCTGATTGTTTATTATAATTACGAATCTGTTTATAGTATTCCACATCATCAGCAATCATTACTTTACTTGCTCCATGTGTTCTGCAATGCTTAAGCATAAAAACCTTTGCATCCTGAAAAACAATTTTTGCATCGCAAAGCTGTAAGCATTCCGGACAGAGACTTTTAGTGTAATCGTAATATATATAATCTCTTGTGTTAGCCATAATTCAGTGCTTTAGGGTAAAAAATGGTTTGGGCCATCCGGATAATGAATTTATAATAATACAGAAAAATAAACAAAGCCGACCAATGAATACTGCTTAAATTCAGGAACAAGGGGTGATAAGGTTTTAAAAACTCTACTGCAAAACGGAAGAGAAAGTACAAAACCATAAAGAGTTTAAATCGATCTCCATTAATAAGCTCCTTCCTTTTAATTGAAGTAAACAGCATAAAAAGTATTAGGAGGAAAATCATTTCGTAAAGCATAACCGGATGGCGACGAAGCCCATCTCCGAGATCCATTCCCATAAAAAAACCTGTTTCAACGCCATATGTCGGCTCATCTATACCCATAGAAAAACATCCTATACGTCCGATAAACAAAGCTGTTAATATCGGTATCACATAAATATCACCTGAAGCGATATTAACACCGATAATTTTTTTCATCAGCTCTACCCCGAATAGGCCACCGAATAATCCTCCCACAATGGTTTTGCTTTGATAAAGCATTAGAAAACTAAGTTGTCCTAATGCTTCAGGACTTTCGAGTATGGCAATTAAGCGAGAGCCGAATAATGCGCCAAGCATTGCACCGAGCATAATCCAAAGCCTATGTTCATCCGAAATGGGATCGGCTATTCCTTTTTTCAAGTAATAATATACCCTGACACCTATGATGAAGGATAGCGTTTCGAACAGATAATGATAATGGTAAGACTGACCAAACAGTTCGAACTTGAAGGGAAACAGATGCGCTGAGTTCAAATGATTACCTAATATAAAGTCTTACAAAAACCGGAAGGTGGTCAGAATAATAGCGCTTGTCTTTACTATCAGTTAACACCGCGTACTTTTGTACCTGAAATTTTTGATTTACAAAGACATAATCAATCCGGTTTTTCAGCTCGCTGTTAAAATCGAAAGCATTAAAAGTGCCATCAGGTCCATATGGAGGTTCCACAGAAATTGCTTTTGAATCTAAAAGAAAGGATTTTATTGTAGCAATGGCTTCAGTTTCCGGGGTTACGTTTAAATCGCCTGTAAAGATTACCGGAAGATTAGGGGCAATTTGCTGAATTTTCTGTTTAAGTAATTTGGCAGATTCAATTCTGGCCTGCACGCCAATGTGATCGTAATGTGTATTAAAAACAATAAACTCTTTCTTATTTAATTTATCATAAAGCTTTACCCAGCTGCATACCCGGTTCAAGGCTGCATCCCAGCCTTTTGATGGCACATCTGGTGTTTGAGAAAGCCAGAAAGTTCCCCCCTCTTTTTTAGTAAATCTATCCTTATCAAAATAAACTGCAGAGAATTCTCCTTTGCGCTTACCATCTTCACGGCCCACACCTATTACATCAAAATTGGAATTTTCGAGTAATGCATCAAATTGCTCTGGTAGCGCTTCCTGCACACAAAGAATGTCGGCATCGTGGAATTTAACTAAAGCCTTTACATTATCTTTGCGGTTTGGCCAGGCGTTTATCCCATCAGAGGCAACATTTAGGCGGATATTGTAAGTAATTACATTAATAGGTGCTGATTTCTTCTGCGCAAAAACGGGAAGAGCAAAAAGCAAAAGGAAGAATGATAGTTTAATTGTATTCATGTTGATGTCGTTTGATGCGATAATACGGATTTCTTGTTAAATCTGCATTAATATCACACTATTGAGACAAGCAACAATCAGATCCGTTCCTGATCCCGGTAACTATAGTAATTATTATGCCCGAATATCAGATGATCAGCAATTAAAAGATTGAGCATTTGTCCGGATGTAACCAATGATCGTGTAATTTTATCATCACTATCACTGGGATTTAAATTACCAGAAGGATGATTATGAGCCAGAACAATGCTTGCCGCATTATGCTCTAATGCTACTTTAAAAATCATTTTGGGATCTGCTACTGTACCGGCCTGCCCACCTTTACTGATGAGGTGTTTACCCATGATACGATTGGAGCGATCGAGCAAAAGTATCCAGAACTCTTCGTGGTTAAGATCTGAGAAGGTATTTTGAAGATAGAGATAAGCATCTCTTGAGGCAGTAACCTTAAGCCTTTCTTCCGCTGGACTTTCTTTACGCCTGAGCCCCAATTCTAAGCCCGCAATAATCGAAATGGCTTTAGCCTCCCCTATTCCTTTAAATTTAGAGAGTTCCTGTATAGAGGCCCTACCCAGCTTGGCCAGATCGTTTTCGTAAAAGAGCAGGATCCTTTTACTCAAATCCACGGCAGTTTCTATCTTATTCCCCGATCCAATTAAAATAGCAATCAATTCTGCATCTGTTAAATGCCTGCGGCCATTTTGTACTAACTTTTCCCGTGGACGATCCTCTTCAGCCCAAAGCTTTATTCCTAGTTTTTGCTCGTATGCGCTCATTTTTTTACAAAATAAAAAGGCATCCCAACTTTTGGTTGGGATGCCTTCTACTAATATCGTAAAAAAATTAGCTTATTTTAAACCGTTAACGAATTTCGTTAGTTTAGATTTATTGTTAGCTGCTTTGTTTTTGTGAATAACATTCTTTTTAGCTAAACGATCTAGCATAGAAATTACTTTAGGCAATAATTCTGAAGCAGAATTTTTATCTTCAGCTGCACGTAATCTTTTGATGAAAGTACGAGTAGTTTTTGCCTGATACCTGTTACGTAAACGTTTTGTAGCGTTTGCTCTAATTCTTTTTAATGAAGATTTATGATTTGCCATTTTTATTAGCCTTTATTTTTCTTTTAATCGTTTCCTATAATTCGGGTTGCAAATATAGGACTAATGTTTTTAATTTACAAAACACTTTTAACTTTTTTTCCACAAAAAATAAAAGTGCTTCAGAAGCCGCTAAAGTACGTTTTAATTACCACATTAATAAATGGCAGAGAAATTAATAAAAACCGATTTTGTATTACAACTAAAACATTAAAATACTATTTTTGGGGAAAACGATTTTTGAGTGAAAAAACGAATAGCCATTTTTGCTTCTGGCTCTGGGTCTAATGCCCAAAAGCTAATGGAGCATTTTAAACGAAGTAACGACATCGAAATCTCTTTGGTTTTAACGAATAACGCGGAAGCCTATGTGCTTCAAAGGGCTGACAACTTTGAAATTCCGAGTCACGTTTTTGATAAGCATGAGTTTTATAAAACAGACGAAGTTATCGATTTACTTAAAAATCTTGATATCGACTTTATAGTGCTGGCAGGCTTCTTATGGCTTGTTCCTCAAAATTTAATTCAGGCTTACCCTGGCCGAATAGTTAATATACATCCTGCTATTTTACCTAAGTTTGGCGGCAAAGGCATGTATGGCGATCATGTACATCATGCAGTAATGGCAGCAGGCGAACCTGAGGGTGGAATCACCATCCACTATGTTGATGAAAACTATGATGAGGGAGAATATATTTACCAGGCCAGGTATAAAATCGATAAATCAGACAACCTGGAAATGGTAAAATTTAAAGGGCAGCAATTAGAACACCTGCATTACCCAAGAATTGTAGAAAGTTTAGTCAAAAAAATAAAGAAATAAAGCTATTAATGCATACATATTAAGCGAATTACAGTTTATTATCTCTTGATAACAGCCCCTTGACATTAAAATCATTAAAAAAAATTAATATTGAGGGGCTTTCCATTTCAAAAACCATCCTGTTTTACTACCTTTGCGGCTCAAAATTTCGAGTAGAATGAGTCAATCCATTAAAATCAAAAACGCTTTAATTTCAGTATATTATAAAGATGGTTTAGCGCCATTGGTAAAATTGTTAGCCGCTCAGGGCGTGCAGTTGTTTTCCACAGGTGGAACTGAACAATTTATCAAAGATTTAGATCTCCCGGTTACGGCTGTTGAAGATTTAACGGGCTATCCCTCTATTTTAGGTGGAAGGGTTAAAACCTTACATCCAAAAGTTTTTGGTGGAATTTTAAACCGCAGAGGTTTGGAAGGTGATCAACAACAAATTGCCGAATACGAGATTCCGGAGATTGACTTAGTAATTGTAGATTTATATCCTTTTGAAGAAACAGTAAAAGCCGGCGGAACCCCTGAAGAAATTATTGAAAAAATTGATATCGGTGGTATTTCTTTAATCCGTGCTGCAGCTAAAAACTTCAACGATGTTGTAATCATTGCTTCTAAAAATGATTACCCAACCTTACAAGCCCAGTTAGAAGAGCAAAATGGTGAAACCACTTTAGCACAACGTAAAGCCTTTGCTAAAAAAGCTTTCCATACTTCTTCTCACTATGATACTGCAATCTTTAACTACTTTAATACAGAAGAACCGCTTGATGTATTCAAGCAAAGTGTTACTGAGGCTAAAACTTTACGTTACGGAGAAAATCCGCATCAGGGCGGTGTATTTTATGGCGACTTAGATGCCATGTTTACCAAATTAAATGGAAAAGAACTTTCTTACAATAATTTAGTAGATGTTGATGCAGCTGTAGCGCTTATTGATGAGTTCGAAGAACCTACTTTCGCTATCTTAAAACATACTAATGCATGCGGTGTGGCTTCTCGTGCCACAGTTAAGCAAGCCTGGATTGATGCTTTAGCCTGTGATCCTGTTTCTGCATTTGGTGGTGTTTTAATTACTAACCGCGAAGTTGACCTGGCGACCGCTGAAGAAATTAACAACTTATTCTTTGAAGTGTTAATTGCTCCATCATATCAGGCTGAAGCTGTTGAATTGTTCAGCAAAAAGAAAAACCGCGTAATTTTAAAACGCAATGAAGTTGAATTGAGCAAAAAACAATTTAAAACTTTATTGAACGGTGTAATTGAGCAGGATAAGGATTTAATTATCGAAGGTCCGGAGCAAATGACTACTGTAACCGATAAAGCGCCTACCGATCAGGAGTTAAAAGATTTATATTTCGCTAATAAAATTGTTAAACACACTAAATCTAATACCATTGTTTTGGTTAAAGATGATGTATTAATTGCCAGCGGTGTTGGACAAACTTCACGTGTGGATGCTTTAAGGCAAGCAATTGAAAAAGCTGCTTCTTTTGGTTTTAGTGTTCAAGGTGCTTCAATGGCTTCTGATGCATTCTTCCCTTTCCCTGATTGCGTAGAGATTGCTGCTGATGCAGGTATAGTTGCTGTATTGCAACCCGGTGGTTCTATCAAAGATGCTGATTCTGTGGCGAAAGCAAATGAAAAAGGTATTGCGATGGTTACTACTGGTGTAAGACACTTTAAACACTAATAAAGATTTAAGATAGAAGGCGTGGGGAGTTGAGAGTTCAAAGTTGAAGGTTTAAAGTTAGGTTTAGGCGAACGACTAACGAATAATTAGACACGATAACTGAAAGACGCCAGGGTTTTCATTTTCTGAATATTTTAATTGCCTTAAAAACAATTTAATGACTAAAGAAAATAAAAGTTAATACAATAAAAAAGCTATTTTTACATTAGGAATAGTATAGTTTTAAACTAAAACAAAGAAACATACCTTACATGGGATTATTCAATTGGTTTACGCAAGAAGTTGCCATCGATTTAGGCACAGCGAACACCCTAATTATACATAACGATAAAGTAGTAGTTGATGAACCTTCGATTGTTGCTTTTGATCGCACTACAAATAAAGTAATTGCCATCGGTCGTCAGGCGATGCAGATGGAAGGTAAAACCCACGATAATATTAAAACTGTTCGTCCATTAAAGGATGGTGTAATTGCCGATTTTAACGCTGCTGAAGCGATGATTAAAGGTATGATCCGCATGCTGAATGGTGGTAAGGGATGGATGTTCCCTTCATTACGTATGGTTATCTGTATTCCTTCAGGTATTACAGAGGTAGAAAAACGTGCGGTACGCGATTCGGCAGAGATTGCCGGCGCAAAAGAAGTTTACCTCATCCACGAGCCTATGGCTGCTGCTGTAGGTATTGGTATTGATGTGGAGGAACCTATGGGTAACATGATCATCGACATCGGTGGTGGAACAACAGAAATTGCGGTTATCGCTTTATCTGGTATTGTTTGTGATCAATCTATTCGTGTTGCAGGAGATAACTTCGACTCTGATATTGTAAACTACATTCGCCGTCAACATAATATCATGATTGGTGATCGTACAGCTGAAAAGATCAAAATTGAAGTAGGTGCAGCACTTCCAGAATTACAAGACGCTCCTGGAGATTTTGCAGTTCAGGGTCGTGACTTGATGACCGGTGTACCAAAACAAATTACAGTTTCCTACACTGAAATTGCGCATTGTTTAGATAAATCAATTTCGAAAATTGAGGAAGCGATATTAAAAGCTTTAGAGATTACGCCACCAGAACTTTCTGCTGATATTTACCAAACCGGTATTTATTTAACAGGTGGAGGGGCTTTGTTAAGAGGCTTGGATAAACGTGTTGCTGCTAAAACCAAATTACCGGTTCACGTTGCTGAAGATCCATTACGTGCCGTTGTTCGCGGTACCGGTATCGCCCTTAAAAATATCGGCGGATATAAATTTTTAATGCAATAACCTTATAGTTTGGAGTTTTGACTTGCGAGTAACCAGTCTAAACTCCAAACTTTTAACTCCCAACTCCCAACTCAAATGCGTAACCTTTGGATTTTCATCAGCAGATACAACGCATTTTTCTTGTTTATTATCTTTTTTACCATTGGTGTCTACTTAACGGTAAAGAACAATGCCTATCAGCGCAGTGTTACGTTAAACTCTACAAACGAAGTAGTGGGAAGTGCCTATGAACGTTTAAATGTTTTTAAAAGGTATTTAAATCTGGGGATGGTAAATGACAGCCTGGCCGCTGAAAATGCCAAGCTTAAAACACAAATTTTAGCCTTAACCACTATTGATACGGCAAAAGATGTTAAAGTTATCGACACGGTGACCAGGCAGCAATACACCTACCTGCCCGCCAAGGTGATTAAAAACTCCATTACGCTCAGAAACAATATCATAACCGTTAATAAAGGTAGCCTGGATGGACTTGAAAGTGGTATGGCTGTAATTGCACCCCAAAAAGGTGTTGTGGGCTTTATCCGTGATGTATCGGCACATTTAGCAACCATTCAGTCGCTTTTACATAAAGACGCCAGAATTAGTGTGACATTAAAAAAGAATCATGCCTTGGGTTCCCTTGTTTGGGGCGAAGGAAATTTCGACATTAAGAAAGCCTTTATTAAAGAAGTACCGAATCACATTAAGATGTCAATTGGTGATACGGTAATTACATCTGGTTATGGATCATTCCCTGCCGGAATCCTGGTTGGAAAAATCAGTAAAACAAATGTTGCAACAAACGACAATTTCTTATCGGCAGAACTTAATCTTTTTACCGATTTTAGTACTTTACAGTATGTATATGTGGTGAAAGATAAATTAGCGACAGAACAAAAGAACCTTGAAAATGTAGCCAAAACGAATGAACAGTAGAATATTAATCGTAAATGTGATCCGTTGGTTTATCTTGCTTTTTGTGCAGATTTTTTTGCTCAAAAACATGGGATTTTACGACTTGTCTACACCATTCATTTATGTACTTTTCTTGTTGCTGTTGCCCTTCGGCATGCCCAATATTTTGCTTTATTTGCTGGCATTTGGTACAGGCCTAACACTCGATGCATTTTACGATACGATGGGCGTACATGCTACTGCCTGCGTGGTACTGGCATTTGTCAGAATTGCCTTTATTTCCATTAGTTTAAACCGGGACGCTATTGACGATCCCGAACCCTCATTAAGCTATATGGGCTTTCAGTGGTTTGCACTTTATGCATTTTTATGTGTTTTAGCACACCATTTGGTTCTTTTCTTCTTAGAAACATTCAGGTTGTCCGAAATTGGGTATACCTTAATGAGATGCGGCTTAAGTTGTATCTTTACGCTACTTCTTATTTTATTGGTGGAGTTTATATTCTATAGGAGAACGGCACGCTAATGGATCAATTATTTAACCGAAAATATACCGTACAAGGATTATTCATTGTGGTTGCCCTCATTTTACTGGGCAAGTTGTTTTACATACAGATTGTGAGTGATAAATATTTTCTCTCTGCAGAAAGTAATGTACTCCGCAAAATTTACAAATATCCCGCCCGGGGAGCTATCTTAGATCGCAACATGAAGGTTATCGTTCAAAACGAACCCGTTTACGATTTAATGGTTATTCCCAATGAAGTAAAACCTTTTGACACTTTAGCCCTGGCCAAAGCACTCGATATAACACCAGAGGATGTGCGCAAAAATTTACGCAAAGCGAGAGGAAAATCAACTTATCAATCTACCCCCTTTTTAAAGCAAATTTCAGTTCAGAGTTATGCCCGTCTGCAGGAAATTATGTACCGCTTCCCTGGGTTTAGAACACAGGACAGAACAGTGCGTCATTACCCGGATAGTGTTGCCGGACAGTTATTCGGCTATGTAAGGGAGGTTAGTGATGATGATATCGAAAAATCTGAAGGGTATTACAAACCAGGTGATTATAAAGGCAAAAGCGGCCTGGAACGTTCATACGAAGAAGTTTTACGCGGCGAACGTGGTGTAATTAATACTGTTTACGATGCCAGAAACACCCCACAAGGAAGCTATGCCGATGGAAAATACGACATTAACGCCGTTTCTGGCGAACGTTTGATTTCTGGTATTGACATTCAAATCCAAAAACTGGGTGAAGAACTCATGATGAACAAAGTGGGGGCTATTGTTGCAATCGAGCCTTCATCAGGTGAAATACTGGCGATGGTGAGTAGTCCGGGTTATGATCCTAACCTCTTGGTTGGCCGCGACCAGGGGAACAACTATATGGATTTAATTGGTAATCCTTATCGCCCTTCCTTAGTTAGGCCCATTCAGGGGTATTATCCTCCGGGATCATCCTTTAAACCTATTGATGCCTTAATTGGCTTACAAGAAGGTGTAATTGATCCAAATACTCCTTTCTTTTGCCCTGGGTATTATATGGCCGGAAACCACAAGGTAAAATGTGAACACGTAGATGGGAGCATCGGTATGCGTATGGGGATTGCCAGAAGTTGTAATACCTATTTTTGTAATGTTTTTCAAAGACTCATTACCAAAAACGGAATGAAGAACCAAAGGCAAACTTACCAGGAATGGAGAGATAAAATTGCCAAATTTGGTTTTGGAACTAAACTAGAAGTGGATTTACCATTCGAGCGTAAGGGGTATTTTTATAATGCCGATCATTATGATAAGATTTATGGTAAGCGATGGGGATATACCACTGTAATTTCTCAGGCTATCGGACAGGGAGAGATCACCGCTACCCCACTTCAAATTGCCAATGCCATGGCCATTATCGCTAACAGAGGATATTATATTAAGCCTCACCTGATTAAAGCCATGGGCGATAAAAACCTGATAAAAAAGGGTTATGTGGCGAAAAACTTTGTAGGTATTGATGCCAAACACTTCGAACCTGTAATAGATGGTATGCAGGATTGCGTAAACGCCTCCTGGGGAACAGCTACGCTTTCACGAATCCCAGATATTATACTTTGTGGTAAAACAGGGACGGTACAAAATCCACACGGAAAAAATCACTCTGTGTTTATCGGTTTTGCTCCACGCGATAATCCGAAAATTGCCATAGCAGTAATTGTAGAAAATGCAGGTTATGGAAGTACATATGCCGCTCCTATCGCCAGCTACATGGTAGAAAAATACATTAAAAGAAATATAAGTGGCGCAAGGGCATCGCAGGTAGAGTGGATGAAAAGTCAGAATTTGCTTCCTGCACTGATTGATAAAACTAAAAAACTAAAGCTAACCAAAGCGGATAGTTTAATTATCAAGAAAACAGACTCATTAAAGAGATTAAAGGATAGTTTAAAAACAAAGGCAGCAACTTTGAAAAGCACTTCATTAACTAAACCCAATGTGCTTAAAGCTCCGGATTTAAGCGCAGTTAAAACCGAAATTCAAAAACAATGATGCAACAGCAAGGCAATCGGTTCTTTTTTAATGTAGATTGGATTACGGTACTCCTTTACATTGCTTTGTGCGCTGTGGGTTTCACCAATATTTACGCGTCTATTTATAACCCTGATAAGGCAGGCGTATTCGATTTTACCAGTAGTTACGGTAAGCAACTCATCTATATCATTACGGGATTAATTTTAGGCTTATCAATCTTATTGTTTGACGGGAGACTTTTCAATGTTTTTGCACCATTTATTTATGGTATAACCTTATTACTCTTAGTAGTTGTGTTATTTGTTGGTCGAAATGTAGGTGGTAACCAGGCCTGGATCCCCATAGGATCATTTAGGCTACAACCTTCAGAGTTTGCCAAATTTGGTACGGCGCTATTATTAGCAAGATATGTAAGTACTTTTAACCCCAAATTCAGAGACCTTAAATCCATACTCATCGCTGCTGCAATAGTAATTGCCCCTTTAATGTTGATTATGCTTCAGCCTGATACAGGTTCTGCTTTGGTATTCTTAGCGTTTATGTTTCCGCTATACCGCGAAGGTTTGTCGGGTTATTTTTTGTTGATCTTTTTAGGCATGATTGCCTTGTTTATTGCTGATTTCCTGGTACCCACGTACATCCTCATCATTATTTTAATCAGTATTGGTGGGTTATTTATTTATGCGAATAAGCGAAAACAGAAACTCATCATTACTACCGTACTGGTTACATTTATTGCAATTGCTTATCTTTTCGTGGTTAAAATTGCCTATGAGAAGGTACTGCAACCACATCAACGCAGCCGAATTGAATTAATGCTGGGGCTAAAAACCGACAATAAAGGCGCGGGTTATAATGTAATCCAATCACAAATCGCAATTGGCTCTGGTCAGGCTACTGGACGTGGCTTTTTACAGGGAACTCAAACTAAATATGGCTATGTACCTGAGCAAAGCACTGATTTTATCTTTTCTACTATAGGTGAGGAATGGGGATTTGCCGGCTGTTCGGTTGTTATTGGCTTATACATGTTCCTACTCTTACGACTGGTAAACTTAGCCGAACGCCAACGCTCCACCTTCTCTCGTGTGTATGGGTATAGTGTGGCTTGTATTCTTTTCTTTCACGTATTCATCAACATTGGGATGACCATCGGGATTATCCCCGTAATTGGGATTCCACTGCCACTAATCAGTTATGGTGGCTCTTCTCTCTGGAGCTTTACCATTTTGCTGTTTATTTTCCTGAAACTGGATTCGAATAGAATGGGCTTTATATAGGTTTGGTGAGGTGATTAATTGTTTAAATGCTTAACTGTTTAATTTTTGAATTGAACTGCCAACCGAAAACTGGCAACTGAAAACTGCAAGCTAACGGTGAATTGGTGAAGTGTTTAACTGTCTAAATGCTTAACTGTTGAACTGAACTGCCAACCGAAAACTGGCAACTGAAAACCGCTATTTAGCAAACCTTCTGTTCAGCACTTCATAAAACTGATCTACAGTTGATTGCTTATTCGCCCAGTTATTTTTAGCAGCATAATTACTTTGCAAGAAACTATCTGCAGCTTCAAAGCTGGTCATTTTATTGATGATATCAATTGCTTCCGAATAAGCCAGATTATAGCCATTAAACAGGTCTTTAATAAACAATAGTTTTTCATTCAAATTAATGGCTTGCTTCAAATCGGCAATAGGTGCTTTAACTGTTTCCTGAGGTGCATTACTTTTCGCGAGCAGATCATTAAGCGTAGGCACAGCTTTTGTTTCGATTGGGGCAGTTACTGGTTTTACGGGAATTGCCTGTGGTGTAAAAACAGGTCTTTCTTCTACCGGAGGAGAGATAATCGGCTCATCCAAATTAACGCCTTTTAAAGCTTCAATGGGTTCAGACAATTTTTCTATTTCTGCTTCTTCTTCTATCTGAGCTGCAACAACTGTATCTGGCTCTTCCTCCTCCACCTGTGGAATCAAAAATGGTTCCGGCCCTATCTCATCGTCTTCATTTACCGGAACTTCCTGCTGAACTTCTACCTGCTGTGATTCCCTTTCCTGGATTCTCTTTTTCTGTAACAAAATCTCTTCTTCTTCCTTGCTCAGCTTACGGTCGAAGATTTCCTCCACAGGCTTGGCTTCGTAATCAAACTGATCACTTTCACTGTGGTTACCCAAAACAAATTCAAAAGAATGATCTTCCTGATCCGGTTTAAAAAAGTCTTTATTTAAAACTGCATCGGCTGTTTCTTCATGAATCTGCTGTTCTTCTAAAGCTTCTTGCTCGGGTTTAATATCTACACGCTCTTCTTCTTCCTCAGCAGTAGCAATTTCCTCTAATTCGGATAATATATTTTGCTCTTCTGCAAGAGTGGGTGTAGGGTGTTTCTCGGCCAGAATCTCTTCTGCTATCGTTGGTGCCTGGGCTATGGCCGTCGGATGTTCAACAGCTACTTCTTTATTTTGTGTATTTAACTTTTTAACGATGTGGACATGATCAGAAAGAAAATTGGCATTAGCGAGGAAAAGCTCTACCTCTAAATCATTCAATTGTTGAGGGTTTTGAGCTAAAAAATGGTACTGTTCATTTAATTCTGCTAAAATGTGGCCTATCTTTTTGAAAATATCTTGCTGGTTCATCATAAATTATAAACGAATTTTTGATCGATTTATGTTGGTAACTATGTATTCAAAAATAACACATAATTCTCATATTTGTTCGGTTTAAAATTTATAGAAATTACGTAGGGCAACAAACGAACAGGGATGTTATTTAGCGAACAAAATTTTAGAAGAAGGGGTGAATTTTCTGGAAGCATAGAAGTAGTGTGCGGATCCATGTTCTCTGGTAAAACCGAAGAGTTGATCAGAAGATTGAAAAGAGCCCAAATAGCTAAATTAAACGTTGAGATCTTTAAGCCCAGAACAGATACCCGGTATCATGAATCTGCTGTAGTTTCCCATGATTTAAACTCCATATCATCTACACCTGTGGATAGCTCTTCTGCTATATTATTATTAGGAACCAATACACAGGTTGTGGGCATTGATGAAGCGCAGTTCTTTGATAACGAACTGCCCGATGTTTGTAACAAACTTGCTTTGAGGGGGATTCGTGTAATCGTTGCAGGTTTAGATATGGATTTCACGGGCAAGCCTTTCGGCCCAATGCCTGCCTTAATGGCCATCGCCGAGCATGTGACGAAAGTGAATGCCGTTTGCGTATGTTGCGGAAACCCGGCGCTTTACAGCTACCGCACTGTAGCCAATGAATCTACTGTGCTTTTGGGTGAAAAAGAAAGTTATGAGCCCAGGTGCAGGGCCTGTTATAATGTGGGTAAAGGATAAGTATGTTGGTAATCCGGTGAATTGTCTAATCGGTTAGTTGCCTAATTGCTTATTGTTGAATTGCTTAATTATTGAACTGAAAACTGCCAACTTCTAAAAATGAAACCTCATCATATCAATACCATTTCTATCCTGGGTTGTGGCTGGTTTGGCTTAGCTTTTGCAAAGTCTCTGGTTGCTCAGGGATATAGGGTTAAAGGTTCTACAACTACAAATGAAAAATTAGGGACACTCTCATCAGCACAAATCGATCCTTATCTGATCAATTTTACAGCAGCGGAAATGACCGCTGATCCTGCGTTTTTTGAAACAGATGTACTCTTTATCTGCATTCCGCCTAAGAGAAGTTCAAATGAGTTAAATGACTATCCTGAAAAGATTAGTGCTATATTAAACGCAGCTGAAAATAAAAGCAAACAAATTGTATTAATAAGCTCTACCAGTGTTTATGGTGATGAAAATAAAGCTGTAGATGAAAACACAACCACAACCCCCGATACTCCATCCGGAAAGGTAGTTTTACAAGCCGAAAATCTTTTTAAAGCTAAGCATCCATCCAGCTTCACCATTATCCGCTTTGCAGGATTAATTGGTCCAAACCGAAACCCGGGAAGATTTTTCGTAGGAAAAACCGATGTGCCCAATGGCTTAGCCCCAGTAAATTTAGTCCACCAGGAAGATGCTATAGGTTTTGCCAGCAAACTCCTGGAAAAACAAGGCTTCGGAAAAACTTACAATGTTTGTGCTCCGGAGCATCCTAACAGAAATGATTTCTACACCGCAGCAGCGAAGAACGCTGATTTAACAGCACCCTCATTTATCGCAGAGAAAGTTCAATGGAAAATTATTAATAGTGTGAATGTTCCGCAATTGGGGTATGTGTTCCAAAAAGAATTAAGTTAGGTCGGTTTAATAGTCATTGGTCATTCGCTTAGGATCCCGCTCCAATAATCCTCACAGTAATTTAACGACTGCTCATTTCCTTTGTAAACTTTTTAACCGGAAACTTTTTTCATGCCTGCGAGAATTAGTTTACAAATAGTCAAACTATTTTATTTTTACCCGAAAATTGTTGCAGATTCGCTTTCCTACTCAGATTGTAAACCCTTTGCAGGACGAGACGTCCCTGCATTTTATAACATTTACTAACTCAACAATCCCAATAGCTCCTGTTTATTCATCCGCTTAAACAGCGCTCCATCAGTTTGTATCACATCACGCACCAGGTCTTTCTTGGCAGCCTGCAGCTTCATAATCTTCTCCTCAATTGTATCCGGACAAATTAATCTTATAGCCATTACATTCTTATGCTGGCCTATACGATAGGCACGGTCAATGGCTTGATTTTCTACCGCCGGATTCCACCAGGGATCTACTAAATAAACATAATCTGCTTCAGTTAAATTCAAACCAACGCCACCTGCCTTCAAGCTAATCAGGAAAACAGGAATTTCCTCATTTTGCTGAAAGGATTCTACCACTTGTTTTCGGTTTCTGGTTTGCCCGGTGAGGTATTCATATCTGATTTTTTTATGCTCGAGTTGTTTTTTAATCAAATCCAGCATGGTCACAAACTGAGAGAAAATCAAAATCTTATGATTGGGTGCTTTGCTTTCGATTTGCTCCAATAAAACATCAATTTTTGAAGAGGCCTGCAAATAGGATTTACCATCTGCCAACAGTGCCGCAGAATTACAAATTTGTCTTAAGCGGGTAATACCTTTAAGCACATGCATGGCGCTTTTAGGCAATTCATCTTCTGTTTTACCTAAAATATAATCCTGAATCTCTTTCTTATTGGCTTCATAAACTTCGCGCTGCTCCTCACCCATTTCACAATACAATGTTACTTCCGTTTTATCGGGTAGTTCTTTAGCCACTTGTTCTTTAGTTCTTCTCAGAATGAAAGGCTTTATTTTACGCTGCAGCTCTGCCGCTCTTTTGCTGTCTTTAAACTGATCTATAGGCGTTGAATAGAGGTCGGCAAACTGTTGCTTGGTACCAAAAAGCCCCAGGCAGGCAAAAGACAGTTGCCCATATAAATCGAAGGTATTGTTCTCAATTGGTGTACCTGTCATCACAATTTTATTCCGAGACTGTAACATCCTGGCCGCCTTATACCTTTGCGACTCGGGGTTTTTAATGTTTTGCGATTCATCCAGAAAGATGTAATTAAAACGATAGTCCTTTAAAAAACGGACATCTGAAAGTAGCGTACCGTAAGAGGTTAGTATTACTTCATATGCATCGAAATCGTCGGTTACTTTTTGCCTGTCGTTTCCGTAAATGGTTTTAACTTTAATAGATGGTGCGAATTTGGCTATCTCTGCTTTCCAGTTAAAAATCAGGGATGCAGGAACAATTACCAGGTTGGTGTTAACAAGGACCTTTTTACGCTGCGACAAAATAAATGCTATGATCTGAATCGTTTTGCCTAAACCCATATCATCTGCTAGACAGCCACCAAAATTAAAGTCGTCTAAGAAATTTAGCCAGTTTAAACCATCTTTTTGGTAATGTCTCAATTCAGTTTTCAACTCTTTTGGAACAGGAACGTCCTCAATAAAGGTCGTATCGCTAAATTTCTGTTTATAGCTAATAATTTCATTTCTCACTGCCCCATCCAAAAGGGCATCCTCGTAAATCTCGTCGAGGGTAGCAAAACTAATTTTAGGTGTAAGGATTTTATCTTCTACCAATTCGCCTGCGTTAAAATACTGGCTAAACTTAATTAACCATTCTTCGGGTAAGATACCTTGTGTTCCATCATCCAACCTCACAAATTTGTTCTTATTCCGAATGGATTTATGCAGGTATTTCAGCGCTACTTTCTGCTTTCCAAACTTAACTTCTGCTTTGGTTTCAAACCAATCTGTTCCACTAAGTACTTCAATATTAATCTCTGCTTTGTAAGGGTTGAGGTTATTATTTTTGAGTTGATTAAAACCCAGAATTTGAATATCTTTTTTTCTCCAGATGTCAAAAGTTTCTAAAAACCAGTCAAGCTCCAGAAATCTTTTGCGATGCAGGTAAAAAGAATCATTCGTTTCCTGTTCAAAAAAGAATGGGTGCTGTTTCATGATATCGGCAATAAACTGAAGCTCTACAGCTTCATCGCGATGTAGCGTAAAAACATTGCCCAATTTATCCTGTGCCTGGATCTGCTTTTTAGAAAGTACCGGAATTTCCATGTTTCCATACCGCATTACCGGTGTAATCAAAATGAAATCTTCAGATTCTGAAAGGTAAATTAATTTCTCGACCTCCAGGTCAAAACCTTTTTCCTCAATCTGACGTTTGGTTGCAGGCTTCAAATAAGAGTAATCGACATGAATGCTTCCTTCTAATGGAATTAAAATCAGTTTCTGAAACTCAGCATATTTAGATTTGTGTATTATCAACCTATTGCTTTGCTTTTTAAAAAAGCTAATGACCTTTAGAAAATCGAATCGATCTATTAAAAATAACTGATCACCAAGCTTAATAAAATACTGATAACACAGCACCAGATGGTCCAATTCATAAGATTTTCCATCTATGTTCAATCTTCCGGTAATCTCATAGAAATCATCTTTTTGGTTAACCGACAGCCTCAGATCGACAGAAAGCGCTTGCAAATTGATGCGCTTAACGGATGATGCCTGAATGTTTGGAGAAATACCGGCATCATGCTGATAAACGGGAATCTGAAGGGGATTCTTGACCACTGCTTTTAAAGCAGCAATTTCAGCTTCAGATTGGTCATCATTGAAGTTCTGTTGAAAGCTTGATATACCACTGAAAAATTTTAGCTCTTCTGCCTCATTTGTTTTGAAAATCAAATCTGCAGGACTTATCAACTTGAAAGGATTTTTAACCTTACCATTTTTGGTACTCTCGGCTTCAAAAATCTCCATAACCAGGTTATTGTAGTACCGATGTTGACTTAAAACCAAAATCAATTGTTCCTGATTTTCGATTTTTGATATCCTGTTTTTCGCCTTTGGGATCAATAAATCTTCCAATTGTTGCTGGGCTTCTTTGTCAAAAGCCTGCAAGGGGATTTTCGGTTTAACTTCTAGCCTGTCCTCAATTAAATGGAGGTTAAAAAGCTCATCCAGATTAGATTCTTGTTCTAATCCATAAATACTGGCCTGTTTCTTAAGATGAGTTGTTCTAACCGGCTTATCAAAGAATATTTTAAGCTCCTGGCGTTGAAGAATATTGTATAAAACCTGAGCCTGATGCTCGCACAACCTACTTTTTGGCTGTACACATCTGCAAGACAGCTTTACATCATTATGCCCTTGCTGAACAATAACCGGAGGAAAGAAATCGCTCGATTCGGGCAGATCAAAAATCCCAAAATCAATTTCTATCTGCTGTGCATGAAGGTTGTAGAAATGTTTCGAGCCAGTATCTACCTGATTACTCAGGTGCCGGAGAATAACAATTGCACTTAAATCTTGTAGATTAAAATCGCTTAAAATATAATCGTACGGATGTTTTTCCTGTGCTTCGTCTTCTGCCTGATAACCCTTCATTTACTCGATGTATATAAAAACTAAAATTAGTAAAATATACACGTTCCTTACTATGGTTACAGTGAATTCCGCAATTTAAGATAAAAGGGAACCTCTACCTTCTCTGCCTTATTATCAAGTATTAATTCAGCAGCTTCGGTGCCCAACCGAACAAAATCAGTAGAAATAGTAGTAATACCATCCAGTATAATGCTCTTTAAAGGTGTTTCGTTGTAAGAAATTACCCCAACATCTTTCCCTATTTTGAGTTTCTGTGCAATAAGCCTTTCAATCAGCATCACCAGGTCATCTTCCATCAGGTTAATGTATACCTCTCCGGGATTAATCACCTCATCTTTAATATTATGAATAACCTTGTGATCAAAAGCATATTGCTGGCAAAAACGATAAAAACCAGTTAGGATTTCATGAGGGAAGTAGCTGTTTTTGGGAAAAATGATCTTTAAAGTGTTGTAGTTAGACAAACGATCGAGTGCCTGCTCCAAAGCAGCGTATATGTCCTGGGCAAAGTTTTCATAAGCCGCCGCATAATCACCCGAAATGCCAGGCAGCAGCTTATCCAGAATAACTAGCTTCTCTTTAGGTAAGGTATTGATAATTTCATGTGCATTCTCCCCTCCCTCTAGAAAGTGAGGGATAATAACAAAATGCGTATAGTCATTTCGCTTACTGTTTAACAACTTCTTAAACAATGCAAAATCATTGTTATAGATATAAAAATCTATAGAAGCTTGCTCTCCAATCGCCTTCACAAAGGAATCGTAAATGATTTTTTTGTGCGTGCTGAGTTTATTGAAAAAAAGGCAAATCTTAAGTTTTCTGGAAAAATCGGTATTAACGATAAAGTAACCCTTGCCAGGCACAGAATCTACCACGCCAAGTTTTCTCAAATGCCGATATCCTTTTTCTGCTGTATCTCTGGAGATCTCCAGGCTAAAACTCAACTCGTTGATAGATGGGAGCAAACTGTTTTTCTTCAATTTACCACTTTCTATAGCCGCCAGTACGGCATTAGTAAGTTGTTTGTACTTGGGTGTTGATGAAAATTCATCAACATGGATATGGGCTATAAAATCTTCGGGTTTCAAATCAGTGATCTCCAATGGTTAGTTTTCGAATATAGCGAATTTATGCCATACGCTAAGAAACTAAGCTTCTTTGGATAGCCGAATAATACTTTAACTGAATAATATCTGTTGGTGCCGGATTTGGATTCCAGGCATCGTTTATGGCTAATGCAGTTCCGATGGCCGTAGCTTGGGATACTGAAGAAGCGTAAACCTCTATGTCAGGAATTGAAGTAGCCAGTAAATGCATGTAAATGGCATTTTTACCAAAACCACCATCAACAAATATCCGCTTCACGCCTGCATTTAAGATCAGTTTTAAAGAATAGATTTGCTGTTTAACGAGATCAAAAATTAACTGATGATACGCTTCCTCCGCGGTTTGAAAGATGCTTAAATCCCGATCAGGAAAAGCCGAATTCAGTGAAAATGCTTCTTGTGGAAATTGATTTTCAGGAATTTTATTGGCCAGTTTGAGGATTAATCCCGGATTGAACTTTAAATGTTTAAACAGGTAAGCTGCGCGATCAAAGTGCTGCGCAATGCGTTTAAGTTGTTGCTCATGCTCATAACCTGCAAAAATTCGTGAAGCTTTAACGGCTTTACCTTTATAGTGCATGTAGCACAAACAATCTTCTTTAAGCTCTTCTGCGGTTAATGGTTCCTGGTTAAATGGGTTCAGACTTATGCACCAGGTTCCGGTAGATAAAAGTACGAAAGGGGTGTTAAAATTGGCCAGATATGGAATCAGCGCAGCAGAACTATCGTGAAGTCCAACGCCAACTTTAAAGTTTTGACCTTCAAAATTGGTTTCCTCGCTGGAATCGGCAGGTGTAAATTTGCCGAACTTGGCTGTAATTCCTTCTTCATCTACCCAATTGTGGTATTGATTGTTCTTAAAATCCCAAAGTTGTGTATGACAGCCAATGCTGGTAATGTCTGCAACGGCTTTGCCGGTAACCAGATAACTTAAATATTGGGGCAGGTGCAATGCCCATTTTACCTTTGCAAAAATCTCTGGTTTTTCTTTTTTCAGACGATACAACTGCATGCCCGAATTTAGTGAACCTAAAATGGGCGATGCAGTTGCCAAAGAGATTTGTTCCTCGCCACCGTACTTGGCATAGAATTCTTCCTTTAACGTCTCTGGGTATTCTTTTAAATAATTGTAAAGCGGAGTTAAGGGTTGTCCTGTCTCATCAAGATATACGAAACTTGCACCATATGTAGAAAAATTAATGGCCCTGATATCGTATTCCTTTAGTTGCATTACCTGATGCAGGGAATCATATACAGAAGAACGCAAGCTGTCCAGATTTTCACAAGGTTCTCCATCTTCATCCTTTGTTTCCACAAATCTTGCCGAACGTTCGTAAACAATACGATAATTCTCATCTATCAGAAACAATTTTTTGTTGGTTTTCCCAACATCAAATACCGCTATTACAGGTTTCGCCATCTTTTCCGCCTCTAAATTTTATAAGCCTGTTGCTACAGTGTTTAACCCACGTTGTTTAACTAATGATTGTCTGCAGTTTAAATCACGGTATAAACCAATTGGTGATAATGCCGCACCAGCCCTTAATCTGGCTTCAGCCACAACTGCCCTTAAATCACTGCGGAAAGTATTTTGTAGTATTTCCTGAGCTGCAGCAACATCATTATTATCCTGAGCTGCTTTTAAAGCTTTTCTGTCAACTAATAGCGCTTGGGCGTAAGCAATCATGATGGCTTCTACCGACTGTAATAAATCTTCAAGGGGATCCTTTACATTATGGGAAGCATCAATCATCCAGCCTAAATCTTTAGCATGGTTCATGTTTTTAGCATCCATACCTTCTACCAGTTCATTAAAGATTAGGAATAACTGGTAAGGCTTAATGCTTCCGGCAGTTAAATCATCATCTCCATACTTAGAATCGTTGAAGTGGAAACCTCCCAGTTTACCTTCCATCAATAATAAAGCAACAATTTGCTCAATATTGGCATTTGGTAAGTGGTGACCTAAATCGACTAAAGTATAAGCTTTCTTGCCCAGTTTACTTGCGTATAGTAACGATTGACCCCAATCTCCAACAGTAGTTGAATAGAAGTTAGGTTCAAATGCTTTATACTCTACAAACATCTTCCAATCATCGGGTAAAGCTGCATAGATTTCTTGCAGGCTCTCCAATGTATTTTCAAATGCATTTCTGAAATTTAACTGACCGGGGAAACAAGAGCCATCTGCTAACCATACGGTTAAAGCATCTGAACCTAAAGCAACACCATGCTTAATTACTTCAATATTATGTTCAATAGCTTGTTTACGAACAGCCTTGCTAACATTTTGGAGTGAACCGAATTTGTAGCTATGTGCCGATCCGGCCTGATCCTGGAAAGTATTAGAATTCATAGCATCAAACTTTAAACCATAGCCGGAAGCCAGTGATTTTAAAGCTGCTGCATCTTGAGGGATATCCCATGGAATATGTAACGATATAGCACCACTTGCTGCATTTAATGCATGTAGCAAACCTACATCTTCAATTTTTTCTTCAATTGTACGTGGCTCGCCGCCAGAAATGGCAAAACGACCAAAACGTGTACCTCCGGTACCTAAAGCCCAACTGGGAATGGCGATTTGGAAATCTACCAGTTTCTGAATCACACTTTCTAAATTCACATGTGACCATTCCTCTTTCAAAAAGTTTAGCTTACGCTGATGCGAAGTTAAAAGGGAATCGTTGTGTTTTTCTATTTGGTTCTGCTCAATATTCATCAGGGTATGATTTGGTTAAGGTTGATAATATCGTCATTTCAACTGAATGAATCAGAATCTGGTGCATTTTACACTTTCTCTAATCCTTTCTGACGATCGAACTGAAAAAGTCGCTTACGGTCTGTGAAATAAATCACAGACCTGATAAACAACTTACTAAAACTAAATTTAAATTTATCTCACAAAGGCCATAGCTACTCCACCATCAACATTCAATACGTTTCCTGTTGATTTGTTAAGTAAGCCGCCAACAAAGGCAAAACAAGCATTGGCAATATCATCTGGTAAAATAATCTGGTTCAATAAGGTGCGCTTAGCATAATACGCTGGTAGTTCTGCCACAGTAATGCCATAAGCTTTAGCACGGCCTTCGGCCCATCCACCAGCCCAGATATTACTATCACTGATTACCGCATCCGGATTAACCACGTTAACACGAATATTATCTGCACCAAGCTCAGCAGCATTTAATCTGCTTAGATGCAATTGTGCTGATTTTGCACTTCCGTAACCTGCATTATTAGGTCCGCTTACTAAGGCATTTTTACTTACAATGTTGATTACATCGCCACCAATACCTTGTTTTTGCATCACAGCAGTTGCCGCTTGTGTAACAAAGAACTGGCCTTTAACCAATACATCATATAATAAATCCCAATCCTTTTCTGTATGATCGCCAATGGTTTTAGAAATCGATAGGCCAGCGTTGTTAACCACAATATCAACGCCGCCAAAAGCTAAAGCCGCAGCAGCAAAAGCACCTTTAATATCTTCTTCGCTGGTTACATTTAAAATGGCTGTGCTATAAGCATCCTTACCAAACAGTGATTTGAATTCCTCTCCGGCTTCCGCTAAACGCTCGGCATTCATGTCATTCAAAATAACCACACCACCTTCAGCAACAAATCTTTTGGCAATTGCTTTACCAATTCCACCAGCACTGCCTGTAATCAGGGCAATTTTACCGGTAAGCGGTTTTGGCTTAGGCATACGCTGAAGTTTAGCCTCTTCTAACAACCAATATTCGATGTTAAAAGCCTCCTGATGTGGTAAAGAGGTGTATTCTGAAACCGCTTCAGCACCTTTCATTACATTAATCGCATTAATATAGAATTCTGCTGCAACCCTTGCTGTTTGTTTATCTTTAGAGAAAGTGAACATACCAATACCCGGATATAAAATTACTACAGGGTTGGTATCGCGTATAGCTGGGCTATTAAGATGTTTACAAGCCTCATAATAAGCTGTATACATCGCTCTGTATTCTTCAAAAGCTGGTGTTAATACCTCTTTTAAAGCTTTAGCATCAGATAAATCGGCATCACTGGATAAACTTAAAACTAAAGGACTGATCTTAGTTCTTAAAAAGTGATCCGGGCAGCTGGTTCCCATTGGCGCTAATCGGCCTAAATCGTTAGAATTAATAAACTCCAATACTCTTGTATCATCAGTAAAATGACCAATCATGTGTTGTTTTGATGAACAAAGACCACGTAAAACCGGGGCAATAGCTGCTGCTTGTTTTTTACGCAAATCAGCTGCTGCACTTTCAATTTTTTGTCCACCAAAAACAGGGCCTTTTTTACCGTAATTTTGCTCCAGATAATCGGAACAGATTTCGATTACTTCTAAAGTATTCAAATAACTTTCGTAGGCCGTATCGCCCCAGGTAAACAAGCCATGTGAACCCAACATGATTCCACGGATGCCTGGATTTTCATCCAAGCATTTTTTTAATTGTAAACCCAGCTCGAATCCTGGTTTTTTCCATTCTACCCAACCAATTGTTCCATTGAACAATTCTTGTGTAATTTGCTTTCCGTCTTTAGCAGCTGCAATAGCAATAGCTGCATCCGGATGTAGGTGATCGATATGTTTGAACGGCAAAAATCCGTGCAAAGGCGTATCAATTGATGGGGCCTTAGAGCTTAAATCAAAGATACAGTGGTTAAATAATTCAACCATCTCGTCTTCGTGCTCCACACCACGGTAAATATTTTTCAAACTGCGTAAGCGGTCTACATACAAAGCAGCTAAACCGCTTTTCTTTAAGGTACCTAAATCACCTCCAGAACCTTTAACCCACATTACTTCAGTTTCTAATCCTGTAAGTGGATCTTTTTCCATCAATTTACAGGAGGTATTTCCACCACCATAATTGGTAAGGCGTAAATCGGCACCTAATAAATTTGAGCGATAAATGAGCAATGCAACTTCATCGCCGGCCAATTTTGCCGCCTCTTGCTCATCCCATAAATAACTTACGTGTTTATAACTTTTTGTATCGACTGACATACCAGTATTTTATTTAAATTTTTAATAATTAACCTTTTATTGAATTACCATAACCTACAATGAGTACAGAGGCTATGATGGTGAGGATACCAACCAACACGGTAACCAGCGTTTTGCGTGATACACCTTTCCATTCTTTCAAAACCAAACCCCATGTGTTGGCAATTAAAATAATAAATGCCATGTGTAAAATCCACGAACTGGCACCATTTCCCATTTTACTTTCACCCATTCCGTAGAAGAAGAATTGTAAAAACCAGGTGGTACCGGCAATAGCAGAGAAAACATAGTTTTTAAGTAAAGGTGTTGCAGTATTGGTATAATCGCCAAATGTTTTGTTGCGGGCGTTTAAAATCATACACCAGATAAAATTGGTTGTTAAGCCGCCCCAAAGTACGATAACGTAGGTAACGTTATTCTGATATAAGAAATTACCTGTTTCGGCTGGGTTTGCAACTTTCCAAATGGCATTTGCAGCATCTGCCATAGGTTTTCCGGCTTCGATTCCGAAATTGAAACAAGCACTCAAAACACCAGAAACAATACCAACAAATAAGCCCAAACCGAATTTATATTCTGTTTTAACTTCCATGCCATGTGGATCTGTAACGCCTGTCTTCATCTCCTTTTCTTTCATCATTCCTGCTTTACCGCAGATTACAATCCCTAAAACGCATACCAGCAAGCCCAGTAAAACCATGCGGCCCCAATCGGTTACTAAGAACATAGAAAAAGTATCCTTTCCAGCCTGTGGAAAGATATCGAAATAGATAGAAGGCAAAATAGAACCTAAAACCATACAAAGGCCCAAAATGATGCTACTTCCTAAAGATACCCCCAGGTAACGCACGCCCAAACCGTAGGTTAAACCACCTATCCCCCACAATACGCCAAAGAAATAAGTAAGCCATAAAATACTGCTACTTGCGCTGGCAATGATATCTGTAAAGTTAGGGATGGTTAAAAATGCCGCCAATGGAGGAACAATTAGCCATGAAAATATACCACCCACAATCCAATAACTCTCCCAAGCCCAACCTTTAACTTTTTTATATGGAATGTAAAAACTTCCCGACGCGAAACCGCCGATGAAGTGAAAAATTACGCCTAGAATTGCCTGCATGCTCTGATTAAATATTTGGTTGTCTAAAAATATAAATTGACTAAAGTTTAACTGTTATGCACTGTTCTGCACATCTGAATTTAATCTTACACAAAAGCTCAAACTTTCAGATTAAATTACATCATTAAACTTAATTCATATATAAATATATTATTCAATAATAAAGCTAAACAATATTTTTCAACAGCAAAAAATTGAGGTTAAATTCGAATACGGGAAATTGTAACAATTGCGCTAGTTAAAAGCAGGGCACAAAAAAAGAGCATCCTTTTAAGATGCTCTTATCATATTTTGCTAAACAGATGAAACCCTGCAGTCAGCCCTTATACCAAATGTGACTTCAGGTCCGCTGGAGAATAGTTGATCGATTTCAATGTTTTATCATCAGCCTTTCTAAAAACTAAAAATAGGCCATCAATTTCTTTATAGTAAGATTCTGTTTGATCCTTATCTAAATAATACTGAATAGTTTGCTCTGCTTCTTCAACTGTTTTACAGGCTTTACTCATATTAGAACGGTGCACTTCATCAAACAAAGTTTTAAATTTACCACCTAGCCCAAATTCGTGAATGGCCCCCGCTAATACATACTGAAGGTCACAAAGTGCATCTGCTACTTCAATTAAATCATTATTTTCTATTGCTTCCTGAAGTTCTTTTAACTCTTCTGCTAAAAGTGATACCCGTAAATCTGCCCGCTGCTTTGAAGGTATAATAGGATTTTCAAGAATTGGATGTTTAAAAGTAGTATGAAATTCAGCAACCTGGTTGAGTGAATTGGTTTCTTGCATGATGATGTCTGATTTATTCTTTATTGCAACAAACTTAAAAAAAACGTGATAAATATTTTTGGCAACTTTTGAACATCTGATATCAGTTTTCAGTTCACAGTTTTCAGTTGGCAGTTTTCAGTTCAGTTCAACAATTAAACAGTTAAGCAGTTAAACATTTAATCTCTACCTCACAGTACCAGCAACATGAATACATTGCAGGCAAAATGACCCGAATTACCTAATGGCCCTGACAAAGTTTTAAAACCTACTTTTTCATACAAACCAATTGCTTTTGATAATTCCGGCAAAGATTCAAGATAAACCTCATTGTATCCATAATGCTGGGCAGATTCAATACTTTTCTCCATTAATGCCTTACCAATCCCCTTCCCCCTGGCTTCAGAGCGGACGTAATACTTTACCAATTCTACACAACCTTCAGGAAGACCAGCTGTAGGGTAAATACCGCATCCCCCTAAAAGCTGCCCGTTCTCTTCTGCCAGCCAGTAATCTGCATTAGCAACTTCAAACACCTTTGATAAATGGTCTGTTGTTGGATCTGTATAAACTGTTCCAGGCTTATCTATTTTAAATTCACGCATTACCGTCCTAATCATTTCAGCAACTGCATGATTATCCTTTTCTTCTATTTTTCTTAAAGTTATGCTCATCGGTCCTATTTTTTCTAAAGTTAACAATGCCTTAAGCTTTAACAAAATCACAAACAAAATGGTAAAAAAAACATTATTACAATAGGGTCATTTAACAGATAAATCGTAACAATATGAAAAACGAAGAAAAAGACGAGAAAACCAATCAGCATCCAAGCCCGTCTGATGATGTTCAATTGAAAATTGAAACTGTTATTCCTGCTGTGGAGCTGGAAACTGAAAAAACACCACCTCAGGCAAATCATGACAAATCAGCTCTGAGTGAGGATGATAGAGTAGAAAAATCAAAAGATGAAGAACAAAATAGTTTAAACACTGAAGAAAAATTTGATGACGATGATAAACGCGATCAGGTGGAAACGATTACGCCAGGCGATTAATGTTAAAGAATGCTAAACCTTTTGCCACAGCTGAAATAGTTTTGCTAATTTGGCGTTATCAATAGCACATTTATAAAAGAAAACACAAATGAAACAAAAACTATTGCTTTGTCTTTTCACAATAAGCTTTTTTAGCTGTGGAATAAACAAGCAGGCGCAACAAATAAAAGCGTTGGAAGATTGCACCTACAAGATTACAAGTGTACAACAAATAACTATTGCGGGCACAGATGTAAAAAAACTCATTGATCAACAGAATTTCAATATTGGTAGCTTGCCAGGAGTAGCTTTAGGCTTATTACGAAAAGATATTCCACTAAAAGCCAATCTAAATCTTGAAATCTCTAATCCTTCAAGTAACCTGGCGGCGATTAATCAATTCGAGTATAAAATATTGGTAAACAATACCGATTTAGCCGAAGGACTGGTTAATCAGAATGTTAGTATTGGTCAAGGACAAACCGTAACTGTACCCGTTCAATTAATAAGTAACATCTATGGTTTGATTTCCAGTGGAACTGTACTTAATGACATTATCAAAGCGGCCCAAAAGGGTTCTGCTGCAAAGGATGAAAAACTTGGATTACTAACCATCAAAATAAAACCAACATTTATGCTGGGTAACACTCCTGTGAAATATCCCGGATATATTACCATCAATAAAGATATCAGCAGTAAAATATTGCTTTAATCTTCAAACAAAAAAAGGAGGACATTTTACTGTCCTCCTTTTTTGGTTCTCTTTAAAATCTAAAATTACCTTTCGGCTTCATAACCATACCTTTAAACCTATGCTGATCCAAAGTAGTATGTATGGTTTGGATATCCGCAGAAGATAGTTTATCCTGAATGGCCACTGAAGTTGTTTTTAAACTTGCTGTTTTTGCCGGAGGGTCAATAAAACTTCCTTTCTCTGCATAAGTAAGTGCATAATAAAGCAAAGTTTCTGAAACATCTCCCCAGTTCTTAGTCACATCTTCAAAAGCAGATTTATCTACTGCTAAACCTGAGTAATACCCCCCTACTCCATTTTGATTCTTAGTTTCAAATTCAGGAATATACATATCAAAATCATTGATTCTAATTGGGAAAAAACCTACAGGTTTTCCGTAAGTTGTTACCCCTACCACTTTAACATCCATTACCGGTTTCAAGCTATTGATGGTTAACTCACTGGCGGAAGCGGTTAAACCCGATACCAGAAAGTAAACTCTTCCCAAGGCCAGCGAACCAGATTTTGAGAATTTCTCTACATTATCAGCTCCATTAAGGGTATAATCCAAATCGGCATATGTGGCATATTTTCCATTTACACCTGTGGTGAATGTTTGTAATTTACCTGCATTATCCAGCAGGGGCTGATGAGCCAGAACAGATGCCTTACGCTGTGCAGTAGTTAAATTCTGAAGATAACTATTGTAATGTGTGGTATACATGGTATTACCATTTTGAGCAACTGGCGCCGCCAGGTTAATAATTTGAGTTGCGGTAGAAACATACCCACCACCGTTATAACGCAAATCAACAATCAGCTCCGTAACACCTTCGGTTGAAAAATTATTAAAAACATTATTCAGGGTAGTAGTAACATTATTGGTAAAGCTGTTAAAAACTATATAGCCAACTTTTTTAGTTCCAACAGTATATACATGTGTATAAAGAATTGGGTTTACCGTATAACTGGTACTGTTAACAACTACATTTTTTACAGTACCATTTAAGTCCTGAAAAGTTAAAGTTATACTGGCATTTGTTCCGAAGATAGCGCCATTTAAAAAATTAATAGTGCTGTTGCTATAACTGAGGTTTGTTCTGCCGTTTATACTGGTCAATTTGCAACCCCTGGTTAAGCCCTGGGCACTGGCCGGAGAATTTGGATAAACATAATTTACCCTTAAATCATTAACAGAATAATAATCAACAGAAAAACCATAATCATTGGCAGTTCCATTCACATCTGCCTTTAATGCTGCTGTTTTTCCAGAAGTACTCACATAATCCAGGAAAGAATATTTAGGTTCAGAAGAGCCACTCACAAACTCATAAGGTTTACCAGTAGCGGGATCCGTTGTATACTGGGTTAAAGCATAAAGCTCGGATTCATTTGAACTGTAACTCCTCGGATTGAAGACATCATAACTCGGTAATGAAGTGTTCCAATAGTATAGCTCTTTTGCATAGAGAAACATCGAATCTTTAGTTAACTCTGCGCGTGTACCGGTAGCCGGGGTAGTAGTCGGGGGAATGGTTTCTTCTGGTTCTGGGGTATTTTTTTTACAAGAAATGAAGACGCTTAAACCGAAAAGCATCACAATCATCCAAAAGCCAAATTTGTTATTTTTCATGTAGATTTTTATCACCTGTTATATTCATATACGCACTCATCGCTTATCAGGTTGTTTGAGAGCATAACTTTTTACGTATCAACTAACTAAATATAATCTATTTTATTGCGCAAGGCCCATCCTTTGAGGATGAAAAGCAATTATTTGTCGATTAAATTACCTAGGGATGAGAAACATCTATCATTTAGTACAATAAATATAAGGATAAGTTTTCTTAAATAAAATAACTGAAATGACTTTAATCTTAAGTTTTATTGTCTTTAATCATACCAGTATGCCCCCGTAAAATGTCGCCTTTGCACCGCTAACTTTAATTGGTTTCATCGGATATTTGATAAATAAAATGCAAACCATGAGCATAAGCGAAAAAATAACAACTTTTATGACTACAATAGATCATCCTTTGAAAGGCGCAATGGAGAAGGTAGTCGAAATTATTTCTTCAAATCCGCAGATATCGGGTGATATTAAATGGGGTGGCCCCAGTTTTAAATACAAAGAAGATATGGCAACCCTAAATCCTAAAATCAAAAACTATGTTATAGTTGTTTTCCATAAGGCTGCTTTGCTCAATGGTAATTATGGCTTCTTGGAAGATGCCGGTAAAGGAAAAGCGTATGGCAAATTTTACAGCCTCAGTGATGTACTAAAAAATGAAAACGCATTGAAACAGGCGGTTGAAAACTGGATCGATGTAATGAATAAATAACCCCAATAAAACCCTAAAACCATGGAAAAGATAACATTTAGCAGCGAAATTAACGCCAATGCAGCAAAAGTGTGGGACACCCTGTTTGGTGTAGAAACCTACCCACAATGGACAGTAGTTTTTACCGAGGGGTCTGCAGTGGAAACCGACTGGAAAAAAGGAAGTAAAGCGCTGTTTCTCGACGGAAAAGGCAATGGAATGGTTTCGGAAATTGCAGAAAGCATTCCGAATAAATTCATGTCTATCAAACACCTCGGAGAACTAAAAGATGGAAAAGAAATTATTCCTGAAGGATGGGAAGCTTCGTTTGAAAACTATGAACTCAAAGAAAATGACGGTATAACTGAACTAACTGTATCAATGGATACCAATAAAGAATGGAAAGAATATTTCGAAAACGTTTGGCCAAAAGCCTTTGAAAAGATTAAGGAAATAGCCGAAGGCACCCATAAATTTCATGTAGAAACCTAAGTAAGCCGAAGCAAAAACGAATAGAATTTTCTTTAAAAAACAAAAGCCTTCAGAAAATCTGAAGGCTTTTTTGGTGGTGCCACCTGGATTCGAACCAGGGACACAAGGATTTTCAGTCCTTTGCTCTACCGACTGAGCTATGGCACCATTGTTTTGGGATTGCAAATGTAGTATTCTTTTTGTCAATTCCAAGCAGGCAATTTTATTTTTATTCCAAAAAACGCATTGCCCTCTACTTAATAAAAAAGCCTCTCATTTAATAGAAAGGCTTTTGGAAGTGGTGCCACCTGGATTCGAACCAGGGACACAAGGATTTTCAGTCCTTTGCTCTACCGACTGAGCTATGGCACCTCCCGTTTGGGATTGCAAATGTAGTGTTCTTTTTTCAAAAGCAAAACTTTTTTTTCAAAAATCACCTCGCTTATTGATAATCAGTCAATTATTTTTTATTTATTATCTGATCTTCGTAACGGAACATTCTTAGAATCAGTATAAAATAGAAATTTTTGGTATTTTTTTATGCATGCATAGTAAATTATTCCGATTAATTATCCTAATTTAGCGCTAACAATATTAAAATGCATGGTAGCACAGATTATTTTTCTAGTACTAACACTTGCAGCAATTGCGCTGTTTTCTTTTAATCTGCGAAAAATAATTCGCAATATCCGCTTAGGTAAATCTGTAAACCGAAATGATCAACCGCAAAAAAGGTTAATGACCATGATTCGAGTAGCATTTGGCCAATCCAAAATGGTGGTACGTCCTATACCAGCTTTCCTCCACTTCTTTGTTTATGTGGGCTTTGTCATCATCAATATCGAAGTATTGGAAATTATGATTGATGGTATTTTTGGAACGCATCGGATTTTTCATGGTTTAGGTGGGCTATACAACTTTTTAATCGGTTCTTTTGAGGTACTAGCATTAACAGTATGGGTTTCATGCGCTATTTTTCTGATCCGAAGAAACATTTTAAAGTTAAAGCGTTTCAGGGGGGTGGAGATGACCAGCTGGCCAAAATCCGATGCCAATTATATTCTTATTACCGAGATATTATTGATGAGCGCTTTCTTGCTGATGAATGCTGCAGATGCCAAATTGCAAACTTTGAATGTTGGCCATTATGTTCAGGCAGGAGCATTCCCCGTTAGCCAGTTTTTAATGAATTTATTACCGTCTTCAGAGACAACATTGATTGTCATTGAACGCGCTTGCTGGTGGTTCCATATCATTGGTATTCTTGTTTTCCTGAATTATTTGCCCTACTCTAAACATTTCCATATTCTTTTTGCTTTTCCAAATACCTATTTCTCTAATTTGGAGCCAAAAGGTGAGTTCACCAATATGGCATCTGTTACAAACGAAGTTAAGGCAATGCTAGATCCTTCATTTGTTCCGGCAGAGACTGAGCCTGGTAAATTTGGAGCTAAGGATGTGACAGACCTCACCTGGGTAAATTTGATGAATGCTTATACCTGCACCGAATGCGGTCGCTGTACTTCAGTATGCCCTGCAAATATTACAGGCAAGCTCTTATCGCCAAGGAAAATTATGATGGATACCCGCGATCGCATTACCGAGGTTGGTAAGCATATCGACAAGCACGGAGCAGATCATCAGGATGGAAAATCTTTACTTGATGATTATATCAGCAGAGAAGAAATTTGGGCCTGTACAAGCTGCAATGCTTGTGTTGAAGCATGCCCGGTTAATATTGATCCGCTTCAGATTATTGTAGAACTTCGGAGATATGCAGTAATGGAAGAATCTCAGGCGCCTTCGAGCATTAATGCTATGATGGGTAATATTGAGAACAATCAGGCGCCCTGGAAATACTCTCCTGCCGATCGCTTTAATTGGGCAGAAGGAGGATAATATACTTTTGAGCCCTAAGTATTAAGTCTTAGGCATAGCAAAACAATTAACAGTTAATCACTTAAACAGCTGGCTATTAAACGATAGTTAGTCTTTTACGATACAAAAATGGAATTTAAAGTCCCTACAATGGCCGAATTAATGGCGGCAGGAGAAGAACCAGAGATATTATTTTGGGTAGGATGTGCAGGCAGCTATGATGAGAGAGCGCAAAAGATTACCCGCGACATTTGTAAGATTCTTCACCATGTGGGAATTAAATATGCTGTTTTAGGAACGGAAGAAAGCTGTACGGGCGATCCTGCCAAACGCGCAGGAAATGAATTTCTTTTCCAAATGCAAGCCATGACAAACATTGAGGTGTTAAATGCTTACAACATCAAGAAAATCGTTACCGGCTGCCCGCATTGCTTCAACACTATAAAAAATGAGTATCCCGGATTAGGTGGCACCTATGAAGTGATCCATCACACCCAGTTGATTCAGGATTTGATTAATGAAGGCAAACTGAAAGCCGAGGGCGGCGAAAGCTTCAAAGGAAAAAAGATCACCTTCCACGACCCATGTTACCTGGGTAGAGCAAACGGCGTTTACGAAGCGCCCAGAAAGGCACTCGAAGTTTTGGATGCACAACTGGTAGAAATGAAACGCTGCAAAAGTAATGGCCTTTGTTGTGGTGCCGGTGGCGCTCAAATGTTTAAAGAACCCGAAAAAGGAAATAAAGATATCAATGTTGAACGTGTTGATGAGGCCTTGCAAACCAATCCGCAGGTAATTGCAGCAGGATGTCCTTTCTGCATGACAATGTTAAGTGATGGTATTAAACTAAAAGACAAAGAGCAGGAAGTTAAAGTTCTGGATATTGCTGAAATTACCGCAAGAGCTAATGGGCTTTAAGGTATTGGTGTGAATTGTTTAATTTGCTGAACTGAAAACTGCAAACCTTTGACTGAACGGCTTTTCAGGGATTTTGATTACTACAAATTTTAAGCAGGTTATCTTTAATCAAATTCAGATCTTCTGCTTCTATGTTTTTTAGGGGGATGACAATTTGGGTTGCCATTGAATCAACATCCCCTCCTCTATCTTTGTAAGTTTGTACAATCACATCATCTCCTTTAGTATGCAGGTACAATTTCCCTGAAGTATTGCTTCCGGAGTAATCCATCTCCTTAAATTTAGCAAGCTTGAAAGAGAAATACTCCGTTTTTCCATTACTAAAATATCGTTTATACCGGCAAAAACCATTGTTAGTAATATTGAGCTCATACCGCTTTATGTAATCACTTTCCTGACTAAAATCATAGTGATCAGTAAAAGATTTCTGTAAACTGCCTACATATTGTTCTATAGAGTCAGGATCTGTAAATGCCAATAGAAAGGTGGAAAAAGCAACAATTGAGGTAGTTTTCAAGTGCAATGTAAACTTTTTCATAAGGGAGATGTTTTTAGCTATACCAAATTAATTAAAATGATAAATTTGTACTATGAGTTTTTCTCCACAATCTCGAATCTGGATCTACCAAAGCAATAGAAAATTTTCTAATGTTGAAGAAACTGCTATCCTCAAAAAATTAGAAGCATTTACCAATCAATGGAAAGCACATGGTAATGAACTATTAGCCAAAGCAGAAATCAGGTATGGCTTTTTTATCATTCTTACTGTTGATGAAAGCCAGGCCAGTGTAACCGGATGTTCTATTGATAGTTCAGTTAGGTTGATCAAAGAAATAGAACAAGAATACAATGTTGATTTGTTCAATAGATTCAATATTGCTTATAAACTGCAGGATGAAGTGATTGTTAATAACAAAGAAGATTTCGAAACCTTGGTTAATATTAAGCAAATCACGCCAGAAACCATTGTTTTTAACAATATGGTACAAACTTTAGCCGAATTGGAGACTAAATGGGAAGTTCCTTTTCAGAATAGCTGGCATTCAACAGTTTTTGCGCATTTATTATAAATATAATGTTCATTGTAGATCTCCATTATATTGTACCGCTTGAACAGCTTGACGAACATATGGCAGATCATGTTGCTTTCTTAAAAAAATACTATAATAAGGACGTATTTGTTGCTTCAGGGAGAAAAGTTCCGCGTACCGGAGGCATTATACTGGCTTTGGTAAACACAGAAGATGAACTAAAGGAAATATTGATGGAAGATCCCTTTTATAAACATTGTCTCGCTGATTACAAAATAACCCAATTCTTAACTTCGCAATACCATCCTGATTTAGAGAAATTATTAGGCTAATCAGGTTATTTTCAAAACCTCCTTCTCTTTTCTTGTCTATTTTTAGCTTCCAGTCAAACAAAATGGCAGCTAAAACCCTTATATTGCTATAAATTAACCTTCAAATTTATGGCCCGTTGGATTAAAATATCTCTTGGCATTTTAGCTACACTCGTAGGCTTGTTGATTATCATTTGGATTGGAGGCTCGCTTTACATCAGCAGGAACAAAAAAGAAGTATTGGATAAGGTACTGGTTACACTTAATAATAGCTTAAACGGGAAAGCAGAAATAGCTTCCATGGAACCATCCCTGTTAAAAGCCTTCCCGGGAATATCAGTTTCCTTAAAGAATGTATCCCTTAAAGACAGTTTATACAATCAGCATAAGCACGATTTATTAAAAGCTCAGGATATTGATGTTGCTTTAAATGTATTTTCATTATTATTCGGCAATACCCGCATCAATAAAATTACCGTTAATGATGCCAGTATATATCTTTACACCGATTCAACAGGCTATAGTAATACCAGTATTTTCAAATCAAAAAAAACAAAGCCTGTAAAAGATGCCGAATCAGGAGAAGCTCCTGAAATCAAGCGCATTAATATGAACAATGTACAATTGGTAGTAGACAATCAACAACGTTATAAAAGGTTTGATTTCGACATTAAAGATCTGCAGGGAAAGATAGACTATCCTTTAAGCGGTTGGGAAGGCGAAATTAAAATCAATACCTTAATTAAAAGTTTTGCTTTCAACACCAGAAAAGGCAGTTTTTTGAAAGATAAAACGCTACAAGGCACGATAAAATTCAGCTACAAAGACGATACGAAAATTGTAACCATTGGTCAGGAAAAATTAAATATTGGAGGTGATATTTATTCAATTGGTGCAACTATCAATACAGGAATAAAACCAGCACCGTTTAGCATCGATATTGATGTAAACAATGTTCAATTCAGTCATGTTGCAGGTATCCTGGCACCCAATATCTCTTCCAAATTGCTGAAGTTTAAAATTGCAGAGCCTGTAAATATTAAAGGCAAGATTATAGATGACGGCAAAGGTGCTGCACATAGCGATCCTTATATTCAAGTAGCAATGACTGTTAGAAACAATGTGGTTACCATCCCTTCGGGAGAATTAACCAATTGTAATTTTGATGGCTCGTTCACCAATAAAGATACCTTAAACAGGCCTATTGGTGATGAAAATTCATTAATTAAGTTTAAAAACCTCAAAGCCAATTACTACAATGCCCCGATCGTTTGCGATAGTTTTATGGTAACCAATCTCAGTCGTCCGATTGCTGCAGGTCTGGTTACCTCTGTTTTCCCATTAACCAATCTAAACTCATCTATCGGAGGGGAGACCTTTAATTTTAAAGGTGGCGATGCCAATTTAAAATTATATTGTAAAGCAGATATAGATAACCTCCAATTTACCAAACCCAGATTATCAGGAAATATCAAAATTACCAATGCTGATATTACATATGTACCCAGAAAAATCCATTTAATAAACAGTGCACTGAACCTCAATTTTAATGATAAAGATTTAAAAATCACACGTGGTCACTTTCAATTGGGTAAGAGCTCTCTGGATATGGACCTGTATGTTAAGAATTTCCTTAATTTATACTACACCGACCCCGAAATGATGATTGCTAAACTCGAACTTTATAGTCCGTATTTACATTTGGGAGAGCTGATGCCATTACTAAGCGAACGTAAACAAGCTAAGAGACACCGTAAAACTCCCGGCAATTCAGTAAAAGAAATTTCAGAACAACTGGAAACAGTAATTGATGCATCACAAATTCAAATGTTGTTAAAAGTGGACCGGGCCGTTTACAATAAGTTTCAGGCTAAAAACCTAATGGCCAACATCTCTTTACAACGCGATGGTATACACCTTCAAAAAATATCAGTAAATCATGCTGGCGGCAGTCTAAACATTAATGGCGTGCTTAAACAAACAGGGAAGTATAATAATTATAGCATTCACGGTCTGGTAAATAATGCAAGTGTAAAAGACTTTTTCTATGCTTTCGATAACTTCGGACAAAACACCATTACCAGTAAAAATTTATCCGGATACCTTTCTGCGAATACTGATATTGCAGGTGTTATTACAGAAAATGGAAAGCTCCTGCCAAAATCTATGAAGGGGAAAGTTAATTTTAGCTTAAGGGCTGCCTCCCTAAAAAACTTCAAACCCATGGAGGCTGTACAGAAATATGCTTTTGCCAACAGGGATCTTTCCAATATACAGTTAGGAAATCTTAACGGGACTTTACTCGTTAAAGGAGACAAGGTTGATATTTTGCCCTTAAAGGTCAACTCCAGTGTGATCAATTTTGATGTTCAGGGTACCTATGGGATGACCAACGGCACAGATATTTCTATGGATATTCCGTTAAGAAACCCTGAAAAGGACAAAGGCAAGGACTCTCGACAAAAAGCCACAGACAGGATGAAGGGAATTGTGCTTCATTTACGCGCAGTAGATGATAACAAAGGCGGGGTAAAGATTAAATGGAACAAAGATCATGGCATCTTCTAGAAATCCAATGGCCCCAGGCGACGCATATTTTTTAAAATTAAATACTGACGGTGCCTGATATATGGAGTAGCATTTTTAGGAGTCCATCGACGTGGATTCGGAAAACATGAAGCAATCAGCGCCGCTTGCCTTTTGCTCAGCTTAGTGCAGGATTTACCATAATATTCCTGAGCTGCTGCTTCAGCGCCGTATATACCATCACCCATTTCAATTACATTCAGGTACACCTCTAAAATACGCTCTTTACTCCAGAATATTTCTATTAATAAAGTAAAATAGGCTTCAAATCCTTTTCTAATCCAAGATCTGCCAGGCCATAGAAAGACATTCTTAGCCGTTTGCTGAGATATCGTACTTCCACCTTTTACCTTATTTTTATTCTTGGCATTAGCGGCAAAAGCCTTTTCAATCGCTTTGAAGTCAAAACCAATATGCTTTAGAAAAAGTTGATCTTCTGCTGAAACAGCTGCCCGTTTCATATTATCGGACATATCTTCAAATTTGACCCATTTTTTCTCTGTTTTAAACGACTTGCCATCTGCCTTTCGCTCTATATTCCTCAGAACCATTAACAGCGTTATTGGCGGATTGATAAAACGCAACGCAATTACCCAAAGTACGGACACCAGCAAAAAGTATAAAAACACCTTTGTAGCGATGTTGGTAATCTTTTTTAGAAGCGGGTGTTTCGTTTTACTTTTTGATTTGCTTGTTCGCGTTTTAGTCATGGCGCAAAGGTAAATAAAGAAATTAATTTGAAAACAAAACTAAATGATATGTTTTTCTGTATTTTGGAATCAAATATATCATATGAAAAAACTAGGTTATTTTTTCCTGGCTTCCGTATTATGGAGCTGTAGTGTAAGTAGAAATACAAATCATCAATCTGAAAAATGGACTTCTCTATTTAACGGAAAAGATATTAAGGATTGGAACGTTAAAATTCATCACCATGATTATAATGTAAACTTTGGAAATACTTTTCGGGTTGAAGATGGCATCATTAAAGTTCGCTATGACCAATACGGTGATTTTAATGACCAATTTGGTCATCTTTACTACAAAACGCCTTTTTCACATTATCACCTTAAACTAAAATATCGATTTGTTGGCGAATTACAGCGGGGTGCTCCCGATTATACTTTAAGAAATAGTGGTATAATGTTTCATGCTCAGGACCCAAAATCAATGCTCAAAGAGCAAGATTGGCCAATCTCCGTTGAGATGCAATTTTTAGGAGGTTTAAGTGACGGCCGCCCCCGCCCTACAGGAAACATGTGTTCACCGGGAACAGAAATTGTTTATCAGGGAGAGATTGCAGCCTCACATTGTATTGATTCCAGATCCAAAACCTACGATGGTGACCAATGGGTATCGGCCGAATTAATTGTATTGGGAGATGATTTGGTGAAGCATATCATTAATGGGGATACCGTTTTACAATACAGCAAACCTCAAATTGGTGGAGGGGTAGCCAATCGGTATGATCCTAAGATAAAAATAGATGGTAAAGCGCTGAAAAGCGGCTTTATTGCCTTGCAAAGTGAAGGACAGCCTGTTGATTTTAAAGACATTGAAATCAGGCAGCTCCCTGTACCCAAATCTTAAAAACATGATTAAACAATTCTGAGCTTAATACGTTAAAACAAGATGAAAGTTGCATTAATTACAGGCGGAAGTAAGGGAATAGGCTTTGGCATAGCTGAAGCACTATTAAACGCAGGTTACCGGGTAGCCATTACCAGTAGAAATCAGGCAAATGCCGAAGAAGCATTACAAAAACTTCCACATAATGAAAACGTGCTGGCTTTGGGCGCAGATGTGAAGGATTACGAATCGCAGGCCAATGCTGTTAAACAAATTGTAGATAAGTGGGGTCGATTGGATGTACTGATTGCCAATGCTGGTGTAGGTCATTTCGCTTCCATTGAAGACATGGAGCCAACATTGTGGCACGATATTATCGACACTAACCTTACGGGAGTATTTTACAGCATTAAAACTTCACTGGAAGAAATCAAAAAGAACAAAGGGGCTATCATTACCATTTCCAGCCTTGCAGGAACCAATTTCTTTGCAGGTGGTTCGGCTTATAATGCCAGTAAATTTGGTTTAACCGGATTTACCCAATCGGTAATGCTCGACCTTCGCAAGCATGGAATCCGGGTAAGTACCATTATGCCGGGTTCTGTAGCGAGTCACTTCAACGATCACCATCCAGATGCCGAAAATGATGCCTGGAAAATACAGCCGGAAGATATGGGTAAACTTGTAGTAGATTTATTGGCGATGCCAGAAAGAACATTACCCAGTAAAATCGAGATCAGGCCCACTGTGCCTAAAGGGTAGATGGCAAGGAGCTTGGGGTTTTGAGTTTGGAGTTGGGAAGTGAAAGCGAGTATCAAAGACTAAAGTTCTTTTGGCCTCTCTCAAATCTAACATCTCATTCCTCATATATCAAATCTCAAAACATAAAAAAAGGCGTTATGCAAATGCACAACACCTTTTTTATGTTTTTAAAGAAATGCTTATTCAGCAACTACTTCAAAAGGAACCTGAACTTTCACTTCTTTGTGTAAGTTTAAGTTAGCTACATATTCGCCAACAAATTTAGGTTCAGTTTCGAAAGTAATACGACGACGGTCAACATCAAAGCCTTGCGCTTTTAATGCTTCAGCAACCTGGATTGTATTAACAGCTCCAAATATTTTACCGCTTTCGCCTGCTTTAGCACCGATAGTCAATTTAACCGCAGTTAAACGCTCAGCAATACCTTCAGCATCTTTCTTAATTTTATCTTGTTTAAATGCAGCTTGCTTTAAATTTTCAGCTAAAACTTTTTTAGCAGAAGAAGTAGCCAAAGCAGCAAATCCTTGAGGGATTAAATAGTTACGACCATAACCTGGTTTTACCGTTACTACATCATCTTTCTCGCCAAGGCCTTTAATATCTTGTTTTAAAATAATTTCCATATCAGCTAGCCTCCTATTTTAATTGATCTGCAACGAAAGGTAACAAACCGATGTGACGGGCACGTTTAACTGCCTGAGCCACTTTACGTTGGAATTTTAATGAAGTACCAGTTAAACGACGTGGTAATAATTTACCTTGCTCGTTAACGAATTTCAACAAAAAGTTCGCGTCTTTGTAATCGATATATTTAATACCGTTTTTCTTGAAACGGCAGTATTTTTTACGGTTATCCTCTACTTTAGGGGCAGTTACGTATTGAATTTGCTCTCTTGCCATTACGCTACAACCTCCTTATTCTTTTTGTTAAAAGCACCACTACGCTTTTTTTCATTGTAAGCAACAGCGTGTTTGTCTAACCTTACGGTTAAGAAACGTAACACACGCTCATCGCGTTTTAATTCAAGCTCTAATTTGCTAATCAACTCTCCTGAAGATTTGTATTCAGTTAAGCTGAAGAATCCGTTTGATTTTTTGTCAATCGGATACGCTAATTTTCTCAAACCCCAATTATCTTCTTGGATAATTTCGGCTCCGCTATCAGCAATGATGCCTCTAAATTTTGCTAATGTTTCTTTAGCAGCATCTTCTGATAACAACGGGGTTAGAACGATCACAGTTTCGTACTGATTCATTGTTATTTAATTGTTTTAATTTTTTATTTCCGATATAATTCGGGCTGCAAATGTAGTAATATTTTTCTTTAAATCAAACGATTACATCAGAAGAATATAATATTATCAGAAATTTAATTCCGTTAAAATAAAATTTCTGGATAAACCATATTACTTAGCTCCAAAGAAATAGTTTAATCCTAGTGTGATTCTATTGATATTCACATTATAATAACTGTAATTGGTTATAGCCGTATTAAAAATATATCCTGCAGAAAGTTCGAATCGTTTACTAAATACCAGTCCTACCTTACCTTGAAAAGAGTAATAAAAATCCTCAAAAACTACCTGATCCATATAAACATCGCTTTCGTTTCTCATAATGTGAGTAGCGGACGATTGATTATTTTTATAGCTTGGGAAATTTAAACCTACGCCGGCAGAAATAAAGACTTTCATTTTTTCTTTGGCATAAAAGTGATATAAAATTTGTGGTATCACTGATAAATTAAGCTGTTTAAACTGATGTCTTAACGAATAAGAGTAACTCCCATCCCCTTTTCTAAAGATGTCTCCGTTTGTACTGCTGTAATTGAGTTCTAATCTGTAAACCATCTTACCTATCAAAGGATTCGCCAGGTAATCTATACCTGCCGAAAAAGTGGGCAGTGAACTGGTTTTAGAAACTGCATCGGCTTCTGCTAACCGGGTCTGTCCCGAATAACCGGCATGGCTCACATTTAAACCAGCTCCTACGAAAAATCTGGTTTGGATACCCGCTGTTTCACATGTTTCACTTGATTGATTTTTTCCACAAAACGAATCAAATCCGAATCGGTATACCTTAATCTGTTTATGCCAGCTTCATCAGAACCGTTGCTACCATTAAAGTTCCGGTTAACATTAATTAACTGAAGTCTAAACCGGTCCAGGGTAACCATACTATCGTCTTTATCAGGATTTAAAAAAACATGCCTGATTAATTCTTGTGGTACTGCATTAGGATGCTCCCTAATGTAAAACCTGGTTTTAATCTTATCACGATACTTATATAAAGAAATTTTATCCCCTGCACTCATCACTTCCAGAAAGACTGCATCTCTTTTAGATGTGGTATCAACCCCTTTAGACAAATAAGATAATGATTCCTGGCTTTGGCTTACTGACACCACATAGCCTTCATAACTAACAACACCATCAATACCAAAGGCCGAACAATCCTCAAAACCAAGTGATAATGTTTTTTCATCCAGAGATTAGTAAATCTTACCTGTTCAGGATTCTCACCGCGTTCCCTATAATCAATATATCCACGCAGGGTATCCCCGGACTGCTTAACAATATATCCTTTTTTTAAATTAATCTGGGCATGTGCCATGACAGGTAGCGAGAGCAAAAAATAGAGTAAAAAGCGTTTCATTTAATATATTTTTAATTTTTCGGAAAAGCTATAAAAATTAAAAACCTAAAACGTCCATCATGTGAGCAAAAAAGAAGCTCATATATGCCATAAAAAAGGGAGATTAATTGCTTAACCTCCCTTCTTAATAAATAGTAGTTAAAATATCTTAAAGTGTTTGAATAGTTTTAGTAAACACTTGTTTGTCTTGCTTAATAATAAAGGTATAAGCTGAGCAGCTGCTTTGGCTGATATTAAATTTCCTGAACAAACTCGGTTTATCTTTAAAAGTTTCTAAGTATACCTGATCGTTGTGCTCGTCTAATACCTGCACTTCTATTGGCCCTTTAGCAGCATTATCCAAATTCAAAGTAATAAAATCATCTTCTACTTTAAGTTCTGGTTTTAATATTTGTTTAATTGTTGGTGTAGAAAGAACAGCCATCTGATTTGCAATGGTTACTTCATAAATAGCAACCTGAGAGCCCATCTCTACTTTAACCCTATACTTACCATCAGGCAAGGCGTTTAAATCGTAAGTTTTGGTTAACTCTTTTGAAGCACGGATTTTATCCTCCAAAAGGATTTCATCATCTGCCGAATAAATAAAGACTTCTACCTCTTTTGGCTGGTTGATGAAAATTCTAATCGTTTTTTCCTTTTCGCTTTTAACTTTTAAAGAAAAATCAACATCATTAGCAAATGCGCCGGGAGCGGCAAACAAAGCTGCTGCAATTAGCCCGATTTTTACAAAATTTTTCATACTCTAATTAGCTTAAGGGTTAACATTTATTTAACACTGCTAAATTACAGCGAAAAAATAGCTCTAAACGCCTCCATATTTTCCAATTTCTATGCAATATTAACCTCATAATTAGGTCAATTATATAAATTGATCAAAAAAGCATATTTCTTTTACTTATTTTTACATCAAATAGTCATGAAAACACTTAAACCAAGCTTCGAAATCGTCGAACCTTCGTTCGGTAGTTCGTTTTATTATTCAAAATATGATAGAAATGCGAATAACATGGCGCATGTATGGCATTATCATCCCGAAATTGAAATGGTTTTCGTTAACGGCGGAACCGGAAAACGGCAAATAGGCAGCCACGTTTCTTATTATACTGATGGGGATTTAATTTTTGTTGGCAGCAATCTGCCTCATTGTGGATTTACCGATACCCAAACCGGAAACAAAAATGAGACTGTTATCCAGATGAAAGCTGATTTTTTAGGCACTGATTTTTTATCATTACCTGAAAACAAATGGATTAAAGAACTTTTTGATAAGGCAAAAGGTGGGATCGCATTTGGAGAGAACACCAAAAACGCAGTCGGTCATTTGATTGAACAAATGGCTAATCAGGCACCGTTTGAAAAGCTACTCACCCTCCTGAAAGTTTTAAAACATCTGGAAACAGCTACTGATTATACCATTTTAAATGCGGCAGGCTTTTCAATGGAAATGCAAGTGCAGGATAATGACAGAATCAACATGATATTTAATTATGTAAAAGATCATTTCCAGGAACAAATCAGTTTAGAGGATATTGCGGAAATGTCTAGCATGACTGTTCCTTCATTTTGCCGTTATTTTAAGAAAATAACTAAAAAAACATTTACCCGTTTTGTGAATGAATATAGGGTTGTACATGCTTCGAAACTCTTAGCTGAAAAACATATCGGGATTACGGCCATATCGTACGAAAGTGGCTTCAATAACTTTAGTCATTTCAATAAGATATTCCATGAATTTACCGGAAAAAGTGCATCAGAATATAGAAACGAACTCAGATCAATAATAAAGTAAGAACTGTTGCGGCAACCAACTTTTCAACATTCCCATTTTTCAATCTAACAACATCTAAAAAATTCCTATTTTCGTGCCGATGGAAAATTTTATTGTTTCTGCCCGTAAATATCGTCCGGCAACGTTTGAAACCGTTGTTGGGCAACAGCATATTACCGGAACGCTAAAAAACGCCATTAAAAACAACCAATTGGCGCAGGCTTTTTTGTTTTGCGGACCACGTGGTGTTGGTAAAACAACCTGTGCACGGATTTTGGCTAAAACCATCAACTGTACCAACCCCACAGCAGAGATGGAAGCATGCGGACAATGTGATAACTGCCAATCTTTTCAAAACGGACATTCATTCAACGTACATGAATTAGATGCTGCATCTAATAACTCTGTGGATGACATCCGCAGTTTAATTGAACAGGTTAGAATACCACCACAGGCTGGAAAATTTAAGATTTATATCATTGATGAGGTTCATATGCTTTCTCAAAGTGCCTTCAATGCATTTTTGAAAACATTGGAAGAACCACCTTCTTATGCCATTTTCATATTGGCTACAACAGAGAAGCATAAAATCCTGCCAACCATTTTATCCCGTTGTCAAATTTTCGATTTTAATCGCATTCAGGTAGAGGATATTGCAAATCACCTTTCGAAGATTGCCGAACGTGAAAATATAGCTTTTGAACCTGATGGTCTTCACATCATTGCGCAAAAAGCCGATGGTGGATTACGTGATGCGCTTTCTATGTTCGATCAGATTGCAAGTTACGCGAATAAAAACATTACCTATAAAGCTGTAATTGACAATCTAAATATTTTAGATTACGATTATTTTTTCAAACTTACCTCCTACTTAACCGCTGCCGAAGTAAGTCAGACACTTTTATTGTTTGATGAAATTTTGAATAATGGATTTGATGGTAACAACTTTATCAATGGTTTGGCTACTCACTTCCGTAACCTTTTGGTTGGAAAAGACTCAACCACTATCAGACTTCTGGAAGTAAGCGAAAATATTAAGCAAAAGTACTTAGAGCAGTGCAGGCAAACAGAATTATCTTTCCTGCTAACCGCTTTAAACCTGGCCAACAGTTGTGATCTGAATTATAAGAACTCTAAAAATCAACGTTTACAGGTAGAGCTGGCCTTAATAAAAATGTGCCATATAAGATCGGTAGTTAATCTGGCCCAACAACCTTTAAGCACCAATAATACAGCAACTGACGGAGATCAGGATAAAAAAAAAACTAATGTCGTAAATGAGCAAACGGAAAGTTTAAAGCCAAAAGCCGAAAGCGAAACCCCTGTTTCCAGCGCGGCTTCTATTCCGAAAGCTCCTGCATCTGCAACCAGTACTCCTGCTACTGAAACACCTAAAGAAGCTCCCCGGGTAAATAGTATGCCTACGGCTTCATCAATTAGTATTAACATTCCAAAGGCCAATGCTACAAGTACATTAATCCCTAATCTCAATGATCTGGGAAGAACTGCAAGTGCTGATGATGACAAGGGGCCAAAGAAAGCTACCGGTGAAGCCCGGGAAGCCTTTACTTATGATCGATTGCTCGAAATGTGGAGCCAATATGTTCAAATCCTCAAGTCTAGTGACAAGATCAATCTTTTTACTATACTAAACAATTTCCCTCCAAAACTATTAAGTCCTGTGTTAATCGAAGTTTCTGTCGAAAGTAAAACACAGGAACAACTTGTGCAACAGGAACTAGTAGAGCTAATGAATTTTCTAAGAAATGGGTTGCAAAACTATGCTATTGATATTACTTTTAAGCAGGTTGAGCGTAAACTAGAAAACAGACTTTACGGAAATCGGGAGAAATATGATTATCTACTCAATAAGAATCCTAAATTGGAAGAGTTAAGAAGGAGATTTAACCTGGACATTAATCCATAAAAACAAATAAAGCAGGATCAAACTCATATTAAGCTCAATCCTGCTTTCCAATTATGATTGTTTTCGTCAGATTAACATCCTCCCGACGTTAATCTCCTGACTATTTTTTGGGTACATCATTAATAGGATAACCTTCTTCATCCAGGTCATCTCTATTATCTTCTGGTGTGCGTGCTAAAAATTCATCTTCCGGAGTAAGCTTTACACTTTCACCATTATCTACGTGCATCCCTAATTCTTCGAGTTCGTCATTGGCAATATCGTCGTTTTTAGCATATTCATCACCAACATAGGGATTAGCTTCATCATAAGTTGAGTCATCATCTTTAGCTCCGGCCGCCACGGTTTCATACCCCAGAGGGTGGTCATAATCTTTGTTTTTACCTTTAACATCTAATTCATAACTCTGCTTAGTCTCATCATAAGATAAGTTCTCGTTATTGATATTATCGCTTTCTGTAGTACTGTTTAATCTGTTGTGTGCATTGGTAGCCATGGTAATGATCTCCTTATTAATTATAGAGAAATAACAATTGGATTAATATTTGGTTTTCAGAGATTGACTTTTGACCGAGGGTTTGTAAATGTAGTTTATCGAATTATGGAGAAAGATGGTGAACAAGTAAAGCAGGAGGACAATAATAAAAAACAAAAGCGCCTTAGAATATCTCTAAAACGCTCTTGATTATACGAGGTTTGTTCTTACAAACTAGCCAATGCAGTATTTAAAGTTTCGCTAGGGCGCATGGCTTTGCCTGCTAACTCATCATTAGGGTTATAGTAACCACCAATTTGCTGCGGTTTACCTTGAGAAGCGATTAGCTCTTCAGTAATTTTAGCTTCATTTTCCGCAAGGGTTTTGGCTAAAGGAGCAAATCGAGCCTGTAAATCAGCATCTTTAGTTTGAGCAGCCAATGCTTCAGCCCAATATAGCGCTAAGTAAAAGTGTGAGCCACGGTTATCTATAGTTCCTAACTTTCTACCAGGAGATTTATCAGTTGCAAGGAATTTAGCATTTGCTTCATCTAATGCGTCAGCCAAAACCTGTGCTTTTGAATTATTTTGTGTTTGGGCCAGGTGCTCTAAAGAAGCCTGAAGGGCTAAGAATTCACCCAAAGAATCCCAACGCAGATAACCTTCTTCAATAAACTGCTCAATATGTTTAGGTGCAGAACCACCAGCTCCGGTTTCGAATAAACCGCCACCATTCATTAATGGAACAATAGAGAGCATTTTTGCTGATGTACCCAATTCTAAGATCGGGAATAAATCTGTCAGATAATCACGCAATACGTTGCCTGTAACAGAAATGGTATCTAAACCTTTACGTATACGCTCCAATGTAAACTTAGTAGCTTCAATTGGTGCCAGGATACGGATATCTAAACCTGCAGTATCGTAATCCTTCAGGTATTTATTCACTTTTGCAATGATTTCCCTATCGTGCGCCCTGTTTTCGTCTAACCAAAAAACAGCCGGTGTATCAGATAAACGGGCTCTGTTTACAGCCAATTTAACCCAATCCTGAATGGGTGCATCTTTAGTTTGACACATGCGGAAGATATCGCCTTTCTCTACTTTCTGATCAAAGAAAACATTTCCCGCAGCATCAGTAACACGAATTACACCCGGCGCAGTTGCCTGAAAAGTTTTATCATGTGAACCATATTCTTCTGCTTTTTGAGCCATTAAACCCACGTTTGGAACAGAACCCATTGTTGTTGGATCAAAAGCACCATTTGCTTTACAATCGTCAATAGTAGCGGTGTAAACACCTGCATAATTACGGTCTGGAATTAAAGCAATGGTATCCTGAGGTTTTCCGTCTTTATCCCACATTTGTCCTGAAGTACGAATCATAGCTGGCATTGAAGCATCAACAATTACATCAGATGGAACATGAAGGTTAGTAATACCTTTATCAGAATTCACCATGGCTAAAGCTGGTCCATTTGCAATGGCTGCATCAATAGCAGCTTTCACCTCTGCTTCCTTCTCATTACCTGCAATTTTAGCATAAACATCTCCTAAACCATTGCGGGTATCAATATTAAGTGATTTGAAAAGATCTGCATATTTTGCAAAAACATCAGCAAAGTAAACTTCAACGATTGCGCCAAAAATAATTGGATCTGACACCTTCATCATCGTTGCTTTTAAATGCGCTGACAGTAATACTCCCGCAGCCTTAGTTTCTGCAATGGCTTCAGCAACAAAAGCTTTTAGTTTAGACAAGCTCAATGCCGAGCTATCAATTACTTCTCCAGCTTTTAATGGAGATAAACCTTTTAATTCAGTTACAGTACCATCAGTAGCAACAAACTCTATTTTGAATTGCGACGCTTCTGCTACAGTTGTCGATTTCTCCGAACCATAAAAGTCTCCTTCAGTCATGCTGGCCACTTTAGTTTTCGAATCTGCAGACCATTTACCCATGCTATGTGGATTTTGTTTTGCATAATTCTTTACTGCTTTTGGAGCTCTACGATCAGAGTTTCCTTCACGTAAAACAGGGTTTACAGCAGAGCCTAATACTTTAGCGTATTTGGCCTTGATTGCTTTCTCTTCATCGGTTTGTGCATCTTCAGGATAATTCGGAATAGCAAATCCCTGAGATTGTAATTCGGCTATTGTGCCTTTTAATTGAGGTATTGATGCTGATATATTGGGTAATTTGATGATGTTGGCCTCAGGTGTTGTTGCTAAGTTACCCAGTTCCGTTAAAGCATCACCAATTTTCTGGTCATCTTTTAAATACTCAGGAAAATTCGCTAAAACTCTTCCCGCTAAAGAAATATCTCTGGTTTCTACATCAATTCCTGCTGAAGCAGTAAAAGCTTGTACTATAGGTAAAAGTGAGTAAGTAGCCAACATTGGCGCCTCATCGGTTTTGGTGTAGATAATTTTTGATGTGTTTGACATGTTATACTGATTTTTCTTTTTTGATGTGAAACGTAATGAGGAACTAAGTGTTTAAAACCCCATTTTTTAAAATCGCCTAAAGATAAAATAAACAGATGAATTAAGGAACATTCTGGCGTTAATTATCAACGTTTAAGCAGATATATTTCAGCTTTTTCTCCAGTTGCATCCTATTTAAATCATATCTCCTTAAAACTTCTTCAAAACTTTTACGTTTAAGGTACAGGATAATTACATAATTAAATATTTGCCGTAGAATTTTCGTTTTTTCGCAACATTACATACAGTATGAATACATCTACCTTAGAACAACATCTCAACGCTGACAATTTTCAGGAAGCCAGGCTCCTGCTTCATAGAGGGGAAAAATTAAATCAGGGAATTCAAGACCACCAAAAGTCGCAAATCTTTGACAAGCTGATACAAAAGAAACAATTTGATATTATTGAACATCTGATCAACGACAAAACAATTGAAACAGATATTTACGAATTTGATCATTTCGATCGAACAATTTTTCAAAGTATTGTAAGGTATCTGCCAGATGATGAAGACTCGATTGCTTTCTTCACGGCGTTTATTAACAAGTTCGATAATTTAAATGATGAAGTTAACGGACAAACCCTTTTAGGGTATTTCTTTGAACAGGGAATGAGCCTCCACAGCATTGAGGTTTTGATAGCTGCTGGTTGTGATCCACATTTCAAAAACAATGCAGAGCAAAATTACATCCATCGCGTGGTAAAGCTCTACATCAGAAAATTTAACCTTAACGATGAGCAACTGGCACAACTTATTTTGGGGTACGTAGATATATTGGTAGAACGGGGTGTAGATATTAATGAACAGGATGTAGTAAGCAAAACGCCTTTGGTGTATGCGATAGAGTTTAACAAGAAGGCCTATTTAAAACACTTGCTGGAGTTGGGTGCCGACCCTAACCTTATTGATAAAGATGGAAATTCTGCTTTCTATTATGCCGTTGTTAACCTGAGAGATCAAAGTATATATGACGAACTTGCTCAATTTGCCACACCTGATTTCAGTGTGATTAATAAGGCTCAGGTTAATATTTTATTTGAATATATCCGAATGTTAAATGGAAACGCTGAACGGGACATTATCTTCCTGAAAAAATTAATTGAAGATGGAGCTGACCTTTATCAGTCTGTTACACATTATAGCAAATCAATTACCCCCTTAAATATGATAGCTGAAAAATCAGCAGATGTATTGTCTGGTGTGCTAGATACTGGTGCCATAGATATCAATCGCCAGGATGATAGAGGAAACACTCTGCTTCATTTAGTATGTGCCTATAATGTAAATTATGAACAGGATAAGGCTAAGGAAACTTATCGCAAAGTTAAATTACTGCTCGGGCAGGGTGCAGATGCAGCCATCACAAATGATGACGATAAAACAGCCTTAATGCTCGCGTCTGATGATAACCTAAAAGTAAAAACGGTAGAATTATTAATGAAGTAAGCTTAATCTGAAACGCCAATATGTCAATGTCATTTATTATCGCCTGTGAAGGTGGAAAACGAAAAATTGCAGAAATTTTATTAAAAAACAAAGAGGTAGATGTTAAATATACGGATGAAAAAGGCCGGACAGCCCTCCATTATGCAGCTCATAGAGGATATCTGGATCTAGTTCAATTACTGATAGATGAAGGTGCTGACCTTGACTATGAAGATCATGCCGGAGAAACACCTTTTTACTTTGCCTGCCTGCAAAAACAAACTGCCCTTTATCTCTTAGATCGGGGGGCAAACATCCATATCAAAGACTTTGAAGGAAATAGTTTGCTCCACCTTACTGCCAGAACAGGCCAGACTGAAATATTGGAGAGGTTGATTGAAAAAGGAATGGATGTAAACACAGAAAACAATCAGGCAGAAACTCCCCTCCTGATTGCTTCAGGCTTTAGAAATAAAGAGGTTGTTAAGAAATTAATTGAGCAGGGTGCTGATGTTAATACCAGCAATAAACTTGGAGATTCGCCAATACTAATTGCAGCAAAAGCTAAAGATATGGCTATTGTTAGCATCTTACTAGATGCTGGAGCAAGCGTAAACCATGTAAATCACCTGGGAGAATCAGCATTGCTTATAGCCTGCTATGATGGAAACAGAATATTAATAAAGACATTGGTAGAGCGGGGTGCTGATATTTTTGTTACTGCAAAGAACGGCAATTCGCCAATTTGGTATGCTGCGGGCTACAATCAGAAGGAAATAGTAGATTTATTTATCGAGAATGGTATAGACCCCAATTATGCTAAACCTTTTACAGAAAATGAAACGGCCATGTACGGCTACCTCGATTGGGTAGAAACGGCTAACAATCTTGCTGTTGAAGGGAATTTCTCACTTAATACTACCTACGACAATGGAGGAGAAAGTTTACTTCATGTAGCGGCAAAAAACGGGAACCTAAGTATGGTTAAACTCCTTATATCGAGGGGAGCCAATGTAAATCTTCAGGACGAAAGCGGCAATTCTGCCTTACATTATGCTGCTGCAAATGGAAAGAAAGATATCATTAAATTGTTGCTGGAAAGCGGAGGCGATGCCGGAATAATCAATGTTAAAGAACAAAAAGCTATTGATTACGCAAACATTAAAGGTTTCAACGAAATCACCACTTACCTGCTCCAATATAGCTCTCCAGCTACTCCTGCATCAAAAACGGAAAGTATACCTGTACCAGAAACCAGTATACAGGACTTAAGCAGTAAAAAACAGGCTTTGTTCGATCTCAAAGAATTATTAGATGCGGGGATTCTTTCTCAGCAGGAATTTGAAGCAGAAAAAACCAAAATATTAAACCGATAAATGCTTTTTATGATTGTGATTTACCCGGTAAATCACAATTTTATAAAAATTACTTTATCTCTTGAAAATTAAATTTTAGCTTTATCTAAAATCATAGCTGCGGCATCTGTTTTTCAGTGCCAATATTTCCCTAAATTGTAGTAATTGGATGAAACCATTATTTAGATTCTCGACTCTCGCTGCCTTAATTGCCGTATTAATTTCTGCCTGTTCGCCCAAATTATATGTGGACGATCTGTACGAAGCAGGCTCTTTGGGTACAAGTACATTTGATTCTTTGCGTACATTTCTGAAAACAAACCCTACAGTTAAATTACGGGATACCATAATGATCAAGTACGATTTCAACAATGATAATTGCTGGTCTGATTTGGATGGACAAAATCCGGAATTTATCAACAATGCACGTTGGGCATATCAAAAAAATATACAGGAAAAGGCAGCCAAAAGAGTTGATGTAGCCATTTATCAATATAGAGAAGAAGGTAATAATTTCAGTCCGATAAGGTCAAAAGGTTTAGAAATAGAAACTGATCCAGGTATACTTAGACGATTGCTTTTTAAAACCAAAACCAAATGTGGTACTTCCGCCATTATTTTACCAAACGGTAAATTTTTATTAATCAAGTCTGACTCTCATTTTACTGCACTATTGCTCGACGCCAAACAGATTGAGCAAAAGCTCATTGAAAACCTTGTAAAATAAAAATTTCTCGCGATTACCACATGACGGGGATAGGAATTGAGCCGACAAGGGTTATAGGTTTATAATATCTGCCAAACTAAGTAAGCTTTTTAATGTTATCATTTTGAAGAGCATTTACTTAATACGACCCCATGAAAACAACTTATTTATCATTCTACCTCTGCGTTTCAGTTTCACTTTTGGCTTGCAACAGTAATTCAAACAGTCAGCAAACTAAAGAAGGCGACACAGTACAAACCGAAACACAGGAAGTTAAGCTTCCTGCACCTGATGAAAAAGCAGCTAAAAACAAATTCAGTAAAGTAATTGGCTGGCCAGCCAATATCACTCCCAAAGCTCCGGCAGGATTTTCAGTAACCCGATTCGCTTCAGATATTAAAAGTCCAAGAAACATGTATATCACTCCTAATGGAGATGTTTTGGTCGTGCTAACCAACTCTGAACGGAGTGCTGTGGAGAAAGTAGCCAACGCGGTAACCGGCAAGGCTAAATCGGAGGTCCCTGGAAAGAGCGCCAATACGATCTTGTTATATCGTGATGTAAATAAGGATGGGAAACCTGACCAAACCCATACTTTTTTGAGTGGTTTAAATCAACCCTATGGAATGACCATAATTGGGGGCAGTTTTTACGTGGCAAACACGGATGGATTGTGGCAATATCCTTATAAAAATGGCGACACTAAAATTACTGGTACCGGCAAAAAGATATTAAGTCTTCCTGCCGGAGGATATAATAATCATTGGACACGCAATCTGATTACCAATGAAAATCAAAGCAAAATTTATATTACCGTGGGTTCAGGAAGTAATATTGGCGAAAATGGAATGGAGCATGAAGTAAGGAGAGCAAATATTTTAGAAATCAACCCCGATGGTACAGGAGAAAAAATCTACGCAAGTGGATTACGAAACCCAGTGGGTGTAGATTGGGCACCAGGAACCAATATGCTTTGGACAGCAGTGAATGAGCGGGATGGTTTAGGAGATGATTTAGTTCCAGATTATATAACGAGTGTTAAAGAAGGGGCTTTTTACGGTTGGCCTTATGCATATTTCGGACAAAATGAGGACCCCAGGTTAAAAGGTCAAAACCCTGCTTTAGTACAAAAGGCAGTTGTTCCAGATGTTGCAGTTGGTGCGCATACCGCATCATTGGGCTTAGCATTTTACAAAGGCACCAAATTTCCTCAAAAATATCAGGGAGGTGCTTTTATAGGTCAACATGGTTCATGGAACCGCTCTGCCCTATCAGGCTACAAAGTAGCTTTTGTTCCCTTTAAAGCTGGGAAACCAACTGGCAAGCCAGAAGATTTCCTGACTGGTTTTATTGCCGATGCAGATAAAGGTGAAGTATATGGCAGGCCAGTTGGTGTAACACTCACTCCTGATGGCGCTTTACTTGTAGCCGACGATGTGAGTGGAATTATCTGGAGGGTTGCAGCTAAATAATCAGGTACATGGAAAATCTAATTACTCCACTTGGATTTTCCATTATACTTACTCATTTATTCTTTAGTATTTTAGAAGCAAAAAACCAGACATCAAATTGAAACCACAATTAATTGCCGCTGCACTTTTATTACTTTCAATTACTGCTAAAAGTCAGATCATTGAGCCAGATTCCACTCAGAGATTAAAGGAAGTCACAATTAGGGGATATTATAATCCACAAATACTTTTAAGATCCGTTTCAGCAGTTAGTCTAATCGATAGTACATCTCTACAAAATCAGCAAAACAGTTCATTGGTAAGTACATTTAATACTGTACCAGGAGTAAGAATGGAGGAGCGCTCACCAGGAAGTTATCGTTTATCGCTCCGGGGAAGTTTATTACGCTCTCCTTTTGGCATCCGAAATATAAAAATTTATATTGATGATTTTCCCTTAACCGATGCGGGAGGTAACACTTACCTGAATGCCCTGGATATTTCTGCGATAGCTGCAATAGAGGTCTATAAAGGTCCGGAAGCCAGCATTTTTGGCGCAAGTACGGGAGGAACGGTCCTCCTAAACCCCAGGAATTTAGATCATAATTCGATCAGCGCGTCTATTACGGCCGGATCATATGGATTATTTCATCAGTCGGCAGAAATTGTACAGCGATTTAAGAATTATAGTTTCAGTTTTAACGAAGGTACAATGACCAGTGATGGTTACCGACAGAATAGTGCAATGAAAAGAAATTACTTTCAAACTTTTCATCAATGGGATTATTCTGCTAAAGGAAGATTAAAAGCCTTTGTTTTTTATAGCGATCTCAATTACCAAACACCAGGGGGCTTAACGGCTTCCCAACTGGAACAAAACCCACAGCTGGCCAGACCTCAAACCAACACGCTACCCGGCGCAATTACTCAAAAAGCAGCAATTTACAATCAGACAGTTTTCTCAGGAATATCAAATACCTATCAATTTAATAATCATTTCAAACATGTGGCATCACTTTTTGCTACCTACACAGATTTTAAAAACCCATTTATTACCAATTATGAGAAGCGATATGAAAGCACTTTTGGTTTAAGAACTTTCTTAGATTATAGCCTTAAATTCAATGATGAAAAACTGAATGTACAGTTGGGATTGGAAAGTGCAAAAACACAAAGTCAGATTAAGAATTTCGACAATAATGGAGGAGAACCAGGGGCGATGCAAGCTGCTGATGATTTAGGTGCATACCAGAATTTTGCCTTTCTCAGGTTTAATTTCAGCATGAGTCAAAAATTGCTTTTGGAGTTGGCTTCCAGTGTTAATTTCTATCATTATCAATATGAAAGCTTTTTTCCGAATGAAATCGCTAGTCAAAAAAGAAATTTCAAAGCTCAGTTTATGCCTAAAATGGCTGCCTCCTACTTGCTCTCTTCTGTATTTTCTCTCAGGGCTTCAGTGAGTAAGGGATATGCTGCGCCAACTATCGCAGAAGTGAGATCATCAGATAACAATATCAACAATAACCTTCAGGCAGAATATGGATGGAACTATGAACTTGGATTCCGATATAAAAGTTCGAATAACGGCTTTTACCTAAATGGAAGTCTTTTTAAATACCACTTAACCAATGCCATTGTAAGGAGGTTGAATTCAAATGATACCGAGTATTTTATTAATGCGGGAGGCACTAAACAAACAGGTTTGGAACTTGAAACGGCCCTTTGGATTTTTCAGAATAATTCTTCATGGTTAAAAGGATTACAATGGAAAAGTAATTATACTTATAGTCATTTTAGATTTGACAACTACGCAGTAGGAAGTCTCGATTTTTCAGGGAATAAGCTCACGGGAGTACCAGGGAATATATGGCTAAACAGTCTGGATTTTCAATTTAAAAAAGGGCTTTACCTTTTCGCCCAGCACAATTATACAGATGCTATCCCATTAAATGATGCAAATACTGTTTTTGCGGGCAAATACCATTTAATAGAACTAAAAACGGGGGTCAGAAATATTAAAATCAAACGCCTCAAGCTGGATGTTTTTTTGGGGCTTAATAATTTACTCAATCAAAATTATAGCTTGGGAAATGATTTGAATGCAGCAAATGGTCGTTATTTTAACCCTGCAGCTGGTAGAAATTTCTACACCGGACTTACAGCAAAATTTTAAAAACCGAATAAAAAAGCCGTTCTATTGAATAACACCAAAGTAATAGTCTTATGCTTTAGAACGGCTTAGTTTGAAGTGTCTAATTTTTCACTTCGGCTTCATGAACTACAATTTCACCTACAACAATATCGGTTGTAAAGCGTTTAGTACCATCTTTAGCTTCATAGCTCCCCATTTGTAATCTTCCCTCAACGCTGAATTTAGTTCCTTTTTTGATTTGCTCAACTGCTGCATCAGCTTTTGCATTCCAAAAAACAAGGTTAAACCACTGGGTTTTCTTTGCTTCTTCACCCGTTGCTGTTCTGTGATACTCGTTTACTGCTAAATTAACTTTAGCCAGTTTCTGATTCCCTGCCAAGATTTTCAATTCTGCGTCTGCACCTGCAAATCCGCTTAGTACTACTTTGTTAATTGCATTTTCCATAATCTAAAAATTTATTGTTTCTGATAGTTAACGAACAGTAGCAACGTGCTACCGACAAAACAAAATTGCAGTACTTCCTTGATGTTAAACGGTAGATAACCGTTTATAAACGTTTATACACGGTTATTTTTTTTATTGAAATACAAGGACTTGAAATTCAATGTGCAAATCAGATTATTTGCCTGCTACCCGCCATTCCTTCTTAGCAGGGTTTGTTACTGACAGTGGTATGGTATCCGCATAAGCTTTCATTTCGAAAGCCAATCTTTTCATCATTTTGTTTATTCTCCCCTTTTCACTTAACTGACCCGACAGATCATTCAGTTCATTCGGGTCATTGGCCAGATCAAACAGTTGGGTATGGTTGATTAATGGATATCTGATTAGCTTCCAATTCCCTATGCGGATAGATCGCATACAATCTTTATACCCTGTATATAATACGTCTCTAACCTTTTCATACTTCCCTGTCATAATTGGCATAAGTGGTTTACCTTCAATGTTAGCTGGCAATTTTGCCTGTCCAAAGCATGCAATAGTTGGAAAAAGGTCCATTAAATAAACAAAAGCGTCTGAGCTTCCTTTTGGAATTCCAGGCCCACAAAAGACCAAAGGAACATGCATACCGCCAAATTCATATAAATTTTGTTTGCCAAACAATCCATGATCTCCCATAGATAAGCCATTGTCTCCGCTAAAAATAATGATGGTCTTTTCCCACTCACCAGATTGCTTTAACGCATCAAAAATACGCCCTATCTCAAAATCAAGATTGGTAATACAGGCATAGTATTCGGCCAGCTGTTTTTTTGTATCACTTTCTGTTCTTGGCCAGGGAGCGAGCTTTTCATCTCTAACGGTCATATCACCATTATCAAACGGATGAAGTGGCATAAATGATGGCGATAATGTTATTTTATCAGCCTGATACATGTTCTGAAATAGAGATTCAGAAATTCTTGGATCATGGGGAACAGGTGGCGCCAGGTAAAGATAAAAGGGTTTTGCTTCCTTGACACTATCCCGGTTTTTAAGAAAAGCAATGGTTTGATCGGCAAGCCTGCGACTGCTACCAGCTCGTTGATCACGAGGAGCATTGTCTACGATGTTAGTTTGAAAAGCTTTAATTCCTGCAGTAAATTCGTTACCTCCCTTACCAAAATGCCAGGTTTGATACCCTGCATGCTCCATCACCTTCGGTAAATAACGATCTGGATTTACAGTTTCGGCATCAGGAATGCGCAACCACGATTGCCCAGTTAACATCATTGTTCTACTTGGAAGACAAACTGCTCCAATCAACGAACCCATCGTATATGCACGGGAAAAGTGAAAGCCATTTTCTACCAGCTTATCTAAATTAGGAGTCTGAACATCCTTGTTTCCTAATATTTTGAGTGCATTAGCTTTAAAATCATCTGCATGAATGTGCACAATATTGTACTTAATATCGTCAGCTTTTCCTGAATAATGCTTTGTTCTTTGCCCCCACGCCCCTGATATGCAAAGCAATACCATCATGGATAAAATTGTTATCTTCATATTTAAGTTGAATTTGGTTTAAGAATTTATTAATGGTCAGTGAGAGGAGTTCCTAAAGGCATTTCGTTCTCCAGGTGTAAAACGGCCTTACTCCACCACTGATCATATGCCCTGGCCATCTTTTCAACTATTTTTGGATTTTCTTTCGCGATATTTTGATGCTGTGCCAAATCCTTACTGATATCAAATAGTGCCCAATCGGTTCCAGGGGTGATGAACCCATGAAAGGTTGCATTTTTACTGTATACATCTTTGTTAGTATTCATCATTTTTCTTGCCCTAGCACAGGCATCACCACAAGTTGGTTCAGGACAAGGCTGACTATGAACTAATGTGTAATTACCCCAATTTACTGAACAAAGTGCATATTTATGCCGCAATGCCGTACCATTTGGCCAGCGTCCAACATGACTGAAAATCATCCGGTCTGGCGCATTTCGCTTTTGCCCTTCTAATACAGGCAAGAGATTAACACCCTCTAACTTATTAGCAATCGTATCAGGTAATTTAACACCACTGAATGCAGCAATGGTAGGAAAAAAATCTAAGTGCCCTGCTAAACCATCGACAGTTTTCGGCTTAAACCGGGCAGGGAAATTCCAGAAAGAAAAAGCCCGGGTACCGCCAAGCCATGGGGTTAACTTAACACCTCTCATGCCAGCATTATAAGTGTCAATGCCTACCGTCCCTCCATTATCATTCATGATAACTACCAATGTATTGCGGTCGAGGCCAGATGCCTTTAACTTTGCCACTAACCTGCCCACGTTATCATCTAAATTGCTGATCATGCCATAAAATGCATTTCCATTATACCTTTTAAGATATTCTGGCGGACATTTACAGGGCTCATGCGCCGAAAATGTAGGAATGTAGCAGAAAAACGGCCGGTCTTTGTTTGCATCAATAAACTTTGCTGCTTCATCAAAAAGAATATCCTCTCTAAAACCTTTGCAGGGTTTTTCCTTGCCATTAAATTCCAAAACAGGATCAAAATGCTCATTTTGAATGTGTCCGCGGCAGGTTACCGAAACATCAAAACCCCGATGCTCTGGCCTGTATACTCCAGTTTCGCCCAAATGCCATTTCCCGAAAATGCCTGTAGCATAATTTTCTCCCTTAAGAATTTGTGCAATAGTGGTTGCTTTCAAACTCATTAATCGCCTTGGTGTTATGGTGTGCGTTACACCACTCATAAATTCGTGCCTACCCGACATCAAAGCTGCACGCGTTGGAGAACAGGAAGGGCTAACACGAAAATTAGAAAACTGCACTCCATTTTTGGCAATACTGTCCATGTATGGGGTTTTTAATATCGGATGGCCATTCAATGAACAGTCTCCATAACCTATATCATCAATTAGAATAAAAATTACATTTGGTCTCTTAGCCGCATTACTTTTGTTGGGTTTACATGTACTAGCAGTGTAGTTTTCCCTTACATCAACTGCATTTTCATTTGTGAAGTCAAAGTTTAATAGATTCCTTTCTACGGAAACAAAAGAAAGGTAGAGTATAAATACTAAACTCAGGTTAATCATTTTCATATCTTGGTATTTAGAAGGGGAAAATTATTTCCTGCAATATCCAACTGTGCTTCTAATGTTTCAATTAGCAAAGCCAATGGTGAAAGTAGATAACATGAATGATATTAGTCGGTTTTAAACGTTTATACACGAATAATTTTTTTTAAAAGAAAAAGGAGACTTTTTTTAGAAATAGATAATTTATTTATTATTTTTAACGCACATCATCCCATAATGAAGTATTTAAAATATTAATTATGGAACGTATATGTTTAGATTGTGGTCACCTTGTGAAGGGTAGATCCGATAAAAAATTTTGTAATGACGCCTGTCGAAATAACCACAATAATAAGATCAAGAGTGAAGACAATGTTGTATTAAAAAAAATTAACGTCATCCTCAAAAAAAACCGGTCAATTCTGGCTAATCTCAATCCTCAGGGAAAAGTAAAGATCAGCAGAAAAAAACTAGCAGCCGCAGGTTTCAATTTTGATTACCATACCTTTACCTTTAATACCCAAAACGGAAATTCCTATACATTTTGCTATGAGTATGGCTATTTATTGCTAACTGACGATGAATTTCTACTGGTAAAAAGAGAGGAAAAAATGTGGTTATCTTAGCTGTTTTTTTGCTTATTGGTATAATTAAAACTAATTTCCGGATAAATATTAATGTTTAAATGTACATCAATGAGCTTCGTGTAACCGGAGGGGCAAGAATCGGCTTTGTAAGAGCTTCATGGCCATTTGCCAGCCTTAAAGTCAATTCAAACCGTTTAGAGCTTAATGCTTTTATCATCGGAAATTTGGTTTTTTCTCCAATAGATGTTATTTCTATTGAAATTAATCCTGGTATGGCATTAATTGGAAACGCCATCAAAATAAATCACACGGTTAAAGATTATAATGCCAATATAATCTTCATAACATTTGATAATCCCGAAAGCTTGATCTCCAGAATAAGAGCAACAGGCTTTTTAAACAAATCTCATCACTCCTCTACCCAGTTTACTGAAATCCTTTCCAGACAGCAATCTGGTGGTTTTCCTATCAAAATTCCGGTTGCCATTGGTTTAATTATCATTTGGAATTTATTATTCTTATCTGATTTTATACGAGATCAAAAAAATGACCTGGCTCCGCCCTTTGGCAACGGAGCGCTCATGGCGCTTGCTTTTGCTTTAGTTACGAGTATTTTAATGCTGAGCATTAAAAAATTCGGTAATCTGATAATGAAAGAGGGTAGATCTATAAAAGAAATTGATAGGTTTTTATACCTGATTATCTTTATCTCTGGCCTTATTTTAACCGGATCTATCCTTTTCAGGTTTTTTATTTAATTTGATCTGAATTCATTTTGCCTAAGGTCATTGTTGATAAACAGCGCAAGTTTCGGGTTTTCTTAGCCCCCATTCTGCTGTAAATTTGTGGTATAATTAGCAGATTATGAAAACTCAGGATAAAATTAACTTCGATAGAATTGCAGGGGCTATTAAATTTATTAAAGAAAATTTTAAGCAGCAGCCAAGTTTAGAGGAGATCGCTACCTATGTTAATTTGAGCCCATTCCATTTTCAAAGATTATTTAGCGATTGGGCCGGAACAAGTCCAAAGCGGTTTCTTCAGTTTGTGAGTATAAACTATGCTAAGAAACTGCTGAAACAAGATCAGGCAACATTATTTGATACCGCAATGGAAACCGGTTTATCCGGCACAAGCAGGTTACACGATCTTTTTGTAAATATTGAAGGAATGACTCCCGGGGAGTATAAAAACGGTGGTGAGAACCTCAATATCAATTATAGCTTTGCCGAAAGTCTCTTTGGCCATATCATCGTGGCTTCAACCGCCGTAGGCATTTGCCATCTGGCATTTTACGAAGAAGAAAGTACTGCTTTGAAAACCCTGCAAAGTCATTTCCCGAATGCCTGTTATAAACACATAAACGATTTGGCCCATCAGGAGGCACTCTTTATATTTAATCATGACTGGAGTAAAATTAACCAGATTAAACTTCATTTAAAAGGTACTGATTTTCAGCTCAAAGTGTGGGAAACACTCTTAAAAATTCCAATGGGACAACTCTCTTCTTATGGACATATTGCACAACAATTGCAAAACCAGAAAGCATCACGGGCGGTTGGAACTGCAATTGGTAGCAATCCTGTAGCTTTTCTCATTCCCTGCCATCGGGTAATTCAGGCGAGTGGAGCATTGGGTGGCTATCATTGGGGCTTAGACCGAAAAACAGCAATGATAGCGTGGGAAGCATCCAAAATGTATGGCGGAGATGATTAATCATCTTTTATTATCAGATCCGGAATTAAGAAAAAGCATAAAAAACCACGAAATTTGCTGTGCCGGAAACTCCAGATTAAAAATTTATGGCAAATTAGATTGCAAATCTGGTAAAAGGATGAAAAAACAAAACCGGGTTTTCTTTAAAAACGAAGCCGAGGCATTAAAAAACGGCTTTCGCCCCTGCGGCCATTGTTTACATGAAAAATATAAAAAATGGATTTATTCAACATCGAAATAGATACAAAGCATAACCTTTTGCCTTATGGCGGAACGGTTAATTATTTCGGCAAACTCTTTCCTCAAGCTTTAGCCGATCAATATTATCAAATACTGATGGAGACCATTGAGTGGAAAAATGACGAAGCGTATATCATGGGTAAACATATCATCACTAAACGAAAAGTAGCCTGGTATGGTGATGATACTTATTCTTATACCTATTCAAATGCATCTAAACTTGCACTTCCCTGGACTGAAGAACTTTTAGCATTAAAAAAAATAACAGAAGATAAAACCGGGGTTCAATTTAACTCGTGTTTATTAAATTTATATCACAACGGTGATGAAGGAATGGCTTACCACAGCGACGATGAAAAAGCTTTGCAAAAAAACGGCGCTATTGCTTCATTAAGTTTTGGTGCCGAAAGGAGATTTCTTTTTAAGCATAAACAAACCAAAGAAACCGTCACTACATTTTTAGAGCACGGCAGTTTATTGGTAATGAAAGATGAAACACAAAGCAATTGGCTTCATCGATTACCTCCGACTAAAAAAGTAACCAGACCACGTGTTAACCTTACCTTCCGAACTATGGATATTGAATCACAAAAGAAAATGATTTAATCACCTCAGGGGTCCCCGTTTTCCAGCAATCTTTTTCCTGTTTACTGTTCCCTATCCCCCTGAGGTCCTTTGTGCCACTAATTTAAGCCACACACTCCCGATTAATGCTTAAATTCGGAAATATCCACAATCCTGTTATCATCAGCATTTTTCTTTAAAAAAGAAGTACCACGTTGATTGGTAACCCAGGTATAATTTTGTTGAACTTCATTATACATATTTTCAACTTTTCGGGTTAAAGGTTGTGTAAAGGTCTCATCTGTTATATAGCAAACCTGATAGAGTGCACTGTCTGTTAAAAAAACCAGGGTCTTTTTATCTTTAGAATAAGCGAAAAACTGACCACGAATCCGGTCTTCAGGGTTTTGCCGCTTAATGGGATGCACACTGCCGTTTACCGCCGTAACAATGTAATCATTATTGATTACAAAACTTGTCCGGGTCAATGCTTCCATTCCTGGTAAAAACTGACGGTCTCCGCTCTTGCCTGAAGGTCTGTTTATATCGACAACTTCAACCGCACCTTTATCTATATTGATAATATAAAATAAGGGTTCAACAGTAGTTTGTACGAGTACCGCCGTTTTCTGGCTGTTTATGAACATTGCATCAGCAAATTTATCTAGCTTATTTCCTTTAGTTTTTTCAATAGTAATGGTGGTATCTCTGAATTTGATGGCAACACGCTTACCTGCATCTTTTCCATTCGAATCAGGATCAACAATAGTAAGAATTTCACTTTTAGATTTAGGAATCCCATTAAATTCTCCCTCTGCAGCGAGAACCCTGGGTGTTAATGTTTTTTCTAAAGGACCTTGTTTACAGGAAATAAAGGTTAGGACTGCTAAAAATGCAAGGAGAGAATTTTTCATAAGATGTATTGCGTTATTTTAATTAAATTGTTTCTGTTAAAAATTATCGGCCTAAATTAGAAATATATTACTGAAGCTGAAACGAAATTTCAGAATATGACTCATTTTGTTCGCCTGATCTTTTTTTTAATTTTGGTTACTATAGGAGTGATGGCTAACAAAATAAAATTTTTACGTAGAAACAGAAGTATAATGCTTTATGGCCTATGCCTGGCCATTCTTTTATTATTAATCAAATGGCTTGAACTTCGCTTCATTATTATCAATCATGCCTTTGAAATCTACGCTGGTGCAATCGCAATAATTTTTACTGCATTAGGCATTTGGCTCGCGCTCAAACTAACAAAGCCTAAAACACAAACCATTATTATTGAAAAGCCTGTTGTTTTGGAAAAAAGTGTCGATTTTGTTTTAAATACTTCTGAAATGGAAAGACTAGGCTTAAGTGTTAGGGAGCTGGAAGTACTCTCATTACTGGCAGAAGGAATAAGTAACCAGGAAATAGCCCATCGTTTGTTTGTATCACTAAACACCATCAAAACACATACTTCAAATATTTTCGAAAAACTCGAAGTTAAACGGCGCATGCAGGCAGTAGAAATGGCCAGACGTTTACAACTAATTCCGTAAAACGGTAAAATAATGTCCAAAAAGGTGTGCTTTCTTTAAAATCACCCGAAAGTATGAGCATGAAAAGATTTATTTAGCAGAATTTTGGATCAAATATTTAAATCATGAAAAGAACAATAATTGTATTTGGGTTAATTGCAGGCTTTATTGTAACTGCAATTATGGTGGTTTCTATGGCCAAGTGTTATAGCGATCCGGATTTTCAGGGTAACATGGTTTTAGGCTATGCCTCTATGTTGCTGGCTTTTTCCTTTATATTCATCGGCATTAAAAACTACCGTGATAAACACAATAATGGGATAATCTCCTTTGGTAAAGCCTTCAAAATTGGATTTTTGATCTGCCTGGTTGCCTCAACTGTTTACGTGGGGGTCTGGTTGATTGATTATTATCTGTTTATGCCCGATTTTATGGACAAGTATACTGCCCATGTACTTTCAGAGGCCAGAAGAGATGGACTCAGTGCAAAGGAAATAGCAGAAAAGGCACAAGAAATGCATAAATATCAGGAAATGTATAAAAATCCTATTTGGGTAATCTTACTTACTTATATGGAAATTATTCCTATTGGAGTAGTGGTTTCGCTCATTAGTGCCATAATTTTAAATCAAAAACCAAATAACAATCTTAAAACACAACTGGCGTAAAGCAAAGCAATTAGCCTTTAGAGATCAAACGGTTACAGGCAAACTAACAAACTGTACATTACCCAATTGACTTGTTGCAGATTTATTTTTATTAAAACAATAAGCTTGAAAATTGCATTTTATTAGCAGTATATTCTTCAAATGACCATAAGCTTAAATGAAATATCATGCTAGTTCAATCAATTTTGGGTGAATTTCTACATGAGGCAGAAAATACCCGTAAACTTTTAAAGGCCATTCCAGACAGTGCATTGGATTTCAAGCCCTCTCCTACTTCATGGACTACTGCAGAGCTTGCTTCGCATATTGCTGAAATTTATAACTGGTATACCGGAACTTTTCAAGCCAATGTTTTCGATATCAGCAAATATGAATATGATAATGTTGATCTCAGCAAAGCAGAAAATATTGTAGGAAAGTTTGAAAGGGCTTTTGAAAAAGCGAAGAAAAGTATCGAATCAGCTACTGATGAGAGCTTTGCCGAGATGTGGACAATGGTAGGCAACGGACAAACATATATTCCTGAAATGCCCCGGATACAGGTAGTAAGGGGCTTTTTAATGAACCATGTTTACCATCACAGGGGAGAAATGATTATTTATTTGCGGTCAACAGGAAATAAAGTTCCGGGCTTATATGGCCCTACTTACGAGGAAAGTAACTAATATTGTAAGGCCAGCTAAAACTGGCTTTTTTAACTACATGAAAATTTTCGCCGAAACTGATCGCCTGATATTTAGAGAACTTTTGCCAGCTGATGCAGCAGGTATGTTTGAACTGGATTCAGATCCGGAGGTTCATCGGTATTTAGGTAGAAATCCGGTTACCTCCATAGCACAAAGCCTTGCAGATATAGCATTCATCCGCAATCAGTATCAAACGAATGGCATTGGCCGATGGGCGGTAGTTCAAAAATCGACAAACGAATTTATGGGTTGGGGAGGTTTGAAGTTAATTACCCAACCTGTTAATAACCACCTGAACTATTATGATGTAGGTTATCGTTTCATTAAAAGATTCTGGGGAAAGGGCTACGCCTCAGAAACAGCAAAAGCGAGTATAGATTATGGCTTTAACCAGCTAAACCAAACGTTTTTATATGCTATGGCAGATGCGGCAAACCAAGTTTCTATCCATGTGCTGGAAAAAAGTGGTTTTAAAAGATCGGGAACATTTGATTACAAAGGCGTTCAGTCTTATTGGTTTGAGATAGAAAGAGAACCGGGGAAGTAAAAGGTTAGCTTGCGAAGGAATGGGAATAGGCCAGATGCTAAGCTTAGGTGTCTAAAATTTGTTAGGTGGTTAAAATCATTATGGGTTTAGTTGCCCACCCCTGCTTTTTTAAGTATAAACGGGTTGTTCTTTCCGGTAAAACACAAAATTCCCTGATAAAATCATAATTTCGCAAAAAATAACGACATGGAAACTAAAGACAGTAATGGCAACATTTTAAACGAGGGGGATTCGGTAACCGTAATTAAAACTTTAAAAGTAAAAGGAATGGCTGCTGATATTAAACAAGGCACCGCAGTAAAAAATATCCGTTTAACAGATGATCCAAAAGCGATTGAGGGCAAAGTAAACGGGACCATAATTGTTTTGAAGACGGAATTTCTAAAGAAAAAGAACTAGAATCGATTAATTTAAGGTTAAAATATTGCTTAAATGGCCTATTGGATTAATTTTTGATAGCTAATCACTAAAATATCTACACCATGAAAAACTTAATCATCTTGGCCTTTATTCTTTGTTTATTCAGTTCATGTTTGGAGAAAATTGATCCGGCTAAATTAACAAACACAAAATGGGAATTGACAGAAATGCCGGGTTCTACCCTTCCTGCTAATGCTAAAGCGACCTTAAATTTTGGCGATAGCTTAAGGGTAAGTGGAAAATCTTTCTGCAACAATTATGGAGGAAAGGCCGAAATTACAGGCAATAATGTAAGCTTGAAAAATCTATTTGGCACAAAAATGTTTTGCCAGGAAACTGCTACAGCTGAAAGTGCTTATTTATCTGCTTTAAATCAGGTAAATGCAGCTAAGTTAAATGGAGGAAAACTGAAATTGATGAATGGAGATAAAACCTTGTTGGTTTTTAGCCAATCAAATTAACGATATTTAACATATCTGGAAAGTCCGATCAAACTATTTTTAGTATTTTCGGGCTTTTTAGTTTATTTAGAAGGGATGCTGTTAAAACTCAAAGCAGATTTAAAATTCTTTTTCTCTACGGGGAGAAAAGCCTTTATCTTATTTCAAAAAAATGACCCTTTAAGACTTGCCGGTGCTACTGCTTTTTTCACCAATTTTGCCCTTCCCCCCATTTTAATTATTCTCATCCGCCTGTTTGGGATGTTTACAGACCGACGGATGTTTGTTACACATCTGTTTGAAAGATTATCGAATATTCTAGATGAAGATAGCATCAAACAAATCAGGCTAACTTTGCGGAACATTAGAGGTATTGATCAGGCCTGGTATGTTACTTTATTTAGCTTTGTATTTTTTCTGTTTGTTGCAACCACACTTTTTAATGTAATCAAGAATTCTTTAGAGCAAATATGGAATATTGGCTACAAGCATAAAAAAGGGATTGTGAATACTTTAAAATCGAGGGCCATTTCTGTAACCATTATTCTTTTTGCGGGGATATTATTTTTTATCGGTTTATTGGCAGACAGTGTTCAGGCCTTTATTGGATCATATTTAAAGAACAATTCGCCATCATTTAACCTGGTGTTAACTTCAATTCTAAATCAAACTATATTTGTAATTATTGTAACAACCTGGTTTACCATGCTTTTTAGGTTTCTAACCAACGGCCGGCCAACCTGGAAAGCCGCTATTTCTGGTGGATTACTTACCGGATGTTTGTTTACTGCAGGCAAATACATTTTAAGAATCTTACTTCCCTTGAGTAACATCAGCAACATTTATGGTTCTGCAGGATCCATTATCGTTATTATGCTGTTTGTTTTTTACTCATCATTGATATTCTACTTTGGAGCATCATTTATCAAAGCATTGAGCGTGCAACGCGAAACACCGATTATACCTAAAAATGGGGCTTTTGCATATGAGCTCACCGAGGTTGGACTTCAGAAATAAATAAACTAAAAAGGGCAAATAAATCATCATTTGCCCTTTTTACTCCGTTGAAGTTTCTCAGAAAGCTATAAAATTCTATAACCTAAACCGATCGTAAATAAATTAAGTTTTGTACCCGGATAACCAGATTTGTTAATTTTTGATAATCCCAGTTCGTATCTGGCATCAACGCTAAGCTTTTTAATATCTAAGCCAGCACCAAATTGCCAGGCCACCGCCTGATCTTTAAAATCTGCTTTAAACACGTTGCCTGCAGCTTGCCCAAAGCTCTGGTTTTCATCAAGGATGAAAGAAAACATTGGCCCGGTGTTGATTCTTGCTCCAATGCCTACAGCACCAAATTTAGTTCCAACCAACAATGGCACATCTAAACTCGTAAAGCGGACGCTGTTTACCTCTCCTGTAGCATCGCTAACAAGATTTGTTTTTTTCCCAGATACGTATAATTCCGGCTGAAAATGAAGTCCCGCTGCACCAATTCTTGCCCATAAGCCACCGTAGAAACCAGCACGGTTATCACTACTAAAAGTATTCTCGGTATTAAATTTAGAAAAGTTGGCTCCAGCTTTTAAACCCAGTTGAAAAGATGGAAGTACTTGCGCACTGGCAAAAAAGCAGGCGACTAAACAGACAATTGTCAGCGTAAGAGATTTCATAATTAGGGATGATTAAGTAAGGGTTTTAATTGTTTGCATTATTAAATGCCTCTTGTTCTTTTAAGGCATCAACATTATTTTTGTCCCCAAAGTTCTGAGTTTTATTTGCAAAATCAGCTAAAATTCCAACAATTGTATCTAAATTGTCGGCTAACCTTTGGTGGATATCTGGTAAATCTTTCTCTAACCGACTGTCTCCCAGCTCTATGTTATCTACTTCGATTTTACCAATTTTTTGAATAAGTGCCTGCTGAGAATTCTGTAAGTCTTCTAATTCACGCACAATCTTTTCCATTAATTCAAACTTCTTTAAAGTATTCATAGGTTCTTATTTTAAGTTAATACTGTTCCAATAATAAACCGATAAGGCTTTATTTTGTTTGAAAAGACAAAAGCTTTAACACATATGACATGCGCTTTAAGGGGAGATATTAAAGATATTTAAATAATTTTAGCAGGCCCTGATTATAAGAACAGGCTTTAGGCGTTTCTTTAACCTGTTGTTATACATAAATTTCTGCGCTGCAGAAGGGATCAGGATATTTTATCAACTTAAATCTTCAAATACAGGCTTAACGTTATCCCAAAAATCATCCAAAGCAATAATGCGGGGTTTAAAAAAGGAAATTAAATCTGGCCAATGTTGCTGATTATAGATGTTTACGCCATTTAGAGTGGCAGATATCTGGCTTACGGTTTTGCCATAGTCGTCGGTAGTGTCAGCAATCCAATCCCAATCTTCTCCTAATGCATTTCGGAGCATAAGTTTAAATTCCTGGAACTGTTCCAGCACCAAATGCCTAATTCCTTTATCCGGGTGTGCCAATTGAATCATTATTGAAGCCTTTTTATTATCTACATCCATTTTAAAATAAATGTGTTTAACACCGGTTTTATAATTGATCCAGTTTACGGTAGTTCCACTCGCAGCGGGAACAGGTTTCATATATTGACCAAAGCTGATCCAGAATTGTTGCCTTAATCTTGCTGCTTCTTCTTTGCTGTACATGTCCACCTAGTGATTTTAAGGCAAATTATTGATCAAATCATCAATAATTTGCCTCTTTTGCTGCAATATTAGCGATTAATATTTACTTTCAAAATGATAGTTTCCTGAACCTATTTCTTCTCTTTTATTGCTTTTTGGCAAAATAACCGTTGCTTTTGCATTGGCAGGAACAGTAATATCCAGTTTAAAAATCCCATCGGCCAAAGTCCAGGAAGATTTAACTTTACCATATACCGTTTCTAACTCTCCAGCAGCACTGGTTAATTTGCCGCCAGGTTTAGGGCTGATTAAAATGTTCTTATAACCAGGCTGGTCAACAACCGGGTTTATACCCACAATGTTTTTATACATCCAATCGCCAATGGCACCATACGCGTAGTGATTAAATGAGTTCATATCCGTAGTTTGAAAAGTGCCATCCTGTTTAATACCATCCCAACGTTCCCAAATGGTTGTTGCGCCTTGCTTTACCGGGAATAACCATGATGGATATCCTTCTTGTAACAATAAATCATATGCCACATCATCATGCCCAAATCTGCTTAGTACATGACATAGATAAGGCGTTCCTAAGAAACCTGTTGTTAAATGTGTTCCATAGTCCCTAACATTCTGCACCAATCGCTGTGCCGCCTGATCCCGCATCTTTTCTGGTAACATATCAAATTGCAGTGCTAAAACATAGGCTGTTTGTGTATTGGAAACCAGTTTTCCATTCGGTGTAACATATTCAACTAAATAAGCTGCTTTTATTTTATCAAGCAATTCTGCATATTGCTTTACCTCTTCTGTTTTACCTAAAACACGTGCAGCATTAATCAGAAGTTGGGTAGAATAGGCATAAAATGTTTGGGCAATCATATATTTATCTGTCACAGCTGCACGTCCGTCATTATCATCATTTGGACGATAAAACAACCAATCTCCAAAATGGAATCCGGTGTTCCAAAGATTGTTTTGCGCTACCGAAGAGATATAATCTACCCATCTTTTCATGCTTCCATATTGATTTTCCAGAATTCCTTTATCACCATAAGCGATATACATATTCCATGGAATAATGGTAGCAACATCTGCCCATCCTGCAGAGCCGGCATCTCTTTGATTCAGTACATTCGGAACGACGAAAGGAACGCTACCATTCGGCAACTGATCGGCACTCACATCTTTCATCCATTTGGTAAAGAAAGCAGCTACATCCATATTATATGCTGCAGTTGCTGCAAATGCCTGTGCATCACCTGTCCAGCCTAAGCGTTCATCTCTTTGTGGACAATCAGTAGGAACATCAACAAAATTTCCTTTTTGCCCCCATTGGATATTGTGTTGCAATTGATTTAATAAAGGATTGGATGTGGTAAATGTTCCGGTAGGTTCCATGTGGGAGTAGACCGCCACTGCCGTTAAATCCTCTGCCTTAAGTTCTCCCGGATAGCCCTCTACTTTAACATACCTAAAACCCTGAAAAGTAAAATGAGGCTCGAATACTTCTTCAGCTGCTCCTTTCAGGATGTAAATGTTTTTTTGTTTTGCTGAGCGAAGGTTGGCAGTATAAAAATTACCGGCTTTATCTAAAACCTCGGCATGACTCAGTATTATCCTGGTCCCAGCCTGCCCCTTTGCTTTCAAAACTACCCAACCCACCATGTTCTGACCAAAATCAACTACGGTTTCTCCTAAAGGCGTTTTAAAAATTTTCAATGGCTTTAATACCTCGTGCTTAGTTACCGGGGGACCGCTCATGCCTACTAACTTTTCAGTTCCCTTTTCTAGTATCGATACTGGTCTCCATTCTGCTGATTCAGTAAAACCTACCTGGTCCCAGCCTGTCAATTCTTTCCGGGCATCATAAGTCTCTCCATCATAAATATTGGAGGACAAAATTGGCCCATTAGCTGTTTTCCAGGTTTCATCGCTATTGAAGATTTCTTTACTACCATCTTTATAAACCACTTCTAACTGAAACAACAATGCCCGGGTGTCGCCATAGAAGTGTTTTTGATTGGAAAAACCAATTCTTCCTTTGTACCAGCCATCGCCTAATAATGCAGCAATTACATTGTTGCCTTTGTGCAATGATTTGCTTAAATCATATACCTGATATTGGATATGGTCTTTATAGCTGGTCCAGCCAGGTGTAAAGTAATCATTACTAATGCGAGCACCATTTGCATGTGCTTCATACAAGCCTTTCGCGGTAATATAGGCTGTTGCCGATTTAACACTTTTGCTTAGATTAATTTCTTTTCTAAAATACGGACTGGTTAAGGAAGTGTCTTTACCGCTTACTGTAATCCATTTTGCTTTCCAGTCATTAGCTTTTAATCCTGTTTGGAAATATTGAACCAGGGACCAATCAGATGCCTGGCCCTGATTGTCTTTAACCCTAACCTGCCAATAGTATTTGGTTTTGCTGGCTAATTCGGGACCACCATAAGGAACTAAAACAGATTGACCATCGTCTTTTTTAAGGCTCCATAAAATATTAGCATTCAGTTTTTCTGAAGTACCCAATCTGATTTCATACCCGTTCTGGAGCGTATTCTTTCTGCTTGAAGTAATTTTCCAGCTAAACCGGGGTTTCGGATTATCTATACTAAAAGGATTTACTAAATGGTCAATAGTTAAATCTTTAACTGCAATTTGCTGCGCTGATCCTTGAATAAGGAAAGTAACAAATAGGGCAAAAGTAAGCGCTGTCCTGCTGAGGTAGAGGGTTTTGTTCATAAGTGGTTAGGTTAAATGAGTATTCTTAACCGTGCTATAATCTGAAATATTATTCAGGCAACCATCCTGTACTGTTATGAGAAAATAAACGTAGTTTTAACGGGTAAAAATGGTTTTCACATGCTTTCTCTGCAATCTCTATTAATCTGTGGCTCATTTAAAGATAGGTTGTTTCTAGGATTCCAATCTTCGCAAAACCAACTCACAATCTCAGCTTTTCACTTTCAAATTTTCACTTTTTCCCGCCCATTAATCTCGCTACGTATTTACCAATGATATCAAATTCAAGATTGACTGTATCACCAACCTGAACTTCTTGTAAATTGGTATGTTCAAAAGTGTAAGGAATAATAAAAACTGAAAATTCATCGGGATCAGAATTAACAACTGTTAAGCTGATTCCATTTACACAAGCAGATCCTTTTTCTACGGTTACATTACCTGCAGAACCATCATATTTAAACCGGTATTCCCAGCTGCCATCTAATGCTTCCCGCTTTACACAAACAGCCGTTTGATCTACGTGACCTTGCACAATATGTCCGTCTAAACGAGCATTCATTTGCATACAACGTTCTAAATTCACTTTGCTGCCAACCTTTAAATCTCCCAGATTCGTTTTATTCAATGTCTCATCTATCGCCGTAACCGTGTGTGTATTATCATCTAAAGCTACAACCGTAAGGCAAACCCCATTGTGGGCAACGCTCTGGTCTATCTTTAATTCGTGACTAATAGCCGATGATATCGTAAAATGAATATTGGTATGGTCGTGCTTAATGGCAGTAATTTGGCCAAGTGTTTCAATAATTCCGGTAAACATGTATTGCTGTATTTTTTCGCTTGTATTAATATTTTTGTCTGTTTTTTTTCCAATTGGAGACACCATTTGTTGTTTGACTTACTCCAACCGCAGTTTTTTCCTTTTGAAATAATTGGGCAGCAATAACAGCAGCAATCAGCGCCTCTGTTTCATCTTCAGCCTTTAACGATTCGGGGCTAAAATATTTACCTACAAAATGGGTATCAAAATTTCCCGTTTTAAAGGCATCATGCTGCATGACAAATTTACCAAAGCCCAGCGTAGTTTCTATCCCAGTAATATCATATTCTTCAATTGCCCGCAACATTCTGTCAATCGCCTCTTCCCTATCTTTTCCGTAGGTGATGAGTTTGGCAATCATCGGATCGTAATATATAGGAATCTCCATTCCCTGTTCAAAACCATCATCTACCCTCACCCCGTTACCCTTGGGTGTTTTATAAGTTTTTAAGGTGCCAATATCTGGCAGGAAATTATTTTTAGGGTCTTCTGCATAAACACGGAGCTCAATTGCATGACCATTGATTTTTAAATCTTCTTGTTTAAAGCTAAGTTTTTCTCCTGCAGCGACCCTAATTTGTTCTTTTACCAAATCAATTCCGGTAATAAGTTCGGTAACGGGATGCTCTACCTGCAAGCGTGTATTCATTTCAAGGAAAAAGAAATCCAGGTTTTCATCGAGTATAAATTCGACAGTACCGGCACCTGTATAATTAACAGACCTGGCTACATCTACTGCACATTGTCCCATTTTAGTTCTGATTTCCTCTGTTAGCACCGATGATGGTGCCTCTTCTACCACTTTTTGATGGCGGCGCTGAACGGAACACTCCCTTTCAAACAAATGCACAATCTGGCCATGAGTGTCGCCCATAATCTGAATTTCGATATGCCTTGGAGAGGTTACGTATCGTTCGATAAAAACTGATCCGTCGCCAAATGCAGAAGTAGCCTCACTTACAGCCAATTGCATTTGTTCTTCAAATTCTTCAACACGTTCTACAATGCGCATGCCCTTCCCTCCGCCTCCCGCTGCTGCTTTAATGAGGATTGGAAAACCTACTTCCACTGCTCTTTCTTTAGCTTCTGCTATATCTTTAACGGCTTCTTCAGTTCCAGGAACCATTGGAATCTGGTATTTTAAAGCCGCTGCTTTTGCGGAAAGTTTATTGCCCATTATCTCCATCGCGGTAGCAGAAGGTCCAATTAATATCAGACCAGCCTCGGCAACCATCCCTGCAAAAACGGCATTTTCCGAAAGGAAGCCATAGCCAGGATGAATAGCCTCTGCCCCTGTTTGCTTACAGGCCGCAATAATATTTTCACCTACCAGATAACTTTGATTGGAAGCTGCAGGGCCAATACAAATGGCTTCATCTGCATACCGTACGTGAAGCGCGTTCCGGTCTGCTTCTGAAAAAACAGCTACCGTCCGGATACCCATTTCTTTTGCCGAACGCATAATACGTAAAGCAATTTCTCCACGGTTGGCCACTAAAATTTTTGTAATTGGGAATGCTGGTTGAGAATTTTGAGACATGGTATTTCAGTTTTCAGTTCACAGTTTTCAGTTGGCAGTTTTCAGTTCACAGTTTTCAATGGATAGTATTCAGTGGATCGTTAGTAGTTTTCGGTCGGCACAATTAAACAGTTCAACAATTAAGCAATTAAAAACCCCAGCCCTTACAAATGTAATATTATTTCAATCGCACGATCTATCATTGCAGCACTAAGATCTAAATGGGTTACCAACCTTATTGTATTCGAACTGGTAGTATTGCAAAGCAATCCCTTTTCTTTAAGATGATGAACTATTTTTTGTGCCTGGCCGTCTGCTACTTCGAATACCACAATATTGGTTTCTACAGGCAATACCGATTTTACATATTTGGTTTGTGATAGTGCCTGGGCTAACGCTTTTGCATGAGCATGATCGTCTTTTAAACGGGTAACATGATTATCCAGCGCATAAATCCCCGCAGCGGCCAAAAATCCAGCCTGACGCATGCCTCCACCAAAAGCCTTTCTAATTTTCCTGGCCTTATTAATGGTTTCTTTACTTCCCAACAAAACTGAGCCTACCGGTGCGCCCAGGCCTTTTGATAAACATACCGAGATCCCATCGAAGTATTGTCCATAATCGCCTGCCTTATCTCCTGTGGCTACCAGTGCATTAAAAATCCTTGCTCCATCGAGGTGAAGTTTTAGACCTTTTATATTGCATAAATGATGGATCGGTGCAATTTGAGCTAGTGTATAACAACTTCCCCCACCTTTATTTACTGTGTTTTCCAATACCACCAAACTGGAGTTGGGATAATGAATATTGTCTTCATTAATTTCGGGTTCAATCAATTCCGGTGTCAAAATACCACGTTCCCCATACAACAACCTCACTGAAGATCCGGAGTGATAAGCAATCCCTCCAATTTCATACCGGTAAACATGGGCGGTTTGATCGCAGATGACCTCATCCATTGGTTGCGTAAAACACTTAATCCCGATTTGGTTGGTCATCGTTCCTGATGGGCAGAAAAGTCCGGCTTCCTTGTTAAAAGTGGCAGCCAGTTTTTTTTCTAGTGCATGCACAGTTTCGTCCTCACCAAAAACATCATCACCCACTTTTGCCATCATCATTGCTTCCAGCATTCCGGGAGTTGGCTTGGTTACGGTATCACTTCTAAAATCTAAAATAGGGTTGTTCATCTGCTTATCGATTGTAAAATATTTTATAGGTTAAAAAAAAAGACTAATGCCTTTTCTGGTATAATTTTAAGGTTTTTAGGGGTATTTAGCCCCATATATAGTGTATTTTTTACACACTTGGTTTTATAAGATAATAAATTGTTAAAAAATTATTAAAAAAAAAGATACAAAATATAAGAGTTTTTATACTTTTATCGTGCTAAAACCAAAAATAAATAAAATGATAGTAATTGCAGACGGTGGATCAACCAAAACAAATTGGTGCTTGATTAACGAGGCCGGCAGAAAAATTTACTTTAACACTGAAGGTTACAACCCGTATTTTTCCAAAACAGAATACATTGTAAAATCATTGAACGAAACTCTTCCAGACCACTTGGAAAGGGAAAAATTAACGGGTGTATATTATTACGGTGCCGGTTGTTCAACTCCAGCCAACAAGAAGATTGTTGCTGATGCAATGACTCAGGTATTCACCAATGCAGAGATTTTTATTGGCCACGATCTATTGGCATCATGCAGAGCTTTATTAGGTAACGAGCCTGGTTTTGCTGCAATTTTAGGTACAGGAACCAATTCTTGCCTTTATGATGGAAATGATATTACCATGAACATCGATTCTTTAGGTTATTTCTTAGGTGATGAAGGTAGTGGTTCATTTATTGGAAAACGTATCCTAAGCGATTACATGAAAGGCTATATGCCTAAAGGCCTGAGAGAAGCTTTTTATGATAACTACGCCCTAACCAACGAAGATATCTTTGATAACATTTACAACAAGCCTCTACCCAATCGTTTCTGCGCAAGTTTCAGTAAATTTTTATACGATTTTAAAGATAATTATGAAGATTATGCCTTTGCAACGATTGATTATGCTTTTACAGCATTCTTCGAAGCTTTGGTTATTCACTATCCAAACTATAAAGATCACAAATTGAATTGTGTAGGTTCTGTAGGTTACAGCTTCCGCGATATCTTAAGTATTGTTGCCGACCGTTATGAAATGGGAGTTGGAAAAATTATCCGTTCACCTATAGATGATTTGGTTCATTACCATCTGGAGCTAGCGCCTAAAGGTTAGTCTTTTAGTCTGGAGTCCAGATTTCATATAACAACAAACCCCGATCTTATTCATCGGGGTTTGTTGCTTAATTACGAATTCATTCACGCTGTGGTTCAGGTAGCAATACCACAATTTCTGCGCAATTACAGCTCCCAATCATATTGGAAGTGATAAGTTAGCATGTCATGATCACTTTTATATTATTCTGATGCCAGGTTGCTGCAAAACGAACTTTCAGGTATAGCAAATGAACCAATTACAAAAATGCCTGATTTGAGATTCAAACCAGGCATTTCATTTATAAATTTAAGTTTCTTCTTAAGCTTTCGATTTAAAAAGATATTTCTTTACCAAATAACTTGGCGTATTTACGTTTATCAAATTTATATAAGGTAGCTGCACGATAAGAAACACCTTTTTGTTTTTCATCAAGTTCTTTAAGCACACCAAAGCTTACAATTTTCTTTCTGAAATTCCTTTTATCAAGTTTTTTACCCAATACCAATTCATAAACATGCTGTAACTGTGTAAGCGTAAATTTCTCTGGTAAAAGCTCGAAAGCAATTGGCTGGTGCTTAATTCTGCGTTTGATTTTTTCTAAACCCTTATCGTAAATCTTTTGGTGATCAAAAGCCAGTTTAGGCAAATCAGTTATCGGAAGCCAGTTCGCCCGTTTAGCATAGGTACTGATCGGACGAAGCTCTTTATCCCCTCCCAACCTAATTAATGCATAATAAGCCAATGTAATTACACGGCCCTGAGGGTGCCTGTTCGGATCTCCAAAGGCATAATACTGTTCCATATAAATGCCCCGTAATCCGGTAAGTTCATACAAAATACGAGAGGCCGATTGGTCTAAACTTTCGTCAGGACCAACGATATTACCGGGTAGTGCCCACCAGTCTTTAAATGGTTCTTCATTCCTTTCAATGAGCAGGATTTTGAGTTCCTTACCATCAAATCCAAACAAAACGCAATCTATCGAGAATACTGAATCTAAATGAGGTAAAATTTGTTCCAAGGCAAAATTTAGTTATTTTAAGCGATAAAGGTATGACTTTCAATATTAAGTAAAAAAAATAAAAAAAATTACTTAGTGTAAAAATTACACACTATATTCGTACTATAAAGATGAAGCCAAATATTAAAAATATAGCTGTACTAACTTCCGGAGGCGATGCCCCAGGAATGAATGCCGCAATCAGAGCAGTTGTTCGTACTGGAATATACCATGGCATTAACATGTTTGGTGTGATGCAAGGTTACCAGGGACTGATCAGCGATAATATAAAACCAATGGACGCCCGTTCTGTAAGTAATATTTTACATTTAGGGGGAACTATCCTGAAAACAGCCCGTTGTTTAGATTTTAAAACTGACGAGGGACAGCAGATTGCGTACGATAATTTAAAGAAAAACGACATTGATGGCCTTGTAGTTATCGGTGGAGATGGTACCTTTACAGGAGCTAAACGTTTTTCGGAAAACTTTGGAGTGAAAGTGATCGGTATACCGGGCACTATTGATAATGACTTAGTAGGTTCTGACTTTACTTTGGGATATGATACTGCCATTAATACGGTAATTGATGCCATTGATAAAATCAGAGATACTGCCGATGCACACGATCGTTTGTTCTTTATTGAAGTAATGGGTCGTGATTCTGGCTGTATTGCATTAAGAAGTTCGATAGCCAGTGGAGCAGAAGCCGTTTTATTGCCCGAGCGTGAAACCAGTGTTAATGAGTTAATAGACAAACTGGCATTAGGCGCAGCAACTAAAAAATCGTCAAGCATTGTTATTGTAGCCGAAGGGCACAAACAAGGCGGTGCTTATGATATTGCCAAGAAAGTAAAAGAAACCTTTGATCATTATGATACTAAGGTTACAATATTAGGACATTTACAACGTGGTGGAAGCCCAAGCAGTTTCGACCGTATTTTAGGTAGCCGTTTAGGCTTTGCAGCTGTAAATGCCCTTATTGCAGGAGAAACAGAAATGATGGTTGGACTACATGGAAACGAGATTAAACTAACCAGTATAAAAGATGCCCTAACAGCGCATTCTTTCAAACTGGAGCCGGATTTAATGGAGATGACCGAAGTACTATCTATATAAGTATATGATAGCGGTTGTTTATAGCGGATCAAGAACAGCATTTTGGAAATTAACCCAAAACGGACAAGTTGTGGCACATTGCAACACAGCAGGAATAAACCCCTGTTTTGTTGACCCCAAAACCATCCTTCAGATACTGAATAAGAAAATTGTTCTGGTAAACAATGCAGAAAATATAAAGAAAATTTATTTCTTTGCAGCCGGAGCCACATCTCCTGATAGAAAGGAAGAGTTAGCAGATACACTTTCCTCTTTCTTCAGATACAGCAAAGTAGTGGTAGAAAATGATCTTTTTGGTGCCGCTAAGGCAGCTTGTTATGATAAACCCGGTATTGTTGGTATGTTAGGAAGCGGTTCACATTGCGCCTATTTTGATGGTAAAAAGCCAGAAAAAAACAATTTCGGACTAGGTTATATCCTGGGAGACGAAGGCTCTTCAAACTACTTCGGTAAGATGCTTTTAAAAAGTTTTTTAAGCAAAAAACTTCCCAAAGACCTGGAAACCAAATTAGTAAGAAACTACAATCTAGAACGCCCTCAGGTTTTAGAAAGAATTTACAACAAGCCTCAGGCTAATATATTTTTAACTTCTTTCTTTGATTTTATTACACAAAACATAAAACATGAGTTTATCATCAAATTGATAGATGAGGGTTTTGAAAAATATTTTCAACTTTATGTGCTTCCAACTGTGGAAAAGCATCCTGGTGAAGAACTGCATTTTGTAGGTAAAGTTGCTGCCGAGCTAGAAGAAAGGCTTCAGCTAACCGCACAAAAGCACCAATTAATGATTAAAACCATTATAAAAGAACCAATACTAAATTTATTAAAACATTACACAAATTAACAAACAATGAGCAAAATTGGAATAAACGGCTTTGGCCGTATCGGCAGACTGGTTTTCAGAGCTGCTTTGAAAAGAGGATTAGATATTGTAGCAATTAACGACTTAATTGAGCCAGATTACATGGCTTATATGTTAAAATATGATACTACCCACGGCAAATTCGATGGTACAATTGAAGTTGTTGATGGTAATTTAGTAGTAAATGGAAAAACAATCCGTGTTACTGCAGAAAGAAACCCTGCTGACCTTAAATGGGATGCTGTAGGTGTTGAAGTAGTAATCGAATCAACAGGTTTATTTTTAACCCGTGCTGATGCAGAAAAACACATCGCTGCCGGTGCTAAGAAAGTAGTTTTCTCTGCTCCTGCTAAAGATAGCGACATCCCTACTTATGTAATGGGTGTAAACCACCATAAATTAACTGCAGATCAAACTATTGTTTCAAATGCATCTTGTACTACCAACTGTTTAGCACCTATCGCTAAAGTATTAAACGACAACTTCGGTATTGTTGAAGGTTTAATGAGTACAATTCACGCGGTAACTGCAACTCAAAAAACTGTTGATGGTCCTTCTGCTAAAGACTGGAGAGGTGGCCGTGGTGGTTTCTCTAATATCATCCCTTCATCAACTGGTGCTGCTAAAGCAGTAGGTATGGTACTTCCTGAATTAAAAGGTAAATTAACTGGTATGTCATTCCGCGTTCCTGTGGCTGACGTTTCTGTAGTTGATTTAACTGCACGTTTAGAAAAACCTGCTACTTATGAGCAAATCAAAGCGGCTATGAAAGCTGCTTCTGAAGGTGAATTAAAAGGTGTATTGGCTTATACTGAAGACGAAGTTGTTTCTTCTGATTTCATCGGAGACGATCATGCTTCTATTTTTGATGCAAAAGCAGGTATCTCTTTAAATGATAATTTCGTTAAAGTTGTATCTTGGTACGATAACGAGTGGGGATACTCATCAGCTTTAGCTAAATTTGTTGAATATTACGGAAATTTAAAATAAGAATAGGGTTTTAAAACCTATTTTTCATAAAAACACCTAAAAGGACTTCGATCGAAGTCCTTTTTTATTTATAAAAATATTTTTCACTAATAAACAAACGTTTGATTTAACATAATTTTAACATTAAGCAACCTATTTATTTGTTAAAAAGCCGTTTTCTCGCGACAAAAAACACAAAAAACAGGTTAATATGTAATTAAATTTTAGTTAAAAAGACTTAAGCCTTATATTTTTGGAATATTTCGTACTATATTTTGACAATATTTAACAATATCCTAAAAAATAATAACCCTATATTTGTAGCATCAGTTGTTTTTATCCGGAATGCTTCAGAAAAAACGCAGTTCTTAAAAAATGACAAAAAAAATACTTAAAAATTTCTTAGTGTATTTTTTACACTATCATTTTTTTTCCTATATTTGTAGAGTAATAAACGGAACGAAGTTTATTACCAATTAAAAAGATAAATCATTTCCCGGATAAGCTTAAAGTTTAGAACGGAGATTAAAGACAAAGCCTGGCTCATAACAGGTTTATATTTGGTTAGAAAAAAGAGATACGTCTGGATGGAGTATCTCTTTTGTTTTTTAAAGGGTATTATAAAAACTCACTCAAACATAGATTATACACGCAATCTGCTAAATAATTTCTATCCCCAGCTTTTTGTAGGCTTCTAAATCTGCATGAACAGGATCAGCTTCTGTAATGATTACATCTAAATCGCCAACCGGGCAAACATAAAACGGCTCTACCGTATTGATTTTCTCCAGGGTAGACAGGGCTATCGTTTTTTGCGCATGATCGATCATAATATTATTGAGCTGAGCATCTTCATAAACCATAGAGGTGATACCCATGGCATGGTGCAAGCTACAGATTCCTAACATGCAAATATCGGCCCTCACTTTTTTAAAAGTATCTACGGTCTCCTGTCCAACAGTAGTAAATGCTGTTTTTTGCAATCTTCCTCCGGCAAAGATTACTTCAACACTGGGATGATCCTCCAAAATATTGGCAACAGGAAAGCTATTGGTTACAACCGTAATTTTTAAATCCTTAGGCAACTGTGCAGCCAATGCTGTAACAGAGGTACCGCCATCGAAAAATACAACCTGACCATCCTTTAAAAACCGCAAGGCTTTAACTGCAATCGCTTGCTTGTGCTGTTGGTTATAATGCTCCCGGTCGCGATAATGTTTAGGTATTGGTGAGCGCGCTATTGCCCCTCCCCTCACGGCCCTGAGTAAACCGAGATTATCCAACTCTTTAATGTCGCGGCGTACCGTATCTTCTGATACATTAAGCAATGTACTCAGCTGATCTAAACGAACCTTATTGTCTTTTTCTAAGGTACTGATGATAATTTGTAGCCGTTCTTCCTTTACCATAACAATGCAATATATTGCAAATATAAGATTTAATATCGAAAATTAATTGCAATATATTGCAATATTAACGATTTTTGTTGCAAAATAAAGCATATATGAAGAAAACAATAGGAATTGATATGGACGGCGTACTGGCCGATATTGAGGATCATATGTTAAATGCATATGAAAGGGAAACAGGCATACTGATGACGAGAGATGACATTAAAGGGCTATCAGAGGAGGAAGTAATAGCCGACCCTGAACTGGCAAAGAAAATTTTCCATCAGGCAGGCTTCTTTAGAACACTACCCGTTATGCCTGGCGCGATTGAAGCTGTAAAAAAGCTAATGGAAGAATATGAAGTTTACATCGTATCTGCTGCAATGGAATTTCCATTATCTCTATTTGAAAAACGCGAATGGCTTTCTGAGCACTTCCCTTTTATCAGCTGGAGAAATATTATCTTCTGCGGAGATAAAAGTATCATTGACACCAACTACCTGATTGATGACCATTGCAAGAACCTGGATTTCTGCAAAGGCAAGGCAATCATGTTTACAGCATTTCATAATGTAAACAAGAATCATCACCAAAGAATTAATCACTGGAATGACATCCACAGCTTACTTAAAGAAATAGAAGCAGATAAGTTAGCAGTAGCCTAATGGACTGAAGATTGTATGTTACAGGTTGTGAAACTGAATACTTAATCAACCTGTATCCCATGTATTTAACCATCAAGACTAGGTTTTATTGACAAACCATTGCAGGCATTTATGTTTTCATATGTCTTCATGACAAAACAGAGCGGAATTTTTATCATGTAGCTGTTTAGGCGCATTTAAAAACACAATTTTTCAGACTGCTAACCTGACCAAGAACGAAGTATTGAAAAACTTTGCGACCTTTTGTGGTCAGACCTTCGCGTTTCCAGGTGTCGAAGAATTACTACGATCCGATCCCCTGCAATTTCCAAAGATTGGTGTACGCCGAAGTTGGATTAAACAATAGTTCCTGATGCTTCCCTTCTTCAATGACCTTACCTTTATCCAGTACAATAATTTTATCGGCCTGATTAAGGGTACTCAAGCGATGGGCAATTACAATAATGGTTTTATTTTCGGCTTTTAAGAGTTCGATGGTTTTCTGCACGTACTTTTCGGATGCAGAATCCAGTGAAGAGGTTGCTTCATCGAGAATGAGAATTTCAGGGTTACGGTATAATGCCCTGGCAATGGCAATGCGCTGGCGTTGCCCGCCTGATAAGGAAGCACCACGCTCCCCGAGGTAAGTCTGAAAACCTTTTGGTAATGCTTCGATAAAATCGATCATACCCAACTGGGTAGCTATTTGAATAATGCGTTGCATGTCAGGCTGATCATCGCCAACGGCAATGTTATCAATTACATTGCCCGCAAAGAGATCGATCTGTTGTGGCACTACTGCGATCAACCTACGCAATGAAGCATTGCTGATGTATTTTAAATCATAAGCGCCAATACTTACCCGCCCTTCCTGGACGGTATAAATATGCTGCACGATAGACATTAGCGTAGATTTCCCTGAGCCACTTTCACCCACAATGGCTGTAAACTTAGCTTTGGGAATGTGCAGGTTCAGTTCGGTGAATACTGGCGCGCGGGTACCATATCTAAAGGTTACCTTTTCGAAAGTAATGTCACCAATTTGATCAATGGAAAGATCTATCTGGTTTTCATCCTTTTCTCTTTCCAGATCCATAATCTCAAACAAACGATCTGCCGCAATTACTGCATCCTGCACCGTTCTATTCATACCGATCAGTGAGGAAACCGGACCAGTGAAATAACCGATAAGGGTGTAAAAAGATAACAGTTCGCCTGGGGTGATTTTACTCTCCATTACATATCCTGCACCCACCCACAATAATACAATGGTGAGTAATCGGGAAATAAACTCTGAAGAAGTACCAGAAAATACATAGTTGAGGTTAGATCTGAATCCCGTTTGCAAGAGTTTTACAAAACGGACTTCAGTTTTTTCGTTAGTATGATCTTCCAGTCCGAATCTTTTAATAGTTCCTACAGCTGTTAAACTTTCTACCAATTGAGACTCGAGATCAGCCGATTCTTCCATCAGCTGCCTCTGCGCTTTCTTATTCAGCTTATCGGTAACGTAATAAATTAAAGAATAAAGTGGAATTACAGTAAGCATAATGAAGGCCAGCTTCCAATAGTAGCTGAACATCATTACAAAGGAGAAAAACACGATAAACACGTTAACCAGGAAGTTTACGCTCACATCGTTTAAGAACGTTCTGATTTTTACGGCATCATTAATCCGGGAGATAATCTCTCCTACCCGCATAGTATCAAAGAACTGTTGCGGTAATTTGAGCAGGTGCTTGTAATAACCGAGAATCAATTGTGCATCAATCATTTGCCCGGTTTTAAGTGTAAAAATGGTTTTGGCTGTGCCGATGAAGATTTGTATTATGAGCACGAAGATCATGGCTACGCCCATGAGGTTGAGCAGGTTGTGATTGCCATCTACCAAAACAAAGTCTACCAGTTTCTGAACAAACACTGAAGTAGACAAACCAAGAATGGTATAAATAATTGCGCCTAGCAGCGCTTGAAGAAGAATATTTTTATGAGGTTTAATCAAATTCCAGAAACGACTCTGAATACTGGTTTTTTCGTCTCCAGCCTGAAATTCCTCTGCAGGCAAAAGCAATACCAAAGCGCCTGTCCATTCTGCTTTAAAGGCTTCATGGCTTTTGCGGTGTAATTGCCCATCTATGGGATCCATTACCTCGATATACTTAGTATTAACTTTATAGATAACAACATAATGCTGGATAATGCCGTTTAAAATGATGTGAGCTACTGCCGGAGTGGGGATTTTAAACAGACTATCAAAAGTACCTTTTACACCTTTAGCTTCGAAGCCCAACTTCTGGGCGGCTTCAACAATACCTAATACCGTAGTCCCACGCTGATCCGTTCCGGCAAACTGACGAATCCGTGCCACAGGAAGACTAAGCTGGTAATGGGCAGCAATAGAGGCCAGGCAGCTTGCCCCACAGTCGGTAATGTCCCGTTGTTTGATTTTGATACTCATGCGCTATTCAGTCTTGGAAGCAATATTAGGATTTACCCAATCATCTACCTGATCATATAATAGTTGATACAGACTGCGTTTGGCAACACTAAAGCGTGCTGTAAAGTTCATTCCTTTTTTAAGGTATCCTTTGTAACCATTTTTCAATGTCAAATGCTTATCGGTAAGGCTGCACTTAACTTTAAATGCCGGTACATTGTCTTTCAAAAGAATGATATCATCAGATACATCAATAACTTTTCCTTTAGCCAAACCCCATTGATTGTAGTTAAAGGCATCTATCTGGAACCTCACCTCCTGTCCTACCTGAATTAAACCAATATCCGATGGCTCTATGTAGCAGAATGCAGTTAGATTAGTATCAGGAGAAATCTCTGCCAACTTCTGATTGGCAAATACATACCCCCCTCTTTGTATTCCGGTTAAATTTTGGATAGAACCAGAAATTGGAGCACGCAAAACATACTGTTTCTTTTGCTCATTTAATTCAATCTGTTCACCGGAGAGCTGGTTAAGTTCATTACGGAATTCATTGGCTTCCGTTTGCCATTTAGTTTTATATTTGGTTATTATCATTAAGTAGGCTGATTTAGCCTGATCAAGTTCAAATTTATATTTTTCATATTCGGCTGCAGTAAGCACCTTATTTTGGTAAAGCGTACTGTAGCGCCTGAAAGTATTTTCTGCCTGTTTCCTAACAATACGGGCATTTTCCAGTTCCTGCACATATTGTTGCCAGGCTGCATTATACTGGCCAGTTTGAAGATCTGGAGTTCTTCCTCCCCGGCTAATCCTGGCCAGAAGCTCGGAGATATCGCCTAAAAACTGGTTAACTTGTGTTTGGCGGCTCTGCACCAAAGAAGTTTGTTGCTTGGGTAAGGCTGCATCGATGATTAACAAAGTATCGCCAGCTTTAAGTTTTTGATTATCAGTAATCTTCAAATCAGTTAATCGTCCACCCACAGGGACGCTCAGCGCAGTTTTCTCTATGGAAGATTGAAGTAACCCCCCACTTTTAACGCTAATGGGAATATAAATAAAAGGAAGACTAAGAAGCACCAGAACAATTAGTGCTAAAGTTGCCACATATATAAGCCGGGTTGATTTACCGATCTGCGATCTGTAAACCAGTGAAAGTGTAGAAACCGTATCCGCGTTATATGTGGGTAATGCCATGGACTAAACGAAAAAGCGGTTTTGTTTCTGGTTAGGAAACAAAAACCGCAATGTTTTTCTATAAGTTTGAAACTAGTTTCACAACGTTAGCAATAGTCTTGTTTAAGAAAGTAGATAAATCAGTTGAAACACCGTTTACTGTACCTACTACTGAAGTTAAAAGACCACCTAATAAATCGTTAAGTGGACCACCGCCTTCGATTTGGGTCATTTCTGATGCATTCATTTCTTGAACGCCAAGGTTTTTTAAATCTAAATTTTTCATAATTTGGGATTTTAAAGATTATTCCTTACTCTTTTTTATGGCTTTTCAGGGAACGCCCAGGTTGGCCAACCTTGTGGCAAATATATTATAGAAGCCATTAATAAAAAATACACCCAAAACCCCAACCCAAATACCCAATTGTAAAACAAAACATACATAACAAATTTTAGAGTTCAAAAACCCTCAATGCTAAATGATTTGGGGCATTTATTCAGTTTATTCGTTATAATAGCAAAGTATAACTCAGCTATTCAGTTTTTGTTCAATTAAAAATCATGTATTAAGCCTCTTATTTTGGATCATTTGCCGTGCGGAAATTATTTGTTTTAGTATAAAAAAAGCTAAAATCAGTAGAGATAAATCCCTTTTAAGTAGATTTATAATTTTACAAATGTAAGGAGGTTTTAAACGAAGATAGACCAGTGTTATGCGGTTATTCTTTCTTTTGCTATTTTGTTTCCAATTCGACTCAGGTTTTCCATACGCATGCCTAAGTAGCTGGCTATACAACGAAGTGACTCTAAATTCTGGCTATTAACATGATTGGTCATAAACCTTTCAAATCGAGCTTCATCTGAGGAATTCTTGTCAAAATAGATCGCTCTGAGGCTTCGTAATGTCGAATAGCCAAAATTTTCGTCCAATAATAGTTGTTTTCGGATAGTATGGGGAAAGTTTATTAACTAATTCGTTAAGCATGGCTACAAGCTCCTTTCAGCTAGTATTAAGCAATCAAAATAAATTAGAAAAACAGGTGATAAACGATTTAATCAGACGTTTGTTTAATCCTTAAAACACTATTTATCTAAGCGGTTAAAGTCAATATAAAAAATGCTTAAAAAATATATTTCTAGAAATAGCACTTTGGTCTTCTGCTTTTCTTAGTTTGAAGATAATAACCTACTGATATTTCATGTGAACCATAATCATAGTTACCGAGTTTATTCAAACTATAATCATATCCATACCCTATTCGCAAATTCTCACGAACAAAAAATTCTGAAATAAAACCTACTGCACTTTTGGCTGTTAAATTAGCTTGTAAATTTGATTTAGGATATAATTTAACAGAGCTCCTGTAAACACCACCAATCCAGAAACGTTCTTTAACTAACAAAAAAGCATTCAAATCCATAGATGTTGGTCCGTGCAGGTCATCTTTAATTAAAAATGTTGGTTTAAAAACAAAATCATCGGTTATTGGCAGTGCTACACCTGCAGTTAAATAAAAATGGGGCTGAACCTTTACGTTGAGCAATTTGTAATCTCCGAATACGGATAACGACTTGCCGAGCAAGTTATCGGCAGAAAATCCGATAAAAAATTTCTCATTGGAATAATGGATTCCAGCCCGAATATCAGGAGTAATCTGACTGACACTCCCTGTCGGGATGCGGTTATCGCCTGACTCAATCGGATCCAGCAAATTTCCATTTAAACCTACCTGCATTACGCCAACCCCTAAACCAAAGGCTAAGATATTGGTCTCTGTCCGATCGAGCTTGATGCGATAAGCAAAATTTGCAGATGCATTTAAAGAACTTTGCGCGCCAATTTTATCTTTGGTGATTATTCCGCCTACACCTAAAGTTTCATCATTAATCGCCTCATCTGCAGAGATGGAAAGTGTTTGTGGCGCACCCTTTACACCTGTCCATTGTGCACGCACAAAAGCTTGCAGATATAATTCCTCTTTGTAACCCGTATAAGCAGGGTTAATATACATTCCATTAAAAACATACTGCCCAAATTGGGCATCTTGCTGTGCAAAAACCATTTTTGAACAGCAACACATCAGAACTACAATTAATTTCCCTATAGCTTTCATGTTGCTTTATTTTCGTTATCTTATTACTGTCACGTATCCTTTATATACAATCCAATCTGAATTGCCATTTTTCACTTTTACCACATAGAAGTATGTGCCATCACTCAAACCGGGAGCATTCCAATCATTTTGATAGTTTTTGGTCTCATACACCGTACTACCCCATCTATTTATTATTGTTACTTCACTAGATTCGAAAGAATTTAAGTGCTCCAGATAAAATGTATCATTCTTGCCGTCCCCATTAGGCGTAAAAACATTTGGAATTCTGAGCCCTGAAATCTCTTTATTATCTGTGGAAGTGTTGTTAGAAAGGTTGGGATCGTGCTCATTTGCAGTCACAGTTGCAGTATTGCTGACCATTCCTTGCTGTGTTGAGCGAACTTTTATTACCAGTTCGGCAAACTTTCCGTTGGCAAGCTGACCGATATTCCACCTTATTGTTCTTAATCCTGAATCGAAGGTTGCTTCTCCATCGGTTGGTTCGGAGAGCCTTTCGAAAGTCAGGTTTTCTGGTAAAACATCTTTAACCACAATTCCGGAAGCATCATCAGCGCCGTTGTTCCTCACATTGATATAGTAATCAAAAACCTGATCACGAACTATGGTTCTGGATTCAGAGCGTTTGGTAATCGACACATCGGCTGATCGACGAGGTAACACCAACAACTCAATATCATCAGAAAGGTCAGAGGTACAGCCCTCTTTATTTATTGATGCCACCTTGTAAATACCTGGCGTTGCAGTAATGAGTGATGATTTATTTTGTCCCGGAATAAGCTTTCCATCCTTAAACCATATATACGAGCTGGCCCCTTCCGAATTAGCGCGCAAGATTACAGACGACCCATCGGAGATCGTAATCGATTGACGCCCTTTCGGACCATTCTGAGCAAATCCGTTAAGATTAAATATTAACAGAAATACCAGAAACCAGAAGGTATAAAACCTTAGTCTCATGTAAATGATTTACAGTATGTTGGTATCTATCCTTAGAAAGTAACTGCTCCTGCTGTACCTTGTGCAGTACCAATTGTAATGGTTGGCTTAGTTGGTTTGGCAGTTACTGTAATGGTCTGATCAGTAGTTTGTGGACAATATTTACTACCGTTAATCTCATAACCTACTTTCAATCTGTAAGTGACAGAACCTACTGTAGGCGCAGTTGGCGTATAATCTTTAGTATTTGCCCCAGCTATAATGGTTTCAGTACCACCTGATACGGTATACCATTGATAAACTAAAGCAGCTTTGGTTGGATCTTCCGGATTAGTAACATTACCTACTTGTGCTAAAGGACTTTCTACACAGAAGTTTGCTGGTGTAATGGTTGGAACCAGGGGTTTCAACACATAAACCGGGATTTCCTGCATTTCCGATTCGCAGGATCCAGCTGTTTGTGATTTGGAACTTAAATAATAATATCCTGTTTTTAGCTCTGCATTGGCTATTTTATTACCTCCGGTTAAGGTTACGCCAGTACTGGGAGTTGTAGTAGCGGTTGCGCTATACTTTACGATCCAATCTGAGCCAGCAGGGGCTGCTGGCAAGGTGAGGTCTGCATCAGCGCAGAAAAGATTTACTCCAGCGGTATTTGGGGCCAAAGTTTGTGCAGATAAGGTTAGGAAACTGCATAATAACACGGTTGCGATAGTTAAAACTGCTTTAGTAAAGAATTTGTTCATGGGGACGATTTTTTTAAATTAATTAATATTGTGAATTGGTATTAACCAGCACATGCGGTGCTGAAGGTTTTGGATTTATTTTAATATTGAAATTGATTTTTGATGTACATCCAGCAGCATTTTTAAGGGTTAAAACGCCCGAATGAATGCCCACACTGGCATCTGCTGGTACACTGATGGGGATATTCCCAGCCGGTAATAACAAATCATTAACGGCAATAAAACCGGGAGTTGTCCACGCGATACTATATGTTGTCGGATTGTTTGTTGGATTGGTATAGTTTAATTGAGTATTGTCAAAACCCTGGCACAATTCCGGATCACTTCCTGGTGTGATGTTTGGTGCAGGATTAACAGTTACTGTAAAAGTGGATGTTTTTTCTTCACAGCCTTTTGCTGTGGCGGTAATAGTGGCAGTTCCGCTGAAACCAGAAGACCAGGTAACCTTTCCTGCTGAAGCGTCAATTAAACCTGCTGCTAAAGGAGATAAGGTATAAACAATCCCACTGGTATTATTTGCTGTAGCTAAATACATATCTGTTCCTGATCCCATACACCTGTTATCTGTTAATCCAGTATTGAAAACTGGGGTACTTACGTTGCCGTTAACGGTAATGGTACCTCCGAAAGAAACTCCTGAACTCGGATTAACAGTATACGTAAATGTTCCGGCTACTGTTGGTGTTCCGCTTATGGTTACTTTTTTAGGTGATGTACTGTATACTCCGGTAACCCCGGCAGGTAAGCCTGTTACAGTTGCATTATTGGCAGATAGTGAAAATACCATCGATGTCATTAGCGTATTAACACACACAATTCTATCCCCTGACCCCGTAGACGTGGATACACTACTCTGATCATTGCTGTTTACCTGATCAGGTTGTGAGCCTGTAATTGTTGCATTGTTAACTAAAGTGCCATTCTGCGTTACTTTTGCCGTAATTTTAAGCGTTGCAATTCCACCGCTAGTTAAATCTCCAATGGTCCAGATACCGGTTACAGCATCATATGCTGTACCTGCAGAAGGAATACTGGATACATAGGTATATCCTGCCGGGAGTTTATCAGAAACGGAAACCCCTACTGCGTTTCCATTGCCCAGGTTTTCTGCTTTTAACGTAAAAACTACATTGGTATTCAATTCCGGGTATGGAATATCCACCGTTTTGGTGATCGCACGATCGATATTACAAAGTGATACATTTATTGGTAAAGAAGGGGCACTTACCCCACATTCCAGTTGATAACTAACGCTGTAATTACCCGAAGTGCTCACCTCATAAGTATCGGCTGTTGCTCCCGCAATCGGATTTCCATTTAAATACCATTGATAAGGAGCAGCATTTGAAAGGGCTGTGAGCGTAGCAGATGCGCAATTTATCTGACTCATCACAGGCTGCTCCGCCTTTTCTGGAAAACGCGAAATAAAATTAGACATCGAAAAACCACTACTCTGCTGAACCATGGAAACCGTTAATCGCCCCAAGCTCGTAATGGATATATTTTTTGGCGAACCAATGTCTGAATTCGTAAAACTAATCAGCGCCAATCCGGTAGTACCTAAAGATTTACGTGTTCCAATCCCGGTAATACTTTCAATATTGGTATTGTTATAAGTAGTAGATCCACCACTGGTTGTGAGTAAAATGGGATCGGCGCTTTTAGTTAAAATGTAACCAAAGTAAGGTAGATCTGTTGTTGGAACATAAGCGGTAAATTTGACTGTTTCAACCCGCTTTGAGCCCGAACAACCAGAAATGGGAACCAGTGTGGCTACATCTACCTCACAACCTCCACCAACTGATACCCCCGCAGTTCCGGAGAATACTTCCACATTCTTATTAGAAACAATTATGGATGAAGAGTAGCGACCGGTATTCGTAGCGGAATTATACGCGCCATTGAGATAGCCATGATTAAAGGTTTGTTTATCTCCAGGCGAGTTAAGTGTAAAGGTTTGAATACTTCTTTGTGTTCCATCTATATCAAAACTGGTTACTGTAATGGTTGTATTGGCTTCTGTTGCAATAACAGTTGATTGTTCTGCTGTTAAATTACCTTCACCCCTAACAATTACATATTCTTTACCCAAAGAAGAAATTGGAGGTATAGGATTAAATGCGCCATCACCACAGCCTCCAGGGGCGTCAAGAGCCGCAGCTGTATTCATTACTGCAGATGCTGATGACTCTACCAGTGTTCCAATAGCGGCTTTAAACAAATAGCTTTGCCCTGCATTTAATGTAGCAGTAGCTACACCACCTATTTTAATGATGGTATTATTTTCAATAGCCATGATGCTGTATATTGGCCTGTATGCAGCACCTGCCAAATCACCATCACGGTAATACCCTACCCTAAAGGCATTACCTATTGCTGCATCTCCAAAACTGAATAAAGAGGCATTTCCTTTAATATTAGTGTCCGTACCATCACTCCCGAGGTCATCAGAAGCTACATTCCTTAAATTAACCGAAATAGATGCAGTAGCTTCTACAATAATTCCAGCCGCAGAAACTACGGTATTCAAACTGAAAGCCGGAGCATCTTTAGGTAAACCCGAAAACCGATAGATAAATGGGCTGTTCTGTGCGCAACTAAAGGTTGTGATTACAGTACCGTCACTTTTATAAATTGTTCCGGTTACAGCAGTAGTATAATCTGTAGTGATTACGATTTCATTGGCTTTACTCCAATACTGCCAGGGGGCTGGAGCAATATAGTGTTTAGAATAACTTGGTGGCACGAAATTAGCCAACCTTTTAATATTTATCCCTGCAGCATTCAATAAGCCATTATTTGCAATGCAAAACGGAGCATTGTTAAATGCATAAATTTTCATTTCTGCCTGAAAGAGCACAATGAGCATAAATAATAAAAATACTAACCGGGACAGCGTTTTAATCATGTTCACATTAATCAACCTCTAAGCAATACTACGCATTGAGATTTGCCCTGGGCAATAGCAGGGCCAGCCAAGGGTAAATCTCAGACAATAGATTACTACTCCTACGTAGGATTAATAATCATATTAAAAATGCAAAATATCAGTTACAAGGATTTCTTCAACTCTAAAATACCCAAAATAGTATGAGGTAAAATAGACCGAATATTAATTTTACACCAACATAAACCACGATTTTGAGCACGATTACAGATTAAAAAAACAATGTATAATTAATACTACTGTTATAGAGACATTTTTACACCCGCGTATTTAAAAAAACACAAAGAAAAACCCAACAACATACTTATAAATAAGTAATTACAAACACAAAATACAGTGAAGACATTAATGAAAATATTTCTATGCGGAGCAGCAGACGAGAATGCATTTTTTTTGACGAACCACCCAAAATCCAGGATGAAACTGGATAACAATAGCTGAACTGTTAAGAATTTGTAAATCTTTCGAAGCTTTATTTTGCTAGAAATAGCATTTGGGTCTTCGGCTTTTTCGGGTTAACAGGTAGTAACCGATTGATATTTCATGAGAGCCATAGTCATAATTGCCGAGTTTATTTAAAGTATAATCGTAACCATACCCAATTCTCAGGTTTTGCCTGACAAACAATTCTGAAATCAATCCGATAGCACTTCTGGCGGGGAGATTTGATTCTAAATTTGATTTGGGAAAGATTTGCAATGAGCTGCGGTACATCCCTCCGATCCAAAAACGGTCTTTAATAAGAAGGAAAGCATTTAAATCAAGTGATGTAGGGCCATGAAGATCTTCTTTAATCAAAAAAGTTGGTTTAAAAACAAATGTATCATTAAATGGGAATGCAAAACCTGATGTCAAATAAAAATGCGGTTGTACCTTTACATTTAGCAGCCTATAAGCTACATCGGTAGATAGCATGCTGCTAAAGAGATTATTTGCCGAAAATCCAACAAAAAATTTATCGCTCGAATAATGAAATCCTGCACGAAGATCGGGCATAATCTGGCTAACATTTCCTGTCGGAATTCTGGTATCTCCTTGTTCTATTGGTTCCAAAAGGCTCCCATTTAATCCAAGCTGCATTAAACCTATGCTTAAGCCGAATGCTAAAACTTTAGTTTCTGTCCTGTCTAGTTTAATTCGATAAGCAAAATTAGCTGAGGCGGTAAGGGCGCTCTGCGCACCAATTTTATCTTTGCTAATAATTGCACCCAAACCAAGACTTTCATTGCTAATGGCTTCATCAGCTGAAATCGAAAGTGTTTGCGGTGCCCCTTTAATCCCTGTCCACTGCGCGCGGGCAAAAAGCTGAAGATAGAGCTCCTCTTTGTATCCGGCATATGCAGGGTTAATGTATAATCCATTAAAAGCATATTGTCCAAACTGGGCATTTTGCTGTGAGTAGCCTTTGTTTTGTACCAGCATAACAATGAACAGGCATATTATCTTTCCAACACGGTTCATATTAGTTCGGTTTATCGGATCACAGTTAGATAGCCCGTATAGCTTTTCCAATCGGAAAGACCATTCTTAACTTTTACGACATAGAAATATGTACCATCACTTAACCCCAGGGCACTCCAGTTGTTGGTATATTCGGTTGCCTGATACACTGTACTGCCCCACCTATTCATTATTGTGACTTCATTATGTTCAAAGGCATCTAAATATTCTAAATAGAATGTATCATTTTTACCATCACCATTGGGCGTAAAAACGTTTGGAATTCTCAGCCCAACAATTTCTTTATTATCCACAGCAGTATTATTGGAAAGGTTCGGATCCAATTCATTTGCAGTTACAGTTGCACTATTTATGATTAATCCCTGCTGTTTAGCATGAACCTTAATAGTAAGATCGATAAATTCTCCATTTGCAAGATTTGTGACATTCCATGTAACGGTTCTGCTGTTCGCATCATAAAAAGCATCTCCATTTGCCGGAATAACAATTGATTCAAAAATGAGCTCTTCTGGAAGTATATCTTTAACAGAAAGTCCTGTAGCCGTATCTTCTCCGTTATTTCTCACATGCAAAACATATTCAAAAACCTGATTACTAATTATAGTTCTTTTCTCCGAATGTTTAGTAATTGATACATCAGCTGAAGGTTTAGGAAGCACCATAACCTCAATCTCATCCGACATCTCAGAAGTACATCCCTGACTATTTATTGAAGCAACTTTATAAATTCCTGCGGTAGCCGTAATGAGACTATCGGTTGCCTGTCCCTTTACTAATACACCATCTTTATACCATATATATGAGTTTGCCCCTGCTGAATTGGCCTGTAAAACCGCTGATGATCCTTCAACGATCTTAACGATTTGCCTTCCTGCAGGAGGATTCTGACCATAGCCCTGCTTATTCAGCAGAAGTAACAGCAGAAAACAGAATATTATTATTCTAGCGCTCATTTATGGGCTAATCTGATTAATTAAGGTTAAAAAGTAACGGCATTGGCTGTGCCTATAATTGTGCTGCCAGCTACATTTGGCTTCCCAGGCTTAGGGCTTACCGTTATGTCGTGATCTATAATTTGCGGACAATATTTATTCCCGTTAATTAAATAACCAACTTTCAAACGGTAGGTATGCACACCAACAACCTCATTAACCGGTGTATAATCTTTGGTTGTTTCACCTGCTATTATACTTTCCGTTCCAGCATTTACCTTGTACCATTGATAAGCCAGGCTTGCAAGAAGTGGACTTTCAGGATTGACGACACTTCCTGTTTGTTTCTGAGGGTTTTCAACACAGAAATTCGCAGGCGTAAAGGCAAGAACAAGTGGTTTCAATACATAAATGGGTATTTCCTGCATATCTGACTCACATGCTCCCGCAGCTGTAGACTTAGCACTAAGGTAGTAGTAACCTGTCTTAAGATCTGCTGCAACAATTTTAGTCCCAGCTGATAATGGAATAACCGTTGCAGGAGTCGCTGTTTGATTCACACTATATTTAACGATCCAGTTTTCATTAGCTGCTGGTGCAGGGAGTGTTAAGTCTGAACCTTCGCAAAATAAATTTACCCCCGGCGTAGTTGGAACCACTTGTGCAATAACTGAACTTTGTATGCAAAGTATAATTAGCGGGATGAGCAGGATTTTAGTTATCAGGAACTTCTTCATAAAAATTAATTAGTACTTTAATATTGTGAGGTTACAGGTACCGGAACATGGGGTACCATTGGTTTAGGTTTTATATCAACGTTAAAATTGAATTGGCTTTTACATCCATTTGAGGTCTTGATTGTCAAAATGGCCGAATGGCTACCGACAGCTGCATCCGAAGGAATATCCAGTGTTATATCTCCTGGGGGGAATCCCTGGTCAATAACATTCGAAAAACCTACTGAATTCCAGTTAATACTATAAGAAACTGGATTATTAGTCAGATTGGTATACGGTAACAAAGCCACGCTCGTTCCTTGGCAAATCACCGGATCTGCAGAAAGGGTTAATGAGGGCAATGGATTAATTTTAATTTTTCCTTCAAGGTTAATCACAGCACCCGAAGTGCCAATAACGTTATAACTAACCCAAGGGCTTGCAGCAGTTGGAGTGCCGCTAATCGTTAGCACGCTGTTGACAGGATTATATACGAAGCCGAGCCCTGCTGGCAGTCCATTAACATTAACGGCCGAGGTGTTTGTTAAAATATTATATATGATTGGCGCAATGGGATTGTCAACGCAAGTTTCTGTATCAGGAGGTTTTGTAGAAGTTGATACTGCATGCTGATCATTATTAATTACCAAATCGGGCTGTGGCCCGGAAATGGTTACGGTATTGGTATTCAAACCAGTCTTGATAACTTTTGCGGTAATATCAAGTTTGGCAATACCATTTATTCCTAGCTGGCCAATACTCCAGATACCCGTTACAGGATCATATGCTGTTCCTGCCGAAGCAATACTAGATACATAACTGTAGCCAGCAGGGAGTTTATCCGTTACTGAAACGTCAACAGCAATGCCATTCCCCAAATTTTCGGCTTTTAAGTTGAAGACGACGTTACTGTTTAAATCAGGATAAGCAATGTCAACGCTTTTTGTAATGGCGCGGTCTATAACACAAACAGAAACCTTAACCGGAAGAGAGGGAGCACTGAGCCCGCAATCGAGCTGATAGGTTAAACTATAACTTCCAGAAACTGTAGCAATATAAGATTCACTATTAGCCCCGCCTATTGGAAGATCATTCAGATACCACTGGTAGGGGGCTGCGTTCGGCACGGCCACAAGTTTAACTGAGGCACAATTTTCTTCAATAATTACCGGCTGTTCTGCCTTTTCTGGAAACCTGGAAATAAAATTCGACATCGACGAAGCACTACTTTGTTGAACCATTGAAACAGTAAGGCGCTCAGTACTCGATATTGAAATGTTTTTTGGGGAACCGATTTGAGCACTGGTGAAACTTATTAATGATAGGCCTGAACTGCCTAAAGGCTTACGAACACCTATTGCCGCGATAGTTTCGATATCCTTATTATTATAGTTGGTACCTCCCCCCTGAGTTGTTAAATATATTTTGTCGGGGTTTTTGGTTACGATGTATCCAAAATATGGAAGATCTGAAGCGCCTCCATAAGATGTAAATTTAGTTGTTTCAACACTCCTTGACCCCGAGCAGGCAGAAATCGGTGCTAAGGTAGCAACATCCACCTCACATCCTCCACCATGTGAAATACCGGCAGTACCGGAGAAAACTTCTATATTCTGATCAGCAGAAATAAATGAGGATGAATATCTCCCAGTATTAGTGTTGATATTATATGCACCCGTTAAATGACCGTGATTGAAGGTGACCTTGTCGCCTGCTGAAACTAAATTATAGGTTGTATTAGACTTTTCTACACCGTTCACATCGAAATTTACCACCACTACTTTTGTATTGGGGACTGTTGCTATAACAGTCGATTGCTCCGAAATGGTATTTCCTTCACCACGAACAATCACATATTCTTTGCCTAATGATGCTATTGGTGGAATTGGGTTAAATGTACCATCACCGCAGCCCCCGGGTGCATCAATCGTGGCACCAGTATTCATTACAGCCTGATCTGACGACTCCACCAATGTCCCTATTGGCGCTTTAAACAAATAACTCTGGCCCGAATTAAGGGTTGCTGTAATTACACCCCCTATTTTCACAACTGTATTATTTTCTATGGCCATAATACTATAAATAGGTTGTGTAGGTATACCAGACAGGTTACCAGCCCGATAATAGCCTACACGAAATGATTTACCTATTGCTGCGTCGCCAAAACTGAAGAGAGAAGCATTTCCTTTGATATCGGTATCTGAGCCATCCGTTCCTAAATTATCAGATGCAATATTCCGTATGTTCACGGCAATGGATCCGGTTGCTTCTACAATTATGCCGGCGCCTGTAATTACGGTATTAAGATTAAAGGGTGGTGCATTTTTTGGCAGCCCTGAAAAAGTATGAATAAAAGGAGTATTCTGAGATACGGTGAAGTTGGTTAGGAATGTTCCATCACTCTTTTTTATCGTTCCGGTAACGGGCACCGAACTATTCGTCGTAATTACAATTTCATTTGCCTTGCTCCAGTATTGCCAGGGTGCCGGGGCAATATAATGTTTAGAATAACTGGGCGGTACAAATAGGTTATTTTTAAAGCCATTAATATCTGGCAAAAATATTGGGGTAGCGCCAATTACTTTTGTTAGCGCTAACAACAAAATAAGGAACCCTGCAAAATTAATCCGCAAAAACATCTTGTGCATTACCATTTTAACTGCTCCTTAAAACACAATAAATACCCACAGATTTACACTGGCAATGTAAAAAGCCAGATAAATCTGAAATTGATTAATAATTGATCTACTGAAAAATCAATTATTCCAGAAAATTGGGAGTTGGTTTTAAGGGAATCTTAAGACCGAAAATACTAAAAAAGAAGCATTAAACATCACATCAAGACATTCACTAATAAAGACTTAGCACATCAAAAAAGCCCTGTATTCCTAAAAATACAGGGCTTTTTTTAAAAACCTTCTTTCATACTATTACAAGGATATTTCGAAATAATTTCTCCATAAAAAAAATAAACGTTTATTTTTCATGCAAAGCTTTAAAAGTGTCCCTATTTACTTTTGAAAATACAAACAGCTAAAGGTGGCAAGGTAACATTCAAAGTATACCGCTGTCCATTATATTCCTGTTCATTAGGTGTGAGGTCGCCAGTATTTAATTTCCCACTACCATAAAATGCTTCTACATCGGTATTGAATATTTCTTTCCACTTGGTTTTAAAGGGAACGCCTATAGGATAGTTTTCCCGAACAACAGGGGTAAGATTGAGCGCAATTACCAGGGTATCTTTAGCATTTGGACCCTTACGCATGTAAACAAATATCGACTCATTTGCATTATCTGCATCTATCCACTGAAATCCTTCATAACTAAAATTAAAGTGATATAATGCTGGTTCCTTTCTCAAAAGATGATTTAGGGCCTTTACGGTTTCTTGCATGCCTTTATGAGGTGCGTATTTCAATAAATGCCAATTTAAGGAAGCTGTAAAATTCCATTCACTGGTATCACCAAATTCATTACCCATGAAAAGGAGTTTAGCACCAGGATGCGTAAACATATAACCATACAAAGCCCTTAGATTGGCAAACTTTTGCCAATCGTCTCCTGGCATTTTATACAACATTGGCGATTTTCCATGAACCACTTCATCATGTGAAAAAGGTAACATAAAGTTCTCAGTAAAAGCATAAGTCATACTAAAACTCAACTGATGATGATGATGTTTTCTCCCCAAAGGATCAACTTTGAAATATTTTTCAGTATCATTCATCCAGCCCATCATCCATTTCATTCCAAAACCTAACCCACCAGCATGCACCGGATGGGTAACTCCAGGATAGGTACTACTTTCTTCAGCTATGGTTTGTACGCCTTCAAAATTACCATAAACAGCAACGTTCAAATCTTGTAAAAACTGAATAGCACCAAGGTTTTCACTACCACCATACTCATTGGTAGCCGAATCACCATCCTTTCTTGAAAAATCAAAATAGAGCATTGATGCTACTGCGTCAACTCTTAATCCATCAGCATGGTATTGATCCAGCCAAAATAAAGCATTACTGATGAGGAATGAACGGACTTCATTCCTATCGTAATTAAAGATGTAAGATTTCCAATCCGGATGAAAGCCTTTACGCATATCGGCGTGCTCATAAAGATGCGTTCCATCAAATTCATAAAGTCCATGCCTATCACCGGGAAAGTGTGAAGGCACCCAATCCAGTATTACAGCGATGTTGGCTTTATGCAATTCATCGATTAAGTACATCAGGTCCTGCGGAGATCCATAGCGTGAACTTGCGCCAAAGTATCCTGTAATTTGGTAACCCCAGCTCGGAAAATAAGGAAACTCCATTACCGGCATTAACTCCACATGGGTGAAGCCCATATCTTTAACGTAAGGCACTAATCTGGTTGCTATTTCCCTGCAATTCAGTACACGTTCAGGATTTCCCGGATCTCGTTCCCAGGAACCCAAATGAATTTCATATACGGAGATAGGTTGATCAAGTGCATTTAATTTTGCCCTTTTATTGAGCCAGGATTTATCTTTCCAAGTATAATCCGTATCCCAAACAATAGATGCGGTTTGAGGCGGATGCTCCCACCTGCGGGCGTAAGGATCTCCTTTTTCATGCTCCGACTCATCAAAACCTTTGACAAAATACTTGTAAACCTCCCCTTTTTTTACATCTGGTATAAACCCCTCCCAAATCCCAGATTTATCCCATCTTTTATAAAGTATATGGCTATCCCTGTTCCAACCATTAAAATTACCTACCACACTTACTTTTATTGCATTGGGTGCCCAAACAGCAAAGTAAGTTCCAGCCGTTTTTTCAACTTCCAGCAAGTGAGATCCCATTTTATTATACAAACGAAAGTGCTTTCCCACAAGAAAAAGATCTATATCATACTCACTGAAGAGGCTATAAATCCAAACCGCTTGTGTTTTATCTATTTTCACAGAAGGTGTATTCTTTTTGACTGGAACTTTTTTAGATGTTGGCATATGTTGTTGGCTAGATAGATTAAGCCCCAGGTACTAAACAGTACTTGGGGCTAAAAGATTTACAAAGTTGAAATCTGTATTTCTGTGAAGTTTTTATTACACTTAAAGTGCAATATGTGTTGATCATCAGTATAAAAATCCTTAATTTCCTTACTGTCGACCACAATTTTCTTTACCTGAAACTTGATTCCGGCAACATTACAGGCATAAAGCTCATAATTTGGTGTATAAAGTCCGTCACTTCGCTGGTTAATTTTCAATTGCTCTGCATCTCCTTTTACTGTAAACCGCTTTTCTAGGTAGATATCCTGCTCATAGGCAAAAGTATCACCATGATCTTCGTACATGTAAGAGTTTACTTCGTAATCGCTATAATAAATATTTAATGCGACTTCTGTAATGGCTTTTTCATCAACATATTGCATTACCGGGTATTCAGGAATAACTGAACCTGCACGAACAAAGATTGGCATGCTGTCAATTTTAGCTTCTACAGTATATTCATTTTCACCCACCAGTACTTCATTTGTCCAGAAATTATACCAGGTACCTTTAGGAAGGTAAACCTTTCGTGATATAGCTCCCTGCTCTAAAACAGGGCATATCAATAATTTATCTCCATAAGTAAATTCATCCTGACGGAAACTGTTGCTGATATTCTCTTGTTCGAGCATGACCAATGGTCTTAAGATAGGAAAACCATAACGGTGATGCTCCCAGAAAACCGAATATAAATAAGGCATTAAACGATACCTTAGTTCAATGAACTTACGGTTAATATCTTCAAAAAACTCTCCGAAACTCCAGGGCTCTCTTTCGGCGGTATCACCTGCAGAGTGGGCACGCATAAAAGGCGAGAACGTTCCCAATTGAATCCAACGCGTAAATAATTCACCATCAGGTTCTCCGCTAAAACCGCCAATATCTGTACCACAGAACGGAACACCTGATACCGAAAGTCGCTGGCATTGAATATTACCAATTTTTAAATGTTCCCAGGTAGCGATATTGTCACCCGTCCATACACTTGCAAAACGCTGCATACCAGAATAACCGGCTCGCGTAATGGTAAACGGACGCTTGTTGCGCATCAGTTTTTTCAATCCCTCATAAGTTGAACGCACCATTTGCATACCGTATACATTATGGGCTTTACGGTGAGAGCCCCTGTAACCGTCGTAATTATGGCGTACATCATTAGGAAAAGTACCCGATCCAAAAACAGCTGGTTCATTCATGTCGTTCCAAAAACCTGCCACGCCCATATCTACAAATTCCTTGTACAAATTGCCCCACCAGGTTCTCACCTTAGGGTTGGTAAAATCAGGAAATTGGCAACGGCCCGGCCATACATGACCTTCCATATAATAATCGTCGCTTCGGCGACAGAAAAATCTTTTCTCTTTACCTTCTTTAAATACCCAGTAGTCGTCATCTACTTTTATTCCCGGATCTATCATCACAACCGTCTTAAAACCGTCATCTGATAAATCTTTGATCATCTTTCTTGGATCCGGAAAATATTTTTTGTTCCAGGTAAAGCAACGGTATCCGTCCATATAATCAATATCCAGATAGATAGCATCACAAGGAATTTTACGTTCCCTGAAATTCCTTGCAATATCCCGAACTTTAGATTCAGGATAATAACTCCAACGGCACTGTTGGTAGCCCAATGTCCATTTTGGTGGCATAGGATGTGTTCCTGTTAAACTTGCATACCGTTTAACTACATCCATCATATGTGGCCCGTGAATATAATAGTATTGCAGTTCACCACCATCAGACCAAAAGCTGGTTTTATTTACATCTTCTCCACCAAAATCGAAATAAGATTTAAAGGTATTATCGAAGAATATTCCGTATGCAGCCTGATTGTGCAAGCCAATATAAAAAGGAATTGTTCTATACAAAGGGTCCTGATTCCAACCGTAAGAATATGCATCAGTATTCCAGTTTTCAAAGCGGCGGCCACGAAGGTTAAAATTGCCTGATTTATCTCCCAAGCCAAAGAAATTTTCTTCCGGGTGACATTTTTTAGTGGCAAAAATATAGTACCCGCCAAAATCTACATTCTCTTCCCAGTGCATTGAATTGGCCTCATCTACCATCACCAAGTTGGTAATGTTATCGTGAAATGAGATGTGAAAATTGGCTTTTTCTATTTTACAGGTTACTGCATGTGTAGATATGGCATAATGATCATCATGCTCCTGCATTTTAAAAACAGATACCTTTTGGTCTACCTCAGGAACAGCATATGAAAAATCATCCAGAAAAACACCATGTGGGGCTAACCTTACACGAATGATATCGTCACTTACCACCCTGATTTCAACCCTGGCATCTCCATCCGAAAAATAGAACCGGTTTCCTTCTTTTTTTACCTTTTTTACCGAACCCAGGTATTGTTTTACAATTGGCTTTATTGATATGTCAACAGGGTTATTTAAGTGTTGTATCTCTTGCTCTTTTTCAATTAAATCCCCTATTTCCTCTTGTTTGTCGTTTTGCGATTCCATCCTATTTATTTCAAAAATTTATAATGATTTTTTGCTCTTAAACCGGGATGTGCTTAAGAAAGTACTATAATACAAATATTTTACAAAAGATGGCCGGATTAAATCAATAAAAAAGCCCCCTGTACTTTTTAAGTAAGAGGGCTCCTGAGATGAATAAGTATCTTATGGGTTAAAGGAAACAGCAAGGTAATATATCGCACCTGCTGAAGGGTTACCATATGAGGTGAAATAGTATTTATTCAAAATATTTGAACCGCCCAATTTAACTACCGACATTACCGAAGGAATTTTCAAGCTTATTTGTGCGTCTAATGAACTGTATGCAGGCACCTGACCTGATGCAAATGATGAATTCCAGTAGAATTGATCTTGCCAGCGATAAGCTACATTAAATCCGAAATTTTTAACAATTTCTTTATTTCCAAATCCAAGGTTGTATCTGATTTTTGGGGTATTAAAATCGTTAATATAATTTACAGGTAAATCGCCAATTTCATTGTAAGATACGTTACCGCTAATGTTATATTTTCCTATCAGGTAATCTAAACCCAAGGCAGCACCATAAGATTTAACCTCACCTTCTGCATTAACTGGTACACCAAATTTAACAAAACTGCCATTAACATTTTGATATACATCTACAGCAGTAATAAAATCTTTGTAGATGTTGTAGTAACCATAAGCATCTACTAATAAATTCGGAAGTACCAATCCTTTATACCCCAACTCATAAGACTGCACACTTTCAGGACGCACGCCACGTGCATCAAAATTATATTGTTGCAATACCGCCGGATTTGGAGCTCCTGTTGTTGCTGCAGAAGCCAGATACGCACGATAACTAACATCAGTATAAGCTTTGTTGTTATAAAGATTGTACTTGGTAAGGATTTCTGGTAAACCGCCGATCAGCCTTTGAGTACCTCCACCAACTGATAAATCTATATATTGGTTTTGTGTTGTTGGGTTACGGTAACCAGTTTGATAAGAAACGCGGATATTGTTATTTTTAGCTACAGTAAAAACACCTGTTACTCTTGGTGTAAATCTACCTTCAAAGTTCTGGCTTTTGTCATAACGGCCAGCGAAAGTGAATTTCACTTTATCATTGAAAAATTTCTTTCCGATTTGTGCGAAGCCTCCGTACTCTTTAATATCTATTTCACGATTCAAGTCATCGAATATGGTTCCGGCAGAATTCAGATCATAAATTCTATATGAAGCACCCACCTGAAATTCTACAACTTTATTTAAAAGATTAGTGAAATTATACAATCCTTCATAATGATACAGGTTCGTTTTGTCATCGAATTTTGCACCATAAATGCCTTTGCTTGGATCTGAAGCACTAATGGTAGTGTTCATAATCTGCTCTTTTGCGTTTAGAAACTGCTGTGAGCCCGGAGCAAAATAAGCACTACCACCTGTTGAGGCAGAGTTAGCTGCATTTCTGGCCGCTGCATGTGCTTGTACATCGCTTAAACCCAATGATCTTGCGCCAACGTAATTTCCTACATACTCTGGAAACCAGGCCTGAGATACTTTTGATTTTTCATTGATATAGCTTCCTAAAACTGAAGATATATAAGAATCACCCGAACGCTCCTGAGTGGTATAACCACGTAACATAAAATCTTCACCTTTTAATTCCAGTTTGTATTGACCTATGTTGAAATTACGCAAGGAATACCGGTCTGATCCGGTATAAACTGATGTACCTGTACCCCAGTTAGCTTGAAAAGTTGCCTGAACAGTTTTGGAAATATTGTAGTACATACCTCCTGAAAGCTTTAATGATTTGGTATTGTAATCTACCAAATCTGCTTCCTGATAACCGTTACGCGTTACATTTTGGTTAGGGATTAAACCTGGTGTATTGATACCTACATAAAAAGGTCTGGTTTGTGCGTTGGTAGAAAGGAAATTTACAATCTGCGCTTGTGTGGGCACTCCACCACCTGTGGCCAAACCATAATTTTTAATATACGTTGCTGTTCCTGTGGCCAGTACGCTTTGAGCCACATTTCTCATGTTCTGACTTAACTCATCACCATAAGTATTGATCCCATCATAATTCGGATCAGATTCTCTTGTACCCGATTTTTCTGTACGTGCATTGCGGTCAAAATTGGTATAGTTGTTTCCAAACCAATCTTTTGCCTGCAAGAAAGAAAATGCCCCTTTAATACCGAATTTATTGTTCCATGATTTCGCTAAACGTACATCCAGTTGATTAAATGGCTGCACACTGCTATTATCATCGTTTACATGATTCACACCTGTTTTATATTGAAAACTAGCACCCTGATATTTAAAAGGATCTTTAGAAGTCATTAACAAAGTACCGTTAATCCCTCCTGCACCATACAATGCTGATGCTGCTCCTGGTAAAAGCTCTACATTATCTACATCCAGTTCTGTAATACCTACAATGTTACCAACCGAAAAGTTTAAGCCGGGAGCCTGGTTATCCATTCCATCAATAAACTGATTAAAACGAGTATTACCATTTGAATTAAACCCTCTGGTGTTAATTGACTTAAAGGTTAAACTCTGCATACTACTTTCTACTCCCTTCATGTTGTTCAAGGCATCATAAAATGATGGAGCTGCAATTTCTCTGATAGATGCTGCACTCATTCTTTCGATAGAAACCGGAGATTCTAAAATTCTTTCCGGTGTTCTGGAAGCAGAAACGACAACATCACCCCCCAACACTACAGCCGTTTCAATTTCAATATTAATACCAGTTGTACTACCTGTAATTTGTTGTTCTACTGTACCATAACCAACGTAAGATGCTACTAAAGTAAAAGGAACCTTGGCTGAAGTAGTGAAAGAAAAAGAACCATTTGCCGTAGAGGCGGTACCACCTGATTGCCCCCTGATGGTTAAACTTACACCGGCTAGTCCTTCTTTGCTCTGCTTATCTTTAACGGTTCCGCTAACCGTTATATTCTGTGCCTGTGCAACAAAATTAAAGCTGCACATCAATAAAAACACATAAAAGATCTGGGTAAAAGTTCTGCTCATAAATGATATAGTTTGGTTATCGGTTAATTAGTTACATAAACTTAGGTGCTTTTTTTTAATTTAACAAATTATGTTTGCATAATAATTATAAATCAATTTTATAATTTTGATTGATATGCAGTTTGTTGTAATTTGCATATCTTCTAATCTTATCCCAATTATTGAGATCGAATTTTTGGCTAACCATATGAATAAAATCAAAGCGCTTTTCTGCATCATTATCCCAGTTGCTCTGGCCTTTCTGTTTAACACGAAGATTGGCAGTACCCCTCCCCTCTTAAAGTTTTTAAATCCTTTCCGGGGATTTTGGCAAAATGCCGAAAACAATCACTTTATGTTTAACCATAAAACCAAGATAAAAGGAGCCATAGACGAGATTGAAATTGTATTCGACGACCGGATGATCCCACATATTTTTGCTAAAAACGACCATGATCTTTACCTTGCTCAGGGCTATGTAACGGCTATGCACCGCCTTTGGCAAATGGATTTCCAAACCCGGTTTGCTGCCGGAAGAATCAGCGAGGTGGTGGGCGACAAGGCCATAGAAGTAGACCGCTATCAGCGTCGGATGGGTATGGTGTATGGAGCAGAAAACTCCCTCAAGGGAATGATGTCCGATCCTAAAGCTAAAGAAATGATCTTGGCCTATACGGATGGGATAAATGCTTACATTAAAACGCTTTCTAAAGCTAATTATCCTATTGAATATAAAATATTAGATTTCAAACCTGAAAACTGGACACCCATTAAATGTGCATTGCTGTTAAAGCAAATGTCTGCAGTATTGGCCATGGGTTCTGATGAATTCTACATGACAAATATTTTAAAGAAATTTGGCCCTGAAATAACCAAAGATCTTTTTCCAGATTATCCTTTCCGCGAAGACCCTATTATTCCTGTGGGTACTAAATGGGATTTCTCTCCACTTCCCATTCCGGAAACACCAAAAAGCTTTACCGATGCCCAAACCGGACAAGTAAAAACGAAAGAAAAAGTAGAGGGCATTGGCAGTAATAACTGGGCATTATCCGGAGCAAAAACTGCATCTGGATTTCCAATTTTAGCTAACGACCCTCATTTAGACCTCACTTTACCTTCTATTTGGTACCAGATTCAATTACATGCTCCCGGAGTAAACACCTATGGCGTTTCCTTGCCAGGGGCACCAGGGGTTATTATCGGCTTTAATCAAAAGATTGCCTGGGGAGTAACCAATGTAGCTGCTGATGTTTTAGACTTTTATGAAATTAAATTTAAAGACAACTCCCACCAGGAATACTGGTATAATAATCAATGGAAAAAAACAACACAACGTGTAGAAACGATCAAAATCAGGGGTGGAAAAGATGAGCTGGATACGGTTTACTACACACATCAGGGACCTGTAGTTTATTTCCAGAAACCTAAGTACAGCAAAGCAAATAATGTACCTGTAGGTGATGCTTTACGATGGATAGCGCATGAAGAATCTAATGAGCTAATGACATTCTATTATCTTAACAGGGGGAAAAATTATGCAGATTATCGCAAAGCTTTAACTTATTATACTGCTCCCGCACAGAACTTTGTATTTGCCAGTGTAGATAACGATATTGCTATAACGCCTAATGGTAAATTCCCATTAAAATGGAAAGACCAGGGAAAATTTATTCTTGATGGTACCGACCCTGCCTACGATTGGCATGGATGGATTCCGGCAAATCAAAATCCAACCGTAAAAAATCCAGCCAGGGGTTTTGTTAGCTCTGCCAATCAGTCTTCTACTGATCAGTCTTACCCATACTACATTAATTGGGAGTTTTCTCCTTATGAACGTGGCAAGCGAATTAATGACCGACTTGCGGCAATGAATAAAGCCACTGCAGATAGTATCAGACTCATGCAAACCGATAACTATAGCATCATGGCTCAAAATTTAATCCCGGCTTTAGTACCAATGGTAAATGCAGATCAACTTAATGCCACCCAAAAGGAAGCTTTAGGATACCTTGGCAGATGGAATAAACGCTATGATGCAGAAGAGATCGCAGCAAGCATCTTCGAAATCTGGACCAAGCGCTTATCTTATGATATCTGGCATGATGAATTTGATGTAGATGGCGTTCCTATGCGCTACCCTTCAAGAGATAGAACAGTTGAAATGATCTTAAACGACCCTACTGCCAGGTGGTACGACAACATCAATACTCCTCAAAATGAAACACTTGCATATTGGGTAAATGAATCTTTTAAGTTTAGCTGCGATAGTTTAGAACGTAAGTTCGGACCAATTAACAAAGATTGGAACTGGGGTAATGTTAAAGGGAGCAATGTTCCCCATTTAGCCAAAATACCGGGTTTTGGTTCTAAAACCTTATTAATTGGTGGCGCAAAGAGTACCATTAACGCGCTGGGCGAATCTAATGGCCCTTCCTGGAGAATGGTTATCGAGCTAGGGAAAACCCCGAAAGGACATGGCGTATACCCGGGCGGGCAATCCGGAAATCCAGGCAGTAAATTTTACGACAATATGGTTGATACCTGGGCAAATGGTAAACTTTACGATCTCTTTTATATGCAAAGTCCTGATGATCGTTCGGGCACAGTTATTTCTCGTTTAAAAATATCAAAAAAATAAAAAATGGTCTTTATTGCTATATTAATCATCTGTTTCCTGCTTCAAATGGTAGCGCCCTGGTGGGTTATTATTGTCATTGCCTTCGCCACCTGTGGCATCATTGGTAAAACCGGAAAAATTGCCTTTTGGCAATCATTCTTAGCCATCTTTCTGCTTTGGATAGGCTACGCGTTATTTAAAAGCCTGCCAAATGATAATGTTTTGGTCAGCCGGGTAGCAGTTATGACGGGTATTAAACTCTGGTGGGCTTTACTGTTGGTTACCGGAATTTTGAGTGGCCTGGCCGCCGGAATAAGCGGATATTGCGGGTATCAGTTTCGCATGGCCATGCTGGCTAAAAAAACTGACGAAAAAATAGCATAATGCTTTGTATTTTTGCGAGGTGAGCATTACTTCCAAAGCCATTTTTACCAATCATTCAGCCGCTGAGTTTAGCGGGCAGGCATTAGAGATTTTTAATTTCCAAGCCATAAACTGTGCTGTTTACCATCAATATATTCATCACCTTGGTGTGCGTATTGAACAGGTTAAAAATATTGAGCAAATCCCGTTTTTACCAATCAGTTTTTTTAAAAGCCATTCCATTTTAAGTACTACTGACCCTGTTGAAGTAACCTTTAGCAGTTCTGGCACCACAGGAATGAGTCAAAGTAATCATCTGGTGACCGATGTAAAGCTATACGAACAGAGTTACCTGCAGGCTTTTAATCAATTTTATGGAAATATTGAAGAATACTGTTTCCTGGCACTTTTACCTTCCTATCAGGAAAGAACTGGTTCATCTTTAATTTATATGGTAGATGACCTGATTCAGAAAAGCAAACATCCCCAAAGTGGTTACTTTTTGTACAATCATGATGATTTGTTTTCAACCCTGAAAGATTTAAAAAACCGAAAGCAAAAAACCGTACTAATAGGTGTTACCTATGCCTTGCTTGATTTTATTGAACAGTATGAGATCCATTTCCCGGAATTGGTGGTCATGGAAACAGGAGGAATGAAGGGGAAACGAAAAGAAATGGTAAGGGAAGAATTACATGAACAGCTTACAAAAGGCTTTGGTGTTCTGGCTATACACAGTGAGTATGGTATGACAGAGCTATTATCTCAAGCCTATTCGCTTGGTGATGGTATTTTTCATTGCCCGGATTGGATGCAGGTGCTTATTCGCGATACAAATGATCCATTAAGCTTAATCGAAAAAGGTAGAACCGGAGGAATCAATGTAATTGATTTGGCCAACATCAATTCCTGTTCGTTCATCGCTACGCAAGATTTAGGAAGAATTAACCCAGATGGAAGTTTTGAAGTACTCGGAAGATTCGACAATGCCGATATCAGGGGTTGTAATCTTTTGGTTCAGTAATTACAATAACCGGGCATCAAAACTGAATGTTTTTACATCAATAACCCGGATTTCAGCAGCAAGTGGGTGAGCAACATTCATCAGATAGTTAAACTCATCTTCAATAATTGCCGAGGGTACTTTTAACAAAAGTTTATCATTCCTCTTCACGAAGTTATCTCCAATCTGCTGAAGTACCAATCCTGAAGGATAATTCCTCCAGTTTTCAGGCAGTTCCCCGATATTTACCACTTGAATACTCTGCTCATATCTTGAACTTGTTTTTTCATAACCCGACAACAACAATACACATTTTGTCTGATTAAAATAAAAAGATTGACTTGAGCGTTAAAAAGTCTAAACCAAAAAAAAACGCCCAATTTTCATTGAGCGTTTCTAAATATTATTCGGCGATTAAAAGGAAATAATTCTTCTTACCCTTTTGCACTACTATAAATTGGTCATTAATTAAATTCTCAGCATTGAAAACCTGAGTAGCGTCAGCTACTTTTTCTTTATTAACAGATACCCCTCCACCTTGAATTAACTTCTTAGTTTCGCCTTTCGAAGCAAAAACTGCTGCTTTTTCAGCAAGTAAAGTAGCTGCATCAATACCCACCGAAAGTTCTGATTTAGCAATGGTAAATTGAGGAATACCTTCGAACATTTCTAACACTTGTTTGGCAGATAAGCTTTTCAAAAATTCCAAAGAGCCATTTCCAAACAAGAATTCAGAGGTTTTAATTGCTGTTTCCAAAGCTTCAACAGAGTGCGTTTTAATGGTAATATCTTCTGCTAATGCTTTTTGGAGAATCCTTAAATGAGGCGCTGCATCGTGCTCAGCTTCTAAAGCTTCAATTTCAGCTTTCGTTTTTAAGGTAAAAATTCTGATCCATTTTTTCACATCATCATCAGATGCATTTAACCAGAATTGGTAGAACTTATATGGAGAAGTTTTCTCCGGATCAAGCCACACCGCACCACTTTCAGTTTTTCCAAACTTAGTGCCATCAGCTTTTTTAATTAATTGTGTAGTAATGGCATAAGCTGTTCCGCCATCCTTTCTTCTGATTAATTCTGTTCCGGTAACAATATTCCCCCATTGATCGGAGCCCCCCATTTGTACGAGGCAATTGTTATTTTTCCATAAATAATAGAAATCGTATCCTTGTATCAACTGATAGCAGAATTCGGTAAAAGAAAGTCCAGAATCACCTTCTAAACGCCTCTTAACACTATCTTTAGCCATCATATAGTTAACAGTAATGTGCTTACCCACATCACGGATAAAAGTAAAAAGGTTCATATCTTTAAACCAATCCGCATTGTTAACCATTACTGCTCCATTTCCTCCTTCTTCAAATTTCAGAAATTTAGCCAACTGGCGTTTCATTCCTTTAAGGTTATGTTCGATCATCTCCTCAGTTTGAAGATTCCTTTCGTCTGATTTGCCAGAAGGATCTCCAACCATCCCGGTTGCACCACCAACCAAAGCAAAAGGCTTATGTCCGGCGTTTTGAAAATGGATTAAAGTCATGATCTGAGTTAAGTGTCCTACATGCAATGAATCAGCCGTTGGGTCAAATCCAATATAACCAGAAGTCATACCTTCATTTAACTTTTCCTCTGTATTCGGCATAATATCATGTAGCATGCCACGCCACTTTAACTCTTCAACAAAATTCGTCATTGTACAAACACATTAATTATTGTGCGTGCAAAGATAAAATTTTAGCTTAGTTTAAAACAATTAGTTATCGTGTAAAACATTGTTCAATGTTATCTTTTTATTTCTTCCTGTTTTGTAGAAGTATTACCTTGCAACATGAACTTCTTATCCCATTATTATTTTGATAGGTTAACTACAGATTCTTGTGTAGTGATGGGAACGGTATTGCCTGATCTTGTCAAAAACGCATCAAAGGATAGTAACCTGTATCCTCAGAAAAATGAGTTTCTATTTTTAGGTAATCCGAATGAGGAAGCACTTCTTCGGGGATGGAAGAGGCACCTTGCCGTTGATTTACACTTTCATTCATCTGCATTCTTTTTAGAAAAAACCACAGCGCTGAAGCTTTTGATAAAACCTATTGCAGAAAATACAGCTGTAAGGCCTTCCTTTCTGGCCCACATTGGTTTAGAATTACTGTTAGATCATTTGCTCATTGAACATAACCTGCTACAGGTGAACCATTTTTACGATCACCTGGTTGCCGCCAATAATGATGCCCTTGTTGACTTTCTGGAACACTGTGGTTTAAGGGACCAAAGTAAGTTCCATCAGTTCCTGGCGGGTTTTATCAGCAGCAAATATTTATTAAGCTACCAGAAGTTAGAAAACATCAGTTATGCTTTAAACAGAATCTGCATGCGGCTATGGCCTGAAACGCTCAATGAAAAGCAACTCCAGCAACTCACTTTTGCCCTAAATATTTTTAAGGAGGCCTTAGAAAAAGATTTCATGGAGATTTTCTACGATATTGAGCAAAAATTAGTTTAAATTCTCTTCACATTATCTGATAAATCCCCTTCATAGTTTTTCAAACCTCGAAAATCAGTTTATCTTTGTTTCATGTCGCTACTTGCTATAAAAGAAGAAATGGATGCCCTGGTTGCAGAGCTAAACCAGCACAATTATAATTACTATGTTTTGGCTATGCCTACCATAGGTGATTATGAATTTGACAAGAAACTTGCCCGTTTAGCGGAGCTGGAAAAATCAAATCCAGATTGTGCAGACCCTAATTCCCCTACTCAACGTGTTGGCGGTGATATTACTAAAAATTTCATCACTGTTAATCATAAATACCCCATGTTATCACTGGGGAATACTTATAACGAACAAGATCTTCGGGATTTTGATGAACGCATCCGTAAAGCAATAGGCGACAATTTCCAATACGTTTGCGAATTAAAATTTGATGGATTGTCTATCAGCTTAACATATGAGAACGGAAAGCTTTTACGGGCGGTAACCCGCGGTGATGGTACCAAAGGTGATGATGTGACCAATAACGTAAAAACAATCCATACCATCCCGCATCAGATTAAAACTCAGGCAGCTCCAGAGCATTTCGAGATTCGTGGTGAAATTTTCATGCATAAAGCGGCTTTCTTGCGACTAAACGCTGCAAGAGAGGAACTGGGAGAAATTCCTTATGCAAACCCAAGAAACTTTGCTTCAGGAACCATCAAAATGCAGGACAGTAAAGAAGTTGCCAAAAGACCACTAGATGGTTTTATCTATTTCCTTTACACCGACAAAAACGAATTTAAAAATCACTGGGAAAGCTTAAATGCAGTTAAAGACTGGGGATTTCATGTTTGTGAGCACAATAAACTAGTGAACAATATTGATGATGTTTTAGCATTCATCCACCACTGGGAACAAGAAAGGTTTAAACTGAGCTACGACATTGACGGAATTGTAATAAAAGTAAACAGCTATGCCCAACAACAGGAATTAGGTTTTACCGCTAAGTCTCCACGCTGGGCCATTTCATATAAATATAAAGCTGCAGAAGTTCAAACCATACTCGAAAAAGTAACTTATCAGGTTGGCAGAACCGGGGCGGTTACACCTGTTGCCAACTTAAAACCTGTTTTATTGGCCGGAACTACGGTTAAAAGAGCTACGCTCCATAATGCAAATGAAATTGAGCGTTTAGATTTACACGAAGGTGATACCGTTTTTGTTGAGAAAGGTGGAGAAATTATCCCCAAAATTATTAAAGTTAATTTAGACGAACGCAAACCGGATTCGCCAAAGGTGGTATACCTGCATCATTGTCCGGAATGTGGGACCGAGTTGATCAGAAAGGAAGGTGAAGCTGTTCATTATTGCCCGAACGATGAGGGTTGTCCTCCACAAATTGTAGGTAAAATACAACATTTTATCTCACGCAAAGCGATGAATATAGACGGGCTGGGTGATGAAACAATTGAAACTTTTTTCAAGCATGACTTAGTTGCTCACATCAGTGATCTTTATACCTTACATAAAAAAGCTGATCAGCTGAAAACGCTCGATCGTTTTGGCGAACGCTCGATAGAAAACATGCTTTCAGGAATTGAAAAATCAAAAGAAATGCCTTTTGAGAAAGTTCTTTTCGGTTTAGGGATTCGTTATGTGGGAGAAACTGTAGCCAAAAAATTAGCAGCTGGTGTTAAAAATATCGACAATTTATCAAAAGCGACAGTAGAAGAATTGATTGCAATAGATGAAATTGGACAACGCATTGCCGAGAGTATTGTTGAATACTTTGCAAAAAATGAACATTTGCAGCAAATAGAATTATTAAAATTAGCAGGATTACGCTTCGAAATTGAAGAAAAGATAATTGAACTGGCCAGTGATACGCTTATTGGAAAAACATTCGTAATTTCGGGCGTTTTTGAGAAGTATAGTCGCGATGAACTAAAAGACCTCATTGAAGCCAATGGAGGAAAGATTTTAAGTGGTATTTCAGGTAAATTGAACTACCTGGTTGCGGGAGATAACATGGGCCCTTCAAAATTAGAAAAAGCGACTAAACTTAACATTCCGATCATCAGCGACGAAGAACTGATTAAAATGATTGGATAAAGAAGTGACTGAATGAGAGAGTGAATGAATTATAGAATGAGAGAATATTTGGATTTTGCTTAGAAACATTCAATCATTCAAAACTCACTCATTCAACAATTAAATATTATAAATTAAAAAATGAACAAATTTCAGGGTACTGGTGTAGCATTAGTTACGCCTTTCAACGCAGATGGATCTGTTGATTATAACGGTTTAAAAAACCTGATTAATCATTTGATCGACGGAGGGATAGATTACCTCGTTTCTTTAGGTACAACCGGCGAAACAGCCACAATGACTAAGGACGAGAAGAAGAAGGTGTGGGCTTATACTGCTGAAATTAACAACAATAGACTGCCTTTAGTTGCCGGGATTGGCGGAAACGATACTTTAGCTGTTGCTAATGACATTAAATCTTTCGATGCATCGGGTTACAGTGCAATTTTATCTGTTAGCCCATATTATAACAAACCAAGTCAGGAAGGCATTTATCAGCACTATAAATACTTAGCTGAAGTATCTCCTTTAGATTTGATTCTATATAACGTACCTGGGCGTACCGGAAGCAACATGAGTCCGGAAACTACCTGCAGATTGGCCCATGATTTTAAAAACATCATAGCCACGAAGGAAGCTTCGGGAAGTTTTGACCAGTTTAACCAGATCATGAGAGATAAACCTGCAGATTTTCTTTTAATCTCTGGTGACGATCCAATTACACTACCGATGATTGCTTTAGGTGCATCTGGTATTATTTCAGTAGTTGGGAATGCATTGCCTAAACAGTTTTCTGATATGGTAAGGCTTTGCTTAAAAGGCGATTTTAAAAATGCAGCAACTGCCCACTTAAGCCTAATCGAATTTACACGCCTTGCTTTTGCAGAAGGCAATCCGGCAGGAATTAAGGCTGCCTTGAAACTATTGGGTGTTTGCGGTGATACCGTTAGACTTCCATTAGTTAAAGCCTCAGAAAGCTTAGAAGCGGCTATCGCTAAAGAAATAGATAAGTTAAGTCAATTAGCATAAATATAATAGGGAAATAAAAATCCCTAATTCCATAAAAAACAGAACAGATTGTTTGGTTTGCCATAATAAGCATTCTGATCAATCTGTTTTTTTTTGAGGTAAATAAAAAATTACAGAGACAAAAAAAGCTCATTATCAAATGTTTGTCAGCAACAAATCCCCCCTCCCATATACCTCAGCTCAAGTGTGTTAATTAATATAATATATGCTAGCATAATTATTGTGTATTAAGACGTACACACAAATAAAACACACATGAGAAAATTATTATTTATTGCCTTGATCGGCGCAACAGCCACTGGCTGTGCATTGCGGTCTAAGAATGTAGAAAAGCCAGATCCTATAATTGGGATGAGCCTGGAAGAATTTAAAACCGACTATCCCCGTGCAGGCTTGGTTTATCTGTCTGCCGACTCTGCTACCTATAAGGTTTACCGCACGTCTAACACTGAATTATGGATAGACGATTACTATTATTTTGGTAAGGGCAGGCTCGCTAAATTCGAACAGAAAACTCACTTTTTTAATAAGAGTACCGTAAGCGTTGAGCGCAGTCTGTTGAGAAAAAATTAACAAATCAAAAAAAGCCGCTGAAATTCAGCGGCTTTTCTAGTTATAAATATCTGGATTGCTTAAGCTTTGTTTTTAGTGTCTTGAACTTCTAAACGGATAGCTTGAGCTAAGTTTTTTAAATCTTGCATGCCTTTACGAACGCGGGTTCCAGCAGCGCTGTTACCTTTGTTATAAAACTTGTCTGCGTCAGCTTCTAAAGCCGCTACTAAACTTTTTACTTCTTCAAATTTTTTCATGTTTAAGTACTCCTATAATTTTAAAGGTTTGAGTTTTAATTATCTTACTCTAATTTAGAGGGTTTCATGAAATAAAAAAATTTTTAAATAAATAAAAAACACGCTTAAACAGTGTTTTTTTCCACATTTTGTGTATTTATAAACAAAAAACAGTTAAAAATAAAGGACAACAAGCTGAAAAACAAATACTTAAAAATATAAACCAACAAAAAAGCCGCTTTAAACTGGTTTAAAGCGGCCTTTACATCATCGTAATGAGTTATGCTGTTGCGAATTGATTTTCTTTATAATAACCGTTTTCTAATTTTTCGGCTACTTCGCTAAATGCGTCTAAAGTACGTTGAACATCTTCTAAAGTATGTACCGCTGTCGGAATCAACCGAAGCTCAATCATTCCCTTAGGGATAACCGGATATACTACGATTGAACAGAAAATACTATAGTTCTCTCTTAAATCGAACGTTATTGCGGTTGCATCGGATAATTCACCTTTTAGGAAAACCGGTGTAACCACTGAATCTGTTACGCCTAAATCGAAACCGCGTTCGCGCAAACCTTTTTGTAAGGTTGTTGCAATTTCCCAAAGCTTATCTTTTAGTTCAGGTTTTGTTTTTAACAGCTCTAAACGTTTCAACAAACCAATAACCATTGGCATTGGAAGTGCCTTAGCAAAAGTTTGCGAACGCATGTTATATCTAAGGAAATTAGTGATTTCCTCAGTAGAGGCAACAAAAGCACCTATACCGGCCATTGATTTGGCAAATGTTCCGAAATAAACATCAATGCCGTCAATACAATCCTGAGCTTCATGCGTACCTGCGCCGGTTTTACCCATTGTTCCGAAACCATGTGCATCATCAACCAGGATACGGAATTCGAATTCTTTTTTAAGATCAACAATTTCTTTAAGTTTACCTTGCGCGCCGCTCATACCAAAAACACCTTCAGTAATCAAAAGAATTCCACCTCCTGATTCGTTGGTTAATTTGGTTGCACGCTCCAATTGCTTACGGGCACTCTCAATATCATTGTGTTTGTAAACAAAGCGCTTACCCATGTGAAGACGCAATCCATCAATAATACAAGCATGAGATTCTGCATCATAAACGATAACATCATTTCTATCTACCAAGGTATCAATGATAGATACCATACCTTGATAACCGTAGTTTAACAAGAAAGCATCAGGTTTACCTACGAAAGCCGCAAGTTCCTGCTCTAATTGTTCGTGATATTTAGAGTTACCACTCATCATTCGGGCACCCATAGGATATGCCATACCAAATTGAGCTGCTGCCTCTTCATCTGCTTTTCTAACCTCAGGATGGTTGGCTAAACCTAAATAGTTATTTAAACTCCAAACCAAGTGCTCTTTTCCACGAAATTGCATGTGTGGCGCAATCTCTCCCTCTAATTTTGGAAATGAGAAATACCCATGAGACCATTTCTGGTGCTGACCAAGAGGGCCCATGTGTTTCGTTATCTTATCAAATATATCCAATGTATTATGTATTTATTGTACTTAAAATTTTGCGAATTTAAGGTTTATTCGGCTTAAAATCAACCGAATCTAGGTGGTGCATGGTAATTTAAACATTTTTAACGAGCCAATATTATGCCAAAAAAGCCTTAACAATTAAGTTAAGGCTTTAAAGTATAGTCGATTCGATCTAATCCACGTTATCGTGTAAGAAAGAATTGTTCGGTCTGATTTCTGTTCCGCCGTCCTGATCATTGCTCAAGGTAAAACGACTCACCTGTGATTCTGATGAATGCTGAACTTGTTGCAATTGCATTTGCTTACGTTTATACGCAGGTTCATTCTCTAATTCCTGCAATCCGTTAGTAGTACGCAGTTTCATACTTAAATCTTTTAAACGTAAAATACGTTCTTTAGATTTTCTCAACTGCTCCTCCATAGATTCATCATTCTTATCATCGTCTAAACCAACCACCGGCATTTCTATTTCCGGTTCAGGCATAGCCGGCACTTCAGCTACAGGGGTTTCGAATACAAATTCTGTTTCAGCTAATTTTACTTCAAACTCGAATCCTGTTTCTTGTGGAGCTTCTACCTGGGGTTCTTCTTCTATTAAAGTATGGCGAACAATATTATTTTCAGGTTCCTGAATTTTCTGAGCTTCTGCCTTATTGAACATGCCACCAAATAAATCGGCCTGAGAAACTTCTTCTTTAGTTTTCATAACCGGCTCGTATGAAGGCGCTACTTCTTTTGGCTGAATAAAAGAATTTACGGGTTCAACCGGACGAACTAAGGGTGCCTCTTCTGGTGTTAATAAAGAAATTTTCTTTTTATTGCGTTCTTCATGCACGCGCTCTTCTGAAGTTTGGAAGCCGGTAGCGATGATGGTTACAGAAAGTTTCTCTCCTAAAGTTTCATCTGTACAGTTACCCCAAATCAAATCAGCAGACAATCCCGCTTTTTCCTGAATGTAATCTGTAATGATCGAAACTTCATCCATCGTAACTTCTCTAACACCAGAACTGATATTAAGTAAGATATACCTTGCACCTTCAATTTCGCTATCTTTCAATAGTGGAGATGCTAAAGCACCTTCTACTGCTTGTAATGCACGTTCATCACCCTCTGCAGAATGGCTACCCATAATGGCTACCCCACTGTCTTTCATTACAGTACGCACATCTTTAAAATCCACGTTGATGTAACCGGGAACAGTAATGATTTCTGCAATACCTTTTGCCGCGGTGGTTAAAATGTCATCGGCCTGACCAAAAGCAGAGCCTAATGTTAAGTTTCCAAAGATTTCACGAAGTCGATCATTAGAAATAACGAGATAAGAATCTACATATTTCTTCAGTTCTTCCATGCCTTCGTCCGCTTGCAGTCTACGTCTTTTACCTTCGAATGAAAATGGTGTAGTGATAATTGCAACAGTGAGAATATCGAGTTCTTTTGCCGCTTTTGCGATGATGGGACTGGCACCTGTTCCGGTACCACCACCCATACCAGCAGTAATAAACAACATTTTTGTTGTACTGCCAAGCATAGCTTTAATGTCATCAATATTTTCTATTGCCGAGTTTTTACCAACTTCGGGTATAGAACCAGCTCCCATTCCTTCAGTTAAACTAGCACCTAACTGAACTTTATTAGGGATAGGGCTACTTTCTAAAGCTTGGGCATCTGTATTACAAATAATAAAATCCACACCAGTAATACCGGATAGGTACATATGGTTAACTGCGTTACCACCACCACCACCAACACCAATAACTTTGATGATTGATGATTTATCTTTTAACATTTCGAACTGCATAATCTTATGAATCAGTTGTTTAAAAATTTTTAATTCCTGTTCATTACTCCATGTAATATTAACACTTTTTCAACAGACGTTTTCCACAAGTGTTAAGAATGTGGAAAACTCGTTCTTTGTTGAAAAAAACTTAATTTTTCAAGTAATCTTCGTCACTTACATTCATGTCATCCTGAATGAAAGTACGTGTTTTAGCAAGCAGCTTATCGAATAAACCTGGTCCGCGTTTTTCTTTTTCTTTAGCCACTTTAGCCTTTTCAACAAATACACCTGGCTGTTTCATTTCTTCAATCAGTTCTTCGGCCTTCTGAATACCTTTTATTAACAAACCAACACTGGTTGCATACATTGGGCTCTTCAAATCATCGTAAATGGTTTTTGGCATATCTTCATATTTAGATAAATGCTCATTAGGGTAACCAATACGGCAATCCAGACCGGTAACATATTCTACCAATTGGCTAAGGTGCTTTAACAAAGCGCCACCACCGGTAATTACAATACCACCAATTAATTTTTTCTCATATCCTGATGATTTGATTTCGTAATAAACATGCTCAATGATCTCTTCCATACGGGCCTGAATCACATAAGCTAAGTTTTTAACAGAAATCTCTTTCGGCTCACGTCCGCGTAAACCAGGAACACAGATGATCTCATTCTCTTTATTTTCTTCTGCCAATGCCGAACCGAAACGGGTTTTCAATAATTCCGCCTGATTACGCATCACTGAACATCCTTCTCTGATATCTTCAGTTACACTGTTACCACCAAAAGGGATAACAGCGGTGTGACGGATAATGCCTTCATGGAAGATCGCAATATCGGTAGTACCACCACCAATATCTACCAATGCAATACCAGCTTCTTTTTCTTCATCGCTCAACACCGATTCAGAAGATGCCAGTGGCTCAAGAATTAAATCCTGAGTTTGCAATCCTGCATTGTTTACACACTTCATGATATTTTTAACAGCCGTTACCTGACCGGAGATGATGTGAAAGTTTGCTTCAAGACGCACACCTGCCATACCAATCGGATCTTTGATTCCGGGTTCGTTATCAATGGTAAATTCCTGTGGCAGTACATGAATAATTTCTTCTCCAGGAGGCATAACCAGCTTAAACATATCATCAATCAGTTTATCGATATCTTTTTTACCGATTTCGTTGTTCAATTCTCTTCTGGTTAAAATTCCTCTATGCTGTAAGCTCTTGATGTGCTGACCAGCAATACCCACATTTACCACCTGTATTTCTACATTGGATTGTCCGCTTGCTACTTCAACTGCTTGAGCAATACCCTGCACGGTTTTTTGAATGTTTGAAACCACTCCTCTAGTTACACCCGCCGATTCTGCCTTTCCGATTCCTAATATTTCTATCTTACCGTGTTGTGTTCTCCGTCCTACGATAACACATATTTTTGTAGTACCGATATCCAATCCTACTACAATGGGCGACTGACTGGTAAATTTTGCCTTGTCCATATTCGTTAATTTTGTTGAGTTTTATACAGTTTTTCCAGGGCTTTGATTTCTTTCTCTCTCGCTTCTTTCTGTTTCTTCAAATCTGCCGCAGATTTTGCCGGCTTTGGCTGTGTTGCTGTAGTTGTTTTAGGCTGTTGCTTTTTTTCTGCTGGTTTACTATCTTTTGGTTTCGAAATTACTGGTTTCTTAACCGCCAGTTTATTTGCCGCAGGTTTAGTTACCGCAGGTTTGGTTTCCCTGGGTTTTGTTGTTGTCGCAACTACAGTTTTTTTAATTTCTTTTTTTAGGGGCTCCGTTTTTTTAGGGGCTGCCACTACTATCTTTTTAGGTTCCTCATTTTGGGATTCAGCTTCTTCGGGTCTATCTTCCATTGCCTCCCCAACCATGCTTTTAATCAGCGAATCAGTAACTTTTCTTTGTATCCTCAAACTATCAGCTAAGGAAATTGTTTTTGCTTTTTTCCCAATAGCTGTTGAATCCCTTTTTTCGCAAACAATCTGATTCGTGTATTTAATATTGATCGTTTTATAGGCATCCCATCCTACCTGCGGCATTGCTTTTTTATAAAAGATTAACAGGTTTTTCATTTTGATCTCCAACGAATCGGCATTACCCAAAATAATGCGCTGGTCGCCTACTCTTGGAATCAGCTCCATGTCTTTCTGGCCATCTACAACTATTTGTTCAATCTGATTATCCCAAAGTGTATCTTTCTTAATATACAATGCGGTTCGATACAGATCCCGCGCTAACTGGGTGTGTAAAGTATCTACCCTTTTACCAAATACTTCGGTTATGTTTCCGGTAGCCACTAAAACATTCGCAGTAAAGTTGGCCGAAATCGGCATTTTCAATCCGTCGTTATCGATGTAAAAATCTTGCCCGTTTGCATTCAAAATCCTCAATATGGGTTGGCGTTGTTTAATCTCAATATGTAAAACACCATCCATATCTACGTATACTTTGGCAAATCCGATATAAGGATTGGACTGTAATTTTTGTTCAATGCGATGGATGTTAATTTTTTCCAGCTTTCTTCCCAGCAACACACCCTGATCTTCTCTCAAAATGGCATCGATCTCCTCGCGCTCAATAAAGTTATCTGCCCCGGGAATTATAATCTTAACATCTGTACAGGTAACCGTTTGCTTCTTAACATTAATAAAACCTAAAAGCACTACTACCCCTGCCAGACTAATTAGCCAGGCAAAGCCAGTAAATATCGCTCCCCAGTTTAAACGCTTAAGCATGGTTTAATATATTTTTTAAAGGTTCAATTAATGTATCTATATCTCCTGCACCTACAGTTAAAATTAGTTCAGGCTCAGCATCCTTAACATACTGAAGCACAAAATCTTTTCCACATACCCGTTTGTTTTCTAATGTGATTTTATCTAGCAAAAAAGCTGAATCTATACCCTGAATCGGCAATTCTCTTGCTGGATAAATATCCAAAAGCAATAATTCATCAGCAGTGCTCAAAACTTTTGCAAATTCATCAGCAAAATCACGGGTGCGTGTAAACAAATGCGGCTGAAATACCACAGTCAGTTTCTTAGCAGGATACAATTGCCTTACAGCATTAAAACAGGCTTTTAATTCTTCAGGGTGATGAGCATAATCATCAATATAGATTTGCCTGCTGTTATCTACAATATATTCAAAACGACGTTTAACACCTTTGAAATTACCTACTGCCTGTTTCACCTTTGCAGCATCAATCCCAAGTTGCAGTGCAATAGCAATGGCTACGGTTGCATTTTCCACATTATGCTTTCCAGGCAGCATCAAGCTGATATCATTGATACGGTGATCTCTGTCGGCATAATCGAAAACAAATTTTGATCCTTCTACCCTTAAATTCTCAGCTCTTGCAGTTGCGGTATTGCTTGCCGCGTAGCTGATATAGTGCTCAAGCGGTAAACCCTCATGCACATACAATGTCCCTCTCTCTTTCAACTGACCTGCAAAAAGTCTAAAAGACTCTTCCAGGTGACTTTTATCACCATAAATATCCAGGTGATCGGCATCCATAGAGGTTACTACAGCCACATCCGGATGCAGTGTAAGGAAAGATCGATCATATTCATCTGCCTCTACCACCACAACATTATTCTTACCAAAAAGCACATTGCTATTATAATTACTGGTTATACCGCCCAAAAATGCAGTACAATCATAGCCTGTATCTTTTAAAAGATGTGCAACAATTGAAGAAGTAGTGGTTTTACCATGTGTACCTGCCACCGCAATGCAGAACATACCTTTACTAATAATGCCTAAAACTTCTGAACGTTTTTTGAGATCAAAGCCCTTATCTTTAAAATGATTCAGGATTTTAGAATCTTTCGGAATTGCTGGCGTATAAACCACCAATGTATCATCATGGTTATCAAGAAATGCACATGGGAGTGCAGAAGCCTCATCCAAATAGGAAATTAAAATTCCTTCTTGTTCCAAAGTTTCTGTGAGTTTTGTCCGGGTTTTATCATAACCACAAACTGCCACTCCACGCTTGGCAAAATAACGAGCAAGCGCACTCATGCCGATACCACCGATACCTACAAAATATACTCTATTTATTTTACCTAGTTCCATTCCTTATGAGATAAAAGCTTAAAGCTGTTTTTACCGTTTATTACTTTATTTCTATTCTTTTCCAGTACTTTTTTTCACTATCTGCCCAATTTCTATAGCTTTGATCATTCAAGCTTAGCTTCTAACCAGCTTTAGCACTTCGCTTGCTATTACTTCATCTGCCTCCGGCAATGCCATACTGCCAATTTTTTCAGACAAACTTCCGGCTTGTTCCTGATTCTTTAACAACCTTAGTGCTTCTGCTACCAGTGTATCTTCTGCCGAGCGATCATTAATTAATATTGCAGCGCCTTGTTTAACTAACGCCAGCGCATTCTTAGTTTGATGATCTTCTGCCACATTAGGTGAAGGCACCAGAATTACTGGTTTTTTAATCAAGCAAAGTTCAGCTATCGTTCCTGCTCCTGCCCTGCTGATAATCACATCAGCAGCGGCATAAGCCAAATCCATTTTATTTAAGAACTCCAGAATGCGAACATTGGGATGATAATTATCTCCTAAACGTTCCATAATCCCTTTATAATAAAACTTGCCTGTTTGCCAAATCACCTGAACATCTTCGGCCAGGATTTCGGGCAAATGTTTTTCTATGCTTTTATTTAATGTTCCTGCACCTAAGCTTCCACCTGTAACTAAAATTGTTTTCTTTAGTGGATCTAGTTTCAGCAACTCTGCTCCTGCATGATGCTTCCCTTTAATGTCTACCACTTCTTTTCTTACTGGATTACCAGTTTTCAAGATTCTGTCTGCAGGAAAAAACTGATCCATCTCATCGAAAGCCACGCATATTTTTGCTGCCTTTCTACCCAACCACTTATTGGTCACTCCTGCATAAGAGTTTTGCTCCTGAATGAGATACGGAATACCTTTTAGCGAAGCCGCGTATAACAACGGACCGGAGGCATAACCACCAACTCCTACAACAACATCTGGTCTAAAATCTTTGATAATCTGCAGTGCCTTTTGTACACTTCCAATTACCTTAAATGGTAAGCTTAAATTCTTCAGTATCGATCCCCGCTGTATGCCGGCAATGTTCAAACCGATAATCTTATATCCGGCCGCAGGAACCTTTTCCATTTCCATTCGCCCGTTGGCCCCAACAAATAAAATTTCACACGAGGGCACCAAGCGTTTAAGCGCATTGGCTATGGCCACGGCGGGAAATATATGCCCGCCGGTGCCACCACCTGATATGATAATTTTTGGGGAATTATTCATTTTATATTTAATTATTGAATGAGTGAATTTTGAATGAGTGAATGTTTTACAACGTTCCTAATTCTATAATTTCACCATTCCTTCCTTCTATTATTATTTACTGTTACTTATTGTTTTCCGAGCTTTAGCCATAATTGCTAAAATCTCATTTGCTTCTTTTAATAATGGATTTATTTTTTCTGTATCTGTTATTCCAGATTCACCTAAAACCTCAATCCAAAACGCCGTTTCATCCGCTTCCTCAATAACAATACTAAGCTTCGAATAAAATTCAGCTTTTGACCTACTCCTACATGCAGCTCTATAATTAGCTCCCACAGAAGACGCAGACCTAATAAATTGCCTACCTATTACTCTTCCTTCTTCTGTTTTTGGCAGCATTTGATAAAACCTTATCGCATCCAAAACAAACTTTTTTGTCCTGGCCTTCAAGGCCGTAACAAAATCTACCTTCGTAACATTCTCCATTTTATTCAATTTATTTTACTATTGAAACTGTGGGATGTTACTTAATAGGTTAATTCATTCTTTAGTTAATTCTGAATGAGTGAGTTTTGAATGAGTGAATACTTTAGGCACCATTTTCAATTCAATCATTCTTTCATTCAATCATTCAATCATTCACCTCACGCTATCGCCGGAATCTCTCCGATAATTACTTTATTACTTTTATTCTTCTCTGTTGATTCCTTACCTGCTACATGTTCCTCAACGTCACGACTTACACTTAAAATGATACCGAAGGCCACGCTGGTAAAAATCATCGATGTTCCCCCCATACTTACCAATGGAAGCGGTACACCAGTTACCGGCCCCAGACCTACAGCAACTGCCATATTTGCAAATGCCTGTATGGTTAAACTAAAACTAAGTCCGGCGGCGAGCAGGGCCCCAAATGCTTTCGGGGCTCGGGTCACTATTTTTATACATCGGTATAAAAGCACCAGGTAAAGCATCATAATAACAATTCCTCCCATTGTTCCCCATTCTTCAATAATAATGGCGAAAATAAAATCGGAGTAAGGATGTGGAAGGAAATTGCGTTGTGTACTATTACCTGGTCCTTTACCAAAAACACCACCAGTAGCCAAAGCAATTTTTGCCTGATCTGCCTGGAAAGTTTTATCTGAATGCTGCATCTCGGGATGCATAAACGAGTTGATACGCGACATATAAGTCTTCCTTCTGGGGCCCAGGAAGAAAACAAATAGCAGCAATACAAATCCGCCGGCACATACGATAGCAATCTGTTTAATACTGATCCTACCGATAATTAACAATAATATACTTACCCCAAACAGCATTAATGCTGTAGATAAGTTCGCTAATGCAATCAATACAAAAACGACACAAACCGAACCCATAATCGGGATAAACGATTCTTTTACGTCTTTAATATTCTCCTGTTTCTTGGTTAACATCCTGGCCAAAAAAGTAATTAAGGCCAATTTTGCTAAATCGGAGGTCTGGAAGGTTAAACCAATTACCGGAATTTTAACCCAACGGGATGCATCATTTAAGTTAGTACCAAAAATCAGTGTATAAACAAGCAATGGTATGGTTACGATCATCAGCACTTTAGAAATTCCGGCATAATACCGGTAATCGAGCAGGTGCGAGATATAAATCATCCCAATTCCGAGCATCACAAAGATTAAGTGCTTGGTTAAGAGCAGTTTTTCTACTGCTTCTCCCTTTTTATAAGCCAATGTGCCTGTGGCACTGTATACAGCCATTACTGATATAAGCGAAAGCAGGATGATGATCAACCAGATCCACCTGTCGCCTTTGGTTTTATTAAGTAATGCCTCTAACATAGTTTAGCCCTCCTGTTATAATTCTCTAACTGCCGCTTTAAATTGATTTCCGCGGTCTTCATAATTTTTAAATAAGTCGAAACTTGCACAAGCCGGAGAAAGCAAAACAGCATCTCCACGTTTAGCCAGGTGATAAGCAATTTGGGTAGCCTCTTCGGCAGAAAAAGTATTTACGATAACTTCTACATCATCCTCAAATGCATCATGAATGCGTTTATTATCTTTTCCTAAACACACTATAGCTTTCACTTTCTGCTTAACCAGATCTTTAAGCATATTATAATCATTACCCTTATCTACCCCTCCCATAATCAATACAACATCAGAAGTCATGCTTTCCAGGGCATACCATGTAGAATTTACATTGGTTGCTTTGCTATCATTGATAAAGTCGATTCCAGAAATTTTGGCCACATGTTCTAACCTGTGCTCAATATTCTTGAAATTGCCCATACTTTCACGAATGGAATCATTTCTCAACTCCAGAACTTTAGCAACAATGCCTGAAGCCATCGAATTGTAAATGTTGTGCTTGCCTTGTAAGGCTAAATCTGAAATAGACATGGTTAGTTGGTTATTGGTTTCTATAAGGATGTGTATTGTATTTTCGTCTAAAAAGGCTCCCTGATCTACTGTTTTTACAATTGAAAAAGGGTACATTTTTGCCTTTGGATGAACATTTTTTAACGCATGAAGAGTTTCCTCATCATCGGCGCAATAGATAAAAACTTCGCTTTCAGTTTGATTTTGAATAATGCGCATTTTTGATGCAGCATAATTCTCAATCTTATATTCGTACCGATCCAAATGATCGGGGGTAATATTTAATAATACAGCGATATCCGCTTTAAATTCGAACATATCGTCCAGCATAAAGCTTGATATTTCCAATACATACCAATCAAAGTTTTCCGTGGCCACCTGTGCAGCAAAGCTGTATCCGATGTTACCAGCAAGGCCAACATTTAAGCCAGCATTTTTCAGAATATGATAGGTTAATAAGCTGGTAGTAGATTTACCATTAGAACCTGTGATGCAGACTGTTTTAGCATTGGTATAACGTTTCGCAAATTCTATTTCAGAAATTACAGGCACCCCCTGCTCCACCAGCTTTTTAACAATTGGTGCTGTTGGCGGAATACCAGGGCTTTTAATCACCTCATTAGCATTTAAAATAAGTGCTTCGGTATGCTGAGCAGATTCATAAGGAATAGCCATCTCATCGAGCGCTTTTTTATACTGATCAGCAATAGCACCAAAATCAGATACAAATACATCGAAGCCTTGCTTTTGAGCAAGTTTAGCAGCGCCAACACCACTTTCTCCTGCACCTAAAATCACAACACGGCCAAGCCCTGTCATTTCTGACTGAAGATTAGATGGTGAAAAGTTAGGAGTAGTGCTCATGCTTGTATTTTTATTATTTTGTACTTCTATCTTAGTTTTAAGGTTACTACGGTAATGATAGCTAGTATGATTCCAATAATCCAGAACCGCGTAACAATCTTGGCTTCATGATAGCCTTTTTTCTGGTAGTGATGATGGAGTGGTGACATAAGAAAAATTCGCCGCCCTTCCCCATATTTCTTCTTGGTATATTTAAAATAAGATACCTGAGTAATAACCGAAACCAGCTCTATTAAAAAAACACCACATAGAATTGGAATCAATAGCTCTTTCCTGATCATAATTGCATAAGCTGCAATAATCCCTCCTATTGCCAAACTTCCGGTATCTCCCATAAATACCTGTGCAGGATAAGAGTTGTACCATAAGAAACCGACACAAGCCCCCACGAAAGCGCCCGCAAAAATCATTAGCTCACCAGAGTTTGGAATGTACATGATATTGAGATAATCGGCCATAAGTGTATTACCAGATACATATGCCAAAATCCCCAGTGTAGTTCCAATTATTGCCGATGTACCGGTAGCCAGTCCATCTATTCCATCGGTAATATTAGCTCCGTTAGAAACAGCTGTAATAATGAAAACGGTAAAGATTAAGAAAACCAAAAAGGCATATTTCTCATAGCCAGGTCCTAAAAACTTTAAAACCTTAGCATAATCAAATTCATTATTTTTATAGAAAGGAATATTGGTTTTCGTCGATTTTACATCCTGTGTATAATAAAAAGTCTCTCCTTTTTGTCTAAGCACCATAGGCACATTAGATGTATTTTTTACATCATCCTGAACAGTAGTTCTAACCACAATATTGGGATGAAAGTACATGGTACAACCGATAATCACCCCTAAACCCACCTGACCAACTACTTTAAACTTACCGGCTAGACCTTCTTTATTTTTACGAAATACTTTAATATAATCATCCAGAAAACCTATTGCTCCCATCCAAATGGTGGTAATAATCATCAGAATAACATACACATTGCTGATGTTAGCAAAAAGCAGTGTCGGAATTAAGATTCCCAGCAAAATAATAATACCACCCATGGTTGGGGTACCTTGTTTTTGCATTTGTCCTTCCAGTCCTAAATTTCTTACCGTTTCTCCAACTTGTTTTTTGTGTAGGTAATCAATTAAACGACGTCCATATACCGTTGTAATGATCAAAGATAAAATGATGGAAATAGAGGCCCTGAATGTAATATACTGGAACAACCTGAGTCCAGGGATATCATAATGCTTATGCAGGTATTCGAATAATAAATATAACATTAGCTGTTTGGATTTAGTTGTTCAAGTAAAATTTCCTTATCATCAAAATGGTTCCGAACACCATTTATTTCCTGATATTTTTCATGGCCCTTTCCTGCTACAAGAATAATATCTCCGCTTTGTGCTAAATGGCAGGCTGTTTTTATAGCTTCCTTTCTATCTAAAATGGACAGGGTTTTTCTTTTATTGGTAGGAGAAACTCCTTCTTCCATCTCTTTAATAATTGCCTGCGGATCTTCTGTTCTGGGATTATCAGACGTTAAAATCACTTTATCGCTCCAATCGCAAGCCACCTGGGCCATAATTGGGCGTTTTGTTTTATCCCTGTCACCACCGCAACCAATTACTGTAATTACCTGCTCTGTTCCTTTACGGATATTGGCAATCGTACTCAGCACATTCTGAACAGCATCTGGTGTATGCGCATAATCAACGATACCAATGATTTTGTTTGGAGATGTGATATAATCAAACCGGCCTTCAGCACCACTTAATTTGCTCAATACCGTTAATACTTTCAACTTATCCTGCTCAAGTAAAATTGCAGTACCATAAACAGCCAATAAGTTGTATGCATTAAATGAGCCTACAAGCTTGAAATATACATCTTCATTATCCATATCAAGATGTAAACCACTAAAACCATTTTCGATAATTTTGGCTTTGAAATCGGCTATTTGCTTTAAAGCATAAGTTTTCTTGTGTGCTTTTGTATTCTGTAGCATTACCACACCATTTTTATCGTCGATATTGGTTAATGCAAAAGCAGATTTTGGAAGTGTATCAAAAAAGGTTTTCTTGGCTTTTAAATACGCATCAAATGTTTTATGAAAATCTAGGTGGTCGTGCGTAAGATTTGAAAAAACCCCTCCCGAAAAGGTCAATCCTTCAATTCTATGTTGAGAAACTGCATGAGAACTCACCTCCATAAAGCAGTAATCACAACCCGTATCTACCATCTCCTTCAGCAATGCATTTAATGCAATTGGATTTGGTGTGGTATGTGTAGCCGGAACCACCTTGTCATTCACATAATTTTCAACTGTAGAAATCAGCCCTGTTTTAAAGCCAAGTTCTTTGAAAAGCTTAAATAATATAGTGGCAATGGTTGTTTTACCATTGGTTCCGGTTATGCCAATTAATTTTAAGTTTGAAGAAGGATTTCCAAAGTAATTCCCTGCCATAATCCCTAAGGCCACAGCAGTATTCTCTACTTTAATATAGGTTATGGTGTAATCTTCAATTTCAGGAAGATTTTCGCAAACAATTACACTTGCACCCTGAGCAATAGTTTGGTTAATGAACTGGTGCCCATCAGAAACCGTACCCACAACAGCAAAGAAAACATCACCTTTGGTAACTTTACGCGAATCAAAATTCAGCGCATTGATTTCCAGATCGGTTTTGCCAACCAATTCTTTAATCGTAATACCGTAAAGCAGATCCTGTAATTGCATATTTTTAATTTTGAATGATTGAATTTTGAATGACTGAATGCTTACCAGAAACATCCCTAATTCTCTCACCCGTTCATTTAATTTAATTCAATTTGTACACCTAATCCTTTTCCAACTCTTGTTCCTGCAGCGATAGATTGGGCTACTACCTTTCCAGCGCCTACAACTTTCGTTTTCAATCCTGCGTTTCCTAAGAGGTACAGCGCATCTTTCAATCCCATACCAGCCACATTAGGCATTACCCCTTTTTTCTCTGTATTTTCCTGATAAACTGCTCCTGCACTCGTATCAATAATATTATAGTATTCAGATTTAGAAGCAAAAAGCGGCTTAAATCCAAATGCTTTATAAACTTTTTGTGTGGCTTTACTCTGTCCGGCTTTGGTAGGCGGATTAACGGTGTTGCCTACTAAGCGGGTCGGCACATCGTTATACATCTGGATATCACTGGCATAAATCCGATCAGCTATTTCCCTAAATACTGGACCTGACACTACAGCACCATAATAAGCACCTTTTGGGTCGTTGATTACTACAATGAGCGAATACTTCGGTTTATTGGCTGGAAAATACCCCACAAAAGAGGCCTGATATTGCTTTTTCCCTTTATATCCTTTATTGGCATCGGCAACCTGTGCCGTACCGGTTTTACCGGCAATCGGATACAGTGGATTATAAACAATTTGCTTACCACTCCCCTCAGTTACCACTCCTTCAAGCATCTTTTTAACTTTACTTAAGGTTTCATCAGAGCAGATTTTATCATTGATAACACGTGCTTTAAACTGTTCGATTGGATTACCCAGCCTTCTGATCTCTTTCACGAAAATCGGCGCTACCATTTTACCATTGTTAGCTACTGCATTATAAAGTGACAGCATCTTTAAAGGTGTTAAATTCATTTCATAACCATAAGCCATTTGAGGTAAGGTCATGTTTTTGTTCCAGCTTTTGTTCGCTTTAATATTTTTAATTACCGGTGTTGCCTCACCAGGAATTTGCAGATCCATTTTTTCATTCAAATGCCAATCATACAGGTGATCGGTGAACTTCATTGGATCACTTCCATAGTGCATGTTGATCAGCTTTGCAATAGCTGCATTAGAAGATTCCTCAAATGCCTTTTTTACTGTAACTGTTTCAATTTTCGGGTGCGAATCCTTAATGAGCTTCCCTGGGATCTGGTAATATCCTGTACCAATCAATGTATTGGTATCTATCAGTTTATCCTCTAAAAGCGCCATATACGACGCCAACTTAAAAGTCGAACCCGGATCCTGATTTCCGGCAATGGCATAATTAAATTTCTCTTTGTAAACTCCTTCTTCTACTTTAGAAAAATTAGCTACCGCCCTGATCTCACCTGTAGCCACCTCCATTAAGATCACTGTACCATGATCTGCTTTACTTGCTATCAATTGCTTTTCAAGCGCATTTTGCGCCAGGTCTTGCATATTGATATCAATAGTAGAGATAATGTCAGCACCATCTTTAGGTGCCACTTCAGCTTCTTCATTAACCGGAATATAAACCCCACCAGCAATTCGCTGCATTAATCTTTTTCCGGTTTCACCGTTAATATATTGGGTATATGCCCCTTCTAAACCTACTCCGTTCTTTACATTTTCATTTTTATATCCAATGGTACGGGCGGCAAGTGCCTGAAAAGGCAAAATCCGCTTGTTTTGTTGAACAGCAATTAAACCTCCGCTAAACTTACCAATGTTATATAATGGAAAAGTCCTGATTGTTTTTAAATCAGCATATCCCACTTTACGGTGAATCAATAAATATCTTGCACTATCCTGCCTGCCTTTTCTCAAATAGCGGGCATATTCCTTTGCTGTTTTATCTTTAAATATTTCTGCCAGCTTAATGCCCAATGAATCTACTTTTTCATTGAATACTTTATCCTCCTGAATACCCCCTGCAAACATATCCATCCTCAACTCATACTCAGGAACTGAAGTTGCCAGCAAACTACCATCATTAGAATAAATATTTCCACGGGTAGCCTCAACGTTTACATAACGTGTAGAAAGGCTATCTGCCATAGCTTTCCACTTATGCCCCTGTACAAACTGAACTTGCCCAAGACGGAGCAATACCGCCAAAGCAAAAAGCACAATTAAGCCAAATGCCAGATATACACGAAGCAATATGTTTGCTCTAATATTCATCGCTTTTAACAATTATTTTTTTTGGAGGTTCAATCAATTCTTTTATTCCGAGTGTATCTACCTTTTTAGCCACCTCTGTTAATTTGCTTTTAAACATAAGGTCGGCCTTTAGTGATTTATACTCCCATCTTAATTCTTTTACTTCTTTATTTAATTTATCAATGCGGCGAACATTATTTACCGCAAAGTGGCTATTAGCAATGTATACCATCCCCAAAAAAGCCAAAAAACACAAAAAAGGCAATGCATCTGTTGCCGCCTCTTTAGTTACCAATCCATCATTGAAAAGCTTACTGATAAAGGAGTTACTATCCATTTTCTCCTCTGCAGTTTTTGGCTTTTTAGGCACAGTTTTCAACTCGGGTTCAGGCCCAACTTCCTCTTCTTCTATATCCTCCCTGAACTTATTCATATCTTTTCCGCAATCCTGAGTTTCGCACTTCTAGCCCTGTTATTTTGGGCAATCTCTTCATCAGAAGCTATTATGGCTTTCCGGGTAATCACATCAAATGGCTTCTGGTGATTTCCAAAGAAATCTTTTTCTACCTCTCCCTGAAATTTACCCTTAGCCATAAAATTTTTCACCGGGCGATCTTCCAGCGAATGATACGACATCACCACTAAACGCCCCCCAGGTTTCAATACTTCAGCAGCCTGCTGTAAAAAACTCTCCAACACCTGAATCTCTGCATTCACCTCTATGCGCAAAGCCTGAAAAACCTGCGCCAGGTACTTATTCTCTTTTCCCCTTGGGATATAATCTGCAATAGCTGTTTTAAAACTATCGATATCAGTAAACTGCGTATCCAATCGAGAAGTTACAATGGCTTTCGCCAGCGATCTGGCATTTTTAACTTCACCGTAAATACCAAAAATCTTATGTAGCTTATCTTCAGGATAGGTATTCAAAACACCTGCTGCCGTTAATGTACGATGCTGATCCATACGCATATCCAAATCGCCATTCTTGCGGATGGAAAAACCACGCTCAGGAACATCAAACTGATGAGAAGAAACACCTAAATCCGCTAATATCCCATCTACCTGACGAAAACCTTTTAATCGCAGATTATTTTTCAAAAACCCAAAATTCTGATCGATAAACACAAAACGGTCATCCTGAGGGATATTCTGTTGCGCATCAGGATCCTGATCAAACGCAATTAAAGTTCCTTTAGGCCCCAAATGTTTTAGTATCTCTCTTGAATGACCTCCGCCACCAAAAGTTACATCTACATAAACACCATCAGGTTTAATATTAAGCCCGTCAACACAAGGCTGCAACATTACAGGAACATGGTAATTATTCTCCATTTTCCCTCCTGTTTTTATTGCCCATTACTTCTTCTGCCAGATTAGCAAAATTTTCAGGAACATCATCAAAAAGATCTTCGTAAGCCTGTTTATCCCAAACCTCAATTTTATCTAGCTGGCAAGCCAACACTACATCAGCAGAAATGCCCGCAAACTCAACCAAAGATTTAGGCAAAAGCACACGCCCGGCCGCATCAAGCGTTAGCTCTGTCGCACCACGGGTAAAGGATCGAATAAATTCTCTGTTTTTCTTCTCGTATGGATTTAATTTGTTCAGATCTGCAACAATAGCTTCCCAAACTTTACGAGGATAAATAACCAGGTTTTTTTCAAAACCCCGATTAATCACTAAACCATCTTGCTCCGCTTCAGGCAATTGTTTCTTGAGCGCAGCAGGAACCATAAGGCGGCCCTTTGCGTCAAGTTTACAATCAAATTCTCCTAAAAGTTGGGTCATAGTGGTAGCTACACTTTTTATGTAGTGTAAAAGTAAAGAGTTCTACCACTTTTTACCACTTTTTACCACAAAAAAGTTTTCCACATCGTTTTTGTTACACTTAAAGGCTTAAAATGCAACAAAAAAAGCAGAACCAACAGGCAACGACACACATTAGCTACTGATTTACAGCGACTTAATTTAAGTGGTAAATTTTACCCAAAAAGTGTCACATTCGCCCACAAAAACAGTAAAACCTCGCACATCTGATCGGACATGCGAGGTTTAACGTATGATTTAAAAGACCTGAAAAAGCCAGATCAGTTTATTTTTTATTCATTGATAGCTTTAACACCTGGCAATTCTTTACCTTCCATGTATTCTAAAAGTGCACCGCCACCGGTTGAAACATAACTTACTTCATCTTCCATCCCGAATTTCGCAATTGCCGCTGCAGAGTCACCTCCGCCAATAAGTGAGAAAGCGCCGTTTTCTTTAGTTGCTGCTACTACTGCATCAGCTACTGCCTTGGTACCTACCTGAAAGTTTTCCATTTCGAAAACACCCATTGGCCCGTTCCACAATAATGTTTTAGAGTTTTTGATAACATCAGAAAACAATGCAGCTGTTTTAGGACCAATATCTAAGCCCATCCAATCGGCAGGAATCTGACCTGAGTCTACATCTTGTTTATTGGCTTCATTATCAAACTTATCTGCAATTACGGTATCAACAGGAAGAATTAAGTTAACCCCTTTCGCTTTTGCTTTTTCAATCAATTCTAAAGATAGTTCTTGTTTATCAGCCTCTAAAAGAGAAGTACCGATTTCGCCACCTTGTGCTTTAGCAAAAGTATAAGCCATACCGCCACCAATAATAAGGTTATCCACTTTCTCTAACAATTTCTCAATCAAAAGAATTTTATCAGAAACTTTAGCACCACCCATAATAGCCGTAAATGGTCTTTCGGCGTGGTTTAAAATTTTCTCTGCATTTTTAACTTCGGCAGCCATTAAGTAGCCAAAATATTTTGCGTTCGGGAAAAATTGTGCAATTACCGCAGTTGATGCATGTGCACGGTGAGCTGTACCAAATGCATCATTCACGTAAACATCACCCAGTTTAGATAATTTTTCTGCAAAAGCTACATCTCCTTTTTCCTCTTCTTTATAGAAACGGAGGTTTTCTAATAACAAAACTTCTCCAGGATAAAGGTTTTTAGCTAGTTTCACTGCATTTTCACCGATACAATCGTCCGCAAATTTTACTTCTAAATCCAACATTCTGGAAAGATCGCCCAATATGTGTTTTAAGGAATATTTATCAGTCGGACCATCTTTAGGGCGGCCCAAGTGCGACATTAAGATTACTGAACCGCCATCTTTTAAGATTTTCTCGATCGTTGGCAATGCAGCACGCATTCTTTTATCATCTGTAATTTTGAAGTCAGCATCTAAAGGAACGTTAAAATCTACTCTGATTAGCGCTTTTTTATCCTTAAAATCTAACTGGTCAATTGTTTTCATCTTTGTAAGTTTTAGTGATGGTATTGCTGAGCTTCTCATTTCTCATAGATACTCATCTATTTTATTTAGTATTTAGGTTTAATTTCATTTCATAATGGAATCCAATTCCGGGGATATCAAATTCTGGAGACTCGGTTGTAAAACCAATCTTTTTATAAAAAGCTGCTGCTGTTGAGCGGGCATTGCACCAGAGATAGTCGGTATCGTATTCTTCAAGATATTCTATGGCAAAACGAATAAGTGCCGCCCCATAGCCCTTTCCCCCGGATTCGGGATGTGTTGCCATTCCACGTAACTGATATCCTACACCTTCATCTGGAAAAAAATCATTCCGCATAAATGTTGCTACAGATAAAATTTCCTCTCCAACAGCGTAGCCTAAATGAAAAGTATCGTAGCGGTCATCGCCTTCAAAAACGCATTCGGAAAATGGTTTGCCATTTCGCAATACTAAACTCCGCAAAGGGAGTACTTCATCGGCCTGGATAAATTTTACCATACGTTCATCTGCTCACAGCGGGGACACTGTTTGCGCAAAGTTAGCAAAGCATTTAAAACCTTAAAGGATTTGACAAAATATATCGTAAAAATTGCCTTTCAGTTAATTTTCCAGATTGGCATTTTCAATCTTTTTCACCACATCAATTAATCTGCTGCTGTAGCCATATTCATTATCATACCAGCCTACCACTTTAACTAAATCGCCTACAATTGAAGTTAAAAGGGAATCAAAAACACAGGAATGTGGGTTATCAATGATATCTATAGAAACGATAGGATCTTCAGTGTATTCAATAACGCCTTTTAATTCATGCTCTGATGCATTCTTAAAAGCTTGATTAATTTCTTCAATAGTGGTTTTATTTTTCAGCAAGCAGGTAAAATCGGTAAGGGATCCATTTAGAACGGGAACACGAATACCTGCACCACCTAATCTGCCTTCCAGTTCGGGAAAAATATGGGTGATGGCTTTAGCTGCGCCAGTAGTTGTAGGAATAATAGACGAAGAAGCCGCCCTGGCTCTTCTTAAATCCTTATGGTTGGCATCATGAAGATTTTGATCTCCCGTCATCGAGTGAACTGTAGTAATATAACCTTCTTCCACTCCCCAGTTGTCGTTCAATATCTTGATCATTGGGGCAATATTGTTGGTTGTACAACTGGCATTGGAAAGAACCGGACTTTTCAAATCAATTAACTTATCGTTCACACCTAATACCACCATTGGGATATCATCTGCCGCGGGTGCAGAAATTAAAACCTGTTTAGCCCCGGCTAAAATATGTGCATTTGCTGCCTCGCTGCTGAGGTTTTTCCCTGTACAGTCTATAACCAGATCAACTTGTAAAGCCGACCAGGGTAATTCAGCCGCATTTTTAATGGAAAACGTAGTAATGGATGAGTTGTTCACGATAATTGCATCAGTTTCCGCAGAAACTGTCCCGTTAAAAACCCCATGAACAGAATCATATTTAAACAAGTGTGCCATCGTTTTGGCTTCTGCCAAATCATTTATTGCCACTACATCATATCCTTCTGCCAGTGCCAAACGCAAAAACGTTCGTCCAATCCTACCAAACCCATTTATTGCAAGCCTCATTTTGTTGTTATTTTGCGCAAAATTAGTGTTTATTTGTTAAAGCGGACAAGAGAAATAAGATCTATAAAAATAATATGGAATTCGTATTATAAAACCTTCTCCAATACCTTTTTAGCCTTATTTTTTTTCCAAAGTGAAAGGGTAAGTACACCATTAAAAATGGCACAAGTTCCTATTAATACAAAAATTAAAAGGAAGTTTCCCAGATGTTGCAGTAAAAGTGCACCGGCAATAATTATGATATTAAATGCCAGCATTACCCAAACGACTTGATTGGCTTTAAGGCCCAGGTTTTCTAACCGATGATGAATGTGATTCCGATCACCTCTGAAAGGTGATTTCCCGGTTAATATTCGCACTGTAAATACCCGCAATGAATCGAATATAGGCACAATCAGAATAGATACTGCAATTGCAGGAGCGGAAAAATATGCTGGATTTACAGGTCCCCCAAATTTGTTTTCTTCTATAAACTTGATGGCCAGCGTTGCCGAAACCAGACCAATAATCAGCGCACCCGTATCGCCCATAAAAATCTTGGCCGGGTACCAGTTAAATTTTAAAAACCCAGCAATAGCTCCAGCCATTGCAAAAGCGATGAGCGCATATGGAATTAAGCCAATCCTGGCGAAAAGTAATCCAAAGCACAGATTAGCAACCAGGCCGATACTTGCGGCTAGTCCGTCTACCCCATCAATTAAATTAAAGCTGTTATTGAGAAAAATGATCAGTACAATGGAAAAAAGCCCACCCCACAATGGAGGCATATCGCCAATATTGAATACGCCATACAAACTGCTCAGGCTAAAGCCACCGAAAAAAACCAGAATGAAGGCTACCGTAAGCTGAAGGATAAATTTAGTACTTGTATTGGTTCCATAAACGTCGTCTTTTAAGCCTAAAGCCGATAAGATGATACAGGAAACGATTAGAAAATTGGCTTCATTAAAATTGATAAAGCCTGAAAACAGTAAAATACTCACGGCAAAACTTCCCACGAGACCTAAACCTCCTAAACGGGAAATGGTGGTTTTGTGCTTTTTCCTGTATAAATCACTTTTATCGAAAAGACCGTACTTTAGTGAGGTGTAGATAATAGATGGGGTACTAAAAACAACACCCGCAAAGGCCAGTATCGCTGAAGCAAAATAAAAGAAACTGGGGTTGGTATGGAGAATATCTTTTATCAATAGTTGGGACGATTGGTTAACAAATATAGTGAACCGTAAACTAAGTTCACACTATACTTTACAGGTTTAACTTGATATTAATCAACCTTCCATTAGCAAGTTCATCATTCGAACTGCCTGATTTTAAGCCATTTTTTCTTTAAAACTACCCAAACCGGGTGAGCAACTTTGTTCCTTATCAAGGCAAGATAATCATGTTTAAATGCATGAAAACGGGCAGAAAAAGATCGATTACTCAGCCCTCCTACCCTCATTTCCACCATCAGCACCGGAAGATGAACGGCTTTAAGTTTATGGCTATGGAAAAACCTCAATATGAGATCATAATCTGCTGCAGAGCCCATATCCAGCGCATAATTACCGTAAAGATTAAATAAATTACGTTTAATATATAGGGTTGGGTGGGCAGGCATCCAACCTTTTTCAATATCTAACCAATTGGCCTGTTTTGATCTCCACTTCCGGATAATTTTACCATTACCAGGGTGTATATAATTCAAATCACCATACACACCTTCCGTATTTTCGCTTGCTTTAAATGCATTTACTACTTGAGCAATAATACTTTTATCAGCCAGACGGTCGTCAGCATTTAAAATACCTACAACTTCTCCTGTAGCCAAGGCAATCCCTTTATTTAAAGCATCGTAAAGACCCTTATCTTTTTCAGAAACGAAATGCTGGATGTGGCCGCGGTATTGCTGAATGATTGCTAATGTTCCATCGGTCGATTTTCCGTCAATTACGATATACTCTATTTCCGGATAGTTTTGTGTAATAACAGATTCAATACAGTCTTGTAAGTACTTTTCTCCATTGTAAACGACTGTAATGATGGATATCTTCATTAAATGGAAATATTAAGCTATGGTTTCCTGATATTCTTCTTGCAGCTCTTTTAAACAATTGGCACAAAGACAGCCGTCATAAAGTTCTGAAATATACTGCACCTCGTTAATGCTTAACTGCACTACGCTGCATTGACATTTGGTGTAAGCATTTGCCTTGCACTCAATAGCAGTCCCACACCTTTCGCAAGGAATGATTTCATGTTTGCTATGTTTGAAGGTGCTCATCGGCTACAGATATTAATGAGTGATTGTTGAATTGAGTGGATGAGTGAATATTGCAATTCTCCTTATTCTATCATTCAACAATTAATACTTTGTAAAAGTATAAACAAAAAGTAAGGTTTTGAACTTTCGTCCAAAACCTTACTTTTTTATTGCTTATTAGCACACTATTCTTTTAGTAATTTTTCCAGTTCACCATATACAGGAGTTGGCCATGAGGCATTCTTCTGTAAGATCGTCCCGTCTTTACCTATAATTGCGTAATGAGGCGCGCCATAGATACCGAATAGCTCATTCGCTTCGGCAATCATTTGTGCATCGAGTAAATAATGCTCACCTCCTATTTTAAGGTCTTTTCTGGCAGAAATCCATTTTTCTTTATCATCCTTATAACCGAGGTATAAAAAAACAATATTCTTCCCATCTAATTTTTTGCTTAAGATGGCCGAATTTGCCATTTCAGCTCTACAGGGAGCACACCAACTGCCCCAAAAATCTACATATATTATTTTACCACTATATTTTTTAAAAATTTGTCCTAATAATTTTGCTTTACTTACGTTTTCCCTTGCAACGAGGCTTCTCTGCTTTAATACTGTCTCTCTGGCTTTAGTAGCAAGCTTTACATAATCCTGATCGGTTACATTTTGCTTAAAATATTGTAGCTTCTGTATATACAAACTGTCGCTTACTAAAGTGGCTATGGCAATCATTTGACGGGTTATTGCCGCCTGTTTTATTGAACTGTGAAAAGGTGTTGTTTTGACAAAATCGATAAAACTGGCGACATCAATGGGATATTTAAGCCCGTTAAACTTAACATGCATATAATAATCAAGTATGTCATTGTATAAAGAAGAATTCTTTGCTGCATAGATATCATTCTTTAAACCAGCTGTTAAGAGGTCGAATACTTTACTATCCAGAGATTTCCTTTTAGCTCTTGCCCTGTGTATTGCAAGGGTGACTGGCAAATATTCATAATAAGTCTTTAACCATTTATAATATGCCTTAGTCAGATTATATGACTTTTTATATCTGGCTAACTTATTTAAATTGTAAGCTGCAATTTCTTTATGAAGATTGAGGTAGCCTGGTATATCTAGTATTTCAATTTTTTCAACAAGTTCATTTCTGGGAAATCCTTTGGACTCCTCTTGCAGGAAATAGGAGAAATAATTAAAATTATCGGCATGCGGACCACTAGCCTTAGTAGAGTTGATACCCGTGCTATCGCAGGTAATGCTTAAATTAAGATTTTCATCTGGGATAAGATTAAAAACATCATAACCTTGGTTAATTTCGATCATCCATTGGGAAATATCGTTAACAGGGAGATCTATAACAAACCTTCCCTGCCCGTCCAATTTGGCTTTATACTTTTTTTCAGCACTTAGTCCGGAAGTAACCTCGCTGCTTGTTTTTAAAAAACAAATAACACTGTCTTTTGTATTTTTAATAGTACCATTGATTCTTACCGTTTGTGCAATGGCGGGTATTGATAGACAGCACCCTAGAATAAATGTGGCAATCTTTATCATAGTTTGTTTTTTACTAAACTATATCAAATAGATTCCAAATTTTCGCATTTAACAAACCTTAACTAAATATTTAACAGGATTTAACAGCTGAGGGGCACAAAAAAAGGTTTTGAACTTTCGTCCAAAACCTTAATTTTTTATTGCTTTGAGAAGGTCCCATTAGGGGACTTGGGGATTAACCCGAACAGCTGATACAGCCTTCTTCCATTGAACAAACCGGTCCTTCTACAATTTCTTCTGCAGCATTGTCAATTACCGCTGGGATAACAGCTTCAATAGCTTTACCACCTTGGTTCTCTACTGTGAATTTAACTGCCTGAGAGGCTGCCTGTGTACGTAAGTAGTACATACCTGTTTTCAATCCTTTTTCCCATGCATAGAAGTGCATTGAAGTTAGTTTTGATGTATTAGGTGCGTTTACAAATAAGTTCAATGATTGTGACTGACAAATGTAAGCCCCGCGATCAGCGGCCATATCAATGATATTACGCATTTTGATCTCCCAAACTGTTTTATACAATTCTTTGATGTAATCAGGAATTTCTGGAATCGCCTGGATTGAACCGTTGGCCAATATGATTTTGTTCTTCATATCGTTGTTCCATAAGCCTAGTGCTACCAGATCTTTCAATAAATGTTTGTTTACCACTACAAACTCACCACTTAATACACGACGGGTGTAAATATTTGATGTATAAGGTTCGAAACACTCGTTGTTACCTAAAATTTGTGAGGTAGAAGCTGTTGGCATTGGTGCAACTAATAATGAGTTGTAAACCCCATCCTTTACTACTTTTTTACGCAACGCATTCCAATCCCAACGACCGCTATCTGGTGTTACATTCCAAAGGTCGAACTGGAATTTACCTTTAGATAATGGAGAACCTTTAAAGGTTTCGTAAGGACCATGTTTCACTGCTAAATCATGCGAAGCAGTCATAGAAGCGAAATAAATGGTTTCGAAAATGTCTTTATTTAAGCGTTTTGCTTCATCACTTTCGAAAGGTAAGCGCAATAGAATAAAAGCATCGGCCAAGCCTTGTACGCCTAAACCAACGGGACGATGGCGACGGTTCGAGTTTTCTGCCTCAACCACAGGGTAGTAGTTATGGTCGATGATTTTATTCAAATTCAATGTAGCCTGATAAGTTACATCATATAATTTTTGGTGGTCGAACTGACCATTGATTACAAAACGTGGTAATGCCAGTGAAGCCAGGTTACAAACTGCAACTTCATCTTTAGAAGTGTACTCGATAATTTCAGTACACAAGTTAGAACTCTTAATGGTTCCTAAGTTTTGTTGATTTGATTTGCTGTTAGCAGCATCTTTAAACAACATATAAGGTGTACCCGTTTCAATTTGCGAATCTAAGATCGCAAACCAAAGCTCTTGTGCTTTTACGGTTTTACGGCCACGGCCCTCTGCTTCATATTTGGTATATAATTCTTCGAATTCTTTACCAAAGCAATCTGCCAAACCTGGTGCTTCATGTGGGCAGAATAATGTCCATTCGCCATTATCCTTAACACGTTGCATAAACAAATCGTTAATCCAAAGTGCATAGAATAAATCGCGGGCACGCATTTCTTCCTTACCGTGGTTTTTACGCAGGTCTAAGAACTCGAAAACATCTGCATGCCAAGGTTCTAAATAGATTGCGAAAGCACCTTTACGTTTACCTCCACCCTGATCTACATAACGTGCGGTATCGTTAAATACACGTAACATTGGGATAATGCCATTGCTTGTGCCATTTGTACCACCAATATATGATCCGGTTGCGCGAATGTTGTGAATGCTTAAACCGATACCACCTGCACTTTGAGAAATCTTAGCGGTTTGTTTTAGCGTGTCATATATACCTTCAATGCTATCGTCCTGCATGGTTAGCAAGAAACATGAAGACATTTGTGGTTTTGGTGTAGCTGCATTAAACAAGGTAGGTGTAGCATGGGTAAACCAACGCTCACTCATCAAGTTGTAAGTTTTAATTGCACTCTCGATATCTTCTTTGTGAATACCTACGGAAACACGCATGAACAGGTGCTGAGGGCGCTCTACAATTTTACCGTTAACTTTTAACAGGTAAGATTTTTCAAGTGTTTTAAACCCAAAATAATCGAAACCGAAATCACGGTCGTAAATAATAGAACTGTCTAAAATATCAGAGTTCTTTTGAATAATCTCATACACATCATCAGCGATAAGAGGTGCCTCTTTTTGCGCTTTCGGGTCAATATATTCGTACAACATCTTCATTGTACCCGAGAATGATTTAGTCGTGTTTTTATGCAAGTTAGACACAGCAATACGCGAAGCCAACAAAGCATAATCTGGATGTTTGGTGGTTAAGGATGCAGCAGTTTCTGCAGCAAGATTATCCAGTTCTGATGTGGTTACACCATCATATAAACCTTCAATAACCTTTTTGGCTACGTCAATCGGATCAACCAGGTCTGCATTTAAACCATAGCACAGCTTTTGAATACGGGCCGTGATCTTGTCAAATTGCACCGCTTCTTTGCGGCCATCTCTTTTTAGTACGAACATATTTTATGAGATTTAATTTTATTAATTATTGAATGAATGCGTTTGGAATGAGTAAATACTTTCCCCTCCTCCGTTACAACATCATCCGCTATATTGTTTTTATGCTTTCTGAACAACGAAATGAGCATTCACTCCTTTTGTCATTCATTAATTCTGAATTATTTAAAAGTCTTCATCCAGAGAGAAGGCCTGTGCCTTATTATCAGCAGCGGTTAACACACCACTTTTTTGATAATCGCCCACACGTTTCTCGAAGAAATTGGTTTTTCCTTGCAGCGAGATCATTTCCATGAAATCGAAAGGATTAGTAGCATTGTATACTTTCTTATAGCCCAATTCCTGTAACCATCTGTCGGCTACAAATTCAATGTATTGACTCATTAATTTAGCGTTCATACCGATTAAAGCAACCGGAAGTGCATCGGTAATGAATTCTTTTTCAATTTCTACAGCATCTTTAATAATGCCGTGAACTTGTTCTTCACTCAACTTATTGCTCAACATGCTGTATAACAAGCATGCAAATTCGCAGTGAGAGCCTTCATCTCTTGAAATTAACTCATTGCTGAAAGTTAATCCTGGCATTAAACCACGTTTCTTTAACCAGAAGATAGAGCAGAAACTTCCGCTAAAGAAGATACCCTCAACCGCAGCAAAAGCCACTAAACGTTCAGCAAATGTTCCGTTCTCAATCCAGCGTAACGCCCAGTCAGCCTTTCTTTTAACAGCCGGAACGGTTTCAACAGCATGGAATAAGCGATCTTTTTCCTCAGGATCTTTAATATAAGTATCAATTAATAAGGCATAAGTTTCAGAGTGGATATTCTCCATCATAATCTGGAAACCGTAAAAACAACGTGCCTCCGGAATCTGTACTTCACTCATGAAGTTCACCGCCAGATTCTCGTTTACAATACCATCACTAGCAGCAAAGAAAGCCAGGATATGAGAGATGAAATGTCTTTCACCATCATTTAAATTTTCCCAGTGTTTAAGGTCGTCAGAAAGATCAATCTCTTCTGCAGTCCAAAAACTAGCTTCTGTTCTTTTATACATTTCCCACACTTTTGGGTATTTAATGGGTAATAATACAAAGCGATCCTTGTTTTCTTGTAGTAATAGTTCCTGTTCCATAGCTGATACTTTAATGTTTTCAAATTATCTAGCGCAGACAAAGCACCGCATTCATCAATTTTATATGACGATTGTTATGTTTTGTAATAAACGCTGTAGTGAAAGTGCTAACTCCCGTGGGTTTGACAAACGACTGAGTTTTTAGTTGAGGAAAATTTAAAAATGCAATCAGATAGATCGGCTTATAAATCACTAAAAACTAAGCTTTTATATTTGTTTTCAAACGCAAGAAGTTAAAGAACTTTGTTATAACAAATATATACACGGAGGGGGTTTTATTTGAATCAAAGTTGTTAACACTACCTTGAAACTCGTGGATAAAACGATCAGCTAAATATCATTTTCAGGCGAAAAAAAAGCTAATCATTTCTTTTTAAGCACTTAACAAACAAAAAAGAGTGTTAATAACTTAAATTCCGGACTCAAAAGAGCTGATAATTAGAGCTGAAGAGAATACTACTCCAGGGTGTAGCTCAGCTTTACTTTGGCGATACCTTTACGGAAAATTCCGATTTTTTTTGCGGCGCTTTCTGACAAATCAATTGCCAGTCTTTTTGAAAAAGGTCCTCTGTCATTTACCTTCACTACAACTGATTTTCCATTATCGGGATTCGTAACGGTAACCAGGGTTCCGAAAGGTAAAGTACGGTGTGCTGCTGTTAATTTTTTAGCCCTGTATTTGGCGCCACTGGTAGTTCGATGACCTTCGAATTTTCTATGATAATAAGTTGCGAGAACTGTTTTTTTGATACTATCTGGCTCATTTGATGAATCCGAATCTTGTGCCTTACCATGTAAAAACAAGAACAAACTACTTAATAACAGAAGGTATTTCATAGGCTAAATCTTTGTTAACTAGCCTGCAAATATAAGCATTTAGTTTATTATCAATAATTTGTGGAAAAATGAATAGGTTAATATGGTCAGAATCATTAAAATATACTTTCAAAACACACTGATACTTTACCTTTCTCTTCCTCTCCCCAATTAGATGGTAATTGCTTTTATCCAACTTTAATTCCCAATACTAATTATTTCATTTCCTGTTCCAAAACCGGAATTAAAAACCTGGATAAAGCAGGTGTTTGATGTTCTTTTTTGCTGATCTGAATCATTCTTTTAATGATATCAGGATGCTTTGCAGCCAAATCATTTTCTTCCCTGATATCCGCTTTCAGATTGTATAAGGCCCAGCGATTATTTCCCTTTAACATATTTAATCTAAGTCCTTTCCAATCACCTATACGGATAGCCTGCTGTCCGCCATATTCAGGATATTCAAAATAAAGGTATGGGTGGGTGGCTTTTTGTGTTTTGCCCAGCAGCGTAGGCAAAATACTTATGCCATCAACATTTTCAGGCGTTTTAAGGGTTAGCAGCTCACAAAGCGTAGGCATTATATCCATTGTTGATGAAATCAGATCATTTGTGGTACCAGGCTTTACCACACCAGGCCATGAAACAATAAACGGCTCCCTGATCCCCCCCTCATGCACAAAGCCTTTACCCCAGCCATAATCGGCTTTAAACGGACCATTACTATTAAAGAAGGTCGGATCTACCCCTGCATTAAACGCTACACCATTATCTGCCGAAAACATAATTATAGTATTATCATAAACTCCTTTTGCTTTTAGCTCATGAATCAACTGGCCTACCTGCCTATCCAATAAAGTGATCATTGCAGCATAAGTAGCCCGCGGGTAGCGGCATGGAAAATAAGAACCATCTCCCAAAAAAGGCTATTCATCTCCGAATTTCTGGTGGTAATAATCTACCAGATCTTTTGGTGCCTGTAACGAAACGTGCGGCAGCGGTGTTGGGTAGTATAAGAAAAATGGTTTAGCAGCATTCTTATCGATAAATTTTAAAGCCGCTTTGATCAAAAAATCCGGGGCATAATCTTTTTGTGCATATTTCTCATAATTTTTCGCATCCAAACTATCTAACCCTTTCGGGAAAGTCACCGTTGGAGCCTGCACTTTATTATCCAGCGGCACCCTGTTTTCATTTTCCCAAAGATGGCCATTATAGTAGGTATGATCCTGCCGTTGACAAATAAAGCCATAAAAATAATCGAAGCCCTGTTTAGTTGGAAAACCAGTGGTAAAAGGAGCACCGAGGCCCCACTTACCAACCATACCTGTTGCATAACCGGCTCTCTTTAGCATTTCTGCAATCGTAATAGTGGAGTCTGGAATAGGATATTGACCTTCAAGATAAGGATTCTCTTCCATGGCTTTAAAATCCCAAACTGGCCCACGTTCTGCCCATTCGTGGTTGCCGCGGATAAAGGCTTTGCCAGAATTTTGCCCTGTCATTAAAATATACCGAGAAGGTGCGCATACCGGGTAAGCATAATGCTGTGTAAAACGCATGCCGCGTTTAGCTAAGGTATCAAGATTGGGTGTTTCAATCTTGTACTGTCCATAGCTACCCAGTTCGCCATACCCCATATCATCGGCCAAAATATAAACGATATTAGGTTTACGTGTTTTTTGTTGAACCTTTTTTTTAGCTTCATTTTGAGCAAGAGCAGGGTAAAACGAAAATAGGGATATAACGATCAGTAAGCATTTATTTTTCATCTTTCGTACCCCAAAGTTTAATAATTACATCTACAGGGGTCAACTAAAATAATACTTAAGAAAGCTTCTTTAAAACAAAAACAAAGCGCAAACGATTGACCATTTGAATTATTACAAAAGCCCATAAAAAAGGCGTACAACTTAAAGCTGTACGCCCTTACCTAACCCGACTATACCCACCTTATTTTTTATCCGGCACAAAGTTCATAGAAATAGAATTTACACAGTGACGAGTGTCTTTGTTGGTAAACCCTTCTCCTAAAAAAACGTGACCTAAATGTGCGCCACAATTGGCACAAACAATTTCTGTACGTGAGCCATCAGCATCCGGAATGCGCTTCACTGCACCCTTAATTTCATCGTCGAAAGCCGGCCAGCCACAACGGGCATCAAACTTGCTCTCTGAGCGATATAATGCAGCATCACAACGCTTGCAGGTGTAAGTACCTTTATCTGTAGTATGTTCATATTTACCAGTTCCAGGATACTCGGTTCCTTTATTAACAATTACTCTTTCTTCTTCGGGAGTTAGTGGATTCCAGTTCATTTTCTTTTTTGATATGTTTTGTTCTGTTTCTTTAACCTTTTTTACCTGCTTATCCTGCTTTTGGGCGCAAGCTGAAAGCGTTGTTATCAGAACAACAGCCGAGCTCAAAAATAGTTTATTTAACATCGTTTTCATATTACAATATACGAGGAATATTTGGCTTTGGTTTGCGGTAAAGAACGCCCGGATTAGTGTTTACAAAGCGATGATATTTTGGCCATGGAGAGTTGCCACGGAAACTCAGAAGACACGAAATCTGAAGTCTAAATTCGATCGCTGCATTAATAACTAAATCCGTTTCATTTTTACAGGGAAGATTATTTTGTCTTATTTGATAATCCATAAACGATGATTTTAACGAAAAAAACAAATTTCTCTTTCTCCCTTTTCTTTTGCCGTGATCCTGTGTTTCGGTGGCAAAAAAACTCCGAAAACAAAAAAGCGTCCCGAAATTAATCGAAACGCTTTCATTTATGTAAACTTTAAAATCTTACTTGGCTAATTCTTCTGCCATTGCAGCACCAATTTCAGCAGGGCTTTCCACTACGCGGATACCACACTCACGCATGATTTTCATTTTAGCCGCAGCAGTATCATCAGCACCACCAACAATTGCACCGGCATGTCCCATTCTACGTCCCGGAGGCGCAGTTTGACCAGCGATGAAACCTACTACAGGTTTAGTACCGTGTTCTTTAATCCAACGAGCAGCCTCAGCTTCCATGCCACCACCAATTTCACCAATCATGATGATACCGTGAGTTTCCGGATCGTTCATTAACAATTTAACAGCTTCAACAGTTGGCGTTCCAATAATTGGATCACCACCGATACCGATAGCAGTTGTGATACCTAAACCAGCTTTAACTACCTGATCTACGGCTTCGTATGTTAAAGTTCCAGATTTTGAAACTACACCTACGTTACCTTTTTTGAAGATAAAACCTGGCATAATACCAATTTTAGCCTCATCTGCAGTAATAATACCCGGGCAGTTCGGGCCGATTAAAGTTACATCACGACCTGTGATATATTCTTTAACCAAAATCATATCTTTAGTAGGAATACCTTCAGTAATACAAACAATAACTTTAATACCACCTTCAGCAGCTTCCATAATCGCATCTGCAGCAAATGCAGGTGGAACAAAAATGATCGATACATTGGCGCCAGTTTTATCAACGGCATCCTTAACAGTATTAAAAACAGGCTTATCTAAATGCGATTGCCCACCTTTGCCAGGTGTAACACCACCAACTACGTTTGTACCATAAGCCAACATTTGCTCGGCGTGGTAAGTTCCTTCGTTTCCGGTAAAACCCTGAACGATAACCTTAGAATCTTTATTTACTAAAACGCTCATGTATCAATTTTTTTTGTGCAAAGCTAATATTATTGACTGGAAAGTCAAACCGAAAAGCATATTATTTACCGCCTTTTCTCAGGAAAATGTAAGTAATTCCATTATGGCTACTGTAGCCCCGTTATCCGCTAAAATCTTTTTGGGGATTATTCCGCCTAAAGGTTAAATATCCTGGCCAAAAAGTATCCCGCTCCTCCCGGGTTTAGCGCACAACATGCAGCATTACTTGGCAAATAAAACTTAAACGCCTATTTTAGTTGAAAGTGAAAGGTTCAAAGTTGAAAGTTCAAAGTTCAAAGTGAAAAGTTGAAAGTGCTAACAACTTACATTCTTAATGTTTAGCTCAAAGTGACAAAACTTGAAAGTGCTCAGTCAGATAATTAACAATACCACATGAGAAAAAAAATATTACCCATTACCTTAACCCTATGTTGTGTTTTGGCAATTCAATTTAAAGCCAAAGCCCAAACTGCTGACACCAGCAAGTATATTCTTCAAAATGATGCAGATGTAGCGAAGAAAGAGCCTGGCACACATCAGGGAGGTGGCGAAACCATTGGCTTTAACTTCTTTGCCCAGGCAAAAAATCTAAAGACTGTTTTTAAAAAAAGAATCTTAAAGCCTGGTTCATCTATTGGCTACCATCCTCAAAAGGAAGATGAAATTTACTATATCGTTTCTGGAAATGGCACCATGCAAATGAACGGTAAAACTTTCCCGGTAAAACCAGGCGATGCCATATTAACCCGTCCAGGGAGTTCGCATGGTATCAAACCCAATGCAGATAACGACCTTGTAATCATGATTGTTTATGAGAAAAAATAAGCATCCAACAAGAGAAAGAAGACAAAAAGGCCAGATTAACTTATCGCTAACCTGGCCTTTCTTATAAATAAAACTAACCTTCTAATTTAGTAGCTTCAGCTTTGGGCTTAGCTTCTGTTTTCCATCGTTTTGCCCAGTCTGCCTGTTCGGCATCGTTATGGAAAGTCCAGGCTACGAAGCGACTGATTTTCTGCCCTTGTGACATTTGAACGGTACGTACCTCAAATGCATTGGCCTTAATCAAGGCGTTGTAAATGCCTCTTAAGTTGGCACTTTTCGAAACCAAGGATGTAAACCAAAGACATTTTTTAGGAATCTGAGCACTTTGAATAATCATCTGCTCCACAAAAGCACGCTCTCCTCCGGGGCACCAAAGCTCAGCTTTATTGCCCCCAAAATTTAAAACATGCTTAATCTCTGCCTCACCCTTTAAATTTCTCCATTTTTGTCGCGTACCTTGCTCGGCCTCTTTTAAAGATGCATGGAAAGGTGGATTACAGATGGTCAGGTCAAATTCTTCTTTTGCACCCACAATCCCCCTAAAAGTAGCCATCCGGGATTGCTGTAACCGGGGCTCAACGTGACCCTGAAGCGACTTGTTGGCATCAACAATTCTTTTTGCTGCTTCAATAGAAAGCGGATCGATATCTGATCCAACAAAATCCCAACCGTATTCCTGATGTCCTATTATCGGATAGATACAATTTGCACCCGTACCGATATCAAGTACTTTAACATGGTTTCCTTTTGGTATTCTACCTTTATCACTTGAGCCTAATAAATCGGCAACATAATGGATATAATCTGCTCGTCCGGGAATAGGCGGACATAAATAATCTTTGGGGATATCCCACTGAGAAATATTATAGAAATGCTTCAACAATGCTTTGTTAAGCGCTTTAACTGCTTGCTGATCAGCAAAATCTATCGATTCTTCGTTATGATCATTCAAAAAAACAAAACGTTTCAGTTCTTTTGAAGTTGCAATAAGTTGTTTGAAATTGTAACGGGAACGGTGCTTGTTCCTGGGATGTAACTCGCTTTTCTCTGAGCGGGTATTTTCTTTCTGAGCCAATGTGATCTGGATTAATTAAATAAGCTGTGTGCTTATTTCTACTGCAAAGGTAGGGAAAAAAGTTGAGCGTTAAAGTGATAAGTTGTAGGTTATAAGTTCTAAGTCTGGACGCATAAACAAGTTGTGAGTTACGGGTTGCGAGTTACAGGTCTGGGCGCCTCAAAATGAAAACTCCAAACTAAGAGTTGTGAGTTGCGCGTTGCGAGTTACAGGTCTGGGCGCCTCAAAATGAAAACTCCAAACTAAAAGTTGTGAGTTGCGCGTTGCGAGTTACAGGTCTGGCCGCCTTAAAATGAAAACTCCAAACTAAAAGTTGTGAGTTGCGGGTTGAGAGTTACAGGTCCGGGCGCCTTAAAATGAAAACTCCAAACTAAAAGTTGTGAGTTGCGGGTTGAGAGTTACAGGTCCGGGCGCCCAGGTTAAAGTGGTAAGTTGTAGGTTATAAGTTCTAAGTCTGGGCGCATAAACAAGTTGTGAGTTACTGGCTGAAAACCCCAAACTAAAAACTCCAAACTAAGTTGAGCGTTGTGGGTTGAAAGTCCGGGCGCCTCAAACTGCCAACTCCCAACTGAACACTCCAAACTAAAAACTAAACCTCCTCGCTCTGCTCTATCGCCGCAGGCCTTATCGCTTTCTGATACCTGGCTTCATCAAATTGCCTTTCGCTCTTTGCAATTACGATGGTCGCTACTCCATTGCCAATCACGTTGGTTATTGCCCTGGCTTCGCTCATAAACCGATCTACACCAATTAGAATAGAAATGTGCTCAATAGGCATAATTTTTAGCGCGGTTAAGGTAGATACCAGTACAATAAACCCGCTTCCGGTAACACCTGCTGCACCTTTTGAGGTAACCATCAGGATTCCTAAAATGGTTAGCTGCTGGCCAATCGACAAATCTATTTTAAAAACCTGGCAAAGAAAAATTACCGCCATTGCTAAATAAATGGCTGTTCCATCCAGATTAAAGGAATAGCCTGTTGGTATAACCAAACCAACTACCGACTTATCGCAGCCAATGGCCTCCATTTTCTGCATCATACTTGGCAAAGCAGATTCTGAGGAAGATGTCCCTAAAACAATTAAGATTTCCTGACGGATGTATTTAAGATATTGCCATAGGCTAAATTTATAATATCTCGCGATGCCGTTCAAGATGACAAAGATAAAGAGGAAACAGGTGATGTAAACAGCCCCCATTAGTTTTGCCATACCCAAAATGCTTTGCAGCCCATGTGTTCCGATGCTAAAAGCCATTCCACCAAAGGCTCCAATAGGTGCTAAACGCATTACTACCTTCATGATTCTAAAAAGCACTTTAGAAATTTTATCAAAAGCATGAAGTACTGCTGTACCCTCCCCTCCGAGTTTATTTAGTCCATATCCAAAAAGGATAGCAAAAAACAGAATCTGTAGAATATTTCCTTCAGCAAAAGAAGCAATTACATTGTGTGGAATGATATGAAGAAAAAATTCTCCCCAGTTCATGTCCTTCGCCTGCTCTGCATAACCTGCAATTTTCGATGCATCGCCATTGCCTGTTTGCATACCCACACCTGGTTTAAGGATGTTGGCTACGAGTAAACCAACCGCTATAGCTACAGTACTTACAATCTCAAAATATAACAGTGCCTTTCCTCCTACACGACCAACTTTTTTCATATCTCCCATATGGGCAATACCCAAAACAATGGTAAAAAAGATAATCGGAGCAATCAACATGCTGATCATGTTAATAAACCCCTGACTGATGAGTTTAGCCGTTGGCGCAAATGCAGGAAAGCTTGCTCCTACTATAATACCCAGGGTAATGGCCACTAAAACCTGAAAGGTTAAATTGGAAATAACAGATTTCATTTGATTCGTTTAGGACACGGAATATAGGGCTATTTTGAAAATTATAATGTACTTAATCAGCAAATCTGAAAACAGGTGCTATTTATAAATCAAGACTTCTATTTTACCATCAGCAGTAATGGCCCCTCTATACATCCCTTCGGTATTGAAAGGCATAGCGATATTGCCTTTTTTGTCTAAAGCAATCAAACCGCCATCTCCTCCCATTTTACCTACTTTATCCAATACAATCTTTGATGCTTCTGATACGGATAAGCTTTTGTATTCCATTAAATCAGAAATGGTTTTAGCCACCACATTGCGGATATAAAATTCACCCCAACCTGTACAGGAAATTCCGGCAGTTTCATTATTGCAGTAGGTTCCCGAACCAATAATGGGTGCGTCTCCAACCCGGCCATATTTTTTATTGGTCATTCCTCCGGTTGAAGTTCCGGCAGCAAGGTTTCCTTTCTGATCTAAGGCTACGCAACCTACGGTTCCGAACTTATAATCGTGATTTTTAATTCCTAAAAGCTCCGATTTTTTGCTTCCATGATCTAAAACAGCCTTAGCAGAATCGGCTTTAATGGCCTTTTGCAACCCGTCCCATCGTTCCTGCGTCCAAAAATATTTTGGATCAACAATCTCCAGACCAGCTTCTCTGGCAAATTGCTCTGCTCCTGTGCCAATCATCATCACGTGCTCTGACTTTTCCATTACAGCCCGGGCGGCAGAAATAGGATTTTTAATGGTTGTAACCCCTGCAACAGCTCCTGCTTTTAAAGTTTTACCCTCCATTATTGCCGCATCGAGTTCATTTCGGCCATCATGGGTAAAAACTGCGCCTTTACCTGCATTAAAATGTGGGTCGTTTTCCAATACATGAATCGTGGCCTCCACAGCATCTAAACTACTCTTTCCTGCTTTTATTTTAGCATAACCTGCTTTTAAGGCCTGGGTTAAACCTGCAATATAGGCTGCTTCCTTTTCGGGTGTCATGTTCTTTTTGAGGATGGTACCAGCGCCACCATGAATAACCATTACATATTTTTGCTGCTGGGCAGCAACCTGCAATGCAAACATTGAAAACAGCATTAGGGCTGTTGCCTTGATCCACTTCATATGATAAGATTTTAGAAAAGGTTAAATTAAGAAATTCTGCCGGAATAAAGTATTTATGCTTTGGCAATCCCTTCAGAAGAAAACTGAAGCTCATAAAGTTTCTTGTAGTAACCGTTTAGTTTCAAAAGTTCCTGGTGTGTACCCTTTTCTTTAATCTCTCCTTTATCTAAAACGATGATTTGATCTGCTTTTTGAATGGTAGATAAGCGGTGGGCAATCACGATTGAAGTTCGTCCGTCCATAAGGTTATCAATCGCTTTTTGAATCAACAGTTCGGTTTCTGTATCTACGGATGAGGTTGCTTCATCCAAAACCAAAATTGCCGGGTTATGAACGAGTGCACGGATGAAGGAAATTAACTGTGCCTGACCAGCAGACAGGGTTGCTCCTCTTTCCATAACATTGTATTGATAGCCTCCGGGTAAACGCTCAATAAAATCGTGTGCTCCCACTTTTTTGGCTGCTTCTATCACTTCTGCCAAACCAATTTGAGGATTATTGAGGGTAATATTGTTTAATATTGTATCTGAAAAAAGGAAAACATCCTGCAATACTGTTGCGATACTTTTTCTGAGATAATCTAAATCAAAATCATTGATTTGAATTCCATCAACTGTAATTTCACCTTTTTTGATTTCGTAAAACCGATTTAAGATATTAATGGTGGAAGATTTACCTGCGCCTGTAGCCCCCACTAAAGCCACGGTTTCTCCTGCTTTAACATCAAAAGTGAGGTTCTTCAATACATACTGATCATCATTATAGGCAAACCAAACATCTTTAAATCTAATGTTACCGGCTAACTGCTTTGGGGCTGCCACACCATTATTAGGTGTAACTTCATCGGTATCCAAAACTTTAAAAACCCTTTCGGCTCCTACCATCCCCATTTGGAGTGTATTAAATTTATCGGCCAATTCTCTTATCGGCCTGAACAACATATTGATGTAGAGGATAAATTCGGCAATTGTACCTGGAGTAACCACATCTGGCTTGGCCAGGATTGTTCTGGAACCATACCAAACCAATAATCCTAAAGACATAGCCGAGATCAACTCTACTACAGGAAAAAATATAGAATAGTACCAATTAGACCGAATATTGGCATCCCGATATCTTTTATTGATGGCGTGAAACTTCTTATACTCCTGCCTTTCTCTGGCAAAATATTGTATAATGGAAACTCCGGTAATGTGTTCCTGAAGAAAGGTATTGAGGTTCGAAACTTCTGTACGTACTTCCTGAAAAGCAACCTTAATGGCTTTTTGAAATATACGTGTAGCCATAATTAATAGCGGAATTGGCAATAATACAACGAGGCTTAACTCCCAATCGGTATACAGCATTACAGCTACAATTACAATCACCTGAAGTGAATCACCAATCATGGAAATTAATCCTTCAGAAAAAATATCGGCAATAGTTTCCAAATCAGACACAGTCCGGGTAATCAGTTGCCCGATGGGTGTTCTATCGAAAAACTTTAACCGAAGCTTCGTAATGTGGTTAAAAACATTGATTCTTAAATCACGGATAACCGATTGGCCTAAGGTATTGGTTAGTAAAGTGTGGTTGTATTGAATTAGGGTTTGTAAAATCAGCATGCCAATCATCAAAATCGACATAGTAACTAAACCTTCATAATTTCCTGGCAGGATGTATTTATCCAGGGTATATTTAATTAAAAGTGGTCTAACGGGAGACACTGCTGCTAAAAGAATGGTCAAAATAACCGACCAAATAAAAATTGCACGGTAAGGCCTTACGTATTTAAAAATCCGTTTAAGTAATCCTGTGTTGTATACTTCGCCTGCTACTGCCATTTTTTTTAAAAATTAATGAATGAATTTTAAGGGAGTGAATTTCGCATCCCCCATTCAATCACCCAATCATTCAATCACAATCATTCTATAATTCAATAATTATATATACGGGTATTCCACTTTCACCAGGTACAAACCACAAGCAGGTACCGATTGCCCGGCCTTACTGCGATTTTTACTTGCTATTATTTGTTTAAAATCTTCTACGTCAATTTCTCCTTTACCCACTCTTACCAGGGTGCCCATTATAGCCCTGACCATATTGCGAAGAAAGCGGTCTGCCTTAATATTAAAAACCAAACCATCCTCTACTATCTCAAATCTCGCCTCCATAATTTTGCAGTTGTTGGTAAAGGTTTGGGTGTTGGATTTACTAAAGGCTGAAAAATCAGTAAACCCGAATAATGTATTGGCAGCCTGGTTCATTTTATCTACATCCAACTGATCTTTTAATAACCATGAACGGTTTAATTTAAATGGATCTTTCTGAAAATGCACATAATATTTATAGGCCCTTGCAGTTGCATCAAATCTGGCATGTGCATCGGGCAGAACCGGAATGATTTTCTGAGCCGCTATCTGATAAGGTAAAAGGGCATTAATACCTGCTATTGCGTTTACTACTTTGCTTTCTGCCACATCAGTGAGATCAAAATGCGCAAAAAAAACTGTTGCATGTACGCCGGTATCGGTTCGTCCGCAACCCAATGTTTCTACAGGTTGCCTAAAATAAGTAGACATGGCTTTATCTAACAGTTCTTGCACCGCCACTGCATTGGGCTGGGTTTGCCAACCATGATAAAGTGTGCCATCGTAGGCAATCTGAATAAAATATCTGTTTTGACTCAAAGTGATGCAAAAATACTTTTTTCCTTCTATTAGATAAGGTGTATTAAAAGAAATTAATATCCCTTAACTGTAAAAATGTTTTTTAAAGGTTGAGCAGAATAATTAAGTTTGCCTAAATTATAAGTTAACATGATACAGCGCGTACAATCTATCTGGCTTTTTTTAGCATCTCTCAGCTTAGTTTTAATGTTGTTTTTACCATTGGTAATTAAAGAGGCCAACAGTGTTGAAAACAGTATTTACACTTCAGGATTATTTCAAAAATCTGCCGGGCAGAGTGGATCGGGCATTAAAGCGGAAGCTTTTTTACCCTTACTGATTACAAACATTGCCCTGGCCGTTATTTGTTTGGTAAACATATTTAATTTTAGAAAAAGAAGCTTACAAAAGCGCATGGCTGTTGTGTCTATTGTACTTATCATTGCTTTTGGTTTTTGGTGCAGTATTTATGCAAAAAAATTACCTGGTGGCATTGATGGTGCTGCATTTGCTTTTGGCGCCTATCTTCCTGCTTTGGCTATATTATTTTGTATCCTGGCTATTTTCGGCATCAACAAAGATGAACGCTTAATCCGTTCTGCTGAGCGCCTACGTTAGTTATTTACATTGGTCATTTTTAGAAGATAGCAGCATTGCAATTGTTTCATAAACCTGGGAGAAGCGGCATCCTTTTGCTTTTTCAGCAAAAGATATAGCGAAAAACGGGGCTGCAGAAACCGATAGACTTGAAACATATTTTTTCAAATCTGATTGAATTTGCCTGGATGATTTGCGCTGTACAAATAAAAAAATACCAGCTTTATTCCTAAATCAAGGCACATAATACCGTAAAGTATGTGTTTCAGCTTTACATTCGCCGGCTTTTTTAGTATTACTTCCTTATTTTCAAACATTTAACCCAAAAAACTATTTGCTTGGTTATCTGTGAAATACGGATTATTAACCGTACCTTTGCGGCTCAATTAAAAAAAGAAGACGAATGATAAACCCATTTCAATTATTGGGGATAAGTGATGACGTCGTTAATGCCATTAAAGACCTTGGATTTGAAAATCCAACGCCGATTCAGGAGCAAAGTATCCCTGTACTGTTAGAAGGCACTAATGATTTTGTTGGTTTGGCCCAAACAGGAACAGGAAAGACAGCCGCATTTGGTTTGCCGCTGTTAGAACTAATCGATTTTAAGATGAACAAGCCACAGGCATTAATTTTATGCCCTACCCGTGAGCTTTGTTTGCAAATCGCTAACGACCTTAAAAACTTTTCTAAAAATGTTGCTAATGCCCATGTAGTTGCCGTTTACGGTGGTGCAAACATTATGCAACAACTACGTGAAATACGCAATGGCGTACAAATCGTGGTGGCCACGCCCGGCCGTATGTTGGATATCATTGGCCGTAAAGCCATTGATTTTTCAAATGTTAAATATGTTGTGCTTGATGAGGCCGACGAGATGTTGAACATGGGTTTCCAGGAAGACATCAACGAGATTTTATCAACTACACCTGATGACAAAAAAACCTGGTTATTCTCGGCTACCATGCCGGCAGAGGTTCGCCGTATAGCTAAAACCTATATGGAAAACCCTACAGAGTTAACCATGGGCACCAAAAACACTGGTAACGTAAATATCGAACATGAGTACTATGTAGTACGTGCCAGAGATAAATATGCTGCCCTTAAACGTATTGTAGATTTTAATCCGGATATTTTCGGTGTTGTTTTCTGCAAAACTAAATTAGACACACAAGACGTAGCTGAGCATTTAATTAAAGATGGTTACAATGCAGATGCTTTACACGGCGACTTATCACAACAACAACGTGATAAAGTTATGCAACGTTTCCGTGAGCGCAGTATGCAGTTATTAATTGCTACAGATGTTGCTGCCCGTGGTATCGATGTAAACAATGTAACGCACGTAATTAACTACGCTTTGCCTGATGAAATTGAGAGTTACACCCACCGTTCTGGCCGTACTGGTCGTGCCGGTAAAACTGGTATCTCTATTTGTATCATCAACTCTAAAGAGGTTGGCAAAATCCGTCAGATTGAAAGAATTATCGGTAAACAGTTTACTAAAGCTGAATTGCCAACTGGATTTGACGTTTGTGAAAAACAATTATTCTCATTAGTACATAAAGTTCATAATGTTGAAGTTAATGCTGAGCAAATTGATCAGTATATCCCACGCATTATGGATGAGTTTGCTGATTTAACAAAAGAGGAAGTAATTAAACGTTTTGCTTCTTTAGAGTTTAACCGTTTCTTAGATTATTACCAAAACGCTCCGGATCTTAATGCTCAGGCTGATGATCGTGGAAGCGACAGAGGTGAGCGTGGTGCCCGCGGCATTAGAAGCAGCGAAGGTTACACCCGTTTATTTATCAATTTAGGTTCTGTTGATGAGTTTACCCGTGGCGACATGTTATCTTTCATTTGCAACAATGCAAAAGTAAGTGGCAAGAGCGTTGGTAAAATTGATCTGAAAGGTGTTTACTCTTTCTTTGAAGTTGAAGATGCAATTGTAGATAAAGTTTTTGATGGCTTTAAAGCTGTTGACTTTAATGGACGTAACGTGCGTATTGAACGTAGTGGAGATGGTGGTCGTGAAGGTGGAGATCGTGGAGAACGCAGAGGCGGCGGACGTGGTTTCGGCGGTGGTGAGAGAAGAAGTGGTGGCGGCCGTAGTTTTGGTGGTGGAGACAGAAGAGGTGGAGACAGACGTGATGGTGGAAATCGTGAAGGCGGTGGTTTCAGAGACTTTTCTGGACGTAAACGCGAAGATCGTGGCGGAAACGCTGGTGGCGGTAGCCGCAGAGAAGGCGGAAACCGTGAAGGCGGCGAACGCAGAAAAAAATGGTAAATCACTAAACCAAATATTTTGCAGCCAGTTTCGTTCATTCGAAACTGGCTTTTTTTTTAAAGAAAGCTATTACATCAATAGCGAATTCATCCGGCCTTCATTTCCTTGCAAGGGGAAATCTTAATTCAAAAAGCTTTGCTACCGGCTAAGCCATATCATAACGGCTCCATCCCCCTCCAATCGGCCTGATAAAATTTTCGGGTAGCATAGCTTAGCATCATCACCAATGCCTGTATGGATTGAATGTACAATTATGTTGAATAAGTTACCCTTTAAATTCAATCCCTTTTCTTTGAAATAGGATATATTTACGAAAATTATCCTTACCCTATGTCTTTCAAAAAAATCCTAACCATTCTATCTTTAACCCTCCTCTATATCCAGGCATCAGCCCAAAAAAGTGATAAAATGCAATGGTTTGCCGATGCCAAACTTGGAATATTTATTCACTGGGGCGTTTACTCGGTAAATGGAATTTCTGAATCATGGTCTTTCTATAACAATTACGTTAATTACCCTACCTATAAAAAACAGCTTGATGGTTTTACCGCAACAAAGTATAACCCTACAGAATGGGTTGATTTAATTAAAGAAAGTGGCGCTAAATACGCAGTGATTACCAGTAAACACCATGACGGAGTTTCCCTTTGGGATAGCAAAGCACCCTTAGCCCTTACTATCCCTAAAGATGGCAAAGCTAAAAAAGATGTCCTTAGTCCTTTTGTTAGCGCATTAAAGAAATCAGGTTTAAAAACCGGAATTTATTTTTCTTTACCAGATTGGTCGTACCCTCATTATGATGTTTTTACGCGCGAACATAAACGCTATGATGCAAAAAAAGACACCACGCAATGGAGGAAATTCTTAAACTATCAACAACTGCAACTCAAAGAACTGAGTAATGCTTACCATCCGGATTTATATTGGTTTGATGGCGATTGGGAACACAGCGCTGAGGAATGGGAAGTGCCACAGATTAAAAACATCCTCAGTAAAAACAATCCAAATGTAATATTCAACTCAAGATTGGGTGCTTATGGCGATTATGAAACACCTGAGCAAGGTGTACCTGTTTTGAAACCACAAGCCAAATATTGGGAATTGTGTTATACCATGAACGACTCCTGGGGATATCAGCCTTTTGATACACATTACAAATCTGCGAATATGATTATCAGGACACTTGTAGACTGCATCAGTATGGGTGGGAATCTGCTATTGGATATCGGCCCTAAAGCTGATGGCACAATTGCTCCGGAACAAGTTGATATCCTGAAAAAATTAGGCAGATGGACAAAAAAACACAGTGAGGCTATCTATGGCACAGAAACAGGGCTATCCGCTGCTCATTTTAATGGTAAAACCGCGCTTTCAAAAGACAAAAAAACACTCTATTTATTCGCTGACTATCAAGCGAATGATGGTTTAGCCTTGAACGGCATACAATCGAAAATCAAAAATATTAATGTAATCGGTTATAACGGCACCATTAACTATAAAAACATTAATGATAATAACTACCTGATCAACATACCGAAAGCTGCTTATGATCAGGACGTAACAGTAATAAAAGTTACTTTCGATGAGCCTGTTCAGCTGAGCCCCGCAAAAAACCTAACAATTTCTGTTGACGAACTTTTAACCAACAGCAAATCTTCTACACACCAAAAACTGAAGTCAGTAATAAATGAAATCAGCAAGGGCAACAATATATTCAATAAAGTGAATTTGACCATAGATGGAGCAGGTTTCGAGTCATCGGTAAAAAACCTGGACACAGCAGCTTATAACTGGGTTTTAAAAAATACAGAGGCCCTATCTAAGACACAAACAGGCATCCCTGATGGACATTACCTGGGAAAAACGTTTCTTTCTGTCGATAAGCAAAATCTCTTCCTAATTGTTGAAGGTCAACCGACTGGACCAATTGCCATTAAAGGCCTAAAAAATAAAATTAACAGGATCAGAATTGTGGGTGAAGGAACCATTTTGCCTTATGAAACCTACAACAAACTCTATTGGAGCAAGATCCCGGGCATCATCTATATTCCAATACCCGCAGAAAGATTAGATAAACACTTTACCATTATTAATGTACTTGTTGACGGACCTATTGATTTATACCGGGAGCATGTAGGGGTATTGGATCAGAATAACTAATTCAGGTTCAACCAGGCACATTTTATCTATCCTTTGTAAAATATGTAAAGCGAAAACATTTTCTGATTAAATTTGCCTTAATTCGCAAACTATGCAGGCAAAATATATTTCGTACCAAGAAACAGGCTCTTTCTCTAAACTGGTTCTGGATTATATTAATAATGAAGAATCTCTTCGCCCTTTTTACAGCTATCGTCCTGATATGGATGGCTTGGCTGAAGCTATAGCGAACAGGCATTTTCAGGGCAATCGGAATACTTTAGTTGAGGTACTCAAGAAACAATATGAGCATTTAGTTCCTAATAAATCAGTTACTAAAAATATTGAGCTGCTAGGTCAGGAAAATACTTTTACCGTTACCACCGGACACCAGTTAAACCTGTTTACCGGGCCACTTTATTTCATCTACAAGATTGTAACCACCATTAACCTTGCCCTTGAGCTTAAGATGGCTCATCCCGATAAGAACTTTGTTCCTGTTTACTGGATGGCTACTGAGGATCACGACTTTGATGAAATCAATCATGTAAGTGTTGATGAGAAAAATATCAGCTGGATACAGCAGACCAATGGTGCCACCGGAAGATTGAGTACCAAAACAGTAGCCGCAGCGGTACTGGCATATAAAGGTTACCTGGGCATTTCTAAAAATGGAAAACATATTGCCAAACTTGTTGAACAGGCTTATCTAGAGCATGATAACCTGGCAGATGCAACCCGATATTTAGTTAATAATTTATTCCAGAAATATGGTCTGGTTATCGTTAATGCTGATGATCATGAATTAAAAAAACAGTTTTCATCGATTATTGATCGAGATATCCTTGAGCATAACAGTGCCAGGTTAATCGGCGAAACCTCAAATCATCTGGCTTCGTTCGATTATAAAAGTCAGGTGAATGGTCGTGACATCAATTTCTTTTATTTAAAGGATGATCTGCGGGAAAGGATAATATTTGAAAATGGGAAGTATTTGGTTAATCACACCGACATTTCATTTACAGAAACAGAAGTTAAAGCTGAAATAGCCAAATACCCAGAAAGGTTTAGCCCCAATGTAGTTATGCGCCCCATGTACCAGGAGGTGATTTTACCCAATATCGCTTATATTGGTGGTGGCGCAGAAGTGGCGTATTGGATGCAATTGAAAGCTAATTTTGATTTTTACCAGGTTGATTTCCCTGTATTGCTCCTTCGCAATTCAGCCCTTTTAATTGATAAAAGAACTGCACAAAACATTTATAGTTTAGGATTTGAACTGGCTGATTTTTTCTTACCTGCTGAAGAGCTCAAAAACAAATGGGTTAGAAAAAACACTGAAATTCAATTGAGTTTAGCGGATGAGACCAGAGCCATTAACAGCATTTTTGATCAAATTAAACTCAATGCGTTCAAAATAGACAAAACACTTTCTATATCTGCAGATACTGCAAAACAAAAAACAAACAGGCTATTGGCTAATCTGGAGAAAAAGCTGTTCAGAGCCGAAAAACGCAAACATGAGACTGCCCTTCTCCAGATAGAAAATGTAAAAAACAGGCTTTTCCCGAACGGAACCCTACAAGAAAGAATATTAAACATTGCCCCTATGTATGTAAACTATGGCGAAGATTTTCTTTCGTCATGCATAGAAAATTTTGAGCCTTTGGGTGGCGATTTTACTTTGTTACTTCCCTGAGGGAGATTGGAGTTGGGAGTTTGGGGTTGGGAGTTTAAAGGCTGGAACCAAACACCAGTCTTGATACTAAAAGTCAGAAAGTCTGAGGTCCAGAGACCGAAGTCTGGGAATAGCGTGATTAAAGATATATATATTAGCAACCAGTCTTGACACTCGACACTAAGTTCTTGATAATCAAAGCTATAAATCCCAATATCCGGAGACCGGAGTCTGGAAGTAGAGTGATTAAAGAGATATAAATCGGCAGCCAGTCTTGATACTTGATACTAAATACTTGATACTATAATAAACATGAACTTCATCACTTTTACCGAAACGCATTTAAGAAATTTCACATACCATGTTTTTAAAAGAATGGGTTGCTCTGATGACCATGCAACTTTAGCAACAGACGTCTTAATTCGTTCGGATTTACGTGGAATTGATTCGCATGGTGTTGCCCGTTTAAGTGGTTATGTTCGTTTGTGGGAAAAGAAAAGGATAAATGCGACACCCAATATTAGAGTTGTACATGAAACCCCTACTACTGCAACGGTGGATGGTGATGCAGGATTGGGTTTGGTGGTTGCCCCATTTGCCATGCAGGTAGCGATAGAGAAAGCTGAAAAATACGGAAGTGGATGGGTGTCTGTTAAAAACTCAAACCACTACGGTATTGCTGGCTACCATGCATTAATGGCCGTAGAAAAGGATATGATTGGCATCAGTATGACCAATGCTAGCCCTCTCGTAGCCCCGACATACTCTGCTGAGCGACTATTAGGTACCAATCCGATGTGCTATGCTTTCCCCGCGGGAAAATATCCACCGGTTATTATAGATATGGCCACTGCTGCTGCTGCAAACGGAAAATTGGAAATTGCTCAAAGAGCAAATAAAAAAATCCCTGATGGATGGGTTCAAAATAAAGAAGGGCAAAGTTCTACCGACCCAAACGAGTTAAAAAACGGAGGCTCTTTGCTTCCTTTAGGGAGTGATAAAGACCATGGAAGCCATAAAGGCTATGGATTAGGCGCTACTGTCGACATTTTATCTGCAGTACTCTCCGGTGCAAACTATGGTCCTTGGGTACCGCCATTTGTAGCCTTTCTGGAGCCTTCAGCCAATCCGGTTGGTGAGGGACTTGGGCATTTCTTAGGTGCAATGCGTGTAGACGGCTTTCGGCCAGCTGATGATTTCAAAGCTCATCTGGATAACTGGGTAGAACGCTTCAAAAGTGCGGAAACGGTTGATCCGAATCAAAAAGTAATCATTCCTGGCGAACCAGAATATGCCTTTGAACAGGAAAGAAAAATAAGTGGCATACCATTAATTGACGTGGTAGTGAACGATCTGAATGAACTGGCTGGTAAATTGGGAATTGAGGGATTAGTTTATTAGTCATTGGTTAATTAGTCATTTGTCAATAGTCACCCTTCATTCAATCATTCAATCATTCAATCATTCTCTCATTCTCTCATTAATAAAAAAAGCCGCAAACTTAACCAAGGTTTGCGGCAACTACTACTATTTATATGGTATTGGCCCACCATATGGGGCAAGTTTTTATGGCTTAACGCTCAAAGTATCTTTTAAATAAAGTGCTTTATTAGATGAGCCAATCATAATCCTGTAATCGCCAGTTTCAACCAACCACTTATTATCTATATTAAGGGTTTGCAACACCTCTTTATCAATAGTAAAGGTTACTGTCTTTTTTTCACCAGGCTTCAATTTTACACGTTTAAAAGCTCTTAAAGTCAGTACTGGCTGAGCTAACTTACTTAAAAGCGGCCTCATGTAGAGCTGAACCACCTCTTCGCCTTCGAAAGTTCCGGTATTGGTAAGCGTAAAACTTAATGTGGCTGTTTCATTTGCAGAGATGCTTTTTTTACTCAACTTTAAATCCGAGTAAGAAAAAGTGGTATAACTTAACCCATACCCGAAAGGAAACAAAGGCTCACCGCTTAGGTTGTTGTAATCATCTCCCCTACCAGTAGGCTTGTGGTTATAAACCAAAGGTAATTGAGATTCATGAACCGGATATGTGATGGGTAGTTTACCCGATGGATTAGCTTTTCCCAACAAAGTTTCTGCAACGGCAGTACCACCCGCCTCTCCCGGATACCATACATTTAATACAGCAGAAACAGATTTCAACCAGGGTTGCATATTAATCGCACTTCCGCCTACTAATACTACCGTTACCGGTTTACCCAACCTGGATACTTCCTGAATTAACTGTTCCTGATTACCGGGCAAGTTTAACATCGCCCGATCTAGAAATTCTCCTTCTTTAATGCCCGCAACGATTACAACTGCATCTGAATTTTTTGCTGCCTCAACAGCTTCTGCTACTTCATTGCTTGGCATAACATTATAATCCCAAACTAATTTTACTTTAGCATTTCCTTTGGGTTCATAAAATTCTACTTTAATGGTGTAGCTTTTATCCTTTTCGAAATGAAAGGGTTTAGTTGCTATATGGTAAGAACGTTTATCCCAGTTATCTATAATTAACTCGTTATCCAGGTATAATCTAAAACCATCATTTCCTTCTAAACCTATATTAACATCTGCCGTTTTATCGGTTTTAATCTCACCATTCCAGCTTACTGAATAATCATCTAGTGCTAGCTGCTCTTCTGGTGGGTAGAGTGTCCAGCTGAAATCGATTTGCTTATCCCTTCTGGTTAATATTGCATTACCCCTTGGATTTAATCCTTTATAATAAGTCCCGATCAAGCCGGCCTTTTGATTAGCAGAAAGGAATTGACTATCTACGGGTACAAATGTCTTGGGCTCGCGGCTACTCCCTTTTAAATACGAAATCTCTACGTTCTTTCCTGCAGTTTCTTTCAAACCCTGAAGAATGCTTACTTTATTATTACCTGTGCCACTATATCCGCCTAAACGAGCTTCAATAGCATCTTCTCCAAGTATTAAAACCTTTTTTGCATTTTTTATGGGGAGTGTATTGTTTTCATTTTTCAAGAGCACAAATGATTTTAACGCAGCTTCCCTTGCTAATTTCCGATTACTGTTATCGGTAAGCATCTTTTTTGCGAGATTCTCGTCTACATAAGGATGCTCAAAAAGTCCAAGTTCAAATTTCGCTCGCAGTACTCTTGCTACTGCATCATCAATCCTGGTTTGAGGAATGCTTCCATCTAAGAAAGCTGGTAAAAAAAGTTTATAATGATTATAATCTACCTGAAAAATCACATCAAGTCCGGCGTTGATGGCTTGTGCCGTAGCGTCTTTATAATCCTTAGCAGTAAAGTGCAGCACATTTGCACCACCTACAGCACCAGCATCAGAAATAACAAATCCTTTAAAGCCCCATTCTTTTCTCACCTTTTCTGTTAAAAGCCAGCTATTAGCCGTAGCTTGAGTACCAAAAACACTATTGTAAGAAGTCATCAAAGAACGGATACCTATATTTTTTATGGCATCTTTAAAAGGCGGAAAATGAATCTCCTCTAAAAAATGTTTACTCATTTCGATGGGATAACTGTCTCTCCCACCATCACCTACATTGGCAATAAAATGTTTGGGTGTAACTACGATATTTTCCTTTTCGATAGCACGCATAAAAGCATGGCCTAAAACGGTAGTTAAGTAGGGATCTTCTCCGTAGGTTTCTTCCACCCTTCCCCACCTTACATCTGTGGCAATATTGATTACCGGAGCCAGCAAGTCTCTTAATCCCCGCGCCCTGGCTTCCATCGCAATTGCAGTACCAATCCGGGCCAGCATGGTAGTATCAAAACTTGCTGCCAGGCCGATAGATTGCGGGAATGCCGTTGCGCCTTGCCTTACCAATCCGTGCAAAGCTTCATCAAATGGAATAATGGGTATACCCAAGCGGGTTTCCTCGACAAAGAAACGTTGGGTTTTATTAATTTTTCTGACCAATGAAAGTGCGTCTTCAGAGGTATTGTAACTGAGCATCTGCTGCGCGTTCCCCGATCCTTGTGCGGCTGCGCTTACCTGCAGGCCGAAAATGCCTTGTTTAAATTGGGCTTTATTTTCGGCGGTAACATCTCCAGGAATCATAAACAACTGCCAGAACTTTTCTTCAGGAGTCATTTTAGCAATCAAGTCCTTAATCCGTGAATCGATATCAGCCTTTGGGTTCTTATAAACCGGATTTTGCGCAAATAAGTTGATGGGCTCAAGGAGCACCATCAACAACCAAAGGGACAGAATATTTTTTTTAATGCTGAACATTACTATTTTGATTCCGGTGTAAAAGAGAAAGCTAAAGCCACCTTTTCGGTTATGCCCGGTACACTGAAACTTGCTACTCCGTTATTTACTTTACATTTAACTTTTTTGTTGCCATTTAAAATAGAAACAGTTGTTCCTTTTTTCGGAATGCTCCCTTTCCAACTGATTTCCTTTGGCAATTTTTCTCCAACCAGATAGATACCATAAATGGTTCTACCATCCTTACTTTGTGTAAACCAGACATTACCATCATGGTAATTTTTAGTACTACGGGTATTGTAAATGGCATTGCCATTTTTACTGGTCCATTGACCAATTTCTTCTAGTTTTTGAATGGCAGCCTGATCCATTGTACCATCTGGCTTAGGCCCTACTCCTAAAAGCAAGCTTCCACCTTTTGCAACGATCTCAACCAGCTTATGTACCACCTCTTTTGTAGGCTTGTACTCATCATTTGGTACCCAGCCCCAATTGTGGTTCAGTGTCATGCAACTTTCCCAGGGATAATCCAACTGTTGCTCAGGGATTTTTTGTTCTGGTGTTTGATAGTTTTCGAACTGTCCGTGAACGGTGCGATCAACCATGATTAAACCAGGTTGTGCTTTTCTTGCCATTTCGGCAATTTTAGGCATGTTGATATCCTGACTCCATTCTGGAATAGGTGCACCCCATGAAAGCACTTCTTCATTTACAGATTCCAAAGGACGAACCCAACCTCCATCTAACCATAAAATATCTATGCTACCATAATTATTCATCAGTTCTCCAATCTGATTGTAGGTAAACTTTTTGTACATATTCCATCTCCATGGAAATTTCTTAATGTCGTAGTTATTGTTCCGGTTTGGTGTAGCATATTTATCCCACCAATAGTATTGGGTATGCCAATCAGGTTTAGAGAAATAAGCACCAATCATGAAATCCTGCTTGCGGAAAGCATCGAACACATATTTGGCTACGTCTTTTTTAGGGTTATTGGCAAATGGTCCTTTGGCTATACTGAAATCACTTTCTTTGGTATCAAACATGGCAAATCCATCATGATGCTTGGTTGTAAAAACCAGGTATTTCATGCCTGCATCTTTACCAGCCTTCGCCCATTGCTCAGGATTAAATTGAGTTGGATTAAACTTTTCACTCAGTCCCCAATACCATTTCTTGTAATCATCGTACTTTATTGTACTGTCTCTGTCAATCCAGTCTTCCGAACAGATTGACCAAGATTCAATAATTCCAGGAACGGCATATAAACCCCAGTGGATAATCATTCCAAACTTTTGGTCTTGCCAATGCGCTAATTTCTTTTTTACTGCTTCATCTTTTGGCCATTCGTATTTGGTTGATTCTTTGAGGATATCGTTTCGTTGCGCGAAAGCAACATTGACACAACATACAAAAGCAATTAAAAGGCTAGGTATTTTCATATTTTAAGATAATTAAAAATCCCGGCAGGTTTCTGCCGGGATTTACTTTAAAAAGGATTAAGGCATCCAGAATATTTTAGTTTTGCGGGTATCTTTAGCTTGAACAGCCTGATAGTTTGCGCTATTTAAAGTTTTCTCTTTTGCTGGATAAATTAATCTTGTTGGTGGAGTTTCGAATCCAACTTGTTTTCCATTTGTAGGGAAAGTTAACACAGGGAAACCAGTTCTTCTGTATTCAGACCATGCCTCAGTTGATTGAAGCACACCAAAATGCGCCCATTTCTGAGTATAGATCTTTGTTAACTTATCAGTTGAAGCACCAGTATATGCTGCAGTAGAGGTATTAACCCATGCATCTACTGTTGCAGCTGCCGGAGCATCTAATTTCACGTAAGCGCCCTGATTCAAATTATTAAGATAATAATAGAATGAAACAGATTGTCTTAAAGCAACATCATAAGCCGTTTTTGCATCCGTTGTACTTCCCCATCTTTCGTAAGCTTCTGCTTTTAATAAGTTCACTTCAGAAGCTGTGATTAAAATCCCTGGAAGTTTTTGGTTGTAAACAAAGGTTCCAGAGTCCAATACAGAATAATCAGCAAAGCTAGATTCTTGTTGTGCAGTAGTAAAAGTTACCGGCATTGCTCTATACGTTGCATTCTGTACAAACTTACCACCTACAGTACGCCCGAATTTATCATATAATACAGGGATACGTGGATCATTAGCAGGTGCCATTACTGTATTCAACATATAATCTGTTGCATACCAGCTACCTTCAAAAAATGCATCATGCAAATCACTTGTACTGTTGGTTAAAGGCTGTAATAATACGTCACTGTTACCTGGATTATAAGTTCCAACATTTCCGCCATCAATTAATGGATATCCTGCCTGATTACCTAACATCTGTAAGACTGCTGTTTTAGCTGTTGCTTCATCAGTTTTAGAAATACGCATTAATAACCTCAGACGTAAAGAGTTTGCATAACGCGTCCATTTTGATACATCACCTTTAAGGAGAATGTCTGATTTAGCGAAAGCTGCAGTAGTTGTTGCTGATTTAAAGAATGTAGCTGCTGCATCCAAATCGGCAATAAAAGAAGTATATAAGGCTTTTTGCTCATCATACTTTGGATTGCTAATGGTACTATTTGTAGGTAAGCTACCAGCAGCAGAAAATGGGATATCGCCCCATAAATCCACCATTTTAGCGGCTTGTTCCAATAATACAACTTTAGCTGCCTGCATGATGATTTTCTGGCTAGTCTGATCTGCCGCAGAAAGTGAGTTAAACTTTCCTTCCATTACTCTGTAAATTGTTAACGGACCACTGCCATTTCCACCAGTGCTGTAAAAATCATCCCAATATTGTTGAGAATAAGCATCGCTTTGCTGATAAATGGTATTACCATTGGAAATATAAGTAGTTTGAGCATAAACTCCCGGCATTTGGCTTAAGAAGGTACGCACATTCCAATACTTAGCAGCTACTCTATCATTGTTGAGCATAGCAGTGAACAATCCTGGTAAGTTTGGATCTAAAACCTTTTCTGGATTGTTAAACTTTTCATCAATGTCTTTCTTGCAGCCCAGCACTGAAGCCAAAGCTAATACAAGAAAACTTGCTTTTATGATTAACTTTTTCATAATATCTTATTTATTAATGACTAAAAATTTGCATTTAATGAGAATCCAAAGTTTCTAGATGCAGCTGTTGAGCCTACATCTACACCTTGAGACCACCATTTGTTTCCAAGAGGTGCTTCTGGATCCAGATCTTTCAAAGTTCTGTGGATGTAAAACAAGTTACGTCCGATCAAAGAAAATCTTAAATTCGAAATTTTCAGTTTTTTAGTGAACGAAGCTGGAATTTTATAGCTCAATACAATCTCTCTCATCTTGATATAATTGTTATCAAAAATCTCTGCTTCAGTTAAAGAGCCTTCTCCCCAGTTGTAAGTAGTTAAGTAATAATCGGCAGCAGAAAGTACTTTTGTATTAGCCAATCCTGTTGTTTGATTTACACCTTGTAAAATCACACCATCATTATAGGTTTTTCCATTACTGGTGTAAGTTAAACCGCCATTAGCTGCATCTCTGAATTCCATTGAGTTTTCTAACATACCTGCACCGCGCATGTATTTCAAGTTAGGTGCAATCATTTTACCACCAAAACGGTAATCAATTGTAACATCTAAAGCAAAGTTACCATAGCTAAAAGTGTTCGAGAAACCTCCAACTGCTTTAGGCATGATGTTTCCTGCTTTAACATATACAGAGTTATCCATTACATAATAACCATCGTCGTTGATCAGGAAATTTCCATTAGCATCAGTTTTTCTCGGACGGATATAGATATTACCTAATTCTTCTCCAGCTCTTGCTACGATTTTAGCAGTAGATTGATCTGATGAATAGAAGTTGATTTCTGAGTTTGCATCTTTTAGTGAATTTACTTTAGATTTGTTGGTAGAGAAATTTAAACGGGTATCCCATCTGAATTTTCCAGATACAGGAGTAGCATTTAATGCAATCTCCCATCCTTTGTTACCAATTTCACCAACGTTAACAATCTGGCTTTGTGCGCCATTTGTAGAACTTACTTCTAATGGTAAAATTTGGTTTTTGATTTTGTTGTCATAATAACTCACATCTAAACCTAATCTTCCGTTTAAGAATCTGGTCTCTAAACCAAATTCAGCTTCGTATTTCTTTTCTGGCATTAAACCTAAGTTACCATAAGCTCTTGCAGGCACCAATGTAGGTACCGAACCGTTGATGGTTTGTTGTGAAGTTTGCGTGTAAGAAACGTTAGCTTCATAAATTGGAGGCGCGTTACCCACAACACCATAAGATGCTCTTAACTTACCATAATCCCAAAACGAAGGTAATTTCCAAAGATCACTGAATACAAAACCACTGTTTACCGAATAGTAAGAGTATTGATTATTTCCAGGAGGAAGTGTTGAAACATACTCTTGTCTTATAGTACCTTCAGCAAATAAGAAATCTTTATAGCTTAAGTTCATCAAGCCGAGGTAAGCATATTTAAGTTGTTCTTTACGAGATTCAGAAGTCTCGGCAACTCCAAATGAGTTAGATAAAGCAAAAAAGTTTTCTGTAACTAATCCATCTCTTGTATTAGATCTTAAATCTTTGTAAGTCTCTTTTCTACCCTGGTAACCACCGCTTACAGACAAACCAAAGTCTTCACCTATTTTATTAGAATAGGTTAATAACGCATCTCCATATAGAACTGAGTATTGACCCTGAGTTGTAGTATATGATCCTGTACTGGTGTTACCATTTAAAGCTGTTGGAATTTCAGTGAATTGACGATTTTCCGATTTAGCACTAGTATAGTCATTACCAATACGGCCTCTTAATTTTAAGTTTTTAGCTACATCATAGTTTAATGTAAAACTTGACAATAACCTGTTTTCATTTTCATTATATTGGTTTTTCAATTGTTGCCAATAGAAATCTAACAAGTTAGTTGCTCTGATATTGAAAAGAAATGGCTCTGGCCGGGCAGTTTGATCAAAAGTAGCATATTTGTAACCGTTACTGGTTTGAAATTTCTCCTTCATCAAGTTCATATCTTCTGCACGGCTGAAGAAACCACTGAATGAACCCAATACCTGACCCAATTGATAAGGTCTGTTTTTTGTTAAGGTATTAACGTAACTTACAATCACATCTGCAGATAATTTTGGTGCAAGTTTAATTGTAGAGTTTAAGTTAAAGGTATTTTTCGAACCTGTATTTCCTGGTTGAGTTCCTTTATAATCTAAACGAGAAGCTGAGAAACGATAGTTTACGCCTTCTGTTTGATTAGAAATAGCAATATTTGCATTCGAGGTATATCCATTTTGGTATACATCTCTGTAGTTATTCGGTTGAGGAGAAAAAGAACGAATAGAACCATCCCACCATCTCACTTGCTGGCCTTCCATTTTAGGACCGAAGTTAGCATAAGCTCTGAAATATGGTCTGAAACCACTTGGCGAACCGGCATCAGCAATCCAGCCTTCTTCTGTTGCACCATTGGCTACGTTGGTTTCTCTATCGTAACCCGGACCGTAGGTATTTTGGAAGTTAGGTAAGAAAGCAACCTGATCAATTGAACCCTGGTAGTTAAAATCAATACCTAGTCCCCTGTTTTTAGATCCCTTTTTAGTGGTAATAACAACAACACCGCTGGCCGCATCAGAACCATAAAGTGCAGATGCACTTGCTCCTTTTAGTACCGTTAAACTTTCAATATCTGCAGGGTTGATATCTAAGATACCATTACCGCGAACACGCTGATCATCCCAGTAGTTGTTATTATTCGCTCCAGCAGCACCGTTTTGTCCATCATTACGGATCATCACCCCATCTACAACATATAAAGGTTGTTGATTATAGTTAATGGAGTTGATACCCCTGATCTGAACGTTTACCGCACTGCTTGCACCGCCTGGGGCGGTTGTAATTTTAACCCCAGCTGCTTTACCATATAAAGCAGAAGCAAAGTTAGTATTACCTGCCTCAGTGAGCTGCTTGGCAGTTACTGTACTTACCGCATAACCTAAAGATTTTTCTTGTCTTTTGATGCCTAGTGCAGTAGTAACTACGGTCACCTCATCTAATTGATTTGAACTTTCTTTTAAAATTACACTTACTGAAGATTGATTACCTACACTTAGTTCTTGTCTGGTGTAACCGATTGCGGTGAACACCAAAACTTCGTTTGGATTTACGCTAATAGAAAATTTTCCGCTCCCATCAGTTTGGGTAACTTTTGCTGTACCTTTAACAGATACACTTACACCTGGCAGCGGCCCCGATGCATCTTTTACCGTACCGGTAATGGTTTTCTGTGCATAAGCAGCTATTGTAAAGATACTTAACAATAGCACACTTAAACACTTTACATACATTTTTGTCATGGCTGTATTTATTAGTTAGTTAGTTATGTTATTTAGTTTGTTTTTGGAACTTATTTAGAATAGTAGTCTGTTTATTTCATCATATATATTTGGTTTATGGTTAAAAATTCAGTTCATTTCTAAAACTGGCTGTGCTCAATCATTAAACTGGCAGCAGCTAACAGTTCGGCCTCATCAGTGAGGGTTGATAATTTTATATTGGTTTGTTCGGCGATGCGGGGTATACAAAATTCATTGATGGCTTGTTGGATCGGTGGCAATAGCATTTTTCCAGCCTTTGCGCCTCTCCCACTTAAAACAATGCATTCCGGGTTTAAAATGTGTATTAATGTAGCCAGCCCTTTACCTAATTGAAAAGAAGCTTTGGTTAAAATGGAAATAGCAACAGGATCTTGCTGCCCAACAGCTTGCAAAAAATGATCACTTGGATGTTTGGCTTTATCTTTAAAAAGTTCCTGCATGCTCGATTCTGCCCCCTCTGCTATGGCTTTCTCCGCTTTATCTGCCATTACTAAAAGCGAAGTATCAACTTCTAAACAGCCTTTACGTCCGCAAGAGCATAAGTTACCGCTGCTAGATAAAGGAATGTGGCTGAATTCGCCTGCATAACCACCGCTACCGCGATATAGCTCCCCATTCATAATCATCCCCAAGCCAGTACCCCATCCAATGTTAACAACCATCACATCTTTTAAATCTATGGCTTCTCCAAAGTTGAGTTCGGCAAGTGCAATTAAACTGGAATCATTATCTATAAACACAGGAAGACCTAGTTCTTTAGAGATGTATTTTTTTAAAGTCGCGTTTTTTACTTTCAGATAGGAATGGTTAATCCCCTCTTCAGCATTTACAAAACCTGGCATCCCCATGCCCACACCTAAAATATCAGCTTTATCTATACCTGAATCGGTAATAGATTTATTGATAAAATTGGCCAGAACATTAACATCACTATCGGGTTCAGTCATATCAAAAGATAACATCTGAACCGGAATGATCATTCTGCGGGAAAGGTCATAAATACTTAGCCTTGTAACCAGCTGATCCATTGCAATGGCTACAATATATTTTTTCAGATCAGGATTGATCAAAAACATTAAGGGTCTTCTCCCGCCTGTAGATGGCGCTAAACCCTGCTCCATAACATACCCTTCTGACACCAAACTATTTACAATTGAAGTTACCAATGGCAGGCTTTTCTTGGTTAGTTTGCTCAAATCAGTTAATGACAACACCTTTTTATAATAAAGATGTTTGATAATATCAGCTCTCAGTCGCTGATTTTTTTCTTCAATTATTGACATTAGGGAGTTTGATTACTCAAACTTATAAAATATTTTTAAAACTTTTTAAAACTTTTTAATTTTTTTTAAAAGTTAATTTAACTTTTTATTTAAACATGAAAGGCGAATAATCTTTCGATCATTCGCCTTTCGTTAAATTTTTATTTTTTTAACCTGCCTTAAGTTAAACTATTTTAACACATTCTTAACCTTAACAACACCATCAAGGCATCCAATAAACCTTCTTAAGAACCTGTGCACTTTCATTTGCCCCACCGGTTATTGCCTGCCAATTTTCAATATTATTGGTTTGTTCATCGGCAGGATATGGCAATCTGTTGAAAACCGGAGGATTGTAACTTGGATCTTTAGGGGTAAGCCCTGTTCGCCTCGCTGTACACCAGGCTTCAACAGGTTGAAAAAGATTGGCCAACCACGATTGTGTAATGATTTTCCTGTAATTTCCTGCAATATCACCTGCAACAAACTTTACAGCTGCATGATTGGCAAAAGCATCTATCTGAGTTTGTGTAACGGCGCCTGGCTTAACGCCTGGTGTCCAGATCGCAGTGCTGTAATTATTCACTGTCGTATACCAGAAGTTAACAGAGGCTTTAATGCCGGCTTTATATTCGATCTCTGCGATAACCTCGTCTGGAGCAAGTCCGAGACCCTGATTATAAATCTCCGCTTTTAAGAAATGAACATCTGCTTCTGAAATGAGAATATAAGGTAAGCTTGCGAAGTCTCGAACCAGATAAAAATTAAAAGCAGCAAACTTATTGTTTGGATCGGTTCCAATCAGCGGTGGGGTATTGGTAGCAGTAGTAGCATAAGGTGTACCCCCATCTTGCACTGTACCATTTTGAGGTTGAGGAACCCATTTCCCGGCGTTGTTTGGCATGAACCAAATTTTATAACGGGGATCAAAAAAACCCGAGCCATTATCCGCATTGGTTGCAGACATTTGATTAAATACATTACTACTCATCCGCATATTAGATACAGAAAGCTCCCGAAAGGCATACCAATATCTTAGATTATAGTCTGTTGTGGGGACAACTACCAATGGATAGCTCCCGAAATTACTCTTATATAAGTTGGTTAGGTCCTGATTGTCTGGCAGCGGATAAGTGGCCGGGGCATTTAAAATTTCTACAATAATGGCCTTTGCCTTAGTTTGCAAATTGGTCTTGCTCAACCGTACAGCATATCTCAATCTTAAGGCATTGCCGAACTTCTTCCAGGCAAGGATGTCATTCGCCAAAAATGATTCGTAGGTACCAATACTAATCTGATTAGCTCCCCCAATATCCGTAACAGCGGCTTTCAGATCATCCAACACACTGTTGTAAACGGTCTCTTCCTTATCATATTTTGGCTTGTAAAACTGGGATCCATCTGTGGCAATGCCCGCTTCCGAATAGGGGATATCACCATAACGGTCTAACATCGACAGTGTTTTCGAAGCAATCAAGATTGTACCCATCGCCTTTACGTTATTGTAAGCTGCAGGTGTATTAGATGTATTAATTAATTTTATAAGCTGCTTATAATCGGCTAAGTCCTGGTAATAGTTTTGCCAATAAGGCGTAATGTAGTTGAGGTATGGCAGGTTAACATTTTGTACAGATTGTTGATTGGTAATGGGCATAAACAATCCGGTGTGTAATGTATATGCATCTTCGGTAGCCCTGCGGGCCAGGTTATTGAAAAAACCTGCCGGCGTAGCTGTAGATACTACTGCGTCCTTGTAAGGGGCATTGATCTCTTCAAATCCTTTTTTACAAGCGAAGCAACAGGTTAGTAGCAACAACAACGCAACCAACTGAAATATTTTATTGTGATTTTTCATGTTTAAAAATTTTAGTAATCATTGTTTTAACTCGTAACAAACTTAAAATGAAGACCTTATCGTTAACCCGAATGATCTCGTTTTAGGAAACGAATCATATTCAATACCCTGCATATTCCCGATGCTATTTACACCTTCAGGATTCAATCCCTTAGGAATGGTTGTGAAAATATAGAACAGGTCTCTTCCTATTAAGGAAAGAGATAGATTCTGAATGAACTTAGTTTTTTGAATCAATTTTGCAGGAACTTTATAGGTTAATACCACTTCCCTTAATTTCATCCACGAATTTTTGAATACTGCAGCCGAACGCGGAACACCTACATGATTCCAGGCAGAATAAGTTCCTTGATAGTACCACTGATAATTGACCACATCTGTATTGGGTGTTCCATCTGCAAATACACCACCAAAATTTATTCCGGAGTTGGCAGTTGTCCCATCAGGATATACCAAAGGTAAACCGCCGCCATTTCGTTCCTTAAGTGTTTCAACCAGATTCCCACTACCCATACCTGCAGCGTAGGAACCGAAGTAAGTATCACCTCCAATCTTAGCATCGGTTAAAATGTATAGCGACAAGTTTTTGTAGGTAAAGGTATTGGTGATTCCCCCAGTTAGGCTGGGTTGTGAATTCCCAATGGGTATATCACCTGCAGTTAATACCCACTGTGTACCTGCATAGTAATTGGTTCCATTTACATTGAAGGTCATTGGTAAACCATCAGTTCCTGTGGCCCGTTTTACCACCTTCTCACCATTAAGGTAAGTAAAGTCCTTGCCATACAAAGTTCCATAATAATCGCCTACTGTTACACGTTGATTAATCCCATTTCCTCCAAAGAAATTCCCCAATGTAAGTGTAGGTATCCCTTCTTGCAAGGCGAGCACCTTGGTGCGTGCATGTGAACCGTTAATACTAACCGACCAGTTAAAATTATCGGTTTTTACGGGGCTGCCGCTCAGGATAAATTCAAAACCTGTATTTCCTAATGATCCGCTATTGATTTTGATGGAGTTAAATCCAGATGTCATCGGAAGGGCACTATCCAGAATCTGATTATAGGTTGTCATCCGATATGCTGCTACATCAAGATTAATCCTGTTATTAAACAACCCCAGGTTTACACCAATCTCATAAGCCCTGCTGCGTTGAGGTTTCACCCCATCGAACTTCAATGTACCCGGTAAACTTTGTGCTTGTTGGGTGTTGTTGGTTACCACATCTAATACATTGAAAATAGAATATGGATCGGTATCAGAGCCAGTTTCGGCATAAGATGCTTTTAGTTTTGCAAAGCTGAGGATATTGCTTCGAACGCCTTTAATGGCGTCGGTAATTACATAACTTAAGTTTGCTGCCGGATAGAAATAGGAGTTAGAACCATTTGCAAGTGTACTCGACCAGTCATTACGCCCTGTAGCTTCCAGAAAAAGATAATTTTTATACGATAGATTCAAAAATCCAAATGCTGAATTTAGCTTTTTGGCATATTTAATCTCATTTGGTTGAGGAACAGGATTTGCCCCGTTATTGAGTGCAAAAACAAATGGCTTCACCAATGGTCCGGCAGTAGTATTGCTTACTGTGTAATCACTTCTGTAATAACTTTCCAATCCCCCGGTTAAACTTCCATTAATTTCTGTACCAAATAGTTTATCTCGGTGAAGGCGTGCAAATACTTGCATATTGCGGTTAAAACTTTTACTCATGGCTTCTTTATAACTACCTCCGGCCTGACCAAGAACATCAATAGGGTAGCTTTTAACAGTGGTAAGGTCGTTTGAATTATCTAGGCCACCCTGAGCTGTGATATTGAGATAGTCGGTCAGGTCAGCGATCAATTTTAGCCCGCCCATGAAATTATTTCGCGTGTATAAAGTATTATTATTGTAAATCCCCCAATACTGATTAGCCATATAACTTCCGCTGTAAGGATAGACCGGAGCACCTGTTGGGAAATTGGAATTTACCAGGACACTTTTTTGCGAGCCATTCGTGCCGTAAATATTATCAAAATCAACCTGAGGATTGTAATCTCTAGGCATAGAATAAACTACACCACCCAAATAGCCACTTCCTATAGCAGGGGTATTCAGTTTACTAAAGTTGGTGTAAGAACCTGTCACTTCAGCTTTTATTTTTTTTGAAATGACCAGATTAGACCCTATGTTAAAGGTATTGGATTCGAAATGACTGTTTAGAATATTTGCTTTAGTAGCATTCCGGGTGTAAGACAGCCTGCCTGTTGTTCCTTCGTTTCCTCCTGACACTGCAACATTGTGATTAGAAACAGATCCATCAGGAAAAAAAGCCTTCCAGTTATTGGGTTGTGCACTGTATGGACGAAGAACTCCATCGTAGTTCAATGAAAGTTGATCATCAAATCTCGGTCCCCAGGATAAACTGCCGGGATAGCTAAAATAGGCGTCTGTTAAACGTCCTTTCGGATAGGGTACATTACCAAAAGAATTATTAAGGAAATCACCCGGTGCGTTATAGTTGTTACCAATCTGATTGCGCTGCCCCGCAACATTAGCCGGGAACATTTTCCTGCTATCCGACGTGAGCATGGAGGCGACACCACCTTGGCCATATTCATTCTGAAAATCTAAAATCTCATATGGATTAGTTGATCTGTAGGAATAACTGTAATCTACACCCAATCCTGTGCCGGAAGCTCCTTTTTTACGCGTGATGAGAATTACTCCATTGCCCCCCCGTGCACCATACAACGCAGCTGCCGCCGGGCCTTTTAATACGGTAATACTTTCTATATCTTCCTGGTTAATGAAGTTCATCCCCGTTCCCCAGTCATTGTTGGAAGACACATCTGCTCCTGTTCCGCCTGCTACAGATGCGCCACTATTTCCATTGACATTGACAGGATCATTATTGATGGCTACGCCATCTACGATAATTAAAGCACGGTTGTCGCCTGTTAACGAAGTATTACCTCGAATGACTACCCTGGATGATCCACCTTCCACTCCGCCTGCAGATTGGGCAATTTGTAATCCTGCGACCTTTCCCATTAAGCCCTGAGCAATGGTAGGCGCCTGTCCTATTGTTAATTCCTTCCCTGCTATTTCCTGCGTGGAGTAACCTAATGATCGCTTCTCTTTTTTAAGGCCGAAAGCAGTAGTTACCTGTATTTCCTGTAGCTCATTGGAGGAAGTATTCAGTATAACAGTCAGTTCAGTTGCCTTGTCTACTGTAATTTCTTTAGATAAATAACCTACTGATTTGAATACGATTCCATTCCCATCAGACGCAAGGATAGAAAATCTTCCCTTCTCATCTGTTTGCGTAATCTTATTTGTTCCCTTTATCGCGACACTAACACCTGGTAATGGCCCCGATAAATCTTTTACTGTTCCTGTAACGGTTTTTTGTGCATAAGCAGCTAATGTAAAAAAAAGCAATAATAGCATACCTAAACACCTTACATACATTTTTTTCATGATTGTTTGGTTTAGTTTAAGAAATTCTGAATAGGGATGCTTTTAAAGCTTGGGGGTAGGTTTATTTATATATCCATATTTTAAGTTTTTAGATCTGCGGTTGGTTAATTATTGTTATTCGAACTGACTATTTTCCACCATTAAACTTGCCGCCGCTAAAAGTTCGGCCTCATCTGTTAAAGTGGAAAGTTTAATTGTAGTTTGTTCTGCTGTTCTTGGAATACAATATTCATTGATAGCCTGCTGAATAGGTGGAAGAAGCATTCGGCCAGCCTTAGCCCCTCTACCGCTCAGTACAATGCATTCAGGGTTTAGAATATGAATTAAAGTTGCTATTCCTTTACCCAATTGAAAAGAGGCTTGTGCCAGAATAGATACAGCAACAGGATCCTGCTGTCCAACAGCTTCTAAAAAATGATCGCTGGGATGCCTGGACTTATCTTTCAAAAGTTGCTGCAAACTAGATTCGGCTCCTTCGGCTATAGCTTTCTCTGCTTTATTTGCCATTACAAGGAGAGAAGTATCTACTTCCAAACAGCCTCTTCTACCACACGAACAAAGATTATTGCTATTGGACAGCGGAATGTGACTAAACTCCCCCGCATATCCCCCACTACCTCGATATAACTCACCATTCATAATCATACCCAGGCCTGTTCCCCAGCCAATATTAACCACCATAACATCCTTCATATCTATGGCTTCTCCAAAGTTCAGTTCTGCGAGCGCAATCAGGCTGGAATCATTATCTATAAATACCGGCAAGTTGATATGACTTGAAATGTATTTTTTTAAGCTTTGATTCCTCACCTTCAGATAAGAATGATTAATTCCTTTTTCAGCATTAATCAATCCTGGCATACCAATCCCCACACCAAGAATATATTCTTTCTGGATTCCAGACTCCTGCAATACCTGATGAACAAAATCGATAAGGATATGAACGTCACTATCCTCCCTGGTCATATCGAAAGTTAAGGTCTGAATGGGAATCCGCATCTTGCGGGATAGATCATAGATCGTTAATCGGGTCACGAGCTGATCCATAGCAATTGCGATAATATATTTTTTTAAATCGGGATTGATCAGATACATTAAAGGTCTGCGCCCTCCGGTGGATGGAGCTAAACCCTGTTCCAATACATAACCTTCTGCGATAAGGCTATTCACAATTGTAGTTACAAGCGGCAAACTTCTATTGGTAAGCTTGCTTAAATCGGTAAGCGACAGCACCATCTTGTAATACAAATGCTTGATTATCTCAGCTTTAAGGCGCTGATTTTTTTCTTCAATGAGCGACATAATTATTTGGCTATATTCAAACTTATAAAAAAATTACAAAACATCAGCATACTTTTTAAAAAAAATAAAAAGTATTCACCTTGAAATGAAAAAGGCGAATAACCTCTTGATTATTCGCCTTTTCAATGCATTTCTATTCGCTAGTGGATACCTTTAAATAGTCTGCTCCACCTGATTTTATGGAAAAACGAGGCCTCACTATCCCAGCTCATCCAGATGAACAATGCTTTTCCAACCACATGGTCTTCCGGAACAAACCCCCAGTAACGGGAATCTGCAGAATTATGACGGTTATCGCCCATCATCCAGTAATAATTCATTTTAAAGGTATAAGTTGAAGCAGGTTTATCATTGATGTACCAAATACCACCCTTTTGTTCCACCTTATTACCTTCATATGTTCTGATAGCCCTGTAATACAGCGGCATCGTGTTACTGTCTATTTTAACTGTCCAACCTCTTGCGGGAATTTTGATTGGCCCATAGTTATCTCTGTTCCAGGGGCGATTTGGGTCATTAGGAAAAATCCCTCCGGCTTCAGGTCCTACTGCATCCGGACTTTGTGCTACAGATTTAACAAAATCGAATTTTTTAAGTTTTTCGGCAATTTCCGGAGATGCATCCACGATATAAGTATTCGCCGCCACAGGGGCTGCGCTTTCTAAACCAAGTTTAAGATCAGTTAACAACGAATAGTCGAATTCCATGGTTTTAAACTCTATGCGATACGGCATCATACCTGTATTTTCTAAAGGCTCCATCTTACCATTAACATAAGCAACACCATTTTTCATGGTAATTTCATCACCCGGAATACCAATACACCTTTTAATGAAATTTTCACGCTTATCTACTGGTCTATCCACAATGGTGTAAGTACTGCGAACATTTTCACGTCCCATTGCCCTTACTAAACGGTAATAACTATCTGCCTGATTTTCGACAGCTACAGTATCTCCTTCAGGGAAGTTAAATACCACAACATCATTTCTTTTGATCTCTGATAAGCCTGGTAAGCGGCGGTACTTCCATTGTACGCCATCCCAATAAGCTTTAGTAGAGGTAGTTAAAGGCATGGTATGATGTGCAAAAGGAAATGCTACAGGGGTCATTGGGATACGCGGCCCATAATTAACCTTGCTTACAAAAAGAAAATCACCAATCAGCAATGATCTTTCCATTGATCCTGAAGGGATGGTATAGGCTTCGATGAAAAAAACACGAATAATTGTGGCTGCCACTACTGCAAAAACAATTGCATCTACCCATTCGCGGGTTTTAGTCTTCTTCTTTTTAGGGGCATCCTTTTTTCTCTGCCAGAATTTATAATTCATATTTTATTTGGTTTGTTAACTGATCAATCGGTTAACCATTATCTGCTTATTATTCAAAAATATCTGTTATACTGAAAAATCCAGTTTTGTCTTTTAACCATTCTGCTGCCACTACAGCTCCCAATGCAAAGCCCGCTCTGTTATGAGCAGTATGCTTAATTTCAATATCATCTACCTCACTGCTGTAAATCACCGTATGCGTACCCGGAATATTCTCAATTCTGTGCGATTCAATAAGCAGCTGCTCTGGCTTAGGGAAAAGCTCTACATCTGTACCCACAACTTCATTTAACCATTCACTTTTACGCTCTACATTATCTACAATTCCTTCAGCAAGGGTTATTGCTGTACCACTTGGCGAATCCAGTTTCTGTGTATGATGAATCTCTTCTACCTGCACTTCATATGCCGGGTATTTATTCATCAGTTTGGCCAAAGTTTGGTTTAACTTGAAGAATAAATTAACGCCGATACTGAAGTTAGACCCATACAACAAGGTATTGTTACTGCTGTTACACTCATTTTTAACTTCCTGAAGTTTACCATACCAACCGGTAGTACCTACCACAACGGGTATATTGGCGTCAAAACAGGCGTTGATATTATTCAAAACAGAATCAGGTGTACTGAAATCTATCGCTACATCAGCAGCTTTCAGATTTTGCCTTGTTAAATCTTCCTGATTATCAATGGTGATTTTTAAAACGATTTCATGGCCGCGTTCAAGTGCAAATTTTTCTATAATCTGCCCCATTTTACCATAACCTAAAAGCGCTATTTTCATGTTTATATTTTTAGAATGTGAAAGAGAGTTTTACTGCCGGATTTGCAGAAAAACCATACATATTACTTGAGTTAATTACCGAAGGTGAGATCTTGAAACCTAACTGGTCATCAATATTAAAGAAATGCAATCGCGCAGCAACATACGCGTCTACGATATTGGCGATGTAGACCAGTCCGTAAGAAAAAATTACAATTTGTGAGTTCCGCTTATAGGTACTTTTACCAGAAAGCACACCAGCATCTGAGTATTGCACCAGATCATTTTCCTTGCCAGGATTAGCTTCCCGATACTGCGCTTCTGCCAAAAAGCGTTTATAAAGTTGCCTGTTATCAATATAAGCAATGGTTAAAGCGGTGAAACCACCATAAATTGCCCCAATTTTACCAATGGTATAAATGCGTTGCCCCGTTTGGCTTTTACCCGCACGTTCTCCATAACCATCGTTAAGTAAATGGAGGTTATAAATCTGGCCCAGGCCTGGGAATATCATGGATCTGAATATCGCCTTTCTGCCGGCAACTTTCCCGGGATTTACATACCTGGCTTTCATAGAATCCTGCCTGGTCATTACTTTAGGCTGAATAACTGGCTTTTTAACTGATTTAGTTGTATCAGTTGACTTTAATACCGTATCCTCAACCTGAGCTGAGGCCCGATTTACAAGAAAAAATGTAAATAAAGAAAGCAGTATTAAAAGTCTCTGGACTTGCATTACCAATCTAATAACTCTAAAATTCTGTTCAGGTCTTCATCACTCATAAAAGGAATCTCGATCGCGCCCTTTCCGTTCTGCGTTACTTTCAGTTTTACACGTGTAGCAAATTTTGAAGCCAGATCGTCCTGTAATTTTTGATATTGAAAAGAAACACCTTTTGCTTTGGGTTTCTCTGCTTGTTTAAGCGGTATGTGCTGTAAATTTCGAACCAATTCTTCTACTTTACGCACAGAAAGATTTTTATCTAAAATTTCCTGGTGAATAAACAATTGCTTATCTACACCATCTACGTTAATTAGCGCCCTGGCATGACCCATGCTAATTTTCTGATCGCGAATGGATGCCTGGATGGCTGGAGGAAGTTTTAATAACCTTAAATAGTTGGTTACAGTAGTTCTGTTTTTGCCTACCCGTTCACCAAGTTGCTCTTGTTTCAAACCCACTTCATCAATCATCCTTTGAAAACTAAGTGCCACCTCAATGGCATTTAGGTTTTCACGCTGGATATTTTCGATTAATGCCATCTCCAGCATTTGCTGGTCGTTAGCACTGCGGATATAAGCAGGAACCTGATTTAAACCAGCCAGTTTAGATGCCCTGAAACGGCGTTCACCTGAAATGAGCTGATATTTATTTGATCCAATTTTTCTAACCGTGATTGGCTGAATCAGGCCTTGTACTTTTATCGAATCAGATAGCTCGTTTAAAGCAACCTGATCAAATTCTGTACGGGGCTGAAAAGGATTGGTCTCAATATCTGATAAATTTACATGACTGATACTACCAACCTGTTCCGTTTCACTAACCGGATCAATTTGTTGTTTGGGTTGATTCGTAGATTCTTTATCATCTAAAAGCGCACTAAGCCCTCTTCCTAAACCTGTTTTTCGCTGAAAGGATGTCATCTATAAATTTATAATGTTACTGAATCAATATTAGCCTCTTCTTTTAACAGGCCATTTTTCTTAACAATTTCTCGCGCAAGGTTTAAGTAATTGATAGCACCTTTACAGTTTGCATCATGCATAATTACTGAAACACCATAACTTGGTGCCTCACTCAAACGCGTATTTCTCTGGATAATGGTTTCGAATACCAGATCCTGGAAATGTGTTTTAACCTCTTCTACCACCTGGTTAGATAAACGTAAACGCACATCATACATCGTAAGTAAAATGCCTTCAATCTCCAATTCCGGATTTAAGCGGTTCTGAACAATTTTGATGGTATTTAACAATTTACCCAATCCTTCTAATGCAAAATATTCACATTGTACCGGAATGATTACAGAATCTGCAGCAGTTAAAGCATTAATGGTGATTAAACCCAATGAAGGGGAACAATCGATAATAATAAAATCATACTGATCTTTAATCTTCTCCAAAACCGCCTTCATCTTGTATTCGCGGTTGTTTAAATTGATCATTTCAATTTCGGCACCTACTAAATCAATATGAGCTGGTAAAAGATCCAAATTGGGTGTATCCGTTTTTTGAATAGCCTGAGCAGGATCAATATCATTGATGATGCACTCATAAATACTATCTTTAATATTTCGGGGATCAAAACCTATTCCTGAAGTTGAATTCGCCTGAGGATCAGCATCTACCAATAAAGTTTTATATTCTAATACGGCCAAACTCGCAGCCAGGTTAATCGATGAAGTTGTTTTACCTACTCCACCTTTTTGATTTGCTAATGCAATTATTTTGCTCATCTATCTATCCGAAATTTACTTAACGTTTGTCTGGGCGCTGCCTTTAATGCCTTTTAATTGCTAAAAAAGTCCTATTTTTGCATTGTTTACGCCCTTTTTCACAATCAGCTAAGATACAAACTATATGGTAATTTTAGCAATAAGGCGATGTGCGTTTTAAACATCTTATTAACAATTATGCATGATAACAATAATAGCCGCTACCAACAGACCCCATAGCAATACGCTAAAAGTTGCGAAATATTACCAGAAACAACTGAAAGAAAAGGGCGTTGAAACGAATATCTTTAGTTTAGAGCATCTGCCAGTTGATGTTCTTAACACAGATATGTACGGAAAAAGGTCGGATGAATTTCAAAAAATACAGGACATGATATCCGATACGGAAAAATTTCTGTTCATTATGCCCGAGTACAACGGCAGCTATCCCGGGGTATTAAAAGTATTAATAGATGCCTGCAATTTCCCTGATAGTTTTTACGATAAGAAAGCAGCATTGGTAGGTGTCTCATCCGGGAAATACGGCAATATTCGTGGCGTAGAACATTTTACGGGTGTTTGTCATTACATCCACCTCCATATTTTACCCCTAAGATTACATATCCCCAATATAAAAACCGAACTCAACGAAGCAGGCGATTTAATTCAACCTGACACCATTAAATTCACAAATGAGCAGATCGATAAATTCATTAAATTTTAACCACTTACCGGTACCATTTAAAAATCAACCATAAAAAAAAGTTGCCAGAACATCCAGCAACTTCTCCTCTTAATTTTTTAACCTTACAAAAGACCGTACAAACCGTTGGCATATTGCCTTAATGAAGCAGAAACTGTCTTCATTTTCTCTGGTGATGGCCCTTTTACTTTATAGGCTTCAGGATGAAGCTCTAAAGATTGGTTATCGGTATCAGTTTGATCTACTCTGCTACTAAATGTAGCAACTTGTTCTTCGCTTAATTTTAAAGGTGCCATGTTATCAATTTTAATATAACTATAACATTGGTCAACCAAATTATGTTTTGCAGATTTTACTGTATTTGATCATTTTTTTGTAAGTAAAATTCAATTCTGATTCGGTTATTTCTCGATACTCGAAATCCATTTCTCCTGATTTTCATTTTTTACAGGCACCATCGAAGTCTTGATCGTTAAGATGCCTCCGTTTACAATATCATCCTGAGTAATGTAATTCCTGTTAAAAGGTTTACCATTTAGTTTTACCGAATGAATGTACTTATGCTTTGGATTAAATTGTTCTACTTCTATTTTGAACGTTTTTCCCTTTGGTAATTGGTACGTTACGGTTGGAAAAAGCGGAACGTTTAGGTAGTATATTGGCCAGCCTACACAAGCCGGAGAAAAACCGCTGGCTGTAAATACATACCAGGCACTCATGGCTCCTGCGTCATCGTCCATGGTGCGCAAATATGCTTGGGGTTGATTTCTGTAAATTTTCCCAATATAGGAACCTATGCCCCTGCTGTTATCGTTGAAATAGTTTTGAATTACGGTATCTGCTGCCAGCTGATGCATCCAGTATTGAGATTTATGAGCCTCTTTGGTAAAATTATACATCAAGGGAACCTGTAAATCAGGTTCATTGGCATGATTGTAAAGGTCGCGTTCAAAAAATTCATCTAATTTAGCCAGGTAAGCATCCTCTCCCCCATCCAAGGCTACCAAACCTTTAAAATCATAAGGTACAAACCAACGATACTGCCAGATGGTTCCCTGATACAATCCTCGGGCCTGCATCTGGTCTACATCTCTCCTGGTCATATCTTTAAAATCCTTATTCCAGTAATTTTTGTATTCCAAAGCTTTATTCAGATAAAAAGCGGCCTTTTCTTTATTTTTTAAAATGGTAAAAATTTGTGATAACGCCCAATTGTCATAGCTGGATTCAAGGGCTTTATCTGGCGATTTATAATCTAAATGATCCGCCTCTTTCACTAAAGAATCAGTTATTTCTTTAAAATCTACCGGATAACCCTTACGATAGGCATCTAATAAAACAACCATAGCATGTTCAGTTCTTACGGTATTACTAGGTTCTGTTTGGGTTGCGTAATCCTTTTTACCTGATTGATACATTTCAGCAATGGAAGTCACCATCCCTGAGTAGCGATCCGGCGTGATGAGCGAAAGCAAAGGCAACTGCGTGCGGTAATTATCCCAAATGGCCCAGCCGTTGTAACGGATTTCTTTATCTTTCCTGAGCTCACCTTTAGTGTTTCTATATTGTCCATCCGACTCCGAAATGACATAAGGAGATTGCATGGTTCTGTACAGTAAAGAATAAAAAAGCTTTGCACTCTCCAGGTCACCACTCACTGCGATTTTAGAAAGATTAGTATTCCAATCTCTCACACTTTCTGCTTTCATTTCTTCGAAACCAGCTTTACTCATAGCTTTTTGAGCGGCCGCCGTACTCACAGAAGAAAAAGCAATACTTACTTCTTCAATTGCTGATTCAGCGTCCAGATCAACGGTAAGTTTATGATCTCCAAGATCCTTCCATTGAGCTGCTCCTTTGAGCTGTAAGCAATAAAAAATCTTGTATTTCCCTGCGCCACAAGTTGTTTTCGATACAATCCAACCCGTAATCTTATTGTTTTGCACTTCGTGCGCCTCTGCTACAAAAGCTCCGTTAAAAGCATAGCCCAGGTCTACATAAAAACCTTTTGCTCCTTTTGGAAACTGATAAATCTCTTTACCTGAATTACCCAGCACCGTCAATTTAGCTTTGATCTGATTTTCAAAACCAACTTCATAATATCCGGGGCTGGCTTGTTCTGTTCTTTTAATCAATTCTGTTTTCGCCGGTTCAGCGCCTAAAAAAGGCTTGATCAGGATATTTCCACCGGAGCCCTGACAGCCCACCCCCTCAAAACGGTTGTGCGTAAAACCCAAAAACTTCTTAGCCAGGTACTCATATCCCGTATGTGTTTTCGGATAAGTTTGAGGGCAAATGCTCAACATACTGAATGGATAAGAGGCTGCAGGAGACATCTGCCCGTGATCGGCTGATGATCCCAGGAAAACATTTACTAAATCAACAGGTTTGGTATTGTCAATTGAAAATTGAGTTGCTCCATGCTGAGCTAAAACGTTTAACTTAAATATCAATAAAAAAGCTAAAAGGGAATAAAAAGGTTTCATTAAAGTGCTTGGATTATTTTGATGGCAACTAAAATAGGCTTTTTAAGGTTAAGATGATATTATGTTATAAGCTAAATTTCCGAAATACCGTTGGCTCATTATTTTACCATTTAGATACTGGATAATTGGAAAAACTACTCTTAAATACCCTTACATGTCTTAAATGGTGAAAAATCGGAGTTTTAAATTAAACTATATAAGTCACATAAGAAAAAAGTAAGCTAGCTTTTGGTTTATTTTTATCACGAAAACACAGATTGCACGGGAAATAGGCTTGTAGATAGCGTGTCAAAATTAGCCTTTTGAAGCATCTCAAAACAAAAAGCCATCCCTTTTGAGGATGGCTCGCTAATATTTTATTTGATCTCTTATTTAATCGTAACCGGAACAGAAATTTTATCCCATTCTAAGGCAAAACCTGTTTTGGTAATTTTATAAACCAATCTTTCTTGTGTTGCTTTTAAAGGCTTTGTTTTCACCTCTACACGCAAAGCATCTTTTGCTTCTTCATATTTATAAGCACCCCATTGTTTAGGTTCTTTGTTGAAGATCGCAGTCCATGTTCCGCTTTCTTTAGGGATCAGGAAGAAACTGTATTTGCCAGCTGGCAAAGCTTTTCCTTCTACTGTAATGTCTTTATCAGTTTCAAAAGTGGTGGCTTCATTTGCACCAGCACGCCAAACTTTATCCCATGCTTCTAAACCACCCCAGATTTTACGTCCTTTTACTGCCGGACTGCTGTAATTAATGGTAATGGTTGCAGCTTTCACCTTTCCGGTTGCTGTGGCTGCCGGACTTGGTTTCGCTGGGGTATCCTGAGCCATTGCGCTTACTGAAACGCCAACCGCTACAAATAGCAATGCGATTGATTTAATCATCGTTTTCATAGTATTTTATTTATCTGTTATTGTTGTTTATGATTTCACGAATTTAATTCTTTAGGTTGATAAAACAATCTCCCCAACAATGAAAATATGATTACCCCTGCCGCCCCAACTACATTTAACCAAAGAAATGACACAATATTGAAATTGTAAACCGCAATAACGAGCATTTCTGCTAAGATGGCTGAAAAAAACACCAATCGTCCATTAATCTGTTTAAAATAAAATGCTGCAAGGAAAATTCCTAAAATAGGACCATAGAAAAGCGAACCCAAAACATTCACAGCTTCGATTAGCGAGCCCATTTGAGTAGCGAACATGGCCACTGCGATAGAAAAAATACCCCAGGCAAGGGTATGCATCCTGCTGTAGAAAAGCTCCCTTTCATCACTCAGCGTTTCTTTTGCTGATATCAAGTGTATATCTTTTAAAGAACAAGCCGCAAGTGAGTTGAGTGCAGCAGAGATTGAGCCCCAGCTCGCCAGAAAAATTACGGCGAATAGCAAACCGATCATCCCGATGGGTAGGTTATTCTTTACAAAATACAGAAAGATATAGTTTGTATCTGTTTTTTCGGCATTATAGCCTGATTGATTAATCGCCTCTTCTACCCTCCCGTGCAAATCCTTAACTTTCAACTGCGTTTGCTTAAACTGCTGCACAGATTTATCCAGGTTTGGCGATTGTGAAGCTTTTTCAGCTAAAATCGTTTTTGATTCCTGATTGAATTGCTCCTGCAACTGTTGATGTTCACTTTCAAAAGCCGAAGCTCTTTGCGGTTGCGTGTCTTTTAGGTATTGATACGAGCGTTCGTTGAAATATATGGGTGCCGGTTTCAGCGAAAAAAATGCAAAAAGCAATGCACCGATTAATAAAATGGAAAACTGCATCGGGATTTTCACCAAACCATTTAACAGTAAGCCCATTCTTCCAGTGGAAGTATCTTTGGCGGTAATGTACCTCCCCACCTGACTTTGATCGGTTCCAAAGTACGATAGCGCCAGAAAAAATCCACCAATTATCCCACTCCAGATATTGTATTTGTCTTTCCAGTCAAAATCAGTAGTAATTACATTCAACTTGCCCGATTTTCCGGCGAGATAAAGCGCATCATTAAAACCCATCCCGTTGGGCAAATTCTGAATAAGCAGATAGCCGGCAAAGCCCATAGTACCCAGAATGATTAAAAACTGTAGTTTTTGGGTATGAGCAATGGCTTTAGCGCCACCAATATAGGTGTATATCAACAAGATACCACCTGTTAAAACGTTTGTTAAATAAATGTTCCAGTTGAGTACACTTGATAAAATTATACTTGGGGCATATATACTGATTCCTGTAGATAGACCCCGGGAAAACAAAAACAATAGTGATGTTAATATTCGGGTTCTTTTATCGAAACGTTGCTCAAGGTATTCGTATGCTGTGTAAACATTCAGTCGTTGAAAAATAGGGATAAATGTGATACAGATAACAATCATCGCCAATGGCAAACCAAAATAGTATTGCACAAAGCGCATTCCATCTGTATAAGCCTGTCCCGGAGCTGATAAAAAGGTTATGGCGCTGGCTTGAGTAGCCATAATTCCGAGCAATACAATATACCAGGGCATCTGGTTATCTGCTTTCAAATAGCTTTGGTTATTTGTTTGGCCACGCCCCACAAATACGCCGTAAACCACCACAGCAATCAAAGTAATTAAAAGTACTGCCCAATCAATGTTACTCATGCCCAATATTTAGTAAAAAAGTAATAACCAATAATCTGGGCCACTAAAGCCAGGGCTAAAATAATGTACCAGGTATTCCAGTTTTTAAGGTGCTTGTTCATTTACTTTACTTGCTGATAAGAAATTAAAAAATAAGCGCGCGGCACCTACATTTCCAGCAGGCAACTGCCTGAAAAATGCCAATGGCGTATAAATAAAATTACCTCTTCCATACCTGGCATAAAGCGTTGAACCTTGTAAAGCTTCTTCACCAGTATCATGCATTTCAAATAAAGCCTCATACTTTTGATCCCATTGATCCGGAAAATAGGCGCCACGTTCCTGCACCCAACCTTTAAAATCCTCGTTAGTAATCTTATTCGGATAATTCAATAGAGGGTGGTTTGGAATTAAAACCTTAACCGCAGCGTCCTCTTCTGTAACCCTTTTGTTGTCAATTCGCAATGGATAAAATCCCAGATCGTTTAATGTAACATCCTGATTCGTATTGTACTGCATAATAAAAGTACCTCCATCATTTACGTAGTTCTTTAACATAGGCATCCATAATCCAAGTTTTTTCTCCGTATTGTTTAGTCGAACTCCTGCAACAATAGCATCGTAACCGGCTAACTTTCTGGCATCCATCAGATCGCCGTTACCCAAAACATCTACCTGTAAACCTGCTTCGCGCAAAAACTCTGGAATAAAATCACCGGCCCCGGGAATATAGCCAATCTTTTTCGCCTTCACTTTTACATCCCCTTTTAAAATGAAAGCTGTGGTATGACTAAAGTATTGTAACGTTGGTAAGTGTGGGTATTGCACCAGCACCTGGTATTTACCAAAAGTTGCTCCATCAAAGGTTAATTGTGCTTCAATGGGAATTCTGTTGGCATTAATTTTCCCCCAAACCGACTTCGGTAGTAAGTAATTAACCGTAATATTTTTCGTTGTCAAATCTACATCTAATCCACCTATAGATTGGCCATTATAAGTCAAAGAGATTCTTCCTTTTCCAGCCTGTTCTGTATTTCTTTTAACAAAGAAGCTGATGGGTAAATCTTCGCCATTGCCCAGATAAATAGATTGTGTAAACCGCAGTTCTGCTGCAGGAATTATGCGCAGGGGTTCAACAACATCTCCACGAACAGGGTCTAACTTTTTGAATGACAAGGGCAGCTCAACCGAAAAGACATCAGCGCCAATTTTTAAGTCAACAACTACTTTTAATGGTGATTCGGCCTCTGGTAAGCCAATCAGGGTATCGTTTGGAACACTGAAAGTAGCCGCGTTTTTCGCAGGATTGGCCATCCAGTATGGCTCAGAGGGTTTTGTATCTACCGGAATCTGGATATTTTTAGCAATGGTAACTAATGAATCTGCGGAAAGTTGCTTCCCAGGTGTTTCATTTCCGTTGAGCCATCTTATCTGCTTAATCACTACAGGGGTTTGAGCCCTGGCAATCAGATTCAGCCTAAAATTATAACTGCCTCCAGCTACTGCTTCTGCCTGATTGGTTACGACCTCTCCCATCAAACCTGCACAGCTTAAAATTAGTTGATCAATAGATTTCAATTTATCTTGCCGCAGGTATAAGTCTTTTACAATCAAAATTTTCTTCCTTAAAGCCAATAAAGCATTGAGGCTTAAATCCGGACGATTGAAATTGAAATTAGCAATGATTTTAGCTACTTCGGTATCAATATCAGCATATCCTTTGGCCTTCCAGCTCATTCCTAGACCATCAAAAATCCCTCCTTTTGAAGATTCTCCCGCTACCGGAATAAAATATTCTGTCCGGATTCCTGCAACAGATTGCGTACCGGCGCCCTGACTTTTATGAAAACTTCTGCTTAAACCGGCCAACTCACCATAACCCATTCCCAATTGCGGATCGTATTGACCCACAGTCACTTTTAGTTGATTTTCTGCCGTTGTATTTACAGCACCGAAGCGAAAGGTATTCCACAATAATCTTTTAGGTTGCCAGACGGATACGTACTTTAATTGATTGGGGAATTGGCTTTTATCTGCCGCAGCTTTAAAAGCTTTTTCTGCTACAACAGCTGAAGCAGCGTGCTGGCCATGTCCCGCGGCCGCTGTAGGTGGAAAGCGGCAGATAATTATATCCGGGCGGAATTTTCTAATCGCCCAAACCACATCCGCTGTGATGCTATCAGCATTCCATTGTTTAAAAGTGTCATCTGTGTTTTTTGAAAAACCAAAATCAATCGCCCTGGTAAAAAATTGTTTTGCACCATCCAGATTACGTGCAGCCAAAAGTTCATGTGTCCTGATTAAACCTAAAGCCGGTCCTTGTTCGGTACCCAAAAGATTTTGCCCGCCATCTCCACGCGTTAATGATAAATAAGCCGTCTCTACATTTTGCTCATTTACCAACCAGGAAAGCAAACCAGTGTTCTCATCATCAGGGTGTGCTGCCAGGTACAACACCTTTGGTATATGCTGTAAGGTTTTTAATTCCCTATAAATCTCCGATGATTTTAAAGGTCTCACTTGCTGTGCTGAGCAAAAGGCAGCCATTAACAATAAAACCGTTATTGATTTTAGACTTTTAATCATATCATTTGTTTTGTGCATTCAAATATGCCTAAAATGCTTTTATTTTAATGCCTAGGAAACGAAAAAGGTACAATCGGCAAATTGCCGTCTTTTAAAGGTTTTATCCTTAATATTGCATCATAAATTTAACCTATGAATGGGATTGTCCTCATCATTGATGATGAAAAGAAAATCAGCGGTCTCCTTTCGCGTATTATAGAACTTGAGGGATTTAAGACACTCCAGGCGCATACAGGAAAAGACGGACTTAAATTACTTAGAAATAATGACGTGAGCCTGATCATCAGTGATGTCAAATTGCCTGATGTAAATGGTGTTGCTTTGGTGAAAGAAATTAAGGCCATTAAACCTTTTGTTGAAGTGATTAACCTTACTGCATATGGTACCATATCAGACGGTGTTTTAGCGATAAAAAATGGAGCTTTCGACTATTTGGTAAAGGGAGACGATAACGATAAGATTATTCCTTTGCTTTACAAGGCCATGGATAAAGCCAACTTGCAACAGCGTGTTTTTGATTTAGAGGATAAAATTACCAGAAGACACAGCTTTGATCGCATTATCGGCCAATCGAAAAGCTTGATGGAAGCCATTACTTTAGCTAAAAAGGTAAGCCAAACCGATACTACCGTGCTGCTTTTAGGGGAAACGGGTACCGGAAAAGAAGTTTTTGCTCAAGCCATTCATTATGAAAGTCCGCGCGCCTTGAAGCCTTTTGTAGCCTTAAACTGCAGTGGTTTTAGCCCGGAGCTTTTAGAAAGTGAGCTATTTGGCTATAAAGCCGGAGCATTTACGGGAGCAAATAAAGATAAAAAAGGACTATTGGAAGAAGCCAATGGCGGAACCCTGTTTCTGGATGAAATCGGTGAAATGAACCTCGATTTACAAGCTAAATTACTCAGAGTACTTGAAAACCAAAGCTTTATCAAAGTTGGTGATACCTTAACCAATCAGGTGAATGTGCGCATTTTAGCTGCAACCAATAAAGATTTAAAGTCAGATGCCGAAGCCGGGAAATTCAGGGCAGATTTATATTATCGTTTATCGGTGTTCAGCATCATTTTGCCCCCTTTACGGGAAAGAAAAAATGATATTCCAGCGCTGGCCAAACATTATCTCGCCGAGTTTTCTAAAAAAATCAATGTCCCTAATCTGAGCATAAACGATCACCTGCTTTCAGTTTTAACAGAACATCGTTGGAAAGGAAATATCAGGGAACTAAAAAATGTGATTGAACGTTTAGTTATATTGTCGGATGGTAAAACTTTGGATGCCTCAGCCCTGCCACCAGAATTTTTTGATGCGGCTACGGTACCACAAAACGACTATAATTTACAACAAGTAGAGAAGTATCACATACAAAAGGTGTTGCTTCATACTAAAGGGAATAAAACAGAAACATCAAGACTCCTCGGAATAGGCTTGACAACGCTTTACCGAAAAATAGAAGAATACCAAATAAAGGAACTATAAAGTATCACTAAAATAAAAATTCAATGATGAAAAAAAACTTGTTAATGCTCTTTTTATCCCTCATCTCGCTTTCAGTTTTTGCACAGCAAACTTATTGGCAGCAACATCTCAACTACAATATTGATGTAAAGCTTAACGACAAGGATAAAACACTTCAGGGTACTGAAAAAATTGTTTACAAAAACAATTCTCCTTCAACATTAAATTTTATCTGGTTTCACATCTGGCCAAATGCTTATAAAAATGAAAGTACTGCCCTGTTTCAGCAAATCAGGAATGATTCTTCACGTAAAGAAAAATTGAAAAATGTTACTTACGGCAGCATCGAGGGATTAAACTTCAAAGTGAATGGCAAAACAGCTGCTACCGAAGCTCATTCCAACCCTCAATATATCGATGTTGTAAAGGTTATTCTTCCAGCACCGCTAAATCCGGGTGACTCCATTGATATTTCTACTGATTTTAAAGTAAAACTGCCAAGTTATTTTTCCCGCTCAGGATATGCCGATACGGAATTTATGATTACGCAATGGTATCCAAAACCAGCAGTATTTGATAAAGATGGCTGGCACGAATTTCCATACCTGGATATGGGTGAGTTTTACAGCGAATATGCCGACTATAAAGTGAACATTACTGTTCCGGGGAATTACGTTGTGGGTGCAACCGGTACCTTGCAAAATACCGATGAATTAGAGAAATACAAAAGCATTGGCTCAAAAAACACTGCAAACAGAGATGGAAAGCCGGTTTTGTATCAAGCAAAAGAGAAAAGTAAAACCCTTAGCTATGTAATGAACAATGTACCCGATTTTGCATGGTTTGCTGATCAGGATTTAGTCATTCAGTACGACACTGTGAAATTAGCTTCTGGTAAAATTGTGGATGCTTTTTCTTATTACCACAATAAGCCTAAAACACTTTGGGTAAATTCGATAGATTATATTAAAGATGCCACCAAACATTACAGCAATTGGATTGGCGAGTATCAATATCCGGTGGTTCAAGCTATTGAAGGGCCTAAGAATAATTCAAGCGGCGGGATGGAGTACCCTACCATCACTTTAATCACCAGCCCGGATGCCAAAGTAAGTTCTCTTGATGGTGTAATTGCGCACGAAGTTGGCCACAACTGGTTTATGAGTATGCTAGGTAGCAACGAAAGGATTCACACCTGGCAGGATGAAGGCTTGAATACTTATTTCCAATTCAGATATGAAGCTGAAAAATACAGGGCCAATTCTATTTTCGGTGATGCTATTCCAGAGAATGTAAAAGCACTTCCATCCGATAAATTTCTAAATGCAATTTATGGTGCAGTATCGGGTATCCCGATGAAATCTGCCATTGAAACACCTGCTGCAAACTTTGCTACATCTGACGAATATGGAATGATCTCTTACGTAAAGACAGCGCTCTGGCTTTACATACTGGAATCAAGTGTTGGAAGGGAGAAAATGGATAAAGCTTTCCAGAATTACTTCAGTGAATGGAAGAATAAGCATCCAACGCCTGCAGATTTAAAAGCCTCTTTTGAAGAAACATTAGGAATTAAACTAGACGATTATTTTGGTTTATTAAAGAAAGAAGGAGATTTTAAGTAATTCAACTAAATTCGTAACTTTATAAGTATGGTAATCGTAATCGATAAAAACTCTGATAAAAAAACTATCGAGGCTGCATTGAAGAAAATCAAAGTTGACAAAAAAAACCTAAAGCTATCTGATTTTGCAGGCAAATTAAAAGGTGTGTTCGGTGATGGTGTCGATTTTCAAAAAAAAGTAAGAAATGAATGGGATTAAATATGTAGCAGATACAAACTGTTTTATATATCTCCTAGAAGCAAATTCATTATTAATACCTTTTGCAGATGAAGTCCATTAATTACAGCAGATAAAGGCTTTATGAAGATTAAGGAAATAGATTGCGTAATTTTAGAAATATAGTTTTCTAATAGCTAAATACACTCGGTATCATCCGATTTTCACTTTCTAAATTCAAAACAAAATTCCCAAAATGATAAAAACCTTTCCAAAATGGAAAGGTTTTTTTTTGCCCAAAAATTTCTAAACCAACCAAAAAACAACACAAAAACCTGTAATTCAATACTTTAACAAATAACCTCTTCTTTTGGTATGCATGTTGGCAATGGGCGATTAACAAATCATCATGTTATGACCATAATCTATTTTTTAATCCTGCTATTGCTCTGTTGGGCAATGTACAAATCAATCGACTGGTTCGAAAAAATCTAAAAATTATGTTAGCACTATTCATCATCGCTATCGCCGTATTTATCTATATGATTTACGTGTTGATTAAGCCCGAAAAATTTTAACTCAAGAGTGTAGAAGTCAGTAATCGATCACTTCCCATCTCTAACCCATTATCAAAATTAAAATGAACACTGAATTATTCGGCATCATTGCCACCTTCCTGCTTACCTTACTCATCGCCATCCCCTTGGGTAAATATTTAGCAAAAGTATTTGCAGGAGAAAAAGTCTGGACAGACTTTCTAAAACCTATTGAATCTGGAATTTATAAATTATCTGGTATTAACATTAAAGAACAGATGAACTGGAAGCAGCACCTAAAGGCTTTGCTTACCATCAATCTACTTTGGTTAGTTTACGGTTTTCTGGTACTCATTTACCAAAGTAAGTTACCTTTCAATCCAGATGGAAATCCGGATATGACACCAGACCTGGCTTTTAACACCATTATCAGTTTTGTAGCCAACTGTAATTTACAACATTACTCAGGTGAAAGTGGGGTGAGTTACCTTACGCAGCAGTTTGTGCTGATGTTCTTACAATTTGTAAGTGCTGCTACGGGTATCGCTGCCGCAGTTGTACTTTTTAAAGCATTCAGAGATAAATCTACCGCTCAATTGGGTAACTTCTATGAGTTCTTTGTACGTTCAATTACACGCTTATTACTCCCTTTTTCAATTGTTATTGCTTTAATTTTAACTTTTAATGGCACACCAGCCAGTTATGAAAGTAAAGATCAATTTATTTCTCTTCAGGGCGATACCGTTAATGTTTCCCGTGGACCTGCTGCACAATTTATAGCCATTAAACATTTAGGTACTAATGGTGGAGGTTATTTTGGAGCAAACTCCGCACACCCTTTTGAAAACCCAAGCTATCTCACCAATATGGTGGAAATGACTGCTCAAACCATTATTCCATTAGCTATGGTTATTGCGTTCGGCTATTTTATTCGCAGGAAAAAACTGGCCTGGACCATTTTTGGCATCATGAGTATTGGATTCTTTATGCTTTTGCTCCCTACTTTAAGTTCAGAATTAGGAGGAAATCCGGCAATTGCCAAAATGGGTATTTCGCAATCAAGTGGAGCCATGGAAGGGAAAGAAGTACGCCTCGGCCCTGCTGCTACCGCATACTGGAGCACTTTAACTACAGTAATCTCAACCGGATCGGTAAACGGAATGCACGACAGCACCATGCCTTTAACAGGTTTATGGCAACTCTTAGCCATGATGATCAATGCCTTTTATGGTGGTTGTGGAGTGGGCTTACTGAACTATTTTATTTACCTCATTATAGCCGTATTTATCTCTGGTTTAATGGTGGGACGCACACCGGAATTTCTGGGCCATAAAGTTGAGGCACGTGAAATTAAAATTGCCGCCCTGGTAACTTTACTCAGTCCGTTTTTAATCTTAGCCGGAACTGCATTAGCCAGCTATATTTTTACCAACCATGGTGATGCATCCTGGGCTGTACAACCCAAAAACTGGTTAAATAATTCAGGCTTTCACGGCTTTTCAGAGATGCTTTATGAGATGACTTCTTCTAATGCCAATAATGGATCAGGCTTTGAAGGTTTGGGAGATAACAATGTTTTTTGGAATATCTCTACCGGGATTGTGATTTTCTTGGGCCGGTTTTTACCCATCATCGGTCCTGTAGCAATTGCTGGTTTATTGGGGGCTAAAAAATTCATCCCAGAATCTGCCGGAACCTTAAAAACTGATACCAAAACTTTTGCCTTAATGACCTTTGCGGTAATCCTTGTGTTGAATGCATTGTCTTATTTCCCTGCACTGGCGCTTGGGCCATTGGCAGAATATTTTACGCTTATTAAATAACTCATCGGTGTCACATTGAGCTTGTCGAAATGGATTATGAAACGCCTTCGACTTGCTCAGGATAACAAATCCCAAATAGATCTTGATATATGAAACCCAACAATAAATTATTCGAACCCGCTTTAGTGCAAACAGCATTAAAACAATCTTTTATCAAACTTGATCCAAGGGTGATGGTTCGCAATCCCGTAATGTTTACCGTAGAAGTAGGTACGCTGATTATGGCTTATGTTACCGTGTATTCATTTAGTAATAGCGGACAAGGCTCACCATGGTACAATTTCTTCATCTTTCTGGTTTTATTGCTTACCGTACTGTTTGCCAATTTCGCAGAAGCCATTGCTGAGGCGAGGGGTAAAGCGCAAGCGGATAGCTTACGTAAAACAAGAGAAGAAACACCTGCCAAATTAATTTTAGCTAATGGCAATATAGAAATTCGCTCTTCTAATCAATTAAAAAAGGGAGATATTTTCATTTGTCAGCCTGGCGATATTATCCCTACTGATGGAGAAATTATCGAAGGTATCGCAACTATTGATGAATCGGCCATTACCGGAGAATCTGCCCCTGTAATTCGTGAATCAGGGGGGGATAAATCTTCCGTAACCGGTGGAACAAAAGTACTTTCTGATGAAATAAAAGTACAGGTGAGTACTGCTCCCGGTGAGAGTTTCTTAGATAAGATGATTGCCTTGGTTGAAGGTGCTTCCCGTCAGAAAACGCCTAATGAAATAGCCTTAACTATTCTCTTGGCCAGTTTTACCCTGGTGTTCATCATTGTATGTGTAACACTGAAACCATTTGCCGATTATGCCAACACACCTATTACGATTGCCGCACTGATTTCACTCTTTGTATGTCTAATTCCGACCACTATTGGTGGCCTGTTATCCGCCATCGGTATTGCAGGGATGGACAGGGCCTTGAGGGCAAACGTGATTACCAAATCTGGTAAAGCGGTAGAAACAGCTGGCGATATAGATGTGTTGTTGCTTGATAAAACAGGTACCATCACCATTGGTAACCGTAAAGCCACTAACTTTTATCCTACCGCAGGAGTAATTATCAAAGATTTTACAGATGCTTGTGTACTCAGTTCCTTAGCAGATGAAACCCCTGAGGGAAAATCGATTATCGAACTTGCCCATGAGCAAGGCTTTAAGCAAATGAGCACTCCTGAAGGTTCTACCTTCATCAAATTTACCGCAGAAACCCGCTCCAGCGGATTAGATACCCAAGATGGCAGACGCATTAGAAAAGGGGCATTCGACGCTATCCGAAATATAGTCGAAAAAGCAGGAAACGTTTTCCCTTCAGATCTTGAGGATCATGTTAAAAGCATTGCGACCAATGGCGGTACTCCTCTTGTAGTTTCAGAAAACGAAAGAGCTTTGGGCGTAATTGAGTTGCAAGACATCATTAAACCTGGTATTAGCGAACGTTTTGAACGCCTGCGTAAAATGGGCGTAAAAACAGTTATGGTAACCGGAGATAACCCCTTAACAGCTAAGTATATTGCAAATAAGGCAGGCGTAGATGATTTTATTGCAGAGGCGAAGCCTGAGGATAAAATGAACTACATTAAAGAAGAACAAGCCTTAGGAAAATTGGTGGCCATGATGGGCGATGGTACAAATGATGCGCCTGCACTGGCACAGGCAGATGTAGGTGTAGCCATGAACAGTGGCACCCAGGCTGCAAAAGAAGCTGGTAACATGGTCGATTTAGATAATGACCCAACTAAGCTGATTGAAATAGTTGAAATTGGTAAACAGCTGTTGATTACCCGTGGAACACTAACCACCTTCTCCATCGCCAATGATGTAGCCAAATACTTTGCCATTGTTCCTGCTTTATTTATTGCCTCTATTCCAGCCTTGCAAAGTTTGAATATTATGGGCTTGCATACGCCAGAAAGCGCAATTATGTCGGCTGTAATATTTAATGCCATTATCATTCCGATTTTGATTCCGCTTGCGCTTAAAGGTGTGGCTTATAAACCGATAGGGGCAACAGCACTTTTACGTAGAAACTTATTTATTTATGGCATTGGTGGTGTAGTGGCCCCATTCATCGGAATAAAATTAATAGACCTTTTAATAGGGGTATTTATATAACTGTCACGTTGAGCCTGTCGAAACGCAATTACCAAAGTCCTTCAACTAGCTCAGGATGACAACAAAAAACTGTCACGTTGAGCCTGTCGAAATGCAACTATCAAAGTCCTTCGACTCGCTCAGGATGATAATAAACGACTGTCACGTTGAGCCCGTCGAAACGAAATTAACAAATTCCTTCGACTAGCTCAGGATGACAATAAACGACTGTCACGTTGAGCCTGTCGAAACGCAGTTAACAAATCCCTTCAACAAGCTCAGAATGACAACAAATGACTGTCATGTTGAGCCCGTCGAAATGCAGTTAACAAAATCCTTCGGCTAGCTCAGGATGATAACAAACAATTGTCACGTTGAGCCTGTCGAAACGCATTTAACAAAATCTTTCGACTAGCTCAGGATGATAACAAACGATTGTCACGTTGAGCCCGTCGAAACGCAATTAACAAAATCCTTCGACTAGCTCAGGATGACAACAAACAAAAAAGTTTAAAAAATAAAAAATCATGAAAAAGTACATCTTACAATCAATACGCCTCACCTTAGTTCTAATCTTATTACTCTGCGTTATCTACCCATTGAGTATTGCTTTAGCGGGCAAGTTAGCCAAAGGAAATGGAGGCGGTGAAAAAATAACTCAAAACGGAAAAACCATAGGTTATGCCCTGCTTGGCCAGTCATTTACCAAACCACAGTATTTCTGGGGCAGACCTTCTGCCGTTGGTTATAATGCTGCCGGCTCGGCCGGTTCTAACAAAGGTCCATCCAATCCCGATTACCTTAAAGAAGTAGAATCAAGAGTTGACACCTTAATAAAATATAACCCAGGATTGAAAAAAGAGGATATCCCTGCCGATCTGGTTACTGCATCAGGAAGTGGTTTAGACCCTAATATTTCAGAACAAGGTGCAGCCATTCAAATTGCCAGGGTGGCTAAGGCCCGTAATCTGGATCAACAAAAGGTAAAAGAATTAGTCGCTTTAAACACACTTAAACCATTTATGGGCGTATTCGGACCTTCATCAGTAAATGTACTTAAATTGAATTTAGCCTTAGATGACCTGTAATCATCAACCTGATCCTAATGCAGCAATTCAGTCTGCACCACGATATATATATAAAACAAGTTCAGTACGAATACCAAATAATACTATTAATAATACTACAATGAAAAAATTAATCATCCTGAGTACGATATTAGCTGCAACCTTAAATGTACATGCACAAAACGACCCTAAAGTTAAATTCTCGGGCTACCTGGAAACCTATTATGGCTATGATTTCAATAAACCCAACGATCATAATCGACCAGGCTTCATTTACTCACACAACAGAGCCAATGAGCTGAACCTGAATTTGGGTTTCATCAAGGCAGCATATGATAGTGGAAACATCAGAGCTAATCTGGCACTCATGGCTGGTACATATACAAATGCAAACTTAAGTGCCGAAACAGGTGTACTCAAAAACATATTTGAGGCTAATGCAGGAATTAAATTATCTAAAACTGAAAATCTTTGGATTGATGCAGGTATATTTTCATCACACATTGGTTTTGAGGGTGCTATATCTAAAGACTGCTGGGTTTTAACCAGGAACATTTCCTCAGAAAATACGCCTTATTATGAATCAGGAGCTAAGCTAAGCTACGCCACACAGGATGGCAAACTCAGTGCTACCCTACTTTATTTAAATGGCTGGCAACGAATTACCCGTGTAGATGGAAATAACAAACCTGCTGGTGGATTACAGTTAACCTGGAAACCAACTTCGAAAATTACCGTAAATTACAGCAACTATTTAGGTGCAGAAGGAGCAGATTCGGTCCGTGTAAATCGTTTCTATCATAACATATACGGTATTTTTCAGGTAACGGATCAATTTGGTCTTACACTGGGGCTTGATTACGGTACACAACAAAAAACTAAGGGAAGCAGTGACAAAAACGAAGTCCTTTCTCCGATAGTGATTGCACAGTATAAATTGACTAATCAATGGGCTATTGCCGGAAGGTTTGAATATTATGAAGATAAGAACGGCGTTTTTATCCCAACAGGTACAGCAAATGGATTTAAAACAAAAGGTTACTCCTTAAATATTGATTATTCACCAATACCAAATGCAGTACTGAGGCTGGAAGGTAAAACCTATGATAGTAAAGACAAAATTTTTAATCGGGAAGGTAATTTCGTAAATGCCAATACAACAGTTACGGCAAGTATTGCTGTGTCATTCTAAAAATGGCATATCCGATGGATTTAATCGCAAACTATATTCCAAAATCTAAAATCACCTCATGGAAGAAAAAGAAGAATCGGTTAAACATTTCCTGGAGCTGATCAAAAAATCAAGGAGAGGTAAACTCAAGATTTATATTGGTATGAGCGCTGGAGTGGGCAAAACTTACCGGATGCTCCAGGAAGCACATACCCTGCTTCGGGGTGGTATAGATGTTTGGATTGGTTATGTTGAAACCCACCTCAGAACCGAAACTGAATCATTGGTAAATGGCTTACCCATCATCCCACGCAGAAAACTTTTCTACCGCGGAAAGGAAGTTGAAGAAATGGATCTGCAAGCCATACTCAATCGTCATCCGGAAATAGTAATTGTGGATGAACTTGCGCACAGTAACATTGAGGGAAGTAAAAACTCCAAACGCTGGCAAGATGTTTTTGATCTCCTGGAGGCTGGAATCAATGTTATCTCAGCGGTTAACATCCAGCATTTGGAAAGTATCAATGAAGAGATCGAGCAGATTACAGGGATCCGTGTAACCGAACGCATCCCTGATAAAATATTGCAGATTGCAGATGAGATTGTAAACATAGACCTTACTGCAGATGAACTGATTACCCGATTAAAAGAAGGGAAAATATACGACAAGAGCAAAGTTGAACGGGCACTGGAAAACTTTTTTCAGTCCGATAAAATATTACAGTTAAGGGAGTTCGCACTAAAAGAAGTGGTTCATCAGGTAGAACGTAAAATTCAGACTGAAATCCCAAAATCAATTAAACTTAGGCCAGAAAAGTTTCTGGCCTGCATTTCTTCTAATGCCGAAACGGCAGGAGTCGTGATTCGGAAAACTGCCCGGTTAGCCTCCTACTATCACTCAGCATGGATTGTTTTATATGTACAGAGTGATCAGGAAAGTTTCGATAAAATTAAGCTGGATAAGCAAAGGCATTTAATTAATCACTTTAAGTTAGCTACAGAATTAGGTGCAGAGGTGATTAAAGTTAAAAGTAATCAGATTACTCAAAGCATTATTAACATGGCTCAGGAAAAAGAAATCACCACCATTTGTATTGGGAAGCCTCATTTAAATATTTTTCAGGTTATCCTTCGAACGGCAATTTTTAATCAGCTGTTGCGTAATTTAGCGGCGAAAGAAATTGACTTGGTAGTGCTCTCTTAAGTTTTAATTACAGAGAGTAAGTATAATATTAGACTGCCTGTCCAAAATGAAAAAAACCAGTGTTCGCAATGGTTATAAACAAATTAATTTTACTACAAAGGCCACTAAAAAACAACACTAGGCCCACAGGAAAAAAAATAAAAATTTCAGTATTCTCTGTGGTTATTAAATTATAAAAACACATCCCATGAAAATAAAAACCAAGCTCCGTTTTGGATTCGGGTTTCTCTTTATAATTGTACTTGCATTTGGCTTGATTGCTTTATTCTTTTTAAATGAACTTTCCAGCAAATCAAAAGTAATCTTAAAGGACAACTACAAATCCATAAAATATGTTGCAGAAATGCGCAGCATATTAGATGAAAATATTTTCCCCCTTAGTCAGTCCGCATCTAAAACCTTCGAAAAAAATATGGCTAGCGAAGGAGAAAACATTACCGAACCTGGTGAAAAAGCAGCATTCGATCAGTTAAGAACTACTTACAACACTTTGCAGCATAGTCAGTCAGAAACCATTCAGCTGAATAGTATAAAGAGTTTACGTACAATTTTGCATCGTATCGAACAACTTAACCTGAACGCCATCTACAATAAGAATGCATTGGCAAATGAAACAGCTGGCAGAGCTAATCTTTATATCATGATTGCTGCTACATTGAGCTTTATCATCCTCTTCACTTTTATCGTTAATTTCCCTGGTTTTGTTGCCAATCCACTGGCAGAATTTAGCGCAGCCATTAAACAGATCAGTAAAAAGAACTATAAACAGCGTTTACATTTTGAAAATAACGACGAGTTTACCGAATTGGCTGAAGCTTTTAACAGCATGGTTACCAAACTAAGTGAATGGGAAAACAGCAATCTATCGAAAATCAAGTCAGAAAAATCACGCATTGAAGCCATTATTGCCCAAATGCAGGATGCAATTATCGGTGTCAGCGAAAAAGGAGAAATTTTATTTCTTAACCAACTTGCAGCGCAGCTGATGAATGTTGAAGAGCAACATGTAATTGGCCAGGATATAGCAACATTGATAAGCAAAAATGAATTACTTAAACGTATCATTGAACCAGAAAGAACCGATCAAATGCTTAAAATATATGCTAATGATAAGGAGTCTTATTTTCAACTTGAAAGTCGTGAAATCATTATCCCGAATTACGAAGAAAATAACGAAGAAGCCTTAATCAGTGCAACCAAATCTGCCGGAAATGTATATGTACTTAAAAACATTACGCAATTTAAAGAACTTGATGAGGCCAAAACCAATTTCATAGCCACAGTGTCTCACGAATTGAAAACACCCCTCTCTTCAATTAAAATGAGCTTAAAGCTCTTAAAAGATGACCGGGTAGGTAAAATGAATGATGAACAACAGGAATTGGTTGAACATATCAAAGATGACAGTGATAGATTACTAAAAATTACCAGCGAGCTTTTGGATCTATCTCAGGCAGAAACCGGCAATTTAAAATTAAATTTTGCGCTTACCTCCCCTGTAGAAATTGTTCAATATGCGATTGAAGCGGTAAAGTTTCAGGCAGAGCAAAAATCTATTACACTGCAAATTAACTGTGATAAAAAACTACCTGAAGTAAATGCAGATATTCAGAAAACCGCATGGGTAATGGTCAATTTCCTATCTAATGCCTTGCGGTATAGCGCAGAAAAATCAACCATACTCATAGACGTTTTTCAAAAGGATGGCTTTATAGAATTCTCTGTAAAAGACTTTGGTAAAGGCATTGATGAAAAATACCAGAAGCGCTTATTCGATCGGTATTTTCAGGTACCTACAGATGGGCAAAACAAATCCGGATCGGGATTGGGTTTAGCAATATCAAAAGATTTTATTGAAGCCGAGCAAGGGAAAATTGGAGTAACCAGTGCATTAGGAGAAGGTAGTAGATTTTACTTTAAGTTACCGGCAATTGGATAGCGGTTAAAATAGTTGATTTATGTCTCTGGCTATAGCGTATGCAATGTTATTAAAGTTAAGGCCTGTTATAACAATATTTGTTATTATGAACACTAGAAGAATCACGAAGTACTCAGCAAATCTAATCTGTTTTAAAAGCATACCGATCATTAATACGGCAGTGCCAAATTCACATTAGCATTTCATCGATTGGGGACTCTTCAAGCGTTCAGAATGACAAACAGCAAATCCACAAATTCAAAAGTTAAACAATATAAGGCTCCATTTCCTTATCGATGTTTTTGCGCAGGTCCATTAACTTAATCGCATAGCTGTGCATGGCAACCTCTTTCTCTGTTTTAGGTATAAAAGCAGGGATAGGTTTTGGCTGTCCATCATCGTACACGGCAACAAAAACAATGATACAATGTGTATTTTTCACAAAGTCGGCACGTCCAATAGGTTTCGAATAAGCATCAACAGCAATGTGCATACTGGTTTTACCTGTATAAATGATTCTGGCGTCCATCTTTACCAAATGCCCGATATGAACCGGGTGAAAGAATCGGATTCCTCCAACGTAAACCGTTACACAATAAGACTGACTCCACTGTAATGCACAGGCATAAGCAGCTTGGTCAATCCATTTCATCATCGTACCTCCATGAACTTTTCCACCATAATTGATATCAGATGGTTCACTCAAGAACTGAAGTTCGATGTGATTTTTATTTTTCGCCATACTAATTTGCTTTTTTCGTTAAGTTTATTTTGATTGGTTAGCATTTTTGGAGACCGAAAACTATCAAAACACCAAAAACGCTGCAATTTATAAATATCCATTATAATTTTTCACAAAAAACCAACAAAAAGATATTTATATATCAATAAAAAACGAAAAATCAATCCAAAAAATTAATTATTTAGCCTTTTAAATAACAAAAACACAATCTATAACAAAAAAAAATCTTACTTAACCATCACACTTATTGCATAGCCTCCGCCTGGAGCACAATATTGAGAAAGTTTACTTTTGCTCGTCACTTCAATCTTCCGTATTACATAAGCTTTGGGATTAGTTTCATAATGTGCTCCTTTTCCATCTGCATAAATGGTAGCCTGATATTTCTTTCCTTTATCTAAGAAACTGAAATCAATTTTTGAAGTTCTTCCATTTTCATCGCAGGTACTGCCAATAAACCAATCGTTTTTTCCCTTAGCCTTACGCGCATAGGTAATGTAATCACCCGGCTCGGCTTCCAGAACTTTAGTATCATCCCAGTCTACAGCCACATCTTTGATGAATTGAAAAGCGTCCATGTGTTTATTATAAGTTTCAGGTAAATCTGCTGCCATTTGCAGCGGGCTATACATCGTTACGTAAAGCGCTAACTGCCGCGCCAGTGTACTGTGTACAAAAGAATTATTTTCCGGATTATAAGCACTCACTTTGGTTTCGAAAATCCCTGGCGTGTAATCCATTGGCCCACCAATTAAGCGTGTGAAAGGCAATATAGTGGTATGATCGGCATTGTTACCACCAAAAGCTTCATACTCGGTACCTCTGGCAGCTTCATTACCAATTAAATTTGGATAAGTACGAGCCAGCCCCGTTGGCCTTACAGCTTCATGGGCGTTAACCATAATTTTATATTCGGCAGCTTTTTCTACCGCAAATTGATAATGGTTGATCAGCCATTGTCCGTAATGATGCTCTCCTCTCGGGATCATATTCCCTACATAACCACTTTTAACGGCATCATATCCATTGGCTTTCATAAATTTATAAGCCGTATCAATATGTCTTTCATAGTTCCGAACGGAAGAAGAGGTTTCATGGTGCATAATTATTTTGATGCCCTTGCTAGTGGCATAGCGGTGCAATTCCTGAACATCAAAATCCGGATATGGCGTAACAAAATCAAATACATAATCCTTCGTTTTGCCAAACCAATCTTCCCAACCTTCATTCCATCCTTCAACCAATACGGCATCCAAACCATTTTTAGCAGCAAAATCAATGTATTCTTTTACATGGGCAGTGTTGGCGGCATGTTTCCCATTAGGCTTTGTTTTGCTATAATCGGTTATCCCCAACTGAACGCTGGTTAAATCATTATAAGCCCAGGTACTTTTTCCAGTAATCATTTCCCACCAAACCCCAACATATTTGGTTGGCTTAATCCAGGAAACATCTTTAAATTTTGTAGGCTCATTTAAATTGTAAGTAAGCCTTGAGGTTAAAATATCTCCTGCTTTATCACTTACAATAATGGTTCTCCATGGAGATTGGCAAGGCGCCTGCATATAACCCTTATCTCCTACTGCATCTGGGGTTAACCATGATTCGAGCACCATATTTTTATCATCCAAATTAAGCGACATGCAAGAATAATTAATTAAAGCTGCCTCGTGAATGTTAATGTACAAACCATCCTTACTCTTCATCATCAATGGTGTTTGCAATCCTGTTGGCGAGAAAGTAGTTTGCGATGCATTAGGCGTAACGGCATCTTTCATTTTTGCTCTAACTTCCGATAGATTTGACGTTACAGTACTGTATTCCTGTGTATCGTAATCGCCAGGTAGCCAAAATGCTTTATGATCGCCTGCCAGAGCAAACTGACTACGTTCTTCTTTAATTACGAAGTAATCTAATTTCTTTTGCTCGGGAAATTCATATCTAAAGCCTAAACCATCATTATACAGCCTGAAACGAACAATAATATAACGCTCTGTTGATTGCTGGGTTAAGGTTACGGCCAATTCATTATAATGATTGACAATTTCCTTTACCTCACCCCATACCGGTTTCCAGGTTTCATTAAATGTACTGGTCTTGGTATCGCTAACCGTAAAGCCATCCAGCAGTGATGTACCTGTTTTTAAAGCAAGGCCCAATTTACTCGGCTTAATTACCGTTTTCCCTTTATAGGTTAAACTATAGGTGGGTATACCACCAGTTTCAAGTGCAAATTTCGCAACCAGATTGGCATCTGGCGACTTCAGCTCCTGACCGGAAACGTTCCCGGAAAATAAAATGACGCAAATTATTACTAAAATGCTGAAAACTTGATGAGCTGCGCAATTATTTTTCTGAATTTTATTCACTTTTTTATGTATTAAGTTTAGGCTACCACTTGATATCACCATCAAACAGTCTATTATTATATGTTATATTTCAACAGGCAGTAAAATTACCTATCGAAAGGTTTTAAAGATGCTGAAACAAGTTAAGTACAACAAATTACAGCACCATTAATTTCAATCCATTTAATCTAATAAAAGCTCATCATCACCTTCCGTTAAACTTAAATGAATGGTATCACTCCCCGCAATTCCTTCAATTGAACCTCTGATGTGCGTTGCGTTTAACAGCACTTTTTCCAATTGTTTTTCACGGGCTTTCCACAAACGTTCCATAGCATCACGTTCGCGTTGAATAGATAATTTCATGCTCATAAAGCCTTCTCTAATGGCTTTCCATTGTTCTGAAAATTCTGCTCCGGTTAAATAATCATAAAGCATGTGCATTTTATCCCCACGGTTTTCCTGTGATTTCATTGCACTTGACAGGCGCAGAATACCATCCCGCAAAACATAAGCTACGGCATTAACCTCCTCGAAAGAGCAAATCCAAACACCATCCCTTTGTCCAAAACAATCCATTCCTTTAGGATAACATTGGCTTACAATTACAGCAACATCTACCCCCATACTCCGCATATCCTTTTTGAGCTTTTCTATCCAATCACCCCCAAAATCTTTGGTGCGTTTACTCTCATAAATGATTTTGCCACACTCCTGTCCAAATTGGTTACGAACAACCTGCACACAGTCGGCGCCACGTACGCCCTTTCCTACTTCTTCAATTAAATCAAATGGAAAGTTACTTCTCAGAAGCTCTTCCAAAATCAACTCCTGCACCTCGCCCTGCAGCTGCATACTTCCCTGCTCCGCTTTACGCTTCATTTCTTCTGCGAGCTTTTTCTGATCGTCCAGTTGTTTTTCCAACTCCTTCAAGCGCAGCTGATGTTCCGTTTCTTTAATGCTATTTTTTTCGGCCTCCTGCTTGCGAATCTGTTCAACCAATTCATTTCGCTGTTCCTGCATCTTACGCTGAAAAGCAAGCTCCATCTCTTCTTCCTTAACTTTTAAGCTTTGTTCTCTTCGTAAAAATTCCAGTTCCTTTTCACGCGCCAGTTTTAGTTTTTCTTCGTTTTCCTTTGCATTACCCTCCAGCATCTGCAGCTTGGTTTCAAAATCTGAGGCAATACGTTTACGTAAATCTCCTTCTAAATCTTCTTTAAGCTTATTTTTCTCTTCAATCAACCTGGCATCAAACGCTTTTTGTTGTTGCTGTTTTTCAGCATCCAGTGTAGCCAGCCTCCTTTGAAACTCTTCATCCTTCTGCTTGGTAAAAGATAACATCTTCTCCCGGAGCTCTTTCTTATAATCTTCTGCCATAGCTTCTTCCATCGGAAAAACGTGGGCACAGTTGGGGCATTTTATTTCGGTAGGCATGTATAAAATCGTTATTTGAATAAATCTGTATCAAAAACACAGACTTAGCTATATATTACAAAGATATTAAAGCTTCAGCCAAAATACAGGGGATTAAAGAAGCGTTTTCCACATTAATCTTTAAACTCAATTTAACTGAAGGATTATAACAACTTACAATACCTTAGATCTGATTTCATTTCCTGCAGCAAGTATTTTACTCACAGGACATTTTTGAGCGATGTCTTCCAGTCTATCCTTCTGCTCTCGGGTAAGTGGTCCGGTACAAACGATTTCTTCCAGAAAAAGTAGTTGATTATTTTCGCTTCCAGCATTTACCTCCACCTCAATTTTATCAATTTCCCAACCTTTCCTATCCGCATACATGCGGAGGGTAATGGCCACACAAGATGCTAATGATGCCATCAATAATCCCTTGGGGGCAAATCCTTGATGTGTTCCGCCCAATTCAAGAGGCTCATCAACTACAATTTCATGTGATCCATTGGTAACCGAGCATGCATAGTGCTCTTTGTTAATTGTTGCTTTAACCATTTTTTGTACTAAAATTTAAAAATTAAACTTAGCAAATATTATACGCTATTACGATTCGATTTAACTTTTGCGAAACTTTATCTGATAGCAATTGTTAGCTTTAAAAATACCTAGCCATGAAATACAGAAAGTTAATCGGAAATTTTTTGACGCAAAAATCAAATAGCAATGCTCAAGTAGCCATTGCTTTAGTTGCAGGTTTAGCTGCAGGTGCTGTAATCAGTATTTTATTTGCCCCAGATAGTGGAGCCGGAACAAGAGGTAAGATTGCCAGTGGAGCAAGAAACCTGAGGTACGGTTTTCAGGACAAGTACAATCTGCTAAAAGAAAAAGTATTTGGTGTTGAGGCTATTGAAGAGGATTTTGTATCGCACGAAGTTCCTCATTTCAAACATAAAGTAACTAAAAAACGTAAAACAGATACCAAAGATATCCTTGAACATGCTTATGAAAACGGGCAGGTTCAAGAAGGACAAGGATAAAAACAAGCTAATTTGATCAGGATTTGAACAAATTCTTAGCTTTACATCATGATTTTTGTATTGTCTAAGATTTTGCTCTTCCTGATTAAGCCACTTGTTTGGATTATAGCCCTATTAATTGCTGCTTTATTAATTAAAAAGGGAAACACACGCAAGAAGCTCCTGGCCTCGGCCTTGGTTTTATTGTTTCTCTTTTCCAATGGTTTTATCTTTGGCAAAATCGTTTTTTGGTATGAACCTCGATACCCAACTGAAAATCAATATGATGTAGGAATATTACTTGGAGGTTTTTCTGCTCACAATAAGCGTAATAACAGCATTCAATTTGAAGATAGTGGAGATAGACTTTTTCAGACCATCAAACTTTATAAAACAGGGAAAATCGGCAAAATCCTGATCAGTAGTGGTAGTGCTAACCTCATAGACAACAGCGTTAAGGAAGCCGATTTGGCCGTTACCTATCTGAAACAAATCGGTATACCGGATACGGCTATTCTTGTAGAAAACCAAAGCAGAAATACTTTAGAAAATGCGGAGTACAGTTTGAAGTTTATAGAAAAATATAAATCAAACGCCAGCATATTAGTTATCACCAGCGCATGGCATATCCCCAGAACAAAATTAATCTTTAGTCGATTTTCTAAAAAACAGCTGGATTATTACCCAACTGACTTTGAAGGCAAAACCACATTTGACCTTGAAGATTTTATCCTTCCCAGTGCTTCTGCATTCGCGGGATGGGAAAAAATCCTGAAAGAATGGGTCGGATTAGCGGTTGATGGGTTTAGATGATTCTGGTGAGTTGTTTAACTGTTTAATTGTTGAATCGTCTAATTGCTTCTGCTTCATGAATGAAAACTGCAAACCGCCAACTGAAAACTGATGAACTGGTGAGTCGCTTAATCGTTGAGTTATTTAGCTGACCCAGCGAGTAGAACTCTAATCGCTCAATTGTCTATCAATTTATTTGACTAAAAACTGCCAACTGGAAACTGAGAATTGCAAACTGAAAACTGCCAACTGAAAACTAAACTATCCATCGATAGCTTTCCAAAGCATATCCTTCAATTCTGTTAAACCCTTTTCAGCGACAGAAGAGATAAAAATGGATGGAATATCAGGCAGGTCTTGTTTCATTTCGGTCATTAACTCATCATCCAGCATATCGGATTTTGTTATGGCCAGTACATGTGGCTTCTGCATTAATTCCGGATTGTAAGACAATAATTCCTTTTTAAGGATTTCGTATTCCTCTTTAATGCTCCTACTGGTATCTGCCGGAACCATAAACAGTAACACCGAATTACGTTCGATATGACGCAAGAAACGATAACCCAATCCTTTGCCTTTAGATGCGCCTTCGATAATTCCCGGTATATCTGCCATGATGAATGATTTACCTCCTCTATAACTTACAATACCTAAATTAGGCACGATAGTGGTAAAAGGATAATCGGCAATCTCAGGCTTTGCGGCAGAAAGCACGGATAATAAAGTAGATTTACCTGCATTTGGGAATCCTACCAAACCAACATCTGCCAATACCTTAAGCTCCAGAACATTCCAAACTTCCTGCCCTGCCTCTCCAGGCTGTGCAAAACGAGGTGTTTGTTGCGTTGGGGTTTTAAAATGAGCATTACCTAAACCTCCGCGACCTCCAGGTGTTAAAATTTTGGTTTCACCATCTTTGGTAATTTCAAAAAGTACTTCTCCGGTTTCTGCATTCTTAGCAATGGTACCCAACGGAACTTCTAAAATTTCATCTTTACCCTGTCTGCCCGATTTATGCGAACTTCCACCTGCCATACCATCTTCGGCAATGATGTGCTTACGATATTTTAAGTGTAATAAAGTCCAGATATGGGTACTCCCTTTAACAATGATATGACCACCACGACCGCCATCACCACCATCCGGACCACCCATAGATGTTAAAACATCGCGATGTAAATGTGCAGAGCCTGCGCCTCCCTTACCAGAGCGGCAGCATATTTTTACATAATCAACGAAATTGGAACCCTGTGACATAATATTACTCCTTAAATAAAAAATGGCGGAAAAAAATAAATCCTTCCCGCCATTAAAAAAAACTCTTATTACTTAGTATTGATCAATAACAGCGCAAAGATCATTAAATACTGTTTCTATTTCACCTATTCCGTTTACTTTATTCAACTTTCCTTGTGCCTCATAATAAGGTAATACATGGATGGTTTTATCAAAGTACTCTGAAATACGTTTTTTCAACTTCTCCGCATCATCATCTGGTCTGCCACTTACTTTATGGCGCTCAGCGATACGTTTAGTCAATTCTTCCTGGTTCACATCTAAGGCAATAACACCTGCAATATTGCTTCCTTTACGTTCCAGAAATAAGTCAAGCTCTTCTGCCTGTGGAACAGTACGAGGAAAACCGTCAAATACAAAACCTTTAGCTTCAGGATTTTTATCTACTTCTTCTTCCAACATCGCAATTGTAATCGCATCTGGCACTAACTCACCATCAGCTAACAACTGACTCACTTTTTGTCCTAATTCAGTTTGATTTTTAACATGTGCCCTAAAAAGGTCGCCTGTTGAAACATGTACCAACTGATATTTTGCAATCAGCTTTTCAGATTGGGTGCCTTTACCCGCCCCTGGAGGGCCAAAGAGAACTAAATTAAGCATTAACGTGGTTTAGGTTATCTTTAAAATTAAAAAGCCTTGTCGCCATGGGGCAACAAGGCTTCTTCCAAATTGTGCACTCGTAGGGATTCGAACCCCAAACCTTCTCATCCGTAGTGAGATGCTCTATCCAATTGAGCTACGAATGCATTTCCGTTCGCTAACGGACTGCAAAAGTATGAACTCAATCTTAATTTCCAAATTTTATTTTAAAAAAACTTTGAAATTGTTAGCCTGCCTGCACACCCGAAGCGCTCAACACATCGTTAATCGCCTTAAAATCAGGAAGCTCTTTCGCATCTTCCAAAATTTCAGCGTAGGCAATTTTTCCTTCTTCATCAATAACAAATGCTGCTCTTTTAGAAACCCCCTTCAATCCAAGCACAAATTCATCGTAAAAAGCACCATAGGCTTTAGAAACCTCCTTGTTAAAATCAGACAACAAAGGAAACTGATAGCTTTGAACTTCTTTAAATTTCGCTAATGAAAATGGAGAATCAACAGAAATACCAATAACCTGGGCATTAATCCCCTCATAATAGCTGAAGTTATCTCTCATGGCACAAAGCTGTTCGGTACATGTACCTGTAAATGCCATTGGAAAGAAGTGAATAATTACCTTCTTGCCTTTAAATGCTGAAAGAGAAATCTCTGTCAACTCTGAAGTGTATAATTTAAAATCCGGGGCTATGTCGCCTACTTGTAATGCCATCCTGGTATCGTTTAATTGTTTAACTTGAAGATTACCAACTCAATTGCTTAACTGAACACCGCAAACTGAATTGTATTATTGTCTAACTGTTTAATTGCTTAATTGTTTGGAAAATCAATTCGATACTAACCACTTATTAGCGTAAATTGATTTGCTGCGCAACAATCCTTAAGCCCTCCTCAAAACTGTGCGGCTGGTAATTCAAATCTTTAATGGCTTTATCCAGTACGAATCCTGTTTTCACCGGCCGTTTGGCTGTTTGATTTAAGCTTTCAGAACTGACTTCTGAAAGGACCGACTTATCGAGCGCCCAATAATCGGCAACCTTTCTCACTAAATCTGCAATGCTCATGTAATCTTTGCCAGAAATATGGTAAATCCCCTGTGCTTCTTTTTCTACTGCAAGCAGGCAAGCTTCTGCCAAATCTTCTGCGAGGGTCGGCATCCGCCACTGATCATTTACTACGTTAATGGGAGAGCCTTTCTCCAGAGCTCCTTTGGCCCAAAGCACGATATTACTACGGCTCATATCGCTGGTTATTCCATAAACTAAAATTGTACGTATTACTGCCCATTTAATCTTTGAAGCTTTAAGTAATTCCTCGGCCAACACCTTTGTTTCTCCATAATAACTTACCGGATTAACCGCATCTTCTTCTTTGTACGGCCCATCAGCCCCATCAAATACAAAATCAGTACTTAAATGTATCAGTTGAATATTTTTTTCTCCGCAAAGCGAAATTAAAGTATGTACAGCATCTACATTAAGCGCATATGCTAATTCTTTTTGCGCCTCACAAGTATCTACATTAGTCATAGCAGCAGTATGCACAATTGCATCGGGCTTATACTTTTCAACAACATCCCTTACCTGATCAGGGTTTAATATATCCATCTCGGCATATTCATAACCTTGTTTTACCGGATAGCGGTTAGCGCCTTTGGAGGTTGCAATCAATTTAACGCTACCCCCAGCCAGTACTTTTTCGGTTATTTTCTGCCCCAAAAGGCCATTACTGCCAGTAACTAAAATGGTTTTCATAAATTTAATTTAGGTTTCGAAAATACCCATAAAAACACTGTTGAAAAAATCTATATAATATATTTAAAATTAATTTATAAAAGCTTAACTTTGCCAACCGAATTGGAGCCCTAACAAACTGCTTTAATTCATTGACTGTAATAATTTTACTCACAACAGATATGCCTAACTTAGGAAAAATAGCACAAATTATCGGCCCAGTGGTTGACGTTAGCTTTGCTGATGATGCCCATCTACCTAAAATTTTTGATGCATTAGAGATCAAAAAAGAAAACGGACAAAAAATTGTTTTAGAAGTTCAACAGCACCTAGGTGAAGACCGTGTACGTGCTATTGCGATGGACTCAACAGACGGATTGGTACGTGGAATGCAAGTAGTTGATACAGGTTCTGCGATTAAAATGCCAATCGGCGATCAGATTAAAGGTCGTTTATTTAACGTAGTTGGTGAAGCCATTGATGGTATCAACGCGGTAGATAATACTAATGGTAATCCGATCCACGCAACTCCTCCTAAATTTGAAGATCTATCTACTGAAACTGAAGTACTTTTCACAGGTATCAAAGTAATTGACTTATTAGAGCCTTATGCAAAGGGTGGTAAAATCGGTTTATTCGGTGGTGCTGGTGTAGGTAAAACGGTATTAATTATGGAGTTGGTAAACAACATCGCTAAAGCCTATGCTGGTTTATCAGTATTTGCTGGTGTGGGTGAGCGTACTCGTGAGGGTAACGACTTACTTCGTGAGTTTATCGAGTCAGGTGTAATCAACTATGGTGATGATTTCTTACATTCAATGGAAAAAGGTGGGTGGGATTTGAACGCTGTTGATACTGAAAAATTAAAAGAAAGTAAAGCAACCCTGGTATTCGGTCAAATGAACGAGCCTCCTGGTGCTCGTGCTCGAGTAGCATTATCAGGTTTAACTGTTGCTGAATATTTCCGTGATGGTGATGGAGAAGGCGCAGGAAAAGATATTCTTTTCTTCGTTGATAACATCTTCCGTTTTACACAAGCAGGTTCTGAGGTATCAGCGTTATTAGGCCGTATGCCTTCAGCGGTAGGTTACCAGCCAACTTTAGCTACTGAGATGGGTTTGATGCAAGAGCGTATTACTTCAACTAAACGTGGTTCAATTACTTCAGTACAAGCGGTATACGTACCTGCGGATGATTTAACTGACCCGGCTCCGGCTACAACTTTCGCCCACTTAGATGCAACAACAGTACTTTCCCGTAAAATTGCTGAGTTAGGTATTTATCCTGCGGTAGATCCATTAGATTCTACTTCACGTATCCTTTCTCCTGCAGTATTAGGTGATGAGCATTATAACACCGCTCAACGCGTGAAAGAAACTTTACAACGTTATAAAGAATTGCAAGATATTATCGCAATCTTAGGTATGGATGAGTTATCTGAAGAAGATAAATTAGTCGTATCAAGAGCGCGTCGTGTTCAACGTTTCTTATCTCAACCTTTCCACGTAGCTGAGCAGTTCACTGGTTTAGCAGGTGTATTGGTAGACATTAAAGACACCATCAAAGGATTCAACATGATCATGGATGGTGAAGTTGATGAGTATCCTGAAGCTGCATTTAACTTGGTAGGTAGCATCGAAGACGCTATCGAAAAAGGTAAAAAATTATTAGCAGAAGCGAACTAGCAGAACTGAGACACTAGATGTGAGACGTGAGAGGGACTTTGTCTCATATCTCATGTCTCATATCTCAAATCTATTCAAAATGAATTTAGAAATATTAACTCCAGATAAAAAAGTTTACGAAGGTGAAGTAACCGCGGTTACGGTGCCTGGTACTTTAGGTTCTTTCCAGATTTTAAAAGACCACGCCCCTATTATCTCTACTTTAGAAGATGGAGAAGTTATTATCAAAGGCAAAGCCGACGAGGAGCGCTTTTTTATTAAAGGAGGAGTTGTAGAAGCTATCCACAATAAAATTGTTGTTTTAGCTGAAGGTATAGCTTAAAAAACACATCAACACACACTTGCAAAGCCCTTTCGGTTATTCCGAAAGGGCTTTTTGTTTTTAGCAGAGCAACCTAAATCTTATTTTTGACGTATCTTGTTAAAAGATATGATGAATACCTGCAAATTAACCACTTCCATAATCTTTCTACTGAGTATTCTATTGTCGAGCAAATTTACATTAAGTAAAGAATACCAATCTTTAGCCATTTATATGAAAGAAAACCCAAAAGGAAAACACCAGGGAACGGATGGAAACTGGTTAAAGTCAGATCGGGAAAAAAGTAATGAAATCTGGAACCAGGCCAATTTCATCAATATAAAAAAACAAGATGGTTACCTGGAGTATAAAAATCTTAATGAGCGTTGTTCATTTTACCTATGGTTTCAACATCAAACTGATTCCCTGGGCTTTAAAACCAGGTGGCCGGGCGTAGCTGCTTCAACTGCAAGAAAACTGAAACATCTATTACACCCAATGGCCACAATCTGTGGGTATTCAAATCACCATATTAAAGACTTTGTTAATAAAGGAAGCGACACGATCTTCAATAACATCTGGGGAGATTTAAAAGCTTTATATGAAGCTCAACCCTTACAAGGAACTGATGCTGAAATATATGATGGTAATTTACTGCTGAAAGAACAAAACTTAATAAACCCGTATTTTCAACGGCTCCATCCATTGGCTATCAAAAAACTGGAAAGATTGCTGAGAAAAGAAAATGTAATCTCCCGACTCTTTCCAGGTTACGAGTTTGAAGGCAATCTGTTAAGCATTTCAGACAGATGGTTTTACGGCATGAAGCTCATGAGGTACCATCCCACACACGAACGATAAACAGCACTTTTTTGCTTTAAGTGTTGGCGCTCATTTTTGCTCAAAAAATGCAACTTTTCTCTACCCAAATTCAATTTTAGGCAGAAAATATCAAAAAATACAATGCAAGCATAACATCTATACCGTATACCGATTTGATATTTGGTCTACGGCCATCGGTATTAAATCACTAATTCAACACCAATACAAAATTATATTGCGAAATAATCCATTTAGCAGAAACTATATTCTGATTTTGTTTTTTTTCATTTTTCCTTGCATAATTCTATACCAAAAACTAAATTGGTTTTATAAACAATTAGAAAAAATAATGACAATCCAAAACAACAATACACTAACAAATCTTACTGCTGTTGCAGTTGGAAATGTGCTGTTGTTTCCTGTCATTTTAGTAAACCTCTTACTCTTAAACCTATTAGGCAATAAGCGGGCGCAGTTTAAATAGATTAAAAAACTAAAAAATACTAAAGCGTCCCGACACAAACGGGGCGCTTTTTTTGAATAACAAAACACGTGTAAAATGAACTACTATAATTCAAACACGATTATTTACCTTGATGGAAAGTTCGATAAAGCTATCAATAGCAGTACCGACCTATATGGTCAGTCATTGCATTATGGTTACGCCGCTTTCGAGGGCATAAGAGCTTATAAAACCCATAATGGTAATCGGATTTTTAAAGCTGCTGCACATTTTGATCGTTTAGAACGTTCATGCCAACTGGCGAACATTCCATTTCCATGGGATAAACAAGAGCTAATTGTTGCCACTTATAAACTACTTCAGTTAAACAAATTGAAGGATGCTTATATCCGTCCACTGGTTTTTTGCCACCCAAACATGAAATTAAATGAGCCGTCAGGGGTTTCTATTTTAATTTGTGCCTGGGAATGGGATGCTTATTCGGGGAGTAAACTTCTAAACTTAGGGATTTCGAAATACGAACGTCCAAATCCCAAGTCTACACCTATGGAAGCCAAACTGAGTGGAAATTATGTAAACTCCATCTTAGCAACTACTGCAGCAAAAGCCGCAGGTTTTGACGAAGCATTACTATTAGATATGAATGGATTGGTTGCTGAGGCATCCGGAGCCAATATTTTTATAGAAAAAGACGGCAAATTATATACACCGAAAACAGGGAATATTTTGCCTGGCATTACCAGAACCACAGTAAAAGAGTTATGCCATGTTTTAGATATTGAATGTATTGAAAGGGATATTACTGTATCCGAACTGAAAAATGCAGATGGTGCATTTTTATGTGGAACAGCTACAGAAATTGCCGGTATAGCGGCAATAGATGATGTGGTTTTTCGTCCACTTTGGAGAGAATCGATTGGATACACCATTCAAAGGGCCTACAAAAACCTGGTTCTCGAAAAAGTAAACTATGAGGTAATCATATAAAACCTCATTTTTTTAAATTGTTCTTTGCATTTATTAATTAGTTAGTATGTTTGTGTTCGATCCAGAACATGAATTTTAACACAAACATTATTAGCAACATTATTATTGTCATTTTCCGACAGGAAGGTGGATCCCGTTGCGTATAATATAAAATATACAATACCGAAACCGCCTTCTAAACAGAGGCGGTTTTTTTTTGCCTCAAAATTAAATTAACAAAACAACCAGAAACATACATTTTACAATGAGCGAATTAAACAAGTACAGTAAAACATTTACACAAGATCCTACACAACCTGCCGCACAGGCAATGCTTTATGGAATTGGCTTAACCGATGCCGATATGGAAAAAGCACAGGTCGGTATTGCGAGCATGGGTTACGATGGTAACACCTGCAACATGCACTTAAACGACTTGGCACAAGTGGTCAAAAAAGGGGTCTGGAATAATGATTTAGTGGGCTTGACATTTAACACCATTGGTGTAAGTGATGGAATGAGCAACGGAACGGATGGGATGCGTTACTCTTTAGTAAGCCGTGATGTAATTGCTGATAGTATCGAAACCATTTGCGGTGGCCAGTATTACGATGGTGTAATTGCCATCCCGGGTTGTGATAAAAACATGCCTGGTGCGATTATGGCCATGGCCCGTTTAGATCGTCCATCGATTATGGTTTATGGTGGAACCATTGCTCCCGGACATTACAAAGGCGAAGAATTAAACATTGTTTCAGCTTTCGAGGCTTTAGGCCAAAAAATCTGTGGCAACCTTTCTGATGAGGATTACACCGGCATCATTAAACATACTTGCCCTGGCGCAGGCGCATGTGGCGGTATGTACACAGCAAATACCATGGCTTCGGCAATTGAAGCGTTAGGCATGAGCTTACCTTATTCTTCTTCTAACCCGGCAGTTAGTGAAGAGAAACAAAAAGAATGTTTAGATGCAGGGAAATATATCAGAATCCTTTTAGAGAAAGATATTAAGCCTAGTGATATCATGACCAGAAAAGCATTCGAGAATGCAATTCGTTCTATTATTATTTTAGGTGGAAGTACCAATGCAGTATTGCACTTCATTGCCATGGGTAAGGCGATAGGTGTTGAAATTACACAAGATGATTTCCAACGCATGAGCGATGAAACTCCCGTTCTAGCAGATTTCAAACCAAGTGGAAAATACTTAATGCAGGATTTACATCAATATGGTGGTATACCAGCAGTATTAAAATATTTATTAAACGAAGGTTTACTTCACGGTGATTGTTTAACGGTAACAGGCAAAACTTTAGCAGAGAATTTAGCAGATGTAAAATCTGTTATGGACTATGACCAGAAAATTATCCAAAAGCTTAGTGAACCGATTAAAGCAACTGGCCACTTACAAATTCTTTATGGAAACTTAGCCGAAAAAGGATCTGTTGCAAAAATCAGTGGTAAAGAAGGCGAGAAATTTGAAGGTCCGGCACGTGTATTTGATGGCGAGCATGATTTAATTGCTGGTCTTTCCAGTGGTCGTGTTAAACCAGGTGATGTAATCGTTATTAAAAATGCAGGCCCGATTGGTGCACCAGGTATGCCTGAAATGTTAAAACCGACATCGGCCATTATTGGTGCTGGTTTAGGGAAATCAGTGGCTTTAATTACTGATGGTCGTTTCTCTGGTGGAACGCACGGTTTCGTGGTTGGTCACATTACTCCTGAATCTTACAAAGGCGGGTTAATTGGCTTGGTTGAAGATGAAGATCCGATTTTAATTGATGCAGTCAATAACATCATTAGTTTACAAGTGAGCGACGAGGTTATTGCAGAGCGCAGAAAGAATTACGTTCAACCTGCATTGAAAGTAAGTAAGGGCGTACTATATAAATATGCTAAAACCGTATCAGATGCTTCTGAAGGTTGCGTTACTGACGAATAACTAATTTAAAGTCATCCCTAGACTATAAATTAATATTAAAAAGAATGCAGCATGCAAATTATAAGAAGCATTGAAAGTAGAATTTATACCATTAGGGGTGAAAGAGTAATGTTAGATTTTGATCTGGCATCACTATATGAAGTTGAAACAAAAGTATTAAATCAAGCAGTTAAGCGTAATTCCACACGTTTCCCTGATGACTTTATGTTTCAGTTAAGTTTTGCTGAGTTTGAAGCGATAAAATTTCAGATAGATGCAAATAACAATAAAGGGACGGCATCACAAATTGTGGTGAAAAGTCAGCCCAACTTGAAGTCACAATTTGTGACTTCAAGTTGGGGCGGCACCCGAAAACTACCTCACGCATTTACCGAGCAAGGGGTAGCCATGTTAAGTGGAGTTTTAAAAAGTGAAAGGGCAATTAAAATGAATATTGCCATCATGAGAGCCTTTGTTGATGTTCGGAAGATTTTGTTAAAACAGAACAATATAAACGAACAACTAACTGAAATTAAAGAACGAATTGGCGAACATGATATTCAACTTAATGAACTTTATGATGCAATGGAAAATTTAATAGATGAAAAAATTGCTCAATTGAAGTGGAACGATAGACAGAGAATTGGGTTTAAAATTAAAGAATAATAGAACCGCAAATACATAACTATGGAAACTGCACAAGAAACAATACAACAAAACGAGGCCAAAGCAGAAACCTCAAAAACCTTATTCAAAGGAACAGGCTCGCAGGTTTTGTTGAATGGATTAATTGAAGAGGGTGTAACCACCATTTTCGGTTATCCAGGTGGAGCAATCATGCCTATTTATGATGCCCTTTACGATTATGCTGATAAATTAGAACATATTTTAGTTCGCCACGAACAAGGTGGAATACATGCCGCTCAAGGCTTTGCAAGAGCAAGTGGTGAAGTAGGTGTGGTATTCGCTACCAGCGGACCTGGCGCTACAAATTTAGTAACCGGTTTGGCCGATGCACAAATTGACAGTACACCATTGGTTTGTATCACCGGACAAGTATTTGCCCATTTATTGGGAACGGATGCTTTTCAGGAAACTGATGTAATTAATATTACTACACCGGTAACCAAATGGAACTATCAGGTTACAGATGCAAAAGAAATACCTGAAGTATTAGCAAAAGCATTCTATATCGCTAAAAGTGGTAGACCAGGGCCAGTATTAATTGATATCACCAAAAATGCACAGTTGCAGGTAGAAGAATTTCCAGCGTATGTTAAATGCAACCATATCCGTAGCTACAGACCTAAACCAAAGGTAAGGATTCAATTTATAGAAGAAGCTGCTGCCTTAATCAATAGTGCCCAAAAACCATTTATTTTATTTGGTCAGGGTGTTATTTTAGGTAAGGCAGAGGCAGAGTTTAAAGCTTTTATTGAAAAAACAGGTATTCCAGCTGCATGGACTATCATGGGCGAAGGTGCAATTCCAACCAGCCACCCATTAAACGTGGGTATGTTAGGTATGCACGGAAACTATGGCCCTAATGTTTTAACCAACGAAGCGGATGTAATTATTGCAATAGGTATGCGCTTTGATGATCGTGTAACCGGAAGATTAGATAAATACGCTAAGCAGGCAAAAATTGTTCATTTAGACATTGACCCTGCCGAAATAGATAAAAATGTTAAAGCTGAGGTTGGTGTTTGGGGCGATTGTAAAGAAACCCTTCCACTGTTAACAAACTTAGTTGAAGAGAAAAAACACGAGGAGTGGTTAGCTAAATTCAGATCTTATAACCAGGAGGAAATTGATCAGGTCATTACTCCTGAACTTTATCCAACAAGCGATGAGATGACCATGGGCGAAGTACTTCGCGTAATCAATGAAATTACTGGTGGAGATGCAGTTATTGTTACAGATGTTGGTCAGCACCAAATGGTTGCTTGTCGTTATGCTAAATTTAACAATACCCGTAGCAACATCACTTCTGGTGGTTTAGGTACCATGGGTTTTGGTTTACCTGCGGCAATCGGTGCTAAATATGGTGCTCCTGATAAAACTGTAATTGCGATTATTGGTGATGGTGGCTTCCAGATGACTCCGCAAGAATTGGGTACCATTATGCAGTTTGGTGCCGCCGTGAAGATCTTAATTTTGAACAACCGTTTCTTAGGAATGGTTCGTCAATGGCAGCAGTTATTCCATGATAAACGTTATTCGTTTGTAAACATTACCAGTCCTGATTTTGTCGCATTAGCTAAATCATACTATATAGAAGCAAGCAAAGTGGATGAAAGAGCAAATCTTCGTGCTGCCCTGGAAACTATGATTAACCATGAAGGTGCGTATCTTCTTGAAGTAATGGTAGGAAGAGAGAACAACGTTTTTCCTATGGTTCCTCAAGGAATGAGTGTAAGCGAAATTAGGTTGAAATAAGACGAAAAAGCTAGAATACGACAGCGAATAAGATTAATAAAACTGGAAATAATGAGTACTCAAGATACATTAAAACACAAAATAGATCACATAGATGCTGATGGTAAGCAAGAATATACCATTACGGTTTATGCAGAAAACCGCATCGGTTTACTAAACAGGATTGCGATCATTTTCTCTAAAAGAAAAATCAATATTGAAAGCTTAAACACCTCTCCTTCTGAAATTGATGGCATTCACCGTTTCAACATTGTAATTACAGAGGGCTCTGAGGTAGTAAGGAAGTTAGCCCGTCAGATTGAAAAGCAAATCGAAGTATTAAAAGTATATTTTAATACTAATGATGAGATTATTTGGCAGGAACTGGCACTCTATAAAGTTTCTACAGATGAAATTGCTGAAAAAGTAACTGTTGAACGCCTTTTAAGGCAGTATGGTGCAAGTGCGGTAGTGATTCGTAAAGATTATACTGTTTTTGCAGTAACGGGTCATAGAGAAGAAACTGATGCACTGGTAAAAGCGCTGGAACCTTACGAACTGATTGAATTTGTTCGCTCGGCAAGGGTAGCTATTATTAAGGATAGTGCTGGTTTCCACGAAAAACTAAAAGAGTTTGAGGCAATCGAACCCGGGGAAGAACTTATTGAAAATGAGTTTTTAGACAAAGGCGAGAAGATTTTCACGATGTAATTCGTTTTTACCAGTGAACGGGGCCAGGTTTTGAAAAACTGAACTGCGTTAACTAAACCCGATAGCAATGGAGGCCAATTGTTCTTTTGGCCGGAACGAATAGCGGGACTGAAAGAACCGAAAAGCACAGAAAATTGCTTTTCAACTCATACAAAATATATAACTGATAATAAAAACTAGAAAATTAACCAATAAAAACAATGGCAAATTATTTTAACACATTACCACTTAGAGAACAACTAGACCAATTGGGCGTTTGCGATTTCATGGACAACACAGAATTTGTTGATGGTGTAAGCGCTTTAAAAGGTAAAAAACTGGTAATTGTAGGTTGTGGTGCACAGGGATTAAACCAAGGTTTAAATTTAAGAGATAGCGGTTTAGATGTTTCTTATGCTTTACGTAAAGAGGCAATTGAAGGTAAAAGAGATTCGTGGAAAAATGCAACGGATAATAACTTCAAGGTTGGAACTTACGAAGAACTAATTCCTACTGCCGATGTAGTGATTAACCTTACTCCTGATAAACAACACACCTCTGTGGTAAATGCAGTTATGCCTTTAATGAAACAAGGTTCTACTTTGCTTTATTCTCACGGTTTTAACATTGTTGAAGAAGGTATGCAGGTCCGTAAAGACATTACTGTTATTATGGTTGCGCCTAAATGTCCTGGTAGTGAGGTGCGTGCAGAATATGTTCGTGGATTTGGTGTTCCTACACTTATCGCTGTTCACCCTGAGAACGATCCTGAAGGAAAAGGTTTAGAGCAGGCAAAAGCTTACTGCGTAGGTACAGGCGGTCACAGAGCCGGTGTTTTAAAATCATCTTTCGTTGCTGAAGTAAAATCTGATTTAATGGGCGAGCAAACTATTCTTTGTGGCTTGTTACAAACAGGTTCTATCCTGTCTTTCGATAAAATGGTAGAGAAAGGTATTGACGCTGGATATGCTTCCAAACTGGTTCAATATGGTGTTGAAGTAATTACTGAAGCTTTAAAACACGGTGGTGTTTCGGGTATGTTAGACAGATTGAGCAATCCTGCAAAAATCAAAGCTTTTGAAGTTTCAGAGGAATTGAAAAAAATCATGCGTCCTTTATTCCAAAAACATCAGGATGACATCATGAGTGGTGAATTTAGCCGCATTATGATGGAAGACTGGGCTAATGGTGATAAAAACTTATTGGCATGGAGAGCTGAAACAGGCGAAACTGCTTTCGAAAAAACACCTGCTGGTGATGTACAGATTGGCGAACAGGAATATTTCGACAACTATTTGTTGATGGTAGCTTTCGTTAGAGCGGGTGTAGAACTGGCATTCGAAACCATGGTTGAAGCAGGTATTAAACCAGAGTCAGCTTATTATGAGTCGTTACATGAAACTCCACTTATTGCCAATACCATTGCACGTAAAAAATTATTCGAAATGAACCGTGTAATTTCTGATACTGCAGAATATGGCTGTTATTTATTCGATCAGGCTTGTAAACCTTTATTAGCTGATTTCATGAAAACAGTTGATACCGATTTAGTAGGTAAAAACTTCAACGAAGGAAAAGACGGTTCGGTTGATAATAGAACGTTAATTGCTGTTAACGAAGCATTACGTACACATCAGGTAGAAATTGTTGGTCAAAAATTACGTAAAGCGATGACTGCAATGAAAACCATTAAAACAGCTTAATAAAAACAAAACCTCGCAGGCTTTCACCTGCGGGGTTTATACTAACTAAACATAAAAAAGATGTCAAAAACATTAGTAGAAAAAATTTGGGATGCGCATGTGGTGAAGAGTGAAGAAGGCTTTCCTGATATTTTATACATCGATACCCATTTAATTCACGAAGTTACATCGCCACAGGCATTTGATGGACTTCGCAAACGTGGCATTCCAGTGTTTCGTCCGAAACAAACGGTAGCTACAGCCGACCATAACGTACCTACACTTAATCAGTTATTGCCAATTAAGGAAGAGCTTTCGCGTTATCAGGTTGATATGTTAACCAAAAACTGTGCAGAATTCGGTATTGAACTGTACGGATTGGGTCACCCTTTTCAAGGTATCGTTCACGTAATCGGTCCTGAATTGGGTATTACTTTACCAGGTAAAACAATGGTATGCGGAGATAGCCATACTTCAACTCATGGTGCTTTTGGTGCCATTGCATTTGGTATTGGTACCTCTCAGGTAGAACAGGTTTTTGCAACACAGTGTTTATTGCAGCAAAAGCCTAAAACAATGAAAATTGAGGTGAACGGAACCCTGGGAAAAGGGGTTACGGCAAAAGATATCATTCTTTACATCATCGCAAAAATTTCAGCAGCTGGTGGTACAGGTTATTTCATTGAATATGCTGGTTCGGCAATCGAATCGTTAAGCATGGAAGCTAGAATGACCATCTGCAATATGAGCATTGAAATGGGTGCGAGAGGCGGCTTAATTGCGCCTGATCAAATCACTTTCGACTACATTAAAGGAAGAGAATTTGCTCCAAAGGGCGAAGAGTGGGATAAATCTCTGGCTTATTGGAAAACATTATATAGTGATGCTGATGCAAAATTCGACAGTGTTTTAACTTTCGATGCAGCAGATATTAGTCCGATGATTACCTATGGTACCAACCCCGGAATGGGTATGGGTATCCAGGAACATATACCGGCAACTAAAGCACAACCAGAAACAGAACAATTATCCTATCAAAAAGCTTTGGATTACATGGGCTTTGAAGATGATGCTTCTCTAATTGGTAAACCTGTAGATTATGTATTTATCGGCAGTTGTACCAACTCACGTATAGAAGACTTACGTGAAGTAGCAGAATTTGTAAAAGACAAACACAAAGCTGAAAATGTTACGGTATGGATAGTACCTGGTTCGAAACAAGTAGAACAACAAGCCAAAAGCGAAGGTTTAGATAAGATTTTCGAAAATGCAGGTTTTCAATTACGCGAACCTGGGTGTAGTGCGTGTTTAGGAATGAACGAAGATAAAATTCCGGCAGGAAAATATTGCGTTTCTACCTCTAACAGAAACTTTGAAGGCAGACAAGGCCCGAATGCCAGAACATTATTGGTAAGCCCCTTAACAGCCGCAGCTGCAGCCGTTACCGGAAAAATTACCGATGTAAGGGATTTACTTGCCGAAGCTTAAAAACTTATCTGCTTCCAATTGAAATCTGGATTAGCGCTTGAACAATACTCTAAATACGCAATTGAAAAGTTTGAATTTAAAATTTTAGTCAACTCCGGTTGCTAATGAAAAAAAGAAAAGTTATGCCAGAGATATTTTGGGACAATAAAGTGTATGACACTAAACATCGTTTTGTATCAGATTACGGAGCAGATGTTTTACAATGGTTAGCGCCTCAGGAAAGTGAAAACATTTTAGATGTGGGTTGTGGAACAGGAGATTTGGCAAATCAAATTGCAGAGTCTGGTGCAGGCGTTTTTGGTGTGGATGCATCAGCAGAAATGATTGATGCGGCAAAACAAAAATTTCCGCTTTTAAAGTTTGAGCAACAAAACGCAACAGAATTGTCATTTGACCAGGAGTTTGATGCAGTTTTCAGTAATGCAACCTTTCATTGGATCGAAAATCAAAGAGACTTATTGGAAGGCATATACAAAAGCTTGAAACCTGGAGGAAGATTAGTAGCAGAATTTGGAGGAAAAGATAATGTCAAATCTATAACCGATGCCATTGCCACTGCTGCTAAAACCATTGGTGTTCAACATCGTGTAAGTACAAACTTTTGGTTTTTCCCTTCGGTAAGTCATTATGCCGTATTGCTTGAAGCTGCAAGATTTGAAGTAGCGCAAATTTGGCTATTCGATCGCCCTACCGTACTTAAGGGAGAAAATGGTATGTACGAGTGGATTAATCAATTTGCACAGCATGCATTTAAAAACTTAAGTGTTGAAGAAGCTGAAGAAGTGAAAAAATTAGCGGTAGAAATTTTAAAACCAAACCATTTCAAAAACGGCGATTGGGTTGCAGATTATAGAAGATTAAGAGTTAAAGCGGTTAAATAAGCTAAAGGCAGAACGCTAAAACTAAAGTACAATAACATGAAAAAATTTGAAAAATTAACCTCATCGGTAGTTCCATTGCCGATTGAAAATATAGATACCGATCAGATAATTCCCGCAAGGTTTTTAAAGGCGACCACGAGAGATGGTTTCGGAGAAAATTTATTTCGCGATTGGCGTTACGAGAGCGATAATCAGCCAAAGGCCGATTTCGTACTGAATAATCCAACTTACAGCGGAAAAGTATTGGTAGCTGGTAAAAACTTTGGTTGTGGCAGTAGTCGTGAGCACGCTGCATGGGCAATTCAGGATGCTGGTTTTGATGCGGTAATCAGCAGTTTTTTTGCCGATATCTTTAAAGGAAATGCCCTAAACAATGGCTTATTGCCAATTCAGGTAAGCGATGAGTTTTTAGCACAAATTTTTAAGGCTGTTGAACAAGACCCTAAGTCAGCTTTAGAAGTAGATTTAGAAAATCAAACGGTAACCATTTTAGCTACCGGTGCCCAAACTGCTTTTGAGATTAATCCATATAAAAAATCATGCTTAATTAATGGCTATGATGATATCGATTTTATCTTAAACCAAAAAAATCTGATTGAAGCTTTTGAAGCTAAAAGTGCTAAATAATACACTGGAGTAAATCTTAAAAATGAAAGAAATTTTCGTCGACATAAAACACTTAAATTTACATTACCGCCAAAAGGCGGTTTTGCAGGATTTAGACTGGACTATTCGTCGCGGGGATAACTGGGTTTTAGGTGGCGTAAGCGGTAGTGGAAAAACATCGTTAGCAAAAGCCATTGTAAAAGAAGAGAAATTTCTGGGCGATATTAGCATCAACTTTGATTTAAATAGTAGCTTACCTGCTCAGGTGCTCTTTGTTTCAAGCTGGTATCAGTTTAAAAACTTAGAAGGCGATGCTAATTTCTATTATCAGCAACGCTACAACCATAAGCAAGCCAAAGATACTTTAACGGTTCAGGCAGAGCTGATAAAATATGGCAAGGAACAAAATTTGGCTATCGCCGAAGTTAGCCGTTTACTTTCAGCCTTAAATTTCAGTACTTTTAAAGACTCCCAATTAATTGAATTATCAAGCGGCGAGCATAAGAAGCTACAACTAATTAAGGCCCTTTGGTTAAAACCACAGCTGTTGGTTATTGATCAGCCTTATACCGGACTTGATGTAGCGTCCAGACAAAACTTAAATGAGCTGCTGGATGAAATTACTAATCAAGGAGTAAGTCTTCTGCTGATTAGTAATGATGAGGAATTACCCGCTAACATTAACCGTTTTGCAATTATCGAAAATGGACAAATCCATGAAAGAAGCTCATTTGAGAGCACATCGATTGTCCACCACAAAATTTTAGGGGCTTTACCCCGATTTTTAACTGAACGCCCTGTTTACCTCACTGATGAAATCATCAGCATGAAAAATGTAAACATCCGTTACGGAGAAAAAGAAGTTTTAAAAAATGTAAACTGGGAAGTAAAAGCAGGAGAAAAATGGTTACTTCAGGGTCATAATGGTTCTGGAAAATCAACTTTACTGAGCTTGATTAATGGAGATCACCCTCAGGCATATGCCAATGATATTCATCTTTTTGGACATAAACGAGGCTCAGGTGAAAGCATTTGGGATATCAAAAAACGAATTGGATTAATCTCTCCGGAGTTTCATTGGTATTTTGATCATTCAGCTACTGTTTGGGAAAGTATCGCATCAGGATTTTATGATTCTGTTGGTCTTTTTCAGCACATCCCCTATTCAAAAAAAATACAATTAGAAGAACTGATCGAATATTTCGATTTAAAACAAGATAAAAATGAACTGCTCAGGACTTTACCCTTAGGCAAACAGCGTTTGGTGCTATTGGCCAGAACAATCATTAAAAATCCGCAATTACTGATTTTAGATGAGCCTTGTCAGGGTTTAGATTTGCAACAAACACAACATTTTAACCAATTGGTGAACGAACTGAGCAATAATGGAATGACAATGATTTATGTTGGCCATTTTGAAACGCAGCTCCCAACCTGCATAGAGAAAAGAATTTTATTAGAAAACGGCGAAGTAAAAGTCGTCGAAACTATACTAGAAAGCGTTTAGTACAATGAAGAAGAACATTTTAGTAATACCTGGAGATGGTATTGGCCCCGAAGTAACTACCTGGGGAAAAGCGGCATTAGAACAAATTGCAACAGCATTTGGCCACGAGTTTACATTTGACGAAGCCTTAATGGGTCACGTAGCTATAGAAGCTACCGGGAATCCACTCCCAGATGAAACACTCGAAAAAGCTAAAAAAAGTGATGCTATTTTATTCGGAGCCGTTGGTCATGCAAAATATGACAATGATCCAAGTTTAAAAGTTAGGCCTGAGCAAGGTTTATTAAAAATCCGCAAAGAATTAGGTCTCTTTGCCAATCTCCGCCCAATATTACTATTTGATGAGCTTCTTCATGCTTCGAGCATTAAACCCGAAATATTAAAAGGAACAGATATCCTTTTCTTCCGCGAATTAACAGGTGACGTTTATTTTGGTGAAAAAACACGTTCTGAAGACAGAAATACGGCTTCTGATTTGATGATTTACCACCGTTATGAGGTTGAAAGAATTGCACACAAAGCTTATCAGGCAGCACAACAACGCAACAAAAGGTTATGTTCAGTAGATAAAGCTAATGTTTTAGAAAGCTCTCGCTTATGGCGTGAAACCGTACAGGAAATTGCGAAACAATATCCTGACGTAGAAACAGAGCACATGTTTATTGATAACGCCGCCATGCAGTTAATTAAAAACCCTAAGAAATTTGACGTGGTACTAACGGCTAACCTTTTTGGGGATATTTTAACAGATGAGGCATCACAAATTGCAGGTTCAATGGGCATGTTGGCTTCGGCATCTGTAGGTGAGCTAACTGGTTTCTATGAGCCAATCCATGGTTCAGCACACGACATTGCTGGTAAAGATCTTGCTAATCCATTGGCCTCTATCCTATCTGCAGCGCTGTTACTGGAGATTGGCTTCGGCTTGAAAGAAGAAGCTAAATTATTGGTTGATACTGTTGATCAGGTATTAAAAGAAGGTTTCAGAACACATGATATTGCAGATCAAAGCACAAACCGTTTCAAAGTTTTAGGCACTGCCGAAATGGGCAAATTGGTATTAAAATTCTTGTCTCAAAAATTAATCACTACCTAAACATAAGATTATGATTCACGACCCTAACAAAGTTTATATTTTCGACACCACATTGCGTGACGGAGAGCAGGTACCCGGCTGCCAGTTAGATACAAACCAGAAAGTAGAAATCGCTAAATCACTCGAACTTTTAGGTGTTGATGTAATTGAGGCAGGTTTCCCGGTTTCCAGCCCCGGCGATTTCAATAGTGTAATTGAATTATCTAAGGCGGTTAACAATCCAATTATCTGTGCCCTGACCCGTGCAAACAAAAATGATATCGATGTTGCTGCTGATGCTTTAAGATATGCCAAACGTCCGCGTATCCATACAGGTATTGGTTCTTCTGATTTCCACATCAAGCACAAATTTAACAGCACCCGAGAAGAGATTTTAGCACGTGCAGTTGAGGCGGTGAAATATGCCAAAAAATATGTTGAAGATGTAGAATTTTATGCTGAAGATGCAGGTAGAGCTGATATCGAATTTTTGGCTAAAATGGTAGAGGCAGTAATTGCTGCAGGCGCTACAGTAGTTAATATTCCAGATACCAACGGGTATTGCTTACCTGATCAATACGGTTCGAAAATACTGTTTTTGAAAGAAAACGTTAAAAATATAGACAATGCCATTATCTCTGTGCATTGCCACAACGATTTAGGATTAGCAACTGCCAATTCTATTGCAGGTTTGCAAAATGGTGCCCGTCAGGTAGAATGTACCATCAACGGCATTGGTGAGCGTGCTGGTAATACTTCTATGGAAGAGGTCGTCATGATCTTAAAAACCCATAAAGTTCTGGGATTGAATACTCAAATAGACAGCACCCAGTTCTATGATATCAGTCACATGGTACGTAACCAGATGAACATGCCTGTTCAGCCAAACAAAGCCATTGTTGGTGCCAATGCCTTTTCGCACAGTTCTGGTATTCACCAGGATGGTTTCTTAAAAAATCGCGAGAACTACGAGATCATTAAACCTGAAGATGTTGGTTTCCCTGATGCAACAATCGTATTAACCGCGAGAAGTGGTCGCCACGCTTTAAAGCATCACTTAGACCGCTTAGGCCACAAATTAGAAAAAGATGAGCTGGATATCGTTTACAAACAATTCCTTGTTTTAGCAGATAGTAAACAAGGTATAAACGATCAGGACTTAAATCAGTTAGTTGCCTTGCACCTGGCTTAAAAGCTGAAAGCGAAAAAAACAGCACGCTGAAATACTGATGCCAGGGCTTAGTCAGATCAAAAAATAATCACAAATAGTGGGAACAGCGACCAATAAATCCTTACCCACTATTTCTAAAAAATATATGTACGAGAACCCAGTTTTCGTTATTTGATAATTAATTATGAATAATACAACACCACAAACGCTGGATTTTAATTCAGCTTCTCAGCGTTTAAAAGGAGTAGTTAAACGTACGCCGCTTGAGTTTAATGCAGGACTTTCATCGCGCTACAATGCTAATATTTACCTTAAACGTGAAGATTTACAAATTGTAAGATCTTATAAACTTCGTGGTGCTTATAATAAAATTAGCGCTTTACCGCCAGATGCATTAACCAATGGTGTGGTATGTGCAAGTGCAGGTAACCATGCGCAAGGTGTAGCTTATTCCTGCAAAAAACTGAACATTAAAGGTGTAATTTTTATGCCTGAGATTACGCCTAAACAAAAAATTACCCAGGTAAACATGTTTGGTGGCGATAATGTTGAAGTTGTTCTTGTTGGAGATACTTTTGACGACTGTTTGAAAGAAGCGCTGAATTACAGTGCTTTGCATGCAGCCACTTTTATTCCTCCATTTGATGATCAGAAGGTTATAGAAGGACAAGCTACTGTGGGCATGGAGGTTTTTGAAGACCTCCCTGATTTAGACATGGTAGTGATGCCAGTTGGCGGAGGTGGTTTAGCTTCAGGAGTTAGTGCTTATCTAAAAACTGTTAAACCTGATGTTAAATTAATAGGTGTTGAGCCCTTAGGTGCACCTTCTATGCAAACCGCAATCGAAAAGAAGGGGCCATTTACTTTAGATGAGATAGATCGTTTTGTTGATGGTGCAGCTGTTAAGCGTGTGGGTGCACTTACTTACCAATATTGCAATGATTTATTGGATGAGATGCATTTGATCCCTGAAGGACAAATCTGTACAACTATTCTCAAATTATATAACGAAGATGCTATCGTAGTAGAACCTGCCGGAGCACTTTCTGTATCGGCTTTGGCTCAAATCAAAGATCAAATCGTAGGGAAAACAGTTGTATGTGTCGTAAGTGGCGGTAACAATGATATAGAGCGCATGCAGGAAATTAAAGAAAAATCGCTCTTGTTCGAAGGCTTGAAACATTATTTCATCGTTCGTTTCCCTCAACGTCCGGGAGCCTTAAAATTGTTTGTAAATGAGGTTTTAGGGCCGCATGATGATATCACCCGCTTTGAATTTATTAAAAAAACCAATAGAGAAAATGGCCCCGCTTTGGTTGGCATCGAGCTCACAAAAAAAGAGGATTATGCCGGCATATTAGAGCGTTTAAAATTGTTTAAGTTTGATGTAATCGAGCTGAACCAGGATCAAACATTGTTTGAGTATTTAGTTTAAAGACTAAAACTACCTATACGATTTTTACCCGGAAGCCAACTTGATACAATTTAAAAAAAATGAATTTCAAAGATTTAACAAACAAAACCTTAATTGCTGATAAAGACATTGATTGGGAAGACCTGGGAGCAGGTGTTAAGCGCAAAATCATGGCTTATGATGAAAACCTGATGCTGGTAAAGGTAGACTTTGAAAAGGATGCCGTTGGGAGCGTACACAATCACCCACATCTGCAATTGAGCTATGTTGCCAAAGGAAGCTTCGAAGTTAGCATGGGCGACGAGAAAAAGATCTTAAATGAAGGCGATGTGTTCTTTGCTCCTACCCTTGTTTACCATGGGGTACGCTGTTTAGAAGCTGGCCTTTTGATAGATGTCTTTAATCCCCACCGGGAAGATTTTCTAAAATAATATCGGACCACCTAATAATCTTAGGTGGTCTTTTTTTTAATCAAAAGTAAAACGTACATTCTGATATCCTAAGCCTTCGATAATGGGTTTAAGCACATTTACCGCGTTCGTTTTAGTTTGAACCAGAATGTCAGATTTTTTTACCTCAGCGCTCACTTGTCTTTCTGCTGCCTTATAAGCTTCGTCTACCAGGTTAGCTTCCCTGAAAAAAGCCATCTTCGTATCATAAACTCTCGAGTTCTTGTGATCAATTTTGACGTAACACAGTTCTGGCTGTGGTAAATTTACTACAGCTGTGTCCGCTTCAATCTCTATATCTTCCCTGGTTATCTTGGTAAGATCAATACAGCCCACAGCTTCTGCTTTAACGATCAGGAGCACACTGGCTTCGGGCAGGAAATCGGTCTTATTTTTATGTTCCAGAACATCACTAATTTGATATCGAACCAGCTCTAACTTCCCAATAGCTTCAATTTTCTCTACCAGAAGCTGATGTTTGCTTTCTACAGAAGTATTGATGCTAAACTTTTTGGAAATAAAGAAGTAGGCTGCAATGGCTAAGACTAACCAAGGGAGAAGGCGAAAAAACAATTTCATATCAGCAAATAGCAAAAAGGTTTGTTAAATGTATTGACTTAATTACACAATAATTAATCCATAATGGTATACAATAGTGTTTTTGGCAACAGTTTTGTATTACGCAAAGTAACACACAAATAAAAAACTAATCAACATGAAAAAACTGACCATTTTAATGCTTTGCATAGCCACGCTAGGCCTGGTATCCTGCAAAAAAGAAACAATTGTTCAAAGTACCCCTAATCGTACCATCGTTTTTGATGTAAATCCTAACAGATGGGTTTTAGAAAATGGCAAGTACTATCTTGATTTAGATATTCCTGAAGTAGATGATATTAACTTTTATGATGAGGGAATTCTAATATACACTGCAACTCCAAACTACAACAACTACTATCAGTTACCTTATGGCGATATGGATTATGAAACCCACATCGGAGGAGTATCAATCAGTAGAAGTAGTTTACCTACCACCCCAATTCGTGTTAAAGTGGTATTGGTTGCGGCAGAAAATGTTACTTAATGTAGTTTTCTACGCTAAGGCTGAAAACGACTAATGTTCAATTGAACTTGGTCGTTTTTTTTGCCCGAAGAAGGAATTTTGAATGACTGAATGAGCGAATGAACGACGGCTCCCCTAGTTGGGATTACCATCTCAAAAGTCTAAGAATGTAAATCACCTGTAGCTAAAACTCTAAAAAATGGCTGATATTTAGCTGAACGTGGTCGTTTTTTTTATTTTCTCCCCTATTCAATTGCAATGCACGAATATTTACCCCTTTTCGCTCTACGAGTAATTCATCATAAAACCCCTTGTAATAAACATCTATGACTTCAAAACGCCTGCTGTTCCAACTGTTATTAATTTCTGCCCATTCGGGATAAAAAACCACAAATTGTTTATCCGTTTTCAATCCGATCTTCTCCGCCTCGTCTCGTGTCAGTACCACAGCATTTCCTAAAATCTGTGCAGTATAAATATGCTTAGGGTGCTGGTAGATATCTACTGGTTTACCTGTTTGCAGGAGCTCACCATCTTTAATAATCAGTAATTGATCTGCTAAAAACAATCCATCAGCCGGATCATGTGAAACCAGAATTACGGTAACACCTGTTTCTGAAGCCACTCTTTTAATATCTGCCCTTAACTGGTTTTTCAATAAAGCATCTACCTGGCTAAAAGGCTCATCTAACAAAAGTACCTGTGTATCAGAAACCATAGCTTTTGCAATAGCCACACGCTGCTGTTCACCACCACTCAGCTCAATAATCTTCTTATTTTGCAAATGCGAAATCCGCAAGTGCTCCATAATGGCCAGTGTTTTATCGGCCTTAGTTTTCAGATCTGTATTCGATAATTGTGAGGCAATATTATCGTATACCTTGGCGTAAATATTAAGCGAAAAATCCTGGGTAACCATTTTCATCTGCTTATGACCAGGGATTAATTGTTCGTCGGGGCCTAAAACTCTTTTATCTTCAAAAAACACCTCGCCGGCATCTGTTTTTAAAAGTCCGAAGATAGATTTCAATAAGGTTGACTTCCCACTCCCACTTTCACCGATAATGGCTACCACATCACCCCGGTTTATATCAAAACTGATATTTCTAATGCCTCCAGCCTGTTCTGCCTGGTATTGTTTTGTTAAATTCTTAACGCTGATTATAGTATTGCTCACAGGGTAAAAGTAAAGATTAAAGGGGAAAGATTAAAGCCAAAGACTAAAGCAGAAGATAAAAGCGTAAAACAATACAATACACGTGCAAATTATAGTTACTATATTTATGTCATGAGTACCAAGTTAACCTTAACCATTGATGAATCTGTTATAAAACAGGCAAAAGCTTATGCTCAAAAGCAAGGCAGAAGCTTATCTGCGATAGTAGAAAATTATTTAAAAGCGGTAACTAACCAAGAGGCCTCTGCCCCTAATGAGGAAGAATGCTCTCCAATTGTGAAATCTTTGAGGGGTGCCTTTAAACTACCCGCTGATTACGATTACAAGATGGAACTGAATAAAATCAGAGAAGAGAAATATAAAAAATATCTAGATCTTGAATAATAACGTATTGATTGATTCAGATGTAATTCTTGATCATTTTTTAGACAGGGAACCTTTTTCGGATCATTCTACAAGGGTTTTAGCCTTGTGTGAAAACAAAAAAGTAAATGGATTTGTGACAGGTTTGGCCATTGCCAATATTTATTACTTACTTCAAAAAAGAAACAGTTCAAAATCTTTATTGAGGGGCATTAGAGATTTATTAAATGTTCTAAATGTATTAGTTGTCGACAAAAAAGTAATCACGAATGCAATTGATTCTGAATTTGCTGATTTTGAGGATGCCCTCCAAAACTATTCTGCTGAAAATGATGGTTCTATAAGTACTATTATCACCAGAAATATAAAAGTTTATAAAAAAAGTAAACTCAGTATTTTAACACCTGAGCAATTCCTTAAAACCTTGTAAACAAAAAATCCTGTCTCGCCTAACCGAAACAGGATTTAATTTATTTGTTGTGTTGTTGTGTCTTAATTCAAACCAAAGGTAATACCAAAACTCATATTTTTCAAACCTGCTTGTGCCGGAGTATTAAACATATCGTTGAAATAGTACTTGGTAAACAATCCTAAACCGCCGTAGCCAAATCTAAACGTACCTCCGTAGCGCACCGATTGGAAGTGATAATTATCGTAAAACTTCTCCTTACCACGTTCGTCACTAATTTGCTTGATCTTACCATTCAATAAGAAACTCACCTCCGGACCTAATACAAAATAGAATCTTTTACCGCGATCATTTTCTTTGGTGCGGAACTCGAAGTTTAACGGAATATGCACGTAGCTACTAGAGAAACGATTTTTAGAAAACTCAATGGGTTCTGTCACATAAGTTAAAGCCGGAGAATTCTTTTGAATGGTAATATTATCTCTTAAGCGAATGAGTGTCCAGTCGAAACCGCCCGCCACATAAATTTTGAAATTTGAATTGAAACGATAACCCAACTGTAAAACATCAAAAGAGAATGTACTGGTTTTCCCTCCTTTATAATCTAAAAATTCATTGTTTGGAGAGAGATTGAAACTCCCGTTATCTATTAATCTGGAAAAGCCTAAATCCACTCTGGTGAAAGTAATACCACCTACAAAACGACCTTTTTTTGTAGAATCACGTGCATGGGTTTTAATGATAATCCCATGGCCTTCACTGTAGTCGGATTTCTTCTTCGTACTATCTTGTTGTGCAAAAGCACCTGGAGCCATAACACCGGCAAGTCCGCTTACCAAAAGTGTTGTGAAAATTAGACGTTTCATATTGTGTGTATTATAGTGCGTTTTTTAATTGTTGAACTATTTAATTGCTTAACTAATCGGCTAATTGTTAACTTAAAACTGTCAATTTTTAACAGAAAACCGACCTATTTCTTATTGCGTTTACCTATTTTAAAAGGGCCAATGTTAATAGAAGAAAGTGAAGAATCATCATCATCTGTTCTAAACTGAATGAACTTATCTTTCCTTTTATCAACCTTATTAACAATGATATTAACTACATCACCTACATTCTTAATGTTCTTGAAACTTTGATCGTCATCATTAACGGGCTCATCAGCCTTAAATGCAGTCGGATTACTGGCAATAATCTGCTCTTCCTTTGGTTGTTGTATGGCTGCATCAATTCTTTGTTTCAAAACATCCTGATCCTGCGGCTTAATATCATTATTTTGAGCCAGTTGAACATCCTGTTTAATCTGTTGATCGGTGGTTATAACTTTTGGCAGATCGAGAGGTTTAGCTTGTGTTACCTTTTTCTTCGGTAAATAATCTCGTTTTGATGAAGCTGGCTTCTTTGGTTCAATTGGAGAAACGATATTTTTTACTGCATCCTCAACAGGCACCTTAACAACAGTTGGTTCGGCTTTAGGTATATTAGTAGCTAGCTTGCTATCAGGGCCAGCTACCTCCTGTTGTTTGCTGATCAAAATTCCAACAGTAACAAAGATCAAAATTGCCGCTGCTGCTAACCATAAAACTGGCAGCTTTCTTTTTTGCTTTGGAGCTATCTCAGCTTCAATGTTAGCCCACAGATTTTTTGAGGGGGTAACTTCAGCATTTTCAAAAGTATCCTTAAATAGCTGATCAAAATCTTTATCCTGTATAGGTTGCATAACCAAAGCCCTCCATTTTTAAAATTTCTTCTTTTAATATTGCTCGTGCTCTCGATAGTTGTGACTTACTGGCTCCTTCGGATATACCAAGTGCTTCTCCTATTTCTTTATGCGAATAGCCTTCAATTACATACATGTTAAAAACCATTCTGTAGCCGTCTGCTAGTTTCTGTATAACCTTCATTAAATCTTGCATGCCTAATCTACTAAAATCAAATCCGGTAGAAGGTTGCTCGTAAGCCTCATCAATTTCCACAACTGTTAATCCCCGTAAATTTTTGCGATAACTCTCAATTGCAGTATTAACCATAATTCTTCTAATCCAACCTTCAAACGACCCCTCTCCTCTGTATTCCTTTATCTTTTGAAAGATTTTAATATACCCCATTTGTAGCACATCTTCAGCCTCCATTCTATCTTTGGCATACCTCATGCAAACGGCAAGCATTTTCGATGCAGTTTGCTGGTATAGCATTTCCTGCATCTTCCGGTTGCCAGCTTTGCAGCCTTCCATCAAATCGTTTATTGTATAGGTATGCGTCAATTTCATTGTGTGTTTGTATATAGAAGATGGCAGATCACAAACAATGGTTGCATAGGAATTATAAAAAAGTTAAATAAAGTTAAAAAAACATCAGTACAGACTGATTATCAACTTATTATTTTTACCAGAAAAAGCAAAGATAGTGGTACTTTTTCAGTTCAGCCCCGCTATTCGTTCCTGCCGGTGAAGAACCGGCACCACTGCTATCGGGTTTATCTATCAACATTTCTGCTAAAAACCAAAGCTGGCCCACTATCGCTTTAAACTCACAGGGCTCAGATTAATCCGAGCCCTGTGAGTTTATTTTTTTGTCTTAAACAGTTTAAAGTCTTGCTTATAAGTTAAGAAAAACGAGTGATTAAACTGAAGTTGTTTATCAGAATTGTCTAAATCAATATGGGGTTCAAAACGCACGTCAAGGTAGAAATGCGGAATCAATTCTTTTTGGTAAGCATATCTTAAGGCTACAATATTTCTTTTACTTTGGGTTAAGCCAGGGCTATAAAGATTATAAGATACAGACTCGTACAATGGCATGCCTTTTATAGAGATGAAATTGTTCCCTTTCCAGTAAGTTGCAACCAAACTGCCCCATTTACTTTCTACACCTGCATTTAACCACAATCCAAAGCCACCCTCATAGGCTTTTCGTTTATCTGGAGAAAAATCTTTATAAGCAGCTACATAGTTGTCGGTATAAACCTGTTTAATATTTTCATTAATCTGCTTATGCAATTTTAAACCGGCAGCTCCATTAAACATCGTTGTAATAGGAATCTCTTTCAAAACATCAATTTGACCTCCCTGATGAAAAACTAAGAATTGTGCAGGAACACTGAACTTCCAGCCATTATTTTCTGCCAGCGTAGTTTCTGTAGATAAACCTCCAATGATTTCTTCTTTTGCCGCCTCACCAGTATAAATCATTTTTTGCCAGGCAATCCAGGCGTCCAGGTTAAACCGTTTTCTTTCGACTAATAACTGTGTACCATATTCTATTGGGTTCGTAAGCGTTCGTTCAAAGTCGTAAAGCGGCTCAATATATTTATGCTGAATCCCGCCTTCCAAACTTCCAAAAATTAGTGTAAGGTTTCTTTTATGATATTTTAGGTTAAATAGAGGTTTTGCATCAGTAACACCATTTCTCCCAAAATCTTTGCGAATAAAAGCACCTGCAGTGATGGCCAGATTGGGGTGTGCATAGTAGGTTACTTGTGGTTGTAACTGTGTTCCGTATAGTGTATATCCATCATGAAAATCATTGGTATACTCATAATTACGAACATAGTTTAAGTTGTAGAAATTAAAATGAATTTCATTTGTTAGACTACTATCAGGGCGGATTCTATTTTCAAAAGCCAATTGATTGAATTGTGCTGATGCAATATAAGTACTGGAAATAAGAGATATAAAAAGTACGGCCTTTTTCAGACCCGCGGTTTTAAACATGAGCTTGGATTTTATCGCCCAAATTTAGGATAGTTTTTCCGTAAAGTATAAAGTAGAAAGATTCAAGTATCAAGATTGAATACAAGTTGACGAAAAGAAAACAATGAACTTTAGAACTCTAGTGTTTGGTTTTTCTCCTAGGGTCCTCAGGTTTATTTCCGCAACCTGTAATTCTTGTACAACTTAACCGCAATCATGATGGCCATAGCAACGCCCATAATACCAATAAGGCCGTAAACCCAATTGAGCGCATTTTTCAAGATCACCACAAAAACAATGGCAATCATAAAGATGGTAGCCAACTCCCGCCACAAACGCAGCTGAAAGCTAGAGAGCTTGTATTGGCCATTTTTAAGCTGTTTAACGATGTTTTGACAGACAAAGTGATAAATGAGTAGTCCAACAACAAAACCAAGCTTAACCCACATCCAGTCCATTTGAAGCAGTCCGGAATTTAATGTCAACATTCCGGCACCTGCTATTACAGAGATAATCATTGCAGGTGTAGCAATAATCTTCCATAAAGTGGCTTCCATCTTTATAAATTGTTTAACCAAAACACTTTTTTCTGGTTCAGGTTTATCATTGGCTTCTGTATGATAGATAAATAAGCTCAAAATATAGAATAAGCCAGCCATCCAGCTGATAACAAACACAATGTGTACTGCTTTAAAGTATAGGTAATAAGGCAATAATGTTTCTATCATTTACTGTTGTAACTTAAGAGATGATTTAAAATAAATCAGAATGTGTGCCTAACCTTAACAAAATAATTTCATTTTCCTTCGTTATTTCGAACCAGATAAGCAGCAAATCAGGTTTAATATGAGCTTCCCAATTGCCTTTGTAGTTCCCAGTAAGTTTATGAGGACGATGTTTTTTTTCGATACCAATTGCACCGTTAGCCTGCAATTTTTTCAAGAAATCCTCTATCAAATCTAAATTTTCAGATGCTCTTTTGATTACTTTTTTTGCATCCTTTTTGAATTGATTCGTAGCTTTTAAAGTAAACATTATAAAGAACCAAGGAATGATTTTATATCCTTTATGGGTTCTCCAATTCCAATTCCTTTATGTGCATCTTCAATCGTTTTTCGCGTAAGTTTATTTGGAATACTAGCTTTCTTGGTATTTTTTTTATGAATAGTAACACCAAGCTCTTTTAATAAGCTTTTTACCAATAAACTTTTATTTTCAGGAATATCGATAATTAATGTTTCCATATTCAAATATAATCAATTTTTACCTGTAGTCAAATTCTCCTGAATCGGATTGAAGGGTTAATACCTAAACTCCTTTACTACTTCAATGGCGTACTTCACGTTATCGAAAGGAATATCAGGCATAATGCCATGACCTAAGTTAAATATAAAGCCTTCAGTACCGCGCATGCGTTCGAAAAGCTTGTGGATCTGCGCTTTAATTACCGGTTTATCAGCATATAAAATATGGGGATCCAGGTTTCCCTGCACGGCAATACCTGCTGGAAAAGCATTTTTAATGTTTAATAAATCTGCATTCCAATCTACAGAAATTACATCAGGTTTCGCCTCAGCCATAATGGGTGCAAAAACAGAACTTCCTTTACAGAAAGAAATTACCGGAATATCTTTTCTGTTTAAATTAGAAATGATCTCCTGAATATAACGATGAGAGAACTCCTGGTAGTCGTTCCATGATAAAGCTAATGCCCAGCTATCAAAAATCTGAATTGCATTTACACCAGCAGCAATCTGAAGGTTTAAGTATTCGGCAGTTACTTTAGCTATTTTAGCCAAAAGTTGGTGTGCAAGTTCTGGTTGGTTATGCAACATCAACTTCGTTAACTTAAAATCTTTAGAAGATCCGCCTTCAACCAGATAACTCATTACAGTAAAAGGGGCTCCGGCAAAACCGATTAATGGAATGCTGCCATTTAATCTTTGTTGAATTACCTTTATGGCATCTGCAACATATTGAAGCTCGTTCAAACAATCTACGTTTAGCGCTTCTACATCTTTTGCTGTACGAACCGGGTTGGCAAATTTAGGACCAACGCCCTGGGTGAAACTTAAATCGCCCCCCATAGCTTCACCTGTTACTAAAATATCTGAGAATAATATTGCTGCATCAATGCCTAATAAATCAACTGGCAACATGGTTACATCCGCTGCAATCTCTGGAGTTTTACACATTTCTAAGAACGAGTACTTGTTTTTAATCTCCCAATATTGTGGCATAAAACGACCAGCCTGACGCATCATCCATACTGGTGGGCGTTCAGTTTGTTTCGAAAATGCAGCGTCTAAAAATAAATTATTCTTCATGATTTGTATTTGTCATCCCTTCGGCCATCACCTGAAATTTATTTCCAGGGTCTTATTATTAACAACATGCTGAAACAAATTCAGCAAGATGATTCCGATATCTTTAAAATTTTAATTGCGCAAAGGTATAAATAAAAAAAAAACGAAGTACCTTTTTATTCCTAAACTGGTGCTTCGTTATTCAAAATGACAGTATTAATATTATAATTTACTGATTTCTCTTTCTATTTTAACAATAATATCCTTCGAGCGTTGGGTTTCAGCCAACTCCTTAGCCAACTTGGTATATGCTTCTGCCCGTTCTTTATCTTTTTTCCTTAAAGCCAGATTAGCCAAATGGATTACAACATAGGCCTTTTGTGTTTTACCTCCCACACCATAACGACTGGCTACCTGGAAGTGATATTCTGCCTTATCGTAATCTTCGTCTTTTAAGGCTAATTCGCCTTGCATAAACTCATAATAACCACGCCGGCTTTTAGCCAACTGTTCGGGCTTTTTCACTTCAGCCAACATTTCACGGGCTTTTCCAAATTCTTTGTTCTTAAAATACTTTGAAGCCATCAAAACTGAACTGTGCTTAAAATGACTCCAAACTAAGAATGCAAATAAAAAACCGGAAACTGCAGCTAACTGGTATTGCTTGTAAATGACACACACCAGGGCAGCTAGTATAAACACTGCCATTAAAGCATACCTGCCTCTATTATTATACATTAATGACTATCGGTAAATTTATAACCAACACCACGAATAGAGTGAAAATAAACTGGATTTTTTTGATCTGGTTCAAAATACTTACGGAAAGTTAAAATGAAGTTATCGATCGTTCTTGTTGAAGGATAAACGTCATAATTCCAAACCGTTTCCAAAATCTGCTCACGAGAAACGGCATCATTTTTACGCTCAATTAAAAGCTTTAACAACATGGTTTCTTTTTTCGTCAGTGGAGTTATAGTTCCGTCATCATGTTTCAATTCAAAAGAATTAAAATAGATGGTTTTATCACCAATTTTATAAGAGTTTAACTCTTTTAAATCGTCTGACTTTAAGCTGCGTTTAACTAAAATACCTACACGAAGAATTAATTCTTCTAAGTTGAAAGGTTTTACTAAATAATCATCAGCTCCTTTTTTAAGGCCTAATACGCGATCTTCTGATGTGTTCTTCGCAGTTAAGAATAAAATCGGAACTTCAGTGTTCTCTAAACGGATTGTTTCACAAACCTGGAAACCATCCATTTCTGGTAACATAACATCTAAAATAATTAGATTAAAGCGTTCTTCTTTAAATACTTTAAGAGCGGTTTTGCCATCTTTAACGGCGTGAACTTTATAACCCTCAAGTTCGAGGTTTAATTTAATGGCATCTAACAAGTGGTCCTCGTCTTCTACCAACAGAATTCTTAATTTTTGTGACATAATTGAGATTAACTAAATGTTACTTCAAAAATACTTCCCTGAGGCTGATTGTCTTTAACTATAATATCAGCGTCATGATGTTGTAATACCTCTTTCACAATAAACAAGCCTAAACCAGTTCCCTTCGCTTTTCTGACATTCTCATTACCAACGCGGTAAAATTTATCAAATATCAGCATTTTTTCGGCATCTGAAATACCAGGACCCTTATCTGCTACACGCAGCATAATATGCCCGTCAACTTTATCTAAAAGCACATTTATCTCATCACAAGGGTTTGAATACTTTACCGCATTCTCTATCAAATTCGTTACCACTGACGATAAGGCAAATTTGTCACCTTCTAACTGCAAATTTGGCTGAATTTTAGCATTAATGATTTGTTCGCATCCACATGAATGAACCTGTAACCGATCTGTTATTTTATAAACCAATTCAGAGAAGTTAAATGATTCTTTAGGAAAACTATAAGAACGGTTTTCAATCTTTGTTGCTAAAAGCATATTCTCTACCAAATCGTCCAATCGCTCAATATCTTTAAGTGAATTATTGAGCAGTGACGTTTGTCGGGCTTTATCTAAATCTCTTTTAACAATGGTTTGGATAGAAAGTTTGATTGCTGCAAGGGGTGATTTTAATTCATGGGTAATTGACATTAAAAAGTTCTGCTGTTGCTCTCTTAATTTATCTTCTTTTTTTAGTGATTGATGGAGAAAATATCCACCAATACAAAGCAAAAACAGAAATACAGAGCCTTCTCCCATAATCATGGTCATGCGGCTTGGTTGCAAGCGCACGACCAAAGTACCCCAGGAAATTAACTGAATTAACGCATAAAGCAATAAACAGTAGAATATGATAATGGACTTTTTCATGCCAAGTCTTTTCGGTTAAAAGAATTTATTTTTTAAACACTAAATCTAAGGCTTCAAAGATTGCCCTTTTTGCTTTCTCTAATTCAATTTTTGTATGTGCTGAAGATACGAAACCAACCTCATAACCAGAAGGTCCTAAATAAATACCACGGTTAAGTAATTCACGATGCATCACCTTAAATTTCTCCATGCTAGCTGCATCGATATCGTCAGCAGATTGAATTTTATCCTTTTCGGTAAAAGCAAACCAAAAGATCGATCCAACAGTAAATACTTTAAATTTGTAATTTCTTGCTGTAGCAAAACGCTGAATACTGGCTACAAAGTCCTGTGTTTTGGTATTCAAATCTTTGTAAAAGCCAGATTTATTTAATTCAGTTAGAGTAGCTATACCCGCTGCCATGGCCACAGGATTACCCGATAAGGTTCCCGCCTGGTACACACCTCCATCTGGAGAAATATGTGCCATTATTTCATTAGAGGCACCATACATACCCACTGGCAAACCACCGCCTATAATTTTACCATAAGTAACAATATCTGGTGTAATACCATAATGCACCGCAGCACCTTCAAACCCCACTCTAAACCCTGTAATAACTTCGTCGAAAATCAATAACGAACCATTTTCAGTACAAATGCTCCTTAAAAACTTAATATACGTTTCATCTTGCATAATTAAGCCGTTATTGGCAGGAATCCCTTCTATAATTACCGCAGCGACCTGATCTTTAAACTGGTTAAAAGCTTGTTCAATTGCACCAGTATCATTTAAAGGGATAACAATTGTTTCTTCGGCAAAAGATTTAGGTACACCAGCAGATGAAGTTTCACCAAACGTAACTAATCCGGATCCCGCTTTAACTAATAAAGAATCACTGTGACCATGATAACAACCTTCAAACTTGATGATTTTATCGCGACCGGTAAAACCTCTTGCTAAACGAATTGCCGACATTACGGCCTCTGTGCCAGAGCTTGTAAAACGAATTTTCTCTACAAAGCGATTATTTTTAATAATTAACTCTGCCAATTCATTTTCCAAAGCTGTAGGTGCGCCAAAACTCATTCCATTTTGCATCACTTCTGTCACCTTCTCTCTGATTTTAGGATTATTATGACCTAAAATTAAAGGTCCCCAGCTACCACAAAAATCAATAAACTGATTTCCATCAGCATCCCAGATGTAACAACCATCACCTTTTTCAATAAACAAAGGTGTTCCATACACAGACTTAAAAGCCCTTACCGGAGAGTTAACACCTCCAGGAAAATAGGTTTTGGATTTCTCGTACAGTTCGGCAGATTTTACTCTGGAAATATCAGGTTTACTTCCGGTATTTACGGGAACATCGGCTTCATTGCCTGAAAACATTTTTTTTAGTGAATCTAACATCATTTTAGTTTTAAGTAGTACGCATTAAGTTTTAAGTGCACGTCAAAACGTAAAACTTATAACCTGTACTTACAACTTTTTAAAGCCAATCGTTATTTAAAATATCCTTTATGTGGTAAGTGGTAATGATACTGGCACCAGCGCGTGCAAAAGCATGCATGGTTTCCATCACTACTTTTTGCTCATCAATCCAACCTTTTTCTGCGGCGGCTTTCACCATCGAATATTCTCCAGATACATTGTAAACCGCAATAGGTAAATTGGTATCTTGTTTTAAGCGGTGGATAATATCTAAATAAGCCAAGCCCGGTTTTACCATTAAAACATCTGCCCCTTGTTGTTCATCTAACTGTGCTTCACGTAGTGCTTCGCCAGGGTTTCTAAAATCCATTTGGTAAGCCTTTCGATCGCCTTTACTTGGTGCGCAATCTGCTGCCTCTCTAAACGGGCCATAGTATGCCGACGCAAATTTAGTAGCATGACTCATAATGGCTGCATTCACAAAACCATTCTCATCCAGCAAGTTACGCATAGCTTCAATTCTACCGTCCATCATATCAGATGGTGCAAACATATCTGCACCTGCTTCGGCATGAGTTAAAGCCATTTTGGCGATAACTTCTACTGTTTTATCATTTTGAACATAATCATTTTCCAAAATACCACAATGCCCATGTGTAGTATAAGAACAAACGCAAACATCGGTAATGAGGTATAAATCATCGCCAAATTGTTTTTTCAATTCTCGTGTAGCTGTTGGTACCAATGAATGATCATGGTAAGCAGATTTGGCATCCGCAGATTTTTCATCTCCAACACCAAAAAGCATGATTTTGTTAAGCCCCTTTTTCAGACCGGATTCTACATCTTTAATTAGGTTATCGATAGAATAATGGTTTACACCAGGCATCGCATCGATGGCATGAGTAACATTAGTACCCGGAACAACAAAGTATGGGTACACAAACATATCTTTCGATAACCGGGTTTCGGCTACCATCTCTCTCACTAAAGGATTTTTCCTTAATCTACGCGGACGATTTAACATAATTATTGTTTTAGTATCAAGTAGTGAGTAGAAAGTATCAAGACTAAATGCCTTAAACTTTTACCTTCTACCTTTTTTAGTATCAAGTAGTGTAATTTTACTTCAGGCTCTCCATTGAATTGACTTATGAAAGTGCCATAACAATTTCATTAAAATAATGGGGAGGAAATTAGTACAACCTCTAATTACTAACTACTTTTATATTTTGTTGCTATTTAATATCAATCCCAAATACCGCTTCAGCCAAACCAATCTCATCTGGCGAATAAGGTAAAGTGTATTTTACACCCATTTCATCAAATTTTTTACCTGTAGAATTACCAATAGCAATTACCTGTTGGCCGGGCTCCAATAGATTATCTACAAAATAAGCATCTACATTTGAGGGACTGGTAAAGATTAGTACATCAGCATGACTTTGATCGATATTTTCTTCAATTACGGTTTCATAAATTGGCAAATCGATTATCTTAGCATCTGCAGGTAGCGATTTTTGGATTGATTGCAATGAATCTTGCGCACGCGGAAACAATACGTGTTTCTCTGAAACCAGTTGAGCAAAATCTTCTGCCACTTCAGTAATATCGCCACTGGTACCCACAAAATCTGCAAAATGACCATATTTCCTTAAGGCATCTTCAGAACCTCGTCCAACCACACCAAACCTGGCTTTTTTAGGTAAAATCGGTTTTAAATTGAAGAAGTAATCCACACTGTTGCGGCTACTGAAGAAAATCCAATCTACATGCCGTAAAATGAATTGATCTAATACAGTGACGATTGGGAAGGTCCGAATCAGCGAACGACCTTCGATTTCAATATTGTTATTTTCTAATGCACGACGGAAATAACTGTGCTCACCAATTTCACGTGAAATAAACACTTTACCTGGTTTTTTCCGTTCTCCGCTAAATTTAGCAACGATTTTTTCTGCAAGGCCTTCTGTAGTTTCTGCCCTTAAGAATAAACGCTCAGGGAAATCTTCAGCAGTTTCAGCTTTTGCTGTCCAAACTTCAAAAGATCCGTTTTCCTTTTTACAATAACAACCCAAAGGCATGTGGCATCCCCCTTCGAAAAGGTTAAGCACTTTCCGTTCTACAGCGACTTCTTCAGCTGTTGATGGATTATTTATTTTTTGAAGCAATTCAAATAGTTCCGAATCATTTTCCCTGATCTGGATACCTAAAGCACCCTGTGCAGGTGCAGGGATAAATTCCGTATTATCCAGTTCTTCTATATGTAGATCACTTAAATCCAGCCCCAAACGCTTTACTCCGGCTTTAGCCAGCATAATGGCATCATAATCTTCATCTCTAAGCTTTTGAATCCGCGTAGGTACATTTCCGCGCAAATCTTCTATCTCCAGGTCCGGACGTAAACCTAATAATTGTGCTTTTCGACGATTGGAAGAAGTACCAACCATAGCGCCTTTTTTAAGTGATAGTTTCTGAGAAATATCAACACAATCTTTTAAAATCAAGAGGTACTCGGTTGCTTCTTCTCTTGGAGGAATAGCAGCGATGACCAAACCTGCCGGATGCACGGTAGGAAGATCTTTCAGTGAGTGCACGGCTAAATCGATAGTGCCGCCTAAAAGCTCTTCTTCTAGTTCTTTGGTAAAAAATCCTTTGCCCTCTAATTTATCCAATCGAAGATTTAGAATTTTGTCGCCCTGAGTTTTAATGATTTTAAGTTCCGCCTCTACGCCAATTGCGGCTAACTCATCTTTAATATGATTTGCCTGCCATAAGGCCAGATCGCTTCCGCGTGTTCCAATGATTAATTTCTTCACTATCAAATTTAAATGAAATGCAAATTTAAGGTAATTACCGCTTTATCTAACAAAATGTTTAAAAATGAGACAGTGAGGTTACACAATTCGTCATTAATGAAACATATTCAAATAAAGTTAAAATATTTTTGATAGTATGAAGAAGTTATCCCCATATCGCAGCGCTGCTTACAAGCCAGTTGGCTGAGAATTGAAAACCACTAAAGCGAAAAGTATAACTTTATTTGTGTTGCCCGGGTTACAGTTTCGAGGCACAGGCATACTTTAACTAAACCCGATAGCAATGGATGCCCTTTTTTACGGCAGAAATGAATAGCGGGACTGCAATAGCCTACCGGCACTGCAAATGCTTTTCAAATATTTGTTAAGATTAAACTTTATTTTAAGATTGATTAACTAAAATCTCTTTAGCCATGATCATCGGAACACTGATACATTTTTTCTCCATGTAATTCATTACACGTTCCAAAACTTCGCGTGATGCATCATCCATCTGGCTAATTTCATCAGCAAAAACCCCATTAATCGCAGTGTTTTTAATCTCCTTAATTTTACGGGGAACATCTTGCATGGCCAATTCAATGCGGCGTTGTTTTAACACCAAGAAAAATTCAGCAATGTTATTTTTGATGATTTCCTCTGCATGAACCAGTTCGTTGTAACGCTCCTGAATATTTTTGCGTGCTACTTCTTTCAACGATTCGACCTCGATGTAATGAACAGGGTTATGGTGAATCACAGCAGGTGTTACATCATTAGGAATTGCCAGATCTACGATAACTTTTTTACCTGTATCGCCGTTAAGCAACTTAGCATAAAGTTCTTCGGTAATAATTGGCTCTGTAGCACCAGTACAAGTAATAATTACATCAAAACCCTCATTAAAATCTTCAAGTGCATCTAAAGTATAGGCCTTACCGTTCAATTCTTCTGCTAACGACTGTGCTTTAGAAACTGTACGATTAAATATTGAAAAGTTTGAGTACTTATGTTTATTGAGGTATTTAGCAATGTTTTGATTGGTTTCTCCGGCACCGATAATTAAAATACGCGAATTACCACACATGTTTAGTTCTTTAAGCTTGCGATAAGCCAGGGAAACTACAGAAACCGGATTTTTTGAAATGTTGGTGTGGGTGTAAACCTCTTTAGCTGTTTTTACCACACGATCCATGATCATGCGCATGTAATCACCAGTAAAGCCCGCATCGCGACAACTTTCATAAGCCCTTCTGATTTGTGCTAAAATTTCTTTTTCGCCAACTACTAAACTTTCTAAAGAGCAGGAGGTTCTTAATAAATGATTGAAAGCATCTTCGTTTTCGTATACAGAAACATTATCTATAAAGCGTTCTAAAAATTCTTCTGGCAAACCCATATCTAAAACCCTCAAAAATTTGGTTACAAATTCTTTATCGGTTTTTTCTTTTGTTAAGAATACAAATTCTACACGATTACAGGTTCCTATATAAAAGATTTCACTCACAGGAAGTTCTGCCTGAATATTCTTTAACCTGCTATCAAGACTTTCGTCGCAAATAACTAACTTCCCTAAAGATTTTAGGTCTATATGATGGTGCGTAAAAGCGATTACTTTGAAATATTCCAATTGCTTCCGTTATTAACTATTATCGGGATACAAAAGTAATCAAGCAGCGCTAAGTTCACTGTCATTAACCTGTAATTTAGGGCAATTTAGAATGGTTTTAAATAAACAGTTACAAATTACATAACATTTATGCGATACAAATTACTGCTTTATTTCTATGCCATTTCCTATACTGTTGCCTATATTAATCACTTTATTTCCACTAAGGTATATTACGAAATTATGCTTAATTGGTTGCCTGTTTGATGATTTTTAATCTACATGAGGGGATTCATAGAGATTATTTTGGGTATATTATTACTATTTTCAAAAACCAGAAAGGAGGCTGCCCTGTTAATTATTTTAATGCGCATAGCGTTCAGCTTGTCCATATTTATAGGATTGAAAAGTACCTTTCTTGCTTGGGAGTATAAAGATTATACCAATTATTGCATGAATAAGACTAACATTTCAATTTTTATTGATGTTTTGGGCAGCATATTAACAGGAGAATTTTAAAAACTGGTGCTAACGTTCCATTTAATTATGCATTGAACCGTATGCTTTTTTAGAAAAAAATAAAAATTATGATTACACAAAGCGATTTCAGTCTTACAGGCGCTGATGGAAAATTAATTATCGGCGATATTACATTTGATGACAAAAACCCCCATACGCCAATAGTGCTATTTGTACATGGTTTTAAAGGGTTTAAAGATTGGGGAGCTCATAATTTAGTTGCCCGTTATTTTGCTGCCAACGGATATCGTTATATTAAATTTAATTTATCGCACAGTGGTGTGCCCGCTGATAACCCAAAAGACGTAACTGATTTAGATGCTTTTGCCAGCAATACGGTTTCTAAAGAGTTGTTTGATTTAACCGCTGTATTGGATTTTATAGAAAAATCATATGGAAAGGATGTTCAGCTTAATTTGATTGGACATAGCCGTGGCGGCGGCTTAACCATTATTGAGGCCGCGAATGATGTACGCATCCATAAACTTATTACCTGGAGTGCAATTGAAAGCTTTGACAGTCTTTGGAAAAAAGAACAGGAAACAGAATGGAGAAAGACTGGAAAAATAGAAGTTACCAATGCCAGAACCAAGGAGAAGATGCCATTAAATGTGACTTTGTTAGAGGATTTTGAAGCGAATGCTGAAGCTTTAAATATTATAAATGCTGCCAAGCGGATCAATATACCCTGGTTAATTATCCATGGAGATGAAGATGTAAATGTACCATTTGAAACTGCACAAAAATTAGCAGAGGCTAATCCAGGTAGCAGATTGGTTAAAATAGAAGGGGCCAATCATGTATACGGAGCCTCGCAACCTTATGAAAACGATAACCTGCCGCCACTTTTATTTAAGGTTTGCGAAAAATGTTTGGTATTTTTAAGGGAAGAATAATACTACTGATGGCGACCTTAAGTCGCCATTTTTTATGTTCTATTAATAAACTGGCGCATATCACTGCCGCTTGGGCTTTGGAAAATCTCCAAATCAAAATAAGGCACAGTTGCTAAAAGGTGATCGAAAATATCGGCTGCAACTTCTTCAAATTTCTTTAATCCTTTTTCTTTGGAGAATACGTATATCTCGATGGGCAGTCCGTTTTCAGTAGCCTGAAGCTGCCTTACCATAAAGGTCATATCGGTATTGATATAAGGATTAGTTTCCAGGTATTTCTCGGCATAGACCCTGAATGTACCAATATTCGTCATGTGCCGGCCATTTACCAGATTATTAGGATTTACGGTATTTTCTGCATTAAACCTTTCAATTTGTTCTTGTGTTTCGCGCAGATAATCTTTCAAAAAGTCAATACTTTTCAGTCTATTAATCAATTCCTCATCGCAAAATTTAATACTGGATATTTTAATGTTGATGTGCCGTTTAATTCTTCTCCCCTCACTTTCTTCCATGGCTCTCCAGTTTTTAAAAGATTCACTTACGATGGCATAGCTGGGTACAATTGTAACGGTTTTATCCCAGTTTCTTACTTTGATGGTGGTTAGATTAATCTCTGTCACTTCTCCGTCTGCCCCATATTTTTCTACAGTTATCCAATCGCCCACCCGTACCAAATCTATTGCACTCATTTGTACTGAGGCAACAAAACCTAAAATAGGATCACGAAATACGAGGATAAGTACTGCAGTTACCGCACCAAAACCACCAAAAACATACAAGGGAGATTCCCCCAAAATAATAGACAGTATCAGTACAAAACCAACAATGTAAAAAACAATTTTTGCTACCTGTTTATAACTCCTGATTGGTTTATCGGCATATTTTTTAGAGGCTTCCATAATGGAAACCAGGGCGTTAAGAAAGGCATTTACCGCAAACATAACGGCCAGCACTATATAGATTTTGGCAAAAATCAGTGCATAAAATAGTGCAGTTTTAAAATCTATAAACAGATATGGAACAACATTATAAATGATATAGGCACCAAAAATTAAAGCAAAAGCCCTAAAAACCCTAAATTCAAAAAGTGCTTTCTGCCAATCCGACTTTGTTTTTGCACTCTTAACTGCAGCAATAAATACCTGCCGCGTAATAAAGATAGTGATGAACAAAAAAAGGACAACGCCTATTAAGCCTATAAAAAAATAAGCATATATCAGTTCATTCCCCGTTAAGCCTTGCTGGCTGAGTATATTTCTTAGCTCGTTAAATATGGATTGAAACTCCAACAGATTCATGAAAGCAATTTAAGATTTCTCCGTTAAAAATTAGCAAGCGTTGAGCAGTTACAACTAGCCGACTTTTGACTAAAAACTGAAGACTAAGGACTTATAATTTCTCTACCCAGTTACCATCATCCTTAATGATACCAATAAGTTCATCAAGTGCATATGCAGTAGTCACATTTTTTTTCACTACTTCCTTGCCTCTGTAAAGGGTGATTTTATCTGGCCCTGTGCCAACATAACCATAATCTGCATCAGCCATTTCACCTGGCCCGTTAACAATACAACCCATAATACCAATTTTTATTCCCTTAAGATGATCTGTACGGGAGCGTATCAATTGGGTTGTTTCCTGCAAATCAAAGAGTGTTCTGCCACAACTCGGACAAGAAATATATTCTGTTTTACTAATCCGTGTTCGGGTAGCCTGCAGAATACCGAAACTGGTAGAATTAATCAGTGCTAAATTCTGACCTGGCGAATCAATCCAAACCCCGTCGCCAAAGCCATCTGTTAATAATGCACCTAAATCTGTAGCGGCGTAGAGCATTAAATTATCAGCATCTACCTCAGTATAGCTTCGTTTGATAATTACCGGAAGCTGAAGGCCTTGATCTTGTAAGGTTACAAAAAACGATCGTTGTGCCGCCATGCCGTGCGCAGCTGATGTTTCAAGGATTAAGACAACTGTGCTGTTTAACTGTTGAAGTATTGAACTATTTAATCCATCTGCATCAAGCTGAACGAAATTCAAATATTCATCCTTAAGCGAAGCTTGATTGAATTCTTCCATAGAGAAAAGAGGATGTGCATTGTGCTTATCTTTCAAACCTAACCAGGTTTTATAGTTGTATACCTGTTTCAGGTTACCCGGAAAAGAAAAAGAAGGGAGATTATCCCCCAGGTAAGCTAAATCGCATGCCTGATCAGCGAGATTATATTTATCCAGACCTGCACTATAGTTGTAGCCTACAGCAGTCAGGAAATACGGATCTTTAAGGTTTTCTTTAGAAACGTCAATCATCACTAATGGATGATGATGCCCTCCAATATGTTGAACTGGTTCTGTAATGCGACGGTTGTACTCGTAAGGGCTATAAGTTATGTATTGAACGGGAGGAGCTGTATGTTTTTCAAGCTGCTCCGAACTTCTCCTGGTATAACGATCTGCCAGTGCCTTTGCTACAGGTGCTTCAAATTCAGGATCTTCAGTTAAAGAAACCCGAATGGTATCGCCCAAACCATCTTCTAACAATGTACCAATTCCTACAGCCGATTTTATACGACCATCTTCTCCATCTCCAGCTTCTGTTACCCCCAGGTGCAAAGGGTAATTCATCCCCTCTTTGGTCATCGTTTCTACCAGCAAACGGTAAGCCTGCACCATAACCTGAGTATTACTGGCTTTCATAGAAATTACCAGATTATAATATTGCTGGTCTTCACACATGCGGATAAATTCCATTGCCGACTCTACCATTCCCCTCGGCGTGTCTCCATAATGGCTCATAATCCGATCGGATAGTGAACCATGGTTGGTACCTATACGCATGGCAGTGCCATATTCTTTACAGATTTTTACCAGCGGAATAAACTTTTTGTAAATGCGATCTAATTCAGCATTATAAGCATCCTGGGTATAATCAATATTTTCGAATTTCTTTTTATCTGCATAGTTACCTGGATTTACACGAACCTTTTCTACAATTCGTGCAGCCATTTCAGCTGCATTAGGAGTAAAATGAATATCGGCAATTAAGGGCACATTGTATCCGCGGTAGCGTAGCTCTTTTTTAATATTAGCTAAGTTTTCTGCCTCTTTAATACTTGGCGCTGTGATTCGCACATATTCACAGCCAGATTCTACCATACGGATGGTTTGTTCAACCGTACCTAAGGTATCCATGGTATCGGTAGTGGTCATTGACTGAATTCGGATTGGATTATGCCCACCCAGTGCAATATCTCCGATATTAACTTCACGTGTTAAAAACCTCGAATATTGTGTTAAACTGTTACAATAACCACCTTCTAGAATGTGCTTTTCCGATATATTTTCCATGCGATGCAAAGATAATGATTGTTGAATTGTTTTAATGTTGGAATGTTGTAAAAGAAAAAAGTAGCGCTTTAAATTGTTTTGACTATGCTTTTTACTTTCAACCATTAAGCGTTAAGGCAAGCTAGAGCATTTATACTATTCACTTTCTGCCTTCGCAGTAGCAGTTAAATCAACCGATCTTTAATTACCAAAGTATTTGCCGCGATATCATGCCAGCACTGGTTTTTCTTATTGAGAAAACTATACAGATAGCCAAAGAAGAAAGGAATAACAGAGAGTATTTTAGAAAAATTTCTAACGAAAGAAATCCCTATTGAAATTCGGCTGCCTTCCAAATCCGTTACTTTAATGTTTAACAGTTTTTTTCCTATGGTGGCCTGGCTTTTTGAAGCTTCGGCGAAGCTGGCATAAATCAGCTTGATTAAAAACACCAAGGGAAATGGCAATAAGAAAGCCATAATCCGCTCTTGCTTTTCCTGGATATAAATATAACTTGTTAAAATGATTACGCTATAGACGATTACAATCAGAAAATGATCTATTACTGAGGCAAGCAGTCGCTGATCAAATGCCGCGAAGTACTGTGGGGCGGTTTTCTGAAACTTAAAACCTAAAAGCTCACGTAATTCCGGTATTGCGTGAGCTTCTTTATAGTCGTCCATTCCTGGTTTCCTGATAAATGTATTGGGTGAAATATTTAATGCATTGAGTTCGCTCAGGCTATACGGCCCTGTTGGCTTTCCATTTATAACAACAGTATACGGTTTATCAGGATTCATTCAGTTTTGGGTAGTTTCTTTGAAAATTTAAGGATGTTGGGCATTACCCCCACACTATCCTAATATCTTTCTACTTCAAAGTTACTCAATCCGCCGTCTAAATTGATAAAGATTTTTTTTGTTGATGTTTTATAGTTGGAAGTTTGGTAAACGCCATCACTCAGTTTTTCAAATCCTTCAAAATCTTTGGCAGACAAACCTGTTTTAGTGTTGATTCTGCAACCTGAATTTGTTGGAACTTTAATTTTAACGTCTGCTACACCTGATTTCACTATCACGTCGGAAATAGGCAATAAGTCGCCCATTTTAATATCCAATGCTGCGGCTCCACCATCAAAGCGGAAGGTACGCACTTTATATCCTGTAAAATCAAGATCGGCCTCGCCTGCTCCAAGCTTCATAATTATATCCCAATTGGCGGCTTTATTCAATTTAAAATCCACATCATTACCATTATCGTTAAACTTCCATTTGCCTTTTCTGTCATCCATACTGAGGGTTAAAATGGTAGCACTATCGGTAACTAGTTTTTTTAAAGAAAAATTCCCATGTCTTTTAGTGATATCGGCATTGATCAATTCTGAAGTTTCCCCATCTAATTTAAAGGATATCCCTCCTCCTGATATATTTAGCACTGTTTTCTTCGCACTATCAGCAGCAACAAATGGCTCAACTAAATTTAAGCGGTTAAAAGCAGTGTCTTTATCATCGTCGTCATCAATATGGATATCTACATCTTTATGATGTCTTCCCCACCATGAATTAGCTGGTTTTTCCTGCCCTTTGAAGAAGAGAAATGTTAATGAAACCACCAATACAGCCAAAGAGATAATATGACCTGTTTGCGAGTTATTTTTGTTAAACAAAATGTTTACACCGGCTATGATCAGAAACACTGGCCAGAAATGCCAAACGGATCGCCAGTAAAAATCGATTACGCCAAAGTTTTCGAGTAGGAGTACACCGCCAATAAAAAGCAGTAAAATACCCCAAATTAATCTATCTAGTTTCATAATACTTATACTTGAGGGTTATTAGGTGTTGTGTTATTTTCATCTTGAGCTGCCGGTTTTTCTTCAACAATGATGGCATCAGAAACCGTTTCAGTTTTGGGCTGCTCAGCAGTTTGTTGGTTCTGCCATTCTTTCCACTCGTTTTTTCTTTTGGATTTTGCAATGATGCTAATTCCCAGCGCGATGAAGATAATAGGCCAAAGGTTTCTGAAGCTAATCCAGTAAGGAATTAATCCCAGTTCACGGGTTAAGAAAAAACAACCAACTACTAATAAAATCAACCCACCGATAATACGACCCGTATCATTTGGCTTATTAAATTTGCTAAAGTCTGCTTGTGTTTCGAAAGGTTTTTTCTCTCCCCCTTCATTAACAGGCTGTGTCCAGTTTACGCTCCCTGTACCAAAAGGTGCAGCATTAGGGTTATTTTTATTAAAATAATCATTGAATTTTGAAAATCTTGCTGCCGGATCATTATTAACAGGTACAATAATCCACATCACAATATAGGCAACAAGGCCACCTCCAGCCATAAATATGGCAGATAATGCAAACAATAATCTAACTATGGTTACTTCCACCTGCATGTAATCTGCAAGTCCCGAAGCCACACCAGCAATCATTTTATCGTGTTCGTTTCTAAAAAGCTTCTTTTCCATAACGTTGTTCATTTTGTGTTAAAAATCAAGCGGCGTTATCAGTACCTCATCAACGTTTACCCCTTTACTTAAGTTCAAAATGGTAAATAAAGTATCTGCAATATCCGCTGGTTGTACAAACTTCTCATCGGGAATGGTTGTTCCCTCCCAGGAAGCTGTTTTCGTTGAACCAGGCAAAAATGCGGTAACCTTAACGTTGTATGGGGCTAACTCTTGCCGCAATACATGATTAAGACTTAACATCGCTGCTTTTGTTACACTATAACTTCCTCCATTTTTTACTGGCGCTTTGCTGGCAACCGAACAAATGTTAAAAATATGCCCTTTCTTCTGGGCACGCATCTTTTTCCCAAAAAACTTACTGAAATAATACCCTGCATTTACATTAATATTTTGTTGTTTTTCGAACACCTCATCGGCCTCATCCAACAAACTGCCTGGCATAAAAGTGCCTACATTATTAACCAGCACATCAACAAAGCCGAAATCCTCTTCCGCATTTTTTAAAAATTTTTGTACTTGAGCTTTATCCGAACAATCTACGGCATAAACCAAAACTCCCTTTGTTAACGCCAATAACTCGACACGGAAATTATCCAATTCTTTAGGATTGCGGGCAACTAAAATTAAATCGTATCCATTTTCGGCAAGTTTAATCGCTATAGCTCTACCAATTCCTTTGGTAGCCCCTGTTATGATGGCTTTCATTATTTTTGTGGTTTAATTTTTGTTAACAAAAAACCATATTTATATTCAAAACCACGAATATTTTTACAATTAGCAAAGTCCGACAACTTTTTTATCGTTTCTTTGTAGTATTATAAAGTTGAACATTTAAATTAAGCAACACATACGGAATGAATTTTACCAATTTCGGCAGGTACATACTGCTACTCAAATCTGTATTTAGAAAGCCGGAAAAATTTAAGATATATTTTAAGGAGATAGCAAAGCAGATGGATTATGTTGGAGTTGGCTCATTAGGGCTAATTGCGATCATCTCTACCTTTATCGGCGCTGTAATGACCTTACAAATTGCCTTCCAGCTGGTTAGTGATTTCATACCTAAAACCATTATTGGATCTGTAAATCGCGACTCAAGTATTTTAGAATTAAGTCCAACCATTAGTGCTATTGTACTGGCTGGTAAAATAGGATCGGCCATTTCTTCTGAAATCGGTACCATGAGGGTAACGGAACAAATTGATGCTTTGGAGATCATGGGTATTAATGCCCCTGGTTACCTGATTTTACCCAAAATCATATCGGGTATAACCATGGTTCCCTTGTTGGTTATTATCTCTATGTTCTTAAGTATTACTGGTGGTTACCTTGGCGGGTCATTATCAGGAGCAGTTACTCCGGCAGAATATATGCAAGGCATTACTACAGATTTTAATCCATATACCATCACGGTGGCTTTGGTGAAAGCATTTGTTTTCGGTTTCATTATCACCTCTGTACCTGCGTACGAAGGTTTTTATGTTAAAGGTGGTGCTTTAGAGGTATCTCAGGCCAGTACAAGAGCCGTTGTAATTAGTTGTATCTCCATTTTAGCTTGCGATTATATCGTAACCCAATTGTTATTGTAATGATAGAAATCAAAGACATTTATAAATCGTTTTCTGGTAATGATGTACTACAAGGTATTTCAGGAAAGTTTGAAGAAGGGGTTACCAATCTGATTATTGGTGGTTCTGGCTCTGGAAAAACTACTTTATTAAAATGTATGGTAGGTTTACATCAACCAGATTCGGGCTCAGTTTTATACGACGGAAGAGATTTTACCCCGATGAGCTATGAAGAGCGGATTGAGGTAAGGAAAGAAATTGGTATGTTGTTTCAAGGTTCCGCTTTATTCGACAGTATGACGGTGGAAGAAAATGTGATGTTTCCGCTAAACATGTTTACCGAACAAACCCGTAAGGAAAAATTAGAACGTGTTAACTTCTGTTTAGAACGTGTTAATCTTGAAGGCAAGAATAAACTTTATCCTGCAGAATTATCAGGTGGAATGAAGAAGCGTGTGGGTATTGCGCGCGCCATTGCTATGAACCCAAAATATTTGTTCTGTGATGAGCCCAATTCGGGTTTGGATCCTAAAACATCTATCGTTATCGACGAACTGATTAAAGAAATTACAGAAGAATACAAAACTACTACCATTGTGGTAACCCATGATATGAACTCCGTAATGGGAATCGGCGATTATATCCTCTTTCTACATGAAGGAAAAAAATTCTGGGAAGGCAGCAATAAAGAGATTGCGCATACTGATATACAAGAACTTAACGACTTTGTATTTGCAAGTCGTTTTATGAAAGCTGCAAAGGATAAGTTTTAATTTTTTGTATATTGGTGTATGAAACCAGCAACCAAGCAAATTATCGATAAACTAGAAATTTTACCCGAAAACATGGTTAATGGGATCGTGGATTTCGTCGATTTTTTAAAATGATGTTGATAAAAAGATAATAAAACTCATAGAAAATAGAAGAAATCATAAATATTTAAGCGTTGCCAGTCTCTGGGAAATAACAGTCAAAATTAACGTCGGAAAACTTTTTGCAACACGGGATTTGAAAGAGATGTATAATTTGATAAGGGATTTAAAGATCAAGATTATTGACATTAAGCAGGAACACTTAAAGACCTATCTGGCTCTCCCATTGATCCACAAAAATCCTTTTGACAGATTAATTATTGCAGAGGCACCAACTGAAGATTTATCACTCATAACTGATGATCAACACATCAGAAATTACCCCAATTTAAAGTTATTTTAATACATGATACAATTATTAACCCCAACCCACTGGAAAGATTACGAACTGATAGATTGCGGGGATTTTGAAAAATTAGAAAGATTTGGCAATGTCATTTTGATCAGACCAGAGCCTCAGGCGGTTTGGAAAAAAACATTATCTGAACAAGAGTGGAAAAAAACGGCTAATATTACCTTCAGGGGCAGATCAGCAACCTCTGGAGAGTGGGTAAAGAAAAACCAGTCTATTCCCGATCGCTGGCATGTAGAATATAAAAACAATGAAGTAGCCATCAAACTTCGTTTAGGCCTCACCTCATTTAAACACGTGGGTGTATTTCCTGAGCAGGCGGTAAACTGGGACTATATTTCTTCATCGATTAAAAAATTTAAAACCCCTCAGCCCAGAGTACTAAACCTCTTCGCCTACACCGGAGCGGCCTCTTTAATTGCCAATGCTGCAGGAGCAGAAACAACACACGTAGATTCTATTAAACAAGTGGTTACCTGGGCGAATGAAAACCAGGAACTATCTGGACTGAAGAACACCCGCTGGATGGTAGAGGATGCCTTAAAGTTTGTGAAAAAAGAGCTTAAGAGAGGTAAAAAATACAATGGAATTATCCTTGATCCACCAGCATACGGACACGGACCTAATGGTGAAAAATGGAAATTAGAAGATCATATCCAGGAGATGATGCAGGATGTAGTACAACTTTTAGATGAAAAAGAGCATTTTTTAATCTTGAACACTTATTCTTTGGGTTTTTCATCCGTAATTGTAGAAAATCTGATCAGGACTTCTTTTCCAAAAGTTCAAAATCTGGAAACTGGAGAACTATATTTACAGGCATCAGCAGGTACTAAACTCCCGTTAGGCGTTTTTGGCAAATTCTGTAATGTGTAAATGTTAATTAATTTATTTTGAACTATCGCTTTTCCGTACTACTTTCATCCATTTCAGATTCGATAAAACTGCATAAACATTAATCCCTAATATATTCTATGAAATTTCAACCTTTAGCGGGCACACTTATACTCGGTTTTGCCGCAATCAGTCTATTTGCAAATTGCCAGTCAGACGGCAAAAGCACTAGCGGTATTGGCAAAATCTTCTCTTCAGATTCAACGAAGAAAAAAACAGACTCGACAGAAAATGTTATGAAGCCTGTTGATCCAAAGCTTTATGATTCCTTAACAAAAAAGCTCGCAAATGGTGATACCACAGGCAAATGGCCGGTAAAGAAACAACCTTATCCTTTAGCTGGTGCTATTTTACCTTTCAAACGTATTGTTGTTTACTATGGCAACTTACACTCAAAAAAAATGGGTGCTTTAGGCGAATATGCACCTAAAGAAATGTGGCAACGTTTAAACACAGAAGTAAAACACTGGCAGAAGGTTGATCCAAGTACTCCGGTTCAACCCGGTTTGCACTATATTGCAGCGGTTGCCAGCGGAACTCCTGGTAAAGATGGTAAATACATTAACCGTATGGGAAACAAACAGATTGATTCTGTCTTAAAGATTGCAAAAATGCAGCCTAATACGATTGTATTCTTAGATCTTCAGGTAGCATTGAGTAATATCAAAGCCGAATTGCCGCACATTGAAAAATACCTGCAATTACCTTATGTTCACCTGGGTATCGATCCGGAGTTTTCTATGAAAGATGGATCACTACCAGGAAAAAGAATTGGCACTTATGACGCTGCAGATATCAACTACGTTTCTGGTTACCTTGCCGATATGGTTAAGAAATATAACCTTCCTCCGAAAGTTTTTGTAGTACACCGCTTTACACGTAAAATGGTAACCAACTCAGCAAACATTAAGCTTCGTCCGGAAGTACAAATTGTAATGCACATGGATGGATGGGGTGAACCAGAATTGAAAAAAGGAACCTACCGTCATTTCATTTACGGCGAACCTGTTCAGTTTACAGGATTCAAATTGTTCTATAAAAACGACCTTAAAAAGGCTCCTAACAGAATGATGACACCAGAGGAGTTGATCAAACTCACACCAAAACCGATATATATTCAATATCAATAATAAATTAGCCTTACTTTAAAAAGTAGGGCTTTTTTTATGGCATTATAAAACCTTTATGATTTATTTTACGTTTATTGCTATATGCAAAAAGTGACATTGGGCGGAGGGTGTTTTTGGTGCACTGAAGCCGTATTTCAAACCTTAAAAGGTGTTGACAGCGTAATATCTGGTTATATGGGTGGGTCTCTTAAACACCCAACCTACATGGAAATTTGTAATGGTGATACAGGGCATGCCGAAGTAATACAGATTGCATTTGATGAAGAAATTATCTCCTTTAATGAACTGCTTTTGATTTTCTTTAAAACGCATAATCCTACTACCTTAAACAGGCAAGGAAATGATATTGGTACTCAATATCGTTCAGTAATTTTTTATGAAGATGAAACGCAGAAATTACAGGCACAACAAATGATTGAGCAGTTGAGTGAAGAGCAGGTTTTTGATAAGCCAATTATTACCACAGTGGTTCCAGCTACTGAATTTTATGAAGCAGAAGACTATCATCAAAACTATTACAACGATAATCAGGGCAAACCTTATTGTGCGTTTGTCATTCAGCCCAAACTAAACAAGTTTGCCAGCGAATTTAAAGAGAAAATGAAACCAGAGTACCTTACCTAATCTAAGAAGGTTAGTAATGCATGCTGACTTGCTGTGTGAATATCTCTCCAGACCCTATTGATTTCTGTTTCTTTTTTTGCTGCATCAAGCCCACAATAAGGGAAAAGTGTATCTGATGTTGTTCTACATGCATGTGCTAATAACCTGCTCCTTTTGCTAAGTTCTGTTAATTTCAACTCTGAAATTCGTCCTTTGTTAATTAACTGATCCCAGGATTCATCAAAACATTTATAGAATACTGTTCTTAAGTCACTTAAATTTCGTTTACAGGCATCTAGTTCTGCCTCAAAAAACTCAATCTGTGCCGGTGTGTATCTGTTTAAGCCGGACCGGGATAAAAAAGAATGTTCTACGAGTTGAACAAAATGATTAGCCATGCCGAGGCTGTTTACCGCCAGGGTGGTTTCTGCCAATTGTAAAAAAGGGTAGTCAAATCCCAAATCCGTAACTTGAATATCATTGTTGATTACAAAAGTTCTGTTTTCCGGCACTGCTAAATCTACGGCCTCAAAAGCATGACTACCTGTAGCTACCAGGCCAAAATAAGACCATCCTGAAATAATTTTTACTTCATCTCTTTTTAATATAAATGATTTTATTTCAGGATTACCCGATTCATCCAATACATCAGATCCATCGCTATGCTTTAAAATACAGTTGGCACTAAAAATAGTTGCATGCAATGCGCCACTGGCATACTTCCAGAAGCCATTAACAAGATAGCCTGAGGTGGTTTTAACAGCCGTGCCTCCTATGGCACCACTTCCGGCAAAACATACCTTAGGATCAGCGAAAATCTCTTCTGCCAGCGTTACATCTAAAAAGCCTGCAAACCAGGCAGCACCCGCACAGAGTGTTACTGTCCAGCCTAAGCTTCCATCTGTCTGAGCAAGTTCTTCTTCTAATCTTAAAATTTCTGGAAGTTGCTTTCCTGCGCCTCCGTAAACTTCAGGAACAAAAAGTTTAAACCAGTTTTCCTGATAAGCTAAAGCTAAGATTTCCGGATGCAAAGCGCCCATTTCTTCTGAAGAGGCTGCATATTCCTTTACCTTCTCTTTCCAGTTTACTGCAATCACATCTTCCATCAGGCTAATTTTAATTTTTTTCTATCGATGATTTTTTTCCAGTCAATGAAGCCGAATATGGCAACAACAAATAAGAAAGTAGTTAAGCACGCCATAAGTGGCAATTTCTTATGAAATAACAAAGGAATTGCTACAATATTAGAAATATTGAGAAATATCCAGTTTTCTATTTTACGCTTAGCAAGGAGCCACATTCCTGCCCATGCTGTAGCCGACACGAAAGCATCCATTATTGGCACATCAGACTTAGTAAAATTCGTCAATACAAGGTATAATATCAAAAAACCGAAGGTTGAGATAAGTACAGCTATGGTTAGCTCTTTATGGTTACTCCATTCTACCTGGTTTTCGGCATCCTGAGCGCGTGTTTTCCATATGGCCCAGCCATAGATGCTCATCACCAGATAATAGATATTTAAGAGCGTTTCAGCATATAAATCTACTTTAACCAACAAAAACATCCACAAACAAATAGAAATGATTCCTGTTGGGTATAACCAAACGCTGTTTCTTTTGGCCAGCAAAACTTCTGATACCCCAAATGCAAGTGCAAACCACTCTATTAATGACGTATTTAAAATCTGCTCTTCAAAAAGCTTCAACCAATCTTGAAAATTCATTGCAATACAATAGCCTCCAAAGCTAAAAAATAGTTAAACTGTTGTAAGGGGTTCAAACAGCGAAAGTCTTAATTCCTACGTCGGCATTATCCGAATCAGGTTCATTTAAAGGAATAGGATTTAAAGGTAAAAGGTTAGGATACAAACTCCTTAACCACTCGTCATCCACAGACCAATAAAATGGGTATAATCTCAGCCATTTGTTTCTAAAAGATCTTAAAAACAAAAGCACCCCTTTGAGTAAGGCAAATATAGGTTTTAAATTCAGGAACTTAAAACCATGGCAGGGGCTAGAAACAAAAATCGGCCAGTAGAACACTGGCCGACCTATAAATTAATAAGTATTTTATACAAAAATGGCTTAAAAAAGCCCTAGCTGACCTTTATCATCCATATCGATATCATCAGGATTAGTGATCTCGAAATCAACTTTTTTCGCAGGCTTCTCCTCCACTTTTGTTTCTTCCTTTTTTGGAGTTGCTGAAGCAGGTTTTTCCACTACCTGGGGTTCAGGTTCAGCTGGTTTTTCCTTTTTTACCACAGGTGCTTCTGTGCGTTCAAATTTCGGCTTTTCTTTAACAACAGGTTGATTAACAACTTCTTCATCCTTCCCTGCTTCCGCTTCTGTTTCAACAGCCGCACTTTCAATCGCATCGTTTTCAACCGCTTCTTCCGTTGATTCTCCTTCTTCGTCTGTATCCACAACTTCCTCTTCAAGCTCTTCTTCTGGCTCTTCTAGCACCACTTTTTGTACATCGTGTGGAGATAGCCTGTTACCATTCGCTTTTAAACCTTTAACATCTATCATTTCGGCTAAAACCAAATCCAGTGTTTCGGGAATTTGTGTTTTACCTTTTAATACATCCACAATAATTTTGGATGCAGGATGCGCAGTTAAGAATAGTAACCGAGATTTAGGCTCTTCACTAATAAAGCTTACTTTTTTACCAACAGATTGGGACTCGAAAACGAATCGTTTAACAAAGTAATTCTGTGCTTTTCCATCGTAATGTACCGCAGCAAAAACTTTCTCCGGATCGAATTTTTGAATCAGGATCAAGCCGTCATCGAAGTGGTTACTTAATTCAAAAGAACTCAGTTCATAATATCCATCCTTATGAATTTGCAGAATTTTATCATCACCATCAAATTCACCTAAATATTTACCTCTACCATCTACATTTAGTCGTTTTAACAGATCATCATACCAGATTTTTAATCCAGACAAAGTAGAAACGCCCTTACTTTTAAGAATAATCTTTTTAACAGGATATTTAGAAACAATATTACCCTGTGAACCACGGCCTTTGATAGCAACTTCAGCAAAATCTAAATCAAACTGCAGTTTGCGGAGCTTCGAATGTGGCTTTAAAGCGACATTTACTACTTCTGCCTCTCCATTAGGATTAGCAGTAAAGTAGAGCACTTTAGAGCCTTTTGTACCCTTGGTTAAATCATATTCTTTATCGCGGGTTACCCCAACAACAGCAAAACGTTTGATATAAGAAGTACCGCTAGAGCCATCTTTATAAATCATGTTATAAATGGTCCGTTCGTCTCCTTTTTTGAAAACCTGGGCATGAATAATACCTTTCCCTACAAACGTTTTATCCGCTACTTTGGTGATAATGCACTTTCCATCCTCACGGAAAACAATAATTTCATCAATATCTGAGCAATCTGCTACAAATTCATCTTTACGTAAACCAGATCCGATAAATCCATCCTCACGGTTCATGAAAAGTTTCACATTAGCTAAAGCCACTTTCGCCGCTTCCACACGATCAAACAATCGAATTTCCGTTTTACGTTCTCTGCCTTTACCGTACTTATCTTTTAATTTCTGATACCAGGCAATGGCATAATCGGTAAGGTGTTTTAAATGGTTTTTAACCACTTTAATATCATCCTCGAGGGCTTTCATCTGTTCGTCGGCCTTTTTCACATCAAAGCGCGTGATGCTACTCATTGGCTTATCGATTAACTTCTTGAAATCCTCTGGTGTAATTTCGCGATAAAGAGCGGGTTTGAAAGGCTCAAACAACAGATGTAATACTTCTACAACCGTATCAAAATTACTTGAATTTTCATATTCAGGATTTTTATACATCCCCTCCTGAATAAATATTTTTAACAGCGAGCTGAAGAAAATCTTTTCCTGCAATTCATGCAGTCGAATCTCCAATTCTTTTTTTAGCAGTGCTTTGGTGTGTTTTGTATTTTCAATCAGGATATCATTCACACTCATAAAGTGTGGTTTATCCTCCTTAATAATACAGGTATTTGGAGAAATGGAAACCTCACAGGCTGTAAACGCATAAAGTGCATCTATGGTTACATCAGGTGAAATACCAGGTGCGAGGTGCACCACAATTTCTACATTGGCAGCGGTATTATCTTCGATCTTTTTGATCTTGATCTTTCCTTTATCATTTGCAGATAAAATACTATCGATAACCGAACCAGTAGTGGTACTAAAAGGAACTTCAGTAATCACCAAAGTCTTTTTATCTTTCTCAGTAATCTTTGCCCTTACCCTAATTTTTCCCCCGCGCTGTCCTTCGTTGTAGGCAGAAAAATCGGCCATACCTCCTGTAAAGAAATCGGGAAGGATATTTGGGCGATTACCTTTTAAAGATTCAATAGATGCATCTATCAGCTCAATAAAGTTATGCGGCATTACCTTTGTTGCCAAACCTACTGCAATACCTTCTGCACCTTGTGCGAGTAATAAAGGAAATTTAACAGGTAATGTAATTGGCTCGTTATTACGTCCATCATAACTCAGTTGCCAATTGGTAGTATCGGGATTAAAAACTACCTCATTCGCAAATTTAGATAACCGGGCCTCGATATAACGTGGTGCAGCAGCGCTATCGCCTGTAACCGGATCACCCCAGTTACCCTGCATATCAATCAGTAAATCTTTCTGGCCTATCTGCACCATGGCATCACCGATAGAAGCATCCCCATGTGGGTGATATTTCATGGTATTACCAATTACGTTTGCTGCTTTATTGAAACGGCCATCGTCCATTTCTTTAAGCGAGTGCATGATACGGCGTTGCACAGGCTTTAAACCGTCATTAATATGCGGAACTGCACGATCTAGAATTACGTAAGACGCATAATCGAGGAACCAGTTTTCGTATAAACCGTTAATTGGCGTTATGGTATGTTTGTGTTCTTCGTTTATGTTTTGGTCTAGTTCTTCACTCATTAAGAAATCGCATTATTGATGATTGTAAATATAAGATATCATTAAATTCTGTTAAAAATAAGTTTTAAACACCGCTTCATACAAATTTCAGTGCTCAGCAAGGTGTACAAACTACTCTGTTCCAATCAAAATACCCGAAACGTTCCAGGCGCTGAAACTATTTCCTTCTCGTTTTCCGAGCGGGATTGTTACTTTAATGGTATGGCTGCCAGCCTTTAAATCGCCTAAAGTGATCAAATTTGGGTTAGTAACTGTACCCGGGCACCAATTCGATCGGCTCAGATCAGAGGAAGATAAACCGCTTTCAAAATTACCGGATGCAGGGTTCGATAATCGATAAGAACCACAATCCTGCCTCCATGGTGTAAATGCTGAAGCAACTTTCCCATCCAACCAAATGGTATTTTCTTTCGGAACAAATTCGTCTCCCCCTCCCCAGCCACCATGGCCTGTTGTAATATACCGAAGTTTAGCATTCTTTATATCCTTAGGCAGATTAAATGTAACCTCCAGCCCTTTATCATTACTAAACATTGTACCGTATTCCTGTCCTGCCATTTCCATCACATTCGTAGAATTAAACAAAGGAATAAGGGTTTCCTTTTTTACATCAGATCTTCCATCCTGGTGTATTGTAATGTTCAAAGAAACTTTGTGTCCACCTTTATCATAATTACCAACAAATACGGCAATCCACACTTCCCTGTTATTTAATACGGGATATAAATCTGAAATATCCTGACGATAATAAACTTTATCGGCCCAGGTTTTATCTTTAAGCTTAAGGTCGTTGTATTTCCCTACTCCAAATGGTGTGAAGAATCTCATCAACTCGATTACCGGGTTATAATTTTCAGTGGCCACTACGCCCTGATATTGAGTGCCATTGCCATTATCGTAGACTGGCAATTGTTTTACTGAACCTTTCAATGCATCCAGCAGACTTATTTTCTTATCTGTTGGGATTACAAATACAGAACCCGTCCGATCATAGGCATCGCCATTAGACTGTTCTGTTAAATCAACAAATACAGTCGGTTTTACTGAAGCGGCTGGAAATTTTACTTTCCTGGCAATTACAGTTCCACCGGCAAACCTAAAAATACTATCGTTTGATTGTGGTTTATCAACAAAATTAATTGTTTCATTATTGAAGATGTTTAATGTAGTAAACCTGCTTTTCCAAAGTAAATCCTTGTAATTTAAAGGATCAGTTGATACTTTTTTCAATGAAGCAACATCAACTGGTTGGTAGTTTTTAATTGGTTCAATACTGGTGGCTGTTAGCATAATATTGCCATTGCGTACCTGCTCTAAAACCAAACCCAAATTTTGGCCAAGTACCGTAGGGGCTGCTTTGACACCTGCTTTTTCTGTAAACCACAATTCAATTTTATTGGAATTAACAACAGTAATCGCTTTTTTGCAGGTATATCCCAAAATCACTTTGCTTTCTGCTGTGATTTCGAAATTTTGTTTAGCTATAGCAGCGGGATCTTCTGTAGCAATTTTATTTATTCCGCTTAAATCTGCTACCTGAAACAAATTATTTTCCGGTTTAACAATTACACTTTGTTCAAAAGGGAATCTGGCTTTTCCGGCTAAAATACTTGCAGTACTGATTAGATTTTGTTCTGCATGGGCAATTACAACCACAGCATTCTGATCTCCGCCAGGCCTTCCAGCCGAAGGACGTGAGTAAACAATCTTGTAGGTGTTTTTGCTGTTTAATGTGGCTTGTGCCCGAAGAATAGAAGGAAAAGAAATTAAAAGGAATAGAATGTAATAAGGTTTCATATAGACTAAAAAGTCAAATATAAACATTACTTCAGTTTATCCTTCTAATCTATCCTCCACAAAAGCGAAGGGCAACAAGCTCTTTACACTGGGTACTTTTAAAATTTCTCCGTTAAGGCAATAAAAAATTACTTCGATGGGTAATTTCTGCCTCCGTTCAAACTCAACCATCACTTGCAAACAGCCTCCACATGAAGTTACGGGTTGCAAAATCTCAAATGCATCTGTTTGAGCGGTAATCGCCATGCTCTGAATTACTGCATTAGGATAATTAGACCCGATAGAGAAAAGTGCCACCCGTTCTGCACAAAGACCAGAAGGATAGGCAACATTTTCCTGATTACTTCCCAAAACAATTTCACCGGTAGATAACCTAATTGCGGTACCTACCCTGAATTTAGAATATGGAGAATAAGAACCAGCCAGCGCCTGCTCAGCCAAACCACAAAGTGTCTTATCCAATTCGTTTAAATCGCTCAATTGGTTATACTGTTCAAAAGATATGTTTAAATTTATTGACTTCATTTTTAGTAAATTAAAGCCGCGCAATGTTAAATTTATACGGCGGGCGAACAATTTAAGCTATTTTTTGTATTATTTAATGAATTCATCCATTATTTAATTTGGATGGCATACTTTTAGCACTTAGTAAATACCAAACACCCTCGGCTTTGAATAAATACGTACGTAAAAGTTTAAAAATTTTACTTTGGGTTGTCGCCAGTATCATCATACTTGTGGTAGCACTTGCCCTATCATTAAATATCCCTGCGGTCCAGAATTTTGTTAAAGGTAAAGCGATCAACTACCTTAAAAAGAAAACTAAAACAGAGATTAGCCTGGAGAGCATAAAAATTGCACTTCCAAAGGATGTGGTATTGAATAAGTTTTACATTGAAGACAGGAAAGGCGACACCCTGCTCTACGCACAGAAACTGGCTGTTGACATTAGTCTTTTTAAATTATTGAACAACACTGTAGAAGTAAATAATATTGAACTAAAGACTGTACGTGCAAATGTAAAACGTACTAACCCTGATACTACTTTTAATTTTTCCTTTTTGGTAGATGCTTTTATGACAGAGCAAAAAAAACCAGAGGAGAAGGTTGACAAAGATACCAGTTCAACACTTAAATTTTCGGTAGATAAAGTTTCCTTTGAGGATATTGGTCTTACTTATGTAGACGATGTGGCAGGGAACAATGTGAAACTTTATCTGGGTGCATTTAAAACCAGGATAAAAGATTTTGATTTAGCCAATCAGCACTACGTCATCCAGGAGCTGGCCCTTAACAATACTTCTCTAAAATATATTCAACAAAAACCGCTTACACAGCTGGTGCAGCATATAACCAATAGTGTAGACAGTGCACACATTGAACAGGGTAAATTGCCGCTGATTGAGGTGCAACAATTTACTTTTAAACAGGTAAAAGTTAATTATGACGACCAAATCAGTACAACAAAAGCCATTGCAGATGTTAATGACCTGGGTCTGGTTAATTTAAAGGTTGATTTAACTAAAAGCAAATATGAAGTGGAAGATGCACATCTGAATAAATCCAACGTATTTTTTGCTTTTAAACCAGCGCCAAGTAACGATCTTAAGAAGGTAAAGGATACCGTGGTAGTAGAAACTTCCCCATTAGCGTTGTTTATCAAAAATATAAGCCTGGCAGACAATATTGTTCAGTTTGACAATTTAGGTGCTAAACCCCTTGCCAAGGGAATGGATTTTAACCACTTAAAAATTGATGGATTAAATTTAGGAGCAAATAATGTTAGTTATAGCGCAGCAGGTATCAAAGCCAACGTAAAAAATGGCTCGCTCAAAGAAAAAAGTGGATTTGTTTTAAACGAGCTTAAAGGTGATGCGGTATATAATGATAAAATGATCAAACTAGCGAACTTTATACTCAAAACACCCAACACCACGATCGAAAATGCTACAGAGCTGAATTTCACTTCAATGGAAGATTTAACCAAGCATCCAGAAAGAGTTAAATTGAGTTTGAATTTTAAAAATACAACCATAGGATTAAAAGATGCAGCATTTTTTAGTGATGCGGTGCCAGCGAATTACCGCAATGAAAAAATCAAATTAAATGCAGACGTTAATGGCTATTTAAATAATTTAAACATCCCACGTCTACAAATCAGCGGCTTGAAAAATACCCAGATTGATATTAGTGGAAAAGCTAAAGGTTTGCCAGATATTAACAAAACCTACCTTGATTTAAATATTAAGAAATTATACCTCACTAAAAGTGATATCCTTGTAGCTGTTCCTAAAAAATCTCTTCCTCCTTCTATAGAATTACCCAATGTGATTAATGCCAAAGGGAATTTTAAAGGCTCAATGACAGATTTTAACACCAATATGAATATCCAGACCGATATGGGTGCTGCTGTTCTGAGCGCAGCAATGAAGGGGCCAAAAGGTAGAGAAAACTATAAGGCAAATGTAAGTCTGAATAACTTCAATGTAGGCAGGCTCTTAAAAATGCAACCTAAACTCGGACGCGTTTCTGTAAAAGCAGATGTTGTTGGGACAGGCTTAGATCCTAAAAAAATTAATGCTAAGTTTAATGCCAAAGTGCTAAGCGCCTATTACAATAAATATACTTACCGAAACCTTAGCTTGGCCGGAAACTATAGTAATCAGAAGGTTAATATTAAAAGCAGCATGCCCGATAGCAATGCTAACTTCAATTTAGTGGCCAACGTTAATTTAGCGGGCAAATACCCTGCAGTAAAGGCTGATTTAAACCTAAAACAAGTTAACCTTCAGGCTTTAAATTTTAGTCCGACCGTTTTAAGCGCCGCTGGCGTTGTGAAAGTTGATTTACAAACTGCAGATGTTGATTATCTAAATGGATCGGTGGATGTGACGGGTTTGCAACTGGTAAAAGATCAGCAAAGAATTAACGTAGATACCATCTTTGTTAGGGCCAAATCTAGTGCTACAGCGAACGAGCTTACACTTAAATCGGAGATTCTATCTGCCCAGGTGGATGGTAAATATCAGCTGAGTCAGGTGGGTAATGCCATTATCAATGAGATTAATAAATATTATGCTTTTGGTAAAGTGACCAAAATCCCCGACCAACGCTTAAGGTTTGCTGTTCAGATTTACGATTCTAAATTACTAAAACAATTTGTACCGGAATTAACCGTGTTTAAACCTTCGCAGTTTTATGGTTTAATTGATACTCAAAAGGATAGTTTACAGATCCAGGGGAACTTTCCTCAAATCGTTTATGGAGATTATAAGGTAGACAGCACCCGTTTGAATATCAACAATGATAACAATAAAATTGATTATGGATTAACGGTAAAAAGTATGCAGAGCCCATCAATTGCACTGTTTAATACCGAAATTAGTGGTGAAGCAGCCAACAACAACCTGGGTGTAAACATATTTTTGCGAGATAGACAACTGAAAAACAAATATGTTATAGGTGGTACATTCCAGTCGATACAAAAAGATTATAAATTCAGCCTCGATCCACAAAAATTGTTGCTTGACTATGAGAAATGGTCAGTTTCACCAGAAAACTACATTCAATTTGGTACATCAGGCATATTGGTTAATCAATTTCAAATCAGCAACAGTGGTCAGTCGTTAAGCATTAACAGTACACCCACAAGTCCGAATGCCCCTTTGGCAGTGGAGTTTAAAGATTTTCAATTGGAAACCTTAACTAAATTTGCCGAAACCGATACTACATTGGTAGGAGGAAGATTAAACGGTACAGCGAATGTTAAGGATCTAGCAACAACCCCGAAATTTGAAGCCAACCTCACCGTTGACCAATTACGTTACCTGAAAGACGAGTTGGGCACCTTGCGGATTGCTGTAAACAACAATACAGAAAATGCTTTTGAGGTTAATGTAGCACTAACAGGTGTGCATGAGCTGCGGGCGAATGGCTTTTATTATACAGCACCCCAAAGTGCATTGGATCTAACGGTTAACATTGATAAAATAGAGCTTAAAAACGTAGAAAGTTTATCAGCTGGGCAGCTTAAAAACGGAACAGGTTATGTGAGTGGTGCCTTTACAGTTAAGGGAGACCTTACCGCTCCAAAAGTATTGGGAGATTTAACGTTTAACAATGCGGGAATTAATGTGGCCTACGTAAACTCATACTTCCGAATGCCTAATGAGAAAATATCCTTTAATAACGAAGGAATAGTTTTTAATAACTTCACATTGATTGATTCCTTAAATCAGAAGGCAACCATTAATGGAAAAATAGCGACTACTGATTTTAAGAACTATAAGTTTGGATTGGATGTTAGGATGAACAACTTTCGTTTAATCAACTCTACGGCCGCAAATAATGAAATGATTTATGGGACTGTATTCGTAACGAGTGATATCAAAGTACGTGGCGATCTTAACCAGCCTGATGTTAGAATGAACGTAAAAGTAAACAAAGGAACTAAGTTTTTCTTTGCTTTACCAGCCAATGATCCTGCCATTATTGATCAGGAAGGAATTGTTCAGTTTATTGATGAGGATGCCCCACCATTTAACGGACAAAAAGCATTAAAAGTTGACAGCATAAGTAAATCGCCAATAAAAGGCTTTAACCTGGTTGCCGACATCAATGTTGACCCTGAGGCTGAACTAAGTGTAGTTGTAGATCCATCCAATGGAGATAATTTAAAAGTTAAGGGCGATGCCAACTTGAACTTTACAATGGATCCGAGCGGTAAAATGAGTATGACTGGTCGATATGAAGTAGTTGACGGTTCTTATAACCTAACCGTTGCGGTGGTGAAAAGAGAATTTAAAATTGTAAAGGGAAGTACCATTATCTGGACCGGCGAACCTACAGCTGCCAACGTAAATTTAACTGCACTTTATGAAGTAAATGCAGCTCCAATTGATTTGTTGAATGATCCGGATTACGCTCAGGCGAAAACAAAACTTCCATTCCAGGTTTACCTGATGATGAAAGGTGAGCTACTGAAACCTATCATTTCTTTCAAAATAGATTTGCCAGAGAACGAACGAGGTGCGCTAGACGGACAGGTTTACACCAAATTGATTAACGTTAACAGAAACGAAAGTGAATTGAATAAGCAAGTATTTGCTTTGCTGGCATTTGAAAGATTTATTGCCAATAATCCATTTCAGAGTTTAGCCGGTGGTGGCGGAGGTTTGTCCACACTCGCCCGTTCGAGTGTAAGTAAATTATTAGAAGAGCAACTGAATAATCTGGCATCAGATTTAATTCAGGGTGTAGAATTGAACTTTGGCGTTAACTCATCTGAAGATTACTCAACAGGATCCTTGCAGCAAAAAACAGATCTGGAGGTAGGATTATCTAAAAAATTGTTGAACGACAGATTAACGGTAACTGTAGGCAGCTCATTTGGACTGGAGGGCCCGCAAGCGCCTGGTCAAAATGCAACCAATATTGCAGGAAATGTAAATGTAGAATACGCATTATCGGCCGATGGCAGATATCGCCTCAGGGCCTACAGACGTAATCAGAATGAAAGTGTAATTGAAGGACAGATTATAGAAACCGGACTGGGCTTTACTTTAGTAGTAGACTATAACAAGTTCAGAGAGATTTTCCAAAAGAGAAGAGTAAGATTAAGAAACATGGAGCAAAAACAACCTAATGAAAAAACTAATTAGACCATCTTTATTTGTTCTGGCCTGCTTAGTTTGGGCTGGATGTAGTTCTACGAAATCACTTAAACCCGGGCAATACCTATATACGGGTGCTGACGTTAATATTAATCCGGATTCATCGGCCAGAATCGATAATCAGAAGCAGGTAAAAGAAGACCTGGAAAGTAAAACCAGGCCCCGTCCTAATAAATCTATTTTAGGGATTAAATACAAACTGGCCATTTACAATCTGGCCGGAGAGCCCAAAAAACCGAAAGGTTTTAAGAATTGGCTCCGTAAAAAAGGTGAACCACCAGTATTGTTAAGTGAGGTTAAACTCAAATATAATAATGATGTATTAACCAGTTACCTCATTAGTCAAGGATACCTGCAAGCCAATGTAACCGGCGATACTGTGATTGATGCCAAGGCAAAAAAGGGCAAAGCGATTTATACAGCCAACACCGGAAATAGATATAAAATCAATAAAATCACCTTCCCACCTGATACTGGTGTGTTAACTAAAATTATTAACCAACACAAGGAAGAGAGTTTACTAAAGGTGGGTAACTTTTATGATTTGGATGTTTATAAAAATGAGCGCATTCGAATAGATAATGATTTAAAGGAAGCAGGTTATTTCTATTTTAGTCCGGAATACCTGATTTTGCAGGTAGATAGTACAATTGGCAAAAACCTGGTTAATATCAGGGTAAAGGTTAAAGATATTGCGCCTGACGCAGGTTTAAAGCCTTATACCATTAAAAACATTAACATATACCCTAATTATACTTTGAGGAGAGACAGTGTTTTACGCAGATTGAAACCCTTGCAATATAACGACTTCAATATTTACGATAACCGGAATACATTTAAGCCAAGACTTTTCGACAGGTTGGTTTTTTTCCAAAAGGGTGAATATTACAACCGTAAGGATCATAATCAATCACTTAACAGAATGGTAAACATTGGGGCTTTCCAGGATGTTAGGGCTGAATTTTTACCAATTGATAGTTTTAAGAACAATCAGTTAGACCTGAATATATATCTTACCCCCTTAAAGAAAAATTCACTTAGTTTTTCTGTAATCGGAACCAGTAAATCAAACAACTTTGTAGGATCAGAAGTTAAGGTTACCCAAACTACCCGCAATTTATTCAGAGGTGCGGAACAACTGGATGTAAGTGTGAGCGGTGGTTTTGAGACGCAGGTTAAAGGAACATCGCAGGGAAAAAATTCTTTATCGCTTACCGCGGAAGGTAAATTGACTTTCCCACGCTTTATTGTACCTTTTTATAAGCCTAACAGCACCAATGCTTTCATCCCTAAAACTATAGCTTCATTATCCTATCAGTTTATCAACAGAGGATCTGAATATAGTTTGAGCTCGTTCAAAGGCGAGTTTGGTTATAACTTTAAAGAAAACCAGTATAAAGAGCATACATTTAATCCGATCTCCGTAAATTTTGTAAAACCGGGTTTTCCAAATGACACTGTTGAACAACGACTCTATAGGGAGAATCCCTTATTAAGAACTACACTAGAACGGCAATTCATTATAGGAAGCAACTACAACTTTACTTATACTAACCAGATGGAAGACTCAAGAAGGAATAACATGTATTTCTATGGAGGTTTGGAAACTGGCGGTAATGTATGGGGATTATTCGTACCGAAAGATGAAAAGGGCCAGAAATCTATTTTCAATGTTCCATTAACGCAATTTGTTCGTGTAGAGGCCGATTTTAGAGATTATTATAAAATTAACAGGAACCTTATATGGGCGAACCGGTTGAATTTGGGCTATGGCTACGCTTACGGAAACAGTACATCACTACCATTTGTGAGACAGTTTTTTGCAGGTGGAAGTAACGACATCCGTGCCTTTCCGGCCAGAACATTGGGACCCGGCACCTATAAAGTTCCAGATGATGCACTTTTCGCAGATCAGGGGGGGGATATCAAGCTGATGCTGAATACTGAGCTTAGGTTTAAATTGGTAAGCATTTTATATGGTGCAGTATTTGCTGATGCAGGTAATATATGGCTGCGCAAGGAAGATTTAGGGAGCCCTGATCAGCCAGGTTCTGCAAGACCAGGGTCGGAATTTAAATTAAAAAATGCTTTTAAAGAGATGGCTGTTGGTACCGGGGCCGGATTACGTGTTGATGCAACTATATTTGTTATTCGATTAGATGTGGCCTTCCCAATTCGTAAACCATATTTACCTTCAGGTCAGCGTTGGGTATTGGATGATATTGCTTTCGGTAACAAAGACTGGAGAAAGCAAAATTTAATTTATAATATTGGTATCGGATATCCTTTTTAGATTTATGAGGTTAGTTAGAAGAGTAAGGCATTTTTTCATAGCAATATACCACCTGTTTATTGCTGCCGGAAAAGGGTTTATAGAAGATAGGGTTACCAAACTAAGTGCTTCACTGGCTTATTATACCATTTTCTCGCTTACGCCTTTAATTATCATAGTACTTTCCTCCGCCACTTTATTTTTTGGCGATAAAATGAAAACCCGCGATAAATTCTTTGTCGAGGTAACAGAACTGGTTGGAGATAAAGCCGCTCTTCAGATTAAAGGGTTTGTAGAAAATGCCAATAAAACCGGCCAGTCTACTTTGGGATTGATCATCGGTATCGCAACGCTGGTTGTAGGTGCTACGGCAATATTTATCGAAATTCAGGATAGTATCAACCTTATTTGGAAAGTAAAGGCTGTCCCCAAAAAGGGTTGGCTGAAAATGATTACCAATAGGCTCTTATCTTTTTCGCTTGTAGTTTCTATGGGATTCCTACTGCTGGTTTCATTGGTCATAAATAGTGTGGTGGTTGGTTTGGGGGAGAAACTTGTATCACTTTTATCAGAAAGTAAAATAGACGATGTAATTCCGGTTGCCAATGATACCATGGCACTGTTAATTTATATCCTGAATAATGTGATCACTATCGCTGCGGTAACAGCTGTGTTTACGATCATATTTAAAGTGCTCCCCGATGTAAACATCAAATGGAAATCAGCCATTATTGGCGCATTGTTTACGGCCCTATTGTTTGGTTTAGGCAAGTATATCATCGGAATTTATATTGAAAAGGGGAATCCAGGCTCGGCATTTGGTGCAGCCAGCTCTATCATCGTGATTTTATTGTGGATATATTACACCTCAATTATTCTTTATTTTGGGGCAGAATTTACCCAAGCCTACTCTGAAAAATACGATGGCGGCATAAGCCCAAGTAAATATGCTGTGCATACCAAAATCACAATTGTAGAGAAAAAGGTAGATGTACTACCGCCACAACATCCAGAAGATACGATTAATGTACGTGATTAGGAGATAGCAATAACAGGCCTCATTATTCTATCCTAACTAATCTTACCTGACTAGATAAACATAATAATCTTATCTAAGAGTTCTTGTTCCAGAAAGGGTTTAGTAACCAACTCATTCATTCCTGATTGGATGTAGACAATCCGGTCATCATGCATTACATTGGCCGTAATTCCAAGTATAGGTAAGGCTTTTTTATCGTAATCCTCATGAGCCCTGATTTTCTTAGCAAGTTCTACCCCTCCCATTTCGGGCATCTGAACATCCGATAAAATAAGGTCGTAAGCATTATCATTAAATAATTTCCAGGCTTCTTTACCGTTAATCGCCACATCCAGAACAACCTTGTGTTTTTCGAGAATGGTTCTGGTGAGCAACACATTTAACGCGTTATCTTCCGCCAGTAGTATTCGTTTCCCTGCGAGTTTATGATTGTTATTTTGTTCAATTACTGAATTGTTTTCTCCTCCTGTTTTTGCTAATTCAAAAGGTAGTTCAAAAGAAAATACCGAACCTTCATTTTCTTCACTACGTACTGTTATACTTCCTCCATGAAGATCTACTATTCGCTTACAAATGGCTAGCCCTAAGCCTGTACCCTGATAAATTTCTGTATTAGAGGCGTTATATACCTGTGCAAACTCATCGAAAATAACCTCTTGGTTTTCTTTACTGATCCCAAGGCCGGTATCAATTACACTAACTTTTAATCTAAGTTTTTTCGGGAGCTCTTGTTCCAGACTTCCTTTTAAAATCACTTTACCTTTTTGGGTAAATTTGATTGCATTTCCTAATAAATTCATCACAATCTGCTTTAATCGCAGATGATCTCCAATTACAAAAATGGCTTTATCAGAATCCCACAGCATTTCAAATCCAATCCGCTTGATTTCTGTTTGAATTTTCATACTATCGAACACTTCTGTTATAGCCAGATAGGGAGAAAAAGACCTCTTTTCTAACTTCACCTTCCCTATTTCATATTTCGAAAAATCGAGTATATCATTTACCACGTCTAAAAGCATAACAGAAGAATTCCGGATCGCAGCGAGTTGTTCCTTTTGTCTTCCGGCCAGGTCTAATTGATTTAACTGTTCAGAAAAACCAATAATCGAATTTAAAGGGGTTCTGATCTCGTGGCTCATATTGGCCAGAAACTTCCCTTTTGAATTCGCATTTAAGGAAACCTTATGACTATAATTGATTAACTGTTTCTCATTCTGATAGAGTTTGTATATCGCATAAAAGATGAAAACTATGAGTAAGATGAGTAGTGCCAGCAAGAAAATGCTAAAATTATCGATATTCTTAAGGGTTTCTAAAATAGAGGCATTGGCAATTTCCTGAAGCGTGGAATAATATATTGTTTCTTTATTTTTATATTCCTTCAGACCCTCCACAATGCTATTAATGAGCAAATGATTGACATCAAGCAAAGCAATCTCTTTGTCTTTTACCTTTGTATTGATTTGATATAAATTAGCGTAATAATCATTAATGGTTTTAAGCTGTAGTTTATTGTAAGCAACATTAATCGAGGAAGTATCAGCAGAAATGGTTGTTTTCACCGTTGCTGATTGTGCGGTATCTGTCTCATTTTTCTTTTTATTTGATATTGCTGCAAATATTCTTCCTAAAAGCTTCTTTTTAACTTCAGGAGCTACTTTAGGTTTAATGGTATCAATATGAATAATATTTTTAAACTGCCTTGCGGTGAAGAGGTGGCTCTTAGGTGCTTTATGCTCTACAACCCTGTCTACATGGTAGGAAAAATTGATTAGGCTATCTGAAAGCCTTTTAAGGCGAATAAATTGAGTGGTTCTTGTTCTTTTTTGAAGTAAAAGCTGTTCAAAACTATCTACCGAAAGAGGCCTTTCGCGCCTGTCTTGCTGTGCAAGGCTATCCATAATCAGGGAAACTGCCCTGATCTCGCTTTCAAATTCACTGTAGTATTTTTTTTTTCCGGTGGCCACATACATCCGGCAACTGTTCTCTGCATTATAGAGCTTAAAAATACAGCTATCCAGTTTGGAGAAATCTTTTTTGACCTGAACAATCTTATCAACCGACTTCAATAAGGGTAACTTAGAGAAGTTGATAAAAGAACTAATTGTTAATCCAAAAATCAATAAGATTAAAGTGATTACAATTACATATTTGACTGCGGTGTTTTTTTCAGTTTTCAATGGCGTTGATTTCTGTGACAATCAACGCCGAATTTTAAGCAACTTCGTCTATTGGTTTTGGCTCTTCTTTTACTTCATCCTTTTCTATACGCAGGTTTCTGATGATATGCTGCTGCCTGTCTGGGGTATTCTTACCCATATAATATTCAAGCAAACTCTTAATGGTTTGATCTTTAAGGATAACAGGGTCGAGCCTGATGTCTTTACCGATAAACAAACCAAATTCATCAGGAGAAATCTCCCCTAACCCTTTAAAGCGAGTAATTTCGGGCTTACCCCCTAACTTTTCTATTGCATTTCGGCGTTCTTCATCACTATAACAGTATATAGTTTCCTTTTTATTTCTAACCCTAAACAGGGGTGTTTGCAAAATATATACATGACCGGCCTTTACCAGATCCGGAAAAAACTGTAGAAAGAAGGTCATCATTAATAAACGAATATGCATCCCATCCACATCTGCATCTGTTGCAATTACAATATTGTTATAATGTAGACCATCGAGTCCATCCTCAATATTTAGCGCGTGCTGTAATAAATTAAATTCCTCATTCTCATAAACCACCTTTTTTGTTAGCTCATAGCAGTTAAGTGGTTTACCTTTCAAACTAAACACTGCCTGGGTATCTACATCCCGTGACTTAGTAATGGAACCAGATGCTGAATCCCCCTCTGTAATAAAAAGAGTGGTTTCATATCTTTTTTCATGTGTAGTATTAAAATGTACTTTGCAATCGCGAAGCTTCTTGTTATGGAGCGAAGCTTTCTTAGCCCTGTCGTTTGCCAGTTTCTTAATACCTGCAATATCCTTCCGTTCCCTTTCCGATTGCAAAATTCTTTTCAGTAAAGCATCAGCTACATCAGGATGTTTGTGTAAATAATCATCCAGTTCTTTCTTTACAAAATCATTAACAAAGGTTCTTACCGACGGGCCATCAGGGCCGATATTTAATGAACCCAGTTTAGTTTTAGTTTGTGATTCGAAAACAGGTTCCTGAACCCTTACCGAAACTGCGGCAATGATGGAGGAGCGAATGTCCGAAGCGTCATACTCTTTCTTAAAAAACTCTCTTACTGTTTTAACCACCGCCTCGCGAAATGCCGCCTGGTGTGTTCCGCCCTGTGTGGTATGCTGTCCGTTTACAAAAGAATGGTAATCTTCACCATACTGCTGGCCATGGGTCATTGCAATTTCAATATCATTTCCTTTCAGGTGAATAATCGGATAGCGTATTTCTTCAGGCTTATTAAATTTTGAAAGCAAATCGTAAAGTCCACGTTCAGAAAAATATTTCTGGTTATTAAAGTTGATGGTAAGGCCAGTATTTAAGAATACATAGTTCCACACCATACTTTCTACAAAATCAGGAATATAATGGTAGTTACGGAAAATGCTCTCATCCGGATAAAATGTAATGGCAGTACCATTGCGTTGAGTGGTATCAATAACAGGTTGTTCATTAACAATTTCTCCTTTTGCAAATTCTACCTTCTTCGTTTTTCCATCTCTATAAGACTGAACCATAAAGCTTGTAGACAAGGCATTAACCGCCTTAGTACCCACGCCATTCAATCCTACAGATTTCTGAAAAGCATTACTATCATACTTACCGCCAGTATTTATCTTACTTACACAATCGATAACCTTACCTAAAGGAATGCCGCGGCCATAATCGCGAACATTCACCTTTTGTTCAGATAAAGTGATCTCGATCGTTTTACCGGTACCCATTACAAACTCATCAATAGAGTTATCTACAATTTCTTTTAACAAAACGTAGATACCATCATCCTGCGCAGAGCCATCGCCAAGCTTGCCGATGTACATACCGGGGCGTAGCCTGATATGTTCTTTCCAGTCTAATGATCGAATACTGTCGTCGTTATAAATTACTTCTGCCATAAATATTTTTTAGTTTGTCAGTTTGAAAAGCCTTATGCTGAAACATAAAGCGGCATGACCGTTGGGATGTCGGTAGCAATCCTTAATTCAACATGACAATTGTTTAGAGATGATTTGATACTTAAAGCTCCAACTTTAAATAGCGAAATATTATACAATAATAGATTTAATCTTTGACGCTGTCAACAATAAAATATCAACATTAAAAAAATACCCATTCCCCATCCAATCATTCTCTCATTCAATCATTCATTCATTCAACCATTCCCTCACGCAATAATTTCTTTTCCTTATCTTGAGCGCACATTCCTTATTTAAAGTATATGCAGCAGAAAAAGCAACTTTCCTTGTTCGATTTATCGATGATTGTGGTAAGCTTAGTGATTGGTATGGGCATTTTTCGTACTCCGGTAAATGTTGCAGCCAAGGCACAGGTACCAGAATTGTTTTATTTAGCCTGGGTTATTGGTGGCTTTGTAGCTTTTTGCGGGGCGCTCACTTACGCCGAAATCGGATCTCGCTTTCCGGTTACAGGTGGATATTATAAGATTTTTTCGATTGGCTATCATCCCTCTATTGCATTTGCGATTAATTGCATTGTGATCATTTCCAGTGCCGCATCAGTTGCAGCCATCTCAATTATCGGCGCAGAGTATGTTGGTAAAATCATCCTGCCGCAGGCACTGCAAACAGAGAACTATCGGGTAGCCATTGCCATTACAACGATCCTGGTTTTTTATCTGATTAATCTTTTAGGCTTAAAAGCAAGTTCTAAAACCCAAAACATTTTAACCATTATCAAAATTGTAATGGTTTTAACATTGATTTCTGCGATTTTCTTTGGTGGTCAACAGCAAAGTACAACTCCAGTATTCAAAACAACAGCCGGAACATTACCCACCTGGTCTGATTACGGCAAAGCCTTAGGACTCTGCTTAGTTGCGGTTTCCTTTTCTTTTGCAGGATATGCCCAAACCATCAATTTTGGTGGCGAGGTGAAAGAAGCGAAAAGGGTGATCCCACGCTCTATCATTATTGGACTAACCATTATCGTTATTTTATACCTGGCACTCAATTATGCTTACGTTAGGGTTATAGGCTTTGAAAATCTTAAATCGGCAGAAAGTATAGCTGCCATATTAGCCTCCAAAATATTCGGCCCGGCAGGTTTCAATTTGCTCTCCATCATCATTTTTTGTTCTGTGATGGGGTATGTTAATGTAAACCTCTTAAGTAATCCCAGGGCAATGTTTGCCATGGGCGAAGAGGGCGCACTGCCCAAAATATTCAGTAAAATGAATGGAAAAACGAATGTAATCACCGTTAGTCTGACCGTTTTCACCCTAATTGCGGTAACCATTATTTTTTATGCTAAAACTTTTGATAAAATATTAAACTACACCATCTTTTTAGAAAGCATCAGCATGGCCAGTTCTGCTGCAACACTTTTTGTATTGCGTAAAAAGACAGCTCATTTAGATGAAAAAACCATATATACTGTCCCATTCTATCCTGTTTTGCCATTAATTTTTATTGCTGCCTATACATTTGTGGCGTTTAGTATTTATATTGACGATCCGAACGCGGCCCTAAACGGACTATATATTTTTATCGGATTTCTCCTCATCTACTTCATCAGTAGATTGTTTAATAAGAAAACCACAGTTTAAAAATGAATAAAACACTCTCTGGAAAACAAGAAGTAGCTTATGCAGCAGGTATGATGGGCTGGAGTATCATGACGAATATCATTATCGTGATGTTACCCTATTTCTATCTCCCGCCCAATAATGCAGGTTTACCACCCTTAGTTCCACAACTGGTTTTATTTGGTGCCTTTAACATTTTATCTATCATTGCTGCTTCGGGCAGATTGGTTGATGCTTTATTTGATCCTTTCATTGCAGCTAAAAGCGATGCCAGCACAAACAAAAATGGCAGGCGAATGCCTTTTATGAAATGGGCTATTTTACCTGCAATGCTTTTCTGCAGTCTTGTTTTTTACCCTTTAAATAAAACTGAAAGCCTGCACAATGCCTGGTGGCTTAGCCTCACGCTCTGTTTTTTCTTTATTTCTGTTACCACATATATTATCCCTTACAACGCTTTACTGGCAGAGGTTACCCATACCCCTAAACAGAAGGTAAAACTCTCCAGCTATCAGCAAATTGGTTTTGTGTTAGGCATCATCTTATCAGCCTGCACCAATAACTTTGCAGATCTGGTTCAGGATAACTTTCAAGTAACCAATCGCAGTGAAGCCATTCAATTTGCCATTTGGGGATTGTGTATCCTATCTGGTGCGGTAATGTTACTGCCCATTCTATTCATCAATGAAAAAGATTTTTCGGCGGCCAAACCTACACATATCCCGCTTTGGCCTGCAATTATTAATACTTTCAGCAACAAAAATTTTAAGTATTACCTTATTTCTGATTTTGCCTTTTACACGGCCTTAAGTATAATTTCCAGTGGTTTACTTTTCTTTTGTACTGTACTCCTGGGGCTACCGGAATCTGAGGGTGGAAAATTTATGGGCGCCATGGTGCTAACCAGCCTGCTTTTCTACCCGATTGTAACCTTAGGTTCTGCAAGGTTTGGCAAAAAACCCTTTGTACTACTCTCTTTTGCCGTATTGTGCTTAATTTTTGTAACCATTTTCTTTTTAGGAAAACTTCCTTTTGACCCACACGCTCAAATTTATTTATTGGTGCTTTCAGCGTCTTTCCCTTTGGCTGCTTTGGGCATTTTACCAACAGCCATACTTGCCGACATTGCCCAAAAGGATACCCTTGAAAGGGGAGAAAACCACGAAGGCATGTTCTTCGCTGTGAAATACCTGTTTGTTAAACTCGGACAAACACTGGGCATCGCCATTTTTGCCATGTTAACCATTTACGGCAAGGATCCTGGTCACGACTTCGGCCTGCGTTTGAACGGTATTGTAGGATTTGCACTTTGCCTGGTGGCCCTGATTTGTTTTAGTAAGTTCAAGGAAGAGAAATAACTTATGGTAATGTGAAAGTTGAAAGTACAAAGTTGAAAGGGTATCTATTTACTTTAACTCCTCAATAGTGAATAAAACGAAATAACCAATGCCCTCCCATCTTGATACTTGATACTTAATACTTGATACTAAAAAGTGCAAAGGTAAAAGCTAAAAGTATAAAAGAGCTCGATTCCTTGGCGGTCTTGCCCACCAAAACTAAGAAATACCAACAAAACAAATTTATTTACCTATCTTTGCCGCCGAAGCAGGAATATAGCCGTTGTGATTTTTTTCTCTATCACACTGATAAAGCTCTCTCCGCAAGCTAGTCCTTCATCATTGATGATTGTTCCGGCTTCTTCGCAAATTTTAGAAATTATACATGTTATTTAAAGAATTAAACCTCATAGAGCCTATTTTAAAGGCCCTTGAGACCGAAGGTTATACACAACCAACCCCTATACAAGAACAATCTATTCCAACCATTTTAAAAGGAAAAGATTTATTGGGCTGCGCACAAACCGGAACTGGTAAAACAGCCGCATTTGCCATCCCCATGCTACAACTTTTGCATGAAAAACACATTAATACCAAGGCTTCAAAAAATATAAAAGCTTTGGTATTAACCCCTACCAGAGAGTTAGCCATCCAGATTGAAGAAAGTTTTAAAGCTTACGGTCGTAATTTAAATCTCCGTCATTTAGTAATTTTTGGTGGTGTTGGACAAACGCCACAAACTGATGCACTAAAAAGAGGTGTCGATATCTTAGTAGCCACACCAGGTCGTTTGCTCGATTTAATGAATCAGGGCTTTATTAACCTGAATACCATTGAACTTTTTGTATTGGATGAGGCGGATAGAATGTTGGATATGGGATTTATCCACGATGTTAAAAGAGTAGTAGCTAAATTACCTGCAAAAAGACAAACCTTGTTTTTCTCGGCCACCATGCCTGATGAAATTCAAAAATTAGCCAATACCATTTTATCCAATCCTACCAAAGTTGAAGTTACCCCTATTTCTTCTACAGCTGAAACCATCAACCAGTCTATTTATTTTGTTGATAAGCCTGATAAGAAAAAATTATTAATTCACCTGTTAGGAGATAAAAATATTGAAACAGCGCTTGTTTTTACCCGGACCAAACATGGTGCAGATCGCATTGCAAAAGACTTAGGTCATGCCGGAATCAGGGCTGCAGCCATTCATGGTAATAAATCTCAAAATGCCCGTCAAAGAGCCTTAACAGAATTTAAGGAAAAGAAAATCCGTGTATTGGTAGCTACCGATATTGCTGCACGTGGAATTGATATTGAGCAACTGTCGCATGTTTTCAATTACGAATTACCTAATATTCCCGAAAGTTACGTACACCGTATTGGACGTACAGGCAGAGCGGGAGCAAACGGAAATGCCATCTCATTTTGCGATGCTGAAGAAAATGAGTATTTACTGGATATCCAGAAATTGATTAAGATTACCCTTCCAATTGTGGAAGATCATCCTTACCCTTTAAGCTGGCAAAGTATGCTCGCTAAAGCTGAAGTTAAGCGCAAACCTCAGCGCCCTTCAAAAGGCGGCGGCAAAGGCGGAGATGGTAACATGAGTGGCAAACCAAGAAACGCCAGCAATAACAGAAGGTTTGGTGGCAATCGAAGAAAAGCTAAAGCCTAATCAAAGTCAAAAAAAAACTGTAATTACAAGGAGTCGGGAGACCTAGAACCTAAACCTAGTCCAGTTGATAGCAAAACAGCTTTCAGATGGCTGTGTTGCGCTAGCAGTTAACAATTATCCTACCAAATAAAAAACCCGAGAAGTACAAACTCCTCGGGTTTTTCTTTATGCTATTTTATATTCCGCTATTAGCTTAGTCTTTCTGCTCAAACTAAACCACTACGTTAATAATTTTCCCTTTAACAAAAATGATCTTTTTAGGTGCTTTGCCTTCTAAGTATTTCTGGAATTGCTCATTTGCTAAAACAATCTCTTCGACTTCATTTTGCCCTAACGTTAAAGGCAGATTAATGTTCATCTTCATTTTACCGTTTACTGAAACCGGATAAGCAAACTCATCTTCTACCAGGTAAGCCGGATTGAAGGCTGGAAATTTGGCATATGAAAGTGTTCCGGCTTCATTACCCAATAAAACCCAAAGTTCTTCGCAGATATGTGGTGCATAAGGTGATAAAATAATCACCATATCTTCTAATACCTGACGGTTTTTGCATTTTAAATCCGTCAGTTCATTCACTGCAATCATAAAGCTGGACACAGAGGTATTGAATGAGAACCGTTCAATATCTTCCTGTACTTTCTTGATGATTTTATGTAATGATTTCAATTCAGCCTTGGTTGGAATGGCATCATTAACATGGAAGGTCCAGTCTTCATTGTGAAACAAACGCCAGAATTTACGTAAGAATTTGAAAACCCCTTCAATGCCGTTAGTATTCCATGGCTTACTTTGCTCTAACGGACCTAAAAACATTTCGTACATACGCAAAGTATCGGCACCATAACGCTCAATCAAATCATCCGGATTTACTACGTTGAACTTTGATTTAGACATTTTTTCTACCTCTACCCCACAAATGTATTTACCACTTTCTAAGATAAATTCTGCATTGGCATATTCTTCACGCCAGGCCTTGAACTTATTTAAGTCAAGTATATCGTTATCTACAATGTTTACGTCAACATGCAGTGCTGTTGTCTTATAATCTTTTCTTAATCCAGCAGATACATAGGTATTTGTTGGTTTACCAGCCTCATCACTTACACGATAAACAAAGTTACTTCTACCCTGAATCATGCCCTGGTTAATCAATTTTTTGAACGGCTCCTCCTCTTGCGTATACCCCAAATCTTTCAAAAACTTGTTCCAGAAACGGCTGTACAATAAATGTCCGGTAGCATGTTCAGAACCACCGATATATAAATCAACAGATTTCCAGTAATCAACTGCTTCTTTTGAAGCAAAGGCCCGGTTATTTTGAGCATCCATATAACGATACCAGTACCAACTGCTACCTGCCCAACCTGGCATGGTGCTTAACTCATACTCATATTGATCTTCATATTTCCAATCTTCTGCTCTGCCCAATGGTGGTTCACCACTTTCTGTAGGCAAATATTTATCAATTTCGGGCAACAATAAAGGCAATTCTTCTTCTTGTAACAAATAAGGAAGACCATTTTTAAAGTACACCGGAATAGGTTCTCCCCAATATCTCTGGCGACCAAAAATCGCATCACGCTGACGGAAGTTCACCTTTGCTTTGCCCAGTCCCTTTTCTTCTAACCAGTTATTTAAAAATGGTACAGCCTCTTGGTAGGTCATGCCATTAATAAAGCCAGAATTAATGTATTTACCCTCTTTAGTTGGATCGGCCTGAACATCAATTTCTTTTTGTGCATCTAAAATCTGAACTATCGGTAAATTAAAGTGTGTAGCAAATAACCAGTCGCGCTGATCCCCACTAGGTACCCCCATTACGGCACCAGTACCATAACCTGCTAAAACGTAATCAGCAATCCATAGCTGAACACGTTCGCCACTTACCGGATTAATTACGTAGGTACCTGTAAAAGCACCAGAAACAGTTTTAGTATCCGCCATACGGTCTAATTCTGATTTCTTTTTAGTTTTGGCAATATAATTTTCAATATCTGCCTTTTGTTCGGCAGTAGTTAATTCTGCAACCCATTCATGCTCTGGTGCCAGCACCAGATAAGAAACCCCAAAAATGGTATCTACACGGGTAGTAAATACTTCAATTTGTTTGTCGCTACCTTCAACCTGGAATTTTACTGAAGCTCCAACACTTTTACCAATCCAGTTGCGTTGCATTTCTTTTAATGGCTCAGGCCAGTCAATAGTATCCAATCCACTTAATAATCTATCGGCATAGGCTGTAATCCGCATACTCCACTGCATCATTTTCTTTTGCTCTACCGGAAATCCACCACGCTCAGAAAAGCCATCTTTAACTTCATCATTGGCTAAAACGGTTCCCAGGGCCGGGCACCAGTTTACCGTACTTTCCTTCAAATAGGTTAAACGATATTTCAAAAGCTCTTCTTGTTTTTCCTCATCTGTAAAGGTTGCCCAATCGCTTGGCAAGAATGATTTAGTATCCTCATCACTAACCGCTTTAACATCTGCTGTACCTGAAGCATTGAACTTTTCTATCAAAGTAGAAATATCTTCTGCACGGTTGTTCTCGATGTTATACCAGGAATTGAACAGTTGCATAAAAATCCACTGTGTCCATTTATAATAAGATGGTTCGCTGGTACGCACTTCCTTACTCCAATCGAATGAAAAACCAATTTGATCTAACTGGCGACGATAGGTGGCGATATTGGCTTCAGTAGTAATTGCGGGGTGTTGCCCTGTTTGAATAGCATATTGCTCTGCAGGTAAACCGAAGGAATCATATCCCATTGGGTGCAATACATTAAAACCTTTAAGCCTTTTATATCTTGAAAAAATATCAGATGCAATGTATCCGAGCGGATGACCAACGTGTAAACCTGCCCCAGATGGGTAAGGGAACATGTCTAACACATAGTATTTTGGTTTTTCCGAATTACTTTCGGCCTTAAAGGTTTGGTTGTCGGCCCAAAATTTCTGCCATTTTTGCTCTATTTCTTTGAATTGATAATCCATTGCAAGTTTTAATTTTTAAAGCTGCGAAATTACAGAAATTAAAGGGTTTTTGAAACATCTTGAGGGGAATTACCAATTCGGCAAAAAAAGCCTTTATAAGCATATCTGAGCAAAATAAAAGCAAAAAAAAACGCCACACAAAAACTTTGCATGGCGTGAGTAATAAATCCGGGACTTAATTTTTTATCTTGATAAGGTATAAACTTTTACAACGCTGGTTTTATCAATTTTTGCGGTAAAAGTAAGCTTGTTATCCGTAAGTGTATTGATTGTGCAATATGAAGACCCATCTGCTGCGAAAACCATATTAAAACCGTCTCCAGTGCCAATATAGGTTCCTATGTTTGTATTAGATTGTGAAGTGATCGGATTGGTTAAACGCAATTCAACCTGATCATCGTTATTAGATTTAAAATCCATATAATCCCCAGTTACCCCAAAAGTGCCATTTTTGGACACCTCTGTTCCGGTATAACCAGTAACTTCAACTTTGTTAACGTTCCATTTACCCATTATGCGGGCTTTTACAGATTGATCATCTTTTTTACAGGATACAAGTGAGATAGCGGTTAAAATAAATAAACAAAGGGATGTAATTTTTGCTTTCATAGCAGATTAATTGTTTAAGGTTTTAATAATTAACGCCTGATCACCAAATTTCGTACCGTTTTTTTACAAAAAACAGAAAAACCTTCTGCAAAGTGCTTTTTTAAAGCTTTTTCATCCAATTTATTAAAGCTACTTTGAAGCAATTTCTGTACAAGAAGGGAGTTGAATAGTCATTGGATCTTTCATTGGTCATGGTTCATTAGTCATTTGTTCATACGTCATTAATTATTCGTCATGGGTGGTTTCGCTCATTCAAAATTCAATCCCCCTATCATTCAAACTCAATCATTCAAAAATTCATTCATCCATCATTAAATCATTAAATTGGCGTTTATCAGGTATAATTTATATTTTCGCAAAAACAAAATTGAAATACATGGAAGAATTCGAAGTAAGCGACGCATCTAAGAAGACCAAAACGGTATATATTTCTACAATATTTAGTATTGCTTTGGTTTTGTTAATGTTGGGGCTACTTGGCTTAGTACTTGTTCATGCCAAAAACCTGTCTAACTATGTTAAAGAAAACATTGTTTTAAACATCATTGTAGATGAGGGCGCTAAAGAAGCAGATGTGCTGGCTTTTCAAAAAGAGCTTAATGCAAATCCTGCGGTTAAACAAACGCAGTATGTAAATAAAGAGCTGGCAGCCAGAAACTTAACTCAGGATTTAGGCGAAGATTTTGTTAACTTTTTGGGCTACAACCCTTTAACATCCACTTTCGATATTTATCTAAAGGCAGACCATGCCAATAACAAAAGCATTGAGGCACTTAAAACCAGTATTTCAAAAAATCCGGTTGTAAAAGAAGTGGTTTACCAAAGTTCATTAATTGATATGGTAAATAACAACATCAATACCATCGGATTAATCATCATTGCCTTTGCGGCAGTTTTATTGGTTATCGCGTTGGCCCTGATTAACAACACCATCCGCCTGGCCATATACTCTCAACGCTTTTTAATTAAAAGTATGCAGCTAGTTGGTGCAACGAAAAATTTTATCCGACGTCCTTTTCTATTGTATGCTGCTTTGCATGGATTAATCGCGGCCTTTATTGCAATTATTATCCTATTGGCAACCTTAATTTATGCAAGAAAAGAAGTACCAGAAATTATTATCCTCAACAACTACAAAGAATTTGGATTCGTATTTGTCGGATTATTAATTATTGGCATTTTTATTACCGGCATAAGCACCTGGTTTGCAGTAAGTAGATATTTACGTTTAAAATCTTATCACCTATACAGATAATGGCAGAAAAAAAAACAAGTCCGATTTCAAAGGACAATAACAGTGAATTGGTTTTTACCAAGAAAAACTACCAGCTATTAATTATCAGCATGGCAATAGTTGTAGTGGGCTTTATCTTAATGATGGGTACTACAGACATCTATGATTTCAGAAAAACCTTACTTGCTCCGTTGGTGGTATTGTTTGGTTTTGGCTTTGGTGTTTATGCTATTCTAAAAAAATAATTGATCCTGTTTAGGATTATCATCAATCACATTTAATGTTAAAAGGAAAATCTGCTAACTTTTAGGTTTTCCTTTTATTTATTGTTGTGCTATCTCCCAAAAAACATGAATTCTTTTGAAGCGATTGTCCTTGCCGTAGTTGAAGGATTAACCGAGTTTTTGCCTGTTTCGAGTACAGGACATATGATTATTGCCTCATCAACAATGGGCATCGCAACAGAACCTTTTGTTAAATTATTTACCATTGCCATTCAACTGGGAGCTATCCTTTCTGTTTTGGTGTTATATTTTAAAAGGTTTTTTAAATCTGTACATTTTTATCTCAAGCTTGCTGTAGCCTTTATTCCTGCGGCAGTTTTTGGACTGTTGTTGAGCAAAAAAATTGACGAGTTGCTGGAAAGCCCTATGGCTGTAGGTATATCCTTATTAATTGGTGGGGTAATTCTTTTATTCGTTGATAAATGGTTTGATAAGCCAACCATCAATGAAGAAGAAGATGTAAACTACCTTACCGCATTAAAAATTGGTTTCTTCCAGTGTATTGCCATGATTCCGGGCGTTTCCCGTTCAGGCGCCACCATTGTTGGGGGAATGAGCCAGAAACTGAGCAGAAAAGTTGCGGCAGAGTTTTCATTCTTTTTAGCCGTTCCTACCATGTTTGCCGCAACAGCTAAAAAACTTTATGACTTTTATAAAGAAGGGCATGCCATTACGCACGACCAGGTTAATTTATTGATTATTGGAAATGTAGTGGCTTTTGTAGTGGCTTTATTAGCCATCAAAAGTTTTATAGGCTACCTCAATAAAAATGGATTTAGAATATTTGGCTGGTACAGAATTATTGCCGGACTGGTAATCATCATCCTACTGGCAACCGGACACAACCTGCAAATTATTTAATCTGTATCTTTGCCGAAAAAAGATTCGTGAGTACAGAAAATTCCAAATTTAGAGACTTCAATTTTGCTGAAGGAGAATTATTGCTGATTAATAAGCCATACAAATGGACTTCATTTGATGTGGTAGGCAAAATCCGTAATTCATTAAAGCCTTTAAAGCTTAAAGTAGGCCATGCGGGCACTTTAGATCCATTGGCTACCGGACTGCTGATTATCTGTACCGGAAAATTAACCAAACAGATTGATACCTTTCAGGCAGAAGAAAAAGAATATACCGGAACCATGATCTTGGGTGCTACCACACCTTCTTTCGATATGGAGACCGAGGTAGACACCACCTTTGACATCAGCCATCTTACCGAAGAAGCCATATATGCCGCATGCCAACCTTTTATTGGCGATATTGAGCAATATCCTCCTGCGCATTCTGCGGTTAAAATAAATGGAGAAAGATTGTATGTTAAGGCCCGATTGGGCGAAGAGGTGGAGCTCCGTAAGCGGTTTGTTAGCGTACCGGAATTTGAAATAACCAGAATAGCGCTTCCGGAGGTAGATTTCAGGATAGTTTGCAGCAAGGGGACCTATATCCGTTCCTTAGTTTCTGATTTTGGAAAGCAATTAAATAATGGCGCTTACCTTTCCAAACTTACCCGTACCCGCAGTGGAAACTTTTTACTCCAGAATGCGTTTGAGGTATTAGAACTTGTTAATTATATTCGTAGCAAGAAAGAAGAAGCCAAAATTCAATCTGAAATATGAACAGACACTTCAAGAGTAAAAACAGCCGCTTTGTTAGAGAATTATTCTTAATTATTGCTGGCGTAACATCTGCTTGTTTTGGTTTGAAAAGTTTCTTAATGCCCAGCCATTTTATAGATGGCGGAGTTACCGGTATCTCACTGCTGGTAAGCACGCTTACCAAATGGAATCTGTCGTATTTGATCGTCATCATCAATATTCCTTTTGTTATTTTAGGTTTTAGGCAAATAGGTAAGGCTTTCGCGGTTAAAACGGCTATCGCCATTGCAGGACTTTCATTGGCACTGATCTTCATTCCTTTTCAACCCATTACCCATGATAAACTGCTGATAGCCTTCTTTGGCGGACTTTTTCTTGGTGGAGGAATTGGCTTGGCTATGCGTGGGGGCTGTGTAATTGATGGAACGGAGGTTCTTGCCCTTTACATCAGTAAAAACAGTATCCTTACTGTGGGCAACATCATATTGATCTTAAACATTATCATCTTCGCTTTTGCTGCCTATTTTTTAAATATAGAAACGGCACTTTATGCCATTCTAACCTATTTATCTGCTTCGAGTACGATTGATTTTATTGTAAACGGGGTAGAGCAGTATACCGGGGTTACCATCATTTCCGATCACCGTGATGCCATTAAGGGCTTCATTATTAACGAAATGAAACGCGGGGTAACGATTTACAAAGGCGAAGGTGGGTACGGTGAACAAAAAGATATTGATATCCTGTTTACTGTAGTTACCAAACTTGAAATGAGTAAATTGCAAACAATGATCAGGCAAATTGATCCGGATGCTTTCGTAATACAACAACAAATTGCCGATTTAAAAGGCGGAGTGGTTAAACGCCATGCACTACATTAATCTTTAATCCATTGAAAATATATCAGCACCTTTCAGATTTTAAAAAATTAGACCATGCTATTGTAACTATTGGCACTTTTGACGGTGTGCATTTTGGCCATCAGAAAATCATTAAGCAACTGGTTGAAAGGGCTAAACAAGACCAGGGAGAGAGTGTTATTTTAACCTTCTTCCCTCACCCGAGAATGATTATTGACCCTGAAAATCAGGACTTGAAAATGATCAGTACCATCGATGAAAAAGCAAAGATATTAGAGACTTTAGGTGTAGATCATTTAATTATTACCCCCTTCACACGCGATTTTTCGAATCAAAGTCCGGAAGACTATATTAAAAACACTCTAGTGGATAATATTGGCACCAGGCATATCATTATTGGTTACGATCATCGTTTCGGGAAAGATCGTTCAGGAAATCTAAGTGATTTAAAAGCTGCCGGGAAAGCCTATGGCTTTTCGGTAGAAGAAATTATGGAACAGGATATTCATGATGTTGCCGTAAGCTCAACCAAAATCCGGCAGGCCCTGCTTGAAGGCAACGTTAGTTTAGCTGCAGATTATCTCGGCTACCCTTTTTCTATCTTTGGAAGAGTGATTAAAGGCGATAAGATCGGTAGAACAATTGGCTTTCCTACTGCCAATATATTTGTAGAAGAAACCTATAAACTTATCCCAAGTGATGGTATTTATGCTGTGACGGTGGAGATGGAGGCTGAGCTACCCACTTCAAACGCAAAACTTCAAACATACAAAGGCATGGCGTATATTGGTCAGCGCCCAACCATTAACGGTATGACCCGAAATATTGAGGTAAATATCTTTGATTTTAACCATGAAATATATGGCCAGAATATTAAAATGAATTTCTTAAAATTCTTGCGTCACGATGTAAAATTTACCGGTTTGGAAGCCCTTACCGTTCAACTCCAAAAAGACAAAGAGGCTACCCTTGCCTACTTTGATTCCCTTTAACAACTGTATTAATTGCAGTTTTAACTTTCAAAAAAGCCTCATTTTCGTTATATTAGCGGCAATGAGGCTTTTCTACATTATTATTTTCATGGTAATAGGCATCGGTTTAGAAAACAACTTAACCGAAACTTCTTCGCCTGAACAAAAAACCGTAGCCAAAACATACCTCATTAAACAAAAGATTTTTTCTAAGCTAAATTCATCCTCCCCAGATAATGAAACCTTGCAAAAGGATTTCATTCACCATCCTCAATTTGAAAATATTAACGCATTCACGGTAATGTTTTTTTTATTGGCCTTTGTTGTTTTTATCAAAGTCCTTCGGGTTTTATACAAGCGTCAGCAAAACAACTACACCTGCCAGTTTAAACTATTATTCCCTGAACATGCTTTTTGGTAAATAGTGTACTAAATTGAAAGAACGAAGGAGCGATCTACAGATGGAACTATTATATGTTCAATCCATTTCCCTCCTGCTGCTTTATCATTTTTCCGAAAACAAATAATATGCGCCTGGCGCTGAAAAATATTTAACCTATTATTATTTTAAATGCATTTACCTGATTTAATAGCCGATTTAGGGCTAATTCTTGCTGCTGCTGGAATTACCACACTCATATTTAAAAAAATTAAACAGCCACTGGTTTTAGGCTACATCCTTGCAGGCCTTTTGGTGAGCAGGCACTTTGATTTTCTACCCTCTGTAACCGATACCAAAAGCATCAACATTTGGGGTGAGATTGGTGTAATCTTTTTACTGTTCAGTTTAGGACTAGAATTCAGTTTCAAGAAACTGGTTAAAGTTGGGGGATCTTCTTCTATTACCGCTGTAGTAGAAGTTATTTTTATGCTGCTGATAGGTTTTGCGGCTGGGAAATTAATGGGCTGGAAAACCATGGATAGTATATTTCTTGGTGGAATTCTCTCAGTTTCTTCTACAACGATCATTATCCGGGCTTTTGAAGAGTTAGGTGTAAAGCACAAAAAGTTTGCCGGATTAGTTTTCGGCGTGCTGATTGTTGAGGATTTGGTGGCAATTTTACTGCTTGTACTCCTATCTACCCTCGCGGTGAGCCAGCAATTTGCCGGCAGTGAAATGCTGATTTCAATACTTAAACTCGCTTTTTTCTTAGTCCTGTGGTTTTTAGGTGGAATATTTTTAATTCCAACCTTCTTAAAGGCTACCAGAAAACTCATGAATGACGAAACCATGCTCATCGTTTCACTCGCGCTGTGCTTAATCATGGTGTTGCTGGCGGTGAAGGTAGGCTTCTCTCCTGCCCTGGGTGCATTTATTATGGGTTCAATCTTAGCCGAAACCACGCAGGCCGAAAAAATAGAACACCTCGTAAAGTCCGTTAAAGATTTATTTGCCGCGATCTTTTTCGTGTCGGTAGGAATGTTAATTAATCCGCAGATATTATTAGACTACAGTATTCCCATTATTGTGGTTACCCTGGCTACGGTTGGAGGAAAATTAATCAGCACTACACTGGGTGCACTACTCTCCGGACAACCGCTGAAAACTTCTGTTCAGGCCGGGATGAGTTTGGCGCAAATAGGTGAGTTTTCTTTCATCATTGCCACCCTCGGCTTAACCCTAAAAGTAACGAGCGATTTCTTGTACCCAATTGCAGTTGCTGCTTCGGCAATCACAACTTTTACTACGCCATACCTCATCAAATCTTCCGAATCCTTTTATAACTTTCTCAACCGGATTCTACCTCAAAAATGGCTTGATGGCATTAGCCGTTACAGCTCAAGTACTGCCGGTATTACAACTTTAAGCGATTGGAAAATCCTGCTCCGCAGTTATGCTTTTAATACAGTTATCCATTCGGTTATTATTGTAGCCGTCATATTCCTGGCTTCCCGCTATATCCAGCCTTTTATTGCTCAAAATGTAGTTAATGGCATCCAGGCAACTATTTTCAGTTTAGTCGTTTCATTTATAATCATGGCGCCTTTTTTATGGGCACTATCTATTCGCAGAATTCAAAAAACAGCCTATTCACATCTTTGGCTAAATAAAAAATATACCCGTGGACCGCTTATTGCGATTGAGGTATTCAGAATTGCATTGGGAATTTTCTTTGTAGGCTTTTTAATGTACGAATTCTTTGATACTTGGGTTGCAGCCGGAATTGCATTGATTTTGATTATCCTGGTCATGGTAATCTTTTCGAGAAAACTACAGGCTTTCTATAACAAACTAGAAAAACGCTTTATCCTCAACCTTAATGCACGGGAAAATCAAAAACCAGCCATTTTACCCTGGGATACTCACTTAACAGAACTTACGGTATCTCCTGAATCTGAAGTGGTAGGCAGAACATTGGCCACACTCATGATCAGGGAAAAGTATGGTGTTAATATTGCGCTGATAGAACGTGGAAGAAATAGTATTCCTACCCCGGGAAGAGGAGAACGCCTTTATCCCAATGATAAATTGCTTTTAATTGGGGCCGACGATCAATTGGCGGCAGTTAAAAGTATATTAGAAATTGAAGGGCCGGAAATCGCTTCAGAGGATAGGTTCCCCGACAAAGAAATGAGCCTTCAAAAGGTGATTGTACATGCCGAATCTCCCGTACACGGTTTAAGTATCCGCAATGCAGGGATAAGAGAGAAAGCACAAGCCTTAATTGTAGGTATTGAACGTGGAACTGACCGGATTTTAAACCCTTCATCAGACTTTGTTTTTGATACCGGAGATGTTGTTTGGATTGTAGGGAATAATAAGAAGATTAAGGAGGTTATTTAGGTTGGGAATTTATTGTTATTATTGTTTAATTGTTGAACTGAAAATTGTAAACTGATAACTGAAGCCGATGAAAGTTGACCGCGAAAAGAGTGAGTTTCTGGATGAAATGATTGAGCAGTGGGAACACGATGGCTTGATTAATGAAGAAACAGGGGCCAGGCTTCGCAAAAGTTATGAGGCGAAAAACTTTGATTGGCTCCGCCTTGCACAGTATGCTTTTTGGGTAGCACTGGCTTGTGGCGTTATTGCTTTGGGCTCCTTGCTAATAGACAATACTATTCTTAAATACCTTCAAAGCATTTACAATACACCCAATATCGTCATTGCGATCATATCTGCTGGCATTGCCGGATGGCTGTATATTTTAGGTTTTAAAAGAAAGCAAAAACAAAGCCACCTGAAATTTAGTAACGAAGCCATTGTATTTGCTGCTATTTTATTAACGGCAAATGCGGTTGCGTATTTTGGAAAAGCGATAGATAATGGCTCGGGTAATTTTTCTATCCTGATCTTAATCTCGGTGATCATATATGGAGTTTTAGGTTACGTGTTCAACTCCAAGCTCATCTGGATATTTGCACTCCTATCACTTGGCGCCTGGTTTGGCACCGAAACAGGCTATCTAAGCCGATGGAACTACTACTTCCTGGGTATGAACTACCCCTTGCGTTTTGTGGCCTTTGGTGCCCTGCTAACAGCTGCTTCCTTTTTAATGAAAAGGATACCCAAACTCCAGCAATTCTTTCAGGTAACCTACATTGCCGGGATGGTCTATTTGTTTGTCTCATTATGGGGTCTGTCTGTTTTCGGAAATTTTGCCAGCCTGGAAGAATGGTATGCAGTTAGGCAATTAAGCTTATTTTATTGGGCACTCATCTCCGCCGCCGTATGTGTAGCCAGTACCTTCATTGGTTTAAAGTATCGGGATGATATTGCCCGTGAATTTGGCATAACCTTTCTTTTTATTAATCTCTACACCCGCTATTTTGAATATTTCTGGGACAGCTGGCACAAAGCCCTGTTTTTCTCTGTTCTTGCGGCCTCTTTCTGGCTAATTGGTCGGAAAGCAGAAAAGATCTGGAATGTGGAGTTTTTGAAATAGAAATCCTGATTCATTCCGGTTTTAAGTAGTGAGTACTTAGTATAAAGTTATTAGACATGACATCTAGGCATTACGCTATATCAGTTTCTCATCTTGATCCTTGATTCCTGATACTTGATACTCAATTCTTAGAAGACTCGAAAGAAGTCCGGAGACCGGTGTCCGAGGTCAGAAGCCTCTGAGCTTAGTGAATCACCCTTAGCTTAAATTCTTAATGTTAATCCTGTAGTAGTGAGTACTTAGTATAAAGTAATTAGACATGACGTCTAGGCGTTACACTATATTACCGTCTTGATACTTGTTTCTTGATACTTCCTTCTACTCAACTTCTTCTTACTAAAACACAACAATCAGCTGTTTAACAATCAAATACGCCGCCAATGCAAACAAGAAAATAGCGATTGATTTATTAATTATGATGCTGCTCAAAGCGAATTTCTCTTGAATGTATTGTGCAAAATGGGCATATAAATAAAGTGCCAGTGTAGATCCTAATCCTGAGCCTAAGCTAAAAATCACCAATGACAGATAATCGGTATTAATCCAATCATGAAGAATCACATAGTTTCCGAAGAATAGCCAAAAAGGAATTTGAACGGGATTGAGAATCCCTAAAATTAAACCATACAATACACTTCCACTACGTTTATCATCTTCTTTTTTACTGGTTTTGGGTACTTTCTTCCGGTGCAACCAGGTGATGGTTCCCATTACTAAAAACATGATAATCATGAAGCAATCTACCAGGGTACCCAATCTAACCTCACTCACGGCTGAATTGGGGTTGATATCACTCATAGCCCAACGTGCAAAACGCATCATACCGAAGGTAAAAAACACTTCTACGCAAGAAAAGGATATGATAAAATACCAAACCTGCCGCATGCCTTTATTAATGGCAAGCTTTGCTACAGTAAGATTGATATTGCCTGGAGGAATGTATCCCATAGCATTTAGGAACACTCCAATGAAAAACGTTAGAAAAAGCATCGCCGAAATTATGGATTTATATTCAAATGAGAAGCCAAATATTTGCCGGTGTAAGAAGTTTTCTCTCTCACCAAATCCTCCGGAACACCTTCAAAAACTACTTCACCACCGCCATCGCCACCTTCCGGACCAATGTCTATCACCCAGTCTGCACATTTAATCATATCCATATTATGCTCAATTACCAAAATAGTATTTCCCTGCTCTATCAATGTATTCAGGGCTTTTAAGAGCTTCTTAATATCGTGAAAATGCAAACCTGTAGTAGGCTCATCAAAGATAAATAAGGTTTTGCTTGCATTATTTCCTTTAATTAAGAACGAGGCGAGTTTAATCCGCTGTGCCTCTCCCCCCGATAAAGTATTAGAAGATTGCCCTAAATGCACATAACCTAAGCCAACATCTACCAAAGGGTTTAGCTTATTCAGAATTTTAGCTTCATCCTTAAAGAAATCAACTGCTTCATCAATGGTCATATCCAAAATATCCGAAACATTTTTCTCCTTATAAGTCACATCCAAAACCTGTTGTTTAAAGCGTTTGCCACCACAAGCTTCGCAAGGCAGGTATATATCAGCCATGAACTGCATTTCGATCTTAACCTCTCCTTCACCCTGGCAAACATCACAACGACCACCTTCTACGTTAAAAGAAAATGCCGCTGGCTTAAGTCCAGCTGCTTTTGAAGCTGGTAAGGCCGAAAATAATGCACGGATATCGTCCCAGGCCTTAACATAAGTAACCGGGTTTGAGCGGCTCGATCTGCCGATTGGATTTTGATCTACCAATTCAACGGCACTAACCAGATCATAGTTTCCAAAAATACCATCATAAGCCCCGGTTTGCTCTCCGGCATAATTACCAATGGCTTTCTGCAATGCAGGATACAATATTTTCTTAACCAGGCTGGTTTTACCAGATCCTGAAACCCCACTCACAGCAGTAAATACACCCAGTGGAAATTTAACATCAATACCTTTCAGGTTATTCTCTCTCGCACCTTTAATGAGGATATGATCCTTCCATTTACGGCGTTTTTCTGGAATGGCTATCTTTTCTTCTCCGGATAAATATCTTCCGGTTAAACTTTTCTTGTCTTTTAATATGGCTTCGTAGTCGCCACTAAAAACCAAATTACCACCATGGGTTCCTGCCTCCGGACCAATATCAATGATGTGATCAGCTGCACGCATCATCTCTTCCTCATGCTCCACTACCAAAACGGTATTGCCTACATTTCTTAATGAAAGTAATACTTCAATAAGTTTATTGGTATCGCGTGGGTGTAATCCAATACTAGGTTCATCTAACACATAAATAGATCCCACTAAACTACTGCCTAATGAGGTAGCCAGGTTAATTCTTTGCGATTCCCCACCCGATAAGGTATTTGAAAGTCGGTTCAGGGTTAAATAGCCTAAACCCACATTATTCAGGTACAAAAATCTATTGTTAATTTCTGCTAACAGTCTTTTAGATATCTTGCGATCGTTTTCTGATAAATCCAGCTCATTAAAGAATACCAATGCTTTGGCTAATGGCATTAGTACCACATCAATAATGGATTTCCCGGCAATTTTAACATAAGAAGCATCTTTTCGCAAGCGTGAGCCTTTACAATCCGGGCAGGTTGTTTTTCCGCGATAGCGTGATAACATTACGCGGTACTGAATTTTATAAGTTTGTTCTTCCAGTTCCTTGAAGAAATCATCAAGGCCAGAGAAGTATTTGTTTCCTGTCCACAATAAGCGCTGTTCCTTTTCGGTAAGCTGGCTAAATGGCCTGTGTATAGGAAAATCGAATTTCGAGGAAGCTTTAATGAAATTTTGCAACCAAACGCCCATCTTTTCTCCACGCCATGGGGCGATGGCATTATCATAAACGCTTTTACTCTTATCCGGAACAACAAGATCCTCATCAATTCCAATTACATTTCCATAACCTTCGCAGCGTTTACAAGCGCCATATGGGTTATTGAAAGAAAAGAAGTTGGGTGTAGGTTCTTCAAAACGCATTTCATCCAGCTCAAAGCGATCACTAAAATGTTTCGTTTCGCCATTGGCCTCAACATAACTGTCGCCCTTACCTTCAAAGAAAGCCGTTTGAACCGAATCAGCTAAACGGCTTAAAGTTTCCTCCTCCTGGTTGGTTACAATTCTGTCAATTAAAATCTGTACTGTTTTGTCGTCAGTAAGTTCCTGATCTTTAAAAAAGGCATCGTCTAAAACAGATTCAATTTTTTCAATTTTATTATTTATTAAAACCCTTAAAAAACCTTTTTGGAGCAAAATGGCCAGTTCTTCTTTTATGGTTCTGTTATTGTGCGGATATAATGGGCAAAAGATGGTAACGGTAGTTCCCTCTTCAAGTTTGCTCACGTAATCTACCACTGTACTCACCGAATCCTTTTTTACTTCTTCACCAGAAACCGGAGAAATGGTTTTGCCTATCCTGGAGAAAAGCAGTTTTAAATAATCATATATTTCTGTAGAAGTTCCAACCGTAGAGCGTGGATTGGAGGTTATTACCTTTTGCTCGATGGCAATGGCCGGTGCAATTCCTTTAATATAATCTACATCGGGCTTATTCATCCTTCCCATAAACTGGCGGGCATAGGCCGATAAACTTTCTACATATCTGCGTTGACCTTCTGCATATAAAGTATCAAAAGCCAGAGAAGATTTTCCAGAGCCTGACATTCCTGTTACCACCACCAATTTGTTTTTTGGTATAGCAACATCTATATTCTTAAGGTTGTGCACCCGGGCACCTTTTATAATAATATTTCTGTGCGGATCTTTTTCGGCTTCTTTTTTGCTCATGAATAATAAAGGTTTTAAAACATAACCCAGAAGTTATGATTGGGTTTTTAAAAACATACAAAAATAGGGTACTGAGACGGTTAATTTATTTTTTAACATTTTATTTTTTGTTTTTTGATAAAAAAAATACTTTCTTTGAATATTAACAACCTCAGAACCAAACTAACACATCAAAAAAACATAGGAGAGCAGCTATAGAAATTAAACATCTACAAATTAATTTTTAGCAAATAGTACGGGATTTAGTGTAGGTATACCTATGAATTTACAATCAAATAATGATCAGGAACTGGTAAAGTTATATATTGCCGGTAACGAGAGTGGATTGCAAGAACTTTTAAGAAGACATAAAAGCAAAATTTATACTTCTATCTACTTATTGGTGAAAGACCAATATCTGGCAGAAGATATTTTTCAGGATGCTTTCATAAAGGTAATTAATACATTGCGATCAGGAAGATATAACGAAGAAGGTAAGTTTTTACCTTGGGTAATGCGTATTGCGCATAACCTGGTTATAGATTACTTCAGAAAAGAAAAACGCACGCCTATCATCACCAGTTCTGATGGTATGGATGTATTCAATATGCTACACTTTTATGACGAGAGTGCAGAAGACAGAATGCTTCGCGATCAAACCCATAAAGATTTAAAAGCCATGATTCACTTATTGCCAGATGAGCAAAAAGAAGTGCTTTTAATGCGTCATTATGCGGATTTGAGCTTCAAAGAAATAGCCGATTTGACTGATGTAAGCATCAATACTGCACTGGGCCGTATGCGCTACGCCTTGAGCAACTTGAGGAAAATGCTTAAAACAAAAGAGGTAAGCTACAAAGGGTAGCAAACTTGTTACAAAAAATGTATTGGGCTTTGAAATAAAGCATCTGAACTATCGTTAAGTTTATAAAACTTATCACATTTAGTTGCTTATGACAAAAACCTCTACATCGAAAACAAGTGCAAATTTACCCCTTCAAAACATGTTTCAGTCTTCCACTGATAATGAATCTGATGCAGAAATCAACTTATTTTATGACCAGATCAAAAATAAGTTAGATAGCTTGATGAAAAGTCCAAGTGACGATACCATCAACAACATTCTTGCTTACAGCAAAACAAAGTAAATTTCACCCACAGCAAAGGCTGCATTACCTGGTAATGCAGCCTTTTTTTTTGCCACCATGGTCTGTGACGCACAGACCATTACTAATTCACAATCATTACTCAAATCACCCTTGCAAATTGAACCTTTCCCATTCCCCATGACCTGTGACGCACAGACCATTACATAAAGAAGCTTGCATAAAGAAGCTGGTCCGTGAGCCACGGACCATGGGCGGACAGATCAGGGACAAGATGGCTTAATTATTACAATTCGGTTTTCAAAAAACCCGTACCTTTACATAGTGTATTTTTAACACTATGTATTTATGCAAAAGAAATTTTTACCCCTCACCTTAGGCGGCTTAGGCATCGGTATTACAGAATTCGTAATGATGGGTTTGTTGCCAGATATTGCAAAAGATTTATCGATAAGCATACCTAAGGCAGGTTATCTTATCTCAGCATATGCACTTGGTGTAGTCATTGGCGCGCCACTGCTCATCATGATTGCAGGTAAATATCCACCTAAAAAAATCCTTTTGTCATTAATGGTGATGTTCACCGTATTCAATGCATTCTCTGCCTTTGCACCTTCATTTACAACCTTATTTATTGCCAGGTTGTTATCTGGATTGCCGCACGGCGCTTTTTTTGGTGTTGGTTCTGTTGTAGCCAGTCGCATCGCAGAGAAAGGGAAAGCCGCTCAAGCTGTTTCACTCATGTTTATGGGATTAACCATTGCCAATATCATAGGTGTTCCATTAGGTACATTTATAGGCCATAACTTTTCCTGGAGAATCTCTTTTGCCGTAGTGGTGTTCGTAGGATTAGTTACGCTATTGAGTTTAAAACTCTGGCTGCCGGCATTGGAAGCTGCGAAAAACCGCGATTTAAAATCAGAATTAGGCTTCTTTAAAAAGAGGGGTGCCTGGATCATTGTTTTTATGATCTCTATCGGTACAGGCGGTTTATTTACCTGGTACAGCTATATTGCACCGTTAATGACGGAGGTAGCCGGATTCTCTGCAGACAATGTAACCTATATATTGATGCTTGCAGGTGTAGGAATGATGGTGGGTAACTTTATTGGCGGCATCCTTGCAGATAAGTTTTCACCCGCAAAAGCATCTGCAGCATTGTTAATCGTAATGGTAGTAACCTTAACTATTGTTCACTTTGTTTCGGGTAACCAGGTGCTGGCATTAATCATGACCTTCATTACAGGCGCAGTGGCTTTCTCTTTAGCAGCCCCCATACAAATGCTGATGATCCAATCGGCCAAGGGCTCAGAAATGTTGGCCGCATCTGCCAGTCAGGCCAGTTTCAATATCGGCAACGCTTTAGGCGCATTTTTCGGTGGACTACCCCTCGCCTATGGCTTCGACTACACTTCTCCTGCCTATGTTGGTGCTGCGATGGCGCTCATCGGGTCATTCTTCGCTTTTTGGTTAATCAGAAACAACCGCTCCACTCCAGGCGAAACGGTTGCCGCTGAAGGCGAAGAAAAATTTGTGATGATGCATTAAGCTTATTTCAATGGGTCTCTCAACCGTCCCAGCACCAAACCGAATGACAGTCCATAAAAGCACTCCAAACGATTTAAGTTTGCAGATAGAGAAATAGTAAGTGCGGCAGTTCTATCGAGGTTCAAATTAAATCTTGTTTCCAACGGCAGGCCAAGTGGCCGCTGCCGAATCGTCTCATAAACACTACTACTTAATAAACATCCATTAGGTTTATCACAGTTGTTGTAAAGAAATTTGCCACGACTTATCTTATTCAATAATGATAATCCTGTTCCGAACTGAAAATAACAGTGTTTATCTAAGCTATAACTTTTTCCCAGGATAAGGGAGAGCTCAGAAACAGTAAGATTTGGATAGTCGCCAAAAAGGTTAACTTTGGCTATTCCCGATGTTTTAAGCTCATAATAGTATTTATTTCGCTGGAGATAAACATAGGCATCAGAAAATAAGCCTTCTTTATTTCCCGGCCCTAAACCAAAGCCAAGCCCAAAATACACCTTGTGATTTTGATGGAGTGAATCTGCCTGAGCCGCAACATCAATTGAAATAAAAAGGAGAAGGACAATTTTCAGTACTTTATTCATAAGCTCAATTTTTAAAATTCCAATTAATAAAAGGCATCTTTCTCTTCTTATTTACATTCCAGACACCAATTTGAAATCCATTCAAGTCTTTTGACGTATTAAACAATCTGCACAGACCGTTCCGGTAGCGGGGTAATTACACTGATTTTTTTCGCTCAAATCTAATCTCTGAAGACTTTCATTTAACGGTCAAGATCCATGAACACTAAACCAAAGCCAGCCGTACCAAAGCTTTTTTGCTGATTGAGGTTTCCGTTTACAGAAAGCGAGATCCCCAGTGTACCCGAAAAGCGAAATACATACCTCACCTCGGCACTTAAGCCAGCTGCATTTTTTTGAATAATCTTATCCCTTAAGGTATCGCTGTTAGCCGCATCATACTTTTTTAAATCCATTAATATAGAAGGGCCGGCCCCGAGTTCGAAATAACCAGCCCCACCCTGCTTAATCATTTTACCCACCACAAATCCTACTTCAGACAAGCCCGGCCTGGTCTGTTCTTCTCCATTCACATTCACCTCATAGCTTTCCTGCAATACCGAAGCCATTTTAAATTTTAAATAAGTGTGGGTTTTGCGGTAACTTATAAAACCTGATAGCATAGGCTTTTTCAGCGTAGCTGCTCCTAACTCAAAGCCCATTCCCAAATGATTAAAGATGTCCGGTGTATCCGTTTGCGCTTGTACACCGGATGTAAACAACACTAAAAAGATTATTAATTTGAACGTTTTCATATCTGTTGATTTAAAGTTTAACCAAAAGTATAACCTTCCAAACAACCCGATTAGCTTTAAAGGATACAGCTAAAATTAAACTACCATGCTAAAGGATAACAACCTTACACTTAAACATCTAAATAATCTTTTAATAAAGTAATCACGAAACAAATAATCTAAAAGGATATTATTTTGATTACTTTTATCCTAAAGAAATAAAGATATGGATCAGCAGATTGACTTTTTTAACCGCATTAAATCCGTTATACCCGATTACCAAAATTTGGCTCAAACGGTAGCGGAAGTGTTAGAGGTTAGCACCAATGAGGCTTACAAAAAAATCAGAGGCAATAGTATTTTAAATTTGCAACAAATTGTGAAGCTATCAGATAACTTTGGCGTTCCGTTCTTATACAAGCCCGATCAGCTTCCTACAGTAACATTCGATTACCTGAGCGTAGATCAGGAGATCCCCAATATGCTCCTCTACTTAAAAGATCTCCTGAAGAATCTTCAAAAAATCCATCAAAGCAAGAGCAAACACATTACCATTACGACAGATGATATTCCCTTGTTCCACTTTTTTAAATATCCTGAATTAACTTGCTTTAAGCTTTTTTACTGGTCGGACAGCGTGATGAATACCGATACGAAATTCGATCCAGGTATATTTACAGAAGAGATTATCAATTTAGCCAAGGAACTTCATCAGCTCTATCTGGAAATTCCCTGTACTGAAATATGGGCAAAAGATACTGTACATGGCACTATTGAGCAGATTCGCTATGCACACGAAGCAGGCTATATCTCCAGCCCTCTGGCAGAACAAATTATTGAGCAAGTGAGGTATTGCCTCACCGATATGAACATGTACGCCATTGCCAGCAAAAAAACCATAGACCCCAGCCACACCTTCACCTGGTACAACTGCGATGTTTTAGGCAGTATTTCCTACCTGATCGATTTTAAAGACAACATGGCCTGCTACAACCGTTTCAATACCTTTAATTACTTACGAACAGAAGATCAGCCCTATTGCCTACAAACCAAGAAATGGATGCAGGGCCTGATCATGAAATCCGTATCGTTCAGCGGCCAGGGAGAGAAGCACCGAAACAAATTTTTATATCATGCTTTTACAGAATGTGATAACCTGATTGCAGAAATAAACCAGGCTTAACTATCAATACCTCAGCAATCAATTTTCTATATTTGCCCATGCTTAAAAAAGAACGGTATAAACTTTTTGTAGAACATTTTTCGGCTAAACAGCCAGATGCAGAAACAGAATTACATTACAACAACCCTTACCAACTTTTAGTGGCGGTAATTCTTTCTGCACAATGTACAGATAAAAGGGTAAACATGGTTACACCTGCCCTTTTTCAACGTTTTCCGAATGCAAAAGCCTTATCTGAAGTTACACCCGACATTGTTTTTGATTACATCAGAAGCATTAGTTACCCTAACAATAAGGCCAAACATCTGGTTGGAATGGCCAATATGTTGTTACATGATTTTAATGATGAAGTGCCCTCAGATGTAGACCAGCTTCAGAAAATGCCAGGTGTAGGCAGAAAAACAGCCAATGTAATTGCTTCAGTAATTTACAATGCACCTGCAATGGCGGTTGATACCCATGTATTCCGTGTTGCCAACAGGCTGGGTTTAACCAATGGAAAAACACCATTAGCAGTAGAAAAAGATTTGGTTAAACACCTGCCACAACAAGATATTCACATAGCACACCACTGGTTGATTTTACATGGCAGATATGTATGTCTGGCCAGAAGCCCTAAATGCGATGTTTGTGAAATTACCTACATGTGTCGCTACTTTGAGCGCCAAACAGCACTAAGAGAAAAGGAAAAAAAAGAATCTTAAAATTATTTTCAATTTACTATTGACATTAGCTAAAAAACTTTTACCTTAGCTAAATATTTTAGCATTATACGTTTAGATATTTAGCCGATATAACCTTATATTTACGAACAGATTTAACAGAACATGAGCGCAAACGCAGATAAATTAAAAGCCCTACAATTAACCCTAGATAAATTAGAAAAATCATACGGTAAAGGAACCATAATGAAATTAGGTGATACAGCAGTAGAACCTATCGAATTCATTTCTACCGGTTCCATCAGCTTAGATATCGCCTTAGGTATCGGTGGTATTCCTAAAGGTCGTATCATTGAAATTTACGGTCCAGAATCTTCTGGTAAAACAACTTTGGCTACACACATTATTGCCGAAGCACAAAAGAAAGGCGGCATTGCAGCATTTATTGATGCAGAGCACGCATTTGATCAGTTTTATGCTAAGAAATTAGGTGTTGATACCGATAACCTGTTGATCTCTCAACCGGATAATGGTGAGCAGGCACTCGAAATTGCCGATAACCTGATTCGCTCTGGTGCGATTGATGTAATTGTGATTGACTCCGTTGCTGCTTTAGTACCAAAAAGTGAAATTGAAGGTGAAATGGGCGACAGTAAAATGGGCTTACATGCACGTTTAATGAGCCAGGCCTTACGTAAATTAACCGGAACCATTTCAAAAACCGGATGTTGCTGTATTTTCATTAACCAGTTACGTGATAAGATCGGTGTAATGTTTGGTAACCCTGAAACGACAACAGGTGGTAATGCATTGAAGTTTTATGCTTCAGTACGTTTAGATATCCGTCGTACTTCACAAATTAAAGATTCTGATGAAGTATCTGGTAACCGTGTGAAAGTAAAAATCGTTAAAAACAAAGTAGCTCCGCCTTTCCGTATTGCAGAATTTGATGTGATGTTTGGGGAAGGTATTTCGAAAAACGGAGAGATCATCGATTTAGGTGTTGATTTCGGCATCATTAAAAAAGCCGGCTCATGGTTTTCTTACGGAGATACTAAATTGGGTCAGGGAAGAGATGCCGTTAAGCAACTTTTAATGGATAACCCTGAATTGGCAGAAGAACTGGAAATTAAAATCAAAGCCGAAGTTACCGGCGAACATTTAGAAGAAAAATAAGACGATAATTTCTCATAATAAAAAAGAGCCTGCTTATCTACTAAGCAGGCTCTTTTACTATAATAAGCTTGCAAGGTTAATTTCCCTGGCTAAACATCGCATTAAAGTCTTTAGTTACATAAACTATAACCAAAAGCGCTGCAATAACCAATGCACCTAAAATAATTACCCCCCAACTTCCTTTTAATTTATTTTTATCTTTTCTGATTAAATAGTATAAAAGCCCTACCAGTGGTATCGCACAAACTATCCAAAATATTAATGATGCTCCAGTCATATTCAGTTTTCAGTTTACAGTTCTCAGTTTACAGTTCTTAGTTTTCAGTTTACAGTCGTCTGCGCCGGCCCTTACGCCATTATCAGTTAAACAACCAAGCGATTAATCAACTGAACAGCCTTTTCATTTGCTCAAAACTCCATCCTGGCCTGTGGTGAAACTTCCTGCCCTACAAAATCCCCTTTCAAGAATTTATGGTATCCTGCAATGGCAATCATCCCCGCATTATCTGTACAGTATTGAAAAGCCGGAATGTAAACGTTCCAGCCTAGCTCACCTGCCATTTGATTAAGTGTATTTCGCAATCCGGAATTGGCAGATACCCCTCCCGCGATGGCTATTTCTTTAATGTTATATTGTTTTGCTGCCTTTTTAACCTTATTCATTAAAATCTGAATAATGCTATGCTGCACAGAGGCACAAATATCATTCAAATTTTCGGCAATAAAGTAAGGATTCTCTTTTTCTTGCTTTTGAATAAAATAAAGTATCGAGGTTTTAAATCCACTGAAGCTGAAGTTTAACTCCGGAATCTGTGGCTCCGCAAATTTAAAAGCCAGGGGATTACCCAACTGGGCATGCTTATCAATTAACGGCCCTCCGGGATAAGGGAGCGATAAAATCTTTGCGGTTTTATCAAAAGCCTCACCCGCTGCATCGTCCAGCGTTTCACCTACAATCTCCATATCGAAGTAGTCCTTTACCAATACAATTTGTGTATGCCCGCCAGAAACGGTTAAACATAAAAAAGGAAAGGCCGGTTTTGGATCATCAATAAAGTGTGCCAAAATGTGGGCATGCATGTGATTTACAGAAATTAACGGTATATTTAAAGCTAATGCAAATGACTTAGCAAAAGAAACACCTACTAAAAGAGAGCCCAACAAGCCTGGCCCACGCGTAAAAGCAACGGCCTCAATGTCTTGTTTGGTAACATTGGCATCTTTTAAAGCCTGCGCTACAGCAGGCACAATATTTTGTTGATGTACCCGCGAAGCTAATTCGGGAATTACACCACCATAATTTTGATGAATTGTTTGGTTTGCAATAACATTGGCAGTAATTTTGCCGTTGTTACATACAGCAACGGAAGTATCATCGCAAGAGGACTCGATAGCAAGTATAACAGACAAATTATTAATATTTAAGCTGCAAAATTATTAAAAAACTATTTAAAATACTCCTTTGGGTAATTGCATCAATAATTTTGCTGCTTGCACTTATTATTTTTTCTTTACAATTTAAGCCTGTACAAACTTATGTTGCAAAGAAAGCTGCTGCTTACCTATCCAAAGAGCTTAACACTACTATTTCCATCAAGAGCTTGTATATAAAGCCTTTCAAATCTATTGTTTTGGAAGACTTACTCGTTCTCGATCAACAAAAAGACACTTTACTCCTCACTCCAAAGTTCATGGTAGACATCAATAAACTGTCTATCAAAGAAAGAATTATTGACATCAACACGGTCCAAATCAATGATGGGCACTTCTTTTTAAAAGATTTTAAAGATAAGCGTTCTAATCTCGATTTCATTATAGACTATTTCGATTCTGGTAAGCCTACTGTCAAAAAAAAGAAGAAAAAACCATATGACGTTGGAATAGGACGGGTAATCTTAAACAAATTTGCTTTTAAGTATAAAAACTATGCTGCCAAAGACACGCTTCAGGGCAAGACCATTAATTTCGACAACATAGACTTAAACGAACTCAGTGGGATTGTTGAAGGTTTAGATACCAAAAACCATTTGCTTAAAGCGAAAATTAAAGGTTTAACTTTCAGAGAACAAAGTGGGTTTTATTTAAAAAACCTCAGTGCTGATGCAACCATCGACACCAATGCCATAGAACTCCAAAATTTACTACTGGTAACCAATCAAAGCCGGTTGAGCAACTATTATCAAATGCGGTTCAATACTTTTAGAGATTTTAACCATTATATTGATAATGTGCGCATGAAAGCCATTTTTAAAGACAGTCACCTCTCTTCCAGAGATGTGGCTTACTTTGCGCCAGAACTTGCCGACATGAAGCTCGACCTGGATGTTGATGGCCAGATTACCGGTTTAGTAAACAACCTGCGCGCCAAAAAACTTTCTGTTAAAACCGGAAAAGCAACCTATATCAAAGGCGATTTTATCTTAAAAGGTCTTCCTAAAATAAAAGAAACCTTCATGGATCTTAAAATTGAAATGGCTGGCTCTAACAAAACTGATTTGGAAGAAGTGGTGGCAGGCATTACCAACAGTAAAAAGAAGGTTATTCCAGGTATTATAAGCAAGTTTGGCAACATCAACTTCAACGGTAACTTTACCGGATTCATGAATGATTTTATCGCCTATGGCGAGTTTAAAACCAAACTTGGCCGCATTGTTTCTGATGTAAACATGAAGATCGATAAAAATGATGTACCTACTTATACCGGAAACGTTAAGACCTTCGATTTCAATATCGGCAACCTTCTAGAGGAGAAAAGCCTGGGCCGCATCAGTTCTTCACTTTATGTAAAAGGCCGGGGTACCGAATTGAAAAACCTAACTGAAAAAATTAATGGTGATGTAGATTATATTGATTTTAACCAGTACCGCTACCGCAACGTAAAAATAGATGGCACTTTTGATAAGCGCTATTTCGATGGTAAGTTGAGTATTAATGATAAAAATGTTAAACTGGTATTTGACGGCGGGGTTAACCTCAATCCGAAACTACCTGTATTTAACTTCAATGCAACCATTACCAAAGCCAGATTAAGGGCATTAAAACTTTTAAAAGACTCTTTAATTGTAGATGCTAAATTCCAAACTAACTTTTCTGGCACCAACCTCAATAACATTGAAGGTAAATTGCTTATTCAGGAAATTAGATTACAAAATCCGAAAGGCATTTATCATGTAGATTCGGTAGAACTGGTGGCCAATGGTACCGGTGTATCCCGAAATTTAGATATTAAATCCGACATTTTAGACGCGAGCATCCGTGGAAAGTACGATTTGAACTCAATCATTTCTTACTATAAAACCATCGCTAAAACTTACGTTCCATCGCTAAAGGCCGATATTTTTAAATACAATGAACAGATTTTTAAATTTAACCTTCAGATCAAGAAATTTGAGCCTTTGGCACAACTCATTTCCCCTGGCCTCGAATTAGAGGAAGGCGCAACCTTTATCGGAGATTTCGACTCCCGAAATAATATTGCCGCACTGAGTGGCTTTGTTAAAAAACTGAAATTTAAGGGCGTAGAGGTAAACAACATCATCCTGGATGAGAACACCACCAAAGAACAACTGCAACTCATTGTAACCTCTGATCGGGTGCAGCTTAACGATAGCTTATACATGAAGGACGTGAACATTTCCAATATCCTCAGAAATGACAGTTTGGCCTTCAACGTAAAAATGTCTAACGCAGATGAAGCCAACCAGCTCGATTTAAACGGATTGGTAGAATTCACCAAAAACCAGGACACTACTGCCCGCTTAAGCATTCTCCCCTCTATCCTGAAAATTAACAGCGAAGAATGGCGGATTCAGGAAAAAGTACGCATTGTACTCAACAATGGTAAAACAGAGATCAGCAACTTCGACCTCACCAACGGACCACAACAGGTTACCATAGATGGCTTTATTTCTGAAGACCCGAAAGACCTGCTGAAGGTTGGCTTTAAAGATTTTAACCTGAAAACCCTTAATCCATTTACCAAAGGCTTCGGCGTAAAACTGGGTGGAAACCTTAATGGCAAAACAGATCTTTATGGCATATTAAAAGGCCCGCGGGTAAATGACGATGTAAAAATTGATTCCTTAAACTTTAATGACATCTATATTGGTACGCTAACCGATACCTCTTCATTCAACAGCGGAAGCAGCAAAATCAATGTATTTACCAGAATTAATGTAGAGGATACCGAAACTTTCAAACTTACAGGTGGACTGGATTTAAAAGAAAAAGAGATCGACCTCGAAGTAAAGATGGATGAAAGCAAACTCACCATCCTGGAGCCATTTGTAAAACAACTGGTATCTAACCTAAAAGGAAACATCTCTTCTGATTTAACGATAAAAGGAAAATTAGATAAACCAGCCATAAACGGTACACTCTCACTAAACAAAGGACAATTGATGGTAAATTACCTCAAAACAACCTATGTAATTACGGATGATGTGAACATCGAAAACAGTGTAATCCGTTTAGAAGACTTCAAACTGAACGATTTAGAAGGACACGAAGCTGTTGGAAACGGAACGGTAGATTTAAACAATCTGGATGACCCAACGCTCGATGTAACCCTGAATGCGGAGGATTTTATGGCCTTAAATACCACCTCAAAAGACAATTCCATTTATTATGGTAAAGCCTACGGCACAGGGGTATTTAAGTTTAACGGCCCAACCAGTAAAATGAAGATCGATATTAAGGCCAAAACAGCTAAAGGTACAGTCTTCAACCTGCCATTAAACAGTTCAGAAACCGTATCCGATAACGACTTCATCAATTTTGTAAGTCGCGATTCTACACAGCTGGTGAAGAAAACCACTAATTTCGATGGACTGACTTTAACCTTTAAACTCACCATAGATCCGAATACCACAGCCAATATATTTACCACATTGGGTAATTTAAGTGGAAAAGGTAATGCAGAATTAAACCTGAACATTAACAGCTTAGGCGATTTCGAAATGTCTGGCGATTACATCATTGAAACAGGAAGTTTCGACTTTACGGCCCAGGAAGTAATCAATAAGAAATTCGAAATCAGACAGGGCGGTACCATTCGATGGACCGGTAACCCAACAGCAGCGCAGATTAACCTGAAGGCCATTTATGCATTGCGGGCTAACTTAAGCGATTTATTTAAAGCAGCCAACCGCGATGCAAGTAGCAATGCCAACCAGCGTGTAAATACAGAGGTAGAAATGGGTTTGAGTGGTTTACTTTTAAAACCAGATATTAAACTAGACATCAACTTCCCTTCTCAGCCTGCCATTAAAGAAGAATTACAAACTTATTTCAGCGACCAGAATAACCTGAACCTACAGGCATTCAGCTTAATCATCAGGAGGAGTTTTGCACCAGGTAACGGAGGTGAATCTATTGGTAACCAATTGAGCTCTACCGCTACCAGTACAGCTACAGAGTTGGTGTTTAACCAGTTTAACAATGTACTATCATCATTAAACCTCAACTTTGTCGATTTAAACGTCAGGTCGCTAAGTGAGGCCAATGCTTCCTTCAAGTTCTTTAACGACCGCTTAATTATCAACGCAGGTATTGTAGATCGTAACAGCATTAACGACTTCTCCGTAATCGACTTCTCTAAAAACAATGTGGGTAGCGAGGTTGAGGCACTGTTCCTGATTAAAAAGGACGGCAGTTTAACAGGTAAGGTAGCCAATAAGCCACCAACCCAGCAAAGCATTTTCTTAAACAGCGGCATCAGCGCCACGGCCAATGTAACCTCATTCGGACTGGTGTATACCCAGCAGTTTGATACCTTCAGGGAGTTTCTGCAAAAACTCACCGGAGCATATCGTCGCAACCTGAAAAGAAAACAAACTGAAGCACCTGTTAAAGTGAATAAATCGATTAATAAAGAAGCGATTATGAACCAGGGGAAACAGCGGAAATAGTCTGGAGTTTGGAGTCGTCAGTCTGGAGTTCTAATCGCCAATCCGTTCTATCCGCAGCATTGCCTCCGTCACCCTGAACATGTACCAGGGCCTTTAACCGTACTTTTCAAAACTTGTCATTCAGCGCGCAGCGAAGAATCTGTTTCCATAAACACTGTTGTTCCGCTGAACTCTTGTGCGTATCGCCAGTTCAGCTAAGCACCTGAGCCCTAACCAGGTTTAAACTTTTCCATAAAAAAAGGAGTTCCAAATTCGGTGCAATGCAATCCAAATTTAAAACTCCTCTTTGTTAACCAGATAATTAAGGCTTATAGCTTAGTCCGGATCACTACCCGCAACCACCCACAACCCATAACCTGTAACTCTACTAGCCTTTCATAATCGAGTGCCCCATTTTATCCCTTTTGGTTTTAAGGTAGCGCTCGTTATGTACGTTGCTTTCAATTTCTATCGGAATATTTTCTACTACTTCCAGGCCATAGCCAATCAGGCCAGCCCTTTTGGTAGGGTTATTACTCATTAAACGCATCTTGGTTACCCCTTCCGATCTTAATATCTGTGCGCCCACACCATAATCGCGTTCATCGCCTTTAAAACCTAACTTAATATTGGCTTCAACTGTATCAAAACCTGCATCCTGCAAATTATAAGAGCGCAGTTTATTAATCAGGCCAATACCGCGACCTTCCTGGTTCATGTAAACCACAATTCCCTTACCTTCCTTCTCGATCATTTCTAAAGCTTTATGCAGCTGTGGCCCGCAATCGCACCGGCAAGAGCCAAAAATATCGCCCGTAACGCACGAACTGTGCACCCGAGCTAAAATAGGCTCATCGGCATTCCACTCGCCCTTAGAAATCGCCAAATGGGTGGCATTATTATCCAGTTGGGTATAAGCAGTCATTTTAAACTCGCCCCAGGCCGTAGGTAAATCAATGCTCACTTCCTGCTTAATCAGGCTATCTATGTTTAACCGGTAAGCAATTAAATCTTCAATAGAAATGATTTTTAACTGATGCTGTGCAGCAATCTTAAATAAATCCGGGAGTCTGGCCATTTCACCATCCTCTTTTAAAATCTCTACTAAAAGTCCGGCAGGTTTCATCCCCGCTAAGCGGGCTAAATCTACGGCAGCTTCTGTATGACCAGCCCTGCGGATTACACCACCATCTTTAGCAATTAAAGGGAAAATATGTCCTGGTCTGCCCAGTTCTTCAGGATTGGTTTTCGGATCTACCAAAGCCAACATGGTTTTAGACCTATCACTGGCCGAAATACCCGTTGTACAACCATGGCCAACCAAATCAACCGATACGGTGAAATTCGTTTCGTAAGCGGCGGTGTTTTTACCCACCATTAAGTTCAGGTTAAGCTCCTTGCAGCGCTCTTCTGTTAATGGTGCGCAGATTAATCCGCGACCATATGTAGCCATAAAATTGATTACCTCCGGGGTAGCGTTTTCTGCAGCTGTTAGAAAATCGCCTTCGTTTTCTCTGTTCTCATCGTCTACTACGATAATTACCTTTCCGGCTTTAATATCAGCAATTGCTTCTTCTATGGTATTTAACTTTGTTTGCATTTGTTATGAACAATAATTTTGTGGCTAAACAGGGGTATTCAATCCATCCTTTTTAGCTATACAAAGGTACGACCTATTTTAGGCATTATCGGGATCAAAATATCATTTGGAAGTTAAATGATTAAGATCCGTTGGTTTTAGGTTTTATCTTAAATAATTTGTTGAAAAACAGCTTGTAAGCATTAATATCGAATAATGCCGAATCTACCGTGGCTTTATAGGTTAAAAATACAGCCAGCGGCGATAGCACAATGACGGCAATCCACATGGCAAAGATCGGGTTCAGGTTACCTTCCCGTGCCGATTTCTCTGCAACAGTTGTAATAATGTGATAGACCAGAAAGAAAGAAATAGCCATTACTACGGGCAAACCCATCCCACCTTTGCGGATAATGGCCCCCAGCGGTGCGCCAATAAAGAACAACAAAATACAGGAAGCTGCCAACGTAAATTTGCGCTGGTACTCCACACGTGTAAAAATAATTTCGCCCTTAACATCCTTATCTCTCGGCACCCAGTTGGGTAAATGCTGCATTAAACCGGCAACAATATTGGCTGCGTTTTCAACGCTCACCTTGCGCGATCCGTTAGGGATATCCCTTAAAATAACATCACTTATTTTTTTAGGTTTAATCTTTACTTTAGAGTAACCTGCAACCGTGTTGTATTGTTTAAAGTTGCTTTTAACATTAAGCATAGTGTTGCGGTGTATGGTATCCAACTGCCTGCTCAACGAATCGTGTTTTCTTTCAATGCCTTTTAAATTGAGCATGGGCGTGCTGTTACCAAAAGCATTTTCATCGGTACGGTTCAGTTTAAAAGACGAAAGATCAAACCGTGGCGCCGTGGCTTTAAAGCGCCTGCGCGAGAAAGTTTGTCTGGGGTTGTAAGTTCCGCTGTTGCTCGAGCCCTCTTCATACTGCACCCCGTTTTTAAGTTGCAGCACCAAAAACTCCCCATCATCCGTCTTTTCCATCTTGCCCTCTTTGGCCATGATAATTTTCGGAATCCCGTTGCTGTTTTTACGGTCGTAAATCATGATGCCGTGCAACATGCCGTCTTCATCTTTACTGTCTACACGGATAGAATATTCCGGGATACTGTTGTTAAATACACCCGGTTTAATCAGAAAGGAAAGCTTTTTATTCCGGATATCGTACAGTAAGGAGTTAAATTTAAGGTTGGCTTTGGGCAGCATGTAGTTCGAAAACAAGAACGAACTGATGGTTAAGATAAGAATAACCACAAATAAGGGCCGCATTGCCCTTTGCAAAGAAATCCCTGCCGATTTGATGGCCACCAGCTCATAATTTTCGCCCAGTGTGCCAAATGTCATAATAGAAGAAAGCAACACCGATAATGGCAACGCCATAGCTACGTTGGCGGCTGATGCATATGCCATGAGCTCTAAAATGGTGTACCACTCAAAGCCCTTGCCTATTAAATCATCGATCCATTTAAACAGGAAAAACATTAAAAGGATAAACATTACCACAAAAAACGTGGCAACGAAAGGCTTTATAAATGCTTTTATTAATAGAAGATGTATTTTTTTCACCCTACAAAGGTACGCAAAAGCGCAAGATTTTTAGGCACCCAATACACTGATCAGATAATCGATCTGATTATCCCAAATCTGTTTTTTCTCGGCCAGCAAATCATCTGTGGTAAAATCGGTTATGGCCAGGGCCACATCATTGGTTAGCTCATCCTGTACAATTTCCATTTCAAAATAGCATTGCGGTTCATCATCAAGCCATTTAAATTTAACCGATTTGTACTCCTTTATCGCTACCAGTTTTGCTTTTTGCTGCTCATCATCCCAGGTAAAGGTATATACCTGATCACGGAAATTTACGTCGTCTGCAAACCACTGCGATAAACCATTAGGTTCACTTATAAAACTGTATAATATTCTTGGCGACGATTTAACCTCGTACTCAAGCGTAAATTTCTTCTTTTCTGCCATGTCTTATTCACTCCCAGAACCCCTCTGGATTATTTTATTTGGTTTTTCTTTTGCTAAAGAAAGGTAATTTATTCTAAATCTGCAACTCTTCCAAATATCCCTGATTTTTTTTTACACCCTTATCCTATTTTTTATCCGAAATCGATGTTTGTGCTTCGTTTTAAAGACTTTAGGGAAGAAAAAACTGATGGGGGAAATTGAGGGTTTAAAGATGAAGGAGCAGAGTTGAAAGTAGAAAGTGGAAAGTTGAAAGTTGAAAGTTAAAGTCTCCCTGTAAGGTTGGGAGAAGAATAGCACATAATTTCATTTGAAGCCTATGGATCAGATACGGGCTTAAAAGACCAAAACTTACCGCTTGGGCCAATCAGTTGCCTCATGGCCCGCCCTGCCCTACTTTATTTTCATTGATAGTGAATGGCTTATGTTATTTTTCAAATTTCTTTTTTAAAAAACAATTTATGTTATATCTTTGCAGTCCGAAATAACCAGTGTCGCTTTGACACACCCTTGGCGGGGTAGCTCAGATGGTTAGAGCGCAGGATTCATAACCCTGAGGTCGGCAGTTCGATCCTGCTCCCCGCTACTGATAAAAGCCCATCGAAAGATGGGCTTTTATTGTTTTGGAGCATTTTATCTAATCGAGTCGAAGACTCTCTCCTATTGACTAATCCGTAGAACACCTTAAGAACGCTACGGATATTGGTGGCTTTAAGATAAGCATAGACATAAATTTTCTTGTAAATCAATCAATAGTCTATATCTTAGAGAATTAAGAAACGCTTCTATTCACGAAGAACGGTTTTCACGATCAAAACATCTTAATGGACGAACCTATTGTTATCAGAAAAGCTGCACTAAACCTATATCTTTTAATAGTGCTATCCCTCGTATCGGAACTCTTTTTTATCTATATATTTAATGATCATTTTACAATTGTAACAGCATGCCTTATGGCTGTTTTTAGTATATTCCCTATATGGCTTTTTATTTATGCGCTTCGCGAGCTGATCAAAAAAACACCTCTTATTACTTTTACTAATGAAAAGCTGATTATTAAGGAGCGTGATTTTTACCGATGGGAAAACATAGATAATTTTGCATTTAGAATAGAGGAAGTAGGACGCGATAATGCCGGCACCATCTACAAAAATTACATCACCCTATCATTGAAGGATGGCACTTCTGCCAAGATCCCCGTATCGCACCTGGACAGAAAGGCAGATGAAATCATTTACTTACTTGGCGAATATAAACGGAGTTCGGAAGAGATCAAAGGATACTGAACAATACGAAACAACTAACTACTTAAACTCAAGTTAAATGACATATAACAATCCAAATGAATTAAGTAATGAAGAATTACTTACAACAAAAGGAAAATTGAAATTAGCCCTCTCTATGTGGAGTCCTACTATCGCTTGTCATTAAACTAACCCATAAAACACTTACAATAATATCTTTTTCCTGTGCTGTGCCTCAACCTAATTATTAACTACTTTCTCAAAATTAACCACTGCCTTATAATGGTCATAAAAGTTAGAAATATTGAAGCTTGACTCTACTTGATTAAAAGCTTATCAAAATATGGGCTTTTTTTGTCATAAATTGATTTTATGAGGGCCTTATCGAGACGGTACAACTAGATGAGAGATCAATGATGGTTTTGAAGAAGTTTAGATTAACTTTGATAAAACAACCTCAAGCTCATAATAGCTGCAAACAACATGACTATTCATTGAAACCATGCGCTTTAGCCATAAAAATAATAGTGCGAAAACTTATGGCTCCATCACGCTTATGACGATAACAATAATCCAGTAACTCAAGACATTTGTACTCATCAAAATTTTCATCAAGCCTGGATAGTTCCAAAAAGTAACGCTTACCTAAATCTGGATTAAAAGAATTAGATATTGCTAAAGCTACCCGATACCAATCCTCATAACTTTTAGTAATTGACAATTTTCTAGTTTGAAGATATTTTAGTAATCTCAAGAACAAGCGTTTGTTATAAGATGAATTTATTTGGATGTCCTTTTTATCGTAGAAAACAATCGATGCTTTATCAGTCTTAATTTGAGGAATTTCAATAGGTTCTCCAGGAGTGATTTTAAAAACCGAAAAATCATCTTTAATTTTTAAATCCTCATCATAAGAAACATAACAAAGACGGCAAATATCACTACCTGTCTTATCAATATCTAAATCATATTTTTTTTTGAAATAATCTAAAAGCTGATCGAAAGCAATTTTATGCTGTACTGGTTCGATATCGACGGCTATTAATGCCTTCAATCCATTTCCAGATGGGGACATCCAGACTGAAATAATGTATTCGTCTTCCTCCAACTTCGACTTTAGCTCATTCAGATTAGTATCCAGATTATCTATATCAATTACAATCAGAGAGCTATACACTCGAAGATTATCCCTTTTATGTGCACCGTCAAAAGCTCCAGAAAAAGTTAAAGCAGGCAGACTTTTTTTAGCTGCTTTGTAGCCTACCGCATCTCCTGCGGCAAGATATGCCCTACAAGCCAAAATCTCTTTGCCATAATATCCCGTACGAATTAAATCAAGCTCTTCAAGTAAAGAAACTTCCGAATTCAGCATCGAAAATGTATTACCATATTTAGAAATTTTTATTGCTTTAAGCTCCATTTTTTGATACAATTCTATTGAAATGATAAATATATATATAACTTAGGGCATTGAGAAAGGGGAGTAGTGAGAGTGTGTAGTTTTATGTCACTCGTGTAAGCTGGCTATTATAGGGCAAGCACTATAATATAGGTATCAGTACCGAAAAATGACTTGCGATCTCAGTTTAAACCGCAATTATCTAATGATAGAATATTTGTATATTTTAACCACTACTCTAACCCTTTCTTGATGAAGTCATTTGAAGATTATTTTTCGGAAGACAGTATAATTAAAATGTTGGTAAAGTTCCGTATTGCCAACGCTAGAAAAAGACACAAAATCCACCTAATTCGCGATATTAGCAACCACGACAAAACAAACTTAATTAACAATCAACAGTTTTTATGTCCAATTGAACTATCAGCCCTTTTACCCCCAAGAAAGAAATGGGTAAGACCTCATAAAGTGGAAAGGAAAGCAATAAATTCCTCGCATGAGGTTAACATGGCAGCAGTATTAAGAAAGATTAAGCAGACTGAAACATTTCTACGTACAGGCTTAATTTCCAAGTCGCCAAAGTGGTATAAAAATCTCAAGCGTTTCACAAAAGCCTTAAGACACGATGTACTATTAGATGAAAGAATAGTACTTAATCGACCAGACATCATACCTATTGAAAAAATCAAAGGATCACCTAAAGGCGAGTGTAGGCCAATCGCAATGTATGGCTATCGAGATAAAATCATTATTGGACTTTGCTCAAAATATCTAACTGATCTCTTCGAGCCATTTTTCCAAGAGCCAGATTGCTCCTATGCGTTCCGCTCTGGAAGATTTGACAGGATCAAAACACACCATGATGCAGTGAAGTGCATTTTAAAATTTAGAAATGAAAATCGTAAAGAATTATGGTCCGCAGAATGCGACATTAAAAAATTTTTTGACTGCGTTAATCATGAGTTGCTGACTGAAGTATTCGAACGCTATGTAACTAGGCTTCAGAAAGATGGTGTAGAGATAGATAGGCGATCAAAAAGTATCTTTTATGAGTATCTGAATTCATATACTTTTAACCATGATGTGCTTTCTAAAAATGAAACGCCTTGGTGGGATGTTTTTAATATTCCAAATGGCTTTTTCAAATGGGAGAAAGATGCACTGACCAACAGATTTTATCCTGAAGGAATTGACAAGCACCGATTGGGAGTACCTCAGGGTGGAGCGCTCTCTTGCTTTATATCTAATTTGTTTTTACATGATGTAGACATGGAAGTCCACCGTTCGGGAATAGACTCACTTTATGTAAGATATTGCGACGACATGGTTATCCTACATCAAAATAGGTTAGGTTGCGAGCAAGCGCTGGAAAGATACAGCTTAGCAATTGCTCATAAGCAACTACTGATTCATGATCCCAAAGAAGTCACCTACTCTCAAGACTACTGGGGTGATAACGCCACAAAATCAAAAAAAACATACTTATGGAGCTCTGTAAAGAATAGTGGGGTTCCCTGGTTGGCATTTGTTGGCTACCAAATCAGGTACGATGGTTGCATCAGAGTTCGCAAAAGCTCTTTGGATAAAGAAAAAGTTAAACAACAAAAGGAGACAGATCGGGTGTTAAATGCAGTTCATTATAAAGAAGCACATAAACTTAATATCAATTCGAGGAAATCTTTACCTGCGCTAACCTTCGCACTTAATCACAGATTAATCTCCATGTCAGCCGGCCGAATTAAATTACACAACTATAAAACCGCAGATCCTAGTATGTGTTGGACCAACGGTTTTCGTGCGGTAAGTAATAATCATTCCACAAGAAATCAATTCAGAAGTTTAGATAAAACAAGAAGTAACCAGCTCAAAAGATTCGAAAAGCTATTAATAACGTTAATAAAACCTTCTGACGGTGCAGATGACGTTAAAGTTCTACCCTATTATGGCAAGCCTTATAGCTATTACTGCTTTTTGGAACATGATCTTACCAATAAGTGATTTGTCTCCCGCTCGTAGTCAATATTTATTTGGTAGTTTAAGTATTGCTGTATCTAGGAAATGACTTGATGAAGGGCTTGAATTATTTAATATTACCCTCCCAATAAAAAAACCAATTACCTATCTCTCTTAAATTTAGTATCTTGTAGTCTGCTATGGTTGACAAGAATAAAACTATAGTTAAAACGGAAAATTAAAACATTATGAAAGAAAAATTGACGCTCTCCATCAGTATGGCATCGCTATGTCTGATGCTCACCTGTCTGCTCCTTATCCAAGGATGCAAAAGAGACCTTTTCCAGCCCGGAACAGATGTATTGACTACTAAAATTTCAGTTGCCGAAGCACGGCAGTATTTTGAAAAAAACATTGAGAAGTTAGAACCCAGACAAAAATTATCTTCAAACGCTCCCATCCCCATTATTAAAAAAACTGATTTACTACACGACAATAAATCCCCCATGTGGGATGCCTCGGCACTGCGTGAGCTGAGTATAGGAACCAATGCTGTAATGATTCCGCTGCATAGGCCTGACATTTATGTTCATGTCCCCGGCAAAAAGATGGTTAAGTTCGGCTTCCTCAATTATCTGATGATGCACAAAGATCGTGAAGGAAAAATGGTCACAGAATGGGTCGAGTTAAAGCCTTCACAAAAATGGATTGAATCAAAGTATGTCAGAAAATACGACGGAACTATCCTGGTTAAGGAATGGGATGGAAAAATAAAAAAGATCTACAATTACTCTGACGGCGAAAATGTTACCTCCGGCAAACTAAAAAAATCAATGTTGGCAAGCTTAAAAGGCAGAACAATGGATATTTCCGGCGGCGAGACAATATGCCTGGTTACCACTACAATTACGGTAAAAACAACGCCTACACAATGCCCCTGCCAAGGACATACCTTTGCACAAATTGCAGACTGTACCTGCAATGTTAAACCTACCAAATCCTATAATAGAACTGTCGAAGTAGAAGTAGAATATGATTGCACCCTACCAGATGATCCTATTGAGCCGCCTACAGGCGGAGGAACACCAGGTGAAACCGGCCCTGGAGGAAACAATACAGGAGGCGGAGGATCAGGTAGTCCCGGTGACTACACACCTTTGAATTGTAACCCAGATCCGAACTATACAATACCAACTACACCACCACCTCCCGGAACGGAGTATATACTACCTTGTTCAGAGATGGATATCCCAACAGAAGATCCTCCTACAACAAATGAGCCTGAGCTAGAGCCCCTAACCCAGGCTGAAGCATTAATCAATTGGTTCAACACCGATTTAGAGCTTGCCATGCATTTAACTGAGGCCGAGGAAATATTTTTAAACGGCCATCCATTGATCGTAACCAAACTTACAGCCTATCTTAATTCAGAGGCAAGAGAAGTTAAGGAATTCGGAAGATGGTCAATTGATTATCTGCGCACTAGTCCCGATGTTTCAATAGAGATGTTAGACAACATCTATGATGCGATTCGCTATCAGAATACAACACCACGTGACCGGGCACCAGCAAGCTACTATTGGAGGCCATTGCTTACCAACAGCGATGGAAGCATCAATTACGACAACATTATCGAATCTACACCATTCTACTTTTATACCAATGGAGAGAAAACTGTAAATTTAGAAGCTTACAATTGTCATTATCATGCGTTTGGATTGGAATGGGCAACCTCTGTTGATGATGAACATCCAAAATGGGTAAATACCGTGAGGTTAAAATCTCAAGATTGGGAAGTGGTAACAGGAAACGTAAAAGTTGGAGATAGGGTTATGTATTACAAGAATACCGATAATAAGCTAAACTGGACTCACTCGGCGCGGGTGATCGAGGTAGACGCCGAAGGATATGCTACAAAAGTGAGTAGTAAGCTGGGCACCTATCAGATTATTGAACATCATCCCCGAGATATCCCAGCATTATATGGCTCTCCAGAACCTACTTTTATTCTTAACGGAATAGCAACGCCATCAAGGATATATTGGAGAAAAAAATAACCCCAGATGAAGAAAATTTTAATGCTTAAAATATTTATGCTAACCCTAATCGGAACTGCCTTCGGGCAGCTTCCCGATAGGGGATATTTCGACCAGGAAATTGAGAAAGTACTCAACTCAAAAATAGCCTATGAAAAGTCCAGCCCAAGCAGTGCCAAAAATGCAGCCTTTTTGAGTATCTATAAAAAAGAAATACAAGAATTTAAGACTTTACGCAAAGCCTTTCTGAAATTCTACAGGAGTTTGCCGAAGGACAAAAGCGAACCGCTCTTCAAGGAGTCCGTGCAATATAAATATTTCAATCCCCTGTTGTCAAACATTAATTTTAAAACGGTTTTTATAAAAAAAACTGACCTGTACAGCCTAATAAAATATAGCCTTTTCAAAAAAAACGATAGCATCCTGCCTGAAAATTTCCGGGGCCTTCCAATAGTTGATGAACGAAACTATAACAAATATGATAAGAGCAGACAAGCAGAATTCAAGGCAGCATCCAATTATTTGTTAAAAACACTGAAATTGAATAGGCAGCAATCCAGATTTATAAAAAACGATATCAACCAACGACATGTACTGGATATAAAAGCATATCTGGATTTAGAAGGATATAGTACCGAAAACCAGGAGTTTATTATATGGGCATTAATTTCGCTTATACAAGACCCCACCGTATCCCTCTCCTATCTTGATAATGTATATGATGCTATTCGGCACCAGGGCTATGTCCCAAAAGACAGGCTTTAATTATCTGCCATAGAGGTAATTTAAACACCAATGATCCGAATACCCACCACATACCCTCAACTAATTTATCAAAGCAATTTTATGAAAGAATGATGCCAGAAAAAAAGACCATCTCATACCTGTCCGAAAAAAACCAATTAAAAAACCAGTCCAACATATTTTGAACGGCTTTTTCTTCAGACCAATCAAAAAATATTGCTTATGAAAAGTCCATCATATTTACTAAAATTTTTCGGTTGCTACTGCCTGGCGTTTTGCTTCTTCCTCAAGTCCTATTCGCAAAACACGGTAAACGATTTTATTACCGAGCTGAACAAGAACTTACTGCCATTTGATCTAAACAAAGAAGGTAAAGGGAGTTTCATAATCCCGCAGGGCAATCTGCGGGAAAAATCGATAATTGCACTCGGTGAAGCAACCCACGGAACCAAAGAGTTCAACCTATACAGGGCCGAGGTTATAAAAGACCAGATCCTTCACAACCAAGTAAAAGTGATTGCACTTGAAACGGATTATTGTTACTCGCTTGTATTAAATAATTATCTGGTAAGTGACAAAAGCGACTCTTTGTATAAGTTTATCAATAATACAGGGCTTTATGGAATTTATATGACGCAGGAAATCTATAATATGCTAAAATGGATCAAAACATATAACCTGAGCCAGAGCGCCAAAGACAGAGTCCAGGTGTTGGGAATAGACATGCAGGATCCCTATGTGATCACAAAGTCCATACTCGATGGGTTTCCTGATCTTAAAAATATCGATAGCACCGCATACAGCCAACTCAAAGGGTATAATAAAAGGGCTGGCGGCGATGTATACCAAATGAGCAAGGCTGACAAAGAAAATTACAAGAACCTGGCGGGTATATTGGCTGCAGCTGTCAAAAAGAAATCGAAGGACACCCTGAACATGCTGCAACTGGTCAGGCTATTCGATCAGACTTTAGATCTGCGCGGTAGTGCCGGAATGTTTTCAAACTATTACCGGAATTTAGACAATATCAGGGATAAATACATGGCAGAGAACGTGCTCTGGTTGTATAAAAATATGCATGTCAAAGGAAAGATGGTTCTCTGGGCACATAACGGCCATATTGCGCATGCCAAATTGGAAGGTTCATACAGGCTGGGTTATTACCTGAAAAACCAACTCGGAGATAAATATTATTCTGTTGGTTCAGTGTTTAATGAGGGATCAGTAAGAATGTTTGATTTCAAGAATACCCGAAAATACATCCCTTTCCATTATGATTCATCACAAAAGGAAAACTCGGTAGAGTATGTATTGAAAAGCTGTGATAAAGAAAGCTTTTTCCTTGATCTGAACCATATTGCGGCCAATGTTAAGTTGAAACCCTTCTTAAAACAGCATACCTACAGCAGGACAATCGGCGCAGATTATAGAGATAATCCAGAGAAGGATTTCAGGAAATACCCTTTGCTGGAATGTTACGACGGATTTGTATTTTTCAAAAAAGCAACAGCAGCAGAAGACATAACGATAAAAAATTAACTTGCAGTGTCCTGAACTGTAAAGGTTAAAAACAATATCTGAGTACGTATAATGGAGTGTCAAACGTACATAACCTCATTCATCCGAACGAAACTATTTAAACACGCCTTCCGGGATTGTGCCTGTCCACACGGCTGGCAACTTCTTCAGACCGAAAATTTTAGCCAAAACCAATGAAGTATTTTTATTCGAATTAAAGCTGGTGGTTAATCCACCTTTTCTAACCTTAGGCCCCGTAATGGCCCAGGGAACTTCCATTTCAGCTGCAGAAACCCCACCATGCCCTTTTTTAATCCCACCATGATCGGTGATCAATAAAATATGCATTTTTTGATACAAGCCTGCCGATTTTAGTTTTTCAACCAATATACCAATTTCAACATCAGCATCCTCAATGGCTTTAATATATTCAGGGCCCATCCAGCCAAACCCGTGGCCGGCGTGATCGGTATGAACGCTGTACAAATAAACCAGGGTGGGGTTGCTCCTGTTCCGTTGTAAAAAATCAAAGGCTTTAGCATAACTTTGCTTATACTGATCCTGCGCTTCAAAGTAAACCTCATCAAGATACTTTTTATTTATAGGGTAAATCAGTTCCTTCCAGTTATAATAATAGGCCGTTTTAGCATTTGGATATTCCGCTTTTAAAACTTTAAATATAGATGGGTAGTATCCTTCTGCATCAGTTTGAAGGGCTTTTAACGGGTGTTTTTCCAATGTCCAGTCGTTGGCCGTTACGCCATGCTCTTCAGGTCCCGATCCGGTTAAATGGCTGGTCCAGTTGGGCAGTGTTATAGATGGCATTACCGGCCTTGTGCTGAGGGACAATATGCCATCGGCAAATAAACGATCCAGGTTTGGATGTTTAGCCGCTTTGAAACCTTCAGCACTGAAGCCATCTAAACCAATGATAAGTACACTTTTATTTTGCGCCTGTGTAAGCGATACAACAGTAAAAAATGCAGTTAGCAATAAAAAAAATCTTTTCATTTATATCAATATTTAATGTTCTGTTTAACGCAACCCCACAGATTTCATAAAAAAAGGAATGTACAGCTAAAAAGAAATATAAATATTATTTGGCCGGCACACCTTCTATCATAAGAAAATCTGTTCGCAAATATAAATCAACTGCAAACTGTTTCTCCCCTATATATTGATGTAAAACAATAAGATTTTAACCTTGCCAATACGCCTTATTTTATTTTAACAGATGATTCAGGTTATTTAGTTCTTTGAAATTTTCCAAAATCTTTCACCACCCCTATCTTATTGGATTGAAAACCTTAACGATAAAGGATGCTAAAAAAATGGTGTCGCGTGTGTGTTTCCATTAAAATATACCATACAGTTATTTGATAATACCAGGTCCGCCGCTTATGGTAGAAGTTGCATAATCAAAAACAACCGGAGCAGATAAAATGATCTTCCTGAAAGCTACAATCTTACCGGTTTGTTCATCAGAATTAACACTGAAATAAGTTTGATACAGGGCATTTATTGCTGCATCCATAGTGATAAGACTCTTTTTCTGATCTTGCTTTTTAATATCATCGCGTTTAACAGTATAAATAAACAATGGGATGATTAAAGTTGCTTTTTTATCTATTCCCAGCAAAGTGCTATAGTTGATTTTATAGAGCAATTTATAATTCGGAAAAAGTGTATAGGCAGTACTATCGTTAGCAGATATATTAATAGCCGTTGATTTACCATCCTTGTGTTTTAAAATATTTATCTTAAAACTAAAAGCATACACCATAGAACTGTCCTTTAAAAGTGGTTTAGGGTTGTTTTTCAAAAAAACAGTATATATATCTTTTTCCAACAAGCTGTTACCACCTTTTTGGGCAATATCCTGTGCAAATAACGATATGTTGAAAAAATTCGCCAAAAAGCCAATCAACAGTGTTAGTTTAAAAGTTCTTTCCATCTCATTTACCAATGATTTCGTGCACATTATGAAAAACAAATCGCGTTTAGCATTACATATATTATTAATGATTCTCAACATTCTCAAGTCCGCTATCTTAATGGATCGAAAAAGTTAACTATAAAAGGTTCTAATAAAATGGTTTAACGTTTCTTATCGCAGATATGGATGGCCATACTAGCAAAAAGTCATTCAGAAAGGCCTGAAAGAAAGTAAATCTTTTTGTTAGTTTCCTGAGAAAAGGAATTACTAAACCAAAATAAGGAGAAAGAGAGCTCAAATATTCTTTCATGACCAATACATCATCTATTGTTATCTCACAGATTTAAACTTCAGCCAGATCAGTTAATCAGTTTAAAATCCTATTTAATAAATTTCTTTATGTCAATAACTTCCTTAAATGTGAATGGCACAGGAAAATTACTCCCCTTTAGGTACTCTCCAAGAAGCTCATAATATGGGATTATGGTAAAATCTGTTACACCGAACCCAACTTTGTATTTAATTTCAGTTGTTATTCTACCAAAGGAATACCCGGAATCGTGGATAGGCTTTAAGTCCATCCAAAAGTCAATTGTTTTATTTTTCCTGTCTATTTTTGATATAAACCATTTATCGTAAAAATCCTCAACCCATACAGAAAAAGGTTTCAAAGCTGTTGAATCCTTAAAAATAATCTTTCTATAAGCATCAATGCTTTCACGGGAGTAGGGCTTAGAAAGCAAATTCAATTGAAACTTTGATGATTTTTCACCATACTCCGGAAAGTATTGTTCATCTTCCTGCAACGCAAAAGCCTGGCCAACCACAATACAGTGTTCTAATGAATAAAATTTATTATCAGCTTTTATTAAAGGTTTGAAATCAAAATAATCATCAGTTCCCGCTAACAGGAGTTTTGATCTAATTTCACCCAGTTTCATTGTCAAAGCACTTTTTATTTTAATAGAATCTGTAAATTCCTTAAGCTTAATTTTATTGCTGGGGAAAACATAAAATGTGAACATAAAATCAGCATCTTCAGATACCTGGCTGCCGTTCTTTTTGTTTAATTTATACCTGGCATTTAGCACGTAAGCTTCTCGATTCAGGCTATCCTTTCCTTTGGCAAAGTTATAACCCACAAAATCTCCGCTAATCTCATCAGTATCAATAATTACATATTGACTTGATGGAGCTTCCTGCTGCCCAAACGCAGAAAAATTATATAGAACAATTAATAACAGTAAAAGATATCTCATTTGGTTCATTATCATTTATATTAAAATAGCATCAATGGTTGCTGCGATTTAACGCCTTAAAGCAATTTGCACAGCCTCGGCGCTACTACTGTTTAGTTTTTATCATTACACCATCTTGTCTAGGCGGGCTATAAAGAACAAAATAATTAGTTTCGGGAGAAAAGCTCGTTTGAAAAAAAACAGAAATACGGCTAATAAACATATTTTTTTCATCGGAGTTTCTTAGTAAGCTACAGCACCTATTTTAACAGTTGTTCCAGGGTCATAATTTCTTTGAAGCTAAATTGTATCGGCGAGTAATGCTTGTCGATATATGTTTCCGGCAGCTCCGGCCGAGATGGAATTAACTTAAAATCAGTTATTCCAAACCCTATTTTATAGATTACTTCAGATGTAATCCTTCCAAAAGTAATACCCGTATCCCGTATGGTTTTCAATCTAATCCAAAAGTTGATGCTTTTATTTGGCCGATCAATCTTAGAGATAAACCATTGGTCATAGAAATCTTCTATAAAATTTCCAGGATTTAATAAAGAAGTAGTGTCCCGATATATCGTTTTGCGCAAAGAGTCAATAGCCCGTTCCGTATAGGGTTTAGCCAATGTGTTTATTTCAAAACGATGCGAACTTTTTTCATACAAAGGAAAATACTGTGGTTTTTCTTGTATAATGAATGCTTGTCCAAAGATCAGGCATTTTGAAAATCTAAAATACTTATGCTGTATTTTGATAATAGGCTCAAAATAGAATGTACCTTCTGCACTGGAATTGATTAACTCGGCCTTTACCTCACTTATATCATTAACCTGGCCTTTATATATATCGTTGGTATTTTCTATTTCAGTTAGTGCTATCTTTTTGTTTGGCAGAAAATAAAAGGTAAACATAAAATCGGCATTATCCCCAGCTAAGCTTTTGTAATGATCATCGAGTTTATATCGTAGGTTAAAAACATAGGCGATATGCCCATCTTTTGAAACCGTTTTAAAGAGCTTAACAGTACTTAAATCATTCACTGAATTCAATGGTATAACTATATACCTCGCTGTTAGCTTGCGCTCAGTTTGAGCAGAAGCTTTGGTTTGAAAGAACCAGAAAACTACAATAATTATGGCTAAACACTTAAGTCTCATGGTATATTCCTTTTTATCTCCCTGTTCCAGATTTAAACCTCAGCCAGATCAGTTAATTCGTTTAAAATCCTATTTAATAAATTTCTTTATGTCAATAACTTCCTTAAATGTGAATGGCACAGGAAAATTACTCCCCTTTAGATACTCTCCAAGAAGCTCATAATATGGGATTATGGTAAAATCTGTTACACCGAACCCAATTTTGTATTTAATTTCAGTTGTTATTCTACCAAAGGAATACCCGGAATCGTGAATAACTTTTAAGTCTATCCAAAAATCAATGGTTTTGTTCTGGCGATCAACTTTGGAGATAAACCATTTATCGTAAAAATCCATAACCCAACCCAATGTAAAGCGTTGTAAAGCAGTAGAATCTTTGTTAATAACTTTTCTAAATGCATTGATGCTTTCCCGGGAATAGGGTTTATAAAGCAAATTCAATTGAAACCTTGATGAGCCTGCCCCGTATTCTGGAAAATATTGTTCATCCTCTTGCAGTGAGAAAGCCTGTCCAACAACCACACACTTTTCAAAAGTATAGTACTTATTATGAGTTTTTATCAAAGGTTTGAAATACAAATACTCATCAAATTTAGCAGCTAAAAGACTGACTCTAATAGCTTTGGCATCGATTGTTGATATTCTATTTAGTTGATTAATATCTGGAACCTCTTTAAGCAAAGCTCTTTTAGTCGGGAAAATATAAAATGTGAATATAAAGTCAGCATCTTCAGATACCCGGCTGCCATTCTTTTTGTTTAATTTATACCTGGCATTTAGCACGTAAGCTTCTCGATTCAGGCTATCCTTTCCTTTGGCAAAGTTATAACCCACAAAATCTCCGCTAATCTCATCAGTATCAATAATTACATATTGACTTGATGGACCTTCCTGCTGCCCAAACGCAGAAAAATTATATAAAACTGCTAATGACAGTAAAAAATATTTTATTTGGTAAATTATCATTTATATTAAAATTGCATCAATGGTTGCTGCGATTTAACGCCTTAAAGCAATTTGCACATTGTCGGCACTACTATTGTTTAGTTTTTATAATTACGCCATATTGTGTAGGTGGGCTATAAGGAACAAAATAATTAGTTTCGGGAGAAAAGCTCGTTTGAAAAAACAGAAATACGGCTAATAAACATTTTTTTTCATTTCAATTTCTTATTAATATTTAGCACTCATTTTTTAACAGATGATCCGGGGTCATAATTTCTTTGAAGCTAAATTGTAGTAATTATAAATTAAGCACTAATTAATCCTTCGCGGCAAATTAGCATCAACGATAATGTCTGAGACAATTACTGCTTTGCCTTTAATTGCTTCGGGAAGCATGTATTTGAGATGGTTTAAAAAGCCGCTTTGATAATCTATTGACTGGTCAGTTGCATTATAAAAGAAAAACGGAATGAGTACAGTCTGGTTAGCGTAATCTTTAAACTTATAGTTATAATTCCTAATTCTTTTAAGCAAAGTACTATCAAGACTATACAAACGCTTAGTCTCGTGATTTAACTTACTTGAATAATAGAGTGTGTCGATTTTTCCCTCCCCGTCAAAAGAAAGGGCTATTGCGTAAAAATGTGTGGCATTTTTCTTTGTATTTTGATATAGATCATTATTAGCACCCCTGATAATGCAATCATTTACAAATGTGGTTAGTTTAGGTGTTTTTTGTGAGTAAACTATGCCACAAAATAATAGGTTAAAAATAAATATTACGTATTTCATAATTAATTGCAGTAAGTTCCCAGATTATCTGATGCCGATTTATTTTTATGTTTTCTGTTAATTTCTGCTATCAAATCTTTTTCATCCTGTGTTAACTTCTTATTATAAAGATTTGTTTTCTCTAAACCACCCCAACTCAACGCCCACGCTTCCTGACTACTCAAATCTGGGAAAGCAATCTTTAAAGCACCAGTTAATAATAGCAAATAATCTTCAGCCATATCATCGTGTCCATCAGTAATGATATATTTTCCATTTGAATCACGCGCTATTTTACTATCTAAATAGGCATGCAAAATCTCATGGTATATTGTACTCAAAATATATTCTTTTGAGTAATTTGGCAGAGTATTTCTATTTAATCGAATATCAAAAAAGAATGAGGTTGCAGAGCCCCTTTGTTCATCGCCAGCGATAGTGTCTGGTAGATTGGTTACATCTTTAAACAATAAATCCAAACTCTCGAATTTTATATTTCCTCCAAATGTATTATTTAACATATCCCTAATTGTTGTTTTAGCAGTCAAAGCAACTGTGAGTTGTGCTTTAATACAAGGATTCTGAATACTATCGGTAATCTCTTTTGGGCACTCCGTTATCCCTGTATTTCCCCCAATACACCCACAATCGGCGGTATAAGCACTTCCATTTACATCACCATTGCAATCTAACACCGATGTATAATCTCCTGATCCTGCACCACCACCACCTCCGCTGCCCATATCACCCATATCTCCATAAGGGCCATAGTCTATGCCCGATTCATTAAGACAATAGGTTTCAGAACCGTTTTCATACCAGTAATCACTATTTGCAACCCCTTCAACGTAGTTGTGTCCGTAGTAACGTATAGTATAGCAAGACAATCGCCTCATGCCAATGGTGGTATAAAGCTCAGAAGCTGTAAGTTTAACCGGTACAACATCTCCTGTTTTACCAAAAGCAAAAGCCTTAACAAAATGCCCGGCCCAATCTTCAACCAGTACCGTGCCTACAAATTTGGCACTCCCTTTCTGGCTGTGATCAGGAATCACAGTAACCCATTCTGCCCTGAACTTCCGTTTTCGATCTTTGTAAATCATCAGGTACGAGTTTTCAAGTGATTGGATAGATTGATTTTTCTGATCAGCACTGAAGAACAATTTTTTATCGTATTTAATGGGAACAATAACAGCCTCACCAAGGCTAATCTGCTTTGTTTTTGCTTTTTCCCAAAGTAACGATTTCTTTAAAGCATGTCGATAATTCTGATCGTTTGGAATGGCTTCAAGTTTATTTAAAACGTTTTCTTCAAAGTAGTTTCTGGCATCATCAATAAGCGCGGTTTGGCTCTCTGCTTCAGTTGCGGGGCTGTCTTTTTTACAAGCCTGTACAAACAATAGCAGGCCAAATAGTAACATCACATAAAATCCATAGGATTTTAAATGGGCATAAGTATTCCTCATCGTTAATTTAGATAATTGGTTAATAATTTTTGAGAGATGAGATGATCGAATTTAAAACTTTTATTTTAAAATGCAATTACTCAAAATGCGCTAATCATTCAATGCTACTAGCCTTTTACAGAAGCCAACCAGCAGATAAAACAAAGAAAACCAACAAATTAACAACCTTTACAAATAATAAAAGCTGGTTTTGTTTACCCTTTCTCTACTGTTTCTGTACCCTTTGTTTACTCTTTCTGTACTGTTTGTTTACCTCTCCTGTACCCTTGGTTAACCCCTGGTTTACTGTTTAGTTACTGTTTCCTTACCTTTTCTTTACTGTTTGCAGTGTTAAACATTACCCCAGGGGTAAAGAATGGGTCTGTTTTGGGTTACTAAAGGGTTAACTGGTTTACTGGCCATTGGCACATTGGGGTCCGCTTCGGAACTTACTAAACAATTCATAAATGCTTGGGTAGCTCAGTCAAAACGCTGGCTACACGCGCCAGGCACCGACACCCAGGAGTAAGCAGCTTACATCAACCATAAATGAACAGGCTTTTACCATTGGCTTAACAGCCCGGTAACCTTAAATGAAAAGACAAGCAAAGTCGGACTTAACATGGACTTGAAGCGGACTTAAGGTGGACTTGAGTTAGAGATAAGGGAAACGAAAGTCAGGTAGCGCATTAACCGGCTTAAAATCAGATTGCTAAAACAAATATACAAAAAATGATGCAAATGGCCATTGCTGCTTTAAAGTTGTAAGTCTGGGCGTTTAAGAGTTAAAAGTTGAAGGTTAAAAGTTAAATTCTGGTGTGCTTAGAAAGTTGTAAGTTCTAGGTTGTAAGTTGTAAGTCTGGGTGCTTAAAAAGTTAAAAGTTGAAGGTTAAAAGTTGTAAGTTCTAGGTTGTAAGTTGTAAGTCTGGGTGCTTAAAAAGTTAAAAGTTGAAGGTTAAAAGTTGTAAGTTCTAGGTTGTAAGTTGTAAGTCTGGGTGCTTAAAAAGTTAAAAGTTGAAGGTTAAAAGTTATAAGTCTGGGCGCTTAAAAGTTCTGCTTCTGGCCAAATAAACAGCTAAGCAACTTACCTTTTTCTTGTTGAGATTTAACCAAAGCAATTAAAATATTTAATATCAACTGAAACCAACAAAGTGGAGGATTTGTTATTTTTGATCAAACATCCCTAAATCATGAAAAAAATTTACTTATTTCTGGTAAGCATCCTGCTTACACTAAACGCATTAGCGCAATCTGCCAAGACAGACATCATTAAGAAAACAAACGGAGAGGAACTAAAAGGTCGCATCATCAGGATTACCGATGCCGATGTATCTTTTGTATACGCTGGAGAAACGGCTGAATATGTGATTAAAAAATCCGATATCGCCCAGATTATCCACTCCAGCGGAAGAACAGAAACATTTGCTACCGCCGCCCAGCCCGCAGAAACCCGCCAAAAGGATCAGGTTACCATGAGCGCAAGCCCGGCTGATCATCACAATAAGATCGCCATTCTACCCTTTACATTTTTAATGGACAACCAACCCGGAGCCGATGCTATAGGCCTGAAAGCGCAACAGGATGCTTTTGGAATACTCACGCAGCATTCGGCCGGTTACACCATATTAGATCCGCGTACCACCAATGCATCACTTATACAGGCCGGTGCCACACGCGATAAGCTTATTGGTTTCACCATGAAAAATCTCTGTGATATTCTGGGTGTAGAATACATTATTGATGGAACGGTGACGCAGAACAAAGGATACCAAACCAGCTCAACCAGCAACGTAGGAAGCACGAACGTAAAGCGTGATGATGCTGAAAAGGTGAAAGGTGTATCAAGCTACAGCTCGGCCAACAGCAGTGCCGTGCAACGCTATGATGTGAGCGTAAGTCTTCAGATTTACATGGATAACAACGCCAGCATCTACAACCAGAGCCATAAAGCATTCTTAAGCAATACAGATGGGTCATACAGTGGTCCCTTAGAATATCTGTTAAAAAGATGCCCGCTGTACAGAAAGTAAATTCAGGTTTATCGTCTATTACTAATTTCACCAATACTTGATATGAAAAAAATCACAATTACCGGAATAGTTGCATTACTGATCTCCTTAACATTAAACACTTTTGCTCAGGATAAGCCTGAGAAAGTTTATGTAGTCCGCCGAACTGGTTCTGGAGGATCGGCCATCAATTATCGAATCTTTATTGATGACATTTTAGTCTGCAAGATCAAGAACAAGCGCTACACCATTCAGGATGTAAAACCAGGCGAGCATACCATCTATATTACTGCTGGCGGTATTCCCGATGGTAGAAAGCCTGTTCCCATAAAATTTACCGTAACGCAGGGCAAATCGAATTATTTCTTAATCAATAACGGTAATGAATTGATTGCGACAGAAACAACCCAGTCTTCTGCAGAGCCCCTGATTGCGAAAAGCACTTTAGTAACCGACTGCAAAACAGAACAGTAAAGCATAATACATTAATCTAAAAGTGATTCCCAGATCCACGGTCATTCGTGGGTCTGGGTAAAGCTTCTGGCCAGGTCATTGAATTTCCATATCCTCATTATTTAATTCGGGCAGGAGAACATAGCTGAACGCCTGATCAGCCTGGTGATTAAATTAAAAATCCTACACAGAGGCCAAAGCCTTTGCAGGTGCAGCAGTAACAGTTCGTTTGTATTTCCACCTGCGGTGACTCCAAAGCCAGTAAGCCGGTTCTTCCCTGAGCATATCTTCTAAAATGCGGGTATGCAGTTCAGTAATTTCGTACTCGGCCGTAAGTGCCGGCTCCAGACAAACCGGAATACAATCTACCTCGTAATAACCTCTTTTTAAACGCTTTGTTTTTAGATAAAAAACGGGGCAGTTGGTTTTACGCGCAATCTTTTCTACCCCTAATTGTATGGAAGTTTCCTGGTTTAAAAGACTTGTCCAATAAATAGAATCTTCTCTGGATGGGGCCTGGTCGCTGCCAAAAGTGTAAATGGTTAAATCATATTTACTGGATTGGATAGACCGTAGCGTTTGGCGCATAGCCACCATTTTATTGCCAAATTTACTTCTCATCTTTAAAAACCAATGGTCAAAAGCCTGATTGCTTAATGGTTTATATATGGGATAATGCTGGGCAGAAAAGGCCAGGCCTATAGCCATGCATACCCATTCATAATTTCCATTGTGCGAGGAGCAAAAGATTACACTTTCATTATCTGCCAGATAAGCTTCAACCAGATCCTTGTTTTTAAACTTTACCCGTTTTTGCAAAGCACTGGCAGAAATACTTTTCATCTTTACAATTTCTACAATGAGCGAAACCAGGTAACGGAAGAATTTCTTTTCGATAGCAGCAATTTCCACATCATTCTTTTCGGGAAAAGCATGCTGTAAATTCTTTCTAACTACCTGCTTACGGTATCCAATTACACGATAAACCAAAAGGTACAGAAAATCTGCCAGCAGATATAGAAAACTTAAAGGCAATAAGGATAGGGCTGTTAAACACAAAATACCCAATTTAGTGAGATGGCGGGGAAACATTTCGATGGATTTGCCGCAAAAGTAGAAATAGCAAGGCAACTGATAATTACCAAATCATTTTATTCCTGTTAAGCAGATCGATTGTGAGATTAGAATGACAATGCAACGGTACACTTATAAACCAGCTCGGAAAGTATTTTACTATTTTTAATTATCTTAGCGAAACACCTTGCGCTACCACATAAGAAGATAATAAGATGAAAGCTTCTCAAAGGTTGAGTATGGTTATCATCTCCTCATCGAAATAAAACATGGAAAAGAAAAAAACACTCTCACTTACTTTCAGCATTATCGCCATCATTTTAGGAGTTACCCTGTATAAACAATTCGATTTTCAACAATTAAAATTTGAGCACACCGGGTTGGCCATTGTCTACCTGATTGCCTTTATATTCTCGATTTTCATTATTATAAGAGGCCTAAGGGGAAGCTAACATCAATTGTCATCCTGAGCCCGTCCAAGGACCTTTAATTAATCGCGTTTCGACCAGCTCAACGTGACAGATTTAAATCGAAAATACAACATCAATTGTCATCCTGAGCCCGTCGAAGGACCTTTAATAATTGCGTTTCGACCAGCTCAACGTGACAGATGATTTTTACTGTTTTGTTGTCATCCTGAGCCCGTCGAAGGACCTTTAATTAATCGCGTTTCGACCAGCTCAACGTGACGGATGATTTTTACTATTTTGCTGTCATCCTGAGCCCGTCGAAGGACCTTTAATTAATTGCGTTTCGACCAGCTCAACGTGACAGATGATTTTTACTGTTTTGTTGTCATCCCGAGCTTGTCGAAGGACCTTTAATTAATTGCGTTTCGACCAGCTCAACGTGACAGATGATTTTTACTGTTTTGTTGTCATCCTGAGCCCGTCCAACCTTTAATTAATTGCGTTTCGACCAGCTCAACGTGACAGATGATTTTTACTATTTTGCTGTCATCCTGAGCCTGTCGAAGGACCTATTTAACATCCTTTGCTGCCAGCTTAATGGCATCCCTAATGCGCAGATAAGTTCCGCAGCGGCAAATATTACCCGCCATGGCATCATTGATATCCTCATCAGTTGGATTTTTATTTTCTTTAAGCAGCACTGCTGCCGACATGATTTGCCCGGCCTGGCAATAGCCACATTGTGAAACATCCAGCGCTAACCAGGCCTTTTGCAGTGGGTGGTTGCCCGTTTCTGAAAGCCCTTCAATGGTAACCACCTTCTTGCCCTGAGCACGGCTAACCCTGGTTACACAAGACCGAACAGCTTCACCATCCAGGTGAACAGTGCAGGCACCACATTGTGCTACACCGCAACCGTATTTAGTGCCTACCAGGCCAATGATATCACGCAGCACCCACAATAATGGGGTTTCCGGATCTGCATCGACCTTGTAGGTTTTCTTATTGATATTTAGCGTAATCATATTGCAAACATTAATGATAAAAGAAATGGATTAAACACTGCCTTCCCCCTGTTGTGGCACAGCAAAGGGCTGTTGATAATAACGCCTTCCGGAAGCCTTGTAAAGCGCATTGGCCACCGCACCAAAAACTGGCGGAAAAGGAGGCTCGCCCAGTCCTGTAGGATCAATATCGTTTTGTATAAAAGAAACAGTTATTTCTTTAGGTGCTTCATGCATGCGAATAATCCTGTATTTATGGAAGTTATTTTCGGTTACTTCACCGTTTTTGTGTGTGAGCCCACCATACAAACTGTTTCCAATCCCATCAACAACAGCACCCTGCACCATGTTCGTGGCTGCATCGGGATTAATTACAATACCACAATCTATGGCACTGAAAACCCTTTCTACATAAGGTTCACCATCTTTCATAACCATATCTACCACATGGGCAGCGTAAGAATTGTGGCAAAAATAAGCGGCAACTCCACGGCTGTATTTCTTCTGATCGGGTCCATTCCAGCCCGATTTTTCTTTAACCAGCTGCAGTACGCCTGCGTAGCGGTCTGCATCATATTCGTTGTTCTTTCCAACAGGGTTGTTTTTCGCTCTTTTTAAAAGCTCCAGCCTGAAATCTATCGGGTCTTTACCCATGGTTTCAGCCAGTTCATCCAGAAAAGATTGTTCGGCAGCAGCGTTAAAGTTAGACCTCGGCGCCCTGAAGGCCCCAATCGTAATATTGGAAGGGATTTGCCAGCCTTCTGCCAGATAATGATCTACTGCACCCGCCGGAAACCTATTGGCATGAATAGCATGTTCTGGAATACCACCCCCCTTTACATGAAAAGCAATCAGGTTCTTACTCGAATCTAAAGCTGCCCGGTAGGTAGCAGTGTACATTGGCCGGTAAATACCGTAGGTAGAATCATCCTCTCTACTGTATATCAGTTTAACAGGTGCTTTTGCCTTTTTAGAGATGAGTGCGGCTTCTACCAGGTAGTGGCAATAAGCCCTTCTCCCAAAACCTCCACCCATACGGGTCATCTGAATTTCAATCTTATCTGCCGGCAGGTTTAAAACCTTCATCAAGGTGGGTTCTGCCCATCCCGGTGCTTGCAGCGGGCCAACCAGTAGGGCTTTTTCATCTGTAACATGTGCAAAGAAATTCATGGGTTCCATGCAGTTATGCGCTAAAAAAGGTGCCGTATAGGTTCGTTCTACCACCTGCGCCGCATTTTTAAAGGCCGTTTCCGGATCACCATCTTTTCTCAGCTGCTGTGCTGGTTTAGTAGCATACTCGCGCATCTTGGCATATTGCTCCTGGGTATTTTCCAGGGTTCCCGGAACAACAACCTCTCTTTTTCCTCCCCTGCCTGCCATGGTATCTTTAATGTCGCCGGCTGGCATCCATTCTACAACCAGTTTTTTGCGGGCGTTCATCACTTCCCAGGTGGTTTTGCCTACCACCACCAGTAGATCGTTGAACGTGCGTACATCAAACCCGCCTTGCTCAAAACCCTCTTCATATAATTTTATAGTAAAAACATCCTTTATGCCAGGCATCTTCAGCGCAGCTGAGGCATCAAATGATTTAAGTTTCATTCCAAATGCAGGTGGATGCTGAGCCATGGCAATCAGCATGCCTTCATGCTGGTAATCAAGTCCGAAGAGTGGCTTACCACTCACCAATTTTGCACCTTCTACATTTTTCTGCGAGTGGCGTACCACATTAAAATCCTTAACCTCTTTTAGTTTAACCCCTTTCGGAACGGGTATGGCTACGGCCTTCGAAGCAAGGTCGCCATACTTAGCCTTTCTACCACTTTTTTCGTGATAAAGCATTCCGGCCTTGGTGGTAATTTCTTCAACGGGAACGCTCCAGCTTTGCGCGGCTGCCTGCATTAACATGTTACGGGCTGTTGCTCCGGCTTCTCTGAGCGGTTTCCAGTACATCCGCATCGAATTACTTCCTCCTGTAAACTGCGGACCTAACTTCACATTATCATGAGGTCCCATCTCTACAATTACCTTTTTCCAGTCTACCTCCAGCTCTTCTGCAACCATCATCGGGAGTGATGTCATTACGTTTTGTCCGAACTCGGGGTTTGGACAAATAAGCTTCACTACATTATCTGGAGTAATCTTCACATAACCATTAATTTCAGCCCATTGTGCAGCTGGTGCCACTTCAGCGTTAGGCGGTAATGCCAGCTTAGCCAGTCCGCTAAAATGGATCATCAATCCGCCACCTACAAGGGCAGTAGACTTTAGAAAGGCACGCCTGCTGTAGTTATTATCGGTGTTTTCCATGTTTAATGTTTTTTGATAAATGAACAGGTTTGTTATTTCTCACCTGGAGCAAAGGCTCCGGTTGTTAACCAGGTAATCCAGGCTTTTTTAAATTCAGCGTGGCTTAATGGTGGAAGTGTTCTTCCTTCCCCTGGGCTCCATCCGGCAAGTACTAGACCATCATCCGCATGTTCAATCAATTTCTTAATGTCTTTATTTCCGTTTTGTTTAGGATCTACCAGTTGTTTGGCCAATTGCTGAGGCGATCTGCCCTGAAAAACCATTTTCATATTGGCAGGAGGTAAATGCCAGTTGGGGTTGCCCGGAGGGGTATGCTGACCTGGGGTATTGCTGGGCTGGTGGCAGTTAGCACATTTCATGGCATAAAGCCCTTTGCCATCGGTACCACGTTTAGGCAACATGGCATGCAGGTGGCTGTCGTCACCCTGAAGTGGCACATTGCCGGCAGGGTGGCAGTTCATACACCGTGGGCTCATCAGTACGGCATACACTTTTTCAAAAGCCTTCACAGAGGTTACACTATCCTTCTTTGCCTGCTGTGGAGCATTAGCAAGTGTAGTTTCCTGCTCAGCAGCACCCTTGGCCATAATGCATATCATGGATAATAAGACGCCCATGACCAGAAAGGCCCTGGCAATGCCCCGCCTTTTGAGCGTACTATTTTGCTGGGTATTCATCTTGCTTATGTTTTGTTAGTTGATTACTATTACTAAGATAACGAATATTTGCTTAGGATTTCCTCCCCTTTCATTGTGATTGTCTCAAAAGAGATTAGTGTTGTTCTTTCTGCTCAGAATTAGTATTTTTCAGTTTAAGTGGTCTGGACAGGTGTGAAAAGGTGAGTGAGCCCATTTTCCATTTACCATCTTCCTTGATGTATACTTCGGTAACCATAAACGGATTAATGGCATCCCTGCCACCAACAACGGCCACCAGGTCAATATCGTTTAGCAGAATGGCTGTATTACCAAAAATATTCACAGACGCTCCATAAATTTCGGCTTTCTTATACCAGATAAAGCCGCCTTTAATAATATCTAATTCGCGCTTTTTATCCCAGCTGCCACCCATGTGCACAAATACGGCATTATCTTTAAATAGTGTATTCAGGCTTTCAACATTTTTTTCCGACATCCATGTCCATTTGTTTTTCGATAATTCGATAATTTCCTGTTCTTCCTTACTAAGGCTTGCAGCCGTAGCTGAGTTGGGTAATTTTGCCTGCGCTTTGGTTAATTGAGTACCTGCAAACAACAGGGATAAGGTGATTAATAATGTTTTCATTTTTATATCAGTTTAGAGTTGGTTATACACTTCATCCGTAACAGGCTCCAGCCAAACGGCGCCGCCAATGTTGGTATTGGTACCTATGGCAATGTGGGTCATAGCCTTTTGAGCTGTAGCGCCGTGCCAGTGGGCTACGTTGGGCGGGCATTCCAATACATCACCCTTATTAATATGTTTTATTGGCTTTCCCCTTTCCTGATACAATCCTTGCCCGGCTGTTACCAGTAAAATCTGTCCGCCCTTATGCAAATGCCAGTTGGTTCTCGCCCCCGGTTCAAAAGTTACCGAACCAATGTTGGTATGGTGTACCGAATCTGTTTGTACCAGATAGTGGAGCCAAACTGTGCCTGTAAAATTATTATTGCTTACCTTTTCACCTTTGGGGAATAGGGTATCATCACTTAGCTGTACTCCCTTATCGGCCGTTGGTGCTTGGCGGTTACTACATGACCATGCCCCCATTGCAAGGACACAAACGATCAGGACATTAAGTTTTAAACCCATTTTCATCATCATTTTTATGTTATAGTTTTGTTTTGCCCAAATGCCTTTGATTTTCATCGTAATTAATCATCGGCAAATTCAAACACTTATTTTTTCTTTTTCAGTACTTCTGCTAAAACCAGTTGGGCAGCCTGAGCTTCTCTTTTTCCTGCAGATTGCTCAATAATGCTTACAAAGTGCTGCAGCTGTGCAGGATTTAAGCCCACATGGAGGCAAATATTAAAATGTGAGTTTAACATCGGCTCTACCCCACCAATACCTGCAAGTACCGATACGGTGATTAACTCTCGTTCTTTATAGCTCAACACATCTCTTTCAAAAATATCGGCAAAAAGGTGCTCTTTAAGGAAAACCTCTATCGGAGGTGCAAATGCCGCATATCCGGTTTTAGGTCCTTTCTCTGGCATCCCTGTCAATTCTTGCAATATGGCCTTACCGCGTTCGTATTTATTCCGCTCGTCGCTAATTGGTGATGCATCTGCTCCCACTACATCATTAATGCCTTTGGCCTTGCGCGCATCTATCACGGCCATAAAAGTCTGCAAGCCGCGAAGACTACGGGGAAAACCTGCATAAGCGTACACATGGATTAAGCTTTCTTTGATCTGGTTAACCGTCAGGCCGGCTTCAAGCCCCTTATGGAATGCTGGTTCCAGTTTTGCTAAATCACCTTTTCCGGTTAAGGTGGCAATTTCCACTAACCGCATTTCTTTCGGATTTAAAATCATGTTTTCTTTCCGGCTGTTCTGGGCATTCAATACAACTGGAATAACATTTATGGCAAATACGAGGTACAGGATGATTCTTTTCATAATGCTGATGGTTTTAATCTTAGCTTTTACTAACCTGCTTTTGGAAGATTCTCTCCAAAGAAAGCAACCAGCTTAGTTACTGCCTTATTTACATATTCAGGTTTCCAGTAGGTTTGGATATGTGTGGCTCCGTCAATCAGGAACAGCTCCTTATTTTTGGCCTGGGTTGCTTTAGGGAATGCTTCGTCTGTCATATATTTGGTATCGGCTTTGCTTCCGGCAATCATCAGTAAGGGTTGGGTAATCAGCTCCATATTAGCAGCTGCATCCCAGGTCATCAAATCCTGCAGGCTACTCATCGTGTATAAAAAGGTAGAGTTAGGATGTGCATGGCTTCTGTAATAATACTCGTACCCCTCGCGATAGAGATCGGTACTTGTTTTAGCAATTTCTTCATCTGTAACACTGGCCACACCGGCATAAATAATTTTACCGCCCGCTGCTTCCTGTGTGCGGGCATCCGAAGCTTGCTTTAAACGATCCTGAATAGTATTTAATTGCGCATTCTTAAAGCCGTTACGCCTTACCTCTCCGGAGTTGAACATGCTTAATGTAGCTACTGCTTTAAAGCGCTTATCAGACTGTGCCGCCTTTAAAGTATAACCACCGCCACCACAAATACCTAAAACCCCTAATCGCATGGCATCAACCCCTGCATAGCCGGAAATATAGTCGGCCATGCCTCGTACATCTTCAGTGCGGTACTGAGGTTTATCGGTATGCCTAGGTTCTCCGCCACTGGCACCCTGATAAGCTGCATCAGCTGCAATGGTAATGTACCCTGCTTCTGCCAAACGCTGGGCATATAACCCGGCAGTTTGTTCTTTTATACCACCATTAGGGTGCGCAACCACTACTGCCGGATATTTTTTACTGGCATCGTAATTTGCCGGGGTATAAACATTGGCTGCAATATCAATCCCATTCAATGGATAATGTACCGGATGAATGTTCACTTTGCCCTTAACGTTTTCAGTAATGGCATTGCCATATACCAAACCAAAAGGATTTTTGGATTGGGTTTGAGCAGATGCAATCACTCCTGTTATCATAAAAATCCCTGTTAAAACTAATCTAATCTTTTTCATTTCGTGCTGTCATTACTATATCCCGCCTGGTTATTTATGCAGAATATATTTTATTTAATCAGGCCGGTTTTTTGTAACCAGCGCTGTATTTCTACCGATACTTCTTTTACCTTCTGGCCTTCCATTACAAATAAAATCCTATCTCTTTCTAAACCACCTTTGGTTGAAAAGCCTTCCAATACCTGGCTGCCTGGGCACATTGCCTTAAGGGTTTCAAATGAGCTTCCAACACCATAACCAGCGTTCGTGTTAAAAGGCACGACTACTTTTCCGCTCAGGTTATGTTGCTTTAAAAAGCTTTTCATTGGTGGCGGCAACTGCATGCTCCATGTTGGGAAGCCGAGAAACACCACATCATACTTTTGCAAACTATCTATCCTGGTCTTTAATGGAGGTAAAAAACCAGTTTCATTCTCTTTGCCCACCTGGGCAACTATCTGCTGGTAGTTTTCCGGGTAAGGGTTTACCAGTTCCAGTGCAACCAGGTCGCCACCAACTTGCTGGTGAATAAGATTGGCAACAGCCTGGGTATTTTTGGTTCTCGATAAATAGAGAATCAGTACTTTTTTATCTTTCAGTAAGCTTGTCTTTTCTGGTTCATGATGCTGTGCCTGCGAGCAGGACAATAACATCAGCAAACAACTGCTCAACAGGCAGTAATATTTCAGTAGTTTTTTCATTTTATCCCCTCTGTTCACAAATCTCCTCATTAGCCTGCTCTTTTTCGGTATACAGATTACGGGTATTGCTACCTATATTACTTATCCAGTCCTTTATCCTTCAGCCATTTAGAAAGCTGGTCGGCAATTTCAATATTATTCAGGTCGGCAAAGGGAAAATGGGTATTCCCTTTAATGCCTGTTTCCGGAAGGTGTATTACTTTGGCATCTCCGCCATATTTATTAATGGTGGCTGCCCAAATCCTGGCCATTTCCAGCCCCGAACGCCAATGATCTTTATTCCAGGTTGCCGTAGGTGCAACAGCAATGTTATCGCCATAATAAATTACAATGGGTATGCGCGTTAGCTTTTTAAATTCAGTTAAGGGTATCTCTGTCCCTGCCAATGCCCCAAACAGGCCACTAGAAGATATAGGGGCTGGCAGATCTGCTTTCGGGAATACAAAACCACTATAAGGCTCGTATGCCACCACACCTTTAACCTTTTCATTTTTAATGGCCGTTAGCCAGCCCGGGCCTCCACCTTGCGAGTGGGTTACTAATATTCCAGGGCCAATTTTATCAAATAATGCCGATACAGCATCTGTTATCACCCCGGTATCAAAAGCTCCTGTATTGGGCGTCATTTGCCTGTAAAACTGCTCCAGCGAAGCAGGATCTTTCGGAAACTGAACACCAGGAAAGTAATCTGGATAATTGCCTATGCGAAATTGGCTAAACCAGAACTGCTCATCGGCAACAGGTGATAAGGATGCAGGCACCGTACTTTTCCCTGCCTCCCCACGCCGGGGCTGATCAAGGAGGTAAATACCGAACCTTCGCCTAAGAAAAATATCCTGAAAACCTTCCCGCCCATCCGGCGTACTTTCCCATGTCTTTTTAGACTGGCCTGCTCCATGCAAAAACACCAGTGGATATTTCCGGGCTTTAACCGGAATCTGATAAAATGTATAGGCATGGTCGCCATGAAAAGTCTGACCTGCTGGCTTTAATGCACTATCCGGTCTGAAAGTTCCCTTTTCAGTTAACCTTGTTCCGCCAACAGCAAAACTCCCCTGCTTCAAAATGATTAACGGTTGCTGGGCAGCAAGGGGTTTCGGGCCGGCCAGCATCAATATCCCCACAACCAGATAAATGGCTAATTCCTTTCTCATATCGTTCATTTTATTTGCCTACACGCTGTTGTAAACTTTCCGGGTATCTTGCACCCTGTATCGTTATTTTAGCCGCCGCGGCGGTGATGTGTTGTTGCTCACCTTCAGATAGCTCCAGCGAAGCCGCAGCAATATTCTCCTCCAGCCTATGCAGTTTGGTTGTACCGGGAATGGGAGCAATCCAAGGTTTTTGTGCCAAAAGCCAGGCCAGTGCAATCTGCGCAGGTGTTGCATCTTTTTCTGCTGCAATTGCTTTCAACAAATCAACCAAAGCCTGGTTGGCTTTACGGTTTTCTTCTGAAAAGCGGGGTACAATGTTCCTGAAATCGGTGGCATCAAAAGTTGTTCGCTCATCAATGGCTCCGGTTAAAAAACCTTTCCCCAAGGGACTAAAAGGTACAAAACCAATCCCCAGTTCCGCTAACGTCGGGATAATCTCTTTCTCGGGTTCACGGTAAAAAAGCGAATACTCACTTTGCAATGCACTTACCGGTTGCACAGCATGTGCTTTTCTGATGGTTTCGACACCTGCCTCAGATAAGCCGAAATGTTTTACCTTTCCTTCGTTAATCAAATCCTGCACGGTACCGGCCACTTCTTCAATGGGTACCTCCGGATCAACCCGGTGCTGGTAGAAAAGGTCGATGTGATCTGTCTTCAACCGCTTTAAAGATGCTTCTGCAACTGCCCTGATTCTAGCCGGACTACTGTCCAGCCCTTTTTTCGAATCGCCATCTTCAAAACCGAATTTGGTAGCAATAACTGCTTTCTCTCTGAAAGGTGCAAGCGCCTCTCCAAGCAAAGTTTCGTTGGTAAATGGTCCGTAACATTCGGCTGTATCAAAAAAGGTCACACCCGATTCAAATGCTTTCCTGATCAGTTTTATGGCATCAGTTTTATCAGTTGCCGGGCCATAACCAAAGCTCAGTCCCATACAACCCAGTCCCAATTCCGAAACTTCCAATCCGCCTGTACCCAATATTCTCTTTTTCATATTCTGATGTATTTTATCGTTAACCCAGTTTTCTTTCTCCAAGCCATTTAACCATCGCCGGGTCGCGGTGATCAAAAAAGCTGCTGCTAAGTGTATCCATGCTCTGAATAGAGTTCATGTCCTCATCGCTCAGCTTAAAATCAAAAATGTCGAAGTTTTCTGCCATGCGCGCTTTCTGCACCGACTTCGGGATAGCCACTACCCCTCTTTGTGTAAGCCAGCGAAGAATAACCTGCGCAACAGTTTTATTGTACTGGCTGGCTATAGCCAACAGCAGTTCATCATTAAAAATGTTGTGTTTTCCTTCTGCAAATGGCCCCCATGATTCAATTTGCACCTTGTTATCTGCTAAGAATTGCTGGGTTGCCAATTGCTGATGAAACGGATGGGTTTCAATCTGGTTTACCGCCGGAACAACTTCATGGTGAACAATCAGGTCCATCAACCGGTCTGGCTGAAAATTACTCACACCAATTGCCCGTACTTTTCCTTCTTTGTAAAGCGTCTCCATTGCCCGCCATTCTCCGTAAACATCGCCATAGGGCTGATGGATCAGGTATAAATCCAGGTAATCCAGTTGCAACTTTTTAAGTGAGTTTTCAAAAGCCTGCTTTGTGCCCGCATATCCTTCAGTTTGAATCCAGAGCTTGGTGGTAATAAAAAGTCCTTCCCTTGCTACCGAACTATTTTTTATCGCCCTGCCTACAGCTTCCTCATTCATATAAGAGGCTGCCGTGTCAATCAACCGGTATCCGGTATCTATTGCATCCAGTACACTGCGTTCACATTCGGCTAAATCAGTTACCTGAAATACACCAAAGCCCAAAAGGGGCATCTCTACACCGTTATTTAATTTAACTGTTTCCATATTTTGATGAGGTGATCTTTTTCTGATACAAATATCAGTTCAATATCAGGCACAGGAGTAGACACATTACTGCTTTTACTACCACTATTACAGATGGCGGTAAAAGCCTCAGGATAAGCTGCACTAATTGATTAAGTTTGTATGAGCAAAGACAAAGCGCTATGGAAAAGGAATTTAATTTTGATACAATCAGTGAGTACAATGCTTTCAATAATCATGATACCCACCATCCCCTGGTGAGCGTTATCGATTTCTCCAAAGCAAAGGAAAGAACTGGTTCTAAAATGAACTTTCAGCTGTATTGTATCTTTCTAAAAGATGTAAAATGTGGCGATCTTAAATATGGCCGTCACTATTACGATTACCAGGCAGGAACTTTAGTTTTCGTCTCACCTGGTCAAACCATCGATGTAGAGAACAAAACAGATTACTACCAGCCGGTAGGACATGGCCTGGTGTTTCATCCCGATCTTATTCGTGGCACTTCATTGGGAAAAACTTTAACTGATTATCACTTCTTCAGCTACCACACCAGCGAGGCTTTGCACCTATCGGGTAAAGAAAGGCAACTGGTGTTAGATTTGTTTGCCAAAATTGACAGCGAACTTCAACAGGCTATAGATAAGCACAGCAAAAAACTCATCGCTTCCAATATAGAACTGCTGCTCAACTACTGCGATCGCTTTTACGACCGCCAGTTCATTACCCGTGATGCAGTGAACAAAGGTGTGCTCGAAAACTTTGAAGAATTGCTGAATGGCTACTTCGCATCAGAGAAACCTTATTCAATCGGCTTACCGTCAGTTGCCTATTGTGCAGATGCACTTCATTTTTCAGCCAATTATTTTGGCGACCTGATTAAAAAGGAAACCGGTAAATCGGCCCAGGAGTTTATTCAGGCTAAGATCATTGAAGTAGCCAAGGATAAGATTTTCGATAGCCGTAAAACCGTAAGCGAAATTGCTTACGAACTGGGCTTTAAATATCCCCAGCATTTTATCAGGTTATTTAAAAAGCGTGTGGGCCATACCCCAAATGAATACAGGGTGATAAGTTAAAGTGCTCTCTGCAAATAGCATAATCATTTACGCATATCTCAAAAAATCTCCTATGGAAATAACAAGAATAGGCTCTAAAGCTTCTGGAAAAGGCCCTGCAGATTGGTTTACTGGGGCTGTTAGAATTGACCCATTATTTGATGCCAATGGTACAAGGCGCGCTGCAGCCGCAAGTGTTACTTTTGAACCAGGTGCCAGAACCGCATGGCATACCCATCCACTGGGCCAAACCCTTATTGTAACTGCCGGCTGTGGCTGGGTACAGCGTGAAGGTGGCCCCGTAGAAACCATACACCCGGGCGATGTCATCTGGTTTGAACCCAATGAAAAACACTGGCATGGTGCAACAGCAACTACCGGCATGACCCACATTGCCACCCAGGAAAACCTAAATGGCAAAGTGGTAGACTGGCTGGAGCATGTTAGCGATGAACAATATCAGGGGCTATAGGTCTTCATTCAATCATTCAAAATTCAATCATTTCATAACTTCCCGTTCTACCCCTCTTATTCCAAAAAGATGTAAAAATAACTTCCCATTTTCACAATAACCTGTACAACAGGGCTACATTAGGCAAACCAGCTTCATATTATGGCTATTTTGTTATAAAAAAGCCTTATGAAAAAATTCTTATTAACCTTATGTGCGGTAGCGGTTATGCTTCCGGCATGTATCAAAAAACCCGGCGAACCGGTAGAAACCATCAAGCATTACAAAATCGAATTTAAAATTGGCGGCCTCAACCACACGGTAGGCGAGCCCAATGTTGGTTTCCCCACAGAGCCTATTCAGAATTTCGTTAAGCAATTAAGCATTGTGGCCTACAATACCGAAACTGGTGCAGAAGTGGCCCGGCAAACGCATTTGCCCGGCACGGCCAACTTCGGCAAAATTAGCTTCGAACTGCCCAGTGGTACTTACAACTTTGTGGCTATTGGATCAAATACCGAGTTTGGTATCAATCAGTTCTACGAAGTAGACAAAAACAACCCGGTGTACGCCACCTACCCCAACGCTAATTTCCATTACTGGCAACCATCATTTTCTTCCTTAGATAAATATTATAAAACTTCCGATACTTTCTTTGCTAAAACTACTGGCCTTCAGTTAAATAAAAACCAAACCGCCGAGCTCATCATGGAACGTATTGTGGGTTTATTAACAGTAATTGTAACCGATAAAACAGAATATGCTGTAGATTTGCAAAACGATTACTCGGCTTATCGTTTTGATACCCAGGTTCCCTTTAGTGTCATGGAAAACGATTTCATGTCTGGCTACAAACAAAGCAAAAACGGCACCATCAACTATTATCTCCTTCGCAGTACCGGAATAAACCTTAATATAGAAGCACCTGTTACCAAAAGTATCACCGTAAGTGTGCCCAAAAATAAGCATACAACCCTTAGAATTCAGTTCGAAACCATGACGGTTAATACCACAGTAGAGTAAGTCTGGTAATTACATTATAAACAAGCAGAAGTCCAACATCGGGCTTCTGTTTTAATTTTACCACTCGTTAACCCATTAAATTACCCGTCCTAGCCCGGAAACTTTTCCTGCAAACGCTTAATGGTAGCACCCATCATTTTCTTCAGCACCGCTACATCAATATCGGCAAGCTTATTTACGTAAATACAACCTTTGCCCATTTTAAATTTCCCTAAATCCTGCAAAAGCAGCTCATGCTCCGGTGTTTGCATGTTTACATACAATGAAATGGCTGTTTTGCGTGGCGAAAAACCTACCAACGGCCAGTCGCCTTCCTGCTTACTCCGGTCAGATTTGTAGTGGTAAGAACCAAAGCCAATCATACTTGCGCCCCACATCTTAGCCTTATGTCCGGTAAATTCTTCCATTATCTTCAGCAGCTCAAAGCTGTCTTTACGCTTCTGTTCTGTATCAGCAAAAGAACTTATAAAATCTTCAACGCTGGCGTCGTTCAGGGTGGTTTTAAGGGTGGCCATGGTAATATAGTTTAGTTGGTTTAACTAAAGTTAAGGCCTATTTATCAAAACCACAAATACTAAAAACCGCTTAATCATCCACTCTCCCCACTCACATCTCACGTCTCACATCTCAAATCTCAAATCTCCTTCTCCCTTTCGTCTTCAAATTACGCCCGTTCGTCGATTAACTATCCTTGCTGGTATAATACGCCCATTCTGCGTGCAACATTTTCCCCGGCACAGCATCTTATTACCAGAACATTCAATTAAAATATTATAAAAAAACTTAAAACTTAAAGCATATGAAAACTTTATTCAAAACATTAATCGCCTCTTCTTTAGCATTAGTATTCACTACTTCAACAGCATTAGTGAGCCAGGCAACAGAAATCATCAAACCAGTTACTGCAGAAAAAAAAGTAGCTTTCAAACGCATCCTGGTAAAAGGTAATGTAGAGCTTACCATTGTACAGGGTAAACGCACAGGTGTAAGCTATGCCGAAGAGAACAGCGGCAAAGTAAGGGCCATCCAAAATGGCGATGGTTTAGAAATCGTTTCGGTAGATAATACTCCGGCAAAAGTTACTGTTTATGTTAACGAAATCTACAGAATCCACGCCATGAACAATGCCAAGGTAAAAAGCCAGGGCCAAATTAAAGCACAGTTCTTACAGGTATTCTTAAGCGATAGCGCTTCATTAGACTTAAACTCCAGTTCTGAAGGTTTATACACCGTAATCGAAGATCAGGCCAACCTTAACCTTAGCGGTTCTACTAACGATCACATGTTGGTAATGGGCAGAAACCAGAAACTAACCATGGATAAGTTTGCTGCTGCCAAAACCCAAACCAGATATACACCAGAAAACGGATTGGCATTGTTAAGTAAATAACATTGAGTCAGAAGTCGGGGGGTCAGAAGTCAAATTGCCTAAAAACTTAGCCCCCAAAATTCATACAATCACCGGCACAATTCCGGTTCATCCCATACCAGCATTTAAATAGATTTGGCTGCCGATACAAAGTTATCCGCAGCCAATTTTTTGTTATTGCTAAGCGATATGAACAAACTATCTTACTTAAACAAATCCTTCATGGTAACTTCATTCTGTACTAAACCGGTTTTATATAAGTTATCCTTTACACCATAGGTGGTAACCATCGTTAAGAAAACACTCTTTTTTGTTTGCGTCTGGGCTTTAAAAATATCCAGTTTGTCCTTTAATTCAAAAGACATTGCTTTATCAATTACAACAGGGGTATTAGAAAATTTCATTTCACAGAGACTTATTGTCATGTCCTGCCTATCCAGTAAAAGATCTATCTGTACGCCTTGTCCCGATTTACCTGGGGCATAACGCCAAGCCGATTCTTCTGTATATATTCCGCTAATTCCCAAAGCTTTTTTAAGCTGCGCTACATGTTTCAAACATATACTTTCAAAAGCATTCCCACTCCAGCTTTTCCAAGATTGGGAATTGGCCCGCTTTGTCCAGGTACCTTCTCCTGTGGCACGGGCATGTTCTATAAATTTTAGATAAAATAGACTATATTCATCTGTTAACCTGAAAATCGCATCTTTTACATTTTTTTGAAAGGGTACATAAATTCCTACAAAACCTGATTCAATCAGCTCCTCCATTAATTTTGTTGTCGTACCTCCGCTTTGCAAATTACACTGAGTTATAATTCCTTTCCTGGTCAATCCAGAGGGTTTAGCAGCCAGAGCTTTTACTACATTAATATGCCTATCTGCCATTTCAAAAAGAGATTCATATAAATTTTTGAACTCATTTATCAGTAAGCCATCTTTTGTAAAACATAGTCTGTCAATTATCTGAGTAGCACTTTCTCCCCTTTTTATTTCTTTTAAATAATGAGGTATACCGCCTAGGGCCATATAAATCTGTAAAATCTGATATTGATCTAAGTTTACATCTTTGCTTTTTAAATATTTTGATGTTTCGATAAGCGTAAATGGCAACAAGCGTATTTTTTTAGTAATTCTGTTATGGAGCCCTCCTTTGCTATTAACTATCTTTTGAATCATCCAGGAAGCTGCAGACCCGCATATTGCCACCACTAAATTAGGCTGTTTAGATCCCCAAGAGTTCCAATAATATTCAAAAGCCGACAAAAAGCCTGATCTATGTGAACTCAACCATGGAAACTCATCAAAGAAAATAACTACCTTTTTACTTAGTAAAGGTGTAGTATATTGAATTAAAAGCATGAATGCCTCTGTCCAACTTTTGGGTATAGCAGGAGCAATTGGAGAATTCAATGCCAAAGCAATCACATTTCTAAAATTTTCAAGCTGTTCAGCTGTTGAGGCATGATGTACCCCTGAAAACTCGCAAATAATATGCTGTTTATAAACCTCTCTGATAAGAAAGGTTTTTCCTACTCTTCGCCTTCCATATACAGCAACAAGTTCGGCTTCCTTTGATACAAGTGCCTGTTGCAGTATTCTTTTTTCGCTTTCTCTTCCTATTAATTTCTCCATAGGTATAATGATTTCTCATTACAAATATAACAGATTTGGCTGCCAATACAAAGTTATCAACAGCCAAAACTATATTTTTTTAAGTACTTTTGGCTGACAATACAAAATTATCTACAGCCAAATCTATACTTTTTACACCACTTTTGGCTGTTGATATAAACCTATCGACGGGCTTTAAGGTGGGCTGTTTTGAAGCGGTTAAACCTGGAAGATAACACGGCTACTGTGGTTACCAAGGTTGTGAATGGGAAGGTGTTTGTTTTAATACCAGGTGATGGGAAGTATGTCTTTGAGGGGCGATGGATGAAGGCCAATGCTTCAATATTTCAAGAGCAAGAATGTAAATAGTTTATCCACCAAAAGATGTTTGTGGATAAATTGTTTACTTTAATCTTGCAATCTGTCATACAAAACTTAGAGAAAGACGGAGGAATTAGTTAGAAAGGCAATTCATTTAGGATGAATACAAAACTACCTTCATAGCGTAAGTTGTCCTTTAACTGGGGATTATCCAAAAAGTGGCCACCGTTTTTACGCAAAGTGGCCACTTTCTTTTCAGCTAAAGTGGCCAGTATATACCAGTAAAAGTGTGCACTTGACTGATTTATAGCCGTTCTAACCCTGCTATTATTGACTTCAATCTTGGTTGATCCCATTAGTGTTTTCGCTGGCACAGTGTGCTTAAAAACCCCTTTAAAAACGAAGATGTTTGCTTGAGTATATCAAGAGTTCTGCTCGGTGGACTTCACAGCAAAGAATTTATGCGCTTAAGGGCTCAACAGGCCAGGCATAGTCAGCTAAAAATGGTTTCAAGCTTAAGCGTGGACGCATCTGGTTTCTGAAGTGCCAGCTCAGCGTTACTGTAAAATTTGGGAGAGAAGATTATATTTGACCTCCTTTAAGCTACTTGACTCAAACCCCAGAGGCAAAAAGTCGGCTGCACACTTTGGAATAAAACGGAGTGGACACTATTGCTGAAATCCCCAATCTGAAATCTGATAATAATTTTTCCGAAATCAATCGCATACTATCTAGTTTTTTAAAGCAAGTTATCAAGACCTCATTGCGCTAGTGAAAAAAATGCTTAATAGTTTGCTATGATACAAAAAGTTATCAACATTCACCCAAGTGAATTCTTTCACTTATTAACGCATTATATGATTTTAGTTCTGATCCTAACAACAACAAATCTTACAAAGAACAACAGATAAATTTGGCGTGAATTATATTATACTCCACGCCAACAAACTCAATCCTTAGGTTTATGAATATGCGGTTTTAAATCAGGATGTTTTGGTTTAGTGTCGGGCGTAACTCTTCTCCTTCTGTCATCCTCGCCATTGTCTTTTTTGGGCTTCGGCCCCGGTTTAATTGCTTCCATAAAAATTATTGTATTAATGTTTAAGTGGTAAAGCTAAATACCCATTGTAGTATATTTTTATGGTTTCCCGTATAGTAATTTGTTCAATATGGCGCAAGTTTTAACAATGTAGCCGATAAATGAAAGTATACACTAAATTAAATTTTCGTTAATTTTTTACATCCTTGTTAGTTACCGGTTGATTTGGCCATACCTAAACCTACCACACAAATTCGTGCTAACTTGTGGAACGCTTTTTGACCTTTGCCACACGTCTATTTTTTTAGTAGGAGACTTAATAAGTAAGGTAATGCCTACCGCCGGGGGTAGATTTTAGACTTCGGCAGCGTAAGCATCTTGCTTACTTTATAGTCTGCATAAACCAAACGTATGAGATTTTATCAAAGGCTTGCTGTATTGGCTTTGCTTAGTTTATTATTTACCCGTTCATTCGCTCAGCCAACAGTTTATCCTCCTTACGGCTGCAAAGCAACTTCAAATAATGTGGTATATTATGATTGGCTAGGCACATCAGATGGTGGTAAATATGTTTTTAAGGGCTATCCCACTTACTCTATTGCCCCTTACACCTGGAATAGTTCTGCAATGGCAGCTTATCCTTGCTACAGGTGGATTGTTGATGAGAACCCGCAAGGTTGTAAGATTAAAACCAGTTCATCATCAAATACCTATATAGCAGGCCAGAGAGGCTACTTCCTGCAAAGCGCTACATATTGCCCGCTGGATGATTACATTATCCTACTCTTTATACCATTAATGGTGCTAGGCTGGCATTATATAAGGAGGGCTAATTTGGCACAAAAGAGTAGCCTACTTTAAATCATTAAGCACTTTATGTAGTAGTAAACAGGGTTAAGCACCTGTAAACCAAAACAAACACCCATATGAACTTATTTACAAAAGAGCTATATAAGGCGTATACTTTACTTGATAATTTGTAAACACAAGTAAACAACTATTGGTTGTAAATTCGGTTCTACCTAAAAACATATTCTTATGGGAAGAAAAATAAACCGGGAATCGAGATTTTCGATAATCTTGTTCTTATTCTGCATAATGGCTTTGGCCGGATGTGGAAAGAGTGGCAGTGGAGAACCGCCTACACCACCTGCCAGATTGTAGCGGTACTGATCTTTCAGACAATTCAAATATTAATGTTGTTGACCTTAGAGCTGGTTCCGCATACCTAAACCAAGCAATTGCTGTGTTTAAGTTTAGTCAGGCGTATAAAACATTCGATATTGCATGTAAGAAACAAGATACTTATGGTGTTCTTGGCTTAGTTATCACGAATACAACAGCTAAAACAATTAGTTTTAGTTACACCATTACAGCCGTTAGTTTAGCTAATATTATAACCTTGCAATATCAAAACACTTCCAGTATACCACCAAATGGCAGTCTCTCAATAGGTAATATTTATAATGGCCCAGTTAAACTTACCTCACAAAGGGTAACCATAACCACAGGTACAATAACCTATCTTTAAGCATTTACTAACCGGATTTAAGTATTCACTGTACTACTTAAATCCGGTTACTAAGTCTTTGGGATTAGATTTTACCCGGAGTTCTTTAAATGCTGCTGTTAGGTTTTTGTAAAAGCCAACTTATTAGAAGGAATAGCCCAAGCTCAGACCACCGTAAATACGATAGAAAATATCATCACCCATCTTTTGTTCAGAATACTCATCCTGACTAACAGGGATTAATGCCCCAGCTCTAAACATCAACCCACCTTTAGGTTTCTGATATCTATAACCTAATCTTATAACACCTACTTTGGCATTCTTATTTACTATTTCGGATGTGATATTACCCTGGCTGTCGGTTTTATATCCGCCTATCAGTCCGATTAAGCTCAATGCAAATCCAGCTTCTACAAAGTTTCGCGACGTCTGGGTCTTCCCCCAGAGCAAATTTAGTTCAAGAGGTATACGAATATTGGTGTAATCTCGATTATTATTCTTACTAGTATAAGGGAAATAAGAGAAACCAACCCTAGGCGCTAATCTAAACTGAGTCGATATAGGAATTATTCGGTCATAATTAACAGAATAGATTAAGGTATTTCCCCCAGCCTCAATATAAACAGCATTATATTTTTGCGCCATACAATGCAGCGTGATAAATCCGAGAGATAGTACATACAAAATTTTTCGTTTCATGTTTTATGGATTTAAATGTCCAACGATTTTGATCTCCTCATTTTCTTGGAAGAGATTTTTAGTAGTATTGGTTTCTACAAGTGTAGAATAATTATTTGGAACTACTTTAATGTTACCTGTTATGAAAGGAGAATTATTGGTAGATACTCCCACAGGGACCGTGGTATTACCTTGTGCACCAACCGAGGTTACTAGGGGAACATATATATCATGGTTAGACCAGGAATCGTATCCGTATATCACATAATAAAGATGCGTTCCTTTTGATGGATAATTGTCTATCATGTCTTTCCATGTCCATTTCTCTGGCACGAAAGTCTGAGGATTACCAAACAATGCATAGTTGGCATTAATCTCCTTTATCCTGTTTTTTTTGATGTCTCTATTTGTAAATTTCCCCATAACAATCTCATATACATAATTCTTGTATGGCAGGCCATAACTATCATAACCACTTACTTATATAAGATAGCTCAAAGGTTTTATACCCAAATTGATTATTAGCAGGATTAATCCCATTCTCCCAACTCATGGTATAGGTGATGTACACATCATTGGCACCCTTTAGCCAAGATTCTTTGTCGGCTTTTATCAGCATGGTAGAAATATAAGCTACCTGATCCATTGGCGCAGGCGGGGGTGGTGGAGGTGCTGTAGAAGTAGGGCTCAAAGGTATATGTGGTGGATGTTCATTGATTGAAATCACCCATATTTCTCGTCTGGATGCGTAACATTTATCTACAATTACATCAAAAACAATATTACCAGCCATATCGTAGGCATAACCGTTAACACTTTCTATTGGAGTAGATTCATCGCCATCATAAGCTACAATAACGGGGCTTGCAAATGGCGTCTCCTCAACAGGAATAGAACTACCGATACAAGGGTCTTCGAAATCGATGTCTTCATCATTGGTGTTAGTCAATTCTTCAAAAAAAGGAATATAAATCTGTGGATATACCTCCTCACCATTTACAAGCATCGGCTCAGAAAGCTCTGCAGCTAATTCCTCCAAATCGACTGCCTCGACTGGATGTCCAGGATCGACTGGTTCTTGATTATCAGGATAGTTAGTACTCATTTTCAGGTTAGAGTTCAGCTTGGTCTGTAAAAGTTTCTCTGGTGTAGGTATTGCTACCAGCAAATCTTTTAAAAGTACATTGTAATCACCATCGAATTTCTGTGATACTTTACTCCTGACTAAGTCTCGCACTGCTTTCTTTGTTCCTAACTTTGCTACAATTTTAGCATAAGCATCTAATCTCTTGTTGAGGTAAGACTTCAGTTCACTTTTACTCGTAAATTCTTTAGGTTGTGTGTTGTAGGTTAATTTTTTTTTTACAGGCTAAACAGGTAAAGAATAGCGCGAACAAAATGATCCATTTTGTCCCTTGAGGCATTTTAAAATTCATAAGAGTTTTAATTAAATGATAAATTTTATTTAGATAAGCATTTAGCCAACATTTAGTGATTTATAAGATTAATAGGCATAACATCCCTTACGCTGATCTACCTTTGCAACTGCGCTTATTGCCCACTTTCTAACATTCGCACTATCTGAATTTTTTGATTGCTGTGTATAGCCAAATGTACTTGTGAAAAAAAGAGCTACAAAGGTTATTAACCAGACATAAATACAAGAGCGTGCAATCATGAGCGTTAATTTTAAAATTTGGGAACCCTTTATAGGAATTCAACTTATAGCGTACAGCCAAATATTGAACCAAACAATTAACACCTGTATTGGAGCACAAAACACCCCTTTTAGCCAACCAGCAGCTTTAAAATTGTGCAACCTATTCCCCAAAAAAAGCGTGCTATTTCCCCAGCGTTCTTATTCCACTTTAAACTTTTTACTACTTATCTCTATACCTTGTCTTAATTCTTGCTACTTTCATACCTGATAATTGATACTTTTTTCACTCACACCTGATTACCCGATCTTCGTTTATTCGTACTGACTACTCATTTCTAAGTACCCTGGTGCTGCACCTGTATAAGTGTTTACACAAGCCTTACCATTTTAGCCCTCGGCCACTGTATAATTTGTACGGAGAATGTAATGTTGCAGTACACCTACAGGTATTAAATGCTTCTATTTTATTTTTCATAAGCTGCTGTGTAAAGGCTTCACAATCAACACCTACAGGTGCATTTTCACACTTAATCGGAGTAAATTGTAAAAAAGCCCTATGAAAAAATTAATTTATGTGTTACTCCTATCGCAACTGGTATGGGTAACAGGCTGCCGTAAAGATCTGATTGATTATTTTGGTGGCACGCACGGCAACAAAAAGTATACGGTAAATTTCCGCCTTGGCGGACTTAACCACAACGTGGGTGAACCGAATGTTGGTTTCCAAACAGAGCCCCTGCAAAATTACATTGGCCAACTAAGCATAATTGCCTACAGTATTGCCAGTGGTGAAGAGGTTGCACGCCAAACCCAGTTAAGCAGCGAGCCTAATTTCGGGCAAATTGCCTTTAGCCTGCCCCAGGGAAACTACAGTTTTGTGGCAGCCGGTTCTAAAACCCCCTTCGGCATTAACCGCTTCTACCAAACGGCTGCCACACCAGATATAAAGCTTCAGGAAAGCCAGGCATTTATGCAATATCTTTTTAATGGCCCTTCTGAAGGTGATAAAAACTACATTACTTCTGATACCTTCCTGGCAAAGGATACGGTGAACATAACCGCAAATAAAACCGTTGATATGATGATGCAACGGATTATTGGAGCTATAGAAGTATCTTTTAACGATACGCCTACCTTTAATGCGGAACTCCGCGGCGAAATGACAGGCTATCCTTTTAACTCGGGTATACCTTTTGGCGGTGTTGTGGTACGCCCACATTTTTATGTAAATACGGCTGCCAACGGCCCCTTAAAACTATTGATTTTAGCTACTGCGGGTACGCTTTGGCTTGATATTGACCCACCCATGGCCAACCCTATACGGGTAGTTATACCGGTGCAAAAAAATAAAACCACCAAAGTTAGCGGTAACATTTACAGCAACCAGCTCACATTTACCTTTCAATAATCTCACCTGTTAAAGCATATCTTAAAAATGAAAAAAATTATCTTCTTGTTACTCTTATCGCAGCTGGTATGGGTAACAGGCTGCCGTAAAGATCTGATTGATTATTTTGGTGGCACGCACGGCAACAAAAAGTATACGGTAAATTTTCGCCTTGGCGGACTTAACCACAACGTGGGTGAACCGAATGTTGGTTTCCAAACAGAACCCCTGCAAAATTACATTAAGTACCTGAGCATTATTGTTTACGATGTTGCTACGGGAGCCGAGGTAGCCCGGCAGGTACAAGCCTCAACGGATGTTAATTACGGGCAGATTAGTTTTAGCTTACCAGCCAATAACTATCATTTTGTGGCTGCAGGTTCGAACACCCGGTTTCGCCTTAACCGCTTCTACGAATTACCTGACACGCCGCCTTTAACCCTGCCGTATGCCGAGGCTTATATGCAATGGGCTTATGACTTGCCTTATGAAGGAGAAAAAACCTACCTGACTACCGATACTTATGTGGCTAAAACAACCAGTAACATAACCGGCAATATAACGGTGGATTTAATGATGCAGCGGCAGAATGGTGCCATAGAGGTATCTTTTACTGATGCACCTCAGTTTATTGCAGAGTTAAGGGGAGAAATGACGGCCGTTAAGTTCGACTCGGGACTTCCGCTAAATGGGGTAACATTGCGCCCGCACATACCGGTAAATACGGCTACAGACGGACCGCTTAAATTAAAAATCCTAGCTACCAATGGTACCTTCTGGATTGATGCCGACCCACCGGGAGCTTACCCCATTGCTGTTACCATACCTGTACAAAAGAACAAAGTAACCAAGGTTACAGGAAACCTGCTCACCGAGCAATTTACCTTTACCATACAGTAACATCCCCTGTTTAAAACGCCGTAGCGACATCCGTTTAGGAACGCTACGGTTTTTTATTAAAAGTCAGGGGGGTTGAGTTTGGAGTTGGGAGTTAGGAGTTCTGAGTCAAAAGTCTAGAGTCCTCAGTCATGAGTCGGAAGTCGTGAGTCGGAAGTCTGGAGTCTTGAGTCAAGAGCTGAAAGGTCAAAGTCTTCAACATTGTGCCTTTGGTCCTTGTAAACCCCTATAAAACACGAAAACCCCTCAGTGTTAACTGAAGGGTTCCGTTTAAGATCTGGCAC